>Ga0308167_1000003_pt1 | contig 842032 bp, 799 predicted proteins | sample PhyCR1_2_FD_202138 | JGI IMG/M metagenome (GOLD analysis project Ga0308167, IMG submission 202138) | Phyllosphere microbial communities from UC Gill Tract Community Farm, Albany, California, United States - DLSLRC.R1 | ecosystem: Host-associated > Plants > Phyllosphere > Unclassified | place...
GTTTAATTATATCGAGTGCGATTACAATCGCTGGCGTCGTCACAGTGCCTGTGGCGGTCTTAGCCCGGAACAGTTTGAAAACCAAAACCTCGCTTAGGGCCGTGTCCACATTACGTGGGTAGGATCACGAAGCCCGCCTCGGCGTAAAGTTTCATATAGAGATTTTCCCCTCTATCCCACCAGCCATCTGTCCGTTTAAAATTCGGCAGCGTAATGCCACGCTCGAGCTGATACCAGTCCCGGACAATGGCGTAGCAGTCCCAGAACCCATGCACGAACGGGCGGCCCAGCAGTGGCTTGATTCCCTGCGTAGGCATAACCTCGCGAATGTCCCCCTCTGGCCAACTAGCAATGATCCACGGCAATTGTGACAGGTCACACTGCGCTATATCGAGTTGACTGGGCTGGGTGGTAGCGTCGGGGTGACTGTGAACAATCGCAATGATTGTGCCGGCATCTTCAGCGGCGGCGTAATCCTCTGGTGCCAGGCTAAACTGTTCAGTGGGCTCCGGTGCCAAATTTCGGCAAGGAACGTAACGCTGCCGGCGTCCGTTTTGCACCACCAGCCCACAACACTCGCGCGGATACTCCGCCGCCGCATGCGCCAGAACGGCGCTGATTATCTGTTTACGCATTATCACCTCTTCAGCAATGCGGAGCCGGGGAAACCACCAAACGGTAATTGCTCTGTAGCACCCCAGCGTTTTTTGCAATCACTGAGCAGACCGCCGCAGGCGTCCTTTGATGGATCGTCAACAGGATTGCCGTCTTCATCAAAATATCGCGTTCCCGTGTATCCACATGATGCCCCGCGGTACTGCCCGCGAATGCACCAGGTGCAAAGGCTATGGATTTGGCGCGTAGGGATTTGAATACCCTGCAGGTCTGCCGGTGAAGAAAGCTGGAACTCAATAACTTCATTATCTTCGCTGGTCTTGTTCTCGATATAGAACACATCCAGCTTTTCCTTTGTCGGATCAGCCTCTGCATTCCCATTAGGGAAATTACGAACGTCAAGATATTGAGCGAAGGTAAAATGTCGAGTCACCTTGGCCTGGGCCATGTTCTGATATGCCAGACACATAGCAGAAATGGTTCCGTCCAGGTTGGCCACACGCAACGTTGGCGTTGGTGCACTGCCATCATTGGTCACTTCAAACCCCGTAGCCTCAACTGGCCACGGTTTGTATTCTTTCCCCTGCCACCAAATCGATTTCGCAGGGAGTTGAGCAGGATCGCCGCCGCCGGCGATCAGTTCATCTTCGGTATAAGGGATCGGATAGTTATGGAAAAACAACTCCGGACCGTCGAACATGCTGCCGTCAACATGGAACAAATAGACCTTGCTCCCCGGCCGCAGCAGTTGGAGATCAGCATTGATTGACATAATTTTTCCTACGGGTGATATGCGCGGGTGAATGTTACGGTCAGGATATAATTACGGCCCTGAGCATTGGCAAAGGTCGGCGTTATGGTAAAAGCCCCAGCATCGTAGAGCCCCAACTGGTACAACGGATTACGCCACTGAAATGAACGGTATCCGTTATGCTCTCGTAAAAAAGACACGATCGGTTCAATAAAAGACCAAGGGCCCGAAAACGTTAATGGCCAGCTTTCCTTTTCGCTGTTGATGCCATCACCGGTTACCTGTTTGTAGCCATCACCGAACTGTACTTCCCTGACAACCGGCTCAAATTCTCCCGCCGAACCATACCGGGGTGGAAAGCTGAACGTTTTAAGTTGTGCCATTAGCCCCTCCCTCCACGAATAGCGCGGTTTAATACACCGTTTTGGCTGAGATCCTTATCCCGTAACTCACGGTATTTCTTGGCTACATAGTTGCCAATATCAGCGCCAAACGATTCCAGCCCTGGTGCCGTTTGCTGTTGTGATGCCTGCCCATTGCTGTCGATGGTGATATTCACCTGTGGTGCCGCTCCGGTCGGGCCTGCCGCGGCAGTGTTATAGGCACTGACGCCCAAACGACCATCTGGACCACGCTTCAATGGCAATATCCCCTCGTAACCAGCCTCACCCATCACGCCAGCACCTTTGGCAAACGCAAAGAATGTCGGCTGATTCACAACCTGCCCACTGTAAGCACTCAGCGAAGGTGAAGAGTATGCGCCGCCCTTGGCATTAGCGAACATAGGGACAGAACCGGGGTTGTTACCAGCACCGCCCGAGAAAGCGCCAAAGAGACTTTGCAAACCTTGAGACATCGCCATTCGCAGCGCGATTTTGGCCAGGTCTGAAAGGATTGAAACAGTGAACGACCTAAACCCGGCTTTTCCCGTCGTCACAAAAGACGTCAGCGCATCTTCCATACCAGAGAATGCCCCCGTGAAGAGTGATTTAGTCATACCGGCTGTATCGGCGGCCTGATCCTGATAGTTACTCCAGGCAGAAGAAGCGCCTGCCATCCAGTCCCCTCGCAGCCTGTCTTCCGCCGCGTAATAATCCTTCGCGGCCTGTAACTGGCGCTTATAGCCAGCATCATCCAGGCTCCCGCCCTGGTTCAACCACCCTTGTCTAAGCTGAGCAAAAGTGCTTTCACGCTGGCCAGCACGATCCCCCAAACCGGCACTGCGCTGCAATGCCTGCTGTTTCTCCGCCATTTGAGTGACATATTTGGTCGAAGCGTCCTGCAGTTTGTTGAGCCGTTCCTGCTGGGCAATTTGATCGCCGAGCGCGGCCTTCTGCTCCGCCAGCGCCAGTACTTTATCCTTGCTGGATAACAAGGATTTCTCCTGTGCGGATAGCTGACGTTTACTGACGGCCTCTTCCAGCACAGTGAATTGCGCCTGCGCTTTCCAGAGATCCTTGCGCTGCTGGCTTATCGTGTCATTCAGGCCAGTATGTTGCCGTAAAACCTCCAACTGAGACTGCAGAGCCAACAAATCAGATTGAGAACTATCTGCCGCCCGATCGCCTGCAGGAGTTCGGTATTGAGGCGCTTTTGGGGATTTTGGATCCTTGAACTGTTCGTTAATCCGTTGAATCTGCTTATCACGCTCTGCAGCAGTCTTGATGATGCCGTTGTTGAATGCCTCATTCGTCTGCCTGATTAATTTCGCGCGCTTTTCTTCCTTGGTCTGCAGTGTGGTAGCCAGAGCATCTTGCTGTTGCGCCAAGCGCAAACGCTCCTGCTCATTTTCCTTTTGCTGCTGGCCTACGGTCTGTATGCCTTTCTCTGCACCACTTCGCAGGTTCATGGCATCAAGTTGAGCATTCAATAAATCCAGTTCTTCACGCCAGGCCTGCAATTTACCATTGCGCTGGTTGTAGCCAGTGCGTTCAGAATTGGCAATCTGCCGTTGAATGCTTGCCGCACGAGATTGCAATTCGGCAGTAGCCTCACCGGCCGTCTTGTCTCGGAAAACCCCCGTAATGGCATCCCACATCCCGCCAGCCATATCCTTCAGCGTACGCATATAGGACTCAACCGAGGAAAGCTCGGCTTTCATTTTCACTGCCGTACCATGCATCGCTTCGGCAGCAAGATCAGAGGCCAGTTTTACTGCATCCATCTGCCGACCTTGCTCTTCCAGAGATCGTATGTTGGCGTACTGCTCAGCAGTAAGGAAATGCAGGCTTTCATTCAGCGCTAAAATTCCCTGGCTTGGATCCTTGGCAATCGCAGTAAATTTGCCGGCCAATACGTCCAGCCCTTCGCCGCTCTCTTTCGCATAGGCGGCAATCGCCTGGCTTATCTGTGAAAAATTAGTTCCCGATGTGGCGCCGGCAGCAATCAGTGCCTTGAGGGAGTCAGTCACTGAAGTAAATGAACGCCCGGCAGCCGTACCTTGGTAAACCAAATCTTGCAGGCCTTGTTTGGTTAACCCAGATACACCATTGGTCCGTACCAGCTCACGATTAAGATCGGCGATCCTTTTACTGCTGTCGTACGCATCATAAGCCAGTAACCCCATCACCGCGGCGGTGCCACCGATAAGCAACCGTGCCGGCGTTAACAGACTGAGCATTGCTTTTAGTGCATTACCGGCACCACCAAAGCTATCTTTGATCTGGCCCCCCTGCTGAATGGCAACCAGCCATACAGGCGCACCCGATGCTAAAGAGGTTGTAATGTCGGTGATCTGCATCGGTAATTGGCGCATAGCCATTCGATATTGACCAGCCGAAATCGTGCCTCCCTTCCAGGCGCTCTCCTGTTCCCTGATTTTGGCAATCAGAGGTGCTGCCTGTTGGGAAATACCTAATTGCGCAGCCTTATACTCCTGGATTTGAGCGTTTGTTTTACCCTGCAATTCAACTTGTTCACGCAACGTGGACAAATAATTTTCCCGTTGCCGTTGTGCTCGCTCAGCCTCACGCGTGGCAGCACGTTCAGCTGCTTCCTGTTCCGCAAGAGCTGCCTTCAAACCACGTGCGGCTATTGCTGCTGCGCGTTTTTGATCAGCCTCACGGCGAGTCGCAGCCTCTTGCTGGCGTAATGATTCAATAAGAGGAGCGGCTTCTTGGCTGATCCCAAGTTGAGAAGCACGATACGCTGCTGATTCAGATGCTGACGAACGGAAAAGCGCATTCTGATCACGCAGTTTTTGAAGAAAGGCATTTTTGGTTTGCGTAGCCTCGCGTTCTGCTTGAGACAAAGCACGCTCTTTCGTCGCCGTTTCCGTCACCAGCGAGAGGTAATCGCCCTGCGTAATATTGCCGGCAGCCCTGGCTACCCGGATTTGCTCCTGGATGACACGAAGTTCCTGCAGGCTGTTTTCCGTACCCCTTATCGCATCGATCTGGCGAAAAAATGATGCTGTAAGACGGTCCTGCGCATCCCCGGTAACCTGTGATTGCTGCTGCTCTTCACGAAGACGGGCGCTAAGTTCCGCAATACGTTGATGGGTTTCATCCACGGCCCTTGATGCTTCAGACCATTTCCCCTTCATGCCATCCACGGCGATAGCCTGGCTTGCCTGCATCTTGGTGGTAGCGCCGGCGCTGTTTTCCGCTATCCCACTAATGGTTGCAGCCTGGCGTTCAGCCAGTCGCCGCATCCGTTCGGTAGACACATCCGCTTTTCGGCTAGACTCAAGCAACTGACGCTCAACGCGCCCCATCTGCTCCTGAAAAGAAACGGTGTTTGCATCCAGATTGACGACGAGATCAGCAATCTGCTCCGCCATAACGTACCCCTCCGAAAATCCCCTCCCCGATCAACATAAGTTCATCGTCTGTTTGCTCTGTTTCCGGCTCGGGCGGGGTTAATATGCTGAAATCACCGGGATAAATATCTTCATCACCGGAAGTAAACAGAGCCACCATGGTTGCCTTGAGTGATGAAAACTCAGCATCGAGCAAGGCGTCAGAAAAGCGGTTTTCCCGGTAATATCCTGCCCACTCGCCCAGCTCCGTCGAACTGATCTCTGAAAGCATCCGCCGCCAGTCCGGGCGCTTAAACTCGCGTGCCAGGCACATGGCAAAATGGATTTCGGAGGCTAGGGCTTTTCCGGGGTGAGCTCTTCCCTGGGATCTGGCAGGGCATGTTCATCGGTATCTGAGTGTTCAACCTCGGCCGGTACCATATCGCTCAGCACCAAGACCTTCTGGCTACAGCCGGCAATCGCCGCACCAGACCATTCCACTAAAATAGTCTGCTGCAGTGTTTCAACATCTTGCTTTTTATCGCTATGCCAAAGCGATGCGGCCACCAGCCAGGCGTTAATGCGCAGGCGCATCGTGGTAAAAGCAATGTTTCGGTCAGAATCACTGGTATCTTCTGGCAGTGCATCGAACTGATCGGCTGATTTTTTAATAAATGAAAGATAATCAATACGTTGCAATCCAGAAAGTTCACTCACTTCCACTTTCTGACCGGCATAGTCAAACGTGTCTTTTTTCAGCATAAATCCACCAATAAAAAACGCCCCTTACGGGGCGCTATATTAAAATTAAGCCACAGTGATCTTGGCAATAGCCACCAGCAGACCATCGTTTGTCATCCCGATGATGTCCACGCTACCGGCTTTTACCCCTTTCACTTTGGCCACATTGCCATTTTGAGTTACCGTTGCCGTTGCCGGCGCAGAGGTACTCACTCGCAAACCGGCATCAGTCGCATTGGTCGGCAGAACGTTAAAGGTCAAATCCACGGTTGCCCCGACTGCAACGTTTGCGGTGGTCGGCGCGACGGTTACACCCGTGACAGGCACGACTGGCGAATCACCGTCTTCAGCAATGTACGGACGCCCAGTATTGGTCACTTTGATGGAGCGGGTGATCACCTCTTTGGCGGTCACGGTTTTCCCCAGGCTGCTTATCCAGCCTTTGAACACATCAACGGCGCCATTCGGGTATTTGACCTTGTAACCACGGACCTCCCCGGAATGGAACCACGCTACCAGACCTTGCTGGCCAGTTTCGCCGGGCTTCCAGGCTAACGTCAGGTTAGCCTCACCGGCGGACTTCGCCCCTTGAGCCGTCGCATTCCAGTCAGCGTCTTCATCATCGAGATAACTGTCGTCATAGGAATCAGCAGTGATTTCACCCGGCTGCAGCTCCTTGATTTTCGCCAGCCGTGTCCAACCATCATCACTGAGCGGGTTGCTGTACGGGTCGCCATTACCCGTATAAAGCCAAAAGGTTGTCCCGGCGCCTTTTACTGGCGCCAAAGGATTTGGAGTTTTTGCCATTATTGGCTCCTTACATGGTGTAGGTCAGTTGGTAGGAAATATCGGCGGCACCCCAGGTGGCCATGTCATCATCCCGTTGGTAGTTGTAACCCACGGGGATCATGGTTTCAGCCAGACTTGCCATATCAGGAATATCATTCAGAACAGGATAGATTTTCTCTTCTACCCACTGATCCAGCGCCGCATCAGGCTGGGTCGCCTTGAGATACACAACAATGTGCAAAATGGCGTGCCAACTATCCTCGTCCAGCGATGCGCCCGTATAACGTGCGTCATCAAGAAACACGGCCACGGCCGGCAAATCATTTTCATCAACGAACGCCGGCCTGCCGTCGAAATAGGTCACATCATCCGTGATTGTTGCGCGACAACGGTCCAGTATCGCGTTGCGGATCTCAGCATGCTTAATCATCCAATTTTCCTCGCAAGATAAAGCCGCAACTGGTTTTTCAGGGCATATCCCATTTCCTTGCCCATATCGGTTTCCAGCAAACGCCGCGTTTCTTCCTGATAGGCTTTGGTCAGAGGTGTTACCAACGGAATTTTGACGACTTCGATCGGATAACGGGATCGACCAACACGTCGCATGACATGCCAGCGGCCGTTGTTTAATTGCTGAATAAATGCATTGCGGAAGGTGTAGCGCCCAATCTTCAAGACGCTGCCCTGTTTACCCACAAATCCAGCACGACGGGATAGTTGTAACCTTGCAGCCCCCAGCTTGATCGCCGGCAAATTACCACGGTTGATCGAGAGCGTTGCCCGCGGCGGGTTTTGTTCGGCACTGGCCCGGCGCAACCGGGCACGCTGCCTGATCAATTTCTGCTGCACCCGAACATCTTCGGCCACCAGTTTGGTGCTACGACTTATTGCTCGTCCTGCAACGCGGTTCAATGACTGCGCCGTCGCGCGCGGCACCATGGACTTGCTGAGGGTGTTCAGATTACGAATGGCCTGCTCTATGCCTTTCATGCCGATCCCCTTATTCAATCCAGATATGTGGCTTACCGTTAAAAAGCTGGTGACGCGTCACGATGTAGTTTTTGCCAGTGAAAATCACCGCGTCATTTCGGTGTGGTCGATACCCCGCAGTGAAAATCACCAACGAAATACCGTCACCACTCATCGCCTGCAATTCAGGGATAAAATGGGCTTCCACCGCAATGTGATCAGCGCCACCCAGCGTGACAGGCTTGCCGAGCCGGGAAAGTGTGACGCTATCCATCCTGGCGGCCATCCTGTCAAACGGATTAGCCATTGAGTTTTACCGCAATCACAGTGACGTCTTTCGCCGCGGCTTCCCAGGCATAGCCGGCGGCCACAGCGTCAGTCGCGACCAACTGCACCACGCCATCCTTGATAAACACCTTTTTGCCAGCCGGGATTACATCAGCCACCAATTTAGGCAGTTGAAATACCCCTGAGACAAAGCCATCACCGGTGCGACCGCTGGCGATATCCGTGATCGCCACAGCGACCAGGTCCCCCACAATAACCGGGGATCCACTGGTGATATCCGTTGTGGCCGTGATAGCGATGGTGTTGCCGTCTTGCACGAAGTTCTTAGCCATTTGAAACTCTCCATACGGCCCCTCACAGGGGCCGAATTTCAGGTATAAAAAAAGCCCGTCAGGGCCGTCATGTTTGCGCTGCTGGCTTATTTGCCGGAGGAGTAAGTCATGCCGCGGTGATCGATCGGGGCAACACCCGCATCAATGCGAACCTTGGTCGCGATACCGTCAGTATTGAAACCCTCTTGCTGATCGATATATGGCACGTCAACGCCGTTGAGATATGCGACCTCGATAGTGTCGCTGCCCTTGGCTGATGCCAGATACCAGGCGGCCGGATCAGCGTCGTCAAGGCGCGCTTCACCAATCACCGAAGCAAAGTTTTGGATCGGGTTGATAATGCCGGCATTGATATCAGCCCCTTTCACGCTGGCCGACTTGATTGTCTGGCTAGCAATCGTTTCCAGAGCGGTTGGTACCAGCAGGAATGCCGGGCGAATGTTCAACGAGCGGCCGGTGGTCGGTTCTTTCTGCGTACGCATCAGCTGACGGGCTTTATCCAGGTTACCGACGTCAATGGCGCCGGTGGTCATGTTTTTGTGGTCAGCGCTAAACAGCTTTTTACCGTCCGACATGACTTTGTTATCCACCAATACGGCGTAAACCAGATCGCCGATCGTCGCTTTTGCCGCGCGGCCCATCTTCATCGGCACATCCGTCAGTTGGTTGAGATCGTCGTTGATAATGGCCTGGCGGGTGATAGAGAAAATTTCCCCATAGGTGGCCAGTGCAATTTTTTCACCGCGATCGCCGGTGGTAACGTACTTGTACTCGGCCCCCTCACGTACCTGCCGCAGCGACGGGAACCCACCCAGGCCGACGCGGGTCGCGGTTTTAAAGTCTGAAAGTTGGCCTTTTTTGGTCCACTGTTCAAACGTTTCGGCAGCTTCTTCCCACCCCTGCAGAATCGACTTATTCGCCACATCCAGCAGAATGTTGCCAAAATCTGAGGTGCTGTGTGTCAGCGCCAAACCGACCATTTGCACCGGGTTTAACGTCGAAACGCTAATCCCGCGCTCGGTCAGCGACATACGCGCCAACTCGCGCAGCGTCATACCGTTATAGGCATTACTGTTGTCACGCTCTTCATAGCCGGCGCGGGCCATCAACATCTGGCGGACACCATCGCCAACAATGTTCCCGTTACTGATATGCGCTTGGGCGCCGATCGCGATTTTGTCTGACGGGGTTGTCCCTTTACCCAGCATTTCAAGCAATTTGTCTTTTGCCGCGGAGACGGTGCAATCAATATCAGCGATGCAGCTCGCCTGCAGCTCCTGATGCTTGCCGCCAAACATGGCAAACAGGTTATTGATATCGGTCACACGGGCCTTTTGTTCTGCCACCACCTGCGCACGGATCGCGGCAGCATCCACGCTATTTTCAGGTGCGGACGGTGCTGGTTGTGGCGCAGGCTGCGGAGCTGGAATCGTGCTGTTACGCGGCGGGGTGATCAGGTTACGGATAGAATTTGGCATTTTTTCAAAATCCTCAATGCGTTTGGAATGAATACAGGCCATGGCCTGCAGAGAGGGAGTGACCTGATCAGCAAAACCTAGAGCGAGGCATTCTTTGCCATCCATCCAGGTTTCATCGTCAAGCATGGCGGCGACTTCATCTGCCGACTTTCCTGTTTTAGCGACATAGGCCGGGATCAACACGTTCTCGACTTTATCCAGCAAGTCGGCGTAATTTCTCATGTCGTTAGCATCGCCGCCGGCGAAGCCCCAGGGTTTGTGGATCATCATCATGGTGTTTTCCGGCATGATGACGGGGTTGCCGACCATCGCGATCACTGACGCCATGGAAGCCGCCAGGCCGTCAATATGTACAGTGATCGCGGCACCATGATTTTTCAGAGCATTAAAAATGGCGATGCCGTCAAATACATCGCCACCCGGGGAGTTGATATGCAGGTTAATTTGGGTAATGTCGCCCAGTGCCTGCAAATCTTTAACAAACTGCTTGGCCGTGATCCCCCAGTAGCCGATCTCGTCATAGATGTAGATATCGGCGGAGCTGTTGGCCTTGGCCTGCATGCGAAACCAGGAGTTATTTTTTCCGGCGTTCGCTTTCGGACGATGACTCGCCCTGTTTCGTTGCTTCGGCACTGGTGCCTCCTTTGTCGTTGGCGGGATCGGTATCAAACACCAGCCCCAGCTTGTTGTTTTCGTCTATTTCTGCTTTTCGCCGGCGCTTAACTTCAGATGGATTTGCACCGCGAGAACGGATCCAGTCGCTTTCTGTTGCTGCACCACCGCGCACCTGCACTTTCCAGCCATTGGCCTCTTTCAGCGGGTCAATCCACGGCATCACCGGACCGCTATACACGGCGTTAAACAGTGATTTCATGTCGAGATCGGCCGGTGTTTTTATCACGCCAGAGGTGATTGCCATCTGTAGCCAGTTTCGGTAATTCGGCCGAGATATCGCGGCAACGAATGAGTCCTGCAGAATGTTGTAACCTTCGAATGACTCCACCAGCTCTTGCCGTTGGGAGGAATAGGTGCCGTTATAATCCCGCGCAATGCTGGAGTAGCTGCCGCGACTACCGGCAGATACGGCCCGCAGCTGCCCATTACGGAAGTTTTCAAGGTTGGGATTGGGGCGATCCGACTTGATCATGCCAATTTCTTCACCCGGCTGAAGCCCATCAAAGAGCATGCCTGGGACGATATCCATTTCTCGATCATCATCAGGTGTGTTATCCCCATCGTACGACTGGCCATCGCCTTTTTTCACGTACATACCAAGCGCGGCGGCAATACGTGCCGCGGTCAATTCGGCATCTTCGTAATCCTTCAGCGCACTGAGGCGAACAAGGATCCCGGAGAGCAAACTGTTACCCCTGATCTGATGTAGACGACGCACAAATTTCAGGTGCAGCATGTTTTCGACGCTGATCTCCTTGGTATCACCTAATGCTATCCCTGAGGTGGTCAGAGATTTATGGACCTGGTACTTGGTTGGTCGGCCCCAGGCATTCAGGAAAATCCCCTGACAGAGCCCTTTCCCACTATCATTACTGTCCAAAGGCACAAAATCAGGCTCCAGGGCTTCAAGCCAAAATGGCACGCCGGCCTGCGGGGTCAAGCCCGCGACTTTTCCCTGAACCATCTGACAAAACACTTCGCCGTCCCGCAGCCAGGTACGTGCCAACAACCGCTCCATTACCGGGCGGGTATATTGCCCGGTGACTTCGGGCGCCACGGACCACTCCGCCCATGCGGCTCGAATTTCCTTGGCCAGATCATCCGCCACCGCCCCCGTTAGCAGGAGTGGCTGGGGCTCAACGATGATGCCGCGCGCACCGACAATCCTTTCCTCCATCTTGTCCAGCAAGCCGATCACCAGATCGTGGTTGTTATCCAGCCATCGGGCCTGTTCTCGCAAGGAGCGCCCACCAAACTGCGTCAACTGATTGGCGTTGCGGTTTTCCTTGCGCGCCTTATGGGTTCGCGTCGGCATTACCGCCTCATAGGCAGCAATCTTATAGCGGGCTTGCAGCCGACCAGCTTTCCATGCCGGTGAGAGAATGCCGATCACATCGTCGATAAAACTCATGGGAACCTCGCCACTTTGTACATCGGCCGCCCACGACGCGATGCGATCAGATCACTTAGCCTTCGCTCCCAGTACGCCCGCCCTTTGCGGATTTCTGATAGGCTTTCCATCGTCATCGATTGGCCGTTAAACGTGATCGACTTCCCCTCCAGAACCGCCTTTTCCGCCGCCACGTAGCTCTGGATCATGTTTTCGATATCGGCCTGATTCATAGCCACCCTCCTGAAGAATTAATGGGTGCCCACGCCGAAGTTTTACCTTCAGCGTCGGCGGGGTCTTTTTGTTCGGTTTCACGTATTGTTTTTTGGCGGGATACTGGTTTTGTTGCAGGTAACGGGGAGGCTGAATATTCAAATGGTTCTGCCCATGGTGGTGGCTTCTCCCATTTAATCTTCTCGTAACCTCGCAAGATCACCAGTGCCTGGGCGTAGACCATCAAGTCGAATGCTTCGTTGGCGCCGCGGCCCGGCTTTTTCCACTTTCCATCTGGACCGCGCTCTTCATACGTCAGTTCGTCATAAAACCATTCACCGATCCAGTCGGGGAAATGAACATAGTTAGCCCCCGGCGTACCGCGCAGCAGCGCGTTATTAATCCGATCTTTCAACGCGTTGGTTTGCAAAAGGTAAAGCGGTACATCCCCACGCGCTTGCGCGCGCCGGTTTGAACGTTCTGTATTATCGGGGAATGTTTTACTGATCAACTTGCTGCGGGCTTGGCTGTCGCCCTTGAAGAGATAAACGCGCTTCTGCACTCCATCCCGGCGACACTTGCGCCAGAATTCGTACGCATTGCCCGTTACACCGTCCTCACCGCCGGAGTCAACGGCCATGGCAAGTACAGGCATTTTTACGCTGGGGTCTTTATCCAATGGCCAGCATTTATCCAGCACATCCGTACGCAATAAATCCCAGTCTTCAAGATAAGCGGCCGGATCAACCGGCAGGCTTTCGCCGTTCTTATCGAACCGCATCGATTGCCTGATGTTGTAGCGATCCACCAGCCAGCGCTCGCCATGTGCGCCGTATCCCATGACCTGCACGACAAACCGACGATTTTTCCCGCCCTGAACATCCACCGTAGCCACAAGGAAGCGAACCCCTTCGGGAACCGCGCGCTTCGTGACAGCCTCCGCCCGCGCCATCAGTGCATCCGATTTTCGCTGTTCGGTTGCCGACTGAGGCAGATAAGGCAAGCCCCAGTCGGTGTTGATGATAGCTTTCAGCGTTTCTTCACTGCCATTGGCTTCAAAGTCCTGCTCAGCCGTCAACAGCTTGTAAACCAGCTGTGCCCAAGTTTGGTACGCCGCCGCCGGCCCTTCCATCCAGAACGAAGCGATGCGTGATCGCCGTGGCTCACCATAACGTTCACGGTTTGCCCTGATTTTCTCCCCATCTTTCAGCCACACGCCGAGGCCGTTCAGTTCACGCTTTTGGTTTGCGGTGATCCGCCCGGCACAGTGAGGGCATTCCATATAGGCTGCCTCGCTGGCCACGACCGGATCGGTATGTTCGCGGAACCCCGTCATGTTCGCTTTAACAGGCTGGAAGAATTCACCACAATGTGGGCATGGCCAATACCAGCGGCGGCGATCGCCACGATTAAACAGCGACAAGATACCGGTTGTCGGCGGCGCTTCATGCAGCGAACTCTGCCGCCACTTACCATTGGTGATCTCTCGACCAGGGGAACTTTCCACCAGAGTCATGCCCGAGGACATAAACGTGGTAGTTCGCTTCGATGCCAGTGAGAAGCCATCCCCTTCTCCATCAATATCATCCGGCCAGCGGTCATAGTCCGTCAGGGCTACAAACCGATAATCCGAGGATGACATGATGTTGACCGATGGCCACCCGATCTTCAGATAGTTGCCTGCACGAAATGTTTTATCGTGGACGTTGTTGTCGTTGGTTCGGGGGCTAAGACGCTGTGCGACTTCCTTGCTGACACGAAACGTCCTGTCGAGGCGCTTTTTGGAGTGCTCACGGGCTTTTTCTTCGGTCATCTGAATGAGCAGAAAATCAGCCGGATCGCAGACGATGGTATAGACGATCCAACCGTCAATAAGCCCTAACGTTTTCCCTGTCCGCGCGGGGCCGACAAAGACCACAGCATCATACTCGCGCGATGCCAGGCAGTTCATCGGCTCAATAATATACGGGGTGAGCGTCGCATCCCATGGAAGTGAAATTCCGGCGCCCATTGGAACCTTCATATATTTAGCAACAGCCTGCGCCACCGGCATGCGCCGAGGCGGTTTTAGTAATGTGGCCACTTCACGACGCAGGGCGCTGGCCGATGCGTAACAGTTAGCTATCATCGTTTCCCCCCTCCACTGTCACAACTTCCGCAGCCAACATTTCCCGCATTTCGTCTATTGCGGCCTGAGCTTCAGCTATCTGATCCGGGCGCCAGCCCCGGTCACGCTCCAGCTTATCTGGCCAGGTATCCAGCACCTGCGAAATGGCCTTAACCAATAACGCCATTTCCCGATGTGCCTCTGATGCCGGGAGCAGCTGTTTAAGCGACTCCTCAAGCTTGATTCGTTCATTTTCCGACTGGTACCAGTCCTTGCGGTCTTTCGGCCCCATCTTGTTCGGATTCTGAAGATCTTCAATATCGGCGGGCTCGGGCGCGCCAAACAACACTGGCCCCACGTCTTTAAGGGCATAAACGGGGTTGCCTTTCACCGTGCCGGCGATCGGCGTATTAGCCTCAAGCAGCCGCTTTCGCACCGTGCCGCGGTTCAGCCCAAAAGCTTCAGCAATCTTCGCTACGCTCCAGTTGTAGGCGTCCCCCAGATTGCTGATGTTGGACATTGACACCTCACGTTGTCAGGTGAAGTCACGATTTATTTCGTTAACTCAAAGGGTTGCAAGCTGGTCAGATGACAGTGTTTTTCCGATCTTGTCACCTGATTTACGTTTTTATCTCTATATATCAAATAGTTATCACACATGCTGCTGACAGCATGAAAACTCAAAAACTAGCCGTTTTCCGCGAGGTCGCCGCCCCGTGGCTGGGGTCCCCCCTCGGGAGTACCTTTTGAAATATAGGCAGATTGGATGTGGTGCATTATCGATGGTTCTCACAAGAGCCATCTGTATTGCTGCCTATGAGGAAGGCTCAGGCATTGATGCAACTGGGGTTAACTCGTCCTCTTTGAACCAGATCTCCGCCGTTGTGCCGTTATCCGATGGCCAGCTCAGAAGATACATGTTCGGTTCGTTGCTGTACTCAGCGCGCCCCAGAATAGAACACGTCTCGCCTGTGGTCGTTATGGCTGTCTGTCCCAATTCATATTTGAACATCGGCTCTCCTTTCTGGGTGGTAATGACGGTGATGATAAAAAAGCCACCACCGTTACCCCCACAGCGAGCCGGGATTACGAGGTGACTTTGCTTTGCGCATTACACAGCGTCCTTATGGGCGCTTTGTGATGGGCAATAAAAAACAGCCCAGAGGCGACTATTTAATCTGTTTGAATTTCCATCGAAAGCTACTGTAAATATACTCCCCACCATCCTCTCTATCCGTTAACTTAGCAGTAATCTCAAATTGACTACCAACAGGATAGAGTTTTGGATCAGAAAGTTTTTTTGAACACTCTACGGCCAGATGAGCACCCGCCCATTGCCCCGGTAAGGGACGAATGTGGATTTTCCCTCTTTTTCCTGAGGTACTATTCGCAACATAACTTTCCACTTTTAACAACCGGTAAGGCTCTTCAGGTTTAGCCATCTGCATGCATTCCATTTGTTGTAAATGGTATTTATAGCATTCTCGGTGGCACTCAGTGAATGCCACCTGCAATGCCTATCTTGGTTTTGGCGGCGGAGGTGGTGGTGCTGGCCGCACAACTTTATCCCCAGGTTTGTATGGAGGTGGTGTCGGAGCTTTTCTCCCCATGTCTATCTCCCGATGGAAACCCGCCATTGGTTCAGCGTGGCCACTTGGCCGGCACAGATTGATAATGCTGTTTGCAGCGCCAGCGTGTAGCTCAGCGCATCACCCCATGTATCGCCGGACAATAGTGGTTGCTCGCATGGGGTGAATACAGACTCAGGGGGTAACAGCACCACCTGTTGCGGGGCTGGATTTTGTGTCCGGGCGCAGGAGCTTAAGAGCAGCATTAGGCATAGCGCGATTAGCGCATTCATCATTTTTAAGCGCATCGCGTAATTTCCTCTGGTACGTTTCCCCCTGCTGGCGCAGCTGCTGCTCTCTGCGTTGCTGTTCTGCCATCATTGTGCGATTACGGGCGTCATCCGCGCGCAAGTTGATAATCAGTCCTGCCTGCTGCGCCAGCGTCTTTTTCTGTTCATCCACCAGCTGTTCTGCTGCCTTGTATTTGCCGTGGTAGTGGTTGGCGCTCCAGATAAGGCCACCAGCGAGACAGGCGATAAAGATGCTGCTCAATAACCAATAGCGGTTCATTTATCCAACCCCCAGCACGCCAGCGCAGATTCTTGTTCCCGTCGATCCACTTGACCGTAACAGCCATTAGCCTGACCTTTTGTCAGCCGGCAATCGCGACCACGGTCGAATATCCAGCGCCGGATTTCTCGGCAAGCACCCAGCCTGTCATTGGAGTTAAGCTTTCGGTAAAACGTCGTCGTGAAACAGCGAGACGGGCCGATGTTGTACGGACAGAACGACGCAATACCCGCTTTTTGTGGTTCAGTCAGCGGCACCTTAATATTTCGCTCAACCCATCCCAGCGCCTTGTCACGTTCAATCGCATTGTAGTGAGCGCATTGGGCGACGGTTAATGTCATGCCTCGCTGCACTGGCTTGCCATCGATAGACGTGACGCCACGACAGATAGACCAGATACCACCACCGTCGGCGTAGGCTGTCGGGCGGTTTCCTTCCCGCTCATCAACGAACTGATCAAACAATACCGGGGCGCTGGCACCCGCAGCGATCAGCACCAACATCGCGGCGCTAAGTTTTGCTTTGGCTCCCATCAGTCACGCTCCAGCATTTCAAGCTCTTCCGTGTCGATGTTCTCCTTACGCCTGTTGATCCAGTCACGCAGAAGCCGTTCGCGCCGGCAGCGGAAGTAAATACCGAGGGCGATACCAAATGCCGAACAAAACATGCCGAAGATAACGCCGAGAATGATCCACTCGCTCTGGGAAAAATAATTAATGATGCCGAGGACGAACGACACTGCGCTACCAGTGTGCACGGCTCCATCGGCTGCTCTGATTAGCATTCGTGTCATCCTTACCTCCCGCTGCGCGGTGGTGCCTCATAAATGAAAAAAGCCGAGCATTAGCTCAGCTTTTGAATTATTTGCCTGTTATTTTTCCACCTCAGGCGGTAGTGGTATCTTGGGAGTTCTCACACAGCCAAGAAGGAATTTCTATGTCTCATATTCACAGCAGGGAACACATGGATGCAGGTAGCGTTGTATCTGTTCAGTGTTCACATCAAATTAATGTATTACTGATGGATGATAGCAACTACTCAGCTTATAAATCAGGTCGAAATGCACGGTATTACGGAGGTTTCTACAAGCAGTTCCCAGCTAGGATTGCCGTTCCGCATAGCGGTAACTGGAACGTAGTTTTAGCACTCCCTGCCGGGCACAGTGCGCGTTATCAGTATTCAATCAACGTTATCAACTAACCCAGCCTGTCCTTTAGCCTGAAAAAGGGCTTCTTCAAGGGCGGCAATGATGTTCTGCTGTGTGCCGTCCTCTAAATAACCTCTCGATGCAATCCCTTCGCCTGTTGCAGCGTCACGCATCCAAATAACGCCTTCAGATGTTTCTGACAATTACTTTCATGGTCTTCTCCAAGTTTTTAGGTTTAGCTGCGCAGTCGTAAACGAATTGGCGATATGTACGTGCCAGGTGTGTGTCGGATGTTGGCTGGGGCTAAAAACGAAAAAACCCGCACAATGGCGGGTCGATTAAATGACAAAGGGCACCATTTCTGGTGCCCCTTCACAGGAGCGGTGGCTTGTCATCGCCTTTTCTCCGCGCCTGGCTTCCCGTTACCAGGAAGTCTCGCAAGTCCCCTAAGGGGTGCAAGTCCAGTTACGAAGCACGTTTACTGACAAAGTGCTCGTTGTTACGACGCTGCATGACGGTAGCAATGCTTTTTAGTGCGGAGTTATTGGCGTTACTAACCTTTAAAAGCTCAAGAACGGCCGTAAGACCAAGCTTTGCAACCAAAACACCAAAGAGCTCATCTGAATAAGATTCAGAAATAGACTCAACATCCTTCAAATCCACTTCAACCCTAACCTTATCGTTCAGGTAAAATTCGATCTTCTGCCTTTCAGCTATTGCCAGACGGCGCGATGCTAAATCCCCGCTGGGCAAAGGTATCTTAACTGTAGTCATCTCGCCCCCCTTGCAGTTGCTCCATTATATCCAGTATGTCCTGAGGAATTTGCTCTTCAGGTTCGACTGATAATCTCGATAACTTAAACCTACACGATAACGCTACACCTTGCCAGTCTCTAGTTAAAGTTCTGTAGGAGGCGCAACCGTCAGCATAATGTAAACATGAATCCCCAGTTGCCAGCATCAACTCCCCATCGTAGCGTTTTACAAGGGTCATCAAATGAGAAAGTCCGAGTCCCTGATGGTTATTGCTCCCTTCCTTCACTGGAACTGCTGAGCCAAACACATTTCCACCTATGTGCCCGTTCGGTAGCTGTTGAGCCCATTCATCTTCAAAATCAGCATTCTTGGACGAATTACCTTCCTGTATGCACCACTCGATGGACTGCTGATGGGTGACAACGCCCGGAATGTTAACCCTTCTCAATTCTCGCAAAAAACCCATGCCGCAATCCGCCAAGGCAAACTCCAAGTAGTGATCTTGCCGATTGGTATACGGAACGGCACTTTTCTGCGCAAAAGAATAACCTGTTGAACGCCCATGAGACCAAACGTTGTCATGCATTTCGCCAACAACGTGATTCAGAGTGGTGATACCTGTAGGGTATGGGGTGCCATCAGGATAGGCTAGACGACGAATGCAGTTATTGATTGACGTTGTTGCCTCATTAACCGTTTCAGCGGAAATTAACGGCGTCACCATGCTGTAGTTGACGCCTACATTAACTCTTTCCTGCCCGTAACTGTCGTTCCCCCACAGAGCGCCATATAGGCCAACGGCTTGCATGTACCCTTCGTTAGGTAAACAGCACTGCCCTTGCTCCAAATTATGCTGATTTATATATGCCGCTAAAACGGCCATACCTCCTGGATGGAGGTGAAACTTGGAAGGAATCGCCAAGCGTCCGGTCTGCTTGCTGTGGAATGCAGGTATTTGTTGGATACCATCAATCAAGCTTAATCCCATTGAAAATCCCTATTTCTGATGTTTCGAGGGATAATACTCCGCAGCGCCGATAAGAGCAAAAAACCCCACCATTGCTGGCAGGGTTTCGATGATCTTTTCATTACGGTGTGTTTGGATGCTTCTTTCCACAATTGAAAGCCTACACGCCAAGTTCGGACAAATCAAGCCCCACTCAACCCCCTTATCGGGTCACCTTGCTGAATTCTGCAGCGGCTACCCCCTCTTCAATTTCGCATTTCGTTACTAACGCCTCGTAAAAGGGCTTCCAGTTCCGCCGCCACGTCCTTTCATTCAGGTCGGGCAACAGCGCAGTGATCGCCCTGTAGGCCACGGATGAAGGCATGCGACTGAACCCCTTCCCGCCGCACCGCTCACAATCCTTAATGACGGGTGCACCTGCAGCCTTGGTTGCCTCACGGTCGAGCGCCTTACCTGTCCCCTTGCAGTTCCGGCAGCGCTTGTGGATCTTGCCCTTACCGTTGCAGGTCTGGCACATCTCGCGCACCACCTGGCGCTTCGTTGTCGGCGGGATTTTCTCCTCACCGTCTATGCCGATGTATCCAGGGTAAGTCACAACATCCCGCTCGATATCCACCAGCCCTTTTCCGTGGCAATCGTGACAGGTCACACTGGCACCTGCTGATTGTGAATAATCCTCATAGGCCAACGACGCCAAAATCTGCATACAGCGGGCCATTCGGCGACCGGCGACTTTACCGACGTGCTTCGGTGCCTTCTTCATCGCGTACTGTGTCAGCTCTACGATAGCCCTTTCCCGGTCTTCGCTGCTGATGCCCGTTTTACCCAGGAACGCAGCCATGCCAAAGCGGGACTTGGATTCCGTCAGCCCCAGCGCGGCCATAACGTCAGTGCCTGTTACACGATCCGCCGATGTGCACGTGGATGAATCGGAAATTACCAAGCCCTGCGGGCTGAAGTGCTTTAACGCCGCTTCCAGTCTCATTTTCGCCACCTTTCACGCAATGAAATCATTGCATTAATTATTGCATAAAACGCAACAAATCTCACTTCATTGCATTTTTCGAAACAATGCCACAACCAGCACTAAGCCACTTCATGCATGCCGATCAGATTCAGATACACCCCGTCGCTGTCCGCGTTCATATCCTGATAGCGTGGGTGAGCCAGATACCACTTCAGCACATCAAGCGCCTCAGCGCGGGTGATCGGCCTGATCGTCTCCAGCAAATGGTCAAGATATTGTTCCCTATCCCACAGGTGCCCATTCTCATTGGGGTATTCGTTAGGATACAATTCCCTGAACGCGCCATTGCGCATAGATGACAACCAATCCCAATATTGGCTCTCTCTCACCACATCACTCAGCGTGTAAGGCTCGGGTAGCACATCAGTAAAGGTGAGCTCCCCCGGCCCTTCTGCCATGTAATCGCAGTAAATCTCCTGGTACGGCCCGTACACTTCCTCAATACGGCGCTCGGCCTCTACCGGCTGGAATGCCGCCTCCAGAACGCCAAAAACGCCCCGTACAGAGCCGGCCTTCTCGTGCTGTGCTTTTGCCTGGTCGATATAATGCTGAGGATTGTCCATCCACATGGTGGAAAACACCGAGGTCCAGCCCGCGCCCTGAGTCTGCAGATAACGCGTATAATTGGTCTGCGCCTGCTTCGGTGTGATGGCCAGTTTTTTCAACGCTTCTTCCGCTGCCGCAATGTGCGCAGGCTCTCCGGTCTTAATCACCTCCAGCACCCACAAATACGCATCGGTTTGTTTGTCGCCAGTGACAGCACGCTGAAGCGGCAACGGTTTGGGAATAGCTACTGCCGTGGAGTATTTTCGCTCAGGGATAGTGAAAAGCACCCGGTGTTCAGGATTATCGCGAAACAGTCCCGACCGGCGGCAAGTGGTCTTTACCGTGTTAAGGTTCACGCCGGTGAGGCGGGAAATGGTTTTATACCCCTTGCCCTCTCGCTTGAGGCGCAGGATTTCGGCTTTCTGGTCTTTCATGAATTGCACACCCTGTGTTCATCTTGGAATTGGCGGCCCGCTGACCGCCCTCCTCGTTATTGGCTCTGACGCTTGCCACCACTGCGCACCGTGCGTGCACTGATAACCGAATCGGCCAGCACCTGATACCCGGTGTTCATCTGGCCATCACCGCCGGTCCATTGATTGATGTTCATCGTCCCGAATACACTGATGAGGTCGCCTTTGCTGTGCTTTGCCAGAAAGTCAGCCTGCTTGCCAAACGCCGTGACCGCCAGCCAGAATGTCGCTTGCCCATCTTCGGCTCCGTGACACGGCAGTGGTACGGCCATTCTGCCCAGCGCCATCGAGTGCCCGTTGCTGGTGGTCTTTATTTGCACGTCAGCCACCAGCCGGCCGTGTGCTGCAATATGTGCAGTCATTATGTTTCCTCCTCGGTGTCGTCCGGCATCATCAGCACGACAAAGCGCGGCTGCTTGCCGTCAATTCTCAGCGTCTTTTTGGTCATCCCTTTGGCCGGTTTATCCAGCATGCCGGCATCGGACAGCGCTTGAGCAAATGCAACAGGGTTGGCACCAGCGGCGATTTCATCGCGGAACACCGACGGATAGGTATGAAATATCAGCGTCTCAAGCCCTGGACGTTCTTCCCGGTACCCGGCCAAATCCCGGATAGGCAAATCGCGAGGATCAGTGTGTGGGTGCGGCAGATAGCGGCTATAACCAAAGCGCTGCAAAAAAGCTTCCGCCTGCTCTACCCAGGCCTTGGCTTCACGGTTGCCCATGCCAAATTCATTCACCCAGGCATTGAAGCTGTGTTGCAGAGCATCGCGGCTTTCCTGCTCACTCCATCCTGTGAGCGCTTTCGACAGGAGCAACGCCCCCTCCAGTACGGCAAAACGTGACGCCACACGCCGAACCTGCTCGCTCGCTTCCTCGGGCAATAATCCCAACCACCGACGTTCAGCACCACGAACCGTGTCAACGGCTTCCTTTTTCTGGCTGGCAAGCAGGTTGATCCACTCGCGCCCCACAGCACCATAATTCTGCTTGCAGGCATCACGCATGGCATCAGCATGCGTCTTACCGTCGGCATAACCGTGATACTGCGTCGCTTTGGTGATCGGCACGTTGAGCAGGCGCACCAGTTGCCCGGCGTTAATTTTTCCGCCATCAGCCCGGATATAGCTTTCCATATCAATCTCACCGGTACTGAAGGCCATCGCCCGCCAGCGTTTGATATCCCTGTTGCCGCCGTCTTTTGCCCCCTGGATCTTGCCCACGCCGTTAAACAGCGCATAGGCCGCATCGGCCACCGCCTTGCGGTTACTGCCCTGGCCGATTTCATCCAGCGGCATAAATCCGTCGTTGTGCGCCGCCGCTTCGTTCACCAATCCGAGCGCCGTTGAATACCAGGTCAGCTTTAACGCGTCCGGTTCACCGTAGACGGTACTGGCCGCATTGCCGGTAGTGGTCTTCCCCGCTGATGAACCACCGAACAGGTGAACACCAAAGCCATCAGCCCCCGCGATACCAATCAGCGGCGCAGCCAGTGCACAGGCAATGCCCAGCATCATTGACGGGTTCCCCTTCGCCAGCATGGCCACACTGTTACGCCAGCTATCCGTCGTTCCCTTGACGGTATATCCCCGCGCAGCAGCAGAACGCCCATTGAACAGCACCGGCTTTTCAGGTTTCCCCAACACTTCCCCGTCGGGCATGATGTAAGCGCCACACTGCCAACCGCTGGCGCTGGCAATCGCCCACATGTCACGTTTGCCACTGCGCTGCAGGTGATCGGCAAGAATGGCACGCAGACCACTTTTCGAGGTGATCAGCATGCCGCCGGCCTTGAGTTTTGCCCAGCCGTCACGTTCACCAATATCACGCAGGGGCACGGCTTCCGTACGCCGTTCATCACTGCCTTCCGGTGTCCAGGCGAGGATCAGGTAGCGCTCTGTATCATCCTCGCCAACACCCACCACCTCAGCCAACGTTGATAGCCAGCTTTCCTTTTCATTGATCTCACCGGTATCCCGATCGGTTTTCGGCTCCACCCAGTACAGCCCACCGTTCCGGGCATCAACATAAGGTTTCAGTCCAGAAGGTGCTGCCTGCTTTCGTGCCTGCTCCGTCTTGTCTGTGACCTGATTAAACAAGCGATTTATCCGCTCGCCGTCAGAAAGGGCGAGCGCCAGAGTTTTGCGCTCAATATATTCAAGCACCAGCGCCTCACGTTTTTCCCTGGCAGCTTCTGGCGACCTGTGCGACTGGAAACCATTGTCCGCCAACCATTCCGGACTCACGGAATCACCAAGAACCATAGTGTTCAGCTTTCTCGCCAAATCGCCTTCCGGTGTTGCCTGTTTTGTCCGCTTTACCGCTGCTGCCGCTTCGTTCCGCATAACAGGCCTGCCCATCACCCAGCGATAAACGCTGGAGAACAGTGCATCCGGCCACTGCGCATGTGCGACGCCATTCGGTGTTTTGATTGAACTACTCATCAGTGCATCACCTCTTCAGGAAGTGGACCTTTGTCAATCAGCTCGATAGCCTCGAAAAACACCCGTTTCAGCCTTTCTACCGCTTCGATGCCTAACGGAGTCAGCCACTGGGAAGAATCTGGCGGTGCTACCATTTGTGCATACATGTTCAATGCCATCCGGGTACCTTCTTCTTCGCCCAGATGTTCAATCATGGCGCCTTCCATATGGCTGGCTACAGCGAAACGCATGGCGCGGGGATACATCGGCAAAATATTCAGATTGCCATTCACTTCATGCGTGAAGGACGGTGCGCCGGTTAATTCGGTTTGGTAATTCCGCCAGCAGTCCACAAAACGCCAGCGCCAGAACAACAACGAATCCGCGTCTGATGGGTTGCCGGTGTAGAGGAGCCAGAACGCCATTAACTCAGATTCCAGCAGCCAACAACTGCGCTCGCGATCATTGACCCATTGCGGAATATCTTTCACCAATACGGTTGCAACAAAAACCTTTCCGTCCTGCTCGTGAACAGTGATATCACCCAACCCACATTCAGATAGGCCAGGTGTCAGAATGAACTCGCCAGAGCGAATAATTTCAGGGATAGTTTTCGTTACCATTAATACATCTCCAGACCAAGGAGGTTGCCCTTCGGATTTTTCAGTGCCATTTCCACAGCATTGCTCATCAGTGAAGACATAAACTCAATGCCTTCCGGCGTTAATTTGCTGTTGTCTTTATTCAGCATGCCGGAATAGGTGGACGCCAATAATTTGAGGCTATCGGTCTGCCCGTATTTTTTGTAGCATTCCACTTCAAAGCAGTCTGTCAGGCAACGGTGTACCGCGTCCGCGCTCAGTTCGCCAAGGATGACCTGCTGGCGATTGACCGTCACCGTACACACCGGGTGTCCGCCGCTGCGACGCTTGCAATAATCCACAAACGCCTCCGCAATGTGCTTGCGATTTAATTCAATTGAGTGAGTCATATTGTGTCCTTCCCGAATTCCGGCCGAGTGAAGCCCCCGACCGGTGTCGGTATTAAATTTGTTGATGGCGATTAATTAACGTTGGGTTTCAGCGTTTCTTTTTCTGCTCTCGTTCCCTAATAGAGAAATCAGCCTCATCCGCATTAAATTTAAGTGCTGCCGCAATACCGGGGATATACATCAGCATTTCGCCGAGTGAACATAAATCTGCTCGCGCCATTTCATCGGTATATTCTTTGTTGTCACATGCCCAGAAAGTAATATTGCCGATTGCTCCAAGCCCGGACAGCAAACCCTCATAGGCACCTTCGGAATGCATGCGGATGAACTTCAGCCGTTCGGTGTCTTCGCTGCTGTTATCAGTGCGTGACAAAATCTGTTCGATATAGCTCACAGTTCACCCCCGAAGAGTTTGCGCAGATCAATGCCGTACACGTCCAGCCATGCACCTGCTGGCCAGGACTTGACGCTGCCATAGCGTGGGTCTGGCACATCGACCGCCGTGACACCTCGCTCCTTGCACCACTTACGCAGAGCAGCAAATTTAAATTCGCGATCGGTTTTCTTCTCTACCTTGGTGATCGTCGCATGCTTCACGCTTTCACCCAGACGTTCCTCAAGGTCACGGCATTTGCGGGTAGCAGCGCTGAGTTTGCCAAGGGCGGAGGCTTCGCGTTTACGGCTGATTTGCGACTTGGTGCGTTCCGCATGATCTGCACGCTCTTTTTCCGCCAGCCGACCTTTTTCGGACTCAATGGCCAGTTGCAGGATCTCCAACTTCGACAAGTCGGCCGGTGCCGGCAGTGCCTCACGGCGAGTGAAGTAGTATTCCGCCATTTCGTTATAGAAGTCCCAAGACTGGTCAGTCTCAAGAATTTTTGCGTGGTTAGCAGCACCGCGCTCCGTCCACAGTGTGAGGGTCCGTGCCTTCGGAGAAATTTGCACACCGCTGAAAGAGTTGCGCAAAATTTCGACTTCACCACCACTCAACTTAAAGTAGTGCTTACCCTCAACAAACCGAGATTTGTTACGGTTAAAGTTGTTGGTAATCATTTGCTCAGTGGCGCCATATCCCGCCGCCATTTGTTCGGTGGTCACCACACGCTGACCGCGATACTCAACGATCTGCAGGTCTTTAGCCTCGACGACCATCAGTTCAGTTTTCTCAGCCATTGCACACCCCCTGCTCATTTTTCACCATCGGTTGCTCACCGAAATCCAGCGTGTTGAATGTCCGCTGACCAAAGTATTCCGCCGCCTCCACCAGAGACATCACATACCTCTGAATATCCTCGTTCCCGCTATTGATGATGAGTTGTGCGCAATTCATCAGATCCAGTGAGCGAGCCAAAAGCAGAAGCACATCCTCAGTCACCTGGTAGGTGTAGGTTTTACTCATTTTCAGCCTCCACACCACGCTGGGCGATTTCCTCAATCATTTCGATGAGCTCAAAACAGAGCTGCTCTTCACGTTGGTTAGATGTCAAATAGCCAGCAGCGGCAGCCAACGCCTGGATTTTGGCAAGGGCATTGATGGCATCCAGTACCTTAATGCTACGCATTTTTCTTCTCCCGGCGATGCTGCTCTTCCAGTAACCAGCAGGCTGGCCCACCAGCCAGATCAAAGGCCAATGTGACCAACGTTTGTAGATCCGTCGTATCAAGCTCGTCCGACGCTAGGGTCATGGCCACCAGCAGCGCGTTCAGTTGATCGGCCTGTTTGCACGCCTCGCTCAGTCCATTTTCATGCGACATGGGCAACCTCCAGATCAGGGCGTTCTGGCGATACATGCCAGCCAGCACGCTGCGCCAGTTCAACGAAGGATTCGACCGAGCAGCAAAAATGCCGATCGGGGATCGGCAGGTTCGAAGTGATAACGCCGTTCTCGACGTACAACATCACTCGGCCAGTGGTACCAGGATAAATGCCGAGCAGGGTTAGGATTTCAGGGGAAATGTTATGCATAAGCGGCCTCCGACGCAGTCTGGCGCTGCTCGTAAACCCACATGAAACCTTCGTCAGTGGAGAAGATTTGCAGGCGGCAAGGTGCCTCAGTGCGGATTTGAGCGGCAAAGGTCAGCGTCCAGCGAGGGAATTTGGCGCGAGCGTCAACCTCGGTATCGGCCTCAGCGCGAAGCACCGTCGGTGTGGAGTCGGGGAATTCGTGAGGGGTAGCCAGAAACAAGAATGTGAATTTCGGCCGAGTTTGGGTATCATGTGAACATGCCATATCGTTATCCTTAGTAACGGTTTGGTTAGAAGCTCTGGTCGGACTGCAATCCACCGGAGCTTCGCTATCATTGAGTGCTGCAACACTCAACTGGAATCCAGTATAGACACCAACTGGATTCCACCTCAACTCTTTTTTAATCTCTTTTTTCCTGTATACTGGATTCCACCTGTAACAAAGGAGTTCAGCCGTGCAGCGAGACCACGTAAATAGCAAATCACAGAAAGTGCAGGCCCGCGCCCCACATGAGGTCGTAGAGGCGATGGAGTCAGTCAAAGAAGACGGAGAGACAACAGGGCAATTCATTGTCACTGCCATGCAGGGCGAGATCAAACGCCGGCAGCGTAAGAAACCCAAGGAATCGCCAGAGGGCTGACCTACGAAAATTTCGTAGGTAACTGGATTACCCAAAGCAACCTTGTTACCCTGCGTGGCTGCAAGATAATGATTTTCCTCATGACTTGAAAAGCAACCATCCCAAAGGGTCGGATTCGCAGCCCGGCCCTTTTCTTTGTCTGCAACCTGCTGATTAACCGGAAAAGAACGTCTCACATTCCTTTGAATACCCGGTGTGCAGGTGGCGACGAATTTCGTCGGAACCTTCAAGCCTAAGCAGTGTTTATGTTCCGGCGAACATGAGTAACTGTAATGTTCAGGCGAATCGTGTTTAACGCGACTCCCTGCAGCGCAGGTTTGTGGAAGAATCAATGAGTTACCCAATTCTAACGAATCGTTATAATTAAGCTGAATCAGTGTGTTATAGGTAAGCTGCATATTTGCATCTTGGTGTAACTGACCCGACATTATCGGGCCTGTTGGCTGGACAACATCGCTGAATCCCTTGCGCGGCGCGACATGCTCTGCGACAACCCTGTAGATATTAGCCATCATGCCAACACCTCTTTCTTACCGCCGCCGATCAGATCGAATGGTATCTGCCCCATCTCATCTACTAGCCTTTCGGCTTTAAGCAACTCCGGCAAATCATCTTGGCGTTTACGAAGACGACGCCCAGCGTCGGAAGAATCTTCGTCTGAGGCCTTCCGGGCTGTCGCAACAATGTTTCGCATCTGCTCAATCGTGTGATGAACACCACCTTGAGGTGCTGAAGCTTCTTGCTCGGCAAGGTCCAGTAACCAGATACGCAGCTCTTTGGCTATCTTGGTACGCGACAACATACCGATAAGATGAGCGCCACGAAGTGAGAACAAACGGGTGGCAACGTCACGTAAGCTATTGTTTATTCCGTCCACCCTCACTTTGGCGATGGTCGTCATGCTCTCGGTGAACTCGTCCTGGTGCCGGTAATACAGGTTCAGAACCTTGTCTTTGTTCGCATACCCGAGCAGCTTGGCCAGTTGCTCAGCCGTGAACCATATTTTCCCATCACCATTGTCGAACGGAATTACCACCTGGTCGTGGAACTTCAGCTCCGCGATATTGGCACCGGAGGTGAATTCAGAGTGAGTTGGGGCCCGACCAAGAATGGCCGTACTTTTCAGTTTCATTGGTTATTCCTCGTTAAGCGGAACGGCGGCTATATGGGTTATTAACGTTTGTAACGGCTGGTGGATTACGAACCCACCACAACACATCGCTGAGAAGCCAGGCACAGGAATTGCGGCCAAAATGGCAGCGGGCCGGGAATTTTCCTTCATTCTCAAACTGCCAACGAGTGGTGCGGGATAGGCTGGTAATATCCAAACACTCACGCTCGCGAATGCGCTTATCGTATGTGAACCCATACTCCGCCAGAATGTTGCGGCGCTGCTCGGGAGTCGGTGAGGTGAAAATGGTCTCTGACATGCTGTCTCCTTGTTTATGTGCTTTGGAGAACAGTGTAACGCTAAAAAACTGGATGAAAATACAGTTGTAAGGCTTACTGCTGTATGGATAACCATACAAAAGCATGAGTAAGGCTTACTAATACCTTTGTATGGCTTACAACTGGTTAGGTCTTTCTTTCGCTTGGTGATTTATGTGCATTGCTCAATATTTCGGCAATTTTTGTTTCGGTTTTAATGGGAGGATTTTGATTAATGAAAAAATCCGGCCGGTTAATTAATTCCCTAGCCCACGCTGAAAAATTAATTTCACCATTTGGCTTTCTACAATTCTCCTCAAAAACATTTTTTTGTTGTTCCCTAAGGCGCATAGCAGCCATTAGTACTTGCTCTCTGTTACCAGCGTGTCGCTCAGTAGAATGATGAATATTATCCTTCATATTCATTTTTGCGTCCATGATAGTAATGACACTAGTGCTACCTAGCGAACTATAATCCTTATCAGAAAAAATCAACCTCTTAACATCAATGTCAGTGATCCAAAGATCATCAGCTGTAACAGTAGAGCGTTTGCATTCAACCTCACCATCACGATCATCTGTGGCAATATATTGTCTTATGGGAAGATTATTGCTTGGCATACAAGGTGAAAAATCAGCATAGTCTACTATTGATGAGCCATGTCTTTCAATTTCACCCAAGGAATAAGACAATCGCCAAAGTCCAAATGCCCTACCATACCCAGTACATAAATCTTCACGTCCTTCAGCATTTACAAATGCCGGATGGAACTTTAGGTCTCCGTCATCATCAATATCGAAGTTATCAAAATGGAAATATGAATACTCTGTTATCTTTGTTGCAAATGGGTTAGCGTTATTTCCTCGCTCCTTGTTATTAAGGTACCACTCAGTAGCTTTATTAGCTGATGTGTCCGCGAGTACAACTCCATGCGCCTGATTTAGCATTACACATACTGCTATACTTCCATTCGCACCAAGATTAATTAAGTCAGAAACCTCACAACCAATGAAAGCTGCGGCCCTTTCTAACCTAGAATATTTAAATGGAACTTTAATATCATCCAGTTTCAGTTTGGACATTGCATTACCCTTATGCTCCCTACTGTTGAACGAGACAAGCGAGTAGGTTTCCCGCCTTTCGGTTGGCCGACCTGGTCTCATTGGTATCTTATGCCGAGTTCTTCCTTGAGAGCAAAACAACATTTTCATGATTTCCGGCGAGCAGATCCAGCCGCTCCAACCAACGATTCAACGCATCCAGTTTTTCGGGCAAATACTGGCTACGGTTGTAAACCGCCATTACACCGCCCAGTGTGTGGCCAAGCAACAGTTCGACAATGTGAGGCGCAATACCGAGATCGCTCATTCCTGTGGAAAAGGTTCGACGCAAATCGTGAAGCCGCCAGTGTTCGGAGTGCCCCAGCCGTTGGCACATTTTGCGCCCTGTCTGGCTCACGGCGGAATCGGTTTTAACTTCCCCCAGCAGCAACCCAGATTTTTTGTTTTGCTGCTTTAGCTGCTCGATGAGCGGGCATAGGCGGTCTGGAATAGGCCTGATTATCTTCTCGCCGTTTTTGCTGTGTGCTTCAGGGACGGTCCATAGTTTGTCGCGCAGGTCCCACTCCTTGAGCTCCGATAGCCTGACTTCACCGGTACGGGCACCAAACGAGATAAGAAGCGATACCAGGTTGGTATAATACGGCGAAAACGAATCGTTTTTTAAGCCTACGAGCAGGTCTGTCAGTTCCCTGCTCGTCAGAACCCTTTTCCGCTTACTGGTTTTGACCCCAATATCCTGCATCGTCAGCCCATCGAGAACATGGCAAACGGCATAACGGCGTATACGGCAAAACTTGAAGGCTTGCTGACCCATCTGTAAAACCATCCCAGCGATGCTAGGAGCGTTTTTCTTCGTTCTGGCTAGGCAGGTAAGCCAATGGTGAGTTTCGCAGTCTGAGAGCGCCATATCGCCGATAAAGGGGTATATGTGATTAGCGAACCGCTCCCGATAGCGAACGTCGTTCACCAGGTTCCCATCAACGTACTCGGTGAGCCAGTATTCGAGGGCATCTTTCACCGTCACCGGCTTTAGCGTTTTTTCCCTGCCAAGTTTGAACATGCGCTGTGGGTCGCGCCCTTCTGCCAACCAGGCGCGGCACTGGTCACGTTTTTCTCTGGCCTTGGCAAGGGTGAGGTCTGGATATTTCCCCAAAGCAAGGGTCAAGGCAGGGGTGTCACGCCCACCAAGACGATACTTGTAGAACCAACTGATAGAGCCGGCCTTACTTACACGAATCATTAGCCCCGCACCGTCAGAGATCTTGGACTCACGTTCGCTCTGCCTACCCAGCAGGGCCTTGAGCTTCTTATCCGTTAGTTTGTTCATTCCATAAGCCATGCGCAGCCTCTCGCGTAATTTTTCTGCATCTCGTTGCTGTAGGGTCGGTTCAAACAGCCTAAAGTCGGTTCAAGGTCGGTTCAATAAATTCCAGAAAACCCTTATATAACAAAAAAATAAAATATTGAACCTACTGAACCGACTGAACCTACCCTTTTTTATCTCACGTGTGAGAAGATATCTTCCAAGGTTGAGGTAACCCTCAGGGTAACGCCATCTTCATGGCAGGCTGTTTTTAGTGTTCAGCTCGGCCCCACCACGTACCCCACATTTTGCTGCAAGAATGAGAAAACGTCAAAAAACACTGGAACAATATACAGCTTTATTTTTATTTAACATATTGAAAAATAAAGTTTAAATAAAAACACCTGTCAACATACAAACACAAAGTGAAGACGATGACGCAGACTTTTATCCCCGGTAAAGACGCCGCGCTGGAAGATTCCATCAGCCGTTTCCAACAGAAATTAAGCGACCTGGGTTTCAATATCGAAGAAGCTTCCTGGCTTAATCCGGTTCCACACGTTTGGTCGGTGCATATTCGCGATCGCGATTGCCCGCTGTGCTTCACCAACGGCAAAGGCGCCAGCAAAAAAGCCGCGCTGGCTTCCGCTTTGGGCGAATATTTCGAACGCTTGTCGACCAACTATTTCTTTGCCGACTTCTACCTGGGCAAGCAGATCGCCGAGGGCGATTTCGTACATTATCCCAACGAGAAGTGGTTCCCGATCCCGGAGGATGATTCCCTGCCGGCCGGTATCCTCGATCAGCGCCTGCATGCGTTCTACAATCCTGAGCAGGAAGTACGCGCCAGCGAACTGATCGACCTGCAATCCGGTAATGGCGATCGCGGTATCTGTGCATTGCCGTTCACCCGCCAGTCCGATCAGGAAACGGTATATATCCCGATGAACATCATCGGCAATCTGTACGTTTCCAATGGCATGTCGGCCGGCAACACCGCCAGCGAGGCGCGTGTGCAAGGCCTGTCGGAAGTGTTCGAGCGCTATGTCAAAAACCGCATCATCGCCGAGTCAATCAGCCTGCCGGAGATCCCGGCCGAGGTGCTGAACCGCTATCCCGGGGTGGTTGAAGCCATCGCCAAACTGGAAGAAGAAGGCTTCCCGATCCTGTCCTATGATGCTTCGCTGGGCGGCGACTACCCGGTGATCTGCGTGGTATTGTTCAACCCGGCCAACGGGACCTGTTTTGCCTCGTTCGGTGCCCATCCCGATTTCGGCGTAGCGCTGGAGCGCACCGTGACCGAGCTGTTGCAGGGCCGCAGTCTGAAGGATCTCGACGTGTTCACCGCGCCGACCTTCGATGACGAAGAAGTGGCCGAACACGCCAATCTCGAAACGCACTTTATTGATTCCAGCGGCCTGATTTCCTGGGATATGTTCAAGCGGGATGCGGATTATCCCTTCGTCGACTGGAGCTTCAGCGGCAGTACCCAGCAAGAGTTCGCAACCCTGATGGAGATCTTCAAGAAAGAAGACGCGGAAGTGTACATCGCCGACTATGAACATCTGGGCGTCTACGCCTGCCGCATCATCGTACCGGGGATGTCCGACATTTATCCGGCCGAAGATCTGCTGCTGGCCAACAACAGCATGGGCGCACATCTGCGCGATCTGCTGCTGGCGCTGCCGGACAGCGACTGGGCGCCGGAGGAATATCTGGCGCTGATCGAACGTCTGGATGATGAAGGGCTGGATGATTTCACCCGCGTACGCGAACTGTTGGGCATTGCCTCCGGTAAGGACAACGCCTGGCACACGCTGCGCGTCGGTGAGCTGAAGTCGATGCTGGCGCTGGCCGGCGGCGATATGGATCAGGCGCTAATCTGGACCGAATGGACGCAGGACTTCAACGCCTCGGTGCTTAGCGCGCAACGCAGCAACTATTACCGCTGTCTGCAAACGCTGTTGCTGCTCGCGCAGGAACCGGACCGCGATCCGGCCCAGTACTACGGCGCCTTTGTGAAGATGTACGGCCAGGAAGCCGTTGATGCCGCCTCCGCGGCCATGAGCGGCGAAGCGCGTTTTAACGGTCTGTTCGCCGTCGACAGCGATCTGCAAGCACTGCCGGCGCACCAGGCGCTGTTGGCTGCCTACGAAAAACTGCAGCAGGCGAAACGCCACCACTGGGCAAAAGCCTAACCCGCGATCGGGCACCGCACGGCTTGCCGCCGGTGCCTGTCAATCGCCCGATGATCAGCACCCTAATGTTGCCGGGAAACCGGCGCATTTTCATCTGGTGGCGATCTGCGGCCCACAGGGCAAATCTCCCCCGACCTGCAATGGTTACAAGAAAGTTAAATTCAGGTTAATTGCACGATGATATTTTGCCCTTTGACGGCAAAATAAATACAAAAAATTAACCGTTAGACTAGCATCCCCGCCCATCCATTCAAAAAAGAATGCAAAGTTTAAAAAATATTTTTTAGATAAAAAACAAATATTTGAGTTAATTTTTGCCAAAATTTTCGCGTTTCTGACCCTTCTACTTTGGCCCATCATGATCCAAATCAACTTTTACCGCATACCGCTTTGCTAGTATCTCATTGCGTTGTTATAACCCTTTTGAGCGAGAGCTAGCGTGAAAGCAGACAATCCTTTCGATCTGTTATTACCTGCCGCAACGGCGAAAGTCGCCGAAGATGCGGGCGTATATAAAGCGACCAAGCAGCCGCTTAAAACGTTTTATCTGGCCATAACCGCAGGCGTATTCATTTCAATCGCCTTTGTCTTCTATATCACCGCTACCACCGGCACCGCAGCGGTGCCCTTCGGCCTGGCCAAACTGGTCGGCGGTATCTGCTTCTCTCTGGGACTGATGCTGGTGGTGGTCTGCGGTGCAGACCTGTTCACCTCCACCGTCCTCACCGTGATTGCCAAGGCCAGCGGCCGTATTACCTGGCGCCAACTGGCAACTAACTGGCTTAATGTCTATATTGGTAACCTGATCGGCGCACTGTTCTTCGTCGCCCTGATGTGGTGTTCCGGCGAATATATGACGGCCAACGGCCTGTGGGGGTTGAACGTGTTGCAGACTGCCGATCACAAACTGCATCACACCTTTGTTGAAGCCGTGTCACTCGGCATTCTGGCTAACCTGATGGTCTGCCTGGCAGTGTGGATGAGCTACTCCGGCCGCAGCCTGATGGACAAAATGTTCGCCATGGTTCTGCCGGTCGCCATGTTCGTTGCCAGCGGTTTTGAGCACAGTATCGCCAACATGTTCATGATCCCGATGGGCATCGTAATCAAGCATCTCGCCACGCCGGAGTTCTGGCAGGCCGTAGGAGCAACGCCCGAGCAATTCGCTCACCTGACCGTAAGCAATTTTATCATCGACAACCTGATTCCTGTCACCCTCGGTAATATCATCGGTGGCGGTCTGCTGGTTGGGTTGACTTACTGGGTAATATATCTGCGTGGTGATCGGCAGCATTGAGCCGCTATCGCAACGCCGGGTTCGAAATCCACAATTAGAAGGTAGGTGTACAATGACCGAACTTAACCAAAAGTTAGCCCAGGCCTGGGAAGGTTTCAGCAAAGGTGACTGGCAGAACGAAGTCAACGTCCGTGACTTCATTCAGAAAAACTACACGCCTTATGAAGGTGACGAATCGTTCCTGGCCGGCGCCACTCAAGCCACTACCACCCTGTGGGACCAGGTCATGGAAGGGATCAAACTGGAAAACCGCACTCATGCGCCGGTTGATTTCGACACCAACGTCGCCTCTACCATCATTTCTCACGACGCGGGCTACATTAACAAGAATCTGGAAACCATCGTTGGTTTGCAGACCGAAGCTCCGCTGAAACGCGCGCTGATCCCGTTCGGCGGCATCAAAATGGTTGAAGGTTCCTGCAAGGTCTATGGCCGCGAACTGGATCCACAGTTGAAAAAGGTGTTCACCGAATATCGCAAAACCCATAACCAGGGCGTGTTCGATGTTTATACCAAAGACATTCTGAACTGCCGCAAATCCGGCGTACTGACCGGTTTGCCAGATGCCTATGGCCGTGGCCGTATCATCGGCGACTATCGCCGCGTAGCGCTGTACGGTATCGACTATCTGATGGCTGACAAGCTGAACCAGTTCAAGTCGCTGCAAGACAAACTGGAAAACGGCGAAGACCTGGAAATGACTATCCAGCTGCGCGAGGAAATTGCCGAGCAGCACCGTGCGCTGGGCCAGATTAAAGAAATGGCCGCCAAATACGGCTGCGACATTTCCCGCCCGGCCATCACCGCACAGGAAGCCGTGCAGTGGACCTACTTCGGTTATCTGGCCGCGGTAAAATCCCAGAACGGCGCAGCAATGTCCTTTGGTCGCGTATCCACCTTCCTCGATGTCTACATCGAACGCGATCTCAAAGCCGGCAAACTGACCGAAGAGCAGGCGCAAGAGCTGATTGACCACCTGGTGATGAAGCTGCGCATGGTGCGCTTCCTGCGTACACCGGAATATGATGAACTGTTCTCCGGCGACCCAATCTGGGCCACCGAGTCGCTGGCCGGTATGGGCGTTGACGGCCGTACGCTGGTCACCAAAAACAGCTTCCGCTTCCTGAATACCCTGTACACCATGGGGCCGTCGCCAGAGCCAAACATGACCATTCTGTGGTCAGAAAAACTGCCGTTGAACTTCAAGAAATACGCGGCGAAGGTGTCTATCGATACCTCTTCCGTACAGTATGAAAACGATGACCTGATGCGTCCGGACTTCAACAACGACGACTATGCCATCGCCTGTTGCGTCAGCCCAATGGTGGTCGGCAAGCAAATGCAGTTCTTCGGTGCGCGCGCCAACCTGGCGAAAACCATGCTGTATGCCATCAACGGCGGCGTTGATGAAAAACTGAAAATGCAGGTTGGTCCGAAAGAAGCGCCAATGATGGATGACGTGCTGGACTATGACAAAGTCATGGATCGCATGGATCACTTTATGGACTGGTTGGCAAAACAGTACGTAACCGCGTTGAACATCATTCACTATATGCACGACAAGTACAGCTACGAAGCTGCCCTGATGGCGCTGCATGACCGTGACGTTTACCGCACTATGGCCTGCGGCATCGCCGGCCTGTCAGTGGCTGCCGATTCGCTGTCTGCCATCAAGTACGCCAAAGTCTCTACCATCCGTGACGAAGACGGCCTGGCGGTAGACTTTAAAATCGAAGGCGAGTACCCGCAATTCGGTAACAACGACGCCCGCGTCGATGACATTGCCTGCGACCTGGTAGAACGTTTCATGAAGAAAATTCAGAAACTGCGTACCTACCGCAATGCGGTGCCGACCCAGTCCGTGCTGACCATTACCTCCAACGTGGTATATGGTAAGAAAACCGGTAACACGCCAGACGGTCGCCGCGCCGGTGCACCATTCGGTCCTGGTGCCAACCCAATGCACGGCCGCGATCAGAAAGGCGCAGTGGCCTCGCTGACCTCCGTTGCCAAACTGCCGTTTGCCTACGCCAAAGACGGTATCTCATATACCTTCTCCATCGTACCTAACGCGCTGGGCAAGGATGACAACGTGCGTAAAGCCAACCTGGCGGGCCTGATGGACGGTTACTTCCACCATGAAGCGTCAATCGAAGGTGGCCAGCATCTGAACGTTAACGTCATGAACCGTGAAATGCTGTTGGAAGCCATGGAAGATCCTGAGAAATATCCTCAGTTGACCATCCGCGTCTCCGGCTATGCCGTTCGCTTCAACTCGCTGACCAAAGAACAGCAGCAAGACGTGATTACCCGTACTTTCACTCAGTCGATGTAATCCTCTGCCTGGTCGGGTGGTTAACCCCTCTCGGCCAGCCGATTGCTCACCGGGGCCGGATTTTCCGGCCTTTTTAACACATCATGCTCGCCCCCTGACTCGGCAGAGTCTGTTTTGCCAGAGGTCTATAATCGATGGATATCCGGCAAAACAGTTATCCGGTAAATAGCCGGCGACAGGCATCGTTCCACCCTGGCACTCGGGCACTGCCCTGCTGCCGCATCGCTGATCCCTGCCGACCGCTATACGCCTACTTTTTAGACTGCGTTTGACAGTCAATTTTGGAGAAACCCCTGCAATGTCTGTGAAAGGTCGTATCCACTCATTCGAATCCTGTGGCACCGTTGATGGCCCGGGGATCCGCTTTATCGTCTTCTTTCAGGGCTGCCTGATGCGCTGCCTTTACTGCCATAACCGCGACACCTGGGATACGCATGGCGGCAAGGAAGTCACCGTCGAAGAATTGATGAAGGACACCGTGTCCTATCGCCATTTCATGAACGCCTCCGGCGGCGGCGTGACCGCATCGGGTGGTGAAGCCATTTTGCAGGCCGAATTCGTGCGCGACTGGTTCCGCGCCTGTCATCAGGAAGGTATCAATACCTGCCTGGACACTAACGGGTTTGTGCGTCGTTACGATCCGGTGATTGACGAATTGCTGGACACCACCGATCTGGTGATGCTCGATCTCAAGCAAATGAATGACGATATTCATCAGAATCTGGTTGGGGTGTCCAATCACCGCACGCTGGAATTTGCGCGCTATCTGGCGAAACGCAATCAACGCACCTGGATCCGCTACGTAGTGGTGCCGGGTTGGTCAGACGACGATCGGTCTGCCCATTTGCTGGGTGAGTTCACCAAGGACATGGCTAACATCGAAAAAATCGAGTTGCTGCCCTACCATGAGCTGGGTAAACACAAATGGGTGGCGATGGGGGAAGAGTACAAACTGGACGGCGTGCATCCGCCAAAAGCGGATACCATGGATCGCGTCAAGGGGATCCTGGAGAGTTACGGTCACACCGTGATGTATTGATTTCCCTGCCAGGATCAAAAAACCCGGTGCCAATGCGCCGGGTTTTTTAGTTTCAGGCGGCAGCCAGCGGCGTGTGATGGCGATCCGGCCGCTTCAGCAGCATCATCAGATATACCAGCGCCACGGCCGCAATCATCACAAACAGCAGGCGGTCGGAATAGCTCTGCATCAACATCGCCGTCATGGATGGCCCTACCAGACTGCCGATGGTGTAACTCATCAGCAGCGCCTGGTTCATCGCCACCAGCTCATGCGGCATCGCCTTCTCACAGGCCCAGGACATCGCCACTGGATACAGGGTGAAACCGGCACAGCCGAGGATAAACAGCGACGGCGCCATCGCATAGTTGCCCAGCATCGCCACGCTGGCCACAATCACCACAAAGACCTGAATGCGCAATACCAGCAACCGACCGTAGCGGTCGGCCATGCGCCCGACCGGCCACTGCCCGACGATGCCGGAACTGACCAGCAATGCCATCCAGTAACCGACGTTGGCGTCACTAAAACCCTGATGCGACAAATACAATGGCATTAACCCATACAAAGAACCGAGTACAACGCCGGAAATAATGCAGCCGTTGATACCAAGACGTGCGCTGCGGCGCTTCAGCATCGGCCAGACCGCTGCTTGCTGCGGTTCATCTTCCGCACGGTTAACCCGCGCAAACAACATCGGCAGCATGGCAGTGATCACCAGAGCAGTGACCCACGGCAATACGCTGAGCAACTGGGTAGGCAGCATGCTCAGCAGCAGTTGGCCCAGCACCGTACCGAGGTAATACACCATCATGTAAGCAGCCAACAGTTGACCACGATTACTCAGGTTGCCGCTGCGCAGCAAGGCACTTTCAACGATCACCCAAATCCAGGAACACCCTACGCCGGCAAAGAAGCGCCAGCCCATCCAGCTCCAGAAATCCAGGGAAAGCGCCATACCGGCCGTTGCAGCGGCAAAAACCAGGCAGGCAAGATGATAACTACGGGTGAAACCAATACGTTTGATGAGTTTACCGGCCACCAGGGTGCCCACAAGATTGCCAGTAAAATATGCAGATCCAATCATCCCCACTTGCCAGGTTGACAACTGAGCGTGGTTTAACCAAAGGGGGACTAAAGTATTCAATACAGCAATTGAAACCGTAAGCAACAATAAGCCACAGAGCAGGAGTAGCACTGGGCGAGAATATGCGGACATAGTGAAATGGGAACCGAACACGCAATGAGAGTGCGCGCATCATGCCACTGGCGATAAAAAAGTCAATCGGCTAATCCATGATGATCGCACAATATGTTTATTAAATTTCTGGAGTCTCGTTCACAGGCGGGGCGGCAGAGGTTTTTCGCCGGTGGGTACCAGCACAATATGGCCATGGCAGCAGGATAATTTGCACAGTCCGCAACCATTGCATCGCCGATCGTCACACTGCCACTGAGCTTCAGCGTTGGCCGTCTGGTTGAACGACAGCGCCCGTTGCGGGCAGTTGATAACGCACATCCGGCAGCCGTCCCGCAGCCCCAGACAGCTCGCGCTGATTTGCGGCCGCAGAGTGGTGTCGCTCGGCATGCCGGCGCGTAACGCGCCGGTCTGGCAAGCGGATGTGCATTTCAGGCAATGATCGCACTCGGTAAACTCGACGTTGAGCACAGCCTTGCCCTGCTGCACCGTCAATAATCCATAAGGACAGGCGTCGCTACAGTCACCACAGCCGTTGCAAGCCGCGCAGAACAGTGCTTCGGGCAACGCCTGCGGTGGACGTGCGCTGGGCGGCGTGGGAGCCATCTCCGCTTGCCTGGCGCGCGTAACCCAACCGGTGAACAGCCGTCGACGCTGGCTGCCTTCAGCACTCAGCGACGGTTCACTTTTCATCAGAAATGCAGCTCCAGCTCGACTACCGGTTCGCTGCATTGTTCTGCCCACGCGCTCAGCGTACTTTGTGCCAACTGCGCCAGCCCCAGATAGAACGGATGGACGGCATGCTGTTCCAGCAAACTCAGAAAACGTGGCGCCCAAGGCAACAGATGCTGGCTCAATAGCGCCTGCAACAACCGGCCCTGTTGCTCTTCCGCCAGCCAGGCGGCCATCATCAGCAAAGTGCCAAGATGATCTTCCGGTTCGTTCTGTTCGCGCTGAGTATCAATACCATTATTCCTCAGCCATTTGCGTAGTCGCAACGTAGAATCGCCGAACAAAACGTTCTCTTTATCCAGATAGACCGAGCCCCACGGCGGCGCCGGCAAGGCATACGGGCCGACAAACAGCCGTTGATAAGCCTCGCAAAGCGTCTCCGACTGTTGATCCTTAATGCCTTCGGCTATCAGTTGCGCCGCAGCCTGGTTCTCGCCATAAGGCCACTCCGCCAGCCAGACCGGGTCTGCCATCGTCGCCAGCAAGGCACGGCATTCATCACTCTCAGGCGGCGCATACAGCAACACCCCCAGCACACGGCCGGTTAACGCAATATTATCAAGCTTCATAAGCATCAGATTTCCAACAGGGCACCATCAATCGCCACCGTTCACACCGTTTTTTGCCAGACCGCCGGCGGTCACGTCGCTGCCGCCGTAAAACGATGAGAAATCCAGTGGCGCCAACGGCACCCGTAGTCAATATTAACCCGCCACCGCCATACCGACGGTCATGTGCAGGCCGTAAAATACCCCGCGGCCAATCAGTTCCCCGGCCACTATCAGTATCAGGCCGAGCGCCAACGCCGCCACGCTCGCGTTACCACGGCGCAACTGCGGGCAGATCCAACAGCCAAACCCCAACACCAGCAGCAGCAAACGCCAGACCATTAACTGACCATACTGTGGAATCAATGCCGACGCCTGCTGGACCGAACTGCTGATGGTCGCCAGTTCACTGCCCTGCATCATCGCAGCTCCCAGACTGATCAGCAGCGCAACCACGCCAATCATCATCAGCACATTACGCCAGGCCAACCTCAACCCGGCAGCCTGCAACAGCAGCATGCCCAGCATCGGCCCTGCGATAAACACCGTCAGGAAGAAGCCGAGCGTAGTGTAACCGTTATACCAGGTCGGCACCGTATCTATCTGATAGACCCGCGTCATGGCATAGACAAACAATAGCCCCAGCAATATGGTCAGCCCCAGCCACAGCTTGCCCAACGCCGGTGGCATCTTGTGCAATACCGCCAGCAGCCAGTAAATGCCGCCCACGGCAAAGAACAGCGAACCGCTGGCAATTTCATTGCTCAACGCCGAAGCGCCCACGCGATTGAGCGAATTAAACGCCCGCAGCGGCGAACCGAGGTGCAAAACGGAAGCAACAAAGGCAATCCCCATCAATAGCCACAGAAAGAACATTGATCGATGCAGTGCCTGCGTTTCACGCGCGGTCAGTTGCCCTTTAATCAGCACCCATCCCGTCACCATCACGCCGCCCACCACGCATTGGCCCAATACCGTAAACAGCATCAGCGGCCATTCATGCCATCCCATACCCATATCAAACCTCCTTCGGATTGGCCAGATGGCCAGTGGTATCACCGGTTGGCCGACTGTTGGCGTTCGGTTTGAGCACAATGCTCGGTTTGGTGAAATGCGCCGCCGGCAACGGAGCAACCTGAGCCAATTGACCATGCTGTTGGCGCAATTCGTCAATCGGGCCAAAGTCCAGCGCACGCAGGGGACAAGACTCCACGCAGATCGGTTTGCGACCCTCGGCCACCCGCTGATAGCAGCCATCACACTTGGTCATATGTCCTTTGGCGGCGTTGTACTGCGGCGCGCCATAAGGACAGGCCATATGGCAATAACGACAACCAATGCAGACCTCTTCATTGACGACCACGAAGCCGTCATCACGCTTGTGCATCGCCCCTGTCGGGCACACTTGGGTACAGGCCGGCTGTTCACAATGGTTGCAGGCGATCGACAGATAATAGGCAAAGACATTTTGCTGCCAGCCGTCCCCATCCTGCTGCCAATCACCACCGGCATATTCATAGATACGGCGGAAGCTGACGTCAGGCGTCAGGTTTTTATAATCTTTGCATGCCAGCTCGCAGGTTTTACAGCCGGTGCAACGACTTGAATCAATAAAAAATCCGTATTGCGTAGTCATCAGCTACTCCTTAAACCTTGGCAACCTGTACCAGGTTGGTATGAGACGGGTTACCCTTCGCCAGTGGCGATGGCCGCTGACTGGTCAGTACGTTAATGCTGCCGGCGTGATCGATACGGCTGCCATCCGGGGAATACCAGGCACCCTCGCCCAGCGCCACCACGCCCGGCCGCATACGCGGCGTGACTTTGGCATTAATCCGCACTTCGCCACGCTGGTTGAACACCCGAATCAGATCGCCGTGGTTGATGCCACGTTGTTTGGCATCCAGCGGGTTGATCCACATTTCCTGGCGGCAGGCCGCTTGCAGTACGTCGACATTGCCATAGGTGGAATGGGTGCGCGCCTTGTAGTGAAAACCGGTCAATTGCAGCGGATATTGGCCGGCCAACGGATCGTCGTAATTCTCGAATCCGGCGGCGTAGACCGGTAAGGGATGAATCACGTCGTCCTTGGCCAACTCCCAGTTTGCTGCCAGGTCGGCCAGTGCCGCAGAGTAGATTTCGATCTTGCCCGACGGCGTGGTCAGCGGATTGGCCTGTGGATCGGCACGGAAAGCGCGGTAGGCGACATGATGACCGTCCGGATCGCGTTGCTTGTAAATGCCCTGGGCCAGGAACTGTTCAAAGCTCGGCAGCCCCGGGATCCTGTCGCGCGATTGTTGATACAGATGACGCAGCCACTGTTCCTGGCTGCGGCCTTCGGTAAATTGTTGCTCAACCCCCATGCGTCGGGCGATTTCGCTGGTCATGTCATAAATGGTCTTGCATTCGAAACGCGGTTTGATCGCCTGATTGGCAAAAATCACATACCCCATATTGCCGCTGGAGGCATCCAGGCAGAAGTCCATCTGTTCTGACGCGGTACAATCCGGCAGGATCAGATCGGCATATTTCGCCGAGGAGGTCATATGGTTATCAATCACTACGATCATTTCGCACTGCTGTTCATCCTGCAAAATGTCATGGGTACGGTTAATATCCGAGTGCTGATTGATCAGGCAGTTACCGGCGTAGTTCCAGATAAACTTGATCGGCACATCCAGCTTGTCCTTGCCGCGTACGCCATCGCGTTTGGCGGTCATTTCCGGGCCACGCCAGATAGCATCGGTCCACAAGAACATCGAAATGCTGGTTTTTACCGGGTTTTCCAGCGTCGGCATACGGACAAACGGCAGGCTGTACGACCCTTCCCGCGCACCGCTATTGCCACCGTTAATGCCCACGTTGCCGGTCAGGATCGCCAGCATGGCGATGGCGCGTGTGGTGATTTCTCCGTTGGCATGGCGCTGCGGTCCCCAGCCCTGACAGATATAGGCCGGTTTGCTGCTGCCGATCTCGCGCGCCAGCTTGATGATGCGCGCAGCCGGAATACCGGTGATCTTTTCTGCCCAGGCAGGGGTTTTCTCGATGCCGTCGTCACCCTGACCCAGAATGTAAGCCTTGTAATGACCATTGGCCGGCGCGCCGGCGGGCAAGGTTCTTTCATCATAGCCAACGCAGTATTTGTCCAGAAACGGCTGGTCGACCAGGTTTTCGACGATCAACACGTGGGCCATACCGGCGACCAGTGCCGCATCAGTTCCCGGCCGGATCGGGATCCACTCATCCTCTCGACCCGCGGCGGTATCGGTATAACGGGGATCAATGACAATCATCCGCGCATTAGAGCGTTCACGCGCCTGCTCCAGCAGATAAGTCACCCCACCGCCGCTCATTCGGGTTTCGCCGGGATTATTGCCGAACATCACTACCAGTTTGCTGTTTTCTATGTCGGTCGGGCTATTACCGTCGGCCCAACCGCCGTAGGTGTAGTTGAGACCTGCGGCAATCTGCGCCGAACTGTAATCGCCATAGTGATTTAAATAACCTCCGCAGCAATTCATCAGGCGGGCGATCAGCGTCGCGCCAGGCGGCCATGAACGGGTCATGGTGCCACCCAGGGTGCCGGTGCCATAATTAAGGTAAATCGCTTCGTTGCCGTAATCGCGGATAATTCGCTGCAGGTTGTCGCTAACGCGTGCGAAGGCCTCCTCCCAACTGATGCGCTTGAATTTACCCTCTCCGCGCTTGCCGACCCGCAGCATCGGATACTTCAGTCGGTCCGGGTTATACACCCGACGCCGCATCGACCGACCGCGCAGACAGGCGCGTACCTGATGCAGACCTTCATCGTCATCGCTGCCGGTATTATCGGTTTCGACGTAACAAATTTCACCGTCCGCCACATGCATGCGCAGCGGGCAACGGCTGCCACAGTTAACCGTGCAGGCGCTCCAGACAATCTTCTCCTCGGGTTGAGACGTTGTCGGCGCGTTCGTAGCATCCTGCGCCACCGCCCGTCGGGTAAACGGCAATGAAATGCCGCCAGCCATCAGCGCCAGACTGCCAATGGCGGTATTCTTAACCAATTTGCGCCTGGTACACGCAAAACCGGACCGGACTGGCGTTTCTTTTTCACTCATAATGATATCGCTCTGGGTTGCTTCAATTCGCCGCACTGCCAAGCTGCGGCAACAAAAATGGTAAAAACGGGCGTCAGCCCGCGGTTACAGCTTCTCGATTTGAATCAGATTGGTATGCTGCGGATTGCCTTTTGCCAATGGTGAAGGCCGGTGAGTGGTCAGGGTGTTCATACAGGCGCCATGATCGATACGATCGCCTTTCATGTTGGCCTGATGCCAGGCCCCCTGTCCCATGGCAACCACCCCAGGCATGATGCGCGGCGTTACTTTGGCGGCCACGCGTATCTCGCCGCGCGGGTTGAATACCCGCACCCTGTCGCCTTGCGCGATATTACGCGTTTGCGCATCCAGCGGATTGATCCACACCTCCTGCCGGCAGGCGGCCTGTAGTACATCGATGTTGGCATAGGTAGAATGGGTACGCGCCTTATAGTGAAAACCAAACATTTGCAGCGGATACTCTTGGCGCAGCGGATCGTCCCAGCCTTCAAAGGTTGAAGCGTAAACCGGCAACGGGCTGATGGTTTCGTCGGGTTGCAGTTGCCAGCTGCCGGCAATTTCGGCCAGCCGGGCGGAATAGATTTCAATCTTGCCGGAAGGTGTATTGAGTGGATGAGCCTGCGGATCCTGGCGGAACTGCTGATAGGCAACAAAATGGCCGGCCGGATCTTTGCGCTTATAAATCCCCATCTCGCGCAGCGCTTCATAGGACGGCAGTTGCGGATCGCGCGCCTGCATTTTGGCGTACAGGTAGCGTAGCCATTGCTCCTGCGTGCGTCCTTCGGTGAATTTCTGATGCACCTCCGGCCCCAGACGACGCGCTATTTCACTCATCACGGTATAAATTGGCTGGCGTTCAAACTTGGCGGAGGTGGCGGGCTGAATGAATATCAGATATCCCATATTGCCGGCATAGTCGTTGGGAATGATGTCTTCCTGTTCGACGGTCATCAGATCAGGCAGCAGAATATCGGCATATTTCGCCGAATCGGTCATAAAGTTTTCCAGCACCACAATCATTTCGCACCGGCTGTCATCCTGCAAAATGTCATGGGTTTTATTGATGTCCGAATGCTGGTTAGTGAGAGTGTTGCCGGCATAGTTCCAGATGAACTTGATCGGTACCCCCAGTTTATCCTCACCGCGCACACCGTCAGCTGTGGCGGTCATCTCCGGCCCACGCATGATGGCATCGGTCCAGCTAAAGCAGGATATTTGCGTCTTAACCGGATTTTCCAATACCGGCATACGTTCGATAGTGATGGTATAGGTGGACTCGCGCGCGCCGCTATTGCCGCCGTTAATGCCGACGTTACCGGTCAAAATAGGCAGCATGGCGATGGCCCGCGCGGTCAACTCGCCGTTGGCCTGGCGCTGTGGCCCCCAGCCCTGAGAGATATAAGCCGGTTTGGTGCTGCCGATCTCGCGCGCCAGCTTGATGATGCGTTCAGCAGGAATACCGGTGATGCCTGCTGCCCAGGCCGGGGTTTTTTCGATACCGTCATCCCCCTGACCAAGGATGTATGCCTTGTAATGACCGTTGGCCGGCGCACCGGCGGGCAAGGTCTTTTCATCATAGCCAACGCAGTATTTATCCAGAAACGGCTGATCGACCAGGTTTTCGGCGATCAACACGTGTGCCATGCCGGCGACCAATGCGGCGTCGGTACCCGGACGGATCGGGATCCACTCATCTTCGCGGCCCGCGGCGGTATCGGTATAGCGGGGATCTATAACGATCATCCGCGCATTAGAGCGTTCACGCGCCTGTTCCAGATAATAGGTAATGCCACCGCCGCTCATTCGGGTTTCGGCCGGATTATTGCCGAACAGCACCACCAACTTGCTGTTTTCAATGTCCGAGGTGCTGTTGCCCTGGTTGCTGCCGTAGGTATACGGCATGGCACAGGCAATCTGTGCGGTGCTGTAGGTGCCGTAATGACCGAGAAAACCGCCGTAACAGTTCATCAGGCGTGCCACCAGCGAGGCGTAGGGAGACGAGCGGGTGATATTGCCGCCGACGATGCCGGAGGTGTAATTGATGTAAACCGCTTTGTTGCCATAGTTGGCAACGATGCGTTGCAGGTTGCTGACAATCTCGCTGTAAGCCTGCTCCCAACTGATGCGTTTGAATTTGCCTTCGCCGCGTTTGCCGACGCGCTTCATCGGATAGTTGAGTCGTTCAGGGTGGTTAATGCGACGCCGAATGGAACGTCCACGCAAACAGGCTCTAACCTGATGATCACCATAACTGTCGGTGCCGGTATTATCCGTTTCCACCCAGTAGACTTCGTCGTCACGCACATGCAGGCGTAGCGCGCAGCGGCTGCCGCAGTTAACCGAACACGCCCCCCACACCACTTTATCCTCGGCGGTTTTAGCCGCAGCATGACTGACCGCTTCCGCCAGCACCCGACGACTAAATGGCAATGATATGCCACTGGCAGCCAGTGCCAGTCCTGCCATCGAGCCGGTTTTCACCAAGCTCCGACGACTGATTTCCCTGGTCAGCACGCTCGTTGTAGTTTCCGACATACGCTCACTCCAAATTTATCCCAATCCTGGGAATACCATGTCTGGTGATGCACAGATGGCTGGAGGAGTGCAGAGGATGCGTTTGTGATTTTATGGCAACGAAATAACCCCTCCATAGTGAGGGATATTACCCAGAAATGAGTAGCAAACTTTGTCTGCTATCAATAAAGCGGGAAAGTTTTTCCGGCAGTAGGACTTTTACCCAAGCCGCCAGCGCCGAGTGAAAAAAAAAGCGCCCTAAGGCGCTTTCAGTGAGATCGATGGTTTGTTAACCGATGTATTCCAGACCGCCCATGTACTGACGCAATACGTCAGGCACCTGGATACGGCCATCGGCTTGCTGATAGTTTTCCAGCACTGCCACCAGGGTGCGGCCAACCGCCAAACCGGAACCGTTCAGGGTATGCACCAGTCGCGGCTTTTTCTCGGTTTTATTACGGCAGCGAGCCTGCATGCGACGCGCCTGGAAATCCCACATATTGGAACATGAGGAGATCTCACGGTAGGTATTTTGCGCCGGCAGCCATACTTCCAAATCGTAGGTTTTGCTGGAACCAAAGCCCATATCACCGGTGCACAGCAGCACCTTGCGGTATGGCAGGTTCAACAGCTGCAACACTTTCTCGGCATGACCGGTCAGTTCTTCCAGCGCATCCATCGAATCTTCCGGACGTACAATCTGCACCATCTCGACTTTGTCGAACTGGTGCATGCGGATCAGCCCTCGGGTATCACGCCCATAGGAGCCAGCTTCGGAACGGAAGCAAGGCGTATGCGCGGTCATTTTCAACGGCAGGGATTCTTCTTCCAGAATCTCGTCGCGCACCAGGTTGGTCAACGGCACTTCTGCGGTCGGGATCAGCGCATAGTTGCTGCTGTCGGATTCTTCTTCCAGCGGCTTGGTGTGGAACAGATCCTCACCAAACTTCGGCAGTTGCCCGGTACCGTACAGCGTCGCGTGGTTGACCAGATACGGTACGTAGGTTTCCAGGTAACCATGCTGTTCGGTGTGCAGATCCAGCATAAACTGCGCCAGCGCACGGTGCATGCGGGCTATCTGCCCTTTCATCACCACAAAGCGTGCACCGGTCAGCTTGACCGCCGAGGCAAAATCCAGACCGCCGGCCATTTCGCCAAGCTCGACGTGATCGCGCACGCTGAAATCATACTGACGCGGTTCGCCCCAGCGGCTGACTTCCTGGTTTTCGCTCTCGTCTTTGCCGTTCGGCACAGAATCATCCGGCAGATTTGGCAACGCCAGCGCGTAGTCGCGGATTTCGCTTTGCAGCTTGTCCAGCTCCGCCTTGGCGGCATCCAGCTTTTCACCCAGATCGTTAACTTCGCGACGCAGCGGCTCAATGTCTTCCCCGCGCGCTTTTGCCGCGCCGATGGATTTCGATCGGGAGTTACGTTCTGCTTGCAGCGTTTCGGTTGCTACCTGCAACACTTTACGGCGTTCTTCTTGTGAACGCAGCAGATCCAGATCGAGTTTAAAGCCTCGGCGAGCCAGTTTTTCGGCGACTGCGTCTAGCTCGTTACGCAGCAGATTGGGATCGAGCATGCTAATCCTGTGCTTGTTGTTATTGAAAGAAAATTTGTCGTTCTATGCCGCTAATGAAAAGCCGCATAAAGGAAGAGTGATACCTGCTAACCTTACCGCAACGGCAACGCTAGCGGTAGCGTTTTGTCTGGCTATTTTGATCCTGCTCAGCGAGCCATGCCAACTTTTCACCGATTTTACCTTCCAGACCGCGCGCGGTCGGTTGATAGTAGCGCGTATTGGCCATTTCAGGCGGGAAATAGTTCTCGCCGGCAGCGTACGCGTTGGGTTCATCGTGCGCATAGCGGTATTCCGCACCCAGGCCCATTTCTTTCATCAGCTTGGTTGGCGCGTTGCGCAGGTGTTCCGGCACATCGTAGTCGGCCATCTCTTTGGCATCGCGCATTGCCGCCTTGAAGGCGGTATATACCGCGTTGCTTTTCGGTGCGCAGGCCAGATAGACGATGGCCTGCGCTATCGCCCGCTCGCCTTCGGCCGGGCCGACGCGGGTAAAGCAATCCCAGGCGGCAATCGCCACCTGCATGCCGCGAGGATCGGCGTTGCCGACGTCTTCCGAGGCAATCGCCAGCAGGCGGCGCGCCACATAGAGCGGATCGCCGCCGGCGGTAATGATGCGCGCATACCAGTACAGAGCAGCGTCCGGCGCCGAGCCGCGCACCGATTTGTGCAGGGCGGAAATCAGATCGTAATAGCGGTCGCCTTTATTATCAAAGCGCGCGCTGCGTTCACCGGAAACCTCTTTCAACAGTGCCGCCGTCAGCACCCGCTGGCCGCGATCGTCGACCTCCGCCATGTCTGCCATCATTTCCAGACCGTTGAGCGCACGGCGTGCATCGCCACCGACCAGTTCCGACAGCATGCGCCGCGTCTCTTCAGGCAATACGATATTCTGGCCGCCAAAGCCGCGGCTACTGTCGTTCATCGCCTGGTCCAGCACCTGGCTGATGTCATCAGCGGTCAGCGCTTTCAGCAAGTAGACGCGCGCACGCGACAATAATGCCGAATTCAATTCGAAGGACGGGTTCTCCGTGGTGGCGCCGATAAAGGTGATGGTGCCGTCTTCAATGTGCGGCAGGAAGGCATCCTGTTGACTCTTGTTGAAACGGTGTACTTCGTCGACGAACAGAATGGTGCGGCGCCCCGCATCGCGGTTCTGCCGTGCACGCTCGATTGCCTCGCGGATCTCCTTGATGCCGGAGGTAACGGCAGAAATGCGCTCTACGTCGGCCTGACCATAACGGCCTATCAGTTCTGCCAACGTGGTTTTCCCGGTGCCCGGCGGCCCCCATAGAATCATCGAATGCAACTGCCCGGCCTCAATGGCCCGCGGCAACGGTTTGCCCGGCGCCAGCAGATGTTGCTGACCGATGTACTGCGCCAACGTTGTTGGCCGCATACGCGCAGCCAACGGTTGGAATTCATTGTGGGAAAAATCGAGCGACAGATTATTACTCACGCAAACCTCACTGGCGCTGGTCGTCCAGCGTCACCCCCTTTGGCGGGGTAAATTTGAATTTGCCGGCGTCAACTGTGGTATTCTGCTGGCTTTTCAAGGCATAAGCGCTACGCTGGCCGTCTTGTTCTACCGCCGCAAAGCTCTTGATGGTCCCGCTATTGGTCACAGAAATCGCAAACTGCTTCAGGTTGCCGCTGCTGGACTTTGGCGTCAGTTCAAAATCATCGCCTTTCTGTTTGATGTTGTACTGCTTCCAGTCACTCGGGCTGTTGCGGGTGATCAGCATGAACGGCGTATTACCGGTGGCGCTTTTCAGCCAGGTTGCCGTAACCTGCTCGACAAAGGGATTATAGAACCACAGCGTTTCACCGTCGGAAACCAGCACGCTTTCGTCCGGCGAGGTCATGTGCCAGTTAAACAGATTGGGACGCTTGACCCAGAGTTCGCCCTCACCCTGCTGCACCGCCGAACCATCGCCGCCGGTCACGGTCTGGGTAAAGCTGGCGTGGAAACTGTTCACTTTCGCCAGGCGAGTCTGCAGATCCTGTGCGGCATCGGCCAGCACAGAAGTAGAAGCGAACCCGGACAGCAGACAACAGGCAACTAACAGTTTTTTCATTATTCCAGATACCTTATTCAATGCGTTTACCGCAGGGCAAGCCCATGCGGATCAAATGACCCGTAACGCCCCCACTTTACCGAATGCCGCCGGGCGGCAAAACGGCCAATATTCCGAGAAGGCGCGGTTTTACGCTTCTTTGCACAAGGGCCGCAGAGCGGCCCTTTATGAGTTTCAACGATCGGTCAGCAATCATTCATGCCGCGGCGGTGCCAGCACCTCACGGTTGCCGTTGTGGCCCTGCTCGCTGACAATGCCCTGCGCTTCCATCTGTTCGATGATACGCGCCGCGCGGTTATAACCAATACGGAACTGGCGCTGTACGCCGGAGATAGAGGCGCGACGTTTGTCGACCACAAACTCCACCGCCTGATCAAACAGCGGATCCAGCTCCTCATCACCGTCGATCCCGCCCCCGGCACCGCCTTCGCCATCGTCACCGGCGCTGAGGATACCTTCTTTATATTGGGGCCGCTCACGCGCTTTCCAATCCTTGACCACCGCATGCACTTCCTGATCGCGCACAAAGGCGCCGTGCACACGTACCGGAATGGAAGAGTTGGGCGCCAGGTACAGCATGTCACCCATCCCCAGCAAGGATTCGGCACCGCCCTGATCGAGAATGGTGCGTGAGTCAATCTTGCTCGACACGGTAAAGGCGATACGCGTTGGAATGTTGGCTTTGATCAACCCGGTAATAACGTCCACCGAAGGACGCTGGGTCGCCAGTACCAGGTGAATACCGGCCGCACGCGCTTTCTGCGCCAGGCGGGCAATCAGCTCTTCGACCTTCTTGCCGACCGTCATGATCAGATCGGCGAATTCGTCGACCATCACCACGATGTACGGTTCTTTTTCCAATACCGGCGGCGTGATGTCCATGCTGTCGCTCGGCTTCCAGAATGGATCCGGGATTGGCCGCCCCATGGCTTCGGCCTGATCGACGCGCTCGTTGTAGCCGGCGATATTTCGCACGCCCAGTGCGGACATCAGCTTGTAACGACGCTCCATTTCGGCGACACACCAGCGCAAGGCATTGGCGGCGTCCTTCATGTCGGTAACCACGTCGGTCAACAGATGCGGAATACCTTCATAGACCGACAGTTCAAGCATTTTCGGGTCGATCATGATAAAGCGCACTTCCTTCGGCGTGGCTTTATACAGGATACTGAGGATCATGGCGTTAACGCCCACCGACTTACCGGAGCCGGTCGTACCGGCCACCAGCAGATGAGGCATTTTGCCCAGATCCGCCACCACCGGCTCGCCGGAAATATCCTTGCCCAGTACGATTGACAGCGGCGACGGATTATCACGGAACGCCGGACAATCGAGCACTTCACGCAGATATACCGTTTGGCGTTTGGCGTTCGGCAGTTCCAGACCAACATAAGGCTTGCCGGGGATGACTTCCACCACGCGGACTGCCGGCGTCGACAGGGAGCGTGCCAGGTCGCGCGACAGGTTGGAGATGCGTGCAGCCTTCACCCCTGGCGCCAAATCCAGTTCAAAACGGGTAATTACCGGCCCCGGTAGAATATCGACCACGTCAGCCTTCACACGGTAATCCGCCAGGCTGGCTTCAACCAGGCGCGCCTTTTGCTCGAGTGTGAACGAATCCACCGGCTCGACTTCTTTTGGCGCCTCGGTCAGCAGATCCAGCGTTGGCAACGGCGTGGTAGGCTTTTGCAACGGTTGGTCGTTGCGCATCAGGAACGGGTGGATCAGGCTATCCATCGCTGGCGGCTGCGGCGCGGCAGGTTGCGACGGCGGCTGATAGGCCTGCTGCTGAACCTGCTGTTGCTGTTGCTGATAAGCTGGCTGCACCGGTTGCTGCGGCTGAGCCTGATAAGCTGGCGATTGCGGTTGTTGCTGCCCGTAATGTGGCGGCTGTTCCGGCGGCTGGTAGGCCTGCTGTTGCGGCTGTTGATAAGCTGGCTGCACCGGTTGTTGCGGCGGAGCTTGATGGGGTTGCTGCTCGGGCTGCGCCGCTTCCGCCTGCGGTGAAAGGGTAAACAGCGGCTCGCTTGGACCATCATCAACCAGATCGTCGATCGGCGAGAAGCTGAACGCATTGCTGGTATCAACCGGGCGTGATGTTGGCTCGGCTTGCGGCTGCGACGTTTCGGCGTAACGTGCCTGCTGCTGTTCGGCAAATGCCTGACGCAGCGCGGCCTCTTGCAGCGCCTCTTCATCATCTTGCGGAAGTTGCTCGCCATAGCGCTGACTTTGTTGCTCGGCGAATGCCTGACGCAGTGCGGCCTCTTGCAGTGCCTCATCGTCTTGCGGGTTGGCGCTGGCGGCAGGCTGTGGCGCTTCGTCGCGGCTGCGCTGTTCCTGTTCGGCCATACGCTGCGAAGGCAGCTTGATGCCGTAGGAAGCCAGTTCGCGACGCGTCGGGATGCGTACCGGGTTTGGCCGAGGCAGTTCAGGGCCGATCCCCTGTTTTACCTGTGCACCGGCGTCGCTGGTGGCGCTGAATGCCGGCATAAAGGTATTGGCGGCTGCAGCGGCAACGCTGGCTGCAGCCGCGGCGTCAACCTGTGGTTTGCCGTCAACCGGCGAGGCGGCGTCTGCGGCGGCAAAGCCGTTGCCTACCTCAACCTCGCTGCTGGCGCGCTGCGCCGCAGAGAAATCAAACGGCGATGATTCATGCGGCGTGGCCGGCGCAGTTTGCCAGTCGCCCAGGGGCGGCTCATCGGCATCCTGATAGGGATCAACCTGATGCGGCGTTTTCGGCGTTGGCGTTTCTTCCGGGATTTCAAAAGAATACAACGGCGGCAGCGCGTTATCCGGCTGAGCGCTCATTGGCTGCTGGCTGACCGACGTCGGCGCCTGTGGCGCAGCGGTCACCGCAGCCGTTGGCACCGCTGCAGCAGCCGGCACCGCCGGCGAGGCCGCTGCCGTGGTCGCAGCCTCAGGCACCACCTGGTCAACGCCGGTGTGCTCATCGTCGGTGGCACGCAGAGTATCGAGCGGGTCGGCCGCCTGCTGTGCGCTTTCGGTTACGGAAGGCGCAGAGAACAGCACGTCGTCGTTATCGCTGGCGGCAGTCGCGGCAAGCGTGGGCACAGTTGTATGGCCTGCAGATTCCGGCTCATCGATATAACGAGAGTCATCGTCATGATAACTCTCGTCACGGCGCGAACGGTTGGTCATAAAGGTCGCCACGCCCAGCACCGCACCGCCGATCTTTTCGGCGATCACCAGCCAGGACCAGCCGGTGAACAACGTCAGACCGGCCGCCCATATGCACAGCAGAGCCAGAGTAGCGCCAATGCCATTGAACCACGGGAGCATGGCGTTGCTCAGCAGACTGCCGATCACGCCGCCGGAAGCGAAGTAATAGAGGTCATCGACGTTAAGCGCCGCCAGCCCACACGAGGTGAGTACCAGCGCCAATGTGCCGATCAGGCGCAGTGACAGCGCAAAATAGTCGATATAGTCACCGCTGTCGCGCTGGCGATAAGCGACCCAGCACAGGATGACCATGATCGGTGGTATCGCGTAGGCGAGCACCCCGAAGGTGAAGAACAGTGTATCGGCCAACCAGGCCCCTACGCCACCGCCCAGATTATGAATCGGCTCATGCCATGCGGTCTGTGACCAGCTCGGATCAGATGGATTGAAACTGACCAGCGCAGCCATGAGGTAAACGGCAAAAATCGCTACCACAATCAACACAGCTTCCAGCAACCGGCGGCCACTGCTGAGTTTCTTTAGGGTAACTTCTTTATCTTCTGTGTATTCCTGGCTCAAGAAAGGCTCTCCAGGTTCCTGTTAGCGGATAACGTAACAGCGCCGAGAAGCTTCCCCGGCGCCGAAACTGTATGAATAAACAGGAGTGTAACGAATTTTATCAGGTTTTGCACCTGCACCTTACCGTGTTTTGATAACCAGACGGTTACTCTGTTTCACTTCTTCCATAACCACGTAGGTACGGGTGTCATTTACCCCCGGCAGACGCAGCAGCGTTTCGCCGAGCAGTTTACGGTAAGCCGACATATCCGGTACGCGGGTTTTCAACAGATAGTCGAAATCGCCGGACACCAGATGACACTCCTGAATCTCTTCAAGCTTCTGTACTGCCGAATTGAATTGCTCAAATACGTCTGGCGCGCCACGGTTCAAGGTGATTTCTACAAAAACCAGCAGCGATGCATCCAGATAATGCGGATTAAGCAATGCGGTATAACCATGAATGAAACCCTGACGCTCGAGGCGACGCACACGTTCCAAACACGGCGTTGGGGATAACCCCACGCGCTTTGAAAGCTCAACGTTCGAAATGCGGCCATCCTTTTGCAGTTCATTCAGGATGTTGCGATCGATACGGTCGAGATCTTTACCCGGGCGTTTCTTATTGTCTGCCATTCTTATTGTCTCTCTTATTTTCTTCCCTGCACTTGCCACACCCTAGCCAACGTCAATGTGTTAAGGGCTCGTTCCAAGCGAAGACCCGATGCCTGTTGTTTGCCGCCGATTTCGACTGGAAACCGACTGCGTTAGTGCTTCTTCACTACCCTCTTTTCCCGTTGCACAGCCTGTCTGTCAAACCCTGTGCGCGGGGATAATTTCTTCTTCCTATGATGTTTTCGCAAATGCGCAGCGGATTGTCAAAGTAAAAGAAGCAAAATCAGAAGAACGTACCGTTAAGAAAAGTCAGCGCCCCATTTTTGGTTATGAATCGCTGGTGGAAAAAGCGTGGCAGATAGCGGCATAAACCCGGCAAAAATGTGAATTTTCATTCATTGCCGTTTATTCTTTCCGCAGTGGCTCATATAAATTAAATTGCTGTATTTTGCTCTGCCCTCGCTGGCAACTTATTAATTAATAGGCAATAGCTATCAAACAAATCGTTAACAACATCCGCTGGTGCTTTTTTTACTGTCGCATTTTCCCTACAATCGGTTTCATTGTCCGCCATTGTGGGAAAAGAGGTTATTCATGGGCACGGCTAAACATAGCAAGTTATTGATTTTGGGCTCTGGCCCAGCGGGCTACACCGCGGCAGTGTATGCGGCACGCGCTAACCTGAATCCGGTGTTGATTACCGGCATGGAACAGGGCGGTCAACTGACCACCACCACCGAAGTGGAGAACTGGCCGGGCGACGCGGAAGGCCTGACAGGCCCCGTGCTGATGGAACGCATGCGCGAGCACGCAGAAAAATTCCAGACCGAAATCATTTTTGATCATATCAACAGCGTGGAGTTGCAGAACCGTCCATTCCGCCTGGTTGGCGACAGCGGTGAATACACCTGCGACGCGCTGATCATCGCTACCGGCGCTTCCGCCCGCTACCTCGGTCTGCCAACCGAAGAGGCATTCAAGGGCAAAGGGGTTTCCGCCTGCGCCACCTGTGACGGTTTCTTCTATCGCAACCAGAAAGTGGCGGTGGTCGGCGGCGGCAATACCGCCGTGGAAGAAGCGCTGTATTTGTCCAACATCGCCGCAGAAGTGCATCTGATTCACCGTCGCGACAGTTTCCGTTCCGAGAAGATCCTGATTGACCGGTTAATGGAAAAGGTCAACAACGGCAACATCGTGCTGCACACCGACCATACTCTGGACGAAGTACTGGGCGATGAAATGGGCGTAACCGGCGTGCGCATTCGCAGCACCCGGCATGAAGAACGCACCAGCGACCTGGCGGTTGCCGGGGTGTTTATCGCCATCGGCCACAGCCCTAACACCGGTATCTTCGGCGGCCAGCTGGAATTGGAAAACGGCTACATCAAGGTACAGTCCGGTATCCACGGCAATGCCACCCAAACCAGTATCCCTGGCGTGTTTGCCGCTGGCGACGTGATGGATCATATCTACCGCCAGGCGATCACCTCTGCCGGCACCGGCTGTATGGCGGCACTGGATGCGGAACGTTACCTCGACGGCATCGCTCAGGCTGAAGTGCTGTAACCCCTCCAGTCAGTCCTTACCGATATTGACAAATAAGGCGGCCAATTGGTCGCCTTATTGCTTTTCAGTCTGCGCAGTGACGAGGTAACATTGACCTTCACTTGTGCGCTTCCGGTTGAAGCAAACACTTTTTTTAACAGTATGTTAACCAAGCCTGTGATCACAGGCGTCGGCGACGCAGACACTCCTGATGAAAAAAACCAGACAGCACCAGCTCACCCAATGGCTTAAGACACAGAGCGCTTTGGCAAAGCGTTGGTTACGCCTTTCCATGTTACTCGGATTGTTCAGCGGCATATTGATTGTCGCACAGGCCTGGCTCCTGGCCGCCCTGCTTCATGCGCTGATCGTCGAACACACTCCACGCGATCAACTGACCCCGTGGTTTATCTGGCTGGTCGCCACTTTTGCGCTGCGGGCGCTGTTGAGCTGGCTGCGCGAACGCGTGGGCTTCCTTTGCGGCCAGGCGATCCGCCAACGGCTACGCCAGCAGGTGCTGGACAAACTCCAACGGCTAGGGCCCGCATGGGTTCAGGGCAAGCCGGCCGGCAGCTGGGCGTCGATCATCATCGAGCAAATCGAGGATATGCAGGATTATTATTCGCGTTATCTGCCGCAAATGTACCTGGCGGTATTCATTCCGTTGCTGATTTTAGTCACCGTACTGCCAATCAACTGGGCCGCCGGGCTGATTCTGCTGGTCACCGCACCGTTGATTCCGCTGTTTATGGCGTTGGTCGGCATGGGCGCCGCCGACGCCAACCGCCGCAACTTCGTGGCATTGGCGCGCCTGAGCGGCAATTTCCTCGATCGGCTGCGCGGTCTGGACACCCTACGCCTGTTCCACCGCGGGCAGGCAGAAACCGACCATATCGCCAGCGCCTCCGAAGACTTCCGTCGTCGCACCATGGAGGTTTTGCGCATGGCCTTTCTTTCTTCGGCAGTGCTGGAGTTTTTCGCTTCGCTGTCGATCGCCGTGGTCGCGGTCTATTTTGGTTTCTCGTACCTGGGCGAGTTGAACTTTGGCAGTTACGGCACTGGCGTCACGTTGTTTGCCGGTTTTCTGGTGCTGATTCTGGCGCCGGAATTCTTCCAGCCGTTGCGCGATTTGGGCGCGTTCTATCACGCCAAGGCTCAGGCGGTAGGGGCCGCTGAAATGCTGGAAACCTTCCTCAGTGCCGAAGCTGACGGGATCGGCAACGGCACGCTGACGCTGAATGAGCACGATGCGCTCACGCTGACCGCCGAGCAGTTGGAAATCCTGTCGCCGCAAGGCGTGCTGCTGGCCGGGCCATTGAGTTTCACCCTGCCGGCCAACCAGCGTATTGCGCTGGTGGGGTTGAGCGGTGCGGGTAAAAGTTCGCTGCTGAATCTGCTGCTCGGCTTCCTGCCCTATCGCGGCTCGCTGCGCATCAATGGCATCGAATTGCGCGATCTGAACGCGGAAGGCTGGCGACAGCGGCTCGGCTGGGTTGGGCAAAATCCTCATCTGCCGGCACAGACGCTGCGTGACAACATCCTGCTGGGCAATGCGCAGGCCGATGAACAACAGTTGCAACAGGCGGTAGAACAGGCCTATGTCAATGAGTTCCTGCCGCAGTTGCCTGATGGTCTGGAGACCGTTCTGGGTGATAGCGCAGCGCGGCTGTCGGTCGGCCAGGCGCAGCGGGTTGCGGTAGCGCGGGCGTTGATCAGCCCACGCCAGCTATTATTGCTCGACGAGCCCGCCGCCAGTCTGGACGCCCACAGCGAACGGCTGGTGATGCAGGCGCTCAACGCCGCTTCCCGTCGGCAAACCACTCTGCTGGTCACCCATCAGTTGGAAGATACCGAAGACTTCGACCAAATTTGGGTAATGGATAACGGACAAATCGTCCAGCAAGGCGATTACGCCACGCTGGGCGCCCAATCCGGGCTATTTGCCACCTTGATCGCACACCGCAGCGGGGAGCTATAATCATGCGCGTTTTGCTGCCGTTTCTGGCGTTGTATCGCCGCCATGCCTTGCTGATGACGCTGGGTATTCTGCTGGCCATCATCACTCTGCTGGCCAGCATCGGCCTGCTGGCGCTGTCCGGCTGGTTCCTTGCCGCCTCGGCGCTGGCCGGACTGGCCGGGCTGTATACGTTCAACTACATGCTGCCGGCCGCCGGCGTGCGCGGCGCGGCGATTTTCCGCACCGCCGGGCGCTATGCCGAACGGCTGGTCAGCCATGACGCCACTTTCCGCGTGCTGTCGCATCTGCGGGTGTTCACCTTTAAAAAGATCCTGCCGCTGTCGCCGGGCGGCATGGCCCGTTTCCGCCAGGCGGAGCTGCTGAACCGACTGGTCGCGGACGTTGATACGCTCGATCATCTGTATCTGCGGGTGATTTCGCCGTTGGTAAGCGCCGCGGTGGTGATCGCCGTAGTGACCTTCGGCCTGAGTTTTATCGACCCCGCGCTAGCATTGACGCTGGGTAGCATTCTGCTGTTGCTGCTGTTACTGGTACCGCCGCTGTTTTATCGCCTCGGTAAACCGATTGGCGGTGAACTGACCGCCTTGCGCAGCCAGTACCGCACCGATCTCACCGCCTGGCTGCAAGGCCAGGCTGAACTGGTGGTATTCGGCGCGGTGCAGCGTTTCCGCGCGGCGTTGACCACCACCGAACGCCATTGGCAACGTCGTCAATGGCAGCAGGCCTCGCTGGGCGGCAAGGCGCAGGCGCTGATGATCCTGGCCAGCGGTGTGACCGTTACCCTGCTGCTGTGGCTGGCCGCCAACGGCGTGGGCGGCAATAACCAACCCGGCGCGCTGATCGCATTGTTCGTCTTCACTGCGCTGGCCTGTTTTGAAGCGTTGATGCCGGTGGCCGGTGCCTTTCAGCACCTGGGCCAGGTCATCGCTTCCGCCACCCGCGTCAAGCAGTTGATCGATCAGCAGCCAGAGGTGATTTTCCCAAATCACGGGCCGCAGGCAAAAGACAGCGCCGCGCTAAGCCTGCAACAGCTCTGCTTCAGCTACCCGCAGCAACCGCAGCCGGTGCTGCGTAACGTGGCATTGCAGGTGGCAGCCGGCGAACATATCGCCCTGCTGGGGCGAACCGGCTGTGGTAAATCAACGCTGCTGCAACTGCTGACCCGCGCCTGGAACGCCGACAGCGGTGAAATATTGCTGAACGGCCAGCCGTTGGCCAGCTACGCTGAAGACACGCTGCGCGCCATGACCAGCGTCGTCAGCCAGCGTGTACACGTATTCAGCAGCACCCTGCGTGAAAACCTGCTGCTGGCGGCACCAGACGCAGACGATGCCGCGCTGAAAACGGTGCTGGAACAGGTAGGTCTGGGAAAACTGTTGGAAAATGACGGATTGAACGCCTGGCTGGGCGAAGGCGGTCGTCAGCTTTCCGGCGGCGAGCAACGCCGTCTGGGCGTCGCCCGTGCGCTACTGCATCCGGCGCCGTTACTGTTGCTTGATGAGCCGACCGAGGGCCTGGATGCGGAAACCGAGCAGCAGATCCTGGCGCTGCTGCGCCTGCATTGTCAGGGCAGGACGCTGATTCTGGTCACCCATCGCCTGTACGGTCTGGAGCATATGGACCGCATCTGCGTGATGGACGGCGGGCAGATTGTTGAACAGGGAAACCATGCTACCCTGCTGCGGCTGCAAGGTCGTTACGCCCAATTCCGGCAACGTATCTGATTCGCGCTGTACAGGCCGCTAAGGAGATTTATGCGTATCGTCAAGCTCTCGTCGCATTCACTGGCGTTCCCTTCGCCAGAGGCCGCGCTGCGCGATCCCAACGGGCTGTTGGCCATCGGCGGCGACCTGAGCGCGCCACGGCTATTGGCGGCCTATCAGCGCGGCATCTTCCCCTGGTATTCGCCGGGGGAGGCAATTCTGTGGTGGTCACCGGATCCGCGCGCGGTGCTGTTCCCTGACGAACGCCACCTCAGCCGCAGTTTCAAGCGCTTCCTGCGCGGCAACCCTTTTCGCATTACCCTGAACCATAATTTTTCCGCCGTGATCGCCGCCTGCGCCGAACGGCCGCTCGAAGGCACCTGGATCGGCCCGGAAGTGCAACGCGCCTATCTTCAGTTGCACCAGCTCGGCCATGCGCATTCGGTTGAGGTATGGCAAGGCGAACAACTGGTCGGCGGCATGTACGGCGTGGCGCAGGGCGCGCTGTTTTGCGGTGAATCGATGTTCAGCCGCACTGACAACGCCTCGAAATGCGCATTGATGGCCTTTTGCCAGCATTTTTCAGCTTTCGGCGGTGAATTGATTGACTGTCAGGTGCTTAACGCGCACACTTCCCGGCTTGGCGCACGCGAAATCCCTCGCCGCCAATTTTTGCAGCAGCTCAGTTACCTTCAGCGCCGGACGTTAGCCTCGGAGTGCTGGATGCCGCAAGCGTTACCCCCACAGCAGGTTGAACCACCCTCCCCAACAAACTAATTTTGCGGAAACGGTGCAATGTTCACCGACACTTCTTTACATAATGTGGGTTTTTCGGCATTATCTTGCCGGTTAAAAACTAAGGTAGTTACACCTAGAGGATTCGATGGCCAAAGAAGACAATATTGAAATGCAGGGCACCGTTCTTGATACGCTGCCGAACACCATGTTCCGCGTTGAATTGGAAAACGGGCACGTGGTAACCGCTCATATCTCCGGTAAAATGCGTAAAAACTATATCCGCATCCTGACGGGCGACAAAGTCACTGTAGAGCTGACCCCGTACGACCTGAGCAAAGGCCGCATTGTCTTCCGTAGCCGTTAATCGGCTAACTGGTCGCCAGTCGCTGGCGACACCGAGGATGTAAATCCCTCCGGAGCCCTTTCCGTTTATCCCCGCCGCAACGTTCATTACCCCGTTGGTCGTGCGTAGGTAAACTGAGAGGGCTCGCCTATTTGTGCCGTACGCGAATTGCACGCGTAAAAAAAGCGATGCCAAAGCATCGCTTTTTGTTATTTAACCCAGCGGCAATCAATGCACGCCTTCGTCCGCCTTGCGTTTTTGCGCACTGAGGAAATGGTAGGTCAGCTTCTGGGTTTCCTTGTCCAGCTCGACCTTCACCGATCCTCCCTCCACCAGCGAACCAAACAGCAATTCGTTGGCCAACGGTTTCTTCAGGTTTTCCTGCATCACACGCGCCATCGGACGAGCACCCATCGCACGATCGTAGCCCTTCACCGACAGCCAGTCGCGTGCGTCGTCGCTGACTTCCAGCGATACCCCCTTCGCATCCAGCTGCGCCTGCAGTTCGACGATAAACTTGTCGACAACCTGCTGGATAACCGCAGTGGACAGATGGTTGAACCAGATAATGTTGTCCAGACGGTTACGGAATTCCGGCGTGAACACTTTCTTGATTTCTTCCATCGCGTCGGTACTGTTGTCCTGCTCGATCAGGCCGATCGACTTGCGTTCGGTCTCACGCACGCCGGCGTTGGTGGTCATCACCAGGATCACGTTGCGGAAATCCGCCTTGCGGCCGTTATTATCGGTCAGCGTTCCGTTGTCCATCACCTGCAGCAGCAGGTTGAACACGTCCGGATGCGCCTTTTCGATTTCGTCCAGCAGCACCACCGAATGCGGATGCTTGATGACCGCATCGGTCAGCAAACCGCCCTGATCGTAACCGACATAGCCCGGAGGTGCGCCAATCAGACGGCTGACGGTATGCCGTTCCATATATTCGGACATATCAAAGCGCAGCAGCTCAATGTCCAGCGCCTTCGCCAATTGTACCGTGACTTCGGTTTTACCGACGCCGGTCGGACCGGCAAACAGGAAGGAACCGACCGGTTTGCGCTCGTGCCCCAGGCCTGCGCGGCTCATCTTGATCGCTTCGGTCAATGCCTCGATCGCCGGATCCTGGCCAAACACCAGCATCTTCAGACGATCGCCCAGGTTTTTCAGCACGTCGCGATCGCTCGCAGAGACGGTTTTCTCCGGGATACGCGCAATACGCGCCACCACAGATTCAATGTCCGCCACGTTAACGGTTTTCTTGCGCTTGCTGACCGGCATCAGACGGCTACGCGCGCCGGCTTCATCGATCACGTCAATCGCCTTGTCCGGCAAATGACGATCGTTGATGTACTTCACCGACAGCTCAACGGCCGCCCGCACCGCTTTGGCGGTGTAACGCACGTCGTGGTGCGCTTCATATTTGGTCTTCAGGCCATTGATGATCTGGACGGTTTCTTCCGCCGTCGGCTCGGTAATGTCGATTTTCTGGAAGCGACGAGCCAGCGCCCGGTCCTTTTCGAAAATATTGCTGAATTCCTGATAGGTGGTCGAACCGATCACCCGGATCTTGCCGCTCGACAACAGCGGTTTGATCAGGTTGGCGGCGTCAACCTGCCCACCGGAAGCGGCACCGGCGCCGATAATGGTATGGATTTCGTCAATAAACAGAATGCTGTTCTGATCCTGCTCCAACTGCTTGAGCAGGGCCTTGAAACGTTTTTCGAAGTCGCCGCGGTATTTGGTACCCGCCAACAGCGAACCGATATCCAGCGAATACAGCGTACAGTCTGCCATCACTTCCGGCACGTCGCCCTGCACGATACGCCACGCCAGCCCCTCGGCGATGGCCGTTTTACCGACGCCCGACTCCCCCACCAGCAGCGGGTTGTTTTTACGACGGCGGCACAGCACCTGAATCGCGCGTTCCAGTTCGCGGTCGCGGCCAATCAGCGGGTCGATCCCGCCCACGCGGGCCAGCTGATTGAGGTTGGTGGTGAAGTTTTCCATACGGTCTTCCCCTCCGGACTGCTCTTCGTTTACCGGGTTCTCCGCGTTCGGTGCCTGGCCCGGCTCGTCTTTACGTGTGCCATGAGAAATGAAGTTCACCACGTCAAGACGGCTGACGTCGTGTTTACGCAGCAGGTAAGCCGCCTGTGATTCCTGCTCGCTGAAAATCGCCACCAGCACGTTGGCACCGGAAACTTCACTACGGCCGGAAGATTGTACATGGAAGACCGCACGCTGGAGTACGCGCTGGAAGCTGAGCGTCGGCTGTGTGTCGCGCTCTTCTTCGCTGGCGGGCAGCGTTGGCGTGGTCTGTTCGATAAAGGCTTCCAGTTCCTGACGCAATGCCGCCAGATCCACCGTACATGCCTCGAGCGCTTCACGCGCGGCAGGGTTGCTGAGTAACGCCAGCAACAGGTGCTCCACGGTCATAAACTCGTGTCTGTGCTCACGCGCCCTGGCGAAAGCCATGTTGAGACTGAGTTCCAGTTCTTGATTGAGCATAAGCACCTCCCCAATAAATCGCCTGTTCAGGCTTTTTCCAGCGTACAAAGCAACGGATGCTCGTTCTCCCTTGCATACCGGTTCACATGGACGACTTTGGTCTCCGCCACCTCGGCGGTGAATACCCCGCAAATCGCCTTGCCTTGATAGTGGACCGTGAGCATCAGTTGCGTTGCGCGTTCAATATCATAAGAAAAGAACTTTTGCAGAACGTCAATCACAAATTCCATCGGTGTGTAATCGTCGTTGTTAAGTATAACTTTATACATTGACGGCGGTTTTACCGCATCGATTTGTTTTTCTTCGGCTAAGTGTTCAAAATTTAGCCAGTCGTTGTTATTGCCCATCGCTGCTCGTCTTCTCTTGTGTACCCTCAGATATGGGGTCGCGTTCAGGTTATTCAAACGGGGATCGTTACTATTTTATCATCTTCGGTCGTATTGTGCCGCTGCGAGACCGTCGCTGAAATCACTGATATTTTGTTACCAAAGCATGTCAATAGCGTTACCTGCTTCAAACTTTGGTGAACTGCTGCCGCCCGACAAAAGCCGATCGCTTGACGTGATGATCATTTGCTCTAGAGTGTAAATTCGTGAGCTGTTGGTCTTTTAACCACTGCGCGCTCACCAGAAATCAGTTATTCATCTCACTTAAAATAGCGTTGCGAGGGATGTAGAAGCATGGAGACGGGTACTGTTAAATGGTTCAACAACGCCAAGGGTTTCGGTTTTATCTGCCCTGAAGGCGGCGGCGAAGATATTTTCGCACATTATTCGACAATCAAGATGGATGGCTACAGAACGTTGAAGGCGGGCCAACAGGTCAGGTTTGACGTACACCAAGGCCCCAAAGGAAACCATGCGAGTCTTATTGTGCCCCTGGAAAGCGAGGCGCTGGCCTGAACGTTTCCCGCAGAAGCAGTCGATCTGCAATGCCATGTCAAAAATGCCAGCCGCCGTATGACTGGCATTTTTATTTACTCTATTACTCACGCGCCAATGCGTCAATCGGGTTCAGACGCGCAGCATTACGCGCCGGCAGATAGCCAAACACCACGCCGATGCCGGTCGAGCAGGCAAACGCGCTCACCAACGCCGCCGGCGGGAAACTGATCTGCCAGCCAGGCAGCACCAATTGCACCAGCAGCCCAATGGCTAATGACAGCATGATCCCCAACGCCCCGCCTACCAGACACACCAATACCGCTTCTATCAGAAACTGTTGCAATACGTCGCCGGATCGGGCGCCAACCGCCATGCGGATACCGATTTCACGCGTGCGTTCAGTGACCGACACCAGCATGATATTCATCACCCCAATGCCGCCGACCACCAGCGAAATCACCGCCACCAGCGTCAGGAACAGTTGCAGCGTACGGGTGGTCTTCTCTGCGGTTTGCACCAGGCTGTCCATGTTGTAGGTGAAGAAGTCTTTTTTACCGTGCCGCAGCGTCAGCAGGCGCGTCAACTGCTGCTCGGCTTCCTGGCTGTTGTAGCCCTCACGTATGCGCACGGTGATCGAATCAAAATAGGCGTTGCCCATCAGGCGATTGGCCATGGTGCTATACGGTATCCAGATGCTGAGGGTTTTGCTGCTGCCAAACATCGACTGTTTTTGCTGCGCCACGCCAATCACCGTCGCCGGCATATTACCAACCAGAATCACTTCGCCGATGACGTTACGGCTATGCGGAAATAGCCTTCGCCGGGTATTTTCGTCGATCACCGCGATCTGCGCCTGCGATTGCAGCTGCAGCGCGTCGATCCCCGTCCCCTGGCTGAAGCCCATGCCGTATACGCGGAAATATTGCTCGCTGACGCCGTTGACGTTGGCCGCCACGTCGACGTTGCCAAAGCGCAACCGCATGCTGCTGCCAATGGATGGCGACAGCGCGCTGACATACGGCTGTTCGCGTAGCGCATCGAGATCGTCATACTTCAGCGATTGGCGGTAAGTGGGATCGTCGTCGCCGAAATCCTTACCAGGATAGATATCAACGGTGTTGGTGCCGATGGATTTGATATCCGCCAGCACCATTTGTTTGGCGGCATCGCCAATCACCAGGATCGACACCACCGACGCAATGCCGATGATGATGCCGAGCATGGTCAGCGCGGTACGCATCTTGTTGGCCGCCATCGCGCGCCAGGCCATTACCAGCGCCTCGCGAAACCGCCCGCCAATCTGCTGCCAGGACGGCGCCGGCGTGGCGAGTTCCAGCGCCTTGGCCTGCGGCCGCTCTGCCGACACCGGTCGAGAATCGGCGATGATTTCGCCGTCGCGGATTTCGATGATCCGTTCCGCCTGCTGCGCCACCGCCGGATCGTGGGTTACGATGATCACCGTATGCCCCTGTTCACGCAGCTGCTTGAGGATCGCCATCACCTCTTCGCCGGAGTGGCTGTCGAGCGCGCCGGTCGGCTCATCCGCCAGTATCACCTGTCCGCCGTTCATCAATGCACGGGCAATACTGACACGCTGTTGTTGGCCGCCGGAAAGCTGGCTTGGCCGATAATTGACGCGCTCCGCCAGCCCCAGCCGCCGTAACAGCGCCTCCGCCCGTTCGCGGCGCGCCGCCTTGCCCAGTCCGGCATACACCGCCGGCACCTCGACATTGTGCGAGGCGCTGAGGTGCGGCAGCAAATGATAGCGCTGGAAGATAAAACCGAAGTGCTCGCGCCGCAACGCCGCCAGCGCATCGCCGTCAAGCGTGGCCACATCCTGCCCGGCCACCCGATAGGTACCGGCGCTCGGCTGGTCCAGACAACCAAGGATATTCATCAGCGTCGACTTGCCGGAGCCAGAAGCGCCCATAATCGCCACCATTTCACCGGCGTCGATGCTCAGCGACACGTCCTTCAGCACGTCCACCGTCTGCTCGCCGGATTGATAGCTGCGCCGAATGCCGTGAAGTTCCAACAAGCTCGCCATCAGTTGGCCTCCGCGCCGCCACGGCTGACGATCACCTCATCCCCCACGCCCAATCCCTTCAGGATCTGCACATCGACGTTATTACGCATACCGATGGTCACTTCACGCTTTTCTTCTTTGCCCTGTCGCAGTAGCGCAACGTAATAGCGGTTATCGGCGATCTGTTCGCCCAGCGCTGCCAGCGGGATTACCGTGGCCTGACTGACGCCGCCAAGCTGGATATGTACCTGTGCAGTCATCTGCAGACGCAACAGCCCCTGCGGATTCGGCACTTCAAAACGCGCATAGTAGAAGATGGCGTTGTTGACCTTCTCCGGCGTGGGTTGAATATCCTTTAGCACGCCGTCAAAGCGTTTGCTCGGATCGCCAAGCACGGTAAACCAGGCTTTCTGCCCTGGTCGCAGATGGATGACGTCCGCCTCTGACACCTGCGCCTTCACCAGCATGGTACTCAGGTCCGCCAGCGTCAGAATGTTCGGTGCCTGCTGCGCCGCAATCACCGTCTGGCCCTGCAGCGTGGTGATTTGCACCACGTCGCCGTCCATCGGTGCTTCAATACGGGTATACGCCAGGTTGATTTTCGCGGTATCCAGGCTGGCCTGATTCTTGGCAATCTGCGCCCGGGTGGTTTCTACCTGCGCCTTTTTCACCGCCAGTTCGGTGGCGAATTTGTCGAGATCCTGACGTGACACCGCCTGAAGCCGGGCCAATTCGCGGTTACGCTGCAAGGTCACCGCCGCCAGTTGCTGTTCGGCCTGCGCCTGGTTCAGTTGCGCGTGCAGTTCACGCAGCGTCGCTTCGCTTTCGCGAATGCTGTTTTGTGCCTGTTGCGGATCGATGACCCCCAGCAACTGCCCTTTCTTCACCTTGTCGCCGATTTCAACGGTCAGGCTTTCCAACTGGCCACTGACCTGTGCGCCAACGTCAACCTTGCGCACCGCATCCAGTTGCCCTGTTGCCAGTACATTCTGTTGCAGGTCACGTTTGGCAACCTTGACCGTTTTGAAATTCACCGCCGCCGGATGGCTGACGCGCCAATAAACCAGCGCCGCCACCATCGCCAGCAGGGCAACGACCAACACCCAGCGTCGCTTGCGTCCTTTAAACCACATCAATATATATTCCTGTCTATGACCAAATGTCACTGCTCACGCCGGCAGCGGGGCTAAATTATCATGACCGCAGCCTAATAACTAAACCTAAGCTCAACATTACGCACGGCCGCCCCTGTTCAGACCCCGGTATTGAACTCTCGTTTAGTGACTGCTTGATGAAATACGCGCATTCAATACCGCCAAGGATCACATCATGTCACAGCTCAGCTATCCCCTCGTATCCACTCGGCCGCTTAACGGTCTGCAACTGATGCTCTCGCTGATCAACGGCTCGCTGGCGCCCAGCCAGGCCTGGCACAAAACCGCATTCCGTCTCAAGTTTGTCAGCCGTTCGCTGTTACATTGGCGCACCACCTGCGGTCTGATGAATACGCTGGCCAGCAACCCGCTGCGGGAAGAAATCTTGCGCGCGCAGCCCAACCTGCCGTGCAAACTGCACCGGCCGTATCTGGCGGCGAACATGACTCAGCTAGAAAGCCTGTTCGCACTGCGCGATCACTATGATCTGATCGCCCAGCGCATGCCGATGAAACTGCGTATCGGTCACCTCGCTCCACAGCCGATGACCATCGCCAGCGCCAGCGATAAAAATGGCGAACGCATTACGCTGGAACTGGCGGCGATTGATAAATTGAATAAAGAAGGAGAGGCGACGCTATTGCTGCGTAACGCCGGCGGCGTGATGCTGGCGGAAATCACCTTTACCCTGATGCATTTTCAGCAGCAGCCGACGCTGTTTATCGGCGGTCTGCAAGGCGCGAACCATGAGGTGCCGCACGCGGAAATCCAGCAAACCACCAAGGCCTGTCACGGTCTGTTCCCAAAACGGCTGGTACTGGAAGGCGTGGGACATCTGGCACGCCATTTGGGGATCCAGCAGTTGGTCGCCGTCGGCAACGGCACCCATATCTACCAGAACTGGCGATATAAAAGTAAAAAGCGCGACAAGCTGCATGCCGATTACGATCAGTTTTGGCTGTCGATGGGCGGCAAGCCGCTGGCCAATGGCTATTTTCTGCTGCCGGATCGTATTGCACGCAAGCCGCTGGTGGAAATTGCCAGCAAAAAGCGCGCCGAATACCGCCGTCGCTACCAGTTACTCGATGAGTTGGCGTTTACGCTGGCAACGCACTTTGCTCGCTAACCCCGGAGCGCAAGGTTAGTCGGCCCGGCCGCGCGCCAGCCAAATCACCCGCGAGAACATTTTTTTCAACAGTGGCGGCACCGAATCGGTGCCCCACTCGCCGGCCTGCAACGCAACCTCGATCGCCAAATCCGGTTTCGAGGAATGATGCACCGCCTTCAAAATCACCTTGCGCATCGGCACCTGCGCGTTAATCGGCACCGACGCCACGCGGTGATAGACCGGGCTGAATCCTTCCTTGTACATGAAATGTTCCATGTCCATTGCCGGCAAGGCAGTCAGACGATCGCGTTCAATATCGCCATGATGTTCCAGCACGCTGCGCACGGTATTGGCGTATTTTTTACCGGCTTCATCGCCATCCACCAGCGCATGCCACTGGATACCCATGCGGCGAGCAAACTTCAGCAACGGCTTCAGACCGCACTGGGCAAACTCAATCACCCGTACGCCTTCGGTTTCAAAATGATAGCCACATTGACGCGCCAGTTCGTTCAGCAGCCAGACTTCGGTTTCCCCTTCTACCAGCAGCCAGCAACGGGCAAACAGCGATGACGGCCGATTGAAACGGATATGGAAGGCAATGCGCCGGGCATCTTCGGCACCAAGCCCCTGCGGGCCAAGGCGATAGGTGGCGACCCGGCCGGATTCGCGCACCAGTCGGCAAACCTGATCGACCGGCACCAGCGACACCAGCTCGCTGGAATTGGTGGTGGTAATGCGCTGCAATGGCAGCTGGTTGAGCAATCCCCAAGCGACCGACAGCATGATTGGGTGCAAACGGGTTTCCGGATCTTCCACCAGCAGCAAAGGCCGCGCGTGCGGCTCCAGCGCCACATTGCCCTTGGCCTGCAATAAGGTGGAAAACATCCCCAACAGTATCAGTCGCATGCTGCGGCTGTTCGGCTCGGCAACCATCCGATTGATGCTGTCAAGCGAGCGCCATGCCTGTTGTTCCTGCTGCTGTCGGCGTCGGCGCGGCCCGCTGACCTGTGCCCCCTGCTCGGCAAAATAGTGCTCCAGCAGTTGCTGCATCGCCGCCAGCCCCTGGCGCAATTCGCCGTTAGTCAGCTTTTGCGGGTTACGCACCAGCTCTCGCGTTAGCTGATTCAATTGTTCGGTCATCGCCTGATGGTCGACCGGTAACCGCTGGTTGTGCGTGTCGTTACGCAGACGGCGAATAAAGCGCGCATCGCGCAGCCGCAGCACCGGGTGAATACGAATAAGCGCATGCACCAATTGATCGATATGGTGCAATTGCAATGGATAGCCTTCGGCATCCAGGAAACCGCGCCAGGTACATACCGTGTCATCATCGGCCAGTTCGCCCTCACAACGGTAATGAATACGGTTCAACCCATCGGCTCCCTTGATCCACAACGGCGACAGATGGCGATAGCGCGGTAGGTGGGCATGGCCGACATCCTTTTCACAGAAAGTGAAAATGATTTGCAGATGCCGCTCCTTCGCCGCCTCATCCCCCGGTGGAAAATGGAAGTCATGAGGCTCGAAGCGATAGAGAGCCTGTTCCGGTGCCAGCAATAATGTCAACGCGTCCAGCAGACTGGATTTACCCCAGGCGTTTTCCCCTAGCAACAGCGTGTTGTCATCCAGCGTTAGCGACAGCCGATTTATGCCACGGAAACCTACAATCTCAACCCGTTCTAAGTACATCCGTCGCCTCCCGTGCGAACCATCACCGTCCCGAATGGGGTGACCTCCAGAGCATGGTCAAAAAACCCCTTGCAGGTCAAGCAGACAAGCATAAATCTGCCGCTTTACTCCATGACGGCTTTTGGTTAGCGTGTTGGCCTCGCCTTATCCCAATCCAAGGAAGATTGTTTCATCATGTATTCCGGTCTGCTGATTATTCTGTTGCCGCTGATTATCGGTTATCTGATCCCGTTGCGCAGCAAAACGCTCATCCAACGTATTAACCGACTATTAAGTTGGATGGTATACGTCATTCTGTTTTTTATGGGGATCAGCCTGGCGTTTCTGGAGAACCTCAGCAGTAATCTGCTACTGATCCTGCAGTACACCGCGGTATTCTTCCTGTGTATCTTTTGCGCCAATTTGCTGGCGCTGTACCTACTGGAACGCAATCACCCCTGGCGCAACGGCCATAAACAGGAAAAGCTACCGTCGCGCCTGCATATGGCGTTGGAGTCTCTCAAGCTCTGCGGCGTGGTGCTGGGTGGTTTCGCCCTTGGGTTGACGCAGTGGTCGTGGTTTGAACACGCCGCCACCGGCAGTGAATACGCGTTGATTTTCCTGCTGCTGCTGGTGGGCATCCAACTGCGCAACAGCGGCATGACGCTGCGCCAGATTGTGATCAATCGCCGCGGCATGTTGGTCGGCATGGCGGTGGCTATCAGCGCGTTGGCCGGCGGCACGCTGGCGGCGCTGCTGCTGGGGCTGCCGCTCAAAACCGGACTGGCTATGGCATCGGGGTTCGGCTGGTATTCGCTGTCCGGTATCCTGATCACCGACGCCTACGGCCCGGTGCTTGGCAGCACGGCGTTCTTCAACGATCTGGCGCGCGAACTGGTGGCGATCATGCTGATCCCCACCTTGGTCCGTCGCAGCCGGTCAAGCGCCCTCGGCCTGTGTGGCGCCACCTCGATGGATTTCACTCTGCCGGTTCTGCAACGCAGTGGCGGTCTGGAAATGGTGCCGCCGGCCATCGTGCACGGCTTCCTGCTGAGCCTGCTGGCACCGGTGCTAATCGCTCTGTTTTCATAATGGCTATCGGGGGTACGCCCCCGAAATAATTCCCATCCTCAGCCAATTTTGCGCTAAATCAAACTTGCCCCACATTGCTCGATAAAAGACTTCTTCAGCACCGATTGTCGATCTATGCTTTTAAACAAGCATTTAAAATGCAACTTTAAAAAGGAAGCGACTATGTTCTGCGTGCAATGTGAACAAACCATCCGTACCCCTGCCGGCAACGGCTGCTCTTATGCTCAGGGGATGTGCGGCAAAACGGCGGAAACCTCCGATCTGCAGGATCTGCTGGTGGCTGCGCTACAAGGACTTTCCGCCTGGGCGCTACAGGCTCGCGCCCTGGGGATTGTCGATCATGACCTCGACAGCTTCGCCCCACGCGCCTTTTTCGCAACCCTGACCAACGTCAATTTCGATTCTGAACGCATCATTGGCTATGCGCGTGAAACCCTTGCCCTGCGTGATACATTGGCAGCTCGCTGTCGCCTGCTGGACGCCTCGGCGCAGGTCGATCACCCTTTGGCATCGCTGCAACTGGCCGGCAACGATATTGACACGCTACGGCAACAGGCCGCGCAGTTCGCCCTGAACGCCGACAAGGCCGCGGTCGGCGATGATATTCACGGTCTGCGCATGCTGTGTCTGTATGGCCTGAAAGGCGCTGCCGCCTATATGGAGCACGCACACGTACTGGGGCAGTTCGACCCGCAGATTTATGCCGAATACCACGCCTTTATGGCCTGGCTCGGCACCCAGCCGCGCGATCTCGATACCTTGCTGAATAACGCGATGGGCATCGGCAAGATGAACTTCAACGTGATGGCGATCCTCGATCGTGGCGAAACGCAGGCTTACGGCGATCCGCAGCCCAGCGCCGTTAACGTGCGTCCGGTCGCCGGCAAGGCGATCCTGATTTCCGGCCACGATCTGAAAGACCTGCGCATGCTGCTTGAACAAACTGAAGGACAAGGCATCAACGTCTATACCCACGGTGAAATGCTGCCGGCACACGGCTATCCGCAACTGAAAAAATTCAAACACCTGGTGGGCAACTACGGCAGCGGCTGGCAAAACCAACAGGTGGAGTTCGCCAAATTCCCAGGTCCAATCGTGATGACCTCCAACTGCATTATCGATCCTGAGGTCGGCAATTATGGCGATCGCATCTGGACCCGCAGCATCGTCGGCTGGCCAGGCGTCAATCATCTGGAAGGCGATGACTTCTCGGCCATTATTCAACAGGCGCAGAGCATGTCTGGCTTCCCGTACAGTGAAATCGAACATCTGATCACCGTCGGTTTCGGCCGCCAGACCTTACTCAATGCGGCCGATACGGTGATCGATCTGGTCAGCCGCAAAAAACTGCGTCACGTATTTCTGGTGGGGGGATGCGACGGCAGCCGCGGCGAGCGCAGCTACTATACCGACTTCGCCCGCGCCATACCCTCAGACTGCCTGATCATGACGCTGGCCTGCGGTAAATATCGTTTTAACAAGCTGGATTTCGGCACGCTGGAAGGCCTGCCGCGTCTGCTGGACGTCGGTCAGTGCAACGATGCTTACGCCGCCATCATGCTGGCGGTGAAACTGGCCGACACGCTGGGCTGCTCGGTGAACGATCTGCCCTTGAGTCTGGTGCTGTCCTGGTTTGAGCAAAAAGCCATTGTGATTCTGCTGACGCTGCTATCGCTGGGAGTGAAAAACATCTTTACCGGCCCGACCGCGCCAGGTTTCCTGACCGACAACCTATTGGCGATCCTCAACGAAAAATTCGGCATGCGTCCGATCACCCGCGTTGAGCAGGATCTGCACACCATTCTCGGCTGATGCCATTATTTCCCAGGGCTGTCTAAGGCAGCCCCGTATGTTTTGAGGTGCCTTATGACCCAACCCAGCCCACTTTGCCCAAACCGCATGCAGGTGCATTCGATCCAGCAGGAAACCGCCGATGTCTGGACGCTTAACCTGATAAACCACGATTTTTACCCGTATCAGCCTGGCCAGTTCGCACTGGTCAGTATTGATAACAGCAATGAAACACTGCGTGCCTATACTCTTTCGTCCTCACCCGGCCTGAGTCGCTTTATCAGCATCAGCGTGCGCCGCCTACCAGGAGGCGTCGGCTCAGGCTGGCTGACTCAGGCGGTCAGACCCGGTAATACGCTGTGGCTGTCTGATGCACAAGGCGAATTCAGTTGTCTGCAGCACCCGAGCGAACGCTATCTGATGCTGGCCGCCGGCTGTGGCGTAACGCCGATCATCGCAATGTGCCGCTGGCTGGCGGTCAATCGCCCACGCTGCGATGTGCAGGTGATCTACAGCGTACGCCACCCGGACGAGGTGATTTTCGCCGAGCAATGGTCGCAGCTGTGCGCCGCGCACCCGCAGTTGCAACTGACGCTGATGGCCGAACATGACGCCCGTCGCGGCTTTCTCAGCGGGCGTATCAACGCCCAACTGCTGCAACAGTCCGTGCCGGACATCGCACAGCGCACCGTCATGACCTGCGGCCCCGCGCCCTACATGGCGCAGGTCGAGCAACTGTGCCAGCAGCTTGGCGTCCCCGCAGCGCGGTTCCACCAGGAGCAATTCCACACGCCGACCCCCGGCGACGTGGGCAGCGAAACCTCGCTGGCGCTGCGCATTGGCCAACCGTTGCGTGAGTTCCGCGTACCGATCGGCAGCACGCTGCTGGCGGCGCTGGAGATGCATAAATTGCCAGTAACCGCCGCCTGCCGCGCCGGGGTGTGCGGTTCATGTAAAACCCGCGTGCTATCCGGTGATTACACCACTTCCAGCAGTATGACACTGACGCCGAACGAGATTGCCCAAGGCTACGTGCTGGCCTGCAGCTGTCAGCTGCAAGGCGACGTCACCCTCGCTTAAACGCTTGATGCCTTATCTCCGCGATAAGGCATTTATTGGTAAGACCATTTCCCCATCGCTGACTAGGGTTATTTCTGGTCGGGTGCGCTTTACCGTTCCTGACGCCAACGACGCACGGCTGTGAGCTATGCTTGCAGTTGTTCTGCACGCATCTCATCGGAATGAGCCGCGTGTTTTCACCTGATGGGGGAATCATGAAGCAAACAGTAGCCACTTTGATCGCCAAAACCCTGGACCGGGCTGGCGTAAAACGGATCTGGGGTGTCACCGGCGACTCGTTGAACGGCCTCAGCGACAGCCTGCATCGCATGGGTACCATTGAATGGCTCGGCACGCGACACGAAGAGGTCGCCGCCTTTGCCGCCGGCGCCGAGGCGCAATTGACTGGCGAACTGGCGGTCTGCGCCGGCTCCTGTGGCCCGGGCAATCTGCATCTGATCAACGGTTTGTTCGACTGTCATCGCAATCACGTACCGGTACTGGCGATTGCCGCCCACATCCCTTCCAGCGAAATCGGCAGCGGCTATTTTCAGGAAACCCACCCGCAAGAACTGTTCCGCGAATGCAGTCACTACTGCGAGCTGGTGTCTAATCCGGAACAGCTGCCGCGGGTGCTGGAAATCGCCATGCGCAAGGCGATTCTCAACCGCGGCGTGTCGGTGATCGTGCTACCGGGAGACGTGGCGCTGCGCATGGCGCCGGAAGATGCCGATATCGTCTGGCAAACCCCACGCCTGCCGCTGGTACAACCGCCGATGAGCGAACTGAACGCGCTGGCGGAAACGCTCAACGGCGCTAAAAACATTACCCTGATGTGCGGCAGCGGCTGTGCTGGCGCGCATGACGAAGTGGTCAAGCTGGCGGAACTGCTGCAGGCGCCGATCGTGCATGCACTGCGTGGCAAGGAGCACATTGAATGGGACAACCCCTACAGCGTCGGCATGACCGGACTGATTGGCTTCTCTTCCGGCTATCATGCGATGATGAACGCCGATACGCTGCTGCTGCTCGGCACCCAGTTCCCCTACCGGGCATTTTATCCGACCGGCGCCAATATCATTCAGATTGATATCAATCCGGGCAGCATCGGCGCCCACTGTCCGGTCAATACCGCGTTGGTCGGCGATATCAAGACCACGCTGACCGCGCTGTTGCCACAGTTGGATCCAAAGAGCGACCGCAAATTCCTCGACAAGGCGCTGGCGCACTATCGCGAAGCACGCAAGGATCTTGATGGCCTGGCAACCTGTAATGACGATCAACCGATCCACCCGCAATATCTGGCGCAGCAAATCAGCCGTTATGCCAGCGATGACGCGATCTTTAGCTGCGACGTCGGTACGCCGACGGTGTGGGCTGCCCGTTACCTGAAGATGAACGGCAAACGACGGCTGCTGGGCTCGTTCAACCACGGCTCGATGGCCAATGCCATGCCGCAGGCCATCGGTGCGCAGGCCACCGCGCCGGATAAGCAGGTGATTGCCCTGTGCGGCGATGGTGGGTTCACCATGCTGATGGGCGATTTTCTGTCGCTGGCGCAGCTGGCGCTGCCGGTCAAAGTGGTGGTGTTCAATAACAGCGTTCTGGGCTTTGTGGCGATGGAAATGAAAGCCGGCGGCTACCTGACCGACGGCACCGATCTGCATAACCCGGACTTTGCGGCGATCGCCAACGCCGCCGGCATTAAGGGCATCCGTGTGGAAAAGGCCTCCGAGCTGGACGCTGCGCTACAGGAGATGCTGGCACACCCCGGCCCGGCGCTGCTGGACGTGGTGACCGCCAAGCAGGAACTGGCGATGCCGCCGCAGATCAAGTTCGAGCAGGCCAAGGGCTTCAGCCTGTATATGCTGCGCGCGATCATCAACGGCCGCGGCGATGAAGTGGTCGAATTGGCCAAAACCAACTGGCTGCGTTAACGGCCATGGGTGTGACATTCGTCGCACCCAGTTTTCACTTTCCCCGTTCGCCATTGCGGTTATGATGGAACGCTAACCTTCATATCCAGAATAAGGGACGTCCATGTTTGTCGATTTACGCAGTGATACCGTAACCCGCCCCAGCGCCGCAATGCGCGCCGCCATGGCCAATGCCGAGGTCGGCGATGACGTCTATGGCGATGACCCGACGGTTAATGCCTTACAGGCTGAAGCGGTGCGCCTGTCGGGCAAGCAGGCAGCGCTGTTTCTGCCCAGCGGCACCCAGGCCAATCTGGTGGCGTTGCTGAGCCACTGTCAGCGCGGCGAGGAATATATCGTCGGTCAGCAGGCGCACAACTACAAATACGAAGCCGGCGGCGCTGCGGTGTTGGGCAGCATCCAGCCGCAGCCGATAGAAGCCGACGCCGACGGCACTTTGCCGCTTGCTGCCGTCGCCGCCGCGATCAAACCCGATGATATTCACTTTGCCCGCACCCGGCTGCTGAGTCTGGAAAACACCATCAGCGGCAAAGTGCTGCCGCTGGCATATCTGAAGCAGGCGTGGGAGTTCAGCCGCCAGCGCCAGTTGGCGCTGCACATCGACGGCGCACGCATTTTCAACGCGGCGGTGGCGCTCAACGTGCCGCTGCAAGAGATCGTGCAATACTGCGATACCTTTACCCTTTGCCTGTCGAAAGGCCTGGGCGCGCCGGTAGGATCGCTGCTGTGCGGCAGCAGCGAATTTATCCAGCGTGCCATTCGCTGGCGTAAAATGACCGGCGGCGGTCTGCGTCAGGCGGGTATTCTGGCAGCGGCGGGCTTATATGCGCTGGAAAACAACGTCGAGCGTCTGCGGGAAGACCACAACAATGCCACCTGGCTGGAACAGCAGTTGCGCGATATCGGCCTGGAGATCGTCGAACCCGGCGCCCAGACCAATGTGCTGTACCTGCGTCAACCGGCAGAACAGGCGGCCAAGCTGGGCCCGTGGATGCGCGAGCGCGGCGTGTTACTGAGCAGCGGCCCGTTAACCCGCCTTATCACCCACATCGACGTCAGCCGGCAGGACTTGCAGCAGGTGGTCAATCTGTGGCGTGAGTTCCTGCAACAGCAACGATAGAAGCAAATACCGCCCTGCTCCGTTCAGGGCGGTCGCGTCAGCCACCGATCGCCTGCACAAACCGCTGGGTTATCTGTTGCGGTCGGGTAATCGCCCCGCCAACCACGACCGCGTGGGCGCCCAGAGCCAGGCAGCGTGCCGCCATGGCCGGCGTTGCCACATTGCCTTCGGCAATCACCGGTCGTCCTACCGCCGCCAACACCTCACGCAAAAAGCAAAAATCATCCTGCGCCAACTGGCGCCCCTGCGTTTCCGCGGTATAGCCGTGCAAAGTGGTGCCGATGCAGTCAAAGCCGAGCGTATCGGCATTGATCGCCTCCGCCAGCGTAGCGATATCCGCCATCAGCAACAGCCGTGGGTATTTGCTGCGAATCGCCTGCACCAGCTCAGCCAACGACAATCCCCCCGGCCGAGGATGCGCCGTCGCATCCATGGCGATCATCTGCGGCGACAGGCACATCAGCTCATCGATTTCCCGCAGGGTCGGCGTGATATACACCGCGCTGTCGGCATAATCACGTTTAATGATACCGATTACCGGCAGCGAGACGGCACGCACGATCGCCTTCACGTCCTCAACGCCGTTGGCGCGAATTGCCGCCGCGCCGCCGGCTTCGGCCGCAACCGCCATGCGCGACATAATATAATCGCTGTGCAGTGGTTCGCCTTCCAGCGCCTGACACGACACCACCAATTTCCCTTTGATCTGCTGCAACATGGAAACCGTCATAAATCCAATAACTCCTCTACTTCGTTTTTAATAATGGTAACGTGCGGGCCATAAATCACCTGAACGCCGTTGCCGCGCACGATCACCGCCCGAGCGCCGCTGGCTTTCAACTCGGCCTGGTTGACGCGTTGACCATGCTTGAGCGTGACGCGCAGCCGAGTGGCGCAACAGTCGAGATCGACCACGTTGTCCTTGCCACCCAGCGCAGCCAGAATCTGCTGCGCGCGGGCCGACGCGGACTGCACCGTTTCGCTGACCGTGTCGTCAGCACGCCCCGGTGTTTTGAAATTGAAGCGAACAATCAGAAAGCGGAACGTACAGTAATACAGCAGGAACCACGGCACGCCGACCAGCGGCACCCACATCCAGTTGGTTTTCGCTTCGCCCTGCAACACGCCGAACAGAATGAAATCGATAAAGCCGCCGGAGAAGGTCTGGCCGATGGTAATCTGCAGCATATGCGCCAGCATAAAAGCCAGGCCGTCAAATACCGCGTGCACCACGTACAGCGCGGGTGCAATAAACAGGAAGGAAAACTCGATCGGCTCGGTAATACCGGTCAGAAAAGAGGTCAGCGCTGCCGACAGCAACAGGCCCCCGACCCGCTGGCGGTTTTCCGGTTTGGCGGTTTGATACATCGCCAGACAGGCTCCCAGCAGACCAAACATCATGGTGATAAATCGGCCAGACATAAAACGCGCGGTGCCAAGGTAAAACTGCTGGGTGGTCGGGTCGGCAAGCTGGGCAAAGAAAATACGCTGGGTGCCTTCAACCAGTTGCCCCTGAATCACCTCGCTGCCGCCGAGCGCGGTGGTCCAGAACGGCAGATAAAAGATGTGATGCAGCCCAAACGGGCCAAGCATGCGCAACACGAAGCCGTAGATAAAGGTGCCCAAATAACCGGTGGCCTCCACCAATCCACCCAGGCCAAAGATAAGCTGCTGAACGTACGGCCAGATCGCGGTCATCAGCGCCCCGATAGCCATTGCCGCCAGCGAACTGATAATCGGAATAAAGCGTGAACCACCAAAAAATCCGAGGAACTGCGGCAGCGCAATCTTGTTGTAGCGGTTATGCAGATACCAGGTCACCAGACCGATCGTCACACCGCCAAACACGCCGGTTTCCAGCGTCTGAACGCCAAGGATCATACCCTGGCCGACTGCGCCAGGGTTTTCAGCCGCCAGCGTGCCGTTGATTTTTAGCAACGCATTGATGGTGGCGTTCATCACCAGATAGGCAATCAGCGAAGCCAGGCCGGCGGTGCCCTTATCTCCTTTGGCCAATCCCACCGCCACGCCGACGGCGAACAGCACCGCCAGATTGGCGAAGACGATCGATCCGGCGCTGGCCATCACGCTGAACACCCCTTGCAGCCAGCCGATATTCAAAAACGGATACGCTGCAACGGTATTGGGATTGGAGAGCGCCCCGCCGATGCCCAACAGCAGCCCGGCGGCTGGCAGCACAGCGATCGGCAACATAAACGATTTACCGAAAAGCTGGGCTTTTTCGAACCAGCTTTTCGACGATGTTTCCCCGATTGATGACATAAATTTTCCTCGTTTATATTTTTTATTGATGAAAATTTTTACCACAAATAAAATCAATAACTGAAAATTTTAATCACAAAGATGATCGTCATCACAAAGCGTGGAATTCACTGGCGGGCGACAACGCCTTTCCGTCACAATAGAAAAAGACCAAATCAAAAGGGTAACGTGATGAATAGCGGAAATTTGTTGTTGCGGCTGCGACAAGATTTGGCGGGTTACAGCCCGACGCTGCACAAATTGGGGAATTATGTCATCGAGCAACCGTCCAGGGTGCTCTACTTCACGATTACCGAACTGGCACGCGAGAGTGGCACCAGCGAAGCCAGCGTTACGCGACTTTGCCGCCACCTGGGCTGCAAGGGGTATACCGAATTCAAGATGGCACTGGCACTGTGTGTGCAGCAAGGCACACAGGAAACGGCCAACGATCGGAGCGTCAGCGAATCACTGGTGGAAGAGAGCGTGCAGGCGCTGCGCGATACCGGAGCGCTGCTCGATCGGCTGGCTTTGCAGCAGGCGGCACTGGCACTGCATCAGGCCCGCTCGATACAGATTTATGGCGTCGCCGCCAGCGCGATTATCGGCGATTTTCTGCAGTATAAACTGTTGCGTCTCGGCAAGCCGGCGCTGCTGTTCAGCGATATGCACCGGGCGGCAATGAATGCCGCATCGCTGGCGGAAAACGACGTGGCGATAGCCATTTCCAGTTCCGGCTCCACCAAAGACGTTCTGCATGCGGTGACCCTGGCGAAGCAACGTCATGCGCAGGTGATCGTCATCAGCAATAACCAGCGCAGCCCGCTGGCAAAACTGGCAAATACTCTGCTGGTGGCCGCCAAACCCGAAGGACCGCTGAACGCTGGCGCGCTGCCGGCCAAGGTCGGGGCGATGTTGCTGGTAGAATTAATGGCGACCGAACTGGCGCAACGTGATGCCGCCTATCTGCAGTCGGTACAAACCACCGCCAGCGCCACGCTGCCGCTATTGCTGTAGTCAGCGATGCGGGTGGCTACAGGAAACGACCATAAACCGCGTACCCTAGGGCCGCTATCGCGGCCACGTTCAGTACCACGCTGAATATAAACCAGGTTTTGAACGGCTGTTTGCTGGTTTTATGCCGGAACAGCTGCTGGCCGCATAACGCGCCAGGCCAACCGCCGACGACACCATACAGCAACAGCGTCAACTCCGGCACCCGTCGCCAGGCGTTGATCGCCGCCAGCTTGTCCACGCCGTAGATCACCAGCGTCAGCAGGTTCACCAGCAGCAACCACATCCACAGCGGATGCAGGAAAAACCAACTGGCTACAAACGCCAGCGCCAACAACAGATAACACACCAGGTTCAATCGCATAGCAAAGCCCGCATAAAGTGACGGCGCGTAGTGTGACGCCGTGCGGCAATCGTTGCAACCACCCATTATCCTTACAAAAAGTGCATTTATACCGCAAAGTTGGCATGCTAGGTTAGGCTGTATTTACCGTTATCTGTTGCATAAGGTCGTGCTGATGATCCCCCAACGCATCCTGGTACTTGGCGCCAGTGGTTATATCGGGCAAAACTTGATCCCCCATCTGGCGGCACAGGGGCATGCCATCACCGCCGCTGCCCGCCGCCTCGAATGGTTGCAGCAGCAACGCTGGCCGCAGGTCGATTGCCGTTATGTCGATGTGTACCAAGTGGAAACGCTGGCGGCCGCGCTATTGGACACCGACGTGGTGTATTACCTGATCCATGGCATGGGTGATGGCGACGACTTTATCGAAAAAGAGCGTCAGGCCGCCGAAAACGTGCGTGATGCCCTGCGCTGTTCCAACGTCAAGCAGGTGATTTTTCTCGGTGCGTTACAGCCGGCAGGGCAAAGTTCGCCGCATTTGCTGGCGCGCAAGTTGACCGGCGAGATCCTGCGTCAGAGCGGTATTCCGGTCACCGAGCTGCGCGCCAGTATCATCGTCGGGCCGGGCTCGGCGGCGTTCGAAATCATGCGCGACATGGTTTACAACCTGCCGATCCTCACGCCGCCACGCTGGGTGCGTTCCAAATCGTCGCCGGTCGCCCTGGAAAACCTGCTGGTCTATCTGGCCGAACTGTTGCACCACCCGGCTGACGAAAGCCGTATTTTTGACGTTGCCGGGCCGGAATATATCAGCTATCAAACCCTGTTCGAGCGTTTCATCGCCATCAGCGGAAAAAAGCGCTGGCTGATCCCCATCCCGCTGCCAACGCGTTTTATTTCGGTGTGGTTTATCAGCATGGTCACCTCGGTGCCGACCTCGATTGCCCGCGCGCTGATCCAGGGGTTGAATCACGATCTGCCCGCCAACGGCACGCCGCTGCAAGCGTTGATTCCACAGCGTTTAACCACCTTTGACGACGCGGTCAGAGAAACGCTGCGTCGTGAAGATGAAGTGGTCGACTCCGCCGACTGGGGCTACGACGCGCAGGCTCGTGCCCGCTGGCGCCCCGGTTACGGCTTTTATCCCAAACAGGCCGGTTACGCGCTGGACACGCAGGCTTCCGCCGCGGCACTGTGGCACGTGGTTCAGCAGTTGGGCGGCAAAGAGGGCTATTTTTACGCCAATATCCTGTGGCAGATCCGCGCTCGGATGGACGACATGATCGGTAACGGCGTGGTGTACGGCCGACCGCCACGGGAAACGCTGGCGGTGGGTGACGTGGTTGACGGCTGGAAAGTGATCACCATCAAACCGGAGCGCCAGATGGCGCTGCTGTTTGGCATGAAGGCGCCGGGGTTGGGCCGTCTGGTGTTCAGCATCAGGGATCATGGCAACCGGCGTACGCTGGACGTGCGTGCCTGGTGGCACCCGGCCGGTTTCAGCGGTCTGCTGTACTGGTTCGCCATGATGCCGGCGCATCTGTTTATTTTCCGCGGCATGGCGAAACGCATTGCGCAGCTTGCGGAGCAATACGACCACCGTTTGCCGTAGGCAATGCTCAATTGTCGATCAACCGCACAGTTTGCCGCTGTGGATAGGCCCTTTCCGATTGCATAGCGCACGAAATCACGAAAGAATGGCACCTTATTTGCTGGGACGCGAAAACAGCGCCCAGCCCTCTGATTTTTGGTGAGAATAGAGTTCGTTATGAAGGTATTGGTCACCGGCGCAACCAGTGGGTTAGGCCGAAACGCCGTTGAATATCTCCGCCGTCAGGGCATTAAAGTGCGCGCTACCGGTCGTAATCAGGCCATGGGCAGCCTGCTGGAGAAAATGGGCGCCGAATTCATTCAAGCCGATCTCACCAATCTGGTGTCTTCACAGGCCAAAGCGATGCTGGCCGAAGTGGACGTGTTGTGGCACTGTTCCAGTTTTACCTCGCCATGGGGTACCGAAGAAGCCTTCGAACTGGCCAACGTGCGCGCTACCCGCCGCCTGGGAGAATGGGCGGCAGCGTATGGCGTCGCCCAGTTTATCCATATCTCTTCGCCGGCGATCTACTTTGATTATCATCACCATCGCAATGTCACCGAAGAGTTCCGCCCGGTGCGCTACGCCAATGAATTTGCCCGTAGCAAAGCCGCCGGCGAGCAGGTGATTGAGCAACTGGCGATGTCCAATCCGCAGACCCACTTCACCATTCTGCGCCCGCAGGGGCTGTTCGGCCCGCACGATAAGGTGATGCTGCCGCGCCTGCTGCATATGATCAAACACTACGGCAACCTGCTGCTGCCACGCGGCGGCGCGGCACTGGTGGATATGACCTATCTGGAAAATGCGGTGCATGCCATGTGGCTGGCGACACAAAAAGAGAACACGCCGTCCGGCCGCGCCTACAACATTACCAATCAGCAGGCGCGTCCGTTACGAACGGTCGTGCAGCAGCTGATTGATGAGTTGGGCATGAAGTGTCGCATTCGCTCGGTGCCCTACCCGATGCTCGACATGATGGCTCGTGGTATGGAAAAACTGGGCAGCAAAAGCGAAAAAGAACCGGTGCTGACCCACTACGGCGTGGCAAAGCTCAATTTCGACCTGACGCTGGACACCACGCGCGCCCAGCAGGAACTTGACTACCGACCGATCGTATCGCTGGACGAAGGGATAGCCCGCACCGCCCGCTGGTTAAAAAATCACGGCAAGCTGCACGGTCTGTGATCAGCGCGCTGGCGGGTACTTCTGCAATAAGGCATCGATAATCGCCTCACTTTCCGCATCCGGCTCACCGCGATAATCGCTGGGCCGGAAATGCATCTGAAACGCCGCCAACAGGTTGTGCTGCTGCCGCGCGTCCCATTTGGCATCAACCGTATAACCGTAGCGCGCCAGCTTCGCCAGCAGCGGCAGCATCGGCACCGGCGCCTGCGGCTTGCGCCCCGCCAGATAATGCTGCACCACGCCCGGATCCGGCCAGGCACCCACCCCGGCCTGCGCCAGTTGCCGCCAGGGAAAGAGCGGCCCCGGATCCTGTTTGCGCTGCGGCGCGATATCGCTGTGCCCCACCACATCCACGGGTTGTATGCCGTAGCGGGCAATAATGTCGCGGGCGAGTTCGGTCAACAGTGCAATTTGTTGCGGCGTGTAAGGCTGCCAGGATTGTGACAGCAACCGACGCTGATAACCGCGGTTGACAATTTCGATGCCGATTGAGGTGTCATTCAGGCTGCTACGACCGCGCCATTGGCTGGCACCGGCGTGCCAGGCACGCATCTGTTCGGGCACCAGTTGATACGCCAACGGCTTGCCGTTCTGCACCGGTGGCCGCGCCGGCAACAGATAATGGGCGCTGACGTGTTCGTCAGTCAGGGTCTTGAGCGAGGAATGAAAATCTTCGGCGGTGTAATGCATCACCAGAAAACGAATACGTTGATCGGCGCCCTGCGCCTGATGAAGGGTTTCCAGCCGATAACCGCCATGGTCGACGACGGTATTCTGCGGTTGGCCCTGGCAGCCCGCCAGCACCCCGATAGCGGCAATCCATAACCACTTGCTCACGCGCCCTCCTGGTTTGTCATGCGGCCCGGCGTAATGCCGGGCCTCGCGGGATTAACGCGCGACCTTTACCGCCGTGCCGCTGACCGTCACCATCAGCATACTGCTGTCTTTGCCGACGGTTTCATAATCAATATCAATCCCTACCACCGCATTGGCGCCCAGTTCCTTCGCCTGTTCCTGCAGTTCCTGGAATGCCAGTTGACGCGCCTTGCGCAGCTCTTTTTCATAGGCGCCGGAACGGCCGCCGACGATGTCACGTACGCCGGCAAAAAAATCACGGAAGATGTTGGCGCCGAGGATCGCTTCGCCGGTGACAACGCCGCAATATTCGCTAATGGTGAATCCTTCCAGAGTTGGGGTGGTGGAAAGCTGCATGGTGATCTCCTTGATATATGCCTTAATCGCTTTACTCTGACCACCAGTTTAGCATTATGTTCTGCCGCAGGTCACCGGAAGTGCCGCGCCACGGTTGGCTGACGTTAACGGTACAGCGGCAGATTGCCGGTCAGCGCGTTGATTTTCTTTTTCGGCCCGATCAGGCCGAGCGCCACCAGCTCGATTTGCTCGCTGGCTACCGCCGCAATCCGTGCACGGTAGTCGTCATAGGTTTTGCATGATTGCGCCAACGCGCTGAACGGCATGCAATAAATCTCGTCATCGTGCTCGGTACGGGCCAGCAACGCCAGCAGCGCGGCTCCCGATGCACGCAAGATCGGCAACGGTACCGAAATTACCCCGGGGTAATTGACCCCGTCCTGACTGGCAACATCCGACCCCACCAGGTTTTCCAGCGTTTTGCCAAAGCCAATGCCGATCACGCTCACCGCATTCATTGACAGCCCCACACCCAGATCCCGATCGACAATAATGGCGCACTTGTGCACCGCAGCATCAAACTTCATTTTTATTCCTTAAAGAAATTAATCAAATTGCATAGCTATTCGCTTCGACAACCTGGAAACGACCGAGGATTATTATGCCAGTCACCTTGAGGTAAAAGTGACCTATATGGCTTGAAACACCCGCCAAATTGGGTAGGATTAACCAATTTACAGCCGCATAGAGAAATAAAATGAATAAAAGCAGCTTGGAACCGGCAGAGATAAAAATTCTTGACGCTCTGCAACAGGATGCGCGCGTCACTAACCAGACATTAGCCGATCAAATCGGTATGTCGGCCTCCCCGTGCTGGCGCAAAGTGCGCAAACTGGAAGATGACGCGGTGATCCAGGGGTATCGCGCGGTGCTCGACCGACGCAAGATTGGGCTAGGCGTGATGGTATTCATACGCGTCAGCATCGACAGTCACAGCGCAGCCGAAGCGCTGAAGTTTGAACAGCAAGTCAGCGATTTGGACGACGTGGTAGCCTGCTACAGCATCGGCGGCGATGCAGACTTTCTGTTGCAGGTGGTGGCAAGGGATCTGGACACCTACGCCGAGTTCGCCATGTCGGTGATCCGCCGCCTGCCCGGCATCAAGGAAATGCAAAGCATGTTCGTGCTAAAGGAAATCAAACCGTTCGTGGCATTCCCGATCAAGAAGCCGGCGCAGCGATAAGGCAAAAAGTGCAGCATCTGATAAAACCTGTCGGGTATTTTGGTGGTAAAGTTTTCTGCGTATAAACTGTAAGTTGTCGATCTTCAAGAAACATCACATAAGGTAATGAGATGAAAACAAAAACGATTGCGGCGGTTTTACCTTTAGCCCTGGCGTTAAGTGCGTGTACCACCGTCGAGCCGGCCTATAAGGATATTGGCACCCGCACCGGCGCGTGCATCGAAGGCGGCCCAAGCCAGGTGGCACAGAGGTTCTACGATCTGCGCATCGAACAGGGTAGCCTCACTTTGCCGGACGCCAATCGTCTGGCCCAGTTCCAGCCGTACCTGAGCAAAGTGCTGTATCAGGATCTGCTCAGTGCCAACCAGAACGCAGGGCGCCAACCGGCGGCAGGCGATTTGCTGACCGGTAATGCCGAAGGCGCCACCAGCGCCAAGGTGGCCAGTTCCTCTACCATTCCCAATACCGACGCCAAGAATATTCCGCTACGCGTGCAACTGAGCTATCAAAAAGACGGCGGCAGTGCCAAAAGCTGGCAAAACGAAGTGCTGATGGTACGTGAAGGCAGCTGCTGGGTGGTTGATGACGTTCGTTATATGAACGTTCCCGCGCATGCCGCCAGCGGTACCCTGCGCCAGATTCTGGAAAATCGTTAATTTTACCGCCGCGGCTGCCGATCCCCCCGTTCGGCAGCCCGTTCACCACATTGATTCCGCTGTTTTTTTAATCGAACAAACAAATTTCGCTAGCCATCTCACACCGTGCGCGACAAAACCAGCCATCTGGCGTGCAGTACGATATGTTGTGCTATTCTTTTATTATCCCGCTGCGCAGTAATAAATTTTAACTCACAAAGATTGCATAAGTATTCTGTGGAAGTTAACATTCGCGGCATCAATGTCTATTCAATTCCGGCGCATGAGCATTCAACTAAAAGAGATAAACTGCTTTTACGGCGCGCATCAGGCGCTGTTTAACATCACGCTGGATTGTCCAGCAGGAGAAACGCTGGTGCTGCTTGGTCCAAGCGGCGCCGGCAAAAGTTCATTGCTGCGGGTGCTGAACCTGCTGGAAATGCCGCGTTCCGGCCATTTGCAGATTGCCGGCAACCAGTTCGACTTCAAGCAGGCTCCGGGCGAAAAAGCCATTCGCGAACTGCGGCAGAACGTCGGCATGGTGTTTCAGCAGTACAACCTGTGGCCGCATCTCACCGTGGTACAAAACCTGATCGAAGCGCCCTGCCGCGTGCTGGGTCTGAGCAAGGCGCAGGCGATGGCGCGTGCCGACAAGTTGCTGACGCGTCTGCGCCTCACCGATTTTGCCGATCGCTTCCCGCTGCATCTGTCCGGTGGCCAGCAACAGCGCGTGGCGATCGCACGGGCGCTGATGATGGAACCGCAGGTGCTGCTGTTCGACGAGCCCACCGCCGCGCTGGATCCCGAAATTACCGCCCAGATCGTCAGCATCATTCGCGAACTGGCCGGCACCGGCATTACCCAGGTGATCGTAACTCACGAAGTGGAAGTGGCGCGCAAGACCGCCAGCCGCGTGGTGTACATGGAAAACGGCCGGGTGGTAGAACAGGGCGACGCCAGCCATTTTGCCCAGCCACAGACCACCGAGTTTGCCAACTATTTATCACACTAATTATTACACCAGCTGTTTTTAGGGGAGTTTGCGATGAAAAAACTAATAATTGCCGCCGTTTTAGCCGGCATCAGCGTTTCCGCTACCGCAGCCGAAACGATTCGTTTCGCTACCGAAGCCTCTTATCCGCCGTTTGAATTCGTTGGCGCCGACAACAAGATCCAGGGGTTTGACGTCGATCTGGCCAATGCGATGTGTAAAGAGATGCAGGCCACCTGTACCTTCACCAATCAGGCGTTTGACAGCCTGATCCCCAGCCTGAAGTTCAAGCGTTTCGACGCCGTGATGGCCGGCATGGACATCACCCCCGAGCGTGAAAAACAGGTGCTGTTCACCAAACCTTACTACGACAACTCCGCACTGTTCATCGCGCAGAAAGGCAAAGTGGCCGACGTCGCCAGCTTGAAAGGCAAAAAGGTCGGCGTGCAGAACGGCACCACGCACCAAAAATTCCTGACTGACAAGCACCCGGAAATCACTACCGTACCTTACGATAGCTACCAGAACGCGATCCTCGATCTGAAAAACGGTCGCGTCGATGCGGTCTTCGGCGATACCGCCGTGGTCAATGAATGGCTGAAACAGAATGACGCACTGACCGCCGTCGGCGACAAGGTAACCGATAAGGGCTACTTCGGTACCGGCCTTGGCATCGCCGTTCGCCAGAAAAACACCGATCTGCAGGGCAAGTTCAACGCTGCACTGGACAAGATCAAGCAGGATGGGACCTACGAAACCATCTATAAAAAATGGTTTCAGCAGTAATCAACCCCAATGAATGAATTTCAACCTTTAGCAAGCGCCGCCGGGATGACCGTCGGCCTTGCGGTGTGCGCGCTGGCGCTTGGCCTTATCCTGGCGATGCTGTTTGCCGTCTGGGAGTCTGCACGCTGGAATGTCGTCAGTTGGCTGGGCACCGCCTGGGTCACCCTGTTGCGCGGCCTGCCGGAAATTCTGGTGGTGCTGTTTATTTACTTCGGTTCGTCGCAACTGCTGCTGATCTTGTCCGACGGCTTTACGCTCAATCTGGGCCTGTTTGAGCTGCCGATCCAGATTGATATCGAAAACTTCGAAGTCAGCCCGTTCCTGTGTGGGGTGATCGCGCTGGCGCTGCTGTATTCGGCCTACGCGTCGCAAACGCTGCGCGGCGCGCTGAAAGCGGTGCCGCAGGGGCAATGGGAATCGGGCCAGGCGCTCGGGCTGAGCAAGGCGGCGATTTTCTTCCGTTTGATCATGCCGCAGATGTGGCGTCATGCGCTGCCGGGGCTGGGCAATCAGTGGCTGGTGCTGCTGAAGGACACCGCCCTGGTGTCGCTGATCAGCGTGAACGATTTGATGCTGCAAACCAAAAGCATTGCCACCCGCACCCAGGAACCCTTTACCTGGTATGTGATTGCCGCAGCGATTTACCTGCTGGTCACATTGTTGAGTCAATACGTAATCAAGCGTATCGAGCTGCGTACCACACGTTTTGAGCGAGGGCCGGTCTGATGCTGGAATATTTACCGGAAATCGCCAAAGGGCTGCACACCAGCCTGACCCTGACGATGGCCGCACTGGTGGTCGCGCTGATCCTGTCGCTGCTGCTGACGGTGATCCTGACGCTGAAAATCCCGGTGCTGACGCCATTGGTGAAAATCTATATCACCCTGTTTACCGGTACGCCGCTATTGGTGCAGATTTTCCTGATTTACTACGGCCCCGGTCAGTTCCCGGCCATCCGCGATTACCCGTGGTTATGGAGCCTGCTGTCGCAACCGTGGCTGTGCGCCATGATTGCGCTGGCGCTCAACAGCGCGGCCTATACCACCCAGCTGTTCTACGGTGCGGTACGGGCGATCCCGGCCGGCCAATGGCAATCGTGCGAAGCACTCGGCATGTCACGCCGCCAGACTCTGCGCATCTTGCTGCCCTTTGCCTTTAAACGTGCCCTGTCCTCTTATTCCAACGAGGTGGTGCTGGTGTTTAAAAGTACCTCGCTGGCCTACACCATTACGCTGATGGAGGTGATGGGCTACAGCCAGTTGATGTACGGACGCACCTACGACGTGATGGTTTTCGCCGCCGCTGGTCTGGTCTACCTGATCGTCAATGGCCTGCTGACGCTGCTGATGCGTCTGGTGGAACGCCGCGCGCTGGCGTTTGAACGCCGAAACTGATCCCGTCGTGTTCTGGCCCTGTGTCCCGCAGGGCCGCCCTCCAACACGTTAATTTTTTAATCATTTTTATTGCATATTAATTCACTCAATGGCATGGTTATCTACGGCACCATCAGCGGCACCCCGTCGCATTTCGTCAGAAAAATCAAACGATGGCCGCATAATGACAATCAAATTTGCAGACAGGAGTTTTCGCATGAAAAAATTATTAGTCGCGGCGGCGGTGCTGGCCGCAATGAGCTTCAGCGTGCAGGCTGCCGAGACGCTTCGCTTCGCCTCCTCGGCAACTTATCCACCGTTTGAATCATTGGATGCCAATAATCAAATCGTCGGTTTTGATATCGATCTGGCCAAGGCGTTGTGCAAACAGATGCAGACCGAATGCACCTTTACCAACCAGGCGTTCGACAGCCTGATTGCGGCGCTGAAGTTCAAAAAATACGATGCGGTCATTTCCGGCATGGACATCACGCCAGAGCGCAGCAAGCAGGTCAGCTTTACCCAGCCGTACTATGCCAACTCGGCGATTGTCATCGCGCAAAAGGGCAAATACGCCACTCTGGCTGATTTGAAAGGCAAAAAAGTGGGGATGGAAAACGGCACCACCCATCAGAAATACATGCAGGACAAACATCCCGAAATTAATACCGTCGCCTACGACAGCTATCAGAATGCCATTCTGGAGCTGAAGAACGGCCGGGTTGATGGCGTGTTCGGCGACACCGCGGTGGTCAATGAATGGTTGAAGAGCAACCCGAACCTGGCGCCGGTCGGCGAGCACATTACCGACGCGCAATACTTCGGCACCGGGCTGGGCATAGCGGTTCGCCCGGACAATCAGGCATTGCTGGCCAAACTGAACGCCGCGCTGGCCGCCATCAAGGCTGACGGCACCTATAAGGCCATCAACGATAAGTGGTTCCCACAGTAATCCGCTCCGGGGCGCAGCGCATTGTTGCGCCCCGCCTGCCTGGCACCGGCTTAACCGCGCACCAGCAGGGTCAACACTTCATAATGCGCGGTATGCGGGAACATGTCGAACAGCTGCACGCGTTCGATCCGGTAGTCCGGCAGCATCGCCAGATCTTTTGCCATACTCTGCGCGTTACAGCTTGAATACAGAATATAGTCCGGTGCCATACGGTGCAGATAGTCGCACAGCGCCTGGCCGATACCGCGTCTGGGCGGGTTCACCAATACCAGCTGCGGTACCTCGCCTTCGGCGGTGGCGAAATGGGTGGAATCCAATGCCTGGAAATTAACCTGACGTAAGCCCAGCGCCGCCGCCGATTGCCGCGCGCAGGCAATGGCTTCGGCATTGATTTCAATACCGGTAAGACGCGTTTGCGCGCGGGCGCAGTGCAGTCCAAAGCCGCCGACGCCGCAGAACAGATCCCACATGCTGTCAATAGCCAGCGCCTGCACCCAGTCACGCGCGGTAGCATACAGATCGGCCGCTACCTGCGGATTGGTTTGGAAGAAACTTTGCGGGCGAATATACAGCGGCACCTGGTTAAACCGCTCTTCCAGCGCCTGTCGCTCGGTCAGCGGGATTTCCCGCTCGCCTTCCAGGATCGCCATATGCACCGGCTGAATATTGGCGGAAATCACCGTCGCCTGTGGCAAACGTTGCTGCAACCATGGCAAAGCGGCACGCAGCTGCGTCAATTTGCTTTCCGAGCGCAAGACAAATCGCAGCATCACCTCGCCGTTCAGCGTGCTTTCGGTCAATAACAGATACTTTAGTTCGCCACGTTTACGAGCAACGTTGTACGGGGTCAAACCGGCGCGAGCGATAAACGTTTTCAGTAGCGTCAACATCGGCGCGAAGCTGGCGGGATACAGTGGGCAGGCGCATAAATCCACCGGCGTGCCGTCACGGTGCAGCATGCCTAACAGCGGGCGCTCTACGCTGCCGCTGACCACCATTTTGGCTTTATTACGAAAAGCGCCCTGTTGACCCGCGGCGGGCGCCAGCCATTGCGCCACCTGGCGCCCGGCCAGCAGCGTTTGCAGGTGATGCTGTTTGTCAGTCAGTTGCTGCGAATAAGGCTTTTCCAGCCACTGGCAGGAACGACAGCTGCCCGCCGTGTACAACGCGCAATGCATAAGATACCTTCATCTTTCTAACTACAGGCACAGATTGAGGGCGCAGAGTTTAGCACTCAGCGACGGGCGGCGAAATAGCGTCGGCTGGCGGCGGGCAGGAACAACAAAGCCAAAATCACCACATCGGGGATTTTTTCGAGCATCAGGGTATGCAGGATTTGAGCGTTGGTTTCACCGTCAACGGTAAATACTTCCGGTAAAAAACTGCCGATGGTCGCCAACAGCAAATAACCGACCACCACCGCCTGGCACAGCACATAACCCCAACGGCCCCGGTTGCGGCCACGCATCACGGCAAAGCCACAATAGATTTGCAGGCATAGCATCAAAATCCCCGCCAAAAAGATCAGTGTGGAATCCCAGGCCTGTGCGCTGGTACTGACAAACTCCCGTGTGCCGGACACGCCAAGCTCTCCCAGCAGCAATAGCACGCTGACGCATTTAATCGCCACCATAGCGCTGCCGGCGACCATCACCGCCACCGGTGCATCAGATTGCGCTTTTATTGTTCCCTGCCTGCTTCTCAACATGTCTGACATATCCGCGTTCCGAAACGAAATGCCGCCAGGCGGCGGCGTATAAAGTCAGTGAATCATTTATTGTGAGAATATAATTGCAAAAAATAGCAGGTTTACAGGCAATCAGCTACGGGCGGCCTTTTGCAAATCGCGCGATCGCTGTTTTTCCGAGCGCGCCATCCACCACCAGGCGATCAGGCCAATCACGCCCACCACCAGCAGAATCAGACTCGCCAAGGCGTTGATTTCCGGGTTTACCCCCATGCGCACGCTAGAGAACACCAGCATCGGCAAGGTGGTCGAACCGGGGCCGGCGACGAAGCTGGCAATCACCAGATCGTCCAGCGACAGGGTAAACGCCAGCATCCAGCCAGAAATCAGCGCCGGTGCAATCATCGGCAAAGTGATCACAAAGAACACTTTCAACGGTGTGGCGCCAAGATCCATTGCCGCTTCTTCGATTGAACGATCCAGTTCGCGCAAACGGGAGCTAATCACCACCGAGACATAGGCGGTACAAAAGGTCACGTGCGCCAGCCAGATGGTGAACATGCCACGTTCCGACGGCCAGCCAAAGGCATGCCCCATCGCCACAAACAGCAATAGCAGTGACAACCCGGTGATCACATCGGGCATCACCAGCGGTGCGGTCAGCATAAAGGCGAAGCCGGTCGAACCGCGAAAACGGCCGAAACGCACCATCACCACGGCGGCTATAGTGCCAAGGATCACCGCCGCCGTTGCCGAGGCGGCGGCAATGGTCAGGCTCAGTCCCACCGCACCGATCATCGCCGAATCATGGAATAGCTCGCTATACCAGCGGGTGGACCAGCCGGCCCACACCGTTACCAGCTTCGAACTGTTGAACGAATAGATCACCAGCATCAGCATCGGCGCATACAGGAAGGTAAAGCCCAGCGCCAGAATTACCCGGCGCCATGGCGAACGCACTACCGGCAAGTTGTTCATCCCTGCCCTCCCATTTCTTTGTTCTGGTGTTTGTGGAACCAGAGTATTGGCAGGATCAGCAGCAACAGCATCACAATCGCTACCGCCGAGGCCACTGGCCAATCGCGGTTATTGAAGAACTCCTGCCACAGCACGCGACCGATCATGATGCTGTCCGGCCCGCCGAGCAATTCCGGGATAACGAACTCCCCCACCGCAGGAATAAACACCAGCATCGATCCGGCGATAATGCCGCCGCGCGTCAGCGGAACAATCACGCTGAAGAAGGTTTTCAGCGGCCGCGCGCCCAGATCCAGCGAAGCTTCGACCAGCGAGTAATCCAGCCGTATCAATGCGGTATAGATCGGCAACACCATAAATGGCAGGTAGGAATAGACGATGCCGATATACACCGCCAGATTGGTATGCAGAATCACCAACGGTTGATCGATAACCCCGAGCCACAGCAGGAAATTGTTCAAAATGCCGTTGTTCTTCAGGATCCCCATCCAGGCATACACCCGGATCAGAAACGAGGTCCATGAGGGCAGGATCACCAGCAGCAACAATATGTTGCGCGTGGACGGTTTGCTGTGCGCCACCGCCCAGGCCAGCGGATAGCCGATCGCCAGACAGCATAGCGTGGAGACCGCGGCGATCTGCAAGGATTGCAGATAGGCCTCGATATACAGTGGATCGTCGGTAAGTTGCAGATAATTGGCGAAGTTCAGCGCAATCTGCAATTGCCCGTCCGCCCAGCTCACCAGATCGGTATAAGGTGGAATGGCGCGCGCCATTTCCGCCAGGCTGATTTTAAATACGATCAGGAACGGCAGTAAAAACAGCAATATCAGCCACAGGTAAGGCAGCGCGATCACCAATTTGCGGCCATGGGCCATGCGCAGGCGGCGGAACAACGCTTCCAGCGGCCCAGGCGAGCGGATCGCGGGCTGCGGCGGCGTACCTTCAGAAAACAGTGTCATAACGGAATCCTCACCGACGGCCTACACCGTCAACACGACGCAACTGTCAGTTTCCCAACACAGGCGCACTTCGTCGCCCCAGGTCGGCATCCCCTTGCGGAAACGGTGACCGTTCTGCAATTGAGCACTGATAATCTGACCGCTGAGCAGCTTTACATGGTAGATAGACAGATCGCCCAGATAGGCGATATGCACCACCTCTCCCAGCGCAAAGTTGCAGCCGTCTTGCGGCACTTCGTCGCATAACATGATTTTTTCCGGCCGCAGCGCCACCTGGATCGGTACGCCGTCCACCACCGAGGCGTCAGGATCGACCTTGATCGCATGACGCAACCCCGGACTTTGCAGGATCAGCGCTTCGTCCTGGCGTTCCTGTAATACGCAGTCAAACACGTTGACCGAACCGATGAATTCCGCACTGAAGCGGCTGTTCGGGTGTTCGTATATTTCTTCCGGTTCGCCGATCTGCACAAACTTGCCGCGGTTCATGATGGCGATACGTCCTGCCATGGTCATTGCTTCTTCCTGATCGTGGGTAACCATCACACAGGTAACGCCCACTCGCTCCAGAATATCCACCACTTCCAGCTGCATCCGATCGCGCAGCTTTTTATCCAGCGCGCCCATGGGTTCATCCAGCAGCAGCAGTTTCGGCCGCTTCGCCAGGCTACGCGCCAACGCCACACGCTGGCGCTGGCCGCCGGACAGCTGATGCGGCTTACGCTTGGCGTATTCCTGCATATGCACCAGCGACAGCATTTCCGCTACCCGTTCATTGATTGCGCCACGTGGCATTTTGTCCTGTTTCAGACCGAAGGCGATGTTTTGCTCCACCGTCATGTGCGGGAACAGCGCGTAAGACTGAAACATCATGTTGACCGGGCGTTGATAGGGCGGCACCAGCGCCAGATCCTGCCCATCCAGCATGATCTGCCCTCGGGTCGGCTGTTCAAAGCCGGCCAGCATGCGCAACAGCGTCGACTTGCCGCAGCCGGATGGGCCAAGCAGGGCAAAAATCTCGCCTTTGTAGATGGTCAGGCTGACGTCTTCCACGGCGTTTTGGCCATCGAAGGTTTTGGTCAGGTTGCGAATTTCCAGCAGAGGGGTAAACACCTTCTGCGTTTTGGCTTGAGGACGGGGGATCGCGTCGTTCAATCGGGGTGTTCTCCGGTGCTAAGGCAGCTCAAAAACCACGGCGATCGCCGTGGCACTAACAAGGGCAAGGCAGGCGGTCAATGCCGCCTGCCGATCGTCGAGGATTAACGATCCGGGCGCCGCGATGATTACTTGCCGCTTTTAACTTTAGTCCAGGCACGGGTGATCACGCGATCAAGCTTCGGCTCCTGCACCTTCAGCGTGAACATTTTGGCGCGCACCTCTGCCGGCGGGTAAATGCCCGGGTTATCACGCACCTCGGCATTCACCAACGGCGTGGCGGCCGCGTTGCCGCTGGCGTAATAGACGTGGTTGCTGATATCGGCAATGATTTCCGGCTTCATCAGGAAGTTAAGGAACTGGTAGGCTTCATCCTTGTTTTTGGCGTCGGCCGGCATGGCGAAGACGTCAAAGAACGCCAGCGCGCCCTCCTTTGGAATGCTGTACGCCACGTTAACGCCGTTTTTGGCATCCTTGGCGCGGTTGGACGCCTGCATGACGTCACCCGCCCAGCCGATCGCCACGCAGATATCGCCGTTGGCCAGATCGTTTATATACTGAGAAGAATGGAAATAACGCACGCTCGGTCGCAGTTTCAGCAGCAGATCGGTGGCCGGGCCAGTGTAATCCTTGGCATCGCTGCTGTTGGGATCCTTGCCAAGATAGTTCAACACGGTGGCAAATATTTCACTGGGCGCATCAAGGAAGGAAACGCCGCAGCTTTTCAGCTTCTCGAGATTTTCCGGCTTCAGCACCAGATCCCAGCTGTCGACCGGCGCATCTTTACCCAGCGCGGCCTTGACCTTGTCGACGTTATAGCCGATGCCGGTGGTGGCCCACAGGTAAGGGATGGCATACTTGTTCTCTGGATCGTGCTTGGCCACCAGCTTCAGCAATTCAGGATCGAGATTTTTATAGTTGGGCAGTTTGCTTTTATCCAGCGGCTGGAACACACCGGCGGACAGTTGGCGCTCCAGGAAGCTGGCCGACGGTACCACCAGGTCAAAACCGGTGCTGCCCGCCATCAGTTTGCCTTCCAGCACTTCGTTGGAGTCAAAGACGTCGTACACCACCTTGATGCCGGTTTCCTTGTGGAATTTCGCCAGGGTGTCCGGTGCTATATAGTCGGACCAGTTATAGACATGCAGGATTTTTTCTTCTGCCGACGCGGTCACGCTTGCCGCCATCAATAAACCGGCAACAACGCCCGACAACCACTTTTTACGTTGGGTGACCATCCGTAACTACCTCCAAAACAAAGGGTGAATTTGTATCCCAGAATGATACAAAACCTGTCTTGCCCGAGTGCAATCGTTGCAATGGAAAGTGCATGCCTATGCAATTGATTACCTAATGCTTTATTGCTTGACAGCCTGCATGGCCACCAGGTGATTTACCGACCTTTTGGCAGCATCAGCAGCATAACCGCTGCGCAGGCATCGCACCATACGCTAGGGTAAAAAACGCCTTTTATCGATTTTTTATGCATTTTTCTCTATGTTGATACGCCATTAACGGCATAAACGACGAGAAATATCTGGCAACAGTGGGTAAAACGCAGAATAAATTATGGCGGAAGGAACTGCGGACGACATGCCGTTTGGACAACGGCATGTCAGTATTCAGCGGGGATCAGTGCAGCATTGCCTGGCGGGCGGTGCCAGCGTTGTTGTCTTCTTCGTCGCCCATAAACAGCAGATCGTTCGCCCTGGCTTCCAGGATCACCATCGAGATCTGCTCTTCGCCCTGCTGCATAAAGTGGGCAAACTGTTCCAGCGTCACGCCGACCGCAATGCTCAGCGCCTGGCAAACGATCAGTTTCGGCAGGTTGTCATCCTGAACGTCGACAAAGGCCTTGATGGTCAGCGAACTGGCGTTGATTTGGCTGAGATCGGCCACCAACGGGATCAGCGCCGTCGGTTTGACCTCCGCCAGCGCGGAAAACAGGATAACGTCATCGACCAGGTCAACCTTGGCGTCGAACACGCCGTCGAAGTTTTGCATATGCGGCAGGTGCAGCGCCTGGCAGGAATCACATTCAAAAAATGAGATGCCCAGTTGATCCAGCCAACGTCGTAATAACGCCAAATCAGGGACGATGAGTGAATCCATACGGTACCAGCCTCACAAGGTTCATAAATACGAAAAGGCGCATAGCTTACGGAATATTCATCCGTGATGCCACGATCAATGCGGCTTAATTCGCTAATGCAATCATTATCGGCGAGAAATTGTTGCCGTACCGAGCGCTGAACGGCAAAAATGCTCGTCGGGTGGTGGACTACCCCCCCGATTTAAGCCGGAAGCCCGGACGTCCACGCCGCTCAATATAGTCGATCATCATACCGGCAATATCCAAACCGGTGGTGGTTTCCACCCCTTCCAGCCCCGGCGAGGCATTGACTTCCATCACCAACGGGCCGCGTTCGGCGCGCAGAATGTCCACCCCGGCAATATCCAGTCCCAGCGTTGCCGCCGCTTTCACCGCTACCGCCCGTTCCTTGGCGGTGATGGTCACCTTGCTCGCCGTGCCGCCGCGATGCAGATTGGAACGAAACTCCCCCGCCTTGGCCCGCCGTTCAATCGCCGCCACCACGCGCCCACCGATCACCAGGCAGCGAATATCCCGCCCCTGCGCTTCTTGAACGTACTCTTGCACCAGAATGTGCGCGTTCAGGCCGCGAAACGCATCAATCACGCTTTCCGCCGCCTGACGCGTTTCCGCCAGTACCACACCGATGCCCTGCGTGCCTTCCACCAGTTTGACCACCAGCGGAGCGCCGCCAACCAGTGCGATCAAATCGCCGGTATCGTCGGGGGAATGGGCAAAACCGGTGATCGGCAGATCGATACCCTGGCGCGCCAGCAGCTGTAGCGAACGCAGTTTGTCACGCGCGCGAGTGATGGCGACCGACTCGTTCAGCGGGTAGCTGCCGAGCAGCTCAAACTGACGCAGCACCGCGGTGCCATAGAAGGTGATCGCCGAGCCGATGCGTGGAATAACCGCGTCATAACGATCTAACTGGCGGCCACGATAGTGGATGGTCGGCGCCGCCGGATTGATATTCATATAGCAGGAGAGCGGATCGATCACCTCAATGGTATGCCCGCGCTGCTCCGCCGCTGTGCGCAGCCGTTTGCACGAATACAGCGATCCATCGCGCGAAAGAATGGCAATTTTCAACGTATTACCCCCAAACGGGCAACTCCCGACGGCACAACGCTCAGTCGTGCGGCGGGCGGTCTTTTTGATCTTCCGGCGATGCTTTGCGCCGATCGTTTTCTGGCGGTAAACCGCCGTGCATCAACGGGCCGAACCCCTGAACCACACGCCAGACCAAAAACGCGGCAGCCGGTATCATCAGCGCCACGCCAAGGAAAATCATGCCAACCGCGGCGGTTTGCGACCCCAGCCAGCCCGGCAACTGAACATAGTCATGAATGCTCAGATACGCCAGCACCAGCATCACCATACCCACGCCTTCCAACGCCAATACCGGGCGTGGTAAATCGCCGAATGAACGCATATTGCTCCCTCCTGTCATGCTGCGCACAGTGTAGTGAATTCCCGGCGCTGACAACAGCGCCAGATAACTAATAGGCGGCGTAAATCAGATTAACAGGTAAATCCTGCTTTTTTTTATCGGCCCCAACGGGCATAGTAAGCGCCATTGCACCTGAAGTGATGCGTTGGCTGAGGTCTTTTTTGACTGACGGGATGTCGTTACAACAGCGATAATAGATTGAATAAACGAGGAGTATTTCATGTTTGCAGTAATCTTCGGGCGTCCGGGCTGTCCATATTGTGTCCGTGCTAAAGAACTGGCAGAAAAACTGACTGAAGAGCGCGATGATTTCAACTTCCGTTATGTTGATATCCACGCTGAAGGCATCACCAAGGCCGATCTGGAAAAAACCGTCGGTAAACCGGTTGAAACGGTACCGCAGATTTTCCTTGATCAGCAACATATTGGCGGCTGCACCGACTTTGAAGCCTATGCCAAAGAAAACCTGAATCTGTTCCAATAAGTTGTTATGGAACAATAAAAAGGCGCCTGAGGCGCCTTTTTTAATGCCGTCGCGAAGGCAGGCATGGCGACAGTAGCTTGCGTACCATCAGCAACAGCATGGCGCCAAATGCGCACCAAAACACCGCGCTGATACCATAAGCCAGCTCTTGCCAGAACGAAGGCGGCGGCGCCAGCCAAAAATAGCGTAGCAACAGACACAACGGCAACGCATACAACGCACCGCGCAATGGCGCCAGCAGACGTTTGGAGCCGGACAGGTAACTGCCGATAACGCCGGGGATCAGAAACAATAACAAACCGGTCTTCCCCTGATGGTGATCGGCAATGCCGCTCTGCTGGCAAAAGAACATCACGCCAAACAATAAAAAACTGCCGATTACCCCAAGCCAATCGCGATAACCCGCCATAGGTTTACCTCCCTTTGCAAACAACCACTGCGGCCAGACCACAGAAATCGGAACCCACAGCCGCAAAAAACAGTGCGCAGCTGGACTTTTTCCTTGGCTAAAAGAGAGTTAAAGGTAGAAAGGCGTGCAGGATAGCTGCTTTATGCTGGCTGTCCTGCCTCAGAGCGTCTAGAATAAGCGCCGCCGATCGAGGGATCGCGTTATCTTCGCTGATTGGTTTTTTATCGTAATCTATCCCTATATCCCATGGCTGAATTTATCTTTTATAGTCAGCCATATCAATCACTTACTGGTAAACAATAAGTTATCCTCCGTGAACATAAACGTCGCTAGTTTGTTAAACGGTAACTACATTCTGTTACTGTTCGTGGTACTCGCCCTGGGGCTCTGCCTCGGTAAACTTCGCTTGGGTTCCGTCCAACTCGGTAACTCCATTGGAGTTTTAGTGGTTTCGTTGTTGCTCGGCCAACAACATTTCGCGATTAACACCGAAGCGCTAAGCCTGGGCTTTATGCTGTTTATTTTCTGCGTCGGAGTAGAAGCCGGGCCCAACTTTTTCTCTATTTTCTTTCGCGACGGCAAAAACTATCTGATGTTGGCGCTGGTGATGGTCGGCACTGCCATGGTACTGGCGATCGGTCTCGGTAAGCTGTTCCATTGGGATATCGGCCTGACCGCCGGCATGCTCGCCGGGTCAATGACCTCAACGCCGGTTTTGGTCGGTGCCGGCGATACATTACGTAATACCATCACCAACGGCCCGGCGCTGCTTTCCGCGCAGGATCACCTCAGCCTGGGCTACGCCCTGACCTACCTGATCGGTCTGGTCAGCCTGATTTTTGGCGCGCGTTATCTGCCGAAGTTGCAACATCAGGACTTGCCGACCTCCGCACAGCAAATCGCCCGTGAACGCGGCCTGGATACCGACAGCCAGCGCAAGGTCTATCTGCCAGTGATCCGCGCCTACCGCGTCGGGCCGGAGTTGGTGGCCTGGGCTGACGGCAAGAATCTGCGTGAACTGGGCATCTATCGCCAGACCGGGTGTTATATCGAGCGCATTCGCCGCAACGGCATCCTGGCGAACCCTGATGGCGATGCGGTACTGCAAGTGGGCGATGAGATTTCACTGGTCGGCTATCCGGACGCCCATGCGCGGCTGGATCCCAGCTTCCGTAACGGCAAGGAGGTGTTCGACCGCGACCTGCTGGATATGCGCATCGTTACCGAAGAAATCGTGGTCAAAAACAGCAATGCGGTTGGCAAGCGCCTCAGCCAGTTGAAACTGACCGATCACGGCTGCTTCCTCAACCGCGTGATCCGCAGCCAGATTGAAATGCCGATTGACGACAGCATCGTGCTGAACAAGGGCGACGTACTGCAGGTGAGCGGCGATGCCCGCCGAGTGAAGAGCGTGGCAGAAAAAATCGGCTTTATTTCGATTCACAGCCAGGTCACCGATTTGCTGGCGTTCTGCGCCTTCTTCATTATCGGCCTGCTGATTGGTCAGATCACCATTCAGTTCAGCAATTTCTCGTTCGGCATCGGCAATGCCGCCGGGCTGCTGATGTCCGGCATCATGCTGGGCTTTTTGCGTGCCAACCACCCTACCTTCGGCTATATCCCGCAGGGCGCGTTGAATATGGTCAAAGAGTTCGGGCTGATGGTGTTTATGGCCGGGGTTGGCCTGAGCGCCGGCGCCGGTATTGGCCACGGCCTGGGCGCCGTCGGTGGGCAGATGCTGATTTCCGGCCTGATTGTCAGCCTGGTGCCGGTGGTGATTTGTTTCCTGTTCGGTGCCTACGTGCTGCGTATGAACCGCGCGCTGCTGTTCGGTGCCATCATGGGCGCCCGCACCTGCGCGCCAGCAATGGAAATTATCAGCGACACCGCACGCAGTAACATTCCTGCGCTGGGCTATGCCGGTACCTACGCTATCGCTAACGTATTGTTAACCTTGGCGGGTTCATTGATCGTGGTGCTGTGGCCGGGAATTCTCGGCTGACAGTTAAGAAAAAGAAATGGGTTAGCGCAAAATATTTTTGAAATTTTTGTCATCAGGCAGAACTTTTTGCCTGGGGGGCAGTCTGAATTAGTGCCACTGCTTTTCTTTGATGTCCCCATTTTGTGGAGCCCGATAGTCCCGCCTTTTTAGGTTCAAGATTATCGGGTTTTTTGTTGCCTAAAAAAAATAACCTTATAATACAACAACCTAAAAACACCACACCCCCCCAATGGCGGCAAAGTGGCGGCAGCCATTTTGCAGGCACAAAAAAACCTGCTTTCGCAGGCTTCTTTAAATCCATAGTGTTCCCTGATTGTTTCTCGTGGGGTGCGGTGGAGCAATATCAACTTTTCCCGGTGACACAATCTGCCGTTGGATAGATTCCAGCGTCACGAAAGTACAGCTGCAATTTATATTCTGGCATTGATGGTAACGCTCTTTCGTATTCTCACTTAAATAACGGCTGGTACGCGCATGTGCAGCAGTCCGGCATAATGGGCAATGCATCATTTCTTGTTCTCCCTGGCTTTCATCCTCAGCGCTGATGATACGCTTGACGATCGCCAAGAAAACTATCTTTAAGTGAATTTACAATATTAATTCACATTATGAGATATCGCAATCCACGTCAGACAGTAAAACCTCCAACTCCAAATCCGTCGTAAAACCGCTGCCGCTGACGTTATGTGTCACTTTGCTGACTAACCAGCCTTGCGCGTCTATCACCGCCTTAAAACCACTGAGCTGTACCGGAGTTTCCGGAACGATGTCGGCACAGCCCATCGCCAGGGACAACGAGAACTCAGCAACACCCCGCTGTAACTTTTCCCATTTAGCTTGCGCAGCGCGCATGGCGGCGGCTTTGGTTGCATACAACGTCGTGATAGTAAAAACGTTATCCGCAGAACCTGCCAGGTAATCGCCTTTCGCTTCCTCTACGGGCTTCGCAGCGCTCTTCCCTGCCGGTTTGGCCTTCGGGTGCTGCAATGCCCGTAAATGCTCCCGCTTAACCTTGCGCTGTAGCTTCACCTTTCTAGGCTTGGGCTTTTTGGTATTGAACCAGCTCGCCGTTACCCCCGTGTAGGCATCGCGATCGGCAATGCTAAATGTGTGGCTGTCGCCATCCCGGCGGCTAATCGTAAACATCGGCATGGGTTTGCCGTTCACACTTAACCCGTGCCCCGGCTTCATAAACAGCAAATAGCCATTTTTAACCGCCGCCACCGCGCCATTGAGTCCGGCCAGGCGCGTTAAAAATGCCGCGTCACTCTCCTGAGTCTGATCAATATGGCTGACCTTTACCACGTCCAGCTCGGCGGCGACTTTTGCCCGCAACTTATTGCGCCCGGCCACCTGCGTCACAATGTTGCCCAAGGTGGTGTCGTGATACGACGTTTCCCGACGCATATTCAGCGAACCGGTAAAATCAGCACTACGGGCGCGAATGGTTAGCGTATCCGGCGCGCCCCGGTGTTCAACCTCGTCAACGGTAAACTTACCCTTAGGCGTCAGCGGTGAACCTTCCCAGCCCAAGGACAACGACAGTACCGCATTACGCTGCGGCATCACCACAAGCCCGTCGCTGTCGTCCAGCTCGATGTCGAGTTGGTCAGCAGCAAAACCCCGGTTATCCGTCAGCGACAACGACAACAGGCGCTTACTGATATTTTGCGTTATATCCTTGCCTTGCAACGCCAGGGAAAACGCAGGAGCGACGCGCGCCCCCGCCGGTAATGAAACACCGGTAATCATGAGAAAAGCCCCCCAACGCGTTGCGATGCCGAATCATAAATAGCGCTGGCCTGCTGACGCAGATCGCCGAACATGGCGCTCAATGACTCGTCCACCCGTTTCAGCGTGAGCGTAAACTCAGTGCGGCGCGGGCTGCCATCGGCAAAAAACTCCGCGCTATCTTCGGTTAACGACTCAATCACAAACATGCCGTAAATGGTGCCGTCACCGCCGACCAACGGCCAGGCGCGCCCCTGGTCGGCCAGCAGTTGCAACGACATCAACGACCAGCGCCCGCCGGTGATTTCCGGCATCAGTACGCCGGACAGCGTCACCGTTTCATTATCCACCCCAATAAACTGCATCGCAGGCCGCAGACCAATGCGGGCATTACTCGGCCAACGGTATTCAACCTGCCGCGTCATCGTCTGATAAGGCAAGGTTTGCAGCATAAAAACGAATAGCCCAAGGGTTAACATCATGCCGTTATTCTCCGTCACTCATCCGGCTACGGCGTGCCGCAGCCTGTTTGCGTTGTTCACTGGCCAACTGGCGCGCCACCTCCCGCGCTATGCCCTTCTCGTCCTGCCCTGGTGCGGCATGGATCGTGAAGTAGACCGGCGCAGGGTTGGCCGCCGGTTGCGCCAGTGCCGGTTGTGAGGCCATCACCGGCGACGACAGCGTTAACATCGCAGCGGACACCGCCGCAGGCGTCACGCGCGCACCGGCGGGCGCATCGTTCTTCGTTACCGTGGCGCTGATTTCCGCCTTGTCTGCGCCAGGTTTCATCCAGTCCGGCAGCATATCCGTGAGGCTGGAAAACTTATCTTTCAGCGCCTGCCAACGCTCGCTAATCCCGTCAATGATGCCGTTTATCATGTTTAAACCGGCTTCCTTGAACTTACCCGGCAGGGCTTTTACATCGCTGACCAACTCCCCCCACTTGCCACCCAGCCAGGACTTGAGATTGTCCCAGGCGTTTTTTGTCGAGGCTTTGACACTTTCCCAGGCTTGCGCGGTGGCCGTCGTAATTGTGTCCCACGCCCCCAGGGTGGCGTCTTTAATCGTTTCCCAGGCGGCTTGGAACTTAGGCGCGAGCGTGTCCCAGTTCTGCCAGATGTAGATCCCCGCCATCGCTATCAGGCCGATAACGGCCAGAATGGGGTTAGCCATCAGCGCCCGCCCCATCCAGAGCAACGCCGAACCCACAAGGCGAATGCCTTTTACCAGGCCGCCTAATGAGATACGCCCAACGGCAGCCATCAGACGCCCCAGACCACGAGCACCTTGGGTTATGCCTTTAAAAGACAGCTTGCTGGAAACCTTGGTAAGCCACCACAGGCCGCCGGCCAGCTTGCGAACGGGCAACAGCAACAGGCTAAACCCGGCAATCACCGGCGCGGCCAAAAAGCCCAGCAATGCCATGCCGCCGATCGCCGCCGTCAGGCCCATAGCGACCTTAAACAGGGTTGCGGCCAACTCCGGGTTTTTCTTTGCCCAGGCACCCGCCACGCCCAGCCATTCGGTAGCGCTTTGGGTTAGCTGCCGTAGCCCGCTGTTTTGTTTGTCGAACACCTCAATCTGAATATCTTCATACGCGGAAGACAGGTTTTTCAGGTCGCCATCCAGGTTGTCGGTTTTGGTCTTGGCGATCGCCTCGGTTGCGCCTTTTGCGTTGCTTACTGTGCCGTGTTTGTCGGCTAACTTGCCATTACCGGCGGCGTCAATCAGCTTGATAGCGCCTTTCATCGCCTCTTCGCCGAAAATGGTTTTCAGGTATTCGGCCTGCTGCGCGGTGCCCAGCCTGTTTTTGCGGAACGACTTATCAATACTTTTGAGAATGTCCGCGATCGGCAACATGTTGCCTTTTTTATCCTTGGTTCTTACCCCCAGCTCATTCAGCGCGTCTTGCGCCTGGCCGACCGGTGCCTGGAGTCGGGTAAACATCGCGCTCGCCGCCGTCCCGGCCATGCTGCCCTTAATGCCGTTATCTGCCAGCACGCCCAGCATCGCCGTGGTGTCTTCAATACTTGCCCCGGCGGCCTCCGCGATCGGCGCAACGTATTTCATCGCCTCGCCAAAATCCAGCAGGTTGCTGTTCGAACTGGTGAACCCTTTGGTCATCACGTCCGCAACGCGCTGGATCTTCCCGATCGGCAAGTTAAACGATGATTGCATGTTGGTGATAATGTCCGCCGCGTCGGCAATATCCAAATCCGACGCCAGCGCCAGGTTAACGGTGCTTTCCGTCGATTTGAGAATGGCATCACCGTTAAACCCGGATTTCGCCAACACGGACTGCGTGCGGGCGACATCCGTCGGCGAGAATGCCGTGGCTGCGCCAATGTCTCGCGCCTGTTGGCGGATTGCCGCCAGTTGCCTGTCGTCCTTGGCTAATCCCAGCGTCGCCTGGGTGTCTGACATCTGCCGGTCAAACTGGATACCGGGCGCAATAAACCGGCTTTCGGCATAGCCCGCCGCCGTCGCAACGCCCAGGCCAACCGCGCTTTGATTACGCAGGGATGCCGCCGCCCCTTTGCCCGCCTGCGCATACCGCTGGACACGGGCTAACGACGCCTGTTTTTTACTCAGCCTGTCCAGCTCGCTGCGCTGGCGGTTCAAGGTTGCCGTGGCCTCACCGGCACTCTGTTTCAGGCGCCGCTGTTCAGTCGCCAGATTGCGGGTAGCGATGCCATCGGCATGCAGGGCATTGCGCTGCCGCTGCACCGTCTGGCGCAGCCCGTTATATTTGGTTTGCAGTGCGGCGGCCTGGCTTTTGGCCGCCGCCAATAGCCGCGCCTGCTGCGCCGTCGGCTTTTCAGTGGCCTTGAACTTGGCCGCCAGCTCGGCGGCTTCGCGTTTGGCCGCCGCCAGGTTCTGCTTAGTCACGGCTAATTGGCCGTTGGCCTTGCGGAACCCCTCAATTTTGGCCGCCTGCGCGTCCAGGGTTTTCAGGGTCTGCTGGGTGGTTTTGATGTCACCGGCCAGGGTTTTACTGGCCGTTTGGATACTCTTTAGAGGGCGGGTAGCCTTATCAACGGCCTGTAGCAAAACCTGTAACTTGAGGCTATTACTCATCGTGTTTTATTCCGCTCCGCTGCAATGCTCTATAACGCCAATTCAATAAATCCGTGAGGGACATTGCGGCCATTTCTGACGGCGGCCAGTGGAAGATCACCGCAATGTCCGCCATCAGGTCATCAACGCTTAAACGGGCGTCAATATTCAGGCTTCCGACTTCGGCGACAAAAAACCAATCACCTGGCCGGCCAGGGCGACAAAGTCCGGCAGTTCCAGGCGTGCGCACTCTTCTTTAGTCAGGTTCGGGTAGGTCACGCGGGGCAGAATAACCAGCAGCGCATCAACATCGGCATTCGCTACGGCGGCCAGGCCAACGCCGCGCAAACTGCCTGCATTGGGCTTGATGATCTGCACATCAGTAATGGTGGTATCACCGCGCTTAATCGGGTAATCCAGGGTTACGCTATTTTCGTTTTTCATGTCATTCATCGGGATAATCTCTTGTCAAAATCAGGGGAAACAGACCAGCCCGCAGGCTGGCATTCACTTATAGGCCAATGGCTTTACGGTGCTCGGCCAGGCGATCGACGCCGTCCACTTTCTCCACCATGTTCACGGTGTCGATTTCAATCAGCTCCTTGCCGTCAATGGTAAGTTTGAAGTAGGTGCAATCGGTGGAAACCTTGGTTTCCGTGTTTTCGCCTTGCTTGTACTCGCCAAAATCAAACTCTTTATGACGCCCGCGCATGACCACTTCCACGGCGGAAACTTCGCCGGTGTCGTCACGTTGGAAGGAACCGGCAAAGCGCAGGGGCACCGCATCCACCGCGCCCCATTGCGCCAGCATCAGTGAATCAATACCGCCGATTGTCCATTCAACGGCCAGCGCGTCGTCGTCCAGGCCAAAATCGACCGATGCCGCGCCGCTCATGCCGCCGCCCCGGTACTTATCCAGTTTGCGGGTCAGTTTCGGCAGCGTCAGCGAGGACACAACGCCCACGTAACTAAAGCCATCGTTAAACAGGTTCAGGTATTTCAGTTTTTTCGGTAATGCCATGTGCTAACGCCTCCTTAGCGGTTCACAGACGCGGCGAACGTCGCCAGGTATTTGTCGGTAATGCGCTGACGCAGAGTTAAATCTTCCAGCGGCGGCACCGGCGTGTAGTCATAATCAATAAACAGTTTCCCCGCCTTCAGCGTTTCGGTGTCGTTGGCGCTGTCGTCGTACCAGCAATTGCCGTCGATAATCAGCCCGGCGGATTTCAATTCACGGAACTTGGCGTTAATGCCGTCGATCATGTCACGCACCAGCGTAGGGGTGAGCGGGCGGTCAATTGCCCACAAATGCGCCTCGGCCATCGTGTCTGCAATCACCTGGGCGGTGCGGGTGTAGTTTTCAAACTGGAACAGTGGATCGCTGGAACAGGTGCGCGAACCCCAAAACTTAAACCCGTCTTTACGGATCAGCGTGGTCACGCACGCCTTGTTTAACAGGTCGGCATCGGTGCCCGCTGCCTGCAAATCCCAAAACACGCTCGCGGTGATACCGGTCACGCCGTTTACGCCCACGTTGGATAACGTCTTGTGCCAACCGGTTTCGGTGTCGATTTTGGCGCGCAGCCCCAGCGCCCGCGCCGTGGCGTAGGCAATGTCGCTGCTGTTGGTGGCGATGTTCCAGCTCATAAAGTCCGGCCAAATCAACATCAGCTCGCGCTGGCTGAAATTGTCGCGGTACGTGATAGCCTCCGGCACGGACTTGCAGCCGTAGGCGCTGATGTAGCCGAACGCGCGCAACTGCTGACAGATACCGGCCAAGGCGGTTGCCACTTCCAGATTATCCAGCCCAGGCACACCCAAAATGCGCGGCTTAACGCCTAAATCCGCCTGGGCAGATAACAGGGCTTTCATGCCGGTATAGCGGCCATTTTCATCAGCACCACCAATAATATTAGAGGTAGTTTCTGCTTCGTCTTTGCCTTCGCTCACACGTACAACGACGGTAACCGGTTTGGCTTGCTCAGCGATCGCCAACAGCGCACGCGCCAGCGTGCCTTTTTTACCGGCCTTACCGCTGGCGGCCAGCACGTCGGTAACCAATACCGGCGTATTGAGAGGGAAAGTGGCTGCGTCGGCATCTTCTGCCGTACACACCATGCCGACAATAGCCGTCGAGACGGTGGAAATAACGCGCGTACCGTCGTTAACTTCAACAATACGCACGCCGTGGTGATAGTCACCCATAAAGTCCTGCTCCGTTTTAAGTGGTGCAGACAGGATGCCGCCATGGATCAGTTGCAACAACGCGGTGCAGTTGGACAACCAGAGAAACAACAGGCAGACACAGGGAAAGAGAGGACGATCGTTTTCACCGATCAATAAGGTGTGATTGATCTGGATAATCAATTGGACGGATTTTAACCTGACGGGGTAAGGTCATTAGACAATATGCGGCAACACCAGGGAAAGCCGCAAACACAACAGCCCGCAGATTTTGCGGGCTGTTTTCATATAAGAGTATTAGTTCAAGTATGAGTTGGTTTTTTTCTGTATTTGAGCACGATTAAACCTGACATTCGTCAACAAATACGAAACGGGGAAATTAAAACAGTTTAAGATTAGACACAACCTCATTAGCTGGATGACTTAAATCATTGAATAAAATAATTTAATCTTAAAGTTTCGCAATTTAACGAGGGTGAGTTTTGAAACTAAGAAAGTAAAAAACGCCACCCAATAAAATACATCCCAACATAACGAAAATATTTATTCAATGCAACATCAGAAGGCTATTTAAGGAAGTATGTAACTTTGTGTCTTTAAACTTATCCTTATCATAACTCATGCGTAAATAGCTATCAATTTCATCAAGGCGCATATTTCTTTTAACTGACAAGTCTGTTTCATACATCATTTTCAGAATGCAAGTAAAATCATGCCCATTACATATAGAAAAATGTTCAGGTGCCATTAACTCAAGTCTGCGCATTTCATTATGCAAATCAAAAGCATTCAGTTCACCATTAAAAGATTTGCTTCTATTAATTACATGCTGTATATATCTTTCCTCATCAACAAAAACCTCACAATGGTTAATTTCAATAAAATTCCCATGCGTCATCCCTTTAAAATTAAGGCCACTTCGGTTGAGATAGTTATACCATTTCAGAAGTCCAATTCGATAGCAAGCACAAAGAATATTCATTTTAACTTCACGGCAAAAAACATCAGCTCTTTCACCTTGAATAAGTTTCCTATCTGTATGCATCATTATAAACTTATCTACTACACCGCCTTTTACAAGCATCATTTCCAGATCATGGGCATCAGTATAGAATATTCCACTATAACTTACTCCGCTGAGTTCATCAAAATCAGCATCACAGATTCCATAAACAGCATCGTTCCCGGCTTGTCGCAACTCATGGACAGCGGATATCACTTCCCGCTTACCGTTCTCGGGTGATTCATATATCAATCTATTATCGAGTCTATGCGCATTAAAAAAAGTGATATCCGTAATTCCTTCAACAACGATAAGTATACGATGTTTATTCATCTCGTTTCTGAATAACAATATCATACTGCTAAACCAGTCTTCTTCGCTAATCGCATCACGTAACGACGTCATTCACTCATTTCCTTTCGAATGTACGGATAACTCTTTATTCTTAAGCATTTCGTAGAGGTCAAAAGTTAATGACCAATTTTTACTTATTACCTGAGGAGAATGCGTTGCAATTATAACTTTTTCATAGTTATTTATTTTTTGTATTTTTTTAAGAGAATCTAAGAACGTTTGTTGCCATGCAACATGCAACGATATTTCCGGTTCATCAATAAGTATGACTTTTTGAGAGGCAAGATCGAAAATCAAGTTGAAGAGTAAAACAACTTGATTTTGCTCACCTGAAGATAGCATATTACGATCGATAACATCGCCACTAAAACTCTTGAAATAAAATCCACTATCTCTATCAATAACGACCGACTTAAACGCTAATATTTTCTCCTTGAGTATTGATTCAAAGAGATCTATTTTTTGATGCAATATTTCAAATGGCGAGAGTTTACCCAAAGCATCCTCTATATAAAGATCAAGGACACCAAGATATTCATTACTACTATCTAATGAAGTGCTTTTTTCAGGCATAAGATCATCTTCTGAATGAATTAAGCCATAACACATATATCGACGACGCTTGTCCTGTATGCCTTTCAATCGCGTTTCAATATTTCCAGATGAGAATCTTTTCTGTTGCTCCAAACGGTCAAATAATCGAATAGGAAAAGTAGCATCTAATTTTTGACTTAACTCAGCAGAGTCATCCTGTGCCTTTTCCATTAATTTTTTTAACTTTGAAGCACACGAATCAATGACGGTAGCATTGCCATTTATAACTTGCAAGCGATCCGCGAAAATAAAAGAAACTAATTTTTCAGAGGTTATCTGATTTAAATAACTGGAGCACAATGGTTTTTCCTTTAAAGGCTTTTGTTTACGTTTTGTTTTTTCCTGGTTCCAATAATAAACTAATACTTCATCTGAACTTTCTTCTAACTCTAATTTTAAAATTTCAGTCTCTAAAACAGTTCCTTCATTACCAAAATGCTCTAATTGAAGGGTATCTATTTCATTTTTATGGGAAATATATATAGATCCCCCTTGATAATCCAGTGCTATACTTTCAAATTTAAGCTTGCACAGTATGTTTAATTGATTTGAAAGTAAGCTATTGATGATCTTTAGGATCATGGTTTTCCCATATCCATTAGGACCAGTGAGCATTGTTATTTCATTTTGATCTAAAGGGATTTCGTAATCGAGAAGACCAAATAATTTATGTATCTTTAAGCAAATCAATTTCAATTGAACACCCCTTAATTTAAATAAAAAACGAGTAAGGACTTCATTTATTCATTCCTACACATGCATATTACACCAAAAAACCATAAAAAATGATATAGAGAAGCCCTAATTTGTTAATTAATACAGTAATAACTGAATGGTTCTCTCTGGCACACAGCTACCGTTAGATTAGATATAGCCTCATGTCATAAAATTGCCAGACAAATACTAAAATTATACCTATCAGGCTCAATCATCACCGCCTTTTTCAGCTTATGCGACGCGCATCCAACCCCGCATATTTACGTAAGCGTTAGTGACATCTAACGGCGCGTTGCGTACGAACTCCATTGAGTTTGCATCCGTGTAAGTGTGCGACGTCACTCCTCGCTTATAGGTACCCGTATTATCGGTTCCTGCGTTCGCAGTTCCCCATTCCACGCCGGGCGCTTCCATTCCACCACGGTGGCTATGGTCAGGTAGGTTGTGCGCGTTGATCGTCACTTTATTACTGCCGCCAGTCGCAAGTGGCGTATAACCCAGCGATAGCACACGGCTATCGTAGCCTTTCGCGCTTAAGTCATCCCATTTCTGGCCGGGAAACGCGGTGTTAGGATTGGTGGTGTTAGCAAACAGCACCACAATGCCAACCGGGTAAATAGCGTTAAGCGTTTCATTCAGAGGCGTAAACTCCCCCGCCTTGCTGCTGATTTTCCCCGTTGTTGGGCTGAAATCCCAAATGCATTCTACGCCCCCATCACCCTGCGCATGGATCACCGGGTGCGCGTGTTCATCTTTCCCCGGAAGCAGATAACCGTAACTGATTGCCGTCGGCCACCCCTTGCCCTTTCGCGTAGCACGTCCTTTCACCAGCGGCACATAATGCCCACCACTACCGACTTCCCAGTTAAAATCCGGTTGGTAAAACGGCGCTTTGCTATCGAACTGCCCAACATAGGCACCACTGCCCACAGGATAAACATTCGGCGTAGAACCGTAGTAACCTGCGGTAACCGTGCTTTTCAACACTAACGCGCCGGTCATGGTATCGCCAGATTTTTTCAGGTACCGACTATCGGCCTCGGTTTTATTCCATGCGTTCACATCGCCGGCCAACAGGTTAACGTCAGCAGACAGCGGCTTACCGTTAATTTTGATAGAGCGTAACGCATATTTTTGTACGGCTTGTGCATCCGTTAACGCGCCGGTTTCGGCGGCGGTAGGTGGTTTCGCCGTAGTGTAAATACGGGGGTTAGTGGCTTGGTTGGCTTCGGTACCAAAATGCAATTCATTGTCAGAGGCCACACCAAAACGCATCACCGACTGGCCGGAAAGCTGAAATCCCATACTCACATTGGCGTTAGCATTCGGGCGATTTAATAATAACGGGGTATGTGCCGCACTCTCGATGCGCAAATCAATATTATCAGATGACGTATCCCCCGGCTGGATAGCCAGCTTTTTCACGATGCCGCCGGTCAGTTGTAAATAACGCCCGTCGGCCTCGGCTTGGCTCCATGCGCCGACATCCGCTGCGGAGGGTTTGTTATCCGTACTGTAAATACGCGACCACTTCACGACTTTTGACGCAATGGAACTTCCCAGATACCCCGCTCCGCCGTTTGAAACCGCGAGATATCCGGCGGATGGCGTACCATCAACCGGCAGGCTAACGACACCATAAGCGCCGTTACCCGGTGCATTTTTTGAGGCGCTATTAACGCGAAAGATTTCGCCACGATTGTTATACGCATCATCATGATGAATAGAACCAACCCCTAAACCAAATGCGCCGACGACCATTAATTGCCCGCTTTCGGTTCCCACGTTTTTCGTGGCCGCATCCCCCAAGGCCAAATTACGGCGAGCGGTGGCTTTGTCAGTCAGCTCGGCAAGGTTGGCCGCTTTTTTCAGACCGGCATCGTTGACCACTTTCAGCGCCTTTGGTGTAACAGCTTTGGTTTCGTCTGTACTGGTCGTCGCACTGCTCAACTGCACCAAACCTTTAGCCGTCGTGCTAGCATCCGGATGATTGCGCGTTTTTTCGTGGTCTGCGATGGCATCAGCCACAAAATCTTTTGTCGCCAATACGGTATCCCCTCCGGCGATGATCTGGATCGCCTCGGTACTGCTGACAATCAACACCATACGCAGTGTTTGCGTGCGGCCGCTGCCCTCCTCCAGTTTGGGTTTGTAGCTCTCCGCCATATTACTGACCGCAATCAGCGTGCCGGCATCGTCATATAGCCCCATTTCACGCAGCCAGAACCCACCGACGCTGGCCGGGATAATTAACTCAGCGATAATATGGTTTTTCAGCGAGTGATCGGTGTTTAGCCCATTAAGAGCAGCACGGTACTTTTCATTGACGAGTTTGGTTTGTGCCGGGTTCGGCGTAGGCAGATTGCCGTTACCATCGCCAACGGCCATCTTTGCGATTTTCAACTGTTTACCGCCTGCTGACGCTGCGGCAATTTTTGCCGCCCCTGCTGTGGTAACTATCGCTTTATATTTTGTCATGGTATTCATCTCTATCCAGGATAAACAGTAATCACATCACCATCGGTAGTGGCTGCACCGACATAGGCATAGCCCGCAATCACCTGGGAAATTGTCAGGCCGATCAGATGGCGGCTGACGGGTTTGGCATCGGCGATCATGCGCTCCATTTCAAGATACATGTCTTCCGTGATGCCGCTTTCTAACACACCAATTTCCAGCCGAAACGTGCCCGGCGGGTCGTCGCCACCCTGCCACCATTCGGCAACGTTAATCAGGTAGCCCAGCGGCTCTACCACACGCCGCACCGCGCCAATGGTGCCCTTATGCCGGTGAACGAAAAAAGCAGAGGTAATCACGCTGCGCTTGGTATCCTCCGGCCAAGATTCGTCCCAATGGTCAACCGAAAACGCCCAGGCCAAATACGGCAGCAGACTGACCGGGCAGGCTGCCGGGTTCCATAGCTCGCGCAGCGGCACCGGCACCCGCTCCAACGCCGCGCAAGCCTCAGCGGCGGCCACCTCCAACGGTGAGGAACCCACAGGCAATAGGCGGTCACTCATCAGAACCCCCGACGGTAATTGTGTATTGGCTACAGTAGGATGCCTGGGTGTCGCTTAACACGATGTCAGCCGCCGGGCTTTTCAGCTCCACGCGCTGCACCCCTTCGGCATGCAGAGCGGCATAAATCGCGGATAGACGAATATCGCGCCCCAGGCGGTGCTGGGCAGTGATATAGCGCTTTAACTGCGCTTCGGCTGCGGCACGGATCGGCGAAGCTTCCGGCGTCGGAAACAGATAGAGTACGGCGTCAATGGTGTAATTCACAATTTCAGCCGACACCACCGTGACACGGTCGCCGACCGGCCTCACGTCCTCATCATTGAGCGCTTTCGCCACCACGGCCAACAGGTCGGCGCTGGCGGTGCCGTTGCCCTCACGCGCCAGCACGGCTACAGTGACAGACGCAGGACTGGGGCTAATCGCTTTCACATCGGCCACGCGCCCATCGGCAGAGCGACCGTGATATTGATAGGCACCGCTGGAACCTGCAACGCTCATCCCTTCAAAGGCTTGCTGGATACGCACCCGGTAATCACTGTCTTCCTCCATAACCACCGGGGTGGGCGGAAGGGTGCTGTTATCTTCCGGGGTAATGACCAGGCGCGCCGTATTGAAATTTGCGCCCAATTGGTCGAGGTCGGCACCGGTGGCAAACCCCAACATGACAGAACGCGCCGCATCATTAACGCGCTGGCGCAAAATCACTTCGCGATAGGCGTTTTCCTGCAACAGCTTCACAATCGGTTCCGATTCCAGCGACAGGGTGCGGCTCATTGCTTCGCGCTGTTCTTCCGGGTACAGCGACAATAACGTGGCCTTGCGCTCCGCAAGGAGGCTTTCATAGTCGAGCGCCTCCACCACATCCGGGGCAGGCAACAAACTGAGGTCAATAGTCGGCATAATGTCAGCTCACAGGAATAGACAGCGCCAGCGCGCCGGGGGCATCGGTACGGGTGCCGGTGATGTCGATCACCATCTTGCCGTTATAGGTCGTGTTAAACGTGATGCCGGTCAGTTTTACGCGCGGCTCCCAGGCAAGGATCGCGCTGTAGCAGGCGGCCATGATTTGCAGGCGTAGCGCATCGTTCTGCGGCTGGTCAAGCAGCGCGGACAGCAGCGAACCATAGGCGCGGCGCATCGGGCGCGAACCCTGCGGGGTTATCAGAATATCGGCCACCGACTGGCGAATATGGTCGATATCCGTTATCGCTTCGCCGCTGGCGCGGTTCATACCGAGATATTTTGCGTTGTTCATGCCGGTTTATCCGTCTTGCCGCCGCCGTTCTGGACACCGCCGTGGGTGTGGGTATGCAGCGTAATGCCATTTGATGAAAAGTTGCCGCCGCTGTGCGCAATGCTGCCGCGCATCGCCCCGCCCTGCTGCACTTCCAGCGTGCCGGTGGTCAGTTTGTTGGTGCAAACCACTTCCGGGCTATCCAGGGTAATGCGCTGCCGGGCGGTGACCGTGACCACTTTGGTGTCGGCGGTGATTGCCTCAGCCGCCTGCACATAGGCCGTTTTAATGCCACTCGCCGACAGTGCACCGCTGGCCGGTTCATACTCCAACACCGCCCCATCCGGGAACGCGATATGCAGCGCATCCGCAGAGGCCGACGGCGCGGGAAAGTCATCGGAAAAAATACCCGGCAACACAAAGGCGGTATCCAGTTCACCGCCCAGCGCCAGAATTAACACCTGTTCACCTTCGGACGGCGCCCACCAGGTACGGGCGCGCCCGGCGCGCCAAGTCAGCCAGTGCAACCAGTCTGTTGTGTTCTCACCGGTGGCAACGCGGCACGCGCCGTTTTTCAGGTCAACGGCGGCAACGGTGCCAATGCGGATCAGGTTGCGCACGCGGCGCAAAATATCGGGTTGTGTGCTCATGGGGGAAAGGATGCCGCCCAGGGCGGGCGGCGACAATTAGGGAAGGTTGGAAGATCTAAGGCACAACAGACTGGAGACTGCTTCAGAAAACTGACATACACACCCTTACCGGCAGACTCAGGACATAATAAATGTATGAGAAATTACCATCCCTCAGTGCGGTGAGGCTGTTTGATGCCAGAACATACCCTATTAATGCAGAAATAAAGTGATGACAGGAGAACTTTACAACCTCGTCAAAATCTCTTTCTCTTATGTACGCAAATGTTGCATACATTAGTGAAATGAATACCAACACAAAACTGAATGAAACTATCAACAGATAAAGCAGATTACCTATGTACTCAAGATTCGCCAATGTTGGAGAAAATTCAGAAAAGGCGACAAACAGCCGACCGTAATAGCCTTGATAAACATGCCAAAATCCTGCCATGTTAACGACGGTACAATAAGCAAGAATGCTGGTTAGAAAAGTCAACAAAACATATGAAATATCTAATGCACGATGTGCACCATGCTTTCGAATTGTCAGCGCCACCCCAATAACACTCAATGCACATGCAAAGAATGACATAGAATAGAGTACATTAGACAAATACGCGCCCCAAAAAGGTAACGAAACGAACATCAGCAGAAAGAGCACATTCCACAGGTATTTGAAATTTTTCTGCGTACCTGCCATTTGGGTATTATAGGTAACAACATTACCATCCCCATGAATGGTCGGGCTTTGGTTGTTTGAGACAACCTTAACTTTCAACGCCTGAAAACTCACAATGGCACCAAAGGTGATAGATAGTAACGACTCTAAATTAATAAAATTTTCCAGCATAATGTCTCCGTACCGATGAATTTAACCTCTTATTATTATAATTTTTTCAGCATGACAACCATAATTAAAGATACAAACTTAACTATTCAGGTGGTTGATTAATTCAGATTCAATTTCTTTAATGCTGGCGTTATCAAGTCCCAATAGCGGCCGCGCTTCATACTTCACTGCCTCGCTATGCGGTGTCGGCTTATCCCGTAGGCCGTAGTGATGCACCTCGGCCATACGCTGGACACGGCCAACAAACGCCACCACGGCAGCATCGCTGCTACCCTTGGCTTTCAAATAGCGCGCCGTGCGCAGTTTGGTAAACATTGCCCGATCGCGTAATCGCTTTTTATTGCGCAAAGCGGTTTTACGCGGCGCATACGGCGTGCCGTCTGGTGCTTGCTGGCGCTTGATGTGCTGTTGCTGGCTGGCGCGCAGGCGTTTGGATACCGCCACCGCCAGCGATTTACGCGACTGCGGCGACAGCTTGGCGAGCAGCCCCGCCAATCGGGTATCAAAGGGGCTAAGTTCGTTCATGCCATTCGCTCACCAACTCATTATGCACATACAGTTTTACCGGTCTGGTCACGTTTTCTGGTAATGAGGGTTCCGGCATATGTTCGACATGTAGCGCACCGTCAGGCTGTTCTTTCACGATCACCCTCTCCGTTAGCTCGATATTGACGTTAAAGTCATATGAATCATCGTTGTTAAAGTCGGTCGCAAACGTCAGGCCAGTACGGCGCTTTTCTTCGGTAGCGAAAATATCGGGCTGGTTTTCCCGTAGCCATGCCTGGAGCGGCACCATGATTAGATCCGTATCGCCGGTATAATCCAAAAACAGCAGGCTCAGCGTATATCGGTATTCATGCGACAGTGACGCGGCCAGCGTGGCCGCAACGCTGCCGTTGCCAACCTGCACCTTTAAATTACCGGGGTTTCGCGCCAGCCAGGGCAAGCAGCGCGACAGCTCAGCGCGGAGTTGTTGCGGTTTTATCATCGTGTTTATCCTGACATTGTTTAATCATATCGACCTGTAACGCGCAGGTTGCTAACGCGCCCTCAAGCTGACGCACATCGTCGCTCAGGTCGCCGTTAGTACGCGGCTGGCTGGCCGGTATCTGGCATGGGGCGACTTTCGGACAGCCAACGTAAATAATCTTCGGCACCGCTGAATGCGGGGCGCTGGTGCAGCTGGGCAACGTCAGCAGGCAAAGCAGTGTTAAACCAATCACGTAACACCTGGTTTTCATTGAGTAGCCTTTTGATTTTCTGTTCACGGGTCAATGCCAGCCGGTGCGCGTTTCCCAGCTCCATGCGCAAGTTTTTTTCCTGGTCGGCAATGTCGTTTGTGGTTTTCTGCAGGGTGGCGAATGACGCGTTTAACGCTGAAACCGCCGCCGATAATTCGCCATTTTTCTGTTTTACGTTCGCCAGCTGCGCGGCAAGGTTATCGGCGCGCCACTTCAACCCGCCCACGCAGGCCAACGCCAGCAGAAGCAACCCGGCCAGGGTCTTATTCATGGCGAGCACCCCGCAGACAATAGGCCATTTCCGCCGCGCGGCGGCGCTCCAGCCCGGCAGATTTAACGCCGTTAACGTACACCCAACGCGGCAACTGACGGCAGGCTTGTGCCCACTGCTGCTGGTTGATAAACCCGGCCAAGGTCGAACGACATGCCGCCGTCACGCCGACATTAAACGCAAATGACACCACGGCATCATAAACGGGCTGCGGCATCGTAACGCCCATGCAGCGCCCTATTCCGCGCTCTACTCGGTAGACATCACCCACCAAGTTAACGGCGGCCTGGCGCTCGCTAATGGCTTTCCCTGGCGACACGCCCGACGTGTGGCCTATGCCGCTTGTCCAGACGCCCGCCTGGCACTGATACGGCGATAGCTGGCAGCCCTCAAAATCGGCCAGCAGCCGCAAGCCTGCCGGGGACGTCTGCACCGCGCTGTATTGCGGCAGCAGCGCTGCCAGCGCCAGCACGGCAGCGACGGCGCAGCGTTTAGCGGTTGAGTTCATCGTAAAACCCCCGTTTAACGTCCAGGCGCTTGAGTAACTGATAGCTTTTGCGCCGGTAGTACCAATTCACTAAAAAGGTGCCGACACCCACGGCGGCACCGACCATAAACGCAATGTCCTGCGGGCTGTAGCGGCCAACCCAGGCGAGGAAACCCGCCACGATATAGGCCGCCCATGAGGTAAGTTTCTCCATGCTGTTAATCCCATAAATTGACGGTTTCGCGCTGCGGGGCGGCGGTCGCATCCGGCAACGTTACCGGGTGGCCGTGGGGCAATACTGCGCCCAGGTCGGCCAATCCCTCATTGAGCGAATAAACCTGCTCCACAACGCCCTCGGTGCGGCCAAAGTAGCGCCAACACATGGCGTCTACCGTGTCGCCCTGCTCGGCGTAGACGTTCATCAGAGCAGCCCAATGATGCAGTGACCGCGCTCGGCCACATTGCTGATCGCGTTGCGGGCATTGCGCCATAGCTCATCAATGGCAAATTCGATCACGTCCGCTTTCCGGGCACCGGCGGCGGTGGTGTCCAGGCTGCGGTATTGCTCCGACAACAGCGCGGCGCTCATGGCGCTGACGGCGTTGCGGTACTCGCTTACCCGGACGCTTTCGCCGTCGATTTTTTCCGCCGGGGCATCCTCCAGGCGCTGATAGCCGTCGTCCATTTGCGCCCGCCGGTAGTCGTGCAACTCGGCGTTAACTTCGGCAATGGCGCTTTTGATAGCCTGGCGCAGCCGTGGCGCGGTTATCGTGCCCTCAATGCGCATCAGGTCGCGCACTTCGGCGGGGTCGATGTCCGGCCAGAAAAAGCTGTTTTTAATCACAGGCTCACTCTCCGGGCGCGCGGCGGGGGCGTCCGGTCGTGGCGTTAAAATGACGGTGCTCATGTGACCTCAAGTAATCGGGGGCGGTGGACGGCAGCGTTAAGCAGGTAAAACCTGTTGCGGCTGCCGTGCCGCCCGGCGCGGGGCGCGTTCTGTTAGCGTTTGGCGGCGTTGCGAATATCGCGCGCCAAACGTTCGATGTCCTTTTTAACGCCGCAGCCGCTATGCAGCTGTAAGGCGCGTTTCAGGTGGTTAAGTGCCAATTCAGCCCTGCCCGCGTCGCGCAAGACGTACCCGGTGATTTTGTGCAGCTTGGCGCGCACCTGGTCGGGCATGTCTTCTGCGTCGGTCAGTTCCATAGCCTGCAACAGCCAATCAATATTGACCGGCTCGCCCGCCGCATGGGCGCGGGCGGCAGACTCGGCGACGTCTTCTGCAATGAGGTAAGGTGTTGGGCGGCTGAATCCGTCCGGCATTGCCAGGCTATGCCGTAGCGCATAGCGGGCAATATCCAGCGCGCCGGGAATGTCGCCGACATCCAACCGCCACACCATGATCGTCATTAGAATGGCGTCCTGCGCGCCGTTACCCTCGGCCAGCACACCGGCCACCCACGGGGCGTACTCCGGCAACAGTTGGCGCTTGATTTCGGCCTTGCGCTCTTGCGAACGCACCTGCTTGAGCTTTCGTTTGTCGTCATAGAGCTTAAGCATCATCAGTTCATAGCCGTTCGCATGGCGCGCCGGGTCGTTAGCCTGGTTTGAGGCGTCGACGGCATGCTGGCGGATAACGTGACGGCGTGCAGGGCTGGTCATGGGTTACGCCTCCGCCTGTTCCTGGGCTTTCTCTACCGCTGGCGCAGTGCTGAATTCACCCATTTCAATGTTTTCCACCAGGCACCCGGCGGCGTAATCCTCCACCACGTAATCCTCGTTGATGGATTCATAGTTTTCGACGCGATCGCGCTTCGCGTTTTCGACCAACTGGCGACGGTGGGAACCCTCTTGCCAGTAGATTGACAGGTTATCTAAACGCGTGACCATCAGGGCATTGGCCGGGAAGTAAGGCACACGCACGGCGGGCAGGTTGCCGATGCGCTTTTGGCTCACAATCACATCCGCCGCCAATGCTTCGGTGTTCGCCTGCTCCTGGTTCACAATCGGGAAGTATTTATCAGCCAGCAGCTTACGCCCGCAGATCACCACCAGTTCCGGGTCTTCCTGATACCACGGCTCAATCATTTCTCCAGTTGCATCCATCACCAGCGCGTCCAGGTTCGCGTAGTCGCCGCCTTTGCCGACGCGGATTTTTTCAGACACCACCTTGCCCTCGGCATCGACAATCTTGCTCAGTACCCGCGCCGGGGCTTCGTTGCGGTACTTTTGCAGCCAGCCCACCGCAACGTCCTGCAACAGCGGGAATTTGACGCGGTTAGACGTTTTCGCGCGGTGCGTGCCGTTAAAGCCGATCATGATGCGGTCAAGCCCCTGGCGTTTCACCACTGCATCACGTAGACGCGTTTGGAAGTCCTGATAACGCGCCCACAGGTCGAGCTGGTTGTAACGAATGTGGAAATCGTAGTTCGTTTGGGTACAGAAATAGCCCTTGCTGTCCAGGCTGGATACGTCCGCCGTTTCACGTTCATCGCCGCCGCCGGTGTCGGTGGTGCTGGCAATGCTGCCATTCACGCCAATGCCGACCTTTTCCCCCTGGATTTCTTCAACCGGCACAATGTTGATGCGGGTCAGGAACGTGGAAGACTCCTGTACGTGGGTCATGATGGTTTGGGAAACCGACGGCTCTACGCTGAATTTTTTATCCAGATCGCCAGTATCGACGCCGTTCAACTCGGCGAGACGGCTCATGAATTTGTTAAATTTGAATCGGGTAGCTTTACGCATTTTTTATCTCTTTTTTGTTGTCGTTCGGGTTTAGCAATCGGTTTGAATATCGGCGCTGCCGGTGGTGCCGGTGGCTTCCGGGCGGCGCGAATAGTGGCCGTTTTCCTGGCTGGAAAGCTGTTGTTTTAAGTCGGCCAGTTCGGCGTCTTTGTCTTGCAGTTGCTGAGTGAGCGCCGTCACCTCGCCGCGCATGCTGTCCGCCAAGGCGCTAACCTCCTGCACCTGTTCGGCTACTGCCGTGACGGCTTCATGCACATCCGTAAAACGGGCGTCATCGCTGGCTTTTTGGCGGCTAAACATTGACTTGATACGCGCAGCAAACGTCGCTTCCGGGTCGGCAACCTCTTCAAACTCGATCAGCACTTCGGTTGCGGCCGTAAACACGTTATCCGGGTGCGCCTTGCGGGCGGCCAATGGGTTATGTTTGGCGTTGCGGCTAAATTCCAGCATTTCAGTGCCCAGGCTAGCCGGATCATCGGTCACAGCCAGGCCGACCAGGTACGCGGTGCCGGTTTTGGCAAAGTTGCGTGTAATTTCCATTGAGGTGTAAACCTTCTGCCGGTCGCCTACCATCGCCTCCAGCTGCGCGGTGGGTGACAGGCGGGCATACAGCGCCCATTTGCCGTGTAGGCGCGGTTCGTCTTGGTCGTCAATCTGCTGCGCTTTCAGTTCAATCACATCGCCCAGGCGACGGAAATCACTGGTCGGTAATAGCCCCTTGATGTGTTCCAGGTTGATGCGTGCGCCGTACACCTTCGGGTTATAGGTGCTGCCCATTTCCTGAATGTCTTTATCGTCAATTTTGCGTCCGTCGCAGGTGTCACCTTCTACGCCGATGCGAAACCACTTAGTTATTTTCTTTGCCATTTTGTCGGCTCCGGGTTGGTTGTTTCGTTCGGGGGGTAGTTTGTGAGGTATAGCCGCACGTTTCCACGCGTTGCGGTTGGAAGATCTTAGGCACAACAGTGACTTAAAGCAGCTTTCCGTCGGCTTGCGTAGCCTTGGCGGCATGAATACGACACCGGCAACCACCATCATCAGCGACCCGCGCCGACAAGCTGCCTTGCTTTACTGGCAGGGCTTTTCCGTGCGTCAAATCGCGGAAACGCTGAGTCTAAAAACGCCGACCGTGTAGAGCTGGAAAAAACGCGACGCATGGGAGGACATCGCGCCTATTTCACGCGTCGAGCAGAGCATGGAAGCGCGGTTAATTCAGTTAATTATGAAAGACATCAAGGAGGGGAAAGACTTCAAAGAAATCGACCTGTTAGGCCGTCAAATCGAACGCCTGGCGCGGGTCAATCGCTACGCGCAAAGCGGCAATGAGGCGGATTTAAACCCGAACGTCGCCAACCGCAACAAAGGCCAGCGCAAGCCCGCAGAACGTAACGTTTTCAGCGAGTCCGCCGTGGAGAAGCTGCAAAGCAGCTTCATGGAAACCACGTTCGAGTATCAAATGGGCTGGTATCGCGCCGGGCTGCAACACCGTATCCGCAACATCCTGAAATCGCGCCAAATCGGGGCGACGTTCTTTTTTGCCCGCGAGGCGCTGTTGGACGCGCTGACCACCGGGCGCAATCAAATTTTTCTTTCTGCATCAAAAGCCCAGGCGCACGTCTTCCGCAACTACATCATTGATTTTGCACGCCTGGTCGATGTCGATTTGAAAGGCGACCCAATGGTGCTGCCGAATGGCGCGCGTCTGATGTTTCTCGGCACCAACGTGCGCACCGCGCAGAGCTACACCGGCAATCTGTACCTGGATGAATACTTTTGGATACCCAAATTCCAGGAGCTGCGCAAAGTCGCCAGCGGCATGTCGCTGCACAAGAAATGGCGCACCACCTATTTCTCTACGCCGTCGAGCCTGGCGCACTCCGCTTACCCGTTCTGGTCGGGTGAGTTGTTCAACAAAGGCCGCCGCAGCAAAGCCGATCACATCCAGTTAGACCTGAGCCACAGCCACCTGGCAAAAGGCGTATTGTGCGGAGATGGGCAGTGGCGGCAGATTGTCACCGTTGAGGATGCGCTAACCGGCGGCTGTAACCTGTTCGACCTGGATCAGCTTTCCCTGGAATACAGCCCGGCAGAATATCAAAACCTGCTGATGTGCGAATTTGTGGACGATACCGCGTCTGTCTTCCCATTCGCCGAATTGCAGTCTTGCATGATCGATACGATGGAAGAATGGGACGACTTCCACCACTTTGCGGCGCGGCCATTTGGTTATCGCCCGGTGTGGATCGGCTACGACCCCTCAGAAGCCAACGGCGGCGACAGTGCCGGTTGCGCCGTGGTTGCTCCGCCGGTAGTCGCCGGGGGTAAATTCCGCGTACTTGAGCGCCACCAATGGCAGGGCATGAACTTTGCCGACCAGGCGCAGAAGATTAAAGACCTCACCGAAAAATACGCGGTGGAGTATATCGGCATCGATGCAACCACCGTTGGGCAAGGCGTTTTTCAGCTTGTCCGCGAGTTTTTCCCAGCGGCGCGGGAAATCAAATACACCCCGGAAATCAAGACGGCAATGGTGCTCAAGGCGAAAGACACCATTAGCCGCGGTTGCCTGGAATACGACACCAGCCACACCGACATCACCGCCGCCTTTATGGCGATCCGCAAGACGATGACCGCCAGCGGCGCCCGTTCAACCTACACCGCCAGCCGCAGTGAAGAAGCCAGCCACGCCGATGTCGCGTGGGCAATCATGCACGCCCTGTTAAACGAACCGCTGACCGCTGGCAGCGGGCACGGCACCTCTAACATTTTGGAATTTTACTGATGAGTAAACGCAAAGGCCGCAAGGCATACACCCGCACGCAACCCGTATCGGCACCGGAAGCCCCGCCGCAGGCTATTGAGGCATTCAGCTTCGGCGACCCGTCGGCCATGCTTGATAAGCGTGAAATCCTGGATTACACAGAATGCAGCCATAACGGCAAGTGGTACGAGCCGCCGATCAGTTTCGACGGCCTGGCGAAAAGCAGCCGCGCCGCCGTGCATCACAGTAGCCCGATGTTTGTTAAGCGCAATATTTTGGCGTCAACGTTCATCCCTCACCCGATGCTTAGCCAGCAGGAGTTTAGCCGGTATGCCCTGGATTACATCACGTTCGGTAATAGCTTTTTAGAGCGTATCGACAACGCCCTGGGCAAACCGCTACGCCTCAAATGTTCACCGGCCAAATATACGCGGCGCGGCGTTGAGTCTGGCGTTTACTGGTTCGTGCATGACTGGAAAGAAGCGCACCGATTCGCACCGTATCACATGTTCCATTTGCTCGAACCGGATATTAACCAGGAGCTTTACGGGCTGCCGGAATATCTCAGCGCGTTAAACTCCGCCTGGTTAAACGAGGCCGCAACGCTGTTCCGCCGCAAGTATTACCAGAACGGGGCGCACGCTGGTTACATCCTGTATGTCACCGACGCATCACAAAGCACCAGCGACATCGAGAAGATGAGGGCGGCAATGCGCGACAGTAAGGGGCTGGGCAATTTCCGTAACCTGTTCATGTACGCGCCGAACGGCAAGCCGGACGGCATCAAGATCGTGCCGCTGTCCGAGGTCGCCACCAAGGACGATTTTTTCAACATCAAAAACGTCAGCCGCGATGACCTGTTGAGCGCACACCGCGTGCCGCCGCAAATGATGGGGATTATCCCCAGCAATACCGGCGGTTTTGGCGACGTCAAGAAAGCCGCTCAAGTGTTTGTCCGTAACGAGTTAATCCCGCTGCAAGAACGCATGAAAGAGGTAAACGACTGGTTAGGGGAAGAGGTGATCCGCTTCAAAGATTATGAGTTGCCCTCTGAATGACAAGAGCCGCCCCACCGGCGGCTTCCAGTGTTTTCCTTTCTTTCGTGTTTCTGTATGATAAGCGCCCATTAATTAAGGAAATCATTAATGTTGCTATCTCAATATTTACAGCTAAAAATCAAAGCTGAAAAAAAATTAGCTGATTCATTCAGCAAAGGAATACAAGGTGTAGGTAATGTCGCTAGAGATAGTATAAGTGATATATCCTCTGGTGCTGAGCGATTAGCATGGCGTAGTTCATGCTTCACAAATAAATATAGTGATGTTTGCGCAGAGCTGAACCAGGAAGACAAAAGAATGTTTCTTTCTGTCTATGAGGCATATAAAAGAAAAGACGTTTTCTTAGATATGTTTACTCTTTACACCTTATATTTATTACGCGATCAAGATGAAAGGAAACTTGAAAGCCCTAACTCACCTATACAAAAAAAAGCGATGTCAATTGCGGGGTTTACAGCAAATGGCAAGGCGTCCAAAGTAACAAAACTTGCTATATCTTATGCAATGGCTAAAGGTATAGCAGAAGCCGCGCCGATCTCGATGGCAGTAAGAACAGCGATAAACGGCACTAGCTACATGGCTTTGACTGGTCTGGGCTTTTATGGGAAAGTGCAAAAAGCAGCTATGGCCGCCCGTCGGCTTCGCACTACCAACCCTCTGTATTATCAGGCTCTTTATAAAAATAATTTAGAGATGCTTTATATCTACATTGAAAAAGTTATCATGTCCTTTAATATGAAATTAAGCGGCAGAACATCGCTAACTGAGGATGATATTATTATGATATTGGATGGTATAAAATGAAATTCATAATGAAGTTTATAGCAAACATTGCTATTGATTATATACCGGTATTAATAATAATAATCGCAGGTGCGTTTTATGTTAAGTTTTTCCCTGAACATTGGGGAAAACTTTTGTTAATTACTATCGTTGTTGTTTTTGTGCTTAGTGTTAAAGTGTTTAATAAAATACAGTTTAAGTCAAAAAGAAAATAAATTAGTCAGGAAAAAGCCTGGCTATCAACCCCAGCAGAGCCTAAAGCCCTGTTGCGCCGCCTTGGTGCCCCGCAAATGACCTTCCAATCTATCACCTATCAGCGCCGTAGACGCCCGCCACGGCGTTTCTCCCCTTCAGACCATAACGACACCCCATTAACAAAAAAACGCCCTCACGGGGCGCTGTGCTCTTAGAAAAGGCATTGATAATACCGCTTGCGCGCAATGCTATCCCCGCCTCGCCTGCCCGCTTCATGTGTCGCTTTTCATGCAGGTGCATGATCCGGCGCGATCCATGGCAGCGCTGGCGCTGCGACGGTAAAACTCACACCGGATCATCATGCAAAAACATGCACACCATGCATGCATACACTTAGGCGGTACTTAATCGCTCAATAAGCCTCACTTTTCCTGGGCTAAACGTACCTTTCATTTCTTCTGCTAACTCCGAAATCCATATCAAGGCGATTTCTTTGTCTTTTTCTTGGCTCTCATAGCAAACCCCTAAGCGGGCGATGAGTTCAATACGTTCTAAAACAACCATTTCTTCCACTGCTGGTAATTGCACCCTTTCCTCCGATGCTTAATCACTGTATGCATATACAGTATTGCGCATCGATTTTGTTAGCGCAACCTATTATTCGAAACTTGTCCAATCGTTAACCGGTGCATACTGTATTGATATATCACCAAATTTGACTTTAGCACCGCGGGCGAGCACTTCCAGTTCCCAGCGCTCTGGAGTGATGTTTTGTAGTGTCAGGTCAGAATAAATTTTTGCAACTCGATCACGTTCAGCGGTAGTTAATCGAGCCGACGGTGCCACGTCTGGGACACGATACGGGTCATAACCTCTTTGCTGTCTGCTTTTCTGAGGTGTTAGTGCACGTAAACGCTTCACTATAGCCCGTGTCACGTTCTCATCATCCCAATCAATTGGGGTTTCCGGTGGATGTTCCAACACCGCCACGGCCTCTATAGGCTTATAACCCTGCGAATTTGAAACGCCTTTGTTCTCGACCAACCCACAGTTATTGACAGGACTCCGAGGCGCGCCAGAGGCGCTTTTTAAGGTCAACCCCTCAACGGCAACGGCCTTAGCGACAATGCGCCATTGCGTTGTGCGGGTTTCATAAACGCGGGTGCTGCCGATATGCGGCGCAAAGATGCCCGCTATTTTTTTGACTTCCTCGTCATATTCATTGGGTTCATCTGCAACTCGATGAGCAACGCGCACCGTTTGCGCATCGCGTGGCACATTGGTGCCACCCTGGGCGAGAATGTAGGCAGCAAAATCACCGGCATCAGCGGCAGCGCGTACCGCTTCCACGCTTTCGTCAAACTCTTCCGCCAAATTGACAAAACGTATTTTTCGGCATTCGCGCCACGCTCCACGAGAAGGCAGACCAATAAATTGGAATTGGGGAATTCGCCAGGTGCTTGCCCATGCCGTAACCCCTGCGGCAGTTTCGGTCAACAGCTCGCCGGTTTCATGATCACGCTCTCCATCTAACGCGTAACCGTCGATGTTCTTTGCTATGTACTTAGCAATATAGCCCGCAGCACCGCCTTTATTCAGATGCTTGCAGTCAAAACGGTTTTTCGCTGCACCGCGTTCGTCGCCGTCTTCCGCCATCGCGTAGCGGCGCATGATATCGATCACCTGCTGGCGCTGTTCTTTAGAGGTGAATAGCATCATATGCCAGTGCGGTGTCGCATCGTGATGCGGCTCGACAACACGCACGCCGTAGACTTGCAAGCCGTTATCTTTGAAGGCGGTGCGGATCTTGCCCCATAACTTAACCAGGTAACGCTGGCCGTCTTTTGGCGTGCATGCTTCCTCATCCCATTTATGGTTAAACTGCACCTGCGGGCTGTTTTTGCCAACAGCGCGTGTTGGGTGATACTTGGAAGGCGTGGTAATGGTGATGAACATCCCTTTATCGCCTTTAGTGACGGCGGCCTGCTCAACTCCTGCAATCATCGCCATCAGTTCCATGCGGCGGATTTCCGGGTTTGAGATACTTTTCATCACCTTATCAATAAGGCTGAATCGCTCGCCGGTTTCGACGTTCTCCAGTTCGCGGCTATTGAGGTAGTCAAAGTTAGACTGGCGGCGCGCTTTCACATCGTGGATCGCCTGGCGACTGGCATAAGACGATGCCCCGCGATTGACGTTACCCACCGCTATCAGCAGCGCTTCGCGCCAACGAGTGCGCTGTGCTTTAAATTGGCGCTCCCACCATTCGGCATTGACCAGGCGCGAAATACTGGCGATAGCGCTAGCCGCATCCATTTTACCCTTTCGGTACTTCCCCCAATGCATCGGGGTAACATTGAATGCACGCGCCATGCCGGCTATGCGTCCATAAAATTCAGACTGCACACTGTCTTGAATCAGCGAGGAATGATCACTGTCATTTTCTGCCAGATAGTCTTCACAATACTGATCAAAATTCTGCATCAAAGCACCACCTACCCGATCGGCAAGGCGCTTCAGACATTTGTCATCCAGACCGGGTAACGAGGCGTAGATTTCTGATTCGGTATAAAAACACATAGAAGCTTCTAAGTTCATCGCATGCTTCGCATTCACCACCTGAATACGCGGCCAGATGCGGCGATCGAACTGAAATACCAACCATTTGTTAGCCTCGTGTAGCCCTTTAACTTTGAGTAAGTTGTTGTAGCGGATTAGGAACATAGCGCTCAGAAAGCGCGGCAGTCTGCGGATATTGCTCAAAACGACTTGCCCCTGAGCTAACTGCTCACGGGTAAGCGGTCTTACCGCGCCGGGTAAAACCTGGCGCAGTGTACTTCCTGGGTAAGCGTAGGCGGTGGCCGCTTGGGTCATTGAACTTTTGCACCATTTGCGTAAACGCAATTGCCGCAATAACGCTCATTGCAAGTCGAACAAAAATCCCTTATTTCAATTAACGTGGTAATCTCCATTTAATCCTCAATCGTAATTTTTACTTTCTGGCCTGCGGTCAAATTCTGAATCACTTAAATCAGCCGCAAAGAAATGACCTGCCAACAAAGCCAGCAGGCCAACAACAATAAAAAAGCCGGTCACTAATGTAGCTCCTGCGCCTGGTGTTCGATGTTTTCGGCTTCCTGTCGCAACAGCTCCACCGCTTCCGTTGCACTCAAGCCGTTTTGTGCAATATGCGCGGCCAAACGAACCAGGCGAGCAGCAGACATATCGGCCTGATTTTTACGCTCATCAATACGAACATTCAGCAACATTGCATTCAGTGGCTGTGCGTGGAACTCTTTAACTTCGTTAGTTGCTTCAATTTTCATAAATATCCTTTATTTCAGGCAAAGCGATGCCCGGCGGGTTTACGCCAGAGCAAAACAATGCGGTTAATTAATGCTTAACTCGCAATCATCATCACTGATAAATCGCGGCAAATATTTTGATAAATCGATAAGGTCATTCAACGCCCAAACTATTTTTTTGCGTTCTGAATAACTCAATTCTGAGAATTTCATGTTTACATGCCGTTCTTTTAATCCAGCATGAAAACAAATCGTTCTGCGGATATGCCTCGGCGATTTATCAAAAGCTTCCTGTGCTTCATTTCTTCTACGCGAAAAGTAATCACGCTTAATCTGTGAAATACGCTTAATGCCTATAGCCTTTTGATTATCATTAGCCAGCAACATCTTGCCCCCGATTAACGGCAGAACAAACGGCGCAGCAGTGGCGCAGGTTTGACGGTAGACAGGCAGCGCAGTAGTACAGACTGATCGTGATGTGGACGCCAGCGCTTACCGTTCGGCAGTTCCATAAAGCCATTTTCAAAATGGCGCGCTGGACTTTGTTGCTTCAACAATGGAGCGATAGAAATAATCACGGGGATCACCTCAGCTTAAACCAGCTACGGCGCCCAAACCGCTGATAACATCAACAGTTGAGGCCAGCGCCGGGGTGGATTGGATACGGTTTTGAACGGTCAGACCGATAAGAGAAAGATGGCGGATTGCCGTATTGACGCTATCAAGCAAAGCTGATTTACGAGATGCTGTTTTGTGGTCGCCATCTACCGCAGCCGCCGCAACGGTACCTACAGCAGCAGTCGCTTTCAATGCATAAGTTGATATGTTGCTAGCACATGCCTCATTGACTGGGACTGAAGGTAAACAGTTCAACTGCGCCAGCAAGGCATCTACCAAACTGGAATCTTCTGTTGCATCAGTGATTGCCAACAGTTCAGGGCAACTTAGTTGGTGAGGCTGATCAGGATTAAGCTTGTTGCGCAGCATTTGAGGCTTCATGCCAATTTTTTCAGCAACGCGCACAAGGTTCTGACGAACAGCAAACTGCCGGCAAGCCATCTCAAAATGTGGATGTTTAGAAACTTCAAAATCAAACATTTCTCTCCCCTTTTGCGTCTGGCAACATCTCAAACCGTTACTGATAATTCACATTCCGATAGAGCATTAAGAGTAAGCTTCACCATGTTGATGAGCACTTTCTCCCGTTTTGCACCAGTCCCTAAGCGATGACGGTATGATGACAAACGCCCATCAGCGAGCATGTCATCAACTGTATTTTTAGATAACCCAGTGAGTTCACAGTACTTTTCTATGGTTACGTGCGGTGTGGGAACCGTGATTGAAATGTTTTTACGCATAGTGCAAGATCCTCCAATGACCTGTGGCGGGTCGCGTTAAGTGGTGGTTAATGGCGTTCAATGCCAAAAAACACCGATTCGAGGTAAATTTAATACCCTGATTCGGATTAGCCAATGAAATTTACTTTGTTTTGGTGGTGTATGGAATTTAATCAAGGTGCTAAGGCTGCGATCGAAAGGATGGTTGAGGCTTATGGGGTTAAGACAAAACTTGCTTTGTGTGATGCATTGGGTGTAACTGCCAGCGCTCTATCTAACCGACAAGTCCGTGATTCATTTCCTGCTGAGTACGTTCTGAAGTGTGCTTTAGATACAGGGGCATCATTACGGTGGTTAACATACGGCCAAGGGGACATGTTTGAACAAAACATTATTACAGCCCCATCGGCTCTGGCAGTACCTTCCAAAAAACTTCACAACCGGCAGTTGCTCGATGGCGATACTCTTCTTTTAGATAAAGCTTTTTTACCCAACAACATAAAAAAACCGATAGTTATAACTGATGGAAGAACCCATTACATAGCAACACAAGAATATGACGAAGTTTATGATGGAGTATGGCTTCTAAATATAGATGGAAATATCAGTATCCGTGAAGTCGTACGAACGCCAGGGAACAGAGTCAATATATCTGACCAAAAACATTCCTTTAACTGTGATCTTAATGAGCTCCTTGTGATGGCAAAAATCATAATGAAATGTACATTGGAATAATAAACTTTAAAGGAGGGAGTTATTGCCATGAGAGAAATCGCAAGGCTTAATAAAATAAAATTAAATGAACAAAGTCTTTCTAAACAATGGTTGTTTTGGTTGTCCATTTTAATCCCGTTGATAATATCACTGATGTTATCAATCCCTTTATGGCTTCAAACAAAAATAAACCTTTCTCCTGAAGGTTATGATACTTTTTTGAAAGTATTTAAATTACCTATCGGGGTTTTGTCTCTATCCATACCATTTGTAGCAATAGTTGCACATATCCACAGAACAATACAAACAGCAAAACAAATAGAACTTACAAATCAAAAGAATATTACAGATCGATTCTTTTCACATCACAAATATATTGTAGATTCGTTTTCATCTATAAAAGGAAACGATTTTAAAATAAACAAGACAACAATTACACCTAAAATATCTCATCCACATGCCTTATATAACAAAACATTCCCCACCTCTTCATATATTTCAGGTGTTGATATTAGCTCGAAAAAATTTTACGTAGATTCATTATTAGAGTTATTCTCAAGCGTCGATGATCTTCTTGAAGAAGCTGAGATGATTTTTTTGGGAAATGAACTCCCGCACCAGCGCATCTCTAAATCTGCTATGAATTTTGGTCGCCTGTGGATGACAATCAACGAAATAAATAGAATGATAGAGTTTTCAACACAATCAATAACTTTAGGAGAGCATTTTAAATTCCTCGCCAAGGATGTATCACATGAAGTTAAACTAGTAATCCCATATGTCAACGAAAATGAATTAAAAGAAATTATTGGGGCTACAATATTCATTACCAACCACATATTAGAAGTCATAGGGGATGGTAAGAGAGTTAGTTTTGAAAGTAACAAATTTATTTTTGAATACCATATAAAAAGTGAAATTAATTTATATGACAATATATTTAAAGGTTTAGTGAAAAGTAATGAAGGATGTATTTTTTCTATGGGGAAAAACATACTATCTAAGGACGAGATTGATGCATATGAATTCTTACCAAAATATAAAGAGTAATTTCATATAAAAACATATCGTAGGCTAAATTAAACGCAGTTAATCAAAAAAGTTAAAGAGAATCACAATGGCAGTTCGAAAGCAATCATCCGGTAAGTGGTTATGTGAATGCTACCCTGCTGGCCGCGAAGGTCGCAGGGTACGTAAGCAGTTCGCAACCAAAGGTGAAGCCTTGGCATTTGAGCGCTTCACTATGGAGCAGGTAGATAACAAACCGTGGTTAGGCGAAGCGATCGATCGCCGCAAGCTGAGTGAGGTTGCTAAACTTTGGTACAACCTGCACGGCCAATCCCTCACCGCTGGTGAACGTACCTACAAAAAATTATGCCTGGTGATTGAAGCCTTGGGCGATCCCTCTGCTACCTCCTTCACCGCTAAAGACTTTGCGCATTACCGTGATAAACGATTGTCAGGCGAAATCTACTTTTCTGAAAAATGGAAGAACGGCGCAGATCCTGTCACCGTCAATCTTGAACAAAGCTACCTGAGCGGTATGTTCAGCGAGCTGGCCCGGCTTGGCGAATGGAACCAGCCCAATCCATTAGAGAACATGCGCAAGTTCACCGTCGCAGAAAAGGAAATGGCGTGGCTTACCCATACACAAATCACCGAGCTGTTAGCAGCCTGCAGCAAAGGTGATACTGATTTGCCGCTTGTGGTCGAGGTGTGTCTCAGTACTGGCGCACGCTGGCGAGAGGCGGAAAATCTCACCCGGTCGCAAATAACACCGCATAAGATCACGTTCATTCGAACCAAAGGAAAAAAGAACCGCAGCGTTCCGATCAGTAAAGCACTGTATAAGAAGCTGATAGCAAGAGGGGATGATCGCCTGTTCAGCGAATGCTATTTCCGCTTTATGGCAGCGCTCGAAAACACCAGCATTCAATTACCCAAAGGCCAACTAACCCATGTGTTACGCCATACCTTCGCGGCACACTTTATGATGTCTGGCGGTAATATTCTGGTGCTACAACGCATCCTCGGCCATCATGATATTAAGATGACAATGCGCTATGCTCACCTTGCGCCGGAACACCTCGAAAGCGCCCTGCAATTCAACCCGTTAGCAACCATGCCAAGTGGCGACAAAGTGGCGGCATAGGTTGGTAATTACCGTATTTCCTCACCATTCACCGACATAAAAACTCTTTATAAAACAACTAACTTCTTGATTTTATTATTGTGGTGAGGAAATCGGGTTTTTTGTTGCCTGAAAAAAATAACCTTATAGCACAGAGCTATAATATCCTCACAACCGCCCAATGGCGACAGCCATTAACGCCATGGTATGGCCGCTGGGGATAACGCCCCAACGGCTAGAGCAGCTTAAGAACGAATAAAGGCAAGCAGATCGGCGTTAATCACATCCGCGTGCGAAGTGTGCATACCATGAGGTAATCCCGGATAAATTTTCAGTTCGCTATTGGCCAACAACTTATCCTGCAAAATGGCGGCATTTTGGTAGGGAACAACCTGATCGTCATCGCCCTGCATCACCAGCACCGGTACGGTAATCGCTTTGAGATCTTCGGTCTGATCGGTTTCTGAAAACGCCTTGATCCCTTCATAGTGCGCTTTAGCGCTGCCGGTCATCCCCTGGCGCCACCAGTTTTGAATGGTTCCTTGGGAAACTTCAGCCCCCTGTCGGTTAAAGCCATAGAATGGACCACTGGCGACATCGAGATAGAATTGAGAGCGATTGGCGGCAAGTGCCTTGCGGAAGCCGTCAAACACCTCGATGGGCGTGCCACCAGGGTTATTCTCGGTTTTCACCATCAACGGCGGTACGGAGCTTATCAGCACCGCTTTGGCTACTCTGCCCTGCGGTTGACCATATTTAGCCACATAGCGAGCAACCTGACCGCCGCCGGTTGAATGGCCAACATGGATGGCGTTATGCAGATCAAGGCTTTCAACCACCGCGCAAGCATCAGCCGCGTAGTGATCCATATCGTGCCCTTCGCTAACCTGATCTGAACGGCCATGGCCACGGCGATCGATAGCAATTACGCGAAAACCCTCTGCCAGGAAAAACAGCATCTGATTATCCCAATCATCAGCGCTTAATGGCCAGCCATGATGGAAAACAATAGGCTGCGCCTGTTTCGCCCCCCAGTCTTTAAAGTAAATATTAACGCCATCTTTAGTTTTTACGAATGACATATCACTCACTCCTTTGTAGAAATATGACAACTACTGATTAAAATTAAATGTATTACCTTTAGCGATGACATGAGATTATTGCGTATGAAGCCGAAAAAAACCCCATAGCATCAATGCCACAAACTGTATAAGATGATAAATAATTAAGTTCATCTCTTATCAATTTAATATCATCGCCTCCAATAAAATACATCATGAACTGTTAAGAGTTATCTCATATTTCCTATTGATGAAATACCCTTTCCCTATACATATAACTTTATAAAAATTATCAAAAGGTTATGATAATCAAAATCATCAAGACATCGAATTCCCATCTTAACAAGGCCAGCCACGATCGTCCGTTGAGCAACCGGCGCGTGCCGCTCTAAATCATATGGAATATCGGCGGTTTCGGCGGCGTCAAACAAACCGCCCAGACGTTTTTTCGTAACGTGCGACTGGCAAGTAAGAAAGAGATTAGCCCGTGGTTCAGGGAAGCTGCGATCCGCTTCGCACTGTCTGAGCGGCCAAGCGAATAAGCAAAAATCAAAAAGCCGCCATTATTGGCGGCGTTATATTTCCTTTCGCCCCGAGTAGGACCACACAAGGCAATGCTAGCCTAAAACAATGATGCCCAGGCGTTCCATCAGTTGCGACGCCTGGTAGCTGTCCAGCTTAACGCCTTGTAGATCGATATTGCGTACGTCAAGCTCTCCTAACTCCGAATTGCTCAGGTCGCAATGGGTAAAATTGGCGGAACGCCAGTCAAATGAAGCAAATTCTCCGCCGGAGAGATCCGAACCACTGAAACTCGCCCCCTGAATTTGAGCGCCATTCCAGCGGTTTTCCCACAATTCGCACTTCTCTAGCACCACTTTCGAAAAGTTAGCATAGCTCAGATTGCTTTTTATGATGTAGGCGATGCAAAACCAGCTGCGCGAAGTGATCATGTTCATAAAACTGACGCCGCGAAAATCTGCGCCCTGTGCCCGGCATTCACGGATTTCGATGCCCAATGCGTTGGCGTTTCTGAAGTCTGCCATGGATAAATCGCAATGTTTAAAACTGGCATCCTTAAGCTGTGCCCGACTGAAACTACAGCCTTGTTGACTCTCGCGATCGTAAAACTGACAGCCGATAAACTCACTGCCAGTCAGATCAACGCCGGAAAAATTACAGTTGTGGAAAATGGCATGTTCAATTTTGGCGCCAGTAAATCGATCACGTTCAATCTTTTCACCCTTGAGGATCAACGTCATAGCAAGATACCTGTTTATTTATACATATGCCATGCCATTGTAGCCTTCCCTTGGCCTCAGAGTAAACCGTCATCAAGGATGGGCTGTATAAGTCACGGCTCGCTGATAACATTGCCGATCGGCGCCTACACCAATGGTGGCCAGAACACAAGAGGCCGCAGATTTGCGGGCTATTGCCAAGATAGTTATCTGGCCGTGTGTTGTGTTGGAAAACAATTAAACCTGACAGTCGACAACACCCGAGAGACGAACATGGTGTTGAGGTACTTAATTTAGCGCTGTTACTAAGCTGGTATTTTATTGAACTTACCTTAGCGAAATATCATTCAAAGAAAAATACAGGGGATTTTATCTAAAATCACCACTACATTATTTCATTATATAAAAGCAGACGATAGGGTATATACCGCCAAAATAAATCACTCATTAAATATTATAACCCCAAAGGTAATCTCAATATAAGCACTGCCATAATAACCAATGAATTACTCACCTACTCCACGTCAACCGACGTTTCTTGCATAGCCATTAAGAGTGAAAAACATACAAAACATAACTATTTCTAATTTATTGCATTTCATATTATTCCATGGTTTAAATAAAATTAAAATATGCCCCCTGTATATTACCAGATAGGCCAGCCAGGGAATTTGCAGCCCAAACTCCAGCAATTAAAAAAATTACCTACGCTTACATTAATAATTAATTCCATGTCTAAAACTTGCAAAATGTAAATGTTGTATTATATTTATTTTTACATCTCAATTATTTAGCATCACTGAACATACCGATGGGAAACTATTCTACGTTCCCAACACAGGGATATGTTCCCTACATCACTAAAAGGCCAACAGATGAGACTAAAACCAATCGTCAAAAGCCTCGCCTTAGCGGGATTACTCACTACCATAGCGATGCCTGGCTTGGCACAAGAAACAACAAAAGATGCGACAGCGGCGACAAAACAGGCAAATAATGCCCTGTATGAACAACTCCCCTTCTCCGATAACACCGACTTTACCAACGCCCACAAAGGTTTTATTGCCCCTCTACCGCAAGAGATAATTAAAGGCGAAAAGGGCAACGTTATCTGGAACCCGCAACAATACGCATTTATTAAAGAGGGGGAAAAAGCCCCCGATACGGTCAACCCCAGCCTGTGGCGGCAATCGCAACTCATCAATATTAGCGGCTTGTTTGAAGTCACCGATGGGGTGTATCAAATTCGTAACCTCGATCTTTCCAATATGACCATTATTGAAGGGAAAGAAGGCATCACGGTGGTCGATCCATTGGTATCAGCAGAAACCGCCAAGGTCGGTATGGAACTGTACTATAAGAATCGTGGCAAGAAACCGGTGGTTGCAGTGATCTACACCCACAGCCACGTTGACCACTACGGTGGCGTACGCGGCGTGGTAGACGAAGCAGATGTCAAAAACGGCAAAGTGAAAATTTATGCGCCTGACGGCTTTATGGATTCTGCGGTCGCCGAAAATATCATGGCGGGCAACGTGATGAGCCGCCGCGCCAGTTACATGTATGGCAACCTGCTCAAACCAGAGGCCAGAGGACAGGTCGGCGCCGGTCTGGGTACCACAACCTCCGCTGGAACCGTGACCCTGATCGCACCTACGAACTACATTACCAAAACCGGTCAGAAGGAAGTGATCGACGGATTGACCTATGACTTTATGCTGGCTCCAGGCTCTGAAGCGCCAGCTGAAATGCTGTGGTATATCGAAGAGAAAAAGCTGATTGAAGCAGCAGAAGACGTCACACATACGCTGCACAACACCTATTCTCTGCGCGGGGCAAAAATTCGTGAACCGCTGCCTTGGTCAAAATATATCAACGATGCATTGCAGTTATGGGGTGACAAAGCCGAAATTATCATGGCGCAACACCATTGGCCGACCTGGGGTAACGACAACGTTAAAAACCTGCTGAAAAGCCAGCGTGACCTGTATCGGTATATCAACGACCAAACGCTGCGTATGGCGAACCAAGGTCTAACGCGCGACGAAATCGCCGCCAACTTTACCCTGCCGCCCGCGCTCGCCACGGCCTGGGCTAACCGTGGCTATTACGGATCGGTAAGTCATGACGTCAAGGCCACCTATGTGCTTTATCTTGGCTGGTTTGATGGTAACCCGGCCACGCTGGATGAACTGCCGCCAGAAGAAGCGGCGAAGAAATTCGTTGAGTACATGGGCGGCGCGGACAATATTCTGCAGAAAGCCAAGGCTGACTATGATCGGGGCAACTATCGCTGGGTAGCACAGGTGGTCAGTAAAGTGGTCTTTGCCGATCCCAAGAACGAAGCGGCTCGCCACCTTGAGGCGGATGCGCTGGAACAGCTTGGCTACCAGGCAGAATCCGGCCCGTGGCGCAACTTCTACCTGACCGGGGCACAAGAGTTGCGCAACGGCGTCAAGCAATTACCAACGCCAAATACCGCCAGTCCGGACACGGTACGCGCCATGACGCCGGAGATGTTCTTTGACTATTTAGGCGTGCATATTAACGGTGAAAAAGCCGCCAAGGCGCATATCGTGCTGAACTTTGACTTCGGCGAGCAAGACGGTAAATACAAAATCGAATTGGAAAACGGCGTGCTCAACCACACCGCCAACGCCGAAGCCAAAGACGCCGATGCGGCGATTACGCTTTCCCGTGACGCCTTGAACCGTATCGTTCTGAAAGAACAGACGCTGAAAGAAGAGCAAGACAAAGGGGATGTAAAAATCACCGGCGATAGCCAAAAGCTAAACGAACTGTTGGGCTATATGGATAAGTTCGACTTCTGGTTTAATATCGTCACGCCATAAACGCAATGCCCCGGTGAGGTCGCCGTCACCGGGGCATTGCATTGGCAGTTGAATGCCGCGAACATCAGTAAGCGGCTACAACGGCGGATAATTACTTCTTCACCGCGCTGTTAACGGTTTCAGCGGCTTGCCACACGCGGTATTTCACCTCCACGTCCTGCGGCACATAGACCACGATCGGCAGGCGGCTGTTATAGCGCTGCATTGCGGCATCCCCCAGATTTGCCGCCACAAACTGCCGGTGCTTGCTACCGTCTGGACAGGCCATCATGGTAGAGGCTGGCGCAGACAGTTTATCCAGCACCAGATAATCGTAACCCCAGCCGGACAGCGTCTTGCTTTCCAGTTTGCCGCCCATCATATGGCGGTTGCAGTCCACTTCCAGCGTCTTGCCAATCAGCAGTTCCACTTTAAAGTTTTCTTCATGGTCCTGCTTCGGCAGGTAAATGACCTGTCGCGTCATGCCCTTCTCTGCCTGCGGATAAGGCGCTACCTTTTCCAGCGGCTGTTGGCTGAGGGGGTCGTTGTCGGTCGCAGAGGTCGCCGCACCGGCGGTGGTTGCCATCAGCATGCCGGCAACCAGCAAAGAGATCTTTTTCATTAACTTTCCCTATGATTTTCCTAAAATCCGAGCATACGTTAATACACTCCCTTGCCACATGCCAACGGTTTAATCTTCTTTACATATAGATATCTATAAACTTAACAACCAACATAAAAATAAAATACAGCATAAAAAACGGATAAATAACGCAAAATTCCGTATTAAGGTTTTCTTAAGACAGAATTATTACAGTCGGCGTATCCCTGTTATCTCGCGAGCGCCCCTGTGAAGCGACAAAAACTGGCACAACCTTTGTTAAATCAAACCTCAACAACACCACATATTAAGACATCTGCCATTTACTCTTTGCCGACATCCTTTTACCGTTGGCAGGTTTTTGGTTTGTTGGTCAGTGGTTTGCTGTTGATGTGGCTTTCACGCAACGAGCAACTGGACTGGGCGATCAGCAATTACTGGTATGACGCTGCCAGCGGGCATTTTCCCTGGCAAAACAATTTTTGGCTCGATTTAATCAATCATCGACTGCTGAAAATAAGCGTGATCGGCGCGGCAGCGGCCAGCTTGCTGTGGGCGATCTACCAGCGGCATGCGCGTTTGGCGTTCTGCATGCTGCTGCTGGGTATCGGCCCCTTGGTGGTCGGCGTCCTGAAGGCCAGCAGCGCGCACTCCTGCCCATGGGACCTGCTGGAATACGGCGGTCAGGCGATGTCCTATCCCCTGCTGGGCGCGGTACCGCCCCACCCGGGGCCGGGACGCTGCTTTCCGGGTGGGCATGCCTCCAGCGGATTTGCGCTGATGGCGGTGTTTTTTCTGTTTTATCCGCTGCGGCCGCGCATCGCTTATACCTGGTGGTTTGGCGGCCTCACGCTCGGCATGCTGATGGGCTTTGGCCAGGTGATGCGCGGCGCACATTTCTTTTCCCATAACCTGTGGGCAGGTTGGTGGGTTTGGTTCAGCCAACTGGCTGTTTATTGGTGGGTTAGTGGCTACTTAAGCCGCAAGACGAGGTAACTATAATGGAGCAGTTGAATTATCTTCTTTTCGCCTGGATTAACGCGACCCCGGCCTCGCCAGAATGGACGATCGATCTCGCCACCTTCCTGGCACGCGATCTGATCGCCATCGTCCCGCTGCTGATTGTCGGACTGTGGTTATGGGGGCCAAAAAACGCGCTGGTTTCACAACGTGCGGTAGTGGCGAAGACGACAATTGCTCTCGGTTTTTCCCTGTTGGCCTCAGCCTCCATCGGCATGCTGCTACCGCACGAACGGCCATTCGTTGCCGGCATCGGTTATACCTTCCTGCAACATGCTCCTGACAGCTCCTTCCCCAGCGATCACGGCACTGCGATTTTCACCTTTGCCATTGCATTTTTGTGCTGGCACCGCATGTGGTCCGGCATCATGTTGATGGTTGTCGCGGCAGGCATTGCCTGGTCACGCGTCTATCTTGGCGTACACTGGCCGCTGGATATGGTGGGCGGGTTGTTGCTGGGCATGGTTGGCTGTCTGTTCGCGCAACTGGTATGGAATCTGTTTGGCGATCTGATTGCCGCCAAACTGGAACGGCTGTATCGCTTCCTGTTTGCCTTCCCGATCCGCAAAGGCTGGGTAAAAGAGTAATCACCTGCGGGGCGTTACCGCCCCGTTATTTAAACGACCCCGGTGGTCACACAAAACGCCCGGCTTTCGCCAGCGGCAAGCATCAGCAAGCTCCCGGCGCGTTCAGCCGCCAGATACCCCTCAGGCCGACAGGTTGCCGGTAAAACAAACGCGGCAACCTTCTGATCCGCATTATGCAAAATCCAGCGCGTGGCATAATTGAACTGCGCGGTGGAAAAGCGTGTCACGAACCGGTGCCCCTGCGGCGCGAGCATGAAGAACTCGGCCTGGTCGACATACTGCGACAGTCGATCGGCAAAAAAGACGATTTCCGGATCGTAATGCTGCGGCTCGCTCAATTCGCAGACCCCTTGACCACGCTCGGCCAGACGTTGAGTAAACGCCAACCATGACGGCGTCGGCTTAACGTGCGCCGGGATGCTTTCACGCAGTTGCAGCGCTGAACCGGGCAAATTCTGTCGAAACGTCGCGCCCGCCACATAGGCATAATTCATATGACACATATATTGTAGCGGCATTGGCACACCGGCCAGATTGGTGACCTGCATTTCAATATCGAACTGCGCGCTGCACGCCGTCAACCTCACCGCCGGCTGCGCTCGATAACGGTGGCCGAATCCTTTGACATATTCTACGCTGCCGCCTATCGCCAGCCGATCGCCCTCCACCTCCAGCCAGGCTGCGTCCATGGTCGCGCACGGCATTTCGCCATGCAGCGAATGACAGTCCTCCGGCGACGGGCAGCCGTTGCTCAACAGTCCCGAATGGAAGGCAAAGCAACCATAAGTATCTACAATGTTGTCGCCTGGCCGCGGCTGGCTAAACATATTCTCCATTTTTAAATCATGGCCGTCGAACTGCGCGTCCCAGATCATCTGCCCGTAGTACGGCAGCACCGTCAGATGGCCGCGGCTATTCGCCAACGTTAAACCGGCAATGCCGCTGGGATAGCGAAACGCCGTTACGCAGAATGATGCACAGCGGTATACCTCACGCGGTGCAGGACCGAACAACTCAGGAAATAAATGTATTTTCGCTTTCATCCACATTCTCCTTATGATTGATCGGTAGCCATTCTGTGCGCAGTCTGACGTTTTTGATGGCGAAGCTCCGCCAAAAAATAGAACCCGACATAGGCAAAACACAGTAGCGAGACCACAAACGCCTGTTGCATCGAACCAAGACGGTCGGAAACATAACCCTGCAATGCCGGAACAAACGCCGCGCCGACAATCGACATGACGATGATCGCCCCGGCTACTTCGGTATATTTGTTTTCTACCGTTGCCAGGGTACCGGCATAAATGGTCGCCCAGCAGGGGCCGAACAGCACGCTAACAAACACCGCTGCGTAAACGGCGGTAAAGTTCGGCACCAGCGCTACATAGGCCAGCGTAACCAGGCCCAGCAGCGCATAGACAATCAGCACTTTTTCGGCTTTGAAGCGGGTCATCAGGAAGTTGGCAATAAACTTGCCGATAAAGAAGCAGATAAAGCTGTAAATCATAAAGTTGGACGCATCACGTTCGTTGGTCGCCCCGAGGTTCAACGCCAAACGGATGGTGAACGACCACACCGCCACCTGCATGCCGACATATAAAAACTGTGCGGCAATGCCTTTACGGAACCGCGCGTTGCCCGCCAGGTATTTCAGCGTTTCCCCCAATGCCGGCGCCGCGGCCTGCTCACCCTGCTCATCTTGCGGCTTGCAGCGTGGATAACGGGTCAGCAGGAACAGCAGCATCACCACCACCAGCACCATAATCAGGTATTTGTACGGTTCCAGCGTATGTTCCAGCATCGACAGGCGGAACTGATGAACCTGATCCGGCGACATGCCGGCCATCTGCGCTTCCAGGCTGTCCCCTTCCTGAAATACCAGATATTTTCCCAGCACGATGCCCATTAGCGCCCCCACCGGATAAAACGTCTGGCTGACGTTCAACCGCAGCGTTGCGTAATCGCGGTGACCAATCATCGAACTGTAAGTGTTGGCAGCGGTTTCCAAAAAGCTCAAGCCAATGGCAATGGCGAAAATCGCCGCCAGAAACATGGTATAGGTCGCCATATGCGAAGCGGGATAAAACAGCATGCAACCGACGATATACAGCGTCAGGCCGATCAGAATTGCCGCTTTGTAACTGCTGTTTTTAATCACCAGCGATGCCGGAATGGCAATCAGAAAATAACCGCCATAGAACGCGCTCTGTACCAGCGCGCTGGCGAAATCGCTCAGCGCAAACACACTCTTGAACTGGGTTATCAGAATGTCGTTCAGGCTGGCGGCACAGCCCCACAACGGGAACAGACAGGACAACAGGATAAATTGAAACAGCGGCGTCCTGTTCAGATAACCGTCTGCTTGCTGCTCGATGGTCTGGCGCATTTTATACTCCTTGTTGTCTGGTGGAGATAAAGTCATGGAACTGCGCAGCATCAGGATAAGAACGCTGCGTGCCCTTGCCGGTGACGCTATAGGCGGCATAGGCAACCGCCTGCTGCATGGCGCTCAGGACATCGTTTTGACGAATATAATGCTGCGCGAAGCAGCCGATAAATGCGTCGCCGGCGCCGCTGGTATCCAGCGCCCTCACTGGCAGCGACGCAACATGCTCACAGCTGTTGTCAGTCATCCACAGTGCGCCGCGTTGTCCAAGAGTAACAATCAGGTTGCGCAAGCCTTGATCCAGCAGGCTCTGGCCGGCGCGGCGAATATTGTCATCGTTGTCGACCGGCATGCCGGTAAGAATTTCCAGCTCGGTTTCATTGGGGATAAAGAATTCGCATTGGCAGGCGTAGCGAATATCCAGCTCGCGCGCTGCGGGGGCTGGATTAAGGATCACCTTGATGTGATGTCGCCGTGCAAAATCAATCGCCGCATACACCGTCTCCAGTGGAATCTCGAGTTGCAAAATGATCAATCGACACTGTTGCAGGGCATCGGCGGCCTGGTCGATATCTGCCGGCAACAGGTGATTATTAGCCCCTTTGACGATCAAGATACGGTTTTGCGAGGTTGAACGATCGACAAATATCGGCGCAACGCCACTGCTGACGCCCGGCACTTTCTTCACAAAACGCGTATCAATACCGGCCCGTTGCAGGTTACGCAGCGTGTTATCGGCAAACAGATCGTCCCCTACCCGTGTCACCATCATCACATCGGCCCCCATCCTGGCGGCCGCTACCGCCTGGTTGGCCCCCTTACCACCGCAACCCAGCTCAAATTCCGCTGCCTCCAGCGTTTCTCCGGCCTTTGGCATCTGGTCGATATAGCTGATTAAATCCACCATGTTCGAACCGATTACTGCAATATCCATCGTTGTGTCCCCGTTGTTTTTTTAGTCATATGATGTTAATTAAATAACATTATCAACGCGTGATTGTTATATGTGTGACATCGATCGCAACTATGAATCACCGGTTACACGCTAAAACAATCTATATTTGCACCGTGACAGATGTTATAATTCTCACATTACTCACGTTTATCTGGCTGACTCTGATTAAGGAATCGCAATGACTATTGAAAACATTGACTACGCTCGCTATATCGATCACACCCTGCTGGCGATGGACGCCAGTGAAGCGCAAATCGCCAAACTGTGCGAAGAAGCACAACAGCACAATTTTTATGCGGTCTGTGTTAACTCCGGCTACGTTCCGCTGGCGGCACACCTGCTGCAGGAAAGCGAGGTCAAAGTTTGTTCGGTGATTGGTTTCCCACTGGGTGCGGGTCTGACGGTGGCCAAGGCGTTCGAGGCCAAAGCGGCCATCGCTGCCGGGGCGCAGGAAATCGATATGGTGATCAACGTCGGTTGGCTGAAAAGCGGCCTCAACGATCGGGTAAAAGCCGACATCGCCGCAGTGCGCGAGGTTTGCGCCGCGATCCCGTTGAAGGTAATATTGGAAACCTGTCTGCTCAGCGACGCGCAAATCGTACAAGTGTGTGAAATGTGCCGCGAACTTGAGGTCGCCTTCGTGAAAACCTCCACCGGTTTCAGCACCGGCGGCGCACGCGAAGAGCACGTCAAGCTGATGCGTGAAACCGTCGGCAGTGAAATGGGCGTGAAGGCGTCTGGCGCGGTGCGCGACCGTGCCACCGCCGAGAAGATGATCGCCGCAGGCGCCACGCGTATTGGTACCAGCTCCGGCGTCGCAATCGTTTCCGGTGCCGAGGCCGCTGCCGGCAGTTACTGATTCTGACGGTTGACTGCGCCACCGTTAACCGGGCGAATAACATGCGGGGTAATGCGTTCTATACGCAGCCCCGCATTTTTGTGCTTATCACCTTTTCGGTGTAGCGGCCCGCGCAAGCTGCAACATGATTCTTTATTTCTAGACCTTTGGGAACACGACATGGAAACGCGGCGCGAAGAGCGTATCAACCGACTAATCCAGGCGCTAAAGCGTGCTGACAAGATTCATTTAAAAGAAGCCGCTGCACTACTGGGCGTTTCTGAAATGACCATCCGTCGCGATCTTAGCGCCGAGCCTGCTGCCGTGGTGCTGCTCGGCGGTTATGTGGTAGCCGATCCACGCAACAACGGCGTTACCCACTATTTTGTCTCCGACCAAAAAGCCAAACAGGTCAACGAAAAACGGCGTATCGGGTTGCTTGCCGCGCCGTTGGTCAACGAAAACGACACGGTATTTTTCGACTGCGGTACCACCACCCCGGCAATTATTGACGCTATCTCCGACGATCTGCCGTTTGTTGCCGTCTGCCACTCCTTAAATACTTTCCTGGCATTGCAGGACAAACCACAGTGCACGGTGATCCTGTGCGGTGGCGAATTCAAACCCAATAACTACATCTTCAGCGGCGTCGGCAAACACAACGAGATGGATCATATCTGCCCGAACCTGGCGTTTATCTCCGCCGCTGGCCTCAGCCTGCAACAGGGGGCAACCTGTTTCAACTTTGATGAACTGGAAATGAAACACCGCGCCATGGCGATGGCGCAGCAGTCCATCCTGGTGGCCGACCACAGTAAGTTCGGCAAGGTGAAACCGGCCTGTATCGCGCCACTGAGCCAATTTGACCGCATCATTACCGATCGGCAACCCGACCATGCATTCAGCGAGTTCTTTGACCAGCACGGTATCGCCCTTCGCTATTGATGATTTATCCACCGCCGGCGGTCTGCCCGGCGGTTTCCCCTACCGAAAATACCGCGCAATACTGTGCAATTAATGCGCGATCGATCGACGCGTAGCGCGATTTTCCTGCGGCGCCAGGTTAATAAATTGCAACAAAGTGCGACGGCATTTTTTAGCGTATTGGTAATTCTGATGCATTAATCCGCGGACGCCGTAATAACGGCCACTATTTATATGACAAAGAGCAAGAAGATTCTTATCTAAATATTCACATTGAATTAACCAAATTGCTGAAAAAATAATCTGGCACGGTTATTTATATGATGAATGATTGCGCAGATTTATACCGATGAGAGTCAATAAGGGCAACGACCAATACTGAGCAAAAAACAAAAATAAATGAATTAAATCAATATATTAACAAAAACCCCACTTAAACAACAAATGTGATCTACATCACTAAAAACGCTTATTGACAGTTTTTAACTAGATCACGCCACCCGCATAAAATATATTGCTCGACTTATTCCTAAAAGCAGCCTTTTATCTGGTCAAAGTTTCGACAAACCAGATAAACATAGAGGTTCTGCTGAGAGCGCTTTCAGCACAAAATATTACACAAATGCGCAACAGGTGCATTAAAAAAACACAAAAAAGCCTATGCCTGCGCATATTGTGCATTTGAGAGCGTGATCACGGTTGTTTCTGCTGCAAATCGTTATCTTGCCGCCAACAAAATCGGCGGACAGGTATCCTCCGGCATAAAAGGCATTTATCTGCCTGCCTGCGGCAGAAAAATTTGCAACCAGTTAACCGGCAACGGTGCTTAGCACAATATATAACCAGGGGGACGTACTTATCCCCGACAGTCACATTTGATTTCACCGTCGGCGCCAATGTTCTATTACGTCGAGGGTTTTAAGCTTACGTTTATTAATTTTAAATTAACGTGTTCACTTCGGAGATATTTATGGACACTACTCAGACCGGCACTATTGCCTCTGCGGCTTCGGGTTCCAGCAGTACCTGGCGCAAAACTGACACCATGTGGATGCTGGGCCTGTACGGCACGGCAATTGGCGCCGGTGTGCTATTCCTGCCGATCAACGCCGGCATCGGTGGTTTGATTCCACTGATCATCATGGCGATTATCGCCTTCCCAATGACTTTCTTCGCCCACCGTGGCCTGTGCCGCTTCGTACTGTCCGGCAAAAACCCCGGCGAAGACATCACCGAAGTGGTAGAAGAACACTTTGGCATCAGCGCCGGTAAGCTGATTACCCTGCTGTACTTCTTTGCCATCTATCCGATTCTGCTGGTTTACAGCGTCGCTATCACCAATACCGTCGACAGCTTCATTACCCACCAGTTGGGCATGACGTCGCCGCCGCGCGCCATTCTGTCGTTAATCCTGATCCTCGGGCTGATGACCATCGTGCGCTTTGGCGAACAGGCCATCGTTAAAACCATGAGCATTCTGGTATTCCCGTTTGTCGCGGTACTGATGCTGCTGGCGCTGTATCTGATCCCTAACTGGACCGGCGCCATCTTCGAAAACGTGTCACTGTCTGGCAGCGGTGCCGGTCTGGGCCACGGCCTGATCATGACGCTGTGGCTGGCGATTCCGGTGATGGTGTTCTCGTTCAACCACTCGCCAATCATCTCCGCCTTTGCTGTGGCAAAACGCGAAGAATACGGCGCGGACGCCGAGAAGAAATGTTCACGCATTTTGGCTTACGCACACATCATGATGGTACTGACCGTGATGTTCTTCGTGTTCAGCTGCGTGCTGAGCCTGTCACCGGCCAACCTGGCGGAAGCCAAGGCACAGAACATTTCGATTCTGTCTTACCTGGCAAACCACTTCCATAACCCGATGATTGAATACATCGCGCCGGTAATCGCCTTCGTTGCCATCACCAAATCGTTCCTGGGTCACTACCTTGGCGCCCGTGAAGGCTTTAACGGTATGGTGCATAAATCCCTGAAGAGCCGCGGCAAAACCATCAGCACCAACAAGCTGAACCGCATCACCGCCATCTTCATGCTGGTAACCACCTGGATCGTGGCAACGCTGAACCCAAGCATTCTGGGCATGATTGAAACCCTCGGCGGCCCAATTATCGCCATGCTACTGTTCCTGATGCCGATGTATGCCATTCGCAAAGTGCCTGCCATGCGCAAGTACAGCGGGCATATCAGCAACGCCTTCGTGGTGCTGATGGGTCTGATCGCCATGTCGGCCATCCTGTACACCCTGTTCAGTTGATCCCGTACCGCCGGCGCTCCGTGCGCCGGCACTTCTGCACGACCCCATTCCCCTTTTTGATTGACGCCTTTATTCATTATAAGGAGGCGAGACCATGGTTAGCGTTTTCGATATTTTCAAAATTGGCATTGGTCCATCCAGTTCCCACACCGTCGGTCCGATGAAAGCCGGCAAACAATTTGTCGACGATTTGATTGACGGCGGGCTACTCGAGCAAACCCGTCATATCGTGGTGGATGTCTATGGGTCGCTGTCGCTGACCGGTAAGGGCCACCATACCGACATTGCGATTATCATGGGGCTGGCAGGCAACCTGCCGCATGACGTGGACATTGACAGCATCCCCGGCTTTATCCGTGACGTAGAAGTCACCGCTCGTCTGCCGATTGCCGGTGGCCGCCATCAGGTGGATTTCCCCTTGGCCAGCAGCATGAATTTCCACCACGACAATCTGCCGCTGCATGAAAACGGCATGCGCATCCGTGCGTTCGCCGAGGAACAGTTGCTGCACAGCCAAACCTATTATTCGATCGGCGGTGGTTTTATCGTCGATGAAGCGCATTTTGGCCTGCCCGCCAGCGATGCACGGCCACTGCCGTACCCGTATCACAGCGCACGCGATCTGCAACAACACTGTAAGGACACCGGCCTGTCACTGTCCGGGCTGGTGATGCAGAACGAACTGGCGCTGCGCAGCAAAGACCAGATCGACGCCCATTTCGCCGCCGTATGGCAGGTAATGCGTGACGGTATCGAGCGCGGTATGAACACGGAAGGACTGCTGCCAGGGCCGATGAAGGTACAGCGCCGCGCCGCCGCGTTGCGCCGCATGCTGGTCACCGGCGACAAAAACAATATCGATCCGATGAACGTGGTGGATTGGATCAATATGTTCGCCTTCGCAGTGAACGAAGAAAATGCCGCCGGCGGACGAGTGGTTACCGCGCCGACCAACGGTGCCTGCGGGATCATTCCGGCGGTGCTGGCGTATTACGATCGGTTCATCCGACCGGTGAATACCAATTCCTACAGCCGCTTCTTCCTGACCGCGGGTGTGATAGGCGCACTGTATAAAATGAACGCCTCCATTTCTGGCGCCGAAGTCGGCTGTCAGGGCGAAGTTGGAGTAGCCTGTTCGATGGCGGCTGCCGGTCTAGCAGAATTGATGGGCGGTAGCCCTGCTCAGGTGTGCATTGCGGCAGAAATCGCCATGGAGCACCATCTGGGGTTGACCTGCGATCCGCTGGCCGGCCAGGTTCAGGTGCCCTGTATCGAACGTAACGCGATTTCCGCCGTGAAGGCGGTCAATGCCGCGCGCATGGCGCTACGCCGTACCAGCGAGCCGCGCGTGTGCCTGGATAAGGTGATCGAAACCATGTATGAAACCGGCAAGGACATGAACGCCAAATATCGCGAAACGTCGCAAGGCGGGCTGGCGATCAAAGTGGTGGCCTGCAACTGATTGGCTGATGCCGCACAACAGACGGGGCGCCGTTCAAGGCGCCCCGTCACAGGCTGCAACCGATCGCTAACCGGTTTAGCCGAAGATACTGCCGAACCACTGGGTCAGCGTCATCATCACCCGATCCCAGATCCGGCTGAAGAAGTTCCCCTCTTTGACTTCCTGCATCGCCACCAGCGGGCGCTGATCGATGACTTTGCCATCAAGCTGGAAGTCGATGGTGCCCACCACCTGATTCTTGGCCAACGGTGCCTTTAGGCTATCGCTGTTGAGCTTATAGCTGGCTTTGAGGTTTTTCATCTGCCCTTTCGGAATGGTGATCGATGCATCTTTCGCGACGCCCAACGGCACTTCACCGACGTCGCCAAACCACACCCGCTGGGTGATAAACGGCTTGTCTGCCTTGATCGGCGTGGTGGTTTCGTAGAAACGGAAGCCCCAGGTCAGCAGCTTTTCGCTCTCGCTAAAACGCACGCGATCGCTCGGCGCACCCAGCACCACCGAAATCAGCCGCATCGGGCCATCGGTGGCGGAGGCCACCAGATTGTGGCCAGCGCCGCTGGTATAGCCAGTTTTGATGCCGTCAACCGACAGATTGCTGCTCCATAGCAGCCGATTGCGGTTTACCTGGCGGATCTTGTTGAAGGTAAATTCCTTTTCCTTGTGCAGCGCGTATTCATCCGGCACGTCGCGAATCAGCGCCTGACTCAGCAGCGCCATGTCGCGCGCGGTGCTGAATTGTCCTTCGGCATCCAGACCATGTACCGTCAGGAAATGCGTATTCTGCAGGCCTAGGTGCTTGGCATAGCCGTTCATCAATGAAACAAAGGATTCCTGACTGCCGGCCACATAGTCCGCCAGCGCAATGCTGGCGTCGTTGCCTGACTGAATAACGATACCTTTGTTCAGCTCCATCACCGGCACCCGATCGCCCGGTTTGATAAACATCAGCGATGAACCGCGCAATACCGGATTGCCGGTAGCCCAGGCGTCTTTACCAACGGTAACCAGATCGGTCGGCTTGATCTTGCCGGCCTTGATTGCCTGACCGATCACATAGCTGGACATGATTTTCGTCAGACTGGCTGGATCGAGCCGGCTATCCGGGTTGCCTTCCGCCAGGATCTTGCCGCTGTTGTAGTCCATCAATACAAATGCCTTTGCATCGACCTGTGGCGGAGCCGGTGGCGCGGCAGCCTGAACCGCAGGCAAGGCAAGACAAAGAATACCGACGCTAAAGGTCAGTTTTTTAAGGGAAGAAGATAAATTTTTTTTCATCATATCGTCGCCAGAGTGTCCTTTCAAACCATTGAAATAGCGTTAACTTTCAAACCTGTTGCGTTTTCAGCCAACCAGCGAGAAGTGCCCGGTACATCATTCCAATCGCCAACTCCCGGCGATTGCGTATTAATTTAAGTTATGTACCGAAACGGCCCTTGCTGTGAGTTTATTAGATTTATCTTATTTTTGCAGGGTTTAGCGGTGATTTTCAGGACTTTTACATAACTGTACGCTTTAGGCCACAAATTGAGTAAAAACCGTGCCAAACAGCCATTTTTAGTACCACTGCCGATTGACCGGACAGCGCTGTGTTGCCGTTACAGCCTCTACTCGTGCCAACAGCCAGCCAAACGTTTTAACCGCCATACGGCTATACGCCTTGACGCCCAAATCAAGACTAATATATTCCAAAACCGCATATAACCAGGTTATTTGTTCTTTTCAATAGCCACAATTGCAGCGCTATCATCCAAATAACGGTTTTAAAACCGAATTATTCTGGAGAAAGCCATGGCAATCGCGACATCCGCACTCGACACCATCGGCAATACGCCGATGCTGGAACTGACACAGTTTGATACCGGCCCGTGCCGCCTGTTCGTGAAGCTGGAAAACCAAAACCCCGGCGGTTCGATCAAAGACCGCGTGGCGCTGTCGATGATCGAACAGGCGGAGCGCGACGGACAACTGTCCCCCGGCGGCACCATCATTGAGGCCACCGCCGGCAACACCGGGCTGGGGCTGGCACTGGTCGCGGCGATGAAAGGCTATCGGTTGCTGCTGGTGGTGCCGGACAAGATGAGCCGCGAGAAAATTTTCCACCTGCGCGCGCTGGGCGCAGAAGTGCTGCTGACCCGCTCCGACGTCGGCAAGGGTCACCCGGCGTATTATCAAGACTACGCCCAACGGCTGGCGGCAGAAACCCCCGGCGCGCTGTATATTGACCAGTTCAACAACCCGGCCAACCCGGCGGCGCATGCCAAGACCACCGCGCCGGAGCTGTGGCGCCAGATGGAACAGCAGATTGACGCTATCGTGGTCGGCGTTGGCTCCGGCGGCACGCTGGGCGGGCTGAGCCAATATTTTTCCACCGTCTCGCCGGACACCGAGCTGGTACTGGCGGATCCGGCCGGCTCGATTCTGGCGGATTATCTTGATAACGGCCAAATCGGCGACGCCGGCAGTTGGCTGGTCGAGGGCATCGGCGAAGACTTCGTGCCACCGCTCGGTGACTTCGAACGGCTGCGCAACGCCTATCGCATCAGCGATCGTGAAGCGTTCAGCACCGCCCGCGAGCTACTGCGCAAGGAAGGCATTCTGTCCGGATCGTCAACCGGTACGCTGCTGGCTGCCGCGCTACGCTACTGCCGTGCGCAGACCACGCCAAAACGCGTTGTCACCTTTGTCTGCGACAGCGGCAATAAATACCTGTCAAAAATGTATAACGATTACTGGCTGCGTGAGCAGGGACTGCTGCAGCGCCCGCCGCAGGGTGACCTGCGCGATCTGATTGCCTATCGCCATGATGAGGGTGCGACGGTTGCCGCCGCGCCGGACGACACGCTGGCAGTGGTACATGCACGCATGCGGCTGTATGACATTTCACAACTGCCGGTTCTGGACAACGACCGCGTGGTCGGGCTGATTGACGAATGGGATCTGCTCAATGCGCTGCAGGCCGACGCCAGTCACTTCAACCTGCCGGCCGAGCGTGCCATGACGCGCGCGGTGCAAACCCTGCAAAAAGACGCCGATCAACGGCAGTTGATGGCGACGTTTTCTCACGGCCACGTCGCGGTAGTGCTCGACGGCGAGCGCTTCCTCGGTCTTATCACACGTACCGACGTACTGAACGCCTGGCGTCAGAAATTAGCCTAAAAGGAATCATCATGAGCACATTCGCCACTAAAAGCGTGCATGCAGGTTACACTCCGGACGCTACCGGCGCGGTAATGCCGGCAATTTACGCCACCTCGACCTATGCGCAACCAGCGCCCGGCGAACCTGCCGGTTATGAATATTCACGCAGTGGCAATCCGACGCGCAGCGCGCTGGAAAACGCCATTGCCGAACTGGAGGGCGGCAGTCGCGGTTATGCATTTGCCTCGGGACTGGCGGCCTGCGCAACGGTACTGGAACTGCTCGATCAAGGCAGCCATCTGGTGGCGGTAGACGATTTGTATGGCGGTACCTACCGCCTGTTAGAGAAGGTGCGCAGCCGTAGCGCCGGGCTACGGGTGACCTATGTCGCCCCGGGCGACAGCGCCGCGCTGGAACAGGCGATCGAGCCCGATACCAAAATGATCTGGGTGGAAACCCCGACCAATCCGCTGCTGAAGCTGGCGGATCTGGCAGCCATCGCCGCGATCGCCAAAAAGCATCGACTGATCGGCGTAGTGGATAATACCTTCGCCTCGCCGGCGCTTCAGCGCCCACTGGAGTATGGGTTCGACGTGGTGCTGCATTCCGCCACCAAATATCTGAACGGTCATTCCGACGTGGTGGCCGGCGTCGCGGTGGTCGGCGACAACCCCGAATTGGCGCAACAGCTTGGCTTTTTGCACAATGCGGTGGGCGGCATCCTCGATCCATTCAGCAGTTTCCTGACCCTGCGCGGTATCCGTACCCTGGCGCTGCGCATGGAACGCCACAGCCACAGTGCGCTGCGTATCGCCCAGTGGCTGGAGGGCCGACCACAGGTGGAAAACGTCTACTATCCCGGCCTGACCAGCCATCCGCAACACGCGCTGGCGGCGCGGCAAATGCAACAGTTTGGCGGTATGATCTCACTGCGCCTGAAGGGGGATGACGCCTATGCGCGTCGGGTGATTGGCCGCCTGTCGCTGTTCACGCTGGCCGAAAGCCTGGGCGGTGTGGAAAGCCTGATCGGCCAGCCGTTCAGCATGACCCACGCTTCAATCCCGCTGGAACAGCGGCTGAAATCCGGCATTACGCCACAGTTGCTGCGCCTGTCGGTGGGCATCGAGGACGCCGACGATCTGATCGCCGATCTGCAGCAGGCGCTGGAGGAATAGCCTACGGTAGACAAACATTCATCCAACCGTCGCAAAAACGTCATCGGTGTTTCTTATGCTCAGCGCAATTTCGCCGCCGTGGCTGGCTGGCGATCCCCTTGTTCGCTATCCTTAAGCGCGAAATACCCCTGCCGGAGAAGCACCGATGGATTTAGCCCTGTTCGACCTGGATGAAACCCTGATTGACGACGACAGCGCCAGCTTATGGATCCGCTGGCTGGTGTCTCAGGGGTTCGCGCCGGCGGAGCTGGCCACGCAAGAACAGCAGTTGATGCAGCATTACTATCAAGGCACCTTGTCGATGGAAGCCTACATGCGAGCGACGCTGGCACCGCTGGCCGGTTGCAGCGTGCCGACCGTTGCCGGCTGGGTGGAGCGCTACATCCGCCGCGATATTCTGCCGCGCGTCTACCCCGCCGCACGCGAGCGCCTGCAATGGCACCGTGAACGTGGCGATTGCATTCTGGTGGTTTCGGCCACCGGCGAGCATCTGGTGGCGCCGATTGCCGAGCGGCTGGGCGCCGACGGCGCGCTGGCCATCGGCGTCGAAATCGCCGCAGGCCGCTATACCGGCAATACCTATGGCACCATGACCTATCAGCAAGGCAAGGTGATCCGTCTGCAACAGTGGCTGGAACAGCAGACACAACGGCAATTCGCCTACATTCACGGTTACAGCGACTCGATCAACGATCGGCCGATGCTGGACTATGTCGACAGCGCAACGGTAATCAACCCGGATGCCGATTTACATGCGCTGGCGCTGCAGAACGGCTGGGAAGTGTGCCGCTGGGAACGCTGAAGAAAGGCAAAAAACGCATCCGACAGTGACAAATTACGGATTGTAGCGTAGGAATTAAGGCTAATCCGTCAATCAACCGAAGAGGCGTTTTATGCTGACCATCTGGGGCCGTGAAAATTCGAACAACGTCAGAAAAGTACTCTGGTGCGCCGCAGAACTGGAGTTGAGTTATCGCCATATCAATGCCGGCGGTGCCTATGGCAAGGTGGACGAGGCCGCCTATCGGGCGCTGAACCCAAACGGCCTGGTACCGCTATTGCAGGACGATGACTTTGTACTGTGGGAATCCAACACCATCGTACGCTACCTGGCGGCCAAATACGGCCAGGCGCCGTTCTACCCGCAGGATCTGCAGCAGCGCGCCGCGGCCGAAAAATGGATGGATTGGGCGACCGCAACCATCGTCACCCCGTTTCGCCCGGTGTTCTGGGGCATGGTGCGCACCCCACCCGACCAGCGCGATATGCTGAAAATCGAAGCGGCCATCGCCGAGGTGGAAAAGTGCCTCGATATCGTTGAACACACCCTTTCCCAGCAGGCGTACCTGTCCGGCGACCAGCTCGGCATCGGCGACATTCCGCTCGGCAGCTTTATCTATGCCTGGTTTGAAATGCCGATCGCCCGCCGCCCACGTCCGCATATGGAACGCTGGTATCAGCAATTGTGCGCCCGACCGGCTTACCGCAGCGGCGTGATGTCCGCCATGACCTGATGTGCCCTGACGCCTCCCGGCGAGGCGTCAGGAGGCCCCCACCCGCAACAGCTTGCCGTCGCTGTCATCGGTCAGCAGATACAGATAACCGTCCGGCCCGGTACGAACCTCACGAATACGTTCGTTGCGATCGCTCAGCAGCCGCTCTTCCGCCACGATCTTATCACCGACCAACGTCAGGCGAATCAAGGTTTTTTGCGCCAACGCGCCGATGAACAGCGAATGCTGCCAGGCAGGGAAGCGCGATGCATCATAAAACGCCATGCCGCTGATCCCCGGAGAGGTTTCCCAGTGGTGCAATGGCACTTCGGTGCCGTCGGCCTGCGCCCCCTTGGCTTCAGGGATCGGCGAACCGGAATAGTTGATACCATGGGTAGCAAGCGGCCAGCCGTAATTTTTGCCGGCCTGCGGAATATTGACCTCGTCGCCGCCACGCGGACCGTGTTCATGCTCCCAGACCACGCCGGTCCACGGGTTCAGCGCCAGCCCCTGCGGGTTGCGGATACCGTATGACCAGATCTCGGCCCGCTTGCCCGACTGGCCGACAAACGGGTTGTCCGTTGGCACCTTGCCCTCGGCGGTCAGCCGCACGATCTTGCCTTGCAGCTTGTCCAGATCCTGCGCTGTCGGTCGTTGATTGTTTTCCCCCAGGGCAATAAACAGATGTCCCTGCCTGTCGAACACCATTTTGCCGCCAAAGTGGTTACCGACCGACAGCTTCGGCTGCTGACGGAAGATCACGCGGAAATCGTCCAGCCGGGCATTGTCGTTGCTCAAACGGCCATAACCCACCGCGGTGCCAGCCTTGCCATCGCTGCCACGCTCGGCAAAGCTGAGATAAACCCGCCGATTGCTGGCGAAGTCCGGTGACAACAACACCTCCAGCAGCCCGCCCTGTCCTCGCGCATACACCTGCGGCACGCCGGCGATCGGCGGCGACAGTCCCTTGTCCTGCTGCCACAAACGCAGGCGGCCAGGGCGTTCGGTAATCAGTATCCCCTGTTCGCCGGGTAAAAAGGCCAGCGACCAAGGGTGTTCAAGTTTGTCCTGTAATTGGGTTACCACCGGCGCGGCTTGCAACCAACCGCTAACCAATAACAAACCGGCCATCAATATCACTCGGGGCATGCATCCTCCTGGGTTAACAACGTGCTCATTCAGTGTAGCCCAGCTGAATGGCTTCGCCGTTTCGGTGTTTTATCAATCGGTTGCCTTTTGGCTACGCTATGCTTAAGTTAACGAGTAACCAAGGAGAACACATGGAAATCACCATTACCGCGGCGCTGGACGAGCAAACGCGTGAAGCCATTCGTCAGGGCCTGATGGCGCATAACCGCCCGTTTATCGATACCAGCCTGCGCACGCCACTCAACGTTTTTGCCCAGGATGACGCCGGCCAGGTGATCGCCGGACTGACCGCCGTGACCTGGGGCAACTGGCTGAGCATCGATTGGCTATGGGTAGCCGATTCACAGCGCGGTAGCGGCATTGGCCGGCAGATAATGCACGCCGCCGAGCAGGCCGCCGTGGCTCGCGGCTGCCGCTATTGCCGCCTCGACACCTTCAGTTTTCAGGCACGACCGTTCTATGAAAAACTGGGCTATCAGCTACAAATGACGCTGCGGGATTATCCGGTGGAGCATGAATGCTATTTTCTCACCAAAACCATCGATAATTCACCGGCGGCATAATGAACAGTACCGACATGGTGGTAAACTGCGTGGCCTATAAGGCCGGAAAACGCTTGGGCGATGTGACCATCGACGATATCAGCGAAGTGGTGAAGCAAGCGGATGCCTTTGTCTGGCTCGGCCTGTGGCAGCCGGAAGACGCCTTCATGCGTAAAATCCAGGAAGAGTTCGGCCTGCACGATCTGGCGATCGAAGACGCGCTGTGCGCCCATCAGCGCCCCAAAATCGAAACCTATGGCGACTCGTTATTTATCGTGGTGAAAACCGCGCATATTCAGGGCGAGGCCATTGAATACGGAGAAACTCACTTTTTCGTTGGTAAAAACTTCCTGATCACCGTCAGGCACGGCGCCTCCAGCAGCTATGCGCCGATCCGCGCCAAGGCCGAGGGCAATCCGAAACAGCTGTGCCGCGGGCCGGGCTTCGCACTGTATTCGATTATGGATTTTATCGTCGACAATTACCGGCAGATCGTCACGCACTTTGAGAGCGCGATTGAAACTATCGAAGCCAATATGTTCCAGTCCGACTTTGACCAGGCTGCGATCGCCCGCGTCCATAGCCTGCGGCGGCATCTGCTGGCGCTGCGCAATGCAGCGCTGCCGATGGACGAAATTTGCAGCCAGTTGATCCGCCTGCATGAAGAGGTGATCCCGAAGGATTTGCGCGCCTATGTGCGTGACGTGCAGGACCATGCGCGTCAGGTCGTGAACACCATTGACGACATGCGCGAAATGCTGACCAACGCCATGCATGTCAATCTGGCGCTGGTAACGGTCAAGCAGAACGAGGTGGTGAAACGGCTGGCCGGCTGGGGGGCGATTCTGGCTATTCCGACGGTGATTTTCAGCCTGTACGGCATGAACTTCGAAAATATGCCGGAACTGAAGCTGCCCTGGGCCTACCACGTCACGCTGGGCGTTACCGTGGTCGGCTGCGCCTTGCTGTACCGCAAACTGAAAGGCTCCGGCTGGCTGTAAACGCAGCACGTCGAGCGGAGAACCCGGCGCAAAACCACGCTTACGCTGCCCCCCTGAGGGGGATGGATGTAATCCGGCAACCCGACGGCGCTCTGCCGCCGAGGTCAAGCGACACCCGCCAGGCGCTCAGCTGACCGGCATGCGCGCCGGATCGGGATACTGGTATTCGAACCCCAGTTCTTTGCAAATGCGACTGCCGTCCACCAACCGCCCTTCCTGCGGCGCCTCGTCGGCAAACTGCGGGGGCGGCAACTGCAGCCGTTCGGCCAAGGCCGGATAAAACTCACGCTTGATGGGATGGCCTGGTGCGCACAAATTGTAAACGTGCCCGCCGCTCGGCAAATGCAACAGCAACTGAATGGCGGCGATGACGTCGTCCTGATGCACCAGATTGACTCCCAGCGATCCGCCCTTCACGTCCACCTTGCCGGCCAGGAAACGGCCTGGATGGCGTTCGGCACCGACCAGCCCGGCCAGACGCAAAATATCCACCGAGGTATTCGGCAGTTCATGCAGCCAGCGCTCCAGGTCGGCCAGCACTCGGCCAGACGCGCTGACCGGCGCTATCGGCGACGTTTCGCGCAGGGTGCCGGAATAGTCGCCGTAGACCGAGGTCGAGCTGGTAAAAATGATGCGCGCCACGTTGTACGCCATCGCGCTGTCCACCAGCATCCGCACCGCATTAAAGTAGTTTTCGCTGCCGTCGACGGTACGACGCGCCGGTAAGGTCACCACCAGCGCATCCACCTGTAACAGCGCATCCAGATCGTCTGGTTCGCAGATCAGCTCCGGCGTCAGTTCCAGTTGATAACATTCGATGCCGCTCAGGCGCGCGGCTTCGACACCGTCCGGGGTGGTTTTACTGCCAACCACTTCAAACCCGCGGCTCATCAGTGACAATGCCAACGGCATGCCCAGCCAACCCAGGCCAACAATGGCGACTTTTTTCATCTCTTCCTCTCCTGCACAGCGCAGCGATTGATTCGTTAAGGCTACGCCACTCGGTATTCGGTTACAATCAACGTACGCAACTCTGAGATAAAGCGGCGTATGGCTAATAACCAGACCCGTTTCAATGAATTAAATTTATGTCAGTAAAAAAGGGTTGCGCGATCTGCGCTCAATAGTTTAGGTTAATTAGCAATTGAGTTATTCCTGACATCATTATTACGAGATTACCATGACGCGCATTCAGTTCAGCCACCATCATCACCATCATCCTGACTAGTCTTTCAGGCGATGTGTGCTGGGAGACGGTTTTAGAATCTTCCAGTGGCGCGCAGATTGCAAGAGAGAGCCCTCGGAAGATTTCTTCCGAGGGTTTTTTTTTGGCTCCGGACAGACAGAACAAAAATTTCAATAACAAATTCATAAAATTACAGAGAGTAGAGGTTACCATGCTGGACAAAACACGTTTACGGATAGCAATGCAGAAATCAGGCCGCCTGAGCGAAGAGTCTCAGGAACTGCTGGCGCGTTGCGGTATCAAGATCAATCTGCAGCAACAGCGCCTGATCGCTTTCGCGGAAAACATGCCGATTGATATTCTGCGGGTGCGCGATGACGATATTCCGGGCCTGGTGATGGACGGCGTGGTCGATCTGGGCATCATCGGTGAAAACGTGCTGGAAGAAGAACTGCTCAACCGCCGTGCCCAAGGCGAAGACCCGCGTTACTTCACCCTGCGCCGCCTGGACTTTGGCGGTTGCCGTCTGTCACTGGCCACCGCACTCGACAGCGAGTATACCGGTCCGCAAAGCCTGCAAGATGCCCGTATCGCCACCTCTTATCCGCACATTCTCAAACAGTACCTCGACAAACAGGGCGTTCGTTTCAAATCCTGCCTGCTGAACGGTTCGGTCGAAGTTGCTCCCCGTGCCGGCCTGGCCGATGCCATCTGCGATCTGGTCTCTACCGGTGCAACGCTGGAAGCCAACGGCCTGCGTGAAGTGGAAGTGATCTACCGCTCGAAGGCCTGTCTGATTCAGCGCGACGGTGAAATGCCAGAAGCCAAACAGCAGTTGATCGATCGCCTGATGACGCGTATTCAGGGCGTGATCCAGGCGCGTGAATCCAAATACATCATGCTGCACGCGCCAAGCGAGCGGCTGGACGAAATCGTCGCGCTGCTGCCGGGTGCCGAACGCCCAACCATTCTGCCTTTGGCCGGTGCACAAAACCGCGTCGCGATGCACATGGTCAGCAGCGAAACCCTGTTCTGGGAAACCATGGAAAAACTGAAAGCGCTGGGCGCCAGTTCGATTCTGGTATTGCCGATTGAGAAGATGATGGAGTAAAGGCCATGTCGAACTTCAATACCCTGGTGAACTGGGCCGAATGCAGCGCGGAGCAGCGTAGCGAACTGTTGATGCGCCCGGCGATTTCCGCCTCGGACAGCATTACCCGCACGGTGCGCGAGATCCTCGATAACGTTAAAAGCAACGGCGACCGCGCATTGCGCGAATACAGCGCCAAATTTGACCGCACCGAGGTGAGCACGCTGCGCGTCAGCGCCGAGCAGATCGCCGCCGCCGCCGCACGTCTGGGCGACGATCTCAAACAGGCGATGGCGGTAGCGGTACGCAATGTGGACACTTTCCACAACGCGCAACGACTGCCAACGGTGGACATTGAAACCATGCCCGGCGTGCGTTGCCAGCAGGTCACCCGCCCGATTGACTCGGTCGGTCTGTATATTCCCGGCGGTTCTGCGCCGCTGTTTTCTACCGTGCTGATGCTGGCAACTCCGGCGCGTATCGCCGGTTGCCGCCGTGTAGTGCTGTGCTCGCCACCGCCGATTGCCGACGAAATCCTCTACGCCGCGCAGCTGTGTGGGGTACAGGAGGTATTCCAGGTCGGCGGCGCACAGGCTATCGCAGCGCTGGCATTCGGTACCGACTCGGTGCCACGGGTAGACAAGATCTTTGGCCCGGGCAACGCCTTTGTCACCGAAGCCAAACGTCAGGTTAGCCAACGTCTCGACGGTGCCGCCATTGATATGCCCGCCGGCCCGTCAGAAGTGCTGGTGATTGCCGATAGCGGCGCCACCCCGGCGTTCGTCGCCTCCGATCTGCTGTCGCAAGCCGAACACGGGCCGGATTCCCAGGTGATTTTATTAACGCCGGATGCCGCCATGGCACAGGCGGTGGCCGACGAGGTCGATCGGCAGTTGGCCGCATTGCCGCGTGCGGAAACCGCCCGTCAGGCGCTGGCCAGCAGCCGGTTGATCGTCGCACAGGATCTGGCGGAATGTCTGCGCATCAGCAACCAGTACGGCCCGGAGCACCTGATCATTCAGACCCGTAACGCCCGCGAACTGGTCGACGCCGTCACCAGCGCCGGTTCGGTGTTCCTCGGCGACTGGTCGCCAGAATCTGCCGGTGATTATGCTTCTGGCACCAATCACGTGCTGCCGACCTACGGTTACACCGCCACCTGCTCCAGCCTGGGGCTGGCGGATTTCCAAAAGCGCATGACGGTGCAGGAACTGACGCCGCAAGGCTTTATCAACCTGGCCGCCACCATTGAACAGCTTGCCGCTGCCGAACAGCTGATCGCCCACAAGAATGCCGTCACTCTGCGCGTCGCCGCATTGAAGGAGCAAGCATGAGCATAGATAATCTGGCACGCCAGAACGTACGTGAGTTGACGCCTTACCAGTCGGCGCGCCGGCTCGGCGGCAAGGGCGACGTATGGCTGAACGCCAATGAATATCCATTGGCGCCGACCTTCGAACTGACCGCGCAGACCTTCAATCGCTATCCGGAATGCCAGCCGGCGTTGGTGATTGAACGCTATGCCGAATATGCCGGCGTGCAGAAACAGCAGGTGCTGGTCAGCCGTGGCGCGGACGAAGGCATCGAACTGCTGATCCGCGCATTCTGCGAGCCGGGTCAGGACGCCATTCTGTTTTGCCCGCCAACCTACGGCATGTACGCCGTCAGTGCCGAAACCTTCGGCGTCGAGCGCCGCACGGTAGCGGCGAAAGACGACTGGCAGCTCGATCTGCCGGCGATTGCCGACAGCCTGGATCACGTCAAGCTGGTGTATGTCTGCAGCCCAAACAACCCGACCGGCAACCTGATCGATCCGAACGACTTGCGCGCGCTGCTGGAGATGACCAAAGGCAAGGCGATTGTCGCGATTGACGAGGCCTACATCGAGTTTTGCCCGCAGGCCAGCGTGGTCGGCTGGCTGAACGACTATCCACACCTGGCTATCCTGCGCACCCTGTCGAAAGCGTTCGCGCTGGCGGGTCTGCGCTGCGGTTTTACCCTGGCCAATCCACCGTTGATCGCACTGTTGCTGAAGGTGATCGCCCCGTATCCGCTCTCCACTCCGGTGGCCGATATCGCCGCACAGGCGTTGAGCGTTGAAGGGCTGCGCGTGATGCGCCAACGGGTTGGCGAGATTGCCGCCAACCGCAGTTGGCTGCAGCAGGCATTGGCTGACTGCGCCTGTGTCGAACAGGTATTTGCCAGCGACAGCAATTATCTGCTGGTACGCTTTAGCGCCTCAAGTAATGTATTTAAAACCTTATGGGATCAGGGCATTATCTTGAGAGACCAAAATAAACAGCCTGGGCTGTCCGGTTGCCTGCGTATCACTATAGGCACCCGCGACGAATGTCAGCGCGTTATTGACGCACTCAAGACCCTGCCCGGAGCAACCGAGACTCGCCAGGAGCCAATGTGAGCCAGAAATTTCTCTTTATTGACCGTGACGGCACGCTGATTGCTGAACCCCCCGAAGATTTCCAGGTTGATCGCCTGGACAAGCTGGCGCTGGAGCCAGACGTTATCCCTTCCCTGCTGGCATTGCAGGCCGCAGGCTATAGCCTGGTGATGATCACCAATCAGGACGGGCTCGGCAGCGCCAGTTTCCCACAGGATACCTTCGATGCGCCGCACAATCTGATGATGCAGATCCTGTCGTCGCAAGGGATTCAGTTCGAGGATATCCTGATCTGCCCACACCTGCCGGCAGACAACTGCGACTGCCGCAAGCCAAAAACCGCGCTGGTAAAACATTATCTGGAACCGGGCGTGATCAACGTGGCCAACAGCTACGTGATCGGCGATCGCCAGACCGACGTGCAACTGGCGGCCAATATGGGCATTCAGGGCTTGCTGTATCAGCGTGAAACCCTCGGCTGGAAGGAGATCGCTCGTCAGTTGACCCAGCGCGATCGCCATGCCCATGTAAATCGCGTCACCAAGGAAACGCAGATTGACGTCAACGTCTGGCTGGATCGTGAAGGCGGCAGCAAGATAAAAACCGGCGTCGGCTTTTTTGATCACATGCTGGATCAGATCGCCACCCACGGCGGCTTCCGTATGGATATCCAGGTCAACGGCGATCTGTACATCGACGATCACCACACGGTGGAAGACACCGCGCTGGCGCTGGGTGAAGCGCTGAATAAAGCGCTGGGTGACAAACGCGGCATTGCGCGCTTCGGCTTCGTGTTACCGATGGATGAATGCCTGGCGCGCTGCGCGATGGACATTTCCGGCCGGCCGCACCTCGAATATAAAGCGGAATTCAACTATCAGCGCGTTGGCGATCTGAGCACCGAAATGGTTGAACATTTCTTCCGTTCACTGTCCTATACCATGGGCTGCACGCTGCACCTGAAGACCAAGGGCAAAAACGATCACCACCGGGTAGAAAGCCTGTTCAAGGTGTTCGGCCGCACGCTGCGCCAGGCGATTCGCGTTGAGGGTAATACCCTGCCGAGCTCGAAAGGAGTGCTGTGATGAACGTGGTGATTCTTGATACTGGCTGCGCCAATCTGTCATCGGTGACCTACGCGGTGCAACGCCTGGGTTACCAGCCGACGGTCAGCCGCGATCCCGAGATCGTGCTGCGCGCCGACAAACTGTTCCTGCCAGGTGTCGGCACCGCGCAGGCGGCGATGGAACAGCTGGAGCAGCGCGAACTTATCGAGCTGATCAAGGCCTGCACCCAGCCGGTGTTGGGCATTTGTCTCGGCATGCAGCTGTTGGCCAGCGGCAGCGATGAGAATGGCGGCATCAAAACGCTCGGCATTATCGACACGCCGGTACAACAGATGAGCGACGTTGGCCTGCCGTTGCCGCACATGGGCTGGAATCAGGTATCGGCCCAGGCAGGCAACCATCTGTTCCGCGGTATCGACGACGGTACCTACTTTTATTTTGTCCACGGTTATGCGATGCCAATATGCCCAAGCACCATCGCCCAGGCCAACTACGGCGAGCCGTTCACCGCCGCCGTGCAAAAAGACAATTTCTTCGGCGTGCAGTTTCATCCAGAACGTTCTGGTACGGCCGGCGCGCAACTGCTGAAAAACTTTCTGGAGATGTAGGCAGCATGATTATTCCCGCTTTGGATTTGATCGATGGCAACGTGGTGCGCCTGCATCAGGGTGATTACGGCCAACAACGCGACTACGGCAGCGATCCGCTGTTGCGGCTGCAGGATTATCAGCAGCAAGGCGCACAGGTGCTGCATCTGGTGGATCTGACCGGCGCCAAAGACCCGACGGCACGCCAGATCCCGCTATTGCGTAAACTGCTGGCCGGGGTGAACGTGCCGGTGCAGGTAGGCGGCGGTATTCGCAGCCAACAGGACGTTGAGGCGCTGTTAGAGGCCGGCGCCAGCCGGGTGGTGATTGGCTCTACCGCCGTCAAACAGCCGGCGCTGGTGCAGAGCTGGTTTGAGCGCTATGGCGCCGACGCGTTGGTACTGGCACTGGACGTACGCATCAATGCCGAAGGCAGCAAGCAGGTAGCCATCAGCGGCTGGCAGGAAAATTCCGACGCCCAGTTGGAACAGGTGGTTGAACAGTTTCTGCCCTATGGTCTGAAACACGTTCTTTGTACCGATATTTCACGCGACGGTACCCTGGCCGGTTCCAACGTGGCGCTATACCGGGAAATCTGCCAGCGTTATCCGCAGATCGCCTTTCAGGCGTCCGGTGGCATTGGCGGGCTGGATGATATTGCGGCGCTGCGCGGCAGCGGCGTAGAAGGCGTTATCGTGGGGCGCGCCCTGCTGGAAGGTAAATTTAGCGTTGAGGAGGCGATCGCATGCTGGCAAAACGGATAATACCCTGCCTGGACGTGAAGGACGGACAGGTGGTGAAAGGCGTGCAGTTTCGCAACCACGAAATCATTGGCGACATCGTGCCGCTGGCGCAGCGTTATGCGCAAGAAGGTGCCGACGAGCTGGTGTTTTATGATATCACCGCCTCAAGCGACGGCCGCGTGGTGGATAAAAGCTGGGTGTCACGCGTGGCGGAAGTGATCGATATTCCCTTCTGTGTCGCCGGCGGCATCAAAAGCGTCGATGACGCCAGCCAGATACTGTCTTTCGGCGCAGACAAGATTTCGATCAACTCACCGGCATTGGCGGATCCCAGCCTGATCGGTCGCCTGGCGGATCGTTTTGGCGTGCAGTGCATCGTGATCGGCATTGATACCTGGTATGACAGCGAAAGCGGCAAGTATCACGTCAATCAGTATACCGGCGACGAAAGCCGCACCCGCGTTACCCAATGGGAAACGCTGGACTGGGTGAAAGAAGTGCAAAAACGCGGTGCCGGCGAGATCGTGCTGAACATGATGAATCAGGACGGGGTGCGTAACGGCTACGATCTGCAACAGCTGCAGCGCGTGCGCGAGGTGTGCAACGTGCCGCTGATCGCTTCGGGCGGCGCCGGCACCATGGAACACTTCCTGCAGGCCTTCCGTGACGCCAACGTTGACGGCGCCCTGGCCGCATCGGTGTTCCATAAGCAAATTATCAATATCGGCGAACTGAAACGGTTCCTGGCCGATCAAGGCGTGGAGATTCGCGTGTGTTAACAGAACAACAAAAAAACCGGCTCGATTGGCAAAAAACCGGCCAGCTGATGCCGGCGATCGTCCAGCATGCCGTTTCCGGTGAAGTGCTGATGCTGGGTTATATGAACCAGGAGGCGCTGGCAGCGACCGAGCAAAGCGGCAAAGTGACCTTTTTCTCGCGCAGCAAACAGCGCCTGTGGACCAAGGGCGAAAGTTCCGGCAACGTCCTCAATGTGGTCAGCATCACGCCGGACTGCGATAACGATACGCTACTGATTCTGGCCAGGCCGATCGGCCCGACCTGTCACCTTGGCAACAGCAGTTGCTTCCACCCGGCGAACAGCGACTGGGGCTTCCTGTATCAGTTGGAGCAGTTACTGGCAGAGCGCAAGCATGCCGATCCGAGCAGTTCCTACACCGCCAGCCTGTACGCCAGCGGCACCAAGCGCATCGCGCAAAAAGTCGGCGAAGAAGGCGTGGAAACCGCACTGGCCGCAACGGTCAACGATCGTGCCGAGCTGACCAACGAAGCGTCAGATCTGATTTACCATCTGCTGGTATTGCTGCAGGATCAGCAGCTGGATCTCAGTACGGTGATCGGCCGTCTGCGCGAGCGCCACGCCAAATAACCGAATTTGGGCCAAAAAAAACCCGGCAGCGCCGGGTTTTAATCAACATAATCCGATCGTTACGACGTTCTCTTCAGATCTTTCACCGCATTGCGCAAAATGACAATCGCCGAGCCGACGATCAGGCCGACAATCAGCGCCAGCAAAATGGTCAGCGCGCGTTTCGGACTGTCACGCAACTCGGGCAGATCGGGACGCTGGATATAACGGTAGGCGCTCAACCCGTCCAGGTTTTCTTCATAATTGTTCAGTGCAATCAACGCACGCTGGGTTTCATAGTACTCACGATCCAGCGCCAGAGGACGCGTACTTTCGTTGGCCAGCAACGAATTCAGCGCCGGTGCGCCCAGCAGGAACAGGCTGTCATCGGACAGGTCTTCCGACATCTGGACCTTCGGCTCCTGGATCTTGGCCGCCGTCGCGACTTTCACGGCTTCGCGCAGCACTTTCAAGCGCTGATTCTTTTTCTCTTCGGCCACGCCCAACTGTGCGGCAAGCGTTTCGTTTAATTCCTTCTTCTTCACCACCAGCGTGCTTTTAATGTCATCTTTGGCACCGTTCACCACCACGCGGTTGACGTTATCAATGTAGACCTGCAGTTTTTTCTGCGCTTCGGCGGCGCTGGTAGCGGTAAAGGAGATCCGCAGAGGATCGTTGGAGCCGCTGACCAAAGGATTAACGTTCAGTTTCAATGGCGTTTTCATACGTTGTAACGACATCGACAAGGAAGTCATGGTTCCATTGAAGCGGTTGAACAGCAGTTCCTGCAACGCCGGAATAGAGGTTTTATCCTGTGGCGAAGAGGTGAAAATAATATTCTGCGCAGTATTGTAGTTGGCCAGCTGGCCGGCCGTCGGACGACTCACCACCGCTTCCGAGGTCCATTGCTGTTTGGCAACCGCCAAATAAATGCCACCCAGAATCAATGTCACTATGATCGAAATAATTATCGTCTTTTTACCCTGCCATAACTGGAGTACGACGCCAATCAGGGAAAAGTCATCGCCGCGTGAAGAGGCTAACGGTTTATTTTCAAAAGTCATATATTTCTCAGACAATTAACAGGCATGAAAATCAAAAAATTGCGCGTTGCCGTGTGACAAATGACGCGATGAGGGAGATGCTGGAGAAGATGCAAAAACGTTCTTCCAGGCGGAAGAACGTTTTGTTTTTAAACCTTATGACCGCTGGAAACTCAGCTCAGCCATTCGGTGTGGAACACGCCTTCTTTATCGGTGCGCTTGTAAGTGTGCGCACCGAAGTAGTCGCGCTGCGCCTGGATCAGGTTCGCCGGCAGCACCGCAGAACGGTAGCTGTCATAGTAGGCGATGGCAGCGGAGAAGGTTGGCGTCGGGATACCGTTTTGTACCGCATAGGAAACCACATCACGCAGCGCCTGCTGGTATTCGTCGGCGATTTGCTTGAAGTAAGGCGCCAGCAGCAGGTTGGCGATGTCGGCATTTTCTGCGTAGGCATCGGTGATCTTCTGCAGGAACTGCGCACGAATGATGCAGCCGGCGCGGAAGATCTTGGCGATCTCGCCGTAGTTCAGATCCCAGTTATTTTCTTTGGACGCCGCTTTCAGCTGTGAGAAGCCCTGCGCGTAAGAAACGATTTTGCCCAGGTACAGAGCGCGACGCACTTTTTCGACAAACTCGGCCTTGTCACCGGAGATGACCGCCGCCGTTGGGCCGCTCAGCACTTTGGACGCGGCAACGCGTTGCTCTTTCAGCGAGGACAGGTAGCGCGCAAACACCGACTCGGTGATTAGCGACAGTGGCTCACCCAGATCCAGCGAGCTCTGGCTGGTCCACTTGCCAGTGCCTTTGTTGGCGGCTTCGTCGAGGATCACATCAACCAGGTATTTACCTTCTTCATCCTTTTTGGTGAAGATGTCTTTGGTGATGTCGATCAGGTAGCTGTTCAGTTCGCCTTTGTTCCATTCGGCAAAGGTGGTGGCCAGGTCTTCGTTGCTCAGGTTCAGCGCCTGCTTCAGCAGCGAGTAGGCTTCGGCAATCAGCTGCATGTCGCCGTATTCGATGCCGTTGTGTACCATTTTCACGTAGTGACCGGCACCGTCGGCGCCAATGTAGGTCACGCAAGGTTCGCCTTCGGCAACCGCGGCGATTTTCTCCAGGATTGGCGCAACCAGTTCATAGGCTTCTTTCTGGCCGCCAGGCATGATGGAAGGACCTTTCAGCGCGCCCTCTTCACCGCCGGAAACGCCGGTGCCGATGAAGTTGAAACCCTGGTCAGACAGTTCGCGGTTACGGCGAATGGTGTCCTGATAGTAGGTGTTGCCACCGTCGATCAGGATGTCGCCTTTATCCAGATGCGGCGTCAAAGACGCGATAGTCTTATCGGTTGCTTCGCCTGCTTTGACCATCAGCAAAATGCGACGTGGTTTTTCCAGCGATTCAACGAATTCTTCGACGGTATAGTACGGCGCCAGGTTTTTACCCGGGTTCTCGGCGATAACTTCGTCAGTCTTGTCTCCAGAACGGTTGAAGATGGAAACGGTATAACCGCGACTTTCGATGTTGAGTGCCAGATTGCGGCCCATTACCGCCATGCCGACAACGCCGATTTGTTGTTTGGACATTACTAACTCCTGTCTGAAGTAGGACGTCTGAGGCTACAACTCGTGCCTCAGCTATGTATCAAGCATGTTAACTCAGGTACAAGGAAAGAGGATAGCAATTGATGTGATAGGCAATAAAAGTAAGAAAAACACGCAGTAACTCCTCGTAATTGCTCATTTTTATTCCACACATCTGCAAATGACATGAATTCTTAACGCGTCAGCACCGCGAGAATTTCTTCTGTTTTTTCTTTCATTAATTGCCCGTTAGCCGACAACTCGACCTTCGGCCGCAATGCGAGCGCATCTCCACTGGCAAGCTTGCCTCGCGCCTGCTCGGCGATAAACACCTCAACGTATTTTCGACACCGTTGCCTTAAATCCGCCCGTAGCGATCGTGCAAACGCTCGATGTCATCTTCACCCAGATAGTGTCCGGACCTGACCTCAATCATTTCCAAATCGATTTTACCCGGGTTTTCAAGCGTATGAACGCTACCGGCGGCGATGAAGGTCGACTGGTTTTCCGCCAGATAAAACTCGTTACCATCAACGTTTACTTTTGCCATCCCGCTGACCACCACCCAGTGCTCGGCACGATGCAGGTGGCGCTGCACCGACAGGCCCTCCCCCGGACGAACGATGATTTTCTTCACTTCGAAGTGTTCGCCGCGGTCAATATCGCTGATTTTCCCCCACGGGCGGTAGGCCGATGAATGCTGGCGGAAGTGGTGGAGGTTGCGTTTTTTCAGTTCATCGACCACTTTTTTCACTTCCTGCACCCGGTCTTTTACCGAAATGAGCAATGCATCGTTGGTATTGATGACAACTATATTTTCTAGGCCAATAGTAGCGACCAAAGCGTTCTCTGAAGAAATATAGTTATTGCTCGAGTCGATGGAGATGATTTCGCCGTCCGTCACGTTACCCTGCGCATCTTTATCGGACACATCCCACAACGAAGACCAGGAACCCACGTCGCTCCAGCCGGCATCGATCGGGATCACCACCGCCGCCTGGGTTTTTTCCATCACCGCGTAGTCGATCGAGTCGCTTGGACAATGATTGAAAATCTGCTCATCGACGCGAATAAAGTTCATATCACGGTGGCTTTGCTGAATCGAGCGTTGCGTGATTTGATAAATTTCCGGGCTGAGGGTTTTCAATTCGGCCAGGAAGGTCTCCGCCTTGAACATAAACATGCCGCTGTTCCAGCTATATTCTCCGCTGGCCAAATATTCCCGCGCCTTTTCAAGGCAGGGTTTTTCCACGAAGGCATCAACCTCGAAGCACGCATCGCAGAACGCACTACCGCGTTTGATGTAACCGTAACCGGTTTCCGGATGTTCAGGGATGATGCCGAAGGTGACCAACTGCCGTTTGGCAGCGTATTCCATTGCCAGGTTAATTGCGCGGTGGAAAACATCCACGTTCTTGATCAAATGGTCAGCGGCCAGTACCAACAGCGTATCACCCGGGCTGCTTTCCGCTGCCAAATGCGCAGCCAGCGCCACTGCCGGCGCGGTGTTACGGCCACTTGGCTCCAAGATGATATTGCTACCCAGACGTTCGATTTCGCGCAGTTGCTCGGCAACCAGGAAGCGATGCTGTTCATTGCAAATCACCAACGGATCCGCGACCTCGATGCCTTGCAGACCGGTCAGGCGCTGCAGGGTTTGCTGCAATAAACTGAAGCCCGTATTATCAATCGATAAAAACTGCTTGGGAAAAGCTTCGCGCGACAGAGGCCACAGACGGCTGCCGGTACCACCTGCCATGATGACAGGAATTAACTTGGACATGAGTTAACCTTCGATTAATTTATCAATCTGCTCGACAAACGGTTGTAATTGCGTGGCCCAGCTTTGATTGCGTGCAATGAAGGCCTTGCCGTTTAGCGAAATGCGTTGATAGTAGTCTTGATTGCTGTTCAGTTTCAAAACTGCCTGTACGTAGTCGTCTACGCTTTCGGCAATGATCAGATCCCGATCCGGCTGCGCATGGATGCCTTCATAACCGACGGAAGAAACAATCGCCGGAATGCCATGCGCCATATATTCCAGCACTTTGTTTTGCACGCCGGCGCCAAGGCGCACGGAACAGATACCGGCCAGTGCCGGCACCGTATAATGACCGATGTCTTCGATCTCCCCCGTCACTTCAACGCCTGGGTACTGCAGCAGGCTCTTGATGCTGCTTTCTTGGATACGGCCAATCACCACGAAGGTATAATCGCCATGCTGGCGTAATACCGGCATCACTTTACTGGCAAACCACAGGGCGGCATCCATGTTCTGCACGGAATTCATATTGCCGATAAAGACCAAACGTTTTGAATCATTCTTTTCGCTGTTAGTGTAGGACGACATATCTACGCCGTTAGAACACACCAAAACTTTATTATCGTAGTTATTTTTATATAAATATTCTTTGTCTACTTTAGAAACAAATACTGCCAAATCAATTTTTTCGATTAATTGTCTTTCATAACAGTTCAAGCGATTTTGCTCGAGCGAGTAAATGAAGTTTTTTAACCCCGCCTTACCCGCGACCTGACGCACCCGTTCGTAATTCATCGAGATGGCGTCGGTCATCTCTACCACTTTAGGTTGGGGAAGATTAACGATGTATTCGCTGGTGCGCACCAGGTGCGCCAATAACAGCTGACACTCTCTGGCCTTGCTGTTGACCAGCTGTTGAAACTCGTCCGAACGGTAGTAGGCAATCTGCAATGGCGTACGTTTAAAAACGTTTACCATTGTCAGCAGTGTGTTCAGTCGGGATTTCCAGGTGGGCAACATGACGCGATGCACTTCTGAAAATACGCCGTCCTGCGGCACCGGATAGTTTAATTCGCTTGGCGTTTCACAGAGAGAGACCAGAATCAATTCATACTTTTTGGCGAGTTCTTTGCAAATATTAAATATTCTCAAACGGTCACCGCCAATTACCGGATATGGAAACCGCGGGGTGACTATCAAAATTTTATTCACCGTTCCCTCTCTTCAGTAGACGGTTTAATTCACTTTCTATTTGATGATGCTCTTGCGGCGCACGCGGCGAATAAAACGCGTCGCCAAACCCTTGCCCCAAGAAACGCTCCATGGCGGCCAGCCCTTGCTTGAAGTCATGGCCGTCGCGGTACAGCCAGACAAATTCGTCACGCTGCTCTTTGAAGGTAGCAATGTCGGACGCCAGGACCAGTTTACCGGCCAGTTTACCTTCGGCAATGGTACGCCCGTACCCTTCGTTAAGCGAATGCGCCCAGACAAACGAACAAGAGTGATACAGTGCGACAATGTCTTCATCGGCAATTTGCGGATAGATGGTCACGTGCTGCTGAATAGCCGCGAACTCGGGCCGTGCGAGCATCGAACGATCGCCGCTCATGCCAATAACCCGCAGCGGCAGCTGGCGGTATAACCCGCTTTGCAGGTAAAGCATCAGCGCGCCGTGGAAATCTTTGTTTTCGCCGCGTCCGGAACACAGCAGGATGAACTTTTCATCCGAAGGGCTGGTTTTGGCAATCAGGCTCTCGAAGCGATAAAAACCGTTGAGTAAAACGCGCTTTTCACACGCCGGGAAGCAGTTATAGATATTGGCCTGCCGCAAGATCGCCTGGGAAACAAAAAACACCTTGCGCTTCAAGGCGCAGGCAAACTGCTGACTGATACGAATATACAACGCCGCAAAGCTGGTTTTTTTATTCGGGATAAAGTCATGCACCACCATCACCGACTTTGGCGAGAGCGCCCCCAACAGGGCGATCGAATTATAAGGATAAATGGTGACTGTCGCCCGTGAAAACCAGGCGTAAAGCGGTACGTAGCATTGCTCGAACAGTACAAAGAGAATATTAATCAGCCCGCGTGGCAGCTTGTACCATAAACGAGGCATGCGCAGCTGGACACACTCATAGCCCAGTTTATTCAGGGCAAACGCAAGATTGTCACAGTATACCGGGATACCTCGATGGAGGTAGCCAGAGAAAAAATTGTTAATCAAGATTTTTTTCATCAGATTGCTGTGGCCTTACAAAAAAAAGATAGGAAATCAAAATAACGGGCAACGCTTTAAACAACGAGACGAAGGGTTGAACCATCTCCGCGCGGGTCGTATAGAACAGGAACGGCAGCATGGCGATACCGCACAGGTTCAGAATTGGATTGCGCGTTTGCAATAATTTATCAATCACCACGATAAACAGGATGCAATAGCCGAACAGCACCAGCGGGAACAGCACCGTGGAGACAATCATCGACTCAAGCAGAATCGACGATGACAGGGCAATCCCCTCGCTGGCACCGGAGAGCGCCACATGGGTATAGGCCTGTGCAACCGTTGCGTCACCGCTACCGATGCCAATCAGATCGAAGAACTGTCTGAACACCAGGGCCGGGTCGACGCCGGCCAATACCTCCGGCCCGCTCGACATTTGCAGTACGTCCTTGATGCCAAACACGGTCGAAGAAAGCGAATCCAGCACGATCAGCAGGTAGCTGGTGAAATCGATGGTAAAACCTTCACGCACGTATGACACCACGCTGAGCAACACAAACACCGCGATCACCGGTACCACCCCGGTCATACGCTTAAACAGCTGGTAACCCCGTTGTCTGTTTTGTATTGCCACCAAAATGAACAGCGCCATCAATGAGAAGAAAAACTTGTTCCTGACGCCGATCACCAGATCCGAGGCAATCATCAACAAGCCAATGAACTTCACCTTTTTAGAGCTGGGGAACAGGAACACCGCCAGACCGAGCACATTGGAGAACCCGCTGATCGAACGAATGATAAACGGCACCGAGGCGTGCAACTCATCGCCCTCGGTATAAATCGCCAAGTGACCCAGCCCGGAAGAAATCAGGAATGATGCGTAGACAAATATTTTATAAAACTGGCAAACCGCCACCAGCAGAAACACCAGATAGAAAATCTGGCTTAACTGATACTCGTTGCGCCAGGTCGTGGCCTTGACCTCAAACAGAGGACAGCAGGCAAACAGGAACAGGTTGACCCAGATAACCGACAGTAAAAAAAGCTGAAAATTGGCGTCCGTGGTCGTATAGATAAGATAGACCGCCGGTATGCCCAGTATCAGCGAAAACATAAAGCAGAACATCAGCGCCAGCGAGAAGTAACGTATCCGGTTAAAGTAGAAAAACGCCAACACGCTGAAGAAGAGGATACTGACGATGGCAAAGGTAATATTTCTGTTACTGTCGAGCAGGTTCAGCGCCGAGGTTATCGCCATGAAAACCGCAAACAGCGCGGCAAGAGAAAATGTCAAAACGACATTTTGCTTCCTCATGTCTATCTGCAGGGGGGAATAGGTTTGGCTCATAAAGTAGGCTTGTCTTTTTTCATATAGATAAACAGGAAGAGTAATAAGCAGACAAAACTGATCGACTCTACCAGCAGAATAGAGCCTGCGGTGCCAGTCACCCCCCAACGGGTGGTGGCATAGTACATCGCCGGCAATGCGACGATAAAGCACAGAATGGAGGTAAACAGACCGACCTTGAATAACCCTTGCGATTGCAGCATTGCCGTCAGCGCGCCGTTAACGCACTTGACCGCGGCAATCATTAAGAAAATCACGATCAGGCTTTGGGTATACGCATTATCCAGCAGGAAATACTTGCCAAATAGCAGTATCAACAGGTAATAAGCGAGCGTCGAAAATAGGGTGTAGCCAATAATCAAGCCGAAAAACTTGGTTAACAACGCCGAGCAATTACGATTGAAACCGAGCGGAATACCGCAGAACTTGGCATATGCCACCGTCGACAGCACCGATGACACCATCACCAGCGGATCGACCATGCGGAAAACCTGTCCATAAGCAGCCAGGTTTTCCGGCGAGAAATGCTTGATGTAGAAGTTATCCAGACGGCTGTAAAATATGACGATAACCGCAGTAAGCCCAATGCTGTAGGTATGTCGATAGAGCGGCGCAATCTCTTTTAACCGGCTGAGGCGTAATACCCGCAGCCAGGAAAAATCGGTGGCGAACATCAGTTTACTCACCACCAGCAACGAGAAGATCACCTCAACGCACAGATATACCCAGGGCGATAACGCCATGGCCGAAAAATAACTGATGGCAAAAAACACCCCCAGTAACAACGTGGCCAAAATAACCCGATCCAACAGCATGCGGTTATTGTTCTGCGACTGAAAATAACTGACTGCCAGATTAAATAATAACGAGAAAGGCAACACCAGCGCTAATGGCAGCAGGAAACCTGCCTCATAGCCTTGGAAAATCAACACGGAAAAAACCACCAGGCTGACGATCACACCAACGCTGATTTTTTGTAAACACACCAACTCAAGCAACCGCGTTCTTTCTTGCTGCTGTAATTCGGTATAACGACGGATAACAAATACATCGACACCGAAATCAACCACGATCCGCATGATTTCGATGATACCGACCAGCAGCACAAAGTCCCCGCCGTTTTCGATACCTAAAGAACGGGTAATAAGGATAATGGCCAGCGTTTTAAGACTGAAATAACATATTTTATTAATCAGCGAATAAAAACCATCTGATAATATTTCTTTAATCATTTTACTACTCAGCCATGCGCTTGTTTATTACTCAAACCTGTTTCAGAAGGCCACGGTTTGACGAAAATGGCATTATTTCTGGCTTAACTCGCCAGCAAACAATGAAGAAAATTTAACAGATAGCCGTACTGCGTAATGAAAACCGTTTACATTATACGCCGGCGACTTGTTTGGTTCGGAAATAACATCGGGGTTTAAACCTGCAGCACGCCTCGACAGCGCCGATTTTATGCACGCTACCGCCCTTGGCTTGCAGCTACCAATGCACTGGGGATTTCATAAACGGCGTTCATCGACCAAAAACGCCCGGCTTGACGTCCAGTTTCTGCCAGCGCGTGTCAATTAGATAACCGCTGTTAATACATTTACTAAACAAATTTGGCCAATATTACCATAGCGACTGAAACACCAACAGCGCCGCTGGCCAGCGATAGTAGGCCGTTTTCCCCTCGCCAGCAAATACAAATGATTTAAAAAAAACCGATTGCCTGATTTGCCTCCGCTAAGACATATCTTGGCGCTTGCCCTGCCCGACGCCGGAACCGCATATTTAATTTGCGCCTCAGTTGGCCGAGTCAAATAGCGATCTGATGCACCAGCAGATAATAACGCACGTTATTACCTTGCCGGCAAAGCTTATTCCGCAGCGGATCCGCTTGCCGGCAACGGGTTGATTTTACTTTTTATATCCCTGGGGATTGTTGCTCTGCCAGTTCCAGGTATCACGCATCATTTCATCAATGCCGCGTTTGACTTCCCAACCCAGCTCCCGCTTGGCCAACGCGGCATCGGCCCAGAACGCCGGCAGGTCGCCGTCTCGGCGTGGCAGAATTTGATAGGGGATCGTTACCCCAGCGGCTTTTTCAAAGGCATGAACCATCTCCAGCACCGAGTAACCGACCCCGGCGCCGAGATTGTAGGCTTTGCAGCCGCTGTTGCCGTTTAAATGATCCATCGCCATCAGATGCCCTTCGGCCAGATCCATAACGTGAATGTAATCACGCACCCCGGTGCCATCCTTGGTCGGATAGTCGCCGCCAAAGATACCGAGCTTCTCCAGTTTGCCGATGGCCACTTGCGCAATGTACGGCAACAGGTTGTTAGGAATACCGTTCGGATCTTCACCGATAAGCCCCGAAGGATGCGCTCCCACCGGGTTGAAGTAGCGCAGCGCGATAATGGAAAACGCCGGCTCGGCCTTGGCGAAATCCTGCAGAATCTGCTCGACCATCAGCTTTGAGGTGCCGTAAGGGCTGGTTGTGCCGCCGATCGGCGTGGTTTCTACGTACGGTACCGGCGCATTGGCGCCATAGACGGTGGCAGAAGAACTGAAGATAAACTGGTGTACGCCGGCCTCGCGCATCGCCTGCAGCAGAACCAGGGTGCCGGCAACGTTGTTCTGGTAATATTCTAACGGCTTGCGGGTAGACTCACCGACCGCCTTCAGACCGGCAAAATGAATCACCGAGGAGATGTCATGCGCGTCAAAAATGCGCTTTAGGCATACGCGATCCTGGATATCGCCCTGATAGAACACCGCGGCCTTGCCGGTTAATTGTTCGACCCGGTGCAGAGATACCTCGGATGCGTTCGACAAGTTATCCAGTACTACGACATTTTCACCACGCTCTAACAGCGCCAATACGGTATGTGACCCAATATAGCCGGCACCGCCGGTGACCAAAATCGCCATAACTTCTCCTCATTTGTGCCCGATGGCACGATATAGTTCGAACTCAGCTGCCTTATTCTACTCCTTAATTATCTTTCTGTGTGCTAACTGTCACCGTCATCAAAGTAGAAATGGACAAAAAAACCGCGGGTTGCTGCGGTCAACCTTCACGTCCGAGGTCATAAGGCTGGATGAGAGTAAAACGAGGCCGCGCCGAGATCTGTCAGAAAGAACTGAAAAGGCCCGACGGTAAGACACCGTCAGGCCGGGGAAATGCCTACTTCGCCCGCGCGAAATACTGCGCTACGCGTTTCACATCGTTCTCATCAAGGGTGCCGGAATCGCTCAGCAAGGTGATCCAGGATTTTATGTAGGTGTATTTGGCCGACGCCAGATCGCGTTGCGCACTGTACAGTTGCTGCTCGGCGTTGAGCACGTCAACGTTGACACGCTGCCCGGCCAGCACGCTTTTACGCGTGGCCTCCACCTGCGTGGTGGCCGATTTGACCGCCAGCTCATAGGCCGCCAGCTTGGCGCGACTACTGATGCACAAATTAAACTGTTTACGCAAATCGTTGAGCGTGGTGCCTACCTGCGCATCCATCTCGTACATCGCCTGACCATAGCGTGCCGCCGCCTGGCGGGTCGAGGCGGCGACACCGCCGCCCGAATAGATCGGCATGCTGACCTGCACGCCAATGCTGTCGGTGCGGTATTTCTGGTTGACGGTGTTATCGCTGCTGGAGTCATTCTCGGAATGGCTGGCGTAAATCTGTACCTGCGGCATAAAGCCGGCACGACTGCGTTCCACATCGTACTTGGCTGCATCCACCCCATGACGCGAAGCCGCCAGTTCCGGGTTGTTCTGCATGGCAATTTTCTGCCACTCCTCAAACTTGGAGGGGATCAACGGCGCGATCTGGAATTTGCCCGGCCGCAATACCTGTAACTCGTCAAACTGGCTGAGCGGCATGCCGATGATCACTTCCAGTTCCCGCTGCGCCGCGTCCAGCGCGTCGCGTGCTTCGATCTCCTGCGCTTCGGCCAGGCTATAACGCGCCTGCGTTTCGGACAGGTCGGTGACCGTCCCCTCACCGGCAGTCAGCAAACGATCGTTGAGCGCCAGCTGTTCTTTATAGGCCGCCTTTTGCGCTTCTGCCAAGGCAATCTGATCTTTGGCATACGCGACTTCGACGTAAGCGCCAACCACGCGCACCGCCAGATCCATAAATTTGGCACGGTAACGCTCATCAGACATCAGCGTCTGTGCCACGCCGGCTTTATATCGCGCATAGGCCTCGTAATCGAACACCGGCTGGGTCAGCGTCACCGAGCCGGAATAACTGCGATATTGCTGACTGTTGGTGGTTTGGATCGTTTCGCCGGTAAATATATTGCTCTGCGGTTGTTTCACCGTTTGCCAGTTCTTGGGGGCGTTCTGGTAGTTGAATGCCACTTTTGGCAGCAAGCCGGCTCGACCGATATTTTTGTTTTCGTCCCCTGCCTGTTTCTCTTTTAATGCCGCCTGGAAGGTCGGATCCTTATCAAGTGCCAGCGAGTATGCGTCCAAAATCCCTATCGAATAAACCGGCGCAGACATCGCAAACATACAGGCGCTGGCCACCAGGCCAGTCGCCCGCCGTTTAAATCGATTCAAAATTATTCCTCAGTCAATGAAGTATGAGCGCGATCCAAAATAGGTTTAAACAGGTAACTGAGCAGCGAACGCGAACCGGTTTTAACAAACACCTCAACCGGCATACCTGGCTTGATTTCTTCCGCGTTGAGCTTTTTCATCCCTTCCGGCGTCACCGTTACCTGCATCTGGTAATAAGGTTCGCCGTTGGCCTTATCCACCAGTCTGTCGGCGGAAATCAGCGTCACCGAGCCTTCTATTTTCGGGGTTTTGTTCTGATTGAAGGCGGTAAACATCAGATCGACCGGCAAGCCATGATAGACCTTGTCGATCATGTCTACCTTCAAGCGCGCATCCACCACCAGATTGGCCTGGCTTGGCACCACATCCATCAGGTGATCCCCCGCTCCCACGACGCCCCCCTGAGTGAAGATGGTCAAACCGACCACCGTGCCGTCGACCGGTGAGGTGATTGCGGTATTGCCCAGATCGAAGTTCGCCATTTCCAGCTTGTTTCTAAATTCACTGGCGTCCATCTGCGTTTGCGCCAGCTGGGTTCGAACCTCCCGTTGATAATCGGCAAAACGTTGATCCACTTTCTGTTGCGACTCTTGCAGCTGTTTCTGCAGTTGACCAATGCGTCCCAAGGTCTCATCGATGCTGCCATTGACTTCGGCAAACTGGCGCTGCACTTCCAGATAGCGGTTGCGCGGCAGATAGCCGTCTGCCGCCAGCTGTTTCATGCTGTTCATCTGCTCTCGCAGGCTGGCAAGCTGGATGTTTTTATTGACCTTGGAATCCTGCAACCCTTTCAACTGGAAGCGCATGCCATCCATCGATTGTTTATAACCATCAATTTCGCTTTGCAGGCCGAGGCGACGTGAATGGAACAGCTGGTTTTGCAGCGCAATGATTTCCGCTACCCGCGGCTGCGTTTGCAACTGCAGCAGTACCGGTGAAAAGGTGACTTTATCCAGCCCATCGCGTTCGGCCAGCAGTCTGCCCTCCGTCGCCAGGGTGGTGTAATACTGATCGCGCAGTGAATCAACCTGCGCCTGCGCCTGTACCTGGCTCAGCTGTACCAATACTTCGCCGGCCTTGACCTTGTCGCCTTCTTTTACCGCGATGTTTTTGATGATACCGCTGGCCGGCGCCTGCACCGTTTTGCGGTTACCGGACACGATCACCGAGCCTGGTGACGCCACGCCTTTGTCCAACGGCGCGAAGGCCGCCCAGGCGAAGAAGCCAAACAGCCCCACGCCCACCACCAGCCACCCCATGCGGGTAAAACGACGTTCATCCTGCGGGATCTGCTGTGAATACGAGTCCTGCGGCTCGCCAATTTGCATAGACATACCAACTCCTTTGACTGCAGGCGGCCATGACAGCACCGCCAGGCAAGTTCACAACTAATTTGTTTGAGTTTTTGGGAAGTTGCCTTCATCCGTCGGTGTATTCACCGCGCGCACCGCCTGTTGGCTAGCCTGGGCTTTCTGCGCATTGGTCAACGCCTGCAATACCTGTTGCGTTGGACCAAACGCATTGACCACGCCATTGGTCAGCAGTAACAGTTTGCTGGTCATCGACAGTAAATTGGTGCGGTGCGTAATCAGGATCACGGTTTTATTGCGCTGTTTGAGGAACAGAATTGCCTGGTTCAAGGCTTTCTCGCCGGCGTCGTCCAGATTGGAGTTCGGCTCGTCGAGCACCACCAGCGACGGATCGCCATATAAGGCCCGCGCCAGCCCGATACGCTGTTTCTGGCCGCCGGACAGGCCGGCTCCGCCGTTACCGATAATCGAGTCATAGCCTTTCGGGAAGCGCAAAATGAGTTCATGCACACCGGCCAGTTTGGCCGCCTCGATGACCTTTTCGGAGTCCACTTCGTTAAAGCGGGCGATGTTCTCGGCAATGGTGCCGGCGAACAGCTCGATATCCTGTGGCAGATAGCCGATGTACGGCCCCAGTTCGTCCTTGTTCCATTGATAAATGTCGGCATTGTCCAGGCGGACAATACCTTCGCTGACCGGCCAGATACCGACCAGCAAACGCGCCAGCGTCGACTTGCCCGATGCACTCGGGCCGATAATCCCCAACACGTCGCCGGGCTGCAGCGCAAAGCTCACGTTGTGCAACACCGCTTCGACCTTGGATCCCGGCGGAGCGGCGGTAACGCCCTCGACCGACAGTACCCCTTCCGGACGCGGCAGCGACATGCCGGTTCCGCGCTGCGGATGCTCATCCAGCAACTTGACCAGACGGCCATAGGACAGTTTGGCGGCGCTCCAGCTCTTCCAGACGTTAATCACCTGTTCAATCGGCGCCAGGGTTCGCCCCATCAGAATCGAACCGGCGATCATCATCCCCGGCGTGATGTGACCGTCGATCGCCAACCATCCCCCGAGCCCCAGCACCAGCGACTGCAACGAAAGACGGACGAATTTGGTTACCGAGGTCACTCTGGCAGCGCGTTCGCTGGCCACACGTTGACTATTGAGGAACCGCTGATGCAGACCAAACCAACGACGCTTTAAATTCGGCAACATGCCCAACGCTTCGATCACTTCCGCATTGCGCAAATTGGTGCTCGCCAGACTGCCGGACATGATGGACAGTTTGCTGGCCTCCCCCAACGGCTTTTTCGACACCATTTCGTTAATCACCGCCAGCGCGATCAACAGCAGCGATCCGACCAGGGCAAAAAGTCCCAACCACGGATTGAAGAGGAAAATCACCAGCAGGTAGATCGGAAACCAGGGCGCATCAAAAAACGCAAATAAGGCGCTACCGGTGAGAAATTGACGCAACGTAGTCAGGTCGCCCAGCATTTGCCCGGCGTCGGACGAGCCGTTTTTAAGATTTGATTCGTATGCTGCGGTGTAGATACGCGTATTGAGGCGCATATCCAGTTGGCTGCCGATGCGGATCACCACCATGCTGCGCACGTATTCCAGCATGGCCATCATGCCGAACAACCCCAGCATGATCAGCGTTAACATCAGCAAAGTGATTTCATTACGCGAAGGAAGAACCCTGTCATATACCTGAAGCATGTAAACAGAAGGAACGAGCATTAATAAATTTATAAATGCAGTAAATATACCAACGGTCCAAAAAACTTTACTGCGTGTGCGTATAACATCCGCAATCTCATTGCGCGGTATGAATTGGTTCACTTTTTATCCTTACTTCACCTACGCTGCCAGTCAAATCCACAGTGATACGTACTAAGGAAAATCTTAATACGCTCATCATCCCAACCCTGCTCAAGACTACAGCGGCTTTTTCATTAACTATAGTTAGACAATCCGAGTTTCGGCAAGATACCAACGAAAAAAAAATCATCGCAGAGAGAATAAATAACAACATGAATCTTATAGGGTTTCTTAGGTAAACAGACAGGCAAAAAGCATAACATCAGTTACTGTAGGGTTAGTGCGGTGAAGAATCGTTCACTTTGCCTAATGTCACCAAATTGAATCATTAGAATACTAATAATAAACAATAATTTTTTGAAATATAACCCTATAATAACTCTGTTAAAAAGATTTTTGCCTTTCTCTGGTCAGCGCCATTTCCGCCGAATAAAAAAGCTTAGCTCTCCATCGAATAATTAAAAAAATAAAAATAATCCGACCATCTTGACAAAAATCGCTTTCACTCCTTTGCTTAAACGGTGAAAACAGAATTGCCATTAATGCGTCTTTTTTAACATTTGGCCGTTTTCGCGTGCATGCACATTTATTTGGATTGCGGGTCCTGTGATTTATTAAACAGGCCTGCTGCTTAATATGCTTAGGTTTTTCAGCTCTGGTTATATCTAAAGGGGTAACGTATGGCCACATTAGTCACACAGCAAACAACTGCTGCCTTTTTCCTGGCGATTTCCGGGAAGAATATTGATAAAGCAGGGTTAGACTATTTTTCGCAAAAGGTTGAAACCAATGCACTTTCTTTAGAGCAACTTGCTCAGAAATTCATTGCCGGTACGGCTGCCTATGCCGGGCGCAGCACCAGCGAGATTGTGACCTCCATTTACACCAACGTTCACGGCAGTGCACCAAGCGGCACCGTGCTGGCCGAACTGTTGGCTAACGGTGCAACATCCGCCTCTGCGGTAAGTTCCATCATCGGTGATTTAATTGGCTATCAGGGCTTTGACGCCACCACACTGGCTCAGCAAAGCGCCTTTGAAACCAAAGTTGAGCAGTCTCTGTTCCCGGTTGCCAGCGCAGCGGCTTCCGCTGGTGCCGCTGACGTTCAGGGGATCTTCCACGTTGTCGGTCTGACGCAAACCCAGGAAGGCGTCAACTACTGGGGTACCGTGCTGGCGAACGGCGCTAAAACGCTGGCTGACATCGCGCAAAGTTTCGTCAACAACAGTCCGCTGAATGGCGTGTCCGATAGCGCATTCATCACCGCGCTGTTCCAGAATGCCTATGAACGTGCCCCAACCAGCGCCGAGCTGTCCTCTTATCAAGAGACAATTAACGGTGGCGCTAGCCGCGGTGACGTGGTGGCGCAGGTAATCGGTGCACTGAAAGATACCGTAGCCGCCGGTGATACCGTAGCTCAGCAACACTTCCAGGCGGCGACGCACGTATGGCAGCCGGGTGAATTGCCAGCGTTGAACTTCCAGGAGCAGGTCGCAGCCGCGTTCCTGAGTATTCCTGGCCGCGGCGTTGACGCTGCAGGTCTGGATACCTGGAGTAAAACGCTGTACAGCGGCGATACGTTTGCACAAATGATCACTACGCTGCTCAATTCTGCCGAATCGCAGAAGAAAGGCGCACAGCTGACCGGGGATGATTTTGTCCAGCACGTTTACACGCTGGTGCATGGTACTGCGGCCAATGCTACCCAGTTGGCACAATACAGTGGTCTGGGCGATAAAACCGCGATCACTCAGGCCATCATCAACGATCTGCGTACCTCGACCGCCACCGATGCCACCACCGTGACCCAGCAGCATGCGTTTGAAGCGGATATCGGTGCCAGCCTGCTGTACAAAACTGCGGCAGCGCTGTCGGCAACCACTGCCGGCGGCAACGCGACCGGCACGGTAAATACCGGTGCCAGCCATGTGCTGAGCAACGCTGAAACTGCCGTTTTGACTGACGTAGTGTTAAACGCCAACGCCGCCAGCGCGGTTAACCTGAAGTTCGCCGATAATCTGGCTAACCTGACCATCAACGGCAGCAGCGCCGCCACCGTCAGCCTGTCCGATAATGGCGTAAGCGCAGGGGTCGCCGTCACCGTGAATAACGGCAACGTAATCCTTAACGGTAGCTCTGGCGAGGATCATGTGCTGCTCACCAGCGAAGCCAACGTGGCTAGCGGCACCGGTGACTTTAACCTTGGCGCAGGCAACGAATCGTTGAAATGGGCAGGCAACGCCGCCACCGGTGCAGCCAACACCGTCGGTAGCGGCATTAGCGCTAACGGTGGTGACGGTATCGACACCATTTCTGCCAACTTTATCACCAAGAACGTCGCCATCACCGGCACCCTACTGCGCACCGCAACCATTACGTCCAACTCATCGCAGTTCAGCAACTTTGAAAAAGTAGATCTGGCCGGTTATATCGGCAAGGCAACGGTTACCGGCGGCACTTCTACCGCGGCAAACCATACCTTCGACTTCGGCGTACTGACCGGTAATGCCACTACCGAGTCCAGCACCTCTGTTTCGACCACCAACCAGGCGGCGACCTCAACCGTCGGTTCACAGGGCTTCGTGCTCTCCGGTCTGGCCGATCAGGTCAAGGTGATCAACGCCGCTGGCGGTAACTCCGCGCAGTTGGAAGTCACCGGTAACGCTACCTCTGCCAGCGATGTGGCGATCGCCTTCCGCCAGAACGCTACCGATCACTTTAACGTCAACTTCACCGCTGAAAGCAATACCGACATCAATGCCGGTTCGCTGAGCCTGAGCAGCAGCAGTTCCCTGCTGGCTGGTACCGCCCTGCGTACGGTGAATATTTCTTCCGGCGGGACCGGTGATTTTGACAACGTTCTGGCACTGACGGGCACCAACGATCAGGTACAAACCATCAACGTGTCTGGCGATCATACGCTTGATTTGAACCTGGGCAGTGGCTTTACCGACGTACGTACCATCAACGCTTCTACCAACACCGGCGGGCTGAATCTTGATTCGGCACACGGCGGTACCGGTGACGGCCTGATCGTGCAGTTGTTGAACGCCCTGCCATTGAGCGCGGTCACCACCACATTGTTGGCGCCAGTACTGACAGCGCTGGGCTTGAACGGTTATCAGTTGAACGTAACGGGTACCGGGACTGCAGACAGCTTCGACATTGCTGCCAACACCAGCGTTACCGGTGGTGCCGGCGCCAACACCTATGAACTGAAATCCAGTACTTCAGCCGCAGGTGTGACCATCAATGACTTCAGCAGTGCGAAGGACAACATCGTTGACGGGCTGTCCGGCCTGAAAATCTCCAATGATGAGTCTGGCACCGCAATTGCGGACTACGGCACACGTTCGTCCGACGTGCTGGATGGTATTCTGGGGACATTGCTGGGTGGGGTGGTGGGTTCTGCGGCCGGCCTGCTGGGCGGCATCCTCGGGCTGGGCAACAGCAACTCGTTGACCGCGAAAGTGGGTGTGGCGTCGGTGGTATTTGATGGCTTGAATACCGATTCCTATCTGATCGTCGACAACAACGATAACGGTACGCTGGATAATGCTGACTCGGTAATCTACCTGACCGACCAGAATCACCAGAACCTGCTGGATACGCTGCACTACGCACCACAGGTTGCACTGAACGGCATCGCCGATGCCGGTGCCAGTGCTGACCTGGTAGCCGCGTAATCTACTATCGACAATCAAGACGCCAATCAGCCGATTGACGTCAATAAAAAAGCCCGGACAATGATTGTCCGGGCTTTTTCTTAGGTCATGCAATTTAACTAGGTTACCGTTACCAAGGTGAGGCGATTGGGGAATCTGAACGCACCATGACCGGCACATCTCCCTCCGGTGTCGCCTTATTGCCCCGTACTTCTTTGAGCGGCGTTACCGGCGCCTGCTGCGACTGGTCACTGCTGACGAGGCTGCGCAACGTCGAGGCAATGCCCTCATCAGGCTGCTTTACCGGTTTCTCTTGCCAAAACAGCATTGCATGTTGCTGATTGTTTTTGAGCTGGATGGTGATTTTTCCGTCCTGCGAAACCTGGTATTTATCAACCGAATATGAACGCACAACGTCCGAGACACGCTTAAACGCCAACATCGACGGTTTCGGCTGGCCATTGCGCGTTAACAAGCCAAAACGATGTTCGTTAATCTTGGGATTATCGCCATCGTCCAGCAGATCGTACCACCAGACACCTTTGATATACGGGCGCGACTTGGCCAGGAAGGTGTACTTGACTATGTATTGCGCAGCAGCATCTTTCGATATCCCGCCCTTCCCTGAATAGGTCGGCACGCCAATTTCGGTAATGTAGATCGGCACCGGACGTCCGGCCGCTTTTGCCAGTACCGCCTGGAACTTGTCCACGACGCCAAGGTTCCCCTCGGGGGTGCGCCAGGCGTAATTGTCGTTACCGTATGAATAAGGGTGAATGGAGACGCCATCAACGTATTTTAATACGTCAAGCTTGAGGATCTTGTTGAACCATGCCGGATCGCGCGTCCCGGTTGGATTCGCCGAACCGGTCATGATGATGGCGTCCGGGTCGGCTTTGCGAATTGCCGCCGCCGTTTTTTTAACCAGCGCCACAAATACTTCCGGCGCTGGCGGATTACGCGGCTTCGGTTTTATCGCCGTCGCATTGGTCCATTCGTTCCATATTTCGTAATATTTGATCTTCCCTTTATATTTACTCGCCGTCCAATAGGCGTAGTTGGCGAAAGCGTCCATCGCCTCAGGCGTGGTCGGATAACCTGACGGATCGTACAGCTTGTTGCCGTAAGCCAATACCAGCAATCCATTCAGACCATATTTTGCATGGCCGTCATTAAAAGCCTTATCAGACTTTTGCATATTCCCTGTCACCACGTACTGACCTTTCTTTTGCTCTAAACCGCTCCAGGGAAAATCAGCACGATAGGAAGTAAAGCCATAACGCTTTACCAGTTCCAGATAATTGTCCGGATCCTTCGGATACCAGCGAAAATGTGTATGGACTCCGACTTCAAAAGCAGCCGCGCTGCTGCTGTAAAAAAGTGACAAGAGCGTAAAACCGACAACGGATAGCGCTCTCTTACCATGATTGGTTTTTAGCTTACGGCTTGCAATCGTCAGCATCTGACCTCCAGCTGTAGATAAAGAGTTAACTGCCTGAGAACCCAAAAGACAGGAGTTTATTTCGCCGTATGTAAAAATAGAGCCAATATGATCAATACGCTGATTTATTAATAAAGCCTTTGAATATCGTCAAAAACACGATTTTGATATCCAGCCAGACGCTCCAGTTACGGATATAGTCCAGATCGAACTCAACGCGCTTTTGCATTTTTTCCAGGGTGTCGGTTTCACCGCGCCAGCCGTTGATTTGCGCCCAGCCGGTAATCCCCGGTTTCATTTTATGTCGCAGCATGTAACCCTTGATCAATTTACGATACTGCTCATTATGTGCAACGGCGTGCGGGCGTGGCCCAACGATCGACATGTCACCCTTCAGCACGTTAACGAACTGCGGTAACTCGTCGAGGGAAGTACGACGTAAAAATGCCCCTACCGGCGTCAAGCGTGAATCGCCCTTGGTTGCCTGCACCACCTTGTCGCCGTCTTCCATTACCGTCATCGAGCGGAACTTCCACACTTCAATCGCTTTGCCGTCCATACCGTAACGACGCTGTTTAAAGATAATCGGCCCGGCAGAGGTGAATTTGACCATCGCCGCCAACAGCAGCAACACCGGAGAAATAAACAGCAGGATAAACACCGAAAGCAAAATATCCTCAACGCGTTTAATTAACTGGTTAATCCCACTCATTGGCGTATCAAACAGCGACACCACCGGCACGCCATTAATTTCTTCAGAGCGTGATTGCAGAATATTAAAGGTGAAGATATCGGGGATCAGCATGACGGAACAGGTGGTATCCGACAGTTCAGCCACGGTATCTTTGATCAGCTTTTCCTGCTCCATGGACATGGCGATATAAATACGGTCAATACGCCCACACTTGGCGTCTTCCACCAGTTGATTCAGATCGCCCCGTTTTTCTACCGATGTCTCGATTGGCGCACTGCTATTGTCGTAGATGCCAAGGACTTTGAATCCCATCCAGTGGGCATCGCGCAACGTTTCAGCCAGGCGAATACCGACCGGCATCGAGCCCATGATGGCAACGTTACGGGTATTGAAGCCGATATTGCGCATATAGCTCAAGCCAAGGCGAATAATGCTTCGAGTAATTACCAGACCGCAGCTAACGATTAAATACCACTGGATATAAACAATATACTCATTGTGGAACGGACTCAGCAGCGCCACCACCCCGGAGGTCAATAACAGACTCAGGGTCCAGTTTTGCAAAATAAGCTGCACTTCCAGACCCGCGCGAACGCCACGCCAGGAACGATAGAAATCCGTTATTCCACCGATCATCTGGAAAATAACGATCGAAATCAGCACCATGACCCAGTGCTGCATAATAAAATCTGCGCCAGAGAGCAAACAGGATAAATAGAGGCCTGCAAAGATGATGAAAATATCTGAAAAGCGCTGAATCATTGAGGTCAATGAAGCATTGGTATGCAATGCGCCTCGACGGAAGCCGTTCATAGATAACTGCCTATTCACTATCATAGTATAGATGCCTTTTGTTAGTTTCCTTTGGTACCTATATCACTTCATTTTGCTGGGCCGGCATCTACCGGACCCAGCTAAAGAATATAGCGGAAACGCAGAGATTAACTGCGCAGCAAGGCGAGTATTTCTTCTGTTTTTTCTTGCATCAACGCAGGGTTAGCTCTTGATTCTACATTCAAACGCACCACCGGTTCCGTGTTGGAACTACGCAGATTGAAACGCCAGTCGGCAAATTCCAGACTGATGCCATCGGTCGTATCGTAAACCAGCGCTTCTGGCTGATAACGCTTCAACACGCGATCAATGGCCTTCGCCGGGTCAGCCAATTTACTGTTGATTTCGCCCGACGCCGGATAGGCTGCCATGCGGTCTTTCACCAGCTGACCGAGCGACTGTTTTTTGGTGCACAACAGTTCGGCAATCAACAGCCATGGAATCATGCCGCTGTCGCAATAGGAGAATTCACGGAAGTAATGGTGAGCGCTCATTTCCCCGCCATACACCGCATCCTCTTTGCGCATGCGTTCTTTAATGAACGCATGACCGGTTTTGGACATCACCGGGACGCCGCCAGCCTGAGTGACTACATCAATGGTATTCCAGCTCAAGCGCGGATCATGGATAATCTTGGCGCCAGCCTCTTTCTCGAGGAAGGCTTCGGCCAACAGGCCAACGATATAGTAGCCTTCGATAAACCCACCCTGCTCATCAAACAGGAAGCAGCGGTCAAAGTCACCGTCGAACGCGATGCCCATATCGGCCTGGTGCTCACGCACCGCCTGCGCGGTATCTTCCCGGCATTCAGGCAGCAGCGGGTTGGGAATACCGTTCGGGAAATTGCCGTCCGGCTGATGGTGCACCTTGATAAACTCGATCGGCACGCCTTTTTGCTGCAATTTGCGCTCGATGGCGTCGATCACATGGCCGGCCGCGCCGTTACCCGAGTTCACCACCAGTTTCAACGGGGAAAAGTTCGCGGTGTCAACATAGCCCAACAGGTGATCGATATAGTCTTGCTCGATGGAGATCTGCTTGTATTCGCCGCGTTTTGACGGATCTACCGGGGCGAAATTGTTTTGTTCCGCCAGATGCTGGATATCACGCAGCCCGGTATCACCGCTAATAGGCTGCGCTTTGCTGCGAACCAGCTTCATGCCGTTATAATCCATCGGGTTGTGGCTGGCGGTAACTTCAACGCCGCCGTCAACCCCCAGGTGGAAGGTGGCAAAATAGACTTCTTCCGTGCCGCTGACGCCGATATCGAGAATATCCACGCCGGAATCACGCAGGCCATCCGCCAGAGCCAGCTTCAACTCTTCGCTGGTCAGGCGAACGTCCCCACCGACCACCACGGTTTTCGGCTTGAGGAATTCCCCATATGCTCGCCCGATGCGATAGGCAATATCGCTATTCAGTTCTTCGCCCAATTTCCCACGAATATCGTAAGCTTTAAAACAGTTCAATGATTGTGACATGTTGACGTCCTTACCAATAAATATTGCAGCGTTGCGCAAATGTCGCGCCGCTAAATTCACTTGTGCTGATCTACGCTCTCAACACGAATAATATCGTCTTCGCCCAGATAGGTACCTGACTGTATCTCAATCAGATCCAGATTTATTTTACCTGGATTTTCAAGAGCATGTACAACCCCTAACGGAATATAAATCGATTCGTTTTCACTGATTAACTGCGTTTTGCCGTCGGTATGCACTTTTGCCGTGCCTGACACCACAACCCAGTGCTCTGAACGATGATGGTGCATCTGCAAGGATAACTTTTCGCCTGGTTTGACGGTAATGCGCCGAACCTGAAAACGCTCGCCCTGGGCAATGGCGTCATGCTTGCCCCATGGGCGGTAAACTTCCCGATGCTGCTTGCTTTCCGGGCGTTTCTGGCGCTTCAGCTGATTAACGATCTCTTTAACGTCTTGCACGCAATCCTTATTGGCGATCAGCACCGCATCTTTGGTCTCAACCACCACCAGATTATCAACGCCGACGGTGGCAACCAGTTTATGATCTGCACGAATATAGTTGTTCGAGCAATTGTGCTCCAATACGTCGCCAAAGGTAGAATTGCCTTTGACGTCTTTTTCACTGATTTCCCACAGCGCAGACCACGAACCAACATCGTTCCAGCCGGCGTCGAGTGGCACCACCACCGCATCGGCGGTTTTTTCCATCACCGCATAATCGACGGATTCATCCGGGCAAGCGATAAAGGCTTCGCGATCGACGCGAACAAAATCCATGTCCGGCGTCAGGTGCGCCAGGGATTTTTGACATGCCTCAAGAATGTCGGGGCGGAAGCGCTCCAGTTCCTCAAGATAACGGCTGGCCTTGAACAGGAACATGCCGCTGTTCCACAGATATTCGCCGCTGTCGAGGTATTGCTGAGCCGTTTCCAGATCGGGTTTTTCAACGAAACGCGCAACGCCGGAAATGGCAGACTCGTCGATGCGTGCGCCCTGCTGGATATAGCCGTAGCCAGTTTCCGGCCCGGTTGGCACAATGCCAAATGTCGCCAGTTTGCCAGCCTCGGCATAAGGAATGGCTTGATTGACGGCATCTCGGAAAATGGCTTCATCCTGAATGACGTGATCGGCGGCCAATACCAGCAGGATCGGATCGTCGCCATTTGACACCGCCTGCAATGCTGCAAGCGCGATTGCCGGCGCCGTATTGCGCCCTACGGGCTCAAGAATGATATTGTGCGACAACTGTGTGATCTGACGCAGTTGCTCAGCAACGATAAAACGGTGCTCTTCATTACAGATCACCAAAGGGCTCATAATTTCCAGACCCTGAAGGCGCATAACGGTCGATTGCAACATCGAAAATTCATTGCATAACGCTAAAAACTGCTTCGGAAACAGCTCGCGAGAAAGTGGCCATAGTCGGCTGCCTGTTCCGCCAGCCATAATAACAGGATAAAGGTTACTCATTTTCACTCTCACCGATCAAATATATAAATAAAAGCTCGAACAATTACGGAGCATGATACGCAGTTAGGCTATAGGGATACACACCACTGGATTAGCGATAAAGACTATAAGTGTTATGTATCATTTTTTCGGATGTAAAATTAGCAGAATAAAAATCAATACAGGCCTGATGCATCGTAGCCCAATGTTCTTTGTTATAGGAATTCAAAATATTCACCGCCTCATCAGACTGGTTGGTGGTGAACAAATATCCGGTCTTGCCCTCGTCAACCACCTCGGGTAGTGAACTGCAGCGGCTGGCCACCACCGGTAAACCATAGCTTTCGGCTTCTACCGCAACCAGCCCGAAGGATTCCCAACGGCTCGGCATGAGCAGTACATCAGCATGGGAAAAATAAGGCGCAATTTCCGTTGACGACAGCCAGCCTTTATAGTCGATGCGCGGATGTTGCTGTGGCGCCTCGGTAGCATGCACGTTGCCACCCACCACGGTAATACGGAAGTTATCATTTAACCTATCGGCAATCTTCAATACCAGGTCAAAACCTTTTTGGTAGTCGAAGCGGCCAACAAACAGGATATTGGTTTTGTCCTGCGGGTAGGGATCGCCTGAATCCGCTCCCGTGGTCGGCGCTTCCACACCGTTATAGACCACCACCATGTTGTGCGCCTTGACGCCGACATTCAACGCCGCTGCCTTCTCATATTCGCTGGTGCAGACAATGACATCGGTTTGTTTTTGCAACAGCCGTTCGATGGCGGTATAAACACGCTTCTTCATCGTTGATGTATCCATCAAAAATGAAAAAGCATGCGGACAATAAATAATCTTTGGCTTATAACTCAACCGCACAACAGGCGTCAGTACGCGACAAATAACACCGGCGAAGGTACTGTGGATATGAATAACGTCAGGTTTCTCACGTTTCACCAGCGCTATATATTGCCTTGCCAAAGAAATAAATGACTTGATATTTCTTCCACTGCGGGAAAACAGCGTCAGCTTCTCCGTCGGGAAAGCGCCGATTTCTTTATATTGGCTATCAGGGAGTAAACAGTAAAAATCAAAATCATCATTGGGTTTGACCAATTGCCGAATCACCGTCGCTACCCCACCTTTAACGGTTTCAGCTACATGTAATACCTTTTTTTTCATCGGTTGACACTCATTATGATTCTGTTTAATTCTTGTGCGGATTTTGCCCAGTCAAAACGCTTAACATTCTCATAGCCTGCCTCGACCAGTTCTTGACGCAGGTTTTCATCTGTCACAATTCGCTCCAGCGTTTGTGTCATTTCCTCGGTATTTTCCGGATCAAAATAGATCACGCTCTGAGCCAACACTTCTGGCAACGAAGCTCGGTTGGATGAAATAACGGCGCAGCCACAAGCCTGCGCTTCTAGCGGTGGAATGCCAAAACCTTCATACAGGGAGGGGAAAACAAACGCCTTGGCGTTTGAATATAACGCAATCAATTCCTGGTCAGACACCCGGCCGACAAACTGTATGCGTTCCGCATTGGCACTACCTTGAGAAAAATCAACGCCCGAGAAGTTTTTATTCGCCGAACCAATGATTTTAAGCACAATGTTATCAGCGCCTTTCATCCTGGAGAAAGCGGCTATCAAACCATGAAAATTCTTGTGGTAGTTTGGCGATGACACCGCCAACAAGTATGGCTTGGCCTGCGTGTGCCGATCGCCGCTCGGCTGGAACTGCGATGCAACAGCGTTATAAATCACATGTATATTTTCCAACGGATAGTCAAATACGGCATGCAGCTCTTTTTTTGAGAACTCACTGACCGTCAGCAAACCCCGACTTGATTTCAACATCAGCGGCACCAGAGCGTTATAAACCAACCGGAACTTCGCCGAGAAACTCTGCGGATAACGTTTATAAATGACGTCGTGATGGGTGACCAGCTTATTTTTATATGACACCGGCGCCGTATTGCACAAGTTGATCAGCAAAGGATTCCCTTGCTGGCGCAAGTAGTTTGGCAGATCCCATTGTTCCCAAAGGTGCCCCTGACGTGTGCCTACAATCTGAACGTTAAGCCTGGCGGCAATATCCTGATGCAGGATATTGGCTGGAGAAACAAACACCACATCATCTCTCAATTGAGCAATCGCCAAACTGATCTCTTGAGCAAAGCGCTGAACCCCGGTCAATTCTTGTGTCAAAAAGCGCGCATTGACATAAATCATTCGCTTACTCCATTCCATTTAAATAATTTTACTGTCAATGTGTCGTGGATGTTCTTGCCAGTTTAGCGCTGGTTTGCGCCCTTTCCCGCTGTGGGGATTTTCTAATCGACATCAGCAATATGGATACGATGATGGCAAAAATATACCCAGGGTAATTACTGATCGGGTTGTTATAAACAAAGTTCATTGATAACGAGATCATCCAGTAAAGGTATACGCTGGCGGTGAGCCCATTCAATGTCCGCGAATAGAGCATGCTCAATATCACCACCGACACCAGCACCAGAAGAATAATCCCGACATTGCCGTAACTGGAAAGCATGTAAATATAAAGGCTGTCTAATGGAACGGTATTGGAGTTATCGTCCCCAACCACGGCGTTACCATTCACAGCGTAACCCGCGCCGATAAACGGTGAGTATTCGCTGTCGTTTTTTACCGCCTCAATATTTACGGTTCTCAGCAATATGCTGTTTTCAGCGTAGGTATTTTCCTCCGGGAAGATCATCTCGTAAATGCTGTAGTTAGTGGTGGTCACATAGAAGAACAGCGACAGAACCAACGTAACCATCGTGACGATATTCAGGCTGGAGCGTAGAGACAGCACCCGTCGCATCATCAGATACATGATATACAGCAACGCCATGATGATCGCCGTCTTGGAGGTTGAAAACACAATCGCGACAAGAATCAGGATGATATATTTTTTGCGATTTTTGTCGCTGACAAAAGGAGATAATACCAGGGCAAAGAATAGATATTCACTGAGGCTAAATGGTCCGGTCAGCAAACCAAAGGCGCGTAGCTGCCCCTGAACCGTACGCAGCAGCAGACCGTATTGTTTGCCGAACTCGGTCAACTGAGGACCCGGGTCAAAACCGACAACCGCATACAGCGCCCCGGCCAGCGTGGATTCCGCAATGGCAAATAGCGCATTGATCACAGCACAAACAATATAGAACTTGATGATTTTGTTGAGGATCTCAACCCGCTCTTCATATTCGAACAGCATCAAGACGGCGGCAAAGAAGAATGAGCCAAACGTCAGCAATTCCAGACGGAATTGCACGATGGAACGAAAGAAGTCAAACTGACCAGTCATCATGCTTAACAGCATAAAAATCAACGAACACAACACCATCGAAATAAAGAAAACCAGCACGCTACGGCATTGTGGTGTGACTCTGGGATTGCGCGCATACAACAGTATCAGCACGAAAACCGGAACAACAAGAGCAAAAAAATCCTTATAAAGCAGAATATTGCGTGTTGTCATATAGGCTGCGACGGTAACGACACCATTAATCGACAGCAGAGCTATATATGCCAACAAAATGAAAACGACCAGCGATTTTGTAGAAACTCTCATTATTATCCTCTGTACAAACCTTCGTAACTGCTGGCAATTTTTTCTTTTTCAAAACAAGAGGTTCGCAGCCTGTTTTGGTTGGCTTTCACGGCGTCAATCGCACCTTCGATAGTGAAGTTTTTGATTTCAAATATATTATCGTAGAAATTGGCAATTTCGGTTACGCCGCCGCTGAAGGTAGTATAAACAACCTTACCAGAGATGGCGGATTCCGCAACCGCACGGCCAAAGGGCTCATTCCAGCGGGTTGGCAGCACCACGGCGTCCACCTGCGCCATGAACGCATCCACTTTGATAAAGCCGAGCAGGATCACACCGGCATCCCGTGCCATCGCAGCCATTTCCTCGCCGGAGACGCCATTGTTAAAGCGCCCCGCCGCATAGAACTCGGCGCGCGGATCCTGTTTTGCCGCTTTTGCCAACGCGCAAAACTCATCAAAGCCCTTGTCTTCCGTCAACCGGCCGACAAAGCCGATGCGGATGTTATCACTCGTAGTCGGCGTATAATCAATCGGCTCAACGGAGTTGTAAACATAGGCATGTTGCGCCTGGCTGGCGAAGCCATTATCTTTATGCAAATTGGAAATGTACTGGCTGATACCGACAAACGCATCGACTTTCTGGCTAGCCGCTTTTTTCAGCCAAGAGGTGACGCGTACCGACCTGCCGTTGACGTCCATATTCTGTCCGTTTTTAAACAGCGTGCCGTTCGGATGAAACAGATAATAGTCACGTGTCGTATGCACCACCCGCGCACCCAGTTTTTTGGCGCTTTGCCAGACCGCCACCGAAAATCCGCTCAGGTTATTGGTATGAACCACGTCCGGGCGGATTTCCGCCAAAGCCTGACTCACGCGCTTGGCCATGAAGGGATTGTGTATATCAAGAAGATGCCAGAGTGCTTTCTTATATTTTGACGGCGACTCACTCTTGAATGGCCAATATAGGTTCAATAATGGGAAGTAGCTTACCTGCACCCCATTAATGGTGTCTTTCTTGATTTCATCACCTTCATGAAGACAAAATACACAAACTTGATGCCCTAATTTTACCAGACTTTCCGCAAGCATTTGCACAGAAACTTCAGCGCCACCTATCTTGTAAGGAGCATACAGTGTATTTATTATAACAATCTTCATTTACAGGCCACCAAAAATGTTTAAAATTAAAACTTATCTCTAAGCAAAGTTATATTAGCCTCGCCATAACCCTCATAGTTCTTATAAATAGAGTTGACAAACCCTAGCCAATCCGGCGCCAGACTTTTTTCGTCAAGAACATATGCGGTAATTTTAATTTTATCATCATAAATCTTTATCAGGTTGTCATATAAAGAAGAATAGAAACCCGCAATTGAAACCACATTCTCACCCGCCACGATAGGGTAGACTTCGAAAGGAAAATCCAGGCGCTGTACGGTGACGACATTTTTAATCGCGGTGATTTTTTCGTCACGTTCCCGACGGTGTGGGATGTAAATAAGCTCAATATCGCTATTGTTTAGCTTAAGATCCTCAATCATCTTCAAGGTCAGTTCGATGTCATCAACCTTGGTCACCCCCGCCTCGTACAGCGGCGTCCCAATAATAAAGGTTTTATTATTACTTTGTGGCAGGGTTTCCAGCTTGGTTTTATAGTTCTGATAATTATGCCGTATAACCTCATCGCGCCCGGATACGTTGTCTTCGATATTATAAACGGTGAAAAAAGTTATTTTTTCAAATTCGTTGTTGGTCATACCCAACGACTTGAGGAACAGGCTCTTGGCCACGCCGCGCGGCGTCAGTTTGCCATGGCGCTTGATGCGCAGCGTTGCGGTGCCGTCGTCCAGCAAAACGATATTGCGCTTGGGATACTTATTGGCCAACATCCAAAACACCCGGGCGCGATATTCACCCGCAATCAGGGTTACCGACTGATTGCGTGCCACGCTGTCCGTGATGCCGCTAAGTTGTTTGCGGATCTCCATCACCTTGCCCAGCGTTCCTTCAACGTCAATCGTCATCAGGGAACGGTGCTGTATCATATTGAGCAAATAACTGATCTGTCCATGATTCAACGGCGAATTGGCGGTACGCTTGTTGACAATCAGCAGATCAAGAACAATCTCTTTTGCATCAAGGTATTCGATCAGATTAAACGCTTGCAGCGGTGACTCTATATACGCGATGTACTTACTCATTTCTTATTACCCTATAACCACTCAACGTTTCCGTGTCAATTAATGGAACTTGCCTTCAGCCTTTAGCCGCAGATAATGCTCCACATCGCGCTGGGCGAACGCTTTTGCCGGATGGCCTCCGGCAATGGCATACGGCTCAATGTCCTTCACCACCACGCTGCCCGCCTGGATAATGGCGCCTTCACCGAGGGTCACACCGGGTAAAATGATGACGTTGATTCCCAACCAGACGTTGTCGCCGATGGTGATGTCCTTGATAACGTAAGTATTGTCATAAGGAATGGCGTTACCGTTATGGTTATGATTTTCCGTGATCAGTACACAGCCAAAACCACAGTGAAAATTATCACCAACGGTTACCGCCCCTTTACCGACGATCGTCAGACCGTTAGAGTTGAAGTTGTCACCCAGGCGGGTTTTATTATTCACTAACGTCGGGAAGTTAATTTTGGGTTCACGACCACATTTGGCTGCCGTCTTGATGACCTTCGCGGTGTAACGCCCTTTACGACGGTTACGCAGCCAACGCTTCATGCTCGCTATCATCTTTTCCTCTCAATCCGAATCTGTCGTTTGCCATAGATAAATGTCACCACGCACGAGAACAAGCTTGAAATGGCATACACCAGGCAAAAATATTCCACCTTTATCGAGGTCATGGTAATAATCACAATACCCAGCAAATGCGTTAACATTGATCCCATGGTGATTATCGAGATCATTTTATTTTTACGATAGTAAAACAGCGAGTGGGTAAAAATATAATAGATCGACATAAAGGCAGTGCCCGGCAGCAAGATATTAAAATAATAAATTGCGCGGTTAAATTCGGGCTTGAATAGATATGGGAAAACAAATGGCATGATCAGGAAATAGATTAAACACGCTACTACCACCAGACCAGTATAACCATACTGTATGAGCTCTACGCCTTTAAAGTCTTTGTCCTTCAGCTTACGGTAGATAAACGGCTGGAACGCCTGGTTTATCACGCTAAAGAATAACATCACTATCGATGTCAACTGGAACGCCAGCCCATAGATACCCACCACGGCGGTACTCATATAGTGAGCAATAAAGAAGCGATCGATCGACGATTTAATCCAGTAACTGCCATGATGCGGCAACAGCGAAATACCGTAGCTGACAATCTCTTTGTATCGCTTGCCCAACGGCGCATCTGACTTGATATCTTTGCTGCGCTTGCGATAGATGATGAGCTCGTACGCCAGTTGGATGCAGAAGAACGATGCGGCAATGGCTATCAGGCGCTGCCCTGGCGTTGCGGCGATCATTTCAAACAATGCAATGGTAAACAGGACGTTAAACGCCGACAGCAAAAACTGCCCAATCGCAGCAACCTTATATGTCTGACTGATACGCAGATGTGAAAGGTTGATGAAATTCAACGCTTGCGCCAAGGATGCCAAAATCACCAGGCTACCGTCAGTGAAGCTGACCGGTATGCTGGCCACACGCGTAGCGACAAAGTAAATCGCCACCAACAGCACGCTTGAAGCGACAGCCAGCGTGATGTTATCCCGACGGAACACCAGGGAACTCCCTTCCCCCTCTTGCATATATTTGACCGGCAACAAACCCTGACCACTGAATGAGATAAAGATGATCAGGATCTGAATGACGGAAAGATAAAGAGTTAGCGCGCCGTATCCCGACGCGCCAAGGTGTGCTGTTAAATAAGGCAGAATAATGAAGCCGATGACCTTGCCGAGAATATCCCCAATCGACAAGGCCGCAGCCCCAATAATGACTCTGCTCATTTACAGATACTTTTCCAGGAAGTTCAGGGCGTGCCAGAAACCTTCGCCCTGGTTCTTGTGGCCCTGCCACACTTCAGGAATAAACTGGGCGCCCGGCGCATAACGCAGCAGATCGTCCGCCAGTTCATCGAAGTTGACGTCGCCCTTGCCAATCTGCACGCCTTCGCCATCAACGCCCAACGCATCGACAATGTGCATGTGTGCGGTATAAGCGCCCACTTTCTGGGTAAACTCGTGCAGATCCCATTGATAGTAGTTACATGCCATCATCGAGTGCGAGGTGTCATAACAGATGCGGTAACCGTGCTGTTGGCAGAAGGACTGGATTTCATCTGGATCAACAAACAGGTTGTGGTAGCTCTGACCGCCAAAGTGCCATGGGAACGGAGGCATGGTCTGGATAATGATTTCCACACCATCCTGATTTACCTCTTTCAGCGATTCGGCAATACGATCGTACATCGCCTGACGCGCTTCCTTCGGCAGGAAACCGGTGGTGTTGAAACCGCCTGCGTTCACCACAATCACCGGACGTTCGGTTTTCGGGAAGTACTGCTTCAGCGCACGGGTAACGTCACACACGCGTTGCATCTGTTTGATCGAATGTGCACGGTAGGCGTCATCTTCGGTAGCCAAATCCAGAATATGGTCGTTGGCAAACAGTTCCGGGCTGTGTACCGCAAAACCGATATCTTCAGGACCGGAGAAGAATTCCGTCAGATCCAGTTCCATATCCTGATAGCTCAGGTGGAACTCAACAAAGTCCAGATTGGATTTGTGCTTCAGTTTGCTGTAATCGTGGTAACGAACCGGAATGCCAAACGGACGTTCAAAATCGTAGTCCTTGGCTTCGATAGCGATTTCGTTCAGATCGGACTCGTAGAAATAGCCGCCTTTTTCGTGATCGCGATTGGCTTTTTTACCCACCAGCTGCTCAAGATAGAGCGGCTGTAGGCCTTGGCCCGGGCTTTTCACTTCTACCATTTCGCGGGTGATGATTTCGCCTTTTTTCAGATCGCGGTTGATGATCAGGCTTTTCGCCAGGGTTTCACGGTTGATCATCTCGCCCTGAGTAATCGCACGCTCACCGCCCTGACCCATTGATTCTTCAACTTCACGAATGCGGATCACCATTTCCTTGAATTCTGGCGGCAGCAAGGAAACCTTGTGGTCATTACCTTCCATGCTTTTATCGATGGTGAAGTGCTTCTCGATAACGCGCGCGCCCAATGCGGTTACGGCGATCGGCACCGAGATACCGCGCTCATGGCCGGAATAGCCGACCAGGCAGCCGGTCACCTGCTGCAATCGCTTGATATAAGCCAGATTTACGTCTTTAAACGGCGTTGGGTAGGTGGAGTTGCAGTGTAAGATGACAAACTCGGCGCCCTTCGACTTGAGGAAATCAACCGAACTTTTAATTTCCGCTTCGCTGCACATGCCAGTTGAACAGATCAGTGGCTTACCGGTTGCCGCCAAAGCCCCCAGCATTTCATGGTTAGTAAAGTCGGCAGAAGCCACTTTGTAGGCTTCCATACCGTAATCTTCAAGCACTTCAAGGCTCTTCAGATCCCAAGGGGTACACATCGGCGTCAGCCCCTTGTCTTTGCAATAGTCGAACACTTCCAACAGTTGCTCGTTCGACAGCTGGAACTTACGCAGCAGGTCGATGGTGTATTGCGCACCCAGGTCGGCTGATTTGTCTTTATCATTACCGCCCTTGTACAACGAGCTCAAATCACGCATCTGGAATTTGACGCAGTCGGCACCGGCGTCAACGGCCAGATCAACCAGTTGCTTGGCCAGATTGATATCACCGTTATGGTTGTTGCCAATCTCGGCGATGATGTAGGTCGGTGAGGTTTCGGTAATGGTATGTTTACCGATGGTCAGTCCTTTTTCGCTTTCAAGCGCAACGGCAACCAGGCGGCGATAATCGTCAACCAAAGGAATAACGTCAACGCCGTTGGTAAACAGGGTGTCGATTTCAGCACGTGGCGCATCCACTTTTTTGTAGCGCACGTTCTGGTTCATCACTTCCGACATTTCACGGTTCAGGTCGAAGTCACCTTGGGTGATCCAGCGACGGAAATCGCCGTCAGAAAATGAACCACACAGTTTACCATCTTCGGTAACGATAAAAATAATGCGTTTTTTGTTCGAGTTGATTTTTTCCAGTGCTTTAATAATTGTCTCTGTTTCAAACACTAAAAAATCAGAAATCTTTTTCTGAATTAACATATATTATCTCCCATTCCAATTCTTCAAAATAACTTCTACCACTGCCCAATCGAGCATGGTGTCAATTTCAAAACTTTCTTCTTCAGACATTTTGTGTGCAACGACCTTACCGCCTAACCGGTTGCCGCTGGACAGCAAAATATCGCTTTTGGTAACGTAAATTGAGCCGTTCTCTTTCAATTTAATATTTTCAGGCTTGATATCCTGACGGCGAGGACGATTCAGATAATCATAATGTGCTTTGGGATTATCTTCGTTTTCCCATAAGAAATGCCAAAACTCGCACACGCTCAACAGTGAATCTGCCTGCTTGTCGATAATCTTGCGCACGGCCAGATCGATGGCATCGTCTTTACGTACAGGCGACGTCGCCTGTAGCAGGACGGTATATTCTGGGTGATAACCTTCATGCTCGGCCAGCCACTCCAGAGTATGCAACAAGGCAGGCTCAGTTGCCGCAGTATCAACCGCCAGATGTGCCGGTCGCATAAAAGGAACTTCAGCGCCATGTTCTCTGGCGACGGCGGCAATGTCTTCACAATCAGTGGTAACAATAACGCGATCGATTTCCTTGGAGTTCAATGCTTGCTCGATACTCCATGCAATTAAAGGCTTCCCTGCAATATCTTTGATATTTTTTTTAGGTATACCCTTTGACCCACCCCTTGCCGGAATAATTGCAAGATTACTCATATAATATCTCCGCGAATGGAAATTCTGAAATTTGCCAGAAGATAGCTCCCCCGAACGGAGGAGCCATTGTAACTGATTGATTATTTATATTCGTAAGCGTAATAGCCGTATGCGCTGCCGGATTTATTCTCGACGGCGTTGAGGATAATACCTTTGATTTCCATGCCATTCTGTTCAAAGCGACGAATACTGACTTCGATCTCTTTCAACGAGTTCACGCCGTAACGGGCTACCAGCAGTGTGGTGCCCACATTACGCGCCACAATCGCCGCGTCGGTTACCGCAAGAATTGGCGGTGTATCCACCAGAACGATATCGTACTCTTTGCCTGCCCACTCCAGGAACTCCGTCAAACGGTTATGCATCAGCAGTTCGGAAGGGTTCGGCGGGATTTTCCCGCGCGACAGGAAGCTCAGATTCTCAATCGCCGTTTTCTTGATGGCCTGCTGCGCAGAAGCCTGACCAGAAAGTACGTCAGACAGACCGGTACCCAGTTCACAGTTCAGCAATGAATGGGCATAACCTTTACGCATATCCGCATCGACCACCAGGATCCGCTGACCCGCCTGGGCAATCACCGCCGCCAGGTTGATACTGACGAAGGTTTTACCAATGCTTGGACTGGCGCCTGAAATCATCAGCACATTGTTCTTGGCTTCAAGCGAGGCGAAATGCAGGCTGGTACGCAGACTGCGAACCGCTTCGATCGCCAGATCGGCAGGGTTGCCCACCGCCAATAACGTATAGTTTCGTTGGCTGCTTCTACGCCCGGACAGCATGGTTTCACGGTCGCTTTTCTGTTGCCATTCCGACAGCGGAATGCTGGCGTATACGTTGATGCCTTGCTGTTCCAGCTGTTCCGGGCTTTCAATACCACGGTGCAACATGGTTTTCAGCAACACAAAACCGGTAGAGAACAGGCCACCCAACAGGGTAACGATCAGCACGATCAGGGTTTTTTGCGGTTTGACCGGCCGTGGTTGCGTTACCGCAGGGTCAACGATACGTACGTTACCGACGGTACTGGCTTTGGTGATGCCCAGCTCTTGCTGTTTGTTCAACAGCTGCATGTAGATTTCCTGGCCGGCCTGCACGTCGCGCGTCAGACGCAGGATTTCTTGCTGAGTTTTAGGCATGCCGCTGACGCGTTTGTTGAGTTTGTTCTTTTCCTGCTCCAACGTAGCGCGTTTTTCCATCAAGGCACGGTAAGCCGGGTGTTCTTTGGTGTACAGCTTGGAAATTTCCGCTTCCTTGAAGGTCAACTCGTTGAGTTGAGCTTCAACGCCAACGATGGTATCCAGCACCGATTTGGCTTCCAGTGATAAATCAACAGAATCGTTTTCCTGACGGAAACGATTGAGTTTGTCCTCTGCCAGATCCAGAGAATTGCGTACTTCCGGCAATTGCTCTTTCAGGAAATCCAGGCTTTTGGCGGCCTCTTCGGATTTACGCTCGACGTTTTGCAACAGATAGTTTTTGCTGATGCTGTCCAGGATCTTGCGCACCAGCAGCGGGTCATCGCCCACCAGGCTCAGCGCCAGCACGCCGGTATCTTTGCCCTTATCTTCGACGGTTAACGCATCAAGCAGGTTATTGGTAGCCACCAGACGCGGTAATTTGGCAACGTCGAATACCGTATCAGGCTCCGCGATAATTTCGCTGACCAACAGCGATATACCGCCGCCGCTTTCCATTTTGCCGACCTGCCCTTTAATCACTTCCGTCCCGTTCTTGCTCAGAACATAGTGACTTTTATCTACTACCGTCAGTTCCAGTTCAAGATCGGCATCGGTTTCAGGCACCGTCAGGCGAGATAACGCGATACGACCTGGCTCTTGCCCGGTCAATCGTGCCCAGCCACGGCCAAATACAGGGAAATATTGCTGCTGTGCAACGGTATCCAAATGCAAATCGTCAACGGTTTTGCCTGTAACCATCCGCGACTTGATCAGCTCGATTTCGGTAGAGGAACCTGGCTGACTGTTCGGCAACATTTGCGACAGATCGTTGACAAGAGAATTACCCACGTTTTGCTCGACCTGCACCATGGCATCAGCCTGATAAATCGGCGTGGCAAACAGTGAATAAATGATACCGCTAACGGTAAACAGCGTGGTGATACCGATAATCAACCATCTATGGTCAAGTAAAGTACCCAGCAAACGACTCAGGTCGATCTCGTCGTGATTATTGGCCGTCGATAAGCCTGGTTTTGTATTATCAGTCATTGTCATCTCTGGTTAACGATTTAGTGCCTGCGCCCATTTTTGAGCGGCTTCATCAAGAAGGCGGTAAACGAATTCAAACGCTTCAGCGCTTTTTCTGTAGGGATCGGGGACTTCCTTCTGCCCTAACCAGTGGGCAAAAAGCATCGTTTTACCTCTGACCTCCGGCGCCAGCCGGCAGACGGCATCAACGTGCCCCTTTTCCATCACCAGAATCAGCGAATACTCACGGCACATTTCTTTTGTTAACTGCCGAGCGACATGATCGTCCAGCGACAGATTATGTTGCTGTGCAACGGCCGTAGCACTTTTATCTGCAGGTTTACCCACCAGCGCGCTAATTCCCGCGGACGCAATGTCCTTCTGTGGCAAATGCTGCCTTAGCAACCGCTCACCCGTTGGTGAGCGGCAAATATTGCCGACGCAGACAACCAAAATAGAATCAAACATTACAGCGTCCTCTACGGCCAGTTACGAATACGCAAAGTACCTTCCGTCAGGTTGTTGAAACCATCGATTGTCGGCACCAACTGCGTGATCAAACGGTTCCAGCGGGCCACAGGCGCGGCGGTCACATAAACGATATCGTAAGGTTTAAGGTGGAATTCAGCCCCCATCACCAGCGCTGTCGCATCCGCCATATTCAGCTGATAGATATTCGCCAGTTTGTTCCCTTCGGTACCGTGCAGCGGACGGATAACAAATATCCCGGTCGCGTCGGCACTGGCCTGGGAAATGCCTTGCGAGGAGCCCAGGGCTTCGGTCAAGGTCATACCGCTGCGATCCATTTTCAGCGTTGCCGGGGTTTTCACTTCCCCCATCACGAACACTTTCAGATCGTCGTTGCGCGGGATATACAGGATGTCGCCAGGATAGAGCAGTCGGTTTTGCGTCAGATCGCCATTTTGCATCAGCCGCTGTAAAGACAGGGTCTGTTCTTTACCGTTATGGGTCAGCACGATATTGCGCCAATCGGCATTTTCCGTCAGGCCGCCGGCGGCGTTGATGGCATCCATCACCGTCAGCGGGACGTTGGTGATCGGTTGTTGGCCGGATTTGGCGACCTCGCCGGTAACATAGGCTTTTTGCGAACGGAATGCGGCAATATTGACGTCAACCTGAGGGCTTTCGATAAACTGGGCCAGACGGTTGGCAATTTGATCGCGGATCTGCGAAACCGTTTTACCGACCACGTTCACCTTGCCGATATACGGATAGAAGATGCTGCCATCGGAATGTACCCAGTTACCGGTATCGCTGGCGCTACGGTACTGCCCCGCCGGGGTGGTCAGTTCCGGGTGATCCCAGACGGTAACGTTCAACACGTCGCCAACGCCGATACGGTATTCATAATTACGCAGCGATGCGTCTAACTCGTTGTTGGGCTGGGCAACCACTTTGTCAGGGCGCATGCGGTCAAGCAGTTTCGGCGTCATCGGGTATACATTGACCAGCTTGTCAATATCGAAGTCCGCATCTTCCTGTTTGACAACATCCTTGCCTGATGTAGAGAGGTGGGTCCCCGGGAATATGGTGCAACCACTGAGTATGCTGAGTGATACCAGTAGCGATATCATTTTCAATTGTCGTTTTGCCATCAAATTTTCATCACTTCAAAGTAAATGTATCTGCAAAGCTACAATACTAGCCAGCCTTGGCCTCGTCGCTGTAGCTTTACCAATATGCCTCGGTATATTTCCCCAGCGCGTATGAGGAAAACCTGCAATAAAACTTACAGCGTTTATCTGTTATTGAATTAGATAACGGTATTGTTATTAACAAGCGCAACGTACAAAAAAACACCAGCAGCACGCCACCTTCGCTGTTGAGCACATTATCTGTTGCCTTATTTGTAACCGACCACCGCGTATTGGCGCTGGCACAACGCCCAGGCCAGATACCCCTTACGGCTTACGGTCCAATACTCAGTAACAGAATGTATACCATTATACAAAATGAAACAGTGACTTTTCCTAAAAATTAACTGGCGCGGCAGGATCCTCGTCAATAAATACTGATTAAACGCGGATCGCAGGTCAAATTACAGCGTCAGTTGATTGGCCCATGCCTGGAATGCCTTACCCTGAGTCGGGTGGCGCAGGCCATAGGTGACAAACGCTTTCAGGTAGCCGAGCTTCTCACCACAGTTAAACGATTCCCCCACCAGCTCCATCGCCTCGACCGGCTTGTTTTTCAACAATGACGCGATGGCATCAGTCAGTTGAATACGGCCCCAGGCACCGGGTTCGGTCTGCTCGAGTATCGGCCAGATATCGGCTGACAGCACGTAACGGCCGACGGCAGAATAGTTTGAACGCAGTTGGATCTCACGCCCCGGCTTTTCGATAATCGAGGTCATACGGGCGCTTTCACCCGGTTGCAGCGAATTGGTCTCGCACTCGACGACCGAATAGTCATGCAACACGTTTTCGTCCGCTGCCTGCACCAAAACCTGGCTGAGACCGGTCTGTTCAAAGCGCGCAATCATGTGCGGCAGATTGTCTTTGCTCAAGTCGGCCTTGGCATCGTCCAGCAAAATATCCGGCAGCAACACCACGAACGGTGAATCACCTACCAGCGGTTTGGCACAGAGAACCGCGTGTCCCAGCCCTTTCGGCTGCCCCTGGCGAATATGCATCAGGGTCACGCCTTTCGGGCAGATGGATTGCACCTCGTCCAGAAGTTGACGCTTCACCCGCGCCTCAAGCATCGCTTCCAGTTCAAAAGAAGTATCGAAGTGATTTTCGATGGCATTTTTAGACGAATGCGTAACCAGAATGATCTCTTTGATGCCGGCGGCCACGCATTCATTCACGATATATTGAATTAATGGTTTATCAACGATCGGCAACATTTCCTTCGGAATCGCCTTGGTAGCCGGCAGCATGCGCATACCCAGACCAGCAACAGGAATAACGGCTTTCAACTTGGTCATGGTAATCCTCTTCAAATATTGTGATCGTAAAAGCGTCACTCAGGGTTGCTTCAACGCCTGTTTTAGCCACTGGCTAAAACCTTCGCCTTCGGTTTTATGACGCAAACCATATTGTACAAATGCTTTCATATATCCCAGTTTATCGCCACAGTCATGTGATTTACCGCTCATATGAAAAGCTTCAACGGTTTCCTGCCCCATCAGCATGGCGATGGAATCGGTCAACTGAATTTCGTTACCCGCACCCGGTGGTGTTTTCTCCAGCAGCGGCCAGATATCCGCCGACAGCACATAACGGCCAACCACTGCCAGGTTAGACGGCGCCTCGTCACGCGCCGGTTTTTCAACCACTGCGGTCATCGGGGTACTTTCCCCCGCCGCAAGCGCCACACCGCCACAGTCAACCACGCCGTATTTCGACACGTCTTCTTCTGGCACCGGCTCTACCATAATCTGGCTATAACCGGTTTCGGTAAAGCGCTCGATCATCTTGGCCAGGTTTTCCTTATGCAAATCGGCGGTGGCGTCATCAAGCAATACGTCCGGCAACAACACCACAAACGGCTCATCACCCACCATCGGCTTGGCACACAGTACCGCATGCCCCAGTCCCTTCGCCTGCCCCTGGCGTACCTGCATGACGGTCACGTCCGGCGGGCAAATGCTTTGTACTTCTTCCAGCAGTTGGCGCTTAACGCGTGATTCCAGTACGGCTTCCAGCTCAAAAGAGGTGTCGAAGTGGTTTTCGATGGCATTTTTGGACGAATGGGTCACCAGCACGATGTCTTTAATGCCTGCGGCCACACATTCATTAACAATGTACTGAATCAATGGCTTATCGACCACCGGCAACATTTCTTTAGGAATGGCTTTTGTTGCAGGCAGCATTCGGGTTCCCAAACCCGCCACGGGGATTACAGCTTTCAGTCTCTTTTGCATCTTATTTACCTACAATCAAATAACTTATAAATGTAGCTCAATCACACCACTCTGGTTTGATTTGCCCGCATATCAGCAGCGTTCAGACACGCTACCGCCCTTGGCTTTCAGCTACCAATGCACTGTCATCGATGTCCTGCGGCCGGCTTTGTTGTTCCCGGACTCGCCTGGTATTCCGTCACTGTGTGCTGTAAGTGGTATGCAGCTCACAGAAAACTAAAAAAGAAGTATGTCCTTATAAGTAAACGATGATACTTGTTAACGTTTATGTGGCTAAGATTCTTATACTATTGCGGTATCGATACAAGCCAAACATGGCCTATGGATAGCCTTTTCAGAATAAGACTACCAAAACAGAAATATTCAACGGTTTTTCGTCACAGAATAACAACATAACCAATTGATTTTATGATTTTTTTACGGCGACTATTTTAAATGAATTGTCAAAATCACTGTGGAAAAAAGTCCAATTCTGCGCACTGAAACGTCTTTTTTTTCGTAAAATTCAGACTATGCCTCACTTTTGCGGGCGGTTTTATACGCAAGTAAAACGCATAAAAAACCACCAATCGATAATCACCCCATCAGATCTTGATTTGAATTTTCTCATCACAGCACCCATCATTGTTTTTACGGCATAAGCCGTTGAACAAATAAGGTGCAAACGGGCGTATGGAATGGATCGCTGATCCAACAATCTGGGCGGGTTTGGCCACGCTGGTGGTGCTGGAAATCGTCCTGGGAATCGACAATCTCATTTTCATTGCCATCCTGGCAGAAAAGCTGCCCCGGCAGCAGCGAGACAAGGCGCGTGTCGTCGGCCTACTGCTGGCGCTGCTGATGCGCCTGGTGTTGCTGGCCTCCATATCCTGGCTGTCAACGCTGACCAAACCTCTGTTTAGCCTGCTGGATCAACCGTTTAGCGGTCGCGATCTGATCATGCTTACCGGCGGGGTATTTCTGCTGTTCAAAGCGACGATGGAGCTGAACGAACGGCTGGAAGGTAAAGACGAAGAACAGCAGGGGCAGCGTAAAGGCGCGCGGTTCTGGCCCGTGGTGGCGCAGATCGTGGTGCTCGATGCCGTGTTCTCGCTGGATTCGGTCATTACCGCGGTGGGGATGGTCGATCATCTGGCGGTTATGATGCTGGCAGTCTGTATCGCCATCGGCTTGATGTTGTTGGCCAGCAAGCCGCTTACGCGCTTTGTCAACGCCCACCCGACCATCGTTATCCTGTGCCTGAGTTTCCTGCTGATGATCGGCTTCAGCCTGGTGGCCGAAGGGTTTGGCTACCATATTCCCAAAGGATACCTGTATGCGGCGATTGGCTTCTCGGTAATGATTGAGGCGCTCAACCAGCTGGCGCAGTTTAATCGTCGGCGTTTCTTGTCCAAGGTTCGACCGCTACGTGAACGTACCGCCGAGGCGGTGCTGCGGATGCTGAGCGGCAGGCACGAAGACGCCGAAGTCGACCGGGAGTCGGCCGACCTGCTGGCCGACAGCGAAGGCGAAGAGATCTTTAATCAGCAGGAACGGCATATGATCGAACGGGTGCTCGGCATGGCGCAACGTACGGTCAGCAGCATCATGACATCACGCCATGACGTTGAATACCTTGAGCTTAACGATCCGCAACAGAAACTCAGACAGCTGCTGGAAAAAAACCAGCATACGCGCATCGTGGTAACCGAAGACAGCGCCAGCGACGAACCGCTCGGCGTGATACACACCATCGACGTGCTGAAACAGCAGTTGACGCAGCAGACGCTGGATCTGCGCAGCCTAATCCGCCAACCGCTGATTTTCCCCGAGCAACTGACGCTGCTTGGCGCGCTGGAACAATTTCGGCTGGCGCAGACCCACTTTGCCTTTGTGGTCGACGAATTTGGTTCGCTGGAAGGTATCGTTACTTTGACTGACGTGATGGAAACCATCGCTGGCAACCTGCCGGAAGCCGACGGCGAGCTGGATCCGCGCCATGACATTCAGCAAACTGATGACGGCGGCTGGATTGCTAACGGTTTTATGCCGCTGGAAGATTTGGTGATTTATCTGCCGCTGCCGCTGGAGGAAAAACGCGAATACCACACCTTGGCAGGGTTACTGATGGAGCATTGTCAGCGCATTCCACAGGAGGGCGAACGCTTGACGATCGGCGACTATCTGTTTGTACCATTGGAAATCAACAGTCATCGCATCATGCGGGTGAAAATCACGCCGCTGAATCCTCCCGACCCGGATTATGAGGTCTGAACCTTGCCGGGCGCGCATCCTCCCGCGCCCGGGCTCTGACGGTTAAAGATGCACCGGCACCAACAGCTCGGTGGCCACCACCACCACGATCAGTCCGACAATCACCGGCACCGAGGTGCGTTTAACCACTTCAAACGGCGAAATTTTGGCCATGCCGGCAACCGCGACTACCACCCCTGAAACCGGTGACAGCGTACGCCCCAGGTTGGAGGCCTGTAACATCGGAATCACCAGATACGCCGGGTTGACGCCCATCTGCGCTGCCAGTTTCGGGATCAGTTCAACAAAGGCATAAAACGGCGCATTGCCGGAGCCGGTGGTCATCGCCGCCAGCATGGTGATCACCACCAATACCAGCATCATGATGATGCCTCCGGTACCGAACGACTGCGCCATGCCTATCAGGCCGCTGATAAAGCCAATGGTGCTCAGCCCCTGGGCAAACACCCCGGCAGCCACCAACAGCATCACCACGCTGGCAAAGGCATCCGCCATGCCGCGGTAGGCCACCTCCAAACCGCTGAACACCGTTTTGGCATCAAAGCTGCGTACAAACTCGATCACCGCCGCCAGCAACATGCACAGCACCAATACGGTAATAATGTGCAGTTCCGGCCCCCACTTGCCGTCAAATACCAGCACGCCGAGGATCGGCGTAAACGGCAGTACGGCGTAAAAGCCCGGCGCGTGGGTGGTAATTTCGCTGACGTCCATGATGTGATGCTGCTCATTGCTTTTGTTGTCGAGATAGCGTTGCCAAAAGTAATGTGCCACCGCCATACAGGCAATGGCGGCAATCGAAATCGGCAGCGTGGTTTTGAAAGCAAAGTCCACCAGCGGCATTTCAGCCGCTTTGGCCGCCAATACCACGTCACCGGAGGTCGGCGCCAGAATGATCGCCGCCGGTGAGGCGCAAATGGCCGCGGCCGCGCCGCGACTGATACCGACGTTAACCATCAGTGGGAACAGCGTCGCCATCAGCAACACCCCCAGGCCGGTGGCAGAAGACACCGCCAGCGACATCAGACAGGCGACAATATAGGCGGCAACCATCAGCAAATACGGCGAGTTGATCATTTGCAATGGACGTGACGCCAGCTTGACCACCATATCGTTAGCGCCGATGTGGGTCATGTAGGCGGCAAAGCCACACAGCATCATGATCATCATGCCAAGGTCGCCACCGCGGCTCATCAACAGGATTTTGACGTATTCGAGAATATCAGTCGCGCCCCAGCCGGTCGCGGTGGCGCTGGCCGGCAACACGTTTTTCCCCATCGCCACGCTGATCGCCAACAACAGCAAGCCGCCGACCATCAACACACCGGTGGCAGAATAGCCCTTGATGATGTAACGCCCCACCCCCACCGCCACGATCACCCCAATCAGAAGCTCTATCATATTTCCCCTATCTCTTTTTATGCGAATTGTCCGTCAGAGCCGACAGAATCGAGCCTCACTGTGCCCAAATTCAGTATAAGGGAACATGACCTTTGTCAAAGGGGAAAAAGGAAAACAGTGGGAGAGTGCGATTTACCATCAGAAAAGCGGCGCGGGTAGCAGACCCCGCGCCGAACAGACTTACAGCTTATCGAGCAATTTCTTCAGATCCTGCCCTTCACGCGACTCTTTGTTTTTATCGGCCCATTTATTGAGTGCATCCTTGGCCCGGTTTTGCAGCGTTTTGCGCAACACCTGGTCGACCTGCAACTGATAGTTCAGCTGCTGCCATGGACCATAAACGCGCAGTGGAATCGGCGTTTTTTGCAGTTGTTCAATCAGTTCGCTGCGCCCTTGCCAGCCGCCGGTGACGCGTACATTCAGCCGCATGTCGCACTGCTTGCCCGGCATATCCAGCTTGCCGCCGCCGGTAATGTTCAGCATCGTCGAATCGGCATTCAGATCGCTAATGGTAATATCGCCATTATCCAGCTTGGCATTGGCACCGAGTTGACGCACTTCGGTATTACGCTGGTACTGATCCAGACCGCGCACGCTGCTGTCGTTGCGTGCCACCGCCTGTTGGATCAACTGCTGAATATTCAGGCCGTGCAGTTGAGCATTACTCATTGCCAACTGGGCGCTGCCCTGCCAGTGATGCTCGAACGACTGTGCGGTCAACCGGTCGCCAGTGAGCTCGCCGCGCATGGTCAATTGCCCGGTCATCACCTGCGGCAATGCGAAAGCCTTCAATACCGTTCCCAGCTCAACCGACGTCAGCTGTGGCTGAACGCCGATAATCGGCTTTTGTCCACGGGCGTCCAGTGAGCCAGGCAGGGAAAAATCACCGCCGGCCACGTGACCGGACAGGGTTTTCACCGCCAGCAGGCCACGCTGGTTTTCCGCCTGGAGATCAAGCCGGGTGATATCCATCCCGCGGTAGGTCAGTTGGTCAGCGCTGAGATGGAAGCGCGCGTCGAAATCACGCAGCGCCTGCATGTTTTTTTGCTGCTCTTCACCGGCGCTGGCAATCACCGGCGCACCGGCCATCGCCTGCATTGGCTGCTCACCCTGACCGGCATTACTACGCCAACCGGAAAGTGCATCCATATCCAGGTGCGGCGACGAGAGTTCAACCACGTAGTTTGGCACATCGCCAAGGCTGATATCGGCTCGGCCCTTCAGTTGGCTGTCATTGACGCCAAGCATCAGGTCATTGAGCGTCAACTGCCGTGGATCCTGCTGGTACACCGCCCGTACCGAGCCCTGCCCCTTGATGCCGCCGGTCGGGATATCAACCCCTTCGAGCTGATAGTTGAACTGATTTACCGTGGTGCTGAACTGACGCGGGAATTGCTGCAAGTCCAGGTCCGCCGACAGATTGAAGGTCAAATCGCGCTGATCGCGGTTAACCCGACTGGACAGTTCCATTTCCGCCTGTCGGTCACCGCTGCGCTGCATCGTCAGATTAAGATCGCGTACGTTGATCTGTTCATTGTTGGCACGTTGCCAGATCAACAGACTGTCGGCGACGCGCAGGTTATCAATATCGAATTTCCACGGCGTATCTACCGATTCGACGCTACTGCCACCGGGCGCGATCGGCGCATCCGTTCGGCTTTGTTGTTCACTGTCCGGCGTGAGACGAATCACCGCGTTTTTCAGCATCACCTGTTTGACGAACAGCTGATGCGACAGCAGCGGCAACAGCTTGACGTCAAGACGCATATTTTCCGCGCTGACCACCGGCGCCTTGGCTCCCGGGGCGGTCAGGGTCATGCGGCCGGCCAGAATGCTCAGCTGCGGCCAGACGTGCCAGCGCAGATCGCCCTCCAGCGTCAGCTGGTAGCCACTGCGCTGTTCGACCTTTTTGACCATGTAACTACGGAAATCATTTGGATTGACCAACAGCACCAAGGCGGACATTCCTGCCACCAGCACCACCAGTAAAATCACCAACGTCGTCAATAATCGTCTCATGCTTTCCTCTTGTCAGCGCGCGTCCGCGCGGCACCCGCCGCGGTTAGTCCTTGTCTATACGGCTGGCCACAGCGCCTTGCTGGTCCTTGTACTTCGCATCTTGACGGCTGTTGTACGGCCGAGCAGCCGGGCCGGACAAGGGTTCAAAGCTCAATGCGCCGATCAGCATACCGGGGCGCAGAGCCAACGGCAGCTTACCTGAATTATAGAACTCCAGAACGATTCGCCCCTGCCAGCCGGGGTCGATACGGTGCGCAGTGACGTGTACCATCAGGCCAAGTCGCGCCAGTGAGGAACGCCCGTCCAGCCAGCCGACCAAATCATTGGGCAACGTCACGGATTCCAGCGTTACCGCCAGCGCCAGTTCGCCGGGGTGCAGAAAGAAGGCCTCGCCTTCCGGCAACACGATTTCGTCGCTCATCACGCGATCCAGCGCGGCGCTGACTTCATCCTTCGGCCCGCTGAGATCGATAAATGCCGCGGTATGTCCACGAAATACGCGGAACTGATTGCCCAAACGGACATCCACTGTGGCCCCGTTAATCCGCTCTACCGGCGGGCGCGGCGAAATAACCAGTTTTTCGCTATCCAGCCAGGCTTCAATATCACGGTCGCACAGTCTCATCTTTGTTTCTCCATCAGGGCGCATTAACTACCACAAAAATTGCCATACAACGGGCAAAAGGTCTACGTCAGGACGTAAATAGTTGACTACAGGCCGGAATTGGCACTCCCGGCCCGGGGCTGCATCATTCAAAGAACTGGCTGATTTTGGCTTTCAGAATGTCAATCGCGATGCGGTTCTTGCCGCCGCGCGGCACAATGATGTCAGCGTATTGCTTGGAAGGTTCAATAAACTGCAAGAACATCGGGCGGACGGTTTTCTGGTATTGCGCCATCACCGAGTCCATCGAGCGCCCACGTTCGTTCACGTCACGCTTCATGCGACGCATCAGGCAAATATCCAGCGGCGTATCAACGAAGATCGAGAAGTTCATTTCCTGGCGCAGGCGAATATCGGTCAACAAGAGTATCCCTTCCAGAATAATGACCTTTTTCGGCTCCAGGTGCACCGTTTCGGTTTTGCGCGTGTGCTCGGTGTAACTGTACAACGGCAGCTCAATGGCCTTGCCGGCCTTCAGCGCCTGCAGGTGCTGAATCAGCAGGCTGTGATCCATGGCGCTAGGATGATCGTAGTTGGTCTTGACCCGTTCTTCCATGGTCAGGTGAGTCTGGTCTTTGTAATAACTGTCTTCAGGGATCACGCCAATGTGTTCATCGCCAACCTGATCGCGCAGTTCGCGATACAAGGTGCTGGCAATAAGGCTTTTCCCAGAGGCAGATGCGCCAGCTATACCAATAATGACGCACTGATGCGGCTTGTCAGTCATAAAATTAAAGACCTGAATTCGTAATGTGAGGAGGGGGATATAAAACGCGACAATTATAGGGAGTTACCGGGCTTTGCGCCAGCACTTAGCGGACACGGCGGCAAACCAGGCCAATATTGTCAGATGATCAAAGGCCAAATGCCGTTTTCAGAACATTTACGCTAGGGCATTACCCCAAGCTAAAGTAGAATTGTTGAACATTTTCACAGATTTTTATTCAGGCTGGTTATGCGTCTCAACCATCGCCTGCTTTATTGACGGATTCCGAAGCAACCTTGATGAACTGGCATTTTCTTACCTTCTTTGGTGATAGCACTTTGCTACTGCCAAGCGCAGCGATCGTGTTTATTCTGCTGCTACTGTCACCCGCCAGCAGCAAACGCACCTGGCAATGGGTAATGCTGTTTGGCGCCGTCGGTGGCGTGGTGTGCATTTCAAAACTGGCATTTATGGGCTGGGGCATCGGCAGCCGCGAATTTGACTTCACCGGCTTCAGCGGCCACTCCGCGCTATCGGCCAGTATCTGGCCGGTGATGCTGTGGCTGTTGACCGGGCGCTTCCCGACAACGGTGCGCCGATTAGCCATTATCGTCGGTTACCTGCTGGCATTCGCCGTTGGCTATTCCCGCTTGATGATCCATGTACACTCCACTTCGGAAGTGGTGACCGGTCTGGCGTTAGGTGTGATAGTCAGCGCTACCTTCCTGTTCTTGCAGCGCGGCGTCGAACCTCCGCGGCTGTCGCTGCGCAGAAGCGTGGCGGCATTGGCTTTGCCACTGTTGTTGGTCAATAGCGGCAAAGCCGCGCCGACCCAGGGGCTGCTTGAACAGATAGCGGTGACCATTTCCCCTGCCAGCAAGCCGTTTACCCGTGCCGATTTGCACCGCAAGCCGGTATCGCCGGCGTCGGTGTCACCTGATGCCCGCTAACCATGCCACGGCGGCCAGCGGCCGTTCCTGCCCGCGAGGCGAGCGGCAATGGTCAGCGCAGCCCAAGTAAAAAACCCCGGACGCTGTCCGGGGTTTTGCTTTTCATGCCTGGGCGTTGCCGACCATTACAGCGCTCTGAAGGCGATTTCCGTCGGGATCGCTTCGCCCTGCCAGTACATCTGCGCGGCCACGCGCCCGGCCAGTTGGCGGTACATCTCGGCGAACTCACTGTCCGGCCGGCTAATTACCGTCGGTTGGCCACGGTCCAGATCTTCACGCAGCGATATGTGCAACGGCATCTGCCCCAGCAGGCGGCTGTGGTATTTCTGTACCAGTTTCTCGGCGCCACCGGTGCCGAAGATCGGCTCATGGTGACCGCAATTGCTGCAAATATGCACGCTCATGTTCTCGACGATGCCCAACACCGGCACATGCACCTTTTCAAACATCACAATGCCTTTTGCCGCGTCCAGCAGAGCGATGTCCTGCGGCGTAGTCACCACCAGCGCGCCGGTCACCGGAATGTTCTGCGACAGCGTCAGCTGAATGTCGCCGGTGCCCGGCGGCATGTCCAACACCAGATAATCCAGATCCGGCCACAGCGTATCCTGCAACAGTTGCATCAGCGCCTTGCTGGCCATCGGGCCACGCCACACCATGGCATTGTCGTCGGTCACCAGATAGCCGATTGAATTGGTCGCCAACCCGTGCGCCATGATCGGTGCCATATGCTGGCCGTCCGGCGAGGTTGGCCGCTGGTTTTCGGTACCCAGCATGTTGGGGATCGACGGCCCGTAAATATCGGCGTCAAGAATGCCGACCTTTGCACCTTCCGCCACCAGCGCCAGCGCCAGATTGACTGCCGTGCTGGATTTTCCCACCCCGCCCTTGCCGGAACTGACGGCAATAATATTGCGTACGCCCTTGACGCCCGCCTGATCGTTGGCGCGTTTCAAGGTGCTGATATCGTGCTTCAGCTTCCAGTCGATGGCACGGGCGCCGGTGACGCGCAGCAGTTCGTCGCTCACGCCGCTCTTCAGCGCTTCAAAACCGCTGTACCAGGCAAAAGGCATGGTCAGTTCGATATGCAGTACATCATCCAGCAACGCACAGTGATGAATCGCTTTCAGCGCCGTCAGGTTGTTTTTTAGCGTCGGGTGTTCAAAGGCGGCCAGTACACCGGTCACCAGGGCACGCAGAACTTCGGGATTGCTCTGCTCGGGGGATTTTGCGTTCATCCCGGCTCCTTGATTTTAATAGATAGCGAATAAATGGCGTTATGCTCAAGCATATCAGAACTGCACCACGGCTGGCGCGTACAAGACAAAAGAAACCGCCCTAGCCGCGACGCGTGCGATCGGTTAACATCAAAGCCCCTTTTATACATAACAGAAAGCAAGTTCTCACTATGGCTCAAGTCGCGAAAAAATTATTGGTGACGTGCGCGCTACCGTACGCAAATGGTTCCATCCATCTCGGCCACATGCTCGAGCATATCCAGGCAGATATCTGGGTTCGTTACCAACGAATGCGCGGCAACGAAGTTCATTTCATTTGTGCAGACGACGCGCACGGTACCCCTATCATGCTGAAAGCACAGCAAATGGGTATCAAGCCGGAAGAAATGATTGCCGAAATGAGCCAGGAGCACCAACAGGATTTCGCCGGTTTTGGCATCAGCTATGACAACTATCATTCAACCCATAGCGACGAAAACCGTGAGCTGTCGAGCCTGATTTATGGACGCCTGAAGGAAAACGGTTTTATCAAGAACCGCACCATTTCTCAGCTGTACGATCCGGAAAAAGGCATGTTCCTGCCGGATCGCTTCGTGAAAGGTACCTGCCCGAAATGCAAATCACCGGATCAGTACGGCGACAACTGCGAAGTGTGCGGCGCTACCTACAGCCCGACCGAGCTTATCGATCCTAAATCGGCGGTATCCGGCGCCACGCCGGTGATGCGCGATTCCGAACACTTCTTCTTTGATCTGCCGTCCTTTAGCGAAATGCTGCAGGCCTGGACACGCTCCGGCGCATTGCAGGAGCAGGTGGCCAACAAGATGCAGGAATGGTTCGAGTCGGGGCTGCAGCAGTGGGACATCTCGCGTGACGCACCGTACTTCGGCTTTGAAATCCCGGATGCGCCAGGCAAATATTTCTACGTCTGGCTGGATGCGCCAATCGGCTATATGGGTTCGTTCAAGAACCTGTGCGACAAGCGCGGCGATCTGGACTTCGATGAGTTCTGGCGCAAGGACTCCACCACCGAGCTGTATCACTTTATCGGCAAGGACATCGTCTATTTCCACAGCCTGTTCTGGCCGGCAATGCTGGAGGGCAGCAACTTCCGTAAACCGACCAATCTGTTCGTACACGGCTACGTCACGGTCAACGGCGCCAAAATGTCCAAGTCACGCGGCACCTTTATCAAGGCCGGCACCTACCTGCAGCACCTGGACGCCGACTGTCTGCGCTATTATTACGCGGCCAAGCTGTCCTCGCGCATCGATGACATCGACCTGAATCTGGAAGACTTCGTGCAGCGCGTCAATGCCGATATCGTCAACAAAGTGGTGAACCTGGCCTCGCGCAACGCCGGCTTTATCAACAAGCGCTTTGGCGGCAAGCTGGCAGCCAGCCTGGCCGATCCGGCGCTGTACCAAACCTTCACCGATGCCGCAGACAGCATTGCCGAGGCTTACGCCAGCCGTGAATCCGGCCGCGCCATCCGTGAAATCATGGCGCTGGCGGATCTGGCCAACCGTTATGTGGACGAGCAGGCACCGTGGGTGGTGGCCAAGCAGGAAGGCCGCGACGCCGATCTGCAAGCCATCTGCTCGATGGGCATCAACCTGTTCCGCGTACTGATGACCTACCTGAAGCCGGTGCTGCCGTCACTGACCGAGCGCGCCGAAGCGTTCCTCAACGGTGAACTGAGCTGGGAAGGCATCCAGCAACCGCTGCTGGATCACACGGTCAACCCGTTCAAGGCGCTGTTCAATCGTATCGATCTCGACAAGGTAAATGACATGGTCAACGCATCCAAGGAAGACATGGCTGCCAGCCAGGCCCCGGTTAGCGGCCCGCTGGCGGACGATCCGATTCAGGAAACCATTACCTTTGATGATTTTGCCAAAGTGGACATGCGTATCGCGCTGATCAAAAGCGCCGATTTGGTCGACGGTTCCGACAAGTTGCTGAAGCTGCAGCTGGATCTGGGCGGTGAGAGCCGGCAGATTTTCTCCGGCATCCGTTCCGCCTATCCGGATCCCAAGTTGCTCGAAGGCCGGCTGACCATCATGGTGGCTAACCTGGCACCACGTAAGATGCGCTTTGGTATTTCCGAGGGCATGGTGATGGCCGCCGGTCCTGGCGGAAAGGAAATCTTCCTGCTGAGCCCTGACAGCGGCGCCCAGCCGGGTATGCAAGTAAAATAATCATCAACGTGCTAGTGAGAGCCGGGCTTGCCCGGCTTTTTTATGCCCGTCGCCTGCCAGTCAAACATTTCGCTATAACGCCAGCCAAAAAGTCATAACGAAGACAATTCCCTATCAAAACCCTTCTGGTTATGATGCTAGCCAGACAAAATAGACGTCTGGATAGCAAGACTGCTATTTACCTTTTAATCGGCCAGACTTACCTGCTTCGGAGTTGATAATGAAAACGATAAAAATCTCTTTGCTTGCGCTGGGCCTGTTTAGCGCGCTGCCGTTATACGCCGCGCCAGACGCAACGCTGGCAGCGGTACCGGCCGCCATCGCCAATCATCAGGGGCCAATCCGCGTGGCGGTGATCCGCAATCTGGGGTCCGATGACAACACCACTCAGTTCCTGGCCGGCGCCATTCAGGAAGGCCGCAAACTGGGGTTCAAGGTGGATACGTTCCTCAGCAATGGCGACGATGCCCGCTTCCAGGATTTCGTCAATCAGGCCATCAGCCAGAAATACGATGGCATTATTCTTTCGCAGGGGCGTGCCCCCTACTCCACCGATCTGGTGAAGCGTATTGCCGCCGCGGGTATTGCCGTGTCCGCCTTTGATACCGACGTCAGCGGCATTATTCCCGGCGTGACCGTTTCCCAGCAGGATGACGCCTCGCTGGCCAATGAATCCTTCGGCCAGTTGGTGAAAGACTTCAACGGACGTGCCAACATCATCAAACTGTGGGTGGCCGGTTTTCCGCCGATGGAACGGCGTCAGGCCGCCTATCAACAATTGCTCAAGCAACACCCCGGCATCCATGAGCTGGAATCGATCGGCGCGGTGTCTTCCGACGTGCAGGGCGATACCGCCAACAAAGTCGGCGCGGTACTGGCCAAATACCCGAAAGGCAAGATTGACGCCATTTGGGGAACCTGGGATGCCTTTACGCAAGGTGCCTATAAGGCATTGCAGGAAAATGGTCGCAGCGAAATCAAGCTGTACAGCATTGATATCTCCAATCAGGACCTGCAGCTGATGCGTGAAGCCGGCAGCCCATGGAAAGTCAGCGTCGCGGTAGACACCAAACTGATCGGCGCGGTAAACCTGCGGCTTATCGCCAACAAAATTGCCGGTGAAACTACGCCGGCAAGCTACCAATTCAAGGCCGCCGCCATTCCGCAGGCGCTACTGGTCAGCCAACCGGGGCCGGTAAACGTGGCCAGCCTGGGCAAAATCATTCCCGGCTGGGGCAGCAGTGACGATTTCGTCCAGCCATGGTTTGCCACGCTACAGTCACAGGCAGGCAAATAAGCTGTTTTAAGCGGGGGCAACAGCGGTTGCCCCTTTTTTATGCTTATTTTCCATCAGCCCCTTTCCTGTTTGCCAAAATGCGCTATGTTATCAACACTGTGTTAATAACTGTATGCATAGACAGGCATTGTCATGAAGGGATTCCCGGCGCAAATCAATACCTTGTTGGCCAGTTCGTTACTGCTGACCATTGGCCGCGGCGTTACGCTGCCATTCATTACCATTTATCTCACCGAACATTTCCATCTGTTGCCTAAAAGCGTCGGCATCATCCTTGGTCTCAGCCTGACGATCGGCATTCTCAGCAGCCTGTATGGCGGCTATCTGGTGGACAAGTTCAACAAAACCACCCTGATTGCGCTTTCCATGCTGTTGTTCGCGCTGAGCTTTTTCATTATTCCCTGGATTGCGCAACCGGGCAGCATAGTCATCGTGCTGGCGGTGCTGCATACCGCATATGCCGTGCTTGGCATTACCATTAAAGCCTGTTTCGCCGAATGGCTGCCGGTAGCGCAGCGCATCAAGGCGTTTTCGATCAATTACACCCTGGTGAACGTCGGCTGGGCGATCGGCTCATCGCTCGGCGTACTGGTGGCCGGCTTTAGCCCCTTGCTGCCGTTCTACCTTTCCGGCGGCCTGGCACTGCTGACGGTAGTGATGGTGAACCTGCGGCTGCGCCAGCAACAGGCGCAGCCGCAGGTTACCCGCCAATCGGACGCGCCCACGGTGATGCCCAGCTTCCGCCAGACGGCAAAAATCCTGCGTCAGGATCGCCGGCTGATCTACTTTACCCTGGGCAGCACGCTGGGCGCGGTAGTGTTCGGCCAGTTCACCGGTTATCTGTCGCAGTACCTGATCACCGTCTCCAGTGCCGACTTCGCCTACCGGGTGATTGGGCTGGTGATGATCGTCAACGCCTGTATCGTGATTGCGTTACAGTATCTGCTGAGCCGCGGCATGCGGCAGGACAACATTCTGCGCTGGCTGACGCTGGGCACGCTGTTTTTCATTATCGGCCTGCTGGGCTTTCTGTTTGCCGGCCAGTCGCTGTGGCTGTGGGCGACGGCCATGGCGGTTTTCACCCTCGGCGAAATCATTGTCATCCCGGTGGAATACATGTTCATCGATTTCATTGCTCCCGGGCATTTAAAAGGCAGTTACTATGGCGTGCAAAACCTCAGCAATCTGGGAGGGGCCATCAATCCGGTACTGTGCGGCCTGTTGCTGAGCTATGCCGCACCGGCGCTGATGTTCGTCATGCTGATTGCTGCCGCACTGTTCAGCCTGCTGTTTTTCTTTCTCGGACATCGGCTGGCGCAACGACAGCGGCTGGCACAGGAGGCGTAACCTACACTTGTTCCATGCCGTCAATAGCGCCTAATGGCATCGTATGCATAGACAGGATTCATGGCGTGTTTTGTGGCCAAGCTCACAGTTTAATTGTATGATGAATACATCAGTTAAACAGGAAAGAATCATGACCAACCTATTCGCACTGTGTTGGAAATACCTGCGGGCCTTCGCTTTAATTTATCTCTGCCTGTTTGCCGGCAATGCGATTTCCGCCCTTTTACCCATCACCATCCCCGGCAGCATCATCGGCATGTTGCTGCTGTTTGCGCTGCTGTCATCGCAACTGCTGCCAGCCAAATGGGTGCGTCCGGGCTGCAACGTCTTCATCCGTTACATGGTATTGCTGTTTGTGCCGATTGGCGTCGGTGTCATGCAATATTATCGGCAGATTGTCGATCATCTGGCGCCGCTGCTGGTGTCCTGCCTGGTCAGTACCGTGCTGGTACTGGTGGTGGTGGGTTATTCCTCCCACTATTTTCACCGCGACCGTAGCCTGGCCGCTGGCAAGCGCGATGCCAAGGAGGACAAATGATGGATAACATCTGGTGGTCGTTACCGTTAACGCTGGTGGTGTTTTACGCGGCACGGGCGTTGTCGCAGCGACTGAAAATGCCACTGCTCAACCCGCTGCTGGTGTCGATGGCCATCATCATTCCTTTTCTGCTGTTCACCGGTATTCCTTACCAACGCTACTTCCAGGGCAGCAAGATACTGAACGACTTTTTACAACCTGCGGTGGTGGCGCTGGCCTTTCCGCTGTATGAACAGATACACCAGATCCGCGCACGCTGGAAGTCGATCATTACCGTGTGCTTTATTGGCAGTCTGACCGCGATGATCAGCGGCGGCGCCATCGCGCTGTGGATGGGCGCTACGCCAGAAATCGTCGCGTCAATCCTGCCAAAATCGGTCACCACGCCGATCGCCATGGCAACGGCGGAATCGATCGGCGGCATTCCGGCCATCAGCGCCGTCTGCGTGATTTTTGTCGGGATTTTCGGCGCTATTTTCGCCCACCCCCTCTTCAACCTGATGAGGATAAACACCAAATCTGCACGTGGTCTGGCGATGGGCAGCGCATCACACGCCCTGGGGACCGCGCGTAGCGTAGAACTGGACTATCAGGAAGGCGCATTCAGCTCACTGGCTCTGGTTGTCTGCGGGATTATTACCTCGTTATTGGCGCCGTTATTGTTCCCGCTGCTGTTGCATCTGTTTGCCTAAGGCCAAAACTTGCGATACATCTCGCAATAATGATTTCTATTACATGAATTTCACCAATAAGGAGATCTTAATCACACTTTATTGATGGCGGGCTGCCTAGAATGCCCTATCCAATTAATTCGAGATTGCATTGCGGCGGCTGCCTGCAAAAGCCTGATACGTCAGGCGTGGCGCAAACCGCCAACGATGTGAATCGGTAACAGCGGCCTCCCCGTTAATCAATAGAGAGACCTACCATGCATACGCGTTTTCACACCGCTTTCAGCCAATTGCCCGCTTCCTTGCAAAGCGCCCTGCAGCCTTATATGGACACACCTGATTTCCCGGCGATGTTCGACCTCAGCCAGGTTGAGGCAATCAAGCAGCGCTGCGGGCTGGATGATGATGCCCTGGCATTTGCCCTGCTGCCGCTGGCGGCAACCTGTTCCTTAACCCCGATCTCACATTTCAACGTCGGTGCCATCGCCCGCGGCGTCAGCGGCAATCTGTATTTTGGCGCCAATATGGAATTTCACGGCGCGCCGATGCAACAAACCATCCATGCCGAACAATGTGCAGTGACCCACGCCTGGCTGCGTGGCGAACGCTCACTGGCCTCCATCACCGTCAACTACACACCGTGCGGCCACTGCCGCCAGTTTATGAACGAGTTGAACAGCGGTGGTGAACTGCAAATTCGCCTGCCGGGGCGCGACGCGGCCACGCTGGCAGATTATCTGCCGGATGCATTTGGCCCGCGCGATCTGGCTATCAGCACCCTGTTGATGGACCCGGTGGATCATGGTTTCCAACTGTCGCTGAACGACCCACTGGACCAGGCGGCGCTGAACGCCGCCAACCGTAGCCATGCGCCCTACAGCAACGCCCACAGCGGCGTAGCGCTGGAAACCGCCGAGGGTAAAATCCATGCGGGTCGCTATGCCGAAAACGCCGCCTTCAACCCAAGCCTGCCGCCGTTACAAGCGGCACTGGTACTGTTAAACCTCTCCGGCGGCGATTGCCGGCAAATCCGCCGCGCGGTGCTGGCGGAGCCGCAGAGCGCCATACTCAGCCAATGGGATGCCACCCGCGCCACGCTGGCGGCGTTGGGTTGCGACGCGGTCAGCCGTATCACCTTCTGACGCCTTGGACGCGGGGCCGTTCGGCTCCGCAGCTACCAGTCCCGCCGGCCAAATACAATGCCATTCATCTTCTAAAACACTTTTTTTAGTTAAAAAATGATTTGAACGTCGATAATTTCATCAATTTGCCTCATGATCCGATAACAATTGCTGTACATATTTTCCTTATCTTTTAGGATCACCAGTTATAAAAATTATCTGATACGTTAAGAGTAAACTGATGGAACTTGAATACGAAAGCAAACGCCCGCTGTATATCCCCTATGCCGGTCCAATTCTGTTGGAATTCCCGCTGCTCAACAAAGGCAGTGCATTTACAGAAGACGAGCGTAGCCATTTCAATCTGCACGGCCTGCTGCCGGAGGCGGTAGAAACCATTGAAGAACAGGTTGAACGTGCCTATCGTCAATACCAGGACTTCAAAAACGACAACGACAAGCATATTTATCTGCGCAACATTCAGGACACCAACGAAACGCTGTTCTACCGCCTGCTCGATGCCCACCTGAGCGAAATGATGCCGATCATCTACACGCCGACGGTCGGTGAAGCCTGCGAGCACTTCTCGGACATTTATCGCCGGGCACGCGGTCTGTTCATTTCCTATCCGAATCGCGACCGCATCGACGATATGCTGCAAAACGCCACCAAGCAGAACGTTAAGGTGATTGTGGTTACCGACGGCGAGCGCATTCTCGGCCTGGGCGATCAGGGCATTGGCGGCATGGGGATCCCTATCGGCAAGCTGTCGCTGTACACCGCCTGCGGCGGTATCAGCCCGGCCTATACGCTGCCGGTAGTGCTGGACGTCGGCACCAACAACCCGCAACGCCTGAACGATCCGCTGTACATGGGCTGGCGTCATCCACGTATCTCCGGTGACGAATATCACGCGTTTGTCGAAGAATTTATTCAGGCGGTCAAGCGTCGCTGGCCAAACGTACTGTTGCAGTTCGAAGACTTTGCGCAAAACAACGCTACGCCGCTGTTAAACCGCTACCGTGACGAAATCTGCTGCTTTAACGACGACATCCAGGGCACCGCTGCAGTCACGCTCGGCAGCCTGATCGCCGCCAGCCGCGCCGCCGGTAGTCAATTGCGCGACCAGACCGTCACCTTCCTCGGCGCCGGCTCCGCCGGTTGCGGTATCGCAGAGCAGATCATCGCGCAAATGAAGTCGGAAGGCCTGAGCGAAGACGAAGCCCGCGCCCGCGTCTTTATGGTTGACCGTTTCGGTCTGCTGACCGACAAGCTGCCGAACCTGCTCGATTTCCAGAGCAAGCTGGTGCAAAAAAGCGAAAACCTGACCGCGTGGGACGTCTCCAACGATGCGATTTCGCTGCTGGACGTGGTACGCAACGCCAAGCCAAGCATTCTGATCGGCGTTTCCGGCCAGCCAGGCCTGTTCACCGAAGAGTTGATCCGCGAAATGCATCGGCATTGCCCACGGCCGATAGTGATGCCGCTGTCCAACCCGACGTCGCGCGTGGAAGCTCGTCCGGAAGACATTATCCACTGGACCGACGGCGCCGCACTGGTGGCTACCGGCAGCCCGTTCGCCCCGGTGAATTACAAGGAACGGCAGTTCCCGATTGCCCAGTGCAACAACTCCTATATCTTCCCTGGCATTGGCCTGGGCGTGCTGGCATCCGGCGCGGCGCGCGTCACCGACGCCATGCTGATGGCCGCCAGCCGGGCATTGGCTGATTGTTCACCGCTGGCCACCGATGGCCATGGCGCATTGCTGCCGGATATCGATGATATTCAAGGCGTCTCCAAGTGCATCGCCATGGAAGTGGGCAAGGCGGCACAATTGCAGGGCGTGGCGGTAGTCACCTCCGAAGAGGCGCTGTCCAAAGCCATCGAACACAACTTCTGGCGCCCGCAGTACCGCAGTTACAAACGCACCTCGTTTTAATCTGTCGATAAAAGCAACAGACCCGGCATGCCGGGTCTTTTTTTATGGTAAAAAGCGCTGAAAAATGCGGCGCCCCCGCGCTAGGCACGGTGGACAGCTTGCGTCCGCCAGTCAGGTACAGTAGCCTTGATCCACCCTTTTTCAGATTTGTGCGCGTAAGGCCTCAACATGTGGAAACGCCTGATTATCAGCCTTTTCGTCATCACCGCGGTGTTGATGCTATCGGCTATCGCGCTCGATCGCTGGATCAGTTGGAAAACCGCGCCCTATATTTATGACGAGCTGCAACAGTTGCCAAACCGTCAGGTTGGCGTGGTACTCGGCACCGCCAAATATTACCGCACCGGTGTGATCAATCAGTATTACCGCTACCGCATTCAGGGAGCGATAAATGCCTACAACAGCGGCAAGGTAAAATACCTGCTGCTGAGCGGCGATAACGCACTGCAGAGCTATAATGAACCGATGACCATGCGGCGCGATCTGATCGCCGCCGGCATCGCGCCGAGCGATATCGTGCTTGATTACGCCGGATTCCGTACCCTGGATTCAATTGTACGCACCCGCAAAGTGTTCGACGCCAATGATTTCACCATCATTACCCAGCGTTTTCACTGCGAGCGCGCGCTGTTCATTGCCCTGCATATGGGCATCCAGGCGCAATGTTTCGCCGTGCCGTCGCCAAAAGACATGCTGACGGTGCGGGTGCGCGAGATTTTCGCCCGCCTGGGGGCGCTGAACGACCTGTATATCCTGAAACGCGAACCACGCTTCCTCGGCCCGCTGATACCGATTTCCTCGATGCACAAGGTGCCGGAGGATGCGCAGGGCTATCCGGCGGTGTCGCCGGAACAGCTGGTAGAGCTGGAACATAAACTGGCCGCAGAGAAACAGAAAGCGCGCGGCAAATCATAATCGCACGCGCGCCATCGGCGCGGCACAAACAACAACGGCCAGCAATTGCTGGCCGTTGTGTTGTTACTGCGCAATTGATTACTTTTTCTTGGCGTACTTGAGCGAATCCAGCGCCACGGCGAAAATAATGATGCCGCCCTTGATAATGTATTGCCAATACGGATTGACGCCGATATAGGTCAAACCGTAGTTGATAACGGTGAAAATAATAACCCCGGTCACAACCCCCAATACCGTGCCGACGCCGCCGGCAAATGACACCCCGCCGACCACGCAGGCAGCAATGGCATCCAGCTCATACATAAAGCCCAGATTATTGGTAGCGCTGCCGATACGCCCGGCCTCCAGCATGCCGCCGAAGGCATAGAACACCCCGGACAAGGCATAAATCAGGATCAGGTTAAGCGGAACGTTAACGCCGGAGACTTTCGCCGCCTCGGGGTTACCGCCGATGGCGAAGATGTTTTTGCCAAAGCGGGTCTTGTTCCACAGGATCCAGACAAAAACGATGGCGATCAACGCATAAAAGGTGATGTACGACAGTTTGAAATCGCCGAACTTCAAGAAGCCCTGCGCAAAGCTGGAAAAACCGGGATCAAAGCCCGCCACCGGCGACGCACCGACCGAATCGTAATACAGCGAGTTGATGCCGTAAACGATGATCATGGTGCCCAGGGTAGTAATGAACGGCGTCACGTTCAGGTAGGCAATAATCAGGCCGTTAACCAGACCGATCAGCGCACCGATGGCGCAGACCAGCAAAATCACCAATGGAATCGACCAGGTCTCCATCTGCGGGAACACCTTGTTGACGTTATCCATCGATTGCAGCAGCGTTGCTGCCACCACCGCCGCCAATCCCACCTGGCGACCGGCCGACAGATCGGTACCCTGGGTAACAATCAGCCCCGCCACGCCCAGGGCGATGATAATACGTACCGAAGATTGGGTCAGGATATTGCTCAGGTTCATCAAGCTGAGAAAGGTCGGATCCTGAATAATGATGATTGCCAGTAAAACCAGCAACACCATATAGATGCCACCCTCTTTAAAATAGGTGAATAACGTTTTTTTGTTTAGCGCGCTCATAATTCGTTTCCCTTAAAGATGCAAGGAGGCTAAGCGTAAGATTTCATTTTGCGAGGTCTGTTTGGTATTAACGATGCCCGCAACCTGACCATTACTCATCACCAATATTCTGTCGGTAATCCCCAAAAGCTCCGGCATTTCGGACGAGATGATAATGATCCCCTTGCCCTTTTTCGCCAACTCGGTCATCAACTGATAAATTTCAAACTTTGCGCCAACGTCAATACCGCGCGTCGGTTCATCCAGCATCAATATTTCCGGCTGGGTCAGCAGCCAGCGACCAATAATCACCTTCTGCTGATTACCGCCAGACAGGGAACCGATATTGGTACGATGCCCCGGCGTTTTTACCCGCATCGCGTCGATCACCCATTGGGTATCGCTTTTCATGCGCGCATTATCCAGCAGGCCGATCTTATTTTTATAATTGCGAATATTGGAAATCAGCGAGTTAAAACCGATATCCAGAAAAGCATAAATACCGGTCGAACGCCGCTCCTCGGTTACCAGGGCAAATCCGTGGTTGATTGCTTCGTTGGCGCTGTGGTTATTAATCGCTTTGCCGTGCAGTATGATGGTGCCGCTCACTTTCTCGCGAATACCGAACAGGGTTTCGACAATATCGGTACGCTTGGCGCCGACCAACCCGGCGATACCCAGAATTTCACCCTGGTGCAAATCAAACGACACGTCACGGATCGACGGTTGGCGCAGTGATGTCAGGTTCTTCACCTGTAAAATCACCTCTCCCGGCGTATTCTGGCGATCGGGAAAACGCTGGCTCAGTGAACGTCCGACCATCATGGCGATGATCTTGTCCATATCCAGCCCTTCCAGCGGCTGGGTAGCAATCCATTGGCCGTCGCGCAGGATGGTTATTTCGTCGCACAGCTGGAATATCTCCTCCATCTTGTGCGAGATATACACGATGCCGCAGCCGCGCTGTTTCAATTTACGGATAATGGTGAATAAATGATTGACCTCCTTTTCCGTTAATGACGAGGTTGGCTCATCCATAATCACTATTTTTGCGTCATAGGAAAATGCCTTGGCAATTTCAATCATCTGCATCTGCGACACCGACAGCGTACCGACCTTGGCGCGCGGATCAATATCAATATCCAGCTCGTCGAAAATGCTTTTGGTATCCTGGTACATCTTGTGCTGATCGACAAACAGACCTTTGGTGGGGTAACGCCCCAGCCACATGTTGTCCATGACGGTACGCTGCAATACCAGATTCAATTCCTGATGTACCATGGAAACGCCATGCTCCAGCGCTTCTTTGGAACTTTTAAAATCGACTTCCTTCCCCTGAAAAACAATGCTGCCCGAATCTTTTTTATAAATGCCAAACAGACATTTTAATAACGTCGATTTACCGGCGCCGTTTTCTCCCATTAATGCATGAATGGAGTGTGGACGAACGCGTAGATTGACATTATCCAATGCCTTGACGCCGGGGAATGACTTATTGACGTCGGTCATTTCCAGCAGATATTCGCGAGAACTGTCGGCCATAGATATACCTTAATGTACTGAAATTCCCCGCCGCACGGCCAATGGGTGTTGGCGTCAGGTCGCCGCCGGCGGGGAACGCTAGTCTCTATCCGTGCTCGTTTACGCTGCATCCTGGCCCTGGCCGATCGATGCAACGCGCATAAGCCCGGGTATAACCGAAGTTTATTTAACGAATTGTGACAGGTTGTCTTTATCTACGCCGACGTAAGGAATACGCACCACTTTATTGTCGATCTTGTAATTGGTGCCTTCAGCGGCCGGTTTGCCCGCCGCCAGATTCTTCGCCAGTGCAAAGGTAGCTTTCGCCTGGTTGTCGGCATCGTTCAGCACGGTACCGGCCATCGCTCCCGATTTCACCAGCGCCAGCGCTTCTGGCAGCGCATCCACGCCGAACACCGGAATAGCCGACTTGTTATGCGCCTTCAGCGCCTCAATGGCGCCCATTGCCATGGCATCGTTGTTGGCGATGACCACTTCAACCTTGCTGGCGTTCGGGCCCGACATCCAGGCATCCACCTTGTCTTTCGCCTGGGCGGTATCCCACATGGCGGTGTCCATCTGCAGCTGCTGGGTCTTAATGCCCTTTTCATTCAGCGTCTTCACTACGTAAGTAGTACGCGCTTCGGCATCCGGGTGGCCCGGTTCGCCTTTCAGCAACACGTATTGAATTTGGCCGTCTTTGTTCAGATCCCAGTTCGGATTGGCCTGCCAATGCTTGGCAATCAGCTCGCCCTGGATAACGCCGGATTCTTTGGAGTCGGTGCCGACATAATAGGCTTTGTCATAGCTGTCGAGCGCCTTGCGCGAAGGTTCCTTGTTGTAAAACACCACGGGAATGTCGTTGGCACGCGCCTTGTCGATCACCACCGGCGCCGCGGCCGGGTCAACCAGGTTGATCGCCAGCGCTTTAACCCCCTTGGCAATCAGCACATCGATCTGATCGTTTTGCTTGGATTGGTCATTCTGCGAATCATTCATCAGCAAAGTGATATCCGGTGCCGCCTTGGCATCTTTTTCCAACGCCTTACGCACCACCGACATAAAGTTATCATCGTATTTGTAAACGGTAACGCCAATGCGGGTATCTGCGTGCGCAGCGCCAAACAGCATGCTGGCGGCCAGTGCGGCCAGGGTGAAAACCTTCTTATTCATTGTGTGTCTCCGGTTTATAGAGGGTCGTTCTCGATGTAATAAGCCAGATTTCACGGCGTGCGCACACGACCGAGCCTGGCAGGATCCCTGTCATCCTTGAATCATGTTATTCCTGAAAATGCTGTGTCAGCGCGCGGATAAATAATCGGTGGCAAGAGCCTTTGCGCCGGAAAACGCCTAGAGCATAAACGGCACTATGTTAATATTCTGTGAATTTTCTCACAGATTGAAAACGGTTACACAAGATTAAATGTTCAGAGAGTGACCACCGCCTCACTTTGCCACGGCGCCACCGAATGGCGTCGTACCAGCGTCGGCATGAACAGATGGCTGGCCTGGGGTTCCAGCTGCCCGGCGGCCCCCTTGAGCGCCAGCTCGGCCGCCAGAGTGGCCATGGATACAATGGGATAGCGTACGGTAGTGAGTTTGGGACTGGTGTAACGCGCAATCGGAATATCATCAAAGCCGATCAGCGAAAATTGCTGCGGTACCGTGATACCGTTTTCTTTTAGCACCGCCATGGCGCCTGCGGCCATGGCGTCATTGTAGGCGAACACCGCGCTTAAACGCAGATTGCGCCCCAGCAGCTCGACCATCCCCGCTTCGCCACCCTGCAAGTCCGGCGAATTAAAGGCGCACCAACTTTCCCCCACCTGCACCCCGGCTGCCGTCATGGCCTGCAGATACCCTTGCTGGCGCAGCGGGCCGTCCTCGATGCCATGGTTGGAGCCCAGGTAGCCGATACGCCGGTGCCCTTGCGATAACAGCAACCGCAGCGCCATTTCCGCGCCGCAGACGTTGGCCAGCCCCACGCAGCGGTGCTCGTAACCGGCCACGATACGGTTAACCAGCACCATGCCGGGCACCTGGTCCATAAACGCCGCCAGTTCGTCGTCATCCAGCGCTTTTGCATGCACTATCAGCGCATTGCAGCGCTGGCGCAGCAACACTTCAATGGCATGTCGCTCTTTTTCCGCCTGATGATAACTGTTGCCGATCAGCAAATATTTGTGATGCTGCTGCGCAACGGTATCAACCGCTTTCACCAGCGCGCCGAAGAACGGATCCGACACGTCCATCACCACCACGCCAATGGTTTCGCTGTTCTGCGTCGCCAACGCCTGGGCATTGGCATTCGGTCGATAACCCAGCGCCGCTGCCGCCTGCAACACTCGCTCGCGCGTCTGTGGGCTGGCCACCGCGCTGTTGTTTAATACGCGAGAAACGGTCGCCACCGAAACGCCGGCGCGTTCGGCAACGTCACGAATAGTGATGAGATGGGCTGGACGCATCAAGGATCCTGGTTCGGGGTAAGCTACGTGTGGCGCTATCCTACCCCGAGATCCCGCTCTCCCTACGCGAATTGCGTCACATAAAAGAAAACGTTTACATACATTTTTTTAACTTAATCAGTTTACATCTCGCTTTGCCGCCGGCGATCGCTGTTACCTGCGCCAAGCGCTGTCAATTTACGCCATAACCATTCCATCGGTCCCTGGCTAAAATAACGTAGCCACAGGGTAGAAAACAGCAGATTGATTACCCATACCAGCGGTACCAGTGCCAGCAGCTGCAGGCGATCAAACTGCTGATACCAGCCGAAGCGGTAGAACAGCGTGGTGCACACCAGCGTTTGCAGCAGGTAGTTGCTCAGTGCCATGCGCCCTACCTGCGTCAGCCAACGGCCAAGCGGCAGCCGCGCCAGCTGCGGCCAGAAACCGTAGCACAATGCCAGATAGCCCATCGCCTGCAACGGCGCGCCCAGTTCGCGTGGCACTTGCAGCAGGAAGCCGCTCCAGCGGTAATCCCACTGCAAATGCCATTGCAGCACCACTGCGGGCAGTTGGATCGCCAGCGCCAGCGGTATCAGCCAGGCGGCCTGCCGGCGATAATACCCCGGCGAGAAATGACCACGCAGCCAACCGCTGCGCATCAGGCCCGCACCGAACAGCATCATGCCAGCCAATTCCCAACCGTACTGCGCGCCAATCGCCAACAGGCTGGAAGAGAGTAGATCGACACGATTACGCCAGGCCTCCATCCCGCCCTGCAACTTCCAGAACTGCTCATATTGCAGAACCGCCGGGCCAGGCTGCCAAAAGCTGCCGGGCTCTCCGCGGCTGATAATCCCCAGCAGCAACAGCACCGCGACGCCGATCAGATACAGCACTACGCCGGTTTTCAGCAGCGTAAACGTATCTTTCGCCTCACGGATCATGCGCCAGCACACCAGCCCGATCAGACCATAAGCCAGCAAGATATCACCGTCCCACAGGAAAATGGCGTGCCCCAGGCCAAACAGCACCAACCAGCTCAAACGTGCACGCATCCAGCCCTTGCCGCGGTGCAGCAACAGCTGCAAACCGGCACCAAACAGCAGCGCAAACATCGCCAGAAACTTGGCCTGTGCCAGCAGATCCAGCAACGCCCAGGTCCAGGCGTCATGGAGTGCCGGCAGCCCGGCATAGGCCGGGTTGAGATAGGCTGCTTTTGGCAAGCCAAAGGCGCTGATATTCAGCAACAGAATGCCGAGAATGGCGATACCGCGTACGCAATCCAGGGTTGCGATACGCGGCAAGGGGGCTGTCGATTGGTTATTCATCTGTTTCGCCGTATTTCGCTCATTAAAAAGGCGCCCGCAGGCGCCTGTCGCGTAACGCTGTAACCCTTACCCCTGATGATGGCGTACCGCACGCAGGAATTCCTGACGGGTATTCTGGCTGGACTTGAACAGTCCGCCCAACGAGGTGGTGGTCGTGGCGCTGGTCGCATCGCGGATACCGCGCGCCTTGACACAATAATGGACCGCATCGATAGATACCGCCACATTATTGGTGCCCAGCAGCGTTTGCAAAGCCACCAGGATTTGCTGCGTCAAACGCTCCTGCACCTGAGGGCGCTGGGCGAAGAACTGCACAATACGGTTGATTTTCGACAGGCCAATCACCGCATCTTTCGGAATATAAGCCACGGTGGCCTTGCCGTCGATGGTGACGAAGTGGTGTTCGCAGGTGCTGGTCAATGTGATATCACGCACCGTCACCATTTCATCTACCTTCATTTTATTTTCAATGACGGTGATTTTAGGGAAGTTGGCGTAATCCAGGCCGGAGAAAATCTCGTCGACGTACATTTTGGCGATACGATGAGGGGTTTCCGCCAGGCTGTCGTCGGTCAGATCGAGGTTCAGCAGTTGCATGATTTCCGTCATGTGCTCCTGAATACGACGCTTGCGCGTTTCACGATCCAGCATTTCGCCGCGTAACGGGGTTTCCAGACCGCGCGATTCCAGCGCGGCATGAACCAATGCCGCTTCTTTACTTAATGTAGTCATTTTGTGTGTGTCTCCAGCAGGCTACCCTGATTACCCGTCCAGACTGTTGCCGTAACGTTGAATGATGGAGCAGGGATTGATTCTTGTCTCCGACCGACATTTAACGCCAACAGCGTGAAGCCGATCAAGATTTTGCCCACTGTAAATGAGAGTGAGTCGTTTATCCAGTGATTGTGTTTCAACCAGTGGTGAAAAATCCGCATATAGCACGATCGGGCTGGTTGCGGATTTTTGTTGCTATTTTGTACAATTGCGCGACAAATTGCCCACTGCGGCACGCGCCGGGGTGTTCACCACCAGCAAACCGGCCACCATCAAGCTGACCACGGCGACATACAATGCCGGCTCCAGACGTTGGGTCAGCGCGGTGGACAACGCCGACAGCATCGGCCCCACCAACTGACCGACGGCATAACCGGTAGTCAGCAGGCCGGCCATGTAGCGCGCATGGTTTGGCGCCAGTTCACGGCCATGCTGCAGCGCCAGCTGTACCACGCTGAGAAAACCGCCGCCGGTGAACAACGCCCCCAACGCCAGACCGGTGACGCCCGGTACCACCTCCGCACACAGCACCCCCAGCGCCTGTACCCATAACGTCAGCGCCAGACGGGTCTGGGTGGTCAATCGGTGGCGAGTCAGAATACCCAACACAATTCCCAACACCGCCGCGCCGCCAAACACCGGCCAGACAAACTGGGCAAATACGCTGCCCGGGAAACGCTCGCTGGCCATTTGCGACAGAAACGTCGCCGGCAGAATATAGCCGAAGCCGGCCAGGCTGTAGCTCCACACCAGACGTTTCAGCGCCGGCGTCAACACCAGCGGTTCCGGCGTCAGGTTCGGTCGATGCAGTTCCCCAGCGCGCGGTAAATTGACGCTGATGGCGCCAATCAACAGCAATGCCAATACGCCGTACACCAGCCAGGCCTGGCCGGCACTCAGTGCCAACCCGTGGATGCCCACCGCCAGCATGCCGCTGATAAAGATCCCCGCACCGGGGCCGGCAAATACCGCCGCACTCAGCGCCGGACGGCCGTAATGCGCCAAACGCTCGTTGGTCCATGCCGCCACCAGCACCATCGCCCAGCCGCTGGCCCAGCCAATGGCAAAACGCACCGCGCCGTGCCACCACGCGCCTTCTACCCAGGCGGACAGCAGCGTCAGCGCTACCGCGCCCCATACGCCCAGCCACAGCCGACGTTCGACATGACGGCTGGCGCGCATCGCATCGTAGGCTCCGCACAGATAACCCAGGTAATTCAGCGCCGCCACCAGCCCGGCGCTGGTCAGCGTAAACTGATGTTCGGCAATCATCAGCGGCACCTGCGGCGTAAACGCGAAGCGGCCGATCCCCATCGCTACAATCAGAGCCACAAATCCACTCAATGCAATTCTCAATGCCATTTGGCCATCCCAACGGTTAAAAGAAAGTTGCCAGTATCATGCCGCAGTATTACACTCACAAAAACTGAATAATTATCACAAAGTTCATCACGAAAAGAGAAAGGAATGGATCTGACCCAACTTCGCATGTTTTGCAGCGTCGCCGAAACCGGCTCCGTCGCGCGTGCCGCCGAACAGCTGCATCGGGTGCCGTCGAACCTGACCACCCGTCTACGCCAGCTCGAGCACGAGCTGGGTGCCGATCTGTTTATTCGCGAAAAACAGCGCCTGCGTCTTTCGCCGATGGGCCATAATTTTCTGTGTTACGCCAACCGCATTCTGGCGCTGAGCGAAGAGGCGATGAGCATCACCCACGCTGGCGAACCGGCGGGTAACTTTGCGCTAGGCTCGATGGAAAGCACCGCCGCGACGCGCCTGCCCACGCTGCTGGCAGCCTATCACCAGCGTTTCCCTCGGGTTTCCCTGTCGTTGATCACCGGCACCTCCGGCGAAATCACCGAACGCGTGCGCGCCGGTACGCTGGCGGCGGCGCTGGTCGATGGTCCGCTGCAGCACGACGAACTGAACGGTTGTGTCGCCTTCGAGGAACGCATGGTGGCGATCTCCTGTCTTGACCATGCGCCCATCCACAGCGCGCAGGATGCCAAGGGCGAAACGCTGTTTGCCTTCCGCCCCAGCTGTTCCTATCGACTACGGCTGGAATCGTGGTTCAAGCGCGATGGCGCATTGCCCGGTCAGATCATGGAAATTCAGTCATATCACGCCATGCTGGCCTGCGTCGCCAGCGGTTCCGGGCTGGCGATGATCCCCCATTCGGTGCTGACGCTGTTGCCGGGGCATGAACGGGTCAGCATCCATCCCTTGCCGCCCGACATTGCCGAAACCGCCACCTGGCTGCTGTGGCGTCGTGACGCCTTCGGCCCCAACGTACGCGCCTTGAAACAACTGATTATAGAACAGGCTGAAACCCCAGCCGTCGCACACAGCGAACTCGCTTAAAAATCTATACCACTGAGGAGAATGTAATGGAAATGATCAAAACCCGCGCCGCCGTCGCCTGGGGCCCCAACCAGCCGTTGAAGATCGAAGAAGTCGATCTGATGCCGCCGCAAAAAGGCGAAGTGCTGGTGCGTATCGTCGCCAGCGGGGTATGTCATACCGATGCCTATACCCTCTCGGGCAAAGATCCGGAAGGCGTTTTCCCAGCGATCCTCGGCCATGAAGGCGGCGGCGTGGTGGAAGCCGTCGGCGAAGGTGTCACCAGCGTCGCGATCGGCGATCACGTCATTCCGCTATACACCCCGGAATGCGGCGAATGCAAGTTCTGCAAATCCGGCAAGACCAACCTGTGCCAGGCGATCCGCTCCACCCAGGGCAAAGGCCTGATGCCAGACGGCACCACCCGCTTCTTCAAGGACGGTCAGCCGATTTTCCACTATATGGGCACTTCCACCTTCTCCGAATACACCGTTGTCCCGGAAATTTCGCTGGCGAAAATCAGCAAGGAAGCGCCGCTGGAAGAAGTTTGTCTGCTCGGCTGTGGCGTCACCACCGGCATGGGGGCGGTGATCAATACCGCCAAAGTCCAGGCCGGTGATACGGTAGCGATTTTCGGACTGGGTGGTATCGGCCTGTCGGCGATCATTGGCGCGCAAATGGCCGGCGCAGGTCGTATTATCGGCATCGATATCAATACCAGTAAATTCGATCTGGCACGCAAGTTGGGTGCCACCGATCTGATCAATCCGCGAGACTACGACCAGCCGATCCAGGAAGTCATCGTCGAGCTGACCGATGGCGGCGTCGACTTCTCGTTTGAGTGCATCGGTAACGTTAACGTGATGCGTTCCGCGCTGGAATGCTGTCACAAGGGTTGGGGCGAGTCGGTGATCATCGGCGTTGCCGGCGCCGGTGAAGAGATCGCTACCCGCCCGTTCCAGCTGGTAACCGGCCGCGTCTGGCGTGGTTCCGCCTTTGGTGGCGTCAAGGGGCGCTCACAGCTGCCGGGCATTGTTCAGCGCTATCTCGACGGCGAGTTCGCCCTGAACGACTTTATCACTCATACCATGGGCCTGGAGCAGATTAACCAAGCGTTCGATTTAATGCATGAAGGCAAATCGATTCGTTCTGTAATTCATTTCGATAAATAAGCAGGGAGGCAAATCCGGCATGAATACGTCACTTGAACTTCTCGAAGAGCACCGCATGTTCGGCGGCTGGCAACAGCGCTACCGCCACGCGGCGCAAAGCCTGAACTGCAATATGACGTTCAGCATCTATCTGCCGCCACCGCGTGATGATAACCCGCCGCCGGTGCTGTACTGGCTGTCCGGTCTGACCTGTAACGACGAAAACTTCACGTTGAAGGCCGGCGCACAGCGCATCGCAGCCGAACTGGGACTGGTGCTGGTGATGGCCGATACCAGCCCGCGCGGCGATGAGGTGCCGGATGACGAAGGTTACGATCTCGGCCAGGGCGCGGGATTTTATCTCAACGCCACCCAGGCACCGTGGAACCGGCATTTCCGCATGTACGACTACATCAGTGACGAGCTGCCGGCGCTGATCGGCCAGCATTTCAGCGTCAGCGATCGCCAGTCGATCTTTGGCCACTCGATGGGCGGCCATGGTGCGCTGATGATGGCGTTGCGCAATCCGCAGCGTTACCGCTCGGTGTCGGCGTTTGCGCCGATCGTCAATCCGTGTCAGGTACCCTGGGGGCGCCGAGCCTTTAGCGCCTATCTCGGCGACGACGAAAGCCAGTGGCTGCAATACGATAGCTGTCACCTGCTGGCCAGCGGCGCGGAAAAAATGCCGGTGCTGGTCGATCAGGGCGATGACGATCAGTTCCTGGCCGATCAACTGCAACCGGCCAAGCTGGCCGAACTGGCGCGCCAGCGCGACTGGCCGTTAACGCTGCGCATACAGCCGGGTTACGATCACAGCTACTTCACCATCGCGACCTTTATTGAAGACCATTTGCGCTTCCATGCGGAACACCTGTTCCACTGATAGCCAGACCGCTGCTTGCGCTAAGGATGGTCGCAAGCAGTTATTACCGATAGCGACAATTTTCGGCGCTTTAATCCATAATAGGCGCTTTAATCCATAATAATTGTTGTGGCATAACCTCCGTAACCCCAGCGCTCGTCACCCTGTAGCTATAATTTATCTAATGACGCCAATGAAAAAGCTACGCTCATCCGTCACAAACGCGGCTTACTGCGGTGGAACGTCTGAATACCAACGATAAAAATCGACAAGCAATAACAGCTTGTTATTGATTACGACGCGTTGCGCCGGGTGACTGACGCTGAACATCAATCGGTTGCTTATCCTGCCAGGCGGCACGCTTATCGCTCATGCCTTTGAATTATCACCGTTAACCCTTCAATTTTGGATCCAGCGCATCGCGCAACCCGTCCCCCAGCAAATTAAACGCCAGTACGGTCAGGAAGATCGCCAGACTCGGAAAGATCGCCACGTGCGGTGCAATCACCATATCCGCACGCGCTTCGTTGAGCATCGCCCCCCACTCCGGCGTTGGCGGCTGCGCCCCCAGCCCGAGAAACGACAGGCTGGCGGCGGTAATGATCGAGGTGCCAATCCGCATGGTGAAATAGACTACGATCGACGAAATGGTGCCCGGCAGGATATGGCGCATGATAATGGTCCAGTCAGAGGCGCCAATGCTGCGCGCCGACTCGATATAGGTTAAATGCTTCAATACCAGGGTATTGCCGCGCACCAGTCGGGCAAACGCCGGAATGCTGAAAATCGCCACCGCAACGATAACGTTCGCCATACCACTGCCCATCACCGCCACTACGCCGATCGCCAGCAAAATACCGGGAAAGGCAAACAGCACGTCACTGATACGCATAACGATCCGGTCCCACCAGCCTTCATAGTAGCCGGCCAACAGCCCCAGCAGCGTGCCAATCACACCGCCAACCAGCACCGAAAATACCCCGGCGCTCAGCGAAATACGCGTGCCCATCAGCACCCGACTGAAAATGTCACGCCCAAGCGAGTCGACCCCCAGCCAGTGCACCAGCGACGGCCCCTCATTCAGCCGGTCATAATCGAAGTAGTTTTCCGCATCGTACGGCACCAGCCACGGAGCGAACACTGCCGCGGCCGCCAGTAACAGCACAAACAGCGCCGCTATCACCGCCACCCGCTGCTGGCGAAAGCGCCGCCAGAACTCATGCCACGGCGTACGTACCGCCTGCGGGTTCAGCACCGGCAGCGTGCTCATTGCGGCATTGCGTCGCCAATTAATCATGCCGTGCCCTCATTTGTAGCGTATTGCCGGGTTGATCGCCGCATACAGCATATCCACCAACAGGTTAATCAGAATAAATTCCAGTGAGAACAGCAGCACTTCAGCCTGAATCACCGGATAATCGCGCATCTCTACCGAATCGACCAGCAAGCGCCCCAGACCCGGCCAGTTGAACACCTTTTCCACCACGATCGAACCGCCGAGCAAAAAGCCGAACTGCAAGCCCATCATGGTGATCACCGGGATCATCGCATTACGCAGACCATGCTTGACGATCACCGCCGTTTCCCGCACGCCCTTGGCGCGCGCCGTGCGCATATAGTCTTCCTGCATCACTTCCACGAACGAGGCTCGGGTAAAACGCGCCATCACCGCCGCCACCGCAGCCCCCAGGGTTATCGACGGCAAAATATAGTGCTGCCAGCTGTCGGCGCCCACCGTCGGCAACCAGCCGAGTTCAACCGAGAACACCTGCATCAACAGCATGCCAAGCGCAAACGCCGGGAACGAAATACCGGACACCGCCAGCGTCATGCCCAAACGGTCAGGCCAGCGATTGCGCCACACCGCCGACACCATGCCAATCGCCATGCCGATGATCACCGCCCAGAGCATGCTGCTCACGGTCAGCCAGAAGGTCGGCATAAAACGGCTGGCGATCTCTTCGCTGACCGGCCGTTTGGACACTATCGAGTGGCCGAAATCCCCTTGCAGCGCATTAACGAAGAAATGCACGAACTGCTGCGGCAGCGGTTTGTCCAGCCCCAGGTCTTTACGCACCAGCTGCACCACCGACTCGTCGGCCTCGGGCCCGGCCGCCAGCCGCGCCGGATCGCCCGGCAGCAGGTGAACAAACAGGAACACCAGCACCGCGACGATCAACAGCGTCGGGATCAGCCCGAGCAGCCGTTTAACAAAATAATTAAGCATCGGTTGGTTAACCCCTCATACCGCCCTCCCCGCACGGAGAGGACGGCAATGCAGCGCTTACTTGAGATCGGCGTTTTCAAAGCTGAATGACGTATCAGGCATCACGTAGAAACCGCTGAGCTGTTTGTTGTTGGCGGACAGCAAGCGCTCGGTGGCCAGGAAGATCCACGGCGCATCGGCCCAGATGCGATCCTGCGCGTCCTTGTACAGCTGCTGCTTCCTGGCTCGATCGGTGGTTGCCAGCGCATCGCCCAGATCCCGATCGACCTGCGGATTGCTGTAGAACGCGGTATTGAACAGCTTCGGCGGCGCCGACTGGCTGGCAAACAGCGGCGATAGCGCCCAGTCGGCCTCGCCGGTCGAAGCCGACCAGCCGGTATAGAACAGGCGCACGCCGGTATCCTTGACGCCAACGCTTTCAACCTGCGCCGCTCGCTGCCCGGCGTCCATGGCGGTGACCTTCACTTTTACCCCCACCTGCGCCAACTGCTGCTGGGCGAACTGCAACACTTTTTGCGCGGTACTGTGGTTATGCGAAGACCACAGCGTGGTGGTGAAACCGTTCGGGTAACCGGCCTGTTTCAGCAATTCACGCGCCTTGGCCGGATCGTACGGCCACGGTTGATAGCGGGTGGCAAAATCGATCGACGGTGGCACCGGCCCCTCCGCCGGCACCGCATAACCGGCAAACGCCACTTTAATCAGCGCCTGCTTGTTGATGGCGTAGTTCAAGGCCTGGCGTACTTTCGGGTCATCAAACGGCTTCTGGGTGACGTTGATACTGATGTAGCGCTGCATGATCGACGGCGCGGTCACCACCGCCAGTTTGTCGTTGTTTTGCAAAACCTTGGCCTGCTCATACGGGATCGGGAAGGCAAACGTCGCCTCGCCGGTTTGCAACATCGCCGCCCGAGTATTGTTGTCGACCACCGGGCGCCAGGTAATGCTGTCAAGTTTCGGCAGTCCCGGCTGCCAGTAACCGGCAAATTTCTTCACCTTGACGTAGTCGGTCTGGTTCCAGGTGTCGAACTGGTACGGCCCGGTGCCCACCGGGTGGAAACCGATCTCCTTGCCGTACTGCTTCAGCGCCGCCGGCGAAATCATCGCGGCAGCCGGGTGCGCCAGGTTATTGATAAACGCCGAGAATGGCGCTTTCAATACGATCTTCACCGTGGTCGGATCGACCACCTCGGTTTTGTCGATCATTTTGAACAGGTTATAGCGTTTCAGGTGGCTGTCCGGATTGCTGGCGCGATCCAGGTTGGCCTTTACCGCCTCGGCGTTGAACTCGCTGCCATCGTGGAACTTTATCCCGGAGCGCAACTTGATGGTGTAGCTCAGGCCGTCGGCGCTGGCCTGGTAGCTGTCGGCCAGCACGTTGACCAGCTTCATATCCTTGTCAAAGCCGAACAGCCCCTGGTAAAACGATTTCGCCACCGCCTGCGACAGCGTGTCGTTGGCGTCATAGGGATCGAGGGTGGTGAAGTTGGAGGCGACGGCGATCACCGCATCTTTCGCTGCCCAGGCCGGCGCTGCGCCGGTTACGGCCAATAGCACGGCAACGGCCAATAAACTGCGTTTCTGAGTCATGTGGCTTGTTCTCCCAAAGATTAATAGATGCCGGCAATAGGATGGCGTGCGACAAAATGCGCAGGACCGACCTCGACCAGCGGTGCAGTCACCGGTTCATCGCCTAACGGGCGAATCGGGCTGGGTATTTCATCCACCAGCAACGGCTGGCGCAGGTGTGCACGGCGCGGATCGGCCACCGGCACTGCGGCCATCAGCTTGCGGGTATAGGCATGCTGCGGGTTTTCAAACACCGCTCTGCGCGGGCCGATTTCGACAATCTGGCCAAGGTACATCACCGCCACCCGGTGGCTGACGCGTTCCACCACCGCCATGTCGTGCGAAATAAACAAAAAGGCAATGCCGAATTCACGCTGCAGATCCAGCAGCAGGTTGACGATCTGCGCCTGAATCGACACGTCGAGCGCCGATACCGACTCATCGGCGATCACCACTTTCGGGTTGAGCGCCAGCGCGCGGGCGATGCAGATCCGCTGGCGCTGGCCGCCGGAAAACTCGTGCGGGTAGCGGCGCGCGTGTTCCGGCCGCAGGCCAACGCGCTCCAACAGCCAGGCGACCCGCTGTTCCGCCGCCTTGCCGCGCGCCACGTTGTGCACCAGCAGCGGCTCCATGATGGAAAAGCCCACCGTCAGTCGCGGATCGAGCGAAGCATAGGGATCCTGGAAAATGAACTGAATATCGCGCCGCAGGTGCTGTAACGCTGCGCCTTGCAGTTGATTGATGGTTTGACCGTTGAAGGTAATGGTACCGTGCTGGCTTTCCACCAGCCGCAACAGCGAGCGGCCGGTGGTCGATTTGCCGCAGCCGGATTCGCCCACCAGCCCCAGCGTTTCCCCGGGATAGAGATCGAAACTGACGTTTTCCACCGCATGCACTCGCCGCGTAACGCGGTTGAAAATGCCGCTGCGCACGTCAAAACGCGTAACCAACCGGTCGACGCGTAGAATCGGCTGCGCGTCGCGTGGTACGGTATCCTGCGGCTGAACCGCCTGCTCGTCGCCCGGCAGTGGAAATTTTGCCGGGAAATCTGCGTCGGCCATCGCGCCCAGCTTGGGCACCGCGGCCAGCAGTGCCTGAGTATAAGGTTGTTGCGGCGCGGCAAATAGCGGGCGCACGCCGCCAGCTTCCACCTTTTCACCCTGTTTCATCACCAGTACCCGATCGGCGATTTCCGCCACCACGCCCATATCGTGAGTGATGAAAATCACCCCCATCTGCATCTCTTGCTGCAGCACGCGGATCAATTGCAGAATTTGCGCCTGAATGGTGACATCCAGCGCGGTGGTTGGTTCGTCGGCAATCAGCAGCGCCGGCTTGCACGACAGCGCCATGGCGATCATCACCCGTTGGCGCATACCGCCGGAAAGCTGGTGCGGATAGCGGCCAAGCACGTTGCCAGCGTCGGGAATACGCACCAGATCCAGCATCTGCAACGCTTGGCGACGGGCAGTACGGTGATCCATCGCCTGATGCAAGCGCAGGGATTCCGCAATTTGCTCGCCGACCGGAAATACCGGGTTCAGCGAGGTCATCGGTTCCTGAAAAATCATCGCCATATCGGCACCGCGCAGTCGGCGCATCGCGCTCTGACTGGCCTGCGCCAGATCGAGCAGCGCGTCGTTGCGGCGGCGAAACACCATGCTGCCCGCGGTCAGTTTCCCACCGCCCTGCTCCACCAAACGCATCAGCGCCAGCGAGGTTACCGACTTGCCGGAACCGGATTCACCGACGATTGCCAGCGTTTCACCGCGATCGACCTCAAAGCTCAATCCACGCACCGCGTCGACGGTTTCACCCTCACGCTGAAACCGCACGCTGAGATCGCGCACCGACAGCACGCGCTGCGGCGGCAGCAACAACCCGCCGCCGGCCTCCGGCGTCAGAACAGTCTCGGACATCTTGCCTCCCGGCCGCCGGTTAACGGTAAATTCCCACCGTAGGCGCATCACCAACATAGCCGAAGCCGCGGTACATGCCTTCGCTGTTGAACGGCAATGCCACGTTGCCGTCGCGATCGATAGCGATCAGCCCGCCGCTGCCGCCCAGCGCCAGCAGCTTCTCCTGCACCACTTTATCGCTGGCCTGCTGCAAGCTGAGCCCGGCGTATTCCATCAGTGCGGAAACGTCGTAAGCCGCCACGCTGCGCATGAAAATTTCGCCGGTGCCGGTGCTGGATACCGCCACGGTGGCGTTATTGGCATAACAACCGGCGCCGATAATCGGCGTGTCACCCACCCGACCGGCCTGCTTATTGGTCATGCCGCCGGTGGAGGTCGCCGCTGCCAGATTACCGAGCGCGTCGAGCGCCACCGCACCTACGGTGCCGAATTTACGGTCGGCATCGAGAGGATCGCCAGCCTGTGACGCCGCCGCGCCGTCATGATCGAGCAACACCCGACCCTGCTCCGCCTGAGCGCGGTGCAGTTGATCAAAACGTTCCTGGGTAAAAAAGAAATCGGGCGTGACCATTTCCAGCCCATGGGCTGCGGCAAACTTCTCCGCGCCTTCGCTGGCAAACAGCACATGCTGACTGTTTTCCAATACCGCACGCGCTGCCAGTATCGGATTGCGCACCCGACTGACGCCGGCTACCGCGCCGGCATCGCGGGTGCGACCGTCCATCACGCACGCATCCATTTCATGGGTGCCCTGATGGGTAAATACCGATCCCACGCCGGCATTGAACAACGGACATTCTTCCAATAGCCGCACCGCTTCGGTTACCGCATCCAGCGCGCTGCCGCCCTGCGCCAGTATTTGCTGCCCGGCTGCCACCACCGACGAGAGCGCCTGAATATAACGTTGTTCTTTTTCTGCATTCATTGCCGCGCGCGTAATAGCGCCCGCGCCGCCATGAATGGCAATCACTGGTTTGCTCATTTGCCTGCCACCCTGTGTCAACTCGATTATATCCGCAACAGAAGTGCGGTGATTTATTATGCACTCTTTTCTGACTATATTTAGCCCGACAATCGATGTAAAGGCTTAATATCACACCAAGAATTTCCTGCCGTCGCCTAAGATTTTTTTGGCGAGATATATTATTTTCAGGAATAAAAACAGCTCGTTAATTAATCTTGTTCCCGGGAAACGGCTATTTCACCGTTTGCCGGCGCTCGGCAGGCAATATCAGAATGACGAGCCAGGCTGGCGTAAAAAATCCTGTTCTTCGGCGGTACTGGTACGCCCCAATATCGCATTGCGATGCGGATAACGACCAAAACGATCGATAATCGCCTTATGGCGCAATTCGTATTCCAACTGGTCGCCATTATTCAGTTCACGGTACAGCGCCAGCGCCTGTTGATGCACCAGGGCCGATTCCGAGTGCATAAATGGCAAATAAAGAAAACCGCGCTGTTCCACGCTGAGCCGGGCGCATTGCCCACTGCGCACCGCCTCCTGCGCCAGCACCAGCGCCATGCCATCGCAGGAAAACGCACGCGGCGTGCCGCGAAACAGATTACGACTGAACTGATCGAGCACGATGATTTCCGCCAGCCGCCCCTCGATGGTATCGCGCCACTGCGCCAGTTCCCCCGCCGCCGCCGCATGCCATAGTTCGGCAAATCGCCTATGCAATTGACGGTCAAACTCATCATCTTTTTTAAACCACATTACCGGGTCGATTTCCTCGAACCAAAAGTCGATTATCTGTTTGTGCATCGCCGTTCTCTCCAGTCCAAATATCATTGTATAGCGCAAAAGCCGCCCGACCGGCGTGCGCTGCGTGCGCAACCTGCCCCAGCACCGGCAGGGCATTACCCGTTGGCGGCATTCTCCCGCGCGGGGTTATCTGCCATAATGACCACACTTTGCCGCTTATTTTCGCGCACATTGATTACGGAGTTCTCTTTATGGATCATTGCCATACTTCCGGTCTTATCTCCCTTGAACAGGCGCTGGACACCATGCTCGGCCAGGTGGTACCGCTTGACGAAACCGAATCCATCGCGCTCAACGACGCCTGTGGGCGCATTACCGCCACGCCGGTCATTTCACCGATTGACGTGCCGCCGTTCGCCAATTCGGCGATGGACGGCTATGCGGTGCGTATCAGCGAACTCAACGCCAACGCGCCATTGCCGATCGCCGGCAAGGCGTTCGCCGGCGCACCGTTCAATGACGCCTGGCCGGCAAACAGTTGCATACGCATCATGACCGGCGCACCGATACCTGCCGGTACCGAGGCAGTGATCATGCAGGAACAGGCAGAGGTCAGCGAAGCAGGCGTACGCTTTAACGCCGTAGTGCACGCCGGGCAAAACGTGCGTTTGGCGGGCGAAGACATTCAGCAGGGTGCCAGCGTACTGCCGGCTGGCGTCAGGCTGGGTGCCGCACAGCTGCCGTTACTGGCCTCCCTGGGTATCAGCGAGCTACGGGTGATGCGCAAATTGAAAGTCGCGGTGTTTTCCACCGGCGACGAACTGCAACCGGTCGGCCAACCGCTGCAGGACGGCCAGATTTACGACACCAACCGCTTTGCGGTGCGGCTGATGCTGGAACAGATGGGCTGTGAGGTCATCGATCTGGGGATCATCCGCGACGATCGGACGGCGCTGCGCGCAGCGTTCGAACAGGCCGATCGCAGTGCCGATCTGGTGATCAGCAGCGGCGGTGTTTCGGTGGGCGAAGCGGATTACACCAAGCAGATGCTTGATGAACTGGGTGAGGTCGGTTTCTGGAAACTGGCCATCAAACCCGGCAAGCCGTTCGCCTTCGGCAAATTGCAGCACGCCTGGTTCTGCGGCCTGCCGGGCAACCCGGTATCCGCCGCGCTGACCTTCTACCAACTGGTACAGCCGCTGCTGGCCAAGCTGGCTGGTCACCACGAATGGCATCTGCCGCCGCGCCTGCGCGCCCGTGCGCTGACGCCTTTGAAGAAAGCCCCCGGCCGCCTCGACTTTCAGCGTGGCGTATTCGCCAGCAACGCCCTCGGCGAGCTGGAAGTGAGCACCACCGGCCATCAGGGATCGCACGTCTTCAGCTCGTTCAGCCAGGGCAACTGTTTTATCGTGCTCGAACGCGATCGCGGCGCGGTGGCGGCGGGGGAAATGGTTGAGATTGAGCCGTTCAATATGCTGCTGAGGAACTGATGATGCTGCCGGAATTAACCGATGCCGAAGCGCTGCGCTATAACCGTCAGATCGTGCTGCGCGGTTTCGACTTTGACGGCCAGGAAAAGCTGAAGGCCGCTCATGCGCTGGTGATCGGCCTTGGTGGATTGGGCTGTGCCGCAGCACCCTATCTGGCTGCGGCTGGCGTAGGGCGACTGACTCTGGTTGATTTCGACAGCGTGGCGCTGTCCAATTTACAGCGCCAGATCCTGCATAACGACAGCCGTATCGGCATGGCCAAAGTCACCTCGGCACAGCAGGCACTGCAGATGATCAATCCACATGTGCAGATCGACACCGTACAACAGCAACTGGACGAACGGCAGATGACGGCGCTGGTAGCCACCGCCGACGTGGTGCTGGACTGCAGCGACAACGTAGCGACCCGCGACCAGTTGAACCGGGTGTGTCATGCGCAGCGCAAACCGCTGGTGTCAGGGGCGGCAATCCGCATGGAGGGGCAGCTTAGCGTGTTCACCTATCAACCTGGCGAACCCTGCTATCGCTGCCTGAGCCGACTGTTTGGCGACAATGCCCTCAGCTGCGTCGAGGCCGGGGTGATGGCCCCTCTGGTCGGCACCATCGGCACGCTGCAGGCGATGGAAGCGATCAAGCTGTTGGCGAATTTTGGCCGTCCGCTGGTTGGCAAGCTGTTGATGTTCGATGCGATGTCGATGCAGTTTCGCGAAATGAAGCTGCCGAAGGATGCGCAGTGCGAGGTGTGCGGAAAAAGCTAGCAATCCCTCACGCTACGCTCGGCAGAACATAGCGTGAGGGCGGGCAATTAAACGATGCCCTGGCTACGCAGGTAATCTTCGTAGTTGCCGCTGAAGTCGATCACCTTGTTCGGCGTCATCTCCAGGATGCGGGTCGCCAACGAGCTGACGAACTCACGGTCGTGGGAAACGAAGATCAGTGTACCTTCATACATTTCCAGCGCCATGTTCAGCGATTCGATCGATTCCATGTCCATGTGGTTGGTCGGTTCATCCATAATCAGGATATTAGGGCGCTGCATCATCAGCTTGCCGAACAGCATACGGCCCTTCTCCCCCCCTGACAGCACCTTCACCTTCTTCTTGATGTCGTCCTGGCTAAACAGCAGACGGCCCAGCACGCTGCGTACCGCTTGCTCGTCGTCCTTTTCCTGTTTCCATTGGCTCATCCAGTCGAAAACGGTCAGGGTTTCATCAAACTCGTATTCGTGATCCTGCGCGTAATAACCGATGCGCGCGTTTTCCGACCATTTGACGGTACCGCTGTCCGGCTGCGCATCACCCACCAGCGTTTTCAGCAGGGTAGATTTACCGATACCGTTCGGGCCCAGCACCGCCACTTTCTCACCCACTTCAACCATCAGATTGAACTTGCTAAACAGCGGGCCATTGTCGAAGCCCTTGGACAGTGCTTCCACTTCCAGCGCGTTACGGAACAGTTTCTTGTCCTGCTCGAAACGGATGAACGGGTTCTGACGGCTGGAAGCCTTGACCTCTTCCAGCTGGATCTTGTCGATCTGGCGCGCGCGCGAGGTCGCCTGCTTGGACTTGGAGGCGTTGGCGCTGAAGCGGCTCACGAACGATTGCAGTTCGTTGATCTGCGCCTTCTTCTTGGCGTTGTCGGCCATCAGACGTTCACGCGCCTGGGTTGCCGCCGTCATGTATTCGTCGTAGTTACCCGGGTAAACGCGCAGTTCGCCGTAATCCAGATCCGCCATGTGCGTACAGACCATATTCAGGAAGTGGCGGTCGTGCGAAATGATGATCATGGTGCTGTTACGTTCGTTAAGCACCTGCTCCAGCCAACGAATGGTATCGATGTCCAGGTTGTTGGTCGGTTCGTCAAGCAGCAGGATTTCCGGATCGGAGAACAGCGCCTGAGCCAGCAACACGCGCAGCTTGAAGCCCGGTGCGATTTCGCTCATCGGGCCGTAGTGCTGTTCAACCGGAATACCCACGCCCAGCAGCAGTTCGCCGGCACGCGCTTCGGCGGTATAACCGTCCATTTCGCCGTATTCGACTTCCAGATCGGCCACTTTATAGCCGTCTTCCTCGCTCATTTCCGGCAGGGCATAGATGCGGTCGCGCTCTTCCTTCACCGCCCACAGTTCAGTGTGACCCATGATCACGGTATCAAGCACGCTGAATTGTTCAAAGGCGAACTGATCCTGACGCAGTTTACCCAGACGCTCGTTCGGATCGAGGAACACGTTGCCGCCGCTCGGCACCAGATCGCCGCCCAGGATTTTCATAAAGGTCGATTTGCCGCAACCGTTGGCGCCGATCAAACCGTAGCGGTTACCGCCGCCAAACTTGACGGAAATGTTTTCAAACAGCGGCTTACTGCCAAACTGCATAGTGATGTTGTTAGTACTTAACACAACGCTCGCTCTTCATTGGGAATGTGATTTGGCGCGCATTATGCCATAACGAAACACAGAGATCGTCGGAAGTTTTGGTGAAGATTTGTGCGGCTTGCGCTGATGGCAGCATTGGGTGGCTAAATTGTCAGCCCCACGGCGCTCAGCGGTATTGCCAATAGGCCGGCGAGCCGTATTTCTCGACGAAAAAGTCAATCACCGCACGAACCTTCAATGGCGGCCGGCGGGCGTTGGGATAGATGGCCGCGATCGCCTGCGGCTCCAGCGTGGTGGACACGGCAAACTGCGGCAAAACCGGCACCAGCGTGCCGTTCTTCAACGCGTCGCCAATCAGCCAGTCCGGGAACACCACCATCCCCATGCCGTTCAGCGCGGCGCTGACCAGCGTTTCGGCATTATTCGAGGTCAGCGATCCGCTGAACGTATGCGGCTGCCAACGCTGGTCGCTATCGAGAAAGAACCAGCGTTGCGGCCCGGTAAAGCCGCGATAGACCAGACAGTTGTGTTGATACAGATCTGCGGGCTGCGTCAGCGCGGGTGCATGCGCCAGATACGCCGGGCTGGCCGCCAGATGATATTGTGGCGTGGCAAACACCCGCGCATGCAAAGTCGAGCTGTTGAGCACGCCAATACGAAACAGCAAATCGGTGGCATCACGGTGAGGATCGATAAACTCGTCGGTTTGCATCAGTTCGATGTTGAGCTGCGGGAACCGTTCGCCCAACTCCGCCAGCCAGGGCGCAATGTGCCGCTGGCCAAACACCACCGGAGCATTGAGCCGCACCAGCCCGCTCGGCTCGTGCTCCTGTTGCTGCAATTCCCACTGCGCTTCGTTCATCTGATCAAGCATCGAGCGGGCGTAACGGGCAAATAGCCGCCCGGCTTCGGTCGGCACTACCGCCCGCGTATTGCGATACAGCAGTTGCGTCTGCAAGGCGCTTTCCAACTGCTGTACTACCCGCGAAACCGAGGAGGCGGCGATGCCTTCTCGCCGGGCCACTTCAGAAAAGTTCCCCAGTTCGACGATGGCCACAAACAACCGCATGGTGCGGATAGTGATCTGTTGCAAGTCTTCCATTTGTGCAAATCCTGCAAAGCTGTTTCTCTTATTATGCTGTTTTTCGAAACGATGCAACAGCCTACAGTGTGCGACTGGTTTTTTTGGAGCAACAATTGATGAATATCGTCTTGATCGCACTGGTGGTATTAGGTGGCATGGGACTGTCGGTGGAAGCCGGTCTGCTCGGGCCGCTGGGGGGCGAAGTCGGCCATTTATGGGCTACCTTCAGTATTTTCAGCGTCGGCGCGGTGCTGTCTCTGCTGCTGGTGATCTTCTTCGGTCCACGCAATGCGCCCTCCTATCTGGCGCAGCCGGGCTGGCAACTGCTGGGCGGCATTCTCGGCCCGGTATACGTGGTGGTATTGACCCTGGCGACACCCACCATCGGCATTGCCATGACGATGATCGCCATACTGGCCGGACAGGTGGGTAAAAGCCTGCTGATCGACCATTTTGGCTGGTTCGGTACCCCGGCACGGCGGGTTAACGGCAAACGTATGCTGGCGCTGGTATTTATCATCGCGGCCTTGGCACTGATCGCAGGAGACAAGCTATGACATTGATCATGATTATGCTGGCGGTGCTGGCCGGTGCGGTATTAAGCATGCAAGCGGCAATAAACGGCCGATTGGGCCAGAGCGTCGGCGTGCTGAAAAGTGCGTTTCTCACCTTTTTCCTCGGCGCGCTGGTCACCGCGTTGCTGATTCTGTTTTTCGCCCAACCGATGAGCGCCACCCTGTTGAGCGTTCCTAAGTGGCAGCTGCTTGGCGCCCTGTTTGGCGTGCCTTACATCATCATTATGGTGTTGGCGGTACAGCGCATCGGCACCGCCGTAGCCACCGTGGCGGTGATTTTCGGCCAGTTGGCGATGAGCGTACTGATCGACAGCTTTGGCTGGCTGGGCAATGCGGAAATCCCGTTTTCCCTTAACCGTGCGCTGGCGCTGCTTTGTCTGGCAGTGGCACTGGTGCTGATCTATCGCAGCAACGCACCGGCCAAACCACGGGCTGAAACGGCATCTGAGGCCGGCGGCGCTTAAAAACAGCACAAATTGATTGCCAACATATTGTACAAATCAACACTTGTTGTATAAGTTTACTCGCGGGGATTGCCACATCCCTGTAACGAAAGGTGCAGTTGCATCGCCTCTGGAGGCGATAACTCTTTTTGCCTCCAGTGGTTTTATTTTCCGGCGCCGTGACCGCCGGGCTTAGCACAGCGAGTGAAGACCCCTTCATGTTGGAGAACGATCATGCGGCACAGCATTCGCCAAACGGCCAAAGAAATTAGCGAGTACTTCAATACCTCCGATGCCGAAACCAGGCAACATGCGCCAACCCTGACTGCCCTGGTCAGCGAAATGGTGCAGGATGGACAGCCGGTATCCAATAAAACCCTGGTGGCACGACTGGTACATAAACTAGAACTGGAGTCGGACGAACGCCAGCTCCACAACTATCGACTGGTTCTGGAGCATTTGCTGATAAAAAATGCCGACGCCGCAGGGCAATAAACCGTTTCTATCGGCGTCGATGCAATACTTGAACACATTTTAATCGCGCGGCGACCCGCGTTCTCAACTACCTTTAAAACTGTGCCCGCCCCGGGCTGACCTAAACCAAGGAGGCAATATGTTCGATAAGGCTAATGACAAGATCGATGAAGCCATCGGCGCAGGACAGGAGCAGTTTGGCAAAACCTTTGACCAACCTGAGCACGAATTCAAAGGTAAAGTTCGCAAACAGCTCGCACGCGGCGCCTATACCGTGGATGACGTGATTGAATCGGTGAAGGATCAAACCAAATCGTCACCGCTGGCCGCATTGCTGATTGCCGCCGGTGCAGGTTTCATTCTGGGTAAAATCATCACCCGCAAATAACCCTGTACAGCTTCAGCCCGCATATGGCGGGCTGTGGTTTTCAGCGCCTCAACCATGCAGCTGCCGACTGTCGCCCGGCGCCTGCTCGCGTTGTTCCAGCCCGTAATCCCTGACCACCTGCGCTACCCGCAAACGATAATCCGCCAGCAGTTGACTGCGACCTCGCCCCTGTGCCACCCGGTGCGCTTCCAGATTACGCCATTGTTGCACCGCCGCCTCGTCGCGCCAGAATGACAACGACAGCAATTTCTGCGGCTCGGCCAGGCTTTGAAAACGTTCGATTGAAATAAAGCCGTCAATCTGCGCCAGCAGCGGTTTCAGTTCGGCAGCCAGTTGCAAATAGCCGTCGCGCTGGCCGTCGGCCGCCTGTAATTCAAAAATAACTGCAATCATGGCTGTTCCTCCAGAGTATAAAATTCAGCGACGCGCGCATTTTGCGACTCGCGCCAGCGAACATGCAGCAGCAGCCGGCGGTCGATCTCCAATGCCGCCAGATGGTGCAGGCCGTTAAGCGCGATGATGGTGGCCCAGCCTTCTCCTGGGCAGCGATGAGCGCCATGGCCGAAGGCGAAACTGGCCTGCGGCGTGTACAGCGGCACCCGTACGCTTTGCCCAGCCGCCAGCCATTGCCCTGCCAGCCACGCGCCGTCGCGACCGGCAAAGCGCCGGGTGTTCTGGATCGGTGGCGTATCGCGCAGTACCTGCTCAATGGCGGTTTCTGCATTGACGACCGTAGCGGCGCCGGCCAGCAATGCCAACCCCATCAGCCCCGCGGTGCCTTCACAGGCCTGGAACAGCAAACCCACCGCGTTGGCCAGCGCGCTATGCCTGTCGCTACCGTATTGCCTGCAACGGTTCAGCAGCGCGACGCACAGCGGCCCCTGCCCCTGACTGACCCGTTGATACAACCGGCCAGCGGCGACCGCCCCGCTCGCCATTTGCGCTGGCGTTCCCCCTGGCGCGATACAACGCACAAAATCCAGCACCTCATCCACCAGCGCGACCCAGTGTGGTGGTTCAATCCCCAACGCCAGCCCCAACACGCACACCGGCAACGCATAATTGAACCGCGTCAGCGCCTCGGCGTCAGGCATCTGTGGCGCCAGCTGCTGCGCGACGTGTCGCGTAAGCTGTTCAATCTGCTGCGCACTGATATCCGCCAACGCCTGGCTGACCGCCATCTTCAGCCCCCGGTGCACCTCGCCGTCGCGCATACGCACCATGGCAGCAAAAATGCTCTGCGCCGGCGTGTCGATCAACGGTAGCGGTACCGGCTGCTGCCACGGCCGTACCGTCAGTTCGGCATGACTCAGCGCGGCCTGCACCCGTTGGGCATCAGTCAGATGAAAAGGACAATGACTCATTGGCATACTCCTTGTTGATCGGTTGATGCCAGCCTAAACTCAGCGCATCCGCAACGCTTCGCTGAGGAACGAAATATGCATGACGGAGATATCGAAGACCGACTGGCGGCGTTGAGCGCCGCCATTGCCGACCGTACCCGCGCGCGCATGCTGTGCCTGCTGATGGACGGTCGCGCCTATACCGCCACCGAACTCAGCGTGGCGGTAGAGGTGGCTGCGTCTACCGCCAGTAGCCATTTGGCGCGCCTGCAACAACAACAGCTGATCGTTTGCGTCAAACAGGGGCGCTATCGCTATTTCCGCCTGGCCGGCAACGCCGTGGCGACCACGCTGGAATCATTGATGGCGCTGGCCGGCGTCGAGCGGCCGCGGGTCAAAAGCAGTACGCCGAACTCACTGCAGTTCGCCCGTACCTGTTATGACCATATGGCCGGGGAAGTGGCGGTAAAATTGCACAACCGGCTATTTGAACTGCAATGGCTGCACGGAGACAGCGACTATCAACTCAGCGAAACCGGCCGCACGGCGTTGCACCAGTTGGGCGTAAACTGCGCACCAACGCCTTCCCGCCGGCGCTTTGCCTGCGGTTGCCTTGACTGGAGCGAACGGCGCGAGCATCTCGGCGGTGCGCTGGGTGCGGCGCTGCTGGCCACCTTTGAACAACGTGGTTGGTTACGTAAACGGCTCGACGGTCGCGAACTGCAACTGACAACCGCCGGCAAAAAGGCGCTGATGGCGCATTTTGGTCTGGCGTTGTGATGATGGACTGCGTTAGCTTTACTGCAATACTTGAACGGTACGCTTAACCTGAACCCGCAAACGGTGAGGAACCATCATGTTTGATCCCAACCAATTCCCGATTACCACACGTTGGCCGGCGCAGCATCCTGAGCGGCTGCAACTTTATTCGTTGCCAACGCCCAATGGCGTCAAGGTGTCGATCATGCTGGAAGAGATCGGCCTGCCTTACGAAGCCCATCTGATTGATATCGGCAACAACGAAACCTGGACGCCAGAATTTCTGACGCTGAACCCGAACGGCAAAATACCGGCGATCCTCGATCCGGCCGGGCCAGATGGCAAGCCGCTGGCGCTGTTTGAATCCGGCGCCATCCTGCTGTATCTGGCAGAAAAGTGCGGCCAACTGCTGTCCGACCATCCGGTACAACGAATCGAAACTCTGCAATGGGTGTTCTTCCAGATGGCGGCGGTCGGCCCGATGTTTGGCCAGCTCGGTTTCTTCCACAAGTTCGCCGGCCGTGAGTATGAGGACAAGCGCCCGCTGCAACGCTATCAGAAAGAGTCCAAACGCCTGCTCGGCGTGCTGGAAACCCGACTGGCAGGCCGCGAGTGGATCATGGGCAACGAGTACAGCATCGCCGATATTTCACTGCTCGGCTGGGTGCGCAACCTGATAGGCTTCTATGAGGCGCGGGAATTGGTGGAGTTCGACAGCTTCCCACAGGTGGCAGCCTGGCTGGCTCGCGGGCTGGCACGCCCGGCGGTACAGCGCGGATTGCTGATCCCGGCGCGCGATTGACCCGCTCAGCGGTATAAATCAGCGACGGTTAATTCATGAGAGGGATAACCATGTTTAGATGTCGAATAGCGGTGCTGGGGGCCGTTTTGCTGTTGGCTCAGTCGCTCATCAGCCCAACGGTGCAGGCGCAAGATGCGATAGCCCCGTTCCATCTGGATTCGGCCTGCGATTTCACCGCGGCCAGCATCAGACTGATAGAGCCGCAGCAGGCTTCACCTGATTTACGCCTGCTGGAGATTACCTTGACTGCCGAGGCCGGCAAACGGCTGACCGCATTTACCCGGCAGCATGTAAAACAGCAAATGGCGCTGTATATCAATCAGCAATGGATCAATACCGTGATGATTCAGCAGCCGCTGGATACCGCCGATCTGCGTATTGCACTGGATGATGCCAAAGCCGAAAAACTGTTCCCCAGCCTGCTGCATGGCCACTGTCGACAGACAATGCCATAATCCGCGGGAAAATACCGTTTATCGAGCAGATAAACGGTATTTTCTTTTTGTTACCGTCTGGCGATTGCCATTTACCGTTAATTGCGCTGAGATGACGCTAAATAACCCCGTTACCGCACGGTGGCCGCGTTAATTAACGCAAGCCGGCGCGAAATCACGCTAAACCGCTTATTACTGCACCAATACCCCTACCCTGCCTACCGAATTAAAACTTTTTTTAGTTACAAAAGTAGTTTTTAACATTCTTGCAAACAATAATACCCCGTCCGTAAACGTGAATCGCACAATTAAACGGCGACATCGTGGCAATCAGATCGCTTTTCGTTAAATACCCTATTAACCAAAAGGATTTTCATGGCTATTTCGCTAGCCGCCGCGTCATGCCTTTCACGTATTCCAGGGTAATCCCGCTAATTCTTTTCACCTGCAGATGTAGAGAATTTACACACAAGAGATTTGATTTAATGAGAAAATTAGTCGTCCTGTTTTTCTGTCTTAACCTGTTTGGCCTGGGCCAAAATGCGGTAGCGGCAGAAAACAAAAACGTTGACGTTGTCTTGATCGGCGGCGGTATCATGAGCGCCACGCTGGGTACTTACCTGCGTGAGCTGGAGCCGAACTGGACCATCGACATGTACGAGCGTCTGGACAGCGTGGCAGAAGAAAGCTCGAACGGCTGGAATAATGCCGGTACCGGCCATTCGGCATTTTGCGAAATGAACTACACCCCGGAAAAAAAAGACGGCAGCATTGATATCAGCAAAGCCGTGGTGGTGAACGAATCATTCGAAATTTCCCGTCAATTCTGGTCATATCAGGTTAAAAACAATATCCTGCGCGACCCGAAAAGCTTTATTAACAACGTACCGCACATGAGCTTTGTCTGGGGAGATGACAACATCAACTTCCTGCGCAAGCGTTATGCCGCCCTGCAACACAGCACCTTATTCCGTGGTATGGAATATTCGGAAGATGCTGCGCAAATCAAACAGTGGGCGCCGCTGGCAATGAACGGTCGCGATGCGACGCAGAAAGTTGCCGCCACCCGCATGCCGCTCGGCACCGACGTCAACTTCGGCGTGATCACTCACCAGCTGGTAGACTCCCTGTCAAAGGACAAAAACTTCAAGCTCAACCTGAGCCATGAAGTGCGCGATATCAAACGCAACCCGGACAATACCTGGGCCGTTACCGTTGCCGATCTGAAAAATGGCGAGCAGGAAACCACCGTTAACGCCAAGTTCGTCTTTATCGGCGCAGGCGGCGCAGCGCTGCACCTGCTGCAAAAATCCGGCATTCCGGAAGCCGACGGTTACGGTGGGTTCCCGGTTGGCGGCCAGTTCCTGGTCACCTCCAACCCGGCGGTTGCCAACCAGCATCTGGCGAAGGTTTATGGCCTGGCCAGCGTCGGTTCACCGCCAATGTCGGTTCCTCACCTGGATACCCGCATGCTCGACGGCAAGCGCGTACTGCTGTTCGGACCTTTCGCCACCTTCTCGAGCAAATTCCTCAAGAACGGTTCGCTGTTTGATCTGGTACTGTCCATGAACAGCTCAAACGTGATGCCGATGACCCACGTTGGCCTGGACAACTTTGATCTGGTGAAGTATCTGCTGGGCCAGTTGATGATGAGCGACGATGACCGTTTCGCCGCGCTGAAAGAATACTACCCGGATGCCAAGCAGGAAGACTGGAAGCTGTGGACCGCAGGCCAGCGCGTGCAGATCATCAAGAAAGATGCGGATAAAGGCGGCGTACTGCAATTCGGTACCGAAGTGGTCAGCTCTCAGGACGGCAGCATCGCTGCACTGCTGGGCGCATCACCGGGCGCCTCAACCGCTGCGCCTATCATGCTGCACCTGATGGAAAAAGTGTTCAAAGATAAAGTTGCCACGCCGGAATGGCAGGGTAAGCTGAAAGAAATTATCCCGTCCTACGGCAGCAAGCTGAACGGCGACGTGGAAATGACCAACAAGATCCGTCGCTACACCAGTGACGTATTGCAGCTGAACTATATCGATGTGAAGCCGGAAACCCACTGAGTTTTCGCTTCAGCCCAAGGCCGCCACGTGCGGCCTTTTTTATTCCCCTGCTGCTGACGGAGCATTTTTCGCTACCGCCATTTACCAAGTTTACGCTTGCATAACCGCCATTGCGCACCTATTATCAAAGAACGAACTTGGATAATTAGACTTATCTGCTGTGACCTGAATGTCGTACCTGCGGGAGAATTTAAATAATGGATCGCGCCAATATCATTCACGACTTGCTGGATTGGATTGAAACTCATCTGGATCAACCGCTGTTGTTAGATAACGTGGCGGCCAAGTCTGGCTACTCGAAGTGGCATTTGCAACGTATGTTCCGTAGTACTACCGGCCACGCGCTGGGCAGCTACATCCGTGAACGACGTCTGTCCAAGGCGGCGCAGGCACTGCGCTCTACCCCTAGACCGATTCTGGATATCGCCTTGCAATTCCATTTTGATTCCCAGCCTTCATTTTCTCGCGCGTTCAAGAAACAGTTTGGCAAAACGCCGGCGGTGTACCGCCGCACCACCCGTTGGGACGTGGTCGACGCGCAACCTTTGCAGGCCAAACCGCTGCAGGAACATCACCACGAATCGCCCGGCTTGCAGTTGCTGTTTGCCAATAAATGCGTCGACGGCAAGTGCAATAGCTGGATGGGGCAGCACTGAGTTCACGCCGACGTCAAAAAAGCCAATACGGTTGCCCGCATTGGCTTTTTAACCTTCTGGCCGCCGATCAGTTATATTCGATGGTGAAGGTGGCGATCGATTTAATCACCCCCCCCTTGATGCGGGTGCCGGTCTGATAGTAACGCGCCTTGAGGGGCAGCGTGATGGTATTGGTCTGGTTGGCGATGGTGTGACCGGCATAGACCGACTCACCGTTTTTGATCGGCGCCGAGGTGCTGCCGTTCAACAACTGCACGGAAACGCCGCTTGCCGCATTGGTATCCTGCAACGACTTCAGCACGCCCGGCGCGTTGGAACCATCCGGCGTATAGTCGAAGCGTACGTTTACCAACCCTTCTCCACCGCCGCCCGGCAGAAACTCGGTGCCAGTCCCACCAACGCAGTTGATGTTCAAAGAAAAATCCTGCTCGGCTGCAGTACTGCCCACCCCTCTGAACGTGGCGGACGGCACGGTGGCCAGGTTGATCACCTTGTTTTTCGAACCGGTGTCGACCGAGCACGACGAGGTAACGATGGTGATGCTGTTGGCCAATACGTGAGAAATCAGGATCGGCCTCGAGGGGCCGCTGCCATCAACATAGTACGTGGAGTATTGCCCCGGCGCCAACGAGCCGGTACCGGTTTGTTCGGCAATCTTGATCACTTCCACCACAAAATAGCCTTCCGCCAGATACACCCCGCCGTTACGGTAGAGCTCATGCGGATAATAGGCTCCTTCCTGGGTGCCGATCTGGCGATAAAGACGAATACCGACGCCCGGCACGTTGGTGGTCCAGATTTTATCGCTCAGGGTACTTGGCCCCCCCTGCAAAATCCGTCCGTATAGGGTACTGCGACCAGAACAGGAGATACTGTTGTCCCGGCGAATGTCGAACTTGCCGGTGGCCAGCACGTCTCCCACCTTGGTGGTGGGCGTAATCAACACCCGACCGACGTTCATGATGATGTCTTGCGGGTTATTGGTGGTGACATAGCAGGTGGCATAAGCCTGCGGGCCCACGGCGCACAGCAGCAGCAACAGCGCGGCCTGCCGGGCACGCTTGCCCAGATGGGCCAATGTGCGGATACGGTTTTTCATTTGCAACTTGCCTCGATAAATTCGTAGTCGGCGCTGTTGTTGGCTGTAGCGCGATAACTGACGGAGCACTGCTGCGTTGGCTGCGTACCCCATTTAACCTGCAATAATCCTTGCTGCGATTCGCTGCGCAGATAAATACGGCTGCCCTGGCCAACAATCCCCACCACCTGGTTGCGCGTATCCAGCACTTCCGCGCCGAACGGCAATGCGCTGCCATCTGGCGCCAATGCATGGATCACCATGGCCTGGCCTTTGTTGGTCTTGAATTCAAGACGTGCAATCGCTCCCGCATACGGAGCAATTTGCTGGCTATTGCTTTCCAGCTCGACATCGCGCGACATGCCACTCGGATCGAGCGTCACATTGGTCATGCGGTATGGTGCGACGTAAGGCACCACCGCATAGCCATTGTTATCAATGCGCACCCCCGGCGAGTTGGTGACAATCGCGCCAGCGGCGTCTGGCGCTTCTACCAGCACCATGGTCTGCCCGCGCTGCGGCGTCATGGTCACGCCGCCGCTGTGCGCCACGATGCTGCCCGAGGCGCCAACCGAAGACTGGCGGTAATCCTTGCCATAGCTGTAGGAACCGTTCAGCGTTGAGAAGCGGCTACGGTATTCACCGCTGACGCTGGTATTGGTGCCGCCGGTGCGATCGTTCGCCAGCGTAGCGCTGTAGCTGATGTTGTTATCTTCGCCGGTTGAACCGTTAACGCCGATACGGCTGCTGTCATAGCCGTTATCACTGTAACCCAGCGAACTGTTCAGGCTCAGCATCTGCGAGCCAACGTTGAACGGCACCGAGAAGTTGAGGTAATAACGCGTTTCGTCGCGGTTGTTGGCATCGGTGGTGCGCATGGCGGAAAGCCCATAGGTCACGCGGCCAAAGAAGTTGTTGTAACCGACCTGGTATTGCTTGGTGCTGCCGCCACGGTTCCAGTAATCGCGCACCGAACCGGTGATGTACAGCGATCCCCAGCTGTCACCCAGTCCCTGATTCAGCGTCAGCTGATATTCGCTACGCTGGCGGTTAACCGCGTCGGCGCTCAGCCCCTTGCGTTCGTTGTCGCGGGAATACAGCGCATCGCGTAGCGACAGATAGCCGGAGGTGGAATAACGGTAAGCCGCGATGGTGAAGTTGGTATTGGTTTCACTCATCAGTTTGCTGTAGCTGAGCTTGTAGCTCTGGCCTGACTGATCGCCCTGCTTCAGTCGGGTATTTGCCTGCGTCACGTCGAGGGCAAAGGCGCCGACCGGGGTGGCCACCGCGCTGCCAATCAGCACGGCGCTGTAGCCATCGCTGACCGTGGCGCCGGTATAGCCGGTGAAAATATTGGTGAACCCGCGTTGATAAGTCGCCTGCAGCATTTCCGGCTCCTTGCTCAAATTATCATCGCGTACTCGGCCCGCAGTCAGCGCATAGCGCGCAATGCCCGGGCGCAGCATCTGTGCCACCGAGGCATAAGGTACGCTGAACTGGCGCTTGCTGCCGTCGGCTTCGTTGATGGTGACGTTCAGATCGCCACCGTAGCCGGTGGGGTACAGATCGTTAATCACAAACTCGCCGGGAGCGACCGTGGTCTGGTAAATCAGCTGATTGTTCTGACGGATTTCCACCAGCGCGTTGCTCTGCGCTACGCCACGTACCACTGGGGCATAGCCGTTCAGCGAATCGGGCAACATACGGTCATCGCTGGCGATCTGAGCGCCACGAAAACCGATGGAATCAAAGAAGTCGCCGTTGGTATAAGCGTCCCCCAGCGTTAGCATGCCGCGTACTGACGGAATGGCGCGCTGGGCATAGGTGGCGGTGTTCTGCCAATGGGTGCTTTCCTTCGAACGCCAGTTGACGTTGGAATCGTGGCGCAATTGCCAACCTGCAATATTTAACCCGGCGTTCAGCGTCAGGTAGGCATTGGTCGAATCCTGACTGTTGCTGCCGCTGGAGCTGTGGGTGTTGAAGGCGTTGAAGTTATACGACAGGCTGCCGGCGGTAATGCCGCGATCCCAGAACTTGGGATCGACATAGCCACGCGCGGTGCGGCGCAGCGCCGCCTGCGGAATACTGATGTCCAGACGCAGGGTGCTGGTATCGAAACGGTAATACGCTTCCGGGATCCACTGCCCCAGCGGCTGGCAGGTGGAGGTCGACACCGTTGGGTCGCTGCTCATCGCTGCGGTATCCACGCCAAACTCGTCGAGCGCCAGCAGCGAAAAACAGGTGTCGGCACTGTTTTTACCCGGCACGTTTTTAAACTCAACGTTCTTTTTGCCTTTCCATTCGCCGTTGACGTAGATATCCAATGAATATTTGCCGGCCAATACCGGGTTGCCGTCGCGGAAACGCGAAAGGTCAACGCCCTGAGCATCACCGATCAAAAAGTTACTGTTGAACGTGGCCTCGACCGGCGCAGCCGGCTTTTCGGCGGCAGGCGCGGCGGCGCGAGCCAGCGCCGGCAACGCCAATAACGATGCCGCCTGAATAACGCAGGGAAGATAAGTGAATAATGCCGTTCTTACCGCGGCTGATAGAGGTAACTCTTTCATATATAAGCATTCCTTTACCAAATTAAGCTCACTCCGCCATCCGCTTGCGCAGCGGCCCGAGGCGCTGTTCCAAGAGTTACTTTTGTTTGTTTTTCGTCCGTGTTACGCGTCCGCCAAAATCGTTGATGGTGGTGAATTCCACATCGGCGATACGCGTGCTGTCACCCGAGAACGCCAGCGTTTTTTCCTGGCCTGGCGCCAGCATGTCGCCGTGTGGCGCTAACGGCAGCTTTTTCTGGTTAACCACGGCGTTGATTTCGGTGAACGAGACGTAATACGGCGTTGGGTTTTTGATGCTGACGCCGGCGGCGCTAAAGCGCCATTGCAGTTTCTCCGGGGCATCGTTGGCCTCACCGCTCAAACCTGCCGGGCGATAGATCAGCTTCACGCGGGTACGAAACGCCACTTGCAGGAAGTTTTCCGGCGCACTGTCTTTGGCTCCGGTCGGCGCCGGCGGTATTTCCAGCACGTTCAACCAGAACAGGGATTCTTTGTCTTGCGCCAGCGAGCTGCTGGTGAGCGATACCCGCAGCGCCTGGCCGGTTTTCGGCTCTACGCGGCTGATGGGTGGCGTCAGGATAAACGGCGCCTTGCTGTTTTCCGGCGTGGTTTGCGGATTGCCTTCGTCGATCCAGGATTGAATCAGGGCCGGAGACTGGCCGTTATTGGTTAATTGAACGGTAACTTCCCGCTGTTTTCCCGGATAAATAATACGCGTACCGTTGATAATGACACTGGAAAAAACGCTGCTGCTGAAAAGCGTTGCAACCAGCAATACACTGTATTTTTTAAATGACATTTTCATTTTTTATCACTGAGGTAGGGAATATTGGCGGGGATATATTCCCCGCCAGAATTAAGAATATTACTTATTGGTAGATAATGGTGTACTGCACGTTAGACGTCACATCACCCGCGCCCGCAGCAGCGGTAGCGTAATATTCAGCATAATAGTTCAGGTCGGCAGAATCACCTTCGTTAGCCACGGTAACCCATTGGGAGTTAGCCTGAGCGCCGTTATTGGTCGCCGCCAGGATTGGCAGGAACTGGTTATTGCTCCCCAACAGTTGAATTTGTACGTTGGTTGCCGCATCAGCCTGCGCCTGGTTATTCAGACGGCCGGTGTTGAAATCAACGGTTGAACCTGGTTCGAAATAGGTTGCAACCTGGCCTTTAGAGCACTGAGTCAGGTTAATAGCGAATGGAGTACGGCCTGCTGTTGCGCTCTGCGCTGCCAGAGTGGAAGAAGAAACGGTTGGCAGAGTTACGGTGAAATCTTTACCGCCTGGGGTGCTAATAGTACAAGTCTGGTCAGTAACCTTGCCATTAAAAGTAATAGTGCCATCCGCAGCCTGCGCCGAGAAAGAAGAAATTGCAGCAGTGCTTACTGCCAATGCCAATACAGCAGACAATTTGGTGATTTTCATATTTAGACTCTCGATGAATTAATACAACTATTAAGTACATTCAACGATGCTACTCCTTGTCAGGAATGAAGCCCGATGAATCCATTGCCGGCGAAATATAAACTAAGCGGATTCTTATTGTTAAATCGTTTAAAACATTCATAACACCCTCCTTGATAGGAATAAACTATCAACAAATACCTATCGATCGATGTTGACGATTCAACGGAATAGGAATAATCTGTGTTTTGAAAAGCTTACAGGTCATAGATATCAGTAATAGCCCCTAAAATCAGGATATTATCCCGTAAAGTTACACATTGTAACGCGTTGATATTTTTTGACATTGCGAGTCGGCATGCATTTTGTTGACGAAAAACACCGCGTCGCCAAGCGGGCCGAAAATATAAGAATATTACCTATAAAATACGCGCCGTTAATTTATTTAACCATAAAAAACAGTCAGTTAAAATTCAATCCAAGGATTGGGAAATGAAGGGTTCTTTTAGATCGAAAAATAACGGAATTTATTTTGTTTTCCAGCCAATGTTTGGAAGAACGGGGCAACTGCTGGCTGTCGAATGCTTATCACGCTTCACGTTTGACAGTGAATATGCGCACTTTTCTCCCGAGCAGTTTTTCCAGCATGCCGATAGTGCAATGCGCGTCGGGATTTTGCTGGAACAGGTAGAACTGATTGAGAAATACCAAAGCTGGTTCGATAAAAATCAAGTCATCGTCACGCTTAACGTCGATGACGCTACGCTGCATTCATTAGCCAGCAGCCAGTTGGCTGAAAGAATCAGGGCGGTTCATTGTATTCATTTTGAAATCAGTGAAAGCGCCACGCGTCTGGTAAAAGATCGGGTTCATGGCGATCCGCTATTGAACGGTTATTCATTCTGGCTCGACGATTTTGGTTCTGGCTACGCCGGATTTTCCGCGCTTTATAACAGCCAGTTCCGTTTTGTTAAGCTAGACCGTTTTCTCTTGTGGAACTTTATGAAAAAACCCGGCGGTGAAGGGTTGATGCGCGCGTTATTGCGTTTTTTTTACTTGAATCATTACAAAGTGATTATTGAAGGCGTGGAAACCACCGACCATAAAAAATGGCTGGATGAAATGCCCTATTACGCATTGCAGGGAAAGCTGTGGAAGGAGTCCAATATCAAGGATTTAAACTCGCTTCTTACCGCTGAATACTTTTAACTCATTTATGGTGTTAACCAGTATGTCGAAAAATAGTGTCCTTGTAATCAGTGAGTGTAAGTACAGTTACGTTGGGCTGTCCGTATTGCTGAAAAAAAATTATGGCCAGTACGATCTGCGCCTGTTTTCAGACTTTATGCGTGGCGGTTCGAAGGCGGAAAAAATAACAAGGCATGATATTGCGTTGATTTTTACCTCGCAGAATCTGGAACAAAGCGTCAACGTGATTGAAAGCCTGGTGGCGATGCATCAGCAATACCGTAGCAAAACGCGGATCCTGGTGTTCTATGATGACGAGCGGGTGGTGAAACTGCTGTCGATTTTGGGCATTTCCGTTGAGCTGGTCTCTACCCGCATGCCACTTTATTCGTTGCAGGAAAAATTGCAGCAGCTGTTGGACAGCAAGGCACCGGGCGGGATCCGGGTACAAAAAACCCGCGAGCTCAGCCCGGCGGAAAGCGATGTGATCTTCAATCTGTTGCGCGGCGACAGCCTGTTGCATATTGCCGAAAAACGCGGCACCCACCCCAAAACCATTTTCTCGCAGAAATACAGCGCGATGCGCAAGCTACGGCTGCGCAGCATGAGCTCGATTTTCGTTGCGGCGAAATAACCCATTGCACCACGCCGCAGTCGGTGTGCAAACCGGCTGCGGCTCTGCCGCACGCACCGCCGCATCGGATGTTCCACCACCATGATGCCGTAGGCGCAACGGTATTGACACAGGCGTCGGCCACATCGGTGCCACGCCTGCGTTCATGAGCCCATGGCAATCGCAGCCTGGCGCATGACGTTAAATTAGTGTAACAAATGATGAGCCAGCAGTAACAGCCACATAACATACAAGCCGATTGTTTACCATTCGTCCACGGCAGCCCCACGGCCGTGGGCAGCGTTTATGCGTGACCAGCCCCGCCAACTGCAACGTCGTCTGGATTAAAAAACCAATATCGGGAGATGTTATGAAATCCTCTTTATTCAGCCGTTATACCTGCTTTGTGCTGAGCATCATCGTTACCCTCGCCTGCTTATTCAGCACCGTCGAACAGCCGTGGTTCTGGTTGCCGAGCCTGATTTTTGGCGCATTGACCACCTTGGGCATTTACGATCTGGCTCAACGGCGCCACGCCATTTGCCGCAACTATCCGATCATCGGTCGCCTGCGCTTCTTGTTTGAATTTATCCGCCCCGAACTGCGTCAGTATCTGCTTGAGGAAGACGACGCACAGATCCCTTTTTCGCGCACGCAGCGCACGCTGGTGTACCGTCGCGCCAAAAACGAAATGGGTGACAAGCCGTTTGGCACCATTCTCGACGTGTACCAGACCGGTTATGAATGCATCGGCCATTCGATGTGCCCGGTGCCGGTGGCCGATCCGGCCAGCTATCGCGTATTGATTGGCGGGCCGGACTGCCGCCAGCCGTACTCGGCGTCCATCTTCAACATCTCGGCGATGAGTTTTGGCGCGCTATCGGCCAACGCCATTCGCGCCCTCAACCTTGGCGCCGCCAAAGGCAACTTCTATCATGACACCGGCGAAGGCAGCATCAGCCGTTATCACCGCGAGCACGGCGGCGATCTGGTGTGGGAACTGGGTAGCGGCTATTTTGGCTGCCGCAGCGCCGATGGCCATTTTGATCCGCAACGTTTTGCCGAACAGGCGCAAAGCCCACAGGTAAAAATGATTGAAATCAAGCTCAGCCAGGGCGCCAAACCGGGTCACGGCGGCATACTGCCGGCTAAAAAGGTTGATGCGGAAATCGCCGCCACCCGCGGCGTGCCTGAGGGTGAGGATTGTATTTCGCCGTCATCGCACAGCGTCTTCCGCACGCCGGTGGAAATGATGCATTTCATTGAGCAACTGCGCGAGCTGTCCGCTGGCAAGCCAATCGGCTTCAAACTGTGTATTGGCCACCCATGGGAATTTGTCGCCATCGCCAAGGCGATGCTGCACACCCGGATCCTGCCGGATTTTATCGTTATCGACGGTAAGGAAGGCGGCACCGATGCCGCGCCGCTCGAACTGTCCAATTACATGGGGATGCCGCTACGCGAAGGGCTGCTGTTCGTGCACAACACCCTGGTCGGCTGTGGTTTGCGTGACAAAATCAAACTCGGCGCCAGCGGCAAAATCATCAGCGCCTTTGACATTGCCAGCGTGATGACGCTGGGCGCCGACTGGGTGAATTCCGCCCGTGGTTTTATGTTCGCCGTGGGGTGTATCCAGTCGCAGAGCTGTCACACCAATCATTGTCCAACCGGCGTCGCCACCCAGGATCCGTTGCGCCAGAAAGCATTGGTGGTGCCAAACAAGGCCGAGCGGGTCTATCACTTCCAGCAAAATACGCTGAAAGCGCTGGCGGAAATGCTGGCAGCGGCGGGCATCAGCCGGCCAGAGCAGCTGACGTCACATCATATGCTGCGCCGTATTACCGCTACGGAAATCAAGGTGTATGCCGATATCTACTATTATCTGGCACCGGGTGCCCTGTTGCAGCAAGAGATCGAAAGCGAGTTTTATGCCCGTATGTGGCGCATGGCTACGCCATACAGTTTTGATGCGCAGGTGATTGCGCTGGCAGGATAAATTGACGGGAATTGCCCCCTCGCCTCAGGGAAGAGCGTTGGAGAGGGGTGCTTGCTACGGCTGCCCTCCCCCTCGGCGGCGAGAGGGCATGTTGCAAAAATCGGGGTTATTTGCGCACTGGCGCATCGCCCGCCACATAGTAATCTGCGCTGCTGCGCGGCAACGCGGCGCGGTTGCGAATACGGTCGGCGATCTTTTCCGCGATCATGATGGTGGTGGCGTTCAGATTGCCGGTGATGATCTGCGGCATGATCGACGCATCCACAACCCGCAGCCCTTCCATGCCGTGAACCCGACCCTGGCCGTCGACCACCGCCATGTCATCTTCGCCCATTTTGCACGAACAGGACGGGTGGAAGGCGGTTTCCGCATGTTCGCGGATAAAGGCGTCCAGCTGTTCGTCGCTGGTGACGTCGGCCCCTGGGCTGATTTCGCGACCACGATAGGGATCCAGCGCCGGCTGCGCCATGATTTCACGCGTAATGCGGATCGCATCGCGGAACTCCTGCCAATCCTGTTCACTGGACATATAGTTGAACAAAATGCTCGGGTGCTGGCGCGGATCTTTCGACTTCACCTGAACCCGGCCGCGGCTCGGCGAACGCATCGAGCCAACGTGTGCCTGGAAACCATGTTCTTTCACCGCATTGCTGCCGTTGTAGTTAATCGCCACCGGCAGGAAATGGTACTGAATGTTCGGCCAGGCGAACTCTTCGCGGCTGCGGATAAAGCCACCGGCTTCAAACTGGTTGCTGGCACCGACGCCGCTGCCGTTAAACAGCCATTCTGCGCCGATCTTCGGCTGATTGAACCATTGCAGCGCCGGATACAGCGACACCGGTTTCTTGCAAGCGTACTGCAAGTACATTTCCAGGTGATCCTGCAAGTTTTCACCGACGCCCGGCAGATCGTGCACCAGTGGGATATCGAGGCTGTTTAACAACGGCGCAGGGCCGACGCCGGAGCGTTGCAGAATCTGCGGCGAGGCGATTGCGCCGGCGCACAGCAACACTTCCCGACGCGCACGCGCGCTGTGGATGCGATTACCCTCGCCCTTCAGGTAGCTGACGCCAACCGCACGCTTGCCGGCAAAATCAATATGATCGGTCAGCGCATGAGTGACGATGGTCAGGTTGGGCCGTGAGCGTGCTTGATCGAGATAACCGCGAGCGGTGCTGGCGCGGCGGCCTTTTGGCGTCACGGTACGATCCATCGGGCCAAAGCCCTCCTGCTGATAGCCGTTCAGATCGTCGGTACGCGGATAACCGGCCTGCACGCCCGCTTCAATCATCGCGTGGAACAGTTCGTTGTTACCGGTCTTCGGCGTGGTGACGCTCACCGGACCGTCGCCGCCATGGTAATCATTAGGCCCGATATCGCGGGTTTCCGCCTTGCGGAAATAGGGCAGACAGTCGAGATAACTCCAGTCTTCCAGACCCGGCGCCGTAGCCCAGTTGTCAAAGTCCATCGCGTTACCGCGGATGTAACACATACCGTTGATCAGCGACGAACCGCCCAGCCCCTTACCACGGCCACACTCCATGCGGCGATTGTTCATGTGCGGTTCAGGATCGGTTTCATACGCCCAGTTATAGCGGCGGCCCTGCAGCGGGAAGGCCAGCGCGGCCGGCATCTGGGTGCGAAAATCCATCCGATAATCCGGGCCGCCAGCTTCCAGCAGCAGCACGCTGACGTCGGCGTCTTCGGTTAAACGGGTGGCGAGTACGTTGCCGGCCGAGCCGGCGCCGATAATGATGTAATCAAATTCCATTCATTATCTCCTTGATAATTATTTGCCTGCATGCGCAATGTGGCCAGAAAGCCCTGCACATGATGGTCAGGCCAGATTTCATTCAACATCTGGGGGCATTATTCCCCCGTGGATTTCGCGTTACCGCCAGGCGGTCAGAAAGCCCGGGCCATTGACGCAACCAGTGACCGGGCTCTGCTAACGCTGTAGTTGGAAATGCGGCGGGGAGATCAGAAGACCGAAGCGAAGTCGCCCAGTTCTACCTGTACCGATTTGATTTGCGTGTAGTGTTCCAGCGTGGCCAGACCGTTTTCCCGGCCAACCCCTGAATGCTTGTAACCGCCGACCGGCATTTCCGCCGGTGATTCTCCCCAGGTGTTAATCCAGCAGATGCCGGCTTCCAACTGATGAATCACCCGATGGGCACGGGCCAGATCGCGTGTAACCACGCCGGCGGCCAGACCATAGGTGGTGTCGTTGGCGCGTTTGATCGCTTCAGCTTCGCTCTGGTAGCTGAGAATGCTCATCACTGGCCCAAAGATCTCTTCACGTACGATCTCCATCTCGTCGGTGCAGTCGCTAAACACCGTTGGCGCCACAAATGCGCCTTTGGCGTATTCACCGTCGGTCACCCGCTCACCGCCGCACAGCAGGCGTGCGCCGCTGTTTTTGCCACTTTCGATAAAGCGCAGTACCGACTCCATGTGCGGGAAGCTGACCAGCGGCCCGAAGTTGGTGCTCGGATCGGTAGGATCGCCCAGGCGAATACGTTTGACCCGCTGCAGGATTTTGTCCTCAAACTGCGATTGCAATGCCGCAGGGACGAAGACGCGAGTACCGTTGGTGCACACCTGTCCGGAACTGTAGAAGTTGGCCATCATGGCGATATCCGCCGCGCGATCGAGATCGGCATCGTCGAAAACGATCAGCGGCGACTTGCCGCCCAGTTCCATGGTGACTTCTTTTAGCGTCGAGCTGGAAGCGTTGGCCATCACTTTCTTACCGGTCTTCACGCCGCCGGTAAACGAGATTTTGGCAATGCCCGGATGATCGGTCAGGTACTGGCCAACCTCTGCCCCGCTGCCGGTGACCACGTTGAACACGCCGTCTGGCAGACCGGCTTCGCTGTAGATTTCCGCCAGCTTCAGCGCGGTCAGCGATGTCACTTCGCTGGGTTTGAAGATCATCGCGTTGCCCGCGGCCAGCGCCGGCGCCGATTTCCACAAGGCAATCTGAATCGGGTAGTTCCAGGCACCAATACCGGCGACCACGCCGAGCGGTTCACGGCGGGTATAGACAAAGGAAGTATCGCGCAACGGGATCTGCTGCCCTTCGATGGCCGGGATCAGGCCGGCATAATATTCCAGCACGTCCGCGCCGGTCACAATATCAACCGCAGTGGTTTCGGACAGCGCCTTGCCAGTGTCGAGCGTTTCCAACTCGGCCAACTGGTCGTTGCGCTCACGCAGGATATCTACCGCGCGACGCAGGATCCGCGAGCGTTCCATTGCCGTCATTGCCGCCCACACCTTCTGCCCGCTGGCTGCACTCGCCACCGCACGGTTGACGTCTTCAGCGCTGGCAGCCTGCACTTCGGCGATAACCTCGCCATTGGCCGGGTTGATGGCGTTGAAGGTTTTCCCTTCGCTACTGTCTACATAAGCACCATGGATATAGAGCTTCTGTAAGCCAAAACGGGACATAAGGTTCTCCTTTATTACAGTCCTCAGGGCGGCGTATGCCCCCGGAGTTGAAACATGATGTAGTCGGTGGTCAGCGCTAGCGCCTGAGCCTGATTGAAGGCGGAACCGCGCAATGCGCTGCGCAGCCACAGGCCGTCAATCAATGCCGCCAACCCTTTGGCTGCCAGCCGCGCCTGCGCCTGCGGCAGCGCGCGCTGGAATTCGGCACTGAGATTGGAATACAGCCGGCGGCCGTTCACCTGCTGCAACCGGTTCAGCTGCGGCTGGTGCAGACTGCTGGCCCAAAATGCCAGCCAGGTTTTCATCGCCGCGCTGTTGATCTGGCTGTCGTCAAAATTGCCGGCGACGATGGCCTGCAAGCGCGACGCCGGGCTGTTATCTTGCAGTGCCTGCAACCGCAGCTTTACCGCTTCGCCCAGATGGCTGATCAAATAGCGCATCGTGGCTTCCAGCAGGCCGTTCTTGTCCTTGAAATAATGACTGATAATGCCGTTCGATACGCCAGCCCGACGCGCAATCTGCGCGATGGTGGCGTCGTGCATTCCCACTTCATTTACCGCAGCCAACGTGGCATCAATCAATTGCTGCCTTCGTATCGGCTGCATTCCTACTTTTGGCATGGCTCCGACTCTCAAAACAGGTCTTAACGTTAACTATTAAACTTTTTTTTGATTGAACGTTCAATAAAAATTGCATATATTTTATTGCCGCTTGGTTACAAAAATGTACTTTTCGGTTGTGGAACTGGCTGATTTTTGTGAGGTATTTAACGAATCTGACCAAAATCAGTGGCTGTAAGCGGTTCCCACCTCGCAGTGCTGGCTGGCTGCGTTAACGGCACCTTCGGCAATATTTGGCAAGAAAAAGTAATGATTGCCGCGGGTCTGTCGACCGCGCCCTGTCGGCTGTTCGGCAGGTGCTCGATTTTACTCAGTTGTTAAAAACCAGAGGAAGACGATGACAACACGCGAAACCTCCTCAAAACCGCTACAGGATCGACTAAATCCGGTGGTTTTCTTTACCTCGGCAGGGCTGATACTGGCCTTCTCGCTGATGACGATATTTTTCACCGACTTCTCCGGTCAATGGCTTACCCGGACGCTCAATTGGGTTTCAACCACCTTTGGCTGGTATTACCTGCTGGCCGCGACGTTGTATATCGTATTTGTGGTGTTCATTGCCGCCTCTCGCTTCGGTTCGATCAAGCTGGGGCCAGAACAGTCCAAACCGGAATTCAGCCTGTTAAGCTGGGCCGCCATGCTGTTTGCCGCCGGCATCGGCATCGATCTGATGTTCTTTTCGGTCGCTGAACCGATCACCCAATACATGATGCCGCCGGAAGGCCAGGGCCAGACGCTGGAAGCCGCGCGCCAGGCCATGGTGTGGACGCTGTTCCACTATGGCCTGACCGGTTGGTCAATGTACGCGCTGATGGGCATCGCGCTGGGATACTTCAGCTATCGCTACAACCTGCCGTTGACCATTCGTTCGGCGCTGTACCCGATCTTTGGTAAACGCATTAACGGGCCGATTGGCCACAGCGTGGATATTGCCGCGGTAGTTGGCACCATTTTCGGTATCGCCACCACCCTGGGCATTGGCGTAGTGCAGTTGAACTATGGTCTCAAGGTGCTGTTCCATCTGCCGGAGAACCTGACGGTTCAGGCGGCGCTGATCCTGCTGTCGGTAGTGATGGCGACCATTTCCGTCACCTCCGGGGTCAACAAGGGCATTCGTATCTTGTCTGAGTTGAACGTCTGGCTGGCGGTGGGGTTGATGGCGTTTGTGCTGTTCTTCGGCAATACCGAATTCCTGCTGAACGCGCTGGTACTGAACGTCGGTGATTACATCAATCGCTTTATGGGCATGACGCTCAACAGCTTCGCCTTCGATCGTCCGGTCGAGTGGATGAACAACTGGACGCTGTTCTTCTGGGCCTGGTGGGTTGCCTGGTCGCCGTTTGTCGGGCTGTTCCTGGCGCGTATTTCACGCGGGCGCACCATCCGTCAGTTCGTGGTCGGCACGCTGATTATTCCGTTTGTGTTCACCCTGCTGTGGCTGTCTATCTTCGGCAACAGCGCGCTGTACCAGGTGATTCACGGCAATATCGGCTTTGCGCAGGAAGTGATGCAGTATCCTGAGCGTGGCTTCTACAGCCTGCTGGCACAGTACCCGGCCTTTACCTTCAGCGCGTCGGTGGCGACCATTACCGGTCTGCTATTTTACGTCACCTCCGCCGACTCCGGCTCGCTGGTGCTGGGCAACTTTACCTCGCGCCTGGCCGACATCAACAACGATGCGCCGAACTGGCTGCGCATCTTCTGGTCGATTGCCATCGGTCTGTTGACCATCGGCATGCTGATGACCAACGGCGTGTCGGCACTGCAAAACGCCACGGTGATCATGGGGTTGCCGTTCAGCTTCGTGATTTTCTTTGTGATGGCCGGTTTGTACAAATCGCTGCGGGTCGAGGATTACCGCAAGGCCGGTGCGCTGAACACGTCGGCGCCAACGCCGGTATCCAGCAACGATGTGCTGAACTGGAAACAGCGCCTGTCGCGGGTGATGAACTACCCGGGCACCAAATACACCCAGAAAATGCTCGATCTGGTGTGCCGCCCGGCGATGCAGGAGGTGGCGCGTGAGCTGGAACTGCGCGGCGCCAAGGTCGATTTTACCGAGGTTCCACCCAGCGAAGAAGAGCGTTTGCCGCATCTGGAATTACTGGTGCGTCTGGGCGAAGAACAGAACTTTGTCTACCAGATCTGGCCGCAGCGTTATTCGGTGCCGGGCTTCACCTACCGCGCCCGTTCCGGTAAATCACACTATTACCGGCTGGAAACCTTCCTGATGGAAGGCACCCAAGGTAACGACCTGATGGACTACAGCAAAGAACAGGTGATTGGCGATATTCTTGACCAATATGAAAAACACCTGAATTTCCTGCATATTCATCGTGAAGCGCCGGGTAATACCCTGACCTTCCCGGATATGTAACCCCGATGGCGGGGGAGCAACCGACGCTCTCCCCGCTTTCCCCCGTCACTGCTCGCAACTGCGATCGATATTGATAAACCTGTCGTTATAGATAATAAATTTCTGCCCGCGCAAGCTCAGCGTCTTTTCCGTCAGCCGGTCCCCCGGCCGCAAATAATAACTGCGACCGTCTTCATCGCTACTGTCACAGCCCGGTTTAATCAACAGTTTGAAGTAGGTATTGCCGGTATTGCTCAGAGAACCACCTGTTTTATCAAGCTGATAGGCGAAGTTTATCTTGCGCGGACGTACCACCAGAATGGTGTCCATCACCACCACCGGCTCCAGTCTGGCACCGTTGCGACTGCGTTGCGACACATCAAAGTAACTGGCAGGTATTTCACGAAACGAAATGCGATAGTAACGTTCGCGGTTGTCTTGCGGGCCATGATAGAAAAACTTGTAGTATTCGTCCTGTCCGGCTTGCAGCATCAGCTGTTTTGGCGCATACAGCATTTCACCGTCGGCCGGCCGGCTACGCACTTCCTGTTCGCCGGGTCGATCGACGGCGCGAATGGCAACCTGGTAGATGCGCGCGCTTTTGTTGTTATTCAGCACCCGCTTGGAGACAAACGTCTGGTGTTGATCCATGGCAAACGTCAGGGTTCCGACATTGATGGCGCTGACGGAAAAGGGCAATAACAACAGCCACGGCAACAATCCCTTCATCATCCCTCTCCTAGTTGATATTACGCCAGGTTGCTTCCACGTGGATCTCGCCCGCCGCACTGACATTGCCGTACCAGCCATTGCCCTCCACCGTTTTCAACGAGATCGGATCGTTCATCGGCAGGGTAAACCTGACGTTGGTTTTATTCATTACCCCGACGTCGCCGGAAATATCATTCCATGGTGTGCTGCTCCACAACGCATTGGTGATGTCATGCCACTGACCGTCACAACCGGCATCGAACACCTGTTGACCGCCGGTGCTGGTACGAATGCTCAGTTGCGCCGGAAAAGGTACCCGCGCAGAATTATCCGGCGAAGAAAAAATGCAGTAATTGATGCCGTTGAGCGCCTGGGTCGGGCCGGTGGCCATCATCCGCACGCTGTCGGCTGAGGTTTTACCGCTGGTGGTGACAATATAATCAAACGCCAGCGCCGGCTCCGTCGGGCCAACATAACCTTCACGATGCGGATTATTTTCATAGTCATCAGAAATGATACTGATGCTGAAATCACGCGGCTTGATGATCAATTGGTTAGAGGTAGAAAATTCGTACCAGCCGGATTCCGCCGAGCTGGTGTTCTGGAAACGGAAATTGATCAAATCTCGCGTGCCGCTGTCGGAAATCCCCAGCCGCACCATCTGCTTGAAGAAGTTACTCGAGAAAAAGACGTAAATGGCGTTACTGCTCTTCAAGTCGTTAAAATTGTAGTAGTTGGCGATGCCGGAGGTCGACTTCCAGCCGTTGCCGTCGAGGCTGAACTGCAGATCGGCCGCCGCCACCGCGGAATTCAGCGGGGCATTGTTGATCGCCGGGAAAATGTGAATCGAGGTGTTACTGACGCTGCCGTCGGTCTGGAGGTCATAGCTGACCATCTTGCACATAATGCCGGAGCGGGTACCGACGCTCTGGTTCTTACAGTCGGCATTGCCTTCACCGATGATCGGCACACCGTCGCTGTTGACGAACACTTCCGACACCGCATTGGTGTTGATAAAACGCAGGTGCGCCGCCTTGATGTGCGTTACCTTGCGTTTGTACCAGTTACCGCTGGCCTGATCCTGGCAGCGGCCGCCGGCTGCCGCATCATAGGCGGCGGAAGTCTGGCAGCCGTTAATCTGCATGCTGAAACTGTCGCCTGGCGCCATCTGTTTCAAGTATTGGTAAAAACTCGGCGACATCATGCCATGCATCCATTTTTGCCCACCGCTGGGCACCGTCACCGCATAAAAGCCTTTTTCATCGGTGGTTTGCGGCAGGATCAGGCTGGTGTCCATATTGCACCCGCCGTACCAGTTGATGCAGCGCAGGCCAAGGAACGGATTTTTAATCGGCGCATTTTCCAGCCACATATCAAAACGGTAATTGGCCACCAAACCGGTGTTATAGCCGTTGTCCACATAGCCCAGACTTTGCTGGTAAATGGTGCCCGATCCGCCGTATTTCAGCCCGGTCCACTGATTGGCGCCGGTCATGCGTGGATCCAGCGCGCCGGCGGGCGTGACAAAATAGTTATCGTCGGCATTGTTCTCGACAAAGGCAAACTTGGTCGCTGTCGCATCCGCCCAGGTGGTGACGCTGACCGCCGCCTGCGCCGCCGGGGCAAGCAATGCCAGAGCCAATAGCACCTTATCAACTCTCATTATTCTTTTCTCCTGTCAGCTGACGATCGGCATAGGTTTTCAACCCGACGCACACCACGTCACCGACCCAAATCGCCCCGCGTGCCTTGCTCAGGTCCAAATCCACCTCGCAGCGCTGGTTTTCACCGTGCTCAAAGTCGATCACCGGGAATTTCTTGTCGACGTCCATCACGAATTCGCCCTTGTCGTCGGTGCGCGTGCGGCCGATGTGATTCTTGATATCGGCATGGGTCAGCAGCGTGCCGTCCTCCGCCTTGATGCGGCCAAACACCGTCACCATCTGCTTTATTTCGGGCGTAATGACCGCCACGTTGCCCGGGTACAACGTCAGTCGGCTCTTGCGTTTGGTGATAATGTCGAAGCTTTCTGCCGAGTTCTTGTTGTTCATCAGTTCAATGTCATATTGGCCGTAGGGGGACAGCGGCAGATAGTTTTTGTTGCCGCTCAGCTTGACCACGCGCCCATCGATGCGCGCCGCCAGCAGCCCATCGTTTTCGATGCCGGTATTGAAGATGATGCCGGCGTTGCCCTCATTGCGGCCGCTGGCGGCAATGTTTTTCCCCTGCCAGCCCAGGCTGCCATTCGCGCTCAGGCTGGTATTGACATAACCGTCGGCGGAACTGCTGACGTTGACCGTCCCGGTGGAATATTTGGTATCGAAGCGGACATAGCCGCCGCCATTCAAGCTACTGTCACCCTGGGTGTCACCGGAAATGGCCCGTGACAGGTTGGCACCAACGGTACGAATTGGCCCATCTTGCAGCTCTTTACGTGCGGCAAGGTTAGCGGTGGTATAACCGTTCTGATTGGAAATGCCGGCGCTGAACCAGTTCCCCAGCGGCAATGAGAAGTCCAAGGCAATATATTTACCGGTATCGGAGCCTGAGCGGCCGTTATTGTAACGCTGAACGCCGGCGCGCACGCCGAGCGTGCCATAGCGTCCGGTAAAAACATTTTGGTAAAAATCAACGTTATAGTAACGCGTATCGTTTTTGACATCGTCGTTATAGCTGACGCTCAAGGTACCCAGTTTGGGGGTTAACGCACCAAAGTTGAGCGTGCCGCCAATCGCACGGTTTTCCGCATCGCTTTGCAACAGCCTGCTGCCAATGCGGGTTTTCTCCTGATTCAGCCAGATCGAGCTGAAGCCGCCCGGCAGCGATGCGCTGAGGCTGTTCACCAGACTCCATGAACTGTCCGATGCCGCCATGTTTTGCAGGGTAAACTGGATAGACTCGGTCAAGGGAAGCGAGAAACGCCCCTCGCCAACCGAATTGCCGTCAAACGAATAGCCGGACAGCGCCCAGTTGAGCGTTTGCAGGTTGCCGGTGGCGGATATCCCCGCCAGATAGGCATCTTTGGCAGCAATGTCATGGTCGTCTTGCCGCCGCCAGCGATCCATGCGGATCATCCCGCCCCAAACCTGCCAGGATAACGCGGCATTGGCGCCGCGATCGGGGCTGTACAGCTTATTGACGCGCTGCCGATGCCGGTTGACCACCTTGCCATTCACCACTACCGATACCTCCACGTCATAAATGCCGTACGGCAGATTCGCGGTATCCACTTCGTGGTTACCCATGGTGAAGTTCTGTACGCTGAGCAAGCGTCCATCACGAGACAAATGCACTTCGCCGGCCGAGGGGAAAAACACCACGATCGGCGTCAGCGATTGCGAATTGTCAAACACGGTGGAACTGGCGCGGTTGCCATAGGAAAAACCGTATATCTTACTGGCGTTAAGCGCGGTAACCGGCCCAAGCGACTGCAGGTTCCAGCTATCGAGCATACCGACGGCAAAGCGCCGGCCGGCAAAATCACGCTCGTACATCGCCTTGTACCAGGTGACATCCTGATTATTGCTGCCAATGCCATACAGCGAACCGTTCAACTCGACATGATGCTCACGCAACGCCGTCACGCTGTTTAGCGAAAGGTAGCTCGAGGTATTGCCTTCACTGGCCTTGGCGCGGTAATCATAAATTCCCAGATCGTAATTGAGCGTGCTGCTGAGGGTATCGACGCTGGACGCGCCAATATCATTGGAACGCGCGCGCAACACCGTGCCAATCGCCGATTCTTTTACCACCAGTTGCAGATTGAGCTGACGGAAATTCAACGCCAGCCAGGCGTTTTCCGTCAGCTCAATACGTTGCTGCGGGTTAAAGCCGACGTTATTCAGCGCCTCAATCTGCCGGATGGTATCTTCGGTCAGACGGGCGCCGCCCTCATTATCTTCCAGCGTTATTTGGCGTATTTTCACCCCTTGCGCGTCGAGAAACAGCAACGCATGGCCGATACGCTGATCGTCTTTGATGCCTTTATTTTTCTCATAGTGCAGCAATAACGGGATACTCATGCCTTCGCGCAATGCCTGGCTGAAAGCCTGCGGTATCAGCACGCCATCAATTTGCGTCAACCCTGCTGCCATCGCCGTTTGTGCCGGTAAAAGCGCAACAGGAATCATCACCGCGCCAGTCACCATCAACGAGTGGGTCAATACCTTACGCAGAGTCCTTTTCACATCGGCCTCCCTTGTTCCATTGTCATGGCGCCCCTTCCTTGGTCATTGCACATCGGGTGTCGACGCTTATTTCACCGGAATAAATCGCTCACCGTGCCACAGGGCCACTCGGCCTTTCTTGTCATTGACGTCAACCCGGCTAAAGGCCTTTTCTCTACCGGGCATCACGAAATAGTTTTCCTTGCACCCTTCGGGGGTTTTGTTGGTCCGGCAGGTGCCATAGGCCACCACCTTGAAGGTGGCATTGCCGGTATTTTTGATTTTTCCGTTGGTAAACTGGTAGTCGAAGCGGTCCTGGCGCGGCGCTACCACTAAAATGGTGCCGATACGCGCAGAAGTGGTCGCCACGGCATTGCGCCTGGCGTTATTTTCTTCTGCATCGCTCAAGGCCTGATCGAACCAGACAATGCGGTAATAACGCTCCTGGGCATCGCTCGGCCCGTTGTAATAAAAACGGATCACCTCGCGGGCGTTGGCTGGCAGCATCACGCTGGCCGGCGACAGCAGCATTTCGTCTTTCGACTCCATTGCCATCACCTGGCCGGATTCCAACGGGTTGGTAATGCGTTCAACGTTGATATTCACCAGACGACCGCTGTCGGTAGTATTTTTAATTTCTTTCGTCAGGCGTGCCTGGTCGCTGTGCATAAAGGCGCTGATTTCCCCAACGTCGAGGGCAAAGGCGGCCGGGCTCAGGGGAAGCAGCAGATAAAGGGCAAGATGGAATCGTTTCATGGCGCTATTCCAGATGGCAGTCATCAACAACGTGAATAAGCAGGGGGAAGTTCCCCCCTGCAAAATTCAAAAGCTCAGCGGATTAGATAGTCCAGGTGGCGTTGAACTCGACGCTGACGTCACCGCTCCAGATCCCTTCTGGCAGCGTGGAGTAATCGGTAACTGCCGTGGTGCCATCGGTAGTTGCGCCAATAATGCTGAAGGTGAACTGATCCTGTGCACTACTACGGCTGGCCACGTTATAGCCGTTTGACAGCGCGCTCAGGTTGCCGCCCAGAATACCGTTGGCGGTATCAATCATGGTGGTTTCTGCCGTTTTCACTACCTCGGTACCGTTATAGTTCACGCCCACATCCAACGTAGAGCCAGAGGTGTCGAGCTGCGTCAGCGTGTTGGAAACCAGCTTGGAAGTCAGTTTGAACGCCGTCGCCGTGGCATCACCTTCTACCGTGACGTCGAACAGGCCTTTCTGGCTGTTAAAACCCTTGATGCCTTCCGCGTACTGGAAAGTCAGACTGCCAATCGGCGTTACTACCAGTTTGCTGCTGGTGTCTTTCTTGGCGGTTGCCGACCAGGTTGCCAAGGCCTGCGCGGTAACGTCGGCAGCTTGAGCGGCGTTCACCGCGACAAATGCAGAAACGATAGCCAATGCCAGTGTCATTTTTTTCATGGTAAAACTCCCTTAAATGTTGAATGCGTTCTCTTTCGTCCTTTGACGTGACGTGCTGTGTCATCTCCACTTTGCTCTGGCAAGCCAGCTGCCAGCGGGACATCTCTCCCGGCGATATCCGCCAAAACGATGATGTCGACGAATGACAGGAAAAATCTTAACGCCAAACCAATCCAAAAGAATCATTAACTATTAAAAGTCAAAAATTTAGTAATTAATTCTATTTTTAATATAAATAAATGTAATTTAAGGTATAAAATACAAGGCGAGAGATTCAAAGCAGAACAAGCCCCTTGAGATTTTGCCTACCAAGCAGCAATTAACCACGCTCGTTGCAAGGGATCATGTCCCGCACTGCACACCATGCCGCGCGGTAAGTTATCGGACCGTGGACCTTATCTTCAGCATGGCTACGCGTGCCCTATAGCGGCACACCCCACATCCAACCGACGTGTCATCAGGGCAACGGCAGGCAAGACTGTGCACATTCGCCGGATGGCCGGGTTTATGCATAGGCACCAGGGGCTAACGACAGGGAATAGTCTGAGAGATGCTCAGCATTGATGGCCTGGTATCGGTTGTCTGCTGCGCTTCGGCGGGGGGAGCGGTTTTATGCCGCAGCAGCAAAATGCCGGATAGCGCATCCGGCATTGAAAACGTACCGATCGGAATCAGCAAAGGAGGGAGTTATATGGCACGTTTACGCAGTGTCAGTAACATCTTGATAAAACCGGTCCGCGTCGAACACAATTTGTTCAAGATATTGCGTTTATGGCTGCTGACCGTCTTATACGCCAACCGCGTGCTGATGGCGATGCGTTGCGGGGTCAGGCCAGCGACCATCATCGCCATGATGCGCCATTCGCTGCCGGAAAGCCCTTTCACCGGTGCAGGACAAGGGTGGCGCAGCAGCGTTTGTGCAATGCACGGGCTTTGATAACCCTGCCCGGCACGGGCGGATTCGATACCGGTCAGTAATAACGCCATGCCATCGCGTTTTGATACGAGCGCTATCTGCGGTATCGATGCCAATAGATGCAACACGCTGTAATTTTCTATATCGGTAAATACTACCCAGGCGGTTTCCGGCCACAGATTTTTTGCTTCCAATATAAAACGTACGCCGTCGATCACCCGTTCGTTGACACCGTAAAGCTCCATAATCACCGTTTGACGTGGCTGCATTTCCAGAGCCGCGGTGATCTGATTAAAGGCTACCGCTTGGTATAAACCAATAATGCTGGGCTGTAACAGCACCATTAATCCCTCATGAACCCAGGAAACCGGGTCATAAAATATAAAACTACCTGCTTCCATCTTTATTTGCATAGGTTCCATTGCGATATCATCCTTGCAGAATGGCACCGGTTGGCGTCGCGGATTTATTGTTCGGCATCACGCCTGAACTTTAGCCATACGTCAACACACGTCCCAGATTTAAATGTTTTACCCATTCAGTGAAATTGTTCATCTTGCAGGCCATAACAGACCTCCACGCGATATTCGCGTAATATTTTGCACTTCAGAAGAAACAGGCGAGATATGCCCGATATGTAGGTATGAACCTGATTACTGCGTACCGCCAAAATATACTCATCGGCATTACAATTGCCGGGCTTGGTGTTGGCATACGATAAAATATCGCGATTAAAAGAGCCCTGAGCGGTAAAAGCCAAGCCGGAGGTCGACATAAATACCTTGCAGCGATCGGTCGCACCGATAAACCGTTCCTGATTACTGCCGTAACTGGTGAAGTAAATGGTCATGCCGACTGCCAGAGCGATCGGCAGCACCAGGGCAACGCCGATCGCCGCCCAACGGCGCCACGGCCGCCTTTTCTTCCGTGGGGGTGCCACGCGCGCGTCCACCGTGGGCAACCGATCCGACACCGCGGCGACGATAATGTCTTCTTCGCTTATCGCCGATGTGGTGGACGGCTCATCCGCGCATTCGATTGCTATATCGCGGCTAAGCATAAATCCAACCTTTGGTACGGTAATAATCACCTCGTCATCAATCCCCAATGTCTTGAGTATGCGACGTAATTTACTGACACACTGATTGAGATTATTATTACTTGATACCATGCCGTAATCATCCCACACCTTACGAAATATCACTTCACGGCTAACCGGTTCCCCATGATTGATAATCAATAGCAACAACAGGCGTTTAGTGGGATTGGAAACGGCAAGAGGATCATCAGAAAAATCCATTAAACTCAGGCTTCCGCTGTCTGCATCAAAAAGAACATGTCCATTGATTCTATATTTCATGGTATCCACTGTTGTATCTGGCGATGGGCGTTGTATGTTTTAAAAACATTAATCAATGCCTAAAAAAGTTAATTAAATTATAATAATTATCTAATTTTGATTTAAATCAATTAATTAGCCGCCATCCCCATAGCGCTCCACCCAAAGACTTTCGTTGGTATAGGAAAATTCTCATAGGTATTAATTCAAGGTTATACAAACCCGAGGCTTATTGATATAATTAATTTTAAATTTAGATAAAGTTAGTTTTTTATTTTGCCGATAAGGTTATTTTACGATTTAAATTCTTATAGAGTGCACTTATCAGTTTCTTTTAATGCCAAAATCATTTACATAAAACGATAAATAAATCTACATATCGGATTAAAATCGCCGTATGCAAATGCCGTTGTCTGAGCGGCATGGTAACCCGCTCACCGCCAGCGGTAACAAATTAGGGGTAAAACGAAACTAACCCGCTTCGTTCTACCCCGACAAAGGGGCTTTTACTCTCCCGCGATCATCAGCGCGATATTTGCCTGCAAGATTGCGTCACGCGCGCTTTCCGGCAAATGGACGTCAGTAATAATGGTATCAAAGACGCCGATCGGCAACGCCAGATAGGTTGCCACCTTGCCATACTTTGAGCTGTCGCTTAACAGTACCCGGCGTCGGCTGGCGTCGATAATCGCCTGCTTGACCATCACCTTGTCTTCGTTTGGCGTTGACAGGCCGCGCATGCTCCATGACGAAGCGGAAATAAAGGCCAGATCGATGAACAGATTGCGTAACGCCTGAGCGGCGGCGGCTCCAACGCAGGAACGGTTCTCGCGACATACCGTACCGCCGGTGTGAATGATTTTGCACTGGCTGGTTTCTATCAGGTAGCCGGCGATAACAAAGTCATTGGTCACCACCGTTAAATCATCACGTTCGCCAATCTGCCTGGCCAATGCCAGCGTGGTAGTGCCTGCGTCCAGATAAATACAGCTGTTGGGCGGGATCTGGCGCGCGGCCAGCGCGCCGATGGCCGCCTTCTGCTGGCTGGACATGCCTTCTTTATCTTGATGGGAAGGTTCAATCGCCACCCGCTCTGCAGACTGCACACCGCCGGACACCGTTACCACCGCCCCCTGCTCTTCCAGTTTCTGCAGATCCCGGCGGATGGTCATATGCGACACCGCCAACCGTTCGGTCAGTTCTGCGATACTGACCACGCCACGTTCAGCGACCAGAGCCAGAATTTGTTGATGACGTTCTACAGGGATCACGGCTTTCACTCGTCTCGTTAGTGATAATAAATGTGATTTTACGTCAATTTTCGTGCTGGCACAGCTCCACTTTATCAGCACGTGATCGTCATCCCAATGAAAACATTCATTACATAACATTTAAAAACAAAAGGTTAAATCATCCACCTTGTGACACTCTGCCCTATTCCCTGATAAATTTAACTGTTAATTATTGTGAAGACGATCACCTACACGACGTAAAAAAACGCTTATATTTAACACAACAAAACAAATTATCACTAAAATTAACACGAGGTAGTTATGACACAGCCAGGTGATTACGCCGTTTGCATCGTCGGTTTGGGATCAATGGGCATGGGCGCAGCACAGTCGTGCGTCAAGGCCGGTTTGTCCACCTACGGTGTCGATCTTAACCCGCAGGCATTAGCGACGCTGCAACAGGCTGGCGCCAAACAGGCCGCCACCAGCGCAGAAGCCTTCGCCAGCGACCTGAACGCCGTGGTGTTGCTGGTGGTGAATGCCGCGCAGGTCAAACAGATTCTGTTTGGCGATAACGGACTGGCTGCGCGACTGAAACCCGGCACGCCGGTGATGGTGTCTTCAACCATCTCCGCCGCCGATGCCCAGGAGATCGAGCGCCAGCTGCTGGCACAGGGACTGCTCATGCTGGATGCACCGGTGTCCGGCGGCGCAGCCAAGGCGGCCGCTGGAGAAATGACCGTCATGGCCTCCGGCAGCACGGAGGCGTTTGCACTACTGCAACCGGTGCTGGATGCGGTGGCCGGCAAGGTGTATCGCATCGGCGAACAGATCGGTCTCGGCGCTACGGTGAAGATTATCCACCAGCTACTGGCCGGCGTGCACATCGCCGCCGGCGCCGAAGCGATGGCGCTGGCCGCCCGTGCCGGTATCCCGCTGGACGTGATGTACGACGTGGTCACCAATGCGGCCGGCAATTCCTGGATGTTTGAAAACCGCATGCGCCACGTGGTCGACGGCGACTACACGCCAAAATCGGCGGTAGACATCTTCGTCAAGGATCTGGGACTGGTGGCCGATACCGCCAAAGCGTTGCATTTCCCGCTGCCGCTCGCCTCCACCGCCTTCAATATGTTTACCTCCGCCAGCAATGCCGGCTACGGTAAAGAGGACGATAGCGCAGTGATCAAGATTTTCTCCGGCATTAACCTGCCACAGAAGAAGGAGCAGCCATAATGTTGCTGGGGGTTATTGCAGACGATTTTACCGGCGCCACCGATATCGCCAGTTTTCTGGTGGAAAACGGTCTGCCGACGGTACAGCTCAACGGCGTGCCGCAGGATGACAGCCCGCTGGCCGCGCAGGCGGTGGTGATCGGCCTGAAGTCACGTTCATGCCCAGTGGAACAGGCGGTCGAACAATCGCTACAGGCGCTGGCCTGGCTGCAACGCCAGGGTTGCCAACAATTCTATTTCAAATATTGCTCCACCTTCGACAGTACCACGCAGGGCAATATCGGCCCGGTTACCGACGCGCTGCTCAACGCGTTGGGCGAAAGCCAGACGGTGATTTCACCTGCACTGCCGGTGAACGGCCGCACGGTATATCAAGGCTATCTGTTTGTTATGGATCAGTTGCTGTCTGAATCCGGCATGCGCCACCACCCGGTGACGCCGATGACCGACAGTAACCTGCTGCGTTTGATGGAAGCGCAGGCAGAAGGCCGCTGCGGCCTGGTCAACGCCAGCGAAATCGATCGCGGTGCCACGGTGGTTCAGGACAAACTGCGCCAGCTGGCGCAGCAGGACGTGCGCTATGCGGTGCTGGACGCCCTGAACGAACAGCACCTGCTGACACAGGGCCAGGCGCTGAAAGACATGAAACTGGTGACCGGCGGTTCCGGCCTGGCGATTGGCCTGGCGCGCCAATGGGCGCAACCGGGTCACAGCAAGGCGCAGGCCGCCGGAGCACCGCAGGGAGCCAAAGCGGTGGTACTGTCCGGATCCTGTTCTACCATGACCAACCGGCAGGTCGCCTGCTATCGTCAACAGGCAGCCTCACATGCCATTGATGTGGCACGCTGTATCACCGCCGACGATCGTGCGGCCTATGCTGGCGAATTAAGTGCCTGGGTACAGCAACACGCCGACACCAACGCGCTGGCCCCGCTGGTGTACGCCACCGCCGAACCGGACACCCTGCAACAAATCCAGCGCCAGTATGGGGTAGACGCCGCCAGTCATGCGGTCGAAGCGCTGTTCGCCGCACTGGTGAAACAGCTGCAACAGGCCGGATTCAGCCGCTTTATCGTTGCCGGTGGTGAAACCTCCGGCGTGGTGACTCAGGCGCTGGCCATCCGCGGTTTCCACATTGGGCCATGCATTTCACCCGGCGTACCCTGGGTGCGCGCCATCGAACAACCGGTTTCACTGGCCCTGAAATCGGGCAATTTTGGCGATGAAAACTTTTTTGCCAGGGCACAAACGGAGTTTCCGCTATGACGTTGACTACTGAGCAACTGCTCGCCGCCGAACAACGCTCGCGTGAAGAGATGGTGCGTCTCGGCGCGTCGTTCTTCCAGCGCGGCTATGCCACCGGCTCCGCCGGCAACCTGTCGCTGCTACTGGCGGACGGTACGCTGTTGGCAACGCCGACCGGCTCCTGTCTGGGGGAACTGCAGGCCGAGCGCCTGTCGAAAGTCAGCCTGAGCGGCGAGTGGCTTTCCGGCGACAAACCGTCAAAAGAGATCAGCTTCCACCGGGCGCTGTATCTGAATAACCCGGCATGCAAAGCGGTAGTGCACCTGCACTGTACCTATCTCACCGCCCTGTCCTGTCTGCAGGGGCTGGATACCGAGAACGCCATCAAGCCGTTTACGCCGTACGTGGTAATGCGGGTGGGCAAAGTGCCGGTAGTCCCGTATTACCGCCCAGGCGACGAGCGACTGGCACACGACCTGGCCAAACTGGCCCCGACGCACCGCGCCTTCCTGCTGGCCAACCACGGCCCGGTAGTGACCGGCAAGGATCTGCGCGCCGCAGCCGACAACACCGAAGAAATGGAAGATGCGGCAAAGCTGATTTTCACGCTTGGCGACCGCCCGATCCGTTATTTGACCGATGACGAAATTGCCGAGTTACGGAGTTAATCATGCCTAAATTTGCTGCCAACTTATCGATGATGTTTAACGAACTGCCGTTTCTGGATCGCTTCGCCGCCGCCGCGGACGCCGGTTTCAACGCGGTAGAGTTCCTGTTTCCCTATGACTATCCGGCCGATCTGCTGGCGGAAAAACTGCGCCAGCATGGTCTGCAACAGGTACTGTTCAACACCGCGCCGGGCGATGTCGGTGCCGGCGAGTGGGGGCTGGCGGCGTTGCCGGGCCGCCAGCAGGACGCGCGGGCCGACATCGATCGTGCGCTGAGCTATGCGCTGGCGCTCGACTGCCCGAATGTGCACGTGATGGCCGGGGTAGTACCGCCGGGCGAAGACGCCCAGCGCTATCGCGATACCTTTATCGACAACCTGCGCTACGCGGCCGATACCTATGCGAAGCACGGCGTCAAGGTCATGATCGAAGCGCTCAGCCCACAGGTGAAGCCGAACTATCTGTTCTCCAGCCAACACCAGGCGGCGGCACTGCAGGCGGAGATCGATCGCGCTAATGTGTTTATCCAGTTCGATTTCTTCCATGCCCAACTGGTCGACGGCAACATCAGCGGGCTGATCGCCTCGTTGGCGGGTCGCTACGGACATATTCAAATCGCCTCGGTGCCCGATCGTCATGAGCCGGACAGCGGCGAGCTGGACTATGGCTGGCTGTTCGAACGGTTGGACCAGCAGGGTTATCAGGGCTGGATCGGTTGTGAATACAAGCCACGCGGCGAAACCCGCGCCGGGCTGGCCTGGGTAACCCCCTATTTATAATCGGCGAGCGCGCCAACACCAGATTACTACCCAATAGCAAACATAAAAACTAAACGCATCCGTATCGCCCCGCCAGGCGATCGCGGTGCCGAACGCTTACCCGAGGCTACACCATGTCTACCACAATATTACTGTTAATCGCCCTGGCAGGCGTATTGCTGCTCCTGCTGATGGTCATCAAGGCCAAAGTGCAGCCGTTTGTCGCGCTGCTGGTCGTCAGCCTGCTGGTGGCGCTGGCCGCCGGCATTCCAACCGGTGAGGTCATGAAAGTGATGACCGCCGGCATGGGCGGCGTGCTCGGCTCGGTTACCATTATTATCGGCCTCGGTGCGATGCTCGGCCGGATGATAGAACATTCCGGCGGTGCTGAATCGCTGGCGCAGCGCTTCAGCCAGGCGCTGGGGCCTAAACGCACCATTGCCGCACTGACTCTGGCGGCGTTCATTCTCGGCATACCGGTATTCTTTGACGTCGGATTTATCATTCTGGCGCCGATTATTTACGGCTTCGCCAAAGTGGCCAAAGTCTCGCCGCTCAAGTTCGGCCTGCCGATGGCCGGCGTGATGCTGACGGTACACGTCGCACTGCCGCCGCACCCGGGTCCGGTGGCCGCCGCCGGTCTGCTGGGTAGCGACATTGGCTGGTTGACCATCATCGGTATCGCCATCTGTATTCCGGTTGGCATCATCGGCTACTTTGTGGCGAAGTACCTCAACCGCAAAACCTATCCACTGTCCATCGAAGTATTGGAACAACTGCAGCTGGCGGCGCCGGAGCCGGCAACGGCAGACCAGGCACCGCTCAGCGATCGCCTGAACCCGCCAAGCGCCGGGCTGGTGTCGGCACTGATCGTCATTCCCATCGCCATTATCATGCTGGGTACCGTTTCCGCCACGCTGCTTGAACCGGGTAATGCATTACGTGACGTGCTTTCACTGATTGGCGCGCCGGCAGTAGCGCTGATGATTGCCCTGGCGCTGGCCTTTTACTTCCTGGCGGCACGTCGTGGCTGGAGTCTGCAACACACCAGCGACGTAATGGGCGCAGCGCTGCCTACCGCGGCGGTGGTGATTCTGGTCACCGGTGCCGGCGGCGTATTTGGCAAAGTGCTGGTGGAATCCGGCGTCGGCAAGGCGCTGGCGGAGGTGCTGACCACCGTTGGATTGCCGCTGATCCCGGCGGCGTTCATCATCTCGCTGGCGCTGCGGGCATCGCAAGGTTCTGCGACGGTGGCGATTTTGACCACCGGCGGCTTGTTGTCTGAAGCCGTAAGTGGGCTGAACGCCATTCAGCTGACGCTGGTGACGCTGGCCACCTGCTTCGGTGGGCTGGGACTGTCGCACGTTAACGATTCCGGCTTCTGGATCGTCACCAAATATCTCGGTCTGTCGGTTGCCGACGGCCTGAAAACCTGGACCGTCCTGACCACCGTCCTCGGCGTTAGCGGCTTCCTGTTTACCTGGTTGGTGTGGTTAATGATATAACGTTTGTCATCCCTTTGATGCGGGCGGCGTTGGTAGGCCGCCCGCGTATATGCTGGAGCAGCAAATGAACCTCTACACCACCGCCCCGTTGTTAGTCACCGACCGTTTGATCCTGGATAGCCATACCATTGACGATTTTGACGCGATAGCCGCCCTGTGGGCCGATCCGCAGGTGGTGCGCTATATCGGTGGCACGCCGCGCGATCGCGAAGACAGCTGGGGCCGCCTGTTACGCTACATCGGCCACTGGCAGCTGTTGGGCTACGGCTGCTGGGCAGTGCGTGAGAAAGCCAGCGGAGCCTTTATCGGCAGCATCGGCTTTATCAACTTCCAACGGGATATCACCCCGCCGCTGGATGCGCCGGAAATGGGCTGGACGCTGGCCTCGGCAGCGCACGGCAAGGGGTACGCCACCGAAGCGTTGCAAGCGGCGCTGGGCTGGGCGCAAGCGCACCTGCCGGCCGATAAACTGCTGTGTATCATTTCGCCCGAGAATCGCGCTTCGCTAAAGCTGGCGGCCAAGGTCGGCTTCAGCGAAAGCCACCGCAGCGAGTATCACCAGAAGCCGATCGTCGTTATGCAACGCCCGCGTTAAGGCGCGGTGTGCTGTCCAGCCGTCGTTGCCCGCAGCGTGCGCTTTTCGCAGCAGCCCACCAATACCAAGGGACAATAGCGCCAAACCGCAGGCAAAAAAAATCCGCCCGAAGGCGGATTTTTGTCGCGGAAGCCACCGAAGCGGCACACCGACGGGAATTCTTAGAAACGGTAGCCTACGCCAACGCTCCAGATGCCAACGTCCACGCTGCGGATACGGCTCTGCTCGTAGCCTACGTCCAGAGCAACATCCTGGATTGGGTTGAACTGCAGACCAGCACCGTAGCTGAAGCCGTAATCGCTGCTGCCGCCACGGCTAGAACCGTTTTGTGCGTTATCAACGTTTTTACCGTAGCCTACACCGATAACACCGTAGATGCTTGCCCAGTCGTTGAAACGGTAAGCTGGACCTGCGGTGATGGAGTTGTACTGAGCTTTCTTGTATTGGCCAGCTTCAGCACGATCTTTTTCCAGGTGAGTGAAGGAACCGATAACACCCAGTGGGCTGTTGTCGAACTCGTAACGGTATTTCAGGTTGAAACCGTCTGCTTTGTTAGCAACACCTTGAAGGTCGCCTTGAGCATAGCCACCGGAGACGGTGCTCTGACCAGCGAAAGCGGTACCTGCGGTCACTGCTAATACACAAGCTGCTACTGCGGAAAGACATGCAATTTTTTTCATAACCACCTCAAACGCGTTTTATTATTAAGTACATCCATTTGTCATGCATTGAAAATATAACAAAAATCAGCGTGAAACTCTGCCCTGAAATCGATGTCTAATACTTAGTATCGTGTAACAGAAGATTTCAAGAACAACGCATCTGCTTCATTTCGCTTAATTTTCGGGCGTATTCTAAACTTTTATGTGACAAAAATCACCTATTTAATATCCAGATAATTCTTAAACAATTGCGCACTTTTTGCACTAAACCACCACTTTTGCTTAAACGAAACGTTTAATTCCCTGCTTTCCACGCTTTTCTCAGACAGATAGACAGCATTTCATTTACACTCAAGGACCTCTGTTTAGTGTGCTCCTGCCAGCCGGTGGGGGTGGTGTTCAAGAAGGCTGAAAGGATGTCGTCTCCTACTGCAAAAACCTCTGCCAGACTGCTGCCGATCTGTCTGCTGCTGGTCGCCATGGTATCAATTCAAGGTGGTGCGTCACTGGCGAAAAGCCTGTTCCCGCTGGTGGGTGCCGAAGGCATTACCACGCTGCGCCTGAGTATCGGCACCCTGATTCTGTTTGTCATATTTCGACCGTGGCGAATGCGCTTCGCCGCCGGCAGCCGCTTGCCGCTGCTGATTTATGGCCTGTCGCTTGGTGCCATGAACTATCTGTTTTATCTCTCGCTACGCACCGTTCCGCTAGGTATTGCCGTCGCGCTGGAGTTCACCGGGCCGCTGGCGGTGGCGATGTTTTCTTCACGCCGGGCGGTTGATTTCATCTGGGTCGCGCTGGCGATGATCGGGCTGTGGTTCCTGTTGCCGCTGGGTCATGACATGGGCAGCATCGATCCGCTTGGTGCGGCCTGTGCGCTCGGGGCCGGCGCCTGTTGGGCGGTATACATCATCTTTGGGCAAAAGGCCGGGGGCGATCATGGTCCCGGCACCGTCGCCGTGGGGTCGCTGATTGCCGCGCTGGTGTTCTGCCCGATCGGTGCCTGGCAAACCGGCAGCGCGCTGCTCAACCTAGATATCCTGCCGCTGGCGCTGGCAGTAGCGATCCTGTCCACCGCGCTACCTTATTCCCTCGAGATCATCGCACTGCCGAAGATCCCGGCGCGTACCTTCGGCACGCTGATGAGCCTGGAACCGGCGATGGCGGCCCTTTCCGGCATGATCTTCCTCAATGAGCACCTCAACGGTATCCAATGGTTGGCGCTGGCGGCCATTATCATGGCGTCGATGGGGTCCACGCTGACCATTAAGCCCAAGCCGCAAATCGAACAGCTCAGCTGAGCACAGTCAGCCGGTGTGCTGACCGGCTGACCTGGCGCAGCTGTTGACGCGCGGTTATTCTACCGCGATCGGCTGTGGCACCAGCTTGACCTGATGCCCCCCTTGCAATGCCTTGACTTTTTGCTGGTACGCCTGCACCTGTTCAGCATTTTTCAGCAGGGTATAGCTCAGTTCAAAATCAGCACTCTGGCCCGGCTGCAGCTGCTTGATACGCCCTTGCTCGCGTTCTATTTTCACCGGATACGCATAGTTGGTGCCCGGTTCAATGCCGGTCACGTAGCCTTGCCGTTCGGTATCGGTATTCTTCCACAGCGTCAGTAATGGCAACTGCCGGGTATCAAAACCGATGGCCACGCCGCGATCGCCCTGTTTGTTGTTCAGCATCGCCAGCGTTTTACCCTGGGCATCGGCGTATGGCACGATATTGAATACCATCTCGTCATAACCCTTGGTTGGTCCCTGATAACGCTGCCATTCCTGCAACCCAGCCTTGGCGTAATCATTAAACGGTGAAATTTCCTTGATTGGCGCACTGAATATCGCCCCCTCTTCCAGCAACGGTTTGCCGAAATTGCTGTGGTAGATGATTTGGTAATCGCGCGGGTAATCCGCCCGGTTGGTTAACCTGTCGTGGAGGGTAAAGCTCTCCTCTCCCGGCACGTAACGCAATTCTGTCCAGGTTTCCAGATTGCTTTTCTTGAAAGTGTTTTCCTTCAACAAGCCGCGGATACGCACGGCATACGGCGCCTTGTCATCAATCTCCACCACTACCTTGGACGCTGGCGTATTGCCAGCCCGGCCATGCAGGGTATACAGCGTGCCATTTTCCACTCCCGGGTGGCCGGTCCATTCAAATCCGCAACGCACCATCATTTCATTAAAACCGTCCAGCCAGCCGAGACCGTTGCGGCTATCAAGATTGATATATGCCGGATTGACCACCTCGGTAACCGGCGAATCCCAGCCCAAACGTACCCCAGATCCATTCACATGCAGAATGTCCATGCCTCGTGTGGGGCTGAGCGCAATGGTCAGGCCCGGGCTGGTCAAGGTGATCACTTTCGACCCCTCCTGTTTGCCGCCATGCAGGATCTGCTGCTGCACGCTGAAACGTGGTCCCGGCAAGTTCAGCTTTTGGCTGTCGGTTTGCCAATTGCCTTGTTCAATGCCTTTTTCACTATCGGTCAATACAAAGGTCTGCGCGCCGGCATACCCGGAAATCAAAGAGATAGTTATTGAAACTGCGATTAGCGTCTTCATTTTTCCTGCCCTTGTGGTTAGCTGAAAGGTTTTAGCTAAAGTCAGCACAAAGTAGATTTTCATCGTGGGTGAAAATGCGAAGCGGGTCACTTTTCGAAAAAAGGTCGATTTCCGAACGATTAATACGTGATGCATGGCAAATTTAATTGAAATTAATAATTAATTCTCACAATTAACTGTGCATAAAATCACCATTCATGCTGAAAATGCTGAAATGTATCAGCTTGGCGCTCCCTGTGGTGGTGATATGACAGCCCATATCCTGGCCGACGCTCAACCCATGCATCGCAAGGTGTGCCTCATCAGACGGGTGTGCGGCCGTGACGAGCGGGTTTATCGGCAACCAAAGGCTACGCCATGGTGACTGATGCCAGCATCGGCATCGGCAGGTGATTGCCATTGCCTGGCCGCTGCAGTTTTGCTGACCAACGGCTGGCCGGATTAGCGGCATGGTAATTGCTTGTTAAATAAATCCGTCGGCGGGCTATGATTACTCGGAGAATAACTCAGAGGGATGTTCAGAGAACTGATTGTAATATTTGATAAAGCGTTGTTAACTATTATTAACATTCGCTCAGCGCCAGGCAGTGGTAAAATTACAAACAATTAAAATACAAACAGTTAGATATAATCCCTTTTATCTTACTCCTGTTAAAAGTAATTTAACAATGGATTAAACCGATTTAATCCATCGCTTTTTTCATCCAGCAAAATGCGCAGTCACTGCTATAATTACTCCCGTAGCAAATTAGGACAACGACTAATCAAGAGGATATCTGATATGAGCACCGCTAAACTGGTTAAAACGAAATCTTCTGACCTACTTTACACGCGCAATGACATGGATGAAAAAACCAAACTGGAGGCCATCAAAGCCCTGAATCATCAGGTAGTCCAGTTTATCGACCTGTCGTTGATCACTAAGCAGGCTCACTGGAACATGCGTGGCGCCAACTTTATCGCCGTGCATGAAATGCTCGACGGTTTCCGTACCGCCATTATCGACCACCAGGATACCTTTGCCGAGCGCGTGGTGCAGTTGGGCGGCGTAGCACTGGGTACCGTGCAGGTGGTTAATGACAAAACGCCGTTAAAAAGCTACCCAACCAATATTCACAGCGTGCAGGAACACCTGAAGGCGCTGGCGGATCGCTACGGCGCCGTAGCCAACGACATTCGCCAAGCGATTGGCGAAGTGACCGATGAAGATACTGCAGACATGTTCACCGCTGCCTCACGCGATCTGGACAAGTTCCTGTGGTTTATCGAATCCAATATTGAATAACCGCGATAGGGTTGTTTGGCACACATCCTGCGTGTTGTAGGGTGACAGAACAGGTTGCGGCTGATGCCCAACCTGTTTTTTCGTTTCGCGTCAACGCGCAAACCGATAACGCCCCTAATATCCGGCGTAAGCGAGGTGAGCATGGCAAGTGGATGGGCAGCAGATGGCGCAGTTCAGGATCAGATAGATTCGACCGTCGACGATGCCGTACAGCGAGCGCGGGGAGCGCTGGGCCACGGCGAAAGCGCACAATATTGTCATGAATGCGGCGAAGCCATCCCGCAGGCGCGTCGCGACGCATTGCAAGGCGTACGCTATTGTCTGGCCTGCCAGAACGCGCTGGATAAACAGCACGCGGCAGCCAGTCTGTACAACCGGCGCGGTAGCAAAGATAGCCAGTTGCGCTAGTTTCCCCGTTGTCCCAGCCGGGTCTGATCGTTAGCGCTCGACCGCCCTTTCCTACCTGAATGCCAATCCCATCGGCACGGGTTGCACCTGTTTGTGCCGTATCGCACCGCTAAAGTTAGAGTTAGTTATCAGTATTGATGCATAATTGTTAATTATCGGTTGTTTCCCAGCCATAAATTGGTTAATCATAACCAAATGCACCATCCAGGCTCGCAGAGCACCATTTCAGGGCCTCCTTTTGGTGCATTACCTTAAAAATTGGCCAATTCGGCACAACATCACATCACAACCCCTTGTTTTTATAATAATTGCAACTATGGCACGAATATTTCATGGCATGTATGCAATAACAAAATGGGTAAACCGCAACCTGTACAGGAAATTCCTCTTATGAAGTCAATTTTTAACGTCTCGCTGGCCGCACTGTCGCTGGCCTTTGCAGTAAGTTCCCACGCAGCAGATAAATTGGTGGTCGCCACCGATACCGCTTTCGTCCCATTTGAATTCAAACAGGGCAACCAGTACGTCGGTTTCGATATCGATCTGTGGGCCGCCATCGCCAAAGAGCTGAAGCTGGACTACACCCTGAAACCCATGGATTTTGGCGGCATTATCCCGGCCCTGCAGACCAAGAATATCGATCTGGCGCTGGCCGGCATCACCATCACCGACGAACGTAAAAAAGCCATCGACTTCTCGGACGGCTACTACAAGAGCGGCCTGCTGGTGATGGTCAATGCCAACAATAACGACGTGAAGAGCGTCAAGGATCTGGACGGCAAAGTGGTGGCGGTGAAGAGCGGCACCGGTTCGGTGGACTACGTTAAACAAAACGTGAAAACCAAGGATCTGCGCCAATTCCCGAACATCGACAATGCCTATATGGAACTTGGCACCCAGCGCGCTGACGCCGTGGTTCACGATACGCCAAACATTCTGTACTTCATCAAAACCGCTGGCGCCGGCAAGTTCAAGACGGTAGGCGATTCGCTGGAAGCACAGCAGTACGGCATCGCGTTCCCGAAAGGCAGCGATCTGCGTGAAAAAGTGAACGGCGCGCTGAAAACCCTGCGCGAAAATGGCACCTATAACGAAATTTACAAAAAATGGTTCGGCACCGAGCCGAAGTAATCGTAATGGCTTTAGGCAGTTAACGTATCAAACGCGGGGGCGCCGCACGGCCCCTGCGCTTTGCCGTATCTGATACCCAGATTTGGGATCACCGGGAGAAAATACCATGCAGTTCGACTGGAGTGCCATCTGGCCCGCCATCCCCATTCTGTTAGAAGGCGCCAAAATGACCCTGTGGATTTCGGTCCTCGGTCTGATTGGCGGCTTGATCATCGGCCTGGTTGCCGGGTTCGCACGCACCTACGGCGGTTGGATCGCCAACCATATCGCACTGGCCTTTATCGAAGTGATTCGCGGTACGCCAATTGTGGTGCAGGTGATGTTTATCTACTTCGCCTTGCCAATGGCATTCAGCGATTTACGCATCGACCCGTTCACCGCGGCGGTGGTGACCATCATGATCAACTCCGGGGCCTATATTGCGGAAATCACCCGCGGGGCAGTGCTGTCGATTCACAGCGGCTTCCGTGAAGCCGGGCTGGCGCTGGGCCTGTCGCGCCGGGAAACCATCCGCTACGTCGTGATGCCGCTGGCTCTGCGCCGCATGCTGCCCCCACTCGGTAACCAGTGGATTATCAGCATCAAGGATACCTCGCTGTTTATCGTTATCGGCGTGGCAGAACTGACCCGGCAGGGGCAGGAAATCATCGCCGGCAACTTCCGTGCGCTGGAAATCTGGAGCGCGGTCGCGGTTATCTATCTGATTATCACCCTGGTGCTGAGCTTTGTTCTGCGTCGTCTGGAAAGAAGGATGAAAATCCTGTGATTGAATTTAAAAACGTCTCCAAGCACTTCGGTAAAACCCAGGTGCTGCATGATATCGATCTGAAGATCAATCAGGGCGAAGTGGTGGTGATTATCGGGCCTTCCGGCTCGGGAAAATCTACCCTGCTGCGCTGTATCAACAAACTGGAAGAGATCACCAGCGGCGATCTGATCGTCGACGGGTTGAAAGTCAACGATCCCAAGGTCGACGAACGACTGATCCGCCAGGAAGCCGGCATGGTGTTCCAGCAGTTTTATCTGTTCCCACACCTGACCGCTTTGGAAAACGTCGCCTTCGGCCCGATTCGCGTGCGTGGTTTGAAGAAAGCCGACGCCGAAAAGCTGGCGCGCGAGCTGCTGGCGAAAGTCGGGTTGGCGGAGCGTGCGCACCACTATCCGTCCGAGCTGTCCGGCGGCCAGCAGCAGCGCGTCGCCATCGCGCGGGCGCTGGCGGTCAAACCGAAAATGATGCTGTTTGATGAGCCGACCTCGGCGCTCGATCCGGAACTGCGTCACGAAGTATTGAAAGTGATGCAGGATCTGGCGGAAGAAGGCATGACCATGGTGATCGTCACCCACGAAGTCGGCTTCGCCGAAAAAGTCGCCTCGCGTCTGATCTTTATCGATAAAGGGCGTATCGCACAGGATGGCGATCCGCATACCCTGATCAACACCCCGCCAAGCCCGCGTTTGCAGGAGTTCCTGCAACACGTTTCCTGACGCGGGCCCTGCTCTGCCACGGCGGCCTTTGCTGGCCGCCGTTCATCCCACCCGGCGTATTGCTGGCGGCGCCGTCAGGACAACGTCTCCTCCTGCTTCACCGTTCTAAACGTCTGCATCAGCCTGACCACATCCTGCATGCCCACGTTCACCTGCTGGATTACCTGACCGGCATCCTGGGTCAACGCCACGCCGCCGCCGGCCTGTTCGACGCAGGTGGTCATGCCGGCTATCGCCGCGGCGACCCCCTGTTGAATCGATTTTGTCATACCTTCGATTTCAACCGCGGCCTTGCGAGACTGCTCCGCCAGCACGCGGACTTCATTGGCTACCACCGCAAAGCCGCGTCCATGCTCACCGGCATGCGCCGCTTCAATCGACGCGTTGATCGCCAACAGGTTGGTTTGCGCGGCAATCTTGCGCATCGCCGCGACAATGCCGTCAATCTGTTGCGAATAGTCACCCAGATCGCTCACCACCCGTGACGTCTGGCGGGCGGCCTGTTCCACCTGTTGCATGCCGTTGACCGCCTGCTGAACGATGGTCGCTCCTTGTGCCGCGCTTTTATCGGTCGCCAGCGACAGATGGTGTACATCGCGAACCAGAGCCTCTTCCTGTTGCTGCTGTATCATCAGTCGCGTGATGTCCTGGGCAATCTTCACCACCTTGATCACCCGCCCCTGCTCATCGAGTATCGGGTTGTAGCTCGCTTCCAGCCAGACCCGCTCACCACGGCGATTAAGCCGCTCAAAGCGACCGGTAATAAATTCGCCATCCGCCAGGCGCTGCCAATGCTGCTGATATTGCGCCGAGGCGGCCAGCTCTGCCGAACACAGCACGCTGTGTGCCTGGCCGCGCGCCTCTTCAAGATGGTAGCCCATCAGCGTCAGCATGTTGTCATTGGCATCCACAATCACTCCCTGCGGGGTAAAGGTGATGATCGCCATCGAACGATCCAATGCCGCCAGCAAGCTGCGCTGCTGTTGTGCCTGCACTAGGCGGTCGGTAACGTCGCAGGCCAGCTTGACTATCGCCGACACGTTCCCTCGACGGTTAATAACCGGGGTATAGGTAGCTTGCAGCCAGAGCAGCTCGCCATTCTTGCGCCGCCGCTTAATATTATCCGTAATTGATTCACCCTGATTAAGCCGCTGCCAATGCTGGCGATAAGCGGCGCTGGCGGCGTATTGCTGGTCGCAGAATATACGGTGGTGTTGGCCGATGACGTCGCTACGTTCAAACCCCAGACATTGCAAAAATAGATCGTTGGCACGCAGCACGGTGCCATCGGGTTTAAATACGATCATCGCCACGGCATGTTCAATGGCGCGCAGCTCGCCGCGCCAGGGAATAGTTAACTGACTGAATCGTAACAGCATAAAGTGGGCATCCTTCTGACAGGTGATTTAACGTTCGGATATTTTTAATGCCGTACGTTTAGCCCACACTAACGCACTGCCGCTGGCGAGCAAACGCTCACCCGCCGTTATGTAACCGCAGAGAAATAATAAATAAAAGTAATTATTAAATTTAAAATAGTAATTTTTAATTGTGCAGAGAAAATAATGCTGATTTGAGAATAACGTAAAGCAGAAAAAAGAAAAGGGACCGACAAACTATTTATTTGCGCAGGCCACGGCCGAGCCCTCCCTCCATTGCGCAGCCTGCGCCGCCGTGATGGCGCACCCCGTCAACAGGTAACTGAGGGTCAGCGACATGATGCCGACAGCGCGCCGGCACCATGGTTACGGCTGGCGGGCTACGCCGCCAGATCGCTTGACGGGTCGGCAACGCCATTTATCGCCAACTGCTGCGGCGCATAGTGCAATCCATCAAGCAGCGCCTGGTGTTCCAGTCTCTGCAACATGATGACGCTGTCCGCCGCGTCCAGCGCCTGATTGTCATTGTTATCGACAATCAGGTAGCTGCTGCTTACCTCCCCCAGCACGCTGCTGATGCCCACTTTGGCGCTGAGCGCGCCGGGCTGCTCCAGATCCAGCAGTGCAGCCAACAGCGCGCTGGCACTGAGCGGTTGTTCACTCAATACACCAATCCGCGCTTCAATGTCCTGCGCGTCACTGACGCCATAATCCGTCAACGCGCTACCGCTTTGCGTCGAGAAACGCAGGTTGGATAAGGCATCGCTGATACTGCCGCTGGATAGCGAAAAATCGCGCAGCGTTACGCCGGATTCGGCGGTGCTGGATTGCAGAGAGAAACTGTTATTACCGCCGCCGCCGACGAGGGAGGTATCCCCGGCAACGCTGAACCGATCGTCGCCGTCGCCGCCCCTCACCAGCAATTGCTCCCCGTGCAGGCCAAGATCGGTCAATATCGGCGCCAGCGCCGCCTGCGCGCTATCGCTTAACGGTAGCAAGTCCAGCATTTGAATCAGCATACCGTCTCCGCTACCGCCGTCACTGGCTGTCAGATTGAGCGCATTACGATCGAACGCCGAGGCATCGACTAGCGCCAGATTGTCGTAGCCGTCAGACAGGTGCAGCGTCAGGGCAGCCTTGCCGTCGAGGATAATTTCCCGTACCTGCTGATTATCGCCCGCCAGCGTCAGCTCGCCGCTGCGCCAGGCACCGGTGGTAATGGCAATCTGGCTAAGCGGATTGTCATCGCCGCTGCTGTTGAGCACCAGCGTACCGGCATTGTTGCCGCCGGAGAACAGCACCTCAAAGCGGTTGAGCGCGTTGGCCAGAAAATCGATCTGCAACAGACTGTCAGCCTGGTTGCCGACGCTGTCGATCTCCAGCTTGCCGGCGGCTGCGCTGGCATTGATCACCTTGACGTTATCCGCCTTGCCCGACAGCAGCAGTCCTGCACTGCCGAGATCCTCCGGCAGCGTATGCTGAATCACATAACCGCCACGGCTGCCTTCTGCCGTGGCATTGCCGGTCAACAAACCATAGTCGAACACATGGGCCTGGGTGGCCACGCTGTCGGTTTTGCTGCCGCTCCAGTTGATGCGTTGCAGCGTGGCCTCCGCCTGGCCGATGTAGCCGGCCATATCCAACTGCTCAAAATGGCGGAAATTGTCCACGTTACTGTCGATGGTGGTCACCCGTGCGCCCCACAGATCGATACTGGCGATCGATTTGACGATCAGATTGGCGGACAGCACGTCGCGCCCCGCGCCGCCGTCGGCGCTCAATTCAGCCCCGACCTGGTTGGCGCCGCCATCACCGTTGCCGGCCCACAGCAAGCGGTCATTACCGTTGTTGAGCAAGAAATTACCGCTCGCGTCGTTGAGCTGCGCCAGTGCGCTAATCTGTAGCGTATCGTCGCCGTAAGCGCCGTTAAGCGTGACATTGGCATTGTTGAGGATAATCTCGACGCCATAATTCACATACTGATTGTTATGCAGCGTAATATTGGCGGCGCTGCTGCCGTTGACGGTCAGCGACGACAGTTGATAGGCATAGCTGAGATCCACCGATACCGCCGCATCGGCGTCAAGAAAGACGCGGTACAGCACTGCGGTTTCCGCATCGCTCAAGCTATGGCCGCTGTGGCTGTTCACCGTGCCGTAGGCATTGCCACCGTCCTCGCTGGTGCTGAGCGAAGCGGTACTTTTATAGGTCAGGCTGTTGCCGATATCACGGGCGAACTGCCATTGCTCACGCTGCGTGACCGCATCGGGCGAGTCGGCGCCGCGCAGATCCTCCACCACCCGCTGTACGATCAGTGCCTGGTCATCTCCCAGCTCGCGGTACACCGCCAGTTGCTCGGCGTTCGCCGCACGCCCGTGCACGGCCTGATAGATATGCTGAATAAACGCGTCACCCTGCAAATCGCCGATCTGCTGCTGAAACTCCGGCGTCGCCAGCAATGCGCCAATCAACTGATGGTAGTTCATTTCGCCCGACGCCAGCGTGTTGCTCCAATGATCGAGCGAACCGGCATCAATTGCGCGTTCGGGCACCGCCAGGAAAACCGCGGCGACCTGCTCCTGATACAGACTGCCCGGCAGATCGTTCGGGAACAGCGCATCGTCAATCTGCTGTTCCAGCGTCTGCTGCTGCGCCAGCAGCGCCGGGTCATCGCCCAGATAATTAAACAGATCCATCACCACGCTGGCGACGGCGGCGTTAAAATGCCCCATTTCGAGCAAGGAATTAATGTAATCAGCATCGGCGGGTTGCTGGTAAATCGAGCTATAGACCGTGCTGAGAATGTCAAAATCACTTTGCCCGTTCATCCAGTCGGCGTCGGGTTGACTCATCAGAACCGTGGCAATATAGGCGGGCGGCAGGCTGCCAAGATCGTATTGGCTATCAAGCTGGTTGATTTCGGCCAGCGTCGGCTGTCGGCCATAAATGCCGATAATCAATGCGCCAACCTCTTTCTGCGTTGATAAAGAAGTCATGGGAACTCTCGCTATGTGAAGGGTAGCAACGCGGCGTCAGGCGCCGTGATCCTGTCTCCTGCGGCATAAACGGAGACGCTGCACACTGCTGGAAAGGCGTATTGTAGGTATGGATACAGTTAAGGAACCGTTAAGCATTCTGTCAACCAAACGGTGACAGCAAAAGACCAGTCTGGGAGTTGCCTCCCAGACTGGTTGATTAGCCCTGCGCTAGCGGGGCGTTTTGCCAGCGTTCGGCAGCCCAGGCTGCTTGCTGTTCAGCGTCGTGGAATGTCCAGGCGACGAAGCGGCTGATTTTCTGCCCCTGGGCCATTTCGATGGTACGAACCTGTTGGGCACCGGCCAGCTTCAGCGCGTGGTAAATCGACGGCAGCGTGGTGTTTTTTGAGATCAACGAAGTAAACCACAGGCAGTTTTTTGCCTTGGCGACGCTTTCTTCCACCATGCTGCGCACGAAGGCTTCTTCGCCGCCGTCACACCATAGTTCATTATTCTTGCCGCCAAAGTTCTGCACCGGTTTATCCGCCACGTTGCCCTTGCCCAATTTATGCAGCTTCAACCGGGTGCTGGCGCGTGCTTCCTGTTCGGAGGCGTGGAACGGCGGGTTGCACAGCGTGGCATCAAAACGCTCGGCAACGCCGATAATGCCGTCAAAAATGCGTGTCGGCTGTTTTTGTAACCGCAAGCGCACGCTGTTTTTCAACGTCGGATTCATCGCCACGATCATTTTGGCCGAGTTCAGCGAAACCGGATCGATTTCCGAACCGGTAAAACGCCAACCGTACTCACGCAGACCGACGATCGGATAAATGCAATTGGCGCCCACGCCAACGTCGAGGATCGCCACGCTCTTGCCGCGCGGGATCTCGCCGCCGTTGCTGGTCGCCAGCAGATCCGCCAGATGGTGCAGATAATCCGCACGCCCAGGGATCGGCGGACACAGGTAATCGGCAGGAATATCCCAATGCTCAATACCGTAAAAATGCTGTAATAGTGCGCGGTTAAGCATTTTCACCGCGGCCGGATCGGCAAAATCCACCGACTCATCGCCCCATTCGTTGGCTTTGACAAACGGCGCCAGCGCTGGACAACTGGCGATCAACGCCGGGAAGTCGTAGCGGGAACGGTGGCGGTTACGGGGATGCAGGCCTTTTTTCTGCTGCGGGAAGGTTTTCTTTTTTTGCACCTGACTGACTCTTGCTGGCGGGTTCTGGCGCATAAGATAACATATCCCCCGACCAAACTTGCAGCCTGTGACAAACCGGTCAGAATAAAAGCTTCGTTTACCAGGACAAGGGACGCTATGAGCAGTGAAACGCATTACTACTATGAGCCGGCCGCCGGGCATGGCTTGCCGCACGATCCGCTGAATGCCATCGTCGGGCCTCGGCCGATCGGCTGGATCTCGTCCGTCAGCGCCGCCGGACAACGCAATCTGGCGCCGTACAGTTTCTTTAACTGCTTCAACTATCGCCCGCCGATCATCGGCTTCGCCAGCTCTGGCTGGAAGGACAGCGTGGCGAACATCGTCGAAACCGGCGAATTCGTCTGGAACCTCGCCACCCGCCCGTTGGCGGAAGCAATGAACAACAGCTCGGCGTCGCTACCGCGCGATGGGGATGAGTTTGCCTTTGCCGGCGTCACGCCGCTGCCGGGTCGCAAGGTCGCGGTCGATCGGGTGGCGGAAAGCCCGGTCCACTTTGAATGCCGACTGAGCCAGTGCATCCAGTTGCAAACGGCGGCCGGCGAGCAGGTGGAAACCTGGCTGGTGCTGGGGGAAGTAGTGGCGGTGCATATCGATCGCACGTTGCTGGATCAACATGGCCTGTATCAAACCGCCGCTGCCCAGCCGATTCTGCGCGCCGGTGGGCCGACGGCGTATTACGCTATTTCTGAGCAGCAGCGTTTCGATCTGGTGCGACCGGACGCGCGTAAATAACCCTGGCGCCGGGGCCGGCCGGCGGCAAACGACCTACAGCCGGGCGGCGATCGCGGCGGCAAAATCCTGGCACATCTTCTGGTCGCCGTCGGCGTTGTCCGCCAGCAGCACATCGCCGTCTACCACCCGAATGCGTGCTGCCAGGTCAAAGTCGGCTGCCGGTTGCGGACGCTGCGCCGCTGCCGCCATGGTTGCCTGCGCCGCCAGCCACGCCTGTTCTACCGTCTGGTTACAGGCCGCGGCCAGATAATCCGGGTTGAAGCCTTCGCCGGTCAGGCTGCGCAAGGTGTCATCATGGCTGACGCTATTGCCCGGCCGCCAATAGTGCTGCGCCAGATCGGGGCCTATCGCCGGGTTGTCGGTCAAATAGCCGTCGCGCTGCAAGAAGAACTGACGCGTCTGTTCTACCGCCATCAACGCCAGCAGGTAGCCCTGATAAGAGCAGGCCGATTCCAGCGACAGCAGGTGCGGTATCGCCAGCGTCGGTCGCGGGCTGCCGCTGATACCGAGGATTTTCTGTTCGGTGTCGCGCGCCAACTGGGTAATCGCCTCTGGCGTCAGCTGTGCCTCATCCCATTGATACAGCGCCCATTCAAAATACGGCACCAGCAAAATATGGCGCTCGTTGAAAGCGCGCATCGGCTGACGTGCCTGAATGCTGGCCTTGATCAGCGCATCCGGCACCGTTTCACCGGCGGAATTTTTGGCATAACGTTTCAGCCAGTCTGCGTCATCCAGCAGGCTGTCGCAGAACATCGACTGTGTTTCGGCATAGGCCATTGAGGTTGGCGGGAACTCCTGCGAGAAACAGGGAGCGTTTTGACAGATATTGGCAAAGTGCGCCGCGTGCCCGCCCTCATGGAACAGGGTATTCAAGCCATGGGCGCCGCTACCGACCTGCCCCGGCTGCGCCAGACTGGTGAAATTGAGCCTGGCCGGCTGCCACTCGCCCTGCAGGAAAAACGGCGGCTGCGGGCCATGCATAAAGCCATTTTCATACTTGCCGGCGCGCACCAACAGATCGAGGTTCATTTGCGCGCCGCGAAAACCGATATGCAGCCGCTTGAAACTGTCGACCCAACGCGCCAACGACAGGGCGAACGGCAAATACGGATCCAGTTGGCGAGTAACATCGCCAGCGCTGGCAAAGCGCAGGTTCCACGGCTCTAGCGCCTGTGCGCCTTTCTCCGCCGCCAGTTGTTGCAGACTGCGCGCATTGGCGTCGCGGGTTTGCTGCTCGAAACGGTCAAGAATGGCGAACAGCTGCTCCGGCGTCATGCGTTCGGTCTTGTTCACCTTGTAATCAAAATAGTTGCGATAGCCCATCTGGCGCGCAAAGCGATTGCGCAGCCCGATCAGCGCCGGCAGGCCGTTATGCAGCAGCCACTGCTCCAGCTCGCGCAGCGCGGTTTGCGAACTGCGGCGATACTCTTCGTTCTGGTTGGTGGCCTGGTTGGTCAGCAGCTCGCCCAGCGACGCCGCCACCCGCTGCCCTTTGGCATTCAGGTGGGTTAACTGATGGCCTTTGCGGCGATCGTACAGATCGGCTTCGGCGGCAATGATCTGATCGAGCAACGCCTGCGCCTGCGGATCCTCAATCACGTTACAGTCAAAGAACCGCAGCCAGCCATTTAGCCCATGCTGCAACGCCAGGCGTTGCTGCGATGGCGGCAACGCCTCCAGTTCGGCCAGCAGTTGCCGAATCGCCGACAGACGGCGCGGCTCGGCGATAAAACGCTTATAGGCGCTTTCGGCAGCGGCAAAGCGTGCCGACACGTCTGCGGCGCCGACCCCCATATAGTTCTGCCAGAACAGATCTTCCTTGGTCTGGTGAACGCGCAAATAATCCTGGTTCAATTGATTGAAATAGTCGAGAGCCTGTTGCATAACCATCCTTCCGCTGCGCGATGAAAGCAATCAGTATAGCCGCCGGCAATCATGCCAGGCGTGCCAACCCCTGTTCGAACGTGTCGACTTCGCCACTGGCCAGCAGACAACAGGCCACCTGACGCGCCAAGGCGTCCGGAATAGCCACCTCGCCGGCCAGACAGCGTTCCATCCAGCGCGCGGTGGTTTCAGCATCTCTGGCCGCCGGCAGCTGCGGCGCAGCTTCCTGCGCCGGGCGTTCCAGCATAATCTGCTGCTCACCATTGACGATATAGTGGATCTGCGGGCAACGCAGCGGGTTGGCGTAGGCTTCGCCCTCGGTGCCATGCATCAACAAACCGCGGGCGCCTATCTGGCGGAAAAACGACGCCACGCGGCCCACGTATTCCGGGTGCGAAACGCTGGCGATGCGCAGCACGTCGGCATCGCCAAATGGCGTCGCCAGTTTGGCCAGCGTATGGGCGCTGTTGCGTACCCCCATGCGCCAGCGCAGGCCTAACTGGCGATCGAGCGCGGCGGACAACGCACCAACCGGCATAAACACCGGCTCGCCGCTCTCCAGCCGCTGCTGGGCATCGGCAGCATTTTCCGACCAGTCGATTCCCAACGCCTGGAAGATTTCGGCGCTGGTGACCCGCGTGCTGTCATCCAGCACGCCGTGCACCACCACCGGTAAGCCAACGCGCGCCAGTAGCAGCGCCAACAGTGGCGTCAGGTTGGCCTGCTTGCGCGCGCCGTTGTAGCTCGGCAACACCACCGGCATCGGCCGACCGTGCGGTTTTTGCAACCGCAGCACCTGCTGCTGCATCGCCTGGTAAAAGCCGAGCATTTCGGCTTCGGCCTCTCCTTTGATGCGCATGGCGATCAGCACGCCGCCCAGCTCCAGCTCCGGTACTTCGCCGGCCAGCATCGCCTGATAAAGCGCAAATGCCGTCGCTTGATCCAGATCGCGTGCGTGATTTTTGCCACGCCCTATTTCTTTGATAATTTTGGTGTAATCCATGCAGGCCTCCCCTGGTGCGTCTGTTTAGCATACCCTATCCGCGAGCGTGCTCAACCTCATTCATGGCCGCTGCCAGGGGCAACGCTCGTTTTGCATCGACGGCGCGGGCGAAGTGACCTTTGAACGCGCCTCCTTCGTGGTGGATGAGGAAAATCATCAGCGGCTGGTAATGTACAGCGCGCTGGCCGATGCACCGGCCAGCGCGGCATTCGAGGCAATATTATCGCGAAACGCTAGAGTGCCATCTGCGACTGGGCGACGCCAGCCATCTTGCTGCCCAGCGCCTGCGCCGACGCCAGCAGCGCCTCGATATGCGGAAACTCCGGCGTCAGCAGCAGTTCAGACGTCACCACCTGCGCACCACAATAATCAAAGATGCCGTGATCGATCTGGGTCTGTATAGCGCTGGTATAGCCATGGCGGTCGTAGGTGCTCCGATCGGCGGCACCAATCGCCGCCAGATGCACCCGCAGATGCGACAGTTTCTTTTTCACCTTGCCATCACCACCGTCTTGATACGCCCAGCCGTTGGTGAACACCCGATCGATCCAGCCCTTGAGCTGGCCTGGCATCGACCACCAATATACCGGATAGACCAGTATCACGGCGTCGGCGCGATCGATACGCTGCTGCTCGGCCAGCACGTCCGCCGGGATCGGTGCCTGTAATTGAAATGCGCTGATATCATCGGTAGAAAAACGCGGGTCAAACCCTTCCGCCGCCAAGTCGGCGATCTCGACGCTGTGGCTGCCCTCGGCAATGCCCGCTGCGATGCGCTGCACCACGCCGTGAGTCAACGAGCTCTGAACCGGGTGTGCGGTAACGATAAGATAATGCATGTTAACCTCTCTGATTGCCGTTCTTCAGTAACTGGCGTAAACTATATACCATTAGTAACCTACCATTGGTATATTAGCAATGACCAAATTTTCCACGCAACAAAAATCCGCCACGGCAATGCCGCGGCAACGTCTGTCACGCGAGGAGCGCAACCGTCAACTTTTGGATACCGCATGGCAGATAATCGGTCAGGAAGGAACGGAAAACCTGTCGCTGGGCAGGCTTGCTGAGCAGTCTGGCGTAACCAAACCGGTGGTGTACGATCACTTTGGTACGCGCCTTGGACTGTTGGCAGCGTTGTATCAAGAGTTCGACGCGCGCCAGAACGCGCTGTTTGATGAGCTATTACAAGCCAGCGAAGCCACGCTGATTGGCCGCGCCACGCTAATTGCCACCGCGTACGTCGATTGCGTGCTGCTGCAAGGACGCGAGATCCCCGGCATTATCGCCGCGCTGGCCGGTACGCCGGAGCTTGAAAAGATCAAACGCGCCTATGAAGTGGCATTTATCGAAAAATGCCGGCAGATGCTGGTGCCGTTCGCCAGCGGCAAGCAGATTGCCGCCGCGGGGTTATGGGCGATGCTGGGGGCGGCAGAAGCGTTGTCCTGCGCGGCGGTCTGCCAGCAAATCAGCGCCGATGAAGCCAAACGCGAGCTGCTCATCACCATCGTGGCGCTGGTAGAAAGAAGCTGAGACGCCATGCGCCCCGCGCTTATTTACGACTGTCGAAAATCAGCTTGCAGGCCAGGCCGGCAAACACGCCGCTCAGCAGATAGTTTGGCCAGCGAGCGCTGAACTGCCGCCCGGCGAAGCGGCTTTTCATCCCGCCGATCAGCAAAATGACGCCACCATTGATCGCCAGACCGATCACGTTCAGCACCGTCGCCAACAGTAGCATCTGCACCACCACCGATCCGGCCTGTGGATTGATAAACTGCGGAAACAATGCCAGCACGAACAGCGCCATTTTGGGATTAAGAATATTGGTCCACAGCCCTTGCTGCAAAATGCGCCCGACCGCTACCGTCTGCAAGCCGGCGGTGGCCTGCAAATTGCTGCCCGTGCGCAGCGTTTTCCACGCCAGATACAACAGATAAGCCGCCCCCAACAGGCGAACCGCATCGTAAGCCAGCGGTACCGCCACAAACAGCTGCGACAACCCAAGCGCGGCGGCCAGAGCGTGGCAATAGGTGCCAAGCTGGATACCGGCCAGCGAGGCAAAGCCGGCGCGCCGCCCCTGGCTGAGACTACGCGAAGCGATCAACAACATATCCGGCCCTGGCGTAACGGCCAGTGCCAGGCAGGCGGCGGAAAACAGCAACAGCGTTGCAATGTCCATTCGATGCTACCTTATCATTCAGCGGGGAAGTTGCCTTCAATCATAATCCGCACGCGGCGTTTTACTAGAGCCACACGGCAAATTATTACACCCGGTGCTCAAGGCGGTTGGCGCCCGCCGCTCCCCCAGCAGATTCATTCCGGCCGCTGCCAGCAGGATCAGCGCCGCCCCGGCCAGTTGCAGCGCAACCAGTTGATGGCCGAAGGCAAACCGGTCGACCAGCATGGCCGCAAGCGGATAAATAAACGACAGCGAACCGGTGAGGTGGGTCGGCAATTTCTGGATACCGCCGTACAGCAACACGTACATCACGCCGGTGTGCAACACGCCCAGGGTAATCAAGAGCCCCCATTGCCCAGCGCTGGTTGCCACCCCAAAGTCCACCAGCGGCAGTAGCATCAGTGCGCCGACGCTGACCTGGATCAGTGCAATCACATGCGGCGGCGTACCGGTCAGGCGTTTGGCTGCCAGCGCCATCAGCGCATAGAAAAATGCCGCGCCAAGCGACAGCAAAATGCCCAACAGATAATGTTGCTGTTCGCTCTGCTGCCCTGGTTGCGACAGTACCACCAGAGCCATGCCGATAAACGCCAGCGTCAGCCACAGCATTTTACGCGCCGTCAGCTTTTCACCGAGCAATAGCGCCGCCAATACCACCAGCATAAACGGTTGGGTGTTGTACACCGCAGTAGCGATGGAAATAGAGGCGTAGGCATAGGCGGCAAACAGCAGCAGCCAGTTGATCACCAACGCAATACCACCCGCCACCGCCGTCAGCAATATGGCACGGTTCAACGTCGAGCGGCGCAGTTGTCCCCGTAGCCCACATACCACCAACAGCACCGCGGCGCCAAACACACAGCGCCAAAACACCACGTTGACCACCGGCTGGCCCGACATCAGCACAAACCAGCCAATGCTGCCGGAAATCAGCATCGCCGCAATCATCTCCAGCGAGCCGCGTTTAATTTCTGTCTTCATCTCGTTCCCCCGTGTTCAGAGGAAATAGTGTGCAACGATTTCTGCCGACAATACATGGCATAAAAAAGGCATTATCGTTTAAACTCCTTTTTATTGAAGGAAATTACCTAAATTAACCTAATGGAGTCGCTATGGACGATATCGATCGCCAAATGCTGGCCTTGCTGGCCGAGGATGCGCGCATGTCGCTGAAGATGCTGAGCGCCAAAGTGGGCCTGTCGTCGCCGAGCACTTCGGAGCGGTTGCGGCGGCTGGAAGAAAGCGGCGTGATCCAGGGCTACACCCTGAACGTCAATCTGCCGGCGCTGGGCTACGCGTTCCAGTCGCTGGTGCGCGTCAAGCCGCTGCCGGGCATGCTGAAGAAAGTGGAACAGATGATCGCCGAGACGCCCGAGGTGATCGAATGCGACAAGGTCACCGGCGAAGACTGTTTTATCGTGCGCCTGGTGGCTCACTCACTGGAGCAGCTCGACCAGATCCTCGATCGGCTGGCCGAACGGGCGCAAAGCAACACCTCGATAGTGAAAACCACGCCGGTGAAACGCCGCCTGCCGCCGCTGTGATACTCAGCGGCGTCGGCGTCGGGCAAACGGATTGGCGGCTTTTTTCTGCTTTTTTGCCGCCTCTGCCACCGACTTCAGCGCCGCTTTATGCGCCTTGTCAGCCTCCGGCACCTCGCGCTGCTCTATCGGGAATACCGGCAGCGCCGACAGCAGGCGCGCGCCGTAGCTCTTGGTCAACAGCCGGCGATCGTAAATCACGATTTCACCGCGGCATTCGTTGCTACGGATTAATCGACCGACCTGCTGGATCAAATTAAACGACGCGCTGGGCAGGCTTTGCACTTCAAAGGGATAACGTTTCAGGGTTTTCAGCCATTCACCTTCGGTGAGGATCACCGGGCTGTCGATGGGGGGAAACGCAATCTTGTGGATATGCACCTGAGTCAGCAGCTCGCCCTTGAGATCCAGCCCTTCGGCGAACGATTGCAGGCCGACCAGTACGCTGGCCACGCCTTTTTCCACCCGCTTGCGGTGTTCTTCCACCAGACGATAGCGTGGCTGATCGCCCTGTACCAGCAACATCAGACGCAGATCGGTCACGTAGCCAAGGAAGGTTTGCATCGCCCGGTTGCTGCTGAACAGGATCAGCATGCCCTTGTGCTGCGCGCCAGCTACCTGCGCTCGGAAGAAGCGCGCCATCTCCTCCAGATGTTCCGCTTCGGTGGCGATCGCCGGTTCGAACGTCATTTGCGGAATGACGATCTTGCCCTGCTCGACGTGGTTAAACGGCGAAGCCAGCACTTCGAAGCGATCGCCGGCCTTTTCGTTCAGCCCGCTCATCTCCTGCAGCCGCGCAAAGCTGTTGAGCGAACGCAGGGTGGCCGACGTTACCACCACGTGCGGAACATTGCGCCACAGCAGTTTTTCCAGCTGATCGCTGACGCGAATACCGACGCAGTGCAGATACAGATGGCTGACGTTATCGCGCAGCTCGCGCGTCACCCATTTGGAAATCGGTGCATTGGAGGATTTTTCCAGCGCGGCCAGCTTCCACAGTTTGCTCATCGCCTCCAGATAACCCAGCGTGCGACTCATTTGTAAAATGGCGCGATGCAGCCTCACGATGTCATGCTTGCCGCTCTGCTCGGTCAGATCGTTAAGAATAAATTCCGCCAGCCCACGCAGCGCATCGGTCAATTTGAACAGCCGCGCGCTCGCCTCGACCATCTCCGGCGGCAGCGCACCCATCTCGAAACGGTATTCCGCCTCGCTGCCGTCGCCCGGCAGGTAGGCGCTCACCTGGTGTTCGAAGAGCTGCACCCGTTCGCGCAGCTCTTCGCAGTGGTTCTTCAAACGTTCGCTATTCGACAGGCCTGGCGGGTTTTTCGGCCGGTACTGCACCATGCACTGTTCCACCTGACGCACGATCATATCAAGTTGCAAATTGGTCGACAGCGCGGTGATTTCGCCTTCAATTTCCAGCGCGTCGCGCGCCACCTCCGGCAGGTGGTGCCCCTCGTCCAGCACCAATAACAGCTCTTTCGGATTCGGCAGCACCGATTCGCTTTCCAGCGCCGCCATCACTAACGCATGGTTGGCCACCACCACGTCGGCGCTTTCGATTTCCTTGCGGGCAAGGTAAAACGGGCATTCGCGAATATAATGGCAGTTACGCCCGAGGCAGTTAACCTTGTCGGTGCTCAGCTTGGCCCACAGCGTGTCGTCGATCGACTGGGCGTAGTGATCGCGCAGGCCGTCCCACTGATGGCGGCTGAGCGAGGCGGACAGTTTCTGGCACAGCGCCTGCTCTTCGCCATTGGACGGCAGCCGTTCGTCGTCATCCAGGTAGAGCATCAAATCGCCCTGCTCGGCCACGTCGGTACTCATCGACGCCAGATTGCGTGGACACACATAGCGCCGGCGGCCAAACGCCCCGGTGAATTTCAGATCGGGAATGATCTTCTTCAGCAGCGGCAGGTCTTTGCTGAAGATCTGGTCCTGCAATGCCACGTTAGCGGTGCTGACCACCAACGGCTTGCCTTCGTCGCGCCCGACGGCGATGCCGGGGATCAGATACGACAAGGTTTTGCCCACGCCGGTCGGAGCTTCGATCGCCAGATGGCGCGGGTAATCGCCGGCCAGGGTTTTCGCCACTTCGGCAATCATCTGCCGTTGCGGCGCGCGGGAAATAAAATCCGGTATTTGCTGTTGCAGGGCTTTATACCACTGACCGATCTGAGTTTTAACTGAGGTAGAGAGCGCCATTCAACTCTTATCTAAACGAAATGATGGCGCTATTGTCCCACAAGCGCTGCGTACAGTCAGCCCACGTCTCGCCCAGCGTTCAATATTGCGCAGCGCCCCGCGTATCGTGGCGGGATTCAGACATCATCGGGACCAAATAACCAGTCTTCTCGCTGCGAGCTCACCACCACCACCATCACATCCTGCGGCGACAGTTGCAGGTTTTGCTGCAATAGCGCCGCCAGTCGCTGGTAGAAACGCTGCTTGGTCGCCGCAGTACGCGCCCGCCCCACGGTAATGTAAAACAGCACGTAATCCTCGGAGCGCGGCCCGCCAAGGTAATGGGCATCATAAATCAGTTCACCGGGACGATATTGGTCAATAACCTGAAACCTGTCGTCCGGCGGCACCTCGAACGCTTCAACCAGCGCCTGATGCAGCGAGTCTGACAGCGTACGCAGATAGGCCGGCGTTTTACCATTATGCAGTGCGATGCGGGTAAACGGCATGGCTCACTCCTCCATTTCGCGCAGGCGCGCTACCGCCGAGGCCGCCGCCGGCCAGCCGGCATAAAAAGCCAGATGGGTGATAAGCTCGGCCAACTGTTCACGGCTGACGCCGTTGCGCTGCGCCAGCTGCAAATGGAACGGCAGTTGCTCCAGCCGATTAAGCGCCACCAGCGCCGCCACGGTGATCAGACTGCGCTCACGCGCACCCAGTTCGGGCCGCTGCCAGACGTCATCGAACAACACCGCATCGCTGAGCTGCGCCAGCTTGGGTGCGATATCGCCAAAGGCCTGTTGGCCGGCGCTTGATTGGGGGTTAGGGGTGTTTTGCATCTGCATGATGTCCTCCGGACAGTGATCGATAGCCTTACGCTACCCGTCGCCGACCGCGAGGAAAATCGGTATTTTCAGCACCAATGATTCAGAAAAACAGGACGATTATGCGCCACTACTCCAACGGGGCGACGTGATCGAAGTGCGCATGAAACAGCGCATTCAACTCCGGCAGTTGCTCCACCCTTTCAGCAATCGCCACCAGCCGCGGGCAATGCTGAACGAACCAGCGGCGTCCCGGACGCCAATTGCACATGACCGCAATATACAAATCCAACGCGCTGAAGGTGCGCCCGAGGAACCAGGGTCCCGTATCGCTGGCGGCGGCGGCAAACGCCCGCCACAGCTGTTCGCGGTGCGGCCCGATGGTCTCCTCCAGCCGTTCCGGATGACGGGTTTTCGGCAGCCATTTTTCCGGGTTGTCGCCATAGGTAAAGGTCGGATAGATGGCGCAATTGATGAACATCAGCCAACGCAGAAAGCGCGGTAACATGGCCGCGCCGGCATCGGGCACCAATTCGGCATGCGGCGCCCGGTCATGCAGCAGCAGAATAATTGCCGCGCTTTCGGTCATTATCTCGTCGTCCGGCAGGATCAGCGTCGGTACCTGCCCCAACGGGTTCATCGCCAGCAGACGGTCACGTTCGGGGCTGTCGACATCGTAGTCGACCTCTTCATAACCCCAGGGAAAGCCGGTCAATTCCAGTGCGGCGGCAACGATAGTGGAACCGCAACCACGGCAACCGAGTAATGTATAAGCCTCACGCATGATTCCTCCGCAGACCAATAAACCGTACCGTTAACTGTAGACCACCGTTTTGGCCTTGTCCGGCAGCGAATCGTGCCTTTGGCGGCGTTTTTTTCATCATTCAACATAGAAATAAATATTCTGTCATAAATACATCACACAACCTTGGTAAAAATTCTGCGCTGCGATAAATCCGACAGCAAACCTAACAGAAATAAGCTTGATGATAAGCGTCTTTTAATAGAGAAAAGCAGGGATAAATATGAAAACGAAACTTCTTGCCGTTATTATTCCGGCACTTTTGATCGCGCCTTCGACGTACGCAGCAGAAATTTATAATAAAGACGGAAATAAACTCGACCTGTACGGAAAAGTCAAAGGGCTGCATTATTTTTCTGATGATGCTGGCAGCGACGGTGACAAATCCTACGTCCGCTTTGGCTTTAAGGGTGCCACGCAAATCAACGATCAACTGACCGGCTATGGCCAGTGGGAATACCAGATTTCCGCCAACCATACCGAATCTGACAGCGCCAAGGACACCAAAACCCGTCTGGGCTTTGCCGGTCTGAAACTGAAAGACGTCGGTTCTATCGATTATGGCCGCAACTACGGCATTATTTATGACGTCGGCGCCTGGACCGATATGCTGCCGGAGTTCGGTGATGACGCCTACGTCAAGACCGACAACTTTATGAACGGCCGTACCAACGGCGTCGCCACCTACCGTAACAATGACTTCTTTGGTCTGGTCGACGGCCTGAAGTTTGCCGTACAGTACCAAGGCAAAAATGAAAACGACGGCCGCTCCAGCAGCAAGGCCAACGGCGACGGTTGGGGCTTGTCATCCAGCTACGAAATCATCGACGGCTTCAGCGTCGGTGCAGCCTATGCCTCGTCCAACCGCACCACAACCCAGAAACAGGGCAGCTTCGGCAAAGGCGATAAGGCCGACATTTGGGCCGCCGGCGTGAAGTACGACAATAACAACGTCTATCTGGCAGCGACCTACTCGGAAAGCCGTAATATTGTACCCATTTCCGGCACCGCCACCATTAACAGTTCCGCGACCTCAGTCAGCGGCTTCGCCAATAAAGCCCAGGGCTTTGAAGTGGTAGCACAATATCAATTCGACTTCGGCCTGCGTCCGTCAATTGGCTATGTGCAATCCAAAGGCAAGGATATTGAAAATCTCGGCGACGTAGACCTGGTTAAATATGTCGATATTGGCGCCTATTATTACTTTAATAAAAACATGTCTACTTACGTGGATTATAAAATCAACCAGCTGGATAGCGATAATAAACTGGGTCTGACCGATGATGATGTGGTCGCCGTAGGCCTGGTTTACCAGTTCTAAACCGTCATGCATAACCACCACTGCAATTTTTAGCTACGGCTAATTAACCTGTTCATGCATCTTTTACCGGGCGGCTGCGCCCGGTTTTTTTGTTTTCTGCCATCAGTCGGCAACGCGGCTTGTCATCGCTGGCAATCCGGTCTACATGTATAGCTTCTGTCGCCATCCGGAGTCATTCCATGCACGCCACCGACGTTGAATACCATACTGCCCTGCGATACAGCAGCGATCGGCTGGCGCAAATTCTTACCCACTGTTTTGAAAACTATATCGTGCCGTTTGCCATGGAGGGCATCGGCTTTGCCAGTCGTTTCCACGCCGAAGACCTCAGCCTGAACCACAGCCTGGTGGTCACTTATCACCAACGGCCGGTGGCCCTGGCGCTGATCGCCCGTCGCGGTCGCCACAGCCGGATAGCCGCCCTGTCGATTCGCCCCGAAATGCGCGGTCAGGGGCTGGGCAAGGCGCTGATGGCGCGTCTAATCACCGACGCGCGGGCACGCGGCGACCGGCAGCTTTCTCTTGAGGTGATCGACGGTAACCATGCGGCGCTGGCGCTGTATCAACAGGCCGGGTTAGCCGTCAGCGGCACGTTACGCGGTTTTCATGCGCCACTCGACGCCGTGCCGCCTCCGCAACCGCTGCAAGAGATCGACCCACTGCTGCTGTCACGCCGCCTGATTGCGGACAACATCCTGTCATTACCATGGTTAATCGCCCCAGAAACGCTGTACAAATTAGCGGGCGGATCGCGCGCCTTTACCCTGCATCAGCAGGCGTTCGCCCTGGTGGCACCCAGCGCCGAACGATGCGCCCTGCGTATGGTTTACGTCCCGCAGGCGCTGCGTGGCAAGGGCTATGGCCGTGCGCTGCTGCAGGCGTTGCAGCACCAGTACGCGCCCTTGCCGCTAATGGCCAACGTCTACGTGCCGGAGTGCGCAGCCGGTTTCTTTACCCGTATCGGCTGGCGCGAGGAGCCGCTGCGGCAATGCGAAATGACCCTAACGCTCGGCGTGCCCTGAAAAGCGCCGGCGGCCAACCTACAACAATTTGTACATATAGCTGGTCGCATCCAGCGTATCGCCAAGGCTGGCACGGGCATACTGCGGGATGCGCCCTGCCAGCTGGAACCCCAGCAGACGGTACAGGCTCTCCGCCGGCGAATCGCTGACGGTATCCAACACCAACAGCTGACGCTGATGCGTTATGGCCAATTGCTCGGCCTGCTGCATCAGACGGTGGGCGATGCCCTGACGACGCGCCGGCGGATGCACCATCAGCTTGACGATCTCCGCCCGGTGGTCGCCATTAGCCGGCATCGCCAGCAGCAGTTGCACCGTGCCGACAATGCGTTGCCCGTCCCGTGCCGCCAGCATCAACCGCTCGCCGCTGGCGATCGCCGGCAGCAGGCCGTGCCAAAATGCCGCCGCCTGCTCGACGCTGAACGGCGTAACAAAGCCAATGCTGGCGCCCTGCCAGACGCTGGCGTGCAGCACCTGTGCCAGATCGGGGATAGCCGCTTGCGCTGCGGCGGCGTCCAATTGCTGAATGTCAATCATGGTTATGGCCTGCAAATGATAATGGTGTAATGGGCCGGCTGTGTGCCGGTGGCGTGAAACTGCGAACTGCCGGTCAGGCGATAGCGCAGGCAATCTCCAGCCTGCAGTCGAAACGGCCGCGCGTCGAGGGTCAACGTCAGCTCGCCGTCTATCATCCACAGATGGTGTTCCAGACCGTGAATCGACGGCGCGTCGTACTCGATGCGTGCGCCGGACTGTAATGTACCTTCGATAAATTCGGCCTGGTACAACGCGGTAGGCGGCGACACCGAACGCCGATGAAATCCGCTGGCGTGATCGACCCACACCGGCTGCTGTTGGCGTGATAACAACTCCGGCGGCTCATTATCCAGTTCGCTCAGCAAGCGTGACATGGTCAGGCCATATGCCGCGCACAGCGTGTTCAGCAGCGACGCCGTCGGGCTGGTTTCCATGCGCTCAATGCGCGACAGCGTCGCACGACTGATGCCGGTTTGCTGCGCCAATGCCTCCAGCGACCACCCCCGTTGCTGGCGCAATGCCACCAACCGCTGCGCCAGGCGCTGGTCAATGTCGTTCTGTATCTGCTGCATGCTTATCCCCTTAACATCTCAATTAAGAGAAATTATCTCAAATCAGGGAATTTGCAAGCGTATTTTCACATCATCCCGCGCAGGGTGATAAAAATCAGCATGCTGAACAGCACCACCAGCAGCATATTGCGTAGAAAGAACGCCAGAATAACCGCAAACAGCGCGCCCCAGAGGTAGGGATTTTCCGCCACGCCGCGCCAGCGATCGTCGCTGTACATCACGATCGGTCCACAGATGGCACTCAACACCGCCGGCACCGAAAATCCCAGCAGCGTATGCATGCGTGCCGACAGCCGCAAACGCAGGCTCGGCGCCAGAAAAAAGTAACGGTTGAAAAACACCACCAGCGCCATCAGCACGATAATTAGCCACACCATCATTGCGCCCCCTTACTGCAGAGCAGCCCCACCATCATTGCCGTCAGGGTGGCAATCACCAGCGCGCCGGGGATTTGATAGTGGTGCAGCACCACCGACAGCAATAGCGCGCTCAGCGAACAGGCCAGTATCGGCAAGGTGCGGATCAGCGGAACCACGATGGCGATAAAGGTGGCGGCAATGGAAAAATCCAGCCCATAACCGTCAAGGTCGCCGAGGCTGGCAGCCGCGATCCCAAGCCAGGTGGCCAAAAACCAGCAAATATAAAACGTCAGCCCGGCACCCAGCGCATACCAGCGGTTAAAACGCGCCGGCCCTTGCTCGCCGGTCAGGGCAAACAGCTCGTCGGTGAGCAAAAAGCCCAACAGCAGTCGCCAACGCAGCGGCAGAGGCGCAACACAGTCTCGCAATCGCAGCGCATAGAGAAAATGCTGTGCGGTAATAAAAAAGGTGGATACCAGGATCGCCAGCAACCCGGCACCGGTTTTAAGCATGCCCAGCGCCACCAACTGCGAGGCACCGGCAAAGACGATGGCCGACATGCCCAGCCCCTGTGCGGCGGTCAGGCCACTTTGCATCGCCATCGAACCGGCCAGCATGCCCCAGGGCAGCACCGCCAGACACAGCGGTAGCATCGCAACCGCCCCCTGTAACGCAGGCCGTAATATTGGCGTAGGTGTCAGTGTAACGGGATGGTGCATGGCTCTCTCCGGCAAAAAAGAGCAGCCTAGGTGATGGAGGCGGCGCCGGTATTGCACGCCGTTGCGCAGTTAGCGCAGTGAATTGACGTAATCGCCGGGGGTGACGCCCATCGATTTACGAAAATGGCGGTGAAAATGGCTCTGATCGTGAAAACCGCAGGCCAGTGCGCTTTCCAGCACCCCATGCCCGCGTTTTAACATGTCGCGTGCTTTGCGCAAGCGCGCCTGGATCTGATAGGCATGCGGCGGCAAACCGGTAACCCGTTGAAACTGGCGCAGCAGATAATACGGGCTGAGCGCCACTCGATCGGCCAGTTCGAGCAGCGAGATGTCAATCTCCGGAAAGTCGTCGAGCAACGCCTTGACCAGTGCCACCTGGCGTTGCGCCCTGCTCTGCGCCGCCGGCTCAATGCGGCTTTTGCCATGGCGCAACATTAGCCAGGTCAAGGCGGAGAACAGCATGGTTTCCTTCAGCAGGCGGTTTTCCTTACCGTGCAACAGGCCAAACGCCAGCCGCAGTTGCTCCGCCAGTCCAACGTCATGCACCACCGCCTGCGGGAAATGGGGCGCGCCGCCGCCGCTGGTTTTCAGGTCACGCGCCAGAGTGGCCAGCAGTTCCGGTGTGGGATACATCGCCTGGTAGGCCCAGCCGTTTTCTGCTGCCGAGCTGCCGGTGTGGACTTCGTCAGCATTCACCAGAATGATGCTGCCGTGCGGCGCTACGTGCTCGCCGCCGGAACGGTAGAATCGCTGCGCACCATCGTCGATAACGCCTATGCAGTAACCTTCATGACTGTGACGGGAAAACGACTGGCGCAGATAACTGGCCTGCAATACCTCCAGCCCACCGAGTTCATCGAGGTGCATAAAGTGCGTTTGTTCTTGTCGTCCCGCCTGGGCTTGCCTGGTCATCGTTACCTCCGCCAATGCCAGCTATTCTAGCATTGGTCGGAAGTCGGGTTTTGTACAAAATTGCTCGCGTTGTGCGGCAGATAGGCGCAACGCCAGGCAGAATAGACCGCCATCAATGGCGCCAGGGCAAACAGCAGGAACAGCCAGCGAGCGGCCGAGCTTGCGCCTGCGCTGCCACCCGGTACGTTCAGCCCTGCCAGGTTGGCTATCAGGCCAGCCAGCGCGGCGCCGAAGGCGGTGGCAAACAGTTGTACCGTGGTGATCGACGCGCCGGCGATGTCCCTGTCGCTTTCCGGCGCCGTCTGCAGTATCCGCGTCAGCAAATGCGGCCAGCCGAAGCCGATGCCAAAACCGACCAGCGTCAATGCAATAACAATCGGCGCCAGCGTCGTCCAGTGACCACCAGACGCGATCGGCATCAGCAGCCCCAATGCCAGCAAGCCTGCCATCACCAGCAGCGGCCCGCTGAAAATCGCCCGGCGAATGCCCGCACCGCGCCAACCGGAACTGAGGATTTCGGCCAGCGTCCAGCCGGCGGCCATGGTAGCGGCAATATAACCGGCGATCAGCGGTGACTGGCCGTGCAGTATCTGCAGGAAATACGGCACGAAGATCTCGCTGGTCATGCCGACCACCAACAGCGAAACGGTCAGGTACAGCGCTGCCTGGGTCGATCCACGCCGCAGCGCGCCCTGTGGCAGCAGGCGGGCGCGGGAATGCGCCTCACGCCGCAACAGCCACGCCATTAGCAGCAGTGCCAACGCAATGCCGCCCACGTTGACCCATAGGTTGCTCGCCAGACTGCCGGCCGAAACGATCAACACCGAGGCCGCCAACAGTGTCAACTGCGCCAGCGGCAACGGTGCTGCCGCCTGCTGCGCTTTGCCCTTCGGCAGAATGCTGAAGGTAAACGCCGCATAGAGCACCATGATCGGCAACAGAATACCGAATGCCCAGCGCCAGGCGTGCAGCTCGGCAAAGATGCCGCCGACCGCCGGCCCGATCAACGTCGCAATACCCCACATGGCGGACACCAGCGCCATGGCGCGTGGCCAGAGCGATTGATGAAACACCAGATTGATCATCGCATACGACAGCGCAAAGATCAGGCCGCCGCCAAACCCCTGCACGGTGCGTCCAATCAGCATCACCGGCATCGACGGTGCCAGCGCGCACAACGCCGCGCCGATGATGAAAAACAGCGACGCCACCAGATAGGCGCTGCGGGCGCCGTAAGCACTCAGCAACCGCGCCGACAGGGCGGAACCCAGAATCGACGCCACCACGAACAGCGTGGTGTTCCAGGCATACAGATTCAGCCCGCCGATATCCTGCACCACCGATGGCAAAATGGTAGTAGCCACCAGAATGTTGACGGCATGCAGCGCCACCCCGAGGGACAGCGCAATGGCACTGGCGGCGTTTTTACCGGAGAACAGGTCGCTCCAGCGAGTTTCATCATCAGTTATCACGTTTATCATTCCGTTTCAGCGTATCGGTGATTGAGTTAAAGGTTAGATTGCGTTAAATTTAACAAGTGTTAACTTGGAATAATTAAGGGTGAGGCGGTGAAATATGTCAAGGATTAGCTTGGAAAATGGTGAGTGCACAGCACATTCTGTCAGCGACCGTTTATTGAAGCTCTTGAAAACCCGTGGCCCGCAACAAGCATCCGACGCAGGCAAAGCCCTCGGCACCACCGGCGAAGCCGCACGCCAGCAGTTCGTCAAACTGGCGAAAGAGGGGCTGGTGGAAGCCAAGGCGGAAACCCGCGGCGTGGGCCGCCCGGTACAGCTGTGGCAGCTCACGCCGGCCGGTGACGCCCGCTTTCCGGACACCCATGCCGAACTGACGGTGCAACTACTGCGCACGGTACGCGACAAGCTGGGGGAAAACGCGCTGGATGTGCTGATTGAAAGCCGCGAGCAGGAAAACCGCATCAATTATATTCAGGCGATGGTGGGGGCCGCCACGCTACAGGAACGCGTGGCGCGACTGGCGGCCATCCGCTGCCGGGAAGGCTATATGGCCGAATGGTGCCAACTGCAGGACGGAACTTTCCAACTGGTGGAAAATCACTGCCCGATCTGCGCGGCAGCCAGCGTATGCCAAGGCTTCTGTCGCACCGAGCTGAGTATTTTCAGCGAGGTGCTACGGGCGCAGGTCGAACGCGTTGAACACATTCTTGCCGGTGCGCGACGCTGTGCCTATCACATTTCTCCCGTTTAATCGGCCGCCACCGGGTGAATTAGGAACCCAAGCAGTTGTACCACTGTTGCGAGTTGTATAAGTTTACCTTTCGTCACCCTGTTTCCTGCGGTGGCGCATGCAACGAGGAGACGCAATGGCGGTTTACAGCATTGGCGAAGTGGCGCAGCTGTGCGGAATCAATCCGGTGACGTTACGCGCCTGGCAACGCCGTTATGGGCTGTTAAAGCCGCAGCGTAGCGAAGGCGGCCATCGTCAGTTTGATGACAGCGACGTGGCGCGCATCCGCGCGATAATCAGTTGGATCGCCCTTGGCGTACCGGTTAGCCAGGTCAAGGCATTATTGGCCGGTGATGCGCCGGCCAGCAGCCAGGCCAACTGGGCTCTGCTGCAGCAGCAGTTGATGGGTCTGCTGCATGCGCCGGCGGCCAACGCGCTGCGCAACCGCCTCTACGAATTGGGCCGCGAATATCCGGTCAATGCGCTTATCGACCACGTACTGCGCCCGTTGCGTGCCCAGTTGAGCGCGGCAAATCCCCTGTTGCAATCCCTGCGCGCGTTGCTAGACGGCATCATCATCGAATATGCGGCGTTTTGCATGACCGCCGCGCGGAAAAAACCGGGGCAGAACGCACTGTTGCTGGCGTGGGGAGCAAGCGCCGATCGCACCGAGCTATGGCTGGAGGCGATCATTCTGGCCAAGTCCGGTATGCGGGTCGATCTGCTGCCGGAGCCGTTGGCGCAGCCGCAGCCGCAGTTGTTCAAGGCCGATCGCTATTTTCTGCGCGCCGAAGGGGCATTGAGCGCCCCGCAACGCAAACAGCTCGCCGTCTGGCAGGAGCTCGGGCTGGATATTACCCTGATCGGCAGCAGCGCGTTATTGACCGAGATGGAGCAGCCATGAGACTGCACGCCGGATTCTGGTTGGCAACGCTTGGCCTCGGCGCCTACTGGGCGCTGGCAGTGCTGAGCCGAGACACCACGGTAGCGCTACTGTTGGCGGGCGCGGCCTTGTCCCTGATGTTCACCGCTGCGCCGCGCCGCAAGTGGGTGCTGTTGGCAACGTTGGGCGGTATCGCGATGGACGCGGTCTGGTGTTACACCGGGGTGTTGAAATTCAGCGGGCATGGCAGCGTGCCGCTGTGGATGATGGCGCTGTGGCTGACCTTTAGCTGCTGGTGGTGCTGGTTGTTGAGCCTGGTAAGAAGTGCGGGCTGGCCGGTAGCGGTATTTGGCGCGGTCTTTGGCCCTCTCAGCGCTCTGATTAGCTGGAAACTGACCGCCATCACGCCGCTGATGGCCCCCGAGTTGATGTTATTGGTGCTGGCCATTGGCTGGGCCATTTACCTGCCTGCGGTAAGCTGGCCGCAGATGCGCCAATCCACCGCGCGCTGACGCCGACACCTTGCGCGGATTTTATGCTGCCATCGGCGTGTTTTTACTAAATTTTAACAATAAAATTCGTTGCTTATTACATGCCGCTTGGGGTTTACTAACCCCCTTCCCACTATTTTAGCCTACCGATAAAAACCCATGTTGAGTCAACAAAGTCGTAGTCTGTTACCGCTGATTGGCGCTCTGTTTACGTTGTATATAGTTTGGGGATCGACCTATTTCGTTATTCGCATCGGGGTCGCCAGTTGGCCGCCATTGATGATGGCCGGCATCCGTTATCTCAGCGCCGGCATTATTCTGTTCGGCTTTCTGGCACTGCGCGGCCATGCCTTGCCGACGCTGAAACAATGGTTCTCCGCCGGTGCTATCGGCATTCTGTTGCTGGCGGTCGGCAATGGCCTGGTCACCGTGGCGGAGCATCAGGAGGTGCCTTCCGGCATCGCGGCGGTGATGGTAGCGACGGTACCGCTGTTTACCCTGTGCTTCAGCATGTTCTGGGGCATCCGCAACACCAAACTGGAATGGGCCGGCATTGTGCTCGGACTGGTAGGCATCGTGCTGCTCAACACCGGCAATAACCTGGTTGGCAATCCCACCGGTGCGCTGCTGATCCTGCTGGCTTCCGCCAGTTGGGCATTTGGCTCGGTGCTCGGGTCACGCATTTCGCTGCCCGCCGGGCCGATGGCCGGCGCCGCCGAAATGCTGGTGGCTGGCGCGGTGTTGCTGCTGGTCAGCCAGCTCAGCGGTGAGCGCTTGACCAGCATGCCAACCGCCGGCGGCTTTTTCGCACTCGGCTACCTGATTGTTTTCGGCTCGATGCTGGCGATCAGCGCCTATATGTTCCTGCTGAAAAACGTACGTCCGGTGGTAGCAACCAGCTACGCCTATGTCAATCCGGTGGTGGCGGTACTGCTCGGCGTCGGCTTCGCCGGCGAGACGCTGGAACTGCGCGAATGGCTGGCGCTGCTGGTGATCGTTTCCGCCGTGGTGCTGGTGACGCTGGGCAAGTATCTGTTCCAGCGCCCAAGCCGCGTCGAATCGCTGGAGTGACCGACAGCGGCCGCTAGGCCGCCTGATTCAGCGGGCATTGGCGACCAGCCAATCCTTGACGTCAGTGAGCGCAATGCCATGGCGCGCGTTGTAGCTGGTCGACAACGGCCAGGCTACGCCATCGGGGCGGGCAAACGCCAGCCGATACGCGGCGGCGCTATCGTCGGGACGAGCATCAACCGCCGCGCGCAGCGTTTGCCGCTCCGCCACCACCAGGGTAAACCGCTGGTGATAATGCCGGCTCAATAGCTCGGCCAGTTGACGGTAGCTCAAGGTATCGCCGGCAACATAGACCACCTGGTTTTGGTACTCGGGGCGATGACAGAATATCGCCGCCGTCAGGGTGCCGATATCCTGCGGCGTCGTCAGAGTCAAGGCATAATCCGCATCACCGAGCGCAAGCACCCGGCGTGCCGGCACATCTACTACCCCAAAATCAGGCTCGAACAGGTAGCTGGTAAACATGCCGGTCGACACGATAACCCAGCGTGTTTGCTGCTGGCTGCGTAACAGCTCACGCACCTGCAGTTGTTCATCCCACACCGGTTGCCCACTGCCTTGGCCAATGCGGTCATAATCAACGCCAAACTGCCAGGGGATATAACGGCCGACCCCGGCGGCCAGCACCGCACGGGTGATCTTCAACTGCGTACCGGGCCCGCCGACGAAGCCACTGCAGTTGATCACTGCATCATACTCGGCAAAGCACTGCGCCAACTGTTGCGTTGATTGGCGGCTGAAATCAGCGCTAACGATGGCAATATTCCAGTCAGCCAATTGCCGGCGTCGAGCCAGATCGCTGGCCTGTTGTCGCTGCAACGATGCCGGCCGCAACAACACGCTCAGGCGCATCTCCGGATGCATCTCGCGCTGTTTGACAAATCCCTCAAGCACCGCCATTCCCAGTTCACCTGCGCCGAGAATCAGTATGTCGCGCCATTGACGCTGCGTGGTATCGTTCATATGCTCCTCCTGTGATTGCGGCCTCATGCTGCCAACCCAGCGCAGCAGTTGCAATCAGGTACACCGATGATACCGGGGAATTTATGAAACTCAGTGCGGCGCAGGCAGCCCAATTTTCACGCATTTGTGATGCGCTCAGTGAACAGGACGACAGTCTGAAACGCGAAGTATTGACCCATGCCGGCAACCGCTGGTCGCTGGGAGTGATTTACGCACTGGGCACCCAAGGCACGCTGCGTCATGCGCAACTGGCGCGCGCCTTGCCCGGCGTGACCCAGCGCATGTTGACCAGAACCCTGCGCCAGTTGGAGCGCGACGGTTTGATCTCCCGCCACGACCATCAACAGAAAACGCCGCATCCGCGGGTGGATTATCAATTGACGTCATTGGGCGAAGGCATGCTGCTTAATATGTTGCCGCTGTGGGAATGGATTGTGGGTCATAGCGAAGCATTTCGTCAGGCACGAGAGGCGTTTGGCCCGCAGAATTAGCGCTTAGTCGCAACAACGCTCTCAGTAGGCTTTTGAATTTATTGCAATAAAAATCAGCGCTTGGCAAGGGACTTCACAAAGCACGCACAAGGATTATAATTGCCGCTGTTCTAAGCAACCTGCGAAAATAATTCCATGCTGAAAAAAGCGTTCGTCATCATCATCGCCCTGTGCGCCTTTGGTTCCCTTGGCGGCGTATTCCTGGCCGGGCTGAACATCTATACCCGCTCCACCACGCCACAGCAAGAAACCACCAGCGAAAGCGCTGCCCCGAGCGTAACCCCTGCGCCAGTGGTCGACACGCACTGATCCTCAGGCGGCGCTATAGCGCCGTTACGCCAGCCTCGGCGGCCTGCTGTTCCAATTGTGCAATCACCTGATACTCCGCACGCGTCACCAGGCTAAAATCACCGATCAACAGGCTATCGCTGGCCGGATGGTTGACCATTTCATTGGCCGCAGCGCGCAATATTTCCAGCTGTGCCGCCGGGGTGCCCGCCGCAGTGATTAACGGCAGACCGGGTACCGACGCGGTACGCCCGATGATCTTCAGCCCGGTCAACGCCTGCGGCTGCGCGCGTTTCAACAATTCCAGACTGACGCTGTCGATGGCGGCAATATCCGCCTTGCCGCGCTGAATCAGCTGCAATGACTGATAATGCGCGCCGGAGGCGATCGCCTTGCTGAAGAAACGGCCGTTTTCCGCCAGCGGCGCAATCAGGGCGCGCAGACTGTTGTAGCCGGATTGCGAGTCGGTGCTGTTGTAGGCGGCTACCCGGCCGCGAAAATCCACCAGCCGCTGGCCGGGATCGTTGTCCCGTACCACCAGCCAACTGCTGTAGTTCGGGCCGTTGCACCCTTCTACCCGAAAGTGATAGGTGCCCACCAGCTGCACCTGCGGCAGATAGGCCACCAGCGGATAACCACAGGTTTGGCTGAGCAGCAGGTCCGGCCGCTGCCAGTGTTGCGCCAGATCCTGCGGCCAGTTCAAGGTTTCCGGCACCTCCACCAGGCCAAGCCGCAGCAATTTGTCACGCAGCGCGCGCCAGAACGGTTCAACCTGTTGCCGAGTGACGCCATACATGGGCAAAGAGACCTGCATGATAATTCCCTCATCCTACGGTAGACGATGTGGTCAGCGTCTGCTGACGCCAGGCGGTGAGATGATTCACCCAACGCTCAAAGATCCTATCGATAATGATAGCCAGTAAAGCCACCACCAGCGCGCCCTGAATCACATAGGCGGTATTAAAACCGCTCAGGCCGATAATAATCGGCGATCCCAGCGATTTGGTACCGACCGTAGAGGCGATCGCCGCGGTGCCGATATTGATGATTACCGACGTGCGAATACCGGCCACGATCACCGGGGCGGCCAGCGGCAACTCGACGCGCCACAGAATCTGCCGTGGACTCATGCCAACGCCTTGCGCTACCTCGCGCGTGGCGGCGGGCAGCGAATCAATGCCCGCCAGCGTACCCTGCAGGATCGGCAACAGGCCATACAGCACCAGCGCGATAATTGCCGGCTGTTCGCTGAATCCCATTACCGGTACCGCGATCGCCAACACCGCCACCGGTGGAAAGGTCTGGCCAACCGCCACCACCGTTTCCACCAGCGAACGAAACTCTTTGCCGGCCGGCCGGGTTACCACCACGCCGGCCGTCACGCCGATCAGCACCGCGATCAGGCTGGAAACCGCTACCAGCAGCAGGTGCGCCAGCAGCAGCGAAATAAAGCTGTCCTGCTGGTAGACCGGCCGTTGCAGATCGGGGAACCAGGCGGCAAACAGCCCCTGCAGATGGTTCATGCCGAACACCAGCGCCAGCAGCAGCGCGATCAGCCACGGCAACGGATCGCGCCATCCGCGTCGCCCGCCAGCGCCCTGCGGCGCGCCGACGCGGCTCATGACAGCGCCCGCTGCGCAATCAGATCGGCAAAATGCAGCACGCCAAGCGCTTCGCCGCGCGCATTGACCACCGGCAGGCAATCACTGCCGCGCGCCACAAACACCGACAGCGCTTCACGCAGGTTCATCTCGGCCGCAATCGGCTCTCCTTGCGCCTGCCCCGGCCGTACCCGTTCACCGACGCTGCCCAGCGCCAGCAGTTTGATGCCGCGATCGCTGCGGCCAAAGAAATCGCGCACAAAGTCGTTCGCCGGCGCGGTCAGCATTTCCAGCGGCGTGCCCTGCTGCACCACCCGACCGGCGTCCATCAGCACGATACGATCGGCCAGCGCCAGCGCCTCGTCGATATCGTGCGTCACCAATACGATGGTTCGCCCGGACAGCTGGTGAATACGCGCCACCTCGGTTTGCAGTGCCGCGCGGGTCACCGGATCGAGCGCGCCGAACGGCTCGTCCATCAGCAATACCTCGGGATCTGCCGCCAGCGCGCGTGCCACGCCGACGCGCTGCTGCTGCCCGCCGGACAGCTGATGCGGATAGCGCCGTCGGAACAGCTCGGCATCCAGATGCAGCAATTCCATCAGCTCGGTTACCCGGTCGCGAATGCGCGCACGCGGCCACTTCAGCAACTGCGGCACCGTGGCAATGTTCTCCTCCACCGTCCAGTGCGGGAACAGGCCTATCGACTGGATGGCGTAGCCCATGCGTCGCCGCAGATCCTGTGGTTTGAACTTGTGGATCTCTTCACCGGCGAAATAAATCTTGCCTTGGTCATGCTCGATCAAGCGGTTGATCATTTTCAAGGTCGTTGACTTGCCGGATCCGGAGGTGCCGATCAGTACGGTGAAATCCCCTTCGGCAATGTTCAGCGACAGCGTATCCACCGCCGCTTTGCCCTGAAATATTTTGCTTACCTGGTCAAAGTCAATCATCGGCGCTTCACTTCCAAAGCTGAAATAATGAATTTAAACAGCGAGTCGACCATCACGGCCATCGCGATCACCGGGATCACGCCGAGCAGCACCAGATCGAGCGCGCTGCTGAGCAATCCCTGGAAAACGATGGCGCCGAAACCACCGGCGCCGATCAGCGCCGCCACCACCGCCATGCCGACGGTTTGCACCGCCAGAATGCGCACACCGGTCAAAAACAGCGGCAATGCCAGCGGCAACTGGATACGCAGGAAAATCTGTCCGCGCGTCATGCCCATGCCAAGCGCGGATTCAATCACGTTGGCCGGCACGCTTTGCAACCCCGCCACCACGCTGCGCACCAGCGGCAGCAGCGCGTACATCACCAACGCCACGATCGCCGGCGCCAGGCCAATGCCGTTGATACCATGCTGTGCCAGCCAGGGAAACGCCGCCGCCAGCCCGGCCAGCGGTGCGATCAACAGCCCGAACAGGGCGATCGACGGCACCGTCTGGATGATGTTCAAGGTCGAGAAAATCGGCGTCTGCCAGCGTTGCGAACGGTAGCACAGCACCCCGAGCGGTGTGCCAATCGCCAGCGTCGGCAGCACGGTAAGCAGCAAGATGGTCAGGTGCTGCAACAGCGCGGCGTCGAACACCTCTTGCCGGTTGCGGTACTCCTTCAGCAGCGATAGCCCGTCCAACTGATGGCTGAACAGCAACGCCACCGCCGGCAACAGCACCAGCGTATTGCCGACAATGCGCCACAGGTGCGAGGGGGTGATGCGCGCGATGGCGTCTGCCGCCATCAACAGACTCAGCGCCAGCATCAGCCAGCAGCCGCTGCCCCAGGAGGTGCGCGCCAACCGGGAACCCTCCAGCGCCAGCTGCTGCGCGCCATGACCGCTGAGCCAGAAAATCAGGCCCAGCAGCGCCGATGCGCAGATCGCCGTCAGCAGCGCAAAGCGCCGCAGCGGCGGCAGCAGGCTGAGCAGCGCCAGTGCGCCCAGCGGGAGCAATAGCCACAGCGCAGCGCCGTGTAACAGCGAGAGCAAGCCGATGCTTTTGCCCGACAACAGGCGATTGGGGGCATAACTCAGAAATGGCAGGCTGAACGCTGCCAGTATCAACAGGATAAACAGCGTCAGTAAGACGCGGTTTTTCAGGACGCTAGTCAAACAAACTCTCCGGCTCCATGGTGTGCCCATGTCGCCGGGACGAAGACCGTGCTTCGCCCCGACGATGTATTATCCCTTGATCAACCCTTTTTGTTTCAGATAGCTTGCCGCAACCTGTTTCGCATCCTGCCCTTCTACCGCTATCTGCGCGTTCAGTTGCTGCAGCGTCGGGCCATCCAGGGTGGCGAACACCGGCTTGAGCAACTGGGCAATATTGGCATGCTGTTTAAGCGTCGCCTCGCGGATCACCGGCGCCGGCGCATAAATCGGCTGGACACCCTGCGGATCTTCCAGCGTCTGCAGACCAAGCGCCGCCACCGGACCGTCGGTACCGTAGGCCATCGCCGCATTGACGCCAGAGGTTTGCTCCGCCGCCGCCTTGATGGTCACCGCGGTATCACCGCCGGCCAATGACAGCAACTGATCCTGGTTCAGCGTGAAGCCGTAGGCGTTTTGGAAAGCCGGCAACGCATCCGGCCGTTCAATAAATTCCGCCGAGGCTGCCAGTTTGAACTTGCCGCCGCCGTTGATCCATTTGCCAAGATCGGCCAGAGTTTTCAAGTGGTTGGCATTGGCGACGTCCTGACGCACTGCGATGGTCCAGGTATTATTGGCCGGTGCGGCGTCCAGCCACACCAGCTTGTTTTTGTCGTAATCGAGCGTTTTGACCTTGTCAAAACCGGCCTTGGCGTCCTTCCACGCCGGATCTTTCTCATCGGCAAAGAAAAACGCCCCGTTACCGGTATATTCCGGATAGATGTCAATCTCACCGGCGACGATCGCCCCGCGCAGCACTTTGGTGGTACCAAGCTGTAATTTATTGGTGGTTTTGATGCCGTTGGCTTCCAGTACCTGAACAATGATATTGCCCAGCAGCGAGCCTTCGGTGTCGATTTTTGACCCTACGCGCACCGAGTCGGCAGCCTGTGCCGTGCCAGTGGCCAACGTGACGATGCCCAGCGCCAACGCCAGAAAACGGCCGCGTGAAGAGATAAATGCCATTGTTGCTTCCCCTTGATTATTTTTCGATGCAAAAATCCGCTACGGCCCGCTTCCCGCGAGCCACGATCGCCGCCGATGGTGCGACGACCCCCTGATGTTCCGTCGACTCCCCGGCTAAAAACGGGTGCACGGCGACGCTGACCGGCGCAACGGCATGGTCAGCCAACCACCTGCCATAGCCTTGCACCACGAATCCCTGGCTACGTTGTCGGTAGGCAACGCGTTCTGCCTGATAGACTTTTCTCAGTCCGTACCACGGCAAACCGGGTAAGTCATGATGCACTAAATGATAGTTCAAATTGAGGAACAGCAGCCGCCACGGCCAGCCGGCCTCGTTGATAACCGAACGGGCCGGCACGGCTCTCTCTGCACGATGTTCATAAAACGAACGAATTTTGGTGATGGCTAACGCCGGATAACTGACCGCCAGCAGATAAAACAGCGGCGATACACCCTGCCGCTGCAGCCAGCCCAGCAGGCATGTCAGCAGCGCACCGTGGATCAACCACATCATCAGCGCACGACCATCGCCAGCTGCTACGCTTTTCAGCGCGCCAAACGCCGTGCTGCCAATATCCCATAGCGGGCCAAGAAAAATTCGCCCGGGCAAGGTGTTACGAATTGTTACCAACCAGACGACGGCAGCGGGCAAGCGTTGCCATTGCGCGGCCGTAAAGTAGTAGCTTTCCGGATCGTGCCGCGGATCGGTCAGGTGAGAATTGCGGTGGTGCTGCAAATGCGTATCGCGATACAAACCATAGGGATACCACACCGCCAACGGCGCCAGGCCAAACAGCTGATTGAGTCGTGGCCAACGCGTCGGGTGACCATGGATCAGTTCATGCTGCAACGACATATAGCCGGTGGTGAGCAAAATCAGCAACGGTGTCCCCAGCCAGGGGCCGAGGGTTTGCCAACACAGCACCACGCCGAACCAGCCACCATACACCAGCGCCATCACCCACCAGGTCGGCAGTTCCAGCCGCCATAGCCACTGTCGCTTCAGTTGCTGGATCCAGGCCCGCTGCGCGGGGTGAAGGTAGTGGCTCTGACGTGGTGGCGTTGACATCGGTTAGCGGCTCGCTGGCGATAATTTGCCACAGTATCCGCGAGCCGGATCGGCGCGCAAAATAAGCAAAATGGCAAAGCTTAGTGAAAACCTGCCCGTTGTTCGAAAACTATACTGAAGAGATACGCCGCCAACGACGAGGAGATCCCATGAGCGCAAAACGCCGTGCCGCGGTGGTTGATGCCGCCGGCACCCCGTTGGTGATGCGGCCGCTGCGCCTGCGGCCGCCCCGGGTCGATGAGCTGCGGGTGCGCCTGGTGGCCTGCGGTATCTGCCACACCGACCTCGATATGTGCGCCAGCGCCGCCGCCGGTTCGATACTCGGCCACGAGGGGGCTGGCATCGTCGAGCAAACCGGCAGCGCGGTACGCGCCGTGCAGCCCGGCGATGCGGTGCTGCTTTCCTATCAGTCCTGTGGTCGCTGCGCCTCCTGCCGGCAGCAACGCCCTGCGCACTGCGACAATTTTTGGCAGTTGAACTTCGACTTTCAGCGGCTCGACGGCAGCAGCGGCTATCTTGCCCCGTTGCACGGCCATTTTTTTGGTCAGTCCTCTTTTGCCAGCCATGCGCTGGTCAGCGAACGCAATGTGGTACGCGTTGCCAATACCCTGCCGCTGGCGACGCTGGCGCCGCTCGGCTGCGGGCTGCAAACCGGCGCCGGTACGGTACTCAACTAACTTAACCTGCAGCGCGGCGAGCGCCTGCTGGTGCTGGGCGTCGGCACCGTTGGTCTGGCGGCGGTGATGGCGGCCAGACTGCGGCGAGCGACGTCGATCGTCGCGCTCGATAGCCAGGCGCGACGCCTGCAGCTGGCAAGCGAACTGGGAGCAACCCAAACGCTGCAGACGGCGCAACGGTTGCAACAGTTGGCGCCGTTGGATTACGTCATCGACACCACTGGCAACGCGGCGCTGGAAAAACAGGCGTTGGATCGGTTACGCCCCGGGGGCACGCTGGTGCGCCTGACCGGCGGCGGCGCGATGAAACTTTCTCATCATCGGCAGATTATCAGCGTTATTCAGGGGGACGCCGTCCCGCAGCGTTTCATTCCCTATCTGATCGCGCAGTGGCAGGCCGGGCATTTTCCCTTCGATCGCTTGATTGATTTCTATCCCTTTGAGGCGATTAATCAGGCGCTGGCCGCGGCGCGGTCCGGTGAGAGCATCAAGGCGGTGCTACGCTTTGCCTGAATGCAAAAAACCACACCCTTAACCCGTGTTTAACATGATGATTTTTCAACATCTTCTGGTTGTATGCTTATAACCAGAAAGAATTGGTTGAACGCCGAGCCGCGCCGTTATGCTCGGATTTTTGCCTATAAAAGTAGAATCATTATGTCGACAACCATTGTGGCGCCTGACGCCACTGTTTCAACCGGGAACCCACAGGTCAGCAGCAACGAGGCGATAGCGATCCGCAGCGCCGCCGACGTCGCCCGACTGGTCAACGGCGGTGCCGCCAAGCGTAACGACGCGCGCATTGTCGTCGCCATCGCACTGGGCGGAGTGTTCCTTGATGCCTACGATCTCGGTGCGCTGGCATTTGGCATCAAGGACGTGGCGCGCGAGTTCAATCTGTCGCCAACCGGCACCGGGCTGGTGGCCTCGGCCATCACCTTCGGCGCCATTATCGGCGCATTTATCGGCGGTTACCTGACCGATAAAATCGGCCGTTATCGGGTGTTTATGGCCGATATGTTTTTCTTTGTGGTGGCCGCGCTGGCCTGCGCGTTTGCCCCCAACGAATGGGTATTGGGCGGCGCACGGTTTGTCATGGGGCTGGGGGTCGGCATCGACCTGCCGGTAGCAATGGCGTTTCTCGCGGAATTTTCACGCCTTTCCGGCCGTGGCAACAAGGCTGCGCGCATTGCCATGTGGTGCCCTACCTGGTACGCGGCGATCAGCGTTTCCTATCTGCTGGTACTGCTGCTTTACGCCGTACTACCAGAAAGCCACACCGACTGGCTGTGGCGGCTGATTCTCGGCTTTGGCGCGGTGCCGGCACTGCTGATTATCGCCATTCGCAGCCGCTATATGAGCGAATCCCCGGTCTGGGCGGCCAATCAGGGCGATTTGCCGGGCGCGGCGGCCATTTTACGCCGCTCGTACAACGTCAACGTGGTGGTGGCCGATGATGCCGAAACAGGCCGACCGTCGCAGACGCGACAAGCGTCGTGGCGCAACTACGGCACCCTGCTGCAAGGCGTATATTTGCGGCGGACGATACTGGCGACCATCATCGCTATTGCCTCTTCCTTCGCCTATAACGCAGTGGCGTTTGGACTGCCGGTGATCCTGTCGACCTTCCTGGCGCAGTCCATGCTGAGCACCATTCTGGTGTCGCTGGCGCTTAACCTGCTGTTCGCCTTTGTCGGCGGCCTGCTGGCGGTACGGCTGGTGCCAACCTTCGGCGCCTGGAAGATGACGGTGCTCGGTTACGCCTGCCAACTGGCGGCACTGCTCGGGCTGGCGCTGATTGGTCTGCCGGACAATGGCGGACAGGCGGCATTTTCCATCGCCATGCTGGCGCTGTTCCTGCTCGGGCAGGGTTTTGGCCCCGGCTCGCATAGCATGACGTTTGCCTCCTTGAGCTATCCAACGTCATTGCGCGGCGTCGGCGTCGGCTTTAACCAAACCCTGATGCGTTCCAGCTCCACCCTGTCGCTGTTCCTGTTTCCGGTGCTGTCGGCAGCGCTCGGCACCGGCGTGTTCTGGGTGATTGCGCTAGCACCGTTAGCCGGCTTGATGGCCCTGCTGGCGATCCGCTGGGAACCGGCCGGTTATGACGTCGACGCGGAGGACTTCCAGCAGGGCTGACCGTAGCCTGCGAGCATTCTCCCCCCTCGTTCCCCGGCGCCGCGCACCTGATATCGCTGCGCGCAGCGCCGGGCAATGATTAGCCTGGATAGGCCTGTTCACCGTCGGCGTAAGCCTGTAAGCGCTCACGCCACCACTTCACCGCCAGCCCGGTGGCACTTTCACGCCAGCCGAAATAAGCCGCATCACTGCAATATTCCCCTTCAACGCTCTTCGCCACCAGCTCGCCGCGCGCCAGATAAGGTTGTGCCAAATAGCGCGGCAGATAGCCGCAACCGAGCCCGGCAAGCTGTGCGGCCAGCTTGGCGTCGAAATTAAACACCGTCAAAGCGTCTTGCTCATCCAGAATATGCAGGTTTTGCGGCGTATTGATTCGTGAGGTGTCACGCACCACCACCGCGCGATGCTGGCGCACCGTGTCTTTGGCCAACGGTTCAGGCAGCGCCGCCAACGGGTGCTGCGGCGCTACGGCAAACACGTATTCCAGCCTGCCCAACGGCTTGAAGGCAAAGCCGGCGCGTGACGGCGGTTCGCAGATGGCGCCGATGATAATGTCGGCGCAGCCGTAAATCAGCGACTCCCAGGAGCCGGCCAACACTTCATGGCTAAAGCGCAAACGCGTATGGTGATGCTGGCTGTAAAACCTGTCGATCAGCGGCAGCAGACGCTCAAAGGGAAACGAAGCATCGATACCAAGAGTGATTTCACTTTCCCAGCCGCTTTCGACATAGCGCGCCTGTTGTTCCAGATCCTGCGCCGCCCGCAGCAGTAAACGGCCTTTTTCCAGCATCAGCTTACCGGTATCGGTAAATTTGGCGCGGTGACCGGAGCGATCCAGAATCGTCACGTCGAGATCGCTTTCCAATTTCTGCACCATGTAGCTAAGCGCCGACGGCGTTTTATACAGCCGAGCCGCCGCCGCGGCGAACGAACCGTAACGGTCAAGCGCATCAAGAATTAGCAACGCATCCAGATTTAATCTCACACTGTTCCCCTGTGTATAAAAAAACTTAACAAGACCACAAAAATTCTACGCTATCTTTGAAATCACCACCTGCCTACCATGCATTCCATTGCAGCAATGCTGAAAGTTCGTTCAACCGACGTACCATCAGGAAGGTAAAACATGTCCAAGTTTCAATTGCTTGACCCAACCAATTCCGCATTGATTTTTATCGACCATCAACCGCAAATGGCTTTTGGCGTTGCCAATATCGATCGCCAGCAGTTGAAAAACAACGTGGTGGCGCTGGCAAAGGCCGGTAAAATCTTCAATGTGCCAACCCTGTTCACCTCAGTTGAAACCGAAAGCTTCAGTGGTTATATCTGGCCGGAATTATTGGCGGTTCACCCGCAGGTGAAACCCATTGAACGTACCTCAATGAACTCATGGGAAGACGCGGCATTCGTGCGCGCCGTCGAAGCCACCGGCCGCAAAAAACTGGTCATTTCGGCGCTCTGGACCGAAGTCTGTCTGACCTTCCCGGCATTGATGGCTCTGGAAGCCGGCTATGAGGTGTATGTGGTAACCGATACCTCGGGCGGCACCTCGGTGGATGCGCATGAACGTTCGATCGATCGCATGGTACAGGCTGGCGCCATCCCGGTGACCTGGCAACAGGTGCTGCTCGAGTACCAACGCGACTGGGCGCGCAAGGAAACCTATGACGCGGTCATGGAGCTGGTTCGTGAACACAGCGGCGCCTACGGCATGGGCGTTGACTATGCTTACACCATGGTGCACCACGCGCCGGCGCGCGAACTCAAATAATATGCCCCTCCCCGGCCTGCCAGCCGGGGAGACGGCTTCAGGAGCGCGCGTTTATGTCACACCCCCAACATGTCACCCTGGTGATCACCCATCGTCTGGCGCCAGGCCAGCAACAGGCCTATGAGGCCTGGCTCAAGCGCATCATGCCGGACGCCGCCGAATACGACGGACATCTTGGCGTTAACGTGATTCGCCCATCCAGCACTGAGCAGGCCTATACCATCCTGGTGCGTTTCGACAATATCGACAACCTTTACCGTTGGCTGCATTCGCCCAAGCGCAATCAATATATTGCCGAGGTATCGTCGCTGCTGCAGGAACAGGATCATATTGAAATCCGCCCCGGCGCGGAATTCTGGTTCACGCCAGCCAATACGCAGGTACGCCCGCCCGCCAAGTGGAAACAGTTCCTGATCACCCTGCTGGTGATCTTCCCGTCGACCAATCTGGTGCCGTGGTTTTGGAGCTCGCTGCTGCCGAATCTGCAAGGGACGCTCGGCGGCCACCTGCTCAACGACGCCAGCGTGGTGGCATTAGTGGTGTTCCTGTGGATGCCGATCGTGACGCGCGTCTTTCATCAATGGCTGACCCGTCATTGAGACGGCGTCGGGAGAAAAGTATGAGTAATATCGCCTCATTGATTATCACCAATGGCAAGTTTCATACCGTCGATCGTGACAACCCTAGCGCACAGGCGGTCGCCATCAAGGACGGCAAGTTCCTGGCGGTCGGCAGCCAAAGCGAGGTGATGCGCCACGCCGGTCCACAAACGCAGGTCATCGACTTGCAGGGCCATACCGCCATTCCCGGCCTGAACGATTCCCACCTGCACCTGATTCGCGGTGGGCTTAACTACAACCTGGAACTGCGCTGGGAAGGCGTGCCTTCGCTGGCCGACGCCCTACGCATGCTGAAGGAACAGGCGTTACGCACGCCAAGTCCGCAATGGGTGCGGGTGGTCGGCGGCTGGAGCGAATTCCAGTTTGCCGAACGCCGCATGCCGACGCTGGAGGAAATCAACCAGGCCGCGCCGGATACGCCAGTATTCATCCTGCACCTGTACGATCGCGCTCTGCTCAACCGGGCAGCCCTGAAGGTGGTTGGCTATACCAAAGACACGCCAAACCCGCCGGGCGGTGAAATTCAGCGCGATCGCAACGGCAATCCGACCGGCATGCTGATAGCCAAGCCCAACGCCATGATCCTGTATGCCACGCTGGCAAAAGGGCCGAAACTGCCGTTGGAGCAGCAGGTGAACTCAACCCGTCAGTTTATGCGCGAACTGAACCGTCTCGGTTTGACCAGCGCCATCGACGCCGGCGGTGGCTTCCAGAACTACCCCGACGATTATCAGGTGATTGCCGAACTGCATGAAAAACAGCAGTTGACCATCCGCATCGCCTACAACCTGTTTACCCAACGACCAAAACAGGAGCTGGAGGATTTTCAGCAGTGGACCGATATGCTCAAGCCGGGCCAGGGCACGGATTTTTATCGCCATAACGGTGCCGGCGAAATGCTGGTGTTTTCCGCCGCCGATTTCGAAGACTTTTTGCAGCCACGTCCGGATCTGCCGGCAGGCACCGAGGATGAGCTGGAGCGCGTAGTACGCCACCTGGTCGAACACCGCTGGCCGTTCCGCCTGCATGCCACCTACGACGAATCCATCAGCCGCATGCTCAACGTGTTTGAAAAGGTGAACCGTGAAATCCCGTTTAACGGGCTGCACTGGATTTTTGATCATGCCGAGACCATTTCCGAACGCAATATCGAACGGGTCAAAGCGTTGGGCGGCGGCATTGCGGTACAGCATCGCATGGCCTTCCAGGGGGAGTATTTTGCCGAACGCTACGGCCAGGAAGCCACCCGTCACACCCCGCCGGTGGCGAAAATGCTGGCAGCGGAACTGCCGGTCGGACTGGGTACCGACGCCACCCGCGTTGCCAGCTACAACCCGTGGACCGCGCTGTACTGGCTGGTTTCCGGCCGTACCGTCGGCGGCATGGCGATGTACCACGACGATGCACGGCTGGATCGCGACACTGCGTTGATGCTGTGGACTCAGGGCAGCGCCTGGTTTTCAACCGAACAGGGCAAGAAAGGACAAATCAAGGTCGGGCAACTGGCGGATCTGGCGGTGCTGTCGCAGGACTATTTCAGCGTGCCGGAACAGCAGATCAAGGACATTGAATCGCTGATGACGGTGGTCGACGGCAAGGTGGTGTATGCCGCCGGCAGCTTCTCGCCGTTGGCACCGCCGCCGTTACCGGTGCTGCCGGAATGGTCGCCGGTCAGCCAGGTTCCGGGACATTACCGAGCCGCACCAGTTGCTGCAACGGTCGGCACCGGCGTGCTGAGTCAGGCACATCAATGCTGTGGCCCGTGCGGCGTACACGCACACCAGCATGACCTTGCTCGCCGCTCCAGCATCCCGGTGGCCGATGAACATGCGTTCTGGGGCGCCTTTGGCTGTTCCTGCTTTGCGTTCTAAGCACTGAAGCGGCTAATTGCACGGGCTGCCAGCGTCATACTCTGGCAGCCTGTCAGCTTACTCACCGCCTAACTTGCCAATTCGATAACTCAATAACTTGATAACTTATTAACTCATTAAGCTAGCAGCGTCGCACCTCACCAAGCCGCCATCGCCACTTGCCAGCCTATTAACTTAACAGGTTAATTATTTATTATTGACCTCCAGCCAGCGACGCTGCTGCGCCGACGCGGCAATAGCGTCCAGCACGCAAGAAACTTTCCAGCCTTCTTCAAAATCCGGCCACAGGCGATCGCCGGCGGCGATGCCGTTTACCAGATCGCGCACTTCCACGGTTTTTTGATCGTTGAAACCGATGCCATGCCCGGCGCTGATACAGAATGCGGCATAGTCCGGGTGCTTTGGCCCCACCAGCAGCGTCTTGAACCCTTGCCGTTCGGCGGGTTCATCGTGGCGGTATATCTTCAGTTCCGCCATCCGCTCCTGGGTATAGCTGAGCGTCCCCTTGGTGCCGGTAACCACATAGGTCAGTCCCATCTTGCGGCCGCAGGCAATGCGCGAAGTTTCAATGGTCCCCATGGCGCCACTGGCAAAACGAACCAGTGCGCTGGCCTGATCCTCGTTTTCCACCTCGCACAACCGGGTCGGATGCTGCGGGTCAGGCCGCTGTTTGATCAGGGTTTGCATGTCGCCAGAGACCGCCACGATGTCACCCACCAGATAATGCGCCATATTGACGATATGAGCCGCCAAATCGCCCAATGCCCCAAGGCCGGCGCTGGCCTTGCGGCAATGCCAGTCAATCGGCGTGCGCGGATCGGCCAGATAGTCTTCATTATGGGTGCCGTAAAAATGCACCACCTCGCCGATTTCACCGTTGGCGATAATTTCACGCGCCAGCTGGCTGGTCGGGTTCTTCATATAGTTGAACCCCACCAGCGTCTTAACGCCCCGTTCGCGCGCCGCCTGCACCATAATCGCCGCATCATCGGCATCCAGCGCCAGCGGTTTTTCCGAATAGACATGCTTGCCATGACGAATCGCTTCCAGCGCCATTTCCTTGTGCAGGAAATTGGGCGCACAGATATCCACCACGTCAATGGCAGGATCGGCCACCAACTGCCGCCAATCGCCGGTAGAACGTGCAAAACCAAACTCCACGGCGCGCTGGCTGGCCAGTTCCGGCGTGACTTCCGCCAGCATTTCCAACACCAACTCACCTTTCAGTGGAAAAACCGTGCTTGCCTGTGCATAAGCAATGGCATGGCAGCGGCCGATATAACCGGTGCCAATTAATCCGACGCGAACCTGCTTCATCGTTGTTTCCTCAGCGTTGGGCCAGTCTGTCGCCAGTCGGCCATTAAATGGAACATTTAATTTATTAAAGATTTATATGGAATTAATAATCCAACATCAAGTTAAATGGAAAACAAACGTTGCTATTCGTGATGGCGTTCATGATTCGCCGATTATCAGAAGGAAATTGGATTTTTAGCAGGGTATTGCATCTATCCAAGATGAAACGCAATTGAATATAATGAATTGGAAATTTCATTTTGTGCCGTCATCATGGCCATCTCTGGCGTGCTGAAGGGGATGACAGGTGTGTTGCCTGCGCGATTTTGCTAGCATAATGTCGCGCGTGCAGCGGCCATGCCCTGCACTTCCGCCCTCGCGATTAGAGACGTTAACCATGTCAGCCAAAATACTCATCAGCGCCTGCCTGGCAGGTTTTAAAGTACGTTATAACGGTTCTGACAAGCCGATGGTCGATGCTACGCTGGCTCGCTGGCAGCAGGAAGGCCGTCTGGTGGTATGTTGCCCGGAACTGGCCGCCGGCTTTGCCACACCGCGCCCGCCGGCGGAAATCAGCCCGACGGCCGACGGCGACGCGGTGCTCGCACAACGGGCACAGGTGATCGAAGCCACCGGCAACGACGTCACGGCGCAATATCTGCTTGGCGCACATCTGGCGCTGGAAACGGCCCGTCGACAAGGCTGTCGTTTCGCGCTGCTCACCGACGGCAGCCCGTCCTGCGGCAGCCAGTTGATTTATGACGGCGCCTTCGCCGGGCGCAGCAAGCCCGGCAACGGCGTCACCAGCGCATTGCTGCGTCAACACGGTATTGAGGTGTTCTCGCACCGTCAGATAGCGGCGCTGATCCGGCGCGTCGAACAGCATGAACGGGCTCAGCGCCCGGCAAGATAACTCGACAGCCGCTGGCGCAGGTGGGGGATCCCTTGCGGATGGTGCACGAATTGCTCAACCGCCATCATCTGCCAGTATTGACCTTCCTCACCAAATTGCACTGCGGCAATTTGCTGTGCCGTGATGGTGCCGACCATAAACCAGGTGGCGGGAGAGCCGGCTTGAATGCCGTGATAACGGCGCTGCCACAGCACTTGCTGTGGCGGTAACAGCAGCCCGAACTCTTCCAGCGTTTCTCGCTGTACGCACTGCAACGGCGTTTCGTTGCCTTCGCGTCCACCACCGGGAAGATCCCACAGGCCAGGCCAGGGGATGTCTGAGCGCTCATCGCGTAAATAAACCAGTAGCCGATCCTGATGCAGCAAGGCAATTTTTGCCCCACCGAAACTCTGCGCTTGCATGCCTGCTCCCCCTGACGCCCCGCGCCGTCGATGATAGTCAGCCGCTAGAAATAAACCTCGATGGCATTTCAAGCCATACAGCCCTGATGCAAGCCGAATAATTTAGGGTATAGTAAAAAACGGTTTTTCTACAGGCGAACAGGATCGATGAACTCTCCTTTTTTAGTGACTCCTCAATGGCTTGAACAACACCTTAACGACAGCGATCTGCGGGTGGTCGACGTGCGCATGTCGCCAGTCGGGCTGGTGCCGAAAAAAGACATGCGGGCAGAATTTGCCGCCGGCCACATCCCGGGCGCAGTGTATTTCGACATCGACGCGGTCGCCGACACCGCCACTACCCTGCCGCATATGCTGCCTGATGCCGAGACCTTTGCCGCCGCCGCCGGTCAATTGGGCATCAGCGAAAACAGCACCATTGTGTTTTACGACCAGGGCAATCAGTTTTCCGCACCGCGCGGCTGGTGGACCTTTCGCAGCTTCGGCGCGAAACAGGTTTATGTGCTGGACGAGGGGCTGGACGGCTGGCAAGCGCGCGGCAACGCGTTGGCAACCGGTGATGGCGCTCGCGCGCCGACCCAGTTCAACGCCCGCTTCAACGCCGATGCGCGGGTAAATCTGCGTCAGGTTGAACAGGCGCTGGGCGGCTCGACGCAAATACTCGACGCCCGCGCCGCGCCGCGTTTTTATGGCGACGCGCCGGAACCACGCCCGGGCCTGCACCGTGGCCACATTCCCGGCAGCATCAATATTCCCTATCCGGAGCTGCTGGAAAATGGCCGTTTCAAATCGTTGGAGGCGATGAGACAACTGTTTAGCGATAAGGGGGTCGATCTCAACGGCCCGATTATCACCAGCTGTGGCTCCGGGGTTACCGCTGCGGTGCTGGCGTTTGCGCTGCTTTCACTGCAAGCGCCGCAGGTACGGCTGTACGACGGCTCCTGGACCGAGTGGGGAGCGCTGGACGGCAACCAGCCGATAGCCACCCGCTAAAGCGCCAGCCGTTCAACCACGATCTGCGCCAGACGCTGCACCGCGGCATCTGGCTGATCCTCGGCGCGATGCAGCACCACGCCCAACGGGCTGAGCGCCGGCAACTGCCCGGCAGGCAACGGCGTCACGCCTGCCGGCATGCCGGCCTCGGTACGCACCGTGACTCCCAAGCCAGCGCTGACGGCTGCCCATATGCCATTCAAACTGCGGCTGGTGAAGGCAATACGCCAGGGGATGCCAGCACGATCCAACGCCTGCGTCGCCGCGCTGCGCATCAGGCAGGGTGCATCAAACACCACCAGCGGCAACGGCTGCCCACTGGCTTGCCATGGCGCCACGGCAAACTCCGGCGGCGCTATCCAACGCATCATGCGTTGCCCCAGCGCCTGCTGAAAGGGGGTACTGACGCCGCTATCCCAGGCCAGCGACAAATCAAGCTGCCCGTTGATCACCCAATCAAGCAATTCGGCGTTGCGGGCAATGCGCGCTTCAATGCGCACCCGTGGATGCGCCCGGGCAAAACTGCCAAGCACCTGCGGCAAGAAGGTTTCGCCAAAATCCTCCTGTAACCCGAGCCGTACCGTGCCGTGCAGATCCCAACCGCGCACCGCGCAGGCGGCTTCATCGTTCAACTCCAGCAGCCGACGGGCATAGCCGAGCAGCATTTCTCCCGCTTCGGTCATCACCATGCCACGCCCGGATTTGCGCAAAATCGGCGCCCCCACCTGCTGCTCCAGTTTTTTCAGATGCGCGCTGACGGCGGAAGTCGAACGCCCCAGGCGTTGCGCCGCCCTGGCAAAGCTGCCCAACTCAATGCCGGTGACGAAGCTGCGCAAGTCGTCGAGATCAAAGGTGATACGCCCCATGCTGACCATCCTGATTTTATGGACTATTAGTCAAAATAATGTCGATTTTAATCACAAACATCGCGTGTCAGGCTGGAGCTGTCAACGACTTTCAGGAGAATCATCATGCTTGCCATGCAATACCGCTTTACCCTGCCGGCCGACTATCCGATGGAGATTATCCGCCAACGCATCGCTACCGCCGGCCCGCTGCTCGACAACTGTCCACAGCTGATGATCAAAGCCTATCTTTATGCGCTAAAGGGGGAGCACGGCGCGGAAAACCGCTATGCGCCGTTTTATCTGTGGAACAGCAGTCAGGGCATGAGCGCGTTTTTGCTCGGCCAGGGTTTTGTCGGCTTGACCCAGTCGTTCGGCTGGCCGCAGGTCGACCATTGGCTGCCCTGGCTGGCGCACATCGATCGCGCGCAGTTGACGCACGCGCGCTTTGCCAGCATTGAACGCCGGCCAATCGCTCCCTTCAGCGACCTGTCACGCTTGCGCAGCCGGCAACGCGCCGATCCTCAGGCCGTGGCCAGCATCAGCGCGTTCGACCCCGCCGCCTGGCAGTTGCTGCGCATGCGGCTGTGGCGAACGGCGCCGGCACGGTTGAGCGGTGCGGCCCAGTGGTATGCCGTCGGTCACGTCAGCGCCCCTTTTGACAGCTCCGCAGTAGCCAATCCTCTCTAGCCTCCACCGGGGGCTGGCGATCAAATCGCCACCAGTCCCCGTACGCCGTCCCGCTCCATCTCGCCGCCGCTACCGCGCTGTACAATCTGGCCGCGCGACATCACCAGATAGCGATCCGCCAGTTCGGCGGCGAAATCATAGAATTGTTCCACCAGTAAAATGGCCATGTCTCCCTGCGCCGCCAACTGTGTGATCACCGTGCCGATCTCTTTGATCACCGAAGGCTGGATACCTTCGGTCGGCTCATCAAGGATCAGCAGCCGTGGCCGACAGGCCAGTGCGCGGCCAATCGCCAACTGCTGTTGTTGCCCACCGGACAGATCGCCGCCACGCCGCTGCTTCATCTGTTCCAACACCGGGAACAGCTGGTAGATCTGCGTCGGTACCCGTTTCGCCGCGCCGCCGGAAAAGCGCGCCAACCCCATCAGCAGGTTTTCCTCTACCGTCAGGCGCGGGAATATCTCGCGCCCCTGCGGCACATAGGCGATGCCGGCCTGTACCCGCTGGTGCGGTTTACGGCTATTGATGGTTTTGCCCTGCCAGACAATGTCGCCGCTCTTCGCCGGCACCAGCCCCATCAGGCACTTCAACAGGGTCGTTTTTCCCACGCCGTTACGCCCCAGCAGGCAGGTGACTTCACCGATCGGCACCTCAAAAGACAGCCCGCGCAAAATATGACTGCCGCCGTAAAACTGATTCAGTTCGCTAACGTGCAACATGGCTATGTTCCCTCTTTGATTGGCTCAGCGCCCCAGATAGACCTCGATCACCTGCTCGTCAGCCTGTACCTGCGCCAGGGATCCCTCTGCCAGAACCTGCCCCTGATGCAGTACCGTCACGTGGTCGGCAATGCTTTCGACAAACCCCATGTCATGCTCCACCACCATCAGCGAATGGCTGCCGGCCAGCGATTTGAACAGTTCAGCGGTATATTCAGTTTCGGCATCGGTCATACCGGCAGCCGGTTCATCAAGCAGTAGCAGGTGCGGCTCCTGCACCAACAGCATGCCGATTTCCAGAAACTGTTTTTGCCCGTGCGACAGCAGCCCCGCCGGGCGGTGTCGTTCATGGCTCAGCCTGAGGGTTTTCAGCATCTGGTCAATGCGATCGCGCTGTTCGCCGTTCAGTTTGGCACGCAGGCAGGCCCACACCGATTTCGGGTTTTTCTGCGCGATCGCCAGGTTTTCAAACACCGTCAGCGCTTCGAATACCGTCGGCTTTTGAAACTTGCGGCCAATGCCGCTCTGCGCGATGCGGATCGGATCCATCGTCGTCAGATCGCGCGTTTGATCGTAAAACACCCGCCCGCTGTCCGGCCGCGTTTTGCCGGTGATCACGTCCATCAAGGTGGTTTTACCGGCGCCGTTAGGCCCGATCACACAGCGCAACTCGCCGACGCCGATCTGCAACGACAGATCGCGCAGCGCGTGAAATCCGTCGAAGCTGACGTTGATCTTGTCCAGCAGCAGGATCGGATCGGTCTGCGTGCGACGTTTGTCGGCCGGCAGTGGGTGGGTAAACAGTGGCTCGCTAATCTGCATCGAACTCATCAGGACTTCCTCCTGCGCAGCAAACCCATCACGCCGCGCGGTAGAAACAGCGTCACCAGGATAAACATCAGCCCGAGGAATAACTGCCAATATTCCGGTATCGCCATGGTGAACCAGCTTTTGGCGCCGTTGACGATACCCGCGCCGAGCAGCGGCCCCACCAACGTGCCACGCCCGCCGAACGCCACCCAGATCGCCGCCTCGATCGAATTGGTCGGCGACATTTCGCTCGGGTTGATGATACCGACCTGTGGGACATACAGCGCGCCGGCCAGCCCACACAGCACCGCCGACAGCGTCCAGACGAACAGTTTGAATCCCTTTGGATCATAGCCGCAGAACATCAGGCGATTTTCTGCGTCGCGTACCGCCGTCAGCACGCGGCCGAATTTGCTGCGCGCCAGCGCAAAGCCTAACGCCAGACTGGCGACCAGCAGCAGTACCGTGGCCAAAAACAGCGCCACGCGCGTGCCGGTAGCGGTGATGGAGAAGCCGAGCAACGTGGTGAAACCGGTAAAACCGTTGTTGCCGCCAAAGCCGGTTTCATTACGAAAGAACAACAGCATGCCGGCATAGGTCAGCGCCTGGGTCATGATAGAGAAATAGACGCCCTTGATTTTGGAGCGGAAGGCAAAGTAACCAAACAGCCAGGCCAGCCCCCCCGGCACCAGTACGATCAGGCACAGCGCCCAGGCGAAGTATTGCGTACCGCTCCAGAACCACGGCAGTTCGCTCCACGACAGGAAGGACATAAACGCCGGCAGGCCGTCGCCGGCCGCCTGGCGCATCAGGTACATGCCCATGGCATAGCCACCGAGCGCAAAGAACAGCCCATGGCCAAGCGACAGCAGTCCGGCATAGCCCCACACCAGATCCAGCGCGACGGCCACCACCGCATAGCACAGGATTTTGCCCACCAGCGTCAGCGTATAGGTGGAGATCGCCAGCGGGTGTTCCGCCGGCAGTAGCGCCAGAAACGGCATGCTCATCAGCGCCAGCAACAGCAGTCCGCCGAGGCTCCAGGCGACGCGCGGCGCTTTTTGCAGTCCGGTCACGGTCAATGGTTGGCTCATCAGTCAATCACCCTGCCCTTAAAGGCAAACAGCCCTTGAGGACGCTTTTGAATAAACAGAACGATCAGCGCCAGGATCAGGATTTTGCCCAATACGGCGCCCAGTTGCGGCTCGAGGATTTTGTTGACAATACCGAGTCCCAGCGCGGCCACCACCGTGCCGGCCAATTGCCCAACGCCCCCCAGCACCACCACCAGAAATGAATCGATGATATATCCCTGCCCCAGTTCCGGCCCAACGTTACCGAGCTGCGACAGCGCCACGCCGCCCAACCCGGCGATGCCGGAACCGAGACCGAACGCCAGCATGTCAACACGCCCGGTCGGCACGCCGCAGCACGCGGCCATGGCGCGGTTTTGCGTTACCGCACGCACGTTCATGCCGAGCCGGGTTTTATTCAGCAACAGCCAGGTAAACACCAGCACCAGCGCCACAAACACCATTACCGCGATGCGGTTCCACGGCAGCACCAGGTTGGGCAACAGTGCGATCCCGCCGGACAGCCAGGCGGGGTTGGCCACCTCCACGTTCTGTGTGCCAAACAGCATCCGCACCAGTTGGATCAACATCAGGCTGATGCCCCAGGTCGCCAGCAACGTTTCCAGCGGCCGGCCATACAAGTGGCGAATCACCGTGCGCTCGAGCGCCATGCCAATCGCCGCGGTCACGGCAAACGCCACTGGCAGCGCCACCAGCGGATACAGCGCCAGCCACTGCGGTGCGAACTGCTGAAACAGCCCCTGAACCAGATAGGCGGCATAGGCGCCGAGCATCAGCATCTCGCCGTGAGCCATGTTGATTACCCCGAGTAAACCGTAGGTGATCGCCAGTCCGAGCGCCGCCAAAAGCAGGATCGATCCCAGCGACAGCCCGGCAAACGCCTGACCGATCAGATCGCCGATCATCAGTCGGTGCTTGATGCTGTCCAGACTCTGCTGCGCGGCGGCCCGCACCGCGGCATCCGGCTCGTTGGCCGCCTGTGTCAGCGTTTGCAGACGCGCCAGGGTTTGCGCATCGCTCGAACTGCCCAGCAACTTCACCGCGTTCAGCCGCACCTGCGGGCTGTCGGCAGCCAGTTGCAGGTTGGCCAGCGCCACGCTCAACGCCAGGTGAACCTCCGCGTTCTGCTCCACCGCCAGCCGTCGGCTTAGCAACGGCAACTGGTCGCTTTGTGCCTCGCGTTGCAGCGCGGTGGCCGCCTGCAATCGCAGTTGTGCATCGTCACTGACCAGGCGGTGCGCCGACAGGGCATTGGCGATCAGGATGCGCAGCCGGTTATTCAGCCACACTTTTTTCACCGTCCCCTGCGCTGCGGCATCCCCCTCCAGCGGCAGCAGTTTATCGCCCTGCTGGACGAACGCCTGCCCGGCGCCGTCAATCACCACCTTTTCCTGCTTCAGCGCCTGTAACAATGGCAGCCGTGCAGCGTCCGGCTCGGCGGCCCACGCCTGCAGCAATCGCGCCTGCTGAGCGCGGCTGGCGGCGGCAAAATCACTGGCCGGTCCGGCCTGTGCCCAGAGCGGCAGGCAACACAGCAGCCATAACCACGGCCGCAGTCTGGATAAGCTCAATAATGGCATTGGCTGTCTCTCCGTTGCGCCGGGCGTACCCGGCCTTGGCTTTGCCTGGTCGGCAAACGGCGCGGCACGCCGCGCCACTGCCGACCAATGGCATTACTTACCGCCCTTCACCGGGCTGTCTGGCTTTTTGTCGTTGCCGGCAATAAACGGGCTCCACGGTTGCGCACGCACCGGCTGGTCGGTCTGCCACACCACGTTGAACTGCCCGTTGTCTTCGATTTCACCGATCATTACCGGTTTGTGCAGATGGTGATTGGTGCTGTCCATGGTCAGGGTAAAGCCCGACGGCGCGGCAAAGCTTTGCCCGGCCATCGCGGCGCGCACTTTATCCACGTCGGTGGTGCCGGCTTTTTCCACCGCCTGCGCCCACATATGGATGCCGACGTAGGTCGCTTCCATCGGATCGTTGGTTACGGCACTGGCGTAATTTGGCAGGTTATGCGCTTTGGCATAGGCGCGCCATTCGGCGACGAACTTGCGGTTGACCGGGTTATCCACCGACTGGAAGTAGTTCCACGCGGCCAGATTGCCCACCAGCGGCTTGGCGTCGATGCCACGCAGCTCCTCCTCGCCGACCGAGAAGGCGATCACCGGTACCTCGGTGGCTTTCAGTCCCTGATTGGCCAGTTCTTTATAGAACGGCACGTTGGAATCGCCGTTGATGGTGGAGATCACCGCAGTTTTGCCACCGGCGGAGAACTTCTTGATGTTGGCGACGATGGTTTGGTAATCGCTATAGCCGAATGGCGTATACACTTCCTCGATATCTTTATCCTGTACCCCCTTCGAATGCAGGAAGGCGCGCAGGATCTTGTTAGTGGTGCGCGGGTAGACATAGTCGGTACCCAGCAGGAAGAAGCGCCTGGCGCTGCCGCCGTCTTCGCTCATCAGGTACTCCACCGCCGGGATCGCCTGCTGGTTTGGCGCCGCGCCGGTATAAAACACGTTGGGTGACATTTCTTCGCCTTCATACTGCACCGGGTAGAACAGCAGGCCGTTCAGCTCTTCAAACACCGGCAGCACCGATTTGCGCGACACCGAGGTCCAGCAGCCAAACACCACCGCCGCTTTATCCTGCGTCAGTAACTGGCGCGCCTTTTCGGCGAACAGCGGCCAGTTGGAGGCCGGATCGACCACCACTGGTTCAAGCTTTTTGCCCAATACGCCCCCCTTGGCGTTGATATCCGCAATGGTCATCAACGCCACGTCTTTCAATGGCGTTTCAGAAATGGCCATGGTGCCGGACAGCGAGTGCAGGATACCGACCTTGATGGTGTCGGCGGCCTGTACGCTCCAGGCGATACCCATGCCGATCACGCTGGCGGACAGAGCGAAAGCCTTGATAAAATGACGACGTTGCATAGTGCGACTCCTGGTGAAATGAGATGAATGCCTGCCCTGTCAACGCCGCGCCTGATGCAGCATATGCAGGGTTATTTTTCGTACTTCGGCCTTGCTGACGGCAATGTGATTAGCGAGCAGCGTTTGTGCCTCCTCAGTGCGGTGTTGCAAAATCGCCTGCAAAATCGCGGCGTGTTCGTTATAGGTCGCCTCGATACGCGGCCCCTGGGTAAAGTCCAGCCGACGAATGATGCGAATCTTCTCGGTGACGTCACGATGAATGCGCGCCATTTCCCCGTTACCGGCGGCAGCGACCAGCGTCAGGTGAAATTGCTCATCGTGCAGCGCCACGGTTTTGCCCTCTTCCAGCCGCGGGTCATGCAGCCAGAACGCCGCCAGTTCCGTCAGCGTCGGCGGCGTTTCCCCCACTGACCGGGCACACAGGCGCTTCACCGCTTCCCGCTCCAGCACGATGCGCAGGTCGTACAGCTCCTCGAAATAGGCAAAATCGAACGGGCGCACCTGCCAGCCGCTGCGAAAATGCACGTCGACATAGCCCTCCCGTTCCAGCCAGAACAGCGCCTGGCGTACCGGCGTACGGCTGACGTCCATACGTGCGGCGACGTCGCTTTCGCTGAAACGGTCGCCCGGCAGCAGCCGAAACTCAAAGATGTCGTCCTTGAGCTGCAAATAGATGCGCTCCGCCAGCCCCTCCGGCCGTGTCTTGTTGTGGTGATTGGCGATTTGCATACGCTTCCTCTCTGTCCCGTGGGTATTCGCCCGGCTCCGCAAAGCCTGTGCGCGTCGCTCAGCTGGCGTGTTCCAGCCACAGCAACGCATCGCCCGGGCCTACCGGCCTACCGGGCTGGCAACTGATGCGCTTGACCACGCCGGCGCGCGGCGCGGTGACCGCCAGTTCCATTTTCATCGCTTCCACCACAATCAGCGGTTGGCCCGCTTCGACCGACTGGCCCGGTTCGACCAGGATTTTCCACACGTTGCCATTCAAATCGGCGCTGACCAGATAGCCGTCGATCTGGCTGTCGTCCTCCACCGGCGGCAAGAGTTGCGCTTCCGGCTCGGCATCTTCAGCCTGCCAGCGCGCCACTTCGCTGCGAAATGCCTGCTGCTGACGCTGCTGGAACTCGGCGATCTGCCCGGCGTTATCCACCAGGAAACGGTTGTATTCGGCGAAGTCGAACTCACCGGGTTCAATGCGGATTTGCATGCGCCCCTCACGGAACGCCTCGCGCTGCTGTTCCAACTCCTGTTCGCTGACCGGATAAAAGCGCACCTGGTCGAAGAAGCGCAGCAGCCACGGCTGCCCGGTGGAGAACTGCGAGTTTTTCAGGTACTTGTTCCAGATCGGCAGCGTGCGCCCGACCAATTGATAGCCCCCCGGCGAATCCATGCCGTAAATGCACATATACATACCGCCGATGCCTACCGTCCCTTCGGCGGTATGGGTTCGCGCCGGGCTGTATTTCGAACTCAGCAGGCGATGACGTGGATCGACAGGCACCGCGCAAGGCGCGCCGAGATAGACGTCGCCAAGCCCGAGGATCAGGTAACTGGCGTCGAAGATGATGTCACGCACCCGTTCACGCTGGCTCAGCCCATTAATCCGCTGAATGAAATCGACGTTGTTGGGCAGCCATGGTGCGCTGGAGCGCACGGTTTGCTGATAGCGATCCACCGCCCCCAGCGTGGCGGAATCCTCAAACGCCATCGGTAAATACACGATGCGCGTCGGCACCTTCAGGTTGCTGACGTCAGCCAACGCCAGTTCGCGCGTCAGCAGGCGCGCCACCAGATCGCGCTGACCGATAACCCGACTGTCGTAGCGAACCTGCAGCGAGCGAACCCCCGGCGCCAGCTCTTCCACACCAGCGATCGGCTGCTGCTCCAGCGATTGCATCAGCAGATGAATACGCAGCCGCGATGCCAGATCCAGCACGTTGTCGCCGTACTCCATCAGCAGGTAGCCGTCCCCCGCCTGGCGATACACCACCGCCGGTCGCCCCTGCTCTGCGGGCAGCGCGGCAACGATGGTCGCCGACGTCGTATCGCCCGGCGTCAACGCCGGAGCCGGTAGAGTAATGGCCTTGATCGCCGCCAGCGCTTCAATGCTGCCGAGCTGCGCCTGCTCCAGCGACTGCGCCTGCTTGAAGCCAATCGGATGGAAACGGATGCGATCGCCCGGTTTCACCTGACCGACTTTCCACAGTTCGGCCTTGGCAATGGTTACCGGGCAGACGAAACCACCGAGGCTCGGCCCGTCGCGAGTGAGGATCACCGGGAAGTCACCGGTGAAGTTGATGGCGCCGATGGCGTATTCACAATCATGCACGTTGGAAGGATGCAGCCCCGCTTCGCCGCCGTCCTGCCGTGCCCAGTCGGGTTTTGGCCCGGATAGCCGCACGCCAAGACGGTTGGAGTTGTAATGCACCTGCCATTCGCTGGCAAAAAAGGTTTCAATCGATTGTGGGGTGAAGAAATCCGGCGCGCCGTGCGGCCCATACAGCACGCCAATATTCCAGACCTCGCCATACTGCGGGATCAGGCTGTCGTCCATCGCCTGCGGCGCGGCGATCGGTGCCGGCGTGCTGCTGGCAGACAGCTCTGGCTGGGCGATGGCCAGCATGTCGGCAACCCGCAGAATGCGGCCGGCATGGCCGCCAAACTGGCCGAGTGCGAAGGTGGAACGGCTGCCGAGATACATCGGCACGTCAAAGCCGTTGCGCACTGCCAGATAGGTTCGACAGCCGTGGCGCGCCCGGCCGAGCGTCAGTCGCTGCCCGGCACGCACCGCGATCGGTTGCCAATAGGTCAATGGTTCGCCGTCCAGCTCTGCCGGGCAGTCGGCGCCGGTCAGGGCAATGGTGGCCGCGCAGTGAAAACGCAGCGTCGGGCCTTGCAGGGTGAACTCCAGCCCGGCGGCACTCGGATGGTTGCCGACGATGCGGTTGGCCAGACGGAAAGCAAAATCATCCATCGGCCCGGACGGCGGCACGCCGATATCCCAATACCCCAGCCGGCCGGGATAGTCCTGTACACTGCTGTAAGTGCCGGGTTGCAGCACTTCAATGCAGTGCGCCTGGTAACTGAAGTCGTCGAGCATCCTCGTCCAGACGTCGCCGTGACGGAACGCCTCGGTCGCCACGATCTGGCGCAGGTAATCCAGATTGGTGGCAATGCCGTGCAGTTGCGTGGCGCCCAGCGCCTGCTGCATTTTCGCCAGCGCCTGCGCCCGATCGTCGCCATACACGATCAGCTTGGCGATCATCGGATCGTAAAACGCCGATACTTCGCTGCCGGTACTGACCCAGCTGTCAACCCGCACGTCAGGCGGGAAACTGACCTCGGTCAGTACGCCGGGGCTTGGCTGGAAGTTTTTCAGCGGGTCTTCGGCATAAATGCGCACCTCGATCGCCGCGCCCTGCGGAGCGCGTTGCAACGCCGCCCAGTCCAAATCGTCACCCGCCGCCACCTGTAGCATACATTCGATCAGATCCAGGCCGGTTACCGCTTCGGTCACCGGGTGCTCAACCTGTAGTCGGGTGTTCACCTCCAGAAAGTAAAACTCGTCGCGCTCGCCGTCATAGATAAACTCCACCGTGCCAGCGCTGCGATAGTTGACCGATTCACCCAGTGCAATCGCCGCGCGATGCAGCGCCTGCCGGGTCGCCTCGGGCAGATTTGGCGCCGGCGTTTCTTCCACCACTTTCTGGTTGCGCCGCTGCAATGAGCAGTCTCGTTCGCCAAGCGCCAGCACGCGCCCCTGACCATCGCCAAAGATTTGCACTTCCACGTGGCGCGCCCGTTCGACGCAGCGTTCAACAAACGCACCGGCGTCGCGGAAGAACTGTTGTCCCATACGCTTCACACCGTCGTAGGCTTCCCGCAGCGCGGCCTGATCATCGCAGCGCGACAGGCCAATACCGCCACCGCCGGCGGTACTTTTCAGCATCACCGGGTAACCGATGTGTGCCGCCGCTTCAACCGCTGCCTCTACGCTATCCAGCAGACCGGTGCCCGGCGTCATCGGCACCCCGGCGAGCGCCGCCAGTTCACGGGCGCGGTGCTTGAGGCCAAATTCGCGGATCTGCCGGGCGGTCGGGCCAATAAACGCGATGCCGGCCGCCTCGCAGGCCTCGGCAAATTCGGCGCTTTCCGACAGGAATCCGTAACCGGGATAAATCGCCTGCGCGCCGCTCTGCGCCGCCGCAGCCAGGATCTTGTCAATGCACAGGTAACTGTCTGCGGCCTTTTCGCCACCCAGCGCTACCGCGCAATCGGCGTCGGTGACGTGTGGTGCATGGCGATCGGCAGCGGAATACACTGCGACGCTGGCGATCCCCAGACGTTTCAGGGTGCGGATCGCGCGGCAGGCAATTTCGCCACGGTTGGCAATCAATACGGTGGTAAACATTATGAAATCCTTATGTATCCAGAACGTTTCCGGCCCCGATCGCCGTCGACAAACGGGGAGCATCCGGCCATCAGCGATGTCAGCAACCGGGAGCGTCGCTTGCACCCACGTCATCGCGGCTCGCCAGTTGGCGGGTGTAATTTCTCCAGCCACCGAAGTCGGTAATATCCACGGCGGCGGTCAACGCAGCCGGCTCGCAGATAAAACCCTTCACCCGGCGACCATCCGCCAGCAGCAGCGTACCGATACCCAACGGCGCCGGGATCTCGGCCAAAAACTCGCCAACGCGCGCCAGCGGGATATCCCACAGTTCAACGTCGATCGCCGCGCCGCTCTGCGCCTTCACCAGCCCCGGTTTGGGTGGCTGGGTGTCAGCCAGCGCATACAGCCGGTAGCACGGCGCGGTGGTGGTTTGCTCCACCCACACCGCCTGGCGCCGGGTTAATTGGCCGTTGAGCGGCATACCGCTAAGGTGAGCGCCCACTACGGCCAGCCGCAGATGCTGTGGGGAAGGCGCCAGCGCCGGCTGCGGCGACATGCCGCGAGCGGTAGCCCCCAGCGGCCAGTCTTGACCTTGCTGCCAGCGCTGGCCAAACGCCGCCAGCGCCCGATCGTGCCAGGCCGGTGCGATCAGCGTGATACCCGCCGGCAGACCGTCGGCGCGCATCGGCGCCGGCAGCGCCAACGCGCAAAGGTCAGCCAGATTGGTGAAATTGGTATAGGTGCCAAACTGTGAATTAAACAGCACCGGTTCCTGCGCCATTTCCGCCAGAGTGCGGATGGTCGGTGAGGTTGGCACCACCAGCGCATCAAACTGCGCCAGTTGCCGGTTAATCTGGCGCGCCAGTTCGGCACGCAGGTATTCCGCCTTGTAGGCGTCGCAGGCGCTGTATTGCTGGCCGTTACCGAGGATGCCGCGCACCACCGGATCGATGGCGTCGGGGTGGCTGCTGAGCAGGCCTTCCACCGCCACGGTGCGTTCTGCCACCCACGGGCCGTAGTAGAGCTGCTCCGCCAGCACGCGAAACGGCGTAAAATCCAGTGGTTCTAGCCGCACGCCGGCGGCCTGTAATTGGTCCAGCGCCGCCTGGAATGCCCGTTCGGCCTGTTTGTCGCCAAAGAACTCCAGCGTTTGCGGCACGGCAAAGCGCGGCGCGTGTGGCAAGTCCGCCGGGGCAGTGGCCGGATTGGCGCGAGAATAGGCGTCGTCGGCGTGATAACCGCCGGCCAGCTCGGCGACCAGCGCCGCATCGGCCACCGTCAGCGCAAAAACCGATACGCAGTCATTGAGTCGACACGCCGGCACCACGCCACGATTCGACAGCCAGCCTTTGGTCGGCTTCAGCCCGACGATGTTATTGAAGCCGGCCGGTACACGTCCGGAACCGGCGGTATCGGTGCCCAGCGAAAAAGGCGTCAGCCCACGCGCCACCACCGACGCCGAACCTGAGCTGGATCCGCCGCTGACGTACAGCGGGTTAATGCTGTTGACCACCGCACCGTGCGGGGAGCGAGTACCTACCAATCCGGTAGCGAACTGGTCAAGGTTGGTCTTGCCGATAACGATGGCACCGGCGGCACGCAGCCTGGCAACCACTTCTGCATCCGCCTTGGCCTGATAGGCGAACGCCGGGCAGGCAGCCGACGTTGGCCAGCCGCCCACGTCGATATTGTCTTTCACCGCGAACGGTATGCCAAACAGCGGCAAGCGGCTGAGATCCCCCGCCACCGCCTCCAGCCGTTGTGCCAATTGGCGATACTGCGCCTGGCGGCGCTCGGCGTCAGCCAGACAGATCCAGGCGTTGTCTTGCGCGTCGAGGCCGTGCAACAGCGCATCGATGGTCAGGCGCACGCAGGCGATACGTTCGGCGCTCGGCTGGGTCTGGTAGTAATGCTGCCATTCGCTGAGGGTAAAACCGTGTTGCTTTACTGGCTGGGTCATCGGCTGAATTCCATCTAGTACACAAGATTGAATTCAGCTGAGCAACCCGCGTGCCAGTTTTTCATCCACATGATTTTAAATGATTAAATAAAAATTCATTACGAAACGGACAAAAAGCATGCACCAGCGGCGCGCAGGGGGCGAACAAAAAAGGTGCAAAAAAAAAGCACCTCGAGAGAGGTGCTGGAGATTGCCACGAGCCGATGCGTTAGCGGCCCGGCACGGATTATGCGCCGCGTACGCGCTGCGCCAGCCCTTTCAGGAAGTAGCGCAGCATCTGATCGCCGCATGGGCGGTAGTTCTTGGTGCCCTGCTTGCGGAACAGCGCGCTCAGCTCCGGCTTGGAGATACGGAAATCAACGGCGGTGAAGATCTGGAACAGATCGGTGTCTTTCAGTTCAAACGCCACGCGCAGTTTCTTCAGCACCAGGTTATTGGTGATCGGCAGCTCTACCGGCGGTGCCGGGAATTTGTCATCCTTGCCGCGTTTAAAGAACACCAGGCCGTTCAGGAAATGCGCCATCACCTCGTCGGGGCATTTTTCAAAGCCCGGTTCGCCTTCTTTGATGACATAAGCGCCCATCGCCGCGACATCAACGTCAAAACCGTCCAGTTTGACGATCTCAACCATTTTTGCGTCGTTAATGCTCAGCATGTAGCGCACACTGCGCAGGACGTCATTGTTAATCATGGAATTGCCTTTAGCTGGTAAAGCGGGAAGACGCGCGGCGCGACATGGAAAGGCTGCCGCACGCCTTGAATATGTGCGGCAGTATAGGGATCGGTAAGGGGTTTCTCAATCGATTTGGCTTTTTTGCTGATACAGCGGAATGTCTTCGCCAATAATGTATTTGTTGCGCAGTACCGAAGAAACCTTGTCCATGGTCATCACCACCGCCACCAGCAGCAGCGTGATAAACATCACCACGTCCCAGTTCCACAGCCGCATGTTTTCGGCATACACCAGCCCGATACCGCCGGCGCCGACAAAGCCCAGCACCGCCGCAGAACGGGTATTGGATTCAATCTGATACAGGCTGAGTGCCAGAAAAGTAGGAAACGACTGGGTAAAGATGCCGTAGCGATGTTTCTGCAAACCGTTGGCGCCCACTGCCGTCAGGCCACGCCCCGGCGACTTGTCCACCGCTTCATGCCCTTCGGCATACAGCTTGCCCAACAAGCCGACGTCCTGCACCACAATCGCCAGCACCCCGGCCAGTGGCCCCATGCCGACGGCGCGCACGAAAATCAGCCCCCAGATCGCCATATCGATGCCACGTAGCAGATCCAGCAAGCGGCGCACCAGCGCAGCGATCGGCCGCAACAGCGGCGTCGACATCACGTTGCGTGCCGCCAGGAACGACAGCGGCAATGCCAGCAGCGTCGCGGTCAGCGTACCGGCAAACACAATGCCGATGGTGATGAAGATCTGCTGGAAATAATAGCCGAACGGCCAGTTGACGAAGTCATGCCAGACGAACATACGCATAAAATAGCGGCCGATTTGCTGGCAGCCATTCAGCAACTGCGGCCAGGAAATGCCGAAGAACAGAAAGAAGAACAGATAATATACGCCGATCGCCGCAGCAATCAGGCCCAGGGTACGCAGGTAACGGCGCTGCTGCGAAAAAATGACCGTATGCTGCCGTTGCAAGGTCTGTAACCGTTCTGCGGAAACCGTTTGTCCGAGCATCATTTGCCCCCCTCCACCACGCGTTTGCGCAGTTCGCCGGAGATGTAGTCCAGCAATGACACCACCACGATAATCAGCAGCAGCGTCATGCTGACCTGATCGTAACGGTCCAGTTTGATATTGGTCATCAGTTCCTGACCGATGCCACCCGCCCCCACCAATCCCAGAATGGTTGACTGGCGGAAGTTGATTTCCAGGCGCATGAAACTGTATGACAGAAACACCGGCTTGACCTGCGGCCACAGGCCAAAACGCATGCGTTGCAGCGGCGTCGCACCACAGGCGACCAGTCCACGCACCGGTTTGTTGGAACTGGTTTCCAGCGCTTCGTAAAACAGCTTGGTCAGGCTGCCGATGGTGTGCAGCGCCAGCGCCATAAAGCCCGGTATCGCGCCAATGCCAAACGCCATCACAAACATCACCGCCCAGGCCAGCTCCGGCATGGTACGCAAAAAGGCCACCAGTGTGCGAATGGCCATGCGCAGCGACGCCGGGCTATGGGTGTTGTTGGCAGCCAGAAACGCCAGCACGCCGGCAACCAGCACCGACAGCAGGGTTGCCGCCAGCGCCAGATTCAGTGTCTCCCACAGCAACGGCAGCTGGATATGCAGGCGGTAGCCCCAATAGGCCAACGAGCCTTCGGTATGGCCATCGGCGAACAGGCGATCCCAATGCAGGATCGGCAGCGTTTCGGCAAGGTAATCAAAGAAATTCGGTAGCGATACCCATACGGTATGCAAATTGAACTCGGCCAGCTTGCCGGCGCCAAGATAGAGTACCGCCAGCGTCAGCGACCATATCAGCGTTTCACGCTTTTGTTTGCTGCGAACCCGCTGGTAATAATGCGCAAAATCTGTATTCAAAATAACTCACCGTCAGAGACTGAACCGCACGGTCCACGTTAACCTGTTGATGCCAATCGGGCGCGGCGTACCGCGCCCCGTGCTTGAACCTCCGGCGCTGGTTTAACGTTCGCCTTTCGCCAACGCGCGCTTCAGGTCAATCACCGGCTGGTATTCCGCCAGCGTGGTTTCGCCAATGTGCTGCTTACCGCCCATCGCCTTGATAAAGCAACCGTGATCTTCCTTATCCAGCTTTTTGATCGCCGCCACGACCTTGGCCTTGAAGTCGGCCGGCAGTGCATTGCGCACCAGGATCGGGCCGTTCGGGATCAGCGGGGATTGCCAGATGATACGGATCTTTTTCATCAGATCCGGCTGATCCATGCGAATCATGCGGGTGAACGCGCCACTGGTATAACCGGTGTTGTAATCGCCAATCAGCGATGTCCAGGTGACGGCGCCTTCAAACTGGCCGTTCAGCACGCCGAGAATGTCCTGCTCATGGCCGCCGGAAAAGGTCACGCTAGAGAAAAAGCCGTTGTATTTATTGTCCGAGTTACCGCCAAACAGCTGTTTGAAGCTGTGATCTGGCATCAGGAAGCCGGAGGTAGAATCCGGATCGGCAAAACCGAACGATTTGCCTTTCAGATCTTCCAGTTTCTGGTAAGGACTGTCGGCTTTGACCACCACCACCGAATGGTAACCCCGCGACTGATCGACATCGTCGACGGCAATGCCGACCAGATCGACCGCCTGCGGATCCTTGATATACACCGAGGCGAACGACGCTGGCGACATGCTGAGCACCAGGTCGATCTTGCCGCCCAACAGCCCCTGGATCACGCCGGAATAGTCGGATGAGTTACGCAGTTTGGTATCAACTTTCAGCTCCTTGTCAAAGAACTGCTTTACGCACTGGTTGTCGCCAATCTGCTGGGTGGCGTTCTGACCGCCGAGAATGCCTAAATTAAGCTCTTTGGGCGCGTCCGCAGCGCCAGCGTTAAATACCATCATCGCGCCGGCCATCATGGTGGTCAGACTGAATACTTTTTTCATTGCTGTAGCCTTTTAAATTAATGTATTTGATTAACGTCTTCGCCGTACAACTGGTGCAAAATCCGGTCATTCAGCTGTGATGGATGACCGTCAAAAACAATTTTCCCCTGCGCGATACCAATCACCCGCGTGCAGTATTCCTGCACCAGTTCCACCGAGTGCAGGTTCACCATCACCGCGATGTCGTTCTCGCTGACTTTCTGCAATGCGTCCATAATGCGGCGGGTGTTCTTCGGATCCAGCGAGGCAACCGGCTCGTCGGCCAGCAGGATCTTCGGGTTCTGCATCAATGCGCGGCAAATCGCCACGCGCTGCATCTGCCCGCCGGACAGGTTTTCGGCCCGCTGCAGCGCATGCGGCAACATATTGAGCCACTGCAACAGTTCGATGGCGCGCGCACGATCGGCGTCGTCGAATACTTTAAAAAAGGATTTGAGCGTAGAGGTATGGCTGAGCCGCCCGAGCAACACGTTGGTAATCACGTCCAGACGCGGCACCAGGCAGAAATCCTGGAAAATCATGCCGCAACAGGCCCGCCATTGGCGCATCTGGCGGGCGGAAAGTTGCGCGATGTCCTGCGCCACGCCGGCTTCGTCAAAGTGCAGCATTTCACCGCAGCTGGAAGGAATGGTGCCGTTGAGCGTGTGCAGCAGCGTGGATTTGCCGGCGCCAGAGCGGCCGATCACCGCGACAAATTCGCCGGCGTGCAAATCGAAATTGATATCGTCCAATACCCGCTGCTGGGATTTATAGGCTTTACCCAGCCCTTTGACCGCCAGGACTTTGCGCAGTGGGATCGGCTGTTGCCCTGGGAAATCGGTTGTTGCAAGTTTTAACTGTGCCTGAGCCATAAGCCATCTCTCATTGGTTAGGTTGGCTATTCGTTATCGGCACCTATTAAGGGATAAGTTTATGACATCTGGATGATGGTTTTATGGCCGGAAAATGACGGCCGAGCGACGGGTGCCGTATGCTGCGCCCGTCGCTGGCAAGCGGGAAGGCATTATTCAGCTGAAATGAATTACGCCTTTAATCAATGATTTATTGTTGATCACGTCGCTTTCATAACGTTGTGCCAGGGTGTCGAAGTCAAAATGATGCGACAGCATCATGTCAGCGGTGATGCTGCCGGCTGCCATCAATCGGCCTACCTTGACGAAGTCCTCATGGGTGGCGTTGCGGCTGCCCATCAAGGTGGTTTCCTTTTTATGGAACTCCGGATCGGAGAAGCTGAATTCGCCTTTGAACAGCCCAACAAACACGATGCTACCGCCATGGCGAATCAGGTTAACGGTGTTATTCATCGCCCGCTGATTGCCGGTGGCATCAATCACCTTTGCTGCCAACCGGCCATCAAACTGCTCGCGTAGCGCCGCGTCGAACCCTGCCTGCGCCGGATCCAGCGTGGCGACGCCGAGCACCTGCGCAACATGCGCCCGCCGCTGTTCACTGGTATCGGCCACCACGACCCGGGCGCCGTCCGCCAGGGCAATCGCCGCCACGCCAAGACCAATCGGCCCGGCTCCGACCACCAGCAGATGATCGTCGGCAACGATGGCTGCCCGTCGCACCGCATGGGCGGCGATGGCAAACGGTTCGATCAGCGCCGCGGCCTCCGGCGCGATATCCCCCACCGGCAATAAATTGCTGGCCGGTACGCTAAGATACTGGCAGAAACCGCCGTCCTGGTGCACGCCGATCACCGAAATGTTTTCACAACAGTTGCTGCGGCCGCTGTGGCAGGCCCCGCACTGGCCACAGGACAGATACGGGATCACCGCCATGCGCTGCCCGACACGCAAACTGCTGACCTGGCTACCCACGCTGACGATATCGCCACATATTTCATGGCCCAATACTCGGGGATAGCTGAAATAAGGCTGATGACCCGACCAGGCATGAATATCCGTGCCGCAGATACCCACGGTAATCATTTTAATCACTGCCTCATCCGCCGCCGGCGTCGGTATCGGCCGCTGCTGATAAACCAATTGTGTGGGTTGCTGGCAAATCAATGTATTCATTGTGGTCATTATGGTTCCTCCAGTTATCTGGAGTTGGTTATTAAATAAAAATAACCGGCTGGCGTTTTAATTATGATGATTTGTGATTCAGCGCCAAATAAACCGTTTTAAATTGGTTTTAAATTCATAAAAAACAGCTGAGATACGCCATGAGCCGAAGCCAAAATTTGCGACAAAATGTGATTAACCAGATGATCGATGGCCTGATTCACGGACATATCCGCTCGCCGCTGCCCTCCCAGGCGGCGCTGGCCGAAATGTACAACATCAGTCGCACCACGGTACGCCATGCCCTGGACCACTTTCAGCGCTGCGGGGTGTTGGCAAAGGTGCAGGATAATTATGCGATCCTGCGTTTGCCGCAGGCGGAAGACGGTTTCGACTGCATGGCACAGACCCTGGACGCGCAAAGCACGCTGTTTGAAAAGGCGTTTTATCAGATGATTAACCAAAAACAGCTGCGCGCCGGCGACTGTTTCAGCGAACTGCAACTGTCGCGGCTGGTCAACGTCAGCCCGGTTGTGGTCCGGGAATTTTTGCTGCGCTTTAGCCGCTACAATCTGCTCGACAATGTCAAACGCGGCCAGTGGCGCATGAAGCAGTTCGATCGGCACTACGCCGAGCAACTGTTTGAACTGCGGCAGATGCTGGAAACCCACGCCCTGTCACGCTTTTTGAATCTGCCGTCGCATGATGAACGCTGGTTGCAGGCCAAAGAACTGCTGAGCCGTCACCGTGAGCTGCGTGAAACCATCAGCAGCAATTACCGGCTGTTTTCGCAACTCGATCGGGATCTGCACGGGCTGATCCTTTCTGCCGCCAACAACCCGTTCTTCAACCAGTCGCTGGAGATTATCTCGGTGATTTTCCACTTTCATTATCAATGGGATGAAACCGATCTCAAGCAGCGAAACATCATTGCCATCGAGGAGCACATGGCGATCCTCAGCGCGCTTATCTGCCGTAACGATCAGGAAGCCATCCGCGAGCTGCACCATCATCTCGACACCGCCAAACAATCGATGATTTGTTCGATTAATCAGTCCGTCGCCTGACGCCCTCCCTTTTATTTACCATCGGCATATTTAAAACCGATAAAAAACAGTAAAAGCCTATCCGGCGCACGGAATGCGCATTAATCACACCACCAAATCGCAGCGCCCTCTATACCGATTACTTGCAGTCACATACAAAATACACATCTGGAGATAAAGATGGAAAAAGTAAGCCCTGCCAGCACCGGTGATGGAAAACAGGAAAATTACACGGATACCATTATTCCTATGCCACCTGACGGTGCCATCGTTCGTTCAGCCAGAATAAAAAAAATCCAGACCACCTCAATGATTTTATTATTCTTGGCGGCAATCATTAACTTTCTCGATCGCAGTTCACTGTCGGTTGCCAACTCGACAATTCGCGAAGAAATGGGGCTGAGCGGTACCGAAATCGGCCTGCTGCTTTCGGCGTTTTCATTGGCCTACGGCATAGCGCAACTGCCCTGTGGCCCGCTGCTGGACCGCAAGGGGCCGCGTATCATGCTCGGACTGGGGATGTTTGTCTGGTCGCTGTTCCAGACCCTGTCCGGCATGATCCAGAGCTTTACCCAATTTATCTGGGTACGCATCGGTCTGGGCATTGGCGAAGCGCCCATGAACCCGTGTGGCGTAAAAGTGATTAACGACTGGTTCAACATTAAAGATCGCGGGATGCCGATGGGCATCTTCAACGCCGCCTCGACCATTGGCCTGGCCATCAGCCCGCCAATCCTCACCGCGATGATGATCGCGTTTGGCTGGCGTGGCATGTTCATTACCATTGGCGTGCTGGGCATCGCGCTGTCGATCGGCTGGTACATGATTTATCGCAACCGTCAGGATCTCGATCTCAGCGCACAGGAGCAAACCTACCTGAACGCCGGCAGCGTCAGCGCGCGCCGCGAACCGATGAACCTGAAGGAATGGCGTGCGTTGTTCAAGAATCGCACCATGTGGGGCATGATGATCGGCTTTAGCGGCATCAACTACACCGCCTGGCTGTATCTGGCCTGGTTGCCCGGCTATTTGCAAACCACCTACCATCTGGATTTGAAAAGCACCGGGATGCTGTCAGCCATTCCGTTCCTGTTCGGCGCCGCCGGCATGTTGTCTAACGGCTTCGTCACCGACTGGCTGGTCAAGCGCGGCATGGTGCCGCTCAAGAGCCGCAAGATCTGCATCGTTGCCGGCATGCTGCTTTCCGCCGCCTTCACCTCGGTGGTGGCGCAGGCCACCACCACCTACAGCGCGGTATTGCTGATCGGCATGGCGCTGTTCTGCATTCACTTTGCCGGCACCTCCTGCTGGGGGTTGATCCATGTGGCGGTCACTTCGCGCATGACCGCCTCGGTGGGCAGCATCCAGAACTTCGCCAGCTTTATCTTCGCCTCGTTTGCGCCGGTGATCACCGGTTGGATCCTCGATACCACCAACTCGTTTAGCCTGGCGTTGACGCTGTGTTCCTGCTTTACCCTGATTGGCGCCCTGTCGTATATCTTCGTGGTCAAACACCCGATTACCGATAGCCCGGCCTAACCCGCAACCCCGCTGCCATTCCCGTTGCCGATGCGGCAGGAATGGCGCTTGTCGCCTTAGAGCACCAGAGGCAATACCTGTTGCTGATACTCCGCCGCGTGCCGCACCGCAAGCTGGATGAAATCGTCGATCAATGGCGATGCCTGCCGGTAGGCCAGAGCCAGTGAATACGCCACCGGCGTACCGATACCGCTAAGTTCGCGGAATACCACCCCGGGCGGCCGCAACGCCGCAAACAGCGACGGCATCAGCGCAACGCCCTCCCCACCGGCCACTAACCCGCCAATGGTTTGCATTTGCCGCGCCTGCTGTACTACCCGCGGAGTGAAACCGGCCATCGCGCATGCCTGTAGAATCGCCGCGTGCATCCCCGGCCCATAATGCGCCGGGAACAGCACCCAAGGTTCCTCCGACACGTCTGACAAACCGATCTGCGCGGCGTTCGCCAACGGATGGTGTTCCGGCAACGCCAGCATCATGCGCTCCAACAGCAACGGCGTTAACTGTATGCCCTCTTGCGGTGCAATCGGCAGCACCACCAGACCGACATCGGCGCGATCGTCACGCAAGGCCACCAACTGTTCCGCCGTGGCGGCTTCCTGCAGCTGAAAATCTATCTGCGGATAACGTTGACGAAACTGACGCAGCAGCCCTGGCAACAGTGCATTGACCGTGCTGTCGACAAAGGTCAGCCGCAGCGACGCCGTTTGCCCCTGCGCAGCACGCTGGGTATGTAACAGCGTGCGCTCGAACTGCGCCAGCGTGCGCCGCGCTTCGAGCAAAAACACCTGCCCGGCGTCGGTAATACGCGTAATGCGGTTGCCACGCTCCAGCAGCCTAACCCCCAGTTCCTGCTCGATTTTACGGATTGCCGCCGTCAGCGGCGGCTGCGCCATATGCAAGCGTTGTGCGGCGCGGTGAAAGCTCATCTCTTCAGCCACGGCAATAAACTGCCGCAATTGGCGTAGTTCAATCACGCGATACCTTTTTCATATTATCAAATCATAAAAACAGTATTGGCGGTATCAATGGTAAATACCAATACTTTCCCTCGACATCACCGGCGCAGACGCGCCATCGGCAGTTGGAGGAGTTTCACATGACACAACCTACGGTCGTGATTAGCGGTGGCTCAAGCGGCATTGGCCTGGCCACCGCGCAACGAATGGCGATGCAGGGCTACCGTGTCGCCATCGTGGCGCGCAGCCTGCAACGTTTGCAGGCTGCGGCGCAACGGATCGGCAGCGGCACGCTGCACTTTTCGGCGGATCTCAGCCAGCGCGCCGAGATTGACGCACTGATGCCGCGTCTGATCCAGGCTTTGAGCACGGTAGATGTGCTGATCAATAACGCCGGATTTACCCGCGTTATCAGCGTCGATACGCCATTGGCGCAGGCTGAACAGCAGTGGAATGCGGTGATTGACGGTAACCTGAAGAGTACCTTTCTGTTTACCCAGGCCATGCTGCCGCACCTGCGCAAGCCGGGCGGACGCATCGTCAATATCAGTTCAATCGCTGCGCAATGCGGCAGTGGCAACCCCGGCGCGCTGGGCTATTCCGCCGCCAAGGCCGGCGTGGTTGGCCTGACCGTCAGTCTGGCGCGTGAACTGGGGCCGCAAGGCATTACCGTTAACGCCATTGCGCCTGGTTACATCGCCGATACGCGTTTTTTTGGCGATGGTCTGCCAGCCAGCGTTATTGACGCCATTACCGCCGACACGCCGCTGGCGCGTACCGGTCGGGTGGAGGACGTTGCCGAAGCGGCGTTGTGGCTGGCGTCGCCGGCAGCGGCATTCATTACCGGTACGCTGTTACCGATTAACGGTGGAGCCCGCGTCGGCAGCTAGGGACAGGGAGCGCCGGTCTGGCGCTCCGAGGGATCAGAAACGGATATCTCTGCTGGCAACCGCGCGGATCGGCACGCCGAAACTCTCCATGCTCGACAGCGCGGCGTTATGGTGCTGACGTATCCACTCACCGCTGGCGTGCGCCTTGTCATGGCTGGTGTGGGCATCGGCTGCCAACACCACCGGATAACCGTGCCCGGCGGCGCGGCGAGTGGTGCTGTCAACGCAATATTCGGTCGAGTAACCGCAAATCACCAGTTGCGTAACGCCGTGCTGTTGCAACAGCGCTTGCAGATTGGTACGCAAAAAAGAGTCCGGCGTGGTTTTTTCTACCCGCAAATCCCCTGCGACCTGCTGTAAGCGCGGATCAACCTGCCAGGCATCGCTGCCATGGGCCAGTTCATCATCGGCGGTCTGATGCTGGATGAAAATCACCGGCACCTGCGCCTGGCGCGCCGCGGCGCTCAGCATGTTGATCCGATCAATCACCGCATCGGCATCGGCCGGTGGCGGCATAAACAGGCCTTTCTGCACATCAATAATCAACAGCGCTGCGGTCATTGGGGTCTCCATCGATAAGTTTCACATCAGCATAGCGGTTGGCGCGGACGAAAGATATGGTCAACCCCCTGCTCACGCAGGCCAGTCACCAGCTCATGTCCGCCGTTCGGCGTCGCCTGAGTCTGGATGCGTTCGTTTTCAAATACCGGGCTGGCCCAGTAAAGATTGACCGGATCGCCGTACTGGGTCGGCAACGTCAAATGCTGCTGATAAGGGTAGAACCGCGAAGACAGCACATAGCCTGCATAACCCTGTGGTGCCACTTCCGACGCCAGGGTGTGCCCTTCCCCCATCCAGGTGATCTGCGCCCAGGGCACGTGGGCAAAGCCCGCCAGCGCACTGGCCATCTGTATCGCGTTGTCTTCGGTCATGTACTGACCGTCAATGGCGATACCCAGCTCCATGCGCCGGTACTGCGTGGCGTCATCATTGAACAGGATCTCGACCCACGGCATCGGTCGGATGCTGATCCCCATGGTCAGAAAATAGTAAATGCCGTCGCGTTCATGTTGGCTGATGGCCATCGGCGGCCACTTGCCCTGATCGATCGCGTAATATTTAACCGACGGACCGAAATGCTGTTCATACTGCGCCAGATAGTCGCGCTGCATTTTCGGCCACGGGTTGCCTTCTTCGCGCTGCCAACTGCGCCAAAACTGGCGGGTGTTTTCCGCCAGCGCATATTGCGTATTGGTCGATGCGGAGCCCAGTGGATAAGCTAACGGGCTTTCCTTGATGCAGCTGGCGGAATAACACACCGAATGGTCGATATACAGGCTCCAACCGGGGATCACCGACAGCAGCTGGCCGTAATACCACAGCGCGGCGCCGTCATCGCTTTCACTCCACACCACCTGCAACCCTTCCGGATTCAGCGGCGCTTCCCCCTCCAGGTTGCGGCAAAATTCCGCGGCCAGCATCGGCGGCTGGCCAAGTTCCAGCGCGGCGCGATCTTCCTGCTGCGGCGCAGCCGCCAGGTTACGCAACCAGCAGGCGCGTACCTGAAAACGTTCGCTGAACGCCTCCGCGGGATAAATATAAAAATAGGCTGCCCGGTGATCTTGCTGAACCACCGCCACCAGCGTTTGGTTTTCATTACTGACTTCAGCAAGTACATATGACTGGTTCATATCGCCTCAATAGGGTCACTGCGCAGACAAGGAAAATAATCCTGCGCGAAATAGAAATCTGCTTTTTGCCAGTGTAAAACGCATTCGCCAACCGGATCACGCGTAAAACTCTCAAAATTCCGCTAAGCAGTCGATTTTTTACCGTTTTTCACCGCCCGGTTGCGCACTCTGGTCGGATACGGCAAGTAACGACGCCATGGCGCTGGCGAATTCCCGCCTGCTCAGAGCATGCCGCGCAGTATAGGGTGACGGGGCGTTCCCCGTGGTTCGGCTTTGTTATAGAGTAGCCGGTGGGCTAATACAGGAGGTAGAAAAGATGATTATCAGAGCCGGCACCCCCGACGATTACCCAGGATTGCTGGCGGTCTGGCTGAGTTCTGTGCGCGCAACCCATCATTTTCTGACGGAAAGGCAGATTGCCGATCTGCGTCCGTTGATCGCCAATGACTATCTGCCCACGCTGGCCGTTTGGGTCGCTCAGGATCACACCGGTCGGATTGGCGGCTTCATCGGCATGAACGCCAACAAGGTCGAGATGCTGTTCGTTGCCGCCGAACAGCGCGGCAAAGGCATCGGCAAATCGCTGTTGGCATTTGTCGAGCAGCAACATGATGTGCTGTTGCTCGACGTCAATGAACAGAACCCACAGGCCATGGCGTTTTATCGGCATTACGGCTTCAGCGTTATCGGCCGCTCAGAGCGTGACGGTCAGGGTAAGCCGTTCCCGCTGCTGCACATGAGACGTGGCACACCTTAGCGAGGCCTCGATGACCTGCAAGTTGCCGGCGCTGCCGGCATCAAACCTTGTTGCCCACCTGGCTCAGGCGTGGCCAAATCATCATCAGCGTCTCCACCAGGCGTAGCAAATCGTCACGGCTGGCTCCTTCACGCGCCTGAACCGACATGCCTTCAATGGTGCACATAATGTACTTGGCCAGTAACGCGGTGTCGGTTTTCGCCAACAGCTCCCCCTGCTGTACCTTGCGATCGAAACAGGCCTTGAGGCTGGCTTCCTGCGTATGATGTTTGCGACGCAGCATTTCGGCCACGTCGTCGGATGCCGGAGACAATGCCGCGGAAGCACACACCATAAAGCAGCCCGACGGCGTTTGCGGATCGGTAAATACCTCCGCCGATGAGCGCACGTAGGCTTCAACCACTTCGGCTATCGGTAACGTCTGTTCCAGCAACTGGTTGGTACAGGTGGTGTACTTGCTCAGATAACGTTCAACGGCGGCACGAAACAGCCCCTCTTTGTTACCGAACTCGGCGTACAGCGTCGGCGCTTTGGCGCCGGTGACCTCGACCAGATCGGCCAGCGAGGTTGATTCATAACCGTGGCGCCAAAACAGATCGAGCGCACGGTCCAGCGCCTGGTCGCGATCAAACTGTTTCGGTCTGCCGCGCGTTTTCTTCGCACATACCTCTTCTTTGATAGTCATAGACCCTCGCGTGTTGCGCCCCGAATCAGGGCTTGCCAATTAAATTAACGATCATTATAAAAAAATATTGCGCCGGCGTCGAGAAGCGATTACCATTTAGTTATCGATCGTTATTTAAATGTAACGACAAAGACAAAATGACTCAATCGAATTCTCGGATAGGAACCAACTTTATGAAAAACTTAAAAATAGCATTAACCGCACTGACTCTGGCCAGCCTCTCCTTCGGCAGTTTCGCCGCAGAACAGGTCAACAGTCAACCGGCAAACCAACAGAAAATCGGCGTCGTCAGCAGCAGCGGCGCGTCGGATATTACCTCTCTGCAAGCCAGCCTGGCAAAAAAAGCCGAGCAACAAGGCGCCTCGTCATACCGCATCATCGGTGCCGGTGGTAACAACCAGCTGCACGGAACGGCAGTTATTTATAAATAACAGTAAGTTAATTTAATTCCAGCGCCGGGAAATGCCGTTTTACCCTTCGCAGAGATACGAAAAACCAGGAATTAATTAACGAACATTAAAAAATAACTTGCAATTCGCCAAACCGGCGTCTAACATTAAATTATCGATCGTTAATTAATTTAACGACCAACAGAACAAACTTCATACCGAACATAAGATAGGAATATGATTATGAAAAACCTGAAAATGACCATCGCTGCTCTTGCTCTTGCTTCTGTTTCATTTGGTAGCTTCGCTGCCGAACTGGTTAACAGCCAACCTGCCGATCTGCAAAAAGCCGGTGTGGTAACGGTAAGCGGTGCTTCTGACCTGACTAGCCTGGAAAACAAACTGGCAGCCAAAGCGGATGAAGCCGGTGCAAAATCATTCCAGATCATTTCAACTGCCGGTGACAACAAACTGCACGGCACTGCGATCATCTACAATTAATCAATTGCTGACACGGCAATTGCGCAAAGAGGCGGCCCTGGCCGCCTTTTGTGTTTTCTGGAAAACCCCGCCACCCCGTCGCGTGATGAACTCATCGCCGTAATCCGGCTGCGCGCCAATGCCCCGCCCCGGCTTGCCGTCCCCCAACACCAGCGCCAGCGAGGCCGGTTCCACATCTGGTTTGCTAGCGTTGTCTCGACTATCGATACGCTATGCGCCAAACCTGGTGCGCATTGATAGCCGTGGGTGATTTTCCCTTTTGCCAATTTTGGCCCATGCTTAAACGAGGCCAGCCGCGGCAGGTAAACGGTCAGTTGCGGACGCCCTCCTCTTTACTTTGGCTAAGCGGGATGCCGGCTCATGACGAAAAAAACCACTTTATTGCAGTTTTTCCATTGGTATTACCCCGATGGCGGCAAGCTATGGCAAGAAGCGGCGCAGCGCGCTGCGCAGATTGCCGAGATCGGCATCACCGACCTGTGGTTACCACCGGCCTACAAAGGCGCATCCGGCGGCTATTCGGTTGGCTACGACAGCTACGATTTGTTCGATTTGGGCGAGTTCGATCAGAAAGGCAGCCGCGCCACCAAATACGGCGACCGGGAATCGCTGATCCATGCCGCCAATACTCTGCGTGAGCACGGGGTACGCATCATTTACGACACGGTGTTCAACCACAAGATGGGGGCTGACGAAACCGAACGGGTGCATGTTTACCGCACCGATACGCAGGATCGTAATGACATTGACGACCGCGGTTTTGACGCCACCGCCTACACCCGTTTCACCTTTCCAGGCCGTCAGGGGAAATATTCCGCCTTCGTTTGGGACTACACCTGCTTTAGCGGCGTAGATTACCTGGAAGATCCGCAGGAAAAAGGCATCTTTAAAATCGCCAACGACTACGGCGAAGACGGCTGGAACGAGCAGGTCGATGACGAGAAAGGCAATTTCGATTATCTGATGGGCGCCGACGTGGAGTTACGCAATAGCGCGGTGGCAGAAGAGTTGAAATACTGGGGGCGCTGGCTGCTGGAAACCCTGCCCTGTGACGGATTCCGCCTCGACGCCGCCAAACACATTCCGGCCTGGTTCTTCAAACAGTGGGCCGACCACGTGCGAGAAGCGGCACAGCGCGATCTGTTGATCGTCGCCGAATACTGGTCGCACGATTTGGCGTCGCTGCAACAATACATCGACATGGTAGACGGCAGAGTGATGCTGTTCGACGTGGCACTGCATCTGAAATTCCACCAGGCATCGAAACAGGCCGATCAATTCGACATGGCGCAGATCTTTACCGATACCCTGACCGCCACCCATCCCAGCCACGCGGTGACGATTGTCGCCAACCACGATACACAGCCGCTACAATCGCTGGAAGCGCCGGTTGAACCCTGGTTCAAACCGCTGGCCTACGCGCTGATCCTGCTGCGCGAACAGGGCGTACCCTGCGTGTTTTATCCGGATCTGTATGGCGCAAGCTATCAGGATACCGGCCGTGATGGCGGCGAGTACCCGATCGACATGCCGGTCATCACCGAGTTGGAAAAACTGATCGTCGCCCGCCAGCGTTTTGCCAACGGGGCACAAACCGATTACTTCGACGATAGGCACTGTGTCGCCTTCAGCCGCAGCGGTACCGCAGAGGCACCGGGCTGCGTGGTAGTGCTGACCAACGGCGCAGAAAACAGCAAAACGGTGACGCTGGGCAATGCGCTGGCGCATCGGCAATGGCGCGACTTCCTTGGCAACCGCGCAGAGACGATCGAAACGGACCAGGAGGGCCGCGCCGACTTTCCGGTCAACGGCGGCAGCGTCAGCGTATGGGTATTGGCGGAAAATGTCTGACAGGCCGCAGCAACGCCGGCGGCGGGCAAACTAATTACCCGCTTTCTGGTCTAATTGGCAATTCTGACCAGGCAAACCATTCACACCAGAGCCTAAATAGGGTACAAGGCTGCATGAAAATTCCAAAACGACTCCAGCCATTGGTAGATGATGGTTTAATCGACGACGTCATTCGTCGTTTGAAAAGCGGTAAAGAGGCCGACGTGTTTATCGTGCGCTGCGGTAACGACATCCGCTGCGCCAAAGTGTACAAAGAAGCGGACAAACGCAACTTCAAACAAGCGGTGCATTATCAGGAAGGCCGCAAAGTGCGTAACAGCCGCGATGCGCGTGCGATGAGCAAAGGTTCCCGCTTTGGTCGCCAACAGCAGGAAGAAGCCTGGCAAAACACCGAGGTCGATGCGCTACACCTGCTGGCAAAGGCCGGCGTGCGCGTGCCACAACCGGATATCTGCCTTGACGGCGTGCTGCTGATGGAGCTTATCACCGATGAAGAAGGCCTGGTGGCCCCGCGCCTGAGCGACATCACGCTGGAGCCGGCGCAGGCGCTGGCCGATCATGCATTGATGATGAACTACGCGGTGCGCATGCTGTGCGCCGGGCTGGTGCATGGCGATCTGTCGGAATTCAACGTGCTGATGGATAAAAACGGCCCGGTGATCATCGATCTACCGCAGGTGGTCGACGCCGCCGCCAACAATCACGCCAAAAGCATGTTTGAACGTGATATCAACAACATGACGCAATATTACGGCCAGTTCGCGCCGCAGCTGCTGGGCAGCAAATACGCCAAGGAAATCTGGGCGCTGTATCAGGAAGGCAAACTGACGCCAGAAAGCACGCTGACCGGCCACTATCAGGAAAGCAGCAAAAGCGCCGACGTGGGGTCGGTGCTGGACGAAATACAGGCCGCCAGCGACGCCTACCAGCGCCAGCAGATGGCGCGCAACGAAGAGTAAACACGCGCCGTCTGCGTTGGTTATTTGCCGGCAGCGGCGACCGGCCGCCAACGCGGCAAGCCAAACATATTGACTGCCATGCCGGCCAGCACGCACAGCGCACCGGCAATTTGCAGCGTGGATAATGTTTCCCCCATCAGCAACCAGGCACTGAGCAACCCAACCAACGGAACCAATAGCGCCAGCGGCGCCACTCGCCAGGTTTCATAACGCGCCAGCAGGCTGCCCCAGATAGAATAGCCGAACAGGGTGGCGGCAAACGCCAGATAGGCAATCACCAATACGCTGCTTAAGCGCAAATGACGCAGGCTGTCGATCGCCAACTGACGGTCGTCGAACAGCCAGCTACAGGCAAAAAATGGCAATATGGGAATCAGCGCGCTCCATACCACCAGCGGCAGGATACCCTGCTGGCGAAAGGTGCTCATGATTTTCTTATTGGCAACATTACCCAGCGCCCAGGACAACGCCGCGCCGAGCGTCAGCAACAGTCCGGCCAGCGGCACCGCGCCGCTCCCCTGCTGTTGCAGGCTGGCCTGCGCCAGCAACAGCATGCCGGCGGTGGCGATAACGATCCCCACCAGGTGGTTGGCGCGCAGCCGGTCTCCCAGCAACAGCATCGCCAATAACAGCGTAAAGAACACCTGCGCCTGTAGCACCAGCGACGCCAGCCCGGCCGGCATGCCGACCTTGATGGCCAGAAACAACAGCGCAAACTGGCCAAAACTCATGCTCAGGCCGTACAGCATCAGCCATTTCCACGGCAGTTGCGGGCGGGGAATAAAAAATATCGCCGGCAGCGCCACCAACAGGAAACGCAGCCCGGCCAGCAGAAAAGGCGGCATGCTCTGTAAGCCGTACTTGATAATGACGAAATTCACCCCCCAGATAATCACCACCAACAACGCCAATAACCGATCGCGGACTGCCATGTTTGCTCCAGAGCAACGGGATAGTTGATAGGTATAACGTTAGCGGTGATGTACCCTGCAACTCAATTAAATTTTCTGCGAGCCGACGACGCGCGGCGATAAAGGCTACGCCGGCATCACGCCGATAAACGAGGTTTTCTTGCGCGGCTCGGTCATCAGCGCCTCCAGTTGCTCTACGCATTGCAGGTAATGCGGCGTTTTTTTATGCGCCTCCACCGCGTGCCGATCCTTATAGGCTTCATAGATATAAAAGCGCGTCGGGATGTTCTCATCCTGCAGTACGTCAAATCGCAGGTTGCCCGGCTCGGCAATGGCGCCAAGATGGTTGGCGCGAAACACCGCGAGAAACTGCTCCACTTGGTCGGGTTTGACGTTGATTTCGACTAACGTAACCTGCATAACGGCTCCTTGCTGACACGGGGATATCCCCCAATGCTAGGCGCTATTGGGCGGATTTCCGCCTCAGCTCGGCGTTTTTGCAGCCCACCTCACAGTTCTTAAACCTCACGCCCGCGTCGCCTGCCTCGTCAATCCCACCCGCCATCTATAGTTAAGACTGGTCTTCCAGAGAGTGTGAACTATGCGCAATTTATTGATGGCATTGGACGCAGGTACGGGCAGCATTCGAGCGGTCATTTTTGATCTGGAAGGCCAGCAAATCGCCAGCGGCCAGGCGGAATGGCGCCATCTGGCGGTGCCGAACGTGCCCGGTTCGATGGAGTTCGATCTCAGCCACAACTGGCAACTGGCCTGTCAGTGCATACGACAGGCGTTGCAGCAGGCCAACGCCGAGGCGCAGGAGATCCGTGCGCTGGCATGCTGTTCGATGCGTGAAGGTATCGTGCTGTACGATAGCGACGGCGCAGCCATCTGGGCCTGCGCCAACGTCGACGCTCGTGCCAGCCGCGAGGTCAGCGAGCTCAAGGAGCTGCATAATCACGGCTTTGAGCGCGAGGTTTATCGCTATTCCGGCCAGACGCTGGCGTTGAGCGCCATGCCGCGCCTGCTGTGGTTGGCGCATAATCGCCCTGACATCTATCGCCGCGCGGCGACGGTCACCATGATCGGCGATTGGCTGGCAAACTGTCTCAGCGGTGAACTGGCGGTGGATCCGTCCAATGCCGGCACCACCGGCATGCTGGATCTGACCAGCCGCAACTGGCGTCCCGAACTGCTGGATATGGCCGGTCTGCGCGCCGATATGCTGTCGCCGGTAAAGGAAACCGGCAGCCTGCTGGGCCAGGTCACCGCGCTGGCGGCACAACAAAGCGGGCTGCTGGCCGGCACGCCGGTGGTGATGGGCGGCGGCGATGTGCAGTTGGGCTGTCTGGGGTTGGGGGTGGTGCGCGCCGGGCAAACGGCGGTGCTGGGCGGAACCTTTTGGCAGCAAATCGTCAATCTGCCCCAGCCGCTGACCGATCCCGAGATGAACATTCGCATTAATCCGCACGTTATTCCCGGCATGGCGCAGGCGGAATCCATCAGTTTCTTCACCGGCCTGACCATGCGCTGGTTCCGCGATGCATTCTGTGCAGAAGAAAAACTGCTGGCGCAGCGGCTGGGGGTCGATGCCTATGCGCTGCTGGAGGAGATGGCGGCACGGGTGCCGCCCGGCGCCTACGGCGTGATGCCGATTTTTTCCGACGCCATGCATTTTAACCACTGGTATCACGCCGCGCCGTCATTTATCAATATGTCGCTGGATCCCGAGCGTTGCAACAAGCAGACGCTGTTTCGCGCATTGGAAGAAAATGCGGCGATCGTTTCCGCCTGTAATCTGCAGCAAATTGCACGCTTTTCCGGCGTACAGCCGCAATCGCTGGTATTCGCCGGCGGCGGTGCCAAAGGCAAGCTGTGGAGTCAGATCCTCAGCGACGTCACCGGCTTGCCGGTGCAGGTGCCGCTAGTGAAAGAGGCGACCGCACTGGGCTGCGCCATTGCCGCCGGGGTTGGCGTCGGGCTGTATCCCTCGCTGGCGGAAACCGGTGAACGGCTGGTACGCTGGGAGCGGCAATATCAACCGGATATGGCCCTGCATACCTTGTATCAACGGCAGAAGGAGACCTGGCTGGAAGTGTATGCCGATCAACTGACGCTGGTGGATCACGGCCTGACCACCTCGCTGTGGAAGGCACCGGGGCTCTAGTCTGGCCGCCGTACGGCACGATTGTTCCTGTACAGAAACAGTGTAATTACCGCAAACGGATTTATCTGGCGCACAACGCTGCGTAAATTGTGATCTCTGTCACTCGCTGCCGGTGCGAGCGAATCACAATATCTCCTGAGACGAGCGGTATTATGCTGAATAATAAAGATAAACCTGCATCATCAGCCTGGCTGGCCATTTTTTCACTGACGGTCGCCTGTTTTGTTATGGTGACAACAGAATTCCTGCCGATCGGTTTGCTGACCAATATCGCCCCTTCCCTGAACGTCAGTACCGGTACCGCCGGCCTGATGGTGACCATGCCCGGCATCGTCGCTGCGGTCGCCGCGCCGGCGCTGAGTCTGGCCTCCGGGCGGCTCGATCGTCGCCTGTTGATGCTCGGTCTGTCGCTGCTGTTGATCGTCTCCAATCTGGTTTCCGCGCTGGCGGTCAACTTCCCGATGATGCTGCTCGGCCGCGTGCTGCTCGGCGTTTGCGTCGGTGGCTTCTGGTCATTCGCCGCCAACTATGGCCGCCATCTGGTGCCGGAAGCCAGCCAGGGTCGGGCAACGGCGCTGATCCTGAGCGGTATTTCGGTCGGTGCAGTATGCGGCGTGCCGGCGGGTGCGCTGATTGGCGATATGTTCGGCTGGCGCGCCGCCTTCTTTGGCAGCGCCGTGTTGGCACTGGCGGTGCTGATCGCGCAAGCGCGCCTGTTGACCTCGGTGCCGCCGAGCCGCGCGGTGACGCCGCGCGATCTGTTGTTGCCGCTGCGCCTGCCGTTGGCGCGCATTGGCCTGATCGCCATCGTACTGCTGTTTATCGGTCACTTTGCCGCCTACACCTATCTGCGACCGCTGCTGCAACAGGTGTTTGTGCTGAGCCCATCGGCCATTTCGATGCAGTTGCTGGCCTACGGCGCGATCGGTCTGCTGGGCACCTTCGCCGGCGAGCGTCTGGCTGAATACAGCCTGCGCGCCACCTTTATCCTGATTGCCGTTATGCTGGCGGGCATTCTGATTGTGTCACCACTGCTCAGCGGTATCCCTGGCGCAACGCTGATGGTACTGATCTGGGGACTGGCGTTTGGCGCAGTGCCGGTTTGCGCCACCAACTGGATGTTCAACGCCGTACCGCAGGCACCGGAAGCCGGTCAGGCGTTACTGGTGTGCGTCATTCAGATCGCCCTGGCCTCGGGCGCGCTGCTCGGCGGTGAAGTGGTTGACTGGCAAGGCGTCAGCAGCGCCATGCTGTTCGGCGGTGCGCTGATCCTGTCCGCGGCGCTGGTGTTCGGTTTGTCCTTGCGCTCCGGCATGGTTGACGCTAAACAATCCTAGAAGCAGAGTGAAAATCTCCCCGGCTAGCGCCGGGTTCTGGGCCTTGGGAGCATTATGGATCATCATTTACTTGCCATCCGCGTGTTTACCCGCGTGGTTGAAACCGGCGGATTTACCCGGGCGGCAGACTCGCTGCGCATGCCGAAAGCCACCGTCACCAAGCTGGTACAAAATCTGGAAAACCACCTGCAAACCAAGCTGTTCCAGCGCACCACCCGCAGCGTATCGGTAACGCCGGAAGGCGAATGCTATTACCAGCGCACGGTGAAATGGCTGGCAGAGCTGGAACAGATGGAGGGCAGCATGACGGAATCACAAAGCGCGCCGCAGGGGGTGCTGCGTATCGACGTCGGCGGCGGTTCTGCACGCCAGCTACTGTTGCCTGCCCTGCCGGATTTTTTTGCTCGCTATCCGCAGATTCAGATCGATCTGGGGGTTGGCGATCGGCAAATTGATTTAATCAGCGACAGCGCCGACTGCGTGCTGCGCAGCGGGCCACTGGCGGATTCCAGTCTGATCGCCCGCCGGCTGTTGGCGCTGGAGTGGGTCACCTGCGCCACGCCGAGCTATCTTGCCCGCCACGGCACACCTCGCCATCCGTGCGATCTGGAACAAGGCTTTCCGCTGGCGCATTATCGCCACGCGGTGAACGATCGCATTCAACCACTGCATTTTGTCGACGGCGGCAAAGCCATCGATATTCAGCATCGTTATCAAATCAGCGTCAACGAAGGCAACGCGTTGATCGCAGCGGCGCTGGCCGATCTGGGCATCGTACAAACGCTGCGTTTTATGGCCCAGCCGCAGCTGGACAGCGGCGAACTGGTCAGCATTCTGGCCGACTGGCAGCCACCGGCCGATCACCTGTATGTGGTCTATCCGTCCAACCGCCATTTAAGCGCCAAACTGCGAGTGTTTATCGAGTGGGCAGTGGAGCGGTTCAGTTAACGGCCAACCGTTGTCAGCAGAAACTTTGTGGTATTATTGCGCCAATATCGTTTCCTATCGGCAGGCATACCATGGCATATATCCCAAAAAACTACGCGAAACTGGAAGTCGGCTATCGCGAAAAGGCACTGAAACTGTTCCCGTGGGTCTGTGGCCGCTGCTCACGCGAATTTGTTTATTCCAACCTGCGCGAATTAACGGTGCATCACATCGATCACGATCACAGCAACAACCCGGAGGATGGCAGCAATTGGGAAATGCTGTGCCTGTACTGCCACGATCATGAGCATTCAAAATACACCGAAGCAGACCAGTACGGTTCGACGGTGGTGGCCGGCGAGGATGCGCAGCAGGACGTCGGCATCGCCACGCACAATCCGTTCGCCAACCTGAAAGCATTGATGAAAAAGTAACGCAACGGGCGCTGCGCCAGCGGCGCCCGACCGGCCGGCTGCGCCACATTCGCCATAAGCTGCCAGGCCAATAACGCAATTACTTATTAAGCTAATAACCTAACAACCAACCAGACCCGTAAGCTGCCAACCTCTCCCATGCTTATTCCCAGAGAATTCCTACTTACCTGCCTGGCCGCTTGCCAGCAAAATAATGCGTTAAGTTAGCAGGATAGCCGCTTGGCAAGCTCGGCGGCTTCGGGCATATTGTATCCTGTTAACCTGTTTGATTATCAACCTAATAAGCAACTAACTTAATAAGTTAACAGCTTAATAACTTGAGAGATGGCAGCATGATTGTTTTGATTGGCTCGCAGAAAGGCGGCGTAGGGAAATCAACCAAGGCGGTAAATATCGCCGGGTATCTGATCCTCAAGGAAGGCAAAACAGCGATAATCGTTGACGCCGACGACCAAAAATCGATCATGACCTGGTACAACGATCGGCAAAACGGCGATGGGCTGCCACATATTCCGGTGGTGGCGGCGTCCGGCAAAATCAAGGAGACCTTGCTGGAGCTGAACCGCCATTACGATTACGTTATCGTCGATACCGCCGGCCGCGACAGCGCCGAACTGCGCTCCGGCCTACTGGCCGCCGACCTCTTCCTGTCGCCGCTGCGTCCGTCGCAGATGGATCTCGACACCGTCGGCTATCTGTCAGAGATGTTCTCCACCGCGCAGGAATACAATGAAAAAGTGAAGGGCTACATTGTGCTGAACATGTGTCCGACCAATATCTTCATTAACGAAGCCAATGAAGCGGCTGCGGTGTTAAGCGAATACCCGCAATTCACGCTGGTGAGCAACCGCTTGTGCGATCGCAAGATTTATCGTGACGCCTGGGGCGAAGCAAAGACCATTCATGAAGCGCATAACCCCAAAGCGCAGCACGAAATCGAAAGCCTGGTAAAAGAGGTGATCTTATGAAAAAGCGGACGCCGACCCACCGCATGTCGGAAGACGAGTTTATCAACAGCGCCACATCGCATACGCTGATCCCTACCGCCAGCGAAACCAAAACCCAGGGCCGTAAACGCACCTATAAAGCCATTTCTGTCAGCCTGACCGACAGCCACGTCGACGCTATCGACGACATCATCGTACTGGCGGCGCGCAACGGTCTGGTACGTATCACCCGCTCCGACATTATCAAGCTGGCGATCGACGGCCTGGCCGACAACACCGAAGCCCAGTTGCTGGCACTGCTGAAAAAGAACTGAGCAAGCCATCAAGATAATAGCTTACTAAGCAAGTAAGCTATTAAATCAGCAAGCTAATAAGTTAATAAAATGAAGATAACCGATTAAAATAAAAGGTTATCTTCAGAATCCCTACGACCAGTGGGAATGCCACGCGGGGCGCAGGATCAGACTGCACCCCCGTGCGGCGGATTACTTCAGCGTAAAGCTCTGCTGTTGTACGTTATCGGAATCCAGTCCAACAAATACGTTGAACTTGCCCGGCTCGGCGCCCCATTGCAGCTTGGCATTGTAGAACTTGAGATCGTCTTCAACGATCGGCAGTTCCACCGTCTGCGCCTGGCCGGCTTTCAGCATCACCTTCTTGAAGTTGCGCAGCTCCTTCACCGGGCGACTGACCGTTGCCGTTTCATCCTGAATATACAACTGCACCACGGTGGCGCCGTCGTACTTGCCGGTATTTTTCAGCGTGACGCTGGCGGTGATTTTGCCGTTGCGCGCCATGGTGGGGCTGGAAAGCGTGAAGTCCGACAGCGCAAAGCTGCTGTAACTCAGGCCATAGCCAAACGGATACAGCGGGCCGTTCGCCGAGTCGAAGTAACGCGAGGTGTACTTGCCCGGATTTTCTTTATTGAACGGACGACCGGTGTTCAGGTGGTTGTAATACATCGGGATCTGCCCCACTGAACGCGGGAAGGTCATCGGCAGTTTACCGGACGGGTTATAGTCGCCAAACAGCACGTCGGCCACCGCGTTACCGCCTTCGGTGCCGCTGAACCAGGTTTCCAGCATTGCATCCGCCCGCTGGCTTTCCCATTCCAGCGCCAGTGGTCGGCCATTCATCAGCACCAGCACCAGCGGTTTGCCGGTGGCTTTCAACGCGGCGATCAGATCGCGCTGGCTCTGCGGGATAGTGATGTCGGCACGGCTGGAGGCTTCATGCGCCATGCCCTGCGACTCCCCCACTACCGCCACTACTACGTCGGCCTGTTTGGCGGCATTGACTGCTTCATCAATCATTTGCTGCGCAGGACGGGGGTCGAACTCCACCGCCGGCTCGTACAGATTCAGATAATCGATGATGCTTTTGTCCTGGGTGATATTGGCGCCTTTGGCGTAGATGATTTTCGCCTTGTCGCCAACGGCGTTTTTCATGCCTTGCAGCAGCGTTACCGATTGTTTGGCGACGCCCGCCGCCGACCAGCTGCCCATCACGTCACGCTGACTGTCGGCCATCGGCCCCACCAGCGCAATGGTGCCCTGCTTGTGCAGCGGCAGCGTCTGATGTTCGTTCTTCAGCAGTACCATGGTCTTACGCGCCACCACTCGCGCTTCGGCACGGTGCAGCCGGCTTTCGGCATTGGTATCCTGTGGATCGGACCCCACCGGCCCCAGATGGGTGTACGGATCTTTAAACAGCCCCATGTCGTACTTGGTATTCAGCACGTCGCGGCAGGCACGGTCGATATCGCTTTCCGACACCAGCCCTTCCTTGATCAGCCCCGGCAGGTATTTGTCGTAATACTCGTCACTCATGCTCATATCGACGCCGGAGGTGATCGCCAGCCGCACCGCATCGCGCGCATCCTGCGCCACGCCATGCTTGATAAGTTCCTTGATCGCACCGTGATCGCTGATGGTAATGCCGCTAAAGCCCCACTGGTTGCGCAGCAGATCTTTCAGCAACCACGGGTTGGCGGTGGCTGGAATGCCGTTAATCGCATTGAGCGACACCATCACCCCGCCGCTACCAGCGTCAATCGCCGCCTTGTATGGCGGCAGGTAGTCTTGCTGCATGCGCAGCGGACTCATGTCAACGGAGTTGTAGTCACGGCCGCCTTCAGTGGCGCCATACAGCGCGAAATGCTTGACGCTGGCCATCACCGAGCCTGGTTTGGACGGATCGCCGTTCTGGTAGGCATTCACCATCACCCTGGCGATTTTCGACACCAGCCAGGTATCCTCGCCATAGCCTTCCGACACCCGCCCCCAGCGTGGATCTCGGGTGATGTCGACCATCGGCGAAAAGGTCATGTTCAGGCCGTCGTCGCTGGCTTCCTGCGCCGATACCCGGCCGCTGAGCGCGATGGCTTCCAAATCGAAACTGGCCGCCAGCCCCAGGCTGATCGGGAATACGGTACGCTGACCGTGCAGCACGTCATAGGCGAAGAATAACGGGATTTTCAGGCGGCTGAGCTGCATCGCCTGATCTTGCATCACGCGGATATCCGGCCGGGTGACGGTATTGAAAATCGCGCCGATTTGCCCCTGGCGAATGCCTTCGCGAATGGCTTCTTTCGGGTTGTCCGGTCCAACGCTGATCAGCCGCAACTGGCCAATTTTTTCTTGCAGCGTCATTTGCTTCATCAGATTACTAACGAACGCATCGCGCTGTTGCGCGTGGATTCCTTGCGTTGCGCTGGAGGTGTCCTGCGCAAATGCCGGGCTGATGGCCAGACCGGACAACAGACTCACTACACAAAGCCATTTCATATTGTTATCTCAGGCATGTTCCCGCCACAGACACGGCAGGAAAATTAAACAGGAAAACGGATGCGGTTGATGGCAAAGCGAGCTGTCCGCTCGCCTCCGGCGCACTCGGCAGACAAACGAAGCGCGTTTCATCCCCTGGGCCAACCACCGGGAACACACACTGGCTACCGGCAAATGCAATGGCGCTGCATGCCGCTGTAACCCCAGCGCAGACGCTTGTCATGCGCCGGCTTTATCCGCTGTCTGACAGTGTGCCACACTCTTTTTCTCAGTAGAAACAATTCGTAACGTTAATGGTTACAAGCTGTTAGAGGTGGTAGACAGGTAGCGATTGAGCCTATTGCGACTGTGTTGTGCTTCCTCGGTCAAGAAATCCACCAATTGTACTAATGTCGTCGGCAGTACCGCATGTTCAGGATAGACCAAATAATAGCCGCTACCACTGGCGACGCTAAGCGGGAATGGCGTGATGATGCGACGCGCCTGCAGATCGTCTTCCAGCAGGCACAGATCGCCAATGGCGATACCAAAACCTTGCAGCGCCGCACTCATCGCCAAATCGAGGGTATCGAAATGCTGTGATTTGGCATCCGGCAACGGTGCCTGCCCAGCCGCCGTTAGCCAGCGTAGCCAGTCGCGTCGGTCACGGGTCGGATGCAACAGGGTTTGGTCCGCCAGATCGACGGCAGTCAACGGCTGGCTGGCGGCGGCCAAATAATCCGGCGTACATACCGGCGTCAGCACCTCGTCAAACAGCGGATGGACGCTCAGGCGTTTGCCGCGCGGCACGCCGAACACCACTGCGGCATCGAACGGCTCGCTGGCGAAATCCAGCCCGTGCGACACCGAGGCGGTTAATTCGATACGCATTTCCGGCCTGTCGTTCTGCAGGCGAATAATGCGCGGCAACACCCAGCGCATCGCGCAGGTCGGGCATTTGATACGCAGTACGCCGGGCTGCGCAGCAACGCGTTCCAGCGCCTGCGCCAGTTGCTCCAGCGTCTGCTGTACCGGCACCAACAGCTGCGCCCCCTGCGGCGTCAGCGTCAATCCACGGGCACGCCGGCTGAACAGCGCATAGCCCAGCTGTTGCTCCAGTCCCAGCACCTGGCGGCTCACCGCCCCCTGCGTCAGATGCAGCTCCAGCGCGGCATGGGTGAAGTTCAGCCGTTGCGCTACCACAACAAAGGTTTTTAAAACGTCGAGTGACGGCAGTGATGTTCGCATATTGGCCTCTCCAGCCATGATCAAAACGCATGGCAAGCATGACAAAGTTTCTCTTGTCGCGCCATGCAGACTGATGCTTAATCACTCAATCTCTCACCGTTGCCAGGAGACGCCATGCTCAGCGCCTGCTCGCCGCGTTCGAAATTACCCGACGTCGGCACCACCATTTTCAGCGTTATCGGCCAATTGAGCGCCGAACATCAGGCGCTTAACCTGTCACAGGGCGCCCCCAACTTCGCCTGTGCCCCACAGTTGATCGCGGATGTGACGCAAGCCATGCGCGCAGGTCATAATCAATATGCGCCCATGAGCGGCGTGGCGGCATTGCGCGCTGCATTATCCGACAAAGTTGAACGATTGTATGGCGCACGTTACCACCCTGACGATGAAATCACGGTATTGGCCAGCGCCAGCGAAGGTTTATACTCCGCCATCAGCGCACTGGTGCACGCCGGCGATGAGGTGATTTATTTCGAACCGGCGTTCGACAGCTATGCGCCGATCGTGCGCCTGCAGGGCGCCACCGCGGTGCCGATCGCCATGTCACTGCATAACCTGCAGATTGACTGGGAGCGGGTGGCTGCCGCCATCAACGGCAAAACCCGTATGATTATCGTCAACAGCCCGCATAACCCCACCGGTAGCGTGTTCGACCAGCATGACATCGAGCGATTGACGGCGCTGACGCGTGACACCGATATCATCATCCTGTCGGATGAAGTCTACGAACATGTGGTATTCGACGGCGAAATCCACCACGGCATGGCCCGCCATCCACAGCTGGCCGAACGCAGCGTGATCGTCTCCTCCTTCGGTAAAACCTACCACGTCACCGGCTGGCGCGTCGGCTACTGCATGGCGCCGGCAGCGTTGATGGAGGAAATACGCAAAGTACACCAATTTATGGTGTTCTCCGCCGATACGCCGATGCAATACGCCTTTGCAAACGCCCTGGCAGATCCGCAACAGTACCTGGGGTTGGCGGCGTTTTATCAGCAAAAGCGCGATCTGCTGGCGACCGCGTTACAGGGTTCGCGTCTGCAGCTGCTGCCAAGCCGCGGCAGTTTCTTTATGCTGGCGCGCTTTAGCGGCTTCAGCCAGGAAAGCGACAACGATTTTGCGGTGCGGCTGATCCGCGAAGCCAAAGTCGCCACCCTGCCGCTGTCGGCGTTTTATAGCGACGGCAGCGATACCGGCATCATTCGACTGAGTTTCTCCAAAGATAACGAGACCCTGCTGGAAGGCGCCCGTCGCCTGCACCGCGTATAACCGACCGTATCTCACCATGGGAAAGGGGCACTGATGAAAACGACTTTGAAAACGCTGATCGCCGCCGGCTGCCTGTTGGCCGCCGGTTCTACCCTGGCCGCCGAGCATGGCCTGCGCTTTGGCGTAGAGGCGCTGTACCCGCCGTTTGAGTCAAAATCCGCCAGCGGTCAGCTGGAAGGATTTGATATCGATCTGGGCAATGCGGTGTGCGCCGCCGCCAAGCTGCAGTGCAGCTGGGTAGAAACCTCGTTCGACAGCCTGATCCCGGCGCTGCAGGCGCGTAAGTTCGACGTCATCAACTCGGCGATGAACGTGACTGAACAGCGCAAGCAGGCTATCGACTTCACCAAGGCGATTTATCAGGTGCCAAACCGCCTGATCGCCAAAGCCGATAGCGGCCTGACGCCAAACGCCACCGCACTGGCCGGCAAACGCGTCGGCGTGCTGCAAGGGTCGATTCAGGAAAACTACGCCAAAGCTCATTGGGCGCCGCAGGGCGTGGAGGTCGTCGCTTATCAGGATCAGAACCAGGTCTATCTGGATCTGACCGCCGGTCGCCTCGACGCTACGCTGATCATGGCACCTGCTGGGCAGAGCGGCTTCCTGGCACACCCAGACGGCAAGGGCTTCGCCTTTGTCGGCGACGCGGTACAGGACGAGAAAATCTTCGGTTCCGGCATCGCCTTCGGTTTGCGCAAAGACGAGCGGGAATTGAAACAGCGGTTGGATGCGGCCATTACCCAGGTGCAGCAACAGGGTACGGTGCAGGCGTTGGCGAAGAAGTATTTCGGCGACATCGACGTCACGGTGAAGTAGCATTTTGCCCCTCGGCCAGCGACCGAGGGGCGACATAGCCGCGTTATGCGCGCTCAAACACCGAGCTTTGCAACCCGCGATCCTGCTGATGGCGCTCCAGCGCCAGTTCGATAAGCCTGGTGATCAACTGCCGGTAGTCCACGCCGCTGGCGGCCCACAGTTTCGGGTACATGCTGATGTTGGTGAATCCAGGCAATGTGTTGATTTCGTTAATTATAACGTTATCGTCCGCCGTCAGGAACACGTCGACACGCGCCATACCGAGGCAGTCCAGCGCACGGAACGCCTTGAGCGCCACCTGACGGATCTTGTCGCTGGCCGCCTCGGAAATGGCCGCCGGCACCACCACCTGAGCGCCCTGCTCGTTGATGTATTTGGTGTCGTAGGAATAGAATTCATCGTTCAGCACAATCTCGCCGCACACGCTGGCTTGCGGTTGATCGTTGCCCAGCACCGCGCATTCGATTTCACGCCCGACGATCGCCGACTCCACCAGCACTTTATGATCGAAGCTGAACGCCAGCGCGACTGCCGCCTCATACTGCTGGCGATCCTGTACCCGGCTGACGCCAACCGACGAGCCCTGATTCGCCGGCTTGACGAACAGCGGCAATCCCAAGCGTTCGCTCAACTGCGCAAAATCGTATTTGTTGCGGTTGGCGCGCGTCAGCGTAACAAACGGTGCTACCGCCAGCCCGGCGTCGCGCAGCAGGCGCTTGGTGACGTCTTTGTCCATACTGACCGCCGAACCGAGCACGCCCGCGCCGACGAACGGCAGGTTGGCCATGCGCAGCAGTCCTTGCAGCGAACCATCTTCGCCCAGCGTACCGTGTACGATCGGGAACACCACGTCAAGCTGACCAAGCGCACCGGCGCCGTCGGCGGCGATCAGTTGCCGGCTTTGCTGACCGGGCACCAGCGCCACATTGTTATTGGAATGGTTAAGCGCGATCAGCGCCGGGTTTTCCGCATGCAACAGATAATTGGACGCGTCGTTGATATGCCACTGCCCCTGCTTGTCGATCCCCAACAGCGTGACCTCGAATTTTTCCTTGTCGATAGCATCGACAATGTTTTTGGCCGATTGCAGTGAAACCTCATGCTCCGCCGATTTACCGCCAAAAATTACCCCAACACGCAGTTTAGTCACGCCAGAAATCCTTCTAAAAAAGTGATGCCAATACCTCGACAAACACAATAGACGCATTGCCAGGCCACGGCAATCGGCGCCGAGCAGAAAATTCCGACGCCACAAACGGCCACACCGCCACCATACGAAGCGTATACAATTCGTATATTTTCCACTGAGGGAGCACCGAGATGGGGATTGTGAAAATCACCGACGCCCTGCACGACGATCTGCGCCTTGCCAGCCTGACCATGACGCGTTCCATCAACGCGCAGGCCGAATACTGGATCAAGATCGGCATGCTGGCCGAATTCAACCCGGAACTGACCTATCCACAACTGGTCAAGAAAATGATGAAAGATAACGCGCTGACGCTGAAGGAGATTGTCGGGTGAAACAGATTGTGATCAAGACGCCGGAACAGATTGCCAAAATGCGGCACTCTGGCGCACTGTTGGCCAAGGTGTTTGCTATGCTTGATGGCGCGATCCGTGAAGGCATCTCCACCATGGAGATCAACGACCGCGCCGAGGCGTTCATCGTCAATGAGCTGAAGTCGCGCCCGGCCAGCAAAGGCCAGTACGATTTCCCTTATGTGCTGAACACCTCGATCGACGAAGTAGTGTGCCACGGCATCCCGTCCGCCAGCAAAATCCTGCGCAGCGGCATGATTGTCAACGTCGACATCACGCTGGAAAACGACGGCTATATCGCCGACTCCAGCAAAATGTATTGCATCGGTCAACCGTCGCCGGTTGCCAAACGGCTGGTAAACAATGTCTATCAGTCGATGTGGGCCGGCATCCGCGCGGTGAAGCCGGGCGCGACGCTGGGCGATATCGGCCATGCCATACAACAACACGCCGAACAGGCCGGCTACAGCATCGTGCGTGAATATTGCGGCCACGGCATCGGTCGCGAGATGCACGAAGAGCCGGCGGTGCTGCACTTCGGCCAACCGGGTGCCGGCATGACGTTGCAGGAAGGGATGGTATTTACCATCGAACCGATGATTAACCAGGGCGATCGCCGTATCAAACAGAAGAAAGACGGCTGGACGGTGATCACCCGCGACAAAAAACTGTCAGCCCAATGGGAGCACACCGTGGCGGTCACCGCCGACGGAGTGGAAATTCTGACGCTGCGTGAAGAAGAACGTCAGAACGGGTTTTCAGAACGCTATTAATCCGAACGCCAAGATAACGTGACAGGGAGATCGGCATGACGCAGTCCGCCAGCAGCGAAAAGCAGGCTTTTATCAGTCAGTTGAAAAACATCGTCGGCGGCCCGCAGCTGCTGACCGACGCACGCAGTACCGAACGCTACCGTAAGGGGTTCCGCTCCGGCGTTGGCAACGCGCTGGCGGTGGTGTTTCCCACCCGATTACTGCAACTGTGGCAAATCCTCCAGGCCTGCGTCGCTGCCGACAAGATTGTCATCATGCAGGCGGCAAATACCGGTTTGACCGAAGGCTCTACGCCGAGCGGTAATGACTACGATCGCGATGTGGTGATCGTCAGCACCCTGCGGCTCGATCATGTCCAGGTGCTGGATAATGGCAAGCAGGTGGTCGGCTTTCCGGGCAGCACGCTGAACCAGTTGGAAAAGTTGCTAAAGCCCTATGGCCGCGAGCCGCATTCGGTGATCGGTTCGTCCTGTATCGGCGCGTCGGTGATCGGCGGCGTGTGCAACAACTCCGGCGGTTCGCTGGTCAAACGCGGCCCGGCCTACACCGAAATGGCGCTGTACGCCCAACTGGGCGCCGATGGCCAGTTGCGGCTGGTCAACCATCTGGGTATCCGGCTTGGCGATACGCCGGAAGAAATTCTCACCCGGCTGGAACAGGGCGATTATCGTCCGCAGGACGTGGAGTACGGCGAGCTGCGCGCGTCGGATAACGAATACGCCGAACGGGTGCGCGACGTGGATGCCGACACCCCTTCGCGCTTCAACGCCGACCAGCGCCGGTTATACGAAGCCTCCGGCTGCGCCGGCAAACTGGCGGTGTTCGCGGTGCGGCTCGACACCTTCGAAAAGGAAACGCAGGAACAGGTATTTTATATCGGCACCAACGACACGGCGGTACTGACCGAACTGCGTCGCCATATGCTGAGCCAGTTCGAAAACCTGCCGGTGGCCGGTGAGTATATGCATCGGGACATTTTTGACATCGCCGAAACCTACGGCAAAGACACGTTCCTGATGATCGACAAGCTCGGCACCGACCAGATGCCGCGCTTTTTTACCCTCAAGGGCCGCGTCGATGCCACGTTCAACAAACTGCCGCTGCTGCCGCACAACCTGACCGACCGCCTGATGCAGGGGTTGAGCCATCTGGCCCCCAGTCACCTGCCGAAACGCATGAAGGCGTATCGCGAGCGGTTTGAACACCACCTGCTGTTGAAAATGTCCGGCGCCGGCACCGAAGAGGCCTATGCCTATCTGAAGCACTACTTTGCCAGCGCCGACGGCGACTTTTTTGTCTGTACCGCCGACGAAGGCAAAAAAGCCTTCCTGCATCGCTTTGCCGCCGCGGGCGCCGCGGTGCGTTACCACGCGGTACATGCCGATAAGGTGGAGGATATTCTGGCGCTGGACATCGCGCTGCGCCGCAACGACAACCAATGGTTCGAAACGCTGCCGCCGGAAATCGACAGCCAACTGGTGCACAAACTGTATTACGGCCATTTTATGTGTCACGTGTTCCATCAGGACTACGTGGTGAAGAAAGGCGTCGACACGCATCAACTGAAACAGCAGATGTTGGCAATCCTCGATCGGCGTGGCGCGGAATATCCGGCCGAGCATAACGTCGGCCACCTGTACTACGCCAAACCGGCGTTACAAACCTTCTATCAGCAGGCCGATCCCACCAACAGTTTCAACCCTGGTCTGGGTAAAACCAGCAAGCTGAAAAACTGGGGCAGCAATACCCGGTAACATCTGCGTCTGCCGCTGTAACCCGGTGATACGGGGCAGCGGCAGCAATTTGCCGATGCTCGCCAGTTTCCCCCTACGCCGTTGACCTAAACTTGATGATGGACGCGGCAGCTATTCCTGCGTCATTGCGTTTGCGCCATTCTGCACGACGAAAGGAGCTATTTCATGGCATACCAGACCATCAATCCGTTTAACAATCAGTTGATCAAAGCATATACGCCGCACAGCGACCAACAAATCGAACAGGCGTTGGCGCAGGCCGACGCACTGTACCATTCCACCTGGGCGAAGGGCGATATCGAGCAACGCCTGCCGGTACTGCATAAACTGGCCGATCTGATCGACAGCCGGCAGGAAGCACTGGCGAAGATCGCCAGCGTGGAAATGGGCAAGCTGATTAAGCAAAGCCGCGGTGAAGTCGCCCTGTGCGCGCAAATCGCCCGTTATTACGCGGAGCATGCCAAGCAGTTCCTGGCACCGGTACGCTATGACTCCAGCCTCGGCGAAGCCTGGGTGGAACATCATCCGATTGGCGTGCTGATGGCGGTGGAGCCGTGGAACTTTCCCTATTATCAACTGATGCGCGTACTGGCACCGAACCTGGCCGCCGGCAACCCGGTGATGGTCAAGCATGCCAGCATCGTGCCTAACTGTGCCGTTGCGTTTGAACAGCTGCTGCTGGATGCCGGAGCCCCTCAGGGTGCCTATACCAATCTGTTTATTTCAGCGGATCAGGTGGCCAATATCATCGCCGACCCACGGGTACAGGGCGTGGCACTCACCGGCTCGGAAAAGGCCGGCAGCATCGTTGCCGCACAGGCAGCGAAAAAACTGAAGAAGGCCACGCTGGAGCTCGGCGGTAATGACGTGTTTGTGGTACTCGACGACTGCGACCTGGACAGAGCGGCAACGGTGGGCGCCCAGGCGCGGCTGAACAATGCCGGACAGGTGTGTACCGCAGCGAAGCGTTTTATCGTGCATCAGCAGGTCGCCGAGGCATTTTTGCAAAAACTTACCGCGCGCTTCCGCGCGGTCACCCTCGGCGATCCCCTGGATGAAGCCACCACACTCGGGCCGTTATCGTCAACATCGGCGCTCGACGGGCTGATCGCACAGGTGAAAAACGCCGTCGATCATGGTGCAACGCTGCATTATGGCGGCGAGGCGCCGCAGCATGACGGCAATTTCTTTCAACCCACCATTCTGACCAATATCAGCCGGGAAAATCCGGCCTATTTCGAAGAGTTCTTCGGCCCGGTGGCACAGGTTTACGTGGTGCAAGACGATGACCACGCGGTGCAACTGGCCAACGACTCGCACTACGGCCTCGGTGGCGCGATATTCAGCGGCGATATCGAGCGCGCCAAACGGCTGGCCTCGCGCATTGAAACCGGTATGGTGTATATCAATTCGCTGACCGATACCGCACCAGAATTGCCGTTCGGCGGCGTGAAACGCTCCGGCTTTGGCCGTGAACTGTCGGATTTGGGCATCAAGGAATTCGTTAACCAGAAACTGGTGGTGGTCAGTCGCCACTAACTGCCCTCTACGGCACTCTCTTTGCGGAGCGTGCTGTTAATTTATTGTTGCAAACCAGCGCCAGAACGCATAATTTACTTTAATCACCGCTGGTGGTGTTCCGGGTCTAGCGCTATTCCACGCTTCGCCTTGAGACACCGTCGGTTGTTTACCTGGTTAAATCCATCCTGACGGGCATCTCAATGAACGCTTTCACACCGGCAACCGATCCAGCATCAGCGACCTTCCCGGCCGCCGTTGTGCCCTGTGTTTGCGTCTCCCCTCCTGCCGTTTCATCTGTCGTGGTCGCCGTCACGGCTGGCGTGGTTTCACCGCCGCGCCGCGTGGTAGTGCGTTAAATCCACACTGAATTTATCCCTCCGGTTACCTGATTGCGTATGACCTAACGCGTCGTCTGCGCCGGAGTCTGTTATTCCCTGACAGGTGAAATTGAATGCGAATTATCTCTCAGCCGGCCAATGCCGGCCTGGCAACGCTGTTCGTGCTGCTGTGGAGCAGCGGTGCCATCTTCTCGCGTATGGGGCTGGAGCACGCCTCCGCTCTGGCATTTCTAAGCCTGCGCTGCGCGATTGCGCTCGCGCTGCTGATCGCGCTCGGCCTGTGGCAACGGCGGTTATTACCGGCGCCCGGCAGCCGCTGGCGGGTCGCGCTTGTCGGCCTGCTGATGATCGGCAGTTACCAAACGGCCTATCTGCTGGCGCTGCAATTGGGCATCACCCCCGGGGTGCTGGCGACCCTGCTCGGCGTCCAGCCGATCCTCACTCAGGTCATTACCGAACGGCGCTGCGCCGGGCTGCGCGCAGTTGGCCTGCTGCTGGCGCTGGGGGGATTGACGCTGGTGGTATATCAGAGCGTGATGGTGGCGCATTTCTCGCTGGCCGGCATCGCCTGCGCGTTTATCGCCCTGGGCTGCATGACCGCCGGTACGCTGCTACAAAAAGGGATGGATCAACCGCCGCTGGCGGTGCTGCCGTTGCAGTATGCCATCGGGCTGCTGGTGTGCACGGCGGCAATGCCGTTTACGCCGCAACACATCGACTGGCAACCGGCGTTGCTGGTAGCGCTGCTGTGGATGGCGGTGGTGATTTCGGTACTGGCCACGCTGCTGCTTTACCGGCTGATCCAGCGTGGCAATCTGGTGCAGGTCACCAGCCTGTTTTATCTGATCCCCGCCGTCACCGCGTTGCTGGATTACCTGCTGCTCGGCCACCGTCTGGCAGCGCTGAGCCTGGCCGGCATGGCGGCGATTGTCTGCGGCGTGATGCTGGTGTTCCGTAAGGCATAAGCAACAAGCCGCGCATGCCAAACCGGCATGCGCGGCGATTCACCGGCAGGGAGTAACGGTCAAAACAGCCAGACACCGTAGCCCCACATCAGCACCGTCAGACCCAGCAGCAGTTCCAGCAACAGAATGCCGATGGCGAAGGTGGAACTCGAAAAGATAAACCCTTCCCGGCTGTCGATGCCCAGGAAATGCGGAATGCCCAGATACAGCAGATAGCCAGAATAACACAGGCCGACAACGCCGACGAACAGGCATAGCCATACCACCGGATACAGCGCCACCAGGCCGCTGAGGAACATCGGCGTGGCAACATAGCCGGCAAACACCATGCAGCGATGCAGGCTCGGGCGGGATTCATAACGCCGAGCCATCCAGTGGATCACCTTGCCCATCACCGCCACACCCGCCAGCATCAGCAGATAAAAGGCCACCGCGGTATACAAGGCGGTAAACATATCCAGCTGAATGGCATGTCCGTCACCGGATAGCCAGCCCAGTTGGGTGGTGCCGATAAACGCGCAGATTACCGGAATGGCTGCCATTAACAGCACGTGGTGGGTATAAAGATGCGAGACGCTTTCGTTCTCGCGCTGAATTTCCTTGAACTCGGTGTTGGGATGAGTCAACAGCCCCCAAACATGATTAACCATGAAACACCTCCTCATCTCGCCGTAGGCCGCACTCGGCGAGGAGAAACACACCTCTGACGGACATTGATCCGCTTGAGGACAGCGGCCACAGGGCTCTCCCCCTGACAATATTATAGTCTTTTGTTGAAAAAACGTTCGCGGGCGCGGGTTCGTCGGGCCGTTTACTCTATAATCAAACTGTTAGCACTTTGGGAGGAAATACCATGACGCCAAAACTTCGTACCCGCCAAAGCGGTATTGCCGACGTTGAGGTCGGGCAAAACGTAATGGTGGTTGAACCCAGCAATTTGTACGGCTGCTATCTGGGGGACGACGTATTTGTCGGGCCGTTTGTCGAAATACAAAAAAACGTCTCCGTCGGCGCACGCAGCAAAATTCAATCGCACAGTTTTATTTGCGAATACGTCACGCTTGGCGAGGACTGTTTTGTTGGTCATGGCGTGATGTTTGCCAACGATCTGTTCAAGCAGGGCGCGCCGGACGCCAATGCCGAGAACTGGCGACGCTCGCAGATTGGCAATCGGGTATCTATCGGTTCCGGTGCGACCATTTTAGCGGTAGATATCTGCGACGGCACGGTGATCGGCGCAGGCGCGGTGGTAACAAAAAATATCACGCGCAAGGGTATCTATGCCGGCAATCCGGCCAAACTGCTGCGGGAGTTGCCGTAATGAGCGAGATCGTGATTGAACGCATCACCGACTTGCCTATGGGTTATCTGGAAGATAACGATTTTACCTTTTACGTCGAACAGTACGCCCAGCCCTGCTTTGACACACCGCTGGAACAGTGGCCAATGCTGCCGGTGGTACCGTTTCGCAAAAACTACCCGCTGGCGCCGTTCGTCAATGACGAAGGCGATACCTTTCTTGCCCGTCAGCGCGGCGTAGCGGTCGGCCATATTACGCTGAGCAAAAACTGGAACGATTACACGCTGATTGAAGAGGTGGCGGTCAGCCGCCAGGCACGGCGGCGCGGCATCGGTACCGCGCTGCTGAATGCGGCGCAGCAATGGGCGCGCGAGCGCGACACCGCCGGCCTGATGCTGGAAACGCAAAATAACAACCTGACCGCCTGCCGCTGCTATCAGCGTTACGGTTTTACCCTGGGGGGAATCGATCGCTTGCTGTACCGCGGCCAGCCGGATATCGCCGACCATGAAATCGCGCTATTTTGGTATTTGCCCTTCAACAATCAGGTCGGATATTAGCCTCAGGTGGTATCAACGCACGGTGGTTTGGTCATGGTGTAGACTTTATCCGTCACGGTGGAGTGATAATTACCATCATTCGACACCACAGGCCACCGGCGGGGGATACATGGGCAAGGCAGCACAATGGATGTTAATGCTATTATTGGGCGGATGCGCCGGGCAGCCACCGCTTGCCCCCCACGCCCCGCAACCCACACAATCCACGGACAGCCAGGTGAATATTGACCCTTTAACGCGTGCCAAGATCGACGCCATACTCGCCCTGCGCAATTCGCAGCCCTCGCTGAACGATGGGCAACGCATTGCCCTGATTTCACAACAGTTTCTCGACACGCCTTACCTGGCGGATAGGCTGATCGGCTCCGCCAGCAACGCAGAACGGCTGACGATTGATTTTCGCGCGCTGGATTGCTTCACCTTGCTGGATTACGTTGAAGCGCTGCGCAACGCCGAGGATTACCCGCAGTTTATCCACCAGCTGACCACTGCGCGTTACGTCAACGGCGAGATCGGTTTCCTGACCCGCAAACATTTCTTCAGCGACTGGTCACAGCCGCCGCACGCCAGCGCCAAAGACATTAGCGCCCAACTCAGCCCGCAGGCGGTCACGCTGCACAAGACGCTGAACCACAAAGCCGACGGCGGCCAATACCTGCCCGGCTTGCCAAACGTCACACGTGCCATCAGCTATATCCCCAGCGGTTACGTTGACGACCATCTGCTGAGTCAGTTGCGTACCGGCGACTATATCGGCATTTACAGCAATCTGCCCGGGCTGGACGTCAGCCACGTCGGTATCTACGTCATGACCCCCATCGGTCCGGTACTGCGCAATGCCTCCTCGCGCGAACATAACCGCCGGGTGGTGGATTCACCTTTTATCGACTATGTGATTGCCACCCCCGGCATCGTGGTTCTGCGGCCGCTTTAAACGGTTATATTTTATAAGCGAATGTGCTGAGGCCGGGTTTGACTTCCCAACGCGGCTGCGCTTATCTGTCAGGACAAAACGACTGATTTTCTTGTTTTTTTCAGGGAGTGACAGATGGCGATTAACTGGCGGTACGGCGCATTGGCGGCCGCATTGGCGACAACGGTGTTACTGCAAGGCTGTGAGCAAAAGTCCGATCAAAACCATATCAAGGTCGGCGTGATCAACGGCGCCGAGCAGGACGTTGCCGAAGTGGCCAAACGGGTGGCAAAGGAAAAATACGGCCTGGAGGTCGAACTGGTGGGATTCAGCGGTTCGCTGCTGCCCAATGATGCCACCGACAAGGGCGAGCTGGATGCCAATGTGTTCCAGCATCGGCCGTTCCTGGCACAGCAGAACCAGGATCATGGCTACAAGCTGGTTGCGGTCGGCAACACCTTCGTCTTCCCGATGGCCGGTTATTCGAAAAAATACGCCTCGGTCAGCCAATTACCGGACGGCGCCACCATCGCCATTCCCAACGATCCCACCAACCTTGGCCGCGCGCTGCTGCTGTTGCAAAAAACCGGCCTGATTACGCTCAAATCAGGTAAAGGGCTGCTGCCGACCGCTTTGGACATCAGCGCCAACCCGCACAATTACCGCATCATGGAACTGGAAGGTGCGCAGCTGCCGCACCTGCTGGACGATGCCAAGGTGGCGGTGGCGATCATCAGCACCACCTATATCAATCAAATCGGCCTGTCGCCCACCCGAGACAGTATTTTCATTGAGGATAAACAGTCGCCCTACGTGAATATCGTGGTAGCGCGCGAAGACCATAAAAACGCGCAAAACGTGCAAAACTTCGTGAAAGCCTATCAGTCGGACGAGGTCGCCAACGCCGCGGCCAGCCTGTTTAACGGCGGCGCCGTCAAGGGCTGGTAAACCGCAACGCCCGATCGGCTATCGGGGTGGCATTCAGCCCCCCGATAGCCGGACAAAAAAAATGGCGATCCTCCGCTTGACCCTGACGTTACGTCAGGCTGTAGTCTTTCTGCACGCATAAGGGAGGAATACAGCATGTTATTGAAAGTCGGTGAACTGGCACGCCGCTCCGGTATTACCGTTCGCACCCTGCATTATTACGACAATATTGGCCTGCTGGTCCCTTCGGCGCGTTCCGACGCCGGTTATCGTTTGTATAACCGTGCTGATGTCACCCGTCTGCATCAGATACAGGCGCTGCGCCGTATGGGCGTTACGCTGGCGGAAGTCGGGACGATTCTGGCACGTTCGGAGCTGGCTTTGCCGGCGGTGATTGAAAAGCAGATTGCCATGCTCGATCGGCAACTGACACAGATCGCCACGCTGCGCCATCGCTTGCAGCAGCTGCACACACAGCTGACCGTTGGCAATGAACCGGCGCTGAACGACTGGCTGACCACGTTGGAGTTAATGACCATGTACGACAAGTATTTTACCACTGACGAATTGACGCAACTGCCGTTCTACCACCCTGACGCCGAGCGTCAGCAGGAGTGGGCATCCATGGTGGAGCAGGTGCGCCAACTGATGCAAAACGGCGTTGCGGCGCAGGATCCGCAGGCGCAGGCCATCGCACGGCGCTGGATGGTGACGCTGGAACGCGACACCGCCGGCAATCCGGCGTTTCTTACCCGCCTGAATACCATGCACGCCGACGAACCGTCCATGCGCCAGCAAACCGGCATTACGCCGGCAATGACCGATTACATTACTCGGGCATTTGCCGAAACCAAATTGGCGATTTACCAAAAATACCTGTCCGCCGAGGAATATGCCTACGTGCGCCGGCATTATTTTGATCGGATGCAGGAATGGCCGGCGCTGATCGCCAGCTTTCAACAGGCGGTTGACGACGGCGTCCCCCCAGATGGCGAGCACGCCCGCCAGTTGGCGTCCCAGTGGCTGGCGCTGTTCCGTTCCTATGCCGGCGACAACCCGGCAACGCAGATGAAAATCCGCCAGGCGATGGAGCAGGAACCAACGCTGAGCGAAGGCACCTGGCTGACGCCGGCGCTGCTGACCTATCTGCGCCAGGCGGTGAACAACCTGATGCGCGGCCAATAGGTTTCCCGCCGTTACTCGCCGTGGCGGGTAACGGCCTCCCCGGCGGTCAGATCGCTTGCTTATAACGCGATAACAAAGAGCAATTTACCTTGTCGTTTGGCAGCACGCATAATGGTTTCCCGTCTGATTTCATTCAGTAAACAGGATATACCATGTCACTTTCCGCAATGCCGCAGGCGCTGCTGTCGATTACCGATGCCACGCCGGCAGACCTCGTCGCCGTGGCAGATATTTATCGTCACCATGTGTTGCATGGCGCAGGTTCATTTGAAGAAACGCCACCGACGCTGGCAGAAATGCAACAGCGCCACGATAGCGTGCGGTCTGCCGGGTTGCCATGGCTGGTGGCGAAGCTGGAGGGTCAGGTGGTGGGATATTGTTATGCCACGCCGTATCGCCCGCGCCCCGCCTATCGGTTTACCGTGGAAGATTCGGTGTATATCGCCGCCGGCATGCAGGGCAGAGGCATAGGTAAAGCGCTGCTTGGCGCATTGATTGCCCGTTGCGAACGCGGCCCGTGGCGCCAGATGCTGGCAGTGGTCGGCGACTCGGCAAACAATCTCGGCTCACTGGAGCTGCATCGCAAACTGGGTTTTGCCAGCATTGGCACCTTGAACGCCGTCGGCTTCAAGTTCGGTTGCTGGCGCGATACCCACCTGATGCAGCGGGCACTGGCAGCAGGGAATACCACTCTGGCAGAGTAGGCGACAGCGCACGGACGCGCCCTGCCGCACGTCGGGTCAGTTTTTGAAACGGCCGCGGATCGCGCCAAGGGTCGATACCAGCAACAGCACCACGCCGCCGGCAACAAAGCCGAACGCCACGTTGAGCAGCGAAGGTACCACGCCCTGCACAATGTGATCGAATGATGGCATCACCGTGATATGCGACGCCCAGTCTTCAAACAGGTGATGCACTGACGGCAAGCCATGGGTCAAAATGCCGCCGCCGACCATGAACATGGCGATGGTGCCGACGATCGACAGGGTTTTCATCAGATACGGCGCCGCACCGACAATGGCCCGACCAACCGCCTGCGCCAGCGAGCTGGTCTTGCGGCTGAGGTACAACCCCAGGTCGTCCAGCTTGACGATGCCGGCAACGATGCCGTACACGCCGACGGTCATGACAATGGCGATGCCACACAGCACGATCACCTGCTGGCTGAAGCTGGCAGTGGCTACGGTGCCGAGCGTAATGGCGATGATTTCCGCCGACAGCACAAAGTCGGTGCGTACCGCCCCTTTCACCTTGCGCTGTTCAAAGGCCGCCACGTCTTCATTCAGGTTCAGCGGTTCACTGTGCTCCCCTTCGCCCTTTTTATGCGTCAGGCTATGGAACACCTTTTCAAAACCTTCGTAACACAGGTAGGCGCCACCCACCATCAGCAACGGCGTAATCGCCCAAGGCGCGAAGGCACTGATCAGCAGCGCCAGCGGTACCAGAATCGCCTTGTTGATCAATGAGCCTTTCGCCACCGCCCATACCACCGGCAATTCACGATCGGCTTTTACCCCGGTGACCTGCTGCGCATTCAGCGCCAGATCGTCCCCCAACACCCCGGCGGTCTTTTTAGCCGCCATTTTGGTCATCAGCGAGACATCGTCCAGCAACGAAGCGATGTCATCAATCAGAGTCAGTAAGCTACTTCCGGCCAATTTGGGTCATCCTTATCAAAAAGAAAATCAAATGCGACAAAGCCAGACTGCCGACAACGTCAAAGAGTCGGGAGAACATGCCGTTGGGCGCGTTGCGGCATCAACCGTCGGACAAATTTGCCGGGAGCAAACTTGAACCACCGGCACACCGGGATCTGTCCCAGCATGCCCCTGGCTGCGTCAGGTCCGGGTATCTCGCCCCAACGGTCGACTTTGTCACCAATCTCACAAAGCAATACCTTGTAAGCATAACGGGATTTAACAACGGATGCGTGGCTATCTTATGAATCAGCCAGCGTTTGATTAAGCATAGAACATCTTGCGGCAGGAGATGGCCGGCCCGTGGCAATCCGGGCCGGGATACGGCTTATTCGGCGGCGTTGCTCGCCAGACGTGCATCCTTCTGACGGCGGTAATCGCGCGCGGCGGCCGGAATTGGCGTCACCTTGCCGGTTTCAATCCAGCTGCGCAGTCGGCTGGCATCGGCAAAGTGGGTGTACTTGCCGAACGCGTCCAGCACCACCAGCGACACCGAGCGGTTGCCGATCATGGTACGCATCGCCAGACAGTGACCAGCCTGATTGGTAAAACCGGTCTTGGTCAGTTGGATATTCCATTTCGGGTTATACACCAGATGGTTGGTGTTACGGAACGGCAGCGTGTAATTGGGATCCTTGAAGCTCGCCATGCGTTCGGTGGTGGTGCTGAGCTGGCCGATCAGCGGGTACTGCTTGGTGGCCAGCAGCAGCTTGCTCAAATCGCGCGCGGTAGACACGTTGTGAATCGACAGACCGGTCGGTTCAACGTAATGAGTTCGGGTCATCCCCAGCGCCTTGGCCTTGGCGTTCATCGCGCTGATAAACGCGTTATATCCGCCAGGATAATGGTGCGCCAGACTGGCGGCAGCACGGTTTTCCGACGACATCAACGCCAGCAGCAACATATCCTTGCGGCTGATTTCACTGTTCAACCTGACGCGGGAATAGACGCCTTTCATTTCTGGCGTCTGATGAATGTCCACCGTTAACATCTCATCGAGCGGCAAATGCGCATCCAGCGTCACCATGGCGGTCATCAACTTGGTGATCGAGGCAATCGGCACCACTTCATCCGGGTTACGCGCATAAAGGACTTTATGACTGCTCATGTCCACTACCATCGCGCTGCCAGAGGCCAGCTCAGGCTGGGTGGCATGCAGAGCGGTAGCACTTTCGCTGGCCAGTGCGCGTGGAGCCAAACCCACGCCAGACTGCAATGCCAATAGGGTCAGAACCAAAACTCGGATTTTCACATGAATTACTCTGTCACAGATAGAGGGGATAGCTTGAGAAACTGCGAGGAAGTATAAATTAGCACTAGGGTCTTGGCACTGTGAATATGCGCGCCTATTTGTGACAAATTCTGTCGGCGGCAAACAGGCACAAAGCGCCAGTCTGGCGGGCTTGTCGGCCTGCGTTAAAAAGTGACAGCGCCGCTGGCCGCAGTCGATCAAGCCCAGTCGCTGGGCCGATGGCGCACCGTCAATCTGCCCGGTTGTCACACTGACGCGTATACTTAACGCCAACTGTCGGCAATACAAGGAGTCTGGGATGAACGAACTGGCCCACTATATTACGGATTACGGTTACTGGGCGTTATTCATCGGCTGCCTGGCGGAAGGGGAAACCATTACCATGCTCGGTGGCATGGCCGCGCATGAAGGGTTGTTGCAACTGCCCTGGGTGTTGGCGGTGGTGGCGCTTGGCGGCACGTTGGGGGATCAACTGCTGTATTTCGCCGGCCGGCGTTTTGGCGGCAAGGCGATCGCCCGCTTGAAGAGCCAGCAGCAGCGCATTGAGCGCGCGCAAAAACTGATCGCTCGCCATCCGATGCTGTTTGTCATCGGCGTGCGTTTCATGTACGGCTTTCGCATTATCGGCCCGGTATTGATCGGTGCCAGTCGATTACCGCCGTCGCGTTTTATCCCGTTGAATCTGCTCGGGGCACTATTATGGGCAACGATTTTTGTGCTGATCGGCTACTTTGGCGGGCAGGCAATGGAAGGCTTTCTTGCCGGCATCGACAAAAAGTTCTCCGCTCTGCTGCTGGTGGTCGTGGCGGTTGCCCTTATCTGGCTGCTGCGCTATTGGTGGCGCCGCCGCCATGCAAATGAATAGTCATTTATTCAGCATCAGCGTCAGCCCGAGTCATGCCAGTACATAATCGGATAACGCCGGTGAACCACCGGCCGGTTATTGCTGACGCATCAGTGCCACCAGCTCGCGGGCGGCTTTATCCAGCGGCTGATGCTTCAACCAGATCAGGTGGATCGGCAACCGCAGCGCGTTCTTGGTATTCTTGAATTTCAGGCGTGTCAGCCGCCCCTGCGCCAACAGCGGAGCGATCAGCGACTGCGGGAAGTTACCCCAGCCCAATCCGGCTTCCACCATGTTCAGCGCCATCTGCAAACTGTCGGTCCGCCAATAGGATTCCGCCACCCGCGGCCGCAGATCGGCCATCGGCAAGTCGCGGCTGGCGATGATGATTTGCCGCACATTGACCAGATCCTCCAGGTACAGCGCCGCATCGGCATGCCGCAACGCGCTATGTTGCGCCGATAGCGTGGCGATCAGCGATTCACTGCCGACAAAGTGAAACTGCTCGTTGATATTGACGTTCAAACCACCGAACGCCAGGCAAACGCCCACCCGCCCCTGATGCAACATATGCAACACGTCGTCCTGTGGCGCAGTCAGCACTTCGATATTCAATAGCGGATAACGTTCGGCAAGCGTGGTTACCGCCCTCAGCAACGCGCTGCTGTTAATGTCAGACGCCACGCCGATCGACAAGGTGCTTTCCAGCCCTTGCGAAAGCTCGATAGCGTGGATATGCAACTGCTTCAGCTGGTCGGCAATCAGCCGCGCATGCGGCGCCAACGCCAGAGCCATCGCCGTCGGCACCGGTTCGCGATGCGAGCGGTCGAACAGCTGAAACCCCAGCTCTGCCTCCATGTTGGCAATGCCCATGCTGACCGCCGATGGTACGCGCCGTAGCGCCCGGGCGGCTGCGGAAAACGAACCGCAATCGAGCACCGCCAGAAACAGCTCAATATTGTCACTGGAAAAATTCATAACAGCCAATCTATCAGCAAATCTGACAGCTCCTGACTTTTTCTATCAATAGCATTGACGCTATCTTAGCCGTCCGTTGGCCGGCCGTCACCCGGCGATCCGCTTATTGGCCAAAAATAAAGGAGCAAAGCACCATGCAAGGCGTTAAACGCAAACTGGTTTATGTCACCGCCTATGAAATCATCGGTATGGCAATTTCGGCGCTCGGGCTGGCGCTGCTGTCCGGCAGCGCCCCCAGCAGTACCGGACCGCTGGCAGTGGTGATCACTACCATCGCGGTCAGTTGGAATTTCATCTACAACTGCCTGTTTGAATTCTGGGAAAGTCGCCAGGCGTCGCGCACCCGTACGGTCAAGCGCCGCATTGCCCATGCGGTTGGTTTTCAATTGACGCTGGTGGTGTATTTGATACCGCTGATTGCCTGGTGGATGGAGATTTCACTGTGGCAGGCGCTGCTGCTGGATATGGCGCTGATTGTCATTATCCCCTGCTACACCTTCGTCTATAACTGGGCATTCGATAAACTGTTTGGCTTACCGGCGTCGGCATTGCCAGCAGAAGAAACCGCCTGAACCACCGGCCGTGGCGCAGCCAGACGATGCGCCACGTCTCGGTTAATCTGCCAAGCCCGCGCGACTCACCGCCACCGTTGCCCTGCTTGCCAACATGAACTGACGGATCCCCCTCTCTCTCCAGCAGAAACTGCTGATTACTAAGGTGGCTAATATTCTCCCTTGTCACCAGTTTTAAATATCAGACAAATATATTTTATAACAAGCATCCTACTGCCACCGTATTATTTCCCCGACGAAAATGCGGTTTATTTTTGCGATACTCATCACATTATTCTATTTATCGATAATATTTTTATACATATTTCATCCTTTTGATAAATATATCATTTCATTCAATTAACAAATAATAAACACAATTATTCACGATTTCGTGCAGGGAACTTTTGCCTCATTTAAACAGAAAAGGTAGCATGCTCCGCCGTTATTTAATGGCAGATGTACAAACAATAAACAGCAGAATGACGCCATGACCTCATTCTCATGCGATTGCCAATAGCAATCGTTTGCTTGCAGTCAGAGCAAACTCAACGATAGACAGGAAAAACAGGACGGATGATGAAATCACACACAAAGTCGGCGCATGACAAGCACGCGGCGAGAAGACGTTGGTTAGACTCACATGAATCCGGTTATCACAAAAGTATGGGCAACCGGCAAATACAAATGATCGCCATCGGCGGCTCCATCGGCACCGGTTTGTTCCTCGGTACCGGCGGGCGCCTCGAAATGGCCGGACCGGCGTTGGCGCTGGTGTATCTGGTATGCGGGATCTTCTCGTTCTTTATTTTGCGTGCGTTGGGCGAACTGGTGCTGCATCGCCCTACCAGCGGCAGTTTTGTGTCTTATGCTCGCGAATTTCTCGGCGAAAAAGCCTCTTACGTCGCCGGCTGGATGTACTTCCTCAACTGGGCGATGACCGGCATCGTCGATATCACCGCGGTGGCGCTGTACATGCACTACTGGGGTACCTTCGCCGACGTACCGCAGTGGCTGTTTGCGCTGTGCGCGCTGGGTATCGTCGCGACCATGAACATGATCGGCGTGAAATGGTTTGCCGAAATGGAGTTCTGGTTTGCCTTGATCAAAGTGGTGGCGATTGCGCTGTTTCTGGTGGTGGGCGTGGTGTTCCTCGGCGTCGGTACGCCGATTGACGGCAACAACACCGGTCTGCACCTGATTACCGATAACGGCGGCATGTTCCCACACGGCCTGCTACCGGCGCTGGTATTGGTGCAAGGAGTAATCTTTGCCTTTGCCGGTATCGAGCTTATCGGCACCGCGGCCGGTGAATGCAAGGATCCGGAAAAAATGTTGCCCAAAGCGGTCAACAGCGTGATCTGGCGTATTGGTCTGTTCTATGTCGGTTCGGTGGTGCTGCTGGTGATGCTGCTGCCCTGGAACGCCTATCAGGCCGGTCAAAGCCCGTTCGTCACCTTCTTCAGCAAGCTTGGCGTGCCGTACATCGGTACCATCATGAATATCGTGGTGCTGACCGCCGCGCTGTCCAGCCTGAATTCGGGGCTGTATTCCACCGGGCGCATTCTGCGTTCACTGTCGATGGGCGGCTCGGCGCCGAAATTCATGGCCCGGATGAGCAGCCAGCAAGTGCCGTATGCCGGTATTCTGGTGACCTGTGGCATTTACGTGATCGGCGTACTGCTGAACTATCTGGTGCCGTCGCGAGTCTTTGAGATCGTGCTGAACATTGCCTCGCTGGGCATCATCAGCTCATGGGCATTTATCATCGTCTGTCAGATGCGTTTGCGTAAGGCTATCAAAGAAGGCAAAGCCAAACCGGTTTCCTTCAAGATGCCGGGGGCGCCGGTCACCTCCTGGCTGACGCTGCTGTTCCTGCTGGTGGTGGTGATCATGATGGCCTTCGATTACCCGAACGGCACCTGGACGGTTGGTACCATTCCGGTGTTGGCGATATTGCTGATTCTGGGCTGGTTCGGTCTGCGCAAGCGCGCAGCGGAAGTCAAACTGGAACAACAGGCGCACGAAGAGCAGCCCCAGCAGTAAGCGCCGGGTTATCCGGGGCGCCGCCATGGCGCCCCATTATTTTTGCGCGCTAATCACCCGCGCAATATCGGCTGACGTCGCCAATGCGCGAACCTCGGCAAACAGATCGCTGGCCTCGGCGTATTCCTTACGTAAATAGCCCAACCACTGCTTGATGCGCGCCACGTGATACAGGCCGGTATCGCCCTGCTTTTCCAACCGTACGTATTTTTTCAGCAACTGCACCACCTGCGGCCACGGTAGCCGTGGTTCGTTGTATTTCACCACCCGGCTCAAATTGGGAATGTTAAGCGCACCGCGTCCGAGCATCACCGCGTCGCAGCCGGTGATCTGCATACATTGCTGTGCACTGGCGTAATCCCAGATTTCGCCGTTGGCAATCACCGGGATCGTCAACCGTTGGCGAATCTCGCCAATCGCCGCCCAGTTGATGCGCTCGGCCTTATAGCCGTCCTCCTTGGTACGGCCATGTACCGCCAGCTCGCTTGCACCGGCCTGTTGCACCGCGTCGGCGATTTCAAGGCTGTGCTGGGGCGAATCCCACCCCAGCCGCACCTTGACGGTTACCGGCAGCTCCGCCGGCACCGCTGCGCGCATGGCTTTGGCGCCCTGGTAGATAAGTTCGGGATCTTTGAGCAGCGTCGCGCCGCCACCGCTGCCGTTGACCGTTTTCGACGGACAGCCGCAGTTGAGATCCACGCCGTAGGAGCCGAGTTCTACCGCGCGGGCGGCGTTTTCCGCCAGCCATTCGGGGTACTGACCCAACAGTTGGATACGCACCAGCGTACCGGACGGTGTGCGACTGGCATGGTGCAGTTCGGGGCACAGGCGATAGAACGATTTCACCGGCAGCAGTTGATCGACCACGCGTAGAAATTCGGTGATGCACAGATCGTAATCGTTCACTTCGCTGAGCAATTCGCGGACCAGGGAGTCGAGAACGCCTTCCATCGGCGCCAATAAAACGCGCATTAACACCCACTCCAGTTAAAAAAGAGGCGCCATGATACGGGGGAACCCCGGCGCCAGACAACGTAATCTCAGCATAAAAAAAGCCGCCGATAAACGGCGGCCTGATGATTTACACGGTGAGCTTACTCAGCCGGTTTACTGCGACGTGGGCGACGCGCCGGTGGCGCACCACGACGTTGGCCATCGCCCTGTGGCCGCGCGTTGCCATTGCCACGGTTTTCACGCTGACCGCCGCCGTTGCCATTGCGCTGGCCGCCGCCGTTGCCGCGTGGCGCACCGCGCCCGCCGCCTTGACGACCGTTGATGATCGGCTCCGCCTTGATGGTCGGATCCGGTTCATAACCCGGCAGGGCAATACGTGGAATTTCACGCTTGAGCAGGCGTTCGATGTCGCGCAGCAGTTTATGTTCGTCGACGCACACCAGTGAGATCGCTTCACCGGTACGCTCGGCACGCCCGGTACGACCGATGCGGTGCACGTAATCTTCCGGCACGTTCGGCAGCTCGTAGTTCACCACGTGCGGCAGCTGGTCGATATCCAGACCGCGTGCGGCGATATCAGTGGCGACCAACACGCGAATTTTGCCGTCCTTGAAGTCGGCCAATGCACGCGTACGCGCACCCTGGCTTTTATTGCCGTGGATCGCGGCGGCGGTGATGCCGTCCTTGTTCAGCTGTTCAGCCAGGTGGTTGGCACCGTGCTTGGTGCGGTTAAATACCAGCACCTGACGCCAGTCGCCTTCGCCGATCATCTGCGACAACAGTTCCCGCTTACGCTTCTTGTCAACGAAATGCACGCTTTGTTCGATCTGTTCGGAGGCGGTGTTGCGACGTGCAACTTCCACCGACGCCGGGTTGTGCAGCAGCTTGCTGGCCAGCCCTTTGATTTCGTCAGAGAAGGTGGCGGAAAACAGCAGGTTTTGGCGCTTCGGCGGCAGCTTGGACAGCACGCGACGGATATCATGGATAAAGCCCATATCCAGCATGCGGTCGGCTTCGTCGAGCACCAGAATTTCGATTTTGGACAGGTCAACGGCGTTCTGATGTTCCAGATCCAGCAGACGGCCCGGCGTTGCCACCAGAATGTCCACGCCGCCACGCAGTTTCATCATCTGCGGGTTGATGCTGACGCCGCCAAACACCACCAGCGAACGCAGACGCAGGTGTTTGCTGTAGGCTTGCACGTTTTCGCCGATTTGCGCCGCCAGTTCGCGGGTTGGCGTCAGGATCAACGCACGCACCGGACGACGGCCTTTGACCGCATGGTCATGCTTGCTCAGCAGTTGCAATACCGGCAGGGTAAAACCAGCGGTTTTGCCGGTACCGGTCTGGGCGCTGGCCATCAAATCACGGCCTTCAAGCACCACAGGGATCGCCTGACGCTGGATTGGCGTAGGTTCGCGATAGCCCTGTTCTTCAACAGCGCGCAGGATTTCAGCACTTAAGCCGAGGGTTTCAAATGACATAGTAGAGAAAGACTCCAGATCCCCCCTAACCTAAACAAAGTTCGGTGCAGTTTCCGGGGAGGACGATCAGACGGGACATTAAGCATGACCACGAGGGATTGGCACAAACTGCAGTGCACCAAGCGGCCGATTGTAGCAGAAGTCGAACAAGAAAAGGCAATTTTAGCGCGCGATAGCACATTATGCCGGAAAACTGGCCAGGCGACGACCCATTGACTTACTAAATGAAGGGGTATAGTGCTTGCATTCTCACGCAACCCGCCTAAAGTTAATCATACGATTGATTAACTTTTGCAGGCGATGCCGTATGCCTCTTGCTGAAAGTACGCCCCCGAACAACCGCCCACGCGGCGAACAGGCGCGCGAACAGTTGATTAGCGCTGCCATCGACGTGTTTGGCGAATTCGGCATTCAGGGTGCCACTACCCGCGTTATCGCCCAGCGAGCCGGCCAGAATATCGCCGCCATTACCTACTATTTCAGCTCCAAAGAAGGACTTTATCTGGCGGTCGCACAATGGATTGCCGATTTTATCCAACAGGCTTTCCGACCGCTGGCCGACGAAATCGACCGTTTCTGGCTGCTGCCAGCAACGGAACGCTTGCCGGAACACTATCTCTACCACCTCAAGCGCGGACTGCTGGCCTTCAGTGAACTGATGACCCAGCCGCATACGCTCAATCTCAGCAAAATCATGTCGCGCGAACAGCTCTCCCCCTCAGACGCCTATCCGCTGATCCATCAGCAGGTCATCGCGCCGCTGCATGACAAACTGTGCCGACTGCTGGCGGCCTACAGCGGTATCGACGCGCAATCCACCAAAATCGTGCTGCATACCCATGCGCTGCTCGGAGAGGTGCTGTCGTTTCGCGTGGCGCGCGAGACCATCCGCCGTCAGGCCGGCTGGCAGCATATTGGCCCGAATGAAGCGGCGCAAATCGCTGAGGTACTGGCTGAACATATCGATCTTCTGGTTAATGGCTTACGCCACCGTTATGGCGCATAAACTTTGGCAGGGAGTGTTATGAACAACAAAAGAGTCATTTTGATGCTGGCGATTGTGGCACTGCTCGCCGCCGCAGCCGCCGGGTGGTGGTATTACCAGCAGCAACAGCACAAGCCCTTGACGCTGTATGGCAATGTGGACATCCGCACCGTCAATCTGGGCTTTCGCGTCAGCGGGCGGTTGTCCTCGCTGACGGTGGATGAAGGCGATACCGTGCAACCCGGTCAACTGCTCGGCAAACTGGATGACGGCCCTTATCGCAATGCATTGCAGCAGGCCAAGGCCAACGTTGGCAGCGCTCAGGCCAGACTGGCGCTGTTGCTGGCCGGCTATCGCGCCGAAGAGATAGCCCAGGTGCGCTCCGAAATGGCGCAAAAACTCTCCGCCTTCAACTATGCCGACAGTTTTCTAAAACGCCAGCAGGGATTATGGGCGAAAAGCGCCACGTCCGCCGATGCGCTGGAGGATGCACGCACCGCGCGCAACCAGGCACAGGCCAACTTGCAGGCGGCAAAGGACAAACTGGCGCAATATCTCAGCGGCAATCGGCCGCAGGAAATCGAGCAGGCCAAAGCGGAAGTGGCACAGGCGCAAGCCTCACTGGCTCAGGCGCAGTTGGACGTCCAGGACACCGGCTTGTTGTCACCGTCCGCCGGCACCGTACTGACTCGGGCGGTGGAGCCGGGCACCATGCTCAGCGCCAGCAGTACGGTATTCACCCTGTCGCTGACCACGCCGGTGTGGGTACGCGCCTACGTCAGTGAAGCCAGTCTCGGCCAGGCAGCGCCGGGGACCGAACTGGAAATCTATACCGATGGGCGTCCGGGCAAACCGTATCACGGCAAAATCGGCTTCGTGTCGCCAACCGCCGAATTTACGCCGAAAAGCGTCGAAACCACCGACTTGCGTACCGATCTGGTGTACCGCCTGCGGGTGATCGTCACCGACGCCGACGACGGATTGCGCCAGGGCATGCCGGTCACCCTGCGCTTTGCCAACGGCCAGCAACCCTAGGACATAATCTGTTGGGAATGGTGATGGAACAACAACGGGCACATACCATCGATCTGGAGGCGTTGGAAAAACGCTTCCCTGCGCTGGATAAACCGGCGGTAGCCAGCCTGACCATCCAGTTGCGCAGCGGCGCGGTGACCGGGCTGGTGGGGCCGGATGGCGCGGGTAAAACCACCCTGCTGCGCATGCTGGCCGGTCTGTTGAAGCCCAGCAGCGGCACGCTGCGCGTCGCCGGGCTGGATCCGATCGCCCAGGATCGTCAATTGCACGCCATTCTTGGCTATATGCCGCAGAAATTCGGCCTGTATGAAGATCTGACGGTGATGGAAAACCTGACGCTGTATGCCGATCTGCGCGGCGTTATCGGCGAACAGCGCCGCACCACCTTCGAACGCCTGCTGGCGTTTACCGATCTGACGCGTTTTACCGATCGCCTGGCCGGCAAGCTGTCTGGCGGCATGAAGCAAAAGCTGGGGTTGGCCTGTACCCTGGTTGGCGAACCGCAGGTGCTGCTGCTGGATGAGCCAGGGGTCGGCGTCGATCCGATTTCGCGCCGCGAACTGTGGCGCATGGTGCACGAGCTGGCTAACGACGGCATGCTGATCCTGTGGAGCACCTCCTACCTCGACGAAGCCGAGCAGTGTCGCGAAGTTTTGCTATTGAACGAAGGCGAACTGCTGTTCAGCGGCGCTCCCAAAGAGCTGACCCAGCGCATGGCCGGGCGAACGGTACTGATCGCCGTACCGGCCGGCAGCCATCGCGCGCTGCTGCAACGGGCGATCTGCCTGCCGACGGTCACCGACGGCGTCATCCAGGGCAAGTACCTGCGGTTGATCCTGAAACCGCATGTCGATCATCGTCAGGTGCTTGACGATCTGGCGGTTGCCGATGCGCAACTGATGGAAGCGGAACCGCGCTTTGAAGATGCGTTTATCGATTTGCTCGGCGGTGGGCCAAACAGTCGTTCGGCGCTGGCGGATATCATGCCCAGCGTCGAGGGCAACAGTACGGAGACGGTGATCGAAGCGCAGAGCCTGACCAAAAGGTTCGGCGACTTCGCCGCCACCGACCATGTGGATTTCAAGGTGCAGCGCGGTGAAATCTTCGGCCTGCTGGGGCCGAACGGTGCCGGCAAGTCCACCACCTTTAAAATGATGTGCGGCCTGCTGGTGCCCAGCGACGGCAAGGCGCTGGTACTGGGGATGGATCTTAAAACCGGTTCCGGCAAGGCGCGTCAACATCTGGGCTATATGGCGCAGAAATTCTCGCTGTATGGCAATCTGACGGTGGCGCAGAACCTTAAATTCTTTTCTGGCGTCTATGGGTTGAGCGGCAGGCGACAGCGCGAGAAAATCAACGAAATGTCCAGCGCCTTCAATTTCGCGCCCATCCTCAACCAGACGCCGGATGCGCTGCCGCTCGGTTTCAAGCAGCGTTTGGCGTTGGCCTGTGCGCTGATGCACGAACCGGACATTCTGTTTCTCGATGAGCCGACCTCCGGAGTCGATCCGCTGACCCGGCGCGAGTTCTGGCTGCATATCAACGGCATGGTCGATAAAGGCGTGACGGTGATGGTCACCACCCACTTTATGGACGAAGCGGAATACTGCGATCGCATCGGGCTGGTGTATCGCGGAAAAATCATCGCCGCCGGCACGCCGGACGATCTCAAACAACGCATCGCCAGCGACCACAATCCGAATCCGTCAATGGAGCAGGCGTTTATCGAACTGGTGCAGGGTTACGATCGGGAGGAACAGCCGTGAACGACAAGGTGGCCAATAACCGCAATTCGCTGCCGACGGGCGACAGCCGATTCTCCTGGCGACGGCTGCGCGCACTGTGCCTCAAGGAAACGCGACAGATGCTGCGCGATCCCAGCAGCTGGCTGATCGCGTTTTTAATCCCGCTGATGCTGCTGTTCATCTTTGGTTATGGCATCAATCTGGATTCCAGCAAGCTGCGCCTCGGTATTCTGCTTGAGCAGCAAAGTGAAGACGCGCGCGATCTGGCCAATGCCTTTGCCGGATCGCCGTATATCGATCCCACCATCAGTGATAATCGTCAGGCGCTGATCGAAAAAATGCAGGCCGGCACCATCCGCGGTCTGGTGGTGATCCCGGTGGATTTCGCCCAGCGCATGGCGCGGCCGTTCGATCAGGCGCCGATCCAGATCGTCACCGACGGCAGCGAGCCCAACACCGCCAATTTTGTGCAGGGCTACACCCAGGGGGTATGGCAAGTGTGGCAGCAACAGCGCGCCACCGACGCCGGGCGTGAGGATCGGCCGCTGATCGAGGTGCAGATGCGCTATTGGTTCAACCCGGCGGCCATCAGCCAGCACTTTATCATTCCCGGCGCCATCACCATCATCATGACGGTAATCGGCGCGATCCTCACCTCGCTGGTGATCGCCCGCGAATGGGAACGCGGTACCATGGAGGCGCTGCTGTCAACGCAGGTGACGCGCAGCGAGCTGTTGCTGTCCAAACTGGTGCCCTATTATTTCCTCGGCATGATCGCCATGGCGTTGTGCATGGTGGTATCGGTGTTTATCTTTGGCGTGCCGTACCGCGGTTCGCTACTGCTGCTGTGGGTCATTAGCAGCCTGTTCCTGATCGGTACGCTGGGCATGGGACTGCTGATTTCCACCGTTACCCGCAACCAGTTTAATGCGGCAATGGTGGCGCTGAACGCCGCCTTCCTGCCTTCGATTATGCTTTCCGGTTTTATTTTTCAGATCGACAGCATGCCGGCAGTGGTGCGCGCCGTTACCTATATCATTCCGGCACGCTACTTTGTCAGCACGCTGAAAACGCTGTTTCTGGCGGGCAATATCGGCTCGATGCTGCTGATCAACCTGCTGTTCCTGGTTGCTTCAGCGGTGGTGTTTATCGGTCTGACCGCCTGGAAGACCCAGCGACGACTGGATTAAGGGGAAACCATGTTCCATCGGCTTTGGACATTGATTATCAAGGAAATGCAGTCGCTGCTGCGCGATCCGCAGACCCGCGCCATTCTGGTACTGCCGGTCATTTTGCAGGTGCTGCTGTTCCCGTTCGCCGCTACGCTGGAAGTGACCAATGCCACCATTGCAGTGTACAGCGAGGACAGCGGACACGCGTCGGTCGAGCTGACCCAACGCTTCGCCAAAGCGAAAGCCTTCCCGCATGTGCTGCTGTTGCGCAGTCCGCAGCAGATCCGCGATACCATCGATAATCAGCGGGCGCTGTTGCTGATCCGCTTTCCGGCGCAGTTTTCACGCGATATTGCCAACGGCAACCCGGCACCGCTGCAGCTGATCCTCGATGGCCGCAACTCCAACAGCGCGCAGATTGCCGCCAACTACGTTCAGCAGATCGTGCAGGATTATCAAAATGAACTGATTGGTCAACGGCAGAAACCCAATAACAGCGAGCTGGTGGTACGCAACTGGTATAACCCGAATCTCGATTATAAATGGTTTGTCGTGCCGTCGCTGATTGCCATGATCACCACCATTGGCGTGATGATCGTCACCTCGCTGTCGGTGGCGCGCGAACGGGAACAGGGCACGCTGGAGCAGCTACTGGTTTCCCCGCTCAATACCTGGCAGATATTTATCGGCAAAGCGGTGCCGGCACTGATGGTCGCCACCTTTCAGGCCTCGATCGTACTGCTGATTGGCATCTTTCTCTATCAGATCCCGTTTGCCGGCTCACTGCTGCTGTTCTATGCCACCATGCTGATCTACGGGCTGTCGCTGGTGGGCTTCGGGCTGCTGATTTCATCGCTGTGCGCGACCCAGCAGCAGGCGTTTATCGGCGTGTTCGTGTTTATGATGCCGGCCATTCTGCTTTCCGGCTACGTTTCGCCGGTAGAAAACATGCCGGTGTGGTTGCAGAACCTGACCTGGGCCAATCCGATTCGCCACTTTACCGACATCACCAAACAGATCTACCTGAAAGACGCCAGTTTTGCCATTATCTGGCACAGTCTATGGCCGCTGCTGGCGATCACCGTGACCACCGGCAGCGCCGCCTATGCCATGTTCCGCCGCAAGATTGCCTGACGGCACGGCGATGCGGCTCGGTAACCGCGCCCGTCGCCCCCACGGAGAAACGGTGATGAGCGATAATCCGACGATAAAAAACGACGAATTCAACAGTATGATCCGCTTTGCCTTTCGGCTGGCCATCATCAGCCTGCTGATGGTGGTGATTATCTATCTGGCCGGCGTACTGCTGCCGGAGGACAGCGCGGAATGGGTCAATCTGGCGATGCTGGCGCTGGTCGGCGGCAATCTGATCGCCAATCTGGCGGTGTTTTACCTGGCGCTGGTCGGGCTGTTCAAATCGACGTTGAAATGGCGCGCGCTGCTGTCATTGCTGACTGCGCTGGCGGTGTTCGCGCTCTACGCCATTGCTCTGTTGCTGGTGACCTAGCCGGCAGTGGCAGCCTGGCCATGGGCAACCCGCCTTGCCGATGGCTGGCGCTTAGCGTTGCGCGATGTTGGCCGCTGAGCTTTTGCTAAAGCCTTCAAACGGGTTCCAACCCTGGATACCCTTCGTTTCCTTCAGGTAGTAGGCGTAATTGGCGGTCATTGCGCACATCACCGCATAGGCGATATTCACCCCGCGTACCAGCCCGTCCAGATCGTTGCCGGTCGAATATTCCACCATGCCGATGATCACGTTAACTACGCACATGCCGACGAACAGCACCAGCCCTTTCTTCCACAATCCGAGAATGCAGAAATAGATAATGCCGAAGAAAAAGGCGAAAAAATTCATCATGTACTTCAAGCGGCCAAAGAAACCCAGCTCCTTGATTTTCTGCCGGTATTCGTCAGACGTGATATCGCCGCCGACGCTATCGAACAGCGCAAAACGCGCCTGCCATTTTAGGCTTAACTCTTTATGCATAAACACCTCTTTACCATCACTGTAATTTTTAAATTATGACCTTTCCATAGAGCTTAGTCATTCAACGAAATAGCCCTATTGATGTCAATAAAACAGCAAAGAATTATTAATGTATTATACGCTGGCGCAAAAAAAGGCGCCGTCGTCAGACAGCGCCCGGGGGGGGGTTCGATCGTTTGCGCGCCGCTATGACGCGCTCCGACTATTAGCGGCGGTTGCCGAAAATGCGCAACAGCATCAGGAACAGGTTGATGAAATCCAGGTACAGCGTCAGCGCGCCAACGATGGCGTATTTGCGAAAACCGTCCTTGTCATCCGGGTTGAGCTGCTCGCCCATCGCTTTCAGTTTCTGGGTGTCATAGGCCGTCAGGCCAACGAACACCACCACGCCGATATAGGTGATCGCCCACATCAATGCGGTACTCTTCAGCCAGAAGTTGACCAGCGAGGCCAGCACGATGCCGATCAGCGCCATAAACAGCATATTGCCGAAGCCGCTAAGATCGCGCTTGGTGGTGTAGCCATACAGGCTCATGGCGCCAAACATGCCGGCGGTAACCACGAAGGTGCTGGCAATCGAACTGTAGGTATAAACGATAAAGATGCTGGATAACGTCAAGCCGGTCAGCGCCGAATACAGCATGAAGAGCGAGGTGGCCACCGCGCCACTCAGGCGGTTCACCATGCCGGAAATAACGAACACCAGCGCCAACTGCGCGATGATCAGGCCAAAGAAGGTGATCTGGCTGGAAAAGATGAAGTTGAGTATCGCCGGCGTGTTCGCCGCGTACCAGGAAACAAAGGCCGTTAACAGCAGGCCACAGGTCATCCAGCCATACACCTGCGCCATATAGGTTTGAATGCCGCTGCCGGCACGTTCGACGATCGAACCATTGGAACGTGGATATCGGTCCATGACGGTTACCTTTTACATGTAAAACCAAAGTTCGGGGAAAGCCCCCACCGGTATTAAGCGTACCACAGAATATGTAACCCGCTGCGGACAAAGGTATGGATTTGTTACCCCAGCCTGCGGCCTACCAGCGTTTTGCCGCCTGCCGATCGCTGTCACGCGCGTCAACCCAGCGTTCACCCTGTCCGGTGGCTTCACGCTTCCAGAACGGGGCGCGGGTCTTCAGATAGTCCATGATAAATTCGGCGGCGTCGAACGCCATGCTGCGATGTGCGCTGGTGACACCAACGAACACGATTTCATCACCAGGGAACAGTTCGCCCACCCGATGGATGACGCTGACGCGCTGCAGCGGCCAACGCTCGCGCGCTTCCACCACGATGGCGGTCAAGGCTTTTTCGGTCATGCCGGGATAATGTTCCAGCGTCAATGCGCTGACGTCAGCGCCCAGATTATGATTGCGCACCTTGCCGGTGAAGGTCACTACCGCGCCATCATCATCGCACTGCGCCAGCCACTGGTATTCCTCGCCCACGCCAAACGGCGCGCTACCCACGCGAATACGCGTATTTTCCACGCTCATCCTCCGGTTACCGGCGGAAAGAAAGCGACTTCATCACCGGCGTTCAGCGGGTGCTCCGCGCCCACCAGCGACTGATTTACCGCCATCAGCAACTTGCCTGACTCCAGCGCCAGCGCCCAGCGATCGCCGCGCTGGCACAGCGCCTGACGCAGTGCTTCGACGTTGGCAAACTCCGCCGGCAGGCTCAGGCTTTCAGTGCCAATCAGTTCACGTACCTGGGCGAAAAACAGAATATCAATCATATCTCACCTCAAAATCGCCGGATTTTCCGCCGCTTTTCGCCAGCAGACGCACCGGGCCAATCACCATGTCCTTCTGCACCGCTTTGCACATGTCGTAAATGGTCAGCGCAGCCACCGACGCAGCGGTCAACGCTTCCATTTCCACCCCGGTTTTGCCGCTCAGGCGGCAGCGGGTTTCGATACGCACCCGGCTATGCTCCGGCTGTGCTTCCAGTTGGACTTCGACTTTGCTCAACATCAGCGGGTGGCACAGCGGGATCAGTTCCCAGGTGCGTTTCGCCGCCTGAATGCCGGCAATGCGCGCGGTGGCAAACACATCGCCCTTGTGGTGGCGGCCGTCGACGATCATCGCCAGCGTAGCGGCATGCATCTCGACAAAGGCTTCGGCTCGCGCTTCGCGTACCGTTTCCGCCTTGGCCGAAACATCGACCATATGCGCTTCGCCGGCGGCGTTTATATGAGTTAGCTGCGTCATGGGGTTACTTCTTCAGATGTGGATGAAAATTGCACGGGCGGTTACGCGCATCCAGCTGCGATTCGATAATGCGTTCCCATGCAGTACGGCAGGCGCGGGTAGATCCCGGCATGGCGAACAGCACCGTCTGGTTGGCAATACCGGCCAGCGCGCGCGACTGAATGGTCGCCGTGCCGATGTCTTCATATGACACCATGCGAAACAGTTCGCCGAAGCCGTCGATCTGACGGTCGAACAGCGGCAGCAGCGCTTCCGGCGTGTTGTCACGCGCGGTGAAGCCGGTGCCACCGGTAATCAGCACCGCCTGCACCCGATGGTCGGCGATCCAGGCGGAAACCTGCGCGCGAATCTGGTAAATGTCGTCTTTGACAATGGCGCGCGCCACCACCTGATGCCCGGTTTCCAACGCCGCTTGCTGCAAATAGTGACCAGAGGTGTCCTCTGCTTCACCGCGACTGTCAGAGACGGTCAAAATGGCGATACGCGCCGGGATGAATTCGCTGCTGGCATGGCTCATGTCGCTGCTCCTGTACTGTAAGATCCTGATTGCCTTGGCAAACGCCGGATCAGCCGCCAATGAAAGAAAGGTTCTGGGTAATGCCGCTGTTGCCCTGATGCAGAAAATGGGTCTGTTTCTTGCTCAGCAAGCCGCTCTGAATACGTTGTTTCAGCACCTGCAACTGTCGATCGTCAGCCAGCAGGTCGCGCAGCGGGATCCCCTGTTCACCAAACAGGCACAAATGCAGATTACCGATGGCGGAAACCCGCAGCCGGTTGCAGCTGGCGCAGAAGTCTTTTTCGTATGGCATGATAAGCCCGACTTCGCCCAGGTAATCCGGATGGCTGAACACCTGCGCCGGGCCATCGCTGCGGCCACGCGGTTGCCGCTGCCAGCCTTGCCGTTCCAGTTGCTGGCGCAGCACTTCTCCCGAAACGTGGTGTTTGCGGAACAAATCGCCGCCTTCGCCGGTTTCCATCAGTTCGATGAAACGCAGTTGAATCGGGCGTTGGCGGATCCAGTTGAGGAAGGTGTCAAGCTGGTGATGGTTGACGTCGCGCATCAGCACCGCATTGACTTTCACCTTGCTGAAGCCGGCAGTAAAAGCGGCATCGATTCCCGCCATCACCTGGTGGAACTTGTCCTGACCGGTAATGGCATGAAACTGGCGCGCATCGAGACTGTCGACGCTGACGTTGATGGCGGTCAAGCCGGCGTCACGCCACTGCGCAACGTCGCGCGCCATGCGATAGCCGTTGGTGGTCACCGCCAATTGGCGGATCGCCGGGTTTTCACGCACGGCGGCAATAATGTCGGTAAAGTCGCGGCGCAACGACGGCTCGCCGCCGGTCAGCCGCACCTTTTCGGTGCCGAGTTCGGCAAACGCCCGGCTGACGCGCCGAATTTCATCCAGCGACAGAAAGGCCTTGGGGCTGGCGGTCGGTTTGTAGCCATCCGGCAGACAGTAGGTACAACGGAAGTTGCACACGTCGGTGATCGACAGGCGCAGGTAATAGAACTTGCGCTCAAAAGCATCGGTAAGTTGCGGCACCATAACACCTTTCCAAGTCGGGAGATGCAGACATTTCTAGCTGCACCCTGGTGGCTGACTTCGCCACGGCCCAGGCGCCATATCATTCACGTGGAATAACGTAGGCCCAAGGGCTAGGAGTTTTGATTTCATCTGCCTGCGTCTGGCAAACCGCACCGCCAGTGACGGATGCTGTTTGCCACCTGCGGGGATACGACCATGCACGTAGCCGGAATGAAACCGTGGTTTTCAGCAGAATTCTAGCGCCAATTATCGACGATAGCCAATGTGCAATTTCGCTATATAATTGTCTATACAGCGATTTTAGGCTCTGCCAAACAAGTTAAGCATGATAACCGCTGCTTGTGCAGACGAATTGACCAGAATCAGGCAAATGACACTCTTCTTCGCCTTTTTGCGCCAAATCCGCTACTTTATGCGCTAAACAGCGTGCAGCGTAACGGGCATCTGCCGGTAAACCGTCTCAGAAATACGCCAGTCCAGCGATAGCAAACGGACAGGTATAAGGAATTTTATGCGTAATCGTACCCTCGCCGATCTGGATCGCGTGGTGGCATTAGGCGGCGGCCATGGCCTTGGCCGCGTGATGTCATCGCTGTCGTCTTTGGGATCCCGCCTGACCGGCATCGTCACCACCACCGATAATGGCGGCTCCACCGGGCGGATCCGTCGCTCTGAGGGCGGCATTGCCTGGGGTGATACCCGGAACTGCCTGAACCAGCTGATAACCGAACCCAGCGTCGCCTCCGCCATGTTTGAATACCGTTTCAGCGGCAACGGCGAGCTGTCGGGACATAATCTGGGTAATCTGATGCTGAAGGCACTCGATCACCTGAGCGTGCGGCCGCTGGAAGCGATCAACCTGGTTCGCAGTCTGTTGAAAGTCGATGCGGCGTTGATCCCGATGTCGGAACAGCCGGTGGATCTGATGGCACACGATCACGAAGGCAATCACGTCTATGGCGAAGTCAATGTCGATCAACTGACCGCGATGCCGCAGGAATTGATGCTGTCGCCGCATGTGCACGCCACCCGAGAAGCGGTGGATGCGATTGCGCAGGCGGATTTGATTCTGATTGGCCCGGGCAGTTTCCTGACCAGCCTGATGCCGCTGCTGTTGCTTGACGATTTGACCCAGGCCCTGCGCCGCAGTAGCGCCAACCTGATTTATATCGACAATCTGGGGCGCGAGCTCAGCGTTGCCGCCGCCGCGCTGTCGCTAAAAGACAAGCTGGATCTGATGGAAGAAAAGATCGGCCGTAAAATGATCGACGCAGTGATCGTCAGCCCGGCGATCAATAGCGCTTCGGTGCAGGATCGGGTTGTGATTCAGCAAAACCTTGAGGCCAGCGACATTCCCTACCGTCACGATCGCCAACTCCTGCGCCAGGCGCTCGAAAGGGCGCTGATTGAACTGGCGGCACGCCCTTAGTCTTTGCCCTGATACCATGGATTCTCGCCGATCATGGCGAGATAAAGATCTTCTACCTGCTTGCGCGCCCACGGCGTGCGGCGCAAAAACTTCAGGCTGGACTTGATGCTCGGATCGCTGCTGAAACAGTTGATGCGGATGCGCTCGGCCAGCCCGGACCAGCCGTAGGTCGCCACCAGCCGGTTTAACAACTGCTCCAGCGTGATGCCATGCAACGGATCTTTGGATTTATGTTCGCTCATCGTGCAATTCAACTCATTTGGCTTGGCATATTCGGCCGCACACCTTAATCAGCTTTGCCGGGCGCGACAAGAAATTTGTTACTTTATCGCCCCCGGCTACGGCTGCGTCAGGAGATGGCGATAAACTGCTCGCGCAACTGATGGATTTCATCCCGCAACGCCGCCGCCTGTTCGAACTCCAGATTCTGTGCGTGGGTGTACATCTGTGCTTCCAGCTCGCGGATCTTCTGATCCAGCGCTTTAGGAGTGAGCTGCTGATACTGGGTAGCGTTTTCTGCCGCCTTGCTCTTCCCTTTGCCCTTGCCACGCGATGACGGCTGACCCAGTTGCAGGATATCGGCAATTTTCTTGTTCAGCCCCTGCGGCACAATGCCATTTTCCTGGTTGTACGCCTGCTGTTTGGCGCGGCGCCGCTCGGTTTCGCCGATCGCTCTGGCCATCGAGTCGGTGATTCTGTCGCCATACAGAATCGCCTTGCCGTTCAGGTTACGTGCCGCACGGCCGATGGTCTGGATCAACGAGCGTTCGGAACGCAGGAAGCCCTCTTTATCTGCGTCGAGAATCGCCACCAGCGACACCTCAGGCATGTCCAGGCCTTCTCGTAACAGGTTGATGCCCACCAGCACGTCAAACTCGCCCAGACGCAAATCACGAATGATTTCGACGCGTTCGACGGTGTCGATGTCGGAATGCAGATAACGTACGCGCTCGCCGTGCTCTTCAAGATATTCGGTCAGATCTTCCGCCATGCGTTTGGTCAGCGTGGTCACTAGCACCCGCTCGTTGACTGCTACCCGTTTACGGATCTCCGACAGCAGATCGTCGACCTGGGTCGTCACCGGCCGCACTTCCACTTGCGGATCCAGCAGACCGGTCGGCCGCACTACCTGGTCGATCACGTCGCCACCGGATTTTTCCAGTTCGTATTTGCCCGGCGTCGCCGAAACGTAAATGGTTTGCGGTGCCAGCGCCTCGAACTCCTCAAAGCGCATGGGTCGGTTGTCCAGCGCCGAAGGCAGGCGGAAACCATATTCCACCAGCGTTTCCTTGCGCGAACGGTCGCCTTTGTACATACCGCCAATCTGCGGGATGGTGACGTGCGATTCATCCACCACCAACAGGCCATCAGCAGGCAGATAATCGAACAACGTCGGCGGTGGCTCACCCGGGCCGCGACCGGACAGATACCGCGAATAGTTTTCGATGCCCGAACAGTAGCCAAGCTCGTTCATCATTTCCAGATCGAACTGGGTGCGCTGCGTCAGCCGCTGCTCTTCCAGCAGTTTGTTATTGGCCAGCAGCACCTGACGACGCTCGGCCAGATCGACCTTGATCTCTTCCATCGCCTGCAGAATGCGTTCACGCGGCGTGACGTAATGCGACTTCGGGTAAATGGTAAAGCGCTGCACCACCTGTTCGACCTGACCGGTGAGCGGATCAAACAATGACAACCGCTCGACCTCCTCGTCGAACAGTTCAACTCGCAGTGCCAGCTCGTCGGATTCCGCCGGGAAGATATCGATCACTTCGCCACGCACCCGGAAGGTAGCGCGCTGGAACGCCTGATCGTTACGGGTATATTGCAGCTCCGCCAGTCGGCGCAGGATCGAACGCTGGTCGATGATCATGCCCTTGGTCAGGTGCAGCATCATCTTGAGGTACAGATCCGGATCGCCCAGACCGTAGATCGCCGAGACCGACGCCACCACCACCACGTCACGCCGCTCCAGCAGCGCTTTGGTCGCCGACAGGCGCATTTGCTCAATATGTTCGTTTACCGAAGCGTCCTTTTCGATGAAGGTATCCGAGCTCGGCACGTAGGCTTCCGGCTGGTAGTAATCGTAATACGAGACAAAGTATTCCACCGCATTCTCGGGGAAGAACTCTTTCATTTCGCCGTACAGCTGCGCCGCCAGCGTTTTGTTGGGCGCCAGCACCATCGTTGGCCGGTTCAGATCGGCGATCACGTTGGCAACGGTGAAGGTTTTCCCCGAACCGGTAACCCCCAGCAGCGTCTGGTGCGCCAGGCCATCTTCCAGCCCTTCTTCCAGCTTGCGAATGGCCTCCGGCTGGTCGCCGGCCGGTTTGAAGTCTGAATGCAGTTTAAAAAGTTTACTCATATACCCTTCATCATTCCCGTCGCCGCAGGGTTGCCTGCGCCTACCCCAACCGCGGATGCGAACCCGTCGGCACAGCGGCCTGTAAGTATGGAAAGTCGCGGCGATTTTCGCCAGTGCCTATGATACTGGATATAAAACCAGCTTCAAGCGGATTAGTGGCTTTGTCGTACCCGGCCAAAAACCCGTTGCACCGCCAAGGTTACACTGCGGTGACATTTTTATTGTCAATAACCGTTTTATCCCCAGAATTTGTCGCGAATTAACTTATTGATAGCGGCGAGGCGAAAAATCATACATAGGATTGCCAGCAATGCCTTCGCATATTGCTTTTAATTAAGTACTTGATAAAAAAAGACTTTAGTAAAAAGACGAGAATCCGGACAATGCGAAGACAACCCGCGCCGGCTCTCGCTTTAAACCGCTTTTCTAAATCTAATACACAAGGTTATCCACAGGAATGGTGGATAACTCTCACCGCCCCGCCAGCCACGGGAGTTACAGAAAAATCGTTTTTTCGCTGGCATCGGCTTCGAGGCGGCTTTTTTAGTTATTTTTTGACACTTTTATTGCTTTGTTTATGCCTATAAATACTAAAAATGCCCATTGCCATAAATGCATTTCACTCATTTGCCTCCGACGGTGGCGAAACGCCGACCATCGCCGCCACAGCCTTGCACCATGGTTCAACGAGGTGGCACCGTAACAGTGCAAAAAACGTTCGAATCAAGCTGCGTCGATATTTTGCCCTGCGCAGCGGCCCCGGTCGCCACAAGTGCTCAGCTTAACATAACAATAACAAGCTGCTTTTTTATTGACCGATAAAAGTTGGCCTGAGAGTTGCAATACTGAGTGGCAGACAAGTGCAGACCGCTTGCTTTTTATTGAGAGACGACAGGAATAACTGTTTGTCGTGACGCCGTCGCCATACAAAGGATGATGGCTCAGAGCGCCAAAAAAAGCGAATAGACGCGTTATTCGGTCATAAAGCACCATTTTTAGCCAAACATCGTTTTTTTAGCCCCAACCTGTACTGCAATTACCGCGCAGCCCAGGCGGCATTTTGTTCTGGACGTTAAACCACTCGGGAAAGAAATCGCTAACCGCGAAGGAAAGGAAAAAGCACGGAGGCACAGGTTGCATGAGTGTGAAACAGGTCTTTGAGGAGAATGCCGAATGTTAAGCCTACGTTCAGTAAATCAATTTTACGGGCAGAACCATACGTTGTGGGATATCAATCTGGAGTTGCCACGTGGCCAATGTACGGTGTTGCTGGGGCGCAACGGCGTGGGAAAAACCACGCTGGTGAACTGCATCATGGGACATTTGCCAGTGGTGAGCGGCAGTATGACCTGGCAGCTGGCCGACGAGCCGCCGCAAAATCTGTTGCAGCAGCCGGTCGAGACTCGCGCGGCGCTGGGCATCAGTTATGTGCCGCAGGGGCGGCAGATTTTTTCGCCGCTCAGCGTCGAGGAGAATCTGCAGGTTGCGCTGATGGCGGGACACGATAGAACCCGCCGTATCCCACCGCTAATCTACAGCCTGTTCCCGAATCTGAAAGCGATGCGCGGCCGCCGTGCCGGCGATCTGGCCGCAGGCGAACAGCAGCAGTTGGCTATTTGCCGGGCGCTGGTGCTGGAACCTGAGCTGCTAATCCTCGATGAGCCGACGGTTGGCATCCAGCCGTCTATCGCGGCGGAGATAGGCAACGTGATCCACAAACTCAACCGGGAACTCGGCATCACCATCCTGCTGGTCGAACACCGACTGCCGTTTATTCGCCGTGTGGCGGATCGTTTCTGCCTGATGGATCAAGGGCGCAACGTCGCTACCGGCACCGTGGAGCAACTGGACGAGGGGCTGATCAGCGCCTATCTGACGGTATGACGCAGCAGCAGGCGCGCTGCTGTGTCATATCATACTGCCGACGACAGCTGCGACAGGTTCAGATACTGCCCCAGCGGCTGACCTTCGGCCTGCGGCAGATGCGGAATTTCCCCCAGCATCGGCGCTGGCAGCATGCGACGCAGCGTGGTCAGATACTCCTGATGGCGTCGCCCCGGCGGCGCCACATCATTGGCGATCCAACCGGCCAGCGTCAAGCCGGCCTGCTGCACCGCCTGCGCGGTCAGTAGCGCATGGTTGATGCAACCGAGCTTCATACCGACCACCAACAGCACCGGCAGTTGCTCCTGCTGTACCCAATCGGCAAAGGTTTGCGTTTCGCTGAGCGGCGTATACCAGCCGCCGGCGCCTTCCACCAGCAGCCAGTCGGCGCGTTGCTCCAGCCTGCGTAAACCGGCAGACAGTCGCTCAAAGACGATCGGCTGTTGCAGCGCCGCGCTGACGATGTGCGGCGAGGTCGGTTCGGCAAAGGTATAAGGGTTGACGTCATGATAGCCCAGCGCAATGCTGCTGTTGGCCTGCAAGGCCAGCGCATCGCTATTGCGCAGACCGTCCGGCGTCATTTCGCTGCCGGAAGCCACCGGTTTGTAACCGGCACAGCGGTAACCGGCCAACTGCGCCGCTTGCAGCAATGCGCTACTGGCCACGGTTTTGCCCACTTCGGTATCGGTTCCGGTGACAAACCAACGCTTAATCGCCATAAATCACTCCATAAACTAACTGATAACTGAGCGGGAATTGTCCCTGTTGGCAGGGATACGCCGCCTGTAACGCCTTCAGGCGGCGACGGGACATCAACCCGGCATCGCGCCCCTGATGCAAATGCGTCGCACCGATGCCTTTCAGCGATCGCATCACGGTCATCACATCCGGATAATTCAGCGTACGGCATACCGCCTCAAGCCGGTGGCGATACGGCGCGCAGGCCGCTTCGATCGCCGACAGCGGCAAAAATTGGTTTACGTGGCGCTCGCCGTCAACCTGCTGCCAGGCATCGCCCAATTCATGTAGCGATCCCTGTGCCAGAGTCGAAAACAGGGTCAGACCGCCCGGCCGCGTGACGCGGCGCAGTTCGGCCAATGCACGCGGCAGATCGCTGCACCATTGCACCACCAGACTGCTGAAGCTGAGATCAACGCAGGCGTCCGGCAGCGGAATATGCTCGATATCGCCGAGCAGATAGTCATCCGCCGCCTGCTGCTGACGGGCGAAGGCCAACATGCCCGGCGCCAGATCGAGCGCGGTGACCTGCTTGCCCAGCTCACGCCAGCGGCGGCTGAAATAACCGGTGCCGCAACCGGCGTCGAGCACCTGCCGCGACGGATGCATACTCCCCATCCCCAGTAAGCGCTCGCCAACCTCACGCTGCAGTGCTGCAGCGGCGTCATAACTTTGTGCCGCACGACTGAACGCCGATGCAACCGCATGTTTATCAATAGTTTTCTGTGCTGATATCATGCAATACCTCCAGCAGGCGATCGATGTCTTGCGGCTGATGCGCCGCCGTCAGGGTAATGCGCAGCCGCGCGCCGCCCGGCGGAACCGTGGGCGGCCGAATGGCGCTGACCCACAGCCCGTGCTGACGCAGTTGCTCTGCCAGATCGAGCGCGCGTTGGTTATCCCCTACCAGCAGCGGCTGGATAGCGGTGTGCGACTCGGTCAAGGTTAACGGCAAGCCGGCAACGCCGGCGCGAAAACGCTGAATGTTGTGGTGCAGACGGCGGCGTAATTCATCCCCCTGCTGCACGCAACGCAGCGCCGCCTGTAGCGCACAGGCCTGCGCCGGTGGCATGGCGGTGCTGTAAATCAGATGGCGGGCAAACTGCAGCAGGTATTCCGCCAACGGTTGGTCGCACAGTACCGCTGCGCCACTGGCGCCGAACGCCTTGCCAAAGGTGACGACCAGCACCTCCGGCCGCACCTGCTGTTGCCAACAGCTGCCGCGTCCCTGCTCGCCATGCACCCCGATGCCGTGGGCATCGTCGACCATCAGCCATGCGCCCTGCTGCCGGCTGAGTTGCTGCAACTCCGCCAACGGCGCCGCGTCGCCGTCCATGCTGAACACGCCTTCGGTCACCACCAACTGCTGCCCGCTACAGGGTTTTGCCAGCAGACCGGCCAATGACGACGGCTGGTTATGTTGAAAACGCCGCAGTTGCGCAGGTGAGTGAGCGGCCGCTTCCAGCAGCGAAGCATGGCTGAGCCTATCTGCCAGAATACGGTCATCAACCTGCATCAACGCCGCCAGCAATGCCTGATTCGCGGCATAACCGGAAATGAACAACAGCGCGCGCGGATAGCCGAGCCACTCCGCCAACTGAGACTCAAGTTGCTGATGCGGCAGGCTAAATCCGGTCACATGGCCCGATCCGCCGCTGCCGACGCCATACTGCTGCGCCCCCTGCTGCCAGGCAGCGATCGCCGCCGGGTGCCGGCTCAACCCCAGATAGTCATTGCCGGAAAAATTGAGATATTGCCGTTGGTCCAGCTGAATATGGCGGCCATTGCCGCCCTGATTCACCTGACGCGAACGATAAGCGGCTGCCTGTCGCCGCTGGGCCAGCGCCCTATCGATCCGTTGTTGCCAGCTCATTACAGCGCCGCGTTGTAATACTCGGCGGTATCGGCATTCAGCAATTGCTGCGCCAACACCTGCTGTTGCTGGTTATCACCGTGTTCCGTCGCGGTCTGCTCCGGATTAAGGCCCAGCTTGCGGAACAGCAGCAAATCCTTGTCTTCTTCCGGGTTCGGCGTGGTCAGTAATTTGCAGCCGTAGAAGACTGAGTTGGCGCCGGCCATAAAGCACATCGCCTGCGTCTGTTCATTCATTTGCTCACGACCGGCGGACAGCCGCACGTAAGAGCCAGGCATCATGATGCGCGCCACCGCGATGGTACGAATGAAATCAAACGGATCGACGTCGTCGTTATCCGCCAGCGGCGTCCCCTTCACCTTCACCAACATGTTGATCGGCACACTTTCCGGCGGTTTGGGCAGGTTGGCCAGCTGTACCAGCAGGCCGGCGCGATCGCGTACCGTTTCCCCCAGGCCAACAATGCCGCCGGAACAGACCTTGATGCCTGCGTCGCGCACTTTATCCAGCGTATCCAGTCGCTCCTGATAGCTGCGCGTGGTGATGATATTGCCGTAAAATTCTGGCGAGGTGTCCAGGTTATGGTTGTAGTAATCCAGCCCCGCGTCGGCCAGACGTTCGGCCTGGGTACCGTCAAGGGTGCCCAGTGTCATGCAGGTTTCCATCCCCATTGCCTTCACGCCCTGCACCATCTGTTGCAGATACGGCATATCGCGCTCGTGCGGGTTTTTCCACGCCGCGCCCATGCAGAAACGGGTCGAGCCGGCGGCTTTGGCCTTGCGCGCCGATTCCAGCACCTGCTCAACCTGCATCAGCCGCTCAGTTTCCAGCCCGGTTTTATAACGTGAGCTTTGCGGACAATATTTGCAGTCTTCCGGGCAGGCGCCGGTCTTGATCGACAACAGAGTGCTGACCTGCACCTGGCGTGGGTCGAAATGCTGGCGATGAATGGTCTGTGCTTCAAACAACAGCTCGAGAAACGGCTTGTCAAACAGGGCTTGGGCTTGCCCTACGGTCCAGTGAATGCGGTCAGCCATGACGGCGTCTCCAAAACGAAAAAAGTGTCGTCAGTTTAGATATTGTGGATATACTGTCAACCATTCAGTAATTGATTTGGTTTACAAGTATGTCTATCTCCGCCGCCGACCTTGAATTTGATCAACGCCACATCTGGCACCCCTACACTTCGATGAGTCACCCGCTGCCTTGCTACCCGATCGAGGCCGCGTCGGGCGTCGAGCTGCAGCTGGCCGATGGCCGCAAACTGGTCGACGGCATGTCCTCGTGGTGGGCGGCGATCCACGGTTACAACCACCCTCGGTTAAATCAGGCGGCAAACAGCCAACTGGAAAAAATGTCCCACGTGATGTTCGGCGGCATTACCCACCCGGCGGCCATCGCCCTGTGCCGTCAGTTGGTTGACATTACGCCGGCGGCGCTGGAATGCGTATTCCTGGCCGATTCCGGCTCGGTAGCGGTGGAAGTGTCGTTGAAAATGGCGTTGCAATACTGGCAGGCGCGTGGCGAGAAACGCCAGCGGATCCTTACGCTGCGCCACGGTTATCACGGCGATACCTTTGGTGCCATGTCGGTGTGCGATCCGGACAACTCGATGCACAGCCTGTATCAGGGCTATCTGACGTCGCACCTGTTCGCTAGCGCGCCGCAATGTCGTTTCGACGACCAGTGGGACGAGCAGGATATCGCGCCGTTTGCCGCGCTGCTGGAACAGCATGCCGGTGAAGTGGCCGCAGTGATCCTGGAACCGGTGGTGCAAGGCGCCGGCGGAATGCGGATTTATCATCCGACCTATTTACGTCGAGTACGGGAACTGTGCGATCGCCATCAGGTGTTGTTGATTGCCGACGAAATCGCCACCGGCTTTGGCCGTACCGGCAAACTGTTCGCCTGCGAGCATGCCGGTATCACCCCGGATATCCTGTGTCTGGGCAAGGCGCTGACCGGTGGCTATATGACGCTCTCCGCCACGCTGACTACCCGCCACGTCGCTGAAACCATCAGTAACGGCGCGGCCGGCTGTTTTATGCATGGCCCGACGTTTATGGGCAATCCGCTGGCCTGCGCCGTTGCCAGCGCCAGCCTGTCACTGCTGGCGGAAAATCGCTGGCAACAACAGGTGGCGGCGATCGAACAGCAACTCAAGCAGCAGCTATTGCCGCTGGCCGCACTGCCCAAGGTGGCTGACGTGCGGGTATTGGGGGCGATTGGCGTGGTGGAGATGCATCAGCCGGTCGACGTCGCGCAACTGCAACGCCTGTTTGTCGAGCGCGGCGTGTGGATACGCCCATTTGGCAAACTGATTTATCTGATGCCACCGTATATCATCCAGCCGCAACAGCTCAGCCGCCTGACCGACGCGATTGGCGCTGCGGTCGCCTAGCCTTACCAGTGCTGGTCCAGATAACGGGCCAGCCACACCAGGCACAGGATCCACAGCACCACGATCACCAGCGCGGCGAAACGCCCCCGCGGGTTGTCAATGCGCTTTTGCGCCTTGGCGCGCAGCTCCGCCATCAGCGGTTTGGGGATTAAACGTACCGCCAACATGATGCCCAGTGGTACGATAATCACGTCGTCCAAATAGCCCAGCAGCGGAACAAAATCCGGTATCAGATCGATCGGCGACACCGCATAGCCCGCCACCAGCAAGGCGATCAGCTTGGCATACCACGGCGTACGGCGATCGCGCGCCGCCAGCCACAGCGCTACAATGTCGCGTTTGATGCCCTTGGCCCAGCGGCGTAGCCAGCCAAACCACGGCGTGCGTTTTTTCAAAGAAATCATGTTTACTTCATATAAGAACGTAAAACCGTCATCAATTGCTCAATGTTCTGCTCACGCTGCTGCTGCGTCGAATCTTCAGCGGCGAGATGCTCGCGCACATGCCCTTCCAGCACCTGCGCCATCAAACCGTTTACCGCGCCGCGAACCGCCGCGATCTGTTGCAGAATAGCAGAACATTCGCACTGATTCTCCAGCGCTCTTTCCAACGCTTCCGCCTGTCCTTTGATTCGTCGCACCCGTGCCAGCAGTTTTTTCTGGTCTTTGATGGTATGGCTCATGCTCACTTCCCATTGCTACTTACTATACTGGGGTATAGTATAATTGAAAATGGAGTTACGACAGGAAATCTCGCCGCCATGTCTTTATACGCCCCCACCCGCCAGCGTGAACACAGCCACGTTTTTGATGATGGTAACCCATTGGCCGAAAGAAACACACGCTGGGCGGTGCTGTTGACCGCACTGATGATGGTGATTGAAATCGTTGGCGGCTGGTGGTTCAACTCGATGGCGCTGCTGGCCGACGGCTGGCACATGAGCTCGCACGCGCTGGCGCTGGGCCTGTCGCTGCTGGCCTACGCTGCCGCTCGCAGGCTGGCGCGCGATCGCCGCTTCAGCCTCGGGACCTGGAAAATAGAAGTCTTGGCCGGCTATACCAGCGCGCTATTGCTGATGCTGGTGGCGGCGTTGATGCTGTTCCAATCGGCGCAACGGCTGCTCAACCCAAGCGCCATTCACTACAACCAGGCCATCGTCATCGGCATGGTCGGGCTGGTGGTAAATCTGGCCTGCGCCTGGCTGCTGCGCGATAGCGGCCATCACCACCATCATCAACATGGTCATCACGATCATTCCCCGGCACATACGCCGCCGGCTGGCGAACATCGGCAGGATCTCAATCTGCGCTCAGCCTATCTGCACGTTATCGCCGACGCGGCGACCTCGGTATTGGCGATCGTTGCGCTATTTGGCGGCAAGCTGTGGGGAGCGAACTGGCTCGATCCGCTGATGGGGATCGCCGGTGCCGCCCTGGTGGCGGTATGGGCCTTTAGCCTGATACGCGACTGCGGCAAAGTCTTGCTGGATGCCGAGATGGACGCGCCGGTGGTAACAGAAATTCGCCAACAATTGGCCGGCTGTGGCCATGCGCTGACTGTTACTGATTTACACCTTGGGCGCATCGGCAAAGGGAAATACCAGTGCGTTATCGCGCTGAGCAGCGCCGATACCACGCTGACCGCCGATCGGGTGCGCCAACTGCTGGCCGTGCATCATGAACTGGTGCACGTCACGGTCGAGATCAACCGACCGCCGCTGGCGCAGGGGGTTGTATTGTTCCGCTAAAACGATCTAGCTTAGGGGTTCAGCTTTTATCGACAACTGGGAGTCATTATGACTTTTCGTTTGTACAGCAACGATTTGCAAGACGGCACGAAAATGCCGGAGCGCCAGGTATTTAACGGCATGGGCTACCACGGCGATAACCTGTCGCCGCATCTGGCCTGGGATGGCGTGCCAGAAGGCACCAAAAGTTTCGTGGTCGCCGTTTACGATCCCGATGCCCCGACCGGTTCCGGCTGGTGGCACTGGGTGGTAGCCAATATCCCCGCACAGGTGCGTGAGCTGCCTCAGGGTGCTGGCTCCGGCAAGGCGGCACTGCCAGCCGGCGCCATTCAAACCCGCACCGACTTCGGCCAGGCGGGCTACGGCGGTGCGGCACCGCCGCAGGGCGAAAGCCACCGCTATCAGTTCACCGTGCATGCGCTGGACGTGGAAAGCATTGAGGTGGATGAAGGTTCCAGCGGCGCGTTGGTGGGCTTTAACGTGCATTTCCACAGCCTCGGCAGCGCCACGCTGACGGTAAAATACAACTGAGAACGCTCGGGACAGGTGTATCCGCCCCGACGGAAAGTTGATTCGGCGCAGATCATATGAGGCAGCTGCAAGTATCACGGGTATCTATACCCTAAATAAAGTATCTCGAGTATCTATACCCTAAATAATTGGAGCTGCATCAAGGCGGCAAATCTGTGAATCCCCAGAAGCTTACTCAAGTAAGTGACTGGGGTGAGCAAATGCAGCCAACACAGAGGCAGCTTCAAGTATGACGGGTATCTAACACGCTTACCCACATCGGGCCTTTGCCCACCGGATAACGCGCCAGCATAGTCAGTTGACCGCTGGCCTGATCAATTTCATGCACCGCGATGTGATCGGACTTCTGGCCGGACGAAATCACGAAGCGGCCGCTGTGATCGATATTGAAACCGCGCGGTTGCGCTTCGGTCGGCTGATGACCGACGACGGTCAGACGGCTGCCGTCTGCCGATACGCTGAAGATCGACAGGATGCTGGCGGTGCGATCGCTGGCATAGAGGAAACGACCGTTAGGGGTAATATGAATATCCGCCGCCCAGCAGGTGCCGTTAAAATCGGCCGGCATCGCGTCGAGGGTTTGAACGCGGGTATAGCTGTCGCCATGGTCGCCGATCGCCAGCACCTCAACCGTACTGTCCAGCTCATTCACCAGATAGGCATGGCTACCATTTGGGTGGAAGGCCATGTGACGCGGGCCTGCGCCGGCAACGGTGGCTACCGCCGCCTGCGTTTGCTCTGCCAGCGTGCCATCCTGCTGCAGATCGAACAGACGAACGCGATCTTCCTTCAGACAAGGGATCAGTACCCGCTGATTGGTGGGATCGATATTGGCGGAATGCGGCGCCGTCAGGCCATCAATCTGCTGTAGAGGAGCTGTCACCACGCCGTCATGACCAATCGGGCTAACGCTGGCGCAGTTGCCGCTGTAGGAAACCGAGAACACATAGCGGCCCTGTAAATCGGTCGACAGATGGGTCGGGCTGCCCGGGAGCGGCGCCATGCCGGCCTGCTGCAGTTGACCGTCGTGCGCAATGCGGTAGCTGACCACGCCAAACGCCGGGCGTACGCCGACGTACAGGTGGGTTTTGTCCGGGTGAATGGCCATCGGCTGTACTTGCCCTGGGACATCAACGGTTTGCAGTAGCGTCAGCGCGCCGTCATCCGCTAACTGCCAGACGTGAATCTGCTGGCTTTCCGGGCTGGCGACATAAACGATTTGCTTCATTTTGGCTCCTTGAAAGGGAAAAGAGAAACCGGTTGCAGGTTTTTCGGTTTCCCTTAGCTTACCTGACAAAGCTGACATAACAACCCCGGCTTGCAACAGAATTCGGCGCGGTTTTATCCCGCAAGGATCCGGTGTACCATCAGGTTAATTTTCTTGCTAACGATAATGGAACCGCTATGACCTACCGCGTAATCGCTCTCGATTTGGACGGCACCCTGCTGGACAACCAGAAACGCATCTTGCCGCAGTCCCTGGAAGCGCTGGCCGCAGCGCGCGCGGCAGGCATCAAGGTGGTGGTGGTGACCGGTCGCCACCACGTCGCCATTCACCCGTTCTACCAGGCGCTGCAATTGGATACCCCGGCTATCTGCTGCAACGGCACCTACCTGTATGATTTTCAGCAGAAAAAAGTGCTGGCTTCCGATCCGCTGCCCAAACAGCAAGCGCAGCTGGTGCTGCAAATGCTCAAACAGAGCGATATTCACGGCCTGATGTACGTTGACGACGTCATGCTATACCAGGAACCGAGCGGCCACGTGATCCGTTCCCTGGCGTGGGCGGAAACCCTGCCGGTTGCACAGCGCCCAACGCTGTTGCAGGTTGACAGCCTGACGCAGGCGGCCGAAGACGCGCAGGCGATCTGGAAGTTCGCCACCTCGCATGCGGATATTCCGGCGCTGCGCAGTTTTGCCGAGATGGTGGAAAAAGAGCTGGGTCTGGCATGCGAATGGTCGTGGCACGATCAGGTCGACATCGCCAAAAGCGGCAACAGCAAAGGCAACCGCCTGCAACAGTGGGTTACTGCCCAGGGGCTGCGTATGGATCAGGTGGTGGCGTTTGGCGACAATTACAACGATCTCAGCATGCTGGAAGCGGTTGGGCTCGGCGTCGCCATGGGGAATGCCGACGACGCCATCAAACAGCGCGCCGATCTGGTGATTGCCGATCACTTGCAGCCCGGTATCGCAGAGGTGATCCGCACGCGGGTGCTGGGTTAATCCGCTCTGCATTCACCGGGCAGCGAGGCGCTATCCCGTTTCACGGCTGATCGACACGCTTTTTATCTGCGCATACAGCCACTGCCCGGCTTTGATCGCCAGCTCATCACGCGCCCAGGGGGTAATGCGCGCCCACAGTACGCTGTCCCCTACCGCCAGTTTCACTTCGACCTGCCCGGCGCTTTCCAGACATTCGATGACCTTGGCCGGCAGGATATTGCGAATACTACTGTTGCTGGGCGGCTGCAATACCAGTGACACATCGGCCGCGTTAATGCGAATACGCAACGCGCTGCCAATCGGCGCAGCAATTGCGCTGACCCACAGGCGACGATCTCCCAGCCGCAATGCGGTCATCGCATAGCGCGGGTGATGTTCCAGCACGCTGACGCACAGCACGCTGCTCTGGTCCTCGCGCTGCAACCACGGTCGCAACGCACTGCTGGCCCAAACCTCTTCCAGGCCGCCGCAGGCCAGCACCCGCCCACCGTCCAGCACCATCACCTGTCCAGCCAGGCGCAGGATCTCATCCATACTGTGGCTAACGTACAGTATCGGGATGTTAACGTCCTGTGTCAGACGTTCCAGATACGGCAGCAGTTCGCGCTTGCGCGGTAAGTCCAGCGATGCCAGCGGTTCATCCATCAGCAACAGTTCCGGCGCGGTCAGCAGCGCGCGACCAATCGCCACCCGCTGTTTCTCGCCGCCGGACAGCGTCAGCGGCAGTCGGTTAAGCAAGGGTTCGATGCCCAGCAGCTCAACGATGCCGTCAAACTGTCCACGCATCGACGGCGCCATGCCGTATTGCAGATTGCCACGCACCCGGTAGTGCGGGAACAGGCGCGCGTCCTGGAATACATAGCCGATGCGCCGCTTTTCGGCTGGCAAACACAGGCCGGCAGCGGTGTCCACCAGCGTGCGGCCATTGAGCACGATGCGCCCGCGATCCGGCCGGGTCAGCCCGCCAATGGCGTTGATTAACGAGGTTTTACCGGCACCGGACAGGCCGAAAATCGCCGTGATGCCCTGCGCCGGCAGCTCAGCCTGCACCTCCAGTTGCAGTTCCCCCAGCCGTTGGCTGACATCCAGCGTAAGCATTTCAGCCTCCCATCCGTTTACGGCCCCAACGGGCCAGCCATTCCGACGCCATCAGCGCAACCAGCGACAGTACGATGGCGATCGCACATAAACGGGCGGCGGCGGTCTCAGCGCCGGGCGTTTCGATCAAGGTGTACATCGCCAGCGGAATAGTACGGGTTTCACCGGGAATATTGGATACAAAGGTAATGGTGGCGCCAAATTCGCCCAGAGAACGGGCGAACGCCAGTACCACGCCGACGATCACCCCGGGCAACGACAGCGGCAGCGTAATGGTAAAAAACACCCGCCATGGCGATGCGCCAAGGGTGCGCGCGGCCTGTTCCAGACGGCTATCGACCGCCTCCAGCGCCAGCCGGATGGCGCGAACCATCAGCGGGAATGCCACCACCGCCGACGCCAGCGCCGCGCCACGCCAGCTGAAACTGAAGCTGAAGCCGAACCAGTCATACAGCCACTCGCCTATCGCACCGCGTCGTCCCATGACGATCAGCAGCAGATACCCCACCACCACCGGTGGCAACACCAATGGCAAATGGATAATGCTGTCCAGCAGCGATTTACCGGGGAAGTCGCAACGTACCAGGATCCAGGCGATCAGAATGCCCAACGGCAAACTACCTATCACCGCCAGGCTGGCGACTTTCAGGCTCAGTTCAATGGCCTGCCATTCATACTCGCTAAGCATCATTGACGTGGGGAGAACCCATAACGTTGGAAGATTGCCGCGGCTTGCGGACTCTTCAGATAGGTATAGAAAGCGCTCACGCTCGGACTGTCATGGCCTTTGACTATCGCCATCGGATATTCAACCGGTTTGTGGCTCTCGGCCGGGAACACGCCGATCACCTTCACCTTATCGCTGGCGACGGCATCGGAACCGTAAACGATGCCCAGCGGCGCCTCCTGGCGCTCCACCAGCGCCATCGCGCTGCGTACGTTATTGGCACGCGCCAGTGTCGGTTCCAACCGCGGCCAGGCCTTGAGGCTTTGCAGCGCTTGCTTGGCATAAATACCGGCCGGCACGTGATCGGGATCGCCCACCGCCAGTCGGCCGCCGTCCAGCAGTCGAGCCCAGTCGGTTTGCGCCGTGATGGCGACCTTGTCCAGTTTGGCGTCCCTGGCGGCGATCAGCACCAGATCGTTGCCAAGCAGGGTATAACGACTGTCTGCTACCATCTGCTCCTTGTCGATAGCGTAATCCATCCATTGCTGGTCGGCGGAGATAAACAGATCGGCAGGCGCGCCCTGCTCAATCTGCCGCGCCAGGGTGGATGAGGAAGCGAAGGAAGACACCACCTGCACGTTTTTACCCTGCTGATATTGCTCGGCAATATCCTGTAGCGCATTGGTTAACGACGCCGCGGCAAAAACGGTGATTTTATCTGCCGCCGAAGCCTGCATCACCATGCCGGATGCCAATACGATACCGCCGAGCCATTGAGTCCATTGCTGTTTCATCATTCCGCTCTCTTTGCCAATTATACGCCGGGTTAATTTTCGTTATATACAAAATGATATAACGTTGAGCAAAAGCTTGTCATGCGCTTTATGGTCGAATAATGCGTTTATCGGCAGTGGGGAAATTAACTTGAACAACGCCCGCCGCAGGCACGACGGGCGTCAGAAAAAGGGATCAGCTACGTTTTTCTTTTGAAGGGCTGGCTTTGGAGAAGATATTGAACACTTCCGCCAAGCCGTAGATCAGGCCGAGGATCACTGCCATGACGACGGGTACCATCACCACGGCGAACACTAGACTTTTCAATAATTCCAACATGTTAGCCTCACTTATACTGCGTATTTAAACAACGGCTCAACCTTTACTGTAAACTATATTCACGGTAAAAACGCGGGTATTTTAGCGACAGTGTGAAGTTAATCCTCAGCCAAACGTGCTGAAACCGCGCGATTTGGCGCTTATCGTCAGATCGGCGACAATGGCAAAATCAACCTTTTGCAGCCGACAGGATGTGTCATGCAGGCCGAAATTCTTCTTACTCTCAAGCTCCAGCAAAAACTGTTTGCCGATCCGCGCCGCATTGCGCTGCTCAAACAGGTGGCACAGACCGGTTCAATCAGTCAGGGCGCCAAACTGGCAGGTATCAGCTACAAAAGCGCCTGGGACGCGATTAACGAAATGAACCTGCTGGCGGAGCACACCGTGGTGGAGCGCGCGACCGGCGGTAAAGGCGGTGGCGGTGCGCAAATTACCCGCTACGGTCAGCGGCTGATGCAGTTGTACGATCTGCTGGGCCAGATCCAGCAAAAAGCCTTTGATGTGTTGCAACAGGATGACACGCTGCCACTCGACAGCCTGTTGGCGGCAATTTCACGCTTTTCGCTGCAAACCAGCGCACGCAACCAGTTCTTCGCCACGGTGATCGAACGTGATGGCCAGCAGGTGCAGCAGCATGTCCAGCTGTTGCTGGCCGATGGGCACAGCCGTCTGACCGCCGCCGTCACCGAACAGAGCGCCGAGCGCCTGAAATTGTCGCCCGGCAAAGAGGTACTGGCACTGATCAAGGCGCCCTGGGTAAAACTCAATACCGATCCGGCGCTGGCCGGCGCCGCAGACAACGCCCTGAGCGGCAAGGTGGCCAGCATCCAGCCGGGTAGCGATCACAGTGAAGTGCTGGTGACGCTGAACGGTGGCGAAACCTTGTGCGCGACGGTAGCCAACCCGGAGCTACAACAGCTCAAACTGCGGCCCGGCATGGCGGTCAATGCCTTGTTCAATGCCGATCGGGTGATCGTCGCCACGCTGTGCTGAACGCAATGTGTCGTTGCATTTTTGTCAATTGACATCCCATGACGATGCGCTTATTTCTAATCCTAATAATTGCATAAAAAGGAATAGATGATGTCATCGTTGCACATTTCGCAAGGTTCATTCCGGTTAAGCGATACCCGTACCCTGACGCTGGACGAGATAACGATCCGTTGCGGCGACAGTTGGGCGTTCGTTGGCGCCAACGGCAGCGGCAAGTCTGCTCTGGCGCGTGCCCTGGCGGATGAACTGCCGTTACTGCGAGGTGAACGTCGCAGTGACTTTCAGCACGCGGTGCGAATTTCGTTTGAACAGTTGCAAAAGCTGGTCAGCGACGAATGGCAACGCAACAATACCGATATGCTGAGTCCGGACGAAGAGGACACCGGCCGTACTGCCGCAGAAATCATTCAGGAAGAGGTAAAAGATGCCGCGCGCTGCGCACAGCTGGCCGCCCAGTTCGGTATCAGCGCCCTGCTTGAGCGACGCTTCAAATATCTTTCCACCGGTGAAACCCGCAAAACGCTGCTGTGCCGCGCACTGATGCCGCAGCCGGATCTGCTGATCCTCGACGAGCCGTTCGATGGACTGGACGTGAGTTCGCGCGCACAGCTGGCCGCTTTGCTGGCGACGCTGTCCCAGCAGGCCTGCACGCTGGTACTGGTCTTGAATCGTTTTGACGAAATTCCCGATTTTGTCCAGCAGGTCGGCATACTGGCGGATTGCACGCTGGCCAGCCAAGGTCCACGTGAGCAGGTGATGCGCGATGCGCTGGTGGCCCAGCTGGCACACAGCGAAAACCTCGCCGGTCTGGCGCTGCCGGAAAGCGACGATCCGCAGCAAACGTCGACGCTGCCGGCGGATCAGCCGTTGATCCTGTTACGCGACGGCGTGGTCAGCTACAACGATCGGCCGATCCTCAACCATCTCGACTGGCAGGTCAATCCCGGGGAGCACTGGCAAATCATCGGCCCCAACGGCGCCGGCAAATCCACCCTGCTCAGTTTGATCACCGGCGATCATCCACAGGGTTACAGCAACGATCTGACGCTGTTCGGCCGCCGACGCGGCAGCGGCGAAACCATCTGGGACATCAAACGTCATATCGGCTACGTCAGCAGTAGCCTGCATCTGGATTATCGCGTCAGCAGCAGCGTGCGCAACGTCATTACCTCCGGCTTCTTTGATTCCATCGGCATTTATCAGGCGGTTTCCGATCGCCAGCGGCAATTGACCGACCAATGGTTACAGCTGCTCGGACTGGACGGCGCACGCGGTGAAACGCCCTTCCACAGCCTTTCCTGGGGGCAGCAACGTCTGGCGCTGATCGCGCGCGCGCTGGTCAAGCACCCGGCGTTGCTGATTCTGGATGAGCCATTGCAGGGACTGGATCCGATCAACCGCCAACTGGTGCGCCGTTTTGTTGACGTACTGATCGGCCAGGGCGCTACCCAGTTGCTGTTTGTGTCACACCATGCGGAAGATGCTCCTCAGTGCATCACCCATCGACTTAGCTTTATTGCCGACGCCGACGGCTACCGGTATCAATCTGCTAGCCTGGCGTAACCTGTATGGATGCGTGGTATTCCACGCATCTGCGACATATTCGGCAACACTTCCCCGCAGCACGTCACATCTGGCCTTTTATGATAAGGGGATGGAGAGCCGTTGCAGGAGAACACATGTCTACCGCACTGATTATTATCGATCTGATCGAGGATCTGATCGGCGCCACCGGGCGCGCCAACCAATGTCACCAACAGGTCGAACAGCATGCGGTTATCGCGCACGTCAATACTGCTGCGGCCTACGCCCGAGTGCGTAAAATCCCGGTGGTCTGGGTACGGGTGGGTTTTGCCGACGACTATCACGACATTCCCCCCCATTCGCCGCTGTTTGCTCGCTTAAAACAGGTAGGCGCTCTGCGCCGGAGCAGCCCCGGCTGCGAATGGGCGAGCGGGTTAGAGGTATATGAGCAAGATGTCTGCTTTGAAAAAACCGCCGTCTCGGCGTTTGCCGGTAACAATTTGTTAGTGTGGCTGCAGCAGCATCGTTACCATCATCTGTTGCTGGGCGGCGTCAGTACTCCGCTGGCGATTGAAAGCACCGCGCGACAGGCGCACGACAACGGCTTTCAGGTGACGGTACTGCAGGACTTATGCGCCGCGCCGAGCGAAGAGCTCCACCTGCAAAGTCTGGAAACGTTGCAGAATCTGGCAGAAATTACCCGCTCGCAACACTGGATGAAGCGCTGATTTCAACATCACGCCAGCCGCCTCGGCCGGCGTTTTATCCTAATTGCTCACTGCACCGACCTTGTCGGGCATTTGCTTATGTTACTATCCGGTTTACTCTCACTTCATTGGCTCATTACATGCCGAGATCGCAATGACTGCCTTCGGTAATGAGCGCCGTGTATTAATTTTAAAGGGATACGATTATGTGGGGCGTACTATCGGCTTCGTTGTTTTTTTTGCCATTTAATCGCCTGATTGCCTGGTGCATTCTGGCTGCCGCGACGGGCATGGGCATCTATCATCATATACTGACGCCGTCCAGCCTGGCCTGTATGGCCGTTCTCGCCGGGTTGGCCGCGTTGCGCCATCATTACCGCTCACAGCGCGGATTGGCCAGCGTGCTGGAAGCATTGCTGGTCGCCGGCTGCGTCGCGCTGTTCTTTCATCTGCTGCCAGGATTCAATAATCCGCTGGCGATAGAGAACGTGAAAGCCGGCCCGCTCAGCGCGCCGTTCAATATGTACTACAACTTTGACAAGGCGCTGATACCGTTCCTGCTGTTTGCCTGTCTGCCCACCCTGTTCAACGCCGGCAAGGCGGAGAAAAACGTCGGCGTTGGGGCCTGGCTGGGGCTGTTCGCCAGCGTTCCGTTGCTGCTGCTGGTGGCGGTGGCGATCGGCGGACTCAAAATAGAACCTCATTTCCCGTACTGGATCCTGACCTTTAGCATGGCCAATCTGTTCTTTGTGTCGATGGCGGAAGAAGCGTTATTCCGCGGCTATCTGCAACAGCGGCTGGGCGCGTGGCTGGGAGCCTATCCGGCGCTGATCGTGGCATCGCTGCTGTTCGGTGCGGCACACTTCCCCGCCGGCATGCTGATGGTGACCTTCGCCACGCTGAGCGGGTTGATCTATGGCCTGGCCTGGATGTGGAGCGGCCGTTTATGGCTGCCTATCGCATTGCATTTTGGCCTCAACCTGATCCACCTGCTGTTTTTCACCTATCCGCTCTATCAACATCCATAAACTGTACACGTCGGCAGGGATTTTCCTGCCGATAATATGGATGAAAACGCTACCACCAATCGCTTCGCTATTGCTCACCGTGATGATATACGCCAATTAAAGAATCTGATTGACCTTGTCACACTTGGACGCCAGCCCGTGTAAACGATTCCATTTTTCGCGCTGGATCACCTTTTTATTGCCGCGAGCATGCTATCTTTTCAGCCATTAAATAGACAACGCCATCCGGCCGACGCCGGGCAACGGTGAATTGGAAGCGATTACACACCGCTGTGCAAGCATGCTGAAGGAAACGACATGACGGACTTTAATCCCATCGATCATCCACACCGCCGCTACAACCCGTTGACCGCGCAGTGGGTACTGGTTTCGCCGCACCGCGCCAAGCGACCGTGGCAAGGACAGCAAGAGGCTTCGGCGCCGGAAACGCTGCCGCAGCATGATGCGGACTGTTTCCTGTGCCCCGGCAATACCCGCGTCACCGGCGACCAGAATCCCGACTATCACAGCACCTATGTGTTCACCAACGATTTTGCCGCCCTGATGAGCGATACCCCGCAGGCGCCAGAAAGTGACGATCCGCTGATGCGCTGCCAAAGCGCCCGCGGTACCAGCCGGGTGATCTGCTTCTCGCCGGATCACAGCAAAACGCTGCCCGAATTGACGCTGGCGGCGCTGGAACAGGTGGTGGCAACCTGGCAAACGCAGACCGCCGAACTGGGGCGCGACTACCCGTGGGTACAGGTTTTCGAGAACAAGGGCGCAGCCATGGGCTGCTCCAATCCGCATCCGCACGGCCAGATCTGGGCCAACAGTTTCCTGCCCAACGAGGCCGAACGCGAAGACCGACTACAGCGTGAATATTACGCGCAGCATCGCTCGGCGATGCTGGTGGATTATGCGCAACGTGAACTGGCCGATGGCAGTCGTACGGTGGAAGAAACCGAACATTGGCTGGCGGTGGTGCCCTATTGGGCCGCCTGGCCGTTTGAAACGCTGCTGCTGCCAAAGGCCGCAGTGCAGCGCATTAGCGAACTCAGCCCGCAGCAAAGCGCCGATCTGGCGCTGGCGCTGAAGAAACTGACCAGCCGTTATGACAATCTGTTCCAGTGTTCCTTCCCCTATTCCATGGGCTGGCACGGTGCGCCATTCAACCAGGCGGATAACCGCCACTGGCAATTGCATGCCCACTTCTACCCACCGTTGCTGCGCTCAGCCACGGTGCGCAAATTTATGGTGGGCTACGAGATGCTGGCGGAAACCCAGCGTGACCTGACCGCCGAACAGGCCGCCGAACGCCTGCGCGCCGTTAGCGATATTCATTACCGTGAAGCCCAAGTGAAGTAAGGAACCGCATAATGAGTTTGAAAAACCTGACACAAACCGTTTTCAGCGAACGCTTCGGTTACGCACCGACCATGACCATCCAGGCTCCCGGTCGCGTGAACCTGATCGGCGAACATACCGATTACAACGACGGCTTCGTACTGCCCTGTGCCATCGACTATCAAACGGTAATCAGCATTGCCAAACGCGACGATCGCCAGATCCGCGTGCTGGCCGCCGACTACCATCATCAACTGGATCAATTTTCCCTCGACGCCGCTATCGAAGCGCATCCACAACTGCAATGGGCCAATTACGTGCGCGGCGTGGTGAAACATCTGCAAAGCCGCAACGCCGACGTTGGCGGTGCGGATCTGGTGATCAGCGGCAATGTGCCCCAGGGGGCCGGCCTCAGTTCCTCAGCCTCGCTGGAAGTGGCCGTCGGCCAGGCGTTGCAGGCGCTGTACCAGCTGCCGCTCGACGGTGTGGCACTAGCGCTGAACGGCCAGGAAGCGGAGAACCAGTTCGTCGGCTGTAACTGCGGCATTATGGATCAGCTGATTTCCGCCCTCGGCCAAAAGGATCACGCCCTGTTGATCGACTGTCGCACGCTGGAAACGCGCGCGGTACCAATGCCCGCGGATGTTGCGGTGGTGATCATCAATTCCAACGTCAAACGTGGACTGGTCGACAGCGAATACAACACCCGCCGCAAGCAGTGCGAAGCGGCAGCCCGTTTCTTTGGCGTCAAGGCGCTGCGCGACGTCAGTCCGGCGCTGTTTTTCCCGATCCAGCATGAAATGGATCCGCTGGTGGCCAAGCGTGCGCGCCATGTAATCAGTGAAAACCAACGCACGCTGGCAGCGGCGGAGGCGCTGGCGGCCGGCGATCTGAAGCGAATCGGTGTGCTGATGGCCGAATCGCACGCGTCGATGCGCGACGACTTTGAAATCACCGTACCGCCGATCGACACGCTGGTCGAGATCGTGAAAGGCGTGATTGGCGATCGCGGCGGCGTTCGCATGACCGGTGGTGGCTTTGGTGGCTGTATCGTCGCGCTGATGCCGCTGGATCTGGTGGAAGCGGTTCGTAGCACGGTACAGCGCGAATATCCTAAACTGACCAACGGACTACAGGAAACCTTCTATATCTGCACTGCTTCACAAGGAGCCGGCCGATGCTGAACCATGACGACCTATTGGCCCCCGACGGCCAGCCGTTTACCCTGACGACGCTGCAAAACGCCGGCGGCATGAGCATTACGCTGATGGACTGGGGCGCGACCTGGCTGTCTGCGTTGCTGCCGTTGCATGACGGCTCACAGCGCGAGCTGCTGTTGGGATGCGCGTCACCGGCGCTCTATCCACGGCAGGACGCCTACCTTGGCGCTACCGTCGGCCGTTACGCCAACCGCATCGCCCACGCCAGCCTGACCGTCGACGGCGCGCCTTGCCCATTGGTCGCCAATCAGGGCGAACATCAGCTGCATGGCGGACCGAAGGGGTTTCACGCCCGCCGCTGGCAGATTGCCAGCCAGGATGCGCAGCAGGTGGTCTATCAACTGCATTCGGCCGATGGCGATCAGGGCTTCCCCGGTAATCTGCAGGTCAGCGTCAGCTACCACCTCACCGACGATCACCGGTTGGAAATCCGCTATCAGGCGCAGACCGATCGGGCGTGCCCGGTCAATCTCACCAACCACGCCTATTTTAATCTTGACGGCGCCGGTCAGGATGCGCGTCTGCAAACGCTGCAACTGTTTGCCGATCGTTATTTGCCGGTCGACAGCGAAGGCATTCCCTGCGCGCCGCTCAACGAGGTCAGCGGCAGCGGCATGGACTTCCGTCAGCCAAAAACCATCATGCAGGACCTGCTGCGCGATCGCGACCAGCAACGGGTAAAAGGCTACGATCACGCCTATCTGCTGCATACTGGCTGCGGCGCGTTGGCAAACCCGGCGGCACACCTGTGGTCTGCGGACGGCAAGGTAAAAATGAGCGTGTTCACCGACGCGCCAGCGCTGCAATTGTACAGCGGCAACTACCTTGGCGGCGTACCGGCACGTGACGGCGGCAGCTATGCCAATTACGCCGGCGTGGCGCTGGAAAGCGAGTTCCTGCCCGACAGCCCGCATCACCCAGAGTGGCCGCAGCCAAGCTGTTGGCTACAGCCAGGGCAAACCTATCGCAGCGCCACCCATTATCAGTTTCTTGCATTATGATCGGCGTCCCCGTGCCATGCGGTGCGGGGCGTACTGTTATAAATCCTTACCGTTTTCCCTGCCCACGCCCCCCTCTGCCGCCTTTCCTTATCGTCAGGCGCACACTAGAATCAGGCTACCGTGATAGGCACAACGTCTTGTGCAACGTCACAATTTTCGGTCTTTATACCGCCCGTCATTGATGGTGCATCGCGGCGGCAGCCAGCTCCGTTTCGGCAACCGCCCGGTTCGGCGTCGAAGCAGACAGGCAGCGCCAGCAACGAGGCAGCGGCAACAACGGCTGTATAGCCCGGTTAATAGCTGAAGGAACACTTATGCGACTGATTACTGCACTCCCATTACTGGCCGGTTTACTGTTGAGCACTACCCTGATGGCAGCCGAAACGCCGGCCAAAACGCCGTCGCCGGCGCAGGCAGCCCAGCAAAAACGCATGACCGATTGCAATCAGCAAGCCACCACTCAATCACTGAAAGGCGCCGATCGCTCCACCTTTATGAGCACCTGCCTGAAGTCGGAAGGCCACAAGACTACCGATAAGGCGCTAACGCCACAGCAGCAGAAAATGAAGAGCTGCAACGCCGATGCCGCCAAGAAGAGCCTGAAAGGCGAAGAGCGCAAATCCTTTATGAGCGGTTGCCTGAAAAAAACCGCCTGACCGCCTTGCCCCTCGGCGCGCTACTGCGCGCCGTCATCCCTGTTTTGCCGCCTGAACGATTCAGCTTTTCCGCACGCCAACCCTTACTAAACGGCAATAAATTCGCTATGGTTTAACACTATCGATTGCCGCGCCGACCATGGCGGCAATATAATGATATTAGTTATCATTGAACTGTCAGATTATTAAGGAGTTAAGCTATGGCTGTAACTAAGCTGGTTCTGGTGCGTCACGGCGAAAGCCAGTGGAACAACGAAAACCGCTTTACCGGTTGGTATGATGTTGATCTGTCCGATAAAGGCCGCACCGAAGCGAAAGCAGCTGGCAAGCTGTTGAAAGATGAAGGTTTCGCTTTCGACTTCGCTTATACCTCCGTACTGAAGCGCGCGATCCACACCCTGTGGAGCGTACTGGACGAACTGGATCAGGCCTGGCTGCCGACCGAAAAATCCTGGAAGCTGAACGAACGCCACTACGGTGCGTTGCAGGGTCTGAACAAAGCGGAAACCGCAGAAAAATACGGTGACGAGCAGGTTAAGCAATGGCGTCGCGGCTTCGCGGTAACGCCACCAGAACTGACCAAGGACGACGAGCGCTACCCTGGCCATGACCCGCGTTACGCAGCGCTGACCGAAAGCGAACTGCCACTGACCGAAAGCCTGGCGCTGACCATCGATCGCGTTATCCCTTACTGGGACGCTGAAATCCTGCCACGCATCAAAAGCGGTGAGCGCGTGATCATCGCCGCCCACGGTAACTCCCTGCGTGCGCTGGTGAAATACCTGGACAACCTGAGCGAAGATGAAATCCTCGAGCTGAACATCCCGACCGGCGTGCCGTTGGTGTATGAGTTCGATGAAAACTTCAAACCACTCAAACGCTACTACCTGGGCAATGCCGACGAAATCGCTGCGAAAGCCGCTGCCGTCGCCAACCAGGGTAAAGCGAAGTAATTTTCGCCCCCATATAAAAAGCCCCCGGTTTGCGCCGGGGGCTTTTTTTATGCCGTCAATTTACAGGCTACGACGGGCTTTTACCGCCGCGGCCAGATTGCGCAGCACGGTTTCGGTATCGTCCCAACCGATGCAGGCGTCGGTAACGCTCTTACCGTAAACCAGCGGTTCGCCGCTTTCCAGATTCTGATTGCCTTCTACCAGATGGCTTTCGATCATCACGCCGATCACCGCTTTCTCGCCGCCGCTAATCTGCTGGCAAACGTCATCGCTGACGTCCATTTGCTTTTTGAACTGTTTGCTGCTGTTAGCGTGGCTAAAATCGATCATCACGTTGGCCGGCAGACCCGCTTTGCCCAGCCCCTCTTTTACCGCCTTGACGTGAGCCGCGCTGTAGTTTGGCTCTTTGCCGCCGCGCAGAATGATATGGCAGTCGCCATTGCCGCTGGTGTTGACAATGGCGGAATGCCCCCACTTGGTCACCGACAGGAAGCAATGTGGCGCGCTGGCAGCGTTGATGGCGTCGATCGCCACTTTAATGGTGCCATCGGTGCCATTCTTGAAGCCCACCGGGCAGGACAGGCCGGACGCCAGCTCACGGTGCACCTGAGACTCGGTGGTACGTGCGCCGATCGCTCCCCAGCTCATCAGGTCCGCCAGGTATTGCGGGGTGATCATGTCAAGGAACTCCCCCGCTGCCGGCAGCCCGCTGTCGTTGATATCCAGCAGCAGCTTACGCGCCAGACGCAGGCCTTCATTGATCTGGAAACTGTTGTCCATCAGCGGATCGTTGATCAGCCCTTTCCAGCCCACGGTGGTACGCGGCTTTTCAAAATAAACGCGCATCACCACTTCCAGCTCGCCTTGCAGTTCCTGACGCAGCGTCAGCAGGCGAGCGGCGTATTCCTTGGCCGCTTTGGTGTCATGGATCGAGCACGGCCCGATCACCACCAGCAGACGATCGTCGCTGCCACGGAGAATTTTATGAATTGCGCTACGCGCCAATGACACCGTTTCCGCTGCCCGTTCGCTGGCCGGGTATTTCTCCAACAGCGCCACCGGTGGCAACAGTTCCTTGATTTCTGTAATGCGCAAGTCGTCGTTTTGGTAGGTCATAACATTTCCATTCGGTATCAACAGGGGTAATTCGCAATGCGTAGATCCAACCAATCTAGCCTGTGCGACTGGCGCTGTAAATCACCTTTGACCAGCTGAATGAGAGCTGTCTGGTTGATCGTCATGACATATAAACTAAACTTACCAATTAACGGCAGCTCAGCGAGCGGCCACAGCATACAGCCGCTCACCATCAGTCACGAATCTGTAACAATGATGGAGAAACATTATGAATAAACTTGCGACCCTGCTCCTGACACTGTGTATGGCCTTGGCCAGCGGCGCGGCGCTGGCAGAAGATAGCGGCTCCAACAGCAATAATGGCCATGCCAATATGACCAAAAGCGAAGGGGCTAAAGACGCCATGCCGCCCAATAACGTTGATAACAGCCAAATCAACACCAACGGCGACAGCCAAAGCAATGGACAGAACAACAGTCAGAACATGAGCAAGGATGAAATGCACAAGCGTGCAATGTGCAAAGACGGCCGCTGCCCGGATCCGCAAAAAAAGGACCAGGCTGAAAAAGAAGGGATGGATCAGCCGCCCCGGCAATGATCGACGGCGATCCAGGGGAGCATCCGCTCCCCTTTTTCGTTATGCTAACGCTCAGGACTCTCTGACTTGAGCACCATAATGCACTCTCTATTGTTGGTAGATGACCACCCGGTGGTTCATGTCGCATTGGAAGCGGCGCTGATGACTTCCCCCCACGCCTATGCGCTGCACGCCGTACATAACGATACGCAGGCGCTGAGCGAACTGGCGGCCAACCGTTTTGATCTGGTGATTCTGGACATTGGTCTGCCGCAGGTAGACGGCCTGCAACTGCTGAAAAAAATTCGCCGTCATTATCCGCAACAGGCGATGCTGATTTACACCGCGCAGGAAGAAGAGGTGTATGCACGTATGGCCTACAGCGCCGGCGCCAACGGTTTCGTCCACAAGGGCAAGCCTTTGGAACAGCTGGTGCAGGCGATCGACGCGGTGCTCGGCGGCGCAAGCGGCTTTCCCGCCGACCTGCCGACTGACGAGACAGCGGCAACCGACAGCCCCCAGTTGACGCCGAAAGAGCTGCAGGTGCTCGGGCTACTCAGCAAGGGACTGTCGAATCTGCAAATCGCCGCAATGCTGAACATCAGCAACAAGACCGTCAGCACCCACAAAAAGAACATCCTGCGCAAGACCGGCGCCAGTAACCTGCTTGAACTGGTCGCGGTGTTCAAAGAGCTGACGCCATAATGCACCGCTGGCTGCTGCTGTTGCTGTTGTTATGCCTGTGCGGCACCGCGCGAGCCGAGCCGCCGCAGCGCTACCAGTTGATCAGCAATCTGACCCTCCCCACCAATATGCTGATCGCCGGCGAAAAAACGCCTTGGCGTGAGCGTACCGTACGGGTAGGTATCATCAGTGAAAATACCAGCCCTTATAACATTCTGGTGGATGAGGATTTATACGGTTTGAACGCCGATTACCTCGACTATATTCAACAGGTGACGGGCATTCGCTTCGCCATTTATGGCTTTGCCGACCTGCCGCAGCTAAAGCAGGCACTGCAGCGCGGCGACATCGATCTGCTGTACGGCATACCGCAACACGCGGCGCTGCACGGTTTGACGCTTTCGCAGCCGTATTACGTCAGTAATCTGCGCGTGCTGCGCGATCGTGCCAATAAGCGTCAGGTGATGCTCAATTCCGCCGATGCGCGCGTCGCCATCGGCGCCCTGACCGATATGCAGGCCGGTTCGGCGCTCCAGGCGGTAACGTCGCACCTGCAACGTTACGAAAATAATCTGCAGGCGGTGTACGCCTTGCTCAACGGCAGCAGCGACTATTTTATCGCAGACGAAGCCAGCGCCAGTTTTATCCTCGATCAGCTGCAATTGGGGCAACTCTACCAAATCGAAAGCAGCGTCAATCTTGGCAATTTATCGTTTGTGTTTGCGGCAGCCAACCGCTCATTAATAACCACGCTGAATACCGCTATCGCCAACACCCCAATGGAGCTGATGAATACCATCCAACGTCGCTGGAGTAAGAAAATCCCCAGCTACCTGGACAGCGGCAATGCCGATCTGACCCAAATGGAGCAGCAGTGGGTCGATCGGCACCGCAGCGTGACCTTTGCCGCCATCGAGAACGATTTCCCGTTTGCCTATCGCGGCTCCGATGGTCAACCACACGGTTATGCCATCGATATCCTCAATATCATTGCGCAAAATACCGGCATGCAGTTTGTTCCCCGCTGGGCGCGCAATGCCGAGCAGGCCGACCGGCTGGTGAGCGACGGCCATGCCAGTTTCCGTATCGCCCTGCCTTTGGCGCACGGGGTGAAGGCACGCTACGCGGCCAGCATGCCTATCCACCGTGCGTTATGGGGCGTGTACATCGGCCAATATGCCAGCGGCGTCTCAGGCTGGAGCAGCCTGCATGGCAAGCGCATCGGCTTTGTGCGCGGCGACCTCGGGCAAAGCCTGATCCCGGCCGACGGTGTCGCCATTGCCTTCAATGACGGCAAAGCAATGTACGACGCGCTGGCCAATGGGCAGTTGGATGCCCTGATCGACAATATCATTTCAGCCAATTTCGTTGCCCTTTCGCGTTACTCTGGTGCCATCAAGCTGGCGTTTGCCGCCAATAACGTTGCCTATCCCATCGCCTTTGGCGTTCAGCCGAACCAGCCGTTGCTGCTGGCGATCATCGATAAAAACCTGATGCAGATCCCGGCCGAAACGCTGCAATCGCTGCGCGACGAATGGATCGTCGATCGCAGCAGTTTAATTGACGCAGTGAATGATAACCGCATGCAACCGCAAACTACCTGGCTGCTGGCGCTGCTTGGTGCCTGCGTTGCGTTGTTACTGCTCTTGCTGCTACGCCGTTATATTCAACAACGCAGCGAACGGCGTGAGCGAGCGCAGCTGGAGTTGGCGCGGCAACAAGCCGAAGCGGAAAACCGCAGAAAGAGTAAATTCCTCGCCACCATCAGCCATGAATTGCGTACGCCGATGCATGCGATCCTCGGCCTGTTGGAACTGGAGCTGAAACAGCCATCGGCGGCCGGCAGCCTGCCGGTGATCTACAGTTCGGCATCCTCATTGCTGAACCTGCTGAATGACCTGCAGGATCACGCCAAGCTGGAAACCGGCTCGCTGACTTTGGCTCCGAAGGCGCTGGCACTGCGGCCCTGGGCGGAGCACCTTGGCGCACTGTATCGTCCGCTGATCGGCCAACGGCCGGTGACGCTGGAGATTCATCTCGGCGAGACGTTGCCTGTCGCACTGATGCTTGATGGTGAGCGTTTACTCCAGGTAGCGAATAATCTGATCAACAATGCGATCAAATTCACCCCTCGCGGCAACATTGATATCAGCCTGGACTGGCAGCCGCAGGAGGCGCAACGGGGAGAATTACGGCTGAGCGTGTCCGATAGCGGTTGTGGCATCGCCGCCGGTGAAATTGACCGGCTTTTCCAGCCGTTTTATCGCGCGCGCAGCGCCCAGCGCATTTCAGTACAGGGCACCGGGCTGGGATTGTCGATTTGTAAAGAGATCGTCGAGCAAATGGGCGGGCATATTCAGCTGCAATCACAGGCCGGCGTTGGCACCCAGGTGCATGTCGTTATCCCTGCCTCGCTGGCGGAGAGTAAGGCAGACGGTCTGCCACAGGCCACACCGCCGACATTACCCACCCCGTCGCTGCGGGTGGCGTTGATTGACGACCACCCAACCAACCTGCTGCTGATGCAACGCCAGTTACAGCACTTCGGCCTTGCGCCCACGCTATTTGAACGCGGCCATGACCTGTTGAAAGCCCACCGTCAGCAGCCGTTCGCCATGCTGTTTATCGATTACAATATGCCTCGTCCAGACGGCCTGACGTTGGCGCGGCTAATACGCCGCGACGAGCAACGACGTGGACTGGCCGCCAGCCAAATCGTGCTGTGCTCGGCCGACGTGCAGGAGTTTACCCGTATTCCAGCCGAGTCGCTGGCGGTCGATCGGTTGCTGACCAAACCGATCCCGCTGGCGGTCCTTGGTCAACTGTTGTCTCAGGCCGCACCTGGGGTAAGATCGCAGTCAGCCCTTACTGACCTAAAAAACGTACTGTCCGCCATGGCCGGCCACCACCCGGCGATGCAACACAAGCTGGCAACCACGCTAGTGGCCACCCTGCGCGAAGATCGTCAGCGTGCCAGCGAGGCGGCCGAGCGGCAGCAATGGGCGCTATTGGGCCAGGCGGCACATCGCATCAAAGGCAGTGTGCTGATGCTGCAACTGCCGCAGGCGGCCCAAGCGTGCCAACAGGTGATCGATGCCGCACATGCGCAACGGTTAGCGCCAGATGCCTATACTGATATGATGGCGTCGGTGGCAGAAATACTGAGCGGACTGGATAGCCTGCTCAGCGCTGGCGAATCATGTTTTTATCACGCAAAGGGATAACAGATGTCGGAAACCTCTCACGTTCACCTGCCGAAAGACAGTAATAGTAAACGCCTACTGACCGCTTTTCTGGTCACTGCCGTCTTTATGATCGCCGAAGCGATCGGCGGACTGCTTTCCGGTTCGCTGGCGCTGCTGGCGGATGCCGGACATATGCTCACCGACGCCGCGGCCCTGCTGGTGGCACTGATGGCCGTGCACTTTTCGCAACGCAAGCCCAATGCACGCCACACCTTTGGCTATTTGCGACTGACCACCCTGGCCGCGTTTCTCAACGCCGCTGCACTGCTGGTTATCGTGGTATTCATTCTGTGGGAGGCGATACGGCGCTTCTTCGAACCACAGCCGGTAATGGGCACGCCGATGCTGATTATTGCTATCGCCGGCCTGTTGGCCAATCTGTTCGCCTTTTGGTTACTGCATCGCGGCAGTGAAGAAAAAAACATCAACGTTCGTGCCGCTGCGCTGCACGTGTTGGGGGATTTGCTCGGCTCGGTCGGAGCCATTGCCGCTGCGGTGGTCATTCTCACTACCGGCTGGACGCCGATTGACCCGATCCTGTCGGTGTTGGTGTCATGCCTGGTATTGCGCAGCGCCTGGAAACTGCTGAAAGAAAGTTTCCATGAACTGCTGGAAGGGACACCGCAAGAAGTGGATATCGCCAAACTGCAAAAAGACCTGTGCCTGAATTTGCCGGAGGTGCGGAATATTCACCACGTGCACGTGTGGCAAATCGGTGAGCAACGACTGATGACGCTGCATGCCCAGGTTATTCCACCGCACGATCATGACGGGCTGCTGCGGCGTATCGAAGCCTATTTACTGACGCATTACCAGATTGGCCATGCCACCATTCAGATGGAATACCAACACTGTGACGCGCCGGATTGCGGTATCAACCGCGCCCCAGAGCCGAGTGAACACTCACATTCTCATCTGGGGCATCACCATTGAGCCAACGGGGCGCATTGCAGCGCCCCTAGCGGTTTACTCGCCTGAAGACAGCGGTCGGGATTGGTTCCTGGCCGCGCTACGTATCCACAGCCAGGAACCGTTGAGCGCAATCAGCGTCAGGATCACGTATTCCAGCGCCATGGCGTAAACTCCCTGATAGGCAAATATGGCTACGCTGATAACGTCAATTACCACCCACAGCAGCCAGTTTTCAACGTATTTGCGCGTCATCAGGATCATCGCCACAATCGACAGCACCATCATGGTGGAATCCCAGAACGGGAAGGCGTCCGGCTGTAGCTCTGGCTGCTGTGACCTGTATACCGAGCATTTGCATCACCGCCACTGCAATCTGCGTCAACCAGGCAAATACCCGGTCGATGTTGAAGGTCATCAGCAAGATACCGAGCACGCATACCAGCGCCCAGCCGAGGGCCTTTGGCAGCGACAGCCAGCGAATTTGCAGCTCCGCCTGATGATCCGCCGTCTGGCGGCTCCAGGCATACCAGCCGTAAATATTGGCGCCAAAAAAGAACAGCTGCAGCAGCAGACTGGCGTACAGCTGGATCTGGAAGAAAATCACCGCAAACAGCGTAACGTTGATCAAGCCGAACAGGTAGTTAATGATTTTTTCTTTGCTGGCATACCAGATGCATAGCAGACCGAACAGGGTACCGATGGCTTCAATCCACGACAGATCGTAGCCACCGGCACCCAACGGGATGTGCACCATGATATTGCTGGTACTGAAAAAGCTCATCTGGCCTTCCTTATCTCGTGGTGAGTTTTATGCGTTCCCTTTAACCTGCATTTTCAGCTGTGCGGCAAAATCTAACATGCGGTTGAGCGGTATCAGCGCCTTGGTGCGCAGTGCGCTATCCACCAGGATCTCATGTTGTACACCGCCTTGCTCTAGCCCCTCGGCAATCGCCTGCAAACCGTTCATCGCCATCCATGGACAGTGCGCGCAACTGCGGCAGGTCGCACCCTCGCCCGCCGTCGGCGCTTCGAACAGCTCTTTGTCCGGACATGCCTGCTGCATTTTGTAGAAAATACCGCGATCGGTGGCAACAATCAGTTGCCGATGCGGCAGTTGCCGTGCGGCCTGAATCAGCTGGCTGGTGGAGCCGACGGCATCAGCCAGTTCTACCACCGCCTGCGGTGACTCCGGATGCACCAGTACCGCCGCGTTCGGATATAACCCCTTCATGCGCAGCAACGCCTGGGTTTTAAATTCGTCATGAACGATGCAGGCACCCTGCCAGCATAGCACGTCGGCAGCGGTTTGTTTCTGTACGTAATTACCGAGATGGCGATCCGGCGCCCAGAGGATTTTTTCCCCCAGGCTGTCGAGATGTTCAATCAGTTCAACGGCGATGCTGGAGGTCACTACCCAGTCGGCGCGCGCTTTTACCGCCGCGGAGGTGTTGGCGTAAACCACCACCGTACGGTCCGGATGCTGGTCGCAAAAGGCATTGAATTCTGCTTCAGGGCAACCGAGATCCAACGAGCATTCAGCAAACAGCGTCGGCATCAGCACGGTTTTTTCCGGACTAAGAATTTTGGCGGTTTCGCCCATAAACCTTACGCCGGCCACCAACAGCGTCGAGGCCGAATGCTGGCTGCCAAAACGTGCCATTTCCAACGAGTCCGCCACGCAGCCACCGGTTTCTTCCGCCAATGCCTGGATTTCAGGATCGGTATAATAGTGCGCGACCATCACCGCATCGCGCTGTTTAAGCAGCTTTTTTATTTTTTCGCGATAGAAGGCTTTTTCCGCCTGGTCCAGCGTTGCCGGTTTGGGCGGGAAAGGATAAATCGCCGCGTTGACATCAAACATTTCACTCATCACCGTCATCTCGTGCTAGGCTGGGCGCCTGCCGGACCTGTGTTGCTATCCTCTTCGCGCCCTTGTTTTACATACTAAACAAAATACCTAATTCATAGCAAAAAGTCGCTGTAATTTTCATCTATTGGCGAAAAATGTTTATTTTGCAGAACATGAGGCGCCATTTGCAGTCATCACCGAGCCGGTGCTGCCTTACTTAAACAACAATGCGTCAGGGTACTGGCGGCTGGTATCAACGAGCTTGCCGGGTAGCGGAGATGCTGGCGAACCTCAACCTAGGTATCTGGCATGGCATCTTTGCGTATGGTAGGTCGGCGTTCGAGATTACACCGAGCTCAAATGCAAAAAAAGCGCCTAAAGGCGCTTTTTTCTAAATTGGTGGGTCGTGCAGGATTCGAACCTGCGACCAATTGATTAAAAGTCAACTGCTCTACCAACTGAGCTAACGACCCATGCAGTGGTGGGTGATGACGGGCTCGAACCGCCGACCCCCTCCGTGTAAAGGAGATGCTCTACCAACTGAGCTAATCACCCACTGACGTGGTTTACTGCTAATCCGTCTGAAGCCGTTGCTTGCCAATCCGTCAAGAATTGGTGGGTCGTGCAGGATGACGCGGCTTGCGCCTTGCCCTTCGGGCCATCACTGGGTGATGTTGTCTCGCTTACGCTCGACTCGAACCTTGACGGTTCTCATCCTTTCCGACTCAACGCTTGCCAATCCGTTAAGAATTGGTGGGTCGTGCAGGATTCGAACCTGCGACCAATTGATTAAAAGTCAACTGCTCTACCAACTGAGCTAACGACCCACTGACGTGGTTACTGCCAACTACCAGGAAATTTTACTCACCGTTTTGAACTTGCAATTCCAAAACTGGTGGGTCGTACAGGATGACGCGGCTTACGCCTTGCCCTTCGGGCCATCACTGGGTGATGTTGTCTCGCTTGCGCTCGACTCGAACCTTGACGGTTCTCATCCTTTCCGACTCAACGCTTGCCAATCCGTTAAGAATTGGTGGGTCGTGCAGGATTCGAACCTGCGACCAATTGATTAAAAGTCAACTGCTCTACCAACTGAGCTAACGACCCACTGACGTGGTTACTGCCAACTACCAGGAAATTTTACTCACCGTTTTGAACTTGCAATTCCAAAACTGGTGGGTCGTACAGGATGACGCGGCTTACGCCTTGCCCTTCGGGCCATCACTGGGTGATGTTGTCTCGCTTGCGCTCGACTCGAACCTTGACGGTTCTCATCCTTTCCGACTCAACGCTTGCCAATCCGTTAAGAATTGGTGGGTCGTGCAGGATTCGAACCTGCGACCAATTGATTAAAAGTCAACTGCTCTACCAACTGAGCTAACGACCCAATTTCCTTGCTGCTTTAACATCTTGCAAGATGTCTTGGCAACGGCGGCATATATTACTAATTTATCTCAGCAGCGCAACCTAAATTTTGACTCATCGGGTTCAACTGCTTGTTCTTCACACGAATGAGCCCGAAATTCGGCCTGATCGGCCAAATTCCGGGCTCTTTTTTGCTATTAACTTGCAATACGCTTGTTGGCCTGCTTGGCCGCATCGCTGGTTGGGTATTGCTTGATCACCTGCTGGAATACGGCTTTGGCTTTATCCACCTGACCTTTTTCCTGCATGATGATACCGACCTTGTACATCGCGTCCGGCGCTTTTGGCGATTTCGGGTAATTTTTTACCACTACCGCAAAATAGTATGCCGCATCGTCTTTCTTACCTTTGTTGTAGAACAACTGACCAAGCCAATAATTGGCATTAGGCTGATAAGTAGACTTTGGATACTGTTTTATAAAGCCCTGAAACGCGGAAATAGCCTGATCGTACTGCTTTTTTTCCAGCGCCAGAGAGACAGCGGCATTGTAGTCACTGTTCTCGTCGCCCGTGCTGGCCGGAGCCGCCGAAGCTGCCGCCGGGGCACTGCTGCTAGCGGCGGAAGAAGCCGCCGCGGCAGCGCCTGCCGTAGCTGCAGAATTCTGAGCGCCGCCCTGCCCGAGGCTGTCTATCTGTTCATAGATTTGCTTCTGGCGTTCAACAACCTGGTTCAACTGATATTGGCTTTCCTGGATTTGACCACGAAGTGAGTCGATATCACGCTGGTTATCGGAGGCTTGTTGCTGGAGTTGGTTTAACAGCTGACCCTGAGCATTGGTGATTCGCTCAAGTGAGGTGACACGGTCTTCGACCGAGCCGGAGCCGACATTACTGATTGGCGCTTGGGCAGTAGCGGCCCATGGGACCGCTACGCCAACCAGTAACGACAGACTCAACAGGTGACGTCTGAAGTTACTGTTCATGCGATTCTCTTAGTAAACCAGAACGGCACGACGGTTTTTAGAGTAAGCCGCTTCGTCGTGGCCCAGTACTGCAGGTTTTTCTTTACCGTAAGAAACGATAGAGATCTGATCGGCAGAAACGCCTTTACCTTGCAGATACATTTTAACCGCGTTAGCACGACGTTCGCCCAGGGCGATGTTGTATTCTGGCGTACCGCGCTCATCCGCGTGACCTTCAACGGTCACTTTGTAAGATGGGTTGTTACGCAGGAAAGTCGCGTGCGCATCCAGCATCTGAGCGAACTCAGAAGAGATGTCATACTTGTCCAGACCGAAGTAGACAATGTTGTTCTTTTGCAGTTCTTGCATCTGCAAACGAGCTTGTTCTTCGGAAGACAGGTTGCTGCTGCCGCTTTCCATACCAGTGCCGCCTGCGCCTACACCAGATTGGTCGTTGTCCGCGCTTTTGTTAGAACTACAAGCTGCTACAGCCAGAACTGGCAGTGCCAGCAGAAGCCCTTTCAGCACTTTGTTCAGTTGCATTTCTTTGATCCTTTTATAGTTTGCCATACATATTTACACATGCATCACAGATACGGCGACCAGGCAGGGAATTTGACCTGTCCATCAGTTGCCGGAAGACGCGCTTTGAAACGCCCATCGGTCGATACCAATTGCAGCACGGAGCCCATACCTTGCGTGGAGCTATAGATCACCATGGTGCCGTTTGGCGCGATACTCGGCGTTTCGTCCAGGAACGTGTCCGTTAATACTTGAACGGCTCCCGATCCAAGATCTTGTTTGGCGATATGTTGAACACCGTTGTTAGTGGTCACCATCACCAGGAATTTACCGTCGGCGCTGACTTCAGAGTCCTGATTCTGGCCACCTTCCCAGGTCAGACGCTGTGCGGCACCGCCGCTTGCACTAATTTTATAAATCTGTGGCCGGCCGCCCTGATCGGAGGTAAACGCCAGAGACTGGCCATCCGGGAACCAGGTTGGTTCGGTATTGTTGCTGCGCCCGTCGGTCAGCTGAGTTATCTGGCCAGAGCCCAGGTTCATCACATACAGGTTCAGGCTACCGCTCTTGGACAACGCAAACGCCAGTCGGCTACCGTCCGGCGAGAACGCCGGCGCACCGTTGTGGCGCGGGAACGAAGCGATCTGACGGATGGCACCGTTAGACAGCGTCTGCACCACCAACGCGGAACGACCGCTTTCAAAGGTCACATACGCCAATTTGCTGCCGTCTGGCGACCAGGTCGGCGACATCAGCGGCTGCGGCGAACGATGCACCACAAACTGGTTGTAGCCGTCGTAATCGGCAACGCGCAATTCATACGGGAACTTGCCGCCGTTGGTCTGTACCACGTAGGCGATGCGGGTGCGGAACGCGCCCTTGATGCCAGTCAGCTTCTCAAACACCTCGTCACTGGCGGTATGCGCCGAATAACGCAGCCATTGCTTGGTTACCTTGTACTGGTTTTGTGCCAGCACGGTGCCCGGCGAACCGGAGGTGTCTACCAGCTGGTAGGAAACCAGATAACCGCCGTCAGCGCCCGGTTGAACCTGGCCGACCACGACTGCATCAATACCCAGCGCAGTCCAGGCCGCCGGCGTCACTTCAGACGCGGTGGTCGGTTGCTGTGGCATACGTGCCGCATCGATCGGGTTGAATTTGCCGCTGTTGCGCAAATCCGCGGCGACGATCTTGCCTACGTCTTCCGGAGGCGTGCCTGGACCCGCCCATTTGAACGGCACCACGCCAATCGGCCGCGCAGAGTCGACCCCCTGGGTGATTTCAATGCGAACTTCCGCGTGCAACACAGAGGCCCACAGTATTAAAAAACCTAGCGCTACTCGAAATGCCTGCTTCATCTCATCTCCCTTATCCAGGCGGGATGCCTGCGATAAATTAGCAGAATTTTAACAAACCAACGCAAACAAAACTACGTTTACCCAACGCATTTCAGGCGATAGTCGGGGCGTCAAAAACGCGCTCCTCCGGCGCTTGCGCTAACAAGCCACCGGCGGGCATACGCGCGGTTGACGACGCGACGGCTCGAAATCCAAGGGGCATAATCCCTGTTGGTTACCTTAGTACATCCCTGCCGTTTCACTCGGCTAAACAACCATTATTGCGGCTTGAAGGTAAGAGGAGCATTCTTAAATACCTCATAGACCGCCTGACTTGGCGGTTTAGGGATCCGCGCCTGTTTCGCCGCGGCGATGGCCGCCTGGCACAGCGCAGGATCGCCCCCTTCAGCCTTCACGCTAATCAGCAGACCGTCCGGCGCCAGTTTGATTCGCAAATCACACTGGCGACCTTTGTACAGGTCGGCGTCATAGAACTTGCTCTGGATGGCGGCGGTAATCTGCCCCAGATAGCCACTGATTTCTGCACCGCTGGCACCGGCGGTCTTGGCATTGCCCTGTCCGGCCGGCTTACCGTCGCCCTGTTGCTTGCCGCCGCCTTTCGGCGCGTTTTTACCGTCGGCCAAACCACCGAACAAATCTTCAACCTCGGAAGACTGCTTGGCGGCTTCTGCTGCGGCCTTTTTCTTCGCTTCCGCTGCCGCTTTCTTGGCGGCGGCGGCTTTTTCTGCCGCGGCCTTTTTAGCGGCTTCGGCCTTGGCTTGCTTCTCGGCCTCCGCTGCGGCTTTCTTTTCGGCCTCGGCGGTCGCTTTGGCTTCCGCCGCTTTCTTCGCTTCTTCCGCCTGTTTTTTGGCGGCGGCGGCAGCGGCGGCTTCTTTCTTGGCCTCGGCTTGCGCTTTCTTCTGAGCATCGGCCTGAGCCTTGGCTATCTTGTCCGCGTCGGCTTTTGCCTTGGCGGCAGCTTGCTCAGACGCCTTCTGTTGTTCTCTGGCCTTCGCTGCAGCGGCTTCTGCCGCCTTCTGCTGTTCCACTGCCTGCTTTTGTTGCTCGGCGGCCTGTTTTTGCTGCGCGGCCTGGGCCGCTTTTTCGGCTTCGGCTTTCTCTTGCGCCGCCAGACGTTCCTGCTCCAGCGCTTTCAGACGCTGTTGCTCTTCGGTCTGCTGCTGCCGTAGCTCTTCCGCCTGCTGCTCCGCTTTTTTCTGGCGCTGCTTTTCTGCACGCTGCGCGTCGTTGCTCTGCTGTTGCTGGCGGTTGTATTGCTCCACCACCGCGCCAGGATCGACCATCACCGCGCCGACCACCGAGCCGTCGCCGCCACCGCCGGCGCTCATTTCAGCGTTTTCGTGCAGCGATCCCCAAATCAACAGGGCAATCAATACAATGTGCAGAACCACCGAAACAATAACGGCGCGGTTCAGCTTATCGTTTTGCTCAGTTGCCTTTACCAAAATAGATTCCCAAAAACTGGTGCTTAAACGGGGCTCCCGAACCGCAGAACGGGAGCCGGGTTGCCATTCGCCTTACGGTCAGATTGGCTGGGTCATCAACCCCACGGAAGCCACGCCCGCCTGATGCAGAATATTCAATGCCTTGATAATCTCATCGTACGGTACTTCCTTCGCCCCACCGATCAAAAAGACCGTCTTCGGATTGGCTTCCAGGCGCGATTTTGCTTCCGCTGCCACCTGCTCCGGCGGCAACAGTTCCATGCGATCGTGATCAACCACCATGGTGTATTGCCCGACGCCGGACACCTCAAGGATCACCGGTGGATTATCGTCACTGGATACCGTTTTGGAATCGGTGGCGTCCGGCAGATCAACTTCCACGCTCTGGGTAATGATCGGCGCGGTTGCCATAAAGATCAGCAGCAGCACCAGCAGTACGTCCAGCAATGGAACTATGTTGATTTCCGACTTCAGCTCACGCCGTTTACGGCCACGTACTCTCGCCATACAACCTCCTACTTATTTGCTGTCGCTGGAGAAGGCCTGACGATGCAGAATGGCGGTGAACTCTTCCATAAAGTTGTCGTAATTCTGCTCAAGCTTGTTGACGCGCTGGTTGAGGCGGTTGTAGGCCATAACGGCCGGGATCGCGGCAAACAGACCGATCGCGGTGGCGATCAACGCTTCGGCGATGCCCGGTGCAACCATTTGCAACGTGGCCTGTTTCACCGCACCCAGCGCGATAAAGGCGTGCATGATGCCCCAAACGGTACCGAACAGGCCGATATACGGGCTGATGGAACCAACGGTCCCCAGGAACGGGATATGGTTTTCCAGCGTTTCCAGCTCGCGGTTCATTGAAATGCGCATCGCACGCGACGCACCTTCAATCACCGACTCCGGCGCATGGTTGTTGGCGCGGTGCAGGCGAGCAAACTCTTTAAAGCCGGAATGGAAAATCTGCTCTGAGCCGGTCAGGCTGTCTCGACGCGCCTGGCTTTCCTGATACAGACGGGAAAGCTCGATACCAGACCAGAATTTGTCTTCAAAGGCTTCGGCGTCACGCGTGGCCGCATTGAGGATGCGGGTACGCTGGATGATGATCGCCCATGAAGCCACTGAAAAGCATATCAGAATCAACATGATAAGCTTAACCAGCAGGCTCGCCTTCAAGAATAGATCTAGGATGTTCATGTCAGTCACTGCTTAAACTCCGCGACAATAGACTTAGGAAGCGCTCTGGGCTTCATTTGGTGTGGATCAATGCATGCAATCAATACATCCGCCTGACTCAACAGAGTCCCGTCGGCATTGACAATGCGTTGGGCAAACGTAAGGGACGCCCCGCGCATCTGGGTGATCTCACTCTGTACTTCCAACTGGTCGTCAAGACGAGCTGGCAGCAGGTAATCCACCGTCATGCGCCGGACAGCGAAAGCGATATTCTCACTGAGCAGCTGCTGTTGATGAAAGTTACGTTGACGCAGCATTTCGGTGCGCGCTCTTTCAAAAAAGGCGACGTAGCGGGCGTGATACACCACACCACTGGCATCGGTATCCTCATAATAAACCCGGACCGGCCATCGAAATAACGTATTACTCACTAGACTTCCCAGCAATGCAATTTAACGCTGCTACTATACGCAAGAGCGATCGGGTTGGGAATGGGTTACAAGAGGGGAACGAAAATAATTATGGGCCGCGAGAGCCCATATCATGGGGTGTAACGCATATTATAAAGAAACGTAAAGTAATCCAGCGGCAAGGATCACAATTGCGGGCAATGGCGCAAAAAAAGCGCGCCACAGCAGGCGCTGAGGCCGGAAACCGACGCCATGCACCATCCCGGCACACACCGCCCAAACCAGCAGGATGCCCTGCCAGATCTCCAGACTGCTGGTGCGCGCCGCAAAACGCGTCGGATCCCAGAATACGCTGCCGGCCATAAACAGCGCCAATGCCAGTGAAAGGGCCCGAATCGGGCCCTTGTCGACAACGGCATACAGCCTGTCAGTCAGCGAGCTCATCACTTGCCGTCTTGCTGGGCTTTGGCATCTTCGCTGTGCTCAAGCGCCAGCGCCGTGATGATACCGAAGGCGCAGGCAAGAAGCGTTCCGAGAATCCAGGCAAAATACCACATGGTTTAGCTCCTTATTCTTAGTACAGCGAATGCTTGTTGTTTTCGATGAAGTTCTTATCCAGCCGGCCAAACATTTTGTAGTATGCCCAGCAGGTGTAGCCCAACACGATTGGCACGAAGATGATCGCCACCACGGTCATCACTTTCAGCGTCAACAGGCTGGAGGTGGCGTCCCACATGGTCAGGCTCATGTTCGGGTTAGTACTGGACGGCATGACGAACGGGAACATGGTCACGCCGGCGGTCAAAATGACGCAGGCAATGGTCAGTGACGATGTCAGGAACGCCAGCGCTCCCCTTTCCAGACGTGAGAACAGCAGCGTGAACAGCGGTAACACCACGCCCAGCGCCGGCAGCGCCCACAGCGCCGGATAGTTGTTGAAGTTGATCAGCCAGGCCCCGGCCTGATGTGCCACTTCCTTGCGCAGCGGGTTGGATTCCGCCGCGGTGTTCAGCGCCGAGGTCACCACATAGCCATCGATGCCTTTCACCAGCCAGATACCTGCCAGCAGGAAGCACACCGCCATGATCAGCGTAGCGATCTGTGCCGCAGCGCGTGAACGCAGGTGAATTTCACCGGTGGTACGCATTTGCAGGTAGGTGGCGCCCTGGGTAATCAGCATGGTGAGGCTGACCACACCCGCCAACAGACCGAACGGGTTCAGCAGTTGGAAGAAGTTGCCGGTATAGAACAGACGCAGGTATTCGTCCATATGGAACGGCACGCCTTGCAGCAGGTTGCCGAACGCTACGCCAAACACCAGCGCAGGCACGAAGGAACCAACGAAGATGCCCCAGTCCCACATGTTGCGCCAGCGGCTGTTTTCCAGTTTGGAACGGTAATCAAAACCGACCGGGCGGAAGAACAAGGCGGCCAGCACCAGGATCATCGCCACATAAAAGCCGGAGAATGCGGCGGCGTACACCATCGGCCAGGCGGCAAACAACGCGCCACCGGCGGTGATCAGCCAGACCTGGTTGCCGTCCCAGTGCGGGGCAATGGCGTTGATCATCACCCGGCGTTCGGTATCGGTTTTCCCGATGATGCGCACCAGAATGCCAACGCCCATATCGAAACCATCGGTGACGGCAAAACCAATCAGCAGCACGCCAACCAGCACCCACCAGATAAAGCGTAGTACTTCATAATCAAACATACATGGACTCCTGTTTAGCGCGCTTCCTGCACGGCGGCAGTCGGTTGTTCAAAGTGATAGCGGCCAGTTTTCAGGCTGCTTGGCCCCAAACGCGCAAACTTGAACATCAGGTACATTTCAGCCACCAGGAACAAGGTGTACAAGCCGCAAATCAGCCCCATCGAGAACAGGATGTCGCCCACCGTCAGGGATGAGTTGGCAACCGCCGTTGGCAGCACCTCACCGATAGCCCACGGTTGACGGCCATACTCGGCAACGAACCAGCCGGCTTCTACCGCAATCCATGGCAGCGGCAAGCCGTACAGTGCCGCGCGCAGCAGCCATTTTTTCTGGCCGATGCGGCCGCGCACCACGCTCAGGAACGACAGACCGATGATGATCAGCATCAGCACCCCACAGGCCACCATGATGCGGAAGGCAAAGTACAACGGCGCTACGCGTGGAATGGAGTCTTTGGTTGCCTGGGCAATCTGCGCTTCCGTGGCGTCAACCACGTTCGGCGTATAGCGTTTGAGCAGCATGCCGTAACCCAGATCCTGCTTGGTTTTGTTGAACTCGGCGCGCACGGTCGGGTCCGTGTTGCCAGAGCGCAGCTCTTCAAGCAGTTGGTAGGCCTTCATACCGTTGCGGATACGCACTTCGTGCTGCGCCATCAGGTCTTTCAGACCGGTCACCTGGGTATCGGTAGAACGGGTGGCAATCAGACCGAGCGCATACGGGATCTGAATGGAGTAGGCATTTTCCTGTTTGTCCTGATTCGGAATGCCGAACAGGGTAAACGCCGCCGGTGCCGGCTGGGTATCCCACTCGGCTTCAATCGCCGCCAGCTTGGTTTTCTGCACGTCGCCCATTTCGTAACCGGATTCATCACCCAGTACGATAACCGACAACACGGCAGCCATACCGAAGCTGGCAGCAATGGCGAAGGAGCGTTTGGCAAAGGCGACATCGCGGCCTTTCAGCAGGTAATAGGCACTGATGCCCAGCACGAACATCGCGCCGGTGGTGTAGCCGGACGCCACGGTGTGAACGAACTTCACCTGCGCAACCGGGTTAAGCACCAGTTCGGAGAAGCTGACCATCTCCATGCGCATGGTTTCGAAGTTGAAGTCTGAAGCGATGGGGTTCTGCATCCAGCCGTTGGCGACCAGGATCCACAGCGCCGACAGGTTGGAGCCAAGCGCCACGAACCAGGTTACCGCCATGTGCTGGACCTTGCTCAAGCGATCCCAGCCGAAGAAGAACAGGCCGACCAGCGTTGACTCAAGGAAGAACGCCATCAGACCTTCGATAGCCAACGGCGCCCCGAAGATGTCACCGACGTAGTGAGAGAAATACGACCAGTTGGTCCCGAACTGGAACTCCATGGTCAAACCGGTGGCCACACCCAGGGCAAAGTTAATTGCAAATAACTTGCCCCAGAATTTGGTCATGTCTTTATAGATTTGTTTGCCGGACAGCACATATACCGTTTCCATAATTGCCAACAAAAACGCCATGCCAAGCGTTAATGGGACGAATAGGAAGTGATACATCGCCGTTAAAGCAAACTGTAAGCGCGACAGTTCGACAATATCAAACATCTTGACTCCTTGCTCCTCGCAGGAAGACTCCGAATTGCAATTATTGGTATTACCCCATCCAGAAAGCTAACCAATAACGCCCCGCAGTGAATGCCCTAAACACAACAATTTTGATCCAGCCTCTCGGCTTTCAGCTATGCACTCCAACCTGGACCAGACCAGGTATGAACGCACCACCGAAAACCGACAGCGGGTAACAAATGCAACAAGATCAACAATTCATAATTACATTATGATGATACTCGCCCAAACCCACACAATAAATAGGTTTTTACGTGACGCGGGTTGGAAATTTGGATACAGGTCAAAACGTAGCCAAAAGTGGTACTCGGGTGCAAATTGATCTGGAACAATTTAAGCCTAACTGGAGTTTATTTCCAGATTCATCACACGATTTCGTCTAATTTTCTTGAGGCCGTGTTAATTAATGGTTTAATTGTTTTTTAATGATATTTTTGTGTTAATGGCTTGTGACCGAAAAGGCTGACATTAGAGTAAACGGCTATTTTAATGCACCGAATATTAACCTTTTATTTTCCTGCAAGACTTATCCTGCCTTGAGTCAAAATGAAGGATAGGCTAATTAACTATAGCGTCAGTTTGCGGAGTCGATCGCAAATTTTATAATTTTATTTTCTTACGCCGCAGCAAGGCACGTTTTGATCACTGGACATAAAAAAGGCCGCCCAATGGGCGGCCAAACATGTCGAAATGGTGTTATCGCGTACTGATTAGCGATTCAATACCGCTTTCACGGCGTCACCGATGTCAGCCAGGCTGCGTACGGTTTTCACCCCTGCCGCTTCCAGCGCGGCGAATTTCTCATCCGCAGTGCCTTTGCCGCCGGCAATGATGGCGCCAGCGTGGCCCATACGTTTGCCCTTCGGCGCGGTAACGCCAGCGATATAGCCAACCACCGGCTTGGTCACGTGTTCCTTGATATAGGCTGCCGCTTCTTCTTCTGCGCTGCCGCCGATTTCACCGATCATGACGATAGCTTCAGTTTGCGGATCTTCCTGGAACATTTTCAGGATATCGATGAAGTTAGACCCAGGAATTGGATCGCCGCCAATGCCCACGCAGGTGGACTGACCCAGACCTGCATCGGTAGTTTGCTTCACCGCTTCATAGGTCAGCGTCCCGGAACGAGAAACAATACCCACTTTACCCGGCAAATGGATATGGCCAGGCATGATGCCGATTTTGCATTCGCCCGGAGTGATCACACCTGGGCAGTTCGGGCCGATCATCCGCACACCCGCTTCATCCAGCTTCACCTTGACGGTCAGCATGTCCAGCGTCGGGATGCCTTCGGTGATGGTGATGATCAGTTTGATGCCTGCATCGATGGCTTCCAGGATGGAGTCTTTACAGAACGGTGCAGGAACGTAGATAACAGACGCGGTGGCGCCGGTGGTTTCTACCGCTTCACGCACGGTGTTGAACACCGGCAGGCCCAGATGCGTGGTGCCGCCCTTGCCTGGCGTTACACCGCCAACCATTTTGGTGCCGTAGGCGATCGCCTGCTCGGAGTGGAAGGTCCCCTGGCTACCGGTGAAGCCCTGGCAAATTACTTTGGTGTTCTTATCGATTAAAATGGACATTATTTACCCTCCACTGCCGCAACAACTTGCTGAGCCGCATCAGTCAGGCTGGTCGCAGCAATGATATTCAAACCGCTGTCCGCCAGTTTCTTGGCGCCCAGTTCGGCGTTGTTACCTTCCAGACGCACCACCACCGGGACGTTAACGCCCACTTCAGCCACTGCGCCAATGATACCGTCGGCGATCAGATCGCAACGCACGATACCACCGAAAATGTTAACCAGAACCGCTTTCACCTTGTCGTCAGACAGGATGATTTTGAACGCTTCGGTCACACGCTCCTTGGTTGCGCCGCCACCGACGTCCAGGAAGTTGGCCGGTTCGCCACCGTGCAGTTTAACGATGTCCATGGTACCCATCGCCAGACCTGCGCCGTTAACCATGCAGCCGATGTTGCCGTCCAGCGCGACGTAGTTCAGTTCCCACTGCGCTGCACGTGATTCGCGCTCGTCTTCCTGAGAAGGATCGCGCATTTCACGCAGTTCGGACTGGCGGAACAGGGCATTGCCGTCAGCGCCCAGTTTACCGTCCAGGCAGATCAGATCGCCCTGCTTGGTGATCACCAGCGGGTTGATCTCAACCATCGCCAGATCGCGTTCGATAAATAGCGTGGCCAGACCCATGAAGATCTTGGCGAACTGGCTGACCTGCTTGCCGGTCAGACCCAGTTTGAACGCCAGCTCACGCCCCTGGTAAGGCTGTGGGCCTGCCAGTGGATCGATGGTCATCTTGTGGATCAGTTCCGGGGTTTCTTCCGCCACTTTCTCGATTTCCACGCCGCCTTCGGTAGACGCCATGAACACGATACGACGCGTACCGCGGTCAACCACCGCGCCCAGGTACAGCTCTTTATCGATGTCGGTCGCCGCTTCCACCAGGATCTGGTGAACCGGTTGGCCCAGCGCGTCAGTCTGGTAGGTCACCAGACGTTTGCCCAGCCACGCTTCGGCGAAGGCGCGGATATCTTCCTTGCTGTTAACCACTTTAACGCCGCCAGCTTTGCCGCGGCCGCCAGCATGAACCTGACATTTCACTACCCACGGGCCGGAGCCGATTTTGGAGGCGGCTTCTTCTGCTTCACGCGGTGTAGTACAGGCATAACCGGTTGGTGCCGGCATACCATACCGAGCAAACAGCTGTTTTGCCTGATATTCGTGTAAATTCATGATGTTCTATCCATTCAGGTCTGAAGTTTTAGCCGGGTCACCGTTGCGGAAAAACCGCGTGACGTATCGGCCACATAGCACAGAGTGCGGGCGCGACATTGCCGCGCCCAGGTAGGCGTTACTATACGTCCAGCAGCAGACGAGCCGGATCTTCCAGCATCTCTTTCACCGTCACCAGATAACCCACGGACTCTTTGCCGTCGATCAGGCGGTGATCGTAAGAGAGCGCAAGATACATCATCGGCTGAATGACCACCTGGCCGTTCACCGCCATTGGACGATCCTTGATGGCATGCATGCCGAGGATCGCGCTCTGTGGCGGGTTGATGATCGGGGTAGACATCAGCGAGCCGAAGACGCCGCCGTTGGTAATGGTGAAGTTACCGCCGGTCAGTTCTTCCACTTTCAATTTGCCGTCACGGCCTTTGACCGCCAGCTCTTTGATTTTCTTCTCGATGTCCGCCATGCTCATGGTGTCCACGTCGCGCAGAACCGGCGTTACCAAGCCACGCGGGGTAGAAACCGCGATGCTGACGTCGAAGTAGTTGTGATAGACAACGTCTTCACCGTCGATAGAGGCGTTCACTTCCGGATAGCGTTTCAACGCTTCAACCACCGCCTTGATGTAGAAGGACATAAAGCCCAGACGTACACCGTGGCGTTTTTCGAAGGCTTCGCCGTATTGCTTGCGCAGATCCATGATCGGCTGCATGTTGATTTCGTTGAAAGTCGTCAGCATGGCCGTGCTGTTCTTCGCTTCCAACAGACGCTCGGCCACGCGTTTGCGCAGACGAGACATCGGCACGCGTTTTTCGGAGCGTGCGCTCAAGGCTGGCTGCGGTGCGGCCTCTGCCGCTGCCGCCGGCTTGGCGGCTTGCTTGCCGCCGTTCGCCAGGTGCGCTTCAACGTCTTCACGGGTGATACGGCCACCCACGCCGCTGCCCTTGATGGCGGCAGCATCGAGATCGTGTTCGGCAATCAGACGGCGAATCGCCGGGCTGAGCGCGTCATTGCTCTCTTCGTCCAGGCTGGCGGTAGCGCGCTGGGCCGGGGTGGATTCTGTGCTCTGGCTCTTTTCTGCGGTCGGTTTGCCCGCGCTGTCGCCCGGGCGAATACGCCCCAGGATTTGACGAGAAAGCACCGTGGCACCTTCGTCTTCAACGATCGCATCCAGGATGCCCGCTTCACTGGCCGGTACTTCGAGTACCACTTTGTCGGTTTCGATCTCTACCAGCACTTCATCACGGTTTACCGCATCACCCGGTTTTTTATGCCAGGTCGCCACGGTCGCATCCGCTACCGATTCAGGAAGGTCAGGAACCAGAATATCTACGCTACTCATTAGCTTTCCCTTAAATTTTTAATCAATATTCAGCGCATCATTAACCAGAGCCTGTTGCTGCTTCTGGTGTACGGACATATAACCCACTGCCGGCGAGGCAGAGGCTGGACGCCCGGCGTAACGTAAAGAGGCCCCGAAAGGAATCACTTCACGGAAATTATGCTGGCTACAGTACCAGGCCCCCTGGTTCAGCGGCTCTTCCTGACACCAGACGAAGTCATGCACGTGCGCATACTGTTCCAGTACCGCCTGCACCGCCTGGTGCGGGAACGGATACAGCTGTTCGATACGGACGATGGCGACGTCTTTCTTGTCGTTTTTGCGGCGTTGTTCCAGCAGGTCGTAATACACCTTGCCCGAGCACATCACCACACGCTTGACCGCTTTCGGATCCAGCGCGTCGATTTCACCGATCGCCGGCAGGAAGCTGCCGTTGGCCAGTTCATCCAGCGAGGATATGGCCAGCGGATGGCGCAACAGGGATTTCGGCGACATCACCACCAGCGGACGGCGCATGCCGCGCAACGCCTGGCGACGCAACATGTGATAAACCTGCGCCGGCGTAGACGGGATGCACACCTGCATGTTCTGTTCGGCACACAGCTGCAGATAACGTTCCAGACGTGCGGAGGAGTGCTCCGGGCCCTGGCCTTCGTAACCATGCGGCAGCAACATCACCAGACCACACATGCGGCCCCATTTCTGTTCGCCAGAGCTGATGAACTGGTCAATCACCACCTGCGCGCCGTTGGCGAAGTCACCGAACTGCGCTTCCCAGATGGTCAGGGTACGCGGTTCTGCGGTGGCGTAGCCGTATTCGAATGCCAGCACCGCTTCTTCAGACAGCACCGAGTCCCATACCTTGAACTCGCCCTGGCCGGAATGCACATTGGACAGCGGGACGTACACCGAACCGTTTTTCTGGTTGTGCACCACCGCATGGCGGTGGAAGAAGGTACCGCGACCGGCGTCTTCACCGGACAGGCGGATTGGGATGCCTTCATCTACCAGCGTGGCATAGGCCAGCGTTTCGGCCGCGCCCCAGTCGAACGGTTTGTTGCCGGCGGCCATTTCGCTGCGATCGCCATAGATTTTTGCTACCCGCGACTGCATTTCTACCGCGTCCGGCACCGTACTGATACGGCGCGCCAGATCCTGCAGGCGTTTGGTTTCAACCTTGCTTGGGTACTCTTCGTCCCACTCGTGGTTGAGGTACGGCGACCAGGTAAAGGAGTGCAGATTCATCGGCCGCCACTCTTCCACCACGCATTCGCCGCGGTCGAGCGCATCGCGATACAGGTTGACCATTTCCGTGGCATCTTCCAGCGTGGCGACTTTTTGCTCGGTCAGCACGTCGGCATAAATCTTGCGAGGTGTCGGATGCTTTTTGATCTTCTGATACATCACCGGCTGGGTTGCACTTGGCTCATCGGCCTCGTTGTGCCCATGGCGACGGTAGCAGACCAGATCGATCATCACGTCACGTTTAAAGGTGTTACGGAAATCCAACGCCAGACGGGTAACAAAGGCTACCGCTTCCGGATCGTCCGCATTGACGTGGAAGATAGGCGACTGCACCATCTTGGCAATGTCGGTACAGTATTGGGTCGAGCGCGCATCCTGCGGATTGGAGGTGGTAAAACCAATCTGGTTGTTGATGACGATACGCACCGTGCCACCCACTTCGTAGCCGCGCGCCTGAGACATGTTCAGGGTTTCCTGCACCACGCCCTGACCGGTAATCGCAGCGTCACCGTGGATGGTGATTGGCAGCACCATGTTACTGCGCGCTTCGTCCAGACGATCGCGACGTGCGCGAACCGAGCCCATGACCACCGGGCTGACGATCTCCAGGTGTGACGGGTTGAACGCCAGCGCCAGGTGCACCATGCCGCCTTCGGTTTCAACGTCGGAGGAGAAGCCCTGGTGATATTTTACGTCGCCGGTACCGAGGTGCTCTTTGTGCTTGCCGGCGAATTCGTCGAACAGATCGGCCGGTTTTTTACCCAGCACGTTGATCAGCACGTTCAGTCGCCCACGGTGAGCCATGCCCAGCACCACTTCGCGCGTGCCGTTCTTACCGGCATGACGCACCATTTCCTTCAGCATGGGTACCAGCGCGTCGCCGCCTTCCAGCGAGAAGCGTTTCGCCCCTGGGAACTTGGCGCCCAGATAGCGTTCCAGCCCTTCCGCCGCGGTCAGCTCGTTCAGGAAACGACGCTTTTCGTCAGTGGTGAAGCTGGCATGACCGACCACGGACTCAATACGCTGCTGGATCCAGCGTTTTTCTTCCGTGTTGGTGATGTGCATGTATTCCGCACCGATCGAACCGCAATAGGTCTGCTTCAGCGCGGCGTACAGATCCGCCAGCTTCATGGTTTCCTTGCCAATGGCAAATGAACCCACGTTGAAACTTTCCTGGAAATCCGCCTCGGTCAGGTTGTGGTATGCCGGATCGAGGTCAGAAACCGCTTCCTGCTTCCACAGCCCGAGCGGATCGAGGTTGGCATGCTGATGTCCGCGGAAACGGAAGGCGTTAATCAGCTGCAATACCTTGACCTGCTTGGCATCGGTTTCAGGATCGGTGATGGTGGAGTTATAACGCGCAGAGTCCTTCGCCAGCCGGCGGAAGTATTCACGAGTTTGGGAGTGGAGTTGATCGGGTTTGACACCCGCAGTTGGTAGCTGTTGGAAAATGGAACGCCAGCTATCTTCAACGGAGCCCGGATCGGTTAAAAAGTCTTCATAGAGCTGCTCTATGTAGGACTGGTTCGCGCCCGCCAGATAGGAGGAATCCAGCCAGGCCTTCATTGCGCCGTTCTGCATTATGATCCCTTAAGCTTTAAAGCTTTAGTTTTCGCCGTGGTTAACATAATTACCGTGATTGAAACGGTTTGCCGTAAAAACGGTTCACTGGACGTATCCCCTGGGCTGCCAATGCAGGGCATCGGCGACTTCGGGTATCTATTTACGTTCTGCTATGGACCTTGCGGTCCCTTACAAGGAACCTCTAAAAACCGGCGGGACGAACCTGATTGTCTGCTGCCACAATCACGGGTCAGTTTTTAGAGGTTTCCTGCCAATGGTGCGCCGGGCAAGCCCGGCGCACCATCCGATTATGCGCCGCGTTGCAGCAGCATCGACTTGATGTGACCGATAGCGCGGGTCGGGTTCAAGCCTTTAGGACATACACTGACACAATTCATAATGCTATGGCAGCGGAAAACACTGAAAGCGTCGTCCAGATCATCCAAACGTGCTGCGGTTTCGGTGTCACGGCTGTCAATCAGGAAGCGATACGCCGCCAACAGGCCAGCCGGGCCAACGAATTTGTCCGGGTTCCACCAGAACGACGGACACGAGGTGGAGCAACAGGCGCACAGAATGCACTCGTACAAACCATCAAGTTTAGCCCGTTGTTCTGGCGATTGCAGGTGCTCGCGCGCCGGCGGCGTTTTTCCGTCGTTCAGCAGGTAAGGCTTGATCTTTTCATACTGGGTATAAAACTGCCCCATATCGACCACCAGGTCGCGTACTACCGGCAACCCCGGCAGCGGGCGAATGACGATTTTACCCTTGCCTTTGCTCAGCGACGACACCGGGGTGATACACGCCAGGCCATTTTTACCGTTCATGTTCAGACCGTCGGAACCGCACACGCCTTCACGGCATGAGCGACGGAACGACAGCGTCGGATCCTTTTCCTTCAGCAGAATCAGCGCGTCCAGCAGCATCATGTCGCGCCCTTCTTCCGCCTCAAGCTGGTAATCCTGCATGTGCGGAGCGTCGTCGACATCCGGGTTATAGCGATATATTGAGAATTCGAGTTTCATCAATCGATCTCCGCGAAATTAGTAAGAACGCACTTTCGGCGGGAATGCCGGGCGCAGTGTCGGTTGCATGTTCACTTCACGACGCGTCATGCTTTCCGACTGCGGCAGATACAGCGAATGGCACAGCCAGTTGGCATCGTCACGTTCCGGATAGTCGAAGCGGCTGTGCGCGCCACGGCTCTCGGTACGGAAGTTGGCCGAAACGGCGGTGGAAAACGCAGTCTCCATCAGGTTATCCAACTCCAGGCATTCAATACGCTGGGTGTTGAATTCGCTGGAGGTATCGTCCAGACGGGCGTTCTTCAGGCGTTCACGGATCACTTTCAGCTCTTCCAATCCTTTCGCCATCGCATCACCTTCGCGGAACACCGAGAAGTTGTGCTGCATACAGGATTGCAGTGCCTTGCGGATTTCGACCGGATCTTCACCGGAGCGGGTATTGTTCCAGCGATTGAGGCGGTCCAGCGAAGCTTCGACGTCAGAGTCGCTGGCGTCACGGCTTTCACCCTGCTCTGCCAACGATTCCTGCAGGTGCATGCCGGCGGAACGGCCGAACACCACCAGATCCAGCAGCGAGTTACCGCCCAGACGGTTGGCGCCGTGTACCGATACGCAGGCGATTTCACCCACCGCGAACAGCCCCGGAATCACGACGTCTTCACCTTTTTCGTTCACCGTCAGCGCCTGACCGGTCACTTTGGTCGGAATACCGCCCATCATATAGTGGCAGGTCGGGATAACCGGGATCGGTTCTTTAACCGGATCGACGTGAGCAAAGGTACGCGACAGCTCGAGAATGCCCGGCAGGCGAGATTCCAGCACGTCCTTACCGAGGTGATCCAGTTTCAGCTTGGCATGCGGACCCCATGGACCCTCGCAGCCGCGGCCTTCGCGGATTTCGATCATGATCGAACGGGCAACCACGTCGCGACCCGCCAGATCCTTGGCGTTTGGCGCATAACGCTCCATAAAGCGCTCGCCGTGCTTGTTCAGCAGGTAGCCACCTTCGCCGCGGCAACCTTCGGTAACCAGTACCCCGGCTCCGGCGATGCCGGTTGGGTGGAACTGCCACATTTCCATATCCTGCACTGGCACGCCGGCACGAATAGCCATGCCGACACCATCGCCGGTATTGATGTGGGCGTTGGTAGTGGACTGGTAAATACGGCCCGCACCGCCGGTGGCCAGCACGGTCGCCTTGGCCTTGAAGTACACCACTTCGCCGGTTTCAATACAGATGGCGGTAGTGCCCACCACCGCGCCATCCTGGTTTTTGACCAGATCAAGCGCGTACCACTCGGAAAAGATGGTGGTGTGATTCTTCAGGTTCTGTTGATACAGGGTGTGGAGCAGCGCATGACCGGTACGGTCAGCCGCCGCCGCGGTACGTGCCGCCTGCTCGCCGCCGAAGTTCAGCGACTGGCCACCGAATGGACGTTGGTAAATGCGGCCATCGTCCAGGCGGGAAAACGGCAAGCCCATGTGTTCCAGTTCCAGAATCGCTTCCGGGCCGGTTTTACACATATATTCAATGGCGTCCTGGTCACCGATGTAATCGGAGCCTTTCACCGTATCGTACATATGCCATTCCCAGTTGTCCTCGTGGCTGTTACCCAGCGCAACGGTGATACCGCCCTGGGCAGACACGGTATGGGAACGGGTCGGGAATACTTTTGACAGCAGGGCACAGGTTGAGCCCGCTTGGGAAATTTGCAGTGCCGCGCGCATACCTGCGCCGCCTGCACCGATAACCACTGCATCAAACTCTCTGACTGGCAGTTTCATTGTTTACGCACCCCACACTACGATTGTTCCGTACAGTAAATAGACCAGCAACACGACGACAATCGCCAGTTGCAGCATCAGGCGTAACGCCAGTGGCTTGATATAGTCCGTCAGCACCTGCCACATACCGATCCAGGCGTGCACCAGAATCGACAACAGCGTTAACAGGGTGAATACTTTCGTAATGCTGGTTGCGAAGAAACCGCGCCAGATTTCATAGGTCATGTCCGGAGCCGTGGCAACAAAGCCCAGGATATAGAGAACATACAGGGTGATGACGATGGCGGAAGCACGCAGTAACAACCAGTCGTGTACGCCGTTACGTCCTAATGCAGAAACATTGCTTACCATACGAGGACTCCAGCCAGAATTGATAGCACGGCGGTCAGAACGAACGCCACCTGGGCAGAACGCTGGCCAGCGGCTAAACTCTCTTCGATATAGCCAAAATCCATTAACAAGTGACGAATGCCACCGCAAATGTGATAGGCCAACGCAGTGAGGATCCCCCAGAAGATGAATTTGACGAAGAAGCTATTCATGATGGCGGCAGCCTGCAGGAAACCCTCTTGGGAGGAGAGTGACATGCCCAGCAGCCAGAGGAGGATACCCACGGCAACGAAGGTAATTACGCCAGAGACTCGGTGTAAGATGGACGCTATCGCAGTTACGGGAAACCGGATCGTTTGCAGATCCAGGTTGACAGGTCTTTGTTTTTTCACGGTTTTGCCCACACAGCTCTTATTATTTTCCTTCCTCCGGGCCTGGGTGGGGATCAGACAGCGTTAAGAGCCAAAACCCTTACACGTCACGCGCTCAAACATCAACATCCTCTGTGCTTAAACGGCGCGTAGTTATAACGCTGGGTGCTCCTACTTCAGGGTAATCCGGAGACCTGGCGGCAGTATAGGAGGATCACATTCTGATTACAATTCCCGTACAATCCCTTTGATAACATTTCCCCCGAACAGTGATTTAGATCACGATTTTCACAATTGGTACAAAATTAATTATCTGATTTGACAAGAGATCAACATTTCCATTACATATAGGGGCACAAACGGTCCTATGATGCGCTATAGGTCAGCAGATACACTTCCCCCTACGCACAAGTTATGCAACAGTGTATTTGGTTAAAACCCCCGAACACGTCGTAGGTAATGATTAACAGAAAATAACGAATTCAACGAATCGTTAACAACTGGTCACCCGTCTCGTTCGCCTGGTCAAACCCAATGGATGTCACATTGTAGCCAGGAGGCAAGCGTATGTCCCCGACTGCCTGAACGGCATACACCATCGGGGTCGGCACGCGGCCACACCGCTGCGACATGAATGACGAACGGTTTGACACTCTGTACCCTACCAGCGCAATTGCGCAGTCGCTCACAGAGTTGGCGCCGGTTTTGCTCATTTGTGGGCAACTGGCGGAGATTTAAGGTATTTCAGTTGTTAGAGGTTTTTAAAATAAGGCGCTAAGGAGACTGTAAATGACTGATAAGAAAGCGACGCTAACCATCAATGGCGGCGAAGCTCCGATCGAACTGGGCGTACTAACCCCAACGCTGGGTCCCGATGTCCTCGACGTCCGCGCCCTGGGTTCCAAAGGTTATTTCACATTCGATCCCGGCTTTACCTCCACCGCTTCTTGCGAATCCAAAATCACCTTCATTGACGGTGACAAAGGTGTTCTTCTGCACCGTGGCTTCCCGATCGAGCAGCTGGCGAAACAATCTTCTTATCTGGAAGTGTGTTACATCCTGCTGTACGGCGAAACTCCAACGCCGGAAGAGTTCGAAACCTTCAAGACCACCGTCACCCGCCACACCATGATCCACGATCAGATCACCCATCTGTTCCGTGGCTTCCGTCGCGACTCGCACCCCATGGCGGTGCTGTGTGGCGTAACCGGCGCGCTGGCGGCGTTCTACCACGATGCGCTCGACGTCAACAATGAACGCCACCGTGAAATTACCGCATTCCGCCTGCTGTCCAAAATGCCGACCGTGGCGGCGATGTGTTACAAATACTCTCTTGGCCAGCCGTTCGTGTATCCGCGCAACGATCTGTCTTACGCCGGTAACTTCCTGCACATGATGTTCGCCACCCCGTGTGAAGAGTACGTGGTGAACCCGGTGCTGGAACGCGCCATGGATCGCATCCTGATCCTGCATGCCGATCACGAGCAGAACGCGTCCACCTCTACCGTGCGTACCGCCGGTTCCTCAGGCGCCAACCCGTTTGCCTGCATCGCGGCCGGTATTGCTTCCCTGTGGGGGCCGGCGCACGGTGGCGCCAACGAAGCCGCACTGAAGATGCTGGAAGAAATCAAAACCGTTGAACACATTCCAGAGTTCATCAAGCGCGCCAAAGACAAGAACGATTCGTTCCGTCTGATGGGCTTCGGCCACCGGGTGTACAAAAATTACGATCCGCGCGCCACGGTGATGCGTGAAACCTGTCACGAAGTGCTGAAAGAACTGAACAAGAAAGACGATAACCTGCTGGCCGTGGCGATGGAGCTGGAACACATCGCGCTGAACGACCCGTACTTCATCGAGAAGAAACTGTACCCGAACGTCGACTTCTATTCAGGCATTATTCTGAAGGCAATGGGCATTCCGTCCTCGATGTTCACCGTGATCTTCGCCATCGCGCGTACCATAGGCTGGATCGCCCACTGGAACGAAATGCACGACGAAGGCATCAAGATCGCCCGTCCGCGCCAGCTGTATACCGGCTACGCCGAGCGTGATTTCAATTCTCAGTTGAAGAAATAACGCCGCATTGACCCAGATTGAATCTGACAACGCCGCCCATCAGGGCGGCGTTTTTTTATTAACCACTACCAGCGGTTAATGCTGGCAATTTGGGCCACCGTCAAGCAAGACAGTCATTATCAACACCCGCCACCAGCGGTTAATGCTGGCAATTTGGGCCACCGTCAAACAAGACAGGCATTATCAACACCCGCCACCAGCGGTTAATGCTGGCAATTTGGGCCACCGTCAAACAAGACAGGCATTATCAACACCCGCCACCAGCGGTTAATGCTGGCAATTTGGGCCACCGTCAAGCAAGACAGGCATTATCAACACCCGCCACCAGCGGTTAATGCTGGCAATTTGGGCCACCGTCAAGCAAGACAGTCATTATCAACACCCGCCACCAGCGGTTAATGCTGGCAATTTGGGCCACCGTCAAGCAAGACAGGCATTATCAACACCCGCCACCAGCGGTTAATGCTGGCAATTTGGGCACCAGTAAAACGGCCGCGACGACAGCGTGGTTTTCACGATCATCGCTCCGCAGCGCAGGCACGGCTCGCCGCTGCGATGAAACACCTTAAAGCTGAACAACGCCCCATGATGCACATCGTCATTGGCCTGACCACGCGTCTGATAAGATAATCGCGGTAATGCCAGTATTGCCTGCGCCAGACGTTGCAGCGCATCGGCAGACAAGTCCCGCGGCCGGTGTTGCGGCGCCAACTGCGCCAGCCACAGGATTTCCGCCCGCAGGTAGTTACCCAGCCCCGCCAAAAATGCCTGATCGAGCAACAGCCCGCCCAACTGCCGCCGGCAAAATGCTGGCGCAAGCAAACGTTGTGTAACCTGCCGTTGCGTCAAGGCCATATCCAGCACATCCGGGCCGATGCGCTGTAAAAACGGATGCATGGCTATCTCTTCCCGCGGGCCGAGGGTGATATCCGACGCGCTGTACAGCAGAATCGCCTGCTGCGCCGTTTGCAACCTCACCCGCAGATCGCGCTTGGTCGTCGGGGTTTCCCCGGCCTTCGCCACTTTCCATACGCCATACAGCTGGTTATGGCTGTACAGCGTTAACCCATTGGAAAAATGCGTCAATAGCGCCTTGCCGCGCGGTTCAATCGCCACGATCCGCTGACCGATCAGCTCTGGCTGGTAGTGCCTTAACTGCGCAAAGGCGAACCAAACCTCGGTCAGCGGCTGCTCCAGCACCGCCGCCGCCAAGCTATCTGCCGCCCGGCGAATTTCCGGTCCTTCCGGCATGCTAACGTCTCCTGATACGGGGGTTAATGCGTAGCGCCCCCGCCAATTTTCAAATCATGCTCCACCTGCAGGGCGATGGAAATCGCCAGCTCCAGGGCAAACAGCACGGTGCCGGCAGCCATGCTTGGCGCACCGGGATGCGCCGCCGCCTGTTCCGGCAGGTAGGGAATATGAATGAACCCGCCCTTGATGTGTGGCCGATGGTGCAAATGGTGCAGCAGACCGTACATCACATGGTTGCAGACAAAGGTACCGGCGGTCTGCGATACCGACGCCGGAATACCCGCCTCGCGCATTGCCGTTGCCATTGCCTTGATCGGCAGACTGCTGAAGTAGGCCGCCGGGCCGTCGGCGACAATCGGCTCATCGATCGGTTGCTGCCCCTGGTTATCCGGGATGCGCGCATCGTCGACGTTGATCGCCACCCGTTCCAGCGAAATATCGCTGCGGCCGCCGGCCTGACCGATCGCCAGCACCAGCAGCGGCTCGACCTCGTCAATCGCCGCGTTCAGCGCCTCACGCGCCGCGCCAAACACGCACGGCAACTGACGCGCCACTACCCGTATGCCGGCCAGTTGCATATCGTTCAGTTGCCTGACCACTTCCCATGAAGGATTCACACGCTCGCCGTCAAACGGTTCAAAGCCGGTTATCAATACTTTTTGCATGCGCTCTCCTACAGGAACATCAAGAAATACAGCAGGAATACGTTGACCAGCAACAGCAAGGCACCGGTCGGGATCTGCGCCTTGATCACCGCATTTTTGTCCGGCAACTCCAGCAGTGCTGCCGGCACAATATTAAAGTTAGCCGCCATTGGCGTCATTAGCGTACCGCAATAGCCTGAAAACATGCCAATTGCCGCCATCACCGCCGGATTACCGCCGTGCTGCAACACTAAGATGGGAATACCGATACCGGCGGTGACAATCGGGAAAGCGGCAAAGGCGTTGCCCATTACCATGGTCAGCACCGCCATGCCAATAGCGTATACCGCTACCGCAATAAAGCGGTTATCCACCGCCAGATACTCCTGCGTCAGGTGTGAAATCGCCGTGCCGACGCCCGCCACGGTAAACAGCAGACCGAGCGTGGCCAGGATCTGCGGCAGGATAAACGCCCAACCGATCGAATCCAGCAGACGTCGCGCCTCCTGCAACGGCTGCGTCGCGCTTTCACGGGTCATCCTCACCGCAATGATACCGCCGAGCACTACCCCCAATGCCATGGAAAACAGCGTAATCAGGGTGGAGTGATTGCCCGGGCCAAACACCGCCATTTGCAACGCCGGAATATTATTGAACAGCAGTACGCCGACGACCGTCACCACCGGTATCGCCAGCGCGGGAATAAACAATCGGTTACCGAGCCGCTTGGCGCTAACCTCACGCTCCTGCGGCGTACGCTGATGATAACTGCCAAGGCGCACACCGCCGAAGCCGGCAATCAATGCCATCACCACCACCAGGCCGCCGATGGCGATATGCAGATAACGCTTGGCCTCTGCCCCGCTGCCGAACAGCGCGTAAGTCCAGTCGCCCACCAGGAACACCAGGCCATAAAGCCCCCAGAACAGTGCGGTAGTCACACGCCGCGGATTGGCGCGATCGCGCAGCGACATCGCGGCGATAATCACCAGTACCACGCCGGCCAACCAATACAGATATTGCTGCTGAAAATGCATCATGCGTCTCCCTTGCTCTGCAGCGCCGCCTGATTAAGCTGCGCCAGTTCGGCGCTGAGCTGCCGGTCCATGCGATACAGACGGAAGGAATGGATCAGGAAGGCAAAAATCGCCGTCGGAATCCCCCACAAAGCGATATGCAGCGGCTCGGTCTGAATCCCCCCCGATTCCAGCATAAAATTGTGCATAAAGATGATGGCGCCGAACGCCACAAAAATATCTTCGCCAAAGAACAGCCCGACGTTGTCGGTTGCCGCCGACATGGCACGCAGGCGATGTCGCACGCGCTCAGGCAGTTCGCCGTAACGGTTCTCCGACGCACCTTCTGCCATCGGCGCCAGCAGTGGACGCACCATTTGCGGGTGCCCGCCCAGGCTGGTCAGCCCCATCGCCGCGGTAATTTCACGTACAAACAGATAGACGATCAGCAAACGACCGGCGGTGGCACTTTTGATCTTGGCGATCCATGCCTGTGCGCGTTCTTTCAGTCCATGGCGTTCCAGCAAACCGATAACCGCCAGCGGCAACAGCAATATCAGCGGCAGGTTGCGGGTATTGAGAAACCCCTCCCCCAGCTTTTCCAGAATCTGCGCCAGCGGCATAAATGCCGCCAGCCCGGTGACGATACCGGCGGCGATCACCACCAATACCGGATTAAAGCGTAAAACAAAGCCAACCACGATGACGGCAATGCCGATCAGTGGCCAGAGATTAACCACCTGTTCCATAGTGTTTCCCTTTTATGATGTTAGTAATGTTGTGTGCTGACTGCTGACAACGGCAAAACGTAGCGAAAACATGCCGTTGAAGTGGCGGCATAAAGCGCCGACAAATCAAATGTTCCCCTGGCATCCCCTGGCCTGCCCCGCAGGATAATCACCGGTAGCAGCTTTCGCTACGCCAGCCGCCAGGCTGTCGTACCCGACGGCAACCTGGTCATCAATCTGGCGTTATTATTATTCTGCGCTAACGCTAATATTATGTTTTTTAAAGCTTTCACGCAGTTTGCTTGCATATTCCAACGCATGTTCGCCGTCGCCGTGCAGGCAGACGGTTTCGGCCTGAACGGCGGCCCACTTACCCTCCACGCTGCGCACGCGATGATGGCGCACCATTTCCAGCGTTTGTTGCAACGCGTGCTCATCGTTATCGATCAGCGCCCCCGGTTGACCACGCGGCACCAGCGTGCCGTCAGCCAGATATCCACGATCGGCAAACACCTCCTGCCGCGTTGCCAGCCCGAGTCGTTCCCCGGCGCGGATAAGCTCGCTGCCGGCCAGGCCTACCAGCCGCAGCGCCGGGTCAACCGCCTGCACCGCGCGGGCTATCGCCTCCGCCAGTGCAGGTTCGACCGCCGCCTGGTTGTACAACATGCCGTGTGGCTTCACATGTACCATCACTGCGCCTTCCGCCCGGGCAATGGCGGCCAGCGCCCCCAACTGATACACCACCTGTGCAAACACCGTTTCCGGCGGCAGTTGCATACGCGTGCGACCAAAGTTTTCGCGATCGGGGAAACTCGGGTGCGCGCCGATGGCTACGCCGTATTGCTGCGCCCAACGTACCGACTGCCGCATGGTTTGCGCATCGCCAGCATGGAAGCCGCAGGCAATATTGGCGGAGCTGACCAATTGCAGCAGCGCCTGGTCATTGGCGCAGCCTTCACCGAGATCGGCGTTTAAATCAACGAACATTCAACCCCCAGGCAATTTGTTGGATAAAATGATCCTGCTCGGCTTTGGCGCGCTGCGCCTGCGCCACGCTGCAAGGAATGAAATGGATCGGTTCGCCCAGGCGGATCTGCGCCAAATGGTAGAGATCGGCTTCGATCACGCAGGCAATCCGCGGATAGCCACCGGTGGTTTGCGCATCGGCCATCAATACGATCGGCTGCCCGTTGTGCGGCACCTGCACCACGCCCGGCAGCAGGCCGTGCGACAGCATTTCGCGATCGGTGGTACGCGCCAGCATCCCGCTGCCATGCAGTCGATAGCCCATGCGGTTGCTCTGTGGACTGAGCTGCCAGGCGGTACGCCAAAATTCCTCCTGTGCCTCCGGCGTAAACTCGTCGTATTCCGGCCCCGGCATGGCGCGAATGCGGTTGTTGAACAGCAGTTGCTTCACCCCAACCGACGTGGCCGGCAACGAGGCACTTTTGCCTAACGGCAGGCGATCGCCATCTTTCAACAGCCGTCCCTCCAGCCCGCCAAAGGCGGCTTTCAGATCGGTGCTGCGTGAACCGAGCATTTCTGCAACCGCAATGCCACCGGCCAGCGCCAGGTAGCTGCGCATGCCGCGTTTGGGCTGACTCAATACCAGCTTCTGACCCTTTTTGACCGCATAACGCCATCCGGTCCACAGCGGTTTGCCATCCAGTTGCGCATCGCAACCCGCCCCGGTCAGCGCTATCCAGCCGCTGCGGGTGAATTCGGCGCTGAACTGGCCCAGGGTGATTTCCAGGCCGGCGGCGTCAGGCGCGTTGCCCACCAGCAGGTTGGCAATTTTAAGCGCGGGTGTATCCAACGCCCCGCCCTGGCTGATACCCAAACGACGAAAGCCATTACGGCCCAGATCCTGCACCGTGGTGTAAATGCCGGCGCGTAAAATATTCAACATACGCCCTCCTTTTGCGGCACAAAGCGCACGTTGTCGCCGGGGCGCAGCAGCGTAGGCGGCATTTCAAGCGGATTGAACAGCGCCAACGGCGTACGGCCAATCAGTTGCCAGCCGCCCGGCGTCGCCAGCGGATAAATGCCGGTCTGGCTGCCGCCGATGCCCACCGAACCGGCGGGTACCGACAGACGCGGCTCGGCACGACGCGGCGTGGCAAGGCGTTCCGGCATGCCGCCAAGGTAGGAGAACCCCGGCTGAAATCCCAGGAAATACACGATATAGTCTGCCGAGGCATGGCATTCGACCACCTGCTGTATCGTCATGCCGGTATGGCGCGCCACGTCGGCCAGATCCGGCCCCTGTTCGCCACCGTAAACCACCGGAATATCCACCTGGCGTGATTCCGGTACCAGCGTTTCATTGCTTTCCCACCCCTGTTGCAATAATGCCAGCATCGCTTCGGCATCGGCCTGCGGCGTATCCAGCATCAAGGTCAGATTATTCATGCCTGGCACCACTTCGCGAACCTGAGGATGGTGGTTGAGTTTTTCCGCCAGCGCCCAGATGCGCTGCTGGCTGGTCAGCGTCACCGGTGGCGCCAGTTCAAGCACTACCGCTCTTTCACCCAGTAGGTAATAACGTGCTCGTTGCACCCTTATGCTCCTTGTACCCGTGGTATTGCAAACCGCAGCACGGCTGCCGTTTGAAACCCATCAGGAGATTTATTATTTGTCTGCGTATCAGTTATGCTCGACAGGGCTCTGGCTGTCAATAGAACGCAACCATTGAGAAAATAAGGAGATAGGCCGGTAAAAGGATTCAGCCGGCGCGGTGGCCGGGCTGATCCTGAAGAGAAAAAATCAGGCGGGATTAGGGATATCGATAAAGGTCACGTCAAAACCATGCTGCTGCGCCAGCCATTCTCCCAACGCCTTGACGCCACCACGCTCGGTGGCATGGTGGCCGGCAGCAAAGAAGTGCACGCCCATTTCCCGTGCGCTGTGAATGGTTTGTTCAGACACTTCGCCGCTGATAAAGGCGTCAACGCCGAAGCGCGCCGCGCTGTCGATAAAGCCCTGTCCGCCGCCGGTACACCAGGCCACCCGACGGATTTGCGCCGGCGCGTTGTCACCGCAGTGCAACACCGTACGCCCAAGGCGGCTTTCTATCCGCTGCTGCAATTGCTCACCGCTCAATGGCTGAGTCAGCTCCCCGTACGGCACCAACGGCTCCACTTCACCGATCGCACCAATGTCCAGCATCTGCGCCAACTGTGCGTTGTTGCCCAATACCGGATGCGCATCCAGCGGCAGATGATAGCCGTACAAATTGATATCATTGCAGAGCAGCGTCTTCAAGCGGTTGCGTTTCATGCCCCGCACCGCCGGCGCTTCGTTTTTCCAGAAGTAGCCATGGTGCACCACAATGGCGTCGGCCTGCTGTTCAACCGCCGCGTCCAACAACGCCTGACAGGCAGTTACCCCGGTGACGATGCGCTGCACCTGTGGCCGCCCTTCCACCTGCAGGCCGTTGGGCGCATAGTCCTGGAACGCCGCGCAGTTAAGTTCGTTGTTGATCAGTTTTTCCAGATCGAGGTTATGCATGGATTTCTCTCTTTAAAATTAAAACGTCTGCCGATCGCCCTGTTCCATCATGATAAATTTCACGCCGAGATCGTTCCCCTGATCCAACTGTCGTTTAATGGTGGTGCGCACATCGTCACCTTGCCTGATGCTCGGCTTGACGTGGCTTATCACTACCGGCAGGTCTTGCAGCGAACCGTCGCCGCCGCTGTACTTTTGCAGGTTATGCAGCTCTTTTAGCAGCCAGTCCGGCGTCAAATGACCATACAGCTGATTGTCCGCCACCCCGTTTGGGTAAGAGGTTTCGATAATCATCCCCTTCAGCTTTTTTTGCTGGATCAGCGGACCTAACGCACGCCAGACGGTATCCAGATGACGCGACTGCTCCACCGCGTCCGGCCCGGTATCGCCGAAGTAGGCAAATGCGCCGCTGCGATCGGACAGCAACACCATCGACGAAGGGTAACGATCGTGACTGAGGGGGTAAAGTACGCCACTCAGCCCGGTAGTGCCGAAGGTGAAACGCTGCTGCTCCCGCACCGGCTGCAAACGGTAGGTTCCCAGCCGGGCGCCGTTGCCGGAATCGGTGAAGTTGGGCCAGACCTTCCAGTTGAAGTAGTGATTACGCAACGTCAGTACGGTATCTGAAGAGGCATAAAGGGTTTTCTTGTTATCTTCCGGCGCCGCCAGCACCAGGCCCGCCAGGTGGTCGAGATGCGCGTGACTGATAAAATAGCCGCCAATCAATTGACGAAACACGTACCCCTGCGGCGTATAGGGCGCAGCCAGTTGAGATGTGACCTGGGGGAAACTGCCCTTTTCAAGCCCTTTGGCGATGCCGGGCAGCAATGAGCCGGCGTCCAGCGCCACATACTGTGTCTGTCCGTCGCTGCGGATCAGGTAGGACGTCAGATTGCCGTCGCTGATGCCACCGTTTACCCCCAGTGCGACCACGTCAAAACCGGCCATCGCCAGCGCCGAGTAACCGCTCAGACAAACGGCCAACACCTTCTTCAACATACTTCGCTCCTTGCTCGCGTTACCCTGCTCCTCGCTTCGCCGCGTCAAACGCTGCCAGCGTGGCCAGCCGGGCCTGTGGGTGATCGACAATCGGCAACGGATAATCCAGCACTCGTTGCTGTTTTTCCGCCCAACGGTGGGGCTGATGGAGTTCATTGTCGGGCACATCCGCCAGTTCGGGCAACCACTTGCGAATAAAACTGCCTTGTGGATCAAAACGTTTGCCCTGGGTGGTGGGATTGAAAATGCGAAAATACGGTGCGGCGTCAGTGCCCGTCGATGCTGCCCATTGCCAACCACCGTTGTTGGCGGCCAGATCGCCGTCCAGCAGTTGCGACATGAAGTAGCGTTCGCCGGCACGCCAGTCGATCAGCAAATCTTTCACCAAAAAACTGGCGGCGATCATCCGCAGACGATTATGCATCCAGCCGGTCTGGTTGAGCTGACGCATGGCGGCATCGACGATCGGATAACCGGTGCGCCCCTGCTGCCAGGCGAGGAAATTGTCAGCCGCCGGGTTCCAGCGTACCCGGTCTGTCCAGGCAATAAAGGGACGGTGGCGGCACAACGCCGGATTCGCCACCAGCAAATGACGGTAAAATTCGCGCCAAATCAGCTCGTTCAACCAGCAGAAAGCACCGCCGTGCGGATTGGCCAGCATATCTGGACATTCGGCACGCAGACGATTGACACATTGCCGTGGTGACAGCGCGCCGACCGCCAAATAGGGTGACAGAACGCTGGTGCCATCAACCGCAGGAATATCGCGTTGATGATGGTAGTCCTGCACCTGCTGCCGGCAAAAATGGCGCAGCCGGCGCAGCGCCGCCTCCTCTCCCGCCGGGAACCCGTCGTCAAGCTCAGCGGCAGGATAATCGAACGGCGCCGGCGGCGTGATGGCCTGCCACTGACCGCAGGACCGCTGCGCGGGCGCCGGCAGACTGGCAATGTCAGACTCCGCCAAACGCGCCAGAAACGCCCGGCGAAACGGCGTATACATTTTATACATTTCGCCGTTACCGCTCAGTACGCTGCCGGGTGGTAGCAACAGACTGTCATCAAACGCCTGGCAGTTCACCATGCCGTTCAGACGCTGTTCCAGCTGGCGGTCGCGCCGTCGTTCATTCAATTCGTATTGGCGATTGTAAAACAGCGCATCAACGTGCGAAGCCTGACAGAAATCAACCAGCCAATCGACGGCGGCGGCAAAATCGTCACATTGCTGGGTGACCAGCGGGATGCCGCGCTGCGCCAACGCCTGTTGCAGCTGCCGCAGCGTGGCGTGAATAAACGCCGCCTGACGCGCAGCCATATGATGTTGCCGCCATTGCTGCGGCGTGGCGATAAATACCGCCATCACCGTGGCCTGGGGATCGCGACAGGCGGCATACAGCGCCTGGTTGTCGGTGACACGCAAATCGTTACGCAACCAGACCAGATGGGTGGTCATAACACTCCTTTATGGTGAGCTATCCCTTTGCGGGTTGATAATATCGGCTGGCAGATCCCGGCCATCGCCGAGCGCTCAATGGCCGTAACGCAGCCGCAGCGCTTCCGGATAGGGCTCAAAATAACGTTGCTGCGCCAGATAGCTGTCGGGATATTCCGCCATATAATGTTTTAACAGGGTGATCGGTGCCAACAGCGGTTGCATTCCCTGACGATAACGGTCAATCAGTTGCGCCAGTTCTTGCCGTTGTGCCGCACTGAGCTGACGACGGAAGTAGCCTTGCACGTGCATCAGTACGTTGGTGTGGTTACGCCGCGTGGCCTTATGCGCCAGCAATTTCATCAACCGGCTGCGGTATTCCTGTGCAAAGGCGTCCAGCGACGACCATTGGTCGATGGCGGCCACAAAGCGCCCCAACTGGCGATATTCCATCTGTGAATGCGCCAGCAGCGACAGTTTGTAACGGCTGTGAAAAGCCATCAGCGCGCCACGCGTCAAACCCTGCTGCCACAGCATATTCAGTTCGTACAGCGTGTAGACGCGTTCGACAAAATTCTCCCGCAGCTGCGCATCATTCAGTCGGCCGTCCTCTTCTACCGGCAGCCAGGGCATCTGCCGCATCAGTTCGGCGGTAAACAGCCCAACGCCGCTTTTGCGTGCGCCCTCGCCGTGTTCGCCATACACCCTGACCCGTTCCATGCCGCAGCTCGGCGACTTGGCGCAGACGATGTAACCACATAAATGCTGCAGCGCCGCGACCCGTTGGGCGGAAAACTGCTGCATATCATCGGTAACATCCACCGTGCTGTCATTACTGTTGCACAACGCCGTTTGCTGGCCCTTTTTGACCAGCCGCAACGCTGGACGAGGGACTGGCAATCCCATCGCCATTTCTGGGCAGATAGCCTCGAATTGCACGAACGGTGCCAACTGTTCCACCGCAAAGGCCAGCCGTTTATGGCCGCCGTCGAAACGCACTGCGCCCCCTAACAGGCAAGCGCTGATACCGATCGGAATTTTATCGCTCATGTTGGTTCCCTGCAGGATGGATTATGCTAAAAGTGTAGAATAATTCGTGAGTTAATACGACCTACCGAAGGTAATACGCTAAAAAATGGCGAAAAAAAACCCCCGCATGTCAATGCGAGGGTTGCAGGCACGGCAGCGCGGTTTAGTAAAAATCGCCAGACGCCAGCTCCGCCTGTTGCAGCCACACCGGTTTATCGCTGGTCTTGGACCAGACGCGGTGCAAATAGCTGTAGAACCGTGCGCGATCGGCGCGGAACAGCATGATCGGCAAAGCCAATATGCCGAGCAGGACTACTGCGCTGCGGCGCAGGAGAATCCGATGCAATGGATAAGCGTGATACAGGGACATGCGAACCTCCTTTGACCCTATTGTTTAACATCGCTGCCGCACGGCCTCAGCCGGTAAACCCGCGTTTACCGAATGGCCGGCTTGATACGATGCCAACAAATTGCGGGGTTAATATAACGCCGGCTGCGGGGCACAACGGTCAGGAACAGCTCAGCGTAAAAGAAAACGGGATAATGTGTTAACTGGACAAAATTTTAGCGCATCGGCTGAAAGTTTACTACTCATCCGACCACTAAATCGCACAAAAAATCACTCATTTACTGCTTATACTGAAAGTTTGTTACACAAAGGTTAACTAACAACCAAAGCTACGTTAATGGCAAGTTTACCTTGCGTAACGCATCGCCCTCTTTTTTTGCCGCGCACGTCGGCGTTTTTATACTTTTTTTACACCGGCCCACCCTATTTTTTCATCTTCTTTCTACCGCCCTCTCTACACTCCCGCTATCCAAACCTACACCTGTGGAGGTGTCCCGTGAGTTTCAGCGTCATAAGTGGTGCGCTGTTGGTTCTGCTGCTGTTGGGCTATCTGGTTTACGCGCTGTTTAATGCGGAGGATTTCTGATGGCTGCGTCGGCCTTTCTACTTATCGCCAGCTTCATGCTGGTTCTTCTGGTGCTGTCCCGCCCGCTGGGCAGCGTTTTGGCCCGTCTTATAGAAGGCGAACCACTGCCGATATTACGCCGCTTCGAAGCCGGCGTCTGGCGCTGCTGCGGCAACAACGGCGCAGAAATGCACTGGCGGCAATATGCCCTGGCGATCGTGATGTTCAACCTGCTGGGTATCGTACTGCTGTTTGCCCTGCTGATGGGGCAAGGCGCGCTGCCGCTCAATCCGCAAGGCTTTCCGGGATTGTCGTGGCATCTGGCGCTGAATACCGCCGTCAGCTTCGTCACCAATACCAACTGGCAGGCATACAGTGGTGAAAGCACCCTGAGCTATCTGAGCCAGATGGCAGGTCTGGCGGTGCAAAACTTCTTGTCCGCCGCCACCGGCATCGCCGTCGCGTTCGCGCTGATTCGCGCCTTCGCTCGCCGTTCAAGCGCCACCATTGGCAACGCCTGGGTAGATCTGCTGCGTATCACGCTGTATGTATTGCTGCCGCTATCGCTGATTATCGCACTGTTGCTGGTAAGCCAGGGCGTGCTGCAGAACCTGTCGCCATACCTGCACCTGCACACGCTGGAAGGCGCGCAGCAGATCCTGCCCATGGGGCCGGTAGCGTCGCAAGAGGCGATAAAAATGCTCGGTACCAACGGTGGCGGCTTCTTTGGTGTCAATTCGGCGCACCCGTTTGAAAACCCGACCGCATTGAGCAATTTCGTACAGATGCTGGCGATCTTCCTGATCCCATGCGCGCTGTGCTTTGCCTTTGGCCAGGTGGCGGGCGAAAACCGTCAGGGCCATGCGCTGATCTGGGCAATGGGGCTGATTTTCGTGGTGGCGGTAGTGGTGGTGATGTATGCCGAACTGGCAGGCAACCCGCATCTGAGCGCCCTGGGTGGCGCCAGCAACGCCAATATGGAAGGTAAAGAGTCGCGCTTTGGCATTCTCGCCAGCAGCCTGTTTTCGGTGGTGACCACCGCCGCCTCCTGTGGCGCGGTTAACGCCATGCATGATTCGTTCACCGCGCTCGGCGGCATGGTACCGCTGTGGCTGATGCAGATCGGCGAGGTGGTGTTCGGCGGCGTCGGTTCCGGCCTATACGGCATGCTGCTGTTCGTGTTGCTGACGGTGTTTATCGCCGGGTTGATGATCGGCCGTACGCCGGAATACCTCGGCAAGAAAATTGACGTTTACGATATGAAGATGACCGCGTTGTCGATTCTGGTGACACCAACGCTGGTGCTGCTGGGCAGCGCGCTGGCCATCGGCACCGCCGCCGGCCGCGCCGGGATCCTTAACCCTGGCGCACACGGTTTTAGCGAAGTGCTATACGCCCTCTCCTCCGCCGCCAACAACAACGGCAGCGCATTTGGCGGGCTGAGCGTCAACACCCCGTTCTACAACCTGTTACTGGCATTTGCCATGTTTGTCGGCCGTTTTGGCGTGATCCTGCCGGTGTTGGCCATCGCCGGTTCGCTGTGCGTGAAGAAGCGCCAACCGGCGGGCAACGGCACGCTGCCGACCACCGGGCCGCTGTTTATCGGCTTGTTGATCGGCACCGTACTGCTGATTGGCGCATTGACTTTCGTTCCGGCGCTGGCGCTAGGCCCGGTGGCCGAGCATTTACAGGTCTGGCTGGCACACTAACCGGCATAAAGAGAGAAATCGTATGACTCGCAAACAACGTGCGCTTTTTGAACCGGCTCTGGTACGGGCCGCGCTGCTCGACGCGGTGAAGAAGCTGGATCCTCGCGTCCAGTGGCGCAATCCGGTGATGTTCGTGGTGTATATCGGCAGCGTGCTGACCACCCTGATCTGGCTCAGTCTGCTGGCCGGTAAAACTGACGGCAGCGCCGCGTTTACCGGCAGTATCGCCCTGTGGCTGTGGTTTACCGTGCTGTTCGCCAACGTTGCCGAAGCGCTGGCCGAAGGTCGCAGCAAGGCACAGGCTGCCAGTCTGAAGGGCACCAGGAAAACCATTTGGGCTAAAAAGCTGGCCGCAGCGAAACGCGATGGCGCGACGGAAAAGGTCGCCGCAGACAGCTTGCGCAAAGGCGACATCGTGCTGGTGGAAGCCGGTGATACCCTGCCTTGCGATGGCGAAGTGCTGGAAGGCGGCGCGTCGGTGGATGAAAGCGCCATTACCGGCGAATCGGCGCCGGTGATCCGCGAATCCGGTGGTGACTTCTCCTCGGTTACCGGCGGGACGCGCGTGCTGTCCGACTGGCTGGTGGTGCAATGCAGCGTCAACCCCGGCGAGACCTTCCTCGATCGCATGATTGCCATGGTCGAAGGCGCCAAACGCCGTAAAACGCCGAATGAAGTGGCGCTGACCATTTTACTGGTGGCACTGACCATCGTGTTCGTGCTGGCGGTGGCCACGCTGTTGCCGTTCTCGCAATATAGCGTCAATGCCGCCGGCAGCGGCTCGGTCGTCAGCGTGACCGTATTGGTGGCGCTGCTGGTGTGTCTGATCCCGACCACCATCGGCGGGTTGCTGTCAGCCATCGGCGTCGCCGGCATGAGCCGCATGCTCGGCGCCAACGTCATCGCCACCAGCGGCCGCGCCGTTGAGGCGGCCGGCGACGTCGACGTACTGCTGCTGGATAAGACCGGCACCATCACCCTTGGCAATCGACAGGCTTCGGAGTTCCTGCCGGCCCCCGGCGTAAAAGAACAGGAACTGGCCGATGCCGCGCAGCTGTCTTCACTGGCGGATGAAACGCCGGAAGGTCGCAGCATCGTGGTGCTGGCAAAACAGCGCTTTAATCTGCGCGAACGCGACCTGCAGACCTTGAATGCCACCTTTGTGCCGTTTTCGGCGCAAACGCGGATGAGCGGCGTCAACGTGCAGGACCGCATGATCCGTAAAGGTGCGGTGGACGCAATTCGTCGCCACGTGGAGTCCAACGGCGGCCACTTCCCGGCGGCGGTAGATACGCTGGTGGAAAGCGTGGCGCGTACCGGCGGTACGCCGCTGGTGGTGGCGGAAGGCCCCAGAGTGCTGGGCGTGGTCGCGCTGAAGGACATTGTCAAAGGCGGCATCAAGGAACGTTTTGCCGAATTGCGCAAAATGGGCATCAAAACGGTGATGATCACCGGTGACAACCGCTTGACCGCCGCCGCCATTGCCGCCGAGGCCGGGGTAGACGATTTTCTGTCGGAAGCGACGCCGGAAGCCAAGCTGGCCTTGATTCGCCAGTATCAGGCTGAAGGTCGACTGGTGGCAATGACCGGCGATGGTACCAACGACGCCCCGGCGCTGGCGCAGGCTGACGTCGCGGTGGCGATGAACTCCGGCACCCAGGCGGCCAAAGAGGCCGGCAATATGGTCGATCTGGACTCCAACCCGACCAAATTGATCGAAGTGGTGCATATCGGCAAACAGATGCTGATGACGCGCGGTTCGCTGACGACCTTCAGTATCGCCAACGACGTGGCGAAATACTTCGCCATTATTCCGGCAGCGTTCGCCGCCACCTATCCGCAGTTGAATGCGCTTAACGTGATGCATCTGCATTCACCCGCTTCGGCCATTTTGTCGGCGGTGATTTTTAACGCGCTGGTGATTGTGTTTCTGATCCCGCTGGCGCTGAAGGGCGTCAGTTACAAGGCGCTGAGCGCGGCGGCTCTGTTGCGCCGCAACCTGTGGCTGTATGGCGTCGGCGGTCTGCTGGTGCCGTTTGTCGGCATCAAGCTGATCGACCTGCTGCTCACCGTGCTGCACGTTGCCGGCTAAGCTCGAGAGGAGATAGTTATGTCTTATTTACGCCCATCATTGGTGATGCTTTTGTTACTGGCGCTGCTCACCGGTATTGCCTATCCGCTGCTGACCACCGGACTGGCACAGCTGCTGTTTGCCGAGCGCGCCGCGGGTTCACTCTTGTATCAAGGGGACAAGCTGGTTGGCTCCGCGCTGATCGGCCAGAACTTCAGCCAGCCGCAGTATTTTTGGGGACGCCCTTCTGCCACCGCTGATTCGGCTTATAATGCCGAAGCCTCTGCCGGCAGCAATCTGGCGGTTTCCAATCCGGCACTGGATAAGGCCATCGCCGAACGCGCCGCACAGTTGCGCCAGGCCAATCCTACTATGCGCGGGCCGATCCCGGTCGATCTGCTGACCGCCTCAGGCAGCGGGCTTGATCCGCAGATTTCCCCGGCAGCGGCGCACTATCAGCTGGCGCGGGTGGCGGCAGCGCGCCACTTGCCGCCGCAACGGCTCGCCGATTTGATCGAACAAAATAGCGAGCGCCCGATGCCGAATTTTATCGGTGAACCGGTGGTTAACGTGCTGAAACTGAATATGGCGCTGGATGCGCTAAAGTAATCGCAGGTTACGCGATAACATCAAGGGTCCGGCGTGCCGGACCCGTTTTGCGTTGAGTGACAAGGATCCGACATGGTTGATGAACAACAGCGCCCCGACCCCGATAGCCTGCTGGCCGCCGCCAACGAAAAGCCTCGCGGCCGGCTGAAGGTGTTTTTTGGCGCCTGCGCCGGCGTCGGCAAAACCTACGCCATGCTGCAGGAGGCGCAGCGCCAGCGCGCCCAGGGGCTGGACGTGCTGATCGGCGTGGTCGAAACCCACGGCCGTAGCGAAACGGCCGCTTTGTTGGCCGGCCTGCCAATACTGCCGCAAAAACGTATCCAGCACCGCGGGCGGGCCGTGCATGAGTTCGATCTGGACGCCGCGCTGGCGCGCCACCCGGCGCTGGTGCTGATGGACGAGCTGGCGCACAGCAATGCCCACGGTTCACGTCACCCCAAACGTTGGCAAGACGTGGAAGAACTGCTGGACGCCGGTATCGACGTACTGACCACCGTCAACGTGCAGCATCTGGAAAGCCTGAACGACATCGTTGGCGGCGTAACCGGCGTGCGCGTACGTGAAACCGTGCCCGATCACGTATTTGACGAAGCGACCGAAGTGGTGCTGGTGGATCTGCCGCCGGATGACCTGCGCCAGCGGCTGCACGAAGGCAAGGTGTATATTCCCGGCCAGGCTGAACGCGCTATCGAGCACTTTTTCCGCAAAGGCAATCTGATTGCCCTGCGCGAATTGGCCTTGCGCCGCACCGCAGACCGGGTGGACGATCAAATGCGCGCCTTTCGCGATACCCAAGGGCGCGAAAAAGTCTGGCATACGCGCGACAGCATCCTACTGTGCGTTGGCCATCACAGCGGCAACGAAAAACTGGTGCGCATCGCCGCACGGCTGGCGGCACGCCTTGGATGTGATTGGCACGCGGTGTATGTCGAAACGCCAACGCTGCACCGGCTGCCGGAAAATCGGCGACGCGCCATTTTACGCGCGCTGCGTCTGGCGCAGGAACTGGGAGCGGAAACCGCTACGCTGTCCGATCCGAGTGAGGAGCGTGCCATTTTGCGCTACGCGCGCGAGCATAACCTCGGCAAAATCATCATTGGTCGCCACGGCGAACAGCGCTGGAAATGGCGCAGCAGCTTTGCCGATCGGCTGGGACAACTGGGGCCGGATCTCGATCTGGTGATCGTGGCGTTGGAACATGAACCGCCGTCGCCCCTCGCCAAAGAGGCCGACGGCCGCAATTTCAGTGACAAATGGCGCATCCAGCTACGTGGCTGTGCGGTGGCCTTTGCGCTGTGTGCGGCAATTACGCTGCTTTCGCAATGGTTGCTGCCGGGCTTCGATCAGGCCAACCTGGTGATGGTCTATTTGCTGGGCGTGGTGATCGTGGCGCTGTTTTACGGCCGCTGGCCGTCGGTGCTGGCGGCGGTGATCAATGTCGCCAGCTTCGATTTGTTCTTCGTCCAGCCGCACTGGTCATTCGCGGTAAGCGACGTGCAGTATCTGCTGACGTTTGCGGTGATGCTGATCGTCGGCATCACCGTCGGTAACCTGACCGCCGGCGTGCGTTATCAGGCGCGGGTGGCGCGCTATCGCGAGCAGCGGGCGCGTCATCTGTATGAAATGTCGCGAGGTCTGAGCCAGTCGCTGACTATCGAGGACATCGCCAGCGCCAGTCGTCATTTTCTTGCCAGCAGTTTCCAGGCGAAAGCGGTTCTGCTGCTGCCACAGGACGACGGCCATCTCAGGCAGATGGTCGGTGAAGAAGGTGGCCTGTTGACGGTGGACGACGCCATCGCTCGTTGGAGTTACGACAAAGGCCTACCTGCCGGTGCCGGCACCGATACGCTGCCCGGTGTACCCTACCAACTGCTGCCGCTGACCGCCTCACAGCAGACCTTTGGCCTGTTGGCGATTGAGCCGAATAACCTGCGGCAACTGATGGTACCGGAGCAACAACGCCTGTTGCAAACCTTCACCGTGCTGATCGCCAGCGCCCTCGAGCGTTTGCAACTGGCGCGCAGTGCCGCCGAAGCCAAACTGGACGCTGAACGCGAACAGCTGCGCAATTCGCTGCTGGCCGCCCTGTCCCATGATTTGCGTACCCCGCTGACGGTGCTGTTCGGCCAGGCGGAAATCCTCACGCTGGATCTGGCCAGCGAAGGTTCCCAACATGCGCAGCAGGCCAGCCAGATCCGTCAGCAGGTGCTGAGCACTACCCGGCTGGTGAACAACCTGCTGGACATGGCGCGCATTCAGTCGGGCGGTTTCAGCCTGCGTAAAGAGTGGCAATCATTGGAGGAGATCGTTGGCGCGTCGCTGCATATGCTCGAGCCGATCCTCAGCCAGCATGACATCAGGGTCGAGCTGCCCGACGACATGGTATTGATCAATTGTGACGGCAGCCTGTTGGAACGCGTATTCACCAACCTGTTGGAAAATGCCAATAAATATGCCGGGCACGATGCTATTATCGGCATTCGTGCTCGCACCTTGCCGGACTGGCTGGAAGTTGAAGTCTGGGATAACGGCCCGGGCATTCCACAAGAACAGAAACAGCGCATTTTTGACAAGTTTGCTCGCGGCAATAAAGAATCACCGATTCCCGGCGTCGGTTTGGGGTTGGCAATTTGCCGTGCCATTATTGAAGTGCACGGCGGCCGTATCTGGTCCGATGATGCCAGCCAGGGCGGAGCCAGTTTCAAGTTCCTGCTACCGCTGGAAAAAATGCCGGAGATGGACAGCGATGCTTTTGATCTGCCAAAACAATATTGAGGTAATGTGACCACTACGCCAACCAACATCCTGATCGTTGAAGATGAAAAAGAAATTCGTCGTTTTGTGCGTACCGCGCTGGAAAGCGAAGGGTTGCGGGTGTTTGAAAGCGAAACGCTGCAACGCGGGCTGATTGAGGCCGGCACCCGCAAACCGGATTTGATCATTCTCGATTTGGGGTTGCCGGACGGTGACGGTTTAAGTTTTATCCGCGATCTGCGCCAGTGGAGCGCCATTCCGGTGATCGTGCTGTCGGCACGCAATGCGGAAGAAGACAAGGTTTCGGCGCTGGATGCCGGTGCCGACGATTATCTCAGCAAACCGTTTGGCATCGGCGAACTGCTTGCTCGCGTGCGAGTGGCGCTGCGCCGCCACGCCAGCAGCCAGCAAGAAAATCCGCTGGTCACCTTTTCGGAGATCACCGTCGATCTGATCAACCGCCGGGTGCTGCGCAGCGGTGAAGAACTGCATCTGACGCCGATTGAGTTTCGCCTACTCACCGAGCTGCTGGCCAACGCCGGCAAAGTGCTGACGCAACGCCAATTGTTGAACCACGTCTGGGGGCCGAATTACGTCGAACACAGCCATTATCTGCGTATCTATATGGGACACTTGCGCCAAAAACTGGAAAGCGACCCGGCGCGACCTAGGCACCTCCTGACCGAAACCGGCGTCGGCTATCGTTTTATGCCCTGATACGGTGCGCTATTGGCATCACTCCCCTCCGTCGTCACAATGATAAATATGTGATCTTGGTTGGTAAAACCTTTCTGCCAGAGCCAATAAAAGGCGTTTAAAGGCAAAATCCAAAAGGTTTGCCCCCTCGGGCGCTCGTATGATACTCCCTCTGGAATAAAGTACATACGAGTGCTTATGAAACCGCAGACAATAATAAAAACCACGCTCGCCATCGCATTATTTTTTAGCTTATCGCTTGGCGGTCAGGCGCAAACCGTTTTACGGCTGGCGTATGCTGAAAATAGCCAACCGATAAAAGATGCCTTACATTTTCTCGGCAGGGAAATCGAGGAAAAAACCCAGGGCCAAGTCAAGGTTACCTATTTCCCGGACGGTCAGTTAGGCGGCGAACGCGAACTGGTGGAACTCACTCAGACCGGAGTGGTAGATATCACCAAGGTCTCTTCCGGGTTAATGGAGAGTTTTTCACCTTTATACGGCGTATTCTCCCTGCCCTATCTTTTTTCATCGAAAGAAGAATTTTATCGTGTGATGGATAATCCTGATGTTATGGATACGGTATATCAATCTACCGCAGCGCAAGGCTTTATCGGCATCGGTTGGTATGATTCCGGATCGCGTAACTTTTACATGTCCAAAGGGCCTGTCCGCACCATTGACGATCTGAAGGGCAAAAAGATTCGTGTCATGCAGAGCGTTACCGCAATACGCACCATGAAACTGCTCGGCGCGTCGCCAATTGCCATGGGGCAGGCGGAAGTTTATACCTCGTTGCAGCAAGGTATTTTAGACGGCGCGGAAAATAACGAGTTTGCCTTGACCATTGCCCGTCATGGCGAGGTAGCCCGTTATTATACCTATGATATGCATACGCGTATTCCGGATATCTTATTGATGAGCGCCTTGACGCTGGAAAAACTGACGCCCGAGCAGCAGCGTATCGTCAGTGATGCAGTGAAGGCGTCAATTGCTTTTGAAAAAGCCGCCTGGGATAAAGAAATAGAAAAAACCAGAGCGCTGGCAATCAAACAGTTCAACGTCGAATTCTTTGACATCGATAAAAAGCCGTTTCAAGACGCCGTCCAGCCTATCTATGACAGCCTGAAAAGCACTCCGGTGCTTTATCAGCTTTACCAGACGATCGAAGCAGCAAAAAATTAACTCAGAGGCATATTATGCACGCCATCCGACAAGGACTTGATAAATTACTTGAAGCCATCTGCTGTTTATTGCTCACCATGATGGTGATCGTTTCATGCTGGCAGGTGATTAGCCGTTATGCACTGGGACAGCCCAGTACCTTTAGCGAGGAGCTATTGCGTTTTTCACTGGTGTGGCTGTCGATGTTCGGCATGGCTTACGCCGCGGGCAAACAGCAGCACATCAGCCTGACGTTCTTCCTCGACAAGATCCCGGGCTCGCTGCATTTTTTATGGGTGTCGTTATTGCAGGTATGCTTTGCGCTGCTGGCAATATACATACTGATTATTGGCGGGTTAAAAATATCATCTATTTCCATGCAGCAATTATCGCCAGCGCTCAATATTCCGATGGGCAGGGTTTATTACGCCTTGCCAATTAGCGGGCTGCTGATCATCGTCTATAGCGTACTCAATATTTATGATCTGATGCATGAAAAGCGTCGAGTCACTGTGTCACACAATAACAGCAACGGAGAGGCATTATGATTGACCCGGTATTGGCCTCTGGCGTAATGGTCTGCGTTTTCATGGTGTTACTGGCAATGAGCGCGCCAATAGGCTTATGTATTGTCGTGGCGTCCTGCTGTACCATGCTGCTGGTATTGCCTTTTGACATTTCGATGTTCGCGACGGCGCAAAAAATGTTTTCCAGCCTCGACAGTTTTTCACTGTTGGCGGTGCCCTTTTTCATTCTTTCCGGCGTGATTATGAACGGTGGCGGCATCGCGGCTCGGCTGGTCAATTTTGCCAAGCTGTTTACCGGTAAATTGCCGGGCTCGCTGTCTTATACCAATATTGCCGGCAATATGATGTTTGGCGCCATTTCCGGCTCGGCGATTGCCGCTTCAACCTCAATCGGCGGCGTATTGGTGCCGATGAGCGCGCGGGAAGGCTATAACCGCGAATTTGCCGCCGCGGTGAATATTGCCTCGGCGCCGACCGGCATGCTGATCCCGCCAACCACGGCTTTTATCCTGTATGCCCTGGCCAGCGGCGGCACTTCGGTTGCAGCTCTGTTTGCCGGCGGTCTGGTCGCCGGGCTGCTCTGGGGCGTCAGCTGCATGCTGGTGACCTGGTTTGTCGCCAAACGCCATAATTATATTAATTTCTTCACCGTGCAAAAGGGACTGCTCTGGAAAGTCACCTGGGAAGCGTTACCCAGCCTGTTGCTGATCGTCATTATCATTGGCGGGATCGTATTGGGTATTTTTACCGCCATTGAGGCCTCGGCGGTTGCGGTGGTATATACCCTGTTTTTAACCATGCTGGTTTACAAGACGCTAAAGCTGAAAAATATTCCCGCCATTTTGGTTCAGACGGCATTAATGACCGGCATCATCATGTTTTTGCTTGCCACATCGTCGGCAATGTCATTTGCCATGGCGATCACCAGTATCCCGGAAGCGCTCAGCAATATGATATTGGGTATTTCGGAAAACAAGCTGGTTATCTTGTTAATCATCACCGTTTTTCTGCTGATTATCGGCGCATTTATGGATATTGGGCCCGCCATTCTGATATTCACGCCTATTCTGCTGCCAATATTGGTCAAGGTCGGCGTCGATCCGGTCCATTTCGGCATTATTATGGTGTATAACCTGGCATTTGGCACCATCACTCCGCCGGTCGGTAGCGGCCTTTACGTTGGTGCCAGCGTCGGTAATGTAAAGGTCGAGGGACTGGTCCGTCCGCTGATGCCCTTCTATGTCGCCATCGTCAGTATGCTGTTGTTGATTACCTATATTCCTGAGCTCACGTTATTTTTACCAAGAATACTGGGCGTGATGTAGCGCCCATTTTAAACAGGCACTTCCCTCTGGGTTCAATAAAAATAAACAATGATAATTATTGAAAGGAATTTTACATGAAGAAATTCTCGGTACTGCTATTGCCTTTTTTCTCGTCCTCTGCATTCGCAACCTATGTGGATATTCGACATGAATATTTAGATGACAGCAAAGCCAACTACGATCGTGTCTATATCTCGCACCGTTTTGACAGCGGTTTTGGTTTCGCCTTGGAAGCCATCTCAAAGTCTGGCGGCGACGACACCAATAAGCCATTCAACGATATGGAAAGCCAGGGCAATGAATACACGGCCAATTACCAGTTTAAATACCACGGCGTTGATATTCAACCTGGCCTGGTATTGGAAACCGGCAATGGTTATTCGGTTTACAAACCGTATATTCGTGCCACCAAGGTATTGAATGAGTCCTGGTGGATTGCGGGACGCTATCGTTTTGAGTATTTCCGCCGTTCTTCCGATCAGCGCGAAGATGATAAAATAAACCGTATTGATTTATGGGCTGGTTATAAGGTTAATAGTTGGGATTTTTCTGTGGAAGGTATCTATAAAAAAGCGGAAAAATATAATTTATATGATAACCACACCTATAACTATGAATACAATTTTAGAACGGCTTATCACATCGACGCCTGGTCGCCGTTTATCGAAATCGGCAACGTTTCGGTACGCAGCACCACCGATGAACGCCAAACGCGTTTTCGTGTCGGGTTAGGCTATACCTTCTAGGCAATGCGATACAATGAGCCTCGCCTATGAGGCTCATTGGCTATCAACCGTTTGCTGCAGGCCGCGGGCATTACGGCGCATCGGGGCCTTTCTTCAGACCGATCATGAAATCCTTGAACGCGTCACGCAGCGGCAAAAATAGCGGATGTTTGCGGTTTTCAATCATCACTTCAGAAAACAGCTTTAACCCAACGGCGAACGCCGCACTTTTTTCCTCACCAAAGTTCAGATCCTGGCGCGCCTGGATCCGTTCAACGATGCCGAGGATGTCATCATGGTTTTCCACTTCAAACACCAGCGGCGTTTTTTCTACCGGCTTACCTTGGCGATCGGTCAGCGCTTCAACGGTAATACGAAAACGGTGTCCCGGCATCAGCGGTTCTCCTCTGGCTGTTCCGCCTGCGCCACGGTGGTTTCGATGCTTTCCACCGCGGTCAATAGCGCCTGATTGATCTGTTCCACCTGCTGCTGGCTCAAGTCAGCACGCATCATGTTGCCACGCAGTACACGTTTCAGTCGCTGCATGGTTTCCGCGATACCTTCGGCCAGATTACCTTCGCGGCGACGGCTCACGTCCGCCAGACGCGCAAAGATCACGTCCACTGCCGGCTGGTGCTGCGCCAGTTCTGCCTTGCCGGCATCGGTGATGTGATAGCTCTTGCGGCCCTTGCCGGTGGTGGTAGCGTCAAGAAAGTCCTGCTCTTCCAGCAGCGTCAAGGTGGGATAAATTACTCCCGGGCTCGGCACATACAGGCCGGAGGAGGCCTCTTCTATCGCCTTGATCAGTTCGTAACCATGGCTCGGTTTGCGTTCGACCAGTGCCAGTAGCACCATGCGCAAATCGCCGTGTTCAAACAGGCGGTGCAGTTTATTGCCGCGGCCGCGGCCACGCCCGTGCTCTTCGCCGTGCGCGCCAAAATGATGGCGGCCGGCGCGCTGGTGATGACAGCGATGATGATCTTCGCCGTGATCGGCGTAGCGATCGCTACAACGACTGGCGCGAAAACGATGAAACATAATGTCTACCTCATGCTCAGTTTTAGATATATCGAATCCGGTTCGATATATCTAATCTAGATCGATATATCGAAATGAGCAAGCGGAAAAACAAATTTAGATATATCTAAATTGCAGGCATAAAAAAAGCGCTGTAAAAACAGCGCTTTGTTTGGAGACAGGGAGATTACTTGGCAGAAGCCAGCACTTCGCTGACGATCTCTACCGCTTCCTGTTCGATCTTGGCGCGGTGTTCCGCCCCCAGGAAGCTTTCGCAGTATATTTTGTAGGCTTCTTCGGTGCCGGATGGACGCGCAGCGAACCAACCGTTATCGGTCATCACCTTCAGGCCGCCGATCGACGCGCCGTTGCCCGGTGCGGCGGTCAAGCGCGCGGTAATCGCGTCGCCAGCCAGCGTACTGGCGTTGACCATTTCCGGCGACAGCTTGGCCAGCGCGGCTTTCTGCGCGTGACTGGCCGGTGCCTGAATGCGGTTGTAGCTTGGCGCACCGAAACGCTTGGCAAGATGGTCGTAATGGTGCTGCGGATTGTCGCCGGTCACTGCGGTGATTTCCGCCGCCAGCAGGCACATGATGATGCCGTCTTTATCGGTAGACCACGGCGTGCCGTTGAAACGCAGGAACGACGCTCCCGCGCTTTCTTCGCCGCCGAACCCCAGGCTGCCGTCGAACAGGCCATCAACGAACCATTTGAAACCGACCGGCACTTCCACCAGCTTGCGACCCAAATCGGCCACTACCCGGTCAATCATCGCGCTGGAAACCAGCGTTTTGCCCACGGCAACGTCGGCGCCCCACTGCGGACGATGTTGGAACAGGTAGTTGATCGCCACCGCCAGATAATGGTTCGGGTTCATCAGACCGGCAGGCGTCACGATACCGTGACGGTCATAATCCGGATCGTTGGCAAACGCCAGATCAAACTTGTCGCGCAATGCCAGCAAGCCGGCCATCGCCGACTCGGACGAGCAGTCCATACGGATAATGCCGTCGTGGTCAAGGTGCATAAAGCGGAAGGTCTGATCGATGGAATCGTTAACCAGCGTCAGATCCAGCGCGTAATGCTCGGCAACACGCTGCCAGTAGGCGATACCGGAACCACCGAGCGGATCGACCCCAAGCTTCATGCCGGCACGTTGGATCGCCGGCATGTCAACGATATCCGCCAGCCCTTCGACATACGGTTGCACCAAATCCTGCGCGTGCAGGTGGCCGCTGCGCCAGGCCTGGTCCAGCGACTGGCGCTGTACGCCCTTCAGCCCTTGCGCCAGCAGTTCATTGGCGCGTTTTTCAATCACTGAGGTCAGGTTGGTGTCAGCCGGACCGCCGTTCGGCGGGTTGTATTTGATACCGCCGTCCTCCGGCGGGTTGTGCGACGGCGTAATGACAATACCGTCAGCCAGCGCGCCGCCCGAGCGGTTATGGCTGAGGATGGCATGGGAAACCGCCGGCGTCGGCGTGAAGCCGTTGTTTTCCTGTACCACCACGTCGACGCCGTTGGCCGTTAACACTTCCAGCACCGAAATAAACGCTGGCTCAGACAGCGCGTGGGTGTCCTTGCCGACGTAACACGGACCGCTGACGCCCTGCTGGCGGCGTACTTCGGCAATCGCCTGCGCGATGGCGAGAATATGCGCTTCATTGAAACTGTGGCGCAACGCGCTGCCACGGTGACCCGAGGTACCGAATTTCACCGCATGGGCGGCGTTGCCCGCTTCCGGTTGCAGCACGTAGTACTGCGACGTCAGCTGAGCCACATTGATCAAATCGCTTTGCTGAGCCGGTTGCCCGGCGCGTGGATTGTTCGCCATCAACTTTTCTCCCTTTCCTCTGTCCAGCGGCCGGGCGAAAGGTTGCGCGACCACTATGACGGGCGGTTCGCTAAATCAGATCGTGCCGCACACTTTTTCTGTCAGTTCCGCCGGGAACTGCATCGCCAGCATGATATGTTCAATCATGCTGCGCTTGCGGCCGGTATTGGTATTGGTGATCACCCAATAAGGGGTGCCGGGAACGTGTTTCGGTTTGGTATGCGTTCCGTTTGCCAGCAGCGTTTGCTGATCGCCGGCAAAATAGGTGCGTGTACGGCCATGCAATGCGTCGGTCGCGGCAGCGAAGCCGGCCGCATCGAGGGTGTACAGCGTTGACAGTACCAGCATAAAACGATTTACGGCCTTGTTCTGCTCGGCGTATTCATCCGACAGCAGCAGTTCACGCATGGCGCGGACGCGATCCCGTGGGCGCGACACGGTGGCTTTTTCCGGCTCCGCGCTGCCACTCGCAGCGGTAGACACGGGGCGCACTGGCTGCCCTGCGGTAAACTTCAACATACGCCGTAAAATATCAGACGCACTTTCCCCAATATGTTGCGTGTGGCTGGCAATATAGCGGTAAAGTTCTTCGTCGACTTCAATAGTTTTCATCTTTATCCAGTACTGTATTTTTCTACGTAGAATCCGAAACCGGGTTCTGCATTCAAGCTATGGGATTATAAGGTTAAAAGCGCGAGAGCAAACATAACAAAGTGCCCTCTGGGGGCAAAAGCAGACTATTACCTATAGCCGGCATCACCCGCCCACCTCTTTGCTGATGGGTATGATACCCTAACAGAATGTTTTCAGGTCATGAACTTCGCCATGAAATTACACTATCAATTATTGGCCGCCCAGGCCGAACAGACAAACGCGCTGCCGATTGTGCTGATACACGGGCTTTTCGGCAACCTTGACAACCTCGGCGTACTGGCGCGCGATTTGCACCGCCAGCATCCGGTGGTGAAAGTCGACTTACGCAACCATGGGCTTTCGCCGCACGCCGCCGAAATGAACTATCCGGTGATGGCGCAGGATTTGCTTACGCTGCTGGACAGCCTGAATATCGAGCGTGCCATCGTCATCGGCCATTCCATGGGGGGCAAGGCAGCAATGGCCTTGACGGCGATTGCTCCCGAGCGTATTGCCAAACTGGTGGTTATCGATATCGCACCGGTGGCTTATCAGACCCGACACCATGATGAAATCTTCGCCGCCTTGCAGGCAGTGAGCGCCGCCGGCATGACTCAGCGTCAGCAGGCGGCGGCGCTGATGCGCACCATGCTGGATGAAGAAGGGGTGATTCAGTTTCTGCTGAAATCGTTCCATCAGGGCGAATGGCGTTTCAACCTGCCGGTGCTGATCGAGCAATATGAAACCATCATTGGCTGGCAACCGGTGCCGGCCTGGCCGCAGCCGATTCTGTTTATTCGTGGCGGGCTGTCGCCTTACGTAAAAAACGACTACCGCGACGACATCGCCCGCCAGTTCCCGCAGGCACGGGCGTATGAAGTGGCTGGCAGTGGCCACTGGGTACACGCCGAGAAACCGGATGCGGTACTGCGTGCCATTCATCGCTTCATCGACCAGGCCTGACGGCCAGTTGGCGAAAAAACGCGCTAAAGATAACGGCTTAGCGCGTTTGCAACGCAGTAAAGCATTGTCGTTGCTCCATCTGCTGGGGTAATATGGCGCGCTATAATTTTGCCGCCGTCGCCAGCGTGGTGTAAAACGCCGGAATGGGGGCAAATTTGGGTTAGGTTTTATCGACCTGAACTGTATTAACCGAACCGTCCGGAAGCGTGAAACGCTTTTTGATGCAAACTCCCTTGCAGTACCGCTACCTATGGCAAAAGAACAAACGGATCGCACGACGCTGGATCTGTTCGCAGATGAACGCCGTCCGGGGCGCCCGAAAACCAACCCGCTATCCCGTGATGAACAGCTTAGAATCAATAAGCGGAATCAGCTACGGCGCGATAAAGTACGTGGTTTGCGGCGTGTGGAGCTGAAAATCAACGCGGATGCGGTGGACGCTCTGAACAAACTGGCGGAACAGCGTAATATCAGTCGCAGCGAGCTCATTGAGCAAATGCTGCTGGCGCAACTGGCGGAAGAACAGCCAGAACAATGATCTTATCAGCCGCACGCGCGGCGCGGCGTTAAGGATGACGCCGGATCAACTCCGCATTTTATTCTTCGGGCATCGCATAAACGCGATAAAACCCCGGGGCAAATTTCTGGCATGATACGCGTTTAGCGGTGGGAGCTGGCTCCTCACCATGGCGATATTTTAAACGATACCGGTGCGAAAGCCGGGCGTCGAGTATTGTAATTAATTGAATTTAAAGGTTATACGCGATATGGCTAACGTAGGCATTTTCTTTGGCAGCGACACCGGCAATACCGAAAACATTGCCAAGATGATCCAAAAACTTCTTCGTCAGAGCTTTGGCGACGATGTGGCTGAGGTGCATGACATTGCCAAAAGCAGCAAAGAAGATCTGGACGCATTCGACATTCTGCTGCTCGGTATCCCAACCTGGTATTACGGTGAAGCACAATGTGACTGGGACGACTTTTTCCCTACGCTGGAAGAAATAGACTTCAATGGCAAACTGGTCGCGCTGTTCGGCTGCGGCGATCAGGAAGATTACGCGGAATATTTCTGTGATGCGATGGGGACCATTCGTGACATCATCGAACCTCGCGGCGCAGCGATTGTCGGCCACTGGCCAACCAAAGGCTATCATTTCGAAGCCTCCAAGGGTCTGGCAGACGACGATCACTTTATCGGCCTGGCGATTGACGAAGATCGCCAACCCGAACTGACCGACGAACGCGTGCAGGGCTGGGTGACGCAAATCAGCGCAGAGCTGAGCCTGGCAGACATCGTAGGTTAAGCAGCGGTTATTTCCCCGCCGTTCAAGGCCCTGCGAGACGCATGATTAACGCAGGGCCGTTATCGACATCACGGATTGAAGCGATAGAAGCTACAAAATTGTAACTTCCCCCCTCGTCACGGTAGACTGCGGTTCGGTTTATCCCACCCATCAAGATGTTACATGTGTGACATGTAACGGTGCGAATATATCTTTGTTAACAACCGGCGGTTTCCATTTAGGTCAACCGGTTCTATAATGAGACGCAATAAATTCTTTGTGCCGACCGATGCCATAGGCAAAAATGCCTCAACTTGATTAGCATAGTAACAGGACTGAATCCGCATGACTGACAACAATACCGCATTAAAGAAGGCCGGCTTAAAAGTCACGCTTCCGCGACTCAAAATCCTGGAAGTACTGCAAGATCCGGCTTGCCATCACGTCAGTGCGGAAGATTTGTACAAGAAACTGATTGATATGGGCGAAGAAATTGGTCTGGCGACGGTTTACCGCGTACTGAACCAATTTGACGACGCCGGGATTGTCACCCGTCATAATTTCGAAGGCGGCAAATCAGTATTCGAACTGACTCAGCAGCACCATCACGATCACCTGATTTGCCTGGACTGCGGCAAAGTGATCGAATTCAGCGATGAATCCATCGAAGCGCGTCAGCGTGACATTGCCAAACAGCACGGCATCAAACTCACCAACCACAGCCTGTACCTGTACGGTCATTGCGCCATCGGTGATTGCCGCGAAGACGATACGCTGCACGACAAAAAATAATGCTGATGCATTAATAAGCAAGGAACCGCCAGACGGCGGTTTTTTTATGCCTGTCAGACAGGCAAAAAAATCCCCGGACGCGCCGGGGAAATCATGTCACAAAAGATAACAATGCAGCGGCAAACCACCTCTTTCATCAGGGTATTACCCCCTCCACACCCCAAACGCCCCGCCGCCGACACGCAGCGAGGCATTGGTCACTACGCCTGCACCGGTTCCGCACGGCTAAAGCGCTTGCCGTCAGGGCTGACCGCGCGAATTTGCACCTCGCCGGCTACTGCCGGCTTGGCGCTGTCATCATAGCGTTGCCACTGTTTGCCACCGTCGGTGGAATACTCGATAGCCAGTCCCGGCAAAGCAATATTGGCCTCCAGCTTGCCGTTGACGATCCGCGCACCTGGCACCGGCAGGCGGTATTTTATCCCGCCTTTATCCAGCTTGCCCAACTCGCGCTGCCCCAGCAGGTTGGCAAACCGCAGCCAGTCCTGCTGCAACTTTTTGTCATCGACCAAGTGGGTTTCCCCGCCCTTGTATTCTCGACCTGCCTTATAGTCCTGTTCCCAGCTGGCACGGTGCCAGGCTCGTTCCGCCACCGACAGCGAGCGCGGGAACATCATATATTCCATTTGCGGATCGGTGCGCACCACTTCACTCCACAGCTGGGCGGAAAGGCCATAGGCGCCCGGCCACGGTTTATCGCTCTTGGCGGTGAAATAGTTGCCATCGCGATCCACCGACGTTTCAGCGTTCTGCGGCATGTTATCCGGTGCAAAGCTGAATATTTTGCGCTCATCACTGAAGCGGGTGCCCCAGTAATAGCCGCTTTCGTTTGGATTGACCTCATACGGGAAGTCCAGATAGACGTAGTCGGGGTTGGAAACCACCACTTCGTAACCCTTGTTGGCCCAGTCATTTACCGAATCGAACCCGCCCCAGTACAGGGTATCCCAGAAGTTGACGCCAACGCGCGCCGTGGCAAACGCCTTGGCGTCTTTGGCATCCTTCAAGCCATCCTGCCAGGCCTGCATTCTGTCGATGCCGTGCGCTTTAACCAGTTTGCTGACTTCCTGACCGAAGTAGCTCGGCAAGTGTTCCATGTCGGCAACCTTGCCCTGCTTGATCATCTGTTGGCAAACCTGCGACTTGGCCCACGGTTTGTCTTCTTTGCTCAGATCGAGCATGCCTTTGCCCGGTTCTGGCTGTTTGATGTCGGTATAACCGGCGCCCAGACGGATGTTCTTGGCTTCATCGCCGCCAAAGTGCCAGGTTTTCAGCGGTTGACCGGCTTCCTTATGCATTTGGGCAATTTCACCGATCACCTTGTCGACAAAGCGGGTTGATGAATCCAGGCACGGGTTCAGATAACTCTGGCGATTGAAGAATTGCACCGAGGTAGTATTGGAGCTGTCGGTAGGATCCAGCAGACGGAACTCCTCGGCCTCTTTTTGCTTACCTTCGGCAAGCAGTTTCTTATAACGCGCTTCCATGGATATCACCGCCGCACGCGCGTGCGCCGGCATATCGACCTCCGGGATCACTTCAATCTGGCGTGCCTGGGCGTATTTGATGATGTCGATATAGTCCTGACGGCTGAAGAAACCACCGTAAACCTCTGGCCCCTGACCGTACTGCGGCAACAGGCAGGTTGTTTCGCTCAGGTCATGGCAGCGTTGGCCGCCGATCTCGGTCAGCTCCGGCAGGCCGGGGATCTCGATGCGCCAGCCTTCATCATCGGTCAGGTGGAAGTGGAACTTGTTCAGCTTATAGGCCGCCATCTGATCCAGCAGACGCAGCACCGCATCCTTGTGGTGGAAGTTGCGCGCAACGTCGAGGAACAGGCCACGGTATTCAAAGCGCGGCGCATCTTTAACATCCAGCGTGGCGATTTTCTTGTCGCCTGTGGTCGGGATCAGCGACAGAATCGATTGCAGGCCATGGAACACCCCAGCCTGATCGAAGCCGGTCACCACCGCCTGTTTGGCGCCGATCTGCAACTGATAGGCGCCTGCCACCGCCAGGTCGCCCTTGAAGGCGTTCGGCTTGATGTCGGTTTTAATCGGATAACCGCTGCGTGTCGGTGCCACCCCCAGCAGGGTAAAACGCTCACTGACCACATCGGCCGACGGTTTGGCCAGCGCACTCAGGTCCAGCGCCACGCCGTTGCTCAGATCCACGTCCTGGGCATGAACCTTGACGTCCATTGGCGTCGGGATGATTTGCCCGCGCAACGACGCCGTCGGCAGGGTTTTCAACTCGGCGTTTTTGACAAAGCGCGAGGCCGGCGTCATCAGAACGTTTTTATCGTCCTTGGTACGTTTCCATTGATCGCCGGTAAACGGTGCCACAAACTGATCCAGATCTTCGGTATCGGTATTGGCCAGCATTTTCGGTTTGGCGTCACCAGAGGTCGCATACCAGCGCGGCAGGAAGTCGGTTTTGAACAGTTGCCAATATTCCGTCACGATCGGAATTTCCACCGCTTTGCCAGCCGGGAAACCGCTGAAGGTTTCGCTTGGCACCAATTTATACAGATCGCCGGTCAGGTGAGAGATGGTGAACTGATCGTTGTCGACCTGCAGCGTCTGGCGTGGGCTGTGGAAGTAGATAACCCAGTCCTTGCCGGTGATATCTTGGCCGTCGTTGGCCAGCGTAATCAGGACCTTGTTGCACGATGCCCAGTCTGCGCCCAGCTTGGCGCAATCAACGCCATGTTCAGCCGCGCGATTGTCAACCATCTTGATATTCAGTTTCAACTGGCTCAGTTGATCCACCAGCTGTTGATCGGCCATGGCGCTGCCGATATTGCCGAACATGCCAACGCTGGCCGTTAATGCGGCAAGGGCACTCAATTTGAATATGTTCATCTTCGACCTCATCCGTAATCAGTGATTATTTGCGCGAATTTCTTGCCAGATCTTGCCGCACTGGCTGTCATACGCCTGGCCATTGCCGGTGTGTACAGCCTGAATGCAGCTCTGATAATCCAGTACGCGGACCGTCTCCTGTTCGGCGAACTGTTGATGCTGTTTCTCTTGTTTCAATACGTTCAATACCGCCTGACAGGACTGCAGTTTCTCTGGCGAACCTTCCGCCGTATTGATGCAGGCACTGTAGGCCTGACGCAGTTTGGCGTCTTCCGGCGGGGTTTGCGGCTGAACGCAGGCGCTAAGCCCGAGTACCGCAGCCACCAACAACAATAGGTTTTTCATCGCTGTTCCTTGAGCATGCTTGCCCGGTGTCACCACCGGGCAAGGAGCATTAGAAGAGAGTAAATGGCGCAATCACGATAAATTTCACGTCGCGCTCATCCTGGAAGATGTTGCCGTAGCCGCCACCGTAGCTTGGGATGTCGGTATGGTTGTCGTATTGAGTAAAGTGCAGCTTGAACAAGGTGCCTTTCGCCCGCCCTTCCTGCACGGTGTACAGTGCATCCAGGCTGTAGGCACTTTCCTTCAAACGCTGGCTTTGGTCATACATCGGGTTGGTGCTCGGCTTGGCGTCCCAGCCGTAAACGTAGGATGCGCCCACCGCCCAGCCCGGAAGATTCCAGTTGCTAAGGTCATACATCGCGCCGGCGAACACCGCTTTTTCGCCATTGGCATTGAAGTCGGAACGGTTATCCCACCAGATATCCAGCCGGCCATTGGAGGAGGCGTAGGTTGGCGTCATACGCTGTAAAAAGAACCCCTGATTACCTTCCGCCTTCACCCAGGTGCCTTCCAGCCGCAAATCGACCTGGCCGATTTTGTAGCCAAACGTCAGCGCTTGCAGCCAGGCCATGCCGTCATACAGATCGCTGGTACTTGCCGGATTGACGTCCTTGGCATCATGGATGCGGTCGCGCGCGCCATAGAATTGGTAACTGGCACTCAACGGGTTGCCGGCAACGTCAAATTTGTAAGAGCCTTTGGCAAAGTATTGGTCCATATAGCCTTGCGACTGGCCAAATGCCGCTTCCAATACCAGATCGTTCTTGAAGTCATACTTGGCGCCCAGCGAGTGCAGATAAGACACACCGGTTTTCTTGTCACCCTGGCGGAACTTGTCCATTTCCAGGTTCCATGGGGATTTGTATTTGTCGGTCCACATGTAGGAGAAACTCAGGGCACCGGCATCGCCGTAATCAAAGTTGGCTCCGGCTTCAGCACCCTGATAGGTGCCGGGCATAAAGCTCCAGTGCGGCGCCAGCAGCGTTTGGCCGGTCGGCTGGATCCAGCCGGCTCGCGCCCAGACCGGACCGTATTTGAATTTACCCGCCGCTTTGTAAACGCTGATACCGCTCTTGTCGCCGGACCAGTCTTCATCGTAGGCATGGTTGGAGTTGGAGAAGGCAATTTCGTTCGGGTGACCACTTTCGGAGGATTCCGCCATTTCGATGGCGGTAAAGGCCGCCAGATCGATACCGAACATATCCGCGGCATAGCCGGAGGAGAAATCCAGGTTGGCATTCCAGGTGGAATGCGACAGGTTGGTTTTGTATTTGTCGCCGTCCGTTACGTCTTTACGGTCGCGTTCACGTTGCCAGTAATAAATACCGCCGGTCAGCGTGGAGTCATCAATAAACCCTGCCGCTTTCGCCTCGGGGGCGATAGTAAAACCCGTTCCCAACAGTGCACCCGCGACTGCGAGCGCCAGCGATTTACGCTGTGCACCGTGCGTAGCCATAATAAAATTCCTCTTTGACGTAACGTAAAAGTGCGGCCGCCGTGTTCACCACTGCCCTGCACGGCCGCTAATAAAAACCCAATCGGGTAAAAGTTTTTCGCCATGGGGGAAAAACCCCACAGCATTTATTGCTACTGATAGACTATTTTTCGCGACGCGAATTATCAATTGAAAATTACCATAGGTTTGTCAAAGTATGACAAAGAGCACATATTGATGAGAAATTATTACATCGTCAGAATTCGGTCATTTTGAATAAAAAATTCAATTAAATCAGAATAATTATTGATAAATCAGTTTTAAGAATCTTAATTGAATGGATTCAGCGCGGGTAAAGCCGTGAATTATCACCAGTTTAGAGAGCGCTCTCCAAATGACATTAATTCGCAACGCGAATATACAGCGGGCAGGCGGTTTGCGGATTGATCGGCGCGGAAGAAAACAGCCGGCAATGGTCTGCGGGAAAGCAGCAAAAAAAAAGCGCAACCGACGTTGCGCTTGTTGTTCAGATCGGCTCGCGCGCTTTAGACGCCCGCTTTGGCCCAGGTATCACGCAGGCCGACGGTGCGGTTAAACACCAGATGTTCAGCCGAAGAATAGCGGCTGTCGGCGCAGAAATAGCCTTCGCGCTCGAACTGGTAGGCGTGCTCAGGCTGTGCCGCCGCCAGGCTTGGTTCGACAAAGCCGTGCTTGATCACCAGCGATTCAGGGTTGACGGTCGCCAGGAAGTCCTCTGCCGCACCCGGGTTCGCCACGCTGAACAGACGATCGTACAGGCGAATTTCCGCCGGCAGCGCATGCGCCGCGGAAACCCAATGGATCACGCCCTTCACCTTGCGGCCATCGGCCGGATCCTTGCTTAAGGTGTCCGCATCGTAGCTGCAGAAAATGGTGGTGATCTCACCGTCCGCGTCTTTTTCCACGCGCTCGGCCTTGATGACATAGGCATTGCGCAGGCGAACTTCCTTACCCAACACCAGGCGCTTGTACTGCTTGTTGGCTTCTTCACGGAAGTCAGCGCGGTCAATGTACACTTCGCGGCTGAACGGCACCTGACGGTCGCCCATTTCCGGTTTATTCGGATGATTGGGCATGGTGACCATTTCCACCGCGTCTGCCGGCAGATTTTCAATCACCACCTTGACCGGATCCAGAACCGCCATGGCTCGCGGGGCATTTTCGTTCAGATCGTCGCGAATGCAGGATTCCAGCGCCATCATTTCAACGTTGTTATCCTGCTTGGTCACGCCGATACGCTGGCAGAATTCGCGAATTGACGCTGCGGTATAACCACGGCGACGCAGGCCGGAGACGGTCGGCATACGCGGGTCATCCCAGCCTTCAACGATATTCTCGGTCACCAGCAGGTTCAGCTTGCGCTTGGACATGATGGCGTATTCGAGATTGAGACGTGAGAACTCATACTGACGCGGATGGCATGGAATGCTGATGTTATCCAGCACCCAGTCATACAGGCGACGGTTGTCCTGAAACTCCAGCGTACACAGCGAATGGGTAATGCCTTCCAGCGCATCGGAAATGCAGTGGGTGAAATCGTACATCGGATAGATGCACCATTTTTTGCCGGTCTGGTGGTGTTCGGCAAATTTAACCCGGTACAGAACCGGATCGCGCATCACGATGAACGGCGAAGCCATATCGATCTTGGCGCGCAGGCACGCCGTACCTTCGGCAAATTCGCCGTTACGCATTTTTTCAAACAGCGCCAGGTTTTCTTCCACCGTACGATCGCGGTACGGGCTGTTTTTACCCGGCGCAGTCAGGGTGCCGCGGTATTCGCGGATCTGTTCCGGCGTCAGTTCGTCAACGTAGGCCAGGCCCTTGTTGATCAACTCAACCGCATACTGGTGCAGTTGATCGAAATAGTCAGAGGAATAACGGACATTGCCGCTCCAATGGAAACCCAGCCACTCAACGTCGCGCTTGATCGACTCAACGAACTCGATGTCTTCTTTTACCGGGTTGGTATCGTCAAAACGCAGGTTGCACTCGCCTTGATAATCCTTGGCAATGCCAAAGTTCAGACAAATGGATTTCGCATGGCCAATGTGCAGATAGCCATTAGGTTCAGGCGGGAAACGGGTATGAACCGTTGAATGCTTCCCTGATGCCAGATCTTCGTCGATGATTTGACGGATAAAATTGGTTGGGCGGGCTTCAGCCTCACTCATTTCACTATTCCTCAAATGCCAGAGTGCTTCACATAACCGCCTATGATCCAACAACCCACGCGCGGAAACAACCGTTAGTTTCATCAAAAAGTATAAGGCTATGCCCCAGCGCGCTCCACCCTGTCGCCAGCGGGCGGCGGCGAGTGGCCAAAAAAAAGCGGGAAGAGATTGCTCTCCTCCCGCCAACGTCTGGGAGCGTCACGTCATGACTCGCTGGCCCCCAAGGTACTACTCAGGAAAAACTGTCTTATTTTTGAATCTCGAACAGGATGGTCTGGCCGGCAACCACAGTGCCGCTGGCCAGCGCGCTCAAACCGGCATAATCGTCGGCGTTGCTGACCACCACCGGGCTGATCATCGAACGGGCATTGGCATTGAGGAACGCCAGATCCAGTTCCAGAATCGGTTGCCCAGCTTTGACGTCGGCCCCCTCTTCCACCAGTCGTGTAAAGCCCTGGCCGTTCAGCGCTACGGTATCGATGCCCATATGCACCACGATTTCCGCACCGTTGACCGTTTCCAGGCAGAAAGCGTGGTTGGTGTTAAAGATCTTGACCACGGTGCCGTCAGCCGGCGCCACAACGGTTTTGTCGGTCGGGCGAATCGCCACGCCGTCACCTACCGCTTTGCTGGCGAAGGCTTCATCCGGCACCTGATCCAGCGCGATCACTTCACCGGTGACCGGTGCGACCAGCGCTTCCAGTACCGCTTTCGGCGCGTTTGGCACCGCCTGCGGCTTGGCTTCGCTTGCCGGCACGGCGGTCGCGGCGGCAGCGGCAGGCACTGGACCGGCAGCCACCACGCTGCGCATGGCGCTGGCGATAAGTTCGGCACGGGTACCAACGATAACCTGCACGCTTTGCTTGTTAAGACGAATGACACCGGATGCACCGAGGCGCTTCGCCAGTGCATCATTGACCAGCGCCGAGTCTTTCACGTTCAGACGCAGGCGGGTAATGCAGGCGTCGATGCCAGTCAGGTTGTCGGAGCCGCCAATCGCACTGACGTAACGGCGAGCGATAGTGGTGGTTTCGTTTTCGTCTTTGCCAGCAGAGGCATCAACGTTGACGTCATAACCGTCGCTTTCATCACCGGCAACTGCCAGCTCACGGCCAGGGGTCATCAGGTTGAACTTGTTGATGGTGAAACGGAACACCACATAGTAAATAACGAAGAACACCAGCCCTTGCGGGATCAGCATGTACCAGTGCGTCGCCAGCGGGTTACGTGACGACAGCACCATATCCACCAGGCCGGCGCTGAAGCCGAAGCCGGCGATCCAATGCATGCTGGCTGCGATAAATACCGAAATGCCGGTCAGTACCGCGTGGATCACGTACAGCACCGGAGCCACGAACATGAAGGAGAATTCCAGCGGTTCGGTGATGCCGGTAAAGAAGGCGGCAAAGGCGGCTGCCATCATGATACCGGCGACCTTGGCTTTGTTCTCTGGGCGTGCGCAGTGGTAAATCGCCAGCGCCGCGCCCGGCAGGCCGAACATCATGATCGGGAAGAAGCCCGCCTGATAACGACCGGTGATGCCCACCACCGCTTTACCGGCTTCGATAGACTGCTGGCCGCCAAGGAAGTTAGGGATGTCGTTAATGCCGGCCACGTCGAACCAGAACACCGAGTTGAGCGCATGGTGCAGACCAACCGGAATCAGCAGACGGTTGAAGAATGCGTAAATACCCGCGCCGGTCGAGCCCATTTTCTGAATATGTTCACCGAAGTTTACCAGACCGTTGAAAATCACCGGCCAGATGTACATCAGAATGAAGGCCACCAGGATCATCAGGAAGGAAATGAGGATCGGCACCAGACGGCGGCCGCTGAAGAATGACAGCGCCTTCGGCAGCTCCACGCTGCTAAAGCGGTTGTAAATCTCGGCGGAAATGATACCGACCAGGATACCCACGAACTGGTTCTGAATTTTACCGAACGCAGCTGGCACCTGATCGAGGGGGATTTTTTGAATCATCGACACCGCGGCCGGTGAACAGAGCGTAGTCAACACCAGGAAGCCGACAAAGCCGGTCAATGCCGCGGCACCGTCCTTGTCTTTTGACATCCCGTAAGCCACACCAATGGCAAACAGCACCGACATATTGTCGATGATGGCTGAGCCAGATTTGATAAAGAAAGCAGCGAGAGCGTTGTCACCGCCCCAACCAACAGGGTCAATCCAATACCCGACGCCCATCAAGATGGCGGCGGCAGGCAGCGTGGCGACCGGAACCATCAAGGCCCGCCCCACTTTTTGCAAGTAACTAAGAATGTTCACCTTTTCCCCCTATTCGTCCGCGGACGGACCCTATTGGTAGTTTATTGAGACCAGCTCACTACCTTTTAGAAATAACGTATGACACTTGACTGACTGTATCCCACCATGACCGCCGGACTCTTGGGGTGCGCGCCCCTGCGGGTTGGTTCATTTGAACACCTCGGTGCGTACCTGACCGCGGGTTTGACCCCGCAGATTTCATGGTTCACGTCTTGCAGTGCGCTCAAATCACCACCAGCCACTCCCAGCTGTAATGGTGGGATGCAGTCTGTTCATGCGGAGTGTAAAAAAATTATTTCGTATCGCAAATTAAAACCTCATTTTTTGTGATTTATATCACCAAAAATGTGCCTTTATCTGTCACATTGCTAGCCATCACACAAAACTTATTTTATCATTCAAAAAATCAAAGCGGATGGCCTTTCACACGCAAAGCACAAAGCTGAGTTACGCTTAAGGCGTCTGCCAAAGCCCGTACAGTATAGCCATAGTTTACTTACCCAAGAGGTGTATGATGAGACTTATCCCACTGAAAGATACCCAACAAGTTGGCAAATGGGCGGCGCGCCATATCGTGCAGCGCATCAATGCGTTCAAGCCAACGGCCGATCGTCCGTTTGTGCTGGGTCTGCCAACCGGCGGCACGCCGCTCGAAGCGTACAAACATCTGATTGCGATGCACAAAGCAGGTGAAGTAAGCTTTAAGCATGTGGTGACTTTCAACATGGATGAATACGTTGGCCTGCCGCAGGAACACCCGGAAAGCTATCATACCTTTATGTACCGTAATTTCTTTGATCATGTTGATATTCCGCGTGAAAATATCAACTTGCTGAATGGTAATGCCGCAGATGTCGATGCCGAATGCCGTCAGTACGAAGAGAAAATCAAATCTTACGGTAAAATCCACCTGTTTATGGGCGGCGTAGGCGTTGACGGCCACATCGCGTTTAACGAACCGGCATCGTCCCTGGCTTCGCGTACCCGCATCAAAACGCTGACCGAAGATACCCGTATCGCCAACTCCCGTTTCTTTGGCGGCGATGTCGATCAGGTGCCTAAATATGCGCTGACCGTTGGGGTAGGCACCTTGCTGGACGCGGAAGAAGTGATGATCCTGGTGACCGGTCACGGCAAGGCGCAGGCGCTGGAAGCCGCGGTTGAAGGCAATATCAACCACATGTGGACTATTAGCTGTCTGCAACTGCATGCCAAGGCCGTGGTCGTGTGCGATGAGCCGTCCACCATGGAACTGAAAGTCAAAACCGTTAAGTACTTCCGCGAGTTAGAAGCGGAAAGCATGAAGAATATTTAATTTTTTGTAGGGGGCTACATGTTCGCTTTAACCCACGGTCGGATTTATACCGGCCACGACGTGCTTGATGACCACGCCGTAATCATTGCCGATGGTCTGATTGAACGAGTTTGCCCGCTGGCCGAGTTGCCTGCTGGTATCGAAACGCGCGATCTGGGTGGTGCCATGCTAGCCCCAGGTTTTATCGATGTTCAGCTTAACGGCTGCGGTGGCGTACAGTTCAACGATTCGTTGGAAGCCATTTCGCAGGAAACGCTGGATATCATGCAGCGCGCCAATGAAAAGTCGGGCTGTACCAGTTACCTGCCGACGCTTATCACCAGCAGCGATGAATTTATGAAGCACAGCATCGAAGTGATGCGCGCTTATCTGAAAAAACACGCCAATCAGGCACTTGGTCTGCATCTGGAAGGGCCTTACCTGAGCCCGGCCAAAAAAGGCACCCATAACCCGGCATTTATCCGAAAAGCAGACCGTGAAATGGTCGATTACATGTGCGCCAACGCCGATGTGATCACCAAGGTGACGCTGGCACCGGAAATGGTCGAACCGCACTTTATCAAGCAGCTGCGTGACGCAGGCATCGTGGTTTCCGCTGGCCACTCCAACGCCAGCTACGATCAGGCGCGCATCGGTTTCGCCGCCGGCATCAGTTTTGCCACTCACCTGTATAACGCCATGCCGTACATCACCGGTCGCGAACCGGGCCTGATGGGCGCGATTTTCGATACGCCGGAAGTCTATACCGGTATCATCGCCGACGGTCATCACGTCGCCTGGGCGAGTATCCGTAACGCCAAACGCCTTAAAGGTGATAAATTGGTGCTGGTCACCGACGCCACGGCGCCGGCAGGTGCAGATATTGACCAATTTATTTTCGCTGGTAAAACAATATACTATCGTGATGGGCTGTGCGTTGATGAAAACGGCACCCTGAGCGGTTCTGCGCTGACCATGATCGAAGCGGTGCAGAACAGCGTCGAACATGTAGGTATCGCCCTGGATGAAGCGCTGCGTATGGCAACCTTGTATCCGGCGCGCGCCATCGGCGTCGACCAGCATTTGGGCAGTATTGAAGCCGGTAAGGTGGCGAACCTCACCGCCTTTGACCGAGAATTCAACATCACCAAAACTCTCGTTAACGGCAACGAGGTTTAATCAAACAGCGAGTAAATTTATTGATGAGCACTGGCGGGCAGGCACAGATTGGCAACGTTGATTTAGTCAAGCAACTAAATGGAGCAGCAGTGTATCGCCTTATCGACCAACAGGGTCCGATTTCGCGCATTCAAATTGCCGAACTGAGCCAGTTAGCTCCCGCCAGCGTCACCAAAATTACTCGCCAGCTGTTGGAGCGCGGACTGATCAAGGAAGTCGATCAGCAAGCCTCCACCGGCGGTCGCCGTGCCATTTCCATTGTCACCGAAACCCGTCATTTTCATACCGTGGCCGTGCGTCTTGGCCGGCACGACGCCACCATCACGCTGTATGACATGAGCGGCAAATCACTCGGCGAAGAGCACTACCCTTTGCCGGAGCGTACCCAGGAGACATTGGAAAATGCACTGTTCAACGCCATTGCCCAGTTTATCGAGAGCTATCAACGCAAACTGCGCGAGCTGATCGCCATTTCCGTGATTTTGCCTGGCCTGGTCGATCCGGCATTGGGCGTGGTGCGCTATATGCCGCACATCAGCGTCAATCACTGGGCGCTGGTCGATAACCTGCAGCAGCGTTTTAACGTCACCAGTTTTGTCGGCCACGATATTCGCAGCCTGGCGCTGGCCGAGCATTATTTCGGCGCCACACGCGACTGCGAAGACTCCATTCTGGTTCGACTGCACCGCGGCACCGGCGCCGGCATTATCGTTAACGGCCAGATTTTTCTTGGCAACAACGGCAACGTCGGCGAAATTGGCCATATCCAGATTGACCCGCTCGGCGAGCGCTGCCACTGCGGCAACTTCGGCTGTCTGGAAACCGTGGCCGCCAACGCCGCCATTGAACAGCGCGTGCGCCAGTTACTGACCCAGGGCTATCCCAGCAAGTTGACGCTCGATGACTGCAGCATCAACGCCATTTGCAAAGCCGCCAACCGTGGCGATTTGCTGGCCAGCGAGGTGCTCGAGCACGTTGGTCGTTATCTCGGCAAGGCCGTCGCCATCGCCATCAACCTGTTTAATCCGCAAAAAGTGGTGATCGCCGGCGAAATTACCGAAGCCGAAAAAGTGCTGTTGCCGGCCATCCAGAGCTGCATCAATAATCAGGTACTGAAGGACTTCCGCAAGAACCTGCCGATTGTCACCTCCGAACTGAATCATCGCTCGGCGATCGGGGCGTTTGCGTTGGCGAAACGCGCAATGCTCAACGGCGTTCTGTTACAGCGTTTGCTGGAAAGCTAAAACGCATTTCGGCGAGCAGGCCGCTGTCGCTTTTGCTCGCCGCCATCATGAGACACTGCACCAATGACCATTAAAAACGTTATCTGTGATATCGACGGCGTGCTGATGCATGACAACACCGCCGTTCCCGGCGCCGATCTGTTTCTGGCACGGATTCAGCAGCAGGGCATGCCGCTGGTGATGCTGACCAACTACCCGTCGCAAACCGCGCAGGATCTGGCCAACCGCTTTGCTGCGGCCGGTCTCGAGGTACCGGAAAGCGCCTTTTACACCTCGGCGATGGCCACCGCCGATTTTCTGCGGCGCCAGGAAGGTAAAAAAGCCTACGTGGTCGGCGAAGGCGCATTGATTCACGAACTGTATAAAGCCGGTTTCACCATCACCGATATCAACCCTGATTTTGTTATCGTTGGTGAAACACGCTCCTACAACTGGGATATGATGCATAAGGCCGCGTATTTCGTGAACAACGGCGCACGCTTTATCGCCACCAATCCTGACACCCATGGCCACGGCTACGTGCCGGCCTGCGGCGCGCTCTGTGCGCCGATCGAAAAAATAACCGGCCGCAAACCGTTTTACGTCGGCAAACCCAGCCCGTGGATCATCCGCGCCGCCCTGAACAAAATGCAGGCGCATTCGGAAGAAACGGTGATCGTCGGCGATAACCTGCGCACCGACATACTGGCTGGCTTCCAGGCCGGGCTGGAAACCATTCTGGTACTGTCCGGGGTATCGACCCTCAACGATATTGAAACCATGCCGTTCCGACCGAGTTATATCTTCCCCTCCGTTGCCGATATCAACCTGTTCTAGTTCACGCTGGCGGCCGTTAATGCCGCCATTTTTTACTTCGCCACGCCAATAAAACACCGAGCCGCGCTGTTGATGAATTTAATTTATTTATGCCCGGCTAAACTTTCATTATACCCGGCATTAATTCGCGCAGAATGATTCTCACCGGCAACAAATATTGCCGGTAAGCAACACTCTATTTCTATTACGCGATGACGAGGCCATAATGAATTCATTAAATTCAAACACAGTTACCACCGCCGCCAATGATGACGCATCGGCAATGCCGGATATGTCCGGCAAAAAAATAATGATGGGCTTTTGGCACAACTGGCAGGCCGGCACCAGCGACGGTTACCAGCATGGCCAGTTCGCCAATATGAACCTGACGGATATCCCGCCGGCCTACAACGTGGTGGCGGTGGCCTTTATGAAAGGCGCCGGCATTCCGACCTTCAAGCCCTACAACCTGAGCGACGCCGAGTTCCGCCGTCAGGTCGGCGTGCTGAACGCCCAGGGGCGCGCGGTGCTGATCTCGCTCGGTGGCGCCGATGCCCATATCGAACTAACAACCGGCGACGAAGGAAGACTGAAAGACGAAATTATCCGTCTGGTGGAAACCTACGGCTTTGACGGTTTGGATATCGATCTGGAACAGACCGCTATTGACGCCGCCAATAATAAAACGGTATTGCCCGCCGCGCTGAAGAGCGTAAAACAGCATTATGCCGAGCAGGGTAAAAACTTTATTATCAGTATGGCGCCGGAGTTCCCTTATTTGCGCACTTCAGGCAGCTACCTGGAATATATTTCCGCTCTCGAAGGTTATTACGATTTTATTGCGCCGCAATATTATAACCAGGGTGGCGACGGCATTTGGGTGGATGAGGCCAACGGCGGTGCCGGTGCGTGGATCTCGCAAAACAACGACGCCATGAAAGAGGATTTCCTGTACTACCTGACCGAAAGCCTGGTCAGCGGCACCCGCGACTACGCTCGCATTCCTGCCGCAAAATTCGCCATTGGCCTGCCGAGCAACGTCGATGCGGCGGCCACCGGTTATGTCGTCGATCCACAGGCGGTGTACAACGCGTTCAAACGCCTGGATGCCAAGGGATTGTCGATCAAGGGCCTGATGACCTGGTCGGTGAACTGGGATAACGGCAACAACAAAAACGGCGTGCCGTACAACGGGGAGTTCAGCACACGTTATGCCGCGCTGATCGAGGGCGAGGTTACGCCACCGGTAGAAAATCCACAGCCCCCCAAGGCGTTGAACGTTAGCGAACTCACCGCCACCTCGTTGACGCTCGGCTGGGCACCAGCCACCGGCCCCAACCCGATCGTCAGCTACCGCGTATTGCGCAATGGCAGCGTCATTGCTCAACCTGATGCGCCGTTGTTGCATGACAGTGGCCTGACGCCAGACAGTCGTTACAGCTACACCGTTATCGCCATCGACAGCAAAAACAACGCCTCTGCGCCAAGCGTGGCGTTAGCGATCACCACCGCCGCGGATGGCACCACGCCGCCGGATCCGGTAGTGGGTGAATGGGAGGTCAACCATGCCTATCAGGAAGGCGAGCGGGTGAGCTACCAAGGCAAGCTATACACCTGCCGCCAGACGCACACTTCCAACATCGGCTGGACGCCGGATACCACCCTCGCCTTATGGCTGCCAATGTCGTAATTGGCACCAGTATCGATAAATGTAATGCAGACGGGCTTTGTCGTTTATAAAACAGACGGCAAGGCCCGTTTTTTGAATATTCCATAATTTTATGATGCTAAAACTGAACATCCGTTAAGTTTCCAACCTCGACAAACAACTATTTTTCAGCCTGGCGTTAAAACGCTTGCATCTGCCTGCGCTTTTGACGCATTTTCATAATCAACAGCGCAGCAAAGCCGCGTCGGCATTGCCCCGCCGGCCACGCTGCCCATAACAGCAAGACAACATCACAGTCTAATAAAAGTCGTTTAGGAGAGTTTGTATGTGTTCTATTTTTGGTGTGCTCGACCTGAAGTCCGATCCGACAGAGCTGCGCAAGAAAGCGCTGGAGATGTCGCGCCTGATGCGCCATCGCGGGCCGGACTGGTCTGGCGTTTATGCCAGCGATAAAGCCATTCTGGCCCATGAGCGTTTGTCGATCGTCGACGTCAACAATGGCGCTCAACCGCTGTACAACGCTGCGCACACCCACGTTCTGGCGGTCAACGGTGAGATTTACAACCACCAGGCGCTGCGTCAGAAACTGAGCGACCGCTACCAATTCCAGACCGGTTCCGACTGTGAAGTGATCCTGGCGCTGTATCAGGAGAAAGGCGCAGACTTCCTCGACGATCTGCAAGGCATGTTCGCCTTTGCGCTGTATGACGCAGAAAAGGACGCCTACCTGATTGGCCGCGACCATTTGGGCATTATCCCGCTGTATATGGGCCACGACGAGCATGGCAACCTGTTCGTCGCCTCGGAAATGAAAGCGCTGGTGCCGGTGTGCCGTACCATTAAAGAATTCCCGGCCGGCAGCTATCTGTCTAGCCAGGACGGCGAGATCCGCAGCTATTATCAACGCGACTGGTTCGATTACACCAACGTGCAGGATAACGTTACCGACGCCAACGCCCTGCGCAACGCGCTGGAAGACGCGGTAAAAAGCCATCTGATGTCCGACGTGCCTTATGGGGTACTGCTGTCTGGCGGGCTGGACTCCTCGGTGATCTCCGCCATTACCAAGAAATACGCCGCACGCCGCGTTGAAGACGACGAGCGCAGCGAAGCCTGGTGGCCGCAGCTGCACTCCTTCGCCGTCGGTCTGCAAGGTTCGCCGGATCTGCGCGCCGCGCAGGAAGTGGCCAACCATCTGGGCACCGTGCACCATGAGATTCATTTCACCGTACAGGAAGGGCTGGACGCCATTCGCGATGTGATTTACCACATCGAAACCTATGACGTCACCACCATTCGCGCCTCAACGCCGATGTATCTGATGTCACGAAAAATCAAGGCGATGGGCATCAAGATGGTGCTGTCTGGTGAAGGTGCCGATGAAGTGTTCGGCGGCTATCTGTACTTCCACAAAGCGCCAAACGCCAAAGAGTTCCACGAAGAAACCGTGCGCAAACTGCTGGCACTGCATATGTACGACTGCGCTCGCGCCAACAAGGCGATGTCGGCCTGGGGCGTTGAAGCCCGCGTACCGTTCCTGGATAAAAACTTCCTCGACGTCGCAATGCGCATCAACCCGCAAGACAAAATGTGCGGCAATGGCAAAATGGAGAAACATATCATTCGTGAATGTTTCGAATCCTATCTGCCGGCCAGCGTGGCCTGGCGCCAGAAAGAGCAGTTCTCCGACGGCGTGGGTTATAGCTGGATCGATACCTTGAAAGAAGTCGCTGCGCAGCAGGTTAGCGATCAACAGCTCGAAACCGCCCGTTTCCGCTTCCCGTACAATACGCCAACGTCAAAAGAAGGCTACCTGTACCGCGAAATCTTCGAACAGCTGTTCCCGCTGCCAAGCGCGGCCGAATGCGTACCGGGCGGCCCTTCCGTCGCCTGCTCGTCAGCCAAGGCCGTCGAATGGGACGAGTCATTCAAGAAAATGGACGATCCCTCCGGCCGTGCCGTCGGCGTGCATCAATCCGCATATCAATAAGCGCCGCTTTTTGCTGATTGGCGAGCCTCCGGGCTCGCCTTTTTGTTGATGTTTTCAACCATTAATTGCATGAATTGTCGATTTTATCGCCAACCTGTTCACAACCCAGACAAACGGCACATCGCTGGGGTTTTTCGGCAAAAAACTTGTTGACGCAAAACGGCCATATACGCATAATGCGCCCCGCAACGCAGATGAAGGCAGCGCGCAAAAAGATGGCTACGTAGCTCAGTTGGTTAGAGCACATCACTCATAATGATGGGGTCACAGGTTCGAATCCCGTCGTAGCCACCATCTTTTTTTTGCGGGAGTGGCGAAATTGGTAGACGCACCAGATTTAGGTTCTGGCGCCGCAAGGTGTGCGAGTTCAAGTCTCGCCTCCCGCACCACTCTCTTCATCTGAGTTAACTCTGCTGATGGGGTATCGCCAAGCGGTAAGGCACCGGTTTTTGATACCGGCATTCCCTGGTTCGAATCCAGGTACCCCAGCCATTTTCCTTCGGGAAGGGGTCAAGGCAGAAGATTTGTTAAGTTGTTGGGGTATCGCCAAGCGGTAAGGCACCGGTTTTTGATACCGGCATTCCCTGGTTCGAATCCAGGTACCCCAGCCATACAAACAACTTGCAAATCAACGCAGTAAAAATTAGCATGGCTACGTAGCTCAGCTGGTTAGAGCACATCACTCATAATGATGGGGTCACAGGTTCAAATCCCGTCGTAGCCACCATTTTTACTGACATACTATTGGGGTGTCGCCAAGCGGTAAGGCTCTGGTTTCTGATACCAGCATACCCAGGTTCGAATCCTGGCACCCCAGCCATCTTCAGAACAGCCCACTTCGGTGGGCTTTTCGCTTTTCTGCGCCTGCAAAAATAACGGGCCGGTTTGTAACCGACCCGTATCTGCACGTCTACGCTACAGTCCCAGAGCGTATTTCAACGCCTTCTGTTTCAATACGCCGGCGCGTTCGGCCGCCATCAGCGCCAGATTGCGCGCCACGCTGAGCGGAGCCAGATTATTGCTGAACGCGGTATAGAACAGATCCATGCCGCTTTGCATCAGCAGGTTATCGGTACGCCGCTGGCGCTGATAGCGTAACAGTACAGCCTCGCTGGCCCAGTCGTCACCCTGTTCACGCGCCGCGCTCAACACCGCCAGCAACGCATCCACGTCACGGTAGCCGAGGTTGACGCCCTGCCCCGCCAGCGGGTTGATGGTATGCGCCGCATCACCGATCAGCGCCAGTCCCGGCAGCACATAACGCTGCGCATGTCGACGCACCAGCGGAAAGGCGCCGGCAGCATGCGCGCTGACCGCGCCAAGTCGCGCCGGGAAGGCATCGACAATCTCACGCTGCAACTGAGCCATCGGCATCGCCTGTAACTGGCGGATCCGCTGTGGGCTGTCGTACCACACCAACGAAGCCCAGTCCTCATACAACGGTAAAAAGGCCCGCGGTCCGGACGGGAAGAACTGCTGCCAGGTAACGTCCTGCTGAGCGGCACCGGTCTGTATGGTAATCAGCATACAGGACTGGCGATATTGCCAACCGCTGGTGCCGATCGCCGCCCGTTGGCGCACCTGCGAATGTGCACCGTCGGCACCGATCACCAGCCGCGTCGCCAGCACTTCGCCGCTGTCCAGCGTCACCAGCCAGCCTTCGGCGTCGCGTTGCAGATGCTGCAGTCTGGCCGGACAATGCAGCGTCAGGTTGTTACAGTGCGACAGCTGTTGCCATAGCGCCAGCTGCAGAATACGGTTTTCCACCATAAAACCCAGCTCAGGCAGGCCAAGCGCCGCAGCGTCAAACGCCACCCGCGCAGACTGCCACTCCCAGGTTTCCAACCGGCGATACGGCGCCGAACGCATCTGCTCAACCGCCGGCCAGGCGCCAAGCTGTTTCAATAAGCCGACCGAGGTGCAACCGATCGCGGAAATACGCAAATCCGGCGGGCTGTGCGGCTCGAACGCCTGCGGCGGCTGGTGCTCCAGCAACGCCACGTCAAAACCCGCCTGTGCCAGTCCCAACGCCGCTGCTGCGCCGACCATTCCGCCGCCCACGACAACGACGTCAACCCGTGTTTGAGATGTCTTCATGTTTGACTATGCTTGTTGGTTGATTGCCGCCGTTCAACCGCTAACGGCGTTTTGTGTCAGTGTACCGGATTTTTTCTCCGGCTTCAGGTCACAGGGCGTTTTCCTGATGCTGGTCACAACCGCATCAAGTGTTTACAATAAGCGCCCTGCAATGGCGCTAATGCACCTTTTTTCGCTCCGCACTGATTAATGGCTATTCAATGACCAAGAAACTACATATCAAAACCTGGGGTTGCCAGATGAACGAATACGATTCATCGAAAATGGCCGACTTACTGGGAAGCACGCACGGTTACCAATGGACCGACAACGCCGAAGAGGCGGATGTGTTGCTGCTGAATACCTGCTCGATCCGTGAAAAAGCGCAGGAAAAAGTTTTCGCTATGTTGGGCCGCTGGAAGCTGCTGAAGGAAAAAAACCCGAACCTGATTATCGGCGTCGGCGGCTGCGTCGCCTCGCAGGAAGGTGAGCACATTCGCCAGCGCGCACCGTGCGTCGACGTTATTTTCGGGCCGCAAACCCTGCACCGTCTGCCGGAAATGATCAACCACGTGCAGGGCACTCACAGCCCGATCGTCGACATCAGCTTCCCGGAAATCGAAAAATTCGATCGTCTGCCGGAACCTCGCGCCGAAGGGCCGACCGCCTATGTGTCGATCATGGAAGGCTGCAACAAATATTGTACCTTCTGCGTAGTGCCGTACACCCGTGGCGAAGAAGTCAGCCGGCCGAGCGACGACGTGCTGTTCGAAATAGCCCAGTTGGCCGCACAGGGCGTGCGTGAAGTCAACCTGCTCGGCCAGAACGTCAATGCCTATCGCGGCGCCACCTACGATGGCGGCGTCTGTTCGTTTGCCGAACTGCTGCGCCTGGTGGCGGCGATTGACGGTATCGACCGTATTCGCTTCACCACCAGCCACCCGATTGAATTCACCGATGACATCATCGCCGTGTATGAAGATACGCCGGAGCTGGTCAGTTTCCTGCATTTGCCGGTTCAGAGCGGTTCCGACCGCATTCTGACCATGATGAAACGCGCCCACACCGCGCTGGAATACAAGGCCATCATTCGCAAACTGCGCAAGGCACGGCCGAATATCCAGATAAGCTCCGATTTTATCATTGGTTTCCCGGGAGAGTCCCAGGCTGACTTCGAGCAGACCATGAATCTGATTGCCGAGGTCAATTTCGATACCAGCTTCAGCTTCATCTACTCTTCACGCCCCGGCACGCCGGCGGCAGACATGGTCGATGACGTCAGCGAAGACGAGAAAAAGCAGCGGCTGTACATTTTGCAGGAGCGCATCCTGCAGCAGGCAATGCGCTTCAGCCGCCAGATGCTCGGCACGGTGCAACGCATTCTGGTCGAAGGCACCTCGCGCAAAAGCGTGATGGAACTGGCCGGACGCACCGAGTGCAACCGGATGGTAAACTTCGAAGGCACGCCGGACATGATCGGCCAGTTTGTCGATGTGGAAATTACCGAGGTGCTGACCAATTCGCTGCGTGGCCTGGTGATACGTACCGAACAGCAGATGGATCTGCGCGTACATGAATCCCCACAGTCGGTGATTGCCCGTACCCGCAAGGAAGATGCCCTGGGTGTCGGCAGCTACCAGCCTTCCCTCCATCGCTGAACCCCCGAGGTAACGCCAGGCATTCTGGCGCCCTTCGGGGATTACTCCCCTTTATTTCGCCGCCGGGCGTCCGCGTCCGGCGATGTTTTTTATTTTTTATCAAGAGGCTACAGCATCATGCAACTCCCACACTGCCCGAAGTGCAACTCCGAATACACCTACCAGGACGGCGACATGTACGTTTGCCCGGAGTGCGCCAACGAATGGAACGACAGCAGCGCCGCGCAGGACGATGAAACACTGACGGTAAAAGACGCCAACGGCAACCTGCTGGCAGACGGCGACTCGGTCACCGTGGTCAAGGATCTCAAGGTCAAGGGCAGCTCATCGATGCTGAAGATCGGCACCAAGGTGAAGAACATTCGTCTGGTGGAAGGCGACCACAATATCGACTGCAAAATCGACGGTTTCGGCCCGATGAAGCTGAAATCGGAATTTGTGAAGAAAAACTGAGCCGCTGGCGGTTGGGCCGATAGTCAGGTGGGCCCAACGTGCATTTTTTAGCCATCAGGCCTTGAATTCCACCGCTGGCGCACAGATAGATCAGGGGTAAACTTGCGCGTCGGCCGCGCACCATGAATAATTCACTTTATAGCCGTCATGCGGCGAGTCGCTGGTGCGTTAGCCGCTCGCGCTCCCCCAGCCCGATGGTCCAGGCTGTCGGGGCGCAGCGCCGGTCACCGCGCTGCAACGCAAACCTGCTGCGTTGTATTGGCGCGCGGGATTGCCCCGCAAGCGCCCGTCGGTGACCTATACCGTGAACCATCAACCAGGCCCTGTGCGAGCCTTGAGGAATCGTTTGAACGTCGCAACACAAGAAATTCTGTTAGAGCCCGCAGACAACAAGCGCTTGCTGAGCCTGTGCGGCCCGTTTGATGACAACATCAAACAGCTGGAGCGCCGGTTGGGCATCGAAATCAACCGCCGTGACAACCGTTTCAAGCTGGTCGGCAAGAACCCCTGCGTGGTGGCTGCCGCCGATATCCTGCGCCATCTGTATGTCGATACCGCGCCAATCCGCGGCATAGTCCCGGATATCGATCCGGAACAGATTCATCTGGCGATCAAAGAGAGCCGGGTGCTGGAGCAGGTGGCCGACAGCGTGCCGGATTACGGTAAAGCGGTAAACATCAAGACCAAGCGTGGCATGGTGAAACCGCGCACGCCTAATCAGGCGCAATATATCGCCAATATTCTCGATCACGACATTACCTTTGGCATCGGCCCGGCCGGTACCGGCAAGACCTATCTGGCGGTTGCCGCCGCGGTCGACGCGCTGGAGCGCCAGGAGATCCGCCGTATCCTGCTGACCCGCCCTGCGGTGGAAGCCGGCGAAAAACTGGGCTTTCTACCGGGCGATCTCAGCCAGAAGGTCGACCCATATCTGCGTCCGCTGTACGACGCACTGTTTGAAATGCTCGGTTTTGAACGGGTAGAAAAGCTGATCGAACGCAACGTGATCGAAGTCGCACCGCTGGCCTATATGCGCGGCCGCACGCTGAACGACGCCTTTATCATTCTTGATGAAAGCCAGAACACCACCATCGAACAGATGAAGATGTTCCTGACGCGCATCGGTTTTAACTCCAAGGCGGTGATCACCGGCGACGTGACGCAGATTGACCTGCCGCGCAACCAGAAGTCCGGCCTGCGTCATGCGGTAGAAGTGCTGTCGGAAGTGGAAGAAATCAGTTTCAACTTCTTCCATAGCGAAGACGTGGTGCGCCACCCGGTGGTCGCTCGCGTGGTTATTGCCTATGAAGCCTGGGAAGCGGCCGAACAAAAACGCAAGGATGCCGTCGCCGAACAGCGCAAACGCGAGGCGCAGATCGCCTCTGAGCAGGAGACACCATGAGCCAGGTGATTCTGGATTTGCAAATTGCCTGTGAACACGCCAACGGCCTGCCTGACGAAGCCGCCTTCCAGCGTTGGCTGGAGGGTGTGCTGCCACAGTTTCAGGCCGAGGCCGAAGTCACGATTCGCCTGGTGGACGAAGCGGAAAGCCATCAGCTGAACCTGACCTATCGCGGCAAGGACAAACCGACCAACGTGCTGTCGTTCCCGTTCGAAGCCCCGCCGGGCATCGAACTGCCGTTGTTGGGCGATTTGATCATTTGTCGACAGGTGGTTGAACAGGAAGCGGTTGAGCAAGGCAAGGCGCTGGAAGCCCACTGGGCGCATATGGTTGTTCACGGCAGCTTACATCTGCTAGGGTATGACCACATCGAAGATGATGAAGCCGAAGAAATGGAGTCTTTGGAAACCGAAATTATGCAGGGCCTTGGCTACCAGGACCCGTACCTTGCGGAAAAAGACCCCGCCTAAACGCGTTAGCTGAGTCCCCCGCAGCCCGGCAACGGGCTGTCGCTAACTTCTTTACTCTGACATGAGTGATATTAACTAAAACGCCATGAGCGACGACCATTCATCAAGCAATGACAGCCCCAGTCCCAAAAAGGGGTTCTTTACTCTTATCCTTAACCAGCTGTTCCACGGCGAACCCAAAAACCGTGGCGATCTGGTAGAGCTGATCCGTGATTCCGAGCAAAACGATCTGATCGATCCCGATACCCGAGACATGCTGGAAGGCGTGATGGATATCGCCGAGCAGCGCGTGCGCGATATCATGATCCCGCGTTCGCAGATGGTGACGCTTAAGCGTAACCAGACGCTGGAAGAGTGCCTGGACGTGATCATCGAATCCGCCCACTCACGTTTCCCGGTGATCAGCGAAGATAAAGATCATATCGAAGGCATTTTGATGGCCAAGGACCTGCTGCCGTTTATGCGCACCGAGTCCGAGCCGTTCAGCATCGACAAGGTGCTGCGTACCGCGGTGGTGGTCCCGGAGAGCAAACGGGTTGACCGCATGCTGAAGGAGTTCCGCTCCCAGCGTTATCATATGGCTATCGTCATTGACGAGTTCGGCGGCGTGTCGGGCCTGGTTACCATCGAAGACATTCTGGAACTGATTGTCGGTGAAATCGAAGACGAATATGACGATGAGGAAGATCGTGATATCCGCCAGCTCAGCCGCCACATGTACACCGTGCGCGCCCTGACGCCGATCGAAGACTTCAACGATGCCTTCGATACCCACTTCAGCGATGACGAGGTCGACACCATTGGCGGCCTGATCATGCAAGCCTTCGGCCATCTGCCGGCACGCGGGGAAACCATTGAAATCGAAGGTTACCTGTTTAAAGTTGCCATGGCCGACAGTCGACGTATCATCCAGGTTCATGTAAAAATTCCGGACGACGCTCCGCAACCGAAACTGGAAGACTAAACTTCACATGGTCAAAGCCTCTTTACTTGAACGCCAGTGGGTCCGAACCCTGCTGGCGCTGTTGTTCGGTGCCAGCGGAACGCTGGCCTTTTCCCCTTACGATCTCTGGCCTGCGGCCATTGTTTCCCTGTTCGGCCTGCTGGCCGTCACCTTGAATCGCAGCGTCAGACAGTCCGCCCTGCTCGGCTTTGCCTGGGGGATGGGTCTGTTTGGCAGCGGCGTCAACTGGGTGTATGTCAGCATCGCTGATTTCGGTGGCATGCCGTTCGCGGTCAACATCTTTTTGGTGATCCTGCTGGCCGCCTATCTGTCGCTCTACACCGGTCTGTTTGCCGGCGTGCTGACGCGACTGTGGCCGAAAACCGGCTGGCTGCGGCTGGCCATTGCCGCGCCGGCGCTGTGGCAGGTCACCGAGTTTCTGCGCGGTTGGGTGCTGACCGGCTTCCCATGGCTACAATTCGGCTACAGCCAGATCGACGGCCCATTGAAAGGCCTCGCGCCCCTGTTCGGCGTTGACGCCATTACCTTTATTCTAATGTCGCTGAGTGGCCTGCTGGTTTACGCCCTCAATCAGCGGCGTATCGTGCCGGCGGCGATCGCGATAGCGATGCTGTTGTTGCCGTGGCCACTGCGCCAGCTGCACTGGTTTACCCCACAGCCAGCACGCGCGGTCAACGTCGCCATGGTGCAAGGCAATATCGCGCAGTCGATGAAGTGGGATCCACAAGCGCTGATCGGTACGCTGCAAACCTATCTGGACGCCAGCCGCCCTTACGTCGGCAAAGCACCAATCATTATCTGGCCCGAGTCCGCCATTCCCGACGTGGAAAGCAACCAGAACGGATTCCTGACCATGATGGACGAGCTGATGCGCGCCAAGAACAGTAGCCTGATTACCGGTATCGTTGACGCACGCGCCACCGGACGGGGCACCGAGTTCTATAACAGCGTGATCGTGCTGGGCGAGCAACAGCCTTACCGTTATCCGGCTGCCGATCGCTACAACAAGCATCACCTGGTGCCGTTCGGCGAATTCGTGCCATTGGAAACCCTGCTGCGACCGCTGGCGCCGTTCTTTGATCTGCCAATGTCGTCATTCAGTCGCGGCGACTATGTGCAGCCACAGCTGAAGGTGCACGGTTTCAACCTGACGGCGGCGATCTGCTATGAAATCGTGCTCGGCCAGCAGGTGCGCGACAATTTCCGCCCGGACACCAACTTCCTGCTGACCATTTCCAATGACGCCTGGTTCGGCCATTCCATCGGCCCGTGGCAGCATTTCCAAATGGCGCGTATGCGGGCGTTGGAACTGGGACGCCCGTTGCTGCGCAGTACCAATAACGGCGTTACCGCCGCGGTCGGCCCGACCGGCGAGGTGATTGCCGAGATCCCGCAGTTCACCCGTCAGGTGCTGGAAGTGAAAGTGACGCCGACCACCGGGGTCACGCCGTATGCCCGCTTCGGTTCGCTGCCGTGGTGGATCATCACCGCGCTGTTCGGTGGTCTGGCACTGGTGTGCAGTCTGCGTCGCAAATAACCCACCGGGGCGCAGCCCGCTGCGCCCCGCTTCCGGTTGCTCAAGCGCCGGCAAATCAACGTTTTTGGCACACTCCTTGCTTTAATCCCCCTGTAATCAATCGCTGATTTACTTTTAGAGACCTTTGCTCGCACCTGCGCACAACCTGCGTGCATCAGCAGCACCCTAATGGTGCACCGGCGTTTTATTGCATTCATTTGGTGCGCGTGATGTCTCAAATTATGAAACATTTTAGTTTCAACCTGTTCACAATCGGCTATTTTCTAACGGTAATCTGTACCAAGACTATCTTTATAATGTGAGCAACAGATAGCCATTTTTACCCTGACGCTCTTTAGTCAGAGCCACCACAACAGCAAGGAGTTGGACCATGCAAATGCGTAAACTGGCGTTATCGTTACTGCTGATCGGAATGGCAAGTAGCGTAGCCCATGCGGAAGAGTTGACCGGTACGCTGAAGAAAATCAAAGACAACGGCGTGATCGTTGTCGGCCACCGCGAATCCTCCGTGCCGTTCTCCTACTACGACAACCAGCGGAAAGTGGTGGGGTATTCCCAGGATTATTCAAACCAGATCGTTGAAGCGATCAAAAAGCAGCTCAATGCGCCCGATCTGCAGGTCAAAATGATGCCGATCACTTCGCAAAACCGTATCCCTTTGCTGCAAAACGGTACCTTTGACTTCGAATGCGGTTCCACTACCAACAACATCGAGCGTCAGAAACAGGCCGCCTTCTCTGACACCATCTTCGTGGTGGGTACCCGTTTGCTGGTGAAAAAGGGGTCTGAGGTCAAGGACTTCAAGGATCTGGCCGGTAAAGCGGTGGTCGTCACCTCGGGCACCACCTCTGAGGTGCTGCTCAACAAGCTGAACGACAAAGACAAAATGAACATGCGCATCATCAGCGCCAAAGACCACGGCGACTCGTTCCGCACGTTGGAAAGCGGCCGTGCGGTGGCGTTCATGATGGATGACGCGCTGTTGGCCGGTGAACGCGCCAAGGCCAAAAAACCGGATCAATGGCAAATCATCGGTACTGCACAGTCCAAGGAAGCCTATGGCTGTATGCTGCGCAAAGACGATCCGCAATTCAAGAAACTGGTTGATGACACCATCGCACAAGCGCAAACCTCTGGCGAGGCCGCCAAATGGTTTGACAAGTGGTTCAAACAGCCTATCCCACCAAAAAACCTGAACATGAACTTCGATCTGTCTGATGACATGAAGCAACTGTTCAAAGAACCAAACGACAAGGCACTGAACTAATAACAATAGAGCGGGTGCGCTGAACGCCGCCCCGCCCTTTGATGGTCGCGACAGACAGGTAACCGATGCGGCAGGCCGTTCCCCTGCCGCATTTCCCAACGCAGTCACCGCACATCCAAGCCAGCCCGACTGGCGCTGCGGCGTTTTGCGTCATGCAACCATCAATATTTAGCGCGCCCAACGCGTGTTTATCGGAGTTTGTTATGTCAATAGATTGGAACTGGGGTATCTTCTTGCAGCAGGCCCCGTTTGGCAACACCACCTATCTTGGCTGGATCTGGTCCGGCTTTCAGGTGACGATTGCCCTCTCCGTCTGTGCATGGATTATCGCTTTCTTTGTCGGCTCGCTGTTCGGGATTTTACGTACCGTACCGAACCGTTTTCTGGCTGCCATCGGCACCGCCTACGTCGAACTGTTCCGTAACGTGCCGCTGATCGTGCAGTTCTTTACCTGGTATCTGGTGATCCCCGAACTGCTGCCGCCAGACATCGGCATGTGGTTCAAGGCCGAGCTCGATCCCAACGTGCAGTTCTTCGTGTCGTCCACCATCTGTCTTGGCCTGTTTACCGCCGCCCGAGTGTGCGAGCAGGTACGTGCCGCCATTCAGTCGCTGCCGCGTGGCCAACAGGCCGCTGGCCTGGCGATGGGCCTGACGCTGCCGCAAACCTACCGCTATGTGCTGTTGCCGAACGCCTACCGGGTGATTGTACCGCCGATGACCTCGGAAATGCTCAACCTGGTGAAAAACTCCGCCATCGCCTCGACCATCGGGCTGGTGGACATGGCCGCTCAGGCCGGCAAACTGCTGGATTACTCCGCGCATGCCTATGAGTCCTTCACTGCCATTACCCTGGCCTATATCGGCATCAACGCCGTGATTATGCTGGTGATGCGTGTCGTTGAACGAAAAGTGCAGTTGCCTGGCAATATGGGGAGTAAATAATGTACGAGTTTGACTGGGGATCGATAGTCCCAAGCCTCCCATATCTGATGCAGGGCATGATAGTTACGCTCAAGATCACCGTCACCGCAGTGGTCTTCGGCATCGTTTGGGGCACCATTCTGGCAGTGATGCGCCTGTCGCCGCTCAAGCCGATCAGCTGGTTCGCCACGCTGTACGTCAACCTGTTCCGCTCGGTACCGCTGGTGATGGTGCTGTTGTGGTTCTATCTGGTGGTGCCAAGCTTATTACAACAGGTTCTAGGCATCTCGCCGAAAACCGATATTCGCCTGATCTCGGCTATGGTAGCCTTTTCGCTGTTTGAAGCCGCCTACTACTCGGAAATCATCCGCGCCGGCATTCAAAGCGTGTCGCGCGGCCAATCCTCCGCGGCGCTGGCGCTGGGCATGACCCACTGGCAATCAATGAAGCTGGTGATTCTGCCGCAGGCGTTCCGCGCCATGGTGCCGCTGCTGCTGACGCAGGGCATCGTGCTGTTCCAGGATACGTCGCTGGTTTACGTGCTGAGCCTGGCTGATTTCTTCCGTACGGCCTCCAGCATCGGCGAGCGTGACGGTACGCAGGTCGAAATGATCCTGTTCGCCGGCTTTGTCTACTTTGTGATCAGCATCGCCGCCTCGGCGCTGGTCAGCTATTTGAAGAAAAGGACTGTTTGATGATTTCCCTGAAAAATGTTTCGAAGTGGTACGGTCACTTTCAGGTGCTGACCGACTGCTCCACAGAGGTAAAAAAAGGTGAGGTAGTCGTGGTCTGTGGTCCTTCAGGCTCGGGCAAATCGACCTTGATCAAGACCGTCAATGGCCTGGAGCCGATCCAGCAAGGCCAGATCCTGGTCAACGATACCCCGGTCAACGACAAGAAAACCAACCTGGCGCAGCTGCGTTCCAAAGTCGGCATGGTGTTCCAGCATTTCGAACTGTTCCCGCATCTGTCGATCATTGAAAACCTGATCCTCGCCCAGGTCAAAGTGCTCAAGCGTGATAAGGCCGCGGCGCGCGAAAAAGGCCTGAAACTGCTCAAGCGCGTCGGATTGACCGCCCACGCCGACAAATACCCGGCGCAGCTTTCCGGCGGCCAGCAACAGCGTGTGGCCATTGCCCGTGCGCTGTGTATGGATCCCATCGCCATGCTGTTCGACGAACCGACTTCGGCGCTCGACCCGGAAATGATCAATGAAGTGCTGGACGTGATGGTCGAACTGGCTCACGAAGGCATGACCATGATGGTGGTCACGCACGAAATGGGCTTCGCGCGCAAGGTGGCGCACCGGGTGATCTTTATGGACGAGGGGAAAATCGTTGAAGATCGTAATAAAGACGATTTCTTCAATAACCCGCAATCCGAACGCGCCAAAGACTTCCTGGCGAAAATCCTGCATTGATCCCTGCCAATGCGCCCGCGGTGGGCGCATTAAAAACGCTTGTTTATCGGCAAGTTTGATCCGATGCTCAGGGTAAAACCGACGCGCAGAGGACATAACGCCATGCCACGCCCAATAATTATTGATTGCGATCCCGGCCTCGACGACGCCATAGCCCTGGCAATGGCGCTGCGAGCGCCCGACCTGGACGTAAAAGCCATCACCACCTCAGCCGGCAACCAGACGCCGGACAAGACCCTGCATAACGCCCTCGCCCTGCTGACGCTGATGCAACGCGAGGATATCCCGGTCGCCGGCGGCGCCGCCAAGCCGCTGTTGCGCCCGCTGGTGATTGCCGAACAGGTACACGGTAAAACCGGTATGGGCAACACCCGCCTGCCAACGCCGCGCATCCAGCCAGCGGCGGCCAGTGCCGTGACGCTGATCGCCGATCTGCTGCGCGCCAGCCCACGGCCCATCACGCTGGTAGTCACCGGGCCGATGACCAATATCGCGCTGCTTTTGGCTCAGTATCCGCAACTGAAGGCCAACATCGAACGCATCGTGTTTATGGGCGGCGCGCTGCACGGCGGCAACGCCACGCCGGTGGCCGAGTTCAATATTTATGTCGATCCCGAAGCGGCGGAGATGGTGCTGCAATCCGGCGTACCCCTGACCATGGCCGGTTTGAACGTGACTCATCAGGCGCTGATGCTGCCGCAAGACGTCGAACGCGTTAAAGCGATCGACAATCCGGTGGCCAAGGCGGTGGGTGAAATGCTCGATTTTTATCTGCCCGTCTATCTGCGCCATGCGCGCGGGCTGCCGGGTGCGGCGATGCATGACCCCTGCGCCATTGCCTGGCTGCTGGCGCCGCAGCTGTTCGACAGTCGCGAATGCTGGGTGGGGGTGGAAACCCAAGGTACATATACCCTTGGTCAAACCGTGGTGGATGAGTTCCAGCAAAGCGGCAACGCGGCCAACGTACAGCTGTTGACCGGCATTGATCGCCAGGGTTTCGTCGAACTGCTGCTAAGCTGCCTGCGCCGCTATTAAGTTACCGAGCGGCGCCGATGGCGGGCAGTGCGAGGTTAACAGCCGGCGTCATCCCGGCGCAGGCGGCGTGCAGGCCGTTGCGCGGATTACGGCTCAAACGGCCGACGCTGAAATTGATCGTGCCCGCACTTCGGGCATTTTGGCAGCACTTCCGGTGTGTAAAATGCCTGATGATGATGGCACTTTTCACACACCAGATTCCCCAGCCCCACCACTTCTCCGCTGTGGTACACCCCATGGTGGCTAACGTCTTTAAACACTTCACGCCATTCCAGTTGAGTTTTGTCGGTGATATCCGCCAGCTCCTGCCACAGACTTTCTTTAATCACCCGCATGAAGACGCTGTCGGTAAAATCGTCGCGATTCTCTTCATAGCTGCGGGCAAACTCTTCCAGATCGCGTCGAACCGCCTGTTTTGCCTGCTCCACCTCGCTACGGCTTAGCTCGCCAACCGCATTGAGCCGTCGTTCGGCGCTGGCGACCAGCTGGTCAATGTCACGCTCACCGTTCTTTAAACGCTCGGTCAGTGATGTCAGCAATTCGTGATAGTACTGAGCAACCTTGTTCATATTCTCTCCTCGATGAACGTCTGCGACAGAAGCCGTTTTAAACTACCTGTTCTCATTTTAGCCGTAAATTACTGATGTCATGTGGCAAGCGATGGGATTGCCAGGTTGTGAAGCGCATCATGGTGGGCATAAATTTAAATACGCCGGCACAGGGGCGCTTGGAGTTGTTGCCGGCAGGCCTTATCAGCTATGCTATGCGGATCTAAATACTAAACAAAATGCTACGGATGTAGCTGTTTGACACCTACAGGACCACCAGCCGCCATGCAAGAGCAATATCGCCCCGAAGATATCGAAACCAACGTACAGCGTCACTGGCAAGAAAAACAGACATTCAAGGTGACCGAAGACGCCAGCAAAGAGAAGTACTATTGCCTCTCGATGCTGCCGTACCCTTCCGGGCGTCTACACATGGGCCATGTGCGCAACTACACCATTGGCGACGTAATTTCCCGTTACCAGCGCATGCTGGGCAAAAACGTACTGCAGCCAATCGGCTGGGATGCCTTCGGCCTGCCGGCGGAAGGCGCCGCGGTTAAAAACAACACCGCGCCAGCACCGTGGACTTACGACAATATCGAATACATGAAGAACCAGCTGAAACTGCTGGGATTCGGTTATGACTGGGATCGTGAAATCGCGACCTGCAAGCCCGACTACTACCGTTGGGAGCAGTGGTTCTTCACCAAGCTGTACGAGAAAGGCCTGGTCTACAAGAAAACCTCTGCGGTCAACTGGTGCCCGCACGATCTGACGGTATTGGCCAACGAACAGGTTATCGACGGCTGCTGCTGGCGCTGCGATACCAAAGTCGAGCGCAAGGAAATCCCGCAGTGGTTCATCAAGATCACCGCTTACGCCGATCAGTTGCTGAACGATCTGGACACGCTTGAAAGCTGGCCAGAGCAGGTAAAAACCATGCAGCGCAACTGGATTGGCCGTTCTGAAGGCGTGGAAATCACCTTCGACGTCGCCGATAGCGACGAGAAGGTCACGGTGTACACCACCCGTCCAGATACCTTTATGGGCGCGACCTACGTCGCAGTCGCCGCGGGCCACCCGCTGGCGCAACAAGGCGCCATCAACAACCCGACATTGGCCGAGTTTATCGAAGAATGCCGCAACACCAAGGTTGCCGAAGCCGAAATGGCCACCATGGAGAAGAAAGGCATGGCCACCGGCCTGTTCGCCATTCATCCGTTGAGCGGTGAAAAGCTGCCGGTGTGGGTCGCCAACTTCGTGTTGATGGAATACGGCACCGGTGCGGTCATGGCCGTTCCCGCCCACGATCAGCGCGACTGGGAATTCGCCACCAAATACGATTTGCGCATCGCGCCGGTGATCCTCAACCTTGACGGCAGCCAGCCTGACGTGAGCAGCGAAGCCATGACCGACAAAGGCGCGCTGTTCAACTCCGGCGAGTTCGACGGTCTGGACCACGAAGCCGGCTTCAATGCCATTGCCGACAAACTGGTCGCCAAGGGCGTAGGCCAGCGCAAGGTCAACTACCGTCTGCGCGACTGGGGGGTTTCCCGCCAACGCTACTGGGGCGCGCCAATTCCCATGGTAACGCTGGAAGACGGCACCGTGATGCCGACGCCGGAAGATCAACTGCCGGTGATCCTGCCGGAAGACGTGGTGATGGATGGCATCACCAGCCCGATCAAGGCCGATCCCGAGTGGGCGAAGACCACCGTCAACGGTCAGCCGGCACTGCGTGAAACCGACACCTTCGACACCTTTATGGAGTCTTCCTGGTATTACGCGCGCTACACCTGTCCACAGTATGACGACGGGATGCTGGATCCGGCGGCTGCCAACTACTGGCTGCCGGTCGATCAGTATATCGGCGGCATTGAACACGCCATCATGCACCTGATGTATTTCCGTTTCTTCCATAAGCTGATGCGCGACGCCGGCCTGGTGGATTCCGATGAGCCGGCCAAACGTCTGCTGTGCCAGGGGATGGTGCTGGCTGACGCCTTCTACTACACCGGCAACAGCGGTGAGCGCGTGTGGGTTTCCCCGGTTGACGCCACCGTTGAACGTGACGAAAAAGGCCGCATTGTCAAAGCAACCGATCCACAAGGCCGCGAACTGGTCTATGCTGGCATGAGCAAAATGTCGAAGTCGAAGAACAACGGCATCGATCCGCAGGAGATGGTAGAGAAATACGGTGCCGACACCGTGCGTCTGTTCATGATGTTCGCCTCACCGGCAGAAATGACGCTGGAATGGCAGGAGTCCGGCGTTGAAGGGGCCAACCGCTTCCTGAAACGCGTCTGGAAACTGGCTTTCGATCACCTCGAAAAAGGCGCCGTACAACCGCTGGACGTTGCGTCACTGAACGAAGATCAAAAGGCGCTGCGCCGCGATGTGCACAAAACCATTGCCAAGGTGACCGATGACATTGGCCGCCGCCAGACCTTCAACACCGCCATCGCCGCAGTGATGGAGCTGATGAACAAACTGGGCCGCGCACCGCAGGACAGCGAACAGGATCGCGCGCTGCTGCAGGAAGCGCTGCTGGCCGTGGTACGTATGCTGTATCCGTTCACACCGCACGTGTGCTTTGACCTGTGGCAGTCGCTGGGCGGCGCTGGCGATATCGACACCGCGCCATGGCCGCAGGCCGATGACGCCGCCATGGTCGAAGACTCCAAGCTGGTGGTGGTACAGGTCAATGGCAAGGTTCGCGCTAAAATTACCGTGCCAGCCGATGCAACCGAAGAACAGGTGCGTGAACGTGCCGCTGAGGAGCATCTGGTGGCTAAATATCTGGACGGGGTCACGGTACGTAAAGTGATCTATGTTCCTGGCAAATTGCTTAACCTGGTTGTGGGTTAACACAAGGAGGCGTTGTGCGACTTCGTATTATGACGTTGTTGCTGGGGTTGGCGGTGCTGGTCACCGCCGGCTGCGGTTTTCACCTGCGTGGCACCACGCAGGTTCCCTCGGAAATGAAAACGCTGATGCTGGACAGCTATGACCCTTACGGTCCGTTGACCCGCGCGGTGCGTGAACAGTTGCGCCTGAACGGCGTGACTATCGTCAAGGATGCCAAGCGTCAGGACATCCCTTCCCTGCGTATCGTCGGCACCAACCAGAGTCAGGACACGGTGTCAATCTTCCAGGACGGCAAAACTGCGGAATACCAGATGGTGATGACCGTCCAGGCGCAGGTACTGATCCCGGGCCATGACATTTATCCGCTGGATGCGAAGGTCTTCCGCTCGTTCTTCGACAACCCGCTTACCGCGTTGGCAAAAGACTCCGAACAGGAAATCATCCTGCAGGAAATGCGTCAGCAGGCAGCACAGCAGCTGGTACGTAAACTGCTGAGCGTGCATGCGGCAGAAGAAGAAGCCCAGCAAAAAGCCGCAGCCGCTGCGGCGGCCGTCGCTGAGCAACCGGTCAGTCGCCCAGCGCAATGATCCGCCTTTACCCTGAACAACTTGCCGCGCAGCTCCGAGAGGGGCTGCGCGCTTGTTATTTACTGAGCGGCAATGAACCGCTGTTATTGCAGGAAAGCCAGGATCTGATTCGGCAGGCCGCGCAACAGCAGCAGTTCAGCGAACACTACAGCATTTCCCTCGATGCCCACACCGACTGGGATGCCATCTTCAGCATCTGCCAGGCGATGAGCCTGTTCGCCAGCCGGCAAACGCTACTGCTGATATTGCCGGAAAATGGCCCGACGGCGCCGATTGGCGAACAACTGGTGAAACTGTCCAGCCTGCTGCACGACGATATTCTGCTGATGCTGCGCGGCCCGCGTCTCACCAAGGCGCAGGAAAACAGCGCCTGGTTCAAGGCACTGAGCCCGAACGGCGTTTACGTCACCTGCCAGACGCCGGAACAGGCGCAACTGCCGCGCTGGGTGGCCACGCGCGCCAAAACGATGAAGCTGGAAGTGGATGACGCCGCCAACCAACTGTTGTGTTACTGCTACGAAGGCAATCTGCTGGCGTTGGCACAGGCGCTGGAACGGCTGTCACTGTTGTATCCGGACGGCAAACTGACGCTGCCGCGCGTTGAGCAGGCGGTAAACGATGCCGCGCACTTCTCGCCATATCACTGGCTGGATGCGCTGCTGGCCGGCAAAAGCAAACGTGCCTGGCATATCCTGCAACAGCTGCAACAGGAGGACGCCGAGCCGGTGATCCTGCTGCGCACGCTGCAGCGCGAGCTGCTGATGTTGCTGACGCTGCAACGCCGCATGGCCAGCGCACCGCTGCGTACCCTCTTCGACCAGCACAAAGTCTGGCAGAATCGCCGTAACCTGATCACCCAGGCGCTGCAGCGGCTGTCCGCCGCCCAGTTGCAACAGGCGGTGCACCTGCTGACGCAGATTGAAATCACGCTGAAACAGGACTACGGCCAATCGGTATGGCCACAACTGGAGAGCCTGTCGATGCTGCTGTGCGGTAAACCTCTGGCCACGAGCGTCCCCGATGCCCACTAACCCACCGCGCGCCGCGGCGCTGCACGCCCTGTTCGGCGGCACCTTTGATCCTATCCATTACGGCCACCTGCGGCCGGTAGAAGCGCTGGCCGCTGAAGTCGGCCTCAACCAGGTGACGCTGCTGCCCAACCACGTGCCGCCGCACCGTCCACAGCCGGAAGCGAGCGCCCAGCAACGTCTGACAATGGTCGAGCTGGCCATTGCCGATAACCCACTGTTTGCCGTTGACGATCGCGAATTGCAGCGCTCCTCGCCGTCATACACCGTTGAGACGCTGGAAACGCTGCGTAAAGAACGTGGCAGTACGCAGCCACTGGCATTTATCATTGGCCAGGATTCATTGCTGAGTCTGCACAAATGGCACCGCTGGCAAGATCTGCTGAGCTATTGCCACCTGCTGGTGCTGGCGCGCCCGGGCTACGGTGAGCAGATGGAGACGCCGGCACTGCAACGCTGGCTGGAGCGGCATCGCGTCCGCGACGCCGCCGCGCTGAGCGAACAGCCGCAGGGCTATCTCTATTTGGCGCAGACTCCGCTGCTGGAAATTTCCGCCACCGAGATCCGCGAACGCCGCCATCACGGCATCAGTTGCGACGATCTGTTACCGCGTTCGGTGCAGCGCTATATCGAGTTGCAGGGTTTATATCGCTAGCTCAGACCCCGTGATATACTGCGCCGCTATTTTTCAGGTATCCGCCTGCATGAAACCGATTGAACAGAACACACCCGAGGGGGAACCTTTGCAAGGTAAAGCGCTCCAAGATTTCGTTATCGATAAAATCGATGACCTGAAAGGCCAAGACATTATCGCTCTGGACGTCCAGGGCAAATCCAGCATCACTGACTGCATGATCATCTGCACCGGCACCTCAACCCGCCATGTGATGTCGATTGCCAACCACGTAGTGCAGGAATCCCGTGCCCAGGGCATGGAACTGTTCGGCATGAAAGGCCAGGAAGCGTCTGACTGGGTGGTTGTCGATCTGGGCGAAGTGATCGTACACGTCATGCAGGAAGAAAGCCGCCGCCTGTACGAACTGGAAAAGCTCTGGAGTTAAGCGGTGAAACTGCAACTGGTCGCCGTTGGCACCAAAATGCCGGACTGGGTTCAGACCGGCTTTATGGATTACCTGCACCGTTTTCCCAAAGATATGCCGTTTGAGCTGACCGAAATCCCGGCAGGCAAGCGCGGCAAGAATGCCGACATCAAACGCATTCTGGACAAGGAAGGCGAGCAAATGCTGGCGGCCGTGGGCAAAGGCAACCGTATCGTCACGCTGGATATCCCCGGCAGCAAATGGGAAACGCCGCAGCTGGCGCAGCAGCTGGAACGCTGGAAACAGGATGGCCGCAACGTCAGCCTGTTGATCGGCGGTCCGGAAGGGCTGGCACCGGCATGTAAAGCCGCAGCGGAACAGAGCTGGTCGCTTTCGCCGTTAACGCTGCCGCATCCTCTGGTGCGCGTATTGGTGGCGGAAAGCCTCTATCGCGCCTGGAGCATTACGACCAATCATCCTTACCACCGGGAATGACCGGCGCTGACAGTGAGAGTGAAATAAAACAACGGGATGAAAATAGAACGTAACCCTTTTCGCGACTATACGGCTGAATCTGCCCTGTTTGTACGCCGCGCCCTGGTGGCGTTCTTGGTTATTCTGGCGCTGACCAGCGTCCTGATCGCCAATCTGTACAATTTGCAGATCGACCGCTTTGAGGATTACCGCACCCGTTCCAACGAAAACCGCATCAAGCTGGTGCCAATCGCCCCCAGCCGCGGCATTATCTACGATCGTAATGGCACGCCGCTGGCGCTTAACCGCACCATTTACCAGCTTGAGCTGATGCCAGAAAAGGTCGACGATCTGAAAGCGACGCTGCAGGCGCTGCGCCCGGTGGTCGATCTGACCGATGACGACATCACCAACTTTGAAAAAGAGCGCAAACGCTCGCGCCGCTTCGTCTCCATTCCGGTAAAAACCGCGCTGAGCGAAGTTCAGGTCGCCCGCTTTGCGGTCAACCAGTTCCGCTTTCCCGGCGTGGAAGTCAAAGGCTATCAGCGCCGCTATTATCCTTACGGTTCCGCCCTCACCCACGTGATCGGCTATGTGTCGAAGATCAACGACCGCGACGTCGAACGGCTGAACAAAGACGGTAAAATGCCGAACTACGCCGCCACTCACGATATTGGCAAACTGGGCATTGAGCGCTATTACGAAGATACGCTGCACGGCAAAACCGGCTATGAAGAGGTTGAAGTCAACAACCGCGGTCGGGTGATCCGCCAGTTGCACGAACAGCCGCCGTCCGCCGGGCAAGACATCTACCTGACGCTCGATCTCAACCTGCAACGTTATATCGAGCAGTTGCTGGTCGGTAGCCGTGCCGCGGTGGTAGTGAGCGATCCGCGTACCGGCGGCATCCTGGCGCTGGTGTCCAATCCCAGCTATGACCCGAACCTGTTCGTTGACGGCATCTCCAGCAAAGAGTATCAAGGGTTGTTGAACGACCCGAATCGCCCGTTGATCAACCGCGCGACGCAGGGCGTCTATCCGCCGGCATCAACGGTGAAACCCTACATTGCCGTTTCTGCCCTCAGCGCCGGCGTGATCACCAAAAACACCGTGGTGTTCGACCCGGGCTGGTGGCAGTTGCCTGGCTCGGAAAAACGTTTCCGCGACTGGAAAAAATGGGGTCACGGTCGCCTGAACGTGACCAAAGCGCTGGAAGAATCCGCCGATACCTATTTCTATCAGGTAGCGTATGACATGGGCATCGACCGGCTGTCGAGCTGGCTGGGCAAGTTCGGCTACGGCGACTATACCGGCATCGATCTCTCCGAGGAGCGCTCCGGCCTGATGCCAACGCGCGAATGGAAGCTCAAACGCTACAAGAAACCCTGGTACCAGGGAGATACCATCCCGGTCGGTATCGGCCAGGGGTATTGGACCGCCACGCCGATCCAGATGGCCAAGGCGCTGAACACCTTGATTAACGACGGCAACGTCAAAACGCCGCATCTGTTGGAAAGCACCAAAATCAACGGCACCCGGGTGCCGTTCCGCCAGCAGGAAAGCCTGCAGATCGGCGATATTCACTCTGGCTACTGGGAAATTGCCAAAGACGGCATGTACGGCGTTGCCAACCGTCCCAACGGTACTGCACGCAAGTATTTTGACAAGACACCGTACAAAGCCGCGGCGAAATCGGGTACCGCTCAGGTATTCGGCTATGAAACTTATAACGCCCACAAACTCGCAGAGCATCTGCGTGACCACAAATTGATGACCGCCTTTGCACCGTACGAAAACCCAACGGTTGCGGTGGCCATCATTCTGGAAAACGGCGGCGCCGGCCCGGCGGTCGGCACCATTACCCGCCAGATCCTGGATCATATTTTGCTGGGCGACGACAATACGCAATTACCGGACGCGCCACCGGCACCGCCCGGTTCAGAAGGTGATTAACAGACCATGACCGAAAGCCAACAAAAGGGCTCGATCTGGACCAAAATCCACATTGACCCCACCTTCCTGCTCTTCATTCTGGCCCTGCTGGTATACAGCGCCTTCGTCATGTGGAGCGCCAGCGGCCAGGATATCGGCATGATGGAGCGCAAGATCGGCCAAATCGTCATGGGCCTGATCGTGATGGGCGTGATGGCGCAGATCCCGCCGCGGGTATATGAAAGCTGGGCGCCGTACCTGTATATCTTCTGCGTTATCCTGCTGATCCTGGTGGATGCCTTCGGCCAAATCAGTAAAGGCGCGCAGCGCTGGCTGGATCTCGGCTTCGTGCGCTTTCAGCCGTCGGAAATAGCCAAAATCGCCGTGCCGCTGATGGTGGCTCGCTTTATGAACCGTGACGTCTGCCCGCCGTCGTTGAAAAACACCGGCATTGCGCTGGTGCTCATTTTCCTGCCGACGCTGCTGGTCGCCGCGCAACCGGACCTTGGCACCTCGATTCTGATTGCCGCATCCGGGTTGTTCGTGCTGTTCCTGTCCGGCATGAGCTGGAAGCTGATCGCCGTCGCTGCGGTGCTGCTGGCCGCATTCATTCCGGTGCTGTGGTTCTTCCTGATGCATGACTATCAGCGCGACCGCGTGATGATGCTGCTCGATCCGGAAAGCGACCCGCTGGGCGCCGGCTATCATATTATCCAATCGAAAATCGCCATTGGTTCCGGCGGCCTGTCGGGCAAAGGCTGGCTGCACGGCACCCAGTCGCAGCTGGAGTTTTTGCCGGAACGCCACACCGACTTCATTTTTGCCGTGTTGGCAGAAGAACTGGGGCTGATCGGCGTACTGGTGCTGCTGGCGCTGTACCTGCTGGTGATCATTCGCGGGCTGATGATCGCCGCCAAGGCGCAAACCACCTTTGGCCGCGTGATGGTCGGCGGATTAATGCTGATTCTGTTCGTTTATGTGTTTGTTAACATTGGTATGGTCAGTGGCATTTTGCCGGTAGTTGGCGTACCTTTGCCTCTGGTCAGTTACGGTGGATCGGCGCTGATCGTGCTCATGGCGGGCTTCGGCATCGTGATGTCGATCCACACGCATCGGAAAATGCTGTCTAAGAGTTTATAAGAGGTGAGTAATGCGTAAGGAATGGCTTTGGATCGGCGCAGTTGCGGTATTGCTTTCCGCCTGCACCACCACAACGACAGAACAGCAGGCGCCACCGCAGCAGCCGTATAACGGACCGGTGGTGGAAATCGGCGGCGTGGAGCCTCACTATGAACCCTATAACCCTGGCACCTCGCAGGACTATAAGGTTAATGGCGACACCTATCGCATCGTCAAGGATCCGCAAAACTTCTCGCAAACCGGGCTGGCCAGTTGGTATGGCGAGGAGCTCAGTGGCAATACCACTGCCATTGGCGAGCCGTTTGATCCAAACGCACTGAGCGCCGCGCACCCTACTCTGCCAATTCCAAGCTACGTGCGGGTGACCAACCTGGCCAACGGCCGCCAACTGGTGGTGCGCGTCAATGACCGCGGCCCGTATACCAAGGGGCGTATTATCGATCTGTCCAAAGCGGCGGCCGATCGTTTGAACCTGTCGAACAATACCAAGGTGAAGGTTGATTTTATCAACGTCGCCCCGGACGGTACGCTGAGCGGACCAGGCACCATCGGCACCACCGTCGCCAAGCAGAGCTATGCGCTGCCGGCGCGCCCGGATCTGAGCAGTGGCGCCATGGGTACGCCCATTCAGCAGGATCCGCCGGCCATGAACGCCAACGACGTCCGTCCGATTGACAATGCCAGCCTGAACAACGGCGAAACGCCAGCGACCGGCAACAGCCGTAGTGGTTTCCTCGGCGCGCCAAGCGCCGTACCGGCCGGCGTGCTGGAAAGCGACGAACCGGTGAACGCGGTAGCGCCTGTCGCTGCCGGCGTGGCGGCAACTGCTGCGACGACCAGCACAGCCTCTGCCAGTTCTGCATCCGGGTTTGTGGTGCAGGTCGGCGCGTTGAGCAATGCCGCACGTGCGCAGCAATGGCAGCAACAGCTCAGCCAGCAGTTCAGCGTGCCAGGCACCGTCAGCAACAGTGGTAACGTGTATCGTGTGCAGCTTGGCCCGTTCAGCGATCGTCAGCAGGCGCTGCAGCTGCAGCAACGCTTGGCAACCGAGGCACAACAACAATCATTTGTCACTGCGGCACCGTGATCAGATACCCGGCTGGCAAGAATTTGCGGAAACATTTTCTTTCAGCAAAAAAGTGTAAAGCATTGTTAGTCGGATGAATGACTAATGCTTGCCGGGATCCCATCTGTTATAGTGTGGCTCGTTTTTTCATTTACTTTCTCACGGATGTTGTAGTCCAGATCATGAAACATGTAACTTCTTTTCGCATAATCAAGAGCCTAGCGCTCGGTACCGTTATCGCGATGAGCGCAGCCAACAGCGCGCATGCCGATGATGTTAATATCAAAACCATGATCCCGGGTGTCCCGCAAATCGATGCGGAATCGTACATCCTGATTGATTACAACTCCGGCAAAGTTCTGGCGGAATCCAATGCGGATGCGCGTCGCGATCCCGCCAGCCTGACCAAAATGATGACCAGTTATGTCATCGGCCAGGCGCTCAAATCCGGCAAAATCGGCCAGGAAGATCTGGTGACCGTCGGTCAAGATGCATGGGCTACCGGCAACCCGGTGTTCAAGGGCTCTTCGCTGATGTTCCTGAAGCCTGGCGATCGCGTGCCGGTTTCCAAACTGACGCGCGGCATCAACCTGCAATCCGGTAACGACGCCTGCGTGGCGATGGCCGATTACGTTGCCGGCAGCCAGGACGCGTTCGTCAATCTGATGAACACCTACGTCAAGCAATTGGGCCTGCAGAACACCCACTTCCAGACCGTGCACGGCCTGGATGCGCAGGGTCAATTCAGCTCGGCGCGCGATATGGCGCTGATCGGCCAGGCGCTGATCCGCGATGTGCCGGACGAATACGCCATCTATAAAGAAAAAGAGTTCACCTTCAACAATATCCGTCAGGTGAACCGTAACGGCCTGCTGTGGGATACCAGCCTGAACGTTGACGGCATCAAGACCGGCCACACCTCTGCCGCAGGTTACAACCTGGTGGCATCGGCGACCGAAGGCCAGATGCGTCTGATTTCGGCGGTGCTGGGTGGTCGTACCTATAAGGGTCGCGAAACCGAAAGCAAGAAACTGCTGACCTGGGGCTTCCGTTTCTTTGAAACCGTTGCGCCACTGAAAGCCGGCAAGGAATTCGCCTCTGAACCAGTATGGTTCGGTGACGCCGATCGCGTCGAACTGGGCGTCGACAAAGACGTTTACCTGACCATTCCACGCGGCCGGATGAAAGATCTGAAAGCCAGCTACGTGCTCAACACGCCGGAAATTCACGCGCCGTTGGCGAAAAACCAGGTGGTTGGCAGCATCAACTTCCAACTGGACGGCAAGACCATCGATCAACGCCCGCTGGTGGTGTTGAACGAAGTGAAGGAAGGCGGCTTCGTCAGCCGCATCGTGGATTACATCAAATTGATGTTCCATCACTGGTTCGGCTAACGCTTGAAATCGGCGAAAACGCCCCCATATAGCAATTAACACTAACTCTCGCTCCGGCGGGAGTTATAATTTATACAGCCCGCAGATTTGAAGCAGCGTACACTGATGTCGGTTCCCTGGTTTGCCAGTCAACCCGAAACGCCGTACACGCCATGCCGCAACGCCAAATATCGGGTTTAAAAGATGTCACTCTGGAGCGCACATGCAAAAAACTAAACTGAACGAACTGCTCGAATTCCCCTGTTCCTTTACCTACAAGGTGATGGGCCTGGCGCAACCCGAGCTGGTAGACCAGGTGGTTGAAGTGGTGCAGCGCCATGCGCCGGGGGATTATACCCCGCAGGTCAAGCCGAGCAGCAAAGGTAACTACCACTCCGTTTCCATCACCATTACCGCCAGTCATATCGACCAGGTGGAAACCTTATACGAAGAGTTGGGCAATATTGAAATTGTCCGCATGGTGCTGTAATCCCAGCATAAAACACTGCTTAGCAACCCGGGCTAGACCATCCTCTGCCCGGGTTGCGCATTTTTGCTCAGCGAAACGCTGGTCGCGAGCCAGAGCGCCCGGTATAATCGCTTTACCACCTCTGTAACCTGACGATGATTCATTTGCAACACAATAAGATCATTTTGCGTCAGCTGGGGTTACAGCCTTATGCGCCTGTATCCCAAGCCATGCACAACTTCACCGATCGCCGTAGCGAAACCACGCCCGACGAACTGTGGCTGGTGCAGCATCAGCCGGTATTCACCCAAGGGCAGGCCGGCAAGGCCGAGCACCTGCTGATGCCCGGCGATATTCCGGTGATCCAGAGCGATCGCGGCGGTCAGGTCACCTATCATGGGCCAGGCCAGCAAGTGCTGTACGTAATGATCGATCTTAAACGCAACAAGGTTGGCGTCCGCCAACTGGTCACCGCCATAGAAGATACCGTGATTAATACCCTCAGCCACTTTCGCATTGATTCACGTGCGCGCCCCGACGCGCCCGGCGTCTATGTGGGGGAACAGAAAATCTGTTCTCTGGGACTGCGTATTCGCAAGGGCAGCTCCTTCCACGGCCTGGCCCTTAACGTGTCGATGGATCTCGGCCCGTTTCAACGTATCAATCCCTGCGGCTACGCTGGCATGCAGATGACCCAGGTCAGCGCCCTGGCGCCCGGCGTTGGCATAGAAGACGTACATCCAATCCTGGTTCAGGAATTTGTTCATTTACTCGGCTACCAGACGGTCGAGTCTCGTAACTGGAACCTGCACGACTATGAGTAAACCAATTCAGATGGAACGCGGCGTAAAATACCGCGATGCAGACAAAATGGCGTTGATCCCGGTAAAAACGGTGGTCACCGAACGGCAGGAGCTGTTACGTAAACCCGAGTGGATGAAGATCAAGCTGCCTGCCGATTCAACGCGTATCCAGGGCATCAAGGCCGCCATGCGCAAGAACGGCCTGCATTCAGTCTGTGAAGAAGCCTCATGCCCCAATCTGTCCGAGTGCTTCAACCACGGCACCGCCACCTTTATGATCCTCGGTGCCATCTGCACCCGTCGCTGCCCGTTCTGCGATGTGGCGCATGGCCGTCCAGTGGCCCCCGACGTCAACGAGCCGGAAAAACTGGCGCAAACCATCGCCGATATGGGGCTGCGCTACGTGGTAATCACTTCGGTTGACCGCGATGACCTGCGCGACGGCGGTGCCCAGCACTTTGCCGATTGCATCGCCGCCATTCGCGCCAAAAGCCCGAACATCAAGATTGAAACGCTGGTGCCGGACTTCCGCGGCCGAATGGATCGCGCGCTGGATATCCTGACCGCGACGCCGCCGGATGTGTTCAACCACAATCTGGAAAATGTGCCGCGCGTTTATCGCCAGGTGCGTCCCGGCGCCAACTACGAATGGTCATTGAAGCTGCTGGAGCGTTTCAAGGAAGCACATCCGGATATTCCAACCAAATCCGGCCTGATGGTCGGCCTGGGTGAAACCAATGCCGAAATCGTTGAAGTGATGCGCGACCTGCGCCGCCACGGGGTGACCATGCTGACGCTGGGCCAGTATCTGCAGCCAAGCCGTCACCACCTGCCGGTACAACGTTACGTCAGCCCGGCCGAGTTTGACGAAATGAAAGAAGAAGCGCTGGCGATGGGCTTCACGCACGCAGCCTGCGGCCCGTTTGTGCGTTCTTCCTATCATGCCGATCTGCAAGCTAAAGGCATGGAAGTAAAATAAGCACGGGGTAATAGCGTAATTTTTTGTTACGCTTTGACCTGCAAAAAATACAAAACGGATGTCTTGCGGCATCCGTTTTTGTTATTTCGTCGACCTGCGCTTAGCGATCTTTCTTTTCGACGTTTTGCGCCGTGGTCTGTTGTTCGGCGTTATTCTGAGCCGGCGGCGTATCATCGCCAACCGCTTTTTTAAAGCCTTTCAGCGCTGCGCCAAGATCCGCGCCCAGGGTGCGTAACTTGCTGGTGCCGAACAGCAGTACGATCAACACGGCAATCACCAGCAGTTTGGTAATACTGATACCTTCCATATATCCCTTCTCTATTCATGTTTGCTGCGGAGGCAGCGAAGAAACAAACCTTGCCTGTGGATATTTACCTACTTTTGATCGGCTAAAACAACTGCAACCTGTAACAGAGTTCGATCGTCATGGTCGCGTTCCGACCGCTGACGGGACTACAAAATCCGCCACACAAGGTGTAAGATTTCTTCCCTTGGAGATGGCATTCCTCCATAACCGCCCTTACCGGCTGATGATGCCTACGTTACCTCAGAGAGGTGGGTAGCGTCGCGCCGGTACTTGTCATATCACAAAGCACAACGGCGTAGCTGGCATTGATTCTCCACGCTGTTATGCGGGATCGGTGAACTACCCCATCTGCAACATGAATATGTGAGCACCGCCTATCTGAGATGGTCAATTTTAATCAAGGGATTTTCCGATCATGATGAGTTCTTTACTGGCTGTTTTTATTGGTGGCGGGTTGGGCAGCGTACTGCGCTGGCTAGTCGGAATGAAACTGAACCCACTGCATGCGCATATTCCGCTTGGCACGCTGGCGGTCAATCTGCTGGGCGGATTTATCATCGGCTTGGCGATGGCGCTGTTTAGCCGCGCGGGCTCCATTGACGCCACCTGGCGTTTATTGATCACCACCGGCTTTTGCGGCGGTCTGACGACCTTTTCAACCTTTTCGCTGGAAGTCGTTTACCTGATTCAGGACGGGCGCATGCTCTGGGCGCTGACTAATGCCCTGATTAACCTGGCTGGTTCACTGGCAATGACCTTACTGGCGTTCATGTTGGTCAACTGGATCAGCGGCCAGTAACCTCAGCTTAATGTTTTCTTAATCCTGCGTACGGATAATCTTATCCCGTGTGATCAACTGGATGAGATTCCCTATGCCGAGCTTGCCGAAAAACCTGTCTGAAATGGCGGTGACCGTATTTTGCCTGGCGATCGTGGTGACGTTTATCAACGTTTACCTGTTCGCCTAGCGTTATTAACGCGGGTATAAAAAACTCCACAAAAAACCGATCTTGCCTTACAATTGAGAATGAACGTTCACACCCAAACGTCAGCGATTTGCTGGCACAGGATCGGACTATGCCAACCCCAACGGCAAGCAGACAGGCCAAAGCCGAACTGCGACGCAACCAAATCGTCGATGCCGCGAAAATCTGCTTCCGGCAACGTGGCTTTCACGCAGCCAGCATGGCGGAAATCGCCCAGCGTTCTGCGCTGAGCGTTGGCCAGATCTATCGCTACTTCGCCAATAAAGACGCCATCATTGAAGAAATCGTCAACCGTATCATCAATGAGAAAATGCGGCGGCTGGAAGACATCAGCGACCACATCAATCTGATCGCCGCTACCCTCGCCGCCCGTACGCTGTATCAAACGCCCGGCCAAAGCGAGATCGATCACCTGCTGATGCTGGAAGTCACCGCCGAAGCCACGCGCAATCCGCTAGTAGCCAAGATACTCAGCGATGCCGAAGCGCGTCTGTTCCACCATGTCTGCCGCAACCTGAAAACGCTCTATCCGCAATTTAGCGATGCGGAAATCGCTGCGCGGGTGGAGTTCATCGCAGTGCTGAGCGAAGGCACCGGCTACCGCCTGTTGACCACGCAAAAAGCCGACATCACCCTGCTGGAAGGTTTGTATCAGCAGGCTATCTCACATCTTTTCCACCAGCTAGAAACGCCTAATGACTAAACAACAACATCGCCAGCGCCTGGTTTATGCACTGGTGCTCGGCCTTTTGGCAGCGCTTGGCCCGCTGTGTACCGATTTGTATCTGCCCGCCCTGCCGGAGCTGGCCGGGGAACTGAACACCACCACCGCCACTGCGCAGCTGAGCCTGACCGCCGGCCTGCTCGGCCTGGGCCTCGGTCAACTGATATTCGGTCCTTATAGCGACAAGTTGGGGCGAATGCGCCCATTGCTGTTGTCACTACTGTTGCTACTGGCGGCCTCGCTGTGGTGCGCACTGGCCCCCAGTATCGATCAGTTACTGATCGCCCGTTTATTGCAGGGGCTGGCCGGCGCCGGCGGCGCGGTGATCTCTCGCGCCATCGCCCGCGACCTGTATTCCGGCCATGAATTGACGCGTTTTTTTGCGCTGTTGATGCTAGTGAACGGACTGGCGCCGATCGTCGCTCCGGTGTTGGGCGGCGTGCTGCTGAAGTTTATGGATTGGCGTGGCATTTTTGGCGCGCTGGCGCTGATCGCCTTGCTGCTGTTTGCCCTTTCGTTACTGAAACTGCATGAATCATTGCCCGCAGAGCGTCGCAGTCAGGGCGGCATTTTGACCATGCTGATGTCGCTGGGCGGCCTGCTGCGCCAACGCCAGTTTATTGGCCTGTGCCTGACGCAGGGCTTTGTGATGGCCGGCATGTTCGCTTATATCGGCGCCTCGCCGTTCGTGCTACAAGAAATTTACGGACTCAGCCCGCAAATGTTTAGCCTGTGCTTTGCGATTAACGGTATTGGTCTGGTGATTTCCGCCCAGACGGCGGCACGCCTGAGTCATCGCTTCGGCGAACTGCGGGTGCTGAAAGCCGGGCTGAGCCTGGCGGCCATCTCGTCGCTGTTACTGCTGCTGGCCGGCTGGTTGCATGCGCCGCTGATACTGCTGCTGGTGCCGCTGTTCCTGTCAGTAGCGGTGGTTGGCACCGTTGGCCCCACCGCCTCATCGCTGGCGATGCAAAGCCAGGGCGATCGGGCCGGCAGCGCATCGGCGTTGATTGGCGTATGCATGTTCGCGCTCGGGGCGTGCAGCGTGCCAATCACCGGCTTGGGCGGCACCTCGAGCACCTCAATGGCGCTGACCATCGTCGGCTGTTATGCTATCGCCATCACGCTGTTCACCACGCTGGTGCGTAAACCGCAGACGGCATAAACGGGCAATAAAAAACCCGCTCGATGAGCGGGTTTTAAGAATATTAGCGATTATAGCTTAGATAGCGATAACGTTAGCAGCAGATGGCCCTTTGGCACCGTTCGTGATTTCAAATTCTACACGCTGGCCTTCAGCAAGAGTTTTGAAACCATTGCTAGCGATGGCAGAAAAGTGAACGAAAACGTCCTTGCTACCATCTTCCGGGGTAATGAAGCCGAAACCTTTGGATTCATTAAACCACTTAACGCTACCTTTAATCTTAGACATCAAACTTACCTTTAACGTGAATGTAAGACACAAAACGTGTGTCCATTACAGTACAGCAACTGGGCGAGATTTTGTCCACCACCGAGATCACATAAAACCAATAAAAAATGAAATAATCGCCTGACCAGCCGCGCCCACTTCAGCATACCGCCAACGTGTCGCCGCCAATCATGCCGAACAAGGGGTTGTGCCCCCCAGACGTCCCGCTTACAGCGCCTCCGCTAGCGTTGCCCGGCTGTCACTGCGCCACATTCCGCGCTATCATAAGCACTGTATTGTACAAACTGATGAGAATGACCATGAACGGCAAGATAACGACTTTTTTTGAAGACAAAGGCTTCGGCTTTATTACCGATGAGAACGGAGAAAATCGTTATTTTCACGTGATTAAAGTGCAAAACCCGGAGCTGATAAAGAAAAATGCCGCGGTGACCTTTGAACCGACCAACAATGCCAAGGGGCCTTCTGCCTTTGCGGTTAAAGTTCTGGCGCCAAGCAAATACATCATTATTGCCAATGAACGCATCAAGATCAGCAGCATCAAGTCGTTCCATACCTTCACCAAAGAGGTGCCGGTAAAAGCCGAGGTGGACAAAGAAAATACCGTGCTGTCAGTCGGCCTGTTGATGAATCGCATCCGCCCGCAGGCAGCGGCCGAGCCGCAAGCCATGCAAAGTCTGCGCATGCTGTCGATCGTCACCTTTCAAAACGTCACCCACACCTTCTCTGAACACGAGATTGATATGGATGAAACCTTGAGCGCGTTGAAGGCGCTGTAACGCCGGCAACAAATCCCTAAGGCAATTTCAAAGCACCTGTGTTAGCGTGGACTTTCACCTCACACAGGGAGCTGCCATGTCTGAGTCCCGCGACGTTAAAGGCATCATTCATCGCACCATGCGAATCGCCTGCCCGAAATGTGCCTATGTCACCAATCAACAGTGCTCGCGCCTGCAGCAAAGCGTGATGCTGATTTGCCCAAACTGCGGCGTTAAATTCAAACCACAGCAGGGCTGAGCCCCTATTTGAACAGGATGTGATCGACGCTGTTGCCACTGAGCACGTTAAACGGTTCGACCCTGTTACGCCCCAGCGATTTGGCGCGATACAGCGCGATATCCGCCATGTTCATCAACTGCTCCAGCGACTTGTCTTCGTTCATCGCCAGGCTGGCGACGCCGACGCTAATGGTCAGTTTCAACGGCGCGCGATCGCCCGTGTCGATTTGCGCTTTTTCCACCTGACGCCGCAAATACTCCCCCATGGCCACCGCCTGTGCCGCCAGGGCACGCGGCATCACGATGGCAAACTCCTCACCGCCCAGACGGCCGAGCAGTTGATCGGGGCGCAATTCGCGCCGCAGCAGATGAATAAAATTCGCCAACACCCGATCGCCAATCACGTGGCCATAGCTATCGTTAATCAGTTTGAAATGGTCGACGTCAATCAACAGTAACGACACTGCCTCTTTGCAGCGCTGTTTCTGCTCCAGCAGTTCGCGGGTTTTGCGCATCAGCGCGCTGCGCGTCAAGGTGCCGGTGAGAAAATCATGGCTGGCGCTGTGTTCCAGCCGCCGCATCAGCTTGCGGTTAACGGCTATCGAACTCGACACAATCAACGGCCCCATCACCAGCATGGCAATACCCAAGCGGGCGGACATCAGCGTATCCAGCAGCGCGCCGCGGGTGCTCGGGGTTTCATACAGCATTACATTGGCCGAAATACTGCTGATTTCGATAATGCCGGTCAATAGCGTCAACAGCGTAACGGTAAACAATTGATAACTGACTGCGCACCACAGCAGCGCCGGGATCGGGAAGGCAATCGCTCCCGGCCCACCGATGTACACGCTAAACAGCAACGACGCGATCAGCGCCAGTAACGGCAGGCTGGCGCTCAACCGCCAGTTGAATCGCATCCGCAGCAGTGGCTTCAGGCGCGGGGCAGCCAGCAGCACCGGCAGAATCAGCAAGGTGGTGGAAAACTGTTCGCTAAACCAGGCCAGCCAGGCGGTAATCACCGTATTGTTATACAGGCTGTCATTGCGCAGCACCGACAGCGTCGACGCCACCGCCGCGCCGGATAAACTGGCAGCGAACATATACAGAATGGCCTGCGGCTTGCCCATCCGCCGTTGCGACTGGGGCAGTAACAGCATCACGCCGTAACCGGTGGCGATCAACGCCATATTGCAGGCATTCAGCCATAGCGCCAGCGGCGCGCCTTCACCGGTGGTCAGATCGGCGCTGACCATGCCAAGGTAGGTGGCCAGCCAGCCCATCGGCGTGGCATACGCCGGCTTGCGCAATAACAGTCCCAGTAAAATGGCGTTGACCGGCCAGAATAATGACAGCGAGCCGATCGGACGAGAAAATATCCCTACCAGCGATAGCAGAAATGTCAGTAAGAAAAGGTTAATAAGCTGAAGTGCAACCGGTAGGCCATATTTAGAAATTATCCTGGCGTTCATGGTGTTGACCACGCGCGCATAATAACCAGAATAGTTGTGTGCATATTCTATGACCCAGCAAAATAGGGAAGATAAATAAGCCGCAAATCAGGCTGTCTGCCGCGTTAATTTTATTTAACAAGAACATTCTAACGCATTATTCGGGCAAATCGCTTAATGGTCGGCTCTATCAGCATCGCCGCAGCTTTCTCGGTGAGCGGCTAGACGTCAACAGCATAGCGCAAGCCGTAGTCTTTCGGAACAAACAGTAAGCCACATTATTCTTAGGGCTATTTACCGAGATGCTGCTGTTTTCGCGCGGGATTATGTGACGTGCTGGCAAATGCCAACAAAAAACCCGGTCTAGGAACCGGGAGTATTTGTACCAGTATGCAGTGTTAGCCTAAGCGGGCTAATAACGCGCATACGGTACCGCCAAAATGTGCAGAAAAAATGAACAGGGGCAGCGACGGCACACATTTAACGCTTCGCCCGGGCGAAGTCGATAAACGCGCGCAACGGGCGCGGCATCTGCCGGTTAGCTGGGTAATAAAGATAAAAACCGGGAAACGGCGGCGTCCAGTCATCCAGCAACGGCAGCAGCCGCCGCTCCGCCAACCCAGCGGCTATTTGATGCTCAAACAGATAGGCGATGCCCATGCCGTCGATGGCGGCCTGCACCAATATCTCCGGCTCGTTAACTACCAACGGCCCCTCGACGGCAATGTCCAGCTTCTCCGCGCCGCGCTCAAACTCCCAGCGGTACAGATTGCCATTGGTCGGCCAGCGATAGTTGAGACAGCGATGCTGCAACAGATCGCGTGGCGTTTGCGGCTCGCCATAGCGCGACAGATAATTTGGCGCGGCAACCACGCGCATCCGCAGTTCCCCGCCAAGCTTGATCGCCACCATATCCTTGTCGAGTTTTTCGTGCAGCCGCACCCCGGCATCAAAACCGCCAGCGACAATATCCACCAGCTTATCTTCGACGTTCAGATCGAGGGTAATATCCGGGTACTGCGCGTTAAAAGCGCTGATGCGCGGCGCAAGAAAATGCATCGCAGCCACCCGCGTGATATTGAGCCGCAGCAATCCGGCCGGCTGCTGACGCTGGTCAATCACCTGTGCGACGGCAGCGTCCAGGTTCGCCATTAGCGGGCGTAACCTTTCCCACAGCTGCGCGCCGGCTTCGGTCGGCGCCACGCTGCGGGTGGTACGGTTTAACAGCCGCACGCCGAGGCGGGTTTCCAGATTGCGCAGCGTCTGGCTAAGCGCCGACGCCGACATGCCAAGGTGAGCGGCCGCGCGAGCAAAGCTCCCGTGTTCGGCAATCGCCACGAAGGCGCGTAGTTCTGCAAAGTCACCGCCTCTCATTATGCCTCTCTGACTTAATAATACATGCGCATTATAGTGTATTCCGTCGATAGCGCTGGGCAACTATCTTAAAAATACCAACACCACAGGAGAATGCCCATGGCTACCACCACGCTGGATACCTATCGTTTACTCGGCCGCTCCGGCCTGCGCGTTTCGCCGTTAGCGCTCGGCACCATGACCTTTGGCGCCGATTGGGGCTGGGGGGCCGAGAAAGAGCAATCACGCCATATATTTGACGCTTATGTCGATCGCGGCGGCAATTTCATTGATACCGCCAACCGTTATACCGAAGGCAGCGCGGAGCAGTTTATCGGCGAATTCGCCGTCGGCCGCCGCGACAGTCTGGTGATCGCCAGCAAATACACTTTGCCCACTTATCCTGGCGATGCCAACTCCGGCGGCAACCACCGGAAAAGCATGGTGCATTCGGTAGAGAACAGCCTGAAACGGCTAAAAACCGATTACCTCGATCTGTTGTACCTGCACGCCTGGGATGACACCACGCCGGTAGATGAAATCATGCGCGCAATGGACGATCTGGTGCGTGCCGGCAAGGTGCTTTACCTGGCGATTTCCGATATCCCTGCCTGGCAGGCGGCACGCATGCAAACGCTGGCCGATTGGCGCGGCTGGTCGCCGCTGATCGCCTTGCAGATTGAATACAACCTGACCGAGCGTACCGTTGAACGTGAGCTGATCCCGATGGCACAGGCCCTGGGTATGGGCGTCATCCCCTGGTCGCCACTGGCCAGCGGCGTGTTGAGTGGCAAATATTCGCGCCAGGATCTACGCCCCACTGGCGATGAGAGCGGTACCCGACGTGACGTCGCGCGCAGCAAGGGCTCGCTGAGTGAACGTAACCTCACCATCGCCGAAACGGTGCAAATCATTGCGCAGCAGGCCGGTTACAGCCCGGCGCAGGTTGCGCTGGCCTGGACGTTGCAAAACCCGGCGGTCACCGCGCCGATCGTCGGCGCTCGTACGCTGGCGCAGCTAGAGGATAACCTGGCCGCGCTGGAAGTCTGCCTGGAAGCGGAGCAATGGCAACGGCTGGCTGAGGTCAGCGCCATCGAACTCGGTTTCCCGCATGACTTTTTGGCCCTGCCTACCACCCGCAACATCATGTCCGGCGAGATAAATATCGCCGCACGTCAATAAAAAAAATCCCGCACCAGGCGGGATAAACTCAATAGGGATGGGATATACACTACAGGAAAGGAATAACACACAACTTCATCGGGTGAGTTAACACTAGCAATTCCAGTGTATAGATTTGTCATGGCTCGGTAAGTTTGCTGAGGCAGATGTAACGCCGAATGGAAAAAACAGTCTCCGCCATGCCGGCGCTGGTGGCTTATTATGTCCGGCACGCTAACTGTCACCGCGCCAATAAAAAAAATCCCGCACCAGGCGGGATAAACTCAATAGGGATGGGATATACACTACAGGAAAGGAATAACACACAACATCATCGGGTGAGTTAACACTAGCAATTCCAGTGTATAGATTTGTCATGGCTCGGTAAGTTTGCTGTGACAGATGTAACGCCGAATGGAAAAATAAACCTTGGCCATGCTGGCGTTAGCTGCTGACGTCAGCGGCCAGGGCTTGAGCGCATTATTCCATTCGTCCGTTATGCATGCAGCGAGGCCATATCAATGACAAAGCGATATTTCACGTCGCTTTTCAGCATCCGCTCATAAGCCTGGTTTATATCCTGTATCGCTATCATCTCAACGTCGCAGGTAATGCCATGCTGCCCACAAAAATCCAGCATCTCCTGCGTTTCGGCAATACCGCCGATGCACGAGCCAGCCACCGAACGACGCCCTAAAATCAGCGGAACGGTGTTCAGCATCGGATCGATATCACCCAGAAAACCGACAAACACCAGCGTACCGTCAAGCGTCAGAGTCGACATATACGGATTGATATCATGGACGTACGGCACGGTATCAATAATCAGATCAAACGTCCCTGCCACTTCGGCCATTTGCGCGTCACTGCTGGACAGGATCACATGATGCGCCCCCAGCCGGCGAGCGTCCTCCTCTTTCGACGCCGAACGGGTGAACAGCGTAACATCGGCACCCAGAGCATTTGCCAGCTTCAGCGCCATATGGCCCAGCCCTCCCAGGCCAATCACCGCCACTTTGCTGCCTTTGCCGATATGCCAACGGCGCAACGGCGACCAGGTGGTGATGCCAGCACACAACAGCGGAGCCGCCGATGAGGGATCCATACCTGCGGGAATTTTCAGCACAAAATCTTGCGTCGTCACCATGGTTTGCGAATAACCGCCATAGGTCGGCAAGCTGTCGTGAGGATCGATGCCGTTATAGGTCTGGATGTTCCCTTGCTCGCAGTACTGCTCCAGTCCCTGCTGACATGGTTGGCATTGGCGACACGAGTCCACCATGCACCCCACGCCGACAATATCGCCGAGTTTAACGCCGGTCACCTGGTCACCTACCGCCGTCACGCGGCCAATCACCTCATGACCCGGCACCAGCGGATAAAGGCTGATTCCCCAGTCGTTGCGTGCCTGATGTAAATCCGAATGGCACACACCGCAATAAAGAACCTCGAACACCACGTCGTCCGGGCGTGGATCGCGGCGTGTAAATTCAAACGGCGCCAGCGGCACCTGCGCTGACTTAGCTGCATAACCAAGTACTTTCATCATCTAGACTCCTGTTCGGCGGGATAGCTAACAATGAGCAACGGCGGTTCTGTGGCTTACTGCTGATACTGTTCGTCGCTGACTTTTTCCATCCACTCAACCGGGCTGCCGTTGAGTGATTCGGCAATCGCGATATGCGTCATTGCCGTGGTGGCGGTTGCGCCATGCCAGTGTTTGACGCCCTGCGGGATCCAGACAATATCACCTTGATTGATTTCCTGCATTGCCTCACCCCACTGCTGGAGCCAACCACGCCCCTGGGTGACGATCAGCGTTTGACCCAGTGGGTGAGTGTGCCAGGCAGTACGCGCGCCCGGTTCGAAGGTGACGGTCGCCCCCCCCACCCGCGCCGGCTCGCTGCCCTGAAAAGGCGCATCGATACGCACCTGACCGCTGAAATAGGCTTCCGGTCCGGCTTGCGACGGTTGCGAACCACTGCGTTGAATTTTCATTTTTTCCTCCACATCGGCATACGCTGCCGGGGCTAACATAGACATCATTACCGCTGACGCTGCGAGTAATTTCATAATCGCTCCTCATTAAGGTTTAGCCGATTCGGTATCGAACTGCCGTAGATTCGGCATGCAACGGTTTTTACCGCCGACGGTAATGGCAAGAATAACAGCGACGGACTTTGCCGATTAGAGTGCAAAATAAGAATGCGCTTATGAGGTAAACTCATTAAATCTGCGGTTTCGTTGCTGCTGGAAACCCCCTCATTTTCGCGGCGGCGCAACCAGCCGTTGACACGATGACTCACTCAGGCAGAGAAATGTTAAAAGAGAATTTCAACGACTTGCTGTCGTTTCTTATGGTGGCAGAAGAACGCAGTTTTACCCGTGCCGCCGCCAGGCTCGGCGTATCACAGTCGGCCTTGAGCCATGCCATTCGCGGGCTGGAGGAGCGTCTTGATCTTCGCTTGCTGACCCGCACCACGCGCAGCGTTGCATTGACCGAGGCCGGTGAGCGCCTGGTCAACGCCATCGGCGCACACATCAGCGAAATTGAACATCAACTGGTGGCGCTGGGGGATATGCGCGCAACGCCGGCGGGAAATATTCGCCTCACCGCAGGTGAACATGCCATTCATTCGGTGCTATGGCCAGTGCTGAATCCCTTCTTACAACGTTACCCAGATATCCACGTGGAAGTGATCGCCGACAATTCGCTCACCGATATCGTCAGCGGCCGTTTTGACGCCGGCATTCGTTTGGGAGAACAGCTGGCAAAAGATATGGTCGCCATACCCATCGGCCCACAGCTGCGGTTTGTCGCAGTAGGATCGCCAGACTATTTCGCCAAGCATGGCCAGCCCGAGACACCGCAAGCGCTGCAACGTCATCGCTGCATTACTATGCGGTTACCGACGCAAGGCGGATTGTACGCCTGGGAATTTGAAAAAGACGGCCGTACCGTCAACGTGCGCGTTGACGGTCAATTGACCATCAACAGCCTACCACAGCGCATTGATGCCGCGCGCAGCGGTCTGGGGATTGCATTCGTTCCAGAAGACACGGTAGCGGCAGATATTGCCAACGGCCAGTTACTCAACGTGCTTGACGACTGGGGCGCGCCGTTTCCTGGCTATTACCTGTATTACCCAAGCCGTAGGCAGCACACCACCGCCTTTTCGCTGTTTGTCGATGCGTTACGCTACCCCCGACAGGTATAAGCTGCCGACGGCGGTCAATGTGCCACGCTGCCAGCTGCCGTGGTGCTGTTGCCGACCACCCGGTAATATGCTGCAAAACGCCAATAATCGATCAACGGCCTTCTAAGCCGCAGGTCACAGGTTCGAGCCCAGGGTGGCTGACGCACTGCCCGGAGTGGCCCATGATTGGCTTGCTATCAGGTTTTCCTTACCCAGTTATCAGGGATAACGCCTCGACACGACAAACGGCACGCATGGCTTATTATGTCGAATGTATTTACCTAAAGTGCGCATTTATTATTTATTCTGTGAATGATTAGCGGCGAAATATTGTCACACATACTGCATCTGGTATAATCACCAAGCTCAATCACCCGTAAATTAATATATAATTAATAGGTAAATATATGGATGGCTTGTGTAAGAAATTGTCTATTTTTGTTGTTGCATTAATAATTGTCGGCTGTGATCAATCCCCTCCTTCCTTTGCGGTTAATGCCAACAAGCTTATCGAAAAGAGAATCAGCGCAATCACTCATCACAACACTTTCTGTTCATTATCTTCTGATAAAAACTCATGGATTTCAATCTGTAAGGTCGATCATCCTAACTCATCGCCGATCTTTTCAGTGCAGGAAATTGAAGGTGTAATGCAAGCTTCAGATAATCTTTCATTCACTATTCGCCCACAAAATAAAGATGCGCAGTTTTTTTATCAGCATAAAGAGTTTGCAAAAAGATGACTCGCGCTAGTGATACACATAAAAAATCACCTGGTGCCCCATCGACGTTTAAATCCCGCTGATAAGGTTATTTTGTAAATCAAATGTTATTAAACTGTCAGTTATCGTAATGCGTTGTAAAGGAATAAAGCGTAATCCTCGTTCACCAAGCCATTTTTCCGTTCATCAACGCTAACATCATTAACGTTCCACCAGCATCCCCCGTGACCTATCGCTTATCACCAGGTAAAATGCTGAGTAGCCTTGCTTTTTGCCAGGCCTAACCAACACTCACAGCGCCGTCAGGATCTGCTGCTTAACGCTGATGTCGGCATTGTGGCGTTTGCATAATTTAAGCTTGCGTCATGTATGGCTCAAGCTTTGCCGGCAAGCTGTGCTATTGAAAAACAGGGAACTAAAAGTGAACAATAAGGCCGGGAAAGTCGTATTTGCCGATCAACTTCGCGTTTTGGCATTTATTTCTGTGGTGATAACGCATTGGGTTGGCAGATTTTGGGAGGCGCAACCCGTGGTGGCATATCTGACAAAATCACCAGAAATTATTGGCATAACCCCACACTACATCGACCGGCTGATGCCGCCGGTGCCATGGTTTGACTATGGGAGCTTTGGCGTTGCAGTGTTTTTTCTGATCAGCGGATTTGTCATTCCATTTTCGTTAAAAAACAAAAAGCCAGCCCGATTTATAATGGCACGGGCAGTAAGAATATACCCAACCTATATATTTGCGTCATTGACTATGATGTTATTTATATTTATGACCTCACGCTTTTACTGGGGAGCCGCGCCTGAGTTTTCCTTCTGGAACGTGCTGGCAAATCTGACGCTAACACAGCTGATCTTTGATCAGCGCTCAATGGATGCGGTCAACTGGACGCTATCGATAGAGATCGTATTTTACCTGTTTTGCGCCGTTTTCAGGGGCAAGATATTGACCGGCAGCGTCTCATTGATTTTCATCACCTCTCTCACCGTTTGTTTATTGACCTATTTATCAAAAGGAATACCGAATACCTATTCTATCGGCGAATTTAAACTCTCCCCGTACGGTATAAAAATGTGTCTACTTTTTATGCTGTTTATGTCGATAGGTATTTTATTCCACTATCATTTAGAGCAGAGGATAAATAGCAGACAGTTAATTATCTACGCTATAGCGTTGTTTGCCATAGTACTGGTTACCTGGTACATAGGGCCGATCGCCGATCAATTTCCCAACTCCCCCATGAGCTACGCTTATGCATTGCTGTTATTTAGCACATGCTATGCATTGAGAGATAAATTCAGGGAATTCCGGATACTCTCATTCCTGTCTAGTATCAGCTATCCCTATTACGCGTTACATTCCGTTATTGGCTATGCCACCTTACGCATCTTGGTTGATCATAACGTGGGTGTTGCAGCCGCATTTTTTATTACCTTTGCCTTTATCCTATTATTATCAACGCTGCTGCATTATACGGTAGAAAAACCCTCAATTTTCCTGTCCAAGAAAATTGCCTGATGGCCATGGCCGCGCTGACGGCCATGATCTCCTTACTACGGTTAGCTCCCCTGGCGATCCCTCTACCAGGGGATCAATCGCCGACGTTAGTGTTCCCGTCAGCATGAGAAGCCGGCAAAAACCGTCTCAACAATGCTGATAGGCACAGCAATGCAGCCACGCCGCCAAAAGCTGCATGGTTGCTGAGGGGATGCTCAACAACCCACCCGACAGCTGGCTTTTTGCTTCCACTCAGAGTTTTTCAATAATAACCGACCATCAAGTCGGGTTGAAAACAAGCACGAGAGTTATGTTACTAAAAATTAGTATAACGTTGTCTTGCTGATGGTCACTTTAAGCATTGCCGGATTACCCTCATATTGTTACGCCCCGCATATAAATTCAATCAAACGTCCTCGTTTTAACCACTAAAAAAGACTTCTCATTGCCAGCGACGCCCCCTCTGTTAGCCTACAAAGGCTTGCAATATATCCACGACAAAAGGAGTAAAGGGAAGGATTACCGTCGCCGGTGGTGGGCTGCGGCGCTAGCAAGGTAGTGAACTGGCGAATTGGAACCCGACCGCTGGCTTGGCTGGTCCGGGTGAATGCTTTATATTGCAATAGTAAAATTGGTCTCCCCATCAAGGCATTTATTTATATTCCTAACCTTTTGGAATACTAATAAATGATTACATTAACATAAGTAAATTCAATGGATGGAATATGAATATATTTGAACAGACTCCAGCAAAGCGTAGACGTTATGGTTTGGCTGTTTTTATCGGCCTGATTGCCGGCATCGTGTCAGCATTCGTCAAATGGGGGGCCGAAGTACCTTTCCCCCCTCGCAGCCCAACGGATATTTTTACTGCTGCCTGTGGCCCTGAATCATTAATCAGAGCGGCGGAACAAATCGATTGCTCCCGCAACTTCCTCAACCCACCCTATATTTTTCTGCGTGACTGGTTGGGTTTTACCGATCCTAACTCGGCAGTCTATACCTTTGCCGGACATGTGTTTAACTGGGTCGGTGTCACACACATCATCTTTTCAATAGTTTTCGCGCTGGGTTACTGCGTTGTAGCCGAGGTTTTCCCGAAAATCAAACTCTGGCAAGGGTTATTGGCGGGTGCATTAGCACAGCTATTTGTACATATGATTTCCTTCCCTCTCATGGGGTTGACTCCTGCTCTGTTAGACCTTCCATGGTATGAAAATGTGTCTGAAATTTTTGGGCATTTAGTCTGGTTCTGGTCGATTGAAATTATCCGCAGAGATCTGCGTAACCGAATAACTCACGAACCAGATCCGGAGATCCCACGGGTAACAAGCTGATGACAGATCCCCCCGTATAACGGGGGGATATTACATAGCACTTAAGTATTTAACTGGTGTATATCACATCGTCAAGGTTTGAATTAACGTTGGCTCGGTGGCCATTAGCTAATCACAATAATAGCTTTGCTTGCTCCGTCACCGGCTGAATATCCGCGATGCACTTCCCGGCTGGCTATTTTACATTAAAGAAAGAAAGCACTGAACGTAGGATGCACGCAGACGAATGGCTTTCCTATAAAGTCGCTCAAAAAGCATATAACAAAAAACATGTTTGGAGATTGCAATCTAAAACTATAGGCAAGGCCCATATAAATACTGTCAACTATTTCAAATAATAATAGATAAATTTTAAAGGAACAGTAAAATGCCATCATCTATAAAGAAAATAGTTTTTTACGCCATTGCTTTTGTAATTTTAACATTGTTCTATGCACACATTTCCAGCCAGATACGACCAAATTCAGATGCCGTTTCAGGATTGTTAGCCGGCAAGGATATGGCTAACGGAAACTGGACGCTTGGCGGCTGGCATCTTTCTACCGTGTCATTTTATTTTACCGATATAATCTGGTACGGTCTTGCATCAAAAAGTTTCGGCTACGGAGCATATCAAGCATATTTAATACCAGCGATAATGTATACAATGGTGACGTTGATGACATTTTATCTGTCCAGGGAAAACGCTGGCTCGCTATGGGCCATTGCGTTTTGCGTGGCTATTCCATCTGGATTCGCTGCATTAAACACCTTAATAGCGGTAATACACGTCGGTACCTATGTCTGCATGCTTGTATGCTTCATAATGATTGAACGTTACACTAAAACAGATTCATTATTGTCGATAATTATTTATACCTTATCGTTAACGTTGGCCTGTTTCAGTGACGATATAATAAAACTAATTATACTTACACCGATATTAATATCTTCTATTTATTTCTTTGCAAAGGAAAAAAGACCTGTATATATTATAATACTGTTTGCCAGCCTATTGGCATATGTGGCATCAAAGATGATGGTCAGGTATGCGAGATCCAACGGTTGGTTCATCCTGCCCGGGATCCCCGCCCCAACGTTTGTTGCCTTTGATGACATCGGGAACAATCTGTACCTCTTCACAAAAGGATTCCTTCTTTATAGCGGCGCCTTCTTTTTTGGCAAGTCACCTTCTGATATCACGGCTATACTTTCTGTTTTCTGCTTTATTATTTTGACCATTTTGATTATTGTCTGTGCATTATCAATAAAAGAGATATTCACGACCTCGATATTGAACATGACCATTTGCCTAGCCTGCCTGGTTATGGTGCCAGCCTATCTTGTCAGTAATCGCCCGATAGATGTATGGACAATAAGATATATCGTTTCTTTCTTTATTCTAGCGCCCGTAGTCATTGGTAGATCGTCCTTATCCAAAGGATGGAGATTTTGCATGCTTGGCGCTGTTGTCATTGCAGTGCTAGTTTCTTCCGTTGTGGTTAGTGAGAAAAAAGACATATCAAGTGACATCATAAACCAGTTAAAACTCGCTATTAGAGAAAATCACTTGGAAAATGGATACGCCTCATTTTGGTTTGCGTCATCTGTTAGCATTGACGGTGATATATCCGTTGCTCCACTTAATGTAAATAGAGATTTGAATATCCTCGCCTGCAATAGATGGTTGTCGAAAGCTGAGTGGTACCAACGCGGCGGAAACTTCATAATAACAGACGATAATTTAATGCGAGAGATAATCATCAAAAGTTTTGGCACTCCATCGAAAGTGATCAATGTTGGCGATAAACAAATATTTGTTTATGAAAAAAACATCACTTTCAGCTGCGATTAATACAATCAACCGGCGTTAATCGTCCGCTGTTAATAGATTAGCGCCGTCAGTACACCGCCATAATCGGGTTATAGCATGATACCAACCGGCAAGCTTGAGTTGTTATCGGAATACCGCAGACGATCAATAGCACTTAATGGTCTGTTGGATGTAGTTCCGCGCTGTAGATAGCTTGCCTGAGCTATTTATGCCATCGATGGCGATCGTATTATCTGCCGCAACTGCAATAGCGATACGCTTTATGATCTCCCGGTTGCGAATGTACCAAGTGTCTATGCAACGGCCAGGGATTAATCACCTTAAGAGGTATGGCTAGACAAGCTGCTTGCAGAAGTCGTATGTCGTGGAAGACCGGTAGACTTTAGTAGAGGTCGGGAGAAGCGAAAATGGTACGCCCTACAGGGCTCGAACCTGTGACCTACGGCTTAGAAGGCCGTTGCTCTATCCAACTGAGCTAAGGGCGCATTGGGATGCGGCAACCGAAGTTGCGGGTTGGATTATACGGTCAGAGGTTGTTGAGTCAATGCCTTTTCATAACCTCGCCGCGCCAAGCGCGCCTTATGCTGATTTTTCATCCAGCGCAATGGCTTACCAGCCGCTATCTGGCCGTGCGCCGTGATATTTTGCCGCCGGCAACCCACACAAGCCGGCAAAAAATGCCCGGGATGGGAGCGTTTCATCCGCAGTAAACGATGCATATCCTGATTCAGCGCCTGACAGCGCGCTCAGCTTCTGACAAAATAGCCGCATCCCCGCTTTTCTTATTTGATGGATTTCCACACCGATGGCAGCAAAGATTATTGATGGTAAAACGATTGCGCAGCAGGTTAGAAACGAAGTGGCTGAGCAAGTTAAACAACGTCTGGACGCGGGTAAACGCGCGCCAGGCCTGGCAGTAGTGCTGGTTGGCGAGAACCCGGCCTCGCAAATTTACGTTGCCAGCAAGCGACGAGCCTGTGAAGAAGTGGGTTTTGTTTCCCGCTCTTACGATCTGCCGGCTTCCACCAGCGAAGCCGAACTGCTGAAGTTAATCGACCAACTGAATGTCGACGGCGACATCGACGGTATTCTGGTACAGCTGCCGCTGCCGGCCGGCATTGATAATGTCAAAGTGCTGGAACGCATCAATCCGGACAAAGACGTCGACGGCTTCCATCCCTACAACGTCGGCCGCCTGTGTCAGCGTGCCCCCAAGCTGCGCCCCTGCACCCCACGTGGCATCGTTACGCTGCTGGAACGCTACAATATCGATACCTACGGCCTGAATGCCGTGGTGGTCGGCGCATCCAACATCGTCGGTCGACCGATGAGCATGGAATTGCTGCTGGCCGGTTGCACCACCACCGTTACCCACCGCTTCACCAAGAACCTGCGTCACCACGTCGAGAACGCCGACCTGCTGGTGGTGGCGGTGGGCAAACCGGGCTTTATTCCCGGCGACTGGATCAAGCCGGGCGCGATCGTCATTGATGTCGGCATCAACCGCCTGGAAAGCGGCAAGGTGGTCGGCGACGTAGAATTTGACGTTGCCAGCCAGCGTGCGGCCTACATCACGCCAGTGCCGGGTGGCGTCGGCCCGATGACCGTTGCTACACTGATCCAGAATACCTTGCAGGCCTGCGAGGAATACCATGACGTTCAACCTAAATAAGTAAGGCAGTATGGAAATTTTTAATCTGGAAAGTCACCCTCACGTCGAACTGTGCGATCTGCTGAAGTTTCAGGGCTGGTGCGAAAGCGGCGGTGCCGCCAAAGAAGTCATCGCCGAAGGGTTGGTGAAGGTTGATGGCAAGGTGGAAACGCGTAAACGCTGCAAGATCGTTGCCGACCAGGTGGTCGAATTCGCCGGCAGTAAAGTGACGGTAAAACCCTGAACACGGTCAAGTAAAAAAGGCGCCTGAGGCGCCTTTTTTATTACCGAGACAAACTTACTTACGCCGCCAGGTGGTGCCCTGCGGGCCATCTTCCAGCACGATACCCATTTCGTTCAGGCGATCGCGCGCGGCATCCGCCAGCGCCCAGTCTTTGGATTTGCGCGCATCGTTACGCTGTTTGATCAACGCCTCGATTTCCGCCACTTCTCCGTCGTCGGCCTGTGCACCGCTTTGCAGAAACGCTTCCGGTTCTTGTTGCAGCAGGCCGAGCACCTTGGCCAGTTTACGCAATTCCGCCGCCATTGCGTTAGCGGCCGCCATGTCTTCGTTCTTCAAACGGTTCACTTCACGCGCCAGATCAAACAGGGCGGAATAGGCTTCCGGCGTGTTGAAGTCATCATCCATCGCTTCACGAAAACGGGCCTCGAACTCGGCGCCACCGTCAGGAGTCGCCAACGGATCGGTACCGCGCAGCGCGGTGTACAAGCGCTCCAGCGATGCACGCGCCTGCTTGAGGTTCTCTTCGCTGTAGTTCAGTTGGCTGCGATAGTGGCCGGACATCAGGAAGTAACGCACGGTTTCTGCGTCGTAATAGCCCAATACGTCGCGAATGGTGAAGAAGTTGTTCAACGACTTGGACATCTTCTCTTTGTCGATCATCACCATGCCGGAGTGCATCCAGTAATTGACGTATGGACCGTCATGGGCGCAGCTGGACTGGGCGATTTCGTTTTCGTGGTGCGGGAACATCAGATCCGAACCACCACCATGGATATCGAAATGGGTACCGAGCTGCTTGCAGTTCATCGCCGAACATTCGATGTGCCAGCCAGGACGGCCAGCGCCCCACGGCGACTGCCAGCTCGGCTCGCCCGGCTTGGACATTTTCCACAACACGAAATCCATCGGGTTACGCTTGACGTCGTCAACCTCAACGCGCGCACCGGCCTGCAACTGGTCCAAATCCTGGCGCGACAACAGACCGTAATCCGCATCGCTGTCGATGGCGAACATCACGTCACCGTTGCTGGCGACATAGGCGTGACCGCGAGCGATCAAACGCTCGGTGAGCTCGATGATCTCGGCGATATGCTGTGTGGCTCGCGGTTCCAGATCCGGACGTTCGATCAGCAGCGCATCAAAATCGGCGTGCATTTCTGCCAGCATGCGACCGGTCAGTTGATCGCAGGTTTCACCGTTTTCCGCCGCACGGCGGATGATTTTGTCGTCAACGTCGGTCACGTTGCGCACGTAATTCAGATCGTAACCGAGGTAACGCAGATAACGCGCTACAACGTCGAAAGCAACAAAGGTACGCCCGTGGCCAATGTGGCACAGGTCATAAATGGTTACCCCGCACACATACATACCGACTTTTCCGGCATGAATAGGTTTGAATTCCTCTTTTTGACGACTCAGGGTATTAAAAATCTTTAGCATCGGGACATTCCGTGGTGTGCGTAGTAACAGTATTAATAACAGGGATCAGCGTATTGAACCGCGAAGGCCGATCTAATGCAAGGTCAAGGCCAAGGTTTGCGCTGGCGGGCGACAGAAACCTGCGATCTGCTTGATGAGTTATAACATAACATCCCCGTTTGTGGCGACGGCGTGTCCGGTTGCCGCTACTGACTCGCCAAAGGAGATATGTTATAAGGTCGTTCTGATTGTTCACACCTGTTTTGTGGCATCTCACTTCATCTTGTTAGGATTAAAACTATGGTTACTTTCCACACCAATCACGGCGACATCGTCATCAACACCTTCGCAGACAAAGCACCGGTCACCGTTGAAAACTTCCTGAACTACTGCCGCGCTGGTTTCTACGACAACACCATTTTCCACCGTGTTATCAATGGCTTTATGATTCAAGGCGGTGGTTTTGAACCTGGCATGAACCAGAAAAGCACCCAGTCGCCAATCAACAACGAAGCCAACAACGGCCTGAAAAATACCGTTGGCACCCTGGCGATGGCGCGCACCAACGATCCGCACTCCGCTACCGCGCAGTTCTTCATCAACGTGGCAGACAATGATTTCCTGAACTTCCGCGGCGAGAACGCACAGGGTTGGGGTTACTGCGTATTTGCCGAAGTGGTTGAAGGCATGGACGTGGTCAATAAAATCAAAGGTGTGAAAACCGGCCGCAGCGGCATGCACCAGGACGTGCCGGTAGAAGACGTGGTGATCACCAGCGTTACCGTCAGCGAGTAATCGCGGCGGCATGAGCACGCTGTTTATCGCAGACTTGCATCTATGCGCACAGGAACCGGCAATTACTGCCGGTTTTCTGCGTTTTTTACAGCGAGAAGCCATTCAGGCAGAAGCGCTCTACATTCTTGGCGATCTGTTTGAAGCCTGGATTGGCGACGACGATCCCGAACCACTGCACGCTGAAATCGCCGCCGCCTTGAAAGCGCTGCAACAGGCTGGCGTCCCGTGCTATTTCATCCACGGCAACCGTGATTTTCTGCTCGGCAAACGCTTTGCCAACGCCAGCGGCATGACGCTACTGCCGGAACAGCAGGTGGTGGAGCTGTACGGTCGACGGATACTGATCCTGCACGGCGATACCCTGTGCACCGACGATCTGCCCTATCAAAAGTTTCGCCGTCGGGTACATAACCCGCTGATCCAGAAACTGTTCCTGGCGATGCCTTTACGCTGGCGCCTGAAGATCGCCGCCAATATGCGCGCGCGCAGCCAGCAAAGCAATCAGCATAAATCGCTGGACATCATGGACGTCAATCCACAGGCGGTTGAGCAGGCGATGGTGCAACATCAGGTACACTGGATGATCCATGGCCATACCCACCGCCCTGCGGTGCATTCGTTGCAACTCGCCAACGGCAAAGCGCAGCGAGTGGTGCTTGGCGCCTGGCATCATCAAGGTTCGATGGTCAAGGTCACCGCCGACGCCGTTGAGCTGATCCCATTCCCGTTCTGATTGCCACGCTGACGCTGTGCTAAAAATTTTAGCGCTTTTGACGGCGAAAAGCGGCCACGCAACCGTTTTCCTCGCCGTGTACCCATGATATGCTCTACGCCCTCAAACGGCCTGCCTCCGCTGGCAACCGGCCGATGCGTGAACAATCTACAGGAGCCTTACATCCATGGGAGCCAACGCTGCTTCAGCCGCCAATACCAAGGCTAAAATCGCAATTGTAATGGGATCAAAAAGTGACTGGGCCACCATGCAATTCGCGGCCGAGGTTCTGACTTCACTTGATGTCCCGTTCCATGTCGAGGTCGTCTCCGCTCACCGCACGCCGGATAAACTGTTCAGCTTTGCCGAACAGGCAAGCGCCAACGGCTTTGAGGTGATTATCGCCGGTGCCGGCGGCGCAGCGCATCTGCCAGGCATGCTGGCGGCGAAAACGCTGGTACCTGTGCTGGGTGTGCCGGTGCAGAGCGCGGCTTTGAGCGGCGTTGACAGCCTGTATTCCATCGTCCAGATGCCACGCGGCATTCCAGTCGGCACGCTGGCGATCGGCAAGGCCGGCGCAGCGAACGCCGCGCTACTGGCGGCACAGATTGTGGCACTGCACGATGCCGCACTGGCACAGCGTCTGGCCGACTGGCGCCAGGCGCAAACCGATGAGGTGCTGAACCATCCGGACCCGCGGGAGGATGCATGAAACCGGTTTGCGTACTCGGCAACGGACAGCTCGGGCGCATGCTGCGCCAGGCCGGCGAACCGCTGGGCATCGCCGTTTACCCTGTCGGGCTGGATGCCGAACCCGAAGCGGTGCCGTACCAAAACAGCGTGATCACCGCCGAAATCGAGCGCTGGCCAGAAACGGCGCTGACGCGCGAACTGGCGACGCATAACAGCTTCGTCAACCGCGATATCTTCCCGCGTCTGGCCGATCGCCTGACGCAAAAACAGCTGCTCGATCGGCTCAATCTGGCTACCGCGCCGTGGCAACTGCTGGCGGATGCCGCCGAATGGCCGCAGGTGTTCGCCTCGTTGGGTGAGCTGGCAATTGTCAAACGCCGCGTCGGCGGCTATGACGGTCGCGGCCAATGGCGTTTGCGCGATGGTCAGCAGCACGAATTGCCGGCCGATGCATACGGCGAATGCATCGTCGAGCAGGGCATCAACTTTTCGGGTGAAGTGTCGCTGGTCGGTGCACGCGGTCATGATGGTCAATGCGTATTCTATCCGCTGACCCACAACCTGCATGAAGACGGCATTCTGCGCACCAGCGTGGCGCTGCCTACGCCAAACCCGGCGTTACAGCAGCAGGCGGAACAGATGCTGTCGGCCATCCTTGATGCGCTCGACTACGTCGGCGTAATGGCGATGGAATGCTTTATCGTCGGCGACAAACTGCTGATTAACGAACTGGCGCCGCGGGTACACAACAGCGGGCACTGGACGCAGAACGGCGCGTCAATCAGCCAGTTCGAGCTGCATCTGCGGGCTATTCTCGGCCTGCCGCTGCCCAAACCGGTGGTCAATACGCCGTCGGTGATGGTCAATCTGATTGGCACCGCAGTGAATACCGCCTGGCTCGGCCTGCCGCTGGTGCATTTGCACTGGTATGACAAAGAGGTGCGCGAAGGTCGCAAAGTGGGTCACCTCAATCTCAACGATCCCGACGCCGACGCACTGGCGCAGGCACTTGAAGATCTGACTCCCCTGCTGCCGGCGGAATACCGCAGCGGCCTCGACTGGGCGCGGCAAAGGCTGGCCTAATTCCTGGTCTTCGCTGACCGGCAGCAAAAAGGGCGTGGTTCCAATGAATCGCGCCCTTTTTTATTGCCGTACCGCCAAAAACGGTGACTATGACGGTAATTCGCTGTCTTTGATATCGGCTATCGGCCCAAGGATGCGACGATCAAATTCGCGCAACGGCTCACCACCTTCAACGCGTTTTGGCCAGTCATGGTTTGCCAGCGCACCGCGTCCCAGGGCGATCAGATCGGCGCCCTGTTGCAGCAACGCTTCTGCTTTGGCAACCTCATGCAGACCGCCGTTGGCAATAATCGTTACCTCAGGCGCATATTTTCGCGCCAGCGCAACCAGCGACAGCCCGCCGTCGGCAAACGCCGGCTGCCAGGCCTGATGCTCGGTGAGATGGATATAATCTACCCCCGACTCAGCCAACAGGGTAAATACCGTGCGCGCATCCTGCTCGGCGTTTTCCCACTTGTGCTGAAAGTCATTCACCTTGCCCTGTGAGATACGGATGCCAACCAGCGCATCATTGCCGAGCCGGCTGCGGACGGCGTCGATCACCGCCAGGTTCAGCGACATGCGTTGCGCGGTATCCCCACCCCATTTATCGCTGCGCAGATTGGTGTGTTTGGTCAGGAACTGATCCAGCAGATAACCGTTCGCAGCGTGGATCTCTACGCCATCAAAGCCCGCCTGACTGACCGCGCGTTCGGCGGCCCCGGCAAAGCTGTCGATAATAGCGCGGATTTCTGCATCGCTCAGTTGGCGCGGCAACGGGTACTGCCCCTCACCGCGATAGAACGTCAACTGCTCTCCCTGCGGCTGAACGGCGGAAGGTGCCACCGTACCCTGGCGGTAACGATCGCTCTGAGACAGCGCCCCCGCATGCTGCAACTGGGCAATCATCTTGCCGCCATGCGCATGCAGCGCGTCGGTGATGCTCAACCAGGCGTTGGCCTGCGCGTCATTTATCAGTCCCGCCTGGAAATCATAGGTCTGCGACCATTGGTCATCAATATAGATACCTTCAGTAATCGTCAACCCAAAGCCACCGCGGGCAAAATCCTGGTAGTAACGTTGCATTCGTTCACTGGCGATGCCGTCTTGCGACGCGGTTACGCGGGTCATTGGCGCCACCACCAGACGATTGCGCAAGCGTAGACGATTAACGGCGTTGGGACTGAACAGCGGGGAAAGGGACATAACGACTCCTGATGACTATTTATCTCTGCAAAAAATATAATCCTTGTGAGACAAAGCGGAAATCGCCCATTCTGATACGGCAGAATAACGAAAATCGTTATAATCAGGGTAACTCCGTTCAGCGAACCGGCGTTACCGGTCATCCGGGCAATTGCAGCGGCGCGACAGACATAGGCAATGAATAATGAATATCAGCGATGTTCAGCTTTTTCTTACCGTTACCGAAAGCGGCAGTCTGGCGCAGGCAGCGCGGCGGCTCGGCATCACGCCGATGTCAGCCTCGCGACGACTGGCGGCACTGGAGCAGGAAATGGGCAAGCGCCTGATACAACGCACCACGCGCGCCATTTCGCTCACCCAGGAAGGCGCCGAATTTATTCCCTATGCCAGAGCGATCGCCGAGGCTGAAGAGAGCGCGAAAGCGCTGTTTCTCCCCGACAGCAAAGGCGCCAGCGGATTATTGCGCATCACCGCGCCATCAGGACTGGGAAACAGGACGTTGCTGCCGCTGCTACCCACGCTGTTGGCCAACAATCCCGAGATGCGTATCGATCTGCAGCTCAACGATGAAGTGGTGGACATCGTCGGCCGTGGTATCGATGTGGCAGTGCGGGTGGCGCCGCTGCGTGACTCCAGCCTTATCGCGCGCAAAATCGCCGATAACCCACGCATACTCTGCGCATCGCCGGATTATCTGGCGCTGCACGGCTTGCCACGCTCGATAAATCAGCTCGGGCAACACCACTGTCTGCGTCTCTCCAACGTGCCGCAGTGGTCGTTTGATATTGATGGGCAGATAACCGGCTGCAGCGTTGACGGGCGCTTCAGCTGCAGCAATGTGGAAGGGATCAGGGCGTTATGCCTGCAGGGAGTAGGATTGGCGCAATTATCCCGCTGGGATGTCAAACAGGAGCTTGCCCTGGGCCTGTTGCAAGAAGTCAGCTTGCAGGACGCGAACCCGCAGCAGCTCTCAATTTGGGCGGTCGTGCCCACCGTTCGCTATCTGCCGCACAGGGTGACGGTTTTTATCGACGCCTTGAAAGCCGCGCTCACGCAGCCAGACAGCGGCCACCGCCGGCAGGGCCATTGATCACCAGCCCTGTAGCAGGCGGAACGCCGCCACAGGGCTGGGCTGGTCATAACGGCGTTAACCCTCGTAGCTGCGGAACAGCGCCTGGCCACGCAGCAGGCGCACTCCCAGCCAGCCGCCGCACAGTGACAGCAGCAACGCGCTGAGCAACGGCAATGACCACCACAACAGCGGCGTTGGCTGCCACGGGAAGTCAAACACCCGGCTTTGCAGCAACCATAGCGCCGCCTCTGCGCCGACCGCAGCGGCGATCCCCGCCACCAGACCGAGCAGTGCAAACTCGCACCACAGCGTGCCACGCAGCAAACGCTTGCTGGCGCCCAGCGTGCGGTACACCACCAGTTCCTGTCGCCGTTGGCGCATGCCGACCTGCACCTGCGCCAGCAACAGCAGACCGCCGCACACCACCACCAGTACCACCATCACCTCCAGCGCCCGACTCACCTGCTGCAACACGCCGCCGACCTGTTGCAGGATGGAACCGATATCCATCAGGCTTAGGGTCGGGAATTGCCGATTCAATTGCGTCAGCATGCTGCCGTCACCGTCGTAACGGAAGCTGGTCAGCCAGGTTTGCGGCTGACCGTCGAGCGCACCCGGCGGGAAGATAAAGTAGAAGTTGGGTTTCAGGCTTTCCCAATCCACCTGGCGCAGGCTGGTTACTTTGGCATTGAACGACTGCGTATCGCCGCTGAAGGTCAGCGTATCGCCCAACGTCACCTTAAGTCGCTCAGCGATGCCGGCATCCATTGACACTTCACCGGCCTTCGGTGGCCAGTATCCGGCGGTTAGCGGATTGTGATCCGGCCGTGCCGCCAGCCAGGTCAGGTTCAGCTCGCGGTTGACCGCTTCGCCGCCCGGGTCGTCCTCATGCACCCGTTCGGTCGCCACCTGTTGGTTAATTTCCGTCAGACGGACGCGCACAATCGGATAATAGGTTTCCTCCGGCAGCTGATGCTGTTGCAGGAACGCCTTGACCTGCGGTACCTGCTCGCCGGTCATGTTCAGCAGGAAGTAGTTCGGCGTATCCGGCGGCAGTTGCTGCTGCCAACGATCCAGCAGATCACCGCGCAACACCAACAGCAACGCCAGCAGCATGAACGACAGCGAAAAGGCCGCCAATTGGCTGACCGTCACCCACGGCTGGTGCAACAGCCGGTTGACCGCCAGACGTAGCGCCAGATTGCGTAGCGTGATACGACGCAGCAACAGCAGACTGCCCCAGCCAATGCCGCCCAACAGCAGCGCCAGCACCAGCATACCGGCCAGAATCGACCACAGCAGCGTGCTGGCCCCCATCAGCACCGTCAGCACCGCCACCACCACGATGGCGGTCACCGGCAGGAAATAGCGCAGCGGCCAGACATTGGCCACCACATCGCGCCGCAACACGCGCAGCGGCTGGGTGGCCAACAGCTGGCGATACGGCCGTATACCGACCAATAGGGAGATCAGCACCAGCGCACCCATCGACCACAACCACGGCCAGCCGCCGGCTGCCGGCAGCTCGCCCGGTAACACCGGCGCCAGCAATCTGATCAGCAACGCCTCAAACGCCAGCCCGATGACGCTGCCGCACAGCGCTGCCAGCGCCAGCACCGCCAGCCACTGGCCGATAATCAGCCGACGTAGTGCCCGGCGGCCGGCGCCCAGGGTTTTCAATACCGCGATCAGATCGTAACGGCTGCGGCAATAATGACTCATCGCCACCGCCACCGCGGCGATTGACAGCAGCAACGTCAATAACGCAGACAGCAGCAGGAACTGTTGCGAACGTTGCAGCGACTTACCCAGCGCCCCGCCGGAATTTTCCAGTCCAAACCAACGTTGGTCGGCTTTCAGCTGTGGGGTCAGACGCGTTTCATAACGCGCCAGATCCTCCGCCGTACCGGCAAACATATAGCGATAGGTCAAGCGACTGCCGGGCTGCACCGCACCGGTTTTGTCGACATCCGCCATGTTGATCAGAATACGCGGCGCGGTCTGGAAAGGGTTAAAGCCAGAATCCGGCTCCTGGACGATCTCCCCGGCGATACGCAGCCGGGTATCACCCACCTCCAGGTTATCGCCGACCTTCACCCCCAGCAACGCCAGCAGGCGCGGCGCCACCAGCACCGTGCCTGGTTGCGGCTTGACGTTGGCCGGGCGTGTCTCAAGCCGGCCATACAGCGGATAGGCCAGATCGGTCGCCTTGACGTTCGCCAGTTGCGGTCTGTCGCCGGCATAGGTCATGGTGGTAAATGACAGTTGGCGACTGACCTGCAAGCCCTGCTGTTGCGCATCAAGCAGCCAGCCCTCCGGCACTGGCCGCGCGCTGCGCAACACCCGATCGCCGGCAATGAAATCCCGGCTCTGCTGGCTTAGCCCCTTGTCCATGCGATCGCTGATACTGCCAAGCGCCAGCACGCAGGCCACCGACAATGTCAATGCCAACCAGACAATCAGCAGCGAGGGCGAGCGCCATTCACGCCAGAACCAGCGCCAGATCATGCTTCCTCCCACAGCTTGCCTTCACGCAAGCGCAGCCGACGCTGGCAGCGCGCCGCCAACGTTTCATCGTGAGTCACCAGGATCAGCGTGGTGTCAAAATCGCGGTTCAAGGTAAACAGCAGATCGACGATGCGCTCGCCGGTCTGGCGGTCCAGGTTGCCGGTCGGCTCGTCGGCAAACAGCACCCGCGGCCGACCGCTAAAGGCACGCGCCAGCGCCACCCGCTGCTGCTCACCGCCGGACAGCTGTGCCGGCAGATGACTCAGACGCTGCCCCAGACCAAGCTGCTCCAGCAGTTGCACCGCCTGTTCGCGGCTCTGGCGATCGCTTTCGCCGCGCAGCAACGCCGGCAATTGTACGTTTTCCAACGCGTTGAGCGTCGGCACCAGCATGAACGACTGAAACACAAAGCCGACGTTGTTGGCGCGCAACGCGGCGCGCCCCTCTTCGTCCAACGCGGTCAATGATTCGCCCAGTAAATGAACATCGCCTGCGCTGCCGTCATCCAACCCGGCCAGGATCCCCAACAGCGTCGACTTGCCCGAACCGGACTCGCCTATCAGGGCAATTGTCTGCGCGGGTTTGACAACCAGCTCGACTCCGGTAAGGATGGTGAGCTGATGCTCACCCTGACCAACGTGTTTACTAAGATGATGAACTTCAAGAACGTTTTCCGCTGGCATTTTCCCTTCCTTTTGCTGTTGGGCTTATTCGGTTTACGTGCGGCGGCTGCCGATACGTTATTGATTCTTGGCGACAGTTTAAGCGCCGGCTATCGGCTGCCGGTCGCACAGGCCTGGCCGACGCTGCTGGCCAACCAATGGCAGCAGCAGCCCGGTGAGCCGACGGTAATCAATGCCAGTATCAGCGGCGACACCGCCGCTCAAGGCCTGGCACGCTTGCCGACGCTGTTGACGCAGCATAAACCGCGTTGGGTGCTGATTGAGCTGGGGGCCAACGACGGCCTGCGCGGCTTCCCGGCGCAGGATGTGCAGCGCGATCTCGGCCAGATCATTACCCTGGTGCAACAGGCTGGCGCCCAGCCGCTGCTGATGCAAATCCGCATACCGCCGAACTACGGACGCCGCTATACTGAGGCCTTCAGCGCGATTTACCCGCAGTTGGCCAAACAGTTCAACATTCCGCTGGTGCCGTTTTATATGGAACAGGTGGCGATCAAAGCGGAATGGATGCAGGATGACGGTTTGCACCCCAACCGCGACGCGCAGCCGTTTATCGCCACCTGGATGGCGGAGCGCCTGAAACCATTAGTAAAACATGAGTCTAATTAAATAGGGTTGTACACTAGGTAAAGTTATGCAAAAAGCGGTATTGATAACCGGTTGTTCCAGCGGCATTGGCCTGATCGCAGCTCAGGACTTGCGTAACCGCGGCTACCGCGTGCTGGCGGCCTGTCGTAAGGCGCAGGACGTCGACAACATGCAGCAGCTCGGGCTGGAAGGCATCGAGCTTGATCTGGACGACAGCGCCAGCGTTGAGCGGGCGGCGGCGCAAGTGATCGACATGACCGGCGGTCGGCTGTACGGCCTGTTCAACAATGGTGGGTTCGGGGTATACGGCCCGCTCAGCGGCATTTCCCGCCAACAGTTGGAACAGCAGTTTTCCACCAACCTGTTCGGCACCCACCAGTTGACGCAACTGCTGTTGCCGGCCATGCTGCCGCACGGCGAAGGGCGCATTATTCAGACCAGTTCGGTGATGGGGCTGGTGTCCAGTGCCGGGCGCGGCGCCTATGCCGCCAGCAAGTTCGCGCTGGAAGCGTGGTCAGATGCCCTGCGTATGGAACTGCACGGTACCGGTATTCAGGTCAGTCTGATCGAACCCGGCCCGCTGACTACCCATTTCAGCCAAAACGTCAACCAAACGCGTAGCGATCGGCCGGTACACAATCCGGGGATTGCCAAACGCCTGACGCTGCCGCCAGAGGCGGTGTTGCCCAAATTGCGCCATGCGCTGGAAAGCCCGAAAGCGCGGCTGCGCTATCCGGTGACCCTGTTGGCCCATGCCTTGAGCGTACTGCGCCGTATTTTGCCCGGTCGCGCGCTGGACTGGCTGTTGCGCAGCAACGGTTAATTTCATTGCGGGGTTGAACGATGTCCCCCCTGCCCCCACCTAGTGTTAATCAGACTTGCACGATCAGAGAGAAACCCATGCTAGCTCCGACTGTTATTGATATTAACGAAATGAATCTGCAGCAAACGCTGGAACAATCGATGTCCGTTCCGGTGCTGTTCTACTTCTGGTCCGATCGCAGCCAGCACTGCCAGCAACTGACGCCGTTGCTGGACAAGTTGGCGACGGAATACGCCGGCCAGTTCGTGCTGGCAAAAGTGGACTGCGATGCCGAACAGATGATTGCCTCGCAGTTCGGGTTACGTTCGATTCCTACCGTTTATCTGTTTAAAGACGGCCAGCCGGTAGACGGATTCCAGGGCCCGCAGCCGGAAGAGGTTATCCGCGAATTCCTGCAGCGTTTTCTGCCGAAGGCGGAAGATCTGAAGCTGGCACAGGCCAATGAACTGTTGCAGGCAGGCAACGCCATCGAGGCGCTGCCGCTGTTGAAGGACGCCTGGCAGAGCAGCAATCAGCGCGGTGATATCGGACTGACACTGGCGGAAACCCAGTTGACGCTCAACCGCATTGAAGACGCCGAAGCGGTGCTGGCCACCATCCCGCTGCAAGATCGCGACACGCGTTATCAAGGGTTGGTAGCACAGATCGAACTGATGAAACAGGCCGCCGATACGCCGGAAATCCAGCTTTTGCAGCAGCAGGTTGACGCCGATCCAACCAACGCCGAACTGGCGGTACAGCTGGCGCTGCAATTGCACCAGGTTGGTCGCAACGAAGAAGCACTGGAACAGCTGATGGGTCACCTGAAGAAAGATCTGACCGCCGCCAACGGCAGCGCCCGCAAGACGCTGATGGATATCCTCGCCGCGCTCGGTACCGGCGATGCGCTGGCAGCCAAGTACCGCCGCCAGCTGTATTCATTGCTCTACTGATCGCCGAGTGGGCGGGCTCCACCGCCCTTTTCGACGCGATCCCAGACGCGAACGTTATCCCTTGGATAGTTCGCGTTGCATCAAGGCGGCAACGCCAGGAATCCCCGGCAGCATAGGTCACTGTGTGACCGGGGTGACTGAAGGCAGCCAACGCCGAGGCAGCGTGAAATATAACGGGGATATCAACGGTAAACCCGCACCCCGCCCTCAACCCCTTGCGGACTGAACAACACCTGCCATAGCTGAATATTGCGCGAACGAAATGCGCCGGCGCAGGCATTCAGGTAGTAGGTAAACATGCGTTCGAAGCGCTCGGAGTAATTGTCCGCCAGCGACGGCCATGCCCGGGTGAAGTTATCAAGCCAGGCCATCAGGGTGCGGTCGTAATCCGCGCCGATATTGTGCCAGTCTTCCATCACAAAACGCCCTTCACTGGCCTCGGCGATGTGTTTTACCGATGGCAGACAGCCGTTCGGGAAGATGTATTTATCGATCCAGGCGTCTACGTTGAGATCGGTTTGATTGGAACCGATGGTGTGCAGCAAAAACAGTCCGTTAGGCTTCAGGTTGCGTGCCGCTACGTTAAAATAAGTGTCGTAGTTTTTCGGCCCGACGTGCTCGAACATCCCCACCGAGACGATGCGGTCAAACTGCCGATGCAGATCGCGGTAATCTTGTAATAAAATCTCGACCTCCAGGCCGGCACAACGTTGCTGCGCCATTTTTTGCTGTTCGGCAGAAATGGTCACGCCATGCACTTTTACTCCGTACTGTTCCGCCGCATACTGCGCCAGCCCACCCCAGCCGCAGCCGATATCCAGCAAGCTCATTCCCGGTTGCAAGCGCAGCTTTTCGCAGATCATCTTCAGCTTGTTTTGCTGTGCCTGCTGCAGCGTGTCCGCGTCTTTCCAATAGCCGCAGGAATACTGCATGTAGGGATCCAGCATTTGGCTGAACAGGTCGTTGCCAATGTCGTAATGTTCCTTGCCAACCTGCCAGGCGCGTTTGCGCGATTGGCGGTTGACCAGTCGTGCATAGGCGATACGCGCAATATCCGTCAGGCTGCTCGGTAGGCGTTCATCAATGCCCGCCCGTAAAATACGGGTGAACAAGATATCCAGCCGTTCGCAATCCCACCAGCCATCCATATAACTTTCACCGAAACCCAGCGAGCCTTCCTGCAATATACGTTTGAACAACGCCGGGTTTTTTACCTGAATATCAAACGTCTGGCTGCCATTAATTGTTATGCCAGCCTCACCGAGCATCTGTTCAATAATGACATGCCAGCGATCTTTTTTCTGCGACAGTTCATTAATACCGATCGAATCCATAAGAATCCTTGCCGTAAAAGACGTTTCAAAAAGCATAGTCGCAAATTGAAATGACAAATTTTTGAAATGGGAGGTTGTCCTCTCTATTACTGTAACCAAGCGGTTAAATGGCATGAAATGAATTAAAATTATTGGCAACATGCCAAATTGGCATAGTTGAAGATGACATCTTGTGGATTGATTAGGCTTTACCCACCGGGTGGCGTAATATCTATTTACATATGTCTGACAGGAGGTTATGCCATGTTTACCCTTATTCCCATCATCATCGTCGTGGCGTTGATCGTGGTGTTCGCCGGCGTCAAAATTGTGCCGCAAGGTTACCAATGGACGGTTGAACGCTTTGGCCGCTACACCAAGACGCTGATGCCCGGCCTGAACCTGGTAGTGCCATTCATGGACCGTATTGGTCGCAAAATCAACATGATGGAACAAGTGCTCGACATCCCGTCGCAGGAAATTATTTCACGTGACAACGCCAACGTCGCCATCGACGCCGTGTGCTTTATTCAGGTGGTCGATCCGGCGCGTGCCGCCTATGAGGTCAGCAACCTTGAGCTGGCGATTGTCAATCTGACCATGACCAACTTCCGTACCGTTCTCGGCTCGATGGAACTGGATGAAATGCTGTCGCAGCGCGACAGTATCAACAGCCGACTGCTGCATATCGTCGACGAGGCCACCAATCCGTGGGGCGTCAAAATCACCCGTATCGAAATCCGCGACGTGCGCCCACCGGCCGAGCTGGTCGCCTCGATGAACGCGCAAATGAAGGCGGAACGTACCAAACGTGCGGACATTCTGGAAGCCGAAGGAGTACGGCAGGCCGCGATACTGCGCGCCGAGGGGGATAAACAGTCACAAATCCTCAAGGCGGAAGGCGAACGTCAGTCTGCCTTCCTGCAGGCAGAAGCGCGGGAACGTGCAGCCGAAGCCGAAGCCCGCGCCACCCAACTGGTGTCCGACGCGATAGCAAACGGAAACATTCAGGCGGTTAATTACTTCGTCGCGCAGAAATACACCGACGCGTTGCAAAAAATCGGCTCCGCCAACAACAGTAAAGTAATCATGATGCCGCTGGATGCCAGCAGCCTGCTCGGCTCGATTGGTGGTATCAGCGAATTATTGAAAGACAGCAAAGGCCAATAATGATGCTGGAACAGATTGCGGCACATCCACACTGGTTCTGGCTTTCACTCGGCGGTCTGCTGCTGGCGGCGGAAATGCTTGGCGCCAGCGGCTACCTGTTGTGGAGCGGCGTGGCTGCGGTAGTGGTCGGCGCCATCGCCTGGCTGCTGCCGGCCATCAGTTGGGAATGGCAAGGCGTACTGTTTGCCATTCTGGTGATATTGGTAGCCTATCTATGGTGGTACTGGCTACGACAGCGCCCGCAGGAAACCGGCGGTAGCGCAGTGCTGAATCAACGCAACCGCCAGTTGATCGGCACCCGCGCCACGCTGAGCGAACCGATACGCAACGGCGTGGGGCGGGTAAACATCGGTGACAGCAGCTGGCGTGCGCAGGCAGCACAGGATTTACCGGCCGGTACCGAAGTAGAAGTGATTGCGGTTGACGGCGCTACGCTGGTGATCCGCGCGCTTAATCGCTAATGTTTGTGGCAGCAGCCTGCCAGATTGTTAATGATCGGGCAGTCTGCACCATCATCCCCCGGGCACTGCTCCGCCAGCAGCAACAGGCGCTGACGCATTTCGCCCAGTTCCTGAATGTGTTTTTCAATATCGACCACTTTTTGCAGCGTGCGGGCTTTAACATCGGCACTGTGCCGGGCGGGATCGTTAAACAGCGCGACCAGCTCACGGCATTCGTCCAGATTAAAACCAACCTGACGCGCCTGGCGCAATAATGTCAGTTCTTCTATATGCTTCGCGCTGTAGCTGCGGTAGCCGTTCTCGCTGCGCATCGGCGCGGTGACCAAGCCTTTTTCTTCGTAAAAACGAATGGTTTTACTGGTTAAACCGGTTTTTTTGGCAACATCGCTAATATTCATTCCCCCCCCCTTGACCTTACCCTTGCTGGAAGGTTTAAGCTCATTCTCAATGAAAAGAGTTAAGGCGGTCAAGTCTTAATCAACTCCCTAACGCGAGGAACCACTCTATGTCACAAACTACCGTGTTGGCATTGCAGGGACTGTCCTGCATGCACTGTGTTGGCAGTACACGTAAAGCCCTGGAAGCTGTGCCGGGTGTCACGACTGCGGACGTCACCATCGACAGCGCCAAAGTCACCGGCGACGCCGATCCGCAGACCTTGATCGAGGCAGTCGAACAGGCCGGGTATCATGCCAGCCTGGCGGGAGCCGATAGCCACCCAAAAACTGAGCCGTTGGTTGATGCAACTCCTTCGTTGCCGGAAACGCAGTCAGCGGCACAGGTTTTAACTCCGGCAACATCCGAGCAGGACGACGACAGCGTGCAACTGTTGCTGAGCGGCATGAGCTGTGCCAGCTGCGTCAGCAAAGTGCAAAATGCGCTGCAGAGCGTGCCAGGCGTCGAACAGGCGCGGGTCAATCTGGCGGAGCGCAGCGCATTGATCACCGGCGCGGCCAATCCGCAGCAGCTGATAGCCGCAGTGGAAAAAGCCGGTTACGGCGCGGAAATGATTCAGGATGAAACCGAACGTCGCGAACGCCAGCAACAAACCGCACAGGACAATATGAAGCGGTTCCGCTGGCAGGCGGCGCTCGGCCTGGCTCTGGGTATCCCGCTGATGGCCTGGGGTCTGTTTGGCGGCAGCATGACGCTGACGGCGCAGACCCAACGGCCGTGGTTGATCGTCGGTCTGATAACCCTGGCGGTCATGGTGTTTGCCGGCGGTCACTTTTACCGTAACGCCTGGCGTGCGCTGAAAAACGGCAGCGCCACCATGGATACGCTGGTGGCGCTCGGTACCGGCGCTGCATGGCTGTATTCGATCAGCGTTAACCTGTGGCCGGAATTCTTCCCGATGGCGGCGCGACATCTGTATTACGAGGCCAGCGCCATGATCATCGGTTTGATTAACCTCGGCCATGCGATGGAGCAGCGGGCACGTCAACGCTCCTCGCAGGCGCTGGAAAGACTGCTGGATCTGACACCGCCCACTGCGCGTCTGGTTACCGATAACGGTGAGCAGAGTATCCCGCTGGCAGAAGTGCAGTTGGGCATGACGCTGCGCCTGACTACCGGCGACCGTATTCCGGTGGACGGAGAAATCATTCAGGGTGAAGTGTGGATCGACGAAGCAATGCTGACCGGTGAAGCAGTACCGCAGCAAAAAGGCGTTGGCGATACCGTACATGCCGGCACGGTGGTGGAAGACGGCAGCGTGCTGTTCCGCGCCGCCGCCATCGGCAGCAAAACCACGCTGGCGCGCATCATCAAGCTGGTACGCCAGGCGCAAAGCAGTAAACCGGAAATAGGCCAGTTGGCCGACCGGATATCTGCGGTGTTCGTGCCGACGGTGGTCGCCATCGCGCTGTTCAGCGCGGCAATCTGGTATTTCTTCGGCCCGCAACCGCAGCTGGTTTATACCCTGGTGATCGCCACCACGGTGCTGATCATCGCCTGTCCGTGTGCGCTCGGCCTGGCAACGCCGATGTCGATTATTTCCGGCGTCGGCCGTGCGGCAGAGTTTGGCGTTCTGGTACGTGATGCCGATGCGCTGCAACAGGCCAGTAATCTCGATACGCTGGTGTTTGATAAAACCGGCACCCTGACCGAAGGCCAACCACGCGTGGTGGAGATCGTCACCTTTAATCAGGTGAGCGAACAGCAGGCGCTACGTTGGGCAGCAGCGCTCGAGCAGGGCGCCAGCCACCCGCTGGCACGCGCCATTATCGACCACGCCGAGGGCCAGAACCTGCCGCAGATTAGTCAGTTCCGTACCCTGCGCGGTGCCGGTGTCAGTGGTGAGGCCGACGGGGTAAAACTGCTGCTGGGCAACGCCAGGTTGTTGCAGGACCATCAGATTGCCATCACCGCCTTGGAAAGCCAGATGCAACAACAGGCCGAGCGCGGCATCACGCCGGTGCTGTTGGCCGCCGACGGCAAACCGGCTGCGTTGATCGCCATTCGCGATCCGCTGCGCAGCGACAGCGTCGCCGCATTGCAGCGCTTGCATCAACAGGGGTATCAGTTGGTGATGCTGACCGGCGATAACCCGGTGACGGCAAACGCCATCGCCAAGGAGGCCGGAATTGACCGAGTGATTGCCGGCGTTCTGCCAGACGGCAAGGCAGACGCCATCAAGCAATTGCAGGCACAGGGCCATCGTGTCGCAATGGTGGGCGACGGCATCAACGACGCCCCGGCATTGGCGCAGGCCGACGTCGGTATTGCCATGGGCAGCGGCAGCGATATTGCCATCGAAACCGCCGCGATTACGCTGATGCGCCACAGCCTGAACGGCGTTGCCGATGCGCTTGAACTGTCCAAGGCTACGCTGCGCAACATGAAGCAAAACCTGCTCGGAGCGTTTATTTACAACACCTTGGGCATCCCGATCGCCGCCGGCGTGCTGTACCCGCTCACCGGGACGCTGCTCAGTCCGGTGGTGGCCGGCGCGGCAATGGCGCTCTCATCGATTACCGTGGTCAGCAACGCCAACCGCTTATTGCGCTTTAAACCTAAACAGTAATGCTCGGGGGCTGCCATTGGCGGCCCCTTTCTTTGTGCCCCTTCTTTGCCACTTTCTGTCTTTCCTGCGCGGCGCAGAGCGTTTAGCATGGGGTAAACGCTTTACCCGATGAACGACAGCATATCGCCTGCGTCCTCGGAGCCATCAGGAGCCACGTTGTATGGGTCAACTGCTACGCCGCATTGCCGCTTTTTTCGGCCTTATCTCTCCCATCGCCTACGCCTATCCAGCTCTGGACGTGACGCTGCCGGGCGATCGCCAACTGCATCTGGTTGGCAGCATTCACATGGGCACCGTCGACATGGAACCACTGCCTGCCCGGTTGGTCAGCCGGCTTAAGCAGGCCGACGCGCTGATCGTTGAAGCGGACATTACCGGTAGCGCATCGCCGTTCGCAGATGCCGATCCGCAGCCCCTGATGACGGAAAGGCTCAACGCAGAAGAGCTGGCGCAGTTGCAACTCCTGTGTCAGGAGCTGGGAACGGATATTGAGGCTTTCAACGCCCTGCCCGGTTGGCAAGTGGCGCTGATGATGCAGGCACGTCAAGCGCAACGGCTTGGACTACGGGCGGAGTACGGCATTGACTATCAGCTGTTGCAGGCCGCCAGAGATCAGCAAAAAAAGGTCATTGAGCTGGAAGGTGCACAACAGCAATTGAACATGCTGCAGGCGCTGCCCGAAGGCGGTATGGCGTTGCTGCGCGATACGCTGGAGCATTGGCATACCAATGCACGCCTGCTGCAAACCATGGTCAGTTGGTGGCTGGACGCCAAACCCAACACGGCGCTGGAAACGCTGCCGGCCACCTTTAGCGCTGCGCTATACGATGTGCTGATGCAGCAGCGCAACCGCAACTGGCAGCAACAACTGCGGGCGTTGCCGCCGGGTAAATATGTGGTGGCGGTCGGCGCCCTGCATTTGTACGGCGAGGACAACCTGCCGGCGATGCTGCTGGCAGAGTAAAAAAATGGCCAATATCGCTATTGGCCAGTCAAAGAGGAATTTCTCATATTCTAGTTATACGCATTGCAACCGTGTTAACGGTTACAGCTGACAGGGTAGCAATCTGGTGAACATATTGGCAACCTGCTTTATTGATTGGCGGCACGGCTTGCTGTATTTGCGCTATTTTTGTAATTTTGTTGCCGTACGTTGCAACGCTTTCCCGCTCGGGATCATCCTAGGACAAACATTATGACACCCGCCGTTGTGCTGCTTGAAAAACAAAAGGTCGCCTTCACCCTGCATCCTTATCACCACGACAGTGACGAAACCAACTTTGGTGATGAGGCGGTCAAAAAGCTCGGGCTCAATGCCGATCGAGTCTATAAAACGCTGTTGGTGGCGTTAAACGGCGATGCCAAACACCTGGCGGTGGCGGTCACGCCGGTAGCCAGTCAGTTGGATCTGAAGAAGGTGGCCAAGGCGCTGGGAGCCAAAAAGGCGGAAATGGCCGATCCGCAGCTGGCGCAACGCGTGACCGGCTATCTGGTCGGTGGCATCAGCCCGCTTGGGCAAAAAAAGCGCCTGCCAACGGTGATCGACAGCCCGGCACAGCAGTTTGCCACCATCTTTGTCTCCGGCGGCAAACGCGGGCTGGATATTGAACTGGCAGCAGCGGACCTGTGTCGTTTGCTGTCAGGCAGCTTTGCCGATATCGCCAAGCGGGAGTGAGCATGGCGCACGGCAGTGCCTTGTCGTCGACAAAACACCGCCGCCAGGTTTACCGATAAACGATTTCACCTTTTGGCTCATACGCCGCAGCCTTCAGCGGCGAATGTTGCTCGATATACTGCTTGAGCACTTCGGCATCAATAAAACCGGTGTTGACATAGCTTGGCAAGCCGTCGATCTTCGGATAGCCGTCACCGCCCAGGGCATTGAAATTGAGCGTCGCCATACGGTAGGTTTTATCCGCCTGCAGCGGTTGTCCGTTGATCTTCACCTGGCTGACGCCGGTGCCATCGGCCAGCAGACTGACGTTGGCGAACTGGGCATAGGCACCGGAATCCGGTTTCATATTGGCCACCACCGCCAGGTATTTTTCCACTTCGCGACCGGTCATATCCGCATACACCAAGGTGTTGCCAAACGGCTGTACCTTGAGCACGTTTTTATAGGTGATGTCGCCAGGCTCGATCGAATCCCGCACCCCGCCGCCGCTCATCACGGCGAAATCGGCGTTGGCACGTTCCATTTGTGCTGCCAGCAGCACCCGCGCCAGATTGGTCTGCACAAAACGCACTTTGCTGCGATCGCCTTCCAGTTTGCGGTCAACGCTGCCGATCTTGACCTCCAGCTGCGCCTTGCCCTTGTCCTGGAACGGCGTCAGCAATTTCATCATGCCGGGGTCTTGCGCAATCTCCTGGGTGTAATACACCCGTTCGCTGCTGCCGTCGGCCTTGTCCACTTTCTTTTTCAGGTTCACCGGAATCAGTTGATAATGCACCAGCTTCAGCTCGCCGTTGCGGAACTGGAAGTCGGCGCGGCCAACGTATTTGCCCCACTCATGAGCCTGAACGATCCAGGTGCCATTCTGCCGGTCTGGCGCACAGGGCGTACCCGGTACGTAATCGACCTGTTTATGGTTTTTGTCAGCCATGCATACCGGATCCTGCGAGTGGCCGCCGACGATCATGTCGAGATAGCCTGCCGGCAGGCTACGGGCCATTTCGACGTCACCGGGTGCGTTGGAGCCGTGCTTTCCGTCGTCATAATGGCCCATATGGGTCGCCGCGATGATCACGTCCGGTTTTTCGCTGTTACGCAGTTGCTCCACCACCCGCCTGGCTTCCTGGGCCGGCGCGTGGAACTCGATATCGGTGAAATATTCCGGGTTGCCGATTTTGGCAGTATCGTCGGTTGTCAGGCCGATAACGGCAATTTTGATACCTTGCCGGTCAAACAGCGCATACGGTTTGAACAATCGCTGCTGAGTGCTTTTTTGGTAAATATTGGCGGAAAGCAGTGGGAATGTGGCCCACTTTTCCTGCTGGCGCAACACGCTCAGCGGGTTATCAAATTCATGGTTGCCAATGGCCATTGCATCGTAACCAATCAGATTCATGCCGCGGAAATCAGGCTCGGCGTCCTGCAAGTCTGACTCCGGCACGCCGGTATTGATGTCGCCACCCGACAGCAGCAGCACACTGCCACCCTGTGCAGCCACCTGTTGACGAATGCTGTCCACCAGCGTTTTTTGCGCGCCAAGGCCATATTCGCCATGATCGTTACGCCAGAAATGGCCGTGATGATCGTTGGTATGCAAAATGGTGATGTCGTAGGTTTTATCCTTTTCCCAGGCGCTGGCCAATCCTGGCAGCACGCTGAGGGACGCCGCCAACGCACAGACGCTGGCTTTTAACGCAAAACGCATGACGAATCTCCATGTTATAAGCAGTTCAAAGTGACGAGTGCAGAATTGTAACGCAGATAAACCACCGCTGATTTCAATTTTTTGCGATATGCGTCAGATTATGTCGCATCTGGCAAAAAACCAGCAACCTGCTTAAGATGTGAGCCTGTCTACTAAACCTTACCAGGCTAACAATAATATGACTGACCGTAGCGACATCGCCACGCCTCCGGCCAAAGGCAGCGCGGTTAAGGGCACCGCGTTTTCCATACTGGGCGCCATCAGCGTTTCACACCTGCTTAACGATATGATCCAATCGCTGATCCTGGCGATTTACCCTATTTTGCAAGCCGACTTTAACCTTAGCTTCGTGCAGATCGGCATGATTACCCTGACTTATCAGCTCACTGCCTCGCTGCTGCAACCGCTGATCGGCTATTACACCGACAAGCACCCGCAGCCCTATTCGCTGCCGATAGGTATGGGCTTTACCCTGTGCGGCCTGCTGCTGCTGTCGATGGCCAACACCTTCCCGCTGGTGCTACTGGCGGCGGCGCTGGTCGGTACCGGCTCGTCGGTGTTCCATCCGGAATCGTCGCGGGTAGCGCGCATGGCGTCCGGTGGGCGCCATGGACTGGCACAATCGCTGTTCCAGGTAGGCGGCAATTTTGGCAGTTCGCTTGGCCCGCTACTGGCTGCGCTGATTATTGCTCCTTACGGCAAAGGCAACGTCGCCTGGTTTACCCTGGCGGCGCTATTGGCGATCGTGGTGTTATTGCAGGTCAGCAAATGGTATCAACAACAGCATCGTGCGGCACAGGGCAAAGCCAAACCGGCAGCGCTGCTGCAACCGCTGCCCAAGCGTACCGTCGCCTTTTCGCTGACCATTTTGCTGGTGCTGATTTTTTCCAAGTATTTTTATCTCACCAGCATCAGTAGCTATTACACTTTTTATCTGATCCACAAGTTCGGCGTGTCGGTGCAAAGTGCGCAAATCCATCTGTTCGCCTTTCTGTTCGCGGTGGCAGCCGGCACCATTATCGGTGGGCCGATTGGCGACCGCTTCGGGCGCAAATACGTGATTTGGGCCTCCATTCTGGGTGCGGCGCCGTTTACCCTGGCCCTGCCCTATGTTTCGCTGGAATGGACCGGCATTTTAACGGTGATCATCGGCCTGATTCTGGCTTCCGCCTTCTCGGCCATTCTGGTATATGCGCAGGAGCTGATCCCCGGCAAAGTGGGGATGGTGTCCGGTCTGTTCTTCGGTTTTGCCTTTGGCATGGGCGGGTTGGGCGCGGCGGTACTCGGCTACGTCGCGGATGCCACCAGCATCGAGCTGGTTTATAAAATCTGTGCTTTCCTGCCTCTTATTGGAATTATCACCGCACTATTGCCAAATATGGATCATAAACCGCAGTAACAGCCGTTTTATCCCGGTTGAAAATCAGCTTTCAACCGGGTCACTTCCTTGTCTCCACTAGTGATTTGTCGCCATCCATCATAAAACTGCCATTTGGCATGATTATCATAACAATCAGCGTTTTTTCCGCAAAATAGCAACATTTAATCAAACGGCGTGCCGACAAATGTCATAAACTAAATGTATCAATACGTAACAGCCCGCCCGCCGCAAGCAAGAAGGAGACTGGATGCATCATTCAACACCGCTGATTACCACCATCGTCGGAGGGTTAGTACTCGCCTTCCTCCTCGGCATGCTGGCGAACCGTCTGCGCATTTCCCCGTTGGTGGGATACCTTGCCGCAGGCGTGCTCGCCGGCCCGTTCACGCCGGGCTTTGTCGCCGACACCTCACTGGCGCCGGAACTGGCGGAAATCGGCGTGATCCTGTTGATGTTCGGCGTCGGTCTCCATTTCTCGCTTAAAGATCTGCTGGCAGTAAAATCCATCGCCATCCCCGGCGCCGTTGCGCAGATCGCCGTCGCCACCCTGTTGGGTATCGGCCTGTCGCATCTGCTAGGCTGGGATCTGATTTCCGGGCTGGTATTTGGCCTCTGCCTGTCGACCGCCAGTACCGTGGTGTTACTGCGGGCGCTGGAAGAACGGCAGCTTATCGACAGCCAGCGCGGGCAAATCGCCATCGGCTGGCTGATCGTCGAAGATCTGGCGATGGTGCTGACGCTGGTGCTGTTGCCGGCCTTCGGCAATCTGTTGGGCGGCGGCAATCACGCCAGCACTCTGCAACTGCTGAGCGAGCTGGCAATCACCATCGGCAAGGTGGTGGCCTTTATGGCGCTGATGATCGTCGTCGGCCGCCGTGCCGTGCCGTGGATCCTGGCCAAGACCGCCAGCACGGGCTCACGCGAACTGTTTACCCTGGCGGTGCTGGCGCTGGCGCTCGGTATCGCCTACGGTGCCGTCGGCCTGTTTGACGTGTCGTTTGCGCTCGGCGCCTTCTTTGCCGGCATGGTGCTGAACGAATCGGAACTGAGCCAGCGTGCGGCACATGATACCCTGCCGCTGCGCGATGCCTTTGCGGTGCTGTTCTTTGTTTCGGTCGGCATGCTGTTCGACCCAATGATTTTAATCAACGAACCGCTGGCGGTGCTGGCGACGCTGGCGATCATCGTGTTCGGCAAATCCGCCGCCGCCTTCCTGTTGGTGAGAATGTTTGGACACTCCAAGCGTACCGCGCTGACCATTTCCGCCAGCCTGGCGCAAATCGGTGAATTCGCCTTTATTCTGGCCGGCCTGGGGATTTCGCTTGGCATGATGTCGGAACACGGGCGCAATCTGGTGCTGGCCGGCGCCATCTTGTCCATTATGCTCAACCCGCTGCTGTTTACCCTGCTCGAACGTTATCTGGCAAAAACCGAAACCCTGGAAGAGCAGAGTCTGGAAGAAGCGGTGGAAGAAGAAAAACAGATCCCGGTAGATATGTGCAACCACGCGCTGGTGGTCGGCTACGGTCGCGTTGGCAGCCTGTTGGGCGAAAAGCTGCGCGAAGCCGGCATTCCGATGGTGGTGATTGAAACCTCGCGCCCGCGGGTGGAAGCGCTACGCGAACAGGGCATCAAAGCGGTATTGGGCAACGCCGCCAACGTAGAGGTGATGGAGCTGGCGCGGCTCGACTGCGCGCGATGGCTGCTGCTAACCATTCCGAACGGCTACGAGGCGGGGGAAATCGTCGCCTCGGCGCGCAGCAAGCGGCCAAACATCGACATTATCGCCCGTGCCCATTACGACGATGAAGTGACCTACATTAGCGAACGCGGCGCCGACCAGGTGGTGATGGGCGAACGCGAAATCGCCAACAGCATGCTGAATATTCTGCAACTCGACGAGATCAGCGAAGAAGAAAAAGCCGGAGCCTGCCCAATCTGATTGGCCTGCCTGGCGGATCGCCATGCCGGACAGCTCAACCTGAGCGGCATGGCAGCAAACCCTGGTTACCGTTCCCAGTAAGACTCTTCCAGGCTGTCTTCCCGTTCCGGCAGGCCGCGCGTCAGACGCGGTGAATGCTGATTCAACACCTGATAGCTGACGCGGTTGGCATATTTGCACACCTGTGCCAGCGAGGAGTAGGTCAGGTAGCTGCGCGCATGCTTGCTGGAGTTCGGCACGTTGTTACGGTGATAACCGTTGGCGGCAATATCATGCAGCAGCGCCGACAGCGCCCCATCACCGGCCCCGTTGGTATTCATGATTTTTTCCGGCCCGCCCATATACGGCGCAATATGCGAATAGACGCGGAACGGACTTGCGCAATGCTCACGACGCATCGCACGGCTGAACTCGTAAAGGTTGAATTCGGCAATGTGGCCCGGCAGCAACGGGTGCTGCGTCTGGCGCTTGGTCGCCTCTTCGGTATAGCCGGCCATGTACAGTCCGTTCGGCCCGGCGGTGCACAGCACCAGATCGACCCAGTCCAGCGCCATATCCGACGCGGTCAGCGGATCGCTTAGACCGGTCAGTTCCAGCGCCTCGTCTTCGTTCATCGCCAGGATCGAGACGTTGTCGCGCAAGAAGTCGCGCCACCACTGCGGGTTGTCGGCGATCACATATTTGGTGCCCAGCGTCAGCACTACTGGCACATCATGCTTTTTGGCAAAAGCAATCGCCTGCATGGTTGCCGCCGGCATCGGTTCGCCGGGTTTGCAACGCACCAGATATGACGTCAGCACCAGCGCCGACGCGCCGGCGATCACCTCTTCCGGAATGCTTTCCGGGCGCAGTTGGTTCATCTGGCCGGGACTGATGGCAAAGGTGCGTTCGCCGCTTTCGCTAATCAGCGTGAAACAACGGCCAATCGCGCCGTCTACCGCCTGCAAATAGTTGAGATCGGTGCGGCTGGAGGTATTGCACAGGTAACGATAGGCGTAACTGCCGATTTTGATATTGCTGCACATGACGCCCAGCAAGATCGAGCGATCGTCCGCCAGCACCGAATAGTTATGTAGCGTATTGCCGATGGTGCCACCGGCAAACTGATGGGTTATCAGGTTTTTTTCGCTCAATTCCTGATACAGCGCTTCGGCGACCTGGTCTTCAATCACCAACGAGTGGCCCAGGCTCAGGCCATAGCGCTCAACAAACGCGTCATCCACTTTGGCTTCAATATCAACCAGCGTTTGATCGATGCCGACGATATAAGAGGTGCTGATTTCGTTTTCGGGCTGAACCTGTTGCAATAACGGATCGCGGGCGTTCACCGGAAAATAGTGTTTGGACTTACGTTTACCAGGAAATTTCATGTAATTTGGCGGTAGTAGCAGTTAACAGGCGGGGAATGTTAACACATTCCCGCCGGATAAATGATACGCCGTTGGCAATCAGAAACGCTGCGCCACCAGCTCCTGCATCATGTCGATATGCGCCGAATCGTCATTGAGCGCTGAAATATATTCAAATTTTTCACCACCGGCATGCAGAAAGATTTCGCGGTTCTGCTCTTTGATTTCCTCCAGCGTTTCCAGACAGTCGGCCGAGAAGCCCGGGCAAATAACCTGAATATGCTTGACGCCTTGCGCCGGTAACGCCTTCAGCGTTTCGTCGGTATACGGCGTCAGCCATGGCTCACGGCCAAAGCGTGACTGATAGGTCAGCATGATGCGATCCGGCGCCAGCGGCAGCGATGCCGACAGCGCGCGCAGGGTATCTTCGCAGCGTTGCGGGTAGTCATCCCCCAGCCGCGCATAGCGTTTCGGAATGCCGTGGAACGACAGCAACAGCCGATCGGGCTGGCCATGCTGATCGAATGCCCGTTCGACGCTGTGACGCAATGCGGCGATATACGCCGGGTGCTCAGCGTAATCGCGAATAAAGCTGACCGATGGCAGGCGACGATAGCCTTTGAGCACGCGCGCCACGCCGTCCCACACCGCAGCGCTGGTCGAACATGAATACTGTGGGTACAGCGGTAGCACCACCAGATGGGTTACGCCCTGCGACAGCAGTTTGTCGATGGCCTGTGCCAGACTCGGCGACCCATAGCTCATGCCCAACTCCACCGGCGTGTTCGGCATTCTTTCCGCCAGCGCCTGTTGCTGCCGGCGACTGAACACCAGCAGCGGTGAACCTTCGTCCATCCACACCGACTGATACAGCTTGGCAACGCGCGGCGAGCGGATCGGCAAAATGACGCCATTGAGAATCGGCCACCAGATCAGCGGCGCGGTGTCTACCACGCGATCGTCACTGAGGAATTCCTTCAGGTAGCGTTTTACCGCAGGCGAAGTCGGGGCATCCGGCGTACCCAAGTTCACCAGCAGCACCCCGTGTTTCTCTTGCTTCATCTTTGTTCCCCTCGTTTCCCTTACGCCCAGCGCATCCTGGTTATAACCATTGACTGAGGCTATTGTAACGGAAATGAGGTTTATCGGAACCGATAACAGCGACAGGCTTTACCGTTGTGCCAGTTGCCACACCGCCGCCACGTTGCGCGCGGTGACTTCCAGGTTATGCGCCGCGCTGCCCAGCGCCTCCTCCAGCGTCACGATGCGATCGATCACCGAAAACGCCGCGTCGATGCCGTGCTGGTGCACCACCTGATAATCCGCCGCCAGGCTACCGGCAATGCCAATCACCGGCAGCCGATGCCGCTTGGCGACGCGCGCCACGCCAATCGGCGTCTTGCCATGGACAGACTGACTGTCGAGTCGCCCTTCGCCGGTGATCACCAGATCGGCTCCCAGGATCGCCTCTTCCAGCCGCAGGGTTTCGATCACGATTTCGATGCCTGGCCGCAGCTGCGCATCGAGCATGCCGAGCAATGCCGCGCCCATACCGCCAGCCGCCCCGGCACCCGGTGCATTGAGCACTTTGCGCCCGGTGGTCTGTTCCAACAGGGTGCCGTAATGACGCAACGCGTTATCCAACTGCTCAACCATCGCCGGCGTCGCACCTTTTTGCGGGCCAAAAATGGCCGAAGCGCCGTTTTTGCCGCACAGCGGATTATCCACGTCGCAGGCCACGGTAACCTTCACCTGTTGCAAACGCGCATCCACGCCGGAAAGGTCAAGCTCGGCCAGGCTGGCCAGCGCCGCGCCGCCCGGCGGCAAGGGACGTTGTTGCCCATCCAGCAGCCTGGCACCCAGCGCCTGCATCATGCCGGCACCGCCGTCGTTGGTTGCGCTGCCGCCGATGCCGAGGATAATCGCGCTAACGCCGCGATCGAGCGCCGCCAGTATCAGTTCGCCAGTACCATAGCTGGTGGCGATCAACGGATCGCGCTGATCGCTCGGTGCCAGGTGCAAGCCGGAGGCCGCCGCCATTTCAATCACCGCCGTTTCGCCGTCGCCCAGCAGGCCATAAAATGCCTCAACCGGCATGCCTAGCGGCCCACGTACCGACAACTGAACGATTTCGCCCTCGGTCGCTGCCACCATCGAATCCACCGTGCCTTCGCCGCCGTCGGCCATCGGCAACTTGACGTATTCAACGTCGGGATAAATCTGGCGAAAACCGCGTTCAATCGCCGCTGCAACGTCCAGCGCACTCAGGCTTTCCTTAAAGGAGTCCGGAGCGATTACCACTTTCCTCAGCGCTTTCATCATAGTTTCCTTAGCCTGCCAGATTGAATACGCCAAACATCAGCGCAGAGACTGCCGCAATGGTAAAGCCCACCAGCGTTTCGTACGGCAACAGTTTTAACCGCTCGTGCACCGCCATATTGACGCTGCCGCCAGTGGCGTGGAAGAAACTGCCGTGCGGCAAATGGTCAAGCACCGTAGCGCCGGCGTGGATCATCGCTGCACCCGCCAGGCCGCTGACGCCCAGTTCCAGCAGCGTGCTGCTAAACACCCCTGATGCCACGGCGGTGCCGGCGGTGGTCGACGCGGTCGCCATGGACATCAGCGCGCCGGACAGTGGTGCCAGCAGCCAGGCCGGCAGGCCGGTATGCGTCAGGCCGTTAATCAACACGTCCTTTAACTGTGAATTGGCGATGATGCCCGCCAGCGTGCCAGTGCCAAGCAACATGATCGCCACCGGCGCCATGCGAGACAGACCCGACACCATAAACTGATTGCATTGGCGAATTCGCCCCATCAGCAATGCGCCGACCAGGCCGCCAACCGGCAAGGCGATCAAGGGATCGATGGCTATGCCGGCGATCGGCCGTAGCGACAACAGCAGGATGGCCACCAACGGTGCGCTGATCGCCGCCATAAAACCGGGGCGAACGCCCTCGGCCTGCACCGTCAGCTCATCGGCACTGACCATGCTGCCCCGATTGCTGAGCCGCTTGGCCAGCAGGTAGGCCACCACCAGTCCGCACAGGCCGGGCACAATGCCCGCCATCATCACCGAGGTTAGCGGCACGTGGAAATTATCTGCCGCCGCAATGGTGTTGGGGTTAGGCGACATCACGTTGCCCGCCTTACCGCCGCCGATCATCGCCAGCAGGATCGCCACGCGTGAGATCCCCGCCTTCTGTGCGATCGACAGGGCGATCGGTGCAACCGTAATCACCGCCACGTCGATAAATACCCCGACCGCCGTCAGGATCAGTGTAGCCACTGCCAGCGCCAGCAGCGCGCGGGTTTCACCCACTTTGCGCACGATGGTTTCGGCAATGGTATGCGCCGCGCCGGACTCAATCAGCACCCCGGCCAGCACGCCCGCCGCCAGAATGCGCATCACCGCATTGGTAATGCCCTGAGCGCCGGTAATCATCAGCGTAACGGTTTGTACCAGATCGGCACCGCCGACCAATCCTCCCGCCAACGCGCCGGCTATCATGCCGTAAGCGGGCGGAACCTTGCGTAAAATCAGCACGATGGCGACAATCAACGCCACCAGTGCACCCAGTGTGGATACCGTTGTCATTGTTGTTATTCTCTTGTTGTTGGTGTTAGGCCAACATATCCCCGCACAACGGGATTAACTTGAGAGGAAGCAACAAAAAACGCGCCGATGAGTGGCAACAAAGTTGTGGGTTAACACAATTCACTCGTTCATCAGCATGCCGATATACAACTGCAAGGTTCCGGTTAATTCATTGATTTTTAATCCTGTAATCGCCTCGATTCGTTGCAGGCGATAGCGCAGGGTATTGACATGGATATGAAGCTGAACCGCGGTCTGCGTTTGATCACAGTTCCGGTAAAAATATTGCCGCAGGGTTTGGCGCAGTACCCCTTTATCATCGTGTTCACACAGTTGCTGCCACGGACGGCTCAGCTCCTGGGCTCGCCAATCGTCGCTCATGTCGCACAGCAGAGATGGCAACGGATAGTCCGGGTAAAACAACGATTTATGCCGTAGCTTGAGCCGCTTTGCCATCGCCTGGGTGGCTCGCGCGGTCAGTCCGGAACGGAAAACCCCGTCGCCGCCGCCAAACAACCCGCCGACGATCAGCCGCAGATTGAAGCGCTGCTGAAACTGCGCCTGCAACTGCTGCGCCTGCTTGCGCTCCTGCTTCAGGTTCCACACTCCCTGCGCCAGGCTGGCAGGCCGCAGCAACACCAGCTCATTGAAGCCGGTCATGGCGATCAGCGCCTCACGCTGGGTGTTTTCCAGTTCGCTCAGCAACTCGCGCAGCAGGTGCGGTTGCCGATCGTGCAACTCGATGATCCACACAATTCGCGGCTGTTGCAGATCCAGCCCCAGATACGCCGCCATGGATTCCAGCGCCGCCGGCTCCCCGGTTCCCTGCAACAGCTGGTTTGCCAGTTCTTCGCGGTAGCGCTTTTCCCACTGATGCTGGCCAAGCAGCGCCGCCTGTTCCACCATCAGTTCGGCCGCCATCTTCACCAGCTCGGCATAGTTGCGCACCTGCGCCGGATCGCCGGAGATACCAATCACCCCCACCCGCTGATTGCGGAAACAGAACGGCAGATTAATGCCCGGCTGTACGCCTTTCAGGTGTGCGGCGGTGGCCATATCGATCTCCACCACGCGGTTTTCGGTCAATGCCAATACCGCGCCTTCATGACGCTGGAACAGCCGCGTCGCATCCCCAGAGGCGATAATGACACCATTGTGATCCATCACGTTTACCGAATGGTTGATGATCCCCATGGCGCGTTGAACGATCTGCCGAGCGGTGGATTCTTCCAGAAAAGTAGTCTGTCTGAGCATGCGCTTCTTCCTGACGGCTGAAATGGAGGCTGTTATACGCCATTCCCGTTAGGGATTTAAACAACGGCGCTGCAACAAGCTAAGGGGATCACATTTCGTGGGAAAAAAGCAAAAAAAAAACGCCGGGCGCATGCCCGACGTTGGCTGACGCTGACCTCTCGACTTAGCCGAGAATAGTGGCCAGTTCGGCGCTCACTTCATCAACTTTGCGGGTGCCGTTGATTTTGTGATATTCGGTGTTGCCGGCGTCGGCTTCCTGGCGATAGTAGGCAACCAATGGCGCCGTCAACTGATGGTATTCCACCAGACGTTTACGCACGGTTTCTTCCTGGTCGTCTTTACGCGTGGTCAGCTCTTCACCGGTCACGTCATCCTTGCCTTCGACCTTAGGCGGATTGAATTTAACGTGATACACGCGGCCCGATGGCGCATGCACACGGCGGCCAACGATACGATCGACGATCAGTTCGTCCGGCACGTCGAATTCCAGCACGTAATCCACCTTGATACCGGCTTCTTTCATCGCATCGGCCTGTGGAATAGTGCGTGGGAAACCGTCCAGCAGGAAACCGTTACGGCAATCTTCCTGGGCGATCCGCTCTTTTACCAGGGCAATCACCAGCTCATCGGTGACCAGCTTGCCGGCATCCATGATTTCTTTCGCCTGCTTGCCCAGTTCAGTGCCGGCCTTCACGGCTGCGCGCAACATATCACCGGTGGAGATTTGCGGAATACCGTATTTCTCCATGATGAATTGAGCCTGAGTACCTTTACCAGCGCCCGGAGCGCCCAGCAGAATGATACGCATTGCGTAAATCCTCTTATATTTTTATAAAATTGCGAAAACGCTCAACCATACCATTTTAGCGGGGGGTGGCTCAAGGCACGAGAAAGGAAATCGATTGCGTATCGACAGGGAGAAAAGTGGCGAAAAGACACGACTGCACGGGTTATAGCGGGGAAAACGCCCAAAACCAGACGATTTTGGGCGTGGCAAATCGGAATTATGCGGAAAGCAACTTGTTCATGCGGCGGATGAACTGGTTCGGATCTTCCAACGTGCCGCGTTCGGCCAGCAACGCCTGATCCAGCAACAGGTCGATCCATTCGGCAAATTGTTCGTTATCACCCACATCGGATGCGCGTTTGACCAACGCATGTTCCGGATTCAGCTCGAAAATGTACTTCACTTCCGGCGCCTGCTGGCCGGCGGCTGCGAACAGTTTCGCCATCTGGGTGCTCATTTCATCGGCATCGGTGGTCACGATCGCCGGCGTATCGGTCAGACGGTGCGTCAGGCGCACGTCCTTCACCCGCTCGCCCAGCAGGGTTTTAACCCGTTCGATGAATGGCTCCAGCTGTTTTTCAGCGTCTTTCTGTTCTTCGGTTTCTTCCGCCAGTTTTTCCAGCGCTTCATCGGCCTTGCTGACCGACTGGAATGATTTACCGTCGAATTCGGTCAGGTAGCTCATCATCCATTCGTCGATGCGCTCAGACAACAGCAGTACTTCGATGCCCTTCTTGCGGAACAGCTCCAGGTGCGGGCTGCTGTTGGCCGCGGCGTAGCTGTCGGCGGTGATATAGTAGATCTTATCCTGCCCTTCGCTCATGCGGCTGACGTACTCTTCCAGCGACACGGTTTGCGCCGAGCTGTCGCCGTGAGTAGAGGCAAAGCGCAACAGCTTGGCAATTGCGTCCTTGTTTGCCGCATCTTCCGCCGGACCTTCCTTCAGCACCAGGCCGAATTGCTGCCAGAACTTCTGATAGGCTTCAGCGTCGTCCCTGGCCAGTTTTTCCAGCATCTGCAGTACACGTTTGGTCAGCGCGCTGCGCAGGTTCTGGGTCACGCGACTGTCTTGCAGAATTTCACGCGATACGTTGAGCGGCAAATCGTTGGAGTCGATCAGCCCGCGCACAAAGCGCAGGTAGTTCGGCATGAACTGCTCTGCGTCGTCCATGATGAATACGCGCTGTACGTACAGTTTCAGGCCGTGTTTGTGATCGCGATTCCACATGTCCCACGGTGCCTGCGCCGGGATGTACAGCAGGCTGGTGTATTCCTGCTTGCCTTCAACACGGTTGTGGCTCCAGCTCAGCGGGTCGGTGAAGTCGTGGGCAATGTGCTTGTAGAATTCTTTATATTCTTCATCGGTAATATCGGACTTGCTGCGCGTCCACAGTGCCTGGGCCTTGTTGATTTTCTCCCAGTGGGTCGCGCCGTCGGCCTCTTCCGGGTTGTTGCTTTCGATCTCGACCGGCAACGCAATGTGATCGGAATATTTGCCGATCACCGAACGCAGGCGCCAGGCGTCGAGATACTCGTCTTCACCTTCACGCAGGTGCAGCGTAATTTCGGTGCCACGTTCGGCTTTGCTGATGTCGGCGATAGTGTAATCGCCCTCGCCGGCGGATTCCCAGAACACGCCCTCATCGGCAGCGGCGCCTGCGGCTCGGGTGCGTACCGTCACCTTGTCCGCGACGATGAACGCCGAGTAGAAACCGACGCCGAACTGACCGATCAGCTGGCTGTCTTTAGCCTGATCGGAACCGATCGATTCGAGGAAAGCCTTGGTGCCCGATTTGGCGATGGTGCCGAGGTTCTCGATCACTTCATCGCGACGCATGCCGATGCCGTTGTCAGCGATGGTCAGAGTACGTTTTTCTTTGTCAAAGGACAGACGTACGCGCAGCTCGCCGTCCCCTTCGTACAGTTCCGGCGCAGACAGCGCGCGGAAACGAAGTTTGTCCGCCGCATCGGATGCGTTGGAAATCAGTTCGCGCAGGAAAATTTCTTTATTGGAGTACAGCGAATGAATCATCAAATGAAGCAGTTGTTTTACTTCAGACTGAAATCCGCGAGTTTCTTGACCTTTCATACTCATTGCTTACCTCAAAGACAATTGCAACCAAACACAGACAATGAGGATCAGGTGGGGATGAGAGCCTTATTTTTCAAGCGGGTGACGGGGAATTTTTTAACCGAAGCTGACGGGGCGAAGCCGCCCCGTCAGGGAAGTGCGTCAGTATTTGATGGCGTGGCGACCGGCCAATGAGTGCGACAGCGTGGTGCCGTCGACCATTTCCAATTCACCGCCTACCGGCACACCGTGCGCAATGCGGCTGGCCAGTACGCCGTACTGGCCGCACATTTCCGCGATGTAATTGGCGGTTGCTTCGCCTTCCACCGTCGGGTTGGTGGCCAGGATCACTTCGCTGATGCTTTCCTGTTCCAGCCGTTGCTCCAGCCGATCGAGACCGATATCGCCGGGCCCGATGCCGTCAAGCGGCGACAGATGGCCCATCAGCACAAAATAGCGGCCGGCGAACTGGCCGGTCTGCTCGATGGCATGGATATCCGCCGGACTTTCCACCACGCAAATCTGGCCGTTTTGCTGACGACGCGGATTGGCGCATATGGTGCAAATGTCCTGCTCGGTGAAGGTGCGGCAATCGGCGCAATGGCCGATTTCCGACATCGCACGGGTCAGCGCCTGTGCCAGACGCATGCCACCGCTGCGATCGCGCTGCAGCAGTTGAAACGCCATACGCTGCGCCGATTTCGGGCCAACGCCCGGCAGGCAGCGCAGCGCCTCCATCAAGGTTTCAAGCAGCGGACTGGTTTGCATCAGAACGGCATCTTAAAGCCAGGCGGCAACTGCATACCGCTGGAGACCGACGCCATTTTTTCTTTCTGGGTTTCTTCAACGCGACGTGCTGCATCATTGAACGCAGCCGCGATCAGATCTTCCAGCATGTCTTTATCGTCTTCCATCAGGCTCGGATCGATTTCCACACGGCGGCAGTTATGCGCCCCGTTGATGGTTACTTTCACCAGGCCAGCGCCGGATTCGCCAGTTACTTCCAATTTGGCGACTTCTTCCTGCATCTGCTGCATTTTTTCCTGCATTTGCTGGGCTTGCTTCATCAGGTTGCCCAGACCGCCTTTACCAAACATAGTCGTCTCTCGTAGCAATGGGCCGCGCACGGTGCGCAGCGGTTAAATGGGGCGGATACTGTCTTCATCCAGATCTGCATCAAAGAAGCGACGCAGCGTCTGGATATTGGTATCCGCAACGATGGACTGACGCGCCTGCGCCAGTTTTTCTTCATAAATGGCTTGCCGCCACTCCAGCGGCGTACGCTCCGCCGGGTTTTCGTCTTCCACTACGGTCAGCTCAATCGGGCCGCCGTGCAGCTCGCTGAGCGCGTCGCATAACGCCTTTTGCGCCGAGGGGGTGTTCAGATGGCGCTGCGCAGGCCGCAGATGGAGACAAATCTTGCCGGGTTCCGACTGCTGTTTAAAGGCGTTCAACGCCAGTTGCTGCACCAGTTTCGGGATAGTCAGCCGGTCTATTTCCGCCGCCCACGGGTCGCGCGCGATTGACTCTACCACCAGTTTAGCCGACAGCTCGGGGGTTTTTTCATGTTCCAGCGCGGTACGCAGTGCCTTTGGCGTCGCCAGTGGTTCTGGCGCTGCTTCTGGCGCGGTTTGCGCCCGCCAGCGATACGCCTCCGGCTTGGCCGGTTTTTCCTTGACGATTTTTTCCGCCTGACGCTGCTGGCTGCGCTCAGTCACGGAAGCCAATCGCTCCAGTGCCGAGTTTGCCGGCCGCGCTCTTCCAGGCGCCGCCGGCTCACTCTTTTTTGGTGTAGATGCCCCCTGTTGCCGCTGCAACTGGGTGCGCGCCTTCAATAATTGCGCGGTGGCATCCGGTAAATTTACCGCCGGTGACGAGGGTGCGGCCTGCCCTAACGGCGGCGGCGTCTCTGACGGTGACGGCGCTGCCGACCTCGCCTGCGCTGCCGGGACGGCCGGCGTCACGCCCTGCGTCGAGGACGTTGGGGTAATCGCTACCGGTTCGGGGATCTGCGCCTTGGGGTGAAACGCCAACGCTCGCAACAGGGTCATTTCTACGCCCATACGGCGATCGGGGGCATAGGCCAGTTCTTTACGGCCCACCAGTAACGTCTGGTAATACAGTTGCACGTCGGTGGGCGGCAAGCTGCGCGCCAGCTCGCGCAGTCGCTGTTCGATAGCCGCGTAATGATGGTCCAGCACCGAAGGCAGCAATTGCACCATCGCAATGCGGTGCAACAGCGCCAGGGTTTCCACCAGCAGGTTTTCCCAGTCGACGCCGCGAGCTGCCGCTTGCGCCACCTGGGCCATGACTTTTTCGCCGTCGGCGCTCACCAGCGCTTCAAGGATCGCCAACGGCTGTTCGTCGTCCAGCGTGCCGAGCATATGGCTGACGGTGGCACTGGTGACCTGGCCCTCGCCCATGGCGATCGCCTGATCGGTCAGGCTAAGGGCGTCGCGCATGCTGCCGTCAGCGGCGCGCGCCAACAGTTGCAGTGCACGAGCGTCGCTCGCGATCTGTTCTGCCTGCAGTACCGTTTCCAGCTGATTGCGGATTTGCTCCACGTCCAGCGCCTTCAAATGGAATTGCAGGCAGCGTGACAGAATGGTCACCGGCAGTTTTTGCGGATCGGTGGTCGCCAATAAAAATTTCACATGCGCCGGCGGCTCTTCCAGCGTTTTCAGCAACGCATTGAAGCTATGGCGCGACAGCATGTGCACTTCATCGATCAGATAGACCTTGAAACGGCCGCGTGCTGGCGCGTACTGCACGTTGTCCAGCAGATCGCGGGTATCTTCCACCTTGGTTCTGGAGGCCGCATCGATCTCGATAAGATCGACAAAACGCCCCTGCTCAATCTCGCGGCAGTTGTCGCATTGGCCACATGGGGTAGCGGTAATGCCGGTTTCACAGTTAAGGCCTTTGGCCAACAGGCGGGCGATGGTGGTCTTACCCACGCCGCGTGTGCCCGAGAACAGATAGGCATGATGAATCCGCCCAAGCGTTAGGCCGTTGGCCAGTGCGGTCAGGACGTGTTCTTGCCCAACCACATCTGCAAAGGTTTGCGGGCGCCACTTACGGGCGAGAACCTGATAGCTCATTAATACCGGAGAAGTCGAATAATCTGGAGGGTCATGCTAACACAGCAGTGCGGCGATCCGCGATAGCCCATTCTGTTTCGAGCGACAGCGCCGTTGACCAATGGCCTGTGCCCCAGTCGCTCGAGATTCGTCGGGATAGAACGTTAAATCAATGACCCGCGAAGTTGACCAGGCTGTAGCAATCGATGCCAAGCTTGTTCAGACGCGCTTCGCCACCGAGATCCGGCAGGTTGATGATAAAGGCGGCGTCTTTCACCTGGCCACCCAAACGGCGGATCAGTTTGGCGGTGGCTTCGATGGTACCGCCGGTCGCCAACAGATCGTCCACCACCAATACCACGTCGTCAGCGCTGATGGCATCGCTGTGGATTTCAAGCTGGTCGGTGCCGTATTCCAGCTCATAGCTTTCAATCAGCGTGGCACGCGGTAATTTGCCCGGCTTGCGCACCGGCACAAACCCCACGCCCAACGCCAGCGCCACCGGCGCACCAAACAGGAAACCACGCGCTTCGGTACCGACCACTTTGGTGACGCCTGCTTCGCGATAACGCTCAACCAGCAGCTCGATGCTGGCAGCGTAAGCCAGCGGATTCTCCAGCAGGCTGGTGACGTCACGGAACAGGATGCCCGGTTTAGGGTAATCCGGGATGGTTTTGATACTGTCTTTGATAAACTGAAGCTGCTGCGCAGTAGCGGTCATAATTATTGCCTGATAAAACTGCTTGAAACTGGAACGCAGGCCGCCTGACATCCCGCTTCACCCCAAGGGGCGAAACCATTAATCAAGGACGTTCAGGGAGGGTTCCCGCGCACGAAAACGCCCAAATCTATGCAAACTGGCTGACAATTGCAACTCTGCCCTGCATCTTTCCTGCCGCGCAGGGGTAGGCGAACGCCGCCGGGGCCTGCAGATTCATACGCTTGCCGTCAGTTGACGACGTCAGGCTAACAAGAATTTTACCCCGCCATCAGCGCCGTTTGTGCTGCTGCGGATCAACCACCGGCAGACGCAGCATGACGATCAACAGCGTCGCCAGCATCAGCAGCAGCAGACCGCGCACCCACCAGATTTTCACCAGCCATAACGACACGGCGAAAGTCAGCACGATAAACAGCATCGCCTTCCATTTGGCGCCCGGCGGCAATGCGCGGTGCCGTTGCCAGTGACGCAGATAACCGCCGAACCATGAACGGTACAGCAGCCATTGATGGAACCGCGGCGACGAGCGGGCGAAACACCAGGCCGCCAGCAGCAGAAAAGGGGTGGTCGGCAACAACGGTAACACTACGCCCAGCGTGGCCAACGCCACCGCTACCCAACCTACAGCGATCAACAGCCAACGCGTCATGCCGATCCTTTTAGCGAGTCATTATGCCAATGACTGTAACACCGGAACTACTGATAATGAATCTCGCCAAAATATTCCGAAAGCACCGCATAACGGCAATATTCAAACGGCTGATCGGCACCGCTGAGAAAAGTTTGCCGAGCGACCGACAGCAATGGCGTATTCGCCGCTATCTGCAGCAGTTCACACAGTTCACGAGATGGCAAGATGGCGTCGATTTTTTCTACCGCCGACCCGATGGCGATCTGATAACGCGCCATCAGCAACTGATAGAGCGATTGATTGGCCAGATCCTGCGGCTGCAGTTGCAACCCGGGGAAAAACGCCAGGTTGATATAGATTTTCTCATGGTTGAACGGCTTGCCCTTGGCGGAACGCACGCGCGAAATAAACAGGTATTTATTGCCGGGTGGCAGGTTCAACCCGTCCAGCAGGGCATCTTTGGCGCTGCGTAGCGCAATGTCGAGGATCTGGCTGTCGATGCGGATCTGGGAAAAACTGAGATCGGCGGTGATACCGCGGAAGGTATGACCGTAACTGGCGCCCTCCGGCAACGCATTGACCACCGAGCCGGTACCACGCTGCGACGCAATGATGCCGCTTTCCACCAGCGCGTTCCACGCCTGCTTTACCACAATCAGCGATACATCAAACTGGCGGGCGATGTCTTTTTGCGTCGGCAGGCGATCGCCCAGCCGATAGGTGCCGTCAAGGATCCGATGGCAGATAATGGAATATAACTGCTTGTATAATGGCGTATAGCTCGCCTTATCTACCACCAACGTAAAACCTCGCCTGGTCAGGTTGGAAGGGAAAGTTGCAGCGCTTTCCCTTGGTTATGCATTATTCGGTTATTGAACGCGCCAGCGCCTCCAGCGAGAAATGGTTCATTTTATCCAGCAGAGGCAGGTAATGTTCAGGCCAGGCCGCAGCACCATGGTATGCCCCTGAAATCGCACCGACCATGGTTGCGACGGTATCCGTGTCATTACCGATATTAACGGCGGAAATAATAGCATCAACCGGCGTAGCGGCACAGCAGGCAAATAATCCCAACGCCGCGGGAACCGCCTCACTGACGTGCAGCCCGGTGCCGATGATATCGTTCAGTTCGACGATCGCGGTTTCCCAGTGGCGGTGACGCTTGCCAATGGCAACGGCCAGTTCGATACGCCGACCGACCGACGGCCCGGCGATCGCCATCGCTCCCTGCTCTGCGGCCAGGACTAGCCCTTTATCCGCTCCGTAGATCGACGCGGCGACGATCGACGCGCTGCTGGCACTGGACGAGAGTGCTTCGGCGATCGCCGCCGCCATCGCGGCCGCGCCTGACATCGCCAAAACGTTATTGTGGGTAAAGCGCGCAATGTCGAGCGCACACTGAATAGCGCCGTCCAGATCGCCGGGGTGCAGCACCGCTGCGGGCCAGATCTTCATCGCCGATCCGTTGGTAGCCGCCGCATTGCCGCCGTTGATGATCTGTACCGACTGTTTTTCCCCTTCCAGTTCCCCCTGCAGCGACGCTCGCCGATCGTTGAAAATCGCCTTCATCGCCGCGCGCGTTGTCGGGCCGGTAAAATTGGCATAAAACGGATAATCCAGCCAGCGCTGGAAGGCTTCTTTCATTGCCGAGTCCGTGACTTTACGCCCATGAGCCAGCAGTGCATCCATAATATATTTCGCTTGAATAAAATCGTCAGTGCACATGCCGGCTTCGTTGCAACGCCCAAAGGTATCCGCCGGCGGCTTGACAAAGGTGGTCACCCAGCCGCCAAAGGTGTCTTTTATCTGTTGTTGTGTCCGCACTTCCGTAGCGGCGCCCATCGCATCGGCGGCGGCGGCGCCAATCAGGCAGCCTAAAACGTGGTCGTAATTTGCGTTCATCAAAATCTCCTTGGGGTTTATCGGGTCTGGTGGGTCATGAATGCCGCCAGTTGTTCGGCATCCGGCAGCGCCGTCATGGCGCCTTTTTGTGTTACTGCCGCCGCGCCGCAAAAATTGGCAACGTGCATCGCCGAGGTGAGCGATTGTTGCCGCCAGTCCGGTTGCTTCGCCAGCTCGAGCAGTAATCCGCCGACGAAGGCGTCGCCCGCGCCGGTGGTATCGACAACCTGCACCGGCAGCGCGGGATAATGCCGTTCTTGCCGTTGATGTATCAGATACGCCCCCGCGTCACCGAGCGAAATGACGGTGGTCGGGCAACCCAGTTCTCGGGCGTAGTAGCGGGCGGCGCGCCAGTCCTGCCGTTGAGTCAATCGACACAGCTCATCGGCCGAAATCTTGCAGATATCCGCCTGGGCAATGGCATTTCCGATTTGTGGCGCAATGTCAGCCGGACAGTCCCACATGGCTTCGCGTAGGTTGACGTCAAACAGCACCGACCCGTGCGCCAAACGCATGCGCTGGGCGCCTTGCAGACAGGCATCGCGCGCTGGCTGGCGAATCAGGCCGATGGAGTTGAAGTAAAACCATTGATTGGCAGCGAACGGCGGCAGATCGGCGGCGCAGACAAAACTGTCGGCGCTGGGGGCCACCAGATAGCTGAACGAACGTTCACCGTCGGCCGCCAGATCGACAATCAGTACCGCAGTTTTCAACGCCGGGTCGAGGGTCAGATGGCGAATGTCGACCCCTTCACGCCGCAGGGTTTGTGCCAGAAAGTGCCCGACCGGATCCAGCCCCAGGCGGCCAATAAAGCCGCAACTGCCCGCCAGTCGGGCGACGCACACCGCCACGTTGGCCGACGCGCCGCCGGGGCATTTCAAATAGCGTTGTTGGTCATCGGGCACCAGATCGACCGAGGCATCGCCAATCACCCAGACGGTATTTTTAGTCTGCATATCAGCCTCGCTTGCCAAGCGCTAGCTTCAGCTCGGCATAATAGTGATTATTAATGATGTAACGCTTCATGATCAGGCTAATGGCAAAATGAAACAGAGCGGGAATTATCGTCATCATTAGCGCGATGCCGGCCAATGCCGTTGGCGTTTGTTGCGCATCCGGCTGGTAACCGAAATAACTCAGCAGAAAACCCAATATTCCCCCGGCGATGCCCATGCCGAACTTCTGGAAAAACAGGATGCCGCCAAAAGCCAGACCGGAAACCCGTTTGCCATTTTTGTGTTCACCGTAATCTACCGCTTCGGCAATCGACGACCAGAAAATTGGCATTTGCATATCGCAGAAATAATTAATCAGGAAATAGGCGATAAAGGCCAACCACAGATCGCCCTGCCCCACCAGAAAATACATCGCCAGGCTGAGAATAAAGGTCATCAACTGGGTATGACGGAACAGTTTTATCTTGTCATAGGTTCGAGTTATATAGGTGGTAGATATCATTGCCAATATCGAAGCCACCACGCCGATGGTTAAAAAAGGTGAAATTAACGCGTCACCGCCATTCAGATAATATTTGGCGTAATACGCCGCTACCGAACCACGAATCACATATCCACACATCAGCAGCATGATCACCACACCCAGCAGTAGCCATTGATCGTTACGCAATAGCAGCCTGAACTGTTCGCCGCTGCGCATGGTAGGGATTTCCGGTCGGCTACGTTCGCGCGTGGTCAGGAAGCAGAAGATGAACAGCGCCGCCCCGACCGCCCCCATCAGCCCCATAGACAATTGATAGCCCAGCGCCTTGTTACCCTGGCCGAGCCACACCGCCATTATCGGCACAATGATGGTTACCAGAAACGCGGCAATCTTGGTCATCACAAAGCGATATCCATTCGCGCTCAATCGCTCTAGCGGATCGTCGGTAATAACGCCAATCATTGAGATATAAGGAATGGTTATCGCGGTATAGACCACGGTCATCAGTATGTAGGTAAAATAGGCCCAGGCCAGTTTTGCTGTATAGGCAACATCTGGCGTAATAAACATCAGATAGACCGCAAAACCAAATGGCAGGGCAAACCATAATAGATAAGGGCGGTAACGTCCCCAGCGTGTATTGACCTTATCGGTATACATACCCATCAACGGATCGATAATGGCGTCGATAAAACGCACCACCATAAATAACACGCCGACGTCGACCGCATGCAAGCCATATACGTCGGTATAAAAATAGGCCAGCAGCAATTGCATCGCAATCATGATGATATTGATTGCCATATCCCCGGCGCCAAAGCCTACTTTCTCTATTACTGACAGTTTCATCTGAGCACCTTTTAATAACGTATGACGCCGGCATCAACAGCGGGTCATTTTTATTATTCACAACCTGACCCGTTTGGCCGGTTGTTGACGACTCAAGCCGTTTGCTTGCTTCGCCCCCCTGGAACGTTGGCACCAACCCAGTGTAGTGAATATGATAAAAATATAAAGGTATACCATTATACTTTTTAATTGAGATCACAAAAAAAAGCTGCCATCGGGATTGTTGATGGCAACAACCAGACAAAAATTCTTTTGCATTCAAGCTGCTGGCGAAATAGCCGATAATGGCGATGGCGCTTGTATCAAACGACTATCGCGGGCAAGCTAGGCTTCTGTGAGTACAACTTGGGGATCGGCGTGAATACGCAGCATTTATTACAGGCTTTGCAGCAGCAAATCGCGGCGCTTGCCAGCGAAGTAACGCCGCGCGGCGATACACCGGTTTCGCAGGCGCGTTTCGATAGCGCGTTGTTTGCCAACCACGGGACGCGGCTGCGAGATTACCTGGCGCAGGTGCAGAAGAACTTCAGCCAATTGCAATCCGCCGTCCATGACAATCGCAACGCGCAAGTGGCGTTCCTGGCGGAAAAGCTGGTCGCGCAGATCGGCGCTCTGCAACGTGAACTGGCCACCCAGACGCTGCGACGTCAGAATCAACCCAAAGCACCGGCGCAGGTCGATCTGTACCATAAACTGGCGGAGCATCAGGATTATGAGCGTCGTTTGCTGGCGATGATCCAGGATCGCGAAAGCCTGTTAGGCCGACAGACCACTTTGGCTGGGCAGCAAAAAATACAGCAGGAGCTGGCGGCACTCGAAGGCCGGTTGATGCGATGCCGTCAAGCGTTGGCACGCATAGAACGCAGTATTGAAAGAAAAGAAAACGGTTTTTGAAGTTTTATCACATTATTTGAAGGAATATTCCCCTCCCCGACCAGGGTTCACTATACTCAGCCAGTGTCAGAATTCATTCACCTATCGCAAACCAAATAATGTTGGATTTATGTCCCTAGAAAATGCTTCACCAGAATTACAGCTGGCAGTCGATCTGATTTACCTGCTGGAATGTAACGAGATCGATCCAGCCACCGCGCTGGCGGCGCTGGATATCGTCAAACGGGACTATCAGGAAAAAATGCAGCGCAGCGGTGCCAGCACGCCGTATCTGCCCGGCACCCCGTAACACCGCGCAGCGGTTGCCCATCAGCCGGCCGGTTGTTCCGGCCCGGGATTGAAGTCACGCTTCACTTCCTGCACCTCATTGCCCTGCTGGTTATGCAAATACACTTCCAACTGGTTGAAGGCGATATTGATGTCGTTCTCGCGGCACAAGCGATCGATTGAGCGATTAAGCTCATCGACGGTATAACTGCGATCGCGCAGCTCGCGTACGTACAGGCGCAATTCATGATCGAGCGTGCTGGCACCGAAATTCAGGAAAAACACCTGCGGTTCCGGATCGGTCATTACCCGCGGATTATCGTGCGCGGCCTTCAGCAACACCTGTTTGACCTTGTCCAGATCGGAACCGTAGGCCACGCCTACCTTGATCAAGACCCGAGTAATGGTGTCGGACAGCGACCAGTTAATCAGCCTTTCGGTGACGAACGCCTTGTTCGGGATGATCACTTCCTTGCGATCGAAATCGGTAATGGTGGTGGCGCGAATGCGAATTTTACTGACAGAACCGGAAAAAGTACCGATGGTAATGGTATCGCCGATGCGCACCGGGCGTTCAAACAGGATGATCAAGCCGGAAACAAAGTTGGCGAAGATCTCCTGCAAGCCAAAGCCCAGCCCGACCGACAGCGCCGCTACCAGCCACTGCAGCTTGTCCCACGAGACGCCCAGCGATCCCAGCGCGGTTACGGTGCCTACCGCGGTGATCAGATAGGTCAGAATGGTGGTGATGGCGTACGACGCCCCCTGCCGCAGTTGCAAGCGTGACAGCACCAGCACCTCCAGCAGCCCCGGCAGGTTGCGCGTCATGACATAGGCGACTATCACCGCCAGCAACGCCACCATCAGATTGCCGAGCGTCACCGCCTGCGGCAGGCTGCTGCCAGCCACCACGCTGGTGTAATGCCACAGCGAGATGCTGTCGAGGTAGCCGAACACCGTGATCAGATCCGACCAAATCGCATAGAACGCGGTCGCGAACAGCAGAAACAGTGCCATGGTGGTCAAACGCAATGACTGCTGATTGATCTGATCCAGCGCCAACGGCGGCTCTTCCACCGGTTCGTTGCCTTCTGCGCCCTCTTTCGCCAGGCTTTGGCGTCGCGCCAGCGCCCGGCGGTAAGCCAAACGCCGCGCGGCAACGCTTAAGCCACGGATGGCGGTCAGATAAACGATATTCCACAGGAAAAACAGATACAGACTGTCGATCCAGCGCCCTGCCAGCCGCAGCGTGGTATAGAAATAACCGGCGAACATCAGCCCAAGCAGCATTAGCGGCGTCGCGGCAATGGCGGTAACAATCACCAGCCGTACCGCATGCGCGCCCTTTTCGCGCCAGCTGTCGCGGCAGAGCGGGAATACCAGCACCGCCAGCAGCAGCAGCGTCAACATCACCACCACCTGACCGATCACGTCCTCCACCAGTCGCAAAGGCGCCTTTTCACCCAGGACCGACCAGAAGATCAGCGGCAATAGCGCCAGTCCCAGACGAATTGTCTGGCGGCGGTAGTGCGCGCACAGGCTCGCCGCGAGGGCGAAGTGCCGCTCGGCAATCCCCCCTGGCGCCATCAGGCGGAAGGTGAAGCCGAACACCAGGTAAAACAGCGACAGCTGCTGTGACAGCGACCATAAAAAATCGCTGATGCTGATTTCCGAGCGGTAGCACCAAAAGCCGACGCCAAGCAGCAACGCGGCACCCGGCACCACTTTCAGCAAAATCAGCAACAGCGCTTTTGGCGTATGCAGCTGGCTGTCACGCTTCAATTGCCCCACGTCATTGCTGAGCTTTTGTATATGGCTGTCAATCAGACTATAGCGCCAGCGCAGCAGGCCGATAATCAACAGCATCGGCAGCAGGAACACCAGCACACGCAGTCCGCCGTCCAGCAGTTTGGCGGCTTTGAATTTGAAATCCAGCGACGCCAACTGTTGTTTGATGGCGCCGGGCAAGGCCTTTAGCCAGGCCAGGTCGATGGGTTTATTGCTGTTCACCCAAAAAATCTGCTGGGTCAGCGTGTCCTGCACCGAATCGTATACGCTGGTGAGCTGCTGCTGATTGATTTGCAGATTAATCGCCAGCGTCAGTTGATTGCTCAATTGGCGGTTAAGCTGATCCAGCAATTCGCGGCGCATATCAATGATTTCATTCAACGCATCAATCACGTCATCGCTGGCTTTTTCCTGGGCATTGGCCAACAGCTTATCGATGTAATCATTGCCCTTGAACAGCTCGTCCCGCTGCTGGTTAATGTCAAATTGCTCCAGACGCAGGTCGGCAATGTGGGTTTGCATATCTGCCACCAGCGCCCCCTGCGGCAGGCTCTGCTGCTGTTGGTACAGAATGCGCGACAGCACCAGGCTGCCTTTCAGCATCTGGATCTGTTCTTTCAGATTGCGTTCGGATTGCAGGCCGCGATCGAGCCAGCTTTTTACCTGGATATTTTGTTGGAACAAGGTGTTGCTTTCACGCGTTGCGGCAATCAGCCGCTGGCTGAGCTGGCGATTGAGGTCCAGTTCATTACGCACTAGCGCATCGTGCTGGATGTCGGTGGCATCTTCCGGGTTCTGCGCCGCTTTGGCGGTTTTTTCCGACAGCGTCAGGCGCTTGCTGTTGACCACGTTCTGCAGCATCTGCACCTGATGGTTCAGTTGCTCGATATGACCGTTGGTATAGTCACGCTGTTTCTGCAGCAAATCCTGGAGCGTGGTATTGGCTTCAAGGCTTTTACGTTGCAGTTCGATCTGCCCATTCAGCAAAACCTGCTCGGTAGCCAGCATCTCCTGTTGGCTGGTGCGCAACACCGCCTGCCCCGGCGATTGATCATTCAGTTGATTGCGGATCTCCTGCAGGCGCTGCGATGCGGTGTACATGCTGGTTTGCACCCGTTCCGGCTGGGTTTGCAGCGACACCAGTTGGCTATTGTAGGTCGACAGGTTTTCCTGCGCGCTTTGCAGTTCATCCAGCGTTTGGTACAGGCGACCTTCCAATTGACGCAGCGACAGCGACAGCAGTTCGGCACGTACCGCGGCATCATCCGGCGGCGATTTCATCGCCTCAAGCTGCGCCGTCACCTGCCTCAGTTTCACCGGAGCCTGCTGTAGCTGCTGTTTCAACTGCGCCCCTTCCTGCCGGACATGCTCGAGAGCGTCCAGCAGTTCGGTGGTGCGGTTGAGATCCTGTTGTGACAGTTTTTCGACCGGCGTCAGATTTTTTTGCCTGGCCAACGCCTCAAGCTGATTCTGGATATCGCTGCGCGTCGGCAGGTCGCTATTATAGGAAATCTGTGCCAGCGCCGGCTGCCATAACGTGCAGACAATCAGGAGCAATAGCGCCACCGCGCAGCGTAAGGCCATGCGCGACGGCAACAGTAAGGCCGAGGAAAAGGATGTGACGAACCTGCGACTCATGATTTGACTTCGTTTCAACCAACAAGTCTCAAGATTAGCATGTTCGCCACCTGGCAAAAAACGAGAAAAATATTGCCGATGATGAATGGCGCGACAGGCCGCCTGCTCAGAACGTCAGAACTTTGTCCGCTGCCAGCGTCCACTGCGCCAGTTCAATCAGTGTCCCGATTTCCACCCCGTCGACCAGCGTCAATCTGCTGACGCCACGCGCATCGGCGCAGGTTTTACACAGTCTGATCGGCACCTGTTGGGCGCTGAGAATTTCCAGCATCTGCTGCAGATGGTAGCCTTCGTGCGGCTGCTGCCCGGCGATGCCGGCAATCACCGCGTCAGACATCAAAAACAGTTTCAAATCCAGCGCCTGTTGCTGCTCTTTCAAGGCAATCGCCAGACGCAGTGCATTGAACAGCGATTCCTGCCCGTAGGCCGCACCGCTGGCAATCAGTACCATTGAAGACATCATTCCTCCCTGCTTGCAGTTAAAGGGGGCAGTCAGCACGTTGCGACAACGCCGCCCGCTCACCCGGTTTGATACGCAACGTTGGGCAGTATTGCGCCATTTCGATAAACGCATCAACCAACGTTGCTGCCTCGCGCTTCAAATCAAAGCTTTCCGGCATAAAAAGCCAGTTTTCCATCAGGCCGGTAACATAGGCACGTAAAATAATAGCCGCACGGCGAATATGCAGATCCACCGGAAGCTGGTTATGACGGATGCAGTTCTGCAGCACCGATTCAATGCGTTCGTAGCTTTCCAGGTACAACACCTTGCGCACATCATGTAACGGCATCATTTCGCCCACAAACTCGCATTTATGAAATATAATCTCCATCAATGCGCGTCGGCGGACGTCCTCTACCGTAGCGGTCAAGATGTAAATCAGGATTTCCCTTAAAATCCTCAGTGGATTCTCTGGAAACTTTGCCTGATACTCTACTTCGAGGTCGCCTATTTTCGATTCTGATAATTCCCAAACTTCGTTAAACAGGTCTACCTTATTTTTGAAGTGCCAATAAATTGCACCACGCGTAACCCCGGCTGCGGTGGCAATATCTGTCAGTGACGTTGCAGAAACGCCACGTTCAGAGAATTCTCGAACCGCAGCATCAAGAATGTGCTGTCGGGTTTCTTGCGCCTGCTGTTTGGTTTTTCGTGCCATGGCGTTGTTTTTTAGGGGGACTGTGATTTACATACATTCGCGAATGTATGTACCATAGCACGCACATATAATTAACGCAGCAATGGGTTTTAATGCTTGTGATCCATTGATCATTTTGAAATCGGACACTTGAGGTTTTTCTATGAACAAAAACAGAGGGTTAACGCCTCTGGCGGCAGTTCTGATGCTTTCCGGCAGCTTAGTGCTTACAGGATGTAATGATAAAGAAGCCCAACAGCAAGGCGCTCAACAACCGGCCCCTGAAGTGGGTGTGGTGACCCTGAAAACCGAACCTCTCAACATTACTACCGATCTCCCTGGTCGCACCGCTGCGTATCGCATCGCCGAAGTTCGTCCGCAGGTCAGTGGTATTATTCTGAAACGCAACTTTGTTGAAGGCAGTGATATCAAAGCCGGTGAATCGCTGTACCAGATCGATCCCGCGACTTATCAAGCCACCTACGACAGCGCCAAAGGCGATCTGGCCAAGGCACAGGCCGCAGCCGACATCGCCCGTCTGACGGTCAACCGTTACAAACCATTGCTGGGTACCAATTACATCAGTAAGCAGGATTACGATACCGCCATCTCCACCTTGCAGCAGAACAATGCGGCAGTGGTCGCGGCCAAGGCTGCGGTAGAAACGGCGCGCATCAATCTGGCCTACACCAAGGTGACGTCACCGATTTCCGGGCGTATCGGCAAATCCGCCGTTACCGAAGGTGCGCTGGTGACCAGCGGTCAAACCAACGCGTTGTCTACCGTACAACAGTTGGATCCGATGTACGTTGACGTTACCCAGTCCAGCAACGATTTCCTGCGTCTGAAACAGGAACTGGCCAGCGGCTCGCTGAAGCAGGAAAACGGCAAGGCCAAGGTCAAGCTGCTGCTGGAGAACGGCCAGACCTACGCCCAGGAAGGCACGCTGGAATTCTCTGACGTGACCGTTGATGAAACCACCGGTTCCATCACCATTCGCGCCGTGTTCCCTAACCCGAAAGATGAACTGTTGCCTGGCATGTTCGTGCGCGCCCGTCTGGATGAAGGCGTTCGCAACGACGCGCTGCTGGTACCACAGCAGGGCGTAACGCGTAACCCGCGTGGCGATGCGACTGCGCTGGTAGTCGGTGCAGACAACAAGGTGGAACTGCGTTCACTGAAAGCGGATCAGGCAATTGGCGACAAATGGCTGGTCAGCGAAGGGTTGAAAGCCGGCGATCGCGTTATTGTCACCGGGTTGATGAAAGTCAAACCTGGCGCGCAGGTAAAAGCACAAGAAGTTGACACTCAGGCGCAAAAACAGCCGCAGGCTGACGCGCAGAAGTCATAAAAAGGAGCCGGTAATACATGGCTAAGTTCTTTATAGATCGCCCTATTTTCGCCTGGGTAATCGCCATCATCGTGATGTTGGCGGGGGTGCTTGCGATAATGAAACTGCCGATTGCGCAGTATCCGACTATCGCACCACCGGCGGTGACGATCTCCGCCACCTATCCTGGCGCTGATGCCACGACGGTGCAGGACACCGTGACACAGATTATCGAACAGAACATGAACGGTATCGATAATCTGATGTACATGTCCTCATCCAGTGACTCCTCTGGTAGCGTACAAATTACCCTGACGTTTGAATCTGGCACCGACCCTGACATCGCGCAGGTTCAGGTCCAGAACAAACTGTCACTGGCAACGCCACTGTTGCCGCAAGAGGTGCAACAGCAAGGCCTGAAAGTAGAAAAATCCAGCAGCAGCTTCCTGATGGTGGCCGGCTTCGTTTCCGACGATCCGAACATGACCCAGGATGATATTGCGGACTACGTGGCTTCCAACATCAAAGACCCGATCAGCCGTTCTTCCGGCGTGGGTGAAGTTCAGCTGTTCGGTGCGCAATACGCGATGCGCGTCTGGCTCGATCCGAACAAGATGAATAACTTCCAGCTGACGACCACCGATGTCACCAGCGCCATCACCGAGCAGAACAACCAGATTGCCGCAGGGCAGCTGGGCGGTATGCCTCCGGTACCGGGCCAGCAGTTGAACGCTTCGATCATTGCGCAGACCCGTCTGAAGTCACCGGAAGAGTTTGGCAAGATCCTGCTGAAGGTTAACAGCGACGGTTCGCAGGTGCGTCTGAAAGACGTGGCGCGCATCGAACGCGGTGCCGAAAACTATTCGGTAACGGCACGCTTCAACGGCAAGCCGGCGGCAGGTCTGGGTATCAAACTGGCTACCGGCGCCAACGCCCTGAACACCGCGGCTGGCGTAAAAGAAGAGCTCGGCAAGCTGGCTCCGTTCTTCCCGCAAGGGATGAAAGTGGTTTATCCGTACGACACCACCCCATTCGTCAAGATTTCGATTAATGAAGTGGTGAAAACGCTGTTCGAAGCGATCGTGCTGGTGTTCCTGGTCATGTATCTGTTCTTGCAGAACTTCCGTGCGACCTTGATTCCAACCATCGCAGTGCCGGTCGTGTTGCTGGGGACATTTGCCATACTTGCGGCGTTCGGCTTCTCGATAAACACCCTGACGATGTTCGGCATGGTGTTGGCGATAGGCCTATTGGTGGATGATGCCATCGTGGTGGTGGAAAACGTCGAGCGTGTAATGTCCGAAGAGGGGCTACCGCCGAAAGAAGCTACCAGAAAATCGATGGACCAAATCCAGGGTGCGCTGGTCGGCATTGCGCTGGTGCTGTCAGCGGTATTCGTACCTATGGCGTTCTTCGGCGGTTCTACCGGGGCAATTTACCGTCAGTTCTCGATTACCATCGTTTCGGCAATGGCCCTGTCGGTGCTGGTTGCGTTGATTCTGACGCCGGCGCTGTGTGCCACCCTGCTCAAACCGGTAGCGAAAGGCGACCACGGCGTGAAGACCGGCTTCTTCGGCTGGTTCAACCGCATGTTCGAAAAGAGCACGCACCACTACACCGACAGCGTAGCCAACATTCTGCGCAGCACCGGTCGTTACCTGCTGATCTACCTGCTGATCGTCGTCGGCATGGCGTTCCTGTTCCTGCGCCTGCCGTCCTCGTTCCTGCCGGATGAAGATCAGGGCATCCTGCTGACCATGGTGCAGTTGCCTGCCGGTGCCACCGAAGCGCGTACCTCGAAAGTGCTGGAAGAAGTCACCGACTACTTCCTGACGAAAGAGAAAGACAACGTAGTGTCGGTGTTTACCGTTGCCGGCTTCGGCTTTAACGGTAATGGCCAGAACAACGGTCTGTCCTTCGTCAGCCTGAAGAACTGGGACGAACGTCCGGGCACCGAGAACAAGGTTGAAGCGATTGCCGGCCGAGCCATGGCTGCCTTCTCGCAAATCAAGGACGGTATGGTCATTCCGTTCAACCTGCCAGCGATTATCGAGTTGGGCACCGCGACCGGCTTCGACTTTGAATTGATCGACCAGGGCGGTCTGGGACACGAAAAACTGACCGAAGCGCGTAACCAGTTGTTGGGGATGGCTGCACAGCATCCGGATATGCTGGTCGGTATGCGTCCTAACGGTCTGGAAGATACGCCACAGTTCAAACTGACCGTCGATCAGGAAAAAGCCAAGGCGTTGGGCGTCAGCATTACCACCATCAACAGTACGCTGACCACCGCGCTGGGTGGTTCGTACGTCAACGACTTCATCGACCGTGGTCGTGTGAAGAAGGTTTACGTACAGGCTGATGCGCCGTTCCGTATGTTGCCGAACGACATCAACAACTGGTATGTGCGTGGCGATAGCGGCCAGATGGTTCCGTTCTCCTCCTTCGCTACCGCGAAGTGGGAATACGGCTCACCGCGTCTGGAGCGTTACAACGGTCTGCCATCGATGGAAATCCTCGGCCAGGCTGCACCCGGCAAGAGTACCGGTGAAGCCATGAACCTGATGGAAGAACTGGCGTCGAAACTGCCAAGCGGCGTTGGCTATGACTGGACCGGTATGTCCTACCAGGAACGTCTGTCCGGTAACCAGGCCCCTTCACTGTATGCCATCTCGATTCTGGTGGTGTTCCTGTGTCTGGCGGCGCTGTATGAAAGCTGGTCGATTCCGTTCTCGGTGATGCTGGTTCTGCCACTGGGGGTTATCGGTGCGCTGCTGGCGGCAACCATGCGCGGTATGAACAACGACGTTTACTTCCAGGTGGGCCTGCTGACAACCATTGGGCTATCGGCGAAGAACGCGATATTAATCGTGGAATTCGCCAAGGATCTGATGGAAAAAGAGGGCAAGGGACTGATCGAGTCAACGCTGGAAGCGGTTCGTATGCGTTTGCGTCCGATTCTGATGACCTCGCTGGCCTTCATCCTCGGGGTACTGCCGCTGGTTATCAGCAGCGGCGCTGGCTCCGGCGCGCAGAACGCGGTAGGTACCGGCGTTATGGGCGGGATGATCACCGCAACCGTGCTGGCGATCTTCTTTGTTCCGGTGTTCTTCGTGGTGGTACGCCGCCGCTTCTCCAAGAAGAACGAAGACATCGAACATTCTCACCCGGTTGAGCATCGCTGATCCCCTTCTTCCCTGAATACCAAGGCCGCTTATGCGGCCTTTTTTTATGCTTCCCTCTCCCGCCACGCGCAATGGCCGCTGTGCGTCGACAATTTATACTTGATCGAATACGCCGTTCGGCGCATACTAATTGTTATAGTATAACATTACATGAGAGGTCATCATGAAAGCCGATATCCATCCAGAATACCGTACCGTGGTGTTTCACGATCTGAGCGCCAATGCCTATTTCAAAGTAGGGTCGACCATCAAGACCGATCGCACTATCGATCATGACGGGGAAACTCTGCCGTATGTCACCATCGACGTCTCTTCCGCTTCGCATCCGTACTACACCGGCAAGCAGAAAGAGTTTTCCAAAGAAGGCAGCACCGCGCGCTTCCAGCAGCGTTTCGGTCGATTTATTGGCAGTAAGTAAAGGGAATCAGCATGCAGGTTTTGAGTTCATTGCGTTCGGCGAAAAATCGCCATCCAGATTGCCGCGTGGTGCGTCGCAAAGGCCGCATCTACGTGATCTGCAAGTCCAATCCGCGTTTTAAAGCGGTACAGGGACGTAAGAAAAAGCGTTAACTGCCGTAGACAACCTGGTTTATCGTCAAAGCCCCGTGACTGTTCAACGGGGCTTTTTTATTTTCCATTAGCGGCCAGTTCTGACAAGCCCCGCCGTCCTGGCGGGGCTAAACCACGGTTACTTCATGCTGGCGACAAGGGTTTCGACGTTGTGTTTGAACGCCTGAACATAGGTTGCTGCCGGTCCCTGGGCGGTTGACAGGGCTTCAGGATACAATTCCCCACCGGCCTTGGCGTCGGTTGCCGCAGCGATTTGCTTCACCAGGCGTGGATCGGTCTGGTTTTCGATGAAATAGGTATGCACCTTTTCCCGTTTGATCTGGCTAATCAACTGGGCAACGTCACTGGCGCTGGCCTCCGCCTCGGTAGAAAAACCTACCGGCGCCAGGAAGGTCACGCCATATTGCTGACCAAAATAACCAAACGCATCGTGACTGGTCAGCACCTTGCGCTTTTCTGCCGGCACGGCGGCAAACTCCGCCAGCGCCCAGCGATCGAGCCGTTGCAGCTGCTGTATGTATTCGGCGCCGCGCTGACGGAAATAGTTGGCATCCTGTGGATCGGCGGCGATCAGCGCATTCATCACGTTCGTCGCATACTGGACGCCGTTTTTCATGCTGTTCCAGGCATGCGGATCGGTAATCTGTTTGCCATCCTCTGCCATCTGGCGAGTTGAAATTCCCTGTGAGGCGGTAATCAACGGACCATGGTAACCAGAAGCGCTCACCAGCCTGCCGATCCAGCCTTCCAACCCCAAACCGCTGACAAACACCAGATCTGCCTGCGAGAGCAGTTTGCTGTCCTGAGGCGACGGTTCAAAACTGTGCGGATCGCCGTTCGGCCCCACCAGCGACGCCACCTTGACGTGCTCGCCGCCGATCTGTTTGACGATGTCGCTCAACACCGAAAAACTGGCCACCGCGTTGACGGTATTGGCCATTACCAGCGGGCTGGAAAGCAGAGCCGCCGCCACCAGCGTTATTGATAAGCCTTTCATTGGTATCTCCTTGTACATGGCACTTCTCAACGACGCGCGCGGGCATAAATCCCACCACGCCTCCCAAATAGAATCGAAATGAAAAATATCAGACTGGCACTGAGCACGATCGCCGGGCCGGCGGGCAGCGATGCATAATAAGACCACAGCAGTCCGACGATACTGGCGAGTGCGGCGATCGCCATCGACGCCGCCAGAGTCTGCGGCAGATTACCTGCCCAGAAGCGCGCACTGGCGGCCGGTAACATCATCAGCCCAACCGACATCAGAGTGCCTAGAATTTGAAACCCGGCCACCAGATTGACCACCACCAACGCCAAAAAAAGACCATGCCCCCATGCCAGCCAGCGCGGTGCGCCAACGCGTAAAAAGGTCGCGTCAAACGATTCGATCACCAGCGCCCGGTACAACGCGGCCAGCGCCAGCAACGACACGCTGGCGATACCGCCCACCATCACCATGGCATGGCTGTCCACCGCCAGAATCGAGCCAAACAATACGTGCAGCAAGTCAACGCTGGAGCCGCGCAGCGATACCAGCGTCACTCCTAGCGCCAGCGAACCGAGGTAGAAACCGGCGAAGCTGGCATCCTCCTTGAGCGGCGTATGGCGGCTAACCAGGCCGGAAAGCATCGCCACCGCCAGACCGGCGATAAACCCGCCAATCCCCATCGCCACCAATGACATGCCGGAAATCAAATAGCCGATCGCCGCGCCGGGCAGTACCGCATGCGACAGCGCATCACCCACCAGGCTCATGCGGCGCAATAGCAGGAACACTCCGAGCGGCGCAGTGCTGAGCGACAGTGCCAGACAGGCCACCAGCGCCCGGCGCATAAAACCGAAGGATACGAAGGGATCGATCAGCAGATGAAGCAATATCATGGCGCAACCTTGATCCGGCTAACCGGGGAACTGGCGGCATGCAGCAACGGCAGTTGCGCGAGAACGCAGTCAGCATCGCCCCAATGGCAGTCCTGTGGCGTCAACAGCAATGCCTGAGGGAAATGCCCAGCCACCATCGCCATATCGTGTAAAACTGCGATCACCGTTTGCCCCTGCTGATGCAAACGTGCAATCACCTGCAGCAATAAGCCGATCGTCGCACTGTCGATGCCGGTAAAAGGCTCATCCAGCAGGATCAGCGGCGCTTGCTGGGCTAACAACCGGGCAAATAACACCCGCTGCAACTGGCCGCCAGACAACTCACTCACTGGCGAATGCGCCATCTGGCTCATGCCCACCGTGGCCAAGGCATCGGCTATCCGCTGGCGCGCGCAGGCAGTTAACCCGCCCAGCATGCCCAGTTGCCGCCAACAGCCCATGGCAACCACATCGTTGACCACGATCGGAAACTGCCGATCCAGTTCCGCCTGCTGCGGCAAATAGGCAATGGAGGGAAATTTTTTGCTGCCGTAATCGATACTGCCACCCTGCAACGGCAACAGCCCGGCGATGGTTTTCAATAAAGTGGATTTGCCAGCACCGTTGACACCGATCACTGCCGTCAGCGATCCACGGGCGAAACGGCCGTTTAATGGTGGGAACAGGGCGCCGGTGCCGTAACCAAAAATCGCATGTCGTAACGCAATCATGGCAATACCACCGCCCAGTCAATAGCCAGCCATAATGCCACCAACAACAGCAGCACAGCGGCGCAACGCGCCCCGGCGGAGGCGGTGAACCAGCTGTAAACCGGCTTTGGCTCCGATTTGCCGTAGACAGAAGAATGCTTCATGTCGCTAAACGCCTTTCAGTAAATGTTATAATATAACATCACAACAGTACCGCAGACTCAAGCGACGGAGACGATTTTATTGCAACTTAACGTAACAACCGACAATACACCCTGCATTTTTTCTCTACGTAGAACATTGAAGGTTATTGCTAAGATTGTTCTTAAATAAGCAAGGATATTTCCGATGTGGTAAACGTCTGGGAACTGTAAAAAAACTATAGTAAGTGAAAAGTCTGCCGACGACCGGGCGAAAAAAGAGTAAGATAAGGCTAACGTTGTCGAGAGCAGGCAGAGATAAATGCACGTAACCTTGGCTTGTCAGCAGAACGTTCGCGCACTTTCTAGCGATCAATTAATGAAAGTGATTAACGATCGGCTGTCAGAGTTAGTTCCCGCGTTAACCAGCGGCCTGAACTTTTATTCAGAAAATGCTCACTACACTGAGGGTTCATTAGAAATATTTGAGTTACGGCAGCTATCCACGCTTGAGTATTCAATGAGTTACCGTTATCAGTGGTACATTTTCAATGCCTGCATTGATATCTATGCTCAGGAATACCTTAGTGACAGTGTGCGTTTTAGCCTGGGTCGACAAGAGTTGGTTTTTGATATAATCGACAACTCTCGCCCGTCAACGGCAGACGAATTGTAAGATTACGTAATAATTACAGGTCAGCTGCGGAAAAATGATTTATATTAATAATACGGAAAGTTTATATAGCATCACTTAAGCTACCTCCGAGAAAGAAGTCCATCAGCTTACTCACAGAGTGTTATCACACCGAAATTAAGACTTACGGAGGGGATGATATGGATGAGTATTCGCCGAAGCGGCACGATATTGCTCAGCTCAAATTCTTGTGCGAAACTTTGTACGACGAAGGCATCGCGACTCTTGGTGACAGCCACCACGGCTGGGTAAACGATCCAACGTCTGCGGTCAACCTACAGCTTAATGAACTGATTGAGCATATTGCTTCGTTTATCATGAGCTATAAAATAAAATACATGGACGAAAGCGATTTTTCGGAACTGGTCGAAGAATATCTCGACGATACCTACACGCTGTTTAGTAGTTACGGTATTAATGATTCCGATCTGCGTCGTTGGCAAAAAACCAAAGCGCGACTATTCAGAATGTTCTCAGGAGAGGGCATCTGTACTACGATGAAAACTTAGGGGATAATTATCCCCAAACTATATCTACGGTTAATAAGACTAAAGGTTATCATGACTAAAATTGACTATCTGATGCGTTTACGTAAATGCACCACGATTGACACGCTTGAACGCGTTATAGAAAAAAACAAGTATGAACTTTCTGACGACGAGCTGGAACTTTTTTACTCTGCGGCAGATCATCGGCTGGCCGAGCTGACGATGAATAAATTGTATGACAAAGTGCCGACTGCCGTTTGGAAATACGTAAGATAATCCAAGATTTGTCTGCGTTGAGCCGATGCCGCGATCGGCCTCAATGATAACGTTATTTAATACCCTTTTTATTCCTGAAAGATATTACGTCAATATCTGGCATCATGAACAATCAATTTACTTTTTGCGACTCATTGTATCCCAACCTGGATGTGCTTATGCCATCAGTTAAAGGCCGGTTCTTGTTCCGTTAATATCCAGGCAATGAATCCCCCACTCGCCTTGCCACCGTGCAAGGATACCGCACCCTGTGCAGTTCACGCCAACAGGGTTCGTCTGAACAAGCTACCGTTGGCAACCGTTAAATGCCCCCTACCAATCTAAGACTCCCGCCTTTCATCTACCTGTTTGCCACCGAGTCAACAGGATGCGTGAGGTGGACAGAGATCCCGGCAGTGACAAAACGGGTTAGGCACAGACGGTAATCATGATATTCAGGAATTGAAGACGATAACGACAGGCAGCCAGAGCTGAAATTGGTGGAGGCCCTGCCAGCTACATCCCGGCACACACGTCACCTGCTGCGGCTGCTTCCTTCCGGACCTGACCGAGTTCACAAGTTAGTGTTGCGGGAGAACCAACAGGGCCCCCATTGACGACTTCTGTACTTCGAAGCGGTGGGCATTATCGTTGATGGCACCCCAAATAGCAAGCCAACCGGGCCTGACCGCTGTTTTCTTACCCACCCTTGCTGTGGCACACTGCCAACCTGGGTTTTACAGGGTAGGTAAACAGCAGATGGAATCGACAGATGCCACCTTCCGCCAACGGGTATTTCATGTCGTCGCGGCAATTCCTGCGGGTAAAGTCACCACCTATGGCGAGGTGGCGCAACTGGCGGGATCTCCGCGCGCTGCGCGCCAGGTCGGTGGCGTATTGAAGAAGTTACCGCCAGGCAGCAGTTTGCCATGGCACCGGGTGATCAATCGTCATGGCAAAATCTCATTGCGCGGAGAGGATTTTCAGCGTCAGCGCCAGGCGTTATTGGCTGAAGGTATCCAATTTGGCATCGACGGCGTGGTCGATCTGCGCCGTTTTGGCTGGCGCCTAGAATAAAACAGCCTTTGACCTGCTGGCCAAAGGCTGTAGAACAACGCGCCGAGATAAAAATTTATCGCATTATGGCATGGCGGTTGGCGTCGCCTGCACCGGGATGTTTTGTACCGGAACCAATTGCAAATCGGCACGGGTACCGTTGCGATTAACCACTTCCTGAATGGTGTCGGTGATAAAGGTCAATTGGCCATCCACGGTGATTGCCGCGCTCAGAATGATACGTGCGTTCGGCTGAATGTCCGCCGGGTTGAAGGGTATGGCGAAGTTAAACGGTGCCTGCTGACCTTCGGTGCGAATCACCCGCTGGGCAATCACTTTGGAAGGCGCATCGGCCAGCGAAGCATCCGAAAGGGTCACCGTCAGCACCGCATTCGGCGGCAGCGCGATACGTTGACGCATATTAACCGAACCTGTCACCGCCGGGCCCTGAACCTGCATTTGCTGCGCAGTCGCCGGGCTGCCTGCTGCCGGTGTTGGCACCTCTGCACTCTTCTGGGCGCAGCCGGCCAATGTGACGGTTAATGCAGTAGCTCCACCAAGGATTTGCCAGAGTTTCATGGATCGGTCTCCTTTTTTATTCTCAACATGCTGGTGGCTTTCACCACCTGACCCATTAAACCTAGCACAAAATCCTGAAAAATTCCTATTGGCCTACCTATTAATCACTTAGCGTTCTAATAACGCTCGCTATTAAGGCAATTTCGTCTGTGCCATAACGCAAGATATTGACGTCCCGCCGTGATATTCCGCACACTGCATAAAATGATTATTAAAAGGGTAACTTTTTATGAGCCAGGCACTGCAAAATCTCCTTGAACTGCTCGATTTGGAAAAAATCGAAGAAGGGTTGTTCCGCGGCCAAAGCGAAGATCTCGGTTTGCGCCAGGTATTTGGCGGCCAGGTCGTCGGCCAGGCGCTCTACGCAGCCAAACAGACCATCCCCGCCGAACGCAGCGTGCACTCGTTCCACAGCTATTTTCTGCGTCCGGGCGACAGCAGCAAACCCATCGTCTATGACGTCGAAACGCTGCGGGACGGCAACAGCTTCAGCGCTCGCCGGGTCAGCGCCATCCAGAACGGCAAGCCGATCTTTTACATGACCGCATCGTTCCAAAGCCCGGAAGAGGGTTTTGAACATCAAAACACCATGCCGGAAGTGCCGCCACCGGAAGGATTGATGTCGGAATCGGCAATCGCACAGAAGCTGGCGCATATGCTGCCGGAAAAGGTACGAGACAAATTTATCGGCCAGAAGCCACTCGAAATACGCCCGGTGAAATTCCATAATCCGCTGCAGGGTAGCGTAGAAGAACCACATCGCTACGTCTGGCTGCGCGCCAATGGCAACATGCCGGACGACCAGCGCATCCACCAATACCTGTTGGGGTACGCCTCGGACTTCAACTTCCTGCCAACGGCGCTACAGCCACACGGCGTCGGCTTCCTCGAACCCGGCATGCAGGTTGCCACAATTGACCATTCGATGTGGTTCCACCGCCCATTCCGCCTGGACGACTGGCTACTGTACGCGGTTGAAAGCACCTCGGCGTCCGGCGCCCGCGGCTTTGTACGCGGTCAGTTTTACACGCGCGAGGGCGTACTGGTTGCCAGCACGGTACAGGAAGGGGTTATTCGCCAGCGTCAGGCCTGATACGTCAGCAAGGAAAAGGGCGATGTGATCATCGCCCTTTTTGCATCATCATTATTTTTTATGTTTAGCGCACTGCTCTTCTTTACGACTTACTGCTTATCTTACTGGTTATAGGCACTCTCGCCGTGACTGTTGACGTCCAGGCCTTCGCGCTCCTGTTCTTCCGGTACCCGCAGCCCGACGATGGCACCGGCCACTTTAAAGGCAATGAACGCCGCTACGCCAGACCACACCAGCGTGATGATCACGCTTAACAGCTGTACCCACACCTGGTGACCCATGGTGACGCCCTCGGCGTAACCGGTGCCGCCCAGCGACGATGCCGTGAACACGCCGGTCAACAGGCAGCCGACAATGCCACATACGCCATGCACGCCGAAGACATCACAGGTGTCGTCCACTTTCAGCCATTTTTTCAGCGTGACCACGCCCCACAGGCCGGCAACGCCGCCCACCAGACCAATGATTAACGCGCCCCCCACACCAACGGTGCCTGCGGCCGGCGTTACGGCAACCAGTCCGGCGATGCAGCCGGAGCATGCCCCCAGCAGCGACGGCTTGCCACGCACAATCCATTCGGCAAAGGTCCAGGAAAGGATCGCGCCTGCGGTAGCAACCACGGTATTAAGGAACGCCAATGCCGCAATGCCGTTGGCCGCGCTGGCCGAGCCGGCGTTGAAGCCAAACCAGCCGATATACAGAATCGAAGCCCCGGTAAACACCATTGGCAAGTTATGCGGTTTGAACGCTTCTTTGCCAAAGCCGGCGCGCTTGCCCAACAGGTAAGCCCCCACCAGGCCGGCGCTTGCGGCGTTGATATGCACCACGGTGCCGCCAGCGAAGTCCAGCGCACCGTCCGCCGCCAGGAAACCGCCGCCCCACACCATATGCGCCACCGGCAGATAGGAAATGGTGAACCAGATGGCGGCAAAAATCACCACCGCAGAAAAACGAATGCGTTCGGCGAAGCCACCGACTATCAGCGCCACGGTAATGCAGGCGAAGGAGCATTGGAACGCTACGTGGATCATTTGGCTGAAGGTGCCTGTAACGCTGTCAATACCGATGCCTTTCAGCATCGCCGTTTCAAACCCGCCAAAAAAGGCGTTGCCTTCGCTGAAGGCCAGGCTATAACCGTACAGCACCCACAGTACGCACACCAATGCAAAGGTAACGGTAACCTGCGTCAGCATCGACAGGACGTTTTTTGAGCGCAGTAAACCGCCGTAAAACAGCGCCACGCCAGGTAAGGTCATAAACAGCACCAACGCGGTGCAAATCATCATAAACGCGTTGTCTGCCTTGTCTGCTACCGCCGGAGCGGCCAGAGCCAAAGAGGGAACCAGGGTCACCGTACTCAGGCCCAACATGGATAAAAGTTTTTTCATTATCAATCCATCCCATCTACTTAACTGAGCCAGTGTTTACAGTGCTGCTTCATCTGTTTCGCCGGTGCGTATGCGAATAACACGTTGCAATTCGGCAACGAAAATCTTGCCGTCACCGATTTTGCCGGTGTAGGCAGCTTTACTAATGACATCAACCACTTCATCTAATTGATCGTCAGCGATGGCGATATCGATTTTGACCTTTGGTAAAAAGTTGACGCTGTATTCGGCACCGCGATAAAGCTCGGCATGCCCTTTCTGGCGTCCGAACCCTTTCACTTCGGTTACGGTCAGCCCTTGAATACCTACAGAGGATAGGGCTTCACGCACGTCCTCCAATTTGAACGGTTTGATCACCACGGTAACCAGCTTCATATTGCCTCTCCACGATTAAGCCCAAACTCACCCTGGGTACCAGGCTAATAAAGCAAAGGTTGTGCCATAAATGGTTTTATATGCAGTTTCAGCCAATTACCCAGCATAAGGGCAATCGCCGACGACGAAAGCCGCGCCCAGCAAGGATCGATATGCAACGGTGGTCAATTAGTGTGCACTGCAATTGTGCAGCGTGCGCCGTGAGGGTGCATGGCAGGGCATTTTACCTGGCACGCTGCCTGATTGTGGTGCGAGAGGATTAATGCGGGAGCCGCAATGGCTCCCGAGAACAGATCATGCCGTTTGGATATCTTCACGGCTGCTGGCGGCCAGCTCTTCACCCACCAGCTGTAACTGATACATCTGGTAATAACGGCCTTTTTGCGCCAGCAGTTGCTGATGATGGCCCTGCTCCACCGCATGCCCGCGGTGCAACACCAGTATCGAGTCCGCATCGACAATGGTCGACAAACGGTGAGCGATCACCACCAGCGTGGTGTGCTCGCGAATCAGCCGCAGCGCGCGCTGGATCGCTTGTTCGGTACCGGAGTCGATATTGGCGGTGGCTTCGTCAAGGATCAGGATCTGCGGTGCCAGCACCAGCACCCGCGCCATCGCCAGCAGTTGCTTTTGCCCGACCGACAGATTATTGCCCTGTTCGCCAAGCCGCGTGTGGATCCCCTGTGGGAACCCCCGCACCAGTTCCGCCAACTGTACGGTTTCCAGCGCCTGCCATACGGCCTGTTCGCTGATATTGCGGCCAAGCGTCACGTTGGCCAGCACCGATTCGGCCACTACCACCGGATCCTGCTGCACCATCGCCACCCCTTGGCGCAAGGTACGGTGCGACAGACTCGACAGCGGTCGGCCATCCAGCCGTATTTCCCCTTCATTGACCGGATAATAGCCCATCAACAGGTTGGCCAGAGTACTTTTGCCACTGCCGGTATGGCCGACCAGCGCCACGAAACCGCGTGACGGCACCTGCAACGAGATATGTTGCAGCACCTTTTTGTCTTCACGATAAGCGAAGGTCAGGTTGTCGATTTCGATGCGGCCGCTTGCCAATGGATGTTCGTCGGTACCGTAACTCTGCTGACGACGATCCATCAGCTCAAAGATACGCTCGCCGGCCACCACCGCCTGCTGCAAAATCGATTGCTGCGACGTCAGCTCGATCAGCGGCTCATTCAGCCGACCGAGATAATTGATAAAAGCGTACAGAACCCCAACGCCGATGCTCCCTTCGCCGCTGAAGCCAAACAGCATCAGTAAGCCACACAGCACCAGCGCCGAGAACAGACTGAGTAGTGGCCGCAGCAGAAAGCCGTCCAGCCGCAGCGTCTGCATGCGCGCAGTATAATGCGACCAACTGGCATTGCTCATGCGCTCGCCAAAGCGAAGCTGCTGACGGAACTGCTGGATCACCCCCATGCCGTTGATCACTTCGTTAAAACCGTCGTTGATATCCGCCAGATAGCTGCGCACCCGCCGCACAATTGGCGTGCTGTAATATTGGTAAATACCCATTACGATCAAAACCGCCGGGAAGATGCAGATCGCTACCAGCGCCATGCGCCAATCGAGACTGAACATCGCCACCAGCATCGCGCCGATCAGCGCCGCGCTTTTCAGCACGGTGGAGACCACCATCACGTACAGATCCTTAATCACTTCGGTATCGTTGGTGACGCGGGAAATCAACTGCCCGACCGGCTGGGTATCAAACGCGCTCAGCGGCTGACGCAGCGCGGCGTCCATCACGTCGGTGCGCAGACGCTGCACCACGCCGACCGCCGCCTGATTAAACAAAATCGCCTGAAAATAGTGCAGTGCCGCCGCCAGCAGCTCCAGCAGAATATACGCCGCCGCCAGTCCGGTAACGATCGTCAGCGGCAGTTGCCCTTTGGCAACGTAGTTATCGATGAAATAGCTGACCAGGATCGGCCCGGCCACTTCCGCCGCCGCTGCAACCCACAGCATCAGCACCGCTATCCCCAGCGGTTTGCGGTATGGTGAGCCATAGGCCAATAGCCGTTTTAGCGTCGGCCACAGCGTTTGTACTTTACTCATTGGTTAACATCTCCACGCCGATTTCCGGCGCCTCGTCCAACGCGGCCTCCAACTGTTGATAACGATACATATCGCGATACCAACCGGGCTGCGCCGACAACGTTGCGTGCTCGCCGCGCTGTGCCACGGTGCCGTGCTGCATCACCAGAATTTCACTGGCTTCGGTCAGCGCCGACAAGCGATGCGCACTGATGATCACCGTGCGGTTTTGCCCCCAGCTACGCAGATTGTGCAGGATCTGGTGCTCGGTACGACCGTCCACCGCCGACAAGGCGTCGTCGAGGATCAGGATTTCCGCCTCCAGCAGCAGCGCTCGCGCGATTGAAATTCGCTGCTTTTGCCCACCGGACAGCATCACGCCCCGCTCGCCGACTTCGGTTTCATAGCCCTGCGGCAATCGCAGAATATCGTCGTGAACGCTGGCCAGGCGCGCCGCCTGCTCGATTTGTTCCTGCGTAGCCCCCGGCTTGCCCAAGGCGATGTTATTCGCCACGCTGTCGGAAAACAGGAAAGGCGTTTGGCTAACGACCGACAGGCGCGCACGCCACGCATCCAGTTTCAATTCGGTCAGCGGCAGGCCGTGGTAACTGATATCGCCTTCATCAATATCAAACTGCCGCTGGATCAACGCCAGCAGCGTGCTCTTGCCTGCGCCGGTCGGACCACACAGACCAAGCATCTGGCCGGGTGCCAGATGCAGCGCCACATCATGTAACGCGCTATGCGCGTTTTCCGGGTAATGGAAACGGCGAATGTCGACCGCCAGTTGCCCACGCCCCGGCGGCAGTTCGCTGTCGCCGTCACGCACCGCCGGCGCTTCGGCCAACAGGCTGCGAATACGGCTGTAGGCCGCACTGCCGCGTTCAACGATGTTGAACATCCAGGCCAGCGCCAGCATCGGCCAAATCATCAGGCCGAGATACATGACAAAACTGGTCAGTTGGCCAAGCGTCAGCATCTGGTTGACTACCATCCAGCTGCCGCCGCCGATCGCCAACAGATTGGCCGCGCCAATGGCGATATAAATCGTCGGGTCGAAACGCGCGTCGACCCGCGCCACGTGCATATTCTTGGCGCCGGTCTGCGCCGCCACGTCGGCAAACTGATTGGATTGATGATCTTCCAGCCCGAACGCCTTGATCATACGGATACTGGTCATGCTTTCCTGAGCCTGATCGTTCAGGTTGGAAAACGCCGCCTGCGCTGATTTGAAACGCTGGTGCAGCTGATCGCCGTAATATTTGATCACGATAGCCATGATCGGCATCGGGATCAGCGACAACAGCGTCAGTTGCCAACTGATCTGGGTACTCATCACGATCAGCACCACCAGGCCCATCACCAACGAATCCACCAACGTCAATACTCCCTCGCCCGCGGCAAACACCACGCGGTCAACGTCATTGGTGGCGCGCGCCATCAGGTCGCCAGTACGATGACGCAAATAGAACGCCGGGTTTTGTCGGCTGAGCTGGCGGTAAAAATTCTCGCGCAGTTCAACCGCCAATTGATAGGAGGCACCGAACAACAGCACCCGCCACACGTAACGCAGCAGGTAAACGACAATGGCGGTGGCAACCATCAATCCCAGCCAGGCCATCAACACGCCGCTGGTCATATGATTTACCGTTACGCCGTCGACAATCACGCCCACCAGCTTGGGCGGCAGCAGTTGCAAAATAGCGATGATAATCAGCAGTGCCACCGCACCGAGATAGCGGCGCCATTCACGGCGAAAATACCAGCCGATTTGAGCAAATAATCTCACGCAGTCTTATCCAAAATAGGTTGGTTTTTACTCTTGTTGTGCTTTAGCAGCGTAGAATACCACCGTTGAGCGGCCAATTCGGTGAACTTTTCACTCCGGAACCGGCAGCGCAGTAGTATATTTGATTTTTTCCATCGCGAAGCTCGACGTGACGTCAATCAATCCCGGTACGCCATTTACCAGCCGTTTGTAAAAGTTATCGTAGCTTTTCATGTCCGCAACCTGCACTTGCAGCAGATAGTCGTACTCGCCCGCCATGCGATAAAACGCCAGCACTTCCGGCATCTGCGCCGTGAGGTCGACAAAAGCCTGATACCACTCGCTGCTGTGCTGCTGGGTTTTGATCAGCACAAACGCCGTCAGCCCCAATCCGAGCTTTTCGTTATCCAGCAATGCCACGCGACCGCGAATGTAACCTTCATCCTCCAGGCGCTTCAGTCGCTTCCAGCACGGCGTCGAGGTCAGGTTGACCGCCTCGGCCATCGCCTGCAGCGACTGGGTACAGTCCTGTTGTAACAGGCGCAACAGCTTACGATCTGTTTTATCTAGCATAAGGCCACCATGGAGAAATATTTTCTCTTATTTGGCGATTAAACAGGAAAAATGGCAATCTTTTTTTCCTGGCAACGCGCTATGCTACGCGCAAAACAACTTACTAGTTTAAGGCCAAACGATGACAAACACTTGGGTAAAATATGCTATCGGTGAAATAGAAGCGGATTTCCAGCGCTCCGCCGACACCCACCTGATCCGCCTCAACCTGGCTGAGTTTCCCGGCATTCACCTTTATCTGAAGGATGAAAGCACCCACCCGACCGGCAGCCTCAAGCATCGCCTGGCCCGTTCGCTGTTTTTGTACGGATTGTGCAATGGCTGGATCAACCAGAATACGCCGATTATCGAAGCTTCTTCCGGCAGCACTGCGGTATCGGAAGCCTACTTCGCGCGCATGATTGGCCTGCCGTTCATTGCGGTGATGCCATCTTGCACCGCGCGGCGCAAAGTGGAGCAAATTACCTTCTATGGCGGCCGCTGCCACTTTGTCGATCATGCCGCACAGATCTATGCCGCTTCTGAACAACTGGCCCAAGAGCTGAATGGCCACTATATGGATCAGTTCACCTACGCCGAACGTGCGACCGACTGGCGCGGTAACAACAATATTGCCGACAGTATTTTTCGCCAGATGGCGCGCGAACCGTTCCCGGTGCCGAAACACATCGTGATGAGCGCCGGCACCGGCGGTACCTCGGCAACGCTGGGCCGCTATATCCGCTATCAAGGGCATGATACGCAACTGACGGTAGTCGATCCGGAAAACTCGGTGTTCTATGACTGTTTCCAGCACCACGATCGCACGCTGATCGGCAGCTGTGGCAGCCGGATAGAAGGTATCGGACGCCCACGCGCGGAACCGTCGTTTATTCCTTCGGTGATCGACAATATGCTGCGCGTACCGGATGCCGCCAGCGTTGCCACCATCCACTGGCTGGAAGGCATTCTGGGGCGCAAGGTGGGCGCATCCACCGGCACCAATCTGTGGGGAGCGCTGCAACTGGCCAGGCAAATGCGTGAGCGTGGAGAACAAGGCGCTATCGTCACCTTGCTGTGCGATAGCGGCGAACGCTATCTGGATACCTACTACAACCCGCAATGGGTCAGCAGCCATATCGGCGATCTGACGCCGTACCTGGAACAGCTGCGCAACCTGTAAGTCACCCGCGCATCCCGCAGGCGACAGCGATAAAAAAAGCCGGGTAATCATACCCGGCCGGCTGCAAGGGGGGCTCCGCTATACGGGGGTATATGGGGAGCCAGGTGAACACAGCCAATGGTTCAAATAGTGGGCCACCGCCTGCGTTTGGCAGTGGCCGATAACCGTAAGTTGCGGCAGTTGCGCTTTCAACTGCGGTAATGCATTGCCCATCACCACGCCGTGGCCGACGGCGGCGAGCATTTCCTTATCATTCATCGCATCGCCAAACGCCATGCACTCCGCCATGGAGACGCCCAGGTGAGCGCCGAGTACGGTCAGCGCCGCCCCCTTATTGCAGCCCAGCGGCAGCACTTCCAGGCAATCGTAAGCCGAAAAACACAGATCCACCCGCCCGGCAAAATGCGCCTGCAACTGCGTCTGCAACCGCATCAGTTCCTGATGCGCTCCTACGAAACATACCTTGCTGTTACCGCTGGTCGGCAGGTTGCGCGGATCGGTCAGCTGAAAATGAAAACCGCTCAGATGGTGCGCCCGCAACAGTTCCGGCGCAGCAAATTCGGTCAGCCACCCCTCATCACGAAAAACGTGCATGCTGGCCGAGGTATCCCACTGACGATGCAGCAGCTGTTCGGCAATCTGCGCCGGCAAATCGCTGGCATGCAGTTGCTGCCCGCGATTATCGTAGACCCGGGTGCCGTTACCGGTAATCAGGTAGCCCTGCAGGCCCAACTGCGCCATGATCGGTTGCGCATCAAGGTAATGACGGCCAGTGGCGAAGGTAACGATCATCTCGCGTTCAACCAATTGATTCAGCGCAGCCAGCGTTTCCGGCCCAATGCGATGGTCGGGAGTCAGCAATGTGCCATCCATATCGAACGCTGCCAGGCGATACATAAAGACCTCATAAATGTCGAATCAGTTACCGTGCTGAAAGTATGGGGTGGTATTTACGGAAGTAATAGTGAACAATTTGAAAAAACCGTTCCTGATTTATCAACGATAAATTCCATACCGCAGCCAACGGCGCGGCAGCATGGAATAACGAGGGGATGCCATGCGCCTGATTCACCGTCTTGGCCAGTATCAACGCCTGTATCAACAACTCGGTAGCGAACCGGTATTAATGACCATGGCGCAGCTGGCGGCGTTGTTTTATTGCAGTGAACGACACGCACGCACCCTGGTGCAACAAATGCAGCACCAGGGCTGGCTGAGTTGGCATTCACAGGCCGGTCGCGGCAAACGCGCCAGCCTGCAGTGTCTGAAAATGCCGGACGAGCTGCGCAGCGCACTGTTACAACGCCTATTACAGCAAGGCGATCATCAAGGCGCGCTGGCGCTGGTTCGATTGGATCCGCAACATCTGCAGGAGGTGCTGAGCCCGCACCTCGGCGGGCAATGGCAGGCGGATAGCCCAACGTTGCGTATCCCTTATTATCGGCGATTGGAATCGCTGGATCCGTTGTCGCTCACCGGTCGCGCGGAACAGCATCTGGTTTCCACTCTGCACGCCGGCTTGACTCGCTTTACGACCGGCAACCGGCTTCCACAGCCGGATCTGGCACACCACTGGCAAATCAGCCCCGACGGCCTGCGTTGGCAGTTTTTTCTGCGTAGTCAATTGCGTTGGCATAACGGCGAACCGCTCAGCGGCCAGCAACTATTGCAGACCCTGGAAAAACTGCGCTCGCACCCGCGCAGCATGCCGAGTCTGGCAAGCGTCGCCGCGATCGCTCTGCCACATGCGTTATGCATCCAGTTCGATCTGCATACGCCGGATTATTGGCTGGCGCATCGATTGGCCGACTTGCCCTGCCTGATGACCCACCCGGAAAATGCTACGCTCGGCGCCGGCGCGTTCAAGCTGACGCTGAACGAACCGCACCTGGTACGGTTGGAACAGCACCCGTATTATCATTTGCAACACCCGTACCTGGAGAGTATCGAATACTGGATCACACCGGCGCTGGCGGCCGGCGGCGACGCCAGTTGTCAGCATCCGGTACGCATCACCATCGGCCAGCAGGAGGAACTGCCCTTTGCCCGACCGGTACAACGCAGCATGAGCCTCGGCTGGTGTTATCTGGCGCTCAACCTGCGACGCGGCACACTCAGCCAGGCCCAGGGCAAGAAGCTGCTGATGCTGATCCAGCAGTCTGGCCTGCTGGCCAACCTGCCGATCCCCAATGGCGTCATCACCCCCAGCCAGGAAATGCTGCCTGGCTGGGCCATTCCGCAGCACTCGGCCGCTAAAAACCTGGCGTTGCCACCAAAACTCACGCTGCTGTATCGCCCGCCGGTGGAACTGATGACGGTAACCCAGGCGCTGAAAGCGCTATTGGCCGAACACGGCTGTGAGTTGGAGATCCGTTATTTTTCCGGTAAGCGTTGGCAGAGCGCGGAACAAATCGCCGAGGCCGATTTGCTGCTGGCCGATAATCTGATCGGTGAAGCACCGGAGGCAACCTTGGAAAGCTGGCTGCGGCAGGACGCGCTGTGGCAGGCCATTTTGCCGCCGTCCGCGGCCCGCCAGCAGACGCACAGGCTGCGGCAAATTCAGCAATACCCGGACGAGTCGCGGCGCTTTGCCGCAATGCAGTCTTATTATCAACAATTGATGGAGACGGCGATCATCACTCCGCTGTTCAATTATCAATATCAGGTCAGTGCGCCGCCACGCATTCATGGCGTCACGCTCACCGCTCACGGCTGGTTTGATTTTTGCCAGGCCTGGTTGCCCCCGCCGGTGGCGTAACCGCCGCTACGCCCAGCCCGTCCGTTCTGCTACCATAATGCTGACCAATGTCTTTTATCAGGCCGCCCGAATGTGTATCGGGAATGGCCGCAGCAAAGGAATAATTCTATGAGACGTGCCGTAGTGGTATTCAGCGGTGGACAAGACTCCACGACCTGCTTGATCCAGGCTTTGCAGCAGTATGACGAGGTTCACTGCATCACCTTCGATTACGGCCAGCGCCATCGCGCTGAGATTGACGTGGCTCAGGAACTGTCACACTCGCTCGGCGCCAAGGCCCACAAGATCCTGGACGTCGGCTTGCTCAACGAACTGGCAATCAGCAGCCTGACCCGCGACAACATTCCGGTTCCGGCGTTTGGTAGCGAAACCGAGGGCGGCCTGCCGAGCACCTTCGTACCGGGCCGCAATATCCTGTTCCTGACACTGGCAGCCATCTATGCCTATCAGGTGGAAGCGGAAGCGGTAATTACCGGGGTGTGCGAAACCGACTTTTCCGGTTATCCGGACTGTCGCGACGAATTCGTCAAGGCGCTCAATCAGGCCATCGTGCTGGGCATCGCCCGCGATATTCGTTTTGAAACGCCGCTGATGTGGCTTAACAAGGCGGAAACCTGGGCGCTGGCGGATTATTACCATCAGCTTGACCGCATACGCCAGGATACCCTGACCTGCTATAACGGCATCAAGGGCGACGGCTGTGGCGAATGCGCTGCCTGCCACCTGCGCGCCAATGGCCTGACGCAGTATCAAAGCCGACAAGCCGACATCATGGCAAGCCTGAAGCAAAAAACCGGGCTGATCTAAGCTCTGCAAGGGCGGCACTCATAGCCGCCCATCGCCCGTGGCGTTGATTACCGGCTGCTGCAGGCTCATCAGGTGCTCACGCAGCTCCCCTTCAATCGGTAACGCCCGCTGAGTTTTCAAGTCAACGCAAACAAAAGTCAGCAGCGCATCCGCCACCGCTGAACCTTGTGGTTCCAGGGTCACCTTCTGGCTCAGCACGCCGCTTTTGCCGTTCAACTGTTCCATCCGGCTGTCGATGCGCAACCTGTCACCCAGCACCGCCGGCTTGCGGTAATTGATGTTGATATTCACCACGATGAAGGCGATGTTGTTTTCCGTCATCCAGCGGAAGGCATCCAGATTATCCAGCCATTCCCAGCGAGCCTCCTCCAGGAACTCCAGATAGCGAGCGTTATTAACATGTTGATAAACATCAAGGTGATAACCGCGGACTTTAATCAAGGTTTGCATAATGCACGTTCGCTCCTGCCCGGTGGTAACAAAATAAGGCGAGGCGATAGATTGCGCCCCGCCAATGTGAGAATGTGTCACACACTGGTATGACCTGTAAAAATGTAGCAGAGGAATGCGGCGGCCAGCATATTTTGCCACGCGGCCGCGATCCGGATCACATTTTCAGCCGGCCACGATTACGTTCAAACAACGACAAACCTATGCCTGGCACCTCCTGTAACTGGTCAATTTCGGTAAACGGCCCATGCTGCTCGCGGTAGCGCACGATCGCCTCGGCCTTTTTCAACCCAACGCCATTGAGCACGCTGGCCAACTGTTCCGCATCCGCCTGATTGATGCTTACCGTCGCTTCAACCTCGGCGGCTGCCGTCGGCGCTTTTGCCGCAGAGGCCGTCGTGGCGGCTTTTTGGCCCGCAGCCGGTTTCTCCGCCGCCATCGCCGGCGCCAGCGTCAGCAGCAACAACGTGGTTGCCAACAGGGTTTTGATGCTGTGCCGATAACCTTGAACCTGACTGATTTCGTTTGATGTCATTGCTGTATCCTCCTTGTATTTGACAGCACGGTCACCTTGCGGCAGATACTCGGCGACAGCAATCGACGGATGTTAAATATGGAAAAGGCCGCGAAAGCGGCCTTTGGTGATTACATCGGGTTGCAGAAAAATGCGCGGGTTATTGCGGCTGTTGTTCGGCGGCGCCCATTTTGATCTTGGCTTCTTTGCGCAGATTGGCCAGCAGCGAATCGAAGGTTACGCCGATCGCGCTTTCCTGCATTTTGCCGGCAAAGGTTTTCATTTCATCAGCCGGCAGCGTTCCTGGCTTCACCGCCTCCAGGGCAATCAGCACTACGTTGTCCTGGCGATCCTGTGACATACCGTATACCGGCTTGCCTTGCTGCGGGTGCGGCAGGGCAAATACGCTTTCGGTCAGTTGGCTATCTTCCGGCGCACGCGCCATCTTCTGCACGGCACCAAAGCTCAGGCCGGCCGCTTTCAACGCCTCATCGCCCTTACCCTGCTTCAGTTCGACCAGCAGCTTCTCGCCCTGCAGTTTGGCCTGCTGCACCGCCTTGTTGCGCTTAACCAGTTCGGCAACGTGATCCTTTACCTTGTCAAATGGTTCAACGCCTTCCGGCTTGTGACCCGAGACGCGAATAACAAAGGCGCGATCGCCCTCAACGTTGATCACATCCGAGTTGCTACCCGGACTACCGTTTTCGCCGATCAGCGAGCCGTCGAAGATCGCCTGCACCACCGGTTTGAAGTTCAGTTCAGCCGGCGCGTTATCCCGTGTGAACCAGGCGGTTTTCGCAGCTTTTACGCCTGCGGCTTCTTCTGCCGACGCCAGCGACTCGTTGTCATTGGTAGCGGCTTCGCTGACTTTTTGCTGCAACGCATAATAGGCGTCGACCGCTTTCTCTTGCTTGACCTTGTCGGCGATGCTGTCACGCACTTCGCTCAACGGCTTGAGCTTTTCCGGCTCAACGTCATTGAGGCGTACGATCAGGTAGCCTACCGAGGATTTCACTACGCCGGAAAGCTGGCCTTTTTCGCTCAGTTTGGCTTCTTTCAGCTCGTCTGCGGTGGTATCAGGCTCCAACCAACCCAGCTCGCCGCCGTTGCGTTTGGAGATGATGTCGGTGGACTTCTCTTTTGCCAGCGTGGCGAAGTCGGCGCCTTTGTTCAGCTCATCCAGCACCGCCTTGGCTTCGGCTTCGGTTTTCAGCTGGATGACGCTGTAGTTCTTGCGTTCCGGCTGGCCGTAGCTGCTTTTGTGCTGGTCGTAATACGCGCTGATGTCCGCATCGTTTACGGTGATCTTGCTTTGCATCGCGGCGGCATCCATCGGGATATAGCTGACTTCCACCTGCTCTGGCGCAATGAAGCTGTTCTTGTTCTGGTTGTAATACTCTTTGAGCTCGTCATCGCTGACGTTCTGCTTGGCTTGCAACGCATTCAGATCGATGGTTGCCAGGCGCACATCACGCTCTTGCAATACCAGCGCGGCCATCGCGTCAGACTCGCTCGGCAGGACGAAGCCGGAGTTGCCGAACGCCTGGATCACCTGCTGGTTAAGCAGTTGCTGGCGCATTGACTGCGCATAGTTGTCGGCGCTGTAACCCATGCGGGTGATCAGATCGAGATACTTGGCGTTATCGAACTGGCCGTTAGTCTGGAAATAAGGCGCTTTGCGAATCGCATCCTTGACCTGATCGTCGCTGATGCTCAGACCCAGTTTCTTGGCGTACTGATCAAGCAGCATGTTGTCGATCAGCTGTGACAGCGCCTGTTGGCGCAGCTGCTGCATGTAACCTTCATTACCGGCCAGCGCAGAGAACTGTTCGCCCAACTGCTGCTGCATACGGCTACGTTCGCTCTGGAAGGCCTGCTCCAGCTGAGCGCGTTCGATCACCTGGCCATTTACTTTCGCTGCATAATCGCCGGAACCGCCGATCAGGTAGTTACCCACCCCGGTCAATACAAATGACAAGATGATCAGGGCCAGGATTATTTTGAGCACGACGTTGTTAGCTGCCGCGCGTAAATTGTCCATCATAGTGTGACAACGCTCCGCTGTGATGTATTCCCTTTATGCGTCAGACTGCTGGCGCGCCGACTCCTGCACCTATCCCGACCGGGTACTGCGCGTACCTGCCGAAGGAGCGTTGCCGTCTTGCTGCAACCCGATGCTGCCGGGCATAGATTAAAAACCCTTGTGCAGGCGCGTTCCCTGCGACAAAAATAAAAAAAGCGCATCAAACGATGCGCCTTGTATCTTACCTTACCAACTCCGTTGCGTCAGGTGATTGTTTGACACAAAACCCATTGACGCTAACCGGTTAGACGCTGCAATCAGTTTACCGCGTCTTTCAGCGCTTTACCTGCACGGAAAGCCGGTACTTTGGCAGCAGCGATTTTGATTTCTTTACCGGTCTGCGGATTACGGCCGGTGCGGGCAGAACGCTCACGCACGGTGAAAGAACCGAAACCAACCAGAGCTACATCATCCCCTTCCTTCAGGGAGTCAGTTACGGATGCAATGATTGCATCTAAAGCACGTCCAGCTGCCGCTTTGGAAATATCAGCACCTGCGGCAATTTTGTCGATCAGTTGTGACTTATTCACTCTATCATCCCCTCTAGAATTCTATCGTCGCGCCGAAAAATCCCTACGGCGCGACAGCGCAGCTGTTATATCAAGCCCGTCGAACCTGTGCAAGTGCCCACAATAGGACAGAACGCAGGCCAACAGTAGTCTAACTTAGCGGCACAAAAAAATACTGGCAAGTCAGAAATGGCTTGCCAGCATAAGTTTTATCAATGGATTTTGCTATACGTCACTATTTTACCGCGATCGGCTGTGCACCGAAGGCCGGGTTCTGCAACGCAATGTTCAAAACTTCATCGATTTTCTGTACCGGATGAATCTCAAGATCGGCAATAACATTGTCAGGGATCTCTTCAAGATCGCGTTTGTTCTCATACGGAATCAATACGGTCTTGATACCGCCGCGGTGGGCTGCCAGCAGTTTTTCCTTTAGGCCACCGATTGGCAGCACCTGACCACGCAAGGTGATCTCGCCGGTCATTGCCACATCGGCACGCACCGGGTTACCGGTCAGGCAAGAGACCAGCGCGGTACACATCGCAATACCGGCGCTTGGACCATCCTTCGGCGTCGCACCTTCCGGCACATGCACGTGGATATCGCGTTTTTCATAGAAATCCGCATTGATGCCCAGCTTGTCGGCGCGCGCGCGCACCACCGTCAACGCAGCCTGAATCGACTCTTGCATGACTTCACCCAGCGAGCCGGTATAGGTCAGCTTGCCCTTGCCCGGTACGCAGGCGGTTTCAATCGTCAGCAAATCGCCGCCGACTTCCGTCCACGCCAGACCGGTGACCTGACCGATGCGGTTTTCGGTATCCGCACGGCCATAATCCACACGCTGAACGCCCAGATAGTCTTTCAGGTTGTCACCGTTGATCTCGATGTGCTTGATCTTCTTGTCCATCAACAGCGTCTTCACCGCTTTACGGCACAGCTTGGAGATTTCACGCTCCAGGCTACGCACCCCGGCTTCGCGGGTGTAATAGCGGATAATGCCGATAATGGCGCTGTCATCAACCGTCAGCTCGTTTTTCTTCAACGCGTTACGTTCAATCTGCTTCGGCAGCAGGTGCTGTTTGGCGATGTTCAGCTTCTCGTCTTCGGTATAACCGGACAGACGGATCACTTCCATACGGTCCAGCAATGGCGCCGGGATATTCATCGAGTTCGAGGTGGCGACAAACATCACGTCGGACAGATCGTAATCGACTTCCAGATAGTGGTCGTTGAACGCCACGTTCTGTTCCGGATCCAGCACCTCAAGCAGCGCCGAAGCCGGATCGCCGCGCATGTCGGAAGACATCTTGTCGATCTCGTCCAGCAGGAACAGCGGGTTTCTCACCCCGACCTTGGCCATCTTCTGGATCAGCTTGCCCGGCATCGAACCGATGTAGGTACGACGGTGACCGCGGATTTCCGCTTCGTCACGCACGCCACCCAGCGCCATACGCACGTACTGACGACCGGTAGCGCGAGCGATGGATTGCCCCAACGAGGTTTTACCCACCCCTGGTGGCCCCACCAGGCACAGGATCGGCCCCTTGATTTTGCTGACGCGACTTTGCACTGCAAGATACTCAAGGATGCGATCCTTGACCCGCTCCAGGCCGTAGTGATCGGTATCCAGCACTTCTTGCGCCTTGACCAGATCTTTCTTCACCTTGCTGCGCGCGTTCCACGGTACCTGCAACATCCAGTCGATATAACCGCGTACCACGGTCGCTTCCGCCGACATCGGCGACATCATTTTCAGCTTTTGCAGTTCGGCTTCGGTTTTCTCACGCGCTTCTTTCGGCATTTTTGCCGCGTCGATCTTGCGCTTCAGCGCTTCGTGCTCGTCCGGCGCGTCGTCCATCTCACCCAGTTCTTTCTGAATGGCCTTCATCTGCTCATTCAGATAGTACTCGCGCTGGCTCTTTTCCATTTGCTTCTTGACGCGATTACGGATGCGTTTTTCGACCTGCAACAGATCGATTTCCGACTCCATCATCGCCATCAGGTATTCGAGGCGCTCGGTGATGTCAAACATTTCCAGCACCGATTGCTTGTCGCTGAGCTTCAGCGGCATATGCGCGGCAATGGTGTCCGCCAGGCGCGCAGCGTCGTCGATGCTGTTCAGTGACGTCAGCACCTCCGGGGGAATTTTCTTGTTCAGTTTGATGTAGCCTTCAAACTGATTGATTGCCGTGCGTACCAGCACTTCCTGTTCACGCTCGTCGATCGCCGGCGACTCAAGGTATTCGGCCTGAGCGGCAAAATGCTCGCCGCTGTCGGACAGGGTGGTGATACGCGCGCGCTGCAAGCCTTCCACCAGCACTTTTACCGTGCCGTCGGGCAGTTTCAGCATTTGCAGGATCGACGCTACGGTGCCGACCGAGAACAGATCGTTAATGCCAGGTTCATCCGTTGAGGCCTCTTTCTGTGCCACCAGCATGATCTTCTTATCGTGATCCATTGCGGCTTCGAGGCACCGAATCGATTTTTCCCGGCCAACAAATAACGGGATCACCATATGCGGATAAACCACCACGTCGCGCAACGGCAAGACGGGGATTTCAATGCGTTCGGAACGCTCAGGGTTCATAGAGCTCTCTCTTAGTTTAATTTCCGCCAGGATTTAGGGGATTCTCATGAGACGCAAGCATCAAACGTTTCATAAAATCTGGTTATTGAGTATATGGGGATGAATCTCTTACATTCAACGGCAAGAATGCAGGAAAAAGAAATGGGGGATAAAATCCCCCATTTTGTATTAACTTTCTGGTTTGACTGGCGAATTATTCACCGGATGCCTGAGCTTCCGGCTTGCCGTAAATCAACAGCGGTTTGGATTGGCCGGCAATCACCGATTCGTCGATCACCACTTTATCTACGCTGTCCATCGACGGCAGATCGTACATGGTGTCCAGCAGCGCGCCTTCAACAATCGAACGCAGACCACGGGCGCCGGTTTTACGCGCCATGGCTTTCTTGGCAATGGCGTTCAACGCTTCGTCACGGAACTCCAGTTCGACACCTTCCAGATTGAACAGCGCCTGATACTGCTTGGTCAGGGCGTTCTTCGGCTCTTTCAGGATCTGAATCAGCGCGTCTTCGCTCAGTTCGCTTAGGGTGGCTACCACCGGCAAACGGCCGATGAATTCCGGGATCAAACCAAACTTGATCAGATCTTCCGGCTCTGCCTGCAACAGCAGTTCGCCTTCGGTGGCTTTTTCTGCCTCGCCCTTCACGGTCGCGCCAAAGCCAATGCCGGAACCGGTATTCACGCGCTGGCCAATCACCTTGTCCAACCCGGCGAATGCACCGCCGCAGATAAACAGAATCTTGGAGGTATCAACCTGCAGGAATTCCTGTTGCGGATGCTTGCGGCCACCCTGCGGCGGAACCGCGGCAATGGTACCTTCGATCAGCTTCAGCAACGCCTGCTGTACGCCTTCACCCGACACGTCGCGGGTAATCGACGGATTATCGGACTTGCGCGAAATCTTATCGATTTCATCAATGTAAACGATGCCGCGCTGCGCTTTCTGCACGTCATAATCACATTTCTGCAACAGTTTCTGGATAATATTTTCCACGTCCTCACCTACGTAACCGGCTTCGGTCAACGTGGTGGCATCGGCCATGGTAAATGGCACATCCAGGAAACGCGCCAGCGTTTCAGCCAGCAGCGTTTTACCGCTACCGGTCGGGCCAATCAGCAGGATGTTGCTCTTGCCCAACTCGATGCCGTTGCTGGTATCGCCGTTGCGCAGACGTTTGTAGTGGTTGTACACCGCAACCGCCAGCACTTTCTTCGCCTGCTCCTGGCCGATAACATAATCATCCAGGTGGTGGCGGATTTCGTGCGGCGTCGGCAGCGCACTGCGCTCACGATGCGGGGCAACTTCTTTAATCTCTTCGCGAATAATGTCGTTACACAGGTCAACACATTCATCGCAGATATACACTGACGGACCGGCAATCAGCTTACGCACTTCATGCTGGCTTTTGCCGCAGAAAGAGCAGTACAGCAGCTTTCCTGAACCGTCTTTGCGCTTATCTGTCATCAGTAAACCTCTTCTTTTGTCTTTGTCCCGCAGGAAAATCATGGCGGCAGTGCGCCCAAACTGATACCGGGAACGCCGATAATGCTGTACAGAACGGGCTATCCCCGCTCTGTTTACTATAGTCTATCGGCTCGCACTTAACGCTCGCCGGCCGCGTGCTACTAGCTGCGGTGCGTCAGAATGCCGTCGACCAGACCGTATTCTACCGATTCTTCCGCAGTCATAAAGCGATCGCGCTCGGTATCGCGGTCGATCTGCTCCAGCGACTGTCCGGTGTGCTGCGCCATCAGCTCGTTCATGCGCGCTTTCACCTTCAGAATTTCCCGCGCGTGGATTTCGATATCCGTCGCTTGCCCCTGATAGCCGCCCAGCGGCTGGTGAATCATCACCCGCGAATTTGGCAGGCAGAAACGTTTGCCCTTGGTGCCGGCGGTAAGCAGGAATGACCCCATGGAGCACGCCTGGCCCATACAGATAGTGCTGACATCAGGCTTGATAAATTGCATGGTGTCGTAAATTGACATACCGGCAGTGATCACCCCGCCCGGCGAGTTAATGTACAGGAAAATGTCTTTTTCCGGGCTTTCCGCTTCAAGGAACAGCATCTGTGCCACGATCAGGTTGGCCATGTGGTCTTCAACCTGGCCGGTCAGGAAAATGATGCGCTCTTTCAGCAGGCGGGAATAGATGTCGTAAGAACGCTCCCCGCGTGAGGTCTGCTCAACCACCATCGGCACCAGTGCCATGTGAGGTGCAAATTGATCTTGTTCGCCACTGTATGACATTACCGTCTCCTAATAGAAATTGCCTTGGCGCCATTGTTTGTCGATTCTACTTGAGAACAGCCACGCTGACTACGTTCAAGCATCCGACTCGCGCCACATGACCCTGACGGTCGTTATCATCCCGTGCTCGGCAAACAGCCCTGGTTTATACCAGTTGGGGGGCAGCGGGCGAAATTTCAAGCCCGGTGCGCAACTTTCCGCGATCGCCAGTTGCAGCTTTCGCGCGCACAGGCACCATCATGCCAGCAATCAGCGCCGGCAACAGGGTAAATATAGTGCAAATTGCCTCGCTTAACCTGAGATTAATCAGCCACGTGGCAAAAAGAAAAGCCCGTAACCGAAGTTACGGGCTTTTTCAGATTACACCCGGGGTTCGGCACGCCGCCCCCGAGGTTCAGACATTACGCCTGTTGAGTCTGGTTCATCAGCTCGCTGAAGGTAGTGGCTTTCTCGGTCACCTTCGCTTTGGCCAGCAGCGTTTCAACCGCCTGCTCTTCCAGGGCAACGTTGCGCATGTTGTTCATCAGCTCTTTGTTTTTGCTGTAGAACTCAACCACTTCGCTTGGATCTTCGTACGCGGAAGCCATTTCTTCGATCAGCGCTTTCACGCGATCTTCGTCAGCCTTCAGTTCGTGCGTGCTGATCACTTCGCCCAGCAGCAGACCAACGACAACGCGACGCTTCGCCTGCTCTTCGAACAGTTCACGTGGCAGTTCCAGCGCCTGCTTCTCGTTACCGCCGAAACGCTGTGCAGCCTGACGACGCAGCACGTCGATTTCGCCGTCGATCAGCGCAGCCGGCACGTCGATTTCATTGGCGCTCACCAGACCGTCGATCGCCTGAGTCTTGATGCGGTTACGCACCGCGCCTTTCAGCTCGCGCTCCATGTTTTTACGCACTTCGGCGCGCAGACCTGCAACAGAACCATCAGCCACGCCGAAACGCTTGATGAATTCTTCGGTCAGTTCAGGCAGTTCGCGCTCTTCGACTTTCTTCAGCACGATGGCGAACTTGGCTGCTTTCCCTTTCAGGTTTTCAGCGTGGTAATCTTCCGGGAAGTTGACGTCGATGGTGAATTCTTCACCGGCTTTATGACCTACCAGACCTTCTTCGAAGCCTGGGATCATGCGGCCCTGGCCCATGGCCAGCACGAAGTCGGACGCTTTGCCGCCTTCAAATTCTTCACCGTCGATAGAGCCGCTGAAGTCAACGGTCACGCGGTCTTCAGCTGCTACCGCGCGGTCGGTGTCTTTCCAGCTCGCCTGCTGCTTGCGCAGGGTGTCCAGCATGGTGTCGACATCGGCATCGTTAACTTCTACTACCGGTTTTTCAACTTCGATGCTTTCCAGGCCTTTCAGCTCGACTTCTGGATACACTTCGAACTCGACGGAGAAATTGAAGTCTTCGCCTTCTTTATACTCGCCCGGCACGTAGTTTGGTGCGCCGGCCGGGTTGATTTTTTCCTTGATGATCGCGTCAACGAAGTTGCGCTGCATCAGGTCGCCCAGCACGTCTTGACGAACAGAGGCGCCATAACGCTGCTCAACGATGTTCATTGGCACTTTGCCTTTACGGAAACCGTCAATACGCACGCTTTTCGCTGCATTGATCAGCTCTTTTTTTACTGCCTGCTTGATAGTATCGGCGGGTACAGTAATAGAGAGACGGCGCCCAAGGCCTTGAGTGGTTTCTACTGAAACTTGCATCTTGTTACCTCAAAAATATCACAGTGCTCGGTCAACCCCGTTCCAAGAACCAGGACGGCTGCATTACAGAACCGAGTTCCCTGATGCCGAGAGCGTCCCGAAACCATTCCGAAAAATAAGACGCGACATTATAGCGGCGCATGCGGAGCGAGTCGAGGAAAGCAAGACGGTGCATGCGCGTTAAAACTCACACTTTTACCGATTTCCGCTAAAAAATCGCCGTTGCCGACCTTTCTGCGTTGCATCTCGTATGGGCCGCGTCGTCGTCAAAAACAGAAACGGCCCGTAGGCCGTTTCAAAATTCGTCAGTAGTAATACCCTAGATCGAGGCTAAAGTTCCACTGATACCTGAGTTTTTACGCTTCAGGCCAAGGTCCCAGCCCCGCGACAGGGTGGCGAAGCAGGAACGGTGTCCTGCAGGCCCTCCCATTCCTTCTGGGTATAGGTATGCAGCGCCAGCGCATGCACGCCGTCAGCCAGTTCATCGGCCAATACGCCATATATGGAACGATGGCGAGTCAGAAAACGTTCGCCGAGAAAGCGATCGCTGACCATTACCACCTTGAAATGACTTTCTGAACCCGCCGGAACGTTATGACGATAGCTTTCATCAACCACTTCCAGATACGCGGGCTCGAACGCCGCCCTTAACTTTGCTTCTATTTGCTCGCGAATCATAGGATCTCCTTACAACACCGGCAGAGGACCATGCCATCTAGTTCAATATTAGCCGGTTTTGCCCCCGTTAGAATATTCCTATCGTAAATTTCTGCACTTTGCGGTGAAAAAACAGCCAATGCCGGCCTTTGCTTGGGGTTTATCTGATTGAGAGCGGCAAAAAAGCATGTTTTTATCAACGGTAGGTAAAAAATTGTCACTCGGGCGCGTTGAGCACTTCCCCCGGCCGGCGGCGATGCTATGATGTCGACAATATATTGTTGGCTATCCCGCTCAGATTATTACTATTCCATCGAGAATGAGACAGTAACTATGTTAAAGAAACTTTGTCTTCCCTTCCTGGCCGCATTACTGCTGGCCGGTTGCGCTACCAGCAGCAATACCCTGAACGTTACGCCAAAGATTGTGCTGCCGACGCAGGATCCGACTCTGCAAGGCGTGACCATCAGTATCAACGGCGCTGACCAGCGTAAAGATCAGGCGCTGGCCAAAGTGAACCGCGACGGCCAATTGATGACCATCACGCCATCACGCGATCTGCGTTTCCTGTTGCAAGAAGTGCTGGAAAAACAAATGGGCGCTCGCGGCTACATGATCGGCCCGGACGGCGCGGTAGACCTGCAAATCATCGTCAACAACCTGTATGCCGACGTTTCCGAAGGCAATCTGCGTTATAACATCACCACCAAAGCCGACATCTCCATTATTGCAGTGGCGAAAAACGGCAACAAGCAGGTGAAGAACTACCGCTCAACCTATAATGTGCAGGGCGCGTTCACCGCGACCAATGACAAAATCACCAATGCGGTCAACACCGTGCTGGGCGACGTCATCGCCGATATGGCGCAAGACACCAGCGTCAACGACTTTATCAAGCAGAACGCACGTTAATGCGTTAGTGCCCAGTATTGCCCGGGCGACCGGGCAGTACAGACAGGGATCTCATGTCGAAACAGTACTTTAATATCTTCACCCAGCGTAACTCCGTGGTTCTGCTGCTACTGGGTTTTGCGTCGGGTTTGCCGCTGGCTCTCACCTCCGGCACCCTGCAAGCCTGGATGACCGTCGAGAATATCGATCTCAAGACCATCGGCATTTTTTCGCTGGTGGGTCAGTCCTATGTATTCAAATTCCTCTGGTCGCCGTTTATGGATCGCTACACGCCGCCGTTCCTTGGCCGGCGGCGTGGCTGGCTGCTGATCAGCCAGCTACTGCTGGTGGCGGCCATTGTGGCGATGGGCTTTATGAACCCGGCACAACACCTGTGGTGGCTGGCAACATTGGCAGTACTGGTGGCGTTTTGCTCTGCGTCGCAGGACATCGTGTTCGATGCCTACAAAACCGATTTGCTGGCGGCAGAAGAACGAGGTGCCGGCGCAGCGATTTCGGTACTGGGCTATCGGCTGGCGATGCTGGTTTCCGGTGGATTGGCGCTGTGGCTGGCCGATCGCTATTTTGGCTGGCAATCGACCTACTGGTTGATGGCCGGTCTGATGCTGATCGGCATTGCCGCTACGCTATGGGCGCCGGAGCCAGATGACAGCATTGCCGCCCCACGCACCCTCGAACAGGCAGTGGTCGCGCCGCTACGCGACTTTTTTGCGCGCAACAATGCCTGGCTGATCCTGCTGCTGATCGTAATGTACAAAATGGGCGACGCCTTCGCCGGCAGTCTCAGCACCACCTTTTTGATCCGCGGCGTCGGCTTTGATGCCGGTGAGGTCGGTTTGGTCAACAAAACGCTTGGGTTGTTTGCCACCATCGTCGGCGCGCTGTTTGGCGGCGTATTGATGCAGCGCCTCAGCCTGTTCCGCGCGCTGATGCTGTTCGGCCTGCTGCAGGCCGTTTCAAACCTGGGCTACTGGATCCTGGCGGTTACCGACAAGAATATCATCACCATGGGTAGCGCCATCTTCCTGGAAAACCTGTGCGGCGGCATGGGTACCGCAGCCTTCGTCGCGCTGCTGATGACGCTGTGCAACAAATCGTTCTCCGCCACCCAGTTTGCGCTGCTGTCGGCGCTGTCCGCCGTCGGTCGCGTCTATGTCGGCCCCATCGCCGGCTGGTTTGTCGAAGCGCACGGCTGGCCGTTGTTCTATCTGTTCTCCATTGCCGCCGCCCTGCCAGGACTGCTGCTGCTGGCGGTGTGCCGCCAGACGCTGGAATACACGCAAAAAACCGACCACTTCATGCCACGCAGCGAATTCCGCCAGCTCTACCGCTGGGCGCTGCGCCTGCTGGCCCTCGGTTGCTCACTGCTGGGTATCTGGCTGTTGCTGTTGATCGTTGGTGCGCTGGGCTGGGGCGTGCTGCCAGTGCTGACCGACGGCGTTTTACAGCTCGGCGCTGCGCTGAGCCTGCTGGGTATTGCCATGGGCAGTCTGCTGGACTATCTGGCGCTGCGCCGTACGCAGCTCGCCTGACGCCACGGCCGGCGTAACCGCCGGCCGTCAAAAAAGCGTAAGCAGGATGAATTAATTCTGCAAAAAAAATATAATTGCGGCGCAAATAATTTTTTTATCCGACTAATGCACTCGGAAATAAAATTAAATTCACCTTTGATACACATTTATTTTACATTAAATAAACCTTTCCCTGTCATTTAAAAAAAACCGTTTTTGCTCGTTAAAACAGCTTACCTTTATTTTTCCTTAACATAGAGGTCACTCGTCACGATTCAGCGCGCCAACGCGTTGTTGCCATTGGTAAATTGTCACGCAACGTTACATCTGTGACCCCCTTAACAGAAAGTGTCAACAAGCCGCTGACACAACCCTAAGCATGTTTACAGTACTGCAACCTTCCCGTAAAATGCCCGCACACATGAAACGACAATAGAGCCTTTGTAATTGAGGTCGTTAGATGAGACTTAAGAAATACAATAAAAGTATTGGGATGCTGTCATTAATTGCATCCACTGTAATGCTCAGTGGTTGCGATATGGTTCTGATGAATCCCAAAGGAGCAATAGGTGTTGAGCAACGGACACTGATACTCACCGCGATCGCTTTGATGCTGATCGTGGTGATACCAGTTATTATCATGGCGTTCGCCTTTGCCTGGAAGTACCGTGCTTCCAACAAAGACGCCAAGTACAGTCCTAACTGGTCACACTCCAACAAGATCGAAGCGGTCGTCTGGACCATTCCTATCATTATCATCGCCATCCTTGGCACCATTACCTGGAAAACCACCCACGAACTGGATCCATTCAAGCCGATTGTCACCGACAAGAAGCCAATGACCATTGAAGTGGTGTCGCTGGACTGGAAATGGTTGTTCATCTATCCGGAGCAGGGTATCGCAACGGTAAATGAACTGGCCTTCCCGAAGGATGTTCCAGTCGAATTCAAGATCACCTCTAACTCGGTAATGAACTCGTTCTTTATTCCTCAGTTAGGTGGGCAGATTTATGCGATGGCCGGCATGCAGACCAAACTGCATCTGATCGGCAACGAAGCGGGCAAATACGACGGTATTTCCAGCAGCTTCAGCGGTCGCGGGTTCTCCGGAATGAAATTCACCGCCATTGTCACGCCGACCGAAGGCGACTTCGATCAGTGGGTGGCCAAGGTGAAAGAATCCTCCAAGAATCTTAATACCACCGACGACTTTAACAAACTGGCTGAGCCGAGTGAAAACAACCCGGTTGAGTACTTCTCCACTGTCAAACCGAATTTGTTCAAGGAAACAATTGGCAAATTCATGGGTGATATGCACACGCACAAGAGCGCAGTGACTACTGCACACGAAGGCATGGACATGAACCAGGGTATGGACATGGGCGAACATGCTCACGCCGGAGCCGAGGAATAATCTGATGTTGGGAAAATTAACGCTTGATGCGGTTCCGTACCATGAACCGATCATCATGGTCACCGTTGCTGCAATTATCGTTGGAGGCCTGGCACTGCTGGCGCTGCTAACATATTTGGGCAAATGGAAATGGTTGTGGAGCGAATGGCTGACCTCCGTTGACCATAAAAAAATTGGTATCATGTACATTATCGTGGCGATGGTCATGCTGTTGCGCGGTTTTGCCGATGCCATCATGATGCGTAGCCAGCAGGCGCTTGCGTCCGCCGGCGAGGCCGGATTCCTGCCGCCGCACCACTACGACCAGATCTTCACCGCCCACGGCGTGATCATGATCTTCTTCATGGCGATGCCTTTCGTGGTCGGCCTGATGAACGTGGTGGTTCCGCTGCAAATCGGTGCGCGTGACGTTGCCTTCCCGTTCCTGAACTCCCTGAGCTTCTGGTTCTTCGTGGTCGGTGTCGTCCTGATCAACATCTCCCTGGGGGTCGGTGAATTCGCACAGACCGGCTGGCTGGCGTATCCGCCACTGTCGGGCAAAGAGTACAGTCCTGGCGTCGGGGTCGATTACTGGATCTGGAGTCTGCAGATTTCCGGTCTGGGTACCTTGCTGACCGGTGTGAACTTCTTCGCCACCATTCTGAAGATGCGTGCCCCAGGCATGCCGCTGATGAAAATGCCGGTGTTCACCTGGGCAGCGCTGTGTACCAACGTGCTGATCATCGTTTCATTCCCAATTCTGACCGTCACCATTGCGTTGCTGACCCTGGATCGCTATCTGGGCACCCATTTCTTTACCAATGATATGGGCGGCAACATGATGATGTACATCAACCTGATTTGGGCCTGGGGCCACCCGGAAGTGTACATTCTGGTTCTGCCGGTGTTCGGTGTGTTCTCCGAAGTTACCGCGACCTTCTCGAAGAAACGCCTGTTTGGCTACACCTCTCTGGTGTGGGCAACCATCGCGATTACCGTGCTGTCGTTCATCGTATGGCTGCACCACTTCTTCACCATGGGGTCCGGCGCGAACGTTAACGCCTTCTTCGGTATTGCCACCATGATCATTTCCATCCCGACCGGGGTGAAAATCTTCAACTGGCTGTTCACCATGTATCAGGGTCGCATTCAGTTCAACTCGGCAATGCTGTGGACCATCGGCTTCATCATCACCTTCTCCATCGGTGGTATGACCGGCGTACTGCTGGCCGTTCCGGGTGCCAACTTCGTACTGCACAACAGCCTGTTCCTGATCGCGCACTTCCATAACGTGATTATCGGCGGTGTGGTGTTCGGTTGCTTTGCTGGCCTGACCTACTGGTTCCCGAAATCCTTCGGCTTCACGCTGAACGAAACCTGGGGTAAACGTGCCTTCTGGTTCTGGATCATCGGCTTCTTCGTTGCCTTCATGCCGCTGTATGCGCTGGGCTTTATGGGGATGACCCGTCGTATCAGCCAGAACATCAACCCTGAGTTCCACCCTCTGCTGCTGGTGGCTGCAGGTGGTGCGGTACTGATTGCCTGCGGTATCCTGTGTCAGTTGATTCAGATCTTCGTCAGCGTTCGTGACCGCGATCAGAACCGTGACCTGACCGGTGACCCATGGGGCGGCCGTACGCTGGAGTGGGCGACATCGTCTCCACCTCCATTCTATAACTTCGCTGTAGTACCAGAAATTCACGACCGTGATGCATTCTGGGACATGAAAGAAAAAGGCGAAGCGTATAAGAAACCGGCGAAATACGAACCGATCCATATGCCTAAGAATACCGGCGCCGGCGTTATCATCGCCTTCTTCAGCCTGATATTCGGTTTCGCAATGATCTGGGAAATTTGGTGGATGGCGCTGGCCGGCTTCATCGGCATGATCGTAGTCTGGATTGCCAAGAGCTTCGACCAAGATGTTGATTACTATGTGCAGGTTGACGAAATCGAGCACATTGAAAACCAACACTATGAACAAATCAGCAAAGCAGGCGTGAAACATGTCAACTGATACTCTGACTAACCATAACGCAGCCCATGCAGAGCATGGGCACCACGATGCAGGAGAAACCAAAGTCTTCGGATTTTGGATCTACCTGATGAGCGACTGTATTTTGTTTGCGAGCTTGTTCGCGACTTATGCAGTCCTGGTGAACGGGACCGCTGGCGGTCCCTCAGGCAAAGACATCTTCGATCTGAAGTTTGTTCTGGTTGAAACTTTCCTGCTGCTGTTCAGCTCCATCACCTACGGTATGGCGATGATCGGCATGAACAAAGGGAAAGTGGGCAGCGTCAATACCTGGCTGTTCCTGACCTTCCTGTTCGGTCTCGGCTTCGTGGCGATGGAAATCTATGAATTCCATCACCTGATCGCCGAAGGCTTCGGCCCGGATCACAGTGCATTCCTGTCCAGCTTCTTTGCGCTGGTCGGTACTCACGGTCTGCACGTGTCTGCCGGTCTGGTCTGGATCATCATCATGATGATTCAGGTGAGCAAGCATGGCCTGACGTCAACCAACAAGACTCGCCTGATGTGCCTGAGCCTGTTCTGGCACTTCCTGGACGTGGTCTGGATCTGCGTATTTACCGTTGTTTACCTGCTGGGGGTTATGTAATGAGCCATTCATCCCATGAAACCTCTCACGGCGGCGCAAGCCACAGCAGCGTTAAGTCATATGTGATCGGCTTTATTCTGTCGGTCATCCTGACGGTAATTCCATTCTCGATGGTCATGAGCGGCACCGCCTCTCATGCTACCATCCTGGCGGTCGTGGTCGGCATGGCGGTTATCCAGGTGATTGTTCACCTGGTTTACTTCCTGCACATGAATACCTCATCGGAAGAGCGCTGGAACCTGGTGGCATTGCTGTTCACCGCTATGATCATCGGTATCGTTGTTGTGGGTTCACTCTGGATTATGTACAACCTCAACATCAATATGATGGTCAGTTAAGAGCCGAGCTGCACGTGATGATTAAGCAATACCTGCAAGTAACCAAACCAGGAATTATTTTCGGCAATTTAATTTCTGTCGTTGGGGGATTCCTGTTGGCTTCCAAAGGAAGCATCGACTATCCCCTGTTTCTCGCTACCCTGGTGGGTGTCTCGTTGGTTGTCGCCTCGGGCTGTGTGTTTAACAACTACATTGACCGCGACATCGACAAGAAAATGGAGAGAACGAAGAATCGGGTGCTGGTAAAGGGCCTGATCGCGCCGAATGTCACTCTGGTTTACGCTACCGCGCTGGGTATTGCTGGTTTTGCGTTGCTGTATACCGCAGCCAACCCGCTGGCCATGTGGCTGGCGGTGATGGGCTTCGTAGTTTATGTCGGCGTCTATAGCCTGTACATGAAACGCCACTCGGTTTACGGCACCCTGATCGGCAGCCTGTCCGGCGCTGCGCCACCGGTTATCGGTTATTGCGCAGTGACCAACGAGTTCGACGCCGGTGCGTTGATCCTGCTGGCTATCTTTAGCCTGTGGCAGATGCCGCATTCTTATGCGATTGCCATCTTCCGCTTTAAAGATTACCAGGCGGCCAACATCCCGGTATTGCCGGTCGTAAAAGGTATTTCCGTAGCGAAAAACCACATCACGGTCTACATCCTGGCGTTTATGATTGCCACGCTGATGCTGACCCTGAGCGGTTACGCCGGTTATAAATACCTGGTGGTGGCGGCAGCCGTCAGCGTATGGTGGCTGGGCATGGCCCTGCGCGGTTACAAAACCGAAAATGACAGCATTTGGGCACGCAAACTGTTTGTGTTCTCAATCGTTGCCATCACTTCGTTGAGCGTGATGATGTCAATTGACTTCAGCGCTACCGCCTCACCGGACGCATTACTGACTTACGTTTGGTAACGAAAGGGCCGCTTAGCGGCCCTTTTTATTTGTCTCGTCGAAAATCGATCAAACTGTAATATCTGCTAAACAACAATACGTTTACCCCCCCTGCCCTTCACTTTAAAATGATGCATCTTTGCAGAGGCCATTCCGTCAGACGCTGTCGTTCAGAGTCTGACGGAATGGTTTTTATTGAGGTTTGATGGTGCATGAACGATAACACAATGACGCCGCTGGAACGCCGAGCGACTTGGGGACTAGGGACAGTATTTTCATTACGCATGCTGGGCATGTTTATGGTGCTGCCGGTTCTCACCACCTACGGCATGGCGCTGAATGGCGCCAGCGAGGCGTTGATCGGCATCGCCATCGGTATTTATGGCCTGGCGCAGGCCATTTTCCAAATCCCGTTCGGTTTGGTGTCCGACCGTATTGGCCGCAAACCGTTGATCGTCGGCGGCCTGCTGATCTTCGCGCTGGGCAGCGCGATCGCCGCAGTCAGCGATTCGATCTGGGGCATTATTATCGGTCGTGCGCTGCAAGGCTCGGGGGCGATTGCCGCCGCGGTCATGGCATTATTATCGGATCTGACGCGCGAGCAGAACCGCACCAAGGCGATGGCGTTTATCGGCATCAGCTTTGGCATTACCTTCGCTATCGCCATGGTGCTCGGCCCGATCGTCACCCATTCGCTGGGTCTGCATGCGCTGTTCTGGATGATCGCCGCGTTGGCGCTGGCCGGCATTGTCATCACGCTGGCGGTGGTGCCGTCGGCTGACAGTCACATATTGAATCGCGAATCGGGCATCGTGCGCGGCAGCTTTAGCAAGGTGCTGAGCAACTCACGCCTGCTGAAGCTGAATTTTGGCATTATGTGCCTGCATATTCTGCTGATGTCGAGCTTTGTCGCGCTGCCGCTGGCGATGGAAAAAGCCGGATTGGCCGCCAGCCAGCACTGGATGGTGTACCTGGTTACCATGTTGGTGTCGTTCGCCGCGGTGGTGCCGTTTATCATTTATGCCGAAATGAAGCGCCGCATGAAACAGGTATTCATGGGTTGCGTGGCGGTACTGTTCTGCGCTGAAGTGCTACTGTGGTTCTCCGGCCAGCACCTGTGGGGCATTATCGCTGGCGTGCAGCTGTTCTTTATGGCGTTTAACGTGATGGAAGCCATTTTGCCGTCGTTGATCAGCAAGGAATCACCGGCGGGCTACAAAGGAACGGCAATGGGCGTATATTCCACCAGCCAGTTTATCGGTGTGGCGATTGGCGGCAGTCTCGGCGGCTGGCTGTATGGGCTACAGGGCGCTGGCGCGGTGTTCATCGCTGGCGCGGTGATTGCCGCCGTCTGGTTTGTTGTCAGCAGCACCATGAAGGAACCGCCTTACGTCAGCAGCCTGCGCATTACGCTCTCCGAACTGGCCGTCAAGGATTCGGCGCTGGAAAGCCGTTTGAAAGCTCAGCCGGGAGTTGCTGATGTGGTTGTGGTGCCAGAGGAACGCAGTGCCTACGTGAAGATTGATACCAAACAGACCGATCGCGGCCGGCTAGAAGCGCTGGTCAACGCGCTCTAGAGCAAACACAGACCGGGCCATGCCGGTCTGTAGCTTTCTGACGCCGTACAATCACCGCCGCGACAATGTCAGTCGCGGAAATTCTTGAACTGGAACGGCTGCCCCAAATCCCCACCACGCACCAGTGCCATAACGCTTTGCAGGTCGTCACGCGATTTACCGGTCACCCGCACCTCTTCGCCCTGGATCTGCGCCTGAACCTTCAGCTTGCTGTCTTTGATCAGTTTCACGATCTTCTTCGCCAGCGTGGTTTCAATACCCTGCTTCAATTTGGCGTTAACGCTATAGGTTTTGCCGCTGTGCTCCATCTCTTCAGGGATCTCCAGCGCCGCACCTTCTATACCGCGTTTGGCCAGTTTTTCACGTAAAATATCAACCAGCTGATTCACTTGGAAATCAGACTCGCTGGCTACCTTGATAGTTTCATTTTTTTCGTTAAGCTCGAAGCTGGCCGGAACATTGCGAAAATCCCAACGGGTGCCAAGATCGCGGGTCGCGTTCTCCACGGCGTTGCGTACTTCCTGCATATCAATTTCGGAAACGATGTCGAAAGATGGCATACTTCTTCCTCCTGAATTAAAGCCCAATTGAGCGGGCGATTTCGATGGCGAGCATGATACCCGCTTTACTGGCTCAGGCAAAACGCCAATGCCACGCTCAGCCCCCGAATCACAACGGAAAAGTCTATAATAAACCTGATATATGCGCGGGAAAACCGCCGTTACTCCAAGGAGGCTGGATGAAAATAACAATTCTTGGTTGCGGTGCACTCGGGCAACTGTGGCTTGCGCGGCTTTATCAGCAAGGCCATGATGTGCAGGGATGGTTACGCGTTCCGCAGCCGTTTTGCGCGGTTAACGTCATCGAGCCAGAGGGCAATTCCTTTAATCGCAATTTGCCTACCAACGATCCCGAACACCTGAGCCAGAGCGAATTGCTGCTGGTGACGCTCAAAGCCTGGCAGGTTTCTGGCGCGGTCAGCTCGCTATTGCCCAAGCTGAATCCGCAGTGCGCCATTTTGTTATTGCACAACGGCATGGGTACGCAAGATGAGCTACCGGCCACGCAGCAGCCGATGCTGCAAGGCACCACCACCCACGCCGCACGCCACGATGGCAATACCATTATTCATGTCGCCAATGGTACCACCCATATTGGCCCAACCAGCCCGGCGGCCACCCAGCTCAGTCATTTGGCGGAAGTATTGCATCAGGCGCTGCCAGACGTCGCCTGGCACAATAATATTGCCGCCGCCAACTGGCAAAAACTGGCGGTAAACTGTGTCATTAATCCGCTCACTGCGCTGTATGACTGCCGCAATGGCGATTTAGTGCAATACCCGGCGCAGATAACGGCGATTTGTCGCGAGGTTTCCAGCGTAATGGAAATGGAAGGACACCATACCTCATGCGAAGGTTTGCAGTATTACGTCATGCAGGTTATTGAAAGTACAGCGGATAATATTTCTTCGATGTTGCAGGACATCCGCGCCCAACGGCACACCGAGATCGATTACATTACCGGTTATCTACTGCGTCGGGCGCGCAGCCACGGCCTTATCCTAGAGGAAAATGCCCGGCTGTTTGATTTGATTAAGCGAAAGGAAAGTGTTTATGAACGTATTGGTCTGTCTGGCGCCTGGTAGCGAAGAAACCGAAGCCGTCACCGCCATCGACTTGCTGGTTCGCGCCGGCATTGACGTCACGACCGCCAGCGTAGCTGGCGATGGCGATCTGACCATTGTCTGTTCACGCGGTGTAAAGCTGCTGGCGGATGCCCCACTGGTAGCTATTGTTGACCAGCCATTTGACGCTATCGTGCTGCCCGGCGGAGTCAAAGGCGCGGAGTGTTTCCGTGACAGCCCGCTACTGGTAGAAAAAGTGCGGCAAATGCATTTACAAGGTAAGTACGTTGCTGCCATTTGCGCCGCACCAGCGCTGGTTTTACAGCATCACGATCTGTTCCCGGTCGGGAATATGACCGGCTTTCCTGGTTTGAAACAGCAAATCCCGCAAGATAAATGGATGGAACGCCGCGTGGTGTATGACGCACGGGTAAAGTTGCTGACCAGCCAAGGTCCCGGTACCGCCATGGAGTTCAGCCTGAAATTGATCGACCTGCTGTTGGGGAAAGCCAAAGCGGCTGAAGTAGCCGCACAGCTGGTATTGATCCCAGGGATGTACGATTACCGCGACGGCGAAGAAAATTAGGCCAGATGGCCGGCGCTACATTGCGCCGGCAGGCGATCAAAAACCGATTTGACTGGAGAACCCCAGCACCAGACGATCGGCTGGCAACGCTGCCGGTTTGATCAACGGCATGCCGGCAAAAATATCCATGAAAAATGGCCCCTTATCGGTTTGTATACCGAAGACGCCGCCAGCCAGTTTGCCGCCGACATCGCCCTGATGCTGACGCAGTTGTCCGTAATCAACCCCAACGTAGGGTTGTAGCATGTTGAGCTCCAGCATCAGCGTATTGCGTAGATAGCCTCCGTTGCTGCCGATCAGTTTATTGTCACCGCGAAATCCCCTTACCGTCGAACGATCGCCAATAAAACACTTGTCCTGTACCGGTTGCATCGCATCGGCGATTTGCCCTGACAGCTCACCAAGATAACGCAGACGATAGTCAGAAAGCGTAAACGGGCGCAGCACGCTACCAGCAAACTGCATCATAGGTTGCCGATTGTCGGCGCCGCTTCCCACCACCGCGTCAATGGCCAGGGAGATCTGCGCGTCTGCGGTGTAGTGCAAGTGGCTTGCCCCCAGCTTCAGGCTGGTCAGGCTGGCGCGTTGCAGGGCAATCTCGGTATCATTCAGATAATAGCGGTAGCTGCGTTGCAGCAACTGGCCGTTCAGCATGGTCTTTTGATTCATGCCGCGTGCGAGAGTGTATCGCGCCTGCATCCCCCAATACTCGGAGCGGCCGAGATAACGGTAATCTACTGCATGGCCATTGATGGTCTGCTGGTAACGACTGTCGCCCGCCAACGCGCCGAGGCTCCAAAAACCAAGCGGCAGACTGTAGTACAACGCGCGGCTTGCACTGTCTCGGCCTTGGGCCGCAAAAATGCTACGTGCCGCCGAGGCATACAACACGTCGTTTACGCCAGCCAGATTATCCAGATATAACGCGCCACCGGCCTGGTAACGGCCGGTTGAGCGCGTGCCCGCATCATCCAGCCAGGCGGTTACGCGCCAATATTTATCCTGGCGGCGAAAGATCTCGATGTCGCTCTCTCCGGGACGGGCTCCCGGAACAATGCGGATATCGCTGAGCACACCGGGTATCAGCCCGATGTTCTCCAGCCCTTGTTCCACACGCCGCAGATCCAGCACCTCGCCTGGTGCCAGAGGAAAGGTGAACGCCGGATGAAAATGCGGGCTACTGCCAGCACGCATGTTCAACTGCCCAATGCGGCCGTAATCCACATCAACCGTCAACCTTTCCGCTGCACGCCCCTCGCTGACCAGGCGTACCCGCGAAGTGATGTAACCTCTGGCAATCAGTTGATTTTGCAGTTGTCTTTGCATATGCGCCAACCCCTGACTACCCAGGCAGTGCCCAACAGCGGATTGTGCCAGCCGGTTGAAAGCGCGTGGATTCTGCCGCTCTGTCGGCAGCGCGACGTGATGAATCACCACACAGGGCGACTCAACAATAAGCGGATCGAACGACGGCGGATGCTCCGATTCCGCCATCAGGCTGGCAGGCGCCGACGGCAACAGCTTGCGCTGCGTATCGCTGATAATGCTTTCCTGAGCGATGACCTCTTTAAGCTGTGGCGGGTACTGCTCAGCATGAGCGTCAATGCCGATCGCGGCAGCCAGCAATCCGATAAGAAGCGATTTTTTCATTTTTGCCCGCCAACGCCTCCGCACGCTGGCGGAGGCAATTGCCCCTGTTCTACCAGCTAAACGGCCAACCGTATGTTGGACGTTTGCGCGGCGGCAACGGCTTATTGATATCCCGCCCGTTATTGGTCACCACCCCGTTGCCGGCGGTCATGGTGCCCTCGTTGCGGAAACTGGTGCCAACGTGGCTGACGGTGCTCGCTGCGGTCACGCTGCCGCTATTGCGGAAAGTGGTGTCGCTAAGACTCACCGATGAATTCAGCGAGGAAATTTTGCCAGCGTTATTGAGAGTGGTGCCTTGGATATTGACCTTGCCGTTCGCTTTAATTACGCCGTTTTTGCCGTTCAGCATATTGCTGCTACCGATCTGCAACCTGCTGCCGGACAACAGTTGTCCGTCATTACGCAGCGTGGTGGCATTGAGCGACAACGGGGCGTTCAGCGACTGCATCTTGCCGCGGTTAGTCAGGCGGGTAGCGGCGACCTGCAGCCGATTAGCGTGGAACAGAGCGTTGTTTTGCAATTCGGTCGCCGTCACCGATACGTTCGGCCCGAGGATGTTGCCGTCGTTTTGCAACTGGGTCGCGCTAATGCTCAGCCGATCCGCGCCGATATCACGCTGATTGTATAGCGTCGTCGCGCTGATGCTGGCACTGCCGCCCTTGGCAAAAATCTGACCACGGTTGGCAACGCTGATATGGTTGAATGCGCCGCCGGAGCGTTGCTGCGCCGCATTGGCATTGGCGCTATTGACGCCAACGCCGTTTTCATTGGCCACCAGCCTGATCTTGCCGGCATACATTCCGCCCAGCTCGGAAACATCAATCAACACCTCAGGCCTGTCGCGAGAAAACGCGGCATTGCTGGCACCAGACAAATCCGCAGTGAGCGTTTTCTTGCCGGCGGAGACAAACAGCGCATCGGCATGTATCGCGGCGTTGACGTTGGCGGTGCGAGCAATGATCGCCGTGTAGTCGACGTCACCCTTTTTCATGCCCTGGCCATCCACCAGGATATTCCCTTGCTCGACCCGATAACCGCTAAAGGTGCCATTGCTGAACTGTAATTCCCCTGTGGTTAATACGCCGTTGCTGGCGTTAATAAACCCGCAGCCGTTACAGGTGATACCTGTTTTATTGGCAATCACCACGTCGGCGCGCTGCCCGGCCACTTCCACCATACCATTAAGAATACTTTTATTGGCTGAATCAACCTCATTGAGAATAACCGTCGCGGCACGACCGTTAAATTGACTATTTCCCGCTACCGCGCCAGCCAGCGTGGTTTGTGCACCGGCAAGGCTGTTATTCAGGATCGCGCCCTGCGCCTCGACGTCAAATTGCGAATAGCGGTTATGGGATACGCCATCCTGACTCGGCGCGTTGATGTTCACTACCGGTACCTGATTGACCTGGCTCACTGCACCCGCGGCTTGCGGGGTGATTTCCGCCTGGGCGGACAGACTCGACCCCAGCAGCGTCAATGCAGAAAGCAGCGTTACCCTTGTGATTTCCATTGGCCTTCTCCTTGCATAAAATAACTCATCCATTATTTTCATATAACCCACTCGCCAGCTTGACGTTCAAAACAGCCGGTGCGCCAGCGGATTATTCCTTTATAAAAAACGTAAGCTAACAACTTACGCAAATAATTCACACGACCGATAAACACGATGGAAAATACATAAATTAATTATGATTAAAAGCATTAAATCCGCGACAGTTACCTAGCAGTGAATAACAGGCAGTCGCTCAATCATTGCGACAGAAATCAACTATAACGATAGTCGTAAATTAAAAAATCAATTATTTCTTAATATATTTAATATGAAAATAATAAAGAAACTTCAGTAAATATATTTATATATTCGAAGCCGTATAATGGGAAGTAACGCTGGCGGACACCGCAGCAGGACAATGAAGGGATAAGCAAGCCGGCGTCAGACAACGCCGGCAATGCTTGGTCGGTAGGACTACGGGCGGTAGACCTTGATATTGCCGTAGCCCTGCTCAATCAGGTACAGCGCCTGCAAGCGGCTCATTACGCCACGCTCACAGTACAGCAGATAGGTTTTACTCTGATCCAGATCGGCAAACTGGCTGCCAAGCTTATAAAACGGCAGCGACTTCACCTCGACCTGCTGCAGTTGCAATGGTCGCTCATCCTGTTCGTCAATCGCACGAATATCCAGTATCACCTCGTCGGCGCCAAATGCCGCCACGGTTTCCACTTCGGTGACCTGCTGTTGCATATCGCTGGCGATGGTACGGATATCGACGTTCTTGGCTTCGCGCACCACACGCTCGAGGATCTCGAAGTCGAAATGCCCTTCTTCTTCTTCGATTTTCTCTTTGACCGCTTTTACCGTTGGATTTTTGGAGATCACGCCACAGTATTCCGGCATGGTTTTGGCGAAATCTTCGGTACCGATCTGCCGCGCGACGTTAATGATGTGCTCTTTGTCGTGCGAAATCAGCGGCCGCAGGATCAACGTGTCAGAGGCGTTGTCAATCAGGCGCAGGTTGGTCAGCGTCTGGCTGGAAACCTGTCCCAGCGCTTCGCCGGTCACCAATGCCTGCACGCCGTAGCGCTCCGCCACTTTAGACGCTGCGCGCACCATCATGCGTTTCAGCACCACGCCCATCTGGCCGTCATCGACCTTTTCCAGGATCTCACCGACCACCGGTTCAAAATCAATCGCCACGAAACGCACCTTGTGCGAACTGCCGAAACGGTTCCACAAATAGTGCGCCACCTGCTTGACGCCGATTTCATGCGCCGAGCCGCCGAGGTTGAAGAAACAATAATGTACCCGACAGCCGCGACGCATCAGCATATAGCTGGAGACGCCGGAGTCGAAGCCACCGGAAATCAGCGACATCACGTCTTCCTGGGTACCGATCGGATAACCGCCGATACCTTCGCGACGCGCCTTCACCAGCATCAGCTTGTCGTCTTCGATCTCCAGGTTAACCGTTACCTGGGGACGCGTCAGATTGACGCGCGCGCTCTCAATATGCTGATTCAGGCCGCCGCCAACGTAACGTTCCACGTCCTGCGAATTGAAATCCTGCTTGCCGCGACGTTTTACCCGCACGCAGAAGGTCTTACCTTCCAACTGTTGGCGATAGGCCTCCAGCGTTTGTTCAAAAATATGGTGGATATCGGTGTATTCACGATCTTCCACTTCCAGAATATGGTGAATACCGGGGATACGCGTCAGCGCATCGGCAATCACCGGACGCTGGTTTTCGTCCTTGGCGCGGACTTCGATGAAGTCCCAATGACGAACAACCGCCAGGGTTTCATCATACTGCTTCAGAACGTTACGGATGTTGGTCGTCAGAATCTTAATGAAGCGCAAGCGCACAGATTGACTCTTGATGGTGATTTCCGGGAACAATTTAATGATAAACTTCATGGCGGTCTTTATGGTCAGATAAAATTAACGGTGCGGAGTATATCACCATCTGGTATGGCTCTGCGCACAAAACCACACGCGCACGCCATGATTTGCTAATCAAGATCCGCTAGGATAGGCTCTGGCGCCACTGTTCACATGATGATGTAAAAAGAAAATTATGCCTAAAAAACCCGCGCAATCAGACAGTACCGAGCAAAACGTCAGTTTTGAAAACTCCCTCACCGAGCTGGAGAGCATCGTGACACGCCTGGAATCCGGCGAGCTGCCGCTGGAAGACGCGTTGAATCAATTTGAGCGCGGCGTACAATTGGCGCGTCAGGGCCAGCAAAAGTTGCAGCAGGCGGAGCAGCGCGTACAGATTTTATTGAACGATAGCAACGATGATGCCGCATTAACGTCTTTTACCCCGGATGCCGAGTAATTATTGATGTCTGACTTTAACAGCCAGTTGCAGGTTTATCGTCAACGTGCCGACGATGCGTTACTGGGGTTTATCGCCCCGCTGCCGTTTAATAAAGACGCGATGGTCGAAGCCATGCGTCACGGCGCGTTATTGGGTGGAAAGCGCCTGCGCCCGTTCCTGGTTTACGCTACTGGCGAGATGTTCGGTGTATCGCTGAATAATCTCGATGTGCCGGCTGCCGCCATAGAATGCATCCATGCCTATTCGCTGATCCACGACGATCTGCCGGCGATGGACAATGACGATCTACGCCGTGGCCAGCCGACCTGCCACATCAAGTTTGGCGAAGCCAATGCCATCCTGGCCGGCGACGCGCTGCAAACGCTGGCATTCTCGATCCTGGCCGATGCCGATATGCCCGACGTCGCGCTGCGCGACAGGTTGGCGATGGTGTCTGAACTGGCCGGCGCCAGCGGCGTTGCCGGCATGTGCGGCGGTCAGGCTCTGGATCTGGCGGCCGAGGGTCGTCAGATTAATCTGGAAGCGCTGGAGCAGATCCACCGGCTTAAAACCGGGGCATTGATCCGCGCCGCGGTGCGCCTGGGCGCGCTGGCAGCGGGTGAACCGGGCCGAGCGGCGCTGGTGCAGCTCGATCGTTACGCCGCGGCGATTGGCCTGGCGTTCCAGGTTCAGGATGACATTCTCGACGTCATCGGCGAAACTGCCAAAATAGGAAAGCGCCAAGGGGCCGACCAGCAGCATGGCAAGAGCACCTATCCTGCGCTGCTCGGGTTGGAAAACGCCAAAGCCAAAGCCAGCGATTTGCACCTGGAAGCCTTGGCCGCGCTGGATACGCTGGCGGCACACTCTTACAATACCGCGCCATTAAGGGCGTTAGCCAGCTTCATTATTGAACGCGACAATTAACGTGTGACGTTATCGCCATTGGCTGTCATTGTGCCACAGGCTCAATGGACAATTAATGGCATACCTCTGATATGAGTATCGAATGAGTCTTGATATAGCCAAATACCCAACGTTGGCGCTGGCGGATAACCCCGAGGAACTCCGCTCGTTGCCAAAAGAAAGCCTGCCGAAGCTGTGCGACGAGCTGCGGCAATATTTGCTGGACAGCGTCAGCCGCTCGAGCGGCCACTTTGCTTCCGGGCTGGGTACCGTCGAACTGACGGTGGCGTTGCACTACGTTTACAACACCCCGTTCGATCATCTGGTATGGGATGTTGGTCACCAGGCCTACCCGCATAAAATTCTAACCGGTCGCCGCGATCGCATCTCGACCATTCGCCAAAAGAATGGCTTGCATCCTTTCCCTTGGCGCGCTGAAAGCGAATACGACGTGTTGTCGGTTGGCCATTCATCGACGTCGATCAGCGCCGGCCTGGGCATGGCCGTAGCCGCCGCACGCGAAGGCAAGGGCCGCCGTACGGTATGCGTGATTGGCGACGGCGCGATTACCGCCGGTATGGCATTTGAAGCAATGAATCACGCCGGCGACATCGATCCGGACATGCTGGTGGTCTTGAACGACAACGAAATGTCGATCTCGGAAAACGTCGGCGCGTTGAATAACCATCTGGCGCAATTGCTGTCGGGAAAACTGTATTCCACGCTGCGCGAAGGCGGCAAAAAAGTGCTTTCCGGCCTGCCGCCGATCAAGGAACTGATCAAGCGCACCGAAGAACATTTGAAGGGTATGGTAGTTCCGGGCACGCTGTTCGAAGAGCTGGGCTTTAATTACATCGGCCCGGTCGACGGTCATGACGTACAGGGACTGGTCGCCACGCTAAAGAACATGCGCGATCTGAAAGGGCCACAGCTGCTGCATATCATGACCAAGAAAGGCCGTGGTTATGCGCCGGCAGAAAAGGATCCGATCAGCTTCCATGCGGTACCCAAGTTCGATCCGGCCAGCGGCACTCTGCCGAAGAGCGCCGGCGGTCTGCCGACCTATTCTAAAATATTTGGCGAATGGCTGTGTGAAACCGCCGCCAAGGACAGCGCCCTGATGGCCATCACGCCCGCGATGCGCGAAGGCTCGGGCATGGTGCAATTTTCTCGCGATTACCCACAGCAATACTTCGACGTGGCGATCGCCGAACAGCACGCGGTCACCTTTGCCGCCGGCCTGGCGATTGGCGGTTACAAGCCGGTGGTGGCGATTTACTCCACCTTCCTGCAACGCGCCTACGATCAGGTGATCCACGACGTGGCGATCCAGAATTTGCCGGTGCTGTTCGCCATCGATCGCGGCGGTATTGTCGGTGCCGATGGGCAGACCCACCAAGGGGCGTTCGATCTCTCCTTCCTGCGTTGTATCCCGAATATGGTGATCATGACGCCGAGCGATGAAAACGAATGCCGTCAAATGCTGTTTACCGGCTATCACCACAACGACGGCCCAAGCGCGGTGCGTTACCCGCGTGGCAACGGTACCGGTGCCACACTGGAGCCGCTGGCCGCGTTGCCGCTGGGTAAAGGCGTGGTACGCCGCGAAGGCGAGAAAGTCGCCATTCTCAACTTCGGCACCCTGCTGCCGGAAGCACAGTTGGCCGCCGAGGCGCTCAATGCCACGCTGGTCGACATGCGTTTCGTCAAACCGCTGGATGAAGCGCTGGTGCTGGAAATGGCCGCCAGCCACCAAGCACTGGTGACGCTGGAGGAAAACGCCATCATGGGCGGTGCCGGCAGCGGCGTTAATGAACTGTTAATGACCAAACGCCGCGTAGTACCGGTGCTGAACATCGGCCTGCCGGACGCCTTTGTACCGCAGGGTGGCCAGGACGAGATCCGCCACGATCTGGGCCTTGATGCCGCCGGTATTCAACGCCAAATCACCAACTGGCTGGCAGAATAAACCTTCTGGGGCTTCACTGAAGCCCCTTTTGTTCAATATCCCCCTCCTCGCGCCCCGATAATCCGCTACAGTTACTGTCGGAGCTAAACCGGAGGCAAGCATGAAGTATGTAAAACTGGGTAATACCGATCTTAACGTATCCCGCATCTGTCTGGGTTGCATGACCTATGGCGAACCCAATCGTGGCAATCACGCCTGGACCCTGCCGGAAGAGAGCAGTCGCCCGTTGCTCAAACAGGCGCTAGAAGCGGGCATCAACTTTTTTGACACCGCCAACAGCTATTCAGACGGCAGCAGCGAAGAGATCGTCGGCCGTGCGCTACGTGATTATGCGCGCCGTGACCAGGTGGTGATCGCCACCAAAGTGTACTTTCCGCTTAGCAATCTGGAGCGTGGCCTGTCGCGCGGCAAGATTATGCAATCGATCGACGATAGCCTGAAGCGACTGGGCACCGATTATGTCGATCTGCTGCAAATCCACCGCTGGGATTACGAGACGCCGCTCGAAGAAACACTGGAAGCGCTGCATGAGGTGGTCAAGGCCGGTAAGGCTCGTTATATCGGCGCCTCGTCGATGTATGCCTGGCAGTTTGCCAAAGCGCTTTACACCGCCGATTTACACGGCTGGACGCGCTTTGCCACCATGCAAAACCAATATAATCTGATTCAGCGGGAAGAAGAGCGTGAAATGCTGCCATTGTGCGCGGCGGAAGGGATTGCCGTCATGCCATGGAGCCCGCTGGCGCGCGGACGACTAACGCGTCCGTGGGGTGAGAGCACCGCCCGTCTGGTCTCGGACGAGTTTGGCAAAAGCCTGTATGACGACACCGCAGGCACTGACCAGATCATTGCCGAACGTGTAGCGACCATCGCCGAACAGCGCGGCGTTTCGCGCGCTCAGGTGGCGCTGGCCTGGCTGCTGAGTAAACCGGTCGTCACCACCCCGATTGTCGGCGCCTCGCGCAGCGAGCAACTGGAAGACGCCATTGCCGCCGTCGATCTGACGTTGAGCTCGCTTGACATTGCCGAATTGGAAACGGCCTATGTGCCGCATCGCGTCACCGGGTTTGAATAACCAACGGGGCGCTCGCTGGCGCCCCGTTACACGATCAAAATAGTCCGATCGGCCAATGATGGCCTATCAGATAGATCACCCCGGCGGCAATTACCCCGGCGACGATATCGTCGATCATGATGCCCATGCCGCCGTGCACGTTGCGATCAAACCAGCGAATCGGCCACGGTTTCCAGATATCCAGCAGGCGGAAAATCACAAAACCGGCGGCAACCCAGCGCCAGTCGTTGATAGGCAACGCCATCAGCGTGATCCACATCCCGACAAACTCATCCCAGACGATGCTGCCATGATCGTGCACACGCATGTCTTTCGCCGTCTGATGGCACAGATAGACACCGATACAGATGCTGAACATCACCAACAGCGAATAGAGCTGCCACGGTAACTGGATCAGCAGCAACCAGAACGGTATCGCCGCCAATGACCCGACGGTGCCGGGCATGATCGGCGAGAGTCCACTGCCGAAGCCGGTGGCCAGCAGGTGCCATGGGTTGCTTAAACGCAACCGGCGCGTCGCTTCATCCATGCAATGCCCTATTCCACGCTAAAGTGATCAAAACCGGCCCACGGCAAATCCACCGCCTTGTCGTCGCGCAAGAATTGCAGGCCTTCGGAAAGTGGCCCTATCTGGCCAATACAGGTGTAATCGGCGCCCAAATGGCTCAGCGCCACTTCCAGCGCGCCACGGTTGATCTCCGGCACCGTAAAGCATAGTTCGTAATCCTCGCCGCCGGTCAACGCCCAGCGCAATGCCTGCTCGGCATCGCTATGGCCGGTCAGCGCCTGCGACATCGGCAATTCACCCAGATCGATACGCGCGCCGCACTCACTGGCTTTCAACAGGTGTTTCAGATCGGAAATCAGACCGTCGGAAAGGTCGATCGCCGCACTGGCCAGATCGCGCAACGCCTGCCCTTGCAATACCCGTGGCTGCGGCCGTAAATGACGTCCCAACAGATAATTGCGCGCGCTGGCATCGGCTACCGACAGACGATCCTGTAAAATGGCCAAACCGGCGGCGCTGTCACCCAACGTACCGGTAACGTAAATCCAGTCGCCGATACGCGCCCCACCACGCGTTAATGCGCGTCCGGCAGGGATCAGGCCATTGATGGTCAGTGTCATGCTGAGCGGGCCACGGGTGGTGTCACCGCCAATCAGCTGCATGCCATAATAATTGAGCTGCTCGAACAGGCTATCGCTAAAGGCCTTCAACCAGCTCTCATCAACGCTTGGCAAGGTCAATGCCAGCGATAACCAGGCAGGATCGGCGCCCATCGCCGCCAGATCGCTGAGGTTTACCGCCAGCGCCTTGTAGCCAAGATCGGCCGGATCGATATCCGGCAGGAAGTGAACGCCCGCAACCAGGGTATCGGTACTGACGGCCAAAAGCTGTTTTTCTGCCACTGTCAGCAGTGCGCAGTCATCTCCAATGCCCAACTGTACGTCCCGGCGTACGCTCTTGAACCGGTCAAAATAGCGGGCAATGAGGTCAAATTCGCCGCATGCCATAATCATATTCCAATAGACTTTTCATCGCTCATATTACCCACTCGGCCCTGTCCCCTGCCATTGACTTGGTCAAAACCAGGAATCGCTGCACCGGGCGGTGCAAAATGAATGACGTGGTGTACAGATGAATTTAAGGCCGGTAAACCGGCCTTAAAATTTATTTCTTCTTGCGGATGCTTGGCGCTGCTTTATCCAGCACGCCATTCACAAACTTGTGGCTATCTTCGGCACCGAAGGTTTTCGCCAGTTCGATCGCTTCATTGATTGCCACTTTGTAAGGGACATCTTCACGCATTTTCAGCTCAAACAGCGCAATGCGCAGCACCGCTTTTTCTACCTGGCCCAGCTCTTCGAGCTGACGAGACAGGTAAGGCGCCATCAGAGCATCCAACGTACCTGCATTCACTGCCACGCCGGACAGCAGCTCGCGAAAATAGGCGATGTCAACGTCTTTGACATCCTGCTCCGTCAGGAACTGTAATTCAACATCGGCAATGTCATTTTTTGACAACTGCCAAGAGTAAAGCGCTTGAACAGCGCACTCACGAGCGCGGCGACGAGCAGCAGGTTTCACGGAATTCCCCTTAACTAAATTCAGGCTTTAATAGCTTTGATAACATTAATCATTTCAAGTGCGGTCAGGGCAGCTTCTGCGCCTTTGTTGCCCGCTTTGGTGCCGGCACGCTCGATCGCTTGTTCGATGCTTTCGGTGGTCAGAACGCCAAAGGCAACCGGGATTTCAGCGTTCAGAGAAACGCTGCCCAGGCCAGAACTGGCTTCGCCTGCCACATATTCAAAGTGCGCGGTTCCCCCGCGGATCACCGTGCCCAGCGCGATAACGGCGTCGTACTTGCCAGTATTGGCCAACACGCGAGCGGTCAACGGCAGCTCATAGGCACCCGGTACCCAGACAACGGTGATATTGTCGTCTGCAACCTGGCCAATGCGTTTCAGCGCATCGATGGCGCCTTCCAGCAGGCTGTCGTTGATGAAATTGTTAAAACGTGCAATTGCGATCGCCACACGGGCATTTGGAGTAGCAACAACACCTTCGATAACGTTCATGGGCTTTCCTTAAAAATGGGTTCAATACCCCGCAGGGGGGCGGATTCTATCATATTCTTTGCACGCCTGCGCGGCGGTTTTGTAAAACCCGACGGGCTACCGTGCTGCAGGGCTGATTACGGGTGTTTGGCTTTCAGGCGCAAGCGTAAATCCGGCCCGACCTGCCGCACCTCGCTGAAGACGAACTCCGGTGCATCGATCAGTTGTTCCAGTCCCGGCAGGTGACAAAGGCCACGGCCATTATCCCCCAACAGTTTTGGCGCGATGTACAAAATGAGCTCGTCCACCAGGCCGGCCTGCAATAATGCACCGGACAGCCGGGCGCCCGCTTCCACCCAGATCGAATTCACCTGACGTTTCGCCAACTGCATCATCATCACTACCAGATCGATACCGCCGCCGTGCGCCGGGAATTGCAACTGTTCGACGTTTTGTGGCCATAAACCCTGGTCCGGCTGCAAACGCGCCAGCCAGGTGGTGCCGGGTTGCTGGATCAACTTATGCTGAGGCGTGACGCGGTTGTGACCGTCGAGAATGATCCGCAGCGGCTGGCGCAGGTTTTCACGCGGATAGCTACGCTGAGTTTCTGCGTCCAGTTCATCCCAACGCACCGTCAGCGATGGATCGTCCGCCAGCACGGTGGCGCTGGTACTGAGTATCGCCGCACTTTCGGCGCGTAAACGCTGTACGTCCTGACGCGCCTGGGGGGAGGTAATCCACTGGCTTTCACCGGAAGCCATCGCGGTGCAGCCATCGAGTGAAGCCCCCAGTTTGAGTTGCACATAGGGGAAACCGGTACGCATGCGCTTGAGGAACCCCAGGTTGACCGCTTCGGCTTCGGCCAGCATCAGGCCATGCCGCACCTCGATGCCCGCCTGCTGCAGTTTGTACAGCCCGCGCCCGGCGACCTGCGGATTGGGATCCTGCATCGCCGCCACCACGCGGCTGACGCCGGCATCGATCAGGGCGTCGGCACACGGCGGCGTGCGGCCATGATGGCTACAGGGTTCCAGCGTAACGTAGGCGGTGGCACCGCGTGCCCGCTTACCGGCCATGCGCAGCGCATGCACTTCGGCATGCGGTTCACCGGCGCGCAGATGATACCCCTCACCAACGATCTGGCCATCGCGCACAATGACGCAGCCGACGTTGGGGTTCGGCGCGGTAGTAAATCGCCCCAACCGCGCCAGTTCAAAGGCGCGCGCCATATACAATTCGTCGTTGTGCATTTCGAAACCTGTCAGTCCTGGAGCCTGGCGATCTCTTCGCCGAACTCGCGGATATCTTCAAAACTGCGATAAACCGAAGCAAAGCGGATGTAAGCCACCTTGTCCAGTTTCTTCAGCGCGTCCATTACCAGATTGCCGACCATTTTCGTCGGCACTTCACGCTCGCCGGTGGCCCGCAACTGGGATTTTATATGGTTGATGGCGTTTTCCACATCATCGGAGCTGACCGGGCGCTTTTCCAGCGCTTTCAGCATGCCGCGACGCAGCTTGTCCTCATTGAAAGGCTCACGTACCTCGTCACTTTTGATCACGCGCGGCATCACCAGTTCCGCCACCTCAAAGGTGGTAAAGCGTTCGTTACAAACCAGACACTGACGACGACGGCGCACCTGTGAGCCATCGCCTACCAGACGGGAATCAATCACTTTGGTATCAACAGCAGCGCAAAAAGGGCAATGCATAACACGTCCTGACAAGCGTTCTCATAGTTGAGAATAGTTTACCGCGAAGTTTGGTTACAACAAAGGGCATGGGGCATTTGTTGCGACGCCACGCCGCTTGACGCGGCATTGTACCGGTGTGCGCATGACTTTCATCGCGATTGCGACTAAGCTGATAACAGGAGTTATTGAATAGGAAATCACTGCCATGACAATTAGTTATCGTAAAGTTCTCTTGCTTGGCGCCCTGGTTACGCTGGCTGGCTGCGCGCAGAATCGCGAAGTGCCGAAATTGCAGAACCAGATGGTCGAGCTGAACCAAAAGCTGAATACGCTAACCGACCAGGCCACGGCGCTGGAGCGCCAGAATCAGTTGAACAGCAACTCCGCCAGCGGCGTGTATCTGCTGCCGACCGCCAATACTGGCGCACGTTTGCAAAGCGCACTCGGCGAACTGAGCGTATCACTTAGCCATGTGAAGACCGAAGCTAACGGTACCCAGGCAATACTGCATATACGCACGCTCTCCGGTAAATCGCTGCCAGCCTTCAAGGCCATGGTGGAATGGGGTCAACTGGACGCCAACGGCCAGTTGCAGAGCGCCGGAGCGCTTTCGCAGCCTATCCAGAGCGGTGAATCTCTGCTGTCGAAAACCGAGCAGAGCTTTGAGCTGCGTTTCAGCGGCGTAACTCCGCAACAGCTGGGTTACATTCGCCTGCACGAGGTCGAGCCGCTCGGCGCTGACGTGGCAAAATAACCCCGTTCACCACGCTGCCGGCTTCCTCGGCCTACACCAATGCCGACTGCGTCATCAAAATAAAAAAAGAGCGCCAATCGGCGCTCTTTTTTCAGCTTGACCTACCGCAATCAGGGCAGAATTGAAGGCTGATCGGCGCCTTCTTTCTCTACTTTCTGCTGCAGCATGTGTTCACGCTTCATACCCAGCTTCAACGCCAGCGCAGACGCGACGTAGATGGAGGATACGGTACCGATGGACACGCCGATCAGCATCGCCAGCGAGAAGCCATGCAGCATCGCACCGCCAAAGATGTACAGCATCAGTACCACCATCAGGGTGGTCCCGGAGGTCATCAATGTACGGCTCAGCGTCTGGGTCAGCGACACGTTGATAATTTCGTAAGAGGTACCGCGACGGATCTTGCGGAAGTTCTCACGAATACGGTCGGAAACCACGATGCTGTCGTTCAACGAGTAGCCGATGACCGACATCAAGGACGCCACGATGGTCAGATCGACTTCGATATGGAACAGTGACAGCACCCCGAGGGTGATCACCACGTCGTGTGCCAGCGCAATAACCGCCCCAGCCGCCAGACGCCATTCAAAGCGGAAACCAACGTAAATCAAGATACAGATCAACGCCACCAGCAGCGCCATGCCGCCGTTTTGCGCCAATTCACTACCCACGCTCGGGCCAACGAACTCAACGCGCTTGACGGTGGCGTTTTTATCCACTGACGCGTTAATCACGCTGATCACCTTGTTGCCCAGCTCCTGACCGGCAGGGCCGGTCACCGGAGGCATACGCACCATGATGTCGCGGCTGCTGCCAAAGTTCTGCAGAACCGGATCCTTGAACCCGGCCTTTTCCAGCGTATCGCGCATCAGATCCAGGTTCGCCGGCTGTTCCAGGTTGATTTCAATCACCGTACCGCCGGTGAAATCCAGACCCCAGTTAAAGCCACGAACCGACATTACGGTAATCGACGCGATCAACAGCAGCAATGAGATGCCGAAGGCCACGTAATCCCAGCGCATAAAGTCATACACTTTACGGCCGTAGTTGAGTTGTTCAACAGTATAATCCTGTGCCACAACGCACTCCTCAGATAGACAGCTTGTTAATGCGTTTGCCGCCGTAAAGCAGGTTGACGATGGCACGGGTACCGACGATCGCGGTGAACATGGACGTCGCCACACCGATCGCGGTGGTAATCGCAAAGCCTTTAATCGAACCGGTGCCCACTGCGTACAGAATAATCGCGGTGATAAGCGTGGTGATGTTGGCATCGATGATACTGGAGAACGCGCCCTTATAGCCCTCATGGATCGCTTGCTGAACGGAGCGTCCGTTCTTCAGCTCTTCCTTGATACGTTCGTTGATCAGCACGTTGGCATCAACCGCCACCGCCAGCGTCAGCACGATACCGGCAATGCCCGGCATGGTCAGCGTTGCCCCTGGCAACAGCGACATGACGCCGACAATCAGCACCAGGTTGGCGACCAGCGCGCTGGTCGCAATCACACCGAATTTACGGTACCAGACCACCATGAACACGATCGACGCGACCAGGCCCCACAGACAGGCTTCCAGACCTTGAGTGATGTTTTGCATCCCCAGGGTTGGACCGATGGTACGCTCTTCCACGATCTGGATTGGTGCAATCAGCGCACCGGCGCGCAGCAGCAGCGACAGTTGACGTGCTTCATTCGGATTACCGATGCCGGTAATACGGAAGCTGTTGCCCAGACGCGATTGAATGTTGGCAACGTTGATGACTTCTTCCTGCTTAACCAGTACCGAGCGGCCGTTGGCGTCTTTCTTGCCGCTGTCCTTGTACTCCACGAACAGGGTCGCCATCGGTTTGCCGATGTTGTCCTTGGTGAAGTTGGACATGGCGTTGCCGCCAGCGCTGTCCAGCGAGATGTTAACCTGCGGCTGGTTGTACTCGTCCATGGTCGAGGTCGAGTCGGTGATATGATCGCCGGTCAGGATCACCCGCTTGTACAGCACAATCGGCTGGCCTTCACGGGTGTCTTTCACTTCGGAGTCGCCCGGCACGCGGCCGTTCGCTGCCGCCGTGGCATCCACGTTGGTGTTCACCAGGCGGAACTCCAGCGTTGCGGTCGCGCCAAGGATCTCTTTCGCGCGCGCAGTATCCTGAATCCCTGGCAGTTCGACCACGATACGGTCAGAACCCTGGCGCTGCACCAGCGGTTCGGCTACGCCGAGCTGGTTAACACGGTTACGCAGAATAGTGATGTTCTGCTGAACGGCATATTCACGCGCTTCACTCAAACGCGCATCGGTCAGGGTAGCCTTCAGCGTGTTGTTGCCATTGGACGACAGCACCAGATCGCGTTGACGCGGCGTCAGATAGCTGATGGCCTGATCGCGCGCGGCGTTGTCACGGAAACGGACCTCAACGCCATATTTGTCCAGTTTACGGATTGACGCATAAGCAATGCCCTTTTCACGCAGATCGCTGCGCAGGGTATCCATGGTCTGCTCTTGCAACTTGCCAAGCGCGGTATCCATGTCGACTTCCATCAGGAAGTGCACGCCACCACGTAAATCGAGGCCCAGTTTCATCGGCTCGGCACCCAGCATGGTCAGCCAGCGCGGCGTAGCCGGAGCCAGGTTCAGCGCAACGACGTATTTGTCGCCCATCGCGGCCATCAGGGCTTCGCGGGCACGCAGCTGAACGTCGGGATCGGAAAAGCGAGCCAGGATTGCGCCTTCTTCCAGTGCAATCGACTTGCTCGCGATCTGGTCTTTTTCTAATACGGTACGGACTTGGTCCAGCGTAGCTTCACTGGCGGCGACACCGCGCGCGCCAGTGATTTGTACAGCCGGATCCTCACCATAAAGGTTGGGAAGCGCATAAAGCAGACCGACGATGATCACCACGATCAGCATCAGATACTTCCACAAAGGATAACGGTTTAGCACGGCAATTCCCTTCGGGAAAACAAAATTACAGGGCCTTCATGGTACCTTTCGGCAGAACGGCCGCCACGAAGTCACGCTTGATCATCACTTCCGTGGTGTCGTTCAGCGCAATAGCGATAATGCCGGTGTCGGCCACTTTGGTGACGCGACCGATCAGACCGCCGGTGGTCAGCACTTCATCGCCCTTGCCGATGGAGTCCATCAGCTTCTTATGCTCTTTGGCGCGTTTCTGCTGTGGGCGCAGGATCATGAAATAGAAGATCAGACCAAACACCACCAGCATAATGATCAGAGAGTACGGGCTTCCCTGAGCCGGAGCCCCTGCGGATGCGACGGCGTCAGAAATGAAAAAGCTCATTGAAATTCCCTCATTAAGTTATCAATTATTAATTCAAACAGTTAAAGGTGGAACCGGCTTGCCGATCCGACCATAGAAGTCCGCAACAAACGTCTCTAATTTACCCTCTTCAATAGCCTGGCGTAAACCCGCCATCACACGCTGGTAGTAGCGCAGGTTATGAATCGTATTCAAACGGGCACCGAGTATTTCGTTGCAACGGTCGAGATGATGCAAGTAGGCGCGACTGTAATTGCGACATGTGTAGCAATCACACTCGTTATCCAGCGGAGAAGTATCATCCTTGTGCTTGGCATTACGGATTTTTACCACACCGTCGGTCACGAACAGATGGCCGTTACGGGCGTTACGCGTCGGCATCACGCAATCGAACATATCGATACCGCGACGCACGCCTTCCACCAGATCTTCCGGTTTACCCACCCCCATCAGATAGCGTGGCTTATCTTCCGGAATTTGCGGACAAACATGTTCGAGAATGCGATGCATGTCTTCTTTCGGCTCACCAACCGCCAGGCCGCCCACAGCGTAACCATCAAAGCCGATCTCCACCAGCCCTTTTACTGAAACATCACGTAAATCTTCGTAAACGCCGCCCTGAATAATGCCAAACAGCGCATTTTTGTTATTCAGCTCGTCAAACCGTGCGCGACTGCGCTGCGCCCAGCGCAGGGACATTTCCATCGACCGTTTGGCATAATCCCAATCGGCCGGGTACGGCGTGCATTCATCAAAGATCATCACGATATCGGAACCCAGGTCATACTGGATTTCCATCGACTTTTCCGGACTGAGGAACACTTTGTCGCCGTTGATCGGATTGCGGAAGTATACGCCTTCCTCTTTGATCTTGCGCATCGCACCGAGGCTAAACACCTGAAAACCACCGGAATCGGTCAGAATCGGCCCGTGCCATTGCATAAAGTCATGCAGATCGCCGTGCAGCTTCATGATTTCCTGCCCCGGACGCAGCCACAGGTGGAAGGTATTGCCCAGCAAAATCTGTGCACCGGTCTCTTTGACTTCTTCCGGCGTCATGCCTTTTACCGTGCCGTAAGTGCCGACCGGCATAAAGGCCGGTGTTTCTACCACACCGCGTTCAAATACCAGGCGGCCACGGCGAGCGCGACCATCGGTTGTCTGTAATTCGTACTTCACAATGCCTCCAGCGTCAGAGAAACAGTCTGACGTCATAAATACCTGTCATGCTTGAAACGGCCTCTGTATTGGCGGCGTTCACTCACCCGAATCATTGACTCTCGCAAGTCCGTCGGGGGTCGCTCACATACTGCCTTGACGCCGTTTCAATTATTTTGGGTATACCTCGAAAATTTATTTGCCGACGGACTCGTTTTCCGCCTGCGGATTACGACTGATAAACATCGCATCACCATAACTGAAGAAACGGTATTGCTCGGCCACCGCCTGTCGATAGGCATTCATGGTGTTCTGATAGCCGGCAAAGGCCGAAACCAGCATGATCAGCGTCGATTCCGGCAGGTGGAAATTGGTGATCAGCGCATCAATGACCTGATAGTGATATCCCGGATAGATGAAAATACAGGTATCGCCGAAGAATGGCGCGATCGGTGCATCCTGGCTGGCCTTGGCGGCGCTTTCCAGTGAGCGCACCGAGGTGGTGCCGACGGCGACCACGCGCTTGCCGCGCGCCTTGCAGGCCAATACCGCATCAACCACCTCTTGCGGCACTTCGGCGTATTCGGCGTGCATCACATGTTCTTCGATGGTTTCGACCCGCACCGGCTGGAAGGTGCCTGCGCCGACGTGCAGGGTAACGAACGCCATTTCGACGCCCTTCTCACGCAGCGCCGCCAGCAGCGGCTCGTCAAAGTGCAGCCCGGCGGTTGGCGCCGCAACCGCGCCCGGCTTCTGGCTGTAAACGGTCTGATACAGTTCGCGATCGGCGTCTTCGTCCGGCCGATCGATATACGGCGGCAGCGGCATATGCCCCACCGCATTGAGAATGGTAAACACGTCGCGCGGATCGTCAAAGCGCAGTTCAAACAGCGTATCGTGACGCGCCACCATGGTGGCAGGAATGCTGTCGTCGTCACCCAGCAACAGCGCAGCGCCCGGTTTTGGCGCCTTGGATGCGCGGACATGCGCCAACACCCGATGATCGTCGAGCACCCGCTCGACCAGCACTTCGATTTTCCCGCCACTGGCCTTGCGGCCAAAGATACGCGCCGGGATCACCCGGGTATTGTTGAACACCAGCAGATCGCCGGCCTCCAGTTGATCCAGCAGATCGGTGAATACGCCGTGCGTCAACTTCCCCGTCGGTCCATCCAGTTGCAACAAGCGGCAACCGCTGCGTTGAGGTTGTGGATAACGTGCAATTAACGACTCGGGAAGATCAAAAGAAAAATCGGCGACGCGCATGGATAATCACTTCAGCTAAAAAAACAGGCGGCCTAGTCTAAAGCCGCCGGCCGCCGGCAGCAAGAAATAAGGAGGATTCGCCGCAGTTCGGGTATAGTTGACGGATGAATTTTCTCGCTCATCTCCATTTGGCCCAGTTGGCGGACAGCTCGCTGCTGGGCAACCTGTTGGCCGACTTCGTACGCGGTAACCCCGCAGCCGACTATGCACCCGAGGTGGTGGCCGGCATCATGCTGCACCGGCGCATCGACGTGCTCACCGACTCGTTGCCGCAGGTCAAGGCCTGTCGCGATTTTTTCAGCGATCGGCACCGCCGCGTCGCGCCGATTACGCTCGATGTGGTGTGGGATCACTTTCTGGCACGCCATTGGCAACAGATAGAGCCGTCGCGCAGCCTGGAACGTTTCACTCAGGAAGCGCGCAGCCAGATTGTGCCGCATCTGCCGCTGACCCCGGCGCGTTTTCAGAACCTGAATAACTACCTGTGGCCGGAACGCTGGCTGGAACGCTATGCCGAACTGCCGTTCATCGCCACGGTATTGCAGGGCATGGCCAACCGCCGCCCGCGATTGGCGGCGCTGGCGGGCTCGTTTGACGACGTTGAACGCCATTATCATCAACTTGAAACACAGTTCTGGCAGTTTTACCCGCAGATGATGCAGCAGGCAAAAGCCAAAACGCTATGACCGCCACGTATCGCTACGACAAGAAAATGTTTTTAGCGCTTGCCCTTTTTTGCGAAAAGGTTATTTTTAAAGCTTGCTAAATTTAAACGATGAATTTAATAGGCGAAAGCTATCTCATTGATTGGTAGTTTGCCCTTTATTCACCGCACCAAGGCCCCTATACTGGCTCAAGTTTTTACCCAACGGCTGGTGGTTTACACGCCGATGGGTATACATCAACCCTTAACAACTATTACAGGAGTAATCATGGTCCTGGTAACTCGTCAAGCCCCTGACTTCACTGCTGCTGCCGTACTCGGCAATGGCGAAATCGTTGAAAACTTCAACCTGAAGAAGCACCTGAACGGCAAGCCTGCCGTACTGTTCTTCTGGCCGATGGACTTCACCTTCGTCTGTCCTTCCGAACTGATCGCTTTCGATCACCGTTATGAAGAATTCCAGAAGCGTGGCGTTGAAGTTGTTGGCGTTTCCTTCGATTCAGAATTCGTCCACAACGCATGGCGTAAAACCCCTGTCGACAAAGGCGGCATCGGCGAAGTGAAATACGCAATGGTTGCTGACGTGAAGCGTGAAATCCAAAAAGCTTACGGCATCGAGCACCCAGAAGCCGGCGTTGCGCTGCGCGGCTCTTTCCTGATCGACAAAGACGGCATCGTGCGTGCACAGGTCGTTAACGACCTGCCAATCGGCCGTAACATCGACGAAATGATCCGTACCGTTGACGCGCTGCAATTCCACGAAGAGCACGGCGAAGTGTGCCCGGCTCAGTGGGAAAAAGGCAAAGCGGGTATGGGCGCATCACCAGACGGCGTGGCCAAATACCTGTCTGAAAACGCTGCCAAGCTGTAATTTCCACAGCCAAGCAGACAACCGGTCAGCCTCGCTGGCCGGTTTTTTTTTGCCCTTTTATCGTGCACGCTGCCCTTTTTTCGGGCCTGCCAACCTAATAATTCCTTGTTTCCGCTCACATTCCCCCCTCTATTTTCAGCACGGACGCGACTGTAGCGCTACGCTGTAATCGCTGGCCTGCTGTTTGCAGAGCATCACAGTACCCCCGCACCATGACGGGGGCATCACAATAAAAACTGACAGGGTAGGAAGAACTATGCGTTTGCAAAAATGGAGTAAGCCCCTGACCGTGGCGGCGCTGCTGGTCAGCGGCAGCCTGTACGCCGCGTCAAACCCGGCGGTAGAAGCCCGGAATGGTATGGTGGTCACATCACAGCATCTCGCCTCGCAGATTGGCGTGGATATTCTCAAGATGGGCGGTAACGCCGTGGATGCGGCCGTCGCGGTCGGCTACGCTCAGGCGGTGGTCAACCCCTGCTGCGGCAATATCGGCGGCGGCGGTTTTATGACCATTCATTTAGCCGACGGCAGCGACACCTTTATCAACTTCCGTGAAACCGCCCCGGCGGCGGCCAGCGCCAACATGTATCTGGACGCAGACGGCAAGGTCAGGAAAGACGCCAGCCTGTATGGCTACCTGGCGGCCGGCGTGCCGGGCACGGTACTCGGGATGGAAACCGCCCGTAAAAAATACGGCAAGCTGAGCCGTGAACAGGTGATGGCGCCGGCAATCAAACTGGCGCGCGAGGGCTTCGTACTGACCCGCGCCGATACCGATATTCTTGATACCACCGTAGCCCGCTTCAAGCAGGATGCGGAGGCGGCCAGGATTTTCCTGCGCAAGGACGGATCTGCGCTGCAACCGGGCGATCGTCTGGTGCAAAGCGATCTGGCCAATACGCTGGAGGCCATTGCCAAAAACGGGCCGGATGCGTTCTACCACGGTAAAATTCCGCAGGCGGTTGAGGCAGCGGCAAAACAGGGTGGCGGTATTTTGACCGCTGCCGATTTTGCCAACTATAAAGTGACCGAAACGCCGCCGATCGTTTGCAGCTACCGCGGCTATAAGTTCGTTTCATCACCGCCGCCCAGCTCTGGCGGGGTGACGCTGTGTGAGACGCTCAACGTGCTGGAAGGCTACGATCTGAAAAGCATGGGCTTCAATTCAGCCGCCGCGATCCATACCATGACCGAAGCCATGCGTCATGCCTATATGGATCGCAACACCTATCTCGGCGATCCGGAATTTATCAAGAATCCTATCGACCGGCTGGTCAGCAAAAGTTACGCCGAACAGATCCGCAAGAAAATCGTCGCCGGCAAGGCAACGCCGTCTGAAAACGTGCAGCCAGGCATGGAACCGCATGAAAAACCGGAAACTACCCATTACTCGATTGTCGATCATCAGGGCAACGCGGTGTCCACCACCTATACCGTCAATGGCCGCTTTGGTGCAGTGGTGATCGCGCCGGGCACCGGTTTCTTCCTGAACGATGAAATGGACGACTTCACCGTTAAGGTCGGCGAGAAAAACCTGTACGGCCTGGTACAGGGCACCGCCAACTCCATCGCCCCCGGTAAGCGCCCACTATCGTCAATGAGCCCGACGCTGGTGACCAAGGACAATAAAATATTTATGGTTCTCGGCTCGCCGGGCGGTTCGCGCATCATCACTATCACGCTACAAACCGCGTTGAACGTGATAGACCACGGCATGGCGCCACAAGAAGCAGTCGACGCCGCGCGCATTCACCACCAGTGGCTGCCAGACGAAGTGTATTACGAACAGCGCGGCGTATCGGCCGATACGCTGAACATCTTGCACGACATGGGCTATAAAATGGTGGAACAAACGCCGTGGGGCGCCGCCGAGCTGATTCTGGTAGGCTTGCCGGGAGCTGCGGGCGTGACGCCGGCCAACTCCGGCAACGACTCGGCGGTGTCAGGCAAAGTACGCGAAGGCTACCTGTACGGTGCCAACGACGTTCGCCGCCCGGCCGGCTCCGCCGTAGGCTACTGAGCACCATGATGGGGCCGGTCAAACGGCCCCTGACGCAGCGCCTGATGCTATAAGGTCCACAGCGTCACCGACTGCTCAGCCAATCGCAGCACCACGCCGTCGTCGCAAGACTGCATATCCCCCAGTCCTTCCTGCCGCTGCCAATCTCCCGGCGGCAACAGCGGACTGTAGGGCAGCGCTATTTCATGGTTGCTGGCGTCGCGCTGCAGCGCCACCAATACCCGTTCATGCTGGTAAGTACGTACAAACACCAGCGTTTCGCCGTGCGCGAACAGCACCTGACAACCTCCACGACGCAGCGCCTTGCTCTTTTTACGCAATGCCGCCATCCGCTGGAACAGATTCAGCAGTGTGTGGTTCCACTGGCTCTCATCCCACGGGAACGGTTTACGGCAGAATGGGTCATTATCACCGTCCAAACCAATTTCGTCGCCGTAATACAGGCAAGGCACCCCTATCCAGCTCATCAGCCAGACCGCCGCCATCTGCATACGTGGCAGATTACCGCCCAACAGGGTCAGGAAACGCGGCGTATCGTGACTGTCTAGCTGGTTAAACATAATCAACTGGCGATTATGCGGCAGACCGGCACGGTAGCTATCCATCCAGTGGGCGGTTTCAGCCGCGTCCAGCTTCAGTGGCTGCAATGCGACGTCCAGACCCGCGAGAAATCCGCGCAGTGGTAACGCAAAGCCCATGTAGTTCATCGCCGCATCTTCCACCCCGGCATGCAGCCAGCGGCGAGCGTCACCAAAATGCTCGCCCATGATGTAGGCATGAGGGTTCACCTCGCGAGCGGCCCGATGGATGCCAGCCAGGTGCTGCAGATTACCGCTGGCACCGCCGTTTTCCCCCAGCATGTGCACCACGTCCAAACGCCAGCCGTCAATGCTGTACGGCGGTTTCAGCCAATGGCGTACCACGCTGTCTTCATCGCCATAAATTGCGCGTGCCACCGCAGGTTCGGCATAGTTCAGCTTCGGCAGACTGGCGTTACCTTTCCAGGTCAACGCGGTACCGTCCGGGTAAAAGTTAAACCAGTTACGGTAGGGAGAGTCAGGGTGATGACAGGCTCCCTGCTCCGTTTGCTGATGGCGATCGAACCACGGATGCGAGTCGCCGGTGTGATTAAACACCCCATCCAGGAGCAGTTTCATTCCCACCTTGTGAGTGCTTACTCGCAGGCGACGAAACGCGGCATTGCCGCCAAAATGGGGATCAACCTGATAATAGTCTTCGGTGTCGTACTTGTGCACACTCGGCGCCTTGAAAATCGGGTTAAGGTACAGCGCGGTAACCCCCAGGCGTTTCAGGTAGGGCAACCGCTGAACGATACCGTCCAGATCGCCGCCGTAAAAGGTTGACGCATCATGCTGTGCTTCTAGCGGATACTGCCAGTCACGGCGAATGACCCCGGTACCCGCCGCATGATGGTAATAACTGCCGCTCTGCAGGTTATACGCGGCGCCGCTGCTGGCAAACCGATCGGGGAAAATCTGATAAAACAGCTGATCGGCCACCCAGCCTGCGCCGCTGTCCGGTTCCTCCAGCGCGAATTGCGCCAACTGACCGATCGGCATCAGCGACCAGCCAAGTGGTCCAAACCACCGCTGGCGATCCTGCCACAGCAATTTGAAGCAATAACGGCGCGTCGCCTCTCCCTCGTTCAGCGGCAGGCTGGCCTGATAGCGCTGCCGGCCATCCACCGCACGCGCTTTCATCTCCAGCAGCCATTCTTCATTGTCAGGTTCGGCCCGCAGAAACACCTGTTTAGGCAGATCGTCACCCTGTAACCACAGGGTAATATCCAGGCGTTGTCCCTTTTTGACCACAAAAGGTGGAACCGGTTGATGCCAGGCGTCAAGCATACTGTTCTCCTACTGTACCAAACGAAATCGACGACATTGTCCACTGGCGCGAACAATGCCACGTTGAGTGCAATTCCCCCTCCTCTTTTCAGCCTAAAATCAGGGTGGAGCCGGGGGGTGGAGCCCGAGTTGTGTTAACCTAACCCAATGTAAAAAAAGGTAAACAGCTACACATTGGTTCTGATGGCCCTTAGGCTAACGTCTTATAAGTGTATTGGATTTTTTTCGGACATGTTTTAAGGAGCGGGAATGCAACAGCGGATTGCCCAATGGCTGGGGAAATTTGGCATCGAGTTCACCGATGTAATGTCATTGGTTATGGTACTGGGGCTGATCGTCCTGATCTCGGTAGTTATTCATCTGGTGCTGCACCGGGTGGTGCTGGCGGCCATTCAACGCCGCGGCCAGCAGTCGCAGCGAGTCTGGCAACAGGCGCTAACGCAGCACAAACTGTTTCAGCGTGCGGCGCTGTTGCTGCAAGGGGTGATCATCAACCTGCAGGCTATCTTGTGGCTGCATAACGGTAGCCAGACGCAGGCGTTCATCGTTACCGCCGCCCAGGTATGGATACTGGCTTTTGTGCTGCTGACGCTGTTTTCGCTGCTCGATACCCTGCTGGCGATGCTGCGCCAGAGCCCAGTTGCCAATCAACTGCCGTTGCGCGGGATTTTCCAAGGGATCAAACTGGTTGCGGCTATCCTGATCGGCATCGCGATTGTGTCACTGCTGATGGGCAAATCGCCGCTGTTACTGTTAAGCGGCCTGGGTGCGATGACCGCCGTACTGATGTTGGTGTTCAAGGATCCGATCCTCGGTCTGGTGGCGGGCATTCAACTGTCTGCCAACGATATGCTGAAGATCGGTGACTGGCTGGAGATGCCTAAATACGGCGCCGACGGCGCGGTCACCGACATCGGTCTGACCACGGTGAAAGTGCGCAACTGGGACAATACCATCACCACCATCCCCACCTACGCACTGATTTCGGATTCGTTCAAAAACTGGCGCTCGATGTCTGAGTCCGGCGGGCGCCGCATCAAGCGCAGCATTAATATCGACACCACCAGCGTACATTTCCTGTCTGAACAGGAGCAGCAACGGCTTAACCGCAACCCGCTGCTGCTACAGTACCTGAACGGCAAGGCGCAGGAACTGAATGAATACAATCGGCAAAAACAGTGGGATCTCAGCTCGCCGCTTAACGGCCGCCGCTTGACCAACCTCGGCACGCTGCGCGCCTATCTGGAAGCCTATTTACGCGCCCATCCGGATATTCACCAGGAAATGACGCTGATGGTTCGCCAACTGGCACCGACCCCGGAAGGTTTGCCACTGGAGATTTACGCGTTTACCAACACCACGGTCTGGGCAAAATACGAAAGTATTCAGGCGGATATCTTTGACCATATTCTGGCGGTGATCGGTGAGTTTGATCTGCGCATTCACCAAACGCCGACCGGCAACGATATGCGCAGCATGCTGAATCCACGGCATACAGGCAGCGACGTTTCCTGACCTCAACTGACGAAATAATTTCCACTGGTAATTATTCTGCTCTGATTGCCAGTAAATATCTCCCACCTCTTCCCATCTACGATTAAAACGGCGTTAATGCGGGCAGGCAAGCCCATTGCAGGAGATACGCCAATGCTGAAACGCCTTAAACACCGTTTATTGATCATGCTGTCAACCCTGCTGTTTGTCGGCTGTCTGCACAGCGCCAGGCTGGACGAAGCCCGTATGAGCAGCGCCTTGCAGCCGGCGCTGAGCGCGTTAAGCAGCAATATGCAGGATATCCGCGAAGCGTTGTCGCGCTGTGCGCGCGACGACGAAGAAGAAAGCAGCCTGTATGATGGCGCACTGGCGACCGAAGCACGCATCTCTGGCAGTGACGACGAGGCAGAACGGCAGCGCTAAAAAAACACCGGCACAAGGCCGGTGTTTGAGAGTTAGTCCTGCGCCAACTGCGCGCGCTTTTTCTGGCGGTTGACCTTGAAGTAGTAGCCAGCCAATAGCAACGCCACCCACACCAGGCCGGCGTACAGCGACACGCGGGTGGTTGGGAAGTAGCCGATCAGACCAATGATGAACACCAGGAACACGATGGCGATCACCGCGGTGAACACCCCACCACGCAGCGGAAACTCCAGCTTCTTGACCTGCTCTTTGCTCAAACTGCGACGAAAAGCGATCTGCGAACACAGGATCATGATCCAGACCCAGACGGTGGCAAAGGTGGCCAGCGATGCAATTACCAGGAATACGCTTTCCGGCATGATGTAGTTGAGATAGACCGCAATCAGCAGCGCCGCCATCATCACCACCACCGTGACCCACGGAATGCCGCGTTTGGACACCTTGCTGAACATTTTCGGCGCATGGCCCTGTTCGGCCATGCCGTGCAGCATGCGGCCCACGCCAAACACATCGCTGTTAATCGCCGACAGCGAGGCGGTGATCACCACAAAATTGAGGATGCCGGCAGCGACGGTGATCCCCATGTGCTGGAAGGTCAGCACGAACGGGCTGCCGTTGGTTCCCACCTGGTTCCACGGGTAAATCGACATGATCACGAACAGCGTACCGACGTAGAACACCAGAATACGCCACGGTACCGAGTTGATGGCTTTCGGGATCGACTTCTTCGGATCCTTGGCTTCCCCGGCGGTAATACCGATAATTTCAATGCCGCCATAGGCAAACATCACCAGTTGCAGCGACAGGATCATGCCGATAAAGCCGTTGCTGAAGAAGCCGCCATTGCTCCACAGGTTGTGGATGCCGGTGGCCTGCCCTCCGTTGCCGATACCCCAGACGATGATGCCGATACCGGCTGCAATCATGATGATAATGGTGGCAACTTTAAAGAACGAGAACCAGAACTCCAGTTCACCGAACACCTTGACGCTCATCAGGTTGATGGCGCCAATGATCAGCACCACGCTCAATACCCAAATCCAGTGCTGCACCTCCGGGAACCAGACGCCCATATAAATGCCGAACGCGGTAACGTCGGCAATGGCGACAATCAGAATTTCAAAACAGTAGGTCCAGCCGGTGATATAACCGGCCATCGGGCCAAGATAATCCTGCGCATAGCGCGAAAACGAACTGGCCTGCGGATTGTTGACCGACATCTCGCCCAGCGCGCGCATGATGATGAACGCGACAATACCGCCGATCAGATACGCCAGCAGTACGCTGGGGCCAGCCATGCGGATAGCGTCCGCCGAGCCGTAAAACAGCCCGGTGCCAATCGCCGAGCCGAGCGCCATAAAACGAATGTGACGCGTACTGAGGCCACGCTTGAGCTTATTGGCCGGTGGGGTAGAGGGTGTTTCCTGTTGCATTTAAAGACCTGTCTTCTTATACGCAAAAAAGCCACGGACAAGTCCGTGGCCCAAAATTCTGACCGCTCGGTTATTGATGCACGGTAACTTCAGCGCGCGTACATACCCGATCGTAAATGGCGGCCAAGACCAGCATCAACATCGACGGCGGCAACCAGGCCAGTCCCTGTTCGGCCAGCGGCAGATGCGTGCTCCACGCCGGCAGCAGGTGCTGGAAGCTGGATGCCTTCACGGCGTCAAGGATACCAAACAACAGGCTGATGAGCATCACCGGCGCGACAATACGCGGTGCACTGTGCCACATCCGCAGCGTGAAGCTCAACACCACCAGTACAATGCACGGCGGATAGATGGCCGTCAGCACCGGAATGGAAATCTGGATCAGATGGCTCAAACCGAGGTTGGACACCAGCATCGAGAACAGACCCAAAATGAACACCAGCGTCTTGTAGGAAAACGGCAGATATTGCGCAAAGAATTCCGCACAGGCGCAGGTCAGGCCCACCGCGGTAACCATACAGGCAATGAAAATCAGCGCCGCCAGGAAGAAACTGCCCAGACTACCGAAGGTATTTTGCACGTAAGCGTGCAGGATCACCGCGCCGTTGGTGGCGTCAGGTACCAGCACCCCACTGCCGGAGCCCAGTTTGAACAGGCTCAGATAAACCAGCGTCAGGCCGATACCGGCGATCAGACCGGCGAAAATGGTGTAACGGGTAAGCAGTCCGGCGTCCTTCACCCCACGCGAACGCGCGGCGTTGACTATCACGATACCGAAGACCATCGCACCCAGGGTATCCATGGTCAGATAGCCATTGACGAAGCCCGAGGAGAACGGCACGTTTTGATAGATGTCGATAGCGGGAACCGGCGAACCTGCCGGCCACAGCAGTGCAGCAACGCCCAGCGCGCCCAGTGCGACGATCTTCAGCGGCGCCAGAATATGGCCCACGGTATCAAGCAGTCGCCCCGGATAGAGAGAGATGGCCACCACCAGCGCAAAATAGACCACGCTATAGATAAACAGCGGCGTAGCGCCGTCACCGGTCAACGGTGCGATGCCCACTTCGAAAGAAACGGTTGCGGTACGCGGAATGGCGAATAGCGGGCCGACGGCCAGATAGCAGACGGTGGCCAGCAGTAAACCGGCTTTGCGACCGATTGGCGAGCTGAGGGCGTCAATACCGCCGCCAACCCGCGCCAGCGCGATCACCGTCATCACCGGTAGGCCCACGGCGGTAATCAGGAAGCCGAGTGCCGCGGTCCAGACGTGTTCACCAGACTGCAAACCTACCATCGGCGGGAAAATGATATTCCCGGCGCCGACGAATAAGGCAAAGGTCATAAACCCCAATGCCAGAATATCTCTTGACGTTAAACGATGACTCATACGATGTCGTGTTGCCTGTTCAAATGAAAAAAAAGTTCGCTAGCATGGCGGCGTAGCGCCCCCATCCGGTTGTCGGCATGCCATGACATCACAGCGCAACAAGGTCGAAAAACGCACAACTCCCGGCGTTTCATCCTTAATGCAGAAGTAACCACTGTTGATGTTTGGCGAGTTTTAGAAGTTATAAAATGGAGGATTCATCCAACAACGGAGGGTAAGTAAATCGTTTATAGCGCCAAAAGGCAATACGTACGATAAAAAGCAGAGCTATTGACCAGACAATCTTTCACCGCCAGTCGATCATGTCGGTCATATGGAAATATGCCCTACATGATTTGTATCATTTTTAATCAACCAACTCACAAAACGTGAAACAAATACCGTCTCGCCGCGCGCAAATGCCATTTAATGACGGTTTTTCGCGCGGCGTTAACGCATCTTTCCGCGCTTACCAAACCTGCCCGGCAATGTTAACCACGCTACGCAGCTTGTCCCACTGCTGCTGTTCGCTCAGACTATTGCCCTCTTCCGTCGAGGCAAAGCCGCATTGTGTGCTGAGGCACAGTTGACGGCGGTCGACAAACTGCGCGGCCTCCTCCAGCCGTTGCTTCACCTGCTCAGGGTTCTCCAGTTCACCGTTTTTGGTAGTGATAAGCCCCAATACCACCTGCTGGCGGCCCGGCTTGATAAAGCGTAGCGGTTCGAACCCGCCGGAACGTTGATTGTCATATTCCAGGAAGAAGGCATCGATATTCACCTGGCCGAACAGGATCTCCGCCACCGGCTCGTAACCGCCCTCTGAAATCCAGGTTGAGCGGAAGTTGCCACGACACACGTGCAGACCAATGGTCAGATCCTGCGGCTTGTCGGCGATCGCCGCATTCAGCACATCGGCATAAATCCGCGCCAATTGATCCGGATCTTCGCCACGTTCGCGGATCTGGCGCCGTTGATCCTCGGAGCATAAATACGCCCACACCGTGTCATCCAACTGCAAATAACGGCAGCCGGCTGCATAAAATGCCGCGATGGCGTCACGATAGGTTTGCGCCAAATCGGCAAAATACGCATCCAGCTGCGGGTAGACCTGGCTGTCGATCGCCTGACGGCCGCCGCGAAAATGCAGCACGCTCGGGCTGGGAATGGTCATCTTCGGTACTGCGTCACCGGCAATCGTCTGCAAATAACGAAAATCTGCCAACATCGGGTGCTGTGGGTTAAAGCCCAGTTTACCCACCACTTTGATACTGCGCGCTTTGGTTTGCACTCCGTTGAACTGGATGCCCTGGTTGGCATCGTAGCCTTCTACGCCGTTCAGACCTTCCAGAAAATCAAAATGCCACCATGCCCGGCGAAACTCACCGTCGGTAACCACCGCCAAACCAAGTGCCCGCTGTGCATCAACTGCCAGACGAATCTGCTCGTCTTCCACCGTACGCAGCGCGGCGGCATCGATTTCGCCACGCTGATACTGCTGGCGCGCGGTTTTTAGCGCCGCAGGGCGCAACAGGCTACCGACGACGTCGGCGTGAAAAGCGTGGTGACATTCGCACATGATTTTGACTCCCAGTGACAGACAAGCGCTTACAACCGCTCGCTTTAATGATTTACAGATTGAATTATTACGCCGGGTTACAAACGGACATCCAGACGTCTAAACTTCCGAATTAATCCTGTCACGTACCAAGTAGAACGGCAACGGAAAAATTTTCATCGGCATTGAAGAAAATTCACTTTGATTTGTCGCATCGGAGATTGGCAGAGGAATCGTCGTTTATTGCCGGCCCGCCGCCGTAACGATCGTCGCCGGCGGATCGAGGCTTATTCCAGCCCCAGCAGGCTACGCGTTTTATGCAACGTGGTTGGCGGTAACGGCAGGTAGCCGTCATGGTTCACCAGGTTTTGCCCCTGCTCGGACAATACCCGATCGAGAAACGCGGCGGTGAGCGGTTCCAGCGGCTGGTTAGGTGCTTTATTGATGTAAATATAGAGATAACGGGCCAGCGGATAACTGCCGTTGCGCACGTTGTCTTCGGTCGGCGCAATGTAATCCTCGCCGCGGGTGGCCAAAGGCAGCAAACGCACGCCACTGGCACGGAAACCAATACTGGCATACCCCACGCTGTTAAGCGATCCGGCCACCGCCTGCACCACCGATGCGGAGCCGGGCAATTCATTCACCCGCGCCATAAAATCGCCGCCGCACAGGGCGCGCAGCTTGAAGTAACCGTAAGTGCCGGACGCAGAGTTGCGACCAAAGCGCTGCATGCTGCGCTGTGCCCAATCACCGCTCAGGCCAAGCTGACCCCAGCGTTGCAACGGCTGAGCTTCACCACAGCGACGGGTAGCGGAGAAAATCTGATCGAGTTGGCGCAGGTTAAGGCCGCGTAGCGGGTTGTCCTGATGCACCAGGACCACCAGCGCATCCACCGCTACCGGCACCGCCAGTGGCGCGTAGCCGTAACGATGTTCGAAGGCTGCCAGCTCGGCTGCCTTCATCGGCCGACTCATCGGCCCCAGTTGCGCGGCCCCGGCAGCCAACGCCGTCGGCGCGGTCGAAGACCCGGCCGCCTGTATCTGCAGATTAACGTTGGGATAGTGTTGACTGAAATCCTGCCCCCACAGCGCCATCAGATTGGCCAGCGTATCTGAGCCGACGCTGGACAGGTTGCCCGCCAGCATGCCGCCCGGCTGCGCCGACACGCCCTGGCTAAACAGTAGCGCCAGGCAGAGCCACACTCCTCGGGACAATCGCATCACTTCGCCTCACGCGTTAATGTTTCAGCGCATTCTCTGACAAAGCCGCAGGAACAATCAACCGGTTAGGCAAGGTAAAAATGAAACGTGTGCCGAGACCCGGTTCACTGAGCACTTCCAGCCGCGCATCGTGGTGACCCAGCGCGTGTTTGACGATCGCCAGCCCCAACCCGCTGCCGCCGGTCTGGCGGGAACGCGCCTTGTCGACGCGATAGAAACGTTCGGTCAGCCGCGGGATGTGCTCGGCGGCAATCCCCGGCCCGTTATCGCTGACCTGGAACTGCGCGCCATGCGGCGTCTGTTGCCAGCTAACTTCGATATGGGTGCCGGTCGGCGTGTGATTTACCGCGTTGTACACCAGGTTGGATACCGCGCTTCGCAGTTGATCCTCGTTGCCAAACACCTTCAATCCGTCATTCACCCGGAAGGTAATCTGGTGATTACCTCCGCTCAGCGACTGGGCCTCGCGCTGCAACACCCGCAGCATCAACGGCACGTCGACCTTTTCGTTCATATCAACGATCGGCGCCGCCTCGATGCGCGAAAGCGTCAGCAACTGTTTCACCAGCCCGTCCATGCGCCGGGTCTGCTCCTGCATGGTACTCAGCGCCTTGCTGCGCAGCGAGCCGTCCATTTCCTGGTCGCTCATCATTTCCAGATAGCCTTGCAGCACGGTTAACGGCGTGCGCAATTCGTGGCTGACGTTGGCAAAGAAGTTGCGTCGGGCGCCTTCGAGCTGACGCATCTGGGTAACATCGCGGGCAACCATTAACAGCTGCCCTTCCGAATAGGGCATGACGCGAAACTCAACGTAATGTTCATTATTGAGTTGCAGCGTCAGCGGGCGCGAGAATTCCTGCTGTTGCAAATAGCTGCTGAATTCAGGATAACGCAGCAGGTTGAGAATATGCTGGCCATTGTCTTCCGGCCAGCGGAAGCCCAGCAAATGCTGAGCCAGTCCGTTGCACCAGAAGATATTCCCCTCTTCGGTGGTCATGACTACCGCGTCGGGCAACGACTCGGCACCGCTGCGAAAACGCTTGATCAGCAAGGCCAGTTCACGCCGACGCCGACGGTTGCGTTGCTGCATCTGGTAAAGGCCATAGAACAGCGGCTCCCAGCTCCAACGTCCGGGCGGCGGCGTCATGCTGCGATCCACCCATAGCCAGTGCGAAAGCTTGAGCTGGTTATAGAAGTTCCACATCAGCGCGGCCAGTACCGCCGTCAGCAGCCACCAGGACAGATACCCGAAAATCAGGCCCAGCAACAGCGCGGGCAAACAGAAAAGGGCCAGCTCCAAAGCCAGCCTCTTCCAGGAAAGGCGTTCTAGCACGTTATGTTCTCCAGCACGGCGCGTTTAATAGCGCGTTGAGAACCGGTAACCGGTGCCCCGAACGGTTTGAACCATCTTGTCATGACCACTGGTCTCCAGCGCCTTTCGCAGCCGGCGGATATGCACGTCAACGGTACGATCTTCCACATAAACGTTAGTGCCCCAGACGTGATTAAGCAACTGCTCGCGGCTATAAACACGCTCTGGATGGGTCATAAAGAAATGCAGCAGCTTGAACTCGGTGGGCCCCATATCCAGAGCCAGTTCGTTGGCCATCACCCGGTGTGAAGAAGGATCCAGGCTCAGGCCCTGCATTTCGATCACCTCTTCTACCGCCATCGGCGATATGCGACGCATGACCGCCTTGATACGCGCCACCAGCTCCTTGGGGGAAAACGGTTTGGTAATGTAGTCATCAGCCCCCACTTCCAGGCCGCGCACCCGATCTTCTTCTTCGCCGCGCGCGGTCAGCATCATTACCGGAATGTCACGGGTCAGCGCTTCGCGCTTCATATGCTTGATAAATTGAATGCCGGAGCCGCCAGGCAGCATCCAGTCGAGTAACACCAAATCAGGGAACGGCTCAGACAGGCGCGTCACGGCGCTGTCATAATCCTCGGCTTCCAACGGTTGGTAACCATTCTGTTCCAACACAAAGCACACCATCTCACGGATCGGCGCTTCATCTTCCACCACCAGTATGCGTCTTGCCATCGTCAATCCTGCCAATGTGTTAGCGATCACAATTTGATTGCGGGCGCCATTATGCGTCAGTTTTGTGACAGATTTATGAAATAAACCGCGTTGCAAAAGTCACTTTATGAATGCCATTAAGCATAGCGACAAATTCGAGCGTGCAGAAAAACCCTTTTTTGTTTCCCTGCCCTTATAATCATCGCAACATTTTTTACGCTACGGTAGAAACATGCGCCTGATACACACCTCCGACTGGCATCTTGGCCAACACTTCTTCACCAAAAGCCGCGCCGCCGAACATCAGGCATTTTTGCGCTGGCTGATTGAACAGATCGACCAACAGCAGGTAGACGCGCTGATCGTTGCCGGCGACCTGTTCGATACCGGTTCACCGCCGAGCTACGCGCGCGAGCTGTATAACCGTTTCGTGGTGGAACTGCAGCGCACCGGCTGCCAATTGGTGGTGCTGGGTGGCAATCATGATTCCGTGGCGACGCTGAACGAATCGCGTGAATTATTATCCTGCTTGAATACCACCGTGATCGCCAATGCACAGAGCGAACTCGACCGGCAGATCGTGATACTGAATCAACGTGACGGCCGACCCGGCGCGGTGCTGTGCGCGATTCCCTTTTTACGCCCACGCGATCTGCTGCTCAGCCGGGCCGGTGAATCCGGCAGCCAGAAACAGGCGGCGTTGCAAGAAGCGATTGCCGAGCATTATCAAACGCTGTATCAGGCCGCCTGTACGCGCCGTGATGCGCTCGGTGGCGCATTGCCGATCGTCGCCACCGGCCACCTGACTACCGTTGGCGTGACCAGCTCCGATTCGGTGCGCGATATTTATATCGGCACGCTCGACGCCTTTCCGGCGCAGGCCTTCCCACCTGCGGATTATATCGCACTTGGCCATATTCACCGCGCGCAAATGGTGGCGAAGAGCGAACACATCCGCTACAGCGGTTCGCCTATCCCGCTCAGTTTCGACGAGTTGGGTAACGCCAAAAGCGTGTTTATGGTGGATTTTGCCGACGGCGCGTTGCGTAAAATTACGCCGCTGGAAATCCCCTGCGTTCAGCCGATGCAGTTGATCAAGGGAGATTTACCGCAAATAGAGCGCCAGTTGCAGCAGTTCGCCGATTATCATGGCGAGTTGCCGGTATGGCTGGATATCGAGGTAGCAACACAGGATTACCTGAGCGACATCCAGCGGCGCATCCAACATCTGACGGATGAACTGCCGGTAGAGGTGGTGCTGCTGCGACGCAGCAAAGAACAGCGCCGTCAGGTGATTGACCGCCAGGACAAAGAGACGCTGAACGAACTGAGCGTCAACGAGGTCTTTGAGCGACGGTTAGCGCTGGAAACCGAGTTGGCCGCCCCCCGCCGCGAGCGAATGCGTGAAATGTTCCGCCAATCGGTGGACGCGGTGCAGCAACAGGAGCCTTCGGCATGAAAATCTTGAGCCTACGGCTAAAAAACCTCAACTCGCTGCAGGGTGAATGGAAAATAGATTTCAGCAGCGAACCCTTTGCCAGCAATGGCCTGTTCGCCATTACCGGCCCGACCGGTGCTGGGAAAACCACCCTGCTCGACGCGGTGTGCCTGGCGCTGTATCACCAAACACCGCGACTGCAGGTTTCCCCCAGCCAAAACGAACTGATGACGCGCCACACCGCCGAATCGCTGGCCGAAGTGGAATTCGAAGTGAAGGGCATCGGCTATCGCGCTTTTTGGAGCCAGCGACGGGCCAAAAACGATCCGAACGGCAACCTGCAGGCACCCAAAGTGGAGCTGGCACTGCTGGCCGACGGCAAGATCGTCGCCGACAAGGTGCGCGACAAGCTGGAGCTGATTGCCGCCATCACCGGATTGGATTTTGGCCGTTTTACCAAGTCAATGATGCTGTCGCAAGGGCAGTTTGCCGCATTTCTCAACGCCGATGCCAACGATCGCGCCGAACTGCTGGAGGAACTGACCGGCACCGAGATTTACGGCCAGCTGTCAGAACGGGTATTTGAACAGCATAAACAGGCACGGCTGGATCTCGACGCCCTGCAACAACGCGCCAGCGGCATAGCACTGCTGGACGATGAACAACGCCAACAGCTGGAAACCCAGCTCAACGCATTACGCAGCGAAGAAGCCGCGCTGAACCAACAGGCGCTGCAGGTTCAACAGGCGCTGAACTGGCTGCAACAGTGGCAGCAGGCGCAGAACAAACAGCAGGAATATCAGCAACGGCTGAGCGAGGTGCAGCAACAACAGCGCCAGGCTGAACCACAGCTGCAAGCGCTGGCGCGCAGCGAACCGGCAGAGAAACTGCGACCGCTGTTCAACGAACACCAGCGCTGTCACAGCGAGCATCAGACGCTGCAACAACAGATTGCCCAACTCGAGCAACAACGGCAGCAGCACAACGCTACCTTGGCGCCATTGCAGCAGGCGCTGGAGCAAGCGCGAGCCGAGCAACAAAAACAGACGTTACTGCGCCAGCAGCAACAGCAACTGATCGATGAGCAGGTGGTGCCGCTCGATCACCAGATTGCTCAACTAGAAAAAAATCGCCACGAACTGCGCCAAACGCTCGACGATGCCGAACGGCAGTGCGCGCAGCAGCAACGCACGCTGGCAACGATCAACGCCGAACGCAGCCAGTTGGCGGCGCAGGCGGAACAGCATCAAGGCACATCGGTTAGTCTGAACCAGGCGCTGGCAGCGCAGCAGCAACGGCAACAGGCGCTGGAGGCGCAAACACCGCTGGCAACGCTGCGTCAGCGCTTAAGCCAGCTCGGCGAACTGCGGCCGACGCGCCAACAGCTCTATAGCCTCTCGACGCTGAGCCAACAGATTAGCCAACGGCTGCAACAGCAGCGACAGGAGTTCAACGACGGTCAGCAGCAACTGAGCCAGTTGGAGCCACAGCTGGAGCAGGCCCGTCTGCTCTATCAACAGCAAAAATCGCTTGAGCAGGAAGTGGAAAAAACGCTGCGGCTGGAGCAGCAGATCGTCAGTCTGGAAGCCGAGCGCCGTCGTCTGCAACCCGGCGAGCCCTGTCCGCTGTGTGGCTCGACCAAACATCCGTCGATCGGCCATTATGAAACGCTGCAACCGTCGGAAACCGCCCAACGGCTGGACGGCATCAAGACGCAGACCGAGGTCATTTATAAGCAGGGCGTTGAGCTGCGTGCTCGCCATGACAGCCTCAGGCAACAGCTACAGCGCCAACAGCAAGCCATCACCCTGGATGAACAGCAGTTGGCGGCGCATCAGCAGCGCTGGCAGCAATTGACCGCCACGCTGGCGTTCAGTTTCGGTTTGCAGGATAGCCAACGTCTGCACGACTGGCTGGAGCAATGTGAAAACCAAGAGCGTGAAGGCGGCCAACTGCTGACCCAGCATGAACAGGCGGCGTTGGCGGTACAGCAGGCCAAGGACGCGTTGGTCACGCTGCAAACGCAACAGCAACAGGCCGAGCAGCAGAGCGCTTTGCTCAACGAACGTTGCAACCTGCTGGAAAAAAACCTCGCTGAAACACAACGCCAGCAACAACGGTTGCAACAGCAATGGCAGCAGGCGCAGGAACAACACGCGACGCTGCGTGCGCAACGGCTGACGCTGTTCGGCGAGCAGCAGGTCGCGCAGGTGCGCGAAAACCTGCGGGTACGGCAAGCCGCCGACGAGCAGAGCAGCAGCCAGGCCAGCGAGCGCTTGCAGCAGGCACAGGAACAACGCGATCGCCTGACCGGCCAGTTGTCCGGGTTGCAGCAGCAGTTGGCGCAGTTGGCCGAACGCCTGCAACATGCGCAGACGCGCTGGCAACAGGCATTGGCCGCCAGCGAATTCAGCGATGTAACGGCCTTTAGTGCCGCCTTGCTGGACGAGGCCGAACGCCAACGCCTGCAACAGCACAAGGAGCACTTGCAGCAACGCCGCGTCGAGGCTGACGCGCTGCTGGCACAGGCGATACTAACGCTGGAACAGCATCAACAGCAGCAGCCGAACGCGCTTGCCGACCCGCGGAGCGACGGCGAAGCGCTCGCCGCTCAGCATCAGGCATTACTGCAACAACTGAAGACGTTGCAGTTCCGCCAGGGCGAACTGCGCCATCAGTTGGCAAGCGATGCCCAACGCCGCAACGACCAGCAGGCACTACTGGCGCAGATCGCCCAAAGCCAGCAACAGTACGATGACTGGAGCCTGCTCAATCAGTTGATTGGGTCAAAAGAAGGCGACAAGTTCCGCAAATTTGCGCAAGGGCTAACGCTCGATCATCTGGTGTATCTGGCCAATAATCAGCTTGGCCGGCTGCATGGCCGCTACCTGCTGCAACGCAAAACCAGCGACGCGCTGGAATTGCTGGTGGTGGATACCTGGCAGGCCGACGCGTTGCGCGATACTCGCACCCTGTCCGGCGGCGAAAGCTTCCTGGTCAGCCTGGCGCTGGCGCTGGCGTTGTCCGATCTGGTCAGCCATAAAACCAGCATCGATTCTCTGTTCCTGGACGAAGGTTTCGGCACGCTGGACGCAGAAACGCTGGATACCGCGCTGGATGCACTCGACAGCCTGAACGCCTCCGGCAAAACCATCGGCGTGATCAGCCACGTCGAGGCGATGAAAGAACGTATTCCAGTGCAGATCAAGGTAAAGAAAGTCAACGGGCTGGGAGTAAGCCGCCTCGAGGCGCAATACCAGGTGGAACATCCCTGACAGGCCGGATGGAAATGTGATCGCGGCGGCAGTCCACGCGGAAATACGTTGAGCCGCCAGTAAGAACGTTTATCATGACTGGCAGTAGGATTGTTACTGCGCATGCAGGCAAAACCTGACCTCCAGGATGCTCTTGGACGTCAGGTTTTTTGTTTTTTAACGGTCTGTAACGGCGGAAAATGCATGAAAATAGAGAAAATACTCAATAACAACGTCGTTATTACGCTCGACGATCGCCAACAAGAAACGGTGGTGATGGGGCGAGGGATCGGCTTTAAAAAGAACATCGGCGACAGGCTGGATGAAAGCCTGATCGAAAAAGTGTTCACCCCCAACGGCAGCGCGATGACCGAACGTTACCAGGCGCTGTTGGCTGAAATTCCGCTGACCTGCATCACGACTGCCGACAAGATCATCAGCCTGGCCCGCCAGCGCCTGCCGGGCAAACTGCACAACATCGTTTATATCACGCTGACCGATCACATTCATTTCGCGCTGCAACGCCATGCGCAGGGGCTGGACATTCGCAACGTCCTGCTGTGGGAAATCAAAAAACTCTACCCTGCCGAGTTTGCCGTCGGGCTAGAGGCGCTGGCGCTGATCGCGCAAAGGTTAAACGCCGAGCTACCAGAGGACGAAGCCGGCTTTATCGCCCTACATCTGGTGAATGCGCAGCTTAACGACGAAATGAAAAACACCTTGCATATCACCCGCGTAATGCAGGAAATACTGAATATCGTCAAATACCATTTCCGCTTTGATTACAATGAGGATGCGCTCAGTTACCACCGGTTTGTGACGCATTTGAAATTCTTCGCTCAACGCCTGCTCGGCAGCAACTACGTCGACAGCGAGGACGACTCGCTGTATCAGCTGGTCAAAGCCAAATACCGCGAGTCATTTGCCTGTGCCGGGAAAATCAATCAGCATATTGCAGCCAATTATCAGCATCAGTTGACCGGTGAAGAGATGATGTTTCTGACCATTCATATTGAACGGGTACGCAGCGAAATCAGCGGCACATAACCGGCAAAGGGCTGGCCCTTCCCCCAACGCCCGATTACCGTTGCGGCCACAGCCAGGCTGCGCCGCGCACGCCGCTGGAATCGCCATGCATCGCCTTGCGGATCGGCGTTTCACATTCGCCGCCGAATACCCAGGGTTTTACCAACTGCGGTACGGTTTGATATAGCCGTTCCACGTTGCTCATGCCGCCCCCCAGGACGATAGCGTCCGGGTCGAACAGGTTGATCGCCTGTGCCAGCGACTTGGCCAGGCGCATTTCATAGCGGGCGATCGCCCGTTCCGCCAACGCATCCTGCTGCTCGGCCAGCGCCATGATTTGCTGCCCCGTCATCGACTGCCCACTCAGACGCGCATAGTCGGTGGCGAAGCCGGTTCCCGATATAAAGGTTTCGATGCAGCCCTGCTTACCGCAATAACACGGCACTTCAGCGCGATAGCGCAGTTCATCATCATCCAGCCACGGCAGCGGGTTATGCCCCCACTCGCCGGAAATACCGTTACCGCCAGCATGCACCTGGCCGTTAATCGCCACGCCAGCCCCGCAGCCGGTACCGACAATCACCGCAAACACCACTTTCTGGCCGGCGCCGGTGCCGTCGGTGGCCTCGGAAACCGCCAGACAGTTGGCGTCATTGGCCAGCCTGACGTCACGCTGCAACATCGCAGACAGATCTTTATCCAATCGCGTACCGTTGAGCCAGGTCGAGTTAGAGTTTTTCACCAGCCCGGTAAACGGCGACAGCGTTCCGGGAATGCCAACGCCCACCGAACCCTGTTCGCCGGTGTGGTCTTCGGCCATTTTGACCAGCCCGGTTATCGCCCGCAACGTTTGTTGATAATCATCTCGCGGCGTGGCGATACGGTGACGAAACAGCTCGCGCCCGTCGTTCGCCAAAGCAATCACTTCAACTTTTGTTCCACCCAAATCGATACCAATCCGCACGATTTTCTCCTCAATGCGCTGCTGACATTTATCGTATTGCGCCGAGTGTGCCGCAATAGCTGCGCGCACGCAAATCAGAGGAATGAGGCGATTTTTCAGCGTCAATTGGGTATCATGCCGCCCTGCTTTTGATGAATCAGCGTGCGGAAAGCACGCCCAGCCAGGGATAACTTTATGCTGTGGTTTAAGAATTTGATGGTTTACCGTTTAAGCCGCGAGGTTGCGCTAAACGCGGATGAAATGGAAAAACAGCTTGGCGCGTTTTCCTTTACGCCGTGCGGCAGCCAGGATATGGCGAAAACCGGATGGGTCTCCCCAATGGGCTCACACAGTGATGCATTGACGCATGCGATCAACGGCCAGATCGTGATCTGTGCCCGCAAGGAAGAAAAAATTCTGCCTTCGCCGGTTATCAAGCAGGAATTGCAGGCAAAAATCGACAAACTGGAAGGCGAACAGCACCGCAAGCTGAAGAAAACAGAAAAAGACGCGCTGAAAGACGAAGTGCTGCACAGCCTGCTGCCGCGCGCATTCAGCCGCTTCAATCAGACCTATATGTGGATCGATACCGTCAACGGTCTGATCATGGTTGATGCCGCCAGCGCCAAACGTGCCGAAGATACTCTGGCGCTGCTGCGCAAGAGCCTGGGTTCTCTGCCGGTGGTACCGCTGACCATGGAAAGTCCGATTGAGCTGACGCTGACCGAGTGGGTGCGCTCTGGTGAACTGCCAGCCGGGTTTATCATTCAGGATGAAGCCGAGTTAAAAGCCATTCTGGAAGACGGCGGAGTGATCCGTTGCAAGAAGCAGAACCTGATCAGCGATGAAATCGCGGTGCATATCGAAGCCGGTAAACTGGTCACCAAGCTGGCCGTGGACTGGCAAGAGCGTATTCAGTTGGTGATTGCTGACGACGGTTCGCTAAAACGCCTGAAGTTCGCCGACGCGCTGCGTGAGCAGAACGACGATATCGATCGCGATGACTTCGCTCAACGCTTCGACGCCGATTTTATTTTGATGACCAGCGAGCTGGCGGCGTTGATTCAGAACACCATTGAAGCACTGGGCGGTGAAGCGCAGCGTTAATCCGACCTGAAGGAACGGCACTCAGGGGCTCGGCATCGCGAGCCCCTTGCCATTGATTGCGGGTTTATTTGCTCAAGTAACGGCACAGATAGGCCGTCGCGTCGGCAACCTGCACGTTGAACTCACTGTGCCCCGGCACAAAAAACTTCTCGCCAGGCATAAACACCTGCCAGTCCGGCGCCCCCGGCAACAGCACCTTCAGCGCACCGGTAATCACCGTCATTTCTTCCGGCTGGGCGGTGCCAAAGGTATATTCCCCTTCTTCCATCACTCCGACGCTGGTACGACCGATGCTGCTACTGTCGAAACCGATTGATTTTACTTTTCCGGCAAAATACTCATTCACATTCAGCATAGACTTGCACCCGCGTAATTATCTTTGTGGAACAACCATATTGGGGCATCGCGCCTATGCTGTCACTGGTTTTCAACGTGAAATGCGATCGCCGCGCAGAGGAAAATGCTGTGATTGGCAAACCGCTCGACAAAGCCTGCGGTCCGAGATGAAAAAACGGGGCCTGACGGCCCCGAACGGATGATAGAATGCGATTTTATTATTTTTTGAATCAGTCAATTAGCTCTGCCGCCAGCTTGGCGACCAGTACGTTGGACAGCAATACCGGAATATCCAGCCGGGCCTGCAGAAAGTCCCGGTGCCGCTGGTGATAGCCAATACAATCCAGCACCACCACCTCGGCCCCCTGCTGCTGCAAGGCGTTGGCCGCCTGTTCCAGCCGCGCCTCGTCGGCCAGATAGGGGCTGGCAACGGCAAAGCACGGCGGCGTCGCCAACTGCTGCCATTTTCCGGCCTGTTCGTTGATTTGCTCCGCCACCGGAACCACAATGCCCACCCGATGTTGGCTGACAATCGCGGCGATCAGCGGGGGGATGATGCGATCCGGCTCCAGCAATAGCGCCTGTTCGGCCTGCAAATGGCCAAACTCGCCGGTGCACAGCAGCAGGATCACCTCACACCCCCGTTGTTCCAGCTCGCGGATCTTCTGCTGCAGCCCCTGCTCCACACGCGCTGCTGCCAGTGTGACCTGTGAACCGTCCAGCAAGCGCGTCACCAGCCGTTTCTCTCCCGGCTGCGGAGCATAACGCGCCGCCACCTGATCCGCAGTCAGGCCATCCAACAGCCCAATGTGCGTCGTCGAGGATTCGGGCAGGTAGGCAGAAAGCAGCGGCATGATGTCACTGCGCGGCGCCTGGCCGATAGTCAGGGTGGCAAACGAAGCGCTCATGATTATTTCCTTGTTTGCAGGTGGCTCAGGCTACCGTACAGCGACAGTAGCCGGGCATATTCATCGACGTCATAAAAACGGCAGGTTCCGCGGCCAAATTCCTTCGCCACCTCCACCGCAAACTTGACGGTCAACGCAATGTCCACTTCATGGCTGGCGCCGGTACCGCAGCCAGGCACCACCGATTCGCTGCAAATCGCCACGCCGACCACCGGTGCGCCAGTGGCGGTCGACGGTTGCAGAATGCTGTTGAGATGGTGTACGCCGTTGCCGTATGGCGTAATGTCCTGCGTGGTGATCGGGAAGGTCACCGCCGGGCGACCGCTGGTCATTTCCATAATACGCAGCAGATCTTCCGCAACCCGCAGGATATAGCCCTCTTTCACCGTTGGCGACAACGCATAGCCTTTGTGATTGATAATACGGTTGCCTTTGGTGGTATCGATCGACAGGATCGCATCGGCTTGCGCCACCACTTCATTGTCGTTCATCGTGACGTCATCGATCGGCGAATCCATAAAATCCACCGGATCGTGCGGCCGGGTCGGTGCATTCGGACAAATATGGGTGGTAACCACCACGTCGCCCGCCAGCACATCGCCCTTGCGCTGCATCTCGGCCAGCTTCAACGCGCTGCTGATGGCGGCAATCGCGCCGTCGCCGTCGGAAACCAGCCCAATGCGCGTCGGCCGGGCGCCAATGCCCCCCAAACGCCCGACAATACCCAGGGTTGGCGCATCGCCTCCCTGGCTCTTGCCGGCGCTGCCGGAGATGTCGATACGTACGAAGTCGGTCGAGCCTTTCGGCCCGCTGGCGCGCCGGGTGGTAGCCGTAACGCCGGGATAGCCGGCAAACAGATCGACCACGTCCTGGCCGCTGACGAAAGCATTATCAATTAATTCAAAAACCTGTAGGGTTTGTTGCAAGCTCATAATGTCAACCTTTCACCTAGTGATGTAACGGGCGAGTTATTTACCCTTGCTGGAAAACAGCGAGTTAAAGAAGCTGTACAGGGCGTCGCCGGCAATAAAACCGGCGGCCATGATTTCCATCGGCGTACGGCCTTTGTCTCCCCAGCACTTGATAATGAGGATGCGCAGCGCGATCCCGACGATCACCGCCCAGCCGGCCAATGCGTTGTTGATCAGCAAGCCGGTGGCCAACAGTACGCCAAGCTGGCGCTTCGGCCCGCCGATCCACTGTACGATGGCGCCCGGAATCGCCCATACCAGCAGGCTCCAGGCGATCCCTGGCTGGGCACCGGCCTCGATGGTTTTGGCATACACCCGCGCCACCGGCGGCACCAGATCCTGCAAGAAATAGCTGCTGTAGGAGAAGTACACCACCGGAATGGCCACCACAAAGGCAATCAACGCCGCGCCCAATTGAATACGCCGCCCCAACAGCTCCTGCTGCAGGTCTTTGCCATGCCCGCGCAGGATAAAACCGGCCTTGAGATCGAAGCCCATATCCGCAAACGCCGGCCCGGTTGCGGCGGTGAAGCCGGTCAGAATACACAGCGCCAACGGCGGGAAACCGATCAAAATGCCGATGATCAGGGTTATCAGCGCCACGGCAAACGCCGGGAACCAGCCGGAGTGCATCGCCGCAATGCCGACAATCAATTCATGTACAAAGGCGGCAAAGGCGGCATAAATCACAAACAGCACCAGCAGGGTCAGTGACATTTCGCTGTACAATCCACCCGCCAGCGCCAGCAGCGCGGCGATCGCCACGTAGCCCACCGCGCCGAGGCCCAGCGCCTTGCGCACCTCGCTATCCGGCTGCGTGTGGCTGGAGCCGGCGTCGAGACGCTTGTTGCGAATCACCTGGATCACCTGGATCAACGCCACCAGCCCGGCGCCTACCATCACGCCGTGCGGAATATACAGCGCATTGATATCAACGCCGGCCACCGGTTCGGCATAGGCGCGCAGCAATAGACCCACACCGAACATGCTCAGCGCCCAGATATTGCCGATAAACGCGGTGCCAAACGCCGCCATCGGGATCTTCAGCATCGAGCCGGCAATGCCGATCGCTACGCCGACCACCAGCAACCAAGCCTGTTTGCCGCCCCGGTCACCGGCCTTGATGGCTTCCGCCGCCGCCACGCCCGGCGGCCAGGCATTGGCGGCCGGGAACACTTTGGTATCGAACAGGCGGTATAACAGATAGGCGTCCAGCAGCATCGCGGCCGCCACGCCGCAGAACATTGGCAGAATCAGCTGCGGTTGCCCCATGACATAGGGCACGGCAATCGGCATCAGCAAGCTGTTAGCCGCGCCGAAAGTGGCGGAAGAGATCACCGTCTGTGCCAGATTCTGCGTATGCACCGAACGATAGCGCTGGAAGAATTGCAACGGAAGACGCGCCAGCAGCATGGCCAGCAGCGCGCCGATAATCGAGGTATTCGGCGTCACGCCGAGCGTGGTAATAAGCTGCACGCCGATAATTGCGCCAATCACCGACAGCGCCACCATCACCAACAGCGTGCCGATATCCCGCAACGGATTGATTGTGGTATTTGGCTTCATTACGTCATTTCCCCTGAATAACCCTGCAACAGCGAAAAGAGATATTTATGGCAATAAGGCACCGTCGCAGTTCCAATATATGGAACTGCGAGCGATTTAATTCCGTTATTACCGGCCCAACAAATATACGTATTATTTTAATCATTAAATCGTTGGCAAATTCCCTGGTATTGGCGCCAATGATTTAGGGTAACGGAAAAAGGCCTACTCGACGCGCTATGGGATCTGACGCCAATAATCATCACCGAGCTTTTCTGCCAATTGCCGTGAAACGGTCATTAATTCTAATAATACCTCGGCGGCGAATGGCTGTTCGACGCTCTGGGTCGGGAAAGACAAACACAGCCCGACGGTTTCGCTGCGATGCTTGTTGGTCACCGTGGTCGCCAGCGAGCTAATGCCCTGCAAGGTTTCATTACACGCCAACGACCAGCCTTGCTGGCGGATCTGCGCTAATTTTTGCAGCAGTGCCGCCAGCGTTTGTGGCGCATTGGGCGACGCCACCCGATAGCCGGCGGCAAAGCGCTCGGCCACCTGAGCGTCGTCTTCACGCGCCAGCAGCGCCCGGCCAACCGAGGTTTCCGCCGCCGGCGAGCGGCTGCCGACCGGCGTCACCACCTGCAAAAAGTGCCGCCCGGGAAATACGCGCATCACGACGATTTCGCTGCCGTCCAGCATCGAAATATAGCCGGTACAGCTGGTCAAGCCACTGAGCTGCACCATACCAGCCGCAGCGTTGTCGACCATCGGCGTCGACAGGTAATGACTGCTTACCGTCAGTAACAGCCGGCCGATTTTATACATGCGGTTTTGCGCATCACGCTCAAGCATCCCCTGGTTTTCCATGGTTTGCAGCAGCCGAGAAACGGTACTTTTTGGTAATGCCAGCTGTTGGACGACGTCGCTGAAAGAAATGCCCGGCTGGCCATGCGTCATGTGCTGTCGAGAAAACAGTTTTAGTACCGCTGCGGCATTTTCTAACGTCGTCATTGCGCTTCCTGTTCCACTATATGGAACCTGGTTCCTCTTCGATAATTAGAAAACTAAAACTCGCACAGTTTATCGTCAAGCAGTTTGTTATTTTCCGCGCAGTTGATTTATAGCGAATGATGCTGCTGAAAATAAAATTCATCAAAGATCGCGCAAATATTGCGACTGGATAGCTGGGGATATGCGCTTATAAGCGATATAAGCAGAGGATCGTACTGATTTATTGCGTTAGCCAAGCAATAAAATGAACCGGCAAATGCCGGTTCTGCAAAACAGCAGGCGACTTATTCGCCTAATGCTTTATCCTCGTAACGCCGTTTGGCATCTTTGGCTTCCTGTTCCGTCTCATGCTCACTGATCAGCGTATCGGGCTTTGGAAAATCCGCACGCAACTCATACCAGCGAACCTGACTGCCCTGCTCGCCCTTGTCGATTGCAACGATACGAGCTTGTCTCGGATAGGGAGGTTTCTGTGGCATATCGCTCTCCTGTGTGATTAACCTGTCGTTAAGTATAGACAATCACCGCGTTGCGTCAGTCAGCGGCGCCCCCCAAGTCGCGATCGGCGCTATCGCCCGACAGCAAATGTGTCAGCTCGTCGCAGCGCACGATGCGTCCGGCACAGAGCGTAAAATGGGCCAACACCTGCACCTCACAGCGGCTGCCATCGCATTTCTCCACCACCACCCGGTGGTGGGTCAGCACCGTTTCGCCCTGTTCCGCCAGCGCCAACACGTTTAGCCGCATACTGCGCGTCTGCTGCTTCAGCAACGCCATATGCTGCACGAACTGCGCATAATCCAGGGTATGGCCATCCACCTGCTGCTGGTAGTCCTGGCTGAAAAAGTCGGCAATAACCGCAGGGTGATGTTCCGGGCTGGCAACCACCTGCTGCAAAGCGCGAACCACGATTTCTGAAGGGGTAGAGTTATTCATGGCATACTCCGTTAGACTGGGTTAAGCCACCGATCATACCCCCGACGGCGGCTGGCATAATAACCACAGCAGGACCAAATATAACGTTAAACGGCCAAAAAAATGCAATTACACAGCGAACGTTTACTGCATCCCAAGCAACACCTGACGCCGTGGCATCAGCATCCGCACGGGCAAATTTACCTGCTGACCCAAGGTATGATGGCGATGGAAACCGAACGTCAGCAATGGGCGATGACCAGCGGCAGCATCGGCTGGCTGCCACCACAGTGCCGACATCAGGCGCAAGCCTGCGGCAACGTGGCGGGCTGGAGTCTTTACCTACCGCTGGCGCTGTGCGGCAAATTGCCACCACGGCCACAGCTGATACAGGCCAGTGCGCTGGTACAGGCGCTGGTGGAGCGCATCGCCGGTTTCCCGGTCGCTACGCTGACCGGCGCACAGCGGCGCATGTTGCAGGCACTGTTCGATGAAATGCAGGGGGAGCAGCAGCAAGCGCTGCAACTGCCGTTACCGCAGGATGCGCGGCTGCTGAAAATCGCCCGGGCGCTGCTTGACGATCCGGCCAATGTGCGCCGACAGGATGAATGGGCCAGTTGGGCCGGGCTGAGCGTGCGTAACCTGAGTCGTCTGTTTGTCACGCAGACCGGCATTGGCTTTGCCCGCTGGCGACAGCAGGCGCGGGTGATTCGTTCGCTGGAAGCCCTGTCGCGCGGCGAACCGATCGCTGCGGTGGCCGCCGATGTCGGCTATGACAATGTCAGCGCCTATATCGCGGCGTTTCGCCAACGCTTTGGCGTGACGCCGGGCATGTACTTTCGTTGAGACACCCAGCGCGGTTACTTAACCGTTTCCCGTTGCAGTACGCCGAGAATTTGCGCTACCACCTGTTGCGGATCGCCAGTACCGTCGAGCACGTGATGTGCCGCATCCTGGTAAAGCGCTTCACGCGCCGCCAGCACCTCCAACATTTCTTCGGCAATCGGCCGACCGGTCAAAGTCGGTCGCTGGGTATCGTCGGGGGATCCCTCCAGCCGCTGTGCCAATACCCTGGCCGGGGAGCGCAGATAGATCACCGTGCCATGCTGCTGCATAAAGCGGCGGTTCTCCTCCGCCAGGATCGCACCGCCACCGGTGGCAACAATGGTTGACGGCTGAGTAACATCCTGCAGCGCGATGGTTTCACGGCGGCGAAAGCCCAGCCAACCCTCCTGCTCGACCATTTCCGCCACGCTCATCTGCGCAGCCTGTTGCATAAACAGATCGGTATCGATAAAGCCAAAGCCCAGCGCCTGCGCCAGTGCCCGCCCAACGGTGGTTTTACCGGCTCCACGAGCGCCTACCATGAAAATGGTTTGTGTCATTATGGGTGTCCCTTGTCCGGTGACGTTGATTGTATCTGTTACGCGCGCAGGCTATGGCGCGTCATGTTCACGAAGGCGTTGTTGCTGCATCATACCGCCAACGTCATGTATTTCAATCTTTACGATAGTGTAAATTTCATGGCACAACGGCTGCCCAGCGGCAAACCGTGCTCGGCTTCACCCGCCATCTGACTGCGCAATGCCTCGGATAGCTCATGCGTCGCCAGGATCTCGAAACCTAGCGAACGGTAATACGGCGCGTTCCACGGCACGGTGCGGAACGTGGTCAGCGTCAGCTGGGTCACCCCGGCCAGCCGCGCCTGGTCGATCAGATGGGTCAGCAACTGACGTCCTATCCCGCGCCGCTGATGTGCCGCGGCCACCGACAACTCGGCGATATGCCAGTTGGCGTCATGCGGCTGGACGGCGACAAATCCCACGATCTGCGCACCGTCTTGCGCCAACCATTGATGCTGGCGAGCAATAAACTCGGCGTGTCGCTCCGCCGGCATGCCTTCGGCGTCGGCAATAAATGCCCACTGCGGCAATTGGCGAAACAGCGTGGCCGCCGAGCGTTCAACGGCGATCAGTTGCGCGATATCTGACGACTGCGCGAGTCGGATGTTCAGGCTCATGGTGGCTCCTTTAACGCTGCGGCCGGCTATTTAACCAGATTTATCCCGCGGCAGAAACCGGCCGCCGCAGCGGCCAGTGGCCGGGGTTAAAAGTCGACGCTGGCGCGCAGTACCACTTCGCGTGGCTCCCCCACGGCGATGCGCAGGTCGCCACCGCTGGAAGGATAATAGGTTTTATCGAACAGGTTCTTGACGTTGAGTTGCCATTTCACCCGATAACCGTTCACCGGCATGGTATAGGCGGCAAACGCATCAGCCACCGTGTAATGATCCAGATAGAAGCTGTTGGCAGCATCGCCTGGCCGACGGCCAACGTAGCGCGCGCCAGCGCCGATACGCACCTGATCGCCGCTGTACAACCCCGGAGAGCCCAGGTTCTGCGTCAGGAACAGTGAGGCGGTATGGCGTGCCACATTGGTCATTTCCTTGCCTTTGTTGTCCGGATCGTCCACCACCCGCGCATCGGTATAGGCATATGAACCGATCACGCTGAGGTTTTCGCTGATATTGCCGGCTACGTCCAGCTCCACGCCCTGCGAGCGCACGCGCCCGGCGGTGCGGGTAACGGTTTCACCGTCCACCAGTTGGCTGACCATCACGTTGCGTTTGGTGATGTCGAACAGCGCCAGCGTTCCGGTAATGCCATTGGGTAACTCGACCTTGCTGCCCACTTCCCAGGCTTTGCCCTGCTCCGGCGGCAAAGAGCCAATCTGCGTAGCGATAGAGGAGTTGGGTTTGAACGACTCGGTGTAGCTGCCGTATAGCGATAGGTACGGCGTCACTTTGTAGACCACGCCGCCGCGCGGTACCAACTTGCTGTCCGAACTGTCGGTATTGGTAACAAACGGCCGCCCTTTGCCGGCGAAGACGTCGAAGCTGTCGTAACGCAGTCCGCCCATCACCAACCATTTGTCGGTCAGTTGGATGGAATCCTGCATGAACCAGCCGTAACTGGTGATATTCTCGCGTTGATCGCTGTCCTTGGCGCTGACGGCGGTGGACGCCGGCATTTGGCCATAAACCGGATTATAAATATTGAAATCGCTGTTCTTGCTGCCGCGAATCATATCGCCACGGTAGGTGCGACTGTCTTCAAAATCAAAGCCGAACAGCAGTTGATGGTTGACGTGGCCCCAGTCAACGTCGCCGTTCAGGGTCAATTGCAGCGCATTGGCATGGCTGACCGCATCGGCGGTAGCGTCGGCCTGACGCGTCAACGCGCCGGTTTCCGGGTTCAGCGCGGTGGCGCGCGCCTGATTATCGCTGTAGCTGTTGCGGTTATAGGCATACGTGAAGGCGCTTTTCCAGCGCTCGTTCAGCACCTGCTCGATTTGCAGGGTGACGCTGTCCTGATCGCCGCGCGTGGCGTTGTAGCTTTCATCAAAGCGACGATCACGCGGGGTGTTTACCGGTTTACCGGTGCGCGAATCGATAATGGTGCCCCGATCGAACGGCGTCAGGTATTCCATATGCTCATACGCCAACCGCACGGTGGTGTTTTCGCCGTACCACATCAACGATGGCGCAATCACCGTCTGGCGATTGCGGCCAAAGTTGCGCCAGTAGTCCGTTTCGTCGTGATCGACAATCATCCGGTAGGCAAAGCCGGAGGTGCCGAGCGGCCCGGTCACGTCCAGTTGCCCGCCGCCGCCATTGAAGCTGCTGCCCCAGCCCTCAACGTGAGTATGTTGCTGCAACTGCGGCTTTTTGCCGATCATGTTGATCATCCCGCCGGGTTCGCCCATGCCGTACAGCATCGACGCCGGCCCCTTGAGCACTTCGACCCGTTCGGTGGTCGGCGTGAAGTTGCGTGCCTGGATCGATCGCACACCGTCGCGCAAGATCGAGCCGTCGCGGTTATCGCCGAAGCCGCGCTTCATCACCGCGTCCTGGGTGCCGCCCAGCGTGTTGGTCTGGGTAATGCCGCTGACGTTGTACAACGCCTCATCCAGACTGCCGACCGCCTGATCGACCAGCACCTGCTTTGGCACCACGTCCACCGCCTGCGGCACGTTGAGCAGGCTGGTTTCGCTGCGGGTGCCAGTCACGCTGGTCAGCGGTTGATAGCTTTCAACGCCGTTAACCGAACGGGTACCGACCACCACGATATTTTCCTGCTTGTTGGCGGTGGTTTCGACCGCACGGGCAACGCTGACGCCAGCCGCTAGCGGTAGCACGCAGGCGCTCCACATCATTCGCTTCGTATTAATACGGCGATTGTTATTATTCACGAGTTAACTGACTCCAATAGGTCCCTGAAAATGGTATTGGCAAGAATTGCTGATACAGCTGTTGGAAGGTCTGTTGCGGGTTGATGTCGGCAAACAGATCCGGATAAAACGCTTTGGCGAGCATTTCAACCGCCACCACATGGTAGGGGCTGAGATAGAAATTGTGCCAGAGGCTCCAGGCATGCAGGTTTTTTACCGCGCCGAGCTGGGCCAGCAGCGGCTGTTGATCGATCAGCCGGCGAAAACTGTCATCGGCCTGCCGCTGAGTCATCTGCGGCCCAAGCAGCAGGTCGGAATAGCGTTTGCCCTGCGCCCCAGCCATACCGGTGGCGATATAGACGTCAGGGTTGGCGGTCAGCGCGGTTTCCGGGTTCAGTTCGCCATAAACCCCCTTGATGCTGGCGTTGGCAATATTGTCGCCGCCGGCAAAGGTGACCAAATCCCCCAGGTTGCCATGAGCGGCCGTCGTGCAGCAGGTTTCACGCCGGCCAAGGTGCAGGTGCAACATCACTTTGGGTTTCGTGCCGGAATAAGCCGCCAGCCGGTCGCGCACCACCGCCATATGCTGTTGATAAAAGGCGATGAAATCCGCGGCGCGCCGTTGTCGATTCAGCACTTCACCCAGCAGACGCACGCTTGGCACCGTGTTGTGCAACAGGTCGATACGCAAATCGATATAAATGACCGGGATCCCCGCCTTGCTTAACGCATTGACCAGCGACTGCCGATCGCCGTCTTCACGGGCATAGCGCGCCAGAATCACCAGATCCGGCCGTAGCGGGATCAGGTTTTCGGCATTTATCTGACGGAAATTGCCCGCGCCGATGACCGGTATGGTCTTGATTTGCGGAAAGGCCTGACTGTAAATCTGCCAGCTTTGCGCATCATAGCGCGCCAGATCCTGCGGCCAGCCGACGATGCGCTGCGCCGGATTACCTGGCTCCAGCAGCGCCAGCGTATACAGCATACGGCTCTCCCCCAGCACGATGCGTTGCGGGTTGTCCGGCACCGTCACCGTGCGGCCAAGCATGTCGGTGACCGTCTTCGCCTGTAGCGAAAACACGACGAAAAACAGAGAAAGTACCAGCAAAGCGGGGAATTTACGCATGGGGGGCAACAAAACGGCAAAAGGTTTGCGCATGATAATCACTCTCATTATCGTATTCAATCACAATAAGGTTCTGCGCAGTGAAACAGCGTAATTTCCCCGTTTTAGCCGCAAAACGGCGATAACGCGGGAAAAATGTGCTTTATAAAGTAAAAAAATCGGTCGCGCGGCGCGCTGAAAAACGGCTAAATGGCGATACGTGACTCCGGAGGAAAGATGAGCCAACAAATCGTATTTCTCAGTGATTATCCACAGTATGCCGATGTTTGCGCCGCCTGGGCTTTTGGCCAATGGGGCAGTCAACGCGGCGGCTCGCTGGAAGGCGCGCGTCAGCGCTACGCCCTGTGCAGCCAGTCCAGCGCAGACCATTTCACGCTAATGATGATAGATGAGCAGCGCCCGCTGGCCATGGCCAGCCTGTGGCCAAGCGACGACCATCACCGCCGCGATCTCACGCCGTGGCTGGCCGGGGTGTTCGTTCATCCCGATCACCGCCGACAGGGTATCGCCCGGCGGCTTGAGCAGGCGGTGCTTGAGTTGGCGCAGCGCGGGGGCCATCCGCTATTGCACCTGCTCACCGATAAATGCGAAGCGCTGTACGCCGCCTGGGGCTGGCGCACCATTGAACGCCGTCAACAGTACGGCGACCAGGTGGTGGTAATGGAAAAGCGCCTCTAACGTGGGGTGCAGACATAGACCAGCGCAGGAGGGAAGTTACGCACCACCCGCTGCTTTTTCCAATGAAAATAACGCGACAGCAATTTTTCCGACAAATGGCTGTACTGGAACAACACCAGCGTCCCATCGCGGGTTCGCAGCCGTTCCTGCGCCTGCTGCAAGATGCGCATGCTGATTTTAAGCGGCATCGACAACAGCGGCAGACATGAAAAAATAACGTCATAATCGCGCTCCAGCCGTTCTGCCGATTGTGCCATCACCCGCAGGCGCGGCGCATCGATCTGCCGCAGCTGGTGCACAAAGTTGGGCTGAATTTCATAGGCATCCACGTCGGCATCGGCGCGTATGCGCCCGAGAATTCGTTTGGTCAGCACGCCATCAGCCGCGCCCAATTCTGCAATGGTCAACGCACGGGTCCATTCAATCTGGTTCAGCATCGCCTGGCAAAGCCAGGGGGAAGACGGTGCCAGCGTGCCAACGGTGCGTGGGGACGCCACAAACTGCTGTAGATAGGCAAAGTGATTTTTCAGTTGTAACCGTGTCGCGTTTATCATTGGAGACTCCTGCGTTAGGGATTCCCAATGTGCGCATAAATGCCAACGAGATCGTTAACATAATTCCGAAAGCGGCAGACACAGTTGTAATAAAATGCAACGGCAAAAAAATGGCCGCCTTCTTGGCGACCATGTTTTTATTATCGATGTTGTTAACGGTAAATAACGGCATTACCACGCCAACTGCTGGAATCACCAGGATTATCCAAACCGATAATACGGTAATACGAGGCGCCCTGTTCGGTGGCTTTTGATTTCAGCGCACTGACGGCATCGTCCGGGGAACCGGCAATGCCGGAAACCGAGACCACGCCGATGCTCTGCAGGTTGGCGGCCCGATCGTGACCCACCTGCGTGGCGGCCAGAGAAGAAAATGAAGCGGTTGCCATAACGGCGGCTGCGATGTAAGGATAAAGTTTCATGACGGACTCCGAATATTGTTGGTTATTGTTAACATCACGTTGTTAATTATTGGCCAAGCAGTGAAAGCGGACGTCATGCAACGTAAAGAACATCAATCTTTGTGAGTAAAATAAGGAGAAAGTACGTGTGATTATGACCTGGTGATTACCATCAAAGATTCACATCAGTAGCGAGGGGAATTTTATTTAAATAACAGCACGATGTCTGTCGATACCGTTTATTGTGCCGCAACAGGTTTGTTCTCCGGACAAAAAAATCTGAGCTAGTCTTGTTTTGACGGTTATCATTTAACAGGGATACTTATGACCCCCAACCTGCTGCGCGAACGAAATGGCCAGGGCGCTTCGGTTTCATTTTCCGAACTGCTGTTCGATCTGATCTATGTATTTGCCGTAACGCAACTCTCTCACTACTTGTTGCATCACCTGACGCTGACAGGCGCGCTGCAAACCCTGTTGCTGTGGTTTGCCATCTGGCTGGCATGGCAATACACCGCCTGGGTCACCAACTGGTTCAATCCGGATACTCGCCAGATCCGCCTGCTGTTATTTACCATCATGCTACTGGGGCTTTTTGTCGCCTCCGCATTGCCGCAAGCGTTTGGCGAGCGTGGGCTGATATTTGCCGGTTGCTACATCACGCTGCAGGTGGGCCGTACGCTGGCGGTGCTGGCGCTGCTGAAACAGCACGCGTTACGCAAAAACTTCCAGCGCATACTCGGCTGGCTGATCATTTCGGCGCTTTTCTGGCTGGCCGGGGGATTCAGCGAAGGCAATACCCGTCTGCTGCTATGGGCCATCGCCGTATTGTGCGAATACATCTCGCCGATGTTTGGCTTCCGCCTGCCGCTGCTCGGCCGCTCGGACAGCGGCAGTGAATGGACGATTGAAGGCCACCACCTGGCCGAACGCTGTCAGCTGTTTGTGATTGTCGCGTTGGGTGAAACCATTCTGATTACCGGCTCCACGCTGAGCGAAATGGACATCTGGAGTGCGCCAACCCTGATTGCATCGCTGGTAGCGTTTATCGGCAGTCTGGCAATGTGGTGGGTGTATTTCGATACCAGCAGCAAAGCCGGCAGTCATGCCATCAGTCAGTCGGAAAATCCTGGCCAACTAGGCGCCTACTTCCACTATGTGCATGTGGCGTTGGTTGGGGCTATCATCATTTGCGCCGTCGCCAACGAGCTGGTTATCGCCCATCCCGACGGAGGTATTACCTCGGTTACCGCCGCCGTTCTGCTGCTCGGGCCGGCAGTCTATCTGTTCGCTAACGGGCTATACAAACAGCTGGTGTATCGGCGTTTCCCGCTGTCGCACCTGGTAGGCATCCTGGCGTTAGTCGTGCTGACGCCGCTGGCCTACCTGACCGATCTGTTGATGGTCAATGGATTAACCACGCTGATAATGCTCGCAGTCGCCATCTGGGAAAGCATTTCTCGCCGACGCACGCCACATGCTGCTCACGCCTGACCGCCTGCAGCGTCGCAAATGACCACAGGCTCCACTCGGAGCCTGTTGTTACTGCCGAGCGACTAGATCAACGGCTGTGGTAACGTCAGTACCCACAGCTCGCTCAACGATTGCGGTTTTTCCAGCGGCAACAGTTCAATACGCGTCGGCACCACCTTGCCGTCCAGCATCAGACCGCCCTGCGCATTCCGTTGGTAATCGCCTACCTTGTTGGCCTTCGGTTGTGCATCCACCAGCCTGGCCTGCAAGCCGAAATCATTGTCATTGATCACCGCCAGCGTGCGAGGGTCGATCAGCGCCAGACCTTCCACTTTTTCCTGCTGCCAGCCCAGCTTGCGCAGATCGGCCACTTCGCGTTTCTGTGCCAGCTGCACGCCGCGCCTGGCCAACGCTTTGGCATCATCATATTCCAGCGCTTTACCCTGGCCATCGAACGCCGTCAAATCGCTGGCCTGACGTAAATCAACCAGATATATCTTGTTGATCATCTGCTTGTTTTTGTCGCTACCTTGCTCGATAAGCAAAATACGCTGGTTATCTAGCGCCACGATATCGCCAATTTTGGCGTCTTTGGCTTTTTTATAGCTATCGATATCAATCGGATAGCCATATTGCGCGGTCTTGCCACTGGCCGGGTCAACGCTCACCAGACGGGTAAACTGCGCCGTATTTTTGGTTTTGCCGTCGACGTCGAGGGTGCTCTGCACCGCCGCCAGAATTCGGCCGTCCGGCAGACGCGTAATGCCCTCGAAGCCACGGTTCGGCTGACGCCATTTAAGAATATTCGGCAGTCCAGCGGCTATCGCCTGCTCGCCCTGTTGCGGCTGCGGACCGTACTTGGCCAAAATCTTGCCTTTATTGTCGACGTGGATCAGGAACGGACCGTATTCATCGCATAACCAATAGCCGCCATGACCATCCGGCGTGATGCCTTCGGTATCCAGCCCGCGCTTATCGCTCGGCAGCGTCTGTAGCCGGTCGTTCAACGCCACCTCATTGGTTGAGCCGATAAGGCCCGCCGGCAACGGCAATCCGACGATCGGCCCCTGGCCGTCATGCAACGGCCGCGCATTGCCGGCCACCGCCTGACCGTCGCTGATGCGGATATCCATCAGTAATGGCGTAAACTGCGGCGCGGCAAAGATTTTCGCTTCCTGCTTGCCCACCGTCGGCGCATCGGCATTCGGACCACGATCGGTGACGGTAGTCAATTGCAGCACATTCCCCTGCCTGCCGTTGAATACCAGCCCGGAGCCAACGCCAACCGGCAGCCCCTGTGGAAAGTTGCTGGTAAATGCTCCTGCGTAACTGACGCGCTCGCCAGCGGGAAAACTGACGGCGTAACGCGCAACCTCGATCTCTGTCGCGCCGGCAGCCAGCGGGAACAGCGCAGACAACAACAGGAAAAGCGTTTTTCTTCTCATGATAGTTAAGCTCGGTAATGGGAAAGGATCGGCCGGCTGTCAGGGTAATTATCAGAAATGACGTTTTGATGACAGCGTTGCTTAATCTACTGAAATAACTGAAAACAAACCAATGGCAAATAGAAATAAGCAATTAACCACTAAATATCGAACGGTAAAATCATATGGCATTTTTAATCTTCTTCCATTCGCGTTTTTCACCTGCTCATTTTAAATTCGCCGCGTGCGCAATATTCCGATCCGATTGGCAAAAAATACCGCAATGAGTCGCCAGATTATGAAAATAACGCATTTCACATGGACAAAATAAGGCGACAGGGATTTAATAACCGCCCTAATCACAGGTGCACTAAGAAAGTTCTCAAGATACCTGCAATAAATAAAAAAGGTGTTCTATAGTTTTTAGTGCTAACGCCCGTTAGTTTATCCAGTAGGATGGAGTCTATGTCAAAGCGACTTTTTGCCGAATTTTTTGGCACATTTTGGTTGGTGTTTGGTGGTTGTGGCAGCGCAGTATTAGCCGCGGCTTTTCCTGAGTTGGGCATTGGTTTTGCCGGTGTCGCTCTCGCTTTCGGTCTTACCGTGGTAACCATGGCGTATGCCGTAGGGCATATTTCCGGCGGGCATTTTAACCCGGCCGTTACCGTCGGTTTATTTGCCGGCGGCCGCTTCCCGGCGAAAGACGTTATTCCGTATGTTATTGCTCAGGTCATTGGCGGTATTGCCGCAGCCGCGGTACTTTATCTGGTTGCCAGCGGCAAGGCCGGCTTTGATGTGACCGGCGGCGGTTTTGCTTCCAACGGTTACGGTGAGCATTCACCGGGCGGCTATTCTCTGCAGGCCGCCATCGTGATTGAATTGGTGCTGACCGCCTTCTTCCTGATTGTCATTCATGGTGCCACGGATAATCGCGCCCCTGCCGGCTTTGCGCCTCTGGCGATTGGTCTGGCTCTGACGCTGATCCACCTGATCAGTATTCCGGTGACCAATACCTCGGTCAACCCGGCGCGCAGCACCGGCGTGGCCATCTTCCAGGGCACCTGGGCATTGCAACAGCTGTGGGTGTTCTGGCTGGTGCCGTTGATCGGCGGCGTGGTTGGCGGCCTGATTTACCGTTGCCTGCTGGAAGAGAAAAAGTAACCGGCAGGCGATTGTTATTGCAGGGCAACCCTGGCGGTTGCCCTGCGTTTTGCAGCGATTACGCTTTTCTGGCGACCAGCATCATAATGTCGCAGGTAAAGGTGCCATCCTGCTGAATGGCGAAATGCTGTTTAACCTCGTCAGAAACGCTTTGCTGGTAGGCGCGAATGGCGGTGACAAAATGCTGCGGCGTACGCATACGCGCTACCCAGCTGTCAAATGCCAACGCCAGCCGATCGCTGGTTGCCGCATCAATCACCAGCCCGGCTTCGGTCAATAAACGCAGCCACTCTCCCGGCGCGTAATTGTGTACGTGCGACGTATCACGCAGTGCTTCCACGGTTTGCAGATAGATATCCAGCAGTGGGTGTCCCGGTGAGACCACGTCCATGAAAATCGCCGTGCCGCCCGGTTTCAATACCCGTTTCACTTCACGCAACGCCTGACCAACATCGTGCCAATGGTGTGCCGAATAACGGCTGATCACCAGCTCAAAACTGGCGTCGGCAAACGGCAGCGCCTCCGCCATACCCTGCTGCACCTGCACGTTTTGCAACCCTTTTTCGTCGGCGGCTCGAGTGACCACCTCCAGCATTTGCGCCGACAAATCATAAGCCACCACCTGCGCTACCTGCGCCGCGGCGGTAAAGCTGGCATGGCCGGCACCGCAGCCCAGATCCAGCAGTCGGGCGTGCGGGTGCTCGGCCAGTAACGCACTCAGACGCTGTAAATCCTTGCCCTGCGCGTGTACCGCGCTGGTCAGATAGGCATTGGCCTGTTCACCAAACTGGCGATCGACGGCATTTTGATGACTGTTGTGATTGCTCATGGTTGCTCCTTGATTATTGTGCGGCTCACGCCTATGCCGGATGGCTTTCGGCAACTATAATCAGCACCATATACGGGTACAATATGTGCAGTTATCCTAGTATCAACCGGTACCAGCCTATGCAAACTGATGATTTGTCCGGCCCGAAGGCCCTTGGCGCGTTCTTGCGCGCCCACCGTGAGCGCGTCACGCCAGAGATGATTGGCCTGCCCAGCAGCCCGCGTCGCCGTACCAGCGGCCTGCGGCGGGAAGAATTGGCGCAGGTCAGCGGTATCAGCGCTACCTGGTATACCTGGATTGAGCAGGGGCGAGACGTCTCGATATCACCGTTTACGCTGGCGCGCATCGCCAAGGCGCTGAAGCTCGGCTACGCCGAACGCCATTATCTGTTTACGCTGGCACGGGTGGCCGACCCGGAACAGGAACGCCAGCAAGACAGCGTCAACGACGCCGTCTTGCACAGCGTGCATCAGGTCAATGTCCCCTGCTATCTGCTGGATATCACCTGGAACGTGCTGGCATGGAATCAACCCGCGCAAGCGCTGTTTTCCGGCTGGCTCGGCCAGGCCAAGACCCCCAATCTGCTGCACTTTATGTTTTTCCACCCGTTGGCGAAAACGCTGGTCAGTGATTGGCACCATCGCGCGCGCCGGGTGGTAGCGGAATTCCGTGCCGAAACCAGCCACCATCAGGCAACCGATCCGATGCGCGCCTTCGTGCGCAACATGACGCGTAACAGCGACGACTTCAACCATTGGTGGCAGCAGCATGACGTAATGGCGCGTGAAGGCGGGGAACGGCTGTTTGAGCATCCCCAGCAAGGCCGCCTGTATTATCAGCAAGTTACCTTTAACCCTGCGGAGAACAACGTGCTGAAACTGGTGATGCTGCTGCCGTTGCCGTAATTGGTAACAAATTCGCAGACAGGTTTACCTATGGCGTATTTATTGGCTTGGGCAATCGCGCTAGGGTGGTAGGGCAAAACCCTATTGAGAGAATCCTATGCAATCTGAAGAACAACGCCTTATTGATGGTCTGTTCAGCCGCTTAAAGCAAGCCGAGACTCAGACGAGCCAACGGGATAGTCAGGCTGAGCAGCAAATTAACCAGCACATCCGCGAGCAGCCTTCCGCGCCTTACTATATGGCGCAGGCGATGATCATTCAGGAAGCAGCGCTAAAACAGCTGGATCAGCGGGTGAAAGAGTTGGAAAACCAGCTCGCGCAACGCCAGCAAAACGCCCCGAGCCAGCAGAGCAGCGGCGGTTTTCTAGCCGGTCTGTTTGGCGGCGGTAACCGACAGGCCGCCACCACGCGCGAAGCGTACCAGACTCAACAGCCCGCCAATAACGGCTGGAACAGCCCGACTCAGGGTAGCTATGCGCCGCAGCAGCCATATGCCCAACCGCAGGCGCCGTCACGCGCTGGCAGTTTCCTCGGTGGCGCGCTGCAAACCGCGGCCGGCGTGGCCGGTGGCGTGGTGCTGGCCGATATGCTGACCGGTATGTTCCGCCACTCTCAGCCGGAAGAGATAGTGAACATAATCAATGAACCCCCGCAAGATAACGCGATGGATAATATTGATACTGCCAACAATCTTGATACATTCAATAACGGTGACGGCAGTTTTCTTAATCAGGGCAACAGCGGCCTACAGGATGCCGATTATCAGAACGACGATTTCGCTGATTTCGCCGACGATGACGGCTTTAACGACGACGATTCCTTCATTTAATCCCCCGCTGTCAGCACGATATCGTGGCACTTACCTGAAATCCCCTACCGCCGCAGCGCATCAACTGCGGCGCTATTGCATCACCAGCGCGACACAACGGCGAGGTTTGCGCATGCAGGGATAACTCGACCAGGCGTCATCTGACGCGTTGAGCACATCGACGATGGAAAAGATGAAAGTTTGGCGGTTCACCCCAGACCGCATGCTGACCAGCAGCAGACGTTGACCAGGATGACTGAAGGTTACTGCGGTGTGTCGTCAGACGCGATCTTTGCCAGCGTCCGGCGGTAGGTTTTTACCTTGCGACGTTTTTTCAGCCAGGTGGTGGTCGCCACCAGACAGATAGCGCCGGACATGGTCAATACGCCGACGGGATGGCCATAAAACACCATCAAGACAAAATAGCAGGCAGAAACAATCGCTACCCATTTTGCCATATTGCCAATGGCGTTCTTCTCTTGGCTGAGTCGGCGGATATTTTCTTCTTCGCTGATTCCCATGGGCTCTCCTTATTATCGAACAGACCATTATATGAGGGCGCACCGGTGCTATTTCAAGCAGTTAGCCGGTAAAAAAAAGTAAAGTTCAGCGCGGCCTGTCTCGTCCCCCCGGCAGATAACGCCAGGGTTGTTCACTGCCCGGCAAGTCCTGACCATCGTTGCGACCAAACCACTGATAACGGTTACGCGCAACGCCGTCATAGAGGGCGTCACCTAGCCGACGCGGCAGAAAGCGGGCGACAGATAACCAGCAAAAAGGCCAATCGAGCCAGCGCAGTGCCTGAAAAAACGCCGCCGAACGCAGCCAGTGCCGGCCCGACGCCAGCAACACCACGCTGTCAAAACGGTCGGTTGGCATCGCCAGGCTACGCAACATCTCCTGCCCGGTACTTGACTGTACGGTGGCAAAACGGAGGCGTCCATGGCGGTCTGCCCACATCAAAAAACGCACCAGCCGGTGGCATAAATTGCATTCGCCGTCGAATAACAGCACCGGTTCGACAGGCAGCGGCGGGGAAGAAATTACGCTAGGGTTCATCGCGCCTCCTGGTTTGTCTCCAGACTAGCGCGCTCCCCGGCGAAAGGCCAGCCGACCAACGTCGGCTGGGGTTATCGTCAGCGCAGCGGCGGGTTATCCGGCAACGCAACCACCGAAACGCGCACTTCATAGTGCTTGGCCTGGCTGGTCGGGATCACCGCCGTCAGTTTGTTAATGGTGTCCGTGGGGTTATCGCTGGCAGAGGTGGCGCAAAACAGTTCGCCGCCGTGGCAAAAACCGGGTTTAGGCATTGGGTGGCCGTCGGGGCCAGGGAAAGGTGGCCGTACGTTACCCTGCTGCCACTGCGGCGGTAATGGCTTGTCGGCTGGCGCAGGCGCGGAAAGCGCGCCAGTGCTGAATAATACCGCAGCGGTCAGAAAGGGCAGAGTCAGGGCTTTCAGGGTTTGCTTCATCGTTAGGATCTCATTGAACAGGAACCGCCCTAACCTACCCCGTCGCCGATGGGCATGAAAGCGGCTTTTCGCCGCCTTTTCACCCGCTTGATATTTGCTTACATCCCGGCATAAACGTGATGAATTACGCAGGATCGGGTAAAGCAGCGCGGCCAGCTGGCGCAAACGCCCATGCAAACCAGAAGGCCGGCCCGCGATAACGGGCCAGCCGAAGGGAGGTGCTCGCTCAGTCTCTGCCGCTAACGGTTTCAACCGCCGGCATGGTGCCAAAATTGCCGCTGTTGAAATCCTCAAACGCCTGCTGTATCTCGGCGTCGCTGTTCATCACAAACGGACCATAGCCGACGATAGGCTCATCGATCGGTTCACCGCTCAGCACCAACAGACTGACGTCGCTGTTGGCTTCAATGGTGAGGGTATCACCCACGCGGTCCAGCATCACCATCTGGGTTTCACGAACAATCTGCTCGCCGTTGACCAGTATCGCGCCATGCAGCATCACCAGCGCCAGCGTATGACCTTCCTGCACCGTTAGCGTGGTGGTGTGACCGGCATTGATCTTCATATCCCACACATTCAGCGGGCTGAAGGTGCGTGCCGGGCCAGCATGGCCAGCGAAGTCGCCGGCAATCACCCGAACCTGTCCCGCACCGTCCGCCAGCGCTACCTGCGGAATATCCTGATTGCGCAGCGTCTGATAACCCGGCGCAGCCATTTTATCCTTGGCCGGCAGGTTAACCCACAGCTGTACCATTTCGATGGTGCCACCTTTGCGAGAGAAGTCCGTTGAATGGAACTCTTCATGCAGAATACCGGAGGCGGCAGTCATCCATTGCACATCACCTGGGCCAATCACACCGCCGCTGCCGGTGGAATCACGGTGCTCCACTTCGCCCTGATAAACGATGGTTACGGTTTCGAAACCCCGATGCGGGTGCTGGCCAACGCCGCGTCGCCCGGTAGTTTCGCGGAATTTGGTGGGCGCGGCATGATCCAGTAACAGGAACGGGCTCATTTCCGCCCCCAGATCGTTATAGGAAAATAGCGAATTGACCAAAAAACCGTTGCCGACCCAATGTGCTTCAGGGCTGTTATAGACGCCTAGGATCTTTTTCATAAGGATCTCCCATTACCGGCCTCTCGGCCTTTATTTGTTGCCAACAGTGTAAACCCGCCGTGATTGCCGCAGTAGTCGGCAAGATATACACTCAGTGTTCTACTGGTAGGACAATGGAGCGGCAATGTTGATCGATTTGAACGACCTGTTTTTCTTCGCCAGCGTGGTGGAACATCAGGGATTTGCCGCTGCAGGCCGAGCGCTCGGCATACCAAAATCCAAACTCAGCCGCCGGGTGGCGCTGCTGGAGGAACGGCTCGGCGTGCGCTTGATCCAGCGCTCAACGCGCCGGTTTTCCATTACCGACGTCGGGCAGAATTATTATCAGCACTGCAAGGCAATGTTGGTGGAGGCCGAGGCCGCGCAGCAGGCAATCGAACAGACCCGCGCGGAGCCTTGCGGCACCGTGCGCCTGTCTTGCCCGATCGCGCTGTTGCATACCCGCGTCGGGGATATGCTGGCACGCTTTATGGCCGATTACCCCAAAGTGTCTCTGCACCTGGAAGCGACCAATCGCCGGGTCGACGTGGTGGGAGAAGGACTGGATCTGGCGTTACGCGTGCGGCCACCGCCGCTGGAAGACAGCGATCTGGTGTTGAAAGTGCTGGCGCAGCGCAGCTGGTGCGTGGCGGCCAGCCCGGCGCTGGTGCGGGCACTCGGCGACGTCAGGCAGCCGGAAGATCTGCTACGCTACCCGACGCTCGATCTTGGTCCGGCGCGCCCCCAGCACCAGTGGACACTGACCGGCCCGGATACGCGCCGCTTTGACTGGGAACACCTGCCAAGGTTGGTCACCGACGATATGCTAATGTTGCGTACCGCGGCAATTGCCGGCGCCGGGGTAGTACAACTGCCGAGCATGATGATGCGCGATCACATCCTGCGGGGCGATATGATGGCCTTGCTGCCTGACTGGCGACCACAGGGTGGCGTGGTACACGCGGTGTACCCGTCACGCCGTGGTTTATTGCCGGCGGTGCGCCTGCTGCTGGACTTCCTCGGCCAGCAGTTCGCCGCTCTGGAGGAAAGCTGATCAGGTGGTGATTTCGATGGCGTTACCGTCGGGATCGCCGGGCAGCAGATGTGGCAACCACATCACCTCCAGCGTTGGCCCTTCGTCCAGTTGAATAAAACGTGATACACCCCCTGGACGACGTTGACTGACATATTGCTCTCCCGCCACGCCGTTAAAGTAGCGCTAATCGGTTACCAACGTACGATAATAAATAAGAAAATTAGGGTTAAACGATTTTGGCCGACGGTTGTTGGCTATACTGTGGGAGGCAACGTTACCGCAGACGTAACGGCTTGGGCGCTAAGGGAAAACATATGCTATTGAGAATCGCAAGCTGGCTGTTTCAATTACCAGGCAGGCTGTTTGGCCGCATTTTTAACAGCCGTCTGACGCTATTTATTTTCTTTATGTTGATCGCCGTCGGGATATTTGGCACCAAACGCTATCTGCACGCTCAGCACCAGCAGGAGGAGCTGACCAGCACAGCGCCGGCCCATTACGACATCAACCGCGGCTTGCCGCTGCGTGAAGCTCGCGAACAGTGCGGTGGTCCGTTGCATGACAACGACGGCCAGCCATGGCCCGCCGCGGCGGGCTACCTCCACCAACCCGAACGGCCGGCCGGCAGCCGTTTACAGCGCATCACGCTGGAAAATCAACGCAATGACTTTGCCGTGGTGGTGAAGCTGGAAACCCCGGAACATCCGCAACAGTTGGCAGAAGTGTTCATTCCCGCTGCGGCCAGTTTTGCCGTCAACGTCTCGGCGGCTGGCAAGTACGTTTTAAAGATCCGCGACATAAAAAGCGGCTGCAGCTTTCGCTCGCAGCCGTTTCCGCTGGCGGTAGAACATAACTGGCGTCTGCCGCTGAGCCTGCATGGCCACGGCGAGGTGGAATATCAGGCCATCAGCACCAGCGAGTTTTAATGCCGGCGCTGGGTTATTTCTTCACCGGATGATCGCGGCGGAACAGCGCCCAACTCTCCAGTTCCTCACCGCTTGGCAAGGTACAGGTCGAATACTGCCCCTGCGCATTCTGTTTGGCGTTTAGGGTACCGCCAATTTTGCTGCAGTAGACATCCGCCGGATTCGCCATACCGATCGAAGTAGTCTGCGGCGGAGGCGGTGCGTCGTGGGTTTTCACTTGTTGACATCCTTGCAGCATTGCCACACCGGCAAGCAGAGAAAACAGTACGCTCTTTTTCATATTCAACTTTTACTCACGCCGTTCAGGAAAGGAAGGATTTACCCTGTTCCAGTACCAGATCGCAGGCCTTTTGCTTCACTTTTTCGGTGATCTGCGAGGTGCCAAGGCTGTTCAGATCCAGGCTTTTACCTTCGCCGGTCTGCAACAAGCCACCCAACCCTTGTTGATACTCCTGGCTGTTGGCGTCGGCACTGCTGCTAATGCCCAGTTTATCCATCAGTTTGGTCTGCACGCCGGCAACGCCGTTTTGCGACAGCACGTTGTTTTTCACGCAATACTGCAGAATGCCGGCCGCGTTGGTCATGCTGCTGGAACTCAATGCCTTGTCGCCGCCGTTCAGCAGTCCGGTCAGGCTGGACAGTGACATACCGCCGCTTTCGCCGCCAGATTGGCTTAGACCGCCGGCTGCATCGCTAATAGAATCCATTAGGCCAGCCGCGTTTGCCGTACCGGCCATAGATGTGGTCAATGCTAACGCCAGCAGTAAACGATGCTTGCTGTTCATATGATTAAGCTCCTGTTTTATCTTCGGTAGGCGGCAAGCCGCCGGACACAGATTCGAACGTCATGCCCGCCAACAAGTTCCATCCGGCGGGCAGAAAACGCAATTTTAGGAATAGTCAGGACGAGGGAAAGAGTCAGAACTGCCAGCGCAGCCAGGCAAAGAATACGTTGCCATTGTTATAGGTGCCGGGGATATAGGTAGCCTGGAACGTCAGGCTTTTATAACCAATGGAGGCCAACGGCAATGGCGCCGGGATCGGGATATAGTTCCAGTTGTCACGCGCGGTGACGCTGGCTGTAAAGCCCAGGCCAAGGCGGAAATCCTTATCGTCCAGCGGGCGCCAGATCTTTTCATAGGCGTAGCCGCCAATAGGTTCCCATTTGTTAAAGGAATCCTTGAACGCCATCAGGTAGATGCCGTGCCAATCACCGTCCTGATCGAAGCGCGAAATACCATAACCTGCTCCCCATGGACGTTCGTTGTACTTGTCGATGTGTTCGTCGTCGTACGTCCAGCGGTTGTGCCAGGTGATCGCCGGCAGATAGATATCCTTGTTCGGCGAGTTGTTCCAGGTTTCAGCCACATTATGGGTAAAGCGCTGCCATAAGCCGGGCTGTTCAGCCTGCACGGCAGTGGCGTTTTGTGCCTCCGCCTGCGTCTGCGCGGCAGCGCCATTTTCTGCTGCCACCTGCGTCTGCACGGCAGTGGCGTTTTCTGCACCAACCTCGGCCTGCGAAGGTAGTGCAGAAAACATCAACGCCATACCGCATGCCAACGGTGTCCATTTATAAAACATCATAAAACTCCTGTATAAATTACGGCCGGGGATTCTTACCGATCGTACTTGCAAGATCAACCCAGACTTTTGCCAATCCCAGCGCTAAGCGATATTTGTTGTCGATTCATTAAGTTTAGCCGTTGGGCATTGTTATGTCCGATGGACTTGCAAGAGCGCTCCACGCACCGTGGCATCCTTAAACGCCATGCTAACGCCATCCCCCGCTGACGATCTGTCAGAAAACTCCGTTTCGACGTCAAACAATGAATCGCCACGCCGGCCGTTAACATAGCTTTACCCCCGCCGCCAAAGCGGATGTGATCGCCAGCGCATTATCTGGCCTGACCTGCTGGCATCAGTGTTATCCCCATCACAGCGCTTGCTGGTTGCCACCTTGTTATTATGGTGTAAATTAAAAGTAACACCGCCTAATATTATTACTATTACATAAGTTAATTATTGATTTCCGCAGAGGTTTCTCCAGCACATATTGCCGATTGCGGCTGAGCCGGGTCTGACTCCGCCGCGTTATGGCAGGTGATACGCCTAGGATTATTAGTAATCGTAAAAGTACCGAAAATATCTAATTGGGATTACTCCCCCGCTGTCTATCGCCAGAAATGGCATTAAGCACGGTTTTTTGCTGGCGAGAGAAATACCCGCTCAGGCTGCCAAAGCCCGACCATTACCCTGTGCCATGGCATTTTTAAACGTAAAGCCCGGCGTACATAAATACCGTTCGGCCACTGGCCTGCCGATCTTGAAGCAATCAGCGCTTTCCATAACTGTTAATACCAGCAGGCGTAATACGCTTTTCGCGCCATTCGCTAACGCAATAACACCGGCAAAGCTGATTGCTGATTTCTGCCTGATAAAACCAACACAATAAATTCGGAGCAAGAGATGAAAGTCACCATCGGACAATTTATTCTGCAACAACTGCGCGCACTGAATATCGACCATATTTACGGCGTGCCCGGCGATTATAATCTGTCGTTGCTGGAGTTGATTGAGCATGACAACCAGCTACAGTTTATTGGCAACTGCAATGAATTGAATGCCTCTTACGCCGCTGACGGCTATGCGCGCATGAAAGGCGCCGGTGCGTTGATTACCACTTATGGCGTTGGCGATCTGGCGGCATTGTCCGGCATTGCCGGCGCTTATGCTGAATCCTCACCGGTAATATGCCTGGCCGGCACCCCGCCGCTGCATGCCATGAAAAGCCATGCGTTAATGCACCATTCACTGGCCGACGGCAATTTTGACAATGTAATGAATTGCTTTAAACAGTTTACCGTCGCACAGGCGCTGATTACGCCGGAAAATGCCGCGGTGGAAATTCCACGGGTTCTGGCGGTGGCCTGGACCGAAAAGAAACCGGTCTATTTACAGCTACCGTCAGACATTTGCGAAGTAGAGATCGAAGTAACAAGCGCCGTGGTGGCGCCGCGCCTGCCGGCCAGCGATCGCTACAACCTGCAGCTGGCTGCCAGCGCCTTGCTACGACGCTTGCAACAGGCACAGCGGCCGGTGATGCTGATCGATCAGATGGTCGATCGTTATCAGTTGCAGCAACTGGTGGTTGAAGTTGCCCATAAATTCGCCATTCCGCTGACCAATATGCCAACCGCAAAATGCATTATCGCCGAAACCACCGCCGGCTGGATGGGCGGCTACAGCGGTAATCTGTCAAGACCGGAACTGTTTGCACTGATGGCGAACTCTGACTGCGTGCTGAACTTTGGCGCACGGCTGGTGGATTCGACCACCGGTTACTTTTCGCATCAGATCCCAACCGCAGGACAGATAGACATTCAGCCATACACGGTGAAACTGGACAACGTCGCCTATCCGGCAGTGGCCACCGCCGATCTGTTGCAGGCACTGCTGGACGGTGCCGCCGGCGACGCGGCGACGCCAATGGCCACGCTGCCCAACCCACGCCACAAACTGGCCGCCCCCAGCGACGCACCGCTCGATCAGGCCTATTTTTGGCAGCGTATGAGCCGATTTATTGCCGAAGACGACGTGCTGGTGGTCGAAAACGGTACCTCGGGAGCGGCCATCGGTGGTATGCGCATGCCAGACGGGGTGAAAGTGGTGAATCAGCCGATTTGGGGCTCCATCGGTTATACCTTACCGGCGCTGCTCGGCACGCTGATGGCCGCGCCGGAACGCCGGCAAATACTGTTCATTGGTGATGGTTCGTTCCAGTTGACTGCCCAGGAAGTGTCAACGCTGCTGCGTTACGAGCAAAAACCCATTATCTTCCTGATAAACAATGACGGTTACACCATCGAACGTTATATCCTTGGCGAAGCATCATCGTACAACGATATCGGCCGCTGGGATTATGCCGCACTGCCAGCGGTGCTCAACACCGAGGCTCGCCCATTCTGCGCCGCCGTGGAAACCGGCCAACAGCTGGAACTGGCGCTGGAACACGCATCTCGCCAGGACCGGCTGGCGTTTATTGAAGTGAAATTGCCGATGATGGATACACCGCCGGTGATGAAAGAGTTCTGCAACCGCTGTAATAACTTCAACTTCGGCTTGCGCAACCCGCGCCGCTGCGCCTAATCAGTCGGGTGAGGGACAAACGGCCCTTCCGCCTCCCTCACCCATGAGGTTTTTTATTTGGCGCGAGCCAGGCAACGTTGACGGCGATCGTCAACCCGTTTGGCAAACCAGGCCGTGGTCAACTTGCGGGTAATTTTCGGGCTTTCAAGCGTAATGCCCGGCAACACTTCACGCGGCAACTTTTTGCCTTCGGTTTTTTCTGCCAGCGCAAACACCTGTTGGTAAACGTCGGTATGCTCGAAATCGAGGCTGTTGCCCTTCTCCAGCGCCCGCCGAATGGCGGAATTGCTGATAGCCAGTCGTTTGCCCAACGCGCGCACCGCCAGTTCAGTGGAGCCAGGCTTGTCGGTGCCGTAGTTGATCAAGTCACCGTCCAGCGCCAGCGGAATGCCGCTCGCACGGCTGACCGCGCTCTGGAATGCCGCATTACGGCTGGCGTACCAACCGGCGTTGAAATCGGCGAAACGGTACAGTGAACGGCTGTAATTGGCCGGATAGCCGAGCAGATGCATGATGCCGAAATACATGCCGCCACGCCGGCTGAACACTTCACGACGAATCGAACCGTCAATCGGATACGGATACCCTTTGGCATTGGCCTCGGCAAAGGCGATGCTCACCTGCATGGGTCCACCGGTATGCACCGGGTTCAGATTGCCAAACAGCCGTTGGCCCATCGGCACCATATCGATAAAGTCATCAAAGATGGCGCTCAGCTCCTTTTCACTGCGCACCTTGTCCAGTCGTGCGCTGTAACTCTTGCCGTTTGGCGAGGTGATCATCAGCGCGGTGCGCACCAGGAAATGCGGAATATGCAGTTGATCGGCGCGACGATCGATCTCTTTCCAGGCGATCTTCGGCAGCCCGGGCACCTGCGGATCGGCCTGGAAGGTCGATTCCTGCTCGGTAACCGCCAGTACGGAACAGATGTTCTCGTCGCTCGCGTCAAGGCCTTGCGCGGCAAACGCTGCGGTGATATCCGTTGCCCAACCCTGGCGATCCTTGGCGCTGGGCGGCATCAGTTTGATGACTTGCGCCTTGACATCTGCCGGTCGGCGCTCAGGCGCTTCGGGGGTGGTTTTGCTGGCACACCCGGCCAACACCAGCAACGCGGTCAGCATTAGCGGTCGAAAGGCGGGGAGTCGTTCAGAATGGCGGTTATAAAACATCTTTTCCCTGATTATCATGGCATCGGCGTAAAAGACGTTATCTCAGCTGCCGTTTATGATCCAGTACCCGCCGTCGAAAACTGCCCTGCGTTATGCTGCGGATGGTAAAACACACCAATAACATGCATTATATATGCAATTTAAATCAGACTTGATGCTGGAGAATGACATGTCGATCACCACGCAACCGGAAGACTACTTTCACCAAAAATACGGCCTGAGCCGTACCCATTCGGAAGTGATCGCCGCAGTCCGCCAGATAGCGGCAGGCAAGGCGCTGGATCTGGGCTGTGGCGGCGGGCGAAACTCGCTGTATCTCAACCTGAAGGGCTTCGAGGTAACCGCCTGGGACAAGAATGCGCTCAGCGTCGCCGAACTGAACCGGATCATTGATGCCGAACGCCTGAACCATATCAGCGCCAGCGAACAGGACTTGAATAGCCATCGCTTTAGCGGTGCCTATGACTTTATTCTTTCCACCGTGGTGATGATGTTTCTGCAACCCGCAACCATCCCCACCATGATACAGGATATGCAGGCCAGCACCGTCAGCGGCGGTCACAATCTGATTGTCGCCGCGATGGACACGCCGGACTTCCCTTGCCCGCTGCCGTTTCCGTTCACCTTCAAACCCGATGAACTGAAAAATTATTATCGCCACTGGGAAATTGTGAAATATAACGAGGATGTCGGTCAACTGCATAAAACCGATGCCAATGGCCAGCGTATCCAACTGCGTTTCGCCACCTTGCTGGCGCGGAAATGATGGTTCGGACAATGCAGATTGCCAAGCCCAACGCGCAGCGTTAGGATCGGGCACGGCCCAACCGGGGCCAGGGATAACGCCTGAGCGTTGCGCGTATTAAAAGGCTTGTGAGGTTAATGTGTTAGAGAGTTTTGGCATCCTGAATTTATGGACTTATCTCGCAGGGGTGATTTTTATCATTGTCCTGCCGGGTCCAAATAGCCTGTTTGTGTTGAAAATGGGTATTTCGCGCGGCGTTCGCGCCGGCTATACCGCCGCCCTGGGCGTATTTATCGGTGATGCCATTTTGATTTTTTGCGCCTATATCGGCGTCGCCACGCTGATCCGCACCACGCCGTTCCTGTTTACCCTGGTGCGTTATTTGGGTGCCCTGTATTTGCTGTTCCTCGGCGCCAAGCTCCTGTACGCCACTTTTATTCAAAAGAATCAAACGGCACAGCAGCCGCTGGAAAGTAGCAACAGCATTCTGCGCAAATCGTTGACGCTGAGCCTGACCAATCCCAAAGCCATTCTGTTTTACGTGTCGTTCTTCGTGCAGTTTATTGATTTTAATTACGCACACCCTGGGCTGTCCTACACCATTCTGGCGCTGATTCTGGAGTCGGTAAGCTTTGTTTACATGACCACGCTGATCTTTGCCGGCAGTATGCTGGCGCATTTCTTCAGCCATAAAAAACGCCTGGCCAAATTGGGCAATGGCCTGATTGCCCTGCTATTCCTCGGCTTCGCCACCCGGCTGGCCACCCTCAGTTCATAATTCGCTCCAGCGGCCAGCTCAGGTCGCGTTAGCGGGCGCGAGTGGCGGCTGTCACGCAGAGCAAATCGATTGTCAGGCAAACAAAAGCCGGCAGTGCAAAAACGCCTAGACTGGTGCCGTTAAGTGACCTTTTTGCCTGACAGGAGGGCGTATGCCTGACAATACCGTAACCATTCTGGACAGCGTGTCGCAGTTTCTCGATCGTCAACATGGTCTGTATATTGACGGGCAATCGCAGCCCTCGCAGGCCGAACAGCGGCTGCCGGTGCATAACCCTGCCGACGGACAGCAGATTTCCACTACCGCCGACGCCAGCGCCGAAGACGTTGCGCGCGCCGTGATCTCCGCCCATCGGGCCTTCACCGCCGGCGTCTGGGCACAGCGGTTGCCGGCCGAGCGTGAACGTATCCTGTTGCGCTATGCCGATCTGGTCGAACAGCACGCCGAACAGCTGGCACAGTTGGAAACGTTGGAACAGGGCAAATCCATCATGATTTCCCGTGATTTTGAGGTTGGCTGCACGCTGAACTGGATGCGTTACACCGCCGGCCTGGCGACAAAAATCACCGGCCAAACGCTGGACGTCTCTATCCCGATGCCGCCGGGGGCCCGCTATCAGGTCTATACCCGCAAAGAACCGATTGGCGTGGTGGCCGGCATCGTGCCGTGGAACTTCCCGCTGATGATTGGTATTTGGAAGGTGATGCCTGCGTTGGCTGCCGGTTGCTCGATCGTTATCAAACCGTCGGAAACTACGCCGCTGACGCTATTGCGCATGGCCGAACTGGCCAGCGAAGCCGGCATCCCGCCGGGCGTATTCAATGTGGTGACCGGCCGTGGCGCGGTATGCGGCAAGGCCTTGACCGAGCACCCGCTGGTGGCCAAAGTCAGTTTCACCGGCTCAACGCCGGTAGGTAAAGGCATCGCCCGTGCGGCAGCCGACCGCTTAACGCGCGTCACCTTGGAGCTGGGCGGTAAAAACCCGGCAATCGTATTACAAGATGCTGATATCACGCAGGTGGTTGAAGGCCTGATGATGGGCAGCTTCCTCAATCAGGGACAGGTGTGTGCCGCCAGTTCGCGTATTTATATCGAAGCGCCGATTTACGATAACGTGGTCGCCGGCTTTGAACAGGCGGTGAAATCGCTCAGCGTCGGCCCCGGAATGGATACCCGCGCGCAGATCACCCCGCTGGTATCGCGCAGTCACCGCGACAGGGTGGCCGCCTTTCTCGACGATGCCAAAGCCAAACATGCCGAACTGATCGCCGGCGCCAATGGCCCGGTGGGTGACGGCTTCTATATTCCCCCCACTCTGGTTATTAACCCGGCGGCAAATCTCAATCTGACACGAGAAGAGGTGTTTGGCCCGGTGGTGAACCTGATCCGCGTTGCGGATGGCGAGGAAGCGTTGCGGCTGGCCAACGACAGCGAATACGGACTGACCGCCAGCCTGTGGACCCGCAGTTTGCAAGCTGCAATGGCCTATACCCCACGCATTCAGGCCGGCACGGTGTGGGTCAACACCCATACATTGATTGACGCCAATATGCCGTTTGGCGGTTTCAAACAATCCGGCAGCGGCCGCGATTTTGGCCCGGACTGGCTGGACGCCTATACCGAGTCAAAATCCGTATGTATTCGTTACTGAGCGCCATGCCCTCAGCCCGCGGGGGCATGCTCCAACCACCGTTTATTGGTATTGCTTGCGATAATCGCTAGGCGAAACGCCAAAACGCTGCTTGAAGGCGGTGGAAAAATGGCTATGGTCGCTGAATCCCCAGTCATAGCCAAGACCGGCCAGTTTTTGCCGCTCAGGCGCGTTGCGTAGCGCCTGAGCACACAGATCCAGACGCCGATGCTTGATGTACTGCGCCACCACCAGCCCCCGGCGGGCAAACAGCCGGTACAGGCTACGCAGCGAGACGCCAACCTCCGCCGCCAGCCATTCCGGGCGCAGCCGTTCGGATTGAATATGCCGATCGATCAGCGCCAGCGCCTTGTCAAAAAGCGGCTGATGCAGCTCGGCGCCACGATCGTGGCTGGTCAGCGTCGGTCGTAACAGGGTGGCGATGGCATTCAACACCGCTTCGCTTTCTGCCGCACTCATCGCCGGATGCTTGATACATTCGGCGACCAACTGATAACTGAGCTGCACGACCGCGCGATCGGCACCGATACGTTTGGCGCATTGCACATCGGCAACGCGAAATGGTTGCTCCAGATAGCAGCGAGGCAATAGCAGAGAGATTTGCCGCGAATCCTGCGGAAAACTGAAATGGCTGGGCCGAGAGGCATCGATCAGCGTAACGTCGCCGGCGGTCAATAAACTCTGCTGTCCGCCCTGCGTCATCAGCGCGCTACCGCGCAGTTGGAAAACGGTAAAGAAGTGGCCGCCGTCACTTTGCGCGACTTCGCGCCGGGTACGGTACAGAGATGCCTGAGCCACATCCACGATACTCAGGCGTAAGGCATGCGAACGGAACTCCTGCAGTGCACCGCTGAACTCGGCACCGAGCGATTTGGCCGCAAAGCGACCGCAGGCGGCGTTGATACTGCACAGCCACTGCTCGAAACCGACCTCCCTCTCCTGTCTGGAAAGCGCCATGTTATCCCCTTTGCAATGTCGGTAATAAACGCACCACGGCAATATTGACCCCAAAATCAACATAGTCATTCGCCCAGTGACAAGCAAAATGGGTGCGAGGATTTGGCACAACGATCACAGATTGCGTTCAAGCAAGGTTGCCGGCGGCGATTACCCACCGCGGGCATACCCGCCAGCGGCCGGGCAACCCTCCCCGCCTCGGTTGGCTTAACGCGCCATCCTGATCCACGCTTAAACATAGCGATTTCTTGCCATTCTGGGAGGAGGATGTATGCCCGAACAATTCAACAGCTGTATCGAAGCTTGCTATGCCTGCGCAGCAGCCTGCGATCGTTGCGCGGCCTGTTGCTTGCAAGAAGAGGATCTGGCGATGATGCGCCAGTGCATCCGGTTAGACATTCAATGCGCAAATATATGCCGGCTGTCTGCGCAGTTTATGTCGCTGGACAGCGAATTTGCCCGCCAATTATGCAATCTATGCGCCGAACTGTGTGAAAAATGCGGCAATGAATGCGCCAAGCATCAAGCCGAACATTGCCAACTGTGCGCCAAAGCCTGTCACCGTTGCGCACAGGAATGCCGCAGTATGGCGTCTGCCGCCGGGGTTTAAGCGGAAACGCCGTTGCGACAATCTGTTACAGCCCTCTGAACCGGCAAAGCGCCAGGCATACGCTGGCGCATTTGAGCCAAAGCCGTGGCGATACGCCTCCAGACGGATAATGAGCAGACAGTTAGGATGTTGAATCAGAAGTAAAATGCTCGCATCGCCGTCCAACCCTGGATTCGGAAAGTTCGGAAAGCTTGGCATATTGCAGCAAGCACCTAGACGAGACCCTAAAGCATGACTACGGTATTAAGGTGTCCCATAATAGAAATGAGAGCATATGGTATCTCAAGCAAGAAAGCGCAATGCTTATATTAAACGCTTGATGTTGTACGTTATCGGCACCGTAGCAATACTCGTCGCCATGGCAGCAGTGATCTTTAACCCTCTACCGAACTGACCCCCTGCCAGGGGGTAGTTCAGAGAATTTCCCGCCCTACATCACGTACATTCACATCAGGAATCATAAGGCAAGGATCTTTGTGGTTCTCCTTCAGTTTTGCGCATTTTTCGGAAAAAACCTAAAAACTTTATGTTATGCTACGCCCACACACAGACAACAGCAGTAGCAACAGGTGAAGGGAAACTGACCTGTCAACCAAACAACAATTTGGAAGTACGCTATGAAGTTTATTTTTGACAATACTTTGCGCTGGATGATAGCGCTGTTCTTCGTTGCCGTCCCATTTAACCCTTATATCTCTGGAATAACACTCTACTTATGGATCTTTCTGGTATTTGCCGATACGACTTTCCTTAGCCGGCTACGAATATTAAGCGTCAGGATATTAGCCTTCATCTTTCTCTGGATGGCGGTTTGCTTTGCCGCATTCAATCCTTTCATCGCGATAAAATCAGCCATGATCGCCCTAGGTGTTTCCTATTTCGTATTGATGAAAGATGAAGTGGCAAAGAAAGTTTATTTCTGTTTTATACTGTCAATAATATGGTGCTTATTACAATTCACGGCGTTCTTTATCGATAAAAGCATCGCCATGGAAATGGGCCCTAAAAACATGTCTCAATTGATCTGGGGCTCTTTGGCAACGAAAACCTCCAGCAATCAGTTTGCCCTGTTCTTATTCCCCCGTATGTCAGGGCTTTCGCGCGAAGCCGGGTTCTTTGCATCACTACTGGCAATTATCTTCTTGATAAGGATCAGAGAAGGGAAACTTAATAAGAAAGAAAAATTCCTTTTTACCGCCGGTTATCTGGCCAGCCTATCCAAGGCCTCGTTAGCACTCATCATCGTGCTGTTACTGAGGCCTTTCAAACGCTTCATCAATAAGATCCCCAATCAATTTACCTTTGGCCTGGTATTTATTTTCTTTATGGTGGTGGCATCCTATCTCAACGTTGGCAGCCCTTCCTTCTATACCGCCAATGAGTCCCTAGCCCATCGCCTGTCTGCTTCATATATGATTCAGCATATGAGCATCGGCAACCTTATCTTTGGTTGCGACGTCGATTATACCTGTTTTGATTACCGTAATAGAGGCCTGGTTGATTTCTTAATGTCACGCGGTGGCGGATTTACGCCCAACGTCGGCATAAACGGCGTGTTCATCAATCTTGGGGTGTTAGGTTTCCTTGGCGTCGCGTTTGGCTTCCAACTGCTGAACTTCAAAAGTTTCGACGTGCTCATTTTGGTGATCTTCACTTCAACCGTTTCCCTGTTCACCATCGATGGGTTCGTGATCGCCATGTATTACTATATTTTTACCGGGCAATCCATTACCACGCGCTTACAGGCATCTGCGTCTACGGCAAACGCCCCCTGATAAGCCTAACGGTTATAAAGCGGTTAATATGCGTTACCAAAATACGGCGCAGAGTTTTCACTGGCCGTTCCAGGTAAGAGAACACGAGATCGAAATCGTGCCAGCATCTCCCGCCATCGTCGATGCCAGCGACGATGGCGGAGTGGTAGCCGGTACTGGAATAGGCATGGTGACACGTTTTATGGCAACCTCTCTGGTAAAAAACCGGCGTTAATTCCCGTTCTGACGGATTTCATGGTAAAGGGGCATATATTCCTGCAGTCTGGCTTGAAAGCCGTCGCTTCCTCGCAGTACGGGCATTTTCGGCATTTATGCTGGAACACTTTTAACACTCCTCGCCACGCATACTGCGTGACACACCATGAGATATCTCGTTCCCGCACTGGCGCAAACCTTCCGCAAACGGTGTCTATTACAGCATGAGTAAAGCGGAGATCTCTTACATCCTCGAAATGAATAACTCAAAACCCACGCCGTTGCGAACCATCAAGGCCTTCTATCTCTAGTAGTCTTCAGCCTGTTCAACCGCCGACCTGCTGGATGCGCGCGGCGGGCGATCTGACTCAGCGGCGATCATACCGGCGCTACCTTACGCCAGACCATCATGAAGATGACTCATGTGGTAATGAAATTAAGTCGCTTTCACTCGTCCAATGGCTCTGGCATAAATTATGCAATGTTAGCTTTTTGAGAACATGAAGACTGCTCAACGAGAACGCCAACGTTTTTGGCAACTCATGGAATAAATTCAGTTTTCATATCAGAACTTAGGATGCAAGATCACCATGAACACAGATTTTACATTTACCATTAAGAGCAGCCTGTTCGATGAGAATTATAACCCCTCGGAGAATACGCGTATTACCACCAATTTTGCCAATTTGGCCAGAGGGGCCCACCGCCAGCAAAACCTGCGCAATACTCTTGTCATGATTGATAATCGTTTCAATACATTAGCGCATTGGGATAATCCAAAAGGCGATCGTTATTCTGTCGAGCTGGAAATCATTTCTGCCGAGATGCGCATTGAAGATCATGGTGATACCTTCCCGGTAATTGAAATATTAAAAACCAATATTATCGATAAGAAAAAAAACCAACGTATCGAAGGCATCGTTGGGAATAACTTTTCCTCTTACGTGCGCGATTATGACTTCAGTGTTTTGCTGTTGGAACACAACAAAAACAAATCTGAATTCAACATCCCGGATGACTTTGGCGATCTGCATGGCAATATATTCAAGCATTTCATCAACTCGACAGCGTATAAAAACAACTTTAAGAAGTCGCCTGTTATATGTTTAAGCATCTCAAGCAAAGATATCTATCACCGGACAGGCAACCAACACCCGGTGTTGGGCATCGAGTATCAGCAGGAAGGTTCTTCTTTGACTGAGAGTTATTTCAAAAAAATGGGTCTACAGGTTCGTTATTTCATGCCGCCAAATAGCGTTGCGCCGTTAGCCTTTTATTTCACTGGTGATTTACTGGAAGATTACACCAATCTTGAGCTGATCGGCACCATCAGCACGATGGAGACATTCCAAAAGATTTATCGCCCTGAAATTTACAATGCCAACTCTGTGGCAGGACAATGCTATCAACCAAACCTGAATCATCAGGATCATTCATTAACGAAAGTTTTTTATGATCGGGAAGAACGCAGCCAGTTGGCAATCGAGCAGGGAAAGTTTACTGAAGAACACTTTATCAAACCATACAAGAATATTCTTGAGCAATGGTCTACCCATTACGCGCTGTGATTAACCGAAAATAAAAGGCTAGCTAATTATGAAAACATTGCTCCCCACCTCAACTGCCGGCAGCTTACCCAAACCGTCCTGGTTGGCACAACCAGAGACACTTTGGTCTCCCTGGAAATTGCACAATGAGGAATTGATTGAGGGGAAACAGGATGCCCTGCGTTTGTCCCTGGAAGACCAGATTCGGGCGGGGATTGATATTGTCAGCGATGGCGAACAAACGCGTCAACACTTTGTCACCACCTTTATTGAACACCTCAACGGCGTTGATTTTGAGAAGCGTCAGGTTGTTAAAATTCGTAATCGTTATGATGCTAGCGTGCCGACGGTGGTGGGGGCGGTGGAACGTCAAAAACCGGTTTTTGTGGAAGATGCCAAATATTTACGCCAACTCACCGACCGGCCGATTAAATGGGCACTGCCTGGCCCGATGACAATGATCGATACGCTGTATGATAGCCATTATAAAAGCCGCGAAAAACTGGCCTGGGAGTTCGCCAAAATTCTCAATCAGGAAGCCAAGGAATTAGAGGCGGCTGGCGTCGATATAATCCAGTTTGATGAGCCCGCCTTTAACGTTTTCTTTGATGAGGTAAACGATTGGGGGATCGCCACGCTAGAAAAAGCCATTGAAGGGCTGAAATGCGAAACCGCAGTACATATCTGCTATGGGTACGGTATCAAAGCCAATACTGATTGGAAAAAGACGCTGGGCTCCGAGTGGCGACAATATGAAGAAGCGTTTCCCAAACTGCAAAAATCGATGATCGACATCATCTCACTGGAATGCCATAACTCGCGTGTTCCTATGGATCTGCTGGAACTGATCCGCGGTAAAAAAGTGATGGTCGGGGCCATTGACGTGGCAACCAATACCATTGAGACACCCGAGGAAGTCGCCAATACGTTGCGCCAGGCGCTGCGCTTTGTCGATGCCGACAAACTCTACCCTTCAACCAACTGCGGCATGGCTCCCCTATCCCGTCGGGTAGCCAACGGTAAGCTGCAGGCGTTAAGTGCCGGCGCAGCCATCATCCGGGGTGAGCTCTAAACCATTAGGTTGCCAAAGACTGGTTCATCCAAAGGCAACCCGTTCCAGCGCCAGTTTCCCACAAGGATGTGGGTGAGAAAGGCCTCTGGTTCGCTACGCCTGTCCCTTGGCGCATAAGTCACCATCAGCGCGCAGCTGGCGTCTAATACGCAGTAACAAGGTGACTGCTCCGTGTTGTAGGCAATAGCCGTCTCTCAGATGTTTCCCACGGAATAAGATCGCATAAAAATATCAAGCGCGTGTGCCACCCGATGGTTAATTTCCTCATCGGTTAATGCGTTGCGTGCCCCGAGCTTGATCTCAAGACTCGTCATACCGAGCCATAAGCCAGCCAGATCGTCTGCGGCTTCACCAGGATCGCACTCCCTCAGCGTCCCCTTGGTAATGGCTTCCGCAATGATAGCTTCCAGCATCTGCTGTGCCCTGCCGGGGCCTGCGGCATAAAACCGCTTGGGTAAATCCGGATGACGAATAGAGGCTGATGCAATCAGCCTGTCCCATCCAGTTAACTCCCGCTGGTTGATGAAACGGACAAACCGATTTCCAAAGGCAGTCAGAACATTCGCTAGCGGTAGGTGATGCCGTTGTTCAAAATCATCATCACTGATTGTTAAATCTGATTCCTGGCGTAACACCGCCTCAATTAGCATCTCTTTATCAGCGAAATTTGAGTAAAGGGTCGCTTTTGCAACGCCGGCAACACGGGCAATTTCTTCCGTAGTAACCTCCAGTCCCTTCTCCAGAAACAACGTGCGCGCGGCCTGAAGTATCGCATGCGCTTTTAACGGATCTTTAGGCCGACCTTTCCTGCGGATTGTGTCATTCATCGTTTATGGCCCGAAAGAATGGCGCTCATCATTAACCCTCCAACAACGGTAATGTGTTCAAGAACGATATGGAACTCCTTGGTGCGTTCCGGCTCGCTAAAGGCCCAGAATGGATGACCCAGTGGGATGGTAAGCAATGTAAACACAATCAGCATCACCGATCCAACCCAGCCCAACCCGGCAACATTAAAAATAATCAGGGCCGAGCCGACAAGCTGGCACAGGATGGTTCCTACCGCGAACAATACTGGCCAGGGCAGGCCTACCGCCACCATTTCCTCAACGATAACGTCAAAATTGAATACGCCGAAAATGCCAGCCATCCAGAAGAAAAAAGTGACTACGACGCGTGATAAACACAGGGTTAAGAAGTAATTCTTTGAGTTCAGCATCTATTTTCCGCAAGCTCATTAAACAGACTGGCAAGTCTACATATAATTAATAGACTATCAAGTCTACTAATTGTACGGATATTGATTTTCAAGCAGATAGAGAGTACGTAAAGGCATCGGGCATCTGCCTCTGGCAGCAGGCAGGCCGGCCCACGGAGCATGACCTCGACCATGCGATGGGCAGACGTCGATGCATTGAATTTTTTTTTGGCTTGGCGCACTTTTCATTTATTGGTGGTTGTGGGAGTATTTAGGAATTGTTTGTTTCCTAAATGCTGAGAATGATGTCTGAGAAACTACGGGGAGTACGCGAGCGCGGTCGCCCCCGGCAATTTGATCCTGATGCAGCGCTCGATCTCGCCATGTTGGTATTCCGTGAAAAGGGTTACCACAGTGCTTCGATCAGCGATCTTAGCGAAGCGATGCAACTCACCGCAGGCAGTATCTACAAAGCATTTCGCGACAAACGTAGCCTGTTCCTACAGGTCTTTGCGCGTTATACCTCGCTGCGCAACAGGATACTGCGCCAGCGTTTGGCGCAACAACCTGATGGCCGGACCAGAATTGCAGAACTGCTGCGCTTCTATCTTGAGTCTACCCAGGATCTGGAAGGGCGACGTGGTTGCCTGGTGGTCGGCAGCGTCATCGAATTACAACAACTGGATGCCGAGCTGTCCGAATTGGTGCATGCCGCGCTTAAGCGTAATCAGCAAACTATCCTGCAACTGATTGAACAGGGCCAGCACGATGGTTCGGTGAATCCACAACAGGATCCTGAAGCGTTAGGCGGCGTGCTGTTGTGTCTGATTCTGGGCATGCGAGTAGCAGGCAAGGCGGGTGATTTACCGGCTCGCGACCGGCTGATCGCCACGGCAATGAGGTTGCTGGAATAAAATTTTATCAAATAAGGAAATGATCATTTCCTTAATAATTGGAGGTTTGAATGTCGGAACATGTCATCACACACCCTTGGTCACAACCGATCGCCAATATGCCCGGCTTTGCCCATTATTACACCACGGTAGAGGGAACTCGGCTGCACTACGTCAGAGGCGGCAATCCACAAGGTGAAGTATTGCTGCTGTTGGCAGGCTTCCCGCAAAGCTGGTACGCATGGCACCAGGTAATGACGCGGTTGGCTGCGCGTTACCATATCATCGCCCCCGATCTGCCCGGACAAGGCGACTCCGATAAGCCGCAATCCGGCTACGACACACAGGCTCTGGCCGAGAAAATAGCGGGATTGATGCAACAGCTTGGCATTGAACGCCATTATCTCGCAGCCCATGACGTGGGTGCCTGGGTAGCCTGGCCGTATGCCGTGCGTTATAGCCAGCAGGTGCTCAAACTGGCTCTGCTCGATGCGGGCATTCCGGGCATTACACTGCCGGAGAGCTTAGCTGTCACACAGGATAAAGCATGGAAAACCTGGCACTTCGCTTTCCACTTATTACCCGATCTGCCAGAAGCATTGATTAGCGGGCGTGAAGAGATTTATCTGCAGTGGTTCCTGCGACGCAAAACCGCCAGCCCAATGGCATTCAGCGACGACGATATGTTGGAATATGTACGGTTGTTAAAACAGAACGGCGCACTGCGCGCAGGATTGGCACCCTACCGCGAGGTGGAGCTGTCGGCGGCGCAAAACCGGGCTCAGTGCAAACAGGGAAAATTGACGCTGCCAGTACTGGCCATTAGCGCCGATCAGGGGTCCATTCCTGATATGGCCACGCCGCTGCGCCAGTTTGCTGATAACGTCATTGGCATCACTATCGCGCATAGCGGCCACTTTATCCCGGATGAACAACCGCAAGCGTTGAGTGAGGCGATGGCGGAGTTTTTCCGTTAGGCATTAAGCACGTTAGCTCCGTGCCAAGAGACCGATAAGATTTTATTTCATGGTTACGTAACGATAACCAACCTCTTATTGAATAGAGATTGGTTATATTGTTGCGCCCTCGTCGACTGGCCTCCCCCAGCGGTGTTTGCCTGTGCTGGCAAACGGCAGGAACCCAGAACCGTCGGATCTGCTTTGAGTGAAGAGCGGACATCATATACACAATACACCTAGCTCAAGAGGCTCGAAAATGGTATTTTTCACGATGTAATATCCTTTTACTTTTGCCGTTTATGGAGCCGCTCTAATGGGAATAGATATAAGACAAGCCTTGATCACAGATGTCGATAGTATCTTCGATGTTAGAACTTCGGTAATTGAAAATCATCTGAGTCGTGAAGAAATGCGGCAAATGGGTATCACTGAAAGCGTAGTTGCCGATATGATCCAGAATGGCCCCTGTGCCTGGGTCGCTATTGATAACATGAAGGTTGTCGGCTTTTCAATGGTTTTGCAGGATGAAGGTTGTCTCTTTGCCGCATTTGTTCTTCCGGATCATGAAAATAAAGGAATAGGTCGTAGGCTTGTTATGGCGGCTGAAAAAGAATTATTCAAACATCACGAAGTAATCTGGTTGGAAACTGCAAAAAATAGCCGTGCAGCGAAATTTTACAAACATCTCGGTTGGGGTAATAAAACGGATGTTGGAGATGCTGATATCAGATTAGAGAAAAAAGAATAATTAAACTCAGAGACATTAAATAAAGTTAAATTTCTGTATTGTCCGCTGCCGGCACATCACAGACGCTTCAATTTTTTCCTCCCCCGCTATCTGAACTTAACGTTCAGATATAATGCAACTGCAGTGTAAGGGGGCCGTATCCGGCGCCCCCATTTTACCCGCGTGGTTAATTCTCATACGCTGCAGTATGGAAATCTATTTCCCACTGAAGCACATCGCCATACAGCGCCGACAGCGCCTGCTTTTCGCGTTCACCAAGTGCCATGGCGCAGCGATCCAGTTCGTCCTTCAACCAGCGAGCCTGCTGGTAAAACTCCTCTTCCGCATGCATTTCTACCCAGAGCCGGACGTCTGCATCACTCTGGCTTTGCTCACTCGCCCGTCGGCACCAGACGTAATACATCCATTCTGCCCCGAACATCATGGTAATGATATGTTCATAACGCCCCTGCCGTGCCGTCTGCAACATACCATCGCGAAAGTGCCGTACACCGGGTAGATCGTCGGGGTAATCAGCGGAATTAATCCGGCGTTCAGACAACACCCTTTCAAACCAGGTAATCTGCGTTTCAACCAGCGCATTCAGTACACCGATCAACCAACGCTGCTGAGTAATATTCGGAGCCTTGCTGATGCCCAGAGCAAAAATCGCGATAGCCGTGGCGACAAAGTTACCCTCAAAGACCAGATAGCGGTTAAATACCCTGGTTGGTAACCGATCCTGCTCAATATCAACGACAAAACGGTGCTGCTGCATCGCCTGCCACACCTGCTGATGTTCGCGTAGCAGGCGATCGCTAAACGTTTCCATTACGCTTCCTCCAGAGCTGCCTGAGCGACCGACATAAAATGTTTGACCCTCGCCAGATCAACGTCGTTCCACCATACGCCATCAACCTTCATGGTGCTGGCGACGATCACCCCCTGGGTGCGTCCGAGGATCTGACAGACGTTCGCCGGTGTCACGCCGGACCCCACCAACAAGGGTAATTCTGTCGCAGCGCGAATCTCGTCAATTTCTTCTATGGTGGCGCTATCGCCCGTGCGCTGACCGGTGGCAATCACCGCGTCGGCCTCGAAGAAGTCCACATCGCGAGTCAGCTCCTGAATCGAGCGATCGGCAACGATGGCATGACTGCCGTGCTTAACGTGGCTATCGGCAAAGACGCGAATATGTTCAGCACGCAGCTTGCTGCGGTAGCGTAATGCTTTGGCCGCAGCCCCTTCAATAAACCCTTCATTGGCGATATAGGCATTGGCCCACTGGTTTACACGGATGAAATCGGCCCCGCCCGCCAATGCGGTAGCCATCGCAGGAATCGCGGCGTTAGCCAATACGTTAATTCCAAGCGGCACACCGAAGCGCTGGCGAATTTTCTCGGTAATGACCGCCATCAGCGCTGACGTTTCAGGGCCAATATCTTCAGGTTTGGAAAAAGGAATATCGCCGTGGTTTTCTACAATCAGTCCGTGAACCCCACCTGAAAGATAATTTTCCGCATCACGAAGCGCGCGATCTATAATATCACCAACTGATTTTCCTCGATATTTAGGCGTGCCTGGGAAAGGTGCACAGTGAACAACGCCAATAACGACTTTACTACGTGAAAAAATAGCTTGTATTGCATTCGATTTTTCTGCTGAGATAGAAATCATCTTATCCATCCTTTTAAGGGAGCACTATGCGAGCTTACGTTACCGGTAATATTACCGTAGATGAAGCATGGTCCATTTCTGATATACCAAAGAAAGGATCATCGATACATGGAATTAAAACCTCTCAGGATATAGGCGGTAAAGGAGCGAACCAGGCAATTATCCTGTCCCGTTGCGGCATCGAAACGCGTTTAATTGCCGCAACAGGGAGTGACAGCAATGGCATCTGGATCCGTCAGAAGATTAAAAATGAACCCCTGACGCTGCTACCCGACTGCAATTTCAATCAACATAGCGACACCTCGATTATTTTAAATATCGCCGATGGTGACAATGCCATTATTACAACCACCGCCGCCGCCGATACATTTGGCCTGGATGATATTATTCCACACCTGGCTGACGCTGCCGTGGGCGATATTCTGTTACAACAGGGGAATTTCTCCCTGGACAAAACTCGCAGCCTGTTTCAGTTCGCCAAAGCGCAGGGTATGACCACGGTATTTAACCCTTCACCGGTTAATCCTGATTTTTGCCACCTGTGGCCACTTATCGACATCGCGGTGGTCAATGAATCCGAGGCAGAGCTACTACAACCTTACGGCGTGAAAACCTTGGTCATTACCCAAGGGGCTGCCGGAGCCTGGCTGATCCGTGATGGCCTGCGCCACTTCTGCCCTGCCACCTCTGTCGAAGCGCTTGATACCACCGGCGCAGGCGATACTTTCCTTGCCGTGATGCTGGCATCTGCGCTGCTGCGCGGGGTGGAGCCGGATGACCTGGCGCTGGCTCATGCCAGCCGCGCTGCCGCCATTACCGTTAGCCGCCGGGGTACGCTCAGCGCGTTTCCTGACGGCAACGAACTCGCCGCCCTGTTAGCCAAGGACGGCGCGCACTAACTTACTTGAACAGCGAACGGTAGCTATCAACGTTTGCTTTAGTCACCACCGTGGCCGGAACCAGAATGGTTTTCGGCACGGTTTTACCTGAAGTGATGCTGTTCAGCGCTTTCAGGGCCTCTGCCCCCATCTGTTCCGGATCCTGCTGCAGCACTGCGGTAACGTAGCCGCTGTCAATACCCGAAATCGCCTTCGCCGTCAGATCCCAGCCAAAAACTTTAATATCTTTTTGACGTCCCTGGTTTTCCACCGCGGCAATCGCCCCCAACAGCGCGGGTTCGCCGGTGGCATATATCGCCGTCAGATCAGGGTTGCCGGTAATCAGGTTTTCCGCTGCGGTCATCGCTTTATCCTGCACGTTTTGCCCATCGACGACGTTAGCGATGGTAATTTTCGGATTACTTTTCAGCGTCTCTTCGAATCCCTTCTGCCGTTGGTTCTGAATCGCCGAGTTCAAGGCACCGACGATACCCAACCGCGCCTGGCCACCCATCTCTTTCTGCACATAGTCAACGAAGTATTTACCAATAATTCTACCGCCTTCGATATTATCAACACCGACCTGCGCCGCCTGAGGTCCGGCCGGCAATACAGCATCAATAGCAATTACCGGAATGTTTGCCGCGGCGGCCTCTCTTACCGCCGGCATAATCCCGTTAACATCGATAGCAGCAACCAGAATGCCTTTAACGCCTTGCTGAATATAATTTTCAATCGCGTCATTTTGCGCAACCGGATTATCATTGGAGTTAAAAATAACTAAATCCTTGCCGCTGGACTTCGCTGCATCCTGCGCGCCTTTATTCATCAAATTAAAAAACAGAGCCTGCTGATTGATTTGTACCAAGGCATAAGTCGGACTCGCAGCACGAGCAGCAGAAATAAAAACAACTGATGCCAGCATCGCCGTTGCTATAGTAATAAAACGCAGTTTTCCGGTGTTAAATAACATCATCATTATCCTCGTCGGGAAGAGTGGATAGCCAGCAGAATTCCGCGCCGCATGCGAACGCAGAAGAGTTACTTTTTGGCGGGCAAATATCGTGTATATACCAGAACAATCAAGGACCGTTCGGCTAGCACCGGCCTAAATTCATTCCGGCAACCGGTCCGTTTCGGTGCGCTACTGGAATGGCTTAAGCGGGTTTGGGAATGACTTCCCGGATGATGCGGTAAACTGCCTATACAATTCTCCGCTGATTGAAATTTGTCAAGCAATTATTTCAAGTAATTGTTGCCAGAGAAATTGCTGTATCCACGGCGCTTAACTATGTTACAGATAGCCGATTCTGGCAGAGATGGCGCAGGAAATGAGTATAAAACGCGTATTGTTATCCGATGTGGCAAAGCTGGCGGGACTGTCGAAGGCCACCCTGTCGCGCTATATGAACAACAGTATTGTGCTGCCGCAGGAAACCATCAATCGCATCGAAACAGCTATCCACGAATTGGACTATCGTGGCAATAGCCTTGCACGCCGTCTCAGCAAGGGGGGTAGCGAAACTCTTGGCCTGGTGCTACCTGATATTACCAACCCTTTCTTTGCTGAACTGGCCGATGCCGCTGAAGAAGCCGCCTCTGCCAGCGGCTACAGCCTGGTGCTGTGCATCACCCGCAATAACCCGGAAAAAGAGTGTCAATTCATTCGCTGGCTGGATACCTGCCAGGTCGATGGCCTGTTGTTCACCACTAACCGCCCCGATAACGGCCTGCTGCGTAAAGAAATTCAACGTCACGAACGCATTGTGCTGCTGGATGAGGACATACCCGGTAGTAAGGTACCGAAAGTTTTTGCTGATAACGTGCAAGGCGGGCGGATTGCCACAGAAAAGCTGCTCGCCGCCGGGCATCGCCATATTGCCTTCGTCGGCGGGCCTGACAAGCTGATGAGCGTCCGCGAACGTTATCAGGGGTTCTGCACCGCTATGGAGCAGGCCGGTCTGAGCTGTCCACCTGAATGGGTCATGTACGGCGAATACCAGCGTGAGTTCGGCCAACAGGCGCTGGAATATCTGTTTAGCCAAGCGGTTCGCCCTACTGCCGTCTTTGCCGCCAGCGACTATCTGGTGCTGGGACTGCTCGACGGGCTGCGCGCCAACGGACTACAGGCACCAGCGGCATTGTCGCTAGTCGGCTTCGATGACGCCAACTATGCCGATTTTACCCAGCCGCGTATCTCAACCATCCGTCAGCCTGCACGTGAACTGGGCCGCACCGCAGTGAATATCATCCTGCGCCTGCTGAACAACGAGAAAGACATCCCCGCAGAAACCCGCCTGCCGGTCGAATGGATTAGCCGCGATTCAATCAAGATTTGTTAAGCATGTCCCAAAATGGCGCAAAAGCGCCCAATTTTGGCGCAAAAAACGATCAACTCAAAATCCATTCACTATAATCAGTAAACCGGTTTACCGGGGTGTGTTTAAAAAAAACCGATTTATTACATGGCGTTAAATGATAGGGCTGCTGTGTTGTTACTGCCCTGGCACGGATGCTGCAATGTTCTTACTGGCGAACAAATATCTCAAATAGCGTTGGCCTGACTGTGTTTGCGAGTACTTCACCCACCAGGTAAACCGGTTTACTAGATTGTAAACCGTGTTGGATGGAGTCTTTCGCACAGGACGGCGAACATTTTCCCTGCAATAGCGATGGGAGTTAACAGATGCAGCAGCCACAAACTATCCCGCCAAGGGTAGAGATGATCAATATCACCAAGACCTATGGGTCGATACGTTCACTGCGCGGTGTCAACCTGGAGCTGGCTCCGGGCGAAGTACTGGGCTTAGTGGGCGATAACGGCGCGGGGAAATCAACCCTGACCAAGGTGCTGTCTGGTGCGGTGATCCCCACCAGCGGCACGATCCGTATCGACGGCGAACAGCACCAGTTTACCAATCCTGCGGATTCTCGGCGCTGCCATATCGAGATGGTGTATCAGGATCTGTCGCTATGTGACACGGTCGATGTCGCGGGCAATCTGTTTATGGGCCGCGAACCGATGAAATCAGTGCTCGGCATCCCCTTTCTCGACGAAGCCAAAATGCACGCCGATGCCCGTGAGATGTTAAAAGGGCTGGGAATTTCCATTCCCGATACCCGCCTACTGGTCCGTAATCTCTCCGGCGGCCAGCGCCAGGCTATAGCCATCGCCCGCGCGGCGGCTTTTGCCCCTAAAGTGCTGATTATGGATGAACCAACCGCCGCGCTCGCCGTCGCGGAAGTAGAAGCGGTTCTGGAGCTCATCCGTCGCGTTTCTGCTCGCGGTGTGAGCGTGATTCTGATTACCCACCGCCTGCAGGACCTGTTCCTGGTCTGTGACCGGATCATGGTGATGTATGAAGGTACCAACGTCGCCGATCGGCGGGTGGCCGACACCAGCCTGAGCGATATCGTCAACCTGATAGTGGGCGAAAAATTCACCGCTCACTCTGCGGCTGCACACTGAGGTAACAGGATGAGTATCATGAACTTAAGCAGCTCCCGCATGATCCAGCATTCGCTGCCGCGACGCCTGCTGCATAACCACTCGGGCGTAGTCAGCATCGCTCTGTTTTTCGTCTTCTGTTGCGTGGTGTTTTCACTGATCACCAGTAACTTCCTCACCGGCACCAACTGGCTGAATATCATCCGTCAGAGCGCCCCGCTGCTGATCGTCGCGACCGCAATGACCCTGGTGATTACGACAGGTGGTATAGACCTGTCGGTTGGCTCCACCCTTGCGCTGGTCGGCGCGCTCTCCGCTATCGCCCTGAACAACTGGGGACTGCCGTGGCCGGTGGTTCTGCTCGGTGGTCTGTTGCTCGGCGGGCTGGTTGGCGCAATCAACGGTTTCTTCATTGCTTATGAAGGGATACCGGCGTTTATCGTCACCCTCGCCACCCTGGCTGTAGTACGGGGTATCGCGCTGCTGGTGACTCAGGGCTACTCGATTCCTGTTCCCGCTGACAGCCTGTTTACCTTTATCGGCCGCGCCTGGGTGATGAGTATCCCGATGCCGGCGCTGATTGGCATTATGATTCTGGTTATCGGGCATATCGTACTGAACCATATGCGCTTTGGCCGCTACGTTACGGCTATCGGCGCCAACGCCGAAGGCGCACGCCGCAGCGGGATTAACACCAAGGCAGTGACGATGAAGGTATACATCATCAGCGGAATGGCCGCTGCACTGGCAGGAATGATTATTACCGCCCGTCTCGGCAGCGGCTCCTCCAACCAAGGCGAAGGCTTCGAACTGCAGGTGATCGCCGCCGTTGTTCTTGGCAGCACCAGTCTGTTTGGCGGCTTCGGCACCATTATCGGCACACTGTTGGGCGCGCTGTCGATTGCGGTGATTCAGAACGGGCTGATCCTGTCGCATATCTCGCCGTTCTACACTCAGATAGCCACCGGCACCATTATCCTGCTGGCTATCTGGCTGAACACCCGCATTCTCAACCCCACGCGCTCTGCGGCAAAAGGATAGCTGATGAAAGGATCAATTTTTCGCCACCCTATTCCGTTGCCGGTAGGCGTCAGCAGCGGTTACGTAATGACGGTGCTGGGCCCGCTGCCTATTAACGAGATGGGCGTCACGCTGATGCATGAGCATATCCTGCTGGATGCCTCCGGCAAATGGGTGCCACCTTGCTGCTGTAGCGATCGCCATCTTGCCGAAATGCCCGTGAAAATAGAGAACCTCGGCGAACTGTCGCTCAATCCACTGATGAGCCGTGATAACTGTCAGCTGTTTGATGTCGACGTGGCAATTGAAGAACTGACCAAATATCGCGCCCTTGGCGGGGAAACGGTGGTCGATCCGACCAATATCGGTATTGGCCGCGATCCGCAAGCGCTGGCGCGCATCGCTCGCCTGACCGGACTGAACATTATTATGGGTACCGGACTCTATCTGGAACCGTCGCATCCCGAGTGGGTAAAAAACAGCAGCGTCGAGCAGTTGACCGAACGGCTGATCTACGACCTCGGCGGTGCGGAGGAGAAGCCGGCAGTGCTCGCCGGGCTGATCGGTGAAATCGGTATCTCCAGCCGCTTTACGTCAGATGAAGAGAAGTCGCTGCGCGCCGCAGGCCGGGCAAGTGCCGCGACCGGTGTGCCGATCGAAGTTCATCTGCCAGGCTGGGAACGGCTCGGCCATCGAGTGCTGGATATTCTCGAACAGGAAGGCGCCGATCTACGCCATACGGTGCTGTGCCATATGAATCCCAGCTTTGCCGATAAGCGCTACCAGCGCGAACTGGCGCAACGCGGAGCGTTTCTCGAATACGACATGATCGGCATGAGCTACTACTACGCCGACGAGTCGGCGCAATCCCCCTCTGACGAGGAGAACGCTCGTGCCATTCGCGAGCTGATTGACGACGGCTATATCCAGCAGATTTTGCTATCGCAGGATGTGTTCCTGAAAACCATGCTCACCCGCTATGGCGGTCACGGCTACGGCTACATACTCAAGCATTTTGTTCCTCGCTTGCGGCGCCATGGCGTCAGCGGCGAACAACTCGAAACCTTGATGATTGGAAATCCCCAACGGGTCTTTGGCGGATAAAAGGAAAAAGTAATGCAGAAGAAAATCTTACTGGTGGGTGAATCCTGGACCAGCACTTCAACACACGTTAAAGGCTTCGATCAGTTTGCTACCGCCACCTGGCATACCGGCGCAACGGATTTCCTGGCCGCGCTGGCAGATAGCGACTATGCCATTACCTATATGCCTGCCCACGCGGCAGCGACCGAGTTTCCGCTAACGCAGGAAGCATTACGGCAATGGGATGCCATTATCCTGTCGGATATCGGTGCCAATACGTTGCTGCTGCATCCGGATACCTGGCTGAAAAGCTGCCGTACCGCCAATCGTCTGACGCTACTGCATGATTATGTTGCGGCTGGTGGTGCGCTGATGATGATTGGCGGCTATTACAGCTTCCAGGGAATTAACGGCGGCGCGCGCTATCGCAATACCGCAGTGGAGAAGGTGCTGCCAGTACGCTGCCTGGCATGGGATGATCGTGTTGAAACTCCGGAAGGTTGCTATGCCGAAGTGACGGGATCTCACGCGCTGTTTAACGATATGCCGGGCGAATGGCCGTGGCTGCTGGGTTATAACGAAGTGGAAATGCATCCGCAGGGCAAACTGTTGGCTACGATCGCCGGTACCGATCATCCGCTGCTGGCCGTTCGCGAATATCAACAGGGGCGCTCGCTGGTATGGACTAGCGATATGTCCGCACATTGGCTGCCAGCAGAGTTTGCCAAATGGCCCGGCTACCGCCAACTGTGGATTAACTGCCTCGACTGGCTGACGGAACGCGACTGATGACCACCACCCTAGAACTGGCCCGGCAACTGCTGGGCTTTAACACCATTAACCCGCCAGGCAACGAAGTCGATTGCATGCAGTTCTTTGCCGATTGGCTTCGCGAGAGCGGCTTTGAGGTTTCTCTGTCGTCGTTCGGTGAGGGACGCTGCAATCTGATCGCCAGGTTGCCAGGGGCGACGACAGGTAAACCGCTGGCTTTTACCGGCCATCTGGATACCGTTCCGCTCGGCAATGCGCAGTGGCAGTACGATCCTTTCGGTTCACAGATGGATGATGGGCGCCTTTACGGACGCGGAGCCAGCGATATGAAAGCGGCGATAGCGGCGTTTGCCATCGCCTGCCTTCGGCAGCGAAAAGACATTATCGCCGGGCATGGTGTGGTATTGCTGATCACCGGCGGGGAGGAAACCGGCTGTGACGGCGCACGGGCGTTGATCGAGTCAGAGACGATGCCGGCGATTGGCGCGCTGATCGTTGGTGAACCCACCGCCAATTATCCGGTTATCGGACATAAAGGCGCGCTCTGGCTACGCTGCGAAACGCGGGGGAAAACGGCGCACGGCGCGATGCCCGAACTGGGGATTAATGCTATCTATCTGGCGGCGGATGCCTTGGGTAAGATACAACACTTTTCACCAGGTGCACCGCATCCACTGATGAAGCAGCCCACGCTTAACGTCGGACGCATCGAAGGTGGGCTAAATATCAACTCCGTTCCGGATCACACGCGTTTTGATGTGGACATTCGCAGCACACCCAATTTACAGCACGCCACCATTCGACAGCAGTTGACCACGCTGCTTGGCAAGAGCGTCACGGTTTCCACGCTGATCGATCTGCCGGCGGTACTGAGCGAAGAAGATAGCGTATGGATAAAGCAGGTTTATCAGCGCTGTCAGCCACTGCACGAAAAGCCGCTGCAACCTCGCGTGGTCCCCTACTTTACCGACGCATCCCTGCTGCTGCCGGCGTTGGGAAATCCACCCTGTATTATTCTCGGTCCCGGGGAGCCGTCAATGGCCCACCAAACCGACGAATACTGCCTGCTCAGCCGAATAGACGAGGCTGAGCAGCTATACGGAGAGATTATTCGCGACTGGATGTGTAGCATCTGAGCTTCTTAGACAGTAGGCGGCGCAGTGGCTTGCGCGGTACGGGGGCTGGCCGTCATGTCCGCGCCTTCGTGCGGGAGGCGCATAACCACATGGCAAGAGCGCTGGCTGCTTCTTTTGTGCTTCTACGGCCCCCAATTGCCCACCGAAATACCATCGGTCGGCGCGCAGATGTCATCTTGATGATTTATAAATTGCTGCAGAACCGGTAGCGGTTCCTATAATGATTTAGCCAATATGAAAATCTGATTAAGGACTTGTTATGCCGGGTATAACCCTGACGCTGTCTGGCTTAAAGAATCAAAAACTCACCAAACAGTGTGTACTGCTAGCCACTCAAATCACCTGTGATGTTTTAAACAAAAATAGCTTCGAAACAATGGTCATAGTGAGACATGTCGATGACGATGACTGGTTTATTGATGGCAAAAGTCTGGCTGAGTGGGGGAAAAACTCGTTCAGGCTGGAGGTAACCGTCGTGGATGAAACCTGTAGCAAAGACCAGAAAGCGGCATACCAAAAAGCGATTTACCAGGCGATGGAACAAGCGATTGGTAACTTACATCCTCAGTCGAACGTTCATATCATCGACTGTAAAGCGGCCTCATACGGTTACACGGGGATCACTCAAGAATATCGCTACCAGCATAAAGAGCAGTTTTACACCCCATAACGCTATTTATCATCACATCTCCTGCCGCGCATCGCTCCAACATGCGCGGCGCATGTTAATTCTGATCCCCCCACTTTGTGCCAGCATCAGGCTAATGGAGCCAGTATAAAAGCTTCGCTACGCCCTCAAGAGTTGATGAGACAACAAGAGATGAACCGGTAACCGAGCGTGATTTTACCGGCCACTCATGTACCCGCTGGTGGCACAGAATCGGCCATAGCGCCCCTGGCGGCGATGGGCGCAAAGCAGGCCTTTCCGCTCTCCACAGGTAGCACAAATTTAGCCGCCTCGGTGATATTCATCCATCTGACCAGTCACGGGGTGAATGGTATGCAATACTCCCGTCCCCCTCAGAACACCGGAACACCCAACCCGCGTTTCACTTCCTGCAAAGTGCTCTGCGTGACTTCATGTGCCCGTTCGCTGCCTTTCTTTAACAGTGCCATCAGCATGCCTTTGTCCTGAATATAAGTTGCACGAAGCTCGCGCATAGGCGCAATCAGCTCTTGTAAACACATTTCAAGCTCATTTTTGCATGTCCGGTCACCCAGACCACCCCGTTGATAATGTGCCTTCATCTCCGCGACCTTGGCTTTATCGCTATGAAACGCATCCAGATAGGTGAAGACCATATTGCCGGTTACCTGCCCCGGGTCGGTCACTTTCAGATGATTGGCGTCGGTGTACATTGCGCCAACCGCGCGGTGGATGGTCTCCTCGCTGGCGGAAAGGAGCAGAGTATTGCCCAATGATTTAGACATTTTGGCGTTACCGTCGATACCCGGAAGGCGGCTGGTTTCGCTCAACATCGCCTTGCAATGGCGCAAAACAGGTTCGGGGAACAGGCTATTCATCTTATGGACGATTTCGTTAGTCTGTTCGATCATCGGTAATTGATCGTCGCCGACCGGGACTCTATCAGCTTTGAAGGCGGTAATGTCTGCCGCCTGGCTGATGGGATAGACAAGAAAACCGACCGGTAATGACCGTGCAAACCCTTTTTGTATTATTTCATTTTTTACCGTTGGATTACGCTCCACCCGCGCCACGGTAACGATGTTCATATACAGCGCGGTCAGTTCGGCAAGGGCCGGGAGTGCGGATTGCAGACAGAGGGTGGTGAGCGAGGGATCGATACCCGCGGCGAGATAATCGGCTAGAACTTCGGGAATATTGTCCCGAATTTTTTGCGGATTGCTGCCGTTATCCGTCAGCCCCTGCAGGTCTGCGATCAACACAAACTGTTGATAATCTCGTTGCAGGGCGACGCGCTGGCGCAGTGAGCCAACAAAGTGACCCAGATGCAGCGGACCAGTAGGGCGATCGCCGGTAAGAATAATGGATTTGCTGTTCATATAAGACTCCTTAGGCATCCGGCCGAAAGGGGGTCTTATCAATGAAATTAACCGCCTTTCGGCGGTTAATTGAAAATGGGAAATACAGATTCAGACCGCCTTTAAGAAGGCAGCCACCACAGGTTATGATTGAAAACGCTGATTTTGTATTCTGTATTCATCACTTGAACTTATCATAGCGAGGTCTAGGCGTAAAGTAGCCGGGGCTTATCCCGTTTTTATAGCGGTTGTCGGTTGCGCCAGGACACATGGCCGGTGATGCCTACGCCGGCGCAAGGCATAGCGATGGGTTGCCAGCAAACGAATCGGAAGATCGATACTGGAAAACTCTAAAGCCGTGGCCAGTTTTTGTTGACCACTACAGATTTAGTAAAATGATCTAGTAGTGACTGGTTATAACCGGTCTACCCCTCTCATGCCTTCCGCATGATGCGTTTGGCAATGGTCATCAGAACAATGGCGATAACTGCGGATACTCCCAGCTTGATGAGCAGAACAACGGACTCGTAGTTATCCATCGCCACTTCACCGTCACCACCGATCGCGATATTGTTGGATACATAGCCATAGATGAAGCCGTCGGGCAGGATAAACACGAATAGGATTGTCAGCACGATAAAGATAATCACAGACAGGCTCTTTTTCATCGTGATACCACGCATTTACTATAGTCCGGCACACCCTGAACATCGATACGCCCATAAGCCATAAGACCACGCCCACCGGGAACCCTGACCTTCTTACGGTTCAATAGTGAACGTCGCAAGATTTGGAATCTCCGCAGCTTTATAGAGGGTGATGCATCCCCATGATACGCCGCTGCCGTCAGTATTCAGAGGATGGAGGCGGAAACTACCGCGTCTCATGCCATTAACGAATACATGATCGCTCATGGTGTCATTGCTGAACAGGCCAAACCATTCAGAATGGTGGTTTCTGTAAAGATGAACCGCGTCGATCACCTCCGCCCTTACTTGGTTGACGATGCTACCAGTTGGGCGATCGACGATCCAATAAGTACCGGGTGGAATCGCCGCCTTCTCACGGTCTGAACAGTTTGGATTGTTGATATAACGCTCAATGCCGGATAGAACATCGAATGTTCCTACACCGTAACAGTGCAATTAAACCGTCTTCCCGTCTGGGGATAGGTTGTTGTAATCCATTCTACATATCTGCACCTGCGAACCTCCCTATTCATTAATCCGGCTAATGATTATACCGGAATGCCAAGCTGTTGTGAATGGTGGTATTCTGAGAGTTTGTTGGTGAGCGTTGGCGGGAATTATTGGAGTGAGGTACGCACCGCGTAAGCGACACGCAGGCAGAGCCGGATCTATTGCTATCGGTGCAAAACCACCATAACCCTGTTTATCCCCGCTACCGTGGAAGCATTAAGGGGGCATCGGCTATCATGCTGTTTGTGTAGAGCGCTTTAGAGAAGGTTTAGAGCCTATGGCAGGGCATCAGTTTTCGGTGGGTTAGTTCCTGTCCGAACGATTAAAACAACAGGCCAATTGTGCTATGGTCTCAAATGCCATCCACACCACAAAAGGCTGTCGGATAAGCTGACTAAATCACTAACACAAACCTAAAGAAAATAAATTAAGTTTTTGTTTTTAATGTATTTTGTTGTGATGGTGCCGATAATAGGAGTCGAACCTACGACCTTCGCATTACGAATGCGCTGCTCTACCAACTGAGCTATATCGGCTTTGGGAGCCTGACCAGCGAGTGCCGGCCGGAGTGCGTCGAACAACTTATGCAAAAGCGCCCGGTGAGTCAATAGTCTGCTAACCGGACGTCGATTTTCTCATCAACCGTATACTTTGCAGGGGCAAGAAACCTTTGCATATTGATGGCTCAAGGGCACAAAACTGCGCCCCTGAGGTGTGCCTTATGGTAACTGTCAGGCGTTAGCTACGCACCAGATCGTCGCCATAACCAATCCATTTATAGGTGGTCAGCGCATCCAGGCCCATCGGGCCGCGTGCGTGCAGTTTCTGCGTACTCACCGCCACTTCTGCGCCCAGGCCAAACTGGCCACCGTCGGTGAAGCGCGTGCTGGCGTTGACGTACACCGCCGAGGAATCCACCGCACGAACGAAGTACTCGGCGTTGCTCAATGAACGCGTCAGGATAGCGTCAGAGTGGCTGGTGCCGTGGGTACGAATATGATCGATGGCCTGATCGACATCGTCCACCAGCGTCACGTTCAGATCCAGCGACAGCCATTCATCGTCGTAATTCTCCGCCGCGACGGCCACCACCTTGGCTGGCCCGGCCTGCAACAACGGCATGGCGTTATCACTGGCATGCAGGGTCACGCCGCACTCGGCCATCCGCGCGCTCAGCGCCGGCAGGAAACTGTCGGCAATGGCGCGATTAACCAGCAACGTCTCCACCGAGTTACAGGCGCTCGGCCGCTGGATTTTGGCGTTTTCGATCACCGTCAACGCCTTGTCATAATCCACGTTGTCGTCAACATAGATATGGCATACGCCGATACCACCGGTAATGACCGGGATGGTGGACTGTTCACGGCACAGTTTATGCAGGCCGGCGCCGCCACGCGGGATCAGCATATCGACGTAGCGGTCAAGCCGCAGCAGTTCGTTCACCAGCGCCCGGTCAGGGCTGTCAATCGCCTGTACCGCAGCTGCCGGCAGGCCGCACTGTTCCAACGCCTGCTGAATCACCTTCACCGTCGCCTGATTGGTGTGATGCGTCTCTTTGCCGCCGCGCAGGATCGCTGCATTACCGGTTTTCAGGCACAGGCTGGCGACGTCGATGGTGACGTTCGGCCGCGCTTCATAAATCACGCCAATCACGCCCAACGGCACACGGCGGCGTTCCAGCTTCAGGCCACTGTCCAGCAGGCTACCGTCCAGCACGTGGCCGACCGGGTCACTCAGGCGACAGACCTGACGCACGTCGTTGGCAATCGCCGTCAGGCGCGCCGGGGTCAACAGCAGGCGGTCAAGCAGCGCTTCGCTCATGCCGCTGGCGCGTGCTTGCGCCATATCCTGTTGATTGGCCTTTAAAATCGCTTCGCCGTTGGCTTCCAGCATGTCGGCCATCACCGCCAACACCTGATTCTTTTTCGCCGTGCTCAACACCGCCAGCTGCCAGGAAGCCCGCTTGGCGGCCTTCCCCATCTGCTCTAGCATGCTCACTCCTTAACTTACGATCATGTCGTCGCGGTGTACGGCCACCGGGCCGTATTCGTAACCGAGAATCTGGCTGATTTCCTGCGAATGGTGGCCGGCAATCATGCGCATCGCATCGCTGTTATAACGGCTGACGCCGTGTGCCAGATCGCGCCCAGCCAGATTGCGGATGCGGATCACTTCGCCACGGGAGAAGTCGCCCTTCACGTCGCGAATGCCCTTGGGCAACAGCGAGCTGCCGCGGGCCATAATGGCGTCGACCGCGCCGTCGTCTACGGTGATTTCACCTGCTGGCGGCGCGCCGAAGATCCAGCGCTTGCGATTTTCCAGCGGCGTTTCCAACGCGTGGAAACGGGTGCCGACCGGTTTGCCGTCAATCACGTCGCTAACCACGCCGGGCTTGCTGCCGGCGGCGATGATCACGTCAATACCGGCACGGCACGCTACGTCGGCAGCCTGTAATTTGGTACCCATACCGCCGGTGCCAAGGCCGGAAACGCTGTCGCCGGCAATGGCGCGCAGCGCATCGTCAATGCCGTGTACTTCACGGATCAGCTCGGCCTGGGGGTTATTACGCGGGTCGGCGGTATACAGCCCTTGCTGGTCGGTCAGCAACAGCAGTTTATCCGCGCCGGCCAGAATAGCCGCCAGCGCCGACAGGTTATCGTTGTCGCCAACCTTGATTTCAGCGGTGGCAACCGCGTCGTTTTCATTGATAATCGGCACGATGCGGTTATCCAGCAACGCCCCCATGGTGTCGCGCGCATTGAGAAAGCGCTCGCGATCTTCCAGATCGGCACGCGTCAGCAACATTTGCCCAACGTGAATGCCATAAATGGAAAACAGCTGTTCCCACAGTTGAATCAGGCGACTCTGCCCTACCGCCGCCAATAACTGCTTGGAGGCAATGGTGGCGGGCAGTTCGGGGTAACCGAGATGTTCACGGCCGGCGGCAATCGCGCCGGAGGTCACGATGACAATGCGGTGTCCCGCCGCATGTTGCTGTGCGCACTGGCGCACCAGCTCGACAATGTGGGCACGATTCAGACGCAGCGATCCGCCGGTCAACACGCTGGTGCCCAATTTCACAACCAATGTCTGGCTGCCGTTCATAATTATTCGCCGTTGAAAGAAGAAGAAATGCAAAGGACGTTGTAACAGGAGAGACGCGTTATGCCAACAGGCACAACGCGAATTCAACTCAAATGTCCGCAGAAATTGACTCAAGCAGAGAGTTTGATGGGGTGCTCTTTGAAATCATCCGCCGGTTCCAGCGTCAGATTCATGGTGGCCAACAGTTCGCCGAGACGCTGATGGAAATCACGCAGCGTGGTTTCCAGCTTGTCATTTACTTCAGCGTCTTTAATCTTTTCGGCTTTCCATACGCCTTCTTTGTCGAACAGTCCGAACTGATAAGCGTAGGTAAAACGCGACGCTTCTGCCCGCAGCTCCATCCACCAGCCCCAGAACTCACGCTTCTCTGGCGCAGGCTTCACGTTGACGCAGACCGCAAGACAATCAAAGAAAAACCGGTCGTTCTCACATTGCCCTTCACGCAGGTACGGCCCTAAGCTGGCAAACTTTTTCATTAGTCGGCTTTTAGGGTGACCACTCGGTAATGTCATGCTTCAACCTCCTCAATGTAGACCACTCTTTTTAACAAACTGTTAAAATTTAGCAACTAATTAACGCATTTTATCGCTCAGCCACCCGCTAATCTGCAATAGCGCCTGGTGGAAACTCCGGTACACCGGGCTGCGCGGAATAGCCAAAAGTTTGCCATCCAGTGAGGAGGAGACGATCAGCTGCGACTCTTCCTTCGGACTGAGCGCATCCTGTTGCCAATATCCGGCCAGCATCGGCGTTGGGCAGCGGCGGCCAAGCAAGCCTTGCATTTTCAGCGAATAACGGTTCAGTTCCATTTTCAGCGCCTGATCGGAGGCCGCAGCCATCCCCATACGGCTGGCCAACACATCCATATACATATCCGGCACCCGCTGCTGGTTACGCGCTTCATACAAAATACTGTGCACCACCGGGCCGAGGCAGGCAACGCCGCGCAGCCGATGCGGCTCCAGATACGCCAACCGCACCGCGACATTGGCGCCAAACCGGAAGCCAAAGGCGCTAACGCGTTGATGATCAATCCACGCCACCGAAGGCAGTTGCCTGAGCACCTGTTGATGCAAAAAACTGGAATCCTGCGTCAACTTCCACTTGGACGAGGCACCTATCGACGGCATATCAATCGTTAACATGGCAATGCCGCGCGGCGCCAGATAATCGCTGAACAGGCGGTGATAATCGGTTTGCAAGGTGTCGAGGCTGCCGCACATCAGTACCGTTGGGAACGGCGCCTTGCCGTTGTCCGGCATATGCAGAAAGCCGGTAATCGGGCTGCCACCTTCAATATTGAACGACAGCTCCTTCAGTTGATACGGCAGCAGCAGCGCGGCTTCTTCGTAGGCGCGATTGGACAGCACCTCCGCCTGCTCGGCCAGTTCATCTCCCTTCAGGTGCGGATAGCCGGCGATGCTGTAAAAATTGGCGGCGTTCAGCCAATACTGGCCGCCCAACAGCGGGTCCTGCTGTTCAACGGCCCGTTGCTGCCACTGCATCCCCTGGTGCACCCATTCATAAATCCAGTTGCCGTTACGGTAACCGACCACGGTATCCAGCAGCTGTGAGTCGCTATGCTCGGCGTCGGACGCCGCAATGCGCGACAGCACTTCAACGATCTCCAGCGCATCAACTCCGCGCCAGGTCCATAACAGTTGGTTGAGCATCCGATACCAGTTGTTGGCGGTGTCACCCTCCAGCGGGGTATGCAGGCTGGCCGCTTTGGCGTGATGCGCGCGCTGGATCAGCGTCGATGTCTCGCGGTGCTTGAATGAAGGTTTGAATAGAATTTCAGAAAGGTTGGCTTGTGCCATGGTAACAACAGCCTCCGTAAAGCTGGTCGTAGGCTGCAAAAAGCCTACTTAACGGAAGGTAGTGTACCTAACTCTGCGGCGAGAAACCAAAATATCCCGGACGATAGCGGGGAATTTACAGAAGATGACCGATAGTGAATATAACAACGCCCGGCATAACCGGGCGTTGTAACAGGCGAAATACGCCTCTGCGCTATCGTTGCCGTCAATCGCTACAGGCGGGTCAACGCGGCGCGTCTTGTCGAGGGGATTAACGGCCGCCGATCGGTGGCACGAAGCTCACCGCCATATCCCACGGCTGCTCGATCCAGGTATCCTGCGGGATATCGACCACATAGTCGTCCACCAGCGGGCGACCGGCAGGTTTGGCGAAGATGGTGACAAAGTGGGCTTTCGGGTACATTTCGCGGATGGCTTTGGCCGTGCCGCCGGTATCCACCAGATCGTCTACCACGATAAAGCCTTCACCGTCGCCTTCGGCACGTTTGAGCACCTTCATTTCGCGCTGGTTGTCATGGTCATAGCTGGAAATGCAGACGGTATCGACGTGGCGAATACCCAATTCGCGCGCCAACAGTGCCGCTGGCACCAGGCCGCCGCGGCTTACCGCGATGATGCCGGTCCATTTATCGGCAGGCAGCAGGCGATGCGCCAGTTTGCGCGCTTGCATTTGCAACATATCCCAGGTAACAACGTATTTTTCGCTCATAGAATGGTGTCCCAGCCAACATTGAAGTGGCTTACTCAGTGATCAGGGGAAAAAAGGTTGCGCGAGATTATAGAGACTGGTTGCGATGAATACCAGTTGAACCGAGGAATTGATGCGGATTTCCTTGCGGACAAACGCAGGTGAATGATGCTGCCAAGCGCCTGCCTCACCGGCCAAACACCAGCGTTACCGCAAATAAACAGCGCAATGCGGTACGCGCACCCGGTAAAAGAAAGTGATATTCTCTGCCTATCGTGCCGAAGACGCACAGATACCCATTAACCTAACCGCACGGCATTGCCGCCACCTGACGTATGCCGTAACAGGAGACTTAACGTGTCTGAACTGTCTCAACTTTCACCACAGCCGCTGTGGGATATTTTTGCCAAAATCTGCTCTATTCCTCACCCGTCCTACCATGAAGAACAGCTGGCACAGCACATCCTCTCATGGGCAAAAGAAAAAAACCTGCACGCCGAACGCGATGCCGTTGGCAACATTCTGCTACGCAAGCCGGCCACCAAAGGCATGGAAAATCGCAAGCCGGTCGCCTTGCAGGCGCACCTGGACATGGTGCCGCAGAAAAACAACGATACGCAGCACGACTTCACCAAAGATCCAATTCAACCGTACATTGACGGCGAATGGATCAAGGCTCGCGGCACCACGCTGGGCGCCGACAACGGCATCGGCATGGCCTCGGCACTGGCGGTGCTGGCAGATGACAGCGTTGAGCACGGCCCGCTGGAAGTGTTGCTGACCATGACCGAAGAAGCCGGCATGGACGGCGCCTTTGGTCTGCAACCCAACTGGCTGCAGGCGGAGATCCTGATCAACACCGACTCCGAGGAAGAAGGCGAAATCTATATGGGTTGCGCCGGTGGTATTGACTTCATCACTACCCTGCCCCTGCAACGCGAAGCGCTGCCAGCCGGTTACCAAACGCTGAAGCTGACCCTCAAAGGGTTGAAAGGCGGCCATTCCGGTGCCGATATCCATCTGGGGCTGGGTAACGCCAACAAACTGCTGGCACGCTTCCTGTTTGATCATGCACCGCAGTTGAACCTGCGCCTGCTGGAACTGAACGGCGGCACGCTGCGCAACGCCATTCCACGTGAAGCCTTTGCCTGCGTGGCAGTACCGGCCGATCGGGTTGACCAACTGAAAGCGCTGAGCCAGGCGTTCCTGGCAACGCTGCAAAACGAGCTGTCCGCCAAGGAAAAGAACATTACCGTGTTGCTGGAGCCAACCACCAGCGCATTGCAAGCGTTGAACGCTGACAGCCAGCACCGTTTCCTGGCGCTGCTCAACGGTACGCCAAACGGCGTGATCCGCATGAGCGACGCGGTGAAAGGCGTGGTTGAAACCTCACTCAACCTCGGCGTAGTCACCACCGGAGAACAGGAAGCGGAAATCATCTGCCTGATTCGTTCACTGATCGACAGCGGCAAGGATTATGTGGTCGGTATGCTGACCGCGCTGGGCCAACTGGCAGGTGCCAACGTGGCACCAAAGGGCGGTTACCCGGGCTGGCAGCCGGATGCGGACTCACCGGTAATGCATCTGGTGCGCGAACTGTATCAGCAGCTGTTCAACAAGACGCCGAACATTATGGTGATCCACGCCGGTCTGGAATGCGGTCTGTTCAAGAAGCCTTATCCGCAGATGGATATGGTTTCCATCGGACCAACCATCACCGGGCCGCACTCGCCGGATGAGCAAGTGCACATCGGCAGCGTCGGCCTGTACTGGCAGTTGCTGACCCAGTTGCTGAAAGCGATCCCCGAACGCGGTTAATGCCAACGACGGCCATGGCCGACGCAGACAGCAGGCGTCGGCCATGGGCTTTGGCGGCAACCATCGCCGGGTTCGCCCGGCCGCTACGCGTCCCACGGCAGCAGCAGCTGCCGCTCCAGCTGCGGATCGAGCAGCGTCACATGCAGCCCCACCAGGCGCACGCCACGCCCCTCGCGCCGCTCACACCATACCTGCTTTGCCACCGCCAGCAAATCTGCCTGATTTAATACCGGCCACAGGTGTTCCTGGGTAGTGAGCTGGAAATCCTGAAACTTCAGCTTTACCCCTTGACGCGCGATATGCAAATCGGGTTTCACCTTGCGTAGGCGCATTTCCAGCTCTGGATACAGCTTATCGACAATCAGCTGCTCACAATCTTGCCAATCATGAATATCTGCCGCCAAGGTTCGTTCTACGCCAACCGATTTACGCAGGCGCTCCGGTGAAACGCTGCGTTCGTCGATCCCCTGGCAGCGTTCCCATAATACGCGGCCAAATTTGCCGAAACGCTTTAACAGCGCCGCAAGGTCGTAGCGCTGCACGTCGGCGCAGGTGAGTAACCCGACTTCCTCCAGGCGCTTAGCCGTTACTTTCCCGACGCCGGGGATCTTGCTCAGCGGCAGCTGTTGCAAAAAAGCCGGCACCTGCGCTGGCGTAATCACGTATTGGCCATTGGGTTTGTTCAGTTCCGACGCGATCTTGGCAAGGAATTTGATTGGCGCAATGCCGGCGGAAGCGGTGAGCTGCAATTCGTCAAAAATGGCCTGACGAATATGCTCGGCTATCAAGGTTGCCGAGCCGTTGCAGCGTGGGCTATCCGTCACGTCGAGGTAGGCCTCATCCAGCGACAGCGGTTCGATTAATGACGTATAACGCGCAAAAATTTCGCGAATATGCTGTGAGGCTTCTTTATAAGCCGCCATGCGGCCGGGCAACAAGGTTAAATGCGGGCAGAGTTTCAAGGCCATGGCGCTGGACATGGCGCTGTGCACGCCAAAACGGCGTGCCGGGTAGTTGGCGGTGCTGATCACCCCGCGCCGATCGGCACTGCCGCCGATCGCCAGCGGTATATCGCGCAGACTGGGATTGTCGCGCATTTCTACCGCGGCAAAGAAGCAGTCCATATCGACATGAATGATTTTACGCATGCGCCCTCCAATAACACTGTATAAGTATACAGTCGCAATGGGAAAGCTCAAGTCTGGTTTTAACGTATGTTTTATCGAAAAAGCATCGTTATTTTCTATTTGTTAAAAAAGCTTAATTTTTCAAGCGTATCATTTCAGGAAATAATCGTTACGCCTCATAAATGACGCTTACCCTACGCACAAGAAGGTGCTCAATGACTACTTTTTCCCGTTATGTATTGGTTTCAGCATTATCCCTGATCTCCACCCTCGCCAGCGCAGCCAGTGGTCATGCGCCAGCCATCGTTGCCCATCGCGGCGGCACCGCCGATGCGCCGGAAAATACCCTGGTCGCCATTCGCAGCGCGCTGAAAAACGGCGTCGACGCGGTGTGGATCACGCTGCAACAATCCAAAGACGGCGCGATCGTGCTGTACCGCCCTTCCGACCTGAGTTCGCTCACGGATAAAACCGGCGCGGTTTCCGCCTATAGCGCAGATGAACTGGCCAAGGTCGATGCCGGCTGGTCGTTTGGCAAAGACGGTAACCACCCGTTCCGTGGCCAGGGGATCGGCATCCCGCGACTGGACACGGTGCTACAGGAATTCCCGAAAGTGACCTTCTACCTGGACATCAAATCTCCCGATGCCGATCCGGCGCAATTTGCCAAAGCACTGCTGGCAACGCTGGAAAATGCCGAGGCGCTTGACCGTACGCGGGTCTATTCTACCGATGCCCGTTACCTGGCGGCCCTGCCGGCGGCGATTAAACGTTTTGAAACCCGCGATGAAACCCGCACATTATTGGCCAACATCACCATGGCGCATCAGTGCGACATAAAACCGGACGGCAACCAGCCCCGTTGGTATGGGCTGGAATTGAAGCGTGAAGTCGAAGTGGTAGAAAAGTACACCCTGGGCGAGGGCCGCTCCAAAGCGCTGCTGACCTGGGACAAGGAATCGATCGATTGCTTCCGCTCCAAAGGGCCGGCGCACATCATTCTGTTTGGCATCAATTCCGCGCAGGATTATCAGCAGGCGCTGGCATTGGGCGTTGATGGCGTGATGGTCAATTCGCCAAAGGATGCCCTGCGTTTTCGCAAGGCGAAATAAAGCGCGGTTGTCGTGCGCTGCGTGCAGCGCACGGTTTACAGGATGCGGTGTTTTTCCAGTTGCTCGCGGCGCAGCGCTTCTTTCGCCAGGCGTTTTTTACGCGCATCGCACGGCTCCGGGCAATCGCACACTTTGTCCATGCCCAACGCGGTAATACCGCCGCAACTGCCTTGCAGGCTCTTGCGTTTGAACACGTAACCGAGCGACATGCCGCCGATAATCAGCAAAAACAAAATAAAGCTTGCGACAAATACCGTCAGCATGGCGGCCTCACTGATTTTTCTTTAGATAAGGTTTAAACGCATTGGAATAGCGCTCTTCAAAAACGTCACCGTTCTTCACTATCATAAACACCGGAATGCCCAGCAGATTCGCCAGAGCCAGGGCACGATCCGGCCCCATAACATCCAGCCCGGTAGACAGGCCGTCGGCGGTCATGCAGTTAGGCCCAATGACCGTGATCGACACCAGATGGTGCGCGATCGGCCTGCCGGTAGTCGGATCGATGGTATGTGAATAACGTACGCCGTTCTGTTCGAAATAGTTACGATAATCCCCCGAGGTGGCGATCGCCATATTCCCCGGTTGGATCACCAGTTGCGCGCGTTGCTCCACTCCGGCGTTCGGCCGCTCGATGGCAATGCGCCATGGCAGCTCCTTGCCGTTATGGCCACGGGTACGTACTTCGCCGCCGATATCTACCATATAGTTGTTAATCTGCTGTGATTGCAAGTATTCCGCCACCACGTCCACGCCATAACCCTTGGCGATAGACGACAGATCAACGTACAGCTCGGGGATATGCTTCACCAGCGCGTTGCCCTGCACCGCCAGTTTATCGATACCGGTCCAGGCACGGCGCTGCGCCAGTTCGACATCGCTCGGCACCTTGTCCGGTCGCCCTTCCGGCCCAAAGCCCCAGAGATTGACCAGCGGCCCAACGGTCACGTCCAACGCACCGTCGGTAACGCGGTTAATCCTCAGCGCTTCGGCCACCACCTTCGCCGTCGCGGCCGATACCGGGAACGGCGTATCGACCTCGCGGCTGGCGTTAAAGCGGCTCAGCTCCGAGTCGGGCCGGTAGGTCGACATCTGGTCATTCACCTGCTCCAGACGCCGATCGATTTCCTTTTGCAACGTCTCGGCGGAAGGCGTGTTGTCACCGGTGAGATAACGGATCGAATAGTACGTCCCCATGGTTTTGCCATCGAGATTGACCTGTTCCGGTCCGCAACCGGTCAGCAACAGGGTGGCGCCAAGCGCCACCATCGTCATCCAGCCTTTCAGTGCTAGCGCGCGCATTTAGCCACCAAAGTCGTCGAGCATGATGTTTTCGTCTTCCACGCCCAGATCTTTCAGCATCTTGATCACCGCGGCGTTCATCATCGGCGGCCCACACATGTAGAACTCGCAATCTTCCGGCGCCGGATGGTTTTTCAGGTAGTTTTCCAGCAGTACATTGTGGATAAAGCCGGTATAGCCGGTCCAGTTATCTTCGGGTTGCGGATCGGACAATGCCACGTGCCAGGTGAAGTTCTCGTTCTCATCCTGCAGATGGTTGAAGTCATCTTCATAGAACATTTCACGCAGCGAGCGCGCGCCATACCAGAAGGTGATTTTGCGTTTTGACTTCAGGCGCTTCAACTGGTCAAAGATATGCGAACGCATCGGCGCCATACCGGCACCGCCGCCGATAAAGATCATTTCGGCATCGGTATCCTTGGCAAAGAACTCGCCAAACGGCCCGGAAATCGTCACCTTGTCGCCCGGTTTCAACGACCAGATATACGAGGACATAATGCCTGGCGGTACGTCCGGATTGTTCGGCGGCGGCGTAGCGATACGCACGTTCAGCATGATGATGCCTTTCTCGTCCGGGTAGTTGGCCATTGAATAGGCACGTACCGTGGTGTCATCAACCACCGAGCGGTAGCGGAACAGGTTGAAGCGGTCCCAATCGCCGCGGTACTCCTGCGGCACGTCGAAATCGGCATAACTGATGTCGTGCGCCGGGGCTTCGATCTGGATAAACCCGCCGGCGCGGAACGGGACGTCTTCGCCGTCAGGAATTTTCAGCTTCAGCTCTTTGATAAAGGTGGCCTTGTTATCATTGGAGATAACTTCGCAGTCCCATTTTTTCACGCCGAAGATTTCTTCTGGCAGCTCAATCTTCAGGTTCTGCTTCACATTGACCTGGCACGCCAGGCGGCACCCCTCTTTCGCCTCGCGTTTGGTGATGTGAGAAAGTTCGGTGGGCAGGATATCGCCGCCGCCCTCTTTGATCACCACGCGGCACTGGCCGCACGAACCGCCGCCGCCACAGGCCGAGGACACGAAAATGCCCTGGCCCGACAGCATGTTCAGCAGTTTGTCCCCCGCCGGAGCGTGGAAGCTTTTCTCTTGATCGCCGTTCACTTCCACGGCAACGTCGCCGGTGTTCACCAGTTTGGATTTGGCGAACAGAATCAGTAGCGCCAGCACCATCACGATGCAGGTGAACATCGCTACGCCTAAAATAATTTCCATAAATTTCCCGCCTTTATATCTGGGTTCTTATAACTGAACCCCGGAGAAAGACATAAAGCCCAACGCCATCAGCCCGGTGGTAATAAAGGTAATGCCCAGACCGCGCAAACCCGACGGCACATTGGCATACTTCAGTTTTTCGCGGATCCCCGCCATCGCAACAATCGCCAGCATCCAGCCGGTGCCTGAGCCGAAGCCATACACCACCGATTCAGCAAAGTTGTAGTCGCGCTGTACCATGAAGGAAACGCCGCCGAAGATGGCGCAGTTCACGGTAATCAACGGCAGGAAGATGCCGAGCGCGTTATACAGCGACGGGAAGAAGCGATCGAGGATCATCTCCAGAATCTGCACCAGCGCGGCAATCACGCCAATAAAGGTAATGAAGTTGAGGAAGCTCAGATCGATGCCTTCCACCAACGCGCCGTCACGCAGGATCAGGTTGTAAACCAGGTTGTTCACCGGCACCGCGATGCCGAGCACGATGGTAACGGCAATGCCGAGGCCAAAGGCAGTGGAGACTTTCTTGGACACCGCCAGGAAAGTACACATCCCGAGGAAGAACGCCAACGCCATGTTTTCAACGAAAACGGCGCGGACAAACAGGCTGATATAATGTTCCATCGGCGATTACTCCTTTTCGATCTGTGCCGGTTTCAAGGTGCGCAGCACCCAAATCAGCAGGCCGATGATAAAGAACGCGCTTGGCGCCAGCAAAAACAGGCCGTTTGGCTGGTACCAGCCGCCGTTTTGCAGGGTTTCCAACACCGGCATGCCGAACAGTTTGCCGGAGCCGATCAGTTCACGCAGGAAGCCGACCAGAATCAGGATCACGCCATAGCCCAACCCGTTGCCGATACCGTCCATAAAGCTTTCGATCGGCGGCGATTTCATGGCATAGGCTTCAGCGCGCCCCATCACGATGCAGTTGGTGATGATCAGACCAACGAACACCGACAGCTGTTTGGAAATTTCAAACGCATAGGCACGCAGCACCTGATCGACCACGATAACCAGCGACGCGATAATCGCCATCTGTACGATAATGCGCACGCTGTTCGGAATGTGGTGGCGGATCAGGGAAATGAAGAAGCTGGAAAACGCCGTCACCAGCGTCACGGCAATGGTCATCACCACCGCCGTTTCCAATTTGGTGGTTACCGCCAGCGCGGAACACACGCCCAACACCTGCAGGGCAATCGGGTTGTTATCAAATAACGGCCCCAGCAGAACCCGTTTAATCTCTTTGGAATCAGCCATTTTTCAGCGCTCCTTCACGAACTTTTTTCAGGAACGGGCCGAACCCCTGTTCGCCCAGCCAGAAATCAAAAGTGTGCTGCACGCCGTTGGAGGTCAGCGTCGCGCCGGATAACCCGTCCACGCCGTGCACATCGCCGGCACGCGCTCCGCCTTTCACCACGCGGATAGCCGGCTCGCCGTTATCGTCAAACAGCTTCTTGCCGATCCATTGCTGGCGCCAACTCGGATTTTCCACTTCACCACCCAGACCCGGCGTTTCCCCCTGGTCGTAGTAAGTGATGCCCTTCACCGTATTACCGTCGCTGTCCAGCGCCACAAACGCGTACATCATCGACCATAGACCGGTGCCGTATACCGGCAGCACGATCTTGTTGACCGCGCCAGCATCATCACGCACCAGGTAGATTTCGGCGTGGTTGCTGCGGCGCTTGATACCGGCATAGTCCTGACTGGCCGGCAGGGCGACGCTCTTGCTGTCGTCACGCAACGCGGCAGGCAGATCGAACGCCGTGGCGTTGCCCGCCACGAACTCGCCGCTGTTCAGATCCAGCAGGCGTGGTTCAATACGTTTGCCAAAGGTCTGCTTCACCTGCTCTTGCGGCATGCCAGGCGTCAACAGGCCCGCCACGTCAAGGATGTTACGCTGCTTGTCCAGCAGCTTTTGTTCCTGCTGTTTGGACTTCAGACCGACGGCGGCTCCCGCCACCACCACTGAACACACCAGACACAGCAACAGCACTACCAGCAGCGTTTTACCGATGCTGTCATTTTTTGCTTCATTCGCCACGGGCTTTTCTCCGCTTGATGTTAGCCTGCACCACCAGATAATCGAACAGCGGTGCGAACAGGTTGGCGAACAGAATCGCCAGCATCATGCCTTCCGGATAGGCCGGGTTGACCACGCGGATCAACACGCACATCACGCCAATCAGGATGCCGTACCACCATTTTCCCTTGTTGGTAAAGGCAGCGGAAACCGGATCGGTAGCCATGAAAATCATACCGAAGGCAAAACCGCCCAACACCAGATGCCAATACCATGGCATGGCGAACATCGGGTTGGTGGTCGAACCGATAGCGTTGAACAGATAGGCCGAAGCAATCATGCCGACCATCACGCCGGCAACGATGCGCCATGAGGCCACGCGACCGAACAGGATGATGGCACCGCCGATCAGAATCATCAGCGTCGACACTTCCCCGATCGAACCGGGAATGTTGCCAAGAAACGCATCCATCCAACTAATGGATTGGCCGGTAGCGACGTTGGTCAGGCTGTGCGCCCCACCCGCGCTCCACTGAGCCAGTGGCGTTGCGCCCGAGAAACCGTCTGCCGAGGTCCACACCAGATCGCCGGAAATCTGCGCCGGGTAGGCAAAGAACAGGAAGGCGCGACCGGCCAGCGCCGGGTTGAGGAAGTTGCGCCCGGTACCGCCGAAGATTTCCTTGGCGATCACCACACCAAAGGTAATGCCCAGCGCCGCCTGCCACAGTGGCAGAGTGGGTGGCACAATCAACGCAAACAGTATCGAGGTGACAAAGAAACCTTCGTTGACCTCATGCTTGCGGATAATGGCAAACAGCACTTCCCAGAAGCCGCCGACGATAAACACCACGGCGTAGATTGGCACAAAGTAGGTCGCCCCCAGCACCATCTTGCTGACCCAGCCGGCATCCGGCGTCAGCGATGCCCCCAGCCATTGCGCCAGCTGATAATGCCAGTCGCCGGTCAATACCTGTTGCAGTTGGTCACCGCTGTACAAATGGTGCAGCGCCGGTATCGCCTGCTGGCCGACGTTGTACATCCCCCAGAACATCGCCGGGAATACCGCCATCCATACCAGGATCATCATGCGTTTCAAATCGATGGCATCGCGTACGTGCGACGCGCCATGCGTCACCGTGCCCGGCGTGTAGAACACCGTGGTGGTGGCTTCAAACAGTGGATACCACTTTTCCAGCTTGCCGCCCGGCGTGAAGTGATGCTCGATCTTGTCAAAAAAGTTCTTCAGGCCCATGGATTATCCTTCCAGCTCAATCTTGGTCAGCACGTCGCGCAGCACCGGACCGTATTCATACTTGCCGGGACAAACGAAGGTGCACAACGCCAGATCTTCTTCATCCAGCTCCAGACAGCCCAGCGCCTGCGCGCTGTCGGTGTCGCCCGCCAGCAGGTCACGCAGCAGCAGCGTCGGCAAAATGTCCAGCGGCATTACCCGTTCGTAGTTGCCAATCGGCACCATCGAGCGCTCGCCACCGTTGGTGGTGGTCGAAAAGGCAAACAGCTTGCTCTTCAGGAAGTGGCCCAGGGTGGTGCGAGTAATAGTGAATTTGTTCGGCGACGGCAGTACCCAACCGAGCAGCTCTTTCTCGCGCCCCTCCAGCAGTACCGAAACCTGGGTGTGAAAGCGACCGAGATAGGCACGTGGCCCAACGGCATGCACGCCACTCAGCACCGAACCGGAAATGACGCGGTTTTCGCCGGCTTTTAGCCGGTCAGCCGTCAGTTGGTCAAGGCTGGCGCCCAGACGGGTACGCAGCAGCATTGGCTGTTCAACCTGCGGCCCGGCCAGCGCGACAACGCGCTGGGTGTCGAGGCGGCCGGTAGTAAACAGGGTGCCAATGGCAATCACGTCCTGGTAACCGATATGCCAGACGGTTTTCTTCAGGCTGACCGGCTCCAGGAAGTGGATATGCGTCCCTACCAGTCCGGCAGGATGCGGACCGGCGAATTCGTTATAGTTGATTTGCGGGTTGCCGTTGCCGCTCAGCGTTCCGCCTGTGGCCTGGCTGACGTGGACTTTGCCGTCGGTCAGACGGCTCAACACCGTCAGACCCGCGTTAAAGGCCGCCAGCTGTTCGGCGATGATCACCTGCGGATCGGCCGCCAGCGGCTGGGTGTCCATGGCGGAAACAAAGATCGCCCGCGGTGAGCTGCCTGGAGGCGGGGTTTTGCTGAATGGCCGGGTGCGCAGCGCGGTCCACAGACCGCTGGCGATCAGTTCGCCTTCCACCGCAGCGCGGTCCAGCAGCGGCAAATCGGCCGGCTGATAGCTGGCAAACTCGACCTGCTCGTCGCCGCCGTTGGCGATTTCAATCACCACCGACTGCAACACGCGACGCTCGCCGCGATTGATCGCCACCACCTTGCCACTGGCTGGCGCGGTGAACATGACGCCGGGGTTCTTTTTGTCTTCAAACAGCGCCTGGCCTTTCTTGACGCTGTCGCCTTCCTGCACCAGCATGGAGGGGCGCATGCCAACATACTCTTCCCCCAGCAGTGCCACATGCTTGAGTTGCGGGCCGTCCTGAATCGCCTGAGCCGGCAAGCCAGCTATCGGCAGATCTAACCCTTGTCTGATTTTAATCATAGGATTTATACGATGTTTTATGGTTACACATGCCGTCGTGGCCAGGGCCAGTACCGACAATGCCAGGATTATGAGACGCTAAATATCGCCTCCGGGTTGGGTTCAACGGCATTGCGCCCAACGTGAATTCTCGGGTGAGATAACGTTTATTTTCATGTGTTAACTCTTGTGTTCGCCATACCGCGCTACGACCAACGTATTGCTGCACATTAACGTCCATTGCTTGCGCACCATTCGCGCGCCAAAACCGCAGCCCTGGCCATAGCAATACCGGGTGCGGCAGCCAGGGATGTTAACATTTTTCGCAACATTTTTCTTCATTCAGCAGTGACCTGAGTCAAGCAAACACAATTAAATTTCGCTGTAATCCCCTCATTAATCGTAAAAAACTGGGGCTTAATTCACTTTTATCGAGCTTTGTAGTTTTTTTATACATCTACCGTATTGATAAAAATAAACACGCTGGTAATCTGGCGAGGCATTAATGCAACAAAACACGTCAGTGGCATGCGGGCGAACTTGATTTCGTCGGCAGATAAATAATAAGCAGGAATAATTAATGAGCAGAATCGCGCTGTTGTTTGCGATGCTTTTTTCTATGCCGATGATCACGGCCTGCAGCGCGAGCGAGCAGGTGCCGGAAACGCCGGTGGTAAAACAGCAATTGTTGGGTTCGCCGGTCTATATACAGATATTCAAAGAAGAACGTAAGCTGGAGCTGTACGCCAAGATGGGTAATGAATTCCGGCTGGTGAACACCTTCCCGATCTGTAACTACTCCGGCGGCCTCGGCCCCAAACGTCGAGAAGGCGACTTTAAAAGCCCCGAAGGCTTTTATAGCGTTGACGCTCGCCATCTGAAGCCGGACAGCAAATATTATCGCGCCATCAATATTGGTTTCCCGAACGATTACGATCGGTCGCAAGGCTATTCCGGTGCCTATTTAATGATCCATGGCGAATGCAAATCGATTGGTTGCTACGCAATGACCAATGATTATATGGATGAGATTTATCGTTACGTCGAAGCGGCGTTTGCCTACGGTCAGAGCCGGGTGAACATCAGCATCTATCCGTTCCGCATGACCGAGCAAAACCTGCAGCGTCACCGTTCGTCGACCTACGCCAGCTTCTGGCGCCAGTTGAAACCAGGTTATGACTATTTTGTCAAAAACCACCAGCCGCCGATGATGGGCGTCGCCAACGGCCAGTACGTGCTGGGTAAACCGCTGATGGCCAGCGGGCAGGCTACCACGCTGTTTGCCTCGACCACCGAGCCGGCAGCGGTAAAAACCAATCCGTTCTCAGCCTCCCAGCCGCTCACCGTAGTGAAATAACGCATACTCGCCTGGCGCAATCTTGTGCCAGGTTTCGTTGCCGGTCAGCGGTTGGGTGGCAATCACCGTCACCACGTCGTTCGGCGTGGTCTGCCGCTGAAAATCAATCTCCACGTCCTGATCGAGCAGCGTTGCCTTGCCAAACGGTGCGCGACGGGTGATCCAGTACAGATTGGTCGAGCAAAATGCCATCACGTACTTGCCGTCCGACAACAACATATTGAATACCCCCTTCCGCCGCAGCTGATCGGCCAGCAAGGCGATATAGCGAAACACCGCCGGCCAACTGCTCGGCGTGCGCGGATATTTCAGCGACAGCTGATGCAACAGCCAGCAGAAGGCGTATTCACTGTCGGTCTGCCCTACCGGACGGAAGTTGCCGGTTTCCAGACGACGATAACCTTTCAGTTGCCCATTGTGCGCGTAGGTCCAGTTGCGCCCCCACAGTTCGCGGGTAAACGGATGGGTATTTTCCAACGCCACTTCACCGCGATTAGCCTGACGAATGTGCGACACCACCGCGCAGGATTTGATCGGGTACTCCTGCACCAGGCGCGCAATCGGCGAGTTGAAGCTGGGCTGCGGATCCTTGAATGTGCGACAGCCGTTGCCTTCATAAAAGGTAATGCCCCAACCATCCTTATGTGGCCCGGTGCGGCCACCGCGCTGAACCAGCCCGGTAAAACTGAAGCAAATATCGGTAGGTACGTTAGCGCTCATCCCGAGCAGTTCACACATCGAAAGCCACTCCTCAACCACACGGGTCACTGAAACATGCGGGCCGGCGTAGCGCGCCCGACATCATCGACACGGGGGCCTTGCGCCCCCGGCCGGTATTACGCCTTAACCATCTCTTTTTCGATCAGCTGAATCAAGATGTGAATCGCCTTGATATGAATTTCCTGAATGCGGTCAGCGTAACCAAAATGCGGCACGCGGATTTCCACATCGGCGGAACCGGCCATTTTACCGCCGTCTTTGCCGGTCAGCGTAATCACCTTCATGCCTTTGGCGCGCGCCGCCTCAATCGCCTTGATGATATTGCCGGAGTTACCGGAAGTCGAAATGCCCAACAGCACGTCGCCTTCACGCCCGACCGCTTCCACGTAACGGGAAAACACAAAGTCATAGCCAAAATCGTTGCTGACGCAAGACAGATGGCTGACGTCGGAAATGGCAATCGCCGGGTAGCCGGGGCGGTTTTCGCGATAGCGGCCGGTCAGCTCTTCGGCGAAGTGCATCGCGTCACAGTGGGAACCGCCGTTGCCGCAGGAAATCACTTTACCGCCCGCTTTGAAAGCATCAGCCAGTAATACCGCAGCGCGTTGAATCGCATCGATATTGGCATCGTCATTGATAAATTTAGCCAGCGTATCCGCCGCTTCGTTCAGTTCATTACGAATCAGATCGTGGTACATGAGGGAGCCTCTTTTTATCGTCAATCTTCCGCTGGGCAGTGTAACGGATCGTGGAAACACCGAGAAGCGCTGTGAAGCAAACTCCGAGTTGGTTGAAAAAGCAGAGAGGTTTTTGACCGTCAGTGCTGTCAGTTTGTGACCTAAGTTGTAATTAAAGTGTAAATGCATTGATAAAAATAGTGGCATGAACTAAAACCAATAGATACAACAACAGGTCAGACCTCTTACTACTTCGGAGCTTCAACTATGATGGTTCTCAGTATTGTTATCCTGCTGGCACTCATCAGCGTGCTGTTTTATCACCGGGTGAGTCTCACCCTCAGCAGTCTGATATTGCTGGCCTACACCGCCGCCATGGGTGCTATCGGCCTGTGGAGCTTCTGGATGCTGTTGCCGTTGGCGATTATCCTGCTGCCGCTGAACGTCACGTCGCTGCGCCGCTCGATGCTGTCTGCACCGGCGCTGCGCGCATTCCGCAAGGTGATGCCACCGATGTCGACCACCGAGAAAGAAGCCATCGAAGCCGGCACCACCTGGTGGGAAGGCGATCTGTTCCGTGGCACGCCGGACTGGGACAAGCTGCATAACTACCCGCAACCAACGTTGAGCGAAGAAGAGCAGGCGTTTATCGATGGGCCGGTAGAAGAAGCCTGTCGCATGGCAAACGACTTCCAGATCACCCATGAACTGGCCGATCTGCCGCCAGAACTGTGGGCCTATCTGAAGGAGCATCGCTTCTTTGCGATGATCATCAAAAAAGAATACGGCGGCCTGGAGTTCTCGCCTTATGCGCAGGCACGCGTGCTGCAAAAGCTGGCAGGCGTATCCGGTATTCTGGCCATCACCGTCGGCGTGCCCAACTCGCTCGGTCCAGGCGAACTGCTGCAACATTACGGCACCGATGAACAAAAAGACCATTATCTGCCGGGTCTGGCGCGCGGCGAAGAAATCCCCTGCTTTGCCCTGACCAGCCCGGAAGCCGGTTCCGATGCCGGCGCAATCCCGGATGTCGGCACCGTCTGCATGGGCGAATGGCAAGGCAAACAGGTGCTGGGCATGCGCCTGACCTGGAACAAGCGTTACATTACGCTGGCGCCGGTGGCCACCGTGCTGGGCCTGGCCTTCAAGCTGTACGATCCGAACCGCCTGTTGAGCGACAACGAATCGCCGGGCATCACCTGTGCGCTGATCCCGACCAGCACGCCCGGCGTGGAAATCGGCAACCGCCACTTCCCGCTGAACGTACCGTTCCAGAACGGCCCAACCCGCGGCAGCGACGTGTTCGTGCCTATCGACTACATCATCGGCGGGCCAAAAATGGCCGGCCAGGGCTGGCGTATGCTGGTTGAATGTCTCTCCGTCGGCCGTGGCATCACCCTGCCCTCCAACTCGACCGGCAGCGTCAAGTCGCTGGCGTTGGGGATTGGCGCCTACGCGCACATTCGTCGTCAGTTCAAGATGTCGATCGGCAAAATGGAAGGGATCGAAGAGCCGTTGGCGCGTATCGCAGGCAATACCTATGTGATGGACGCCGCTGCGTCACTGATTACCTATGGCCTGATGCAGGGTGAGAAGCCGGCGGTGCTGTCGGCAATAGTTAAATACCACTGTACCCACCGTGGCCAGCAGGCAATTATTGACGCGATGGATATCGCCGGCGGTAAAGGCATTATGCTGGGCGAATCCAACTTCCTGGCGCGCGCCTATCAGGGCGCACCGATCGCCATCACGGTTGAAGGCGCCAATATCCTGACCCGTACCATGATGATCTTTGGTCAGGGTGCCATTCGCTGCCATCCTTACGTTCTGGATGAAATGGCGGCGGCGCAGAGCAACGATCTGGCGGCCTTCGACAAGGCGCTGTTCGGCCATCTGGGTCACGTCGGTAGCAGCAAGGTGCGCAGTTTCTGGCTTGGCCTGACCAACGGCCGCACCAGTAGCACACCGACCAAAGACGCTACCCGCCGCTATTACCAGCAGTTGAACCGCCTGAGCGCCAACCTGGCGCTGCTGTCCGACGTGTCGATGGGGGTGCTGGGTGGCAGTCTGAAGCGCCGCGAGCGGATTTCGGCCCGCCTCGGCGATATCCTCAGCCAGATGTACCTGGCCTCCGCCACGCTGAAACGCTATCAGGACGAAGGCCGTCAGAAAGAGGATCTGCCGCTGGTTCATTGGGGTGTGCAGGACAGTCTGCATCAGGCCGAGCAGGCGCTGGACGATCTGCTGCGCAACTTCCCGAACCGCTTGATCGCCGGTGCGATGCGTCTGGTTATCTTCCCGTTTGGCCGCGTGCATACCGCGCCGTCCGATCGTCTGGATCATCAGTTGGCAAAAATCCTGCAGGTGCCTTCTGCCACCCGTAGCCGTTTGGGCCGTGGCCAGTACCTGACGGCCAGCGAGCACAATCCGATCGGCCTGCTGGAAGCCGCATTGCTTGACGTGATTGCCGCCGAGCCGATCCACGCTCGCCTGAGCAAGGAAGCCGGCAAAAACCTGCCGTTCACCCGCCTCGATCGTTTAGCGCAGCGTGCGCTGGAAGAAGGCAAGATCAATGCCGACGAGGCCAAGATCCTGACCAAAGCGGAAGAAAGCCGTCTGCGTTCAATCAATGTCGATGACTTTGCCCCTGACGCGCTGGCGGCGCAACGGCCGGAAAAGCCGCAGCCGCAGGAGAAACGCCAGCACCACACTGAAGCCGCCTGAACTCTCACGGCGTAAATCAATGGGGCGATAGCTATCGCCCCTTTTTTATCGCTCGATTTTAGTTAACCATGCTGGCGAATACGCGCCAGCAATGCGTCGATGTGCTCGATTTGCGGTGCATTGACCATCAGCGCACGACCAAGACTCAGCGCGTTGCGCTGACACTCAAGGCGCATCTCGGCATCTTCGATGCTATCCAGATCGGCCACGTGCGCCAGCCCGATGGTGCGACGGACCAGTTCGCTACCGCAATACCCCACCGCGTCACGCCAGACCTGACGCAGAAACTGCTCGGCATAGCCCGGCGTCGCCAGCGTGATATCGCGGGTTTTCTGCTGGCACAGTGCCAGGAAACGATCGGCGAAAATCAGCCACAGTTCGCGAATATCCTGCAGGCGCTGTTCGCGCCCGGCGGCGGCGTCTCGTGGGCCAAACAGCCCCGGCAGACCGCAGTAATTCAGCAGCAGATTACCCAGCGCGGTGCCCACGTCAAACCCGATCGGACCATAAAAACCGAACTCGGCGTCGATCGCCTTCAGCTTGCCTTCGGCAACGAACACCGAGCCGCTGTGAATGTCGCCGTGCAACAGCGCTTCGGCCTTGCTGAGAAAACGCTGCTTGAGGCCGGCGACAGCCAGTTTCAACGCCGCGTCTTGTCGCAGTTCGCCTACCTGTGGCAACAACGCCTCGTCGAAACTATTTCGCTCATGCTCAATGTAAGGATCGGTGAAGAACAGATCTTCGGTGATCTGGCACAGCTCCGGGTTGGTGAAGCGGCTCACCTGCGCCTTCTTCTGTTGGGCGTTCTGATAGAAATCAGAAGTATGGAATAGCGTTTGCGCCAAATACTCCGCCAACTGTCCGGCGGCCAACGGATAATAGTGGCCGTTAATCAGTTCATGACGCCAGATGCGGTAGTCGGACAGGTCTTCCTGCACCATCACCGCCAGTTCGGCATCGTGATGCAGCACATTAACCGTATGTCGCGGGCAGAAGCCACCGTGCACCAGCAGCGTTTCCGCTTCGATACGTGCGCGATCGAGCGTCAGCGGCCAGGATTCTCCTACACAGCGTACATACGGCAACGCCTGTTTGACGATCACCCGGCTGACGCCTGCGTCATCAAGGATCTTGAACACCAGATTCAAATTGCCGTCGCCAATTTCTTCGGCGCTGACCAACGCCTGTGGATCGGCTACCTGCCCGTACTGACGGGCATATTCAACGGCATCGGCAGCGGTAAAGGTACGATAAAGCGACATCACAACCCCTCTGGCAGATACCCACCCTGTGTCACGCCGCATCGTTGCCGCCAGGCCGCCGCCAGCACGGTGCCATTGCCTTGGCACTGGCCACCTGCCACCGCGATGCAACGCGAATCAGGGAGGGTGTAGATGTGTTAACTTCATTATTTAGACATTTAAGCATTCGGACGTCTATACATCCGGATGTCATGTTGGCAGAATAGCGCCATAGATGCAATATGATCGCAACAAGGATTTAACTGATTATGCGCACGCTTAACACCACCAGTTTGACTCTGCGAGACAACCAACTCTGGATCCTCGATCAACAGGCATTGCCGCAAGAAAAGCGCTGGTGCTCCAGCAATAGCGTGGAGGAGCTGGTTGGTCATATTCACGCCCTGCGGGTACGCGGCGCGCCGCTGATCGGTCTGTCCGCCAGCCTGCTGTTGGCCCTGCTGGCCGAACGTGGCCTGCCGCGCGACGCGCTGGCGGAAGCATTGGCCACGCTACGCGCGGCGCGACCGACCGCGGTCAATCTGATGAATAATCTCGATCGCATCAAGCTGGCGCTGGCGCAACCCGACTGGGTGGCGGCCATGGCGACAGAGGCCTTGCGGCTGGTGGATGAAGACCGTGCGCTGTGCGACAGCATTGCCGATCGCGGGGCGGCGCTGGTTACCCCCGGCAGCCGTCTGCTGACCCACTGCAATACCGGTGGGCTGGCAACCGCCGGCATCGGCACCGCCATCGGCGTGCTGTTGCGTGCCCATCAACAGGGTAATGTCGCGCAGGTGTGGGTCGATGAAACACGCCCGCTGTTGCAGGGTGGCCGTCTAACCGCCTGGGAACTGGGCGAACTGGGCATCCCCTATCGGCTGATCTGCGACTCGATGGCGGCCGGCCTGATGGCGCAGGGTAAAGTGGATGCGGTGTGGGTCGGCGCCGATCGCATCGCAGCCAACGGTGACGTTGCCAACAAAATAGGCACTTACAGCCTGGCGGTGCTGGCGCATTATCATGGCATTCCGTTTTACGTTGCCGCCCCCCACACCACTCACGATGCGCATTGCCCCAACGGTGCGGCGATTCCGATAGAACAGCGCAGCGCCGCAGAAGTGACCGGCGTCGCCGGCAGTTTTGGCAGTTGCCAATGGGCGCCTGCCGATGCGCAGGTCGACAATCCGGCCTTCGACGTCACGCCGGCGGCGTTAATCAGCGCTTGGGTACTGGACTGCGGCGTGATCCGCCCCGAACAGGTTAGCGACGGGATTTTCCAGCGGGCGCTGGTCTAGGCAGGTTGCTATCGCTACACCCGGCAGGCGGGTTGGCGGCAGGTCATCTCCGGCCAGCGAGCTGCGGTTGGCCGGAGTGCGGCATGACGTCAGTCCAGACGCGGGTAGGCGTCGGCGATACTGTCGCCGGTGAAATGCGCGATCCAGCCTTCCGGATTATCAAACAGACGAATGGCGGTGAAGTTCGGCGCGGATCCCATGTCAAACCAGTGGCGGGTGTGAGCCGGTACCGAAATCAGATCGTTCTTTTCGCACAGGATCTGATAAATCCTGCCGTTCAGGTGCAAACAAAACAGCCCTGCCCCTTCGACGAAGAATCGCACTTCGTCTTCGCCATGCGTATGTTCCGACAGGAATTTCTGCCGCAGCGTCTCACGCTGGAGATTATCTGGCCGCATGCTGATCACGTCCCAACTTTGATAGCCTTTTTCCGCCACCAGTCGATCGATCTCATGCTGATAGGCGGCAATCACCGCCTCCGGCTGCGGGTTGGCGCCCAAATCGCGATCCGCCTGCCAGCGTTCAAAACGCACTTCAATCTCTGCCAGTTGCCGCTGGATCGCCTCGGCGTCACGGCTATGCCATAGCGGCTGTTGCGGCTCACTGTCGCTGAAAATGGTTAATCCACTCATCCGGCAAACTCCTCTATCACGATCTGATCGAAACGGTTAACTTGCGGATGCCGGCTCTGTTCGTCAGCGTCATCGCGGATCAGTTGGCAAGTGTGCCAACCGGCAGCGCGTGCAGCGTCCAGCTCCTGGCGTAGGTCAGATAAAAACAGCAGTTCCGCCGGCGCCATGCCAATCTGTTGGGCAATATTGCGGTATGAAACCTCTTCGCGCTTGGCGCCAACCCGGGTATCAAAGTAACCGCAAAACAGCGGCTGCAAATCGCCCGCCTCACTGTAGCCAAACAGCAGTTGCTGCGCTTGCACCGAACCGGAGGAATAGACGTACAGCTGAATGCCCTGTTGCTGCCAGGTTGCCAACTGCGCGGCGACCTCGGGGTACAGATGACCGCGAAAATCGCCGTCGTGATAGCCACTGCGCCAGATGATGCCCTGCAACGCCTTGAGCGCGGTGGATTTGCGATCTTCATCCATAAAACGATACAGCGCGGCAATCAACAGCGTGCTATCGGCATCCGGCTGCTCGAGCTCGCTACGCAATGCCGCCAGCGCGGCGGCCACTTCGGCCTCATCGGCATGTTGGCGAACATAGTCCGCCATACGCTCGCGGGCATACGGGAACAGCACCTGATGGACAAAGCGGATATCACTGGTGGTGCCTTCAATATCGGTAACAATGGCGCGGATCATTTCGCCTCCAGCAAACGTCGTTGCAGTTCACACTGGAACAGGAATTCCAGCCCTTCAAGATGACGGCGCGCCTCCGCAACCTGACGCCCCCAGCAATACAGGCCGTGGCCGCGCACCAGAAAACCATACGGGATCGGCGAGGTGGCCGCGGCGGCGGCCACCCGTTCGGCCAGACGGGGAATATCCTGATCGTTATCGAAGATCGGGATAATCACGCCGTCGAGATGGCTACGCTGCCCGCTGAGCGACTTTTGCATTTCATAACCCTGTAGCAGCAATGCGTGGCTTTTTTCCACCCGCGACAACACCGTGGCATTGACCGAATGGGTATGCAAAATGGCGCCGACCTGCGGGTAGAGACGGTAAATCAGCGTATGCAGCCCGGTTTCAGCCGACGGCGTACGGCCACTTGGTACATGATTGTCGGCGATATTCACCTGCAACAGGTCGTGCTCGCTCAGGCTACCCTTGTCCTTGCCCGATTCGGTCACCAGACAGCCTTCGGCATCCAGGCGCAGCGACATATTGCCACCGGTCGCCGGACACCAGCCCTTGTCGCCAATCCAGTGACAGGCCGCCAACAGCGCCTGCAGTTGTGAATTTTCCGTCATGCGATTCCCTGAAGATAGCCATCTAAACGTCTTGATTGCCAGATACTAACATCGTGGTGTATTGTCAGCAACATATGCATAACCCTAAATACTTCGATGCAGCATAACGGGGCACCAGACCAATCATGACTATTTCCGCACCGATTCCCGACAGTAAACTGCCCGCGCTCGGCACCACCATTTTCAGCCAGATGAGCGCGTTGGCGCAGCAGCATCAGGCCATCAACCTGTCGCAGGGCTTCCCGGACTTCGACGGCCCGGACTATTTGCAACAGCGGCTGGCGTGGCACGTCGCCCAGGGGGCCAACCAATATGCGCCAATGACCGGCGTCGCGCCGTTGCGCGCTGCAATCGCCGATAAAACCGCGCAGATTTACGGTTGGCAGCCGGATGCCAACGACGAAGTCACCATCACCGCCGGGGCAACCGAGGCGCTGTTCGCCGCCATCAGCGCGCTGGTACGGCCGGGCGATGAAGTGATCTGTTTCGATCCAAGCTATGACAGCTACGCACCGGCAGTACAGCTGTCCGGCGGCGTACTCAAGCGCCTGCCACTACAACCACCGGCATTCAACGTCGACTGGCAACGGTTCGACGAACTGCTTTCCGCACGCACCCGTCTGGTGATCGTCAACACGCCGCACAACCCGTCCGCCAGCGCCTGGCGGGCTGATGACATGCAACGACTGTGGCAGGCCATCGCCGAGCGGGAAATCTACGTCTTGAGCGATGAAGTCTACGAGCATATCTGCTTTGCCCGCGGCGGCCATGCCAGCGTATTGGCGCACCCGCAACTGCGTCAGCGGGCAATTGCCGTTTCGTCATTTGGCAAAACCTTTCATATGACCGGCTGGAAAGTCGGCTACTGCGTGGCGCCGCCGGCGCTCAGCGCCGAAGTGCGTAAGGTGCATCAGTATCTGACCTTCTCGGTCAATACCCCGGCTCAGCTGGCGCTGGCGGATATGCTGCGCGCCGATCCGCAGCATTGGCAACAGCTGTCGGCCTTCTATCGTGCCAAACGCGACCGCTTCGTGCAGGCATTGAGTCACAGCCGACTGGAAATTCTGCCCTGTGAAGGCACATACTTCTTATTGGCAGATTACAGCGCGATTTCCGATCTGGATGACGTGGCGTTCTGTCGCTGGCTGACCGAACACGCTGGCGTAGCGGCAATCCCGCTGTCGGTGTTCTGCGCCGATCCTTTTCCTCATAAATTGATCCGGCTGTGCTTCGCCAAGCAAGATGCCACGCTGGATGCAGCTGCGGAGCGGTTATGTCGACTTTGAAAATCAGTCTGTTGCAACAGCCGCTGGTCTGGCGCGATGGCCCAGCCAATCTGCGCCATTTTGATCACCTGCTGTCGTCATTGGTCGGCCGCGATCTCATCGTGCTGCCGGAAATGTTCACCACTGGCTTCGCCATGGACGCCGGTGACAGCGCCTTGCCGGAGCAACAGGTGATCGACTGGCTGCACGGCTGGGCACGCAAAACCAATGCGCTGGTCGGTGGCAGCGTGGCGCTGAAGACCGGCGACGGCGCGGTGAACCGTTTCCTGCTGGTGGAGCCAGGCGGTCGGGTACACGCCTATGACAAGCGCCATCTGTTTCGCATGGCCGGCGAGCATCTGCATTATCAGGCCGGCAAGCGGCGCGAAATCGTCGAATGGCGCGGCTGGCGTATTCTGCCGCAAATCTGTTACGACCTGCGCTTTCCGGTATGGTCGCGCTATGAACAGGATTACGATCTGGCGCTGTACGTCGCCAACTGGCCAGCGGCACGCAGCCAGCACTGGCAAACGCTTTTGGCGGCGCGAGCGATTGAAAATCAGGTGTACGTTGCCGGCTGCAACCGGGTTGGCGAGGACGGCAACGGCCTTAACTACAGCGGCGACAGCCTGATCCTCAGTCCGCAGGGGGAACGGCTGGCCGAAGCCGCAGCGCATACCGCAGCCCGGCTGGACGCCGAGCTGTCGCTGGAAAATCTGCAAGGCTACCGTAGCGCCTTCCCGGCCTGGCGTGACGCCGACAGCTTCCTGCGTCTCGATTAAGCCGCCGGCCCGGCTGCCGCTCAGGAAACCTCTTCGCCAGCGGTGGCCGTGTCGCCGACATCGATACGGTTGAACAACAGGTTTAATGCCAACGCCACCAGGCACGATGCGCTGATGCCCGAATGCAGCAGGGTTCTCACCCAGTCCGGGAAACGATCGTAAAAGCTCGGCATGACGATCGGGATCATGCCGAAGGCGATCGCCGTCGCCACCACCACCAGATTCATATTGTCCTTATACTCGACTCGCGACAGCGTGCGGATGCCGCTGGCCGCCACCGACCCAAACAGTACCACGCCGGCGCCGCCCAACACCGGCAGCGGAATGCAGGCCACCACGGTACCCACCATCGGCAACACGCCAAGCAGTACCAGCAGCGCACCACCGGCACTGACCACGAAACGGCTTTTCACGCCGCTGAGCGCCACCAGACCGATATTCTGTGCAAACGAGCTCTGTGGAAACGAATTAAACAGCGGCGACAGCGCGCTGGCCAGCATGTCGGCGCGCAGCCCATTGGCGATGCGCCGCGGCCCCACCGGCGAGCCAACGATCTCGCCGACGGCGATCAGCCCGGCGGTGGTTTCGGTCAGCAACACCAGTACAATCAGCAGCATGGAAAAGATCGCCGCCGGTTCAAACGTCGGCAGGCCAAACGCCAGCGGCTGCGGGATCGCCAACCAGGTTCCGCCGCCCAGCGCTGAAAAATCAACCTTGCCCAGCAGCATCGCCGCAACGCAGCCCGCCACCATCGCCAGCAGCACCGCCAGACGTTTCAACGCTGGCGTACCCACTTTATTCAGCAACAGGATCACCGCCAGCGTAAAGGCAGCCAGACCGATATTGCCGGTCGATCCCCAATCCGCCGCCCGCTCATTGCCCCCCATCGCCCAGCGCACCGCCACCGGCATTAGCGACAGCCCAATGACCGTAACCACCGTACCGGTCACCACCGGCGGAAAATAGCGGATGATCTGCGCAAAGAACGGCACTATCAGCAACCCGATCGCCGACGCGGCAATCACCGCGCCAAATACCGCCGGTAAACCGCCGTCGCCGGTAACGATGGTCACCATGGTCGCCACGCCGGCGAACGACACCCCCTGTACCAACGGCAGGCGCGAACCGAACAGCGGCAGTCCCAGCGTCTGCAACAGCGTCGCCAGGCCGCTGACGAACAGGGCAGCGGCGATCAGCATGCCAATCTGCGGCGCATCAAGCCCGGCGGCAGAACCGATAATCAACGGCGGTGCAATAATCCCGCCGTACATGGTCAGAATATGCTGCAAACCGTAGGCAAAGGTTTTCCCCAGCGGCAGCCGCTGGTCTTCCGGGCGGCACGACGCCGCGCCCCGTTGTTGCGATAGAGCCATGGTGTCCTCGTCAATGTCAGTGAACGGCTAACGCGGCGAGTGTGCCGGCGCCTGGCGCGGATCAACTTCCGCGATAGGTTGAATACGCATACGGCGCGACCAGCAGCGGCAGGTGGTAATGCTGCGTGGCATCGCTGATGACAAAATCGATAATCGCCGTCGCGTACAGCGTGTCGCGCCCGGCGGCGGCAAAGTAGCTGCCTAGATCGGCGCACAGGCGATAATGTCCGGCCGTCAGGCCCGAGGGCGTAAGATCCCCCACCCGGCCGTCGGCATCGGTGCAGCTTTCCACCAGCGTCTGCCATTGCTGGTTGTGGCTCAGTTCCAGCCAGACGCGTACCTGCGCGGCAGGCTTACCGAGCGCGGTATCAAGAATATGGGTGCTGATATTACTCATCGCTGAATAACTCCTTTAAACGCAGTTGAACGATTTCGCGCAGTTGCTCTGCCGTTTCCTGCTGCTCCTGCCGTGGGGTGTTCTGCAACCGCCGTTCCAACGCCTGCAAAATGGCCTGTCCGTCGCGGCCGGCGGCGCGGATCAGAAACACCTGGCCAAACTTCGCCTCGTAACGGCGGTTGCCGTCCAGCAACGCCTGCGCCAACGTCCGATCCTGCGCGTCGACCGCCGACTGTTCACGCGCCGACAACTGTGCTTCGCGCCCCTGGCCCTGCGCGCGCTCACCGATACGTGGATGCTGTGCCAGCGCCCGCGCGATCTCCTCTGGCTGCCACCGCTGCGCGGCCTGGGCGCCGCAGGCCAGGACGCTGTCGCGATCGGCGAAAGGTCGCGCGGCCAGCACCGCGTCAATCCAGCTGTCGATGGCCACGCATGGGCGTAGCAATGCGGCCGCCTCCGCCACCGGCAAGGCGTTAAATTGTTGCAGTTTCATGCCGACGTCCCCCAGCTTTCCACCATCTGGCAATAGGCCCGAATCGCCGACGCCACGTCCGATAGCGTGACGGACTCATCAGGATGATGGCTAATGCCGCGATCGCAGCGAACGAACAGCATGCCAACCGGCCAGTGCTGGGCAATGGCGATGGCGTCATGCCCTGCGCCGCTGGGCAAGGCGATACTGCTGCCCTGCACCTGCATCACCGCACTATGCCAGCGCTGCTGTATTTCATCGTCGCAGGCGGTCGCGTTAATCCGGTAAAACTCTTCGCTGGCAAACTGCAGGCCACGGCGAGCGCATATGGCCTGCGCCTGCTGCAACAGGGTAGCCAACAGCGCCGCCAGCGGGCCGTCCTGTGGACCACGCACGTCGAGTGAAAGCTGCACCTGTCCCGGGATCACGTTGACCGCCCCCGGCAGGCTGTCGATACGCCCAACCGTCGCCACCAAATGCGGATCGCTCTCGCAGGTGAGTCGCTCCACTGCGACCATCCACTCGGCGGCGGCGGCCAGCGCATCCTTGCGCTGCGACATCGGCACGGTGCCGGCATGACCGGCCTCGCCACTGAAGGTGCAGTTCAGGCGTCGTGCACCGTTGATCGCCGTCACCACGCCGAGCGCCAGACCGGCCGCTTCCAGACACGGGCCTTGTTCGATATGCAGTTCCAGGTAGGCGCAAATCTCATGGTGGGCGCGCCTGGCTTCGCCAATTCTGTCCGGATCCAACCCGACATGCCGCAGCGCCTGCGCAACGCTGATGCCGTCGGCATCGGTGCGCGTCAGCCAGTCGGCAGGCCACTGACCGGTAACGCCTTTGCTGCCCAGCAGGGTGATGCCAAAGCGCGTACCTTCTTCGTCGGCAAAGCCGATCACTTCAATCGCCACCGGCAGACGGCGCTGCTGGACATGCAGATGCGCCACCACTTCCAACGCGGTCAGCACGCCGAGCATGCCGTCGTAACGGCCGGCGTTGCGCACCGTATCCAGATGCGACCCCAGCAACAGCGCCGGTGCATCGGGAGTCAGCCCTTCATAGCGACCGCAGATATTGCCGACGCTGTCTTGCCAAACCGTCATCCCCAGGCTGCGCATCCAGTCGCCCACCCGCTGATTGGCGCGCACATGTTCGGCGGACAGATACACCCGCGTCAGTTGGCCGGGGGTAGCGCTGATTTCCGCTAGCGCATCGCTGCGTGCCATTACCCGTGCTGCCGCCAGTTCGGCCGCTGCGGCGCCGATCCCCGCCGCCATCAGCAGTCCTCGCTCGCGTAAACGTTCCAGGCGGCTTGCAGCGCCTCCCCCTGCCGGCTGGCAAAGCCCAGACGATTGAGCACCGCTTCCAGCGCCGCCAGCGTTTGCAGCACGCAGTCTTTGCGCGCGTTGTAGCCCATGGTGCCGATACGCCAGATCTTGCCCTGTAACGGCCCAAACGAGGTGCCGATTTCAATGGCGAAATCGTTGAGCATCATCTGACGTACCTGTTCACCGTGTATGCCGGACGGGATCACCACCCCCAATACGTTATTCATGCGGTTGGCAAGATCGCCGAACACCTGTAGCCCCATTCCCTGGATCCCTGCCAGCATTGCCGCGCCGTGCAGACGATGACGCGCAATGGTGTTATCCAGGCCTTCTTCCAGGATCACCCGGGCGCATTCGCGGGCGGCGAACAGCATGCTGGTCGCTTCGGTATGGTGATTCAGCCGCTCCGGCCCCCAGTAATCCATGATCATGCCCAGATCGAAATAGTTGGAGTAGATCATTTCGTCGTCGCCATCAGCATGTTCGGCGGTGCGGATGCCTTGTTCGACGCACTTGCGCCGACGCACCATTTCTGCGAACTGCGGACTGAGGGTAACCGGCGAACTGCCCGAAGGGCCGCCGAGGCATTTTTGCAGCCCGGCGGAGACCGCATCCAGCCCCCAGGCATCGCTCTCCAACGGGTTACCGGCAAACGACGCAGTGGCGTCGGTATAAAACAGCACGCCGTGGCGACGGCAAATATCCCCCAACTGCGCCAGCGGTTGCAGCATGGTAGTGGAGGTATCGCCCTGTACCGTCAACAGCAGACGCGGGCGCACCTTCTTGATGGCGTCTTCGATCCGATCGGCGCTGAAGACCTCACCCCACGGCGCCTCGATGGTGTGCACTTCAGCACGGCAGCGGCGAGCAATTTCACACAGCAAATGGCCGAAACGGCCAAATACCGGCACCAGCACTTTGTCACCGGGACGAATGGCGGAAACCAGCACCGCCTCGATGCCGGAACGGGAGGTACCGTCCACCAGCAAGGTCCAGCGGTTTTCGGTGCGGAACAGGGCGCGGTACAGCGCCATCACCTGGTTCATGTAACCGGTCATCGCCGGATCGTACTGGCCAATCAGCTGGCTCGACATGGCGCGCAGCACGCGTGGGTCGGCGTTGATCGGCCCCGGTCCCATCAGCAGGCGATGCGGCGGATTGATTTGATCGAATTGGGTGATATCTACCATGTTAATTCCTTACCAACTTAATAAGTTATTATCTTATGATGTCCGTTCACACATCTGACAGGCCGCGCACGGAAGCAATAAACTGTTTCAGTTCCTGCGTTTGCGGATTGGCGAACAGCGTGCGGCTGTCACCCTGCTCCCAGACTTTGCCTTGATGCATAAACACCACGCGATCGCCAACCTCGCGCGCGAAGTTCATTTCATGGGTGACCAGAATCAGCGTCATGCCCTCTTTTGCCAGTTGTTCCAACACTTTCAGCACTTCGCCCACCAGTTCCGGATCGAGCGCCGAGGTAATCTCATCGCACAGCAGCACCTTGGGCTTCATCGCCAGTGCGCGGGCGATCGCTACCCGCTGTTGCTGGCCACCGGACAGGCTGGCCGGTGAGTAATGCATCCGCTCCCCCAGCCCGACCTTGTGCAGCATTTCTTCCGCCAGTTGGCGACAGGCCGCCGGGCTTTGCTTCAGCACCCGGCGCGGTGCCAGCATCACGTTTTCCAGCGCGGTCATGTGCGGGAACAGATTGAAGTTCTGGAATACCATACCGATGGAACGGCTGATCTCTCGCGCCTGTGAATCGCGATCGGTGATGGTCATGCCGCCGAGCTTGATGCTGCCGTCCTGATAGCCTTCCAGCCCGTTGATACAGCGCAGCAGCGTACTTTTACCGGAACCGCTACGACCAATGATCGAAATCACCTCGCCCATATCGATATCCAGATCCACGCCCTTCAGCACATGGTTTTGGCCGTAATATTTTTGAACCTGATTAATGGTGATGAGCGGCATGGAATTTCTTCTCCAGATAATGACTGTAGCGCGACAGCGGGTAACACATCAGGAAATAGCCCAACGCAACCAGGCCAAACACCTTGAACGGTTGATAGGTGACGTTATTGAGCATGGTGCCGGCCTTGGTCAGTTCGACGAAGCCGATGATTGATGCCAGCGCGGTGCCCTTGATCACCTGTACCGAAAACCCAACGGTCGGCGCAATGGCGATGCGCACCGCCTGCGGTACGATCACCCGCAGCAGCGTCTGGCCAAAGCCCAGCCCGAGACAGCGTGCGGCCTCCCACTGCCCTTTTGGCAACGCCGCAATGCTGCCGGACCAGATATCCACCAGAAAGGCGCTGGTAAACAGGGTCAGCGCCAGCGCGGCGGCGGCCCATGGACTGACGTCAATGCCAAACAGCGCCAGTCCGAAGAACGCCAGGAACAATTGCATCAGCAGCGGCGTTCCCTGAAACAGCTCGGCATAGGCGCGTACCAGGCGCAGCGCCCAACGGCGTTTACTCAACCGCAGCAGCAACAACGGCAGCGTCACCAGCGTGCCGCCAAAAAATGCCGTCAGCGACAGCAGCAGCGTCCAGCGCGCCGCCAACAACAGGTTGCGTACGATATCCCAATCGGTAAACGTCAGCATCAGCCCTGACTCCCTAACAAGCGTCGCCCGGCGGCCAGCAGCAACTGGCGCATCAGCACCGACAACAGCAGATAAAATAGCGTGGTCACCAAATACACCTCAAAACTGAGAAAGGTGCGCGACTGAATCAGGTTGGCGGCAAAGGTCAGTTCTTCAAACGACACCTGCGACACCACCGATGAGCCCAACATCACGATAATGCACTGGCTGACCAGCGCCGGATAAATGCGTTGCAGCGACGGTGGCAACACGATACGCAAGAAGGTCTGGCTGCGGCTGAAGCCCAGCACCCGTCCGGCTTCCCACTGGCCTTTCGGCGTCACCTGGATGCCGGCACGAATGATTTCGGTGCTGTAGGCGCCCAGATTGATCACCATCGCCAGCAACGCCGCCTGGCCTGCGGTCAGTTTCCAGCCGAGACTCGGCAAACCGAAGACGATAAAGAACAGCTGCACCACAAATGGCGTATTGCGCACCAGTTCGACATACAGCCCCCATATCCGGCTTGTCAGGCTTGGCCGGCCGCTGCGGATCGCCGCACCGACAATGCCCAGCGACACGCCCATCAGCGTTGCCAACGCCGTCAGCTCAATGGTGGTCAGCAACCCGGCCAACAGCTCGGGCATAAACGGCCACAGGGCGGGAAAGTTCAGCTGATAGGTCATGGGAGACTCCCGTCACGCGCCAAGGTTGGCCGGCAGTGGCGCTTTCAGCCATTTTTCCGACAGGCCGTTCAGCGTCTGATCCTGCAACGCCTGTTCGATCAGCGCATCCACCTTCGCCTTCAGCGCCGGTTCCCCCAGCCGCAGTCCGACATAACACGGTGAATCCTTCAGCATGAATTTGGCCACCGGCGCCTTGGCCGGATTTTGCCGAGCGATGGCGCTCACCACCAGATTACCGGTGGCCACAAACTGCACCTGCCCAGACAAATAGGCCGACAGCGTGGTGTTGTTGTCTTCATAGCGTTTGATTTGCGCGCCTTTCGGTGCGCTGTCGCTCAGCACCATATCTTCTACCGCGCCACGGGTGACGCCGATGGTTTTGCCGTCCAGCGCGGCGGGATCTTTCAGCGCCTCGGCTTGCGGGCCGAATACGCCAAGGAAGAACGGCGCATAAGCTCGGCTGAAAGCGATGGCCTTTTCACGCTGCGGATTTTTGCCCAGGCTAGAGATCACCAGATCCACTTTGTTGGTTTGCAGATACGGCACCCGATTGGCGCTGGTTACCGGTACCAGCTGCAACTTTAGTTTCATCTTGTCGGCCAGATACTGCGCCATATCGATGTCATAACCCTGCGGCTGCAAATCGGTGCCAACCGAACCAAACGGTGGAAAATCCTGCGGCACGGCAACCCGCAACACGCCGCGCTGCTGGATGTCTTGCAGTTGATCGGCCTGTACCGCGCCGGCCTGAGCCATCAGTACGATGGCGCCCAATGCGGTGACCCAAATTCTCTTGATGCTCATAGATTATCCCCGATGGTGAAATGATGAAACAAAAGATTCTTTGATTCAAACATTGCAACTAATGTGCCAATGAGAACGCTCGCCAGCGTCGGGATGAAAGAGGGAGTAATTTACGGTAAATCAGGCGTTATTTTGCCGTTAATCAGCGAAGGGAAAAACGCCTTCCATGGCAAGATGTGCACCAAAAAAGTGCGTTAGCACCAAAACAGCGCTGACTCAGCGCTGTTCCAGTTCGTCAAGATCGTCGTACAGATCGGCAATCTGATGGATGCGCTGGCGCCCTTGCGCCAGCATTTCATGCAGCAGGGCATTGCTCAGCAGATTGGCCAGACTCATGGCGCTGGCGTAGTTGTCAAACGCCGATACGCTGTCCAACGGCGCGGCCAAATGCCAACTGGCCAACGGCAGCAGCGCCTGCGCCTGCGGTTCGCATATCAGCAGCGTCGGCACCTGGCGACGCTGCAATTGCGTCAGCACTGCCCGTAACTGGCGCGGACGACGGCGAAACGCCACCACGATCGCCACATCCTGCGGGCTGACGTCCACCAGCTCCTCCGCCAGCGTTTGCCCCGGCTGCGGCAGCAACAGCACATCGCGCCGCACCTGCAACAGTTGCTGACGCAGGTGCATCGCCACCGGGTAGCCGTTGCGCCACCCCATCAACACCACGCGTTTTGCCTGCGCCAACGCGGCGATCACCGCGCCGAACTGTGACGCGTCGAGCTGATTGACCCAGGCGGTCAGATTGGCCATTTCCTGTTTGTAATGGCGCGCCAATAGCGTATTGCCCTGCACCGCATCGCGATTATCGGTGAGCGGCAACCCGCTTTGCCGCAGGGTGCGCAATTCGTCGCGCATCGCCCGGTAGCTGGCGTATCCCAGCCGCTTGAACAACCGGCTGACGGTAGCCTTGGACACGCCGCTCAACCTGGCAAGTTCAGCACTGTTATAACTGATCAGGTCATCAAAATGGTCGATGATAAAATCCGCCACCCGCTGCTCCTGCGGCGTCAACTGCGGATATTCGCTACGCAAGCGCTCATCAATCTGCTTCATTTCTGCCTAGCCCCACGCTGTAACCTTTGTTTCAGCGGAGCCTAGCATATTTCCCCTGCTGCATCGCAAAATCATTGCGCCCACCGCCAACCGCATAAATCTGGAACGGCTCTTGCTTAACCCAGTCAGGGAAAGCATAAAAAGGGCCATAAGATGATTAACAGTAACAGCGCACCACTGGGGATGGCCGTCACGCCGCATCACCTCGCCAGCGAAAGCGCCTTGGCGATCCTGCGTAAAGGCGGCAATGCCATCGAGGCGATGGTGGCTGCGGCCGCCGCCATTGCGGTGGTGTATCCGCATATGAACGGTCTGGGGGGCGATGGCTTCTGGCTAATCGTGCCGCCACAGGGCGATCCACTGGCCATCGACGCCAGCGGTGCCGCCGGCTCGCTGGCCACGCTGGCGCTGTATGCCGGAGAACAACGGATCCCGCATCGCGGGCCAAAGGCGGCATTGACCGTCGCCGGCACGGTCGGCGGCTGGCAGGAAGCGCTGGCGTATGCCGCCGAGCTGGGTGGCAAACCGCTGCCGCTATCCAGTCTGTTGGCCGATGCCATCCGCTATGCGGCAGACGGCATCCCGGTTACCGCCTCGCAGGAAGCCGCCACCCGCAGCAAGCGCCATGAATTGGCCGACCTTGAGCATTTCGCGCAGATTTTCCTGCCGCGCGGCGAGATCCCGCGTTGTGGGCAGCGCTTCTGCCAACCGAAGCTGGCGGAAACCTTGATCACCCTTGCCGAACAGGGTCTGGACAGTTTTTATCGCGGCGAGCTGGCCCAGCGCATGGCCGCCGACATGACGCTGTTGGGCATGCCGCTCACCGCACAGGATCTGGCCACTTACCGGCCACGCCGCCGTACGCCGTTGCGCCTGGCGCATCAACAAGGAGAGGTGTTCAACCTGACGCCGCCGACCCAGGGTCTGGTATCACTGGCGATCCTTGGCCTGGCCGACCGCCTGCCGCTGGCCAGGCAGAGCGAGGGGGCAACGGTACACGCCATTGTTGAGGCCACCAAGCTGGCGTTCGGCTTGCGGGATCGTCACATCACCGATCCGGCTCATATGACGCAGGATCCGCAGGCGCTGCTGGAAGCCGATCGTCTCGATCTTCTGGCACGGCAGATCGATGGCGAGCGTGCCGCCGACTGGGGCAACGGCAAAGGGCCTGGCGATACCGTGTGGATGGGAGTCATGGACAGCAGTGGGCTGGCGGTTTCCTTTATCCAGAGTATTTATCATGAATTCGGCAGTGGCGTGGTACTGCCCAACAGCGGTGTACTGTGGCAAAACCGCGGCGCGTCCTTCAGCCTCGACGCCGGACATTTGCTGGCGCTGGCGCCGGGCAAGCAGCCGTTCCATACTCTTAACCCGGCCGCCGCACGTCTTTACGACGGCCGTACGCTGGTCTACGGCGCCATGGGCGGCGACGGCCAGCCGCAAACACAGGCGGCGGTGTTTATTCGCCATGTGGTTCAGGGACTTCCCTTACAGCAGGCGATCAGCGCGCCGCGCTGGCTGCTTGGTCGCACCTGGGGCGACAGTTCCGACTCATTGAAGCTGGAAAGCCGGTTTGGCGCAGAGACCATCGACTACCTGCGCCAACGCGGGCATCAGGTGGAACTGTTACCGGACTTCAGCGAGGCGGTTGGCCACGCTGGCGCCATCGTACGCCATACCAATGGCATGCTGGAAGGCGCGTTCGATCCGCGCAGTAACGGCAGCGCCGCCGGCTTTTAATCCCTGGCCATCATGGCTGAACCACAATGAGGCGTTTTTAATGAGTAGCCCAAACAATATACTGCCTGCTGCCGACTGGGCAGCCTATATCCGCCAGATGGAAGCGGTGCTGGCGCTGGAACTGGACGAGGCGCGCCGTCAGGAACTGCTGACCCAGTTCCAGCGCATTGCCGCCATGGCGCAACCGCTGATGGCGTTGCCGCTCGATCAACGTATGGAAATCGCCGGGGTGTATCGCGCATGAATTCGTTAAGCCAATGGTCGATCGCCGAGATCCGCACCGCACTACAGCAAGGTGCGATTTCCGCACGAGAAATTGCCCAGCAGACGCTGGAAGGCATCGAGGCTCACAACCCGGCGCTAAACGCCTACACCCAGGTGACCGCTGAACGCATGCTGAGCGAGGCCGAAAGGCTCGATCGCGCTCGCGCCAACCGCCAGCCGTTGCCGAGCCTGGCGGCTATCCCCTACGCGGTAAAAAACCTGTTCGACGTCGCCGGTGAAACCACGCTGGCCGGCGCCAGCCTGTTTAGCGATCGCGCCCCAGCCCGGCACGACGCCTGGGCCATCAGCCGCCTGGCCGATCGCGGCGCACTGCTGTCCGGCATGCTGAACATGGACGCTTACGCCTACGGTTTCACCACCGAAAACAGCCACTACGGCGCCACCCGCAACCCGCATGACAGATCGCGCATCGCCGGTGGTTCTTCCGGCGGTTCGGCAGCGGCGGTCGCCGCCGGACTGGTGAGTTTTTCTCTGGGCAGCGACACTAACGGATCGATCCGCGTTCCGGCGTCGCTGTGCGGCATTTATGGGCTGAAACCGACCTTTGGCCGTCTGTCGCGCAGCGGTAGCCAACCGTTCGTCGCCAGCCTGGACCATATTGGTCCGTTCGCCCGCCGGGTGCGCGATCTGGCGGCGGTTTACGACGCGATGCAAGGCACCGATGTCAACGATCGTTTTCAGGCCGAAAAACCACTGACGCTGACCGAGTCTCTGCTGCCGCGCGGCCAGCAGGGGTTACGCTGCGCGGTGCTCGGCGGTTACTTCCAGCAGTGGTGCGATGAGGACGCCAAAACGGCGGTGCGCCACGTGGCGCAAGCGCTGGAAGCCACGGAGGAAATCACCCTGCCACAGGCGGAGCTGGCGCGTTCGGCGGCCTTTATCATCAGTGCGGCAGAAGGTGGCAACCACTATTTACCGTATCTGCGCAGTGAACCGACACGCTTCGAACCCAACTCGCGCGAACGCCTGTTGGCCGGTGCCATGCTGCCGTCCGCCTGGTATGTGCAGGCACAGCGTTTCCGCGCCGATTTTCAACAGCAAACGCTGCCGCTGTTCAAGCAATGGGATATTCTGATTGCCCCGGCCACCCCATGTTGCGCGACGCCGATTGGCCAGGAAACCATGCGCATCAACGACGCCGATTTACCGATCCGTGCCAGCATGGGCATGCTGACACAGCCGATTTCGTTTCTCGGTTTGCCGGTGGTTACCGTGCCGCTAAAAACCGCCGGCGGTCTGCCGATCGGCCTGCAGCTGATCGCCCCGCCGTGGCGCGAAGATCTGGCACTGCGTGCCGCCCACGCCTTGGAACAATGCGGTATCAGCCATTGCGCGCTGCCGTGCCAACAGGAATGAACTGATGAAAACTGACTATATTGACCGCCCGGCGGTAGTGGCCGAGGTCACCGCAGCCTTTTATCGCTACGAACAGGCGCTGATCGGCAATGACATTGAAACCCTGGATGCGCTGTTCTGGCATGACGGCCGCACGGTACGCTATGGCGCCAGCGAAAACCTGTACGGCATCGAGCAGATCCGCGATTTCCGTCGCCAGCGCCCTTCCGCCGGGTTGGACCGCCAACTGGAAAATACCGTCATCACCACTTACGGCGACGATATGGCAGTGGCCAGCACCGAGTTCCGCCGGGAAGGCAGTGAGCGCATTGGTCGCCAGATGCAAACCTGGGTCAAACTGCCCGTCGGTTGGCGCATCGTGGCGGCACATGTCAGCCTGATGGGCTAGACCGTATGGACAGGTGCTGCGGTTGGTTGTAAAGCGACCAAAGGTATTACCTTTAGCTTATCGAGACCACTTATGGCGACGGCAACCTCCATCAAAATTGATGACGCGTTAAAACAGCGGGTACAGCATCTGGCGCAAACTCGCCAACGCTCCGCGCACTGGATGCCGAATTCAGAGAGTGGCCGATCGGTTTTGGCAATAGCGGCTATATCGCGCTGTACCATTTTGACGGCCGCAACGCGGTACTGCTGGCAGTACGCCACCTGGGCGAAGCCGGCCGGCTATTCAGCACCAGTAAGCCATAAAATTCACCGTTGAGCGGTCCAAATCGCATTCACCTATCAGGTAACGTCGCAACGCCTTGACGGTGGAGGATTCGGCAGCCACCCAGGCATAAAACCCGCCGGCGCCCTGTGCCCGCTCCCACAGCAGATCGCCGCCCAGGCTGTTTTCCGCCAGCGACTGTGCCGCCGTGCGCGCCGAGGGCGGAATATCCACCCGCTGGCGCACCGCTTCTACCAACAAGGTACCGTGCAATTGCTGCTGACCGACGTCACGCGGCAGCCAAAATACCTCGGCGAACGGAAACTGCGCCACGCTGATGCAGTCGCCGGCCACCGGCACCTCAAAGAATGCCTGCACGCGCGGCGGATTGGCCCACTGCGCCAACTGCTCGAGAATGCCCATCGCTGCCGGCAGCGCGGTTTCATCGGCAATCAATAATCCCTGCTGCATCTGCGGGGGAGCTACCCATTCATAGCCGCCGCTGTCGCCGTCAAAATCGGCGTTGGGCGCCACCACCTGGAGGGTGTCCCCCGGCGTCGACTGCAAGGCCCAGCGCGATGCCGGGCCGTTAACCCCATGCAACACAAACTCCACGTCCATTTCGTTGCAATCGCAGCGCAGCGCGCGCAGGGTATAAGTGCGCATCACCGGCCGCTGCGCTTTGGGTATCGCCATATAATGACGATACCAGTCGTCGCTGTTTTCCAGCCGCAGCGTCTGACCATCCTCCGCGGCGAACAGCAGCTTGATGCGCTGATCCGGCGCTTCCAGCTTCATGCGATTGACCTGCGGGCCGCTGAATACGCAGCGCAGTAACGATGGAGAAATCTGTCGTTTCTCCTTTAACGTAAGATCAAAAACTCGATAACTTGCGGACATCTCAATACTTCTCCCGCGATGGTGCAATAATGCGTTGCTGCTGCCACAACCAGCCGCTCAGGCCGCCCAGCAAAACCGCCATGACCAGTGCCGTCGCAATCAACTGCGACTCACCATAAAATTTGGCCACCACCGGCACCATCAGTGCACTCAGACCGTAGCCCAGCGTATGGCTGGTGGCGATAACCCCAGAGCCTTTTCCGGTCGATAATTTGTCGTTCAACAACAGTTGGTAACCCGGCGTCGCCATTGCCGCGCCAAACGATGTCAGCGCACAGCCGAGATAAAACAGCGCCAGCGGCGACGCGCACATCAGCGCCAGTCCGGCAATCATCAATAGCGCCGCCCACAACAGCAGCGACGCCGGGGCGAAACGCTGTGGCCGCACCACCAGAAACTGCGCCAGCAGCGTACAACCGGCGGCAACGCTGAGCAATATCGCCACATGATGACTGACGGTGGTGGCGGAATGGGCGAACAGCCGGCCCAAGTGCGGCGCCAGTCCCAGTTGCATCAGGCTGACCGACGCCGCCAGCAGCAGCGCGCATAACAGGTACGGCAACATGTGCCATTGCAGACGATTTTGCTGCTGGGCTACCGGCGGCAGCGGCGGATCGTTACGCTGACGGCACACCACCAGCAAGGCAACCAGCGGCGCCAGCGCCATCAGCCACAGCGGCGCCATCGGATCAAGCGACAAGGCCAACGCGGCACACAGCGGGCCGAGCAAGCGCCCGCAACTGAGCCCGGAACTGATGGTTGCCAACGCCGCCATGCGCTGTTGGTGACCGGCGCGCTGCAACGCCCAGGTCTGGCTGGCCGGCACCATACCGGAAACCGTCAGGCCATAAATCACCCGGGCAACGATCAGTCCGCCCAGCCCCAGCAGCGGCGACAGCCAACCGGCCGCCAGCCCCCAGACCGCCAGCGCCATCAGCGCAAAGCTGAACAGATAGCCGGCCAGCGCCATCAGCACCACGTATTTGCAACCACGAATTTCGGACTGCCGCCCCCAATAGGGCGAACCAATCAAAAACAGCATCGAGCCCAGCGTTAACAGCCCCGCCCATACCGACAGCGACAGTTGAGTCATGCTGACCAACACCGGCAGGGCCACCAACAAACCATTTTGTCCAATGCCCAGCAGTCCGGCGCAAAAGGCCAACGGCCAGTTGGAAGGAGACGTATTCCCATTGGAGAGAATATCAGACGACGGCGATGTGCTCATGTAATGTAATGAAACCGTTAAGAAAGTGAACGTTTACTGTATGATTTATGAAAAAATCATATCACGGGATTATTGATAACAATAAGTATTATTGATATAAGAATCATTCTCAATTGTTTCATAGCGAATCAGGGATCATGACCATTCAGTTTGCAACCGCGACGACCGATGTGGCTGCGCAATGTTTTCTCAACGCATTGATGCGTGAAACCCGGGACTGGCAAGTCATCCCGGCCGCTAACAGCCAACAACATCCGCAGTTACATATTCCCCTTACCACTCATAGCGCCATTCGCATTTCACTTCGCCATATTTCGCCCACCCAGCATCACCATTATCTTTTCCCGGCCTATCTGCATCAGCAGGACGACGGTCCGGGCGAAGCGCTGAGCGTGGAACGGCTGGTGACGCTGCTCTTGGCCAAGCCGACGGTCAAAGGTTCGCTGAATGATGAGGTGATCGCCCGCTTCCGCCAACGCGTGCTGGAAAGTCACGACAACACCCAACAGGCCATCGACAACCGCCTTGACTGGCCGACGCTGCGTGATAAGCCGATGAATTTCGCCCAGGCGGAACAGGGATTGCTGGTCGGTCATGCCTTCCACCCGGCACCAAAATCCCACGAGCCGTTTGATCATCAGCAAGCGCGTCGTTATCTGCCGGACTTCGGCGCGCGTTTCCCGCTGCGCTGGTTCGCGGTGAACAAGCGTTTTGTCTGTGGTGACAGCCTGGGGTTGACGTTGCAACAGCGCCTGCAGCGTTTCGCCGCCGAAAGCGCTCCGCAGCTGTTGGCGCATTTCACCGATGACGTCTGGCTGCTGCCGATGCACCCGTGGCAGGCCGAACATTTGCTGGCGCAGGACTGGTGTCGCGACCTGCTGACGCAAAACGCATTGCGCGACCTGGGCGAAGCCGGCGAGCGCTGGTTACCGACCAGTTCCTCACGCTCGCTGTACAGCGAAAGCAACCGCGACATGATCAAGTTTTCACTCAGCGTGCGTCTGACCAATTCGGTGCGTACCCTGTCGGTAAAAGAAGTGAAACGCGGTATGCGGCTGGCGCGGCTGGCGCAAACCGAGCGCTGGCAAGCGTTGCAGGCGCGCTACCCGACAATGCGCGTGATGCAGGAAGACGGCTGGGCCGGCCTGTGCGACCTCAACGGCGACGTTCAGGAAGAGAGCCTGATGGCGCTGCGCGTCAACCTGCTGTTCGACCAGCCGCAAACGCAAACCAACGTTCTGGTGACGCTGACCCAGGCCGCGCCGGATGGCGGCGACAGTCTGCTGGCCGCTGCGGTACGCCGCCTGGCGGCGCGTTTACGGTTGCCGTTGCAACAGGCAGCCCGCTGCTGGCTGGATGCCTATTGCGACCACGTACTGCTGCCGCTGTTTAGCACCGAAGCCGATTACGGCCTGGTACTGCTGGCGCACCAGCAAAACATTCTGGTGGAGATGCAGCAGGATCTGCCGGTCGGCATGCTGTATCGCGACTGCCAGGGCAGCGGCTTTACCGCCGACGCGACGCCATGGCTGGCAGAGATTGGCGAAGCCGAGGCGGAAAACCGCTTCAGCGAACAGCAATTGCTGCGCTATTTCCCGTATTACCTGCTGGTCAACTCCACGCTGGCGGTTACCGCTGCGTTGGCTGCTGCCGGTTTCGACGACGAACAGAACCTGATGCTGCGCGTACGCGACGCGCTGAGCCGTCTGCGTGCCAGCGCACGCAACACGCGCTGTCTGGATTACGTGCTCGACAGCAGCCATTGGAACTGCAAAGGCAACTTCTTCTGCTACCTGCACGATCACAATGAGAACACCATCGTCGATCCGGCGGTGATTTATTTCGATTTCGTCAACCCGCTGCGCTCGGGAGAAACCGCATGATGCCAATTGCCAAACTGGTGCACGCTCTCGGCGGCTTTCGCTGTGAACAGCTGGACACCCACCTGCCACTCAGCCTCGGGCTGGACGGCAGTGCCGTATTGCATCCGCCGGCGAGCCCATTGCCGGCCGGCTGGCTGGTACAGGCGCTGGATCAACTGCTGGTTGCCGCACCCACCCTCAGCGGCGTGACGCTGCCGTATGCCGAATGGCGCGAAGAGCCACAGGCGCAGGCGCTGTTTGCCCTGGCCAGCGGCGACTATCTGGCGCGCGAAACCTTTTATCAACTGCCGCTGTGGCTGACGGCGGAACGTAACCCGGCCAGCGGTCAGATGCAGTACGACGCCGAGCGCGCGCTGTGGTTCCCGCAACGCCCGGCGCGGCCACAGGGCGAGGTCTATCGCCGCTTCGATCCGCAAATCAAGCACACGCTGAGCTTCCGCCTGCCGGAGATCGAGCGCGACGCCGAGCAGTTCACCCGCTGGATGAACGCGCCGCGGGTTAACGCCTTCTGGGAAATGAGCGGCCCGCTGGAAACTCAGGTCGCCTATCTGCAGCGCCAGCTGGATTCCAGCTATTGCTATCCGCTGCTCGGCTGCTTTGACGATCGGCCCTTTGGCTATTTCGAAGTGTATTGGGCGCCGGAAGATCGCATCGGTCGCCATTATCGCTGGCAGCCGTTCGACCGCGGCCTGCATATGCTGGTGGGCGAAGAAAACTGGCGTGGCGCGCAGTACATCCGCAGTTGGCTACGCGGCTTGACGCATTACCTCTATCTGGACGAACCGCGCACCCAGCGCGTGGTGGCCGAACCGCGCGCCGACAACCAGCGCCTGTTCCGCCATTTGCCGGCCGCTGGCTACCAGACAATGAAAGAGTTCGATTTCCCGCACAAACGTTCGCGTCTGATCGTCAACCAACGCCATGCCTTCTTCCAGGAGGGCAACGTATGAACATCGCTGATTATGCCGACTGGCAGCGCGTCAACCGCCAGATGATCGCCAAGATCCTGGCGGAGCTGGAGTACGAACGCACGCTGCACGCGGAAACGCACCATGCCGGCTGGCGTATCGCCGTCGGCGACGCCGACTATACCTTCAGCGCCCAACGCGGCATCTGGGGCTGGTTGCATATCGATCCGGCGTCGTTGGCCTGCGACAGCCAACCGCTGGCGGCGGACAGTATGCTGCGTCAGTTGGCGCAGGTGCTGGCAATGGACGATGCGCAGATCGCCGAGCACCTGGAAGATTTGTACGCCACGCTGCGTGGCGACATGCAACTGTTGGCGGCACGCCACGGTATGAATGCGCAGGATCTGATCGCGCTCGAACCCGATGCGCTGCAATGCCTGCTGGCCGGGCATCCGAAGTTTATCTTCAACAAGGGCCGACGCGGCTGGGGCCTGACGGCGTTGCAACAATATGCGCCGGAATATCAGGGTCAGTTCCGTCTGCATTGGGTGGCAGCGCAACGCGCTAGCTTCGTCTGGTGCGCCGATGAGCAGTATCCGCTGGAAAACCTGCTCAACAGCGCGATGGACCATGCCGAACGCCAGCGCTTCGATCGCCGCTGGCGCGAACTGAAGCTGAATGACGATTGGGTGCCGGTTCCGCTGCACCCGTGGCAGTGGCAACAGAAAATCGCCCTGCACTTTTTACCGCAGCTGGCCGCCGGTGAGTTGGTGGAACTGGGCGAGTTTGGTGACAGTTATCTGGCACAACAGTCGCTGCGCACGCTGACCAACGTCAGCCGTCGCGTGTCGTTCGACATCAAACTGCCGTTGACCATTTATAACACCTCCTGCTACCGCGGCATTCCCGGCAAATACATCAGCGCCGGTCCGGCAGCTTCCCGCTGGTTGCAGCAGATCTTTGCCGAAGACCGCACGCTGCAGGCCAGCGGCGCACAGATCCTTGGCGAGCCGGCAGCCGGTTACATGACGCATCAAACCTATGCGGCGTTGAAACAGGCACCGTATCGCTATCAGGAAATGCTCGGCGTCATCTGGCGCGAAAACCCGTCCTGCTATTTAAAGGACGACGAACAGGCGATTCTGATGGCCACGCTGATGGAAACCGACAACCACGGACAGCCGCTGATTGCCGCCTATATCGCCCGCTCCGGTCTGAGCGCCGACGCCTGGCTGACGCAGATGTTCCAGGCGGTGGTGATCCCGATGTATCACCTGATGTGCCGTTACGGCGTGGCGCTGATCGCCCATGGCCAGAACATCACGCTGGTGATGAAGGATCATGTACCGCAGCGCGTGCTGTTGAAGGACTTCCAGGGCGATATGCGCCTGGTCGATCAGGCGTTTGCCGAGAGCGCCTCGCTACCGCAGGTAGTGAAGGACGTGACCGTGCGCCTGCCGGCCGATTACCTGATCCACGATTTGCAAACCGGGCATTTTGTTACCGTGCTGCGGTTTATTTCGCCGCTGATGGCGAGTTGCAACGTGAGCGAACAACAATTTTACCAACTGCTGGCGCAGGTGCTGCAACGCTATATGGCGCAGCACCCGGACATGGCAGAGCGTTTTGACCTTTTTAATCTGTTTAAACCACAAATCATTCGTGTGGTGCTCAACCCGGTGAAACTCACCTATTCAGAGCACGATGGCGGCAGCCGCATGCTGCCCAACTATCTACAGGATCTGGATAACCCGCTTTATTTGGTCACCAAGGAGTTTGCCCAATGAATCAGCCTCTCGATTTCATCGGCATCGGTATCGGTCCTTTCAACCTCAGCATTGCCGCGCTTGGCAGCGAGGTCGACGGTTTTAACGCGCAGTTCTTCGAGCGTAAACCCCATTTTTCCTGGCACCCCGGCATGATGGTGCCGGATTGCCACATGCAGACCAGCTTCCTGAAGGATCTGGTCAGCGCAGTGTCACCAACCAATCCCTACAGTTTCCTTAACTACCTGGTCAAGCGGAAGAAATTCTACCGTTTTCTGACCACCGAGCAGCGTACGGTGTCGCGCGAAGAGTTCGCCGACTATCTGGACTGGGCGGCCAACGGCATGGCGTCGCTGGCGTTCAGTCAGGATATTCACCAGGTGGAATTTGACGATCGCCAACGGCTGTTTGCGGTGACCACCCAACGCGGCGTTTATCATGCCCGCCATGTATGTCTGGGCATCGGCAAGAAAATTCTGCTGCCGGAGTGCGTGACCGAGCAAAACGATCGTTGTTTCCACGCCAGCGAAATGGCGCTGCGCAATCCGGAGCTGGCCGGCAAACGCGTTACCGTGGTCGGCGGTGGGCAGAGCGGTGCCGATCTGTTCCTGAATATTTTCCGTGGCGAATGGGGACAGCCGAGCCAACTGAACTGGGTGTCGCGCCGCAATAACTACAATGCGCTCGACGAAGCGGCCTTCGCCAACGAATATTTCACCCCGGAATACGTAGAGAGCTTTTATACCCTGAACGACAGCGCCAAACAGCGCATGTTGAGCGAACAGAAGATGACCTCCGACGGTATTACCAGCGAATCACTGCTGGCGATTTACCGCGCCATGTATCACCGTTTCGAAGTGCTGCGCGAAACGCCGTGGGCACGCCTGTTGCCGAGCCGCTCACTGGCGGCGCTACACGCACAGGGCAACGGCTACCAGTTGGTGACGCATCACCATCTCGATCAGGGCAAGGAAACCTTCGACAGCGACGTGGTGATTTTTGCCACCGGCTATCAGCAGGATCGCCCGGCATTTCTGGCGCCGCTGGCGGAACGTCTGCACCTCACCGCCGACGACAACTACCGCGTATCGCCCGACTTTACCCTCGGCTGGGATGGCCCGGCAGAAAACTGCCTGTTCGCCGTCAATGCCGGCATGCACAGTCACGGCATCGCCGAACCGCAGCTCAGCCTGATGGCCTGGCGAGCAGCGCGGATCCTCAACCGGGCTTTAGGACGCGAGCAGTTCGATTTGGCGTCCACCCCGGCGGTAATTCAATGGCGTAGTCAACAGCCGGGCACCCCAACCCGCGCAGAACAGTCTATGCTAAATTACTCGGAAATCTGAGGCTTACCCTTTTTTGACGCACACCAACAACGGGAAATATTGGAAATAACGATGAAACGCAAACACCTCTGGGTATTGAACCCTTGTCTGCTGGCGATGCTCGCGCCGGCAGCCTGGGCAGAACAACAAAAAAATGAAGAACAACTGGTGGTTTCCGCCAGCCGCGCGCACCGTAGCGTCGCGGAAATGGCACAAACCACCTGGGTGATCGAGAGCCAGGAAATCGAGCAGCAGGTTCAGGGCGGAAAAGAGATCAAAGAGATCCTGGCGCAACTGATCCCCGGCATGGACGTCAGCAGTCAGGGCCGAACCAACTACGGCATGAACATGCGCGGCCGGTCGATGCTGGTGATGATCGACGGCGTACGCCAGAACTCATCGCGCACCGACAGCCGTCAGTTGGATTCGATCGACCCGTTCAATATCGATCGCATTGAGGTGATCTCCGGTTCAACCTCGCTGTACGGTGGCGGCAGCACCGGCGGCCTGATCAACATCGTGACCAAAAAAGGCCAGGAGGAAAAGCAGGTCGAACTGCAAATCGGCGGTAAAACCGGCTTCAACAGCCACAACGATCACGATGAAAACGTGTCGGCTGCGGTCAGCGGCGGCACCGAACACGCCTCCGGACGCCTGTCGGTGTCGTATCAGCGCTACGGCGGCTGGTACGATGGCAAAGGCAAGGAAGTGCTGATCGACAACACCCAGACCGGCCTGCAATATTCCGACCGCATCGACGTGATGGGCACCGGCACCATCAACATCGACGAGCATCAGCAGTTGCAGCTGACCACCCAGTATTACAAAAGCCAGTCCGACGGCGAGCACGGCCTGTACCTCGGCGAGAACTTCTCGGCGGTGACCGGCGCAGGCGAAGCGTCTAACAGCAGCGCGCTGAATTCTGACCGTATCCCCGGTACCGAACGCCATTTGATCAACCTGCAATACTCCAACACCGATTTCTGGGGACAGGATCTGGTGGCGCAGGTGTATTACCGTGACGAGTCGCTGACCTTCTACCCGTTCCCGACCTTGTCCAAGGGGCAGGTCACCAGCATCGGCGCCTCGCAGCAGAAAACCGATTTCTACGGCGGTAAACTGACGCTAAACAGCAAACCGATCGACAACCTGACGCTGACCTACGGCGTCGATGCCGAGCATGAAAGCTTCAATGCCAACCAGCAGTTCTTCAATCTGGCCAAGGCGCAACAGTCCGGCGGCATGTATCTGGAAAACGCCTACAACGTCGGCCGCTATCCGAGCTACACCACCACCAACCTGGCGCCGTTCCTGCAGGCCAACTATGACATCAACCCGATCTTCACCCTGAGCGGCGGCGTGCGTTACCAGTACACCGAAAACAAGGTGGACGACTTTGTCGGTTATGCGCAGCAACAGGGTATCGCCAACGGCCTGGCCAACTCTGCCGACGCGGTACCTGGCGGCAAGACCAGCTACAACAATGCGCTGTTCAATGCCGGTTTGCTGGCGCACCTGACCGAACGCCAGCAGGCGTGGTTCAACTTCTCGCAGGGCTTCGAGATCCCGGACCTGGCGAAATATTACGGCTCCGGCAACTATAAGCTGGTGAACGGCCACTATCAGTTGCAAAACAGCGTTAACGTCAACGATTCCAAACTGGATGGCATCAAGGTCAACTCCTACGAGCTGGGCTGGCGCTATACCGGGGATAATCTGCGCACCCAGGTGGCCGCCTACTACTCGCTGTCAGACAAGACCATTTCGATCAACAAGACCGACATGACCATCAGCCTGGATTCCGACAAGCGTCGCATTTACGGCGTGGAAGGGGCGGTTGATTACTTCTTTGATGACAGCGAATGGAGCACCGGCGCCACCTTCAACCTGATAAAATCGCAGACCAAGGTCGATGGCAAATGGGAAAAACTGACCGTGGATACCGCCAGCCCGTCGAAAGCCACCGCCTATGTCAACTGGGCGCCGGGTGACTGGAATCTGCGAGTGCAGTCGCAGCAGACCTTCGATGTTTCCGATGCCGACGGCAATAAGCTCAACGGCTACAACACCGTCGATTTCCTCGGCAGCTACGCCCTGCCGGTGGGCAAGGTCAGCTTCAGCGTCGAAAACCTGCTGGACAAAAACTACACCACCGTATGGGGACAGCGTGCGCCAATCCTGTATAGCCCAACCTACGGCTCGTCCGAGCTGTACAGCTATAAAGGCCGTGGCCGTACCTTTGGCCTGAACTATTCGGTATTGTTCTGATCCCGAGATAGCCTGGGCGCCGCAGCTGGCGCCCTACGCGCAAAAAACCACCGGTTCAACGGTGGTTTTTTATTTTCATCCCTGATAGGGGTGATGCGCCAGCCAGTGTTCGGCAATCTCCTGCCGGCGGCAAATCCACACGCGATCGTGCTGCTGGACATAGTCCAAAAAACGCTGCAAGGCGCGGAATTTACCCGGTCGTCCCAGCAAGCGGCAGTGCATGCCGATCGACAACATCTTCGGCGCCAGCTCCCCTTCGGCATACAACACGTCAAAGCTGTCCTTCAAATAGGTAAAGAACTGCTCGCCGGTGTTGAACCCCTGCGGCGAGGCAAAGCGCATGTCGTTGGCCTCCAGGGTATAGGGCACCACCAGATGCGGTTTTCTGTCGCCGTTGGCGCAGGTCACCTCGGTCCAGAACGGCAGATCGTCACCATAATAATCGCTGTCATACAGCATGCCGCCGTGCTCCACCAGCAGCCGACGGGTATTGGGACTGTCGCGGCCGGTATACCAGCCCAACGGCGCCTGCCCGAACAGATCGCGCAACACGCCGATCGCCTGTTGCAGGTGCTGCCGTTCAGTCGCCTCGTCCACGTTCTGATAGTGGATCCAGCGCCAGCCGTGGCTGACCACGTCGTAATCGGCATCCTTGATCGCCTGCACCACCGGCGGATTGCGCGCCAGCGCCATTGCTACACCAAAAACGGTCAGCGGCAGGCCGCGGCGCTGGAACTCCTGGTGAATACGCCAGAAACCGGCGCGCGAACCGTATTCGTACAGGGAGTCCATCGACATATGGCGCTCGGGATAGCTGGCCGCGCCGATAATGTCTGACAGAAACTGCTCGGAACCGGCGTCGCCATGCAGCACATGGCTTTCCGCGCCTTCTTCGTAGTTCAACACGAACTGCAGCGCAATACGCGCCTGCCCCGGCCAGTTGGCATGCGGGGGCTTGCCACCATAGCCGATAAGATCACGCGGATAATCATGGGTAAATTGATACTGGTTCATCGCACCATCCCTCAGTTAAATTCGCTGAAAACGCCGCTTAACGGCTTTGCCAGCGGAAAATCCAGATCGCCATGCTTGCTGGTTCGCAGGCCCAGGCCGTGCAGCGATTCGATCATTTTCACCGCCGCGCTAACGCCGTCGATCACCGGCATCGCCAGTTCGTGCGTTAGTTCCCGCGCCAGATCGGCCATACCGCCGCAGCCCAGCACGATAGCCCCGCTACCGTCCTGCCGTTTGGCAAGCAGGCATTGTTCGCGCACTTTTTGCTGCGCTACGCCGCTGCCGTCCTCCAGCGCCAGCACCGGTAAATCAATGGCGTGCAGCGCGGCACAGTGACGTTCAAAACCGTATTGGTGCAATAGATGGCGGGCGATAATCAGCGTGCGGGGCAACGTGGTGACGATGGAAAAACGCGTCGCCACCAGCGTGGCCATATGCATCGCCGCTTCGGCAATGCCGATCACCGGCGCGTCGGCCAGTTCACGTGCCGCCAACAGGCCGGGATCGCCAAAACAGGCGATAATATGGCCATCAACCCCGGTTTCTCGCCCCTGCTTTACCCGCTGCAATACGCCAATGGCGGCAATCGCCTCATCAAAGTGCCCTTCAATCGACGGCACCCCCTGCGGCGGGCAGACGGCGATGATTTCCGTACCGCGTGCAGCAACCGCGCGCGCCGCCGTGGCGATGGTTTCCGTCATCGCCTGGCTGGTATTGGGATTGATCAACTGAATTTTCATTGCGGCTCCTGCTGGCGCAGGCCGGCGAAGATATGCGCGAAGTCCGGCATATCACCGTCATGGTGGTTAAAGCGCAGGTGGCCAACGATGTCGTCAAAATGCCGCGCCATCTGTGCCGCCAGCCCCGCCGTGTCGGCGTTGCGTAGCAGCACCAGCAGATCGTGGTGATCGTGGCAGCGGCAGCCCTGCTGCCATGGCGCGCCATAGGCGGCAATCACCAGCGATGAGCGCAGCGTCAGTTGCGACACCGTTTCCGTCAGCACCTGGTTACCGCTTACCGCCTGCAATTGCACATGAAACGCGGCGGACAGGCGGATCGCTGCGGCACCGTCACGATCGTCATGCGCTCGTTGTTCCTGGGCGACCAGGGTATCCAGCATCAGCAACTGTTCCGCGCGGCAGCGGCTCACCACCTGCGGCAAATTGGCACATTCCAGCAGCTTACGCGTCGCGAACACTTGGCGGGCTTCATCTTCTCCCGGCGTGGTGACCTGTGCACCACGCTTGGGCAGTTGCGTTACCAGTTGCACTGCTGCAAGGCGCTGTAACACCCGACGAATGCCGGTGCGGCTCACGCCGAAGGTGTCCGCCAGCGCTTCTTCCGGCAATCTGCTACCGGGTAACAGGCGATGTTCAACGATCGCTTTCACCAGTTGGTTATAAATATGATCGTCGCGATCTTCAGTAAAGTAGGTGGCGTCGAGCCTGTCCCACGTGGCTTGGGTGCCAATCATCACGCTGCTCCGTATACCGTTAGATAACAAAATCGTATACAACAAAAACCATTCTTGTATACAAAAAAGATAAATCTGGCCTGAATCCTGCAAAAGCCCTGTCAGCAACATTGACCCAAATACGGTGAATACATCCGGGTGCCGTTCTAGACAGGAGCACGATTTATGCCAAACCCCAATGAAAACTACAGCCCGAAGCTGTGCAATGACGATCTGGCGCCAACGCGCAATCAGAACTGGAACTGGTACAACATTTTTTCTTTCTGGATGTCGGACGTGCACAGCATGGGCGGCTATGTGGTGGCGGCCAGCTTCTTTACCCTGGGGCTGGCCAGTTGGCAGGTGCTGATTTGTCTGTTGGCGGGTATTTGCATTGTCCAGCTGTGCGCCAATCTGGTAGCCAAACCCAGCCAGATGACCGGCGTGCCGTACGCGGTCGTCTGCCGCCAGGCGTTTGGCGTGTTCGGCGCCAATATTCCGGCGGTGATCCGAGGGTTGATCGCTTTCGCCTGGTATGGCATTCAAACCTATTTGGCGGCCAATGCGTTGATGCTGGTACTGCTGAAGTTCTTCCCGACGCTGATGCCACTGACGCAACCGCATTGGCTGGGGCTTTCCGCCATCGGCTGGATATGCTTTGGCATCATGTGGGTGTTGCAGGCCATGGTGTTCTGGCATGGCATGAACGCCATCAAACGCTTTATTGACGTTGCCGGGCCGGCAGTTTATGTGGTGATGCTGGCGTTGGCCGGCTGGATTGTGTACAAAACCGGGCTGGAAAACATCTCCTTTACCCTGGCCAGCAAAACGCTGAGCGCGCAGGAACAGGGCTGGCAGATGCTGACCGCCACCGCGTTAGTGGTATCCTACTTCTCCGGCCCGTTGCTCAACTTCGGCGATTTTTCTCGCTACGGTAAAAGCATGCAGGAAATCCGCCGCGGCAACCGCTGGGGGCTGCCGTTCAACTTTCTGCTGTTTTCACTGGTCACGGTGGTGATCGTTTCCGGCACCCAATCGCTGTTCGGCCAGATGATTACCGATCCGATTGAAACCGTAACCCGCGTCGGCAACAGCGTGGCGGTGGCCATCGGCCTGCTGACGATGATTACCGCCACTATCGGCATCAATATCGTCGCCAACTTCGTGTCACCGGCGTTCGACTTTTCCAACTGCGCACCACAAAAGATCAGCTTCCGCACCGGCGGCATGATCGCCGCCGTCGGCTCGGTGCTGCTGACGCCGTGGAACCTGTTCCAGTCGCCGGAGCTGATCCATTACACCCTGGACGTGCTGGGCGCGTTTATCGGTCCATTGTTCGGCATCTTGGTGGCAGATTTTTACCTGATCAAGCGCGGCCAGATCCACGTCGACGATCTGTTCAACGCCACGCCGAATGGCCGCTACTGGTATCGCAGCGGCTTCAACCCGAAGGCCATTCTGGCGCTACTGCCGTCGGTGGCGGTTGGCCTGGTGATCAGTTTTACGCCCGAGCTGCACGCCGTGGCGAACTTCAGCTGGTTTATCGGCGTACTGCTTGGCGGCGGCTGTTACCGCTACTTTGCCCGTCATGAACATGCGGCCAACCATAGAGTGATGTTTGGCAAGGTGGAAATGAGCAAGGAGTAGAAACAACGAAGCCCTGAATCATTGCTGATTCAGGGCTTCTGAATGTTGGCGGAACGGACGGGGCTCGAACCCGCGACCCCCTGCGTGACAGGCAGGTATTCTAACCAACTGAACTACCGCTCCGCGCCGTTCCCTCTTGCGGGGGAACGAGGCGCATATTACGGACGGCGGCAGATTCCGTCAATGCCTTTTTCTTATAAAAATAACCGTTTGCGCAGATTTTCAGCGAATGTCGTCAGCGCGCATTTACTCCGTGTGCCAGCGAAATTGGCCTGCGGGTTATTCCGCGCGCCACAGGCAGTTACCGCCGCCCTTTTTCGCCACCAGATCCAGCCGTGATTCGTGTGCCACCACTTCGTCATCACTGGCGTAAATCACCTTCATCGACGTCGCCGGGCGTGCAATACGCTGGATATCCTGCGTGGAATCGCTCTGCTGGGTATCCCCTTCCATCTGAAATGCCATGGTGGTCTGCCCGCCGGTCATTGCCAGATAAACTTCGGCCAGGATCTCGGCATCGAGCAATGCGCCGTGCAAGGTTCGCTTGCTATTGTCGATCTCGTAGCGGCTACACAGCGCATCGAGGTTGTTGCGCTTGCCCGGGAACAGACGACGCGCCATCAACAGGCTGTCGGTAATGGCGCAGAAGGTTTCCGTCTTCGGAATGTCCTGCTGCAACATGCGGAATTCGTGATCCATAAAGCCGATATCGAACGCCGCGTTGTGGATGACCAACTCACCGCCGCGGATAAATTCGATAAATTCATCGGCTATCTGATCGAAGGTCGGCTTGTCCGCCAGGAATTCATCGCTGATGCCGTGAACGCCGTAAGCCTCAGGATCCACCAGCCGATCCGGCTTGACGTAAACGTGATAATGCCGACCGGTCAGGCGACGGTTGATCACTTCCACCGCACCGATTTCGATAATGCGGTGGCCTTCGTAATGAACCCCTAACTTGTTCATACCGGTAGTTTCGGTATCGAGTACGATCTGTCTGGTTGGTGTAGTGATCATATTGCAGTGCTCATAGCGCTCGTTTATGTCAGACTTGGCTTTTATAAAACTGATAGGAAGAGTCTACCAGAGATGCTCAAACAGGTAGAAATTTTCACCGATGGCTCCTGCCTTGGCAACCCCGGCCCCGGTGGTTACGGCGCAATCTTGCGCTATAAACAGGTTGAAAAAACCTTCAGCGCCGGTTACCGGCTCACTACCAATAACCGTATGGAGCTGATGGCGGCGATCGTGGCGCTGGAAGCGCTAACCGCGCCCTGTGAAGTGATCCTCAGCACCGATAGCCAGTATGTTCGCCAGGGTATCACCAGTTGGATCCACAACTGGAAGAAGCGCGGCTGGAAAACCGCCGACAAAAAACCGGTCAAAAACGTCGATCTGTGGCAGCGGCTGGATCTGGCGATTGCCCGCCACACTATTCGCTGGGAATGGGTCAAGGGGCATGCCGGACATCCGGAGAACGAACGCTGCGACGTGCTAGCTCGCGAAGCGGCCGGCAACCCCACGCAAGAAGACAGCGGCTATAAACCGGAAGCGTAATCCGCTGGCGCCAGCGTTACGGTAATTTGCGATAACTCTTGGTCGCGCCCACCGCGCGGCTGAGAGCCGGCTTGCGTGCGCCAAGTTTCATGGCCGTTGGAGTCAGTGGCACCGTGCGTTTACGTGCGACTATCATGCTCATGCAGCCCAGCGCTGGCAGGTGGGTACCTAAAAATACCCCTCCCTGCCGATGCCACGGCAGCACGTGAAAACGCGTTTGCTGCAACACTTCATAGTTCAATAGACTCAGCCAGTCCAACAGCCGCATCTGAGTAAACATGCGGCTGGCAAAAGGTTGACGCTGGCGAAGACCGGGGAGCAGTTTACCCAGCCCCAGCACGCTGAACGGATTAAAGGTACTGAGCACCAACCAACCGTCATCAATCAGAATGCGATCTACTTCGCGCAACATGCGATGCGGATCATCGGCATAGGACAAAGCCTGCGCCATCAGACAGGCATCGACCGACTTGTCGGCGAAGGGCAACCGATAAGGATCGGCTATAACCTGTAGGTGGTCACCGCTCAGACCAACGTTGACCTGGTGGGAAATGGCGCATTTATCAGTAGCCAATCCAGCGCTGAGATTACCCAGCTTTAATAGGTGAAAGCCGAACAGCTTCGGCCACCAGGGCTGCAGTTGACGCTCGAGCGCTGCGCGGTAATATTCCCCCCACGGCAGCGCCGCCCAGGATTGCGGGCTGGCAAGCTTTTGTAGAGTATGGGCTGGTTTCATGATTTATTATCTTCTTTCAAGCCGTTGCCAACGAGAGGTGTCCGATGAATCTTATCAGCATTCCTGCCTTGCAGGACAATTACATTTGGATATTGGATGACCAACAGGGACATTGCACCATTGTCGATCCGGGTGAAGCGCAACCGGTGCTGGACGCCCTGCGTAAACTGGAACTCACCCCCGATGCAATACTGCTGACCCACCATCATCACGACCACGTCGGCGGCGTGGCGCAAATTCTGGCGCAATACCCTGCACTGCCGGTATATGGCCCGCACGAGACCGCCAATAAGGGGGCGACCACCCTGGTAGAAGACGGTGACATCATTACCGTCAGCGGCAGAAAATACCGCGTAATAGCGGTTCCTGGACATACTCTGGGCCATGTCGCATTCTACAGTGCACCTTATTTGTTCTGCGGCGATACGCTTTTTTCCGCCGGTTGCGGCCGGCTGTTCGAGGGCACTGCCGAACAAATGTATTACTCGTTTCAACAACTCTCGCAACTTCCCGATAACACCATAATCTGTTGCGCGCACGAATATACTGTTTCAAATCTTAAGTTTGCGCGGGCTATTTTGCCGCAAGATCGACAGATCGAAACATATCAACAACAAGTCATGGCGTTAAGGGCAAAAAACCAACCCAGCGTGCCTACAACCCTGCAATTAGAGCGTGAAATTAACCTATTTTTACGTTGTCATGACACTGATTTACAAAAGAAATTAGGCTTTGATCGCCCCCCTGAGCATCTTCATTCGGTTTTTTCCGAATTACGCTTGCGCAAGGACAGCTTCTGAAGCTTTTGGTTGTGTTATTTGCCTAAGCGAAGTATTATCGCTCGTCTTTTAAGCAACTATATTGACACACACATGAAGGCTAAAGCGATATTACTCGCCTCAGTCTTGCTTGTAGGGTGCCAGTCGTCCAGGCAGGACGCACCAGCTCCAGAACAGCATGCACAGAGTTTGTCTTCGGCAAGTCAAGAAGGTGAAGCAGGAGAGTACACAGCGAAAGGTCGAGCGAGCTCGGCGCGGTGGTTGGATAAAAACAGCGGTACCGCGCAGCAACAGGACCTGTGGAACTTCATTAGCGACGAGCTGAAGATGGAGGTTCCGGAAAACTCCCGGATCCGTGAACAAAAAAGAAAGTACTTAAAAAGTAAGAGCTATCTCCACGATGTAACATTACGGGCAGAGCCGTACATGTACTGGATAGTCGAGCAGATCAAGAAACGCGATATGCCGATGGAACTGGTACTGCTACCCATAGTGGAGAGCGCTTTTGACCCTCACGCCACATCAAGTGCCAACGCCGCAGGGCTATGGCAGATCGTGCCGCAAACGGGTCGCAATTATGGTTTGAAAAACAACCAGTGGTATGACGGGCGCCGCGATGTGGTCGCTTCGACAACTGCTGCGCTGGATATGATGCAGTACCTGAACCGCATGTTCAACGGCGACTGGTTATTGACCGTCGCTGCCTATAACAGTGGTGAAGGCCGTGTCATGAAAGCGGTGAAGGCGAATAAACGCCAGGGTAAGCCAACCAATTTCTGGGCATTGTCGCTTCCGCGTGAAACGTCAATCTATGTTCCGAAAATGTTGGCACTGAGCGATATCATCAAGCACAGCAAGAAGTACGGCGTTCGTTTGCCAAAAACGGATGAAACCCGTGCGCTGGCGCGTGTTGACGTCGGTCAGCAAATACAGCTCACTCAGGCGGCTGAGATGGCTGGGCTTTCATTGACCAAGATGAAGGCATTTAACCCTGGCTACAAAAAAGGCGTTACCGCGCCAAACGGGCCCCATTACATTATGGTTCCCCAGGGCCGAGCCGATCGGCTGAAGGATTCACTGGCCGATGGCCAGATCGCGGTGACCGAGCCAAGCACCCAGTTGGCAAAAAACAGCGGGTTGACAGGCGGCAGTACCTATAAAGTGCGCTCCGGCGACACCTTGTCCGGTATCGCCAAGCGGTTGAATATACGTACCAGCGATTTGCAGAGTTGGAACAACTTACGTGCCAGGAGCACCCTCAAAGTTGGGCAAACCCTGCAAGTGGCCAGCAATAGCGGCAATAACAACAGCAGCATCACCTATCGCGTACGCAAAGGTGATTCACTGGCCAGCATTGCACGTCGTCACGGCGTCGAGATCAATGACGTGATGCGTTGGAACTCAACCCTGGCCAGCAAGAGCAGCAACTTGCAACCCGGCTTGAAATTGACGTTGTTTGTCGACAACAGTTCGACACCTGACACCTAAATTTCCGGCATAAAAAAGCACCCTGCAACGGGTGCTTTTTTTTTGCCTGGCAATCACCAATGCGGTTTGGCGCTGTCGGGGTGAAACTCCACCAACAGCGGGTTATGATCCGAGGCCTGGGTTACCAAGACCGAGGCTTCCACCACCCCAAGATTACGGTAAAACACGAAATCCAGCGGCCGGCCAAATGCCTTGCGCCGATGATCGTCGGTAAAATTCACCTCGCGCAGCGCCATATCGCTGGCGAACTGGTACAGCGCATTGATGCGTTTACGGCTCCAGGCATTGAAATCGCCCGCCATGATCACCGGCCCGTGGTGGTTGGCGATCTGCTCGCCAATCGGTCCCAGCTGTTTGCTATACACGTCCACCCCGAGGCTGAAGTTGACCGCATGGATATTCACCACCATCAACAGCTGGCCGTTATACAGCGGATAAACGGTGATTAACGCCGATTTGGCCAACCGCAGCAGTGGCTCCCGTTCCCGTAACGGGCAACAGTAAACCGGGTGCGCCGCCGCCAGCGTCATGACACCAGAGGGATGCTGTGGCAAGACGAAAGCCGGCACCTGATCGGCCGCCAGATAATGGGTAGTGGCAAAGCTTACCAGTTCCGGCGTGGTTTGCGCCTCTTGCAACAACACCAGCTGCGCGTCTTTACCAAAGCTTTTCAGCACCGACAGCCAATCGGCCCGTTGCTGCTTGAATATATTCCATACCATCACCCGCAGCGCTCCCGCGGTAGGCAACGCAGCCCCCGGGGGTAACGGTTGGTCGACGGCGCCAGGGAAAATTCGCTCAACTGGCTGGCCTGCAACATACCTCATTGCATAAGTTCGTTTCGGCACGCTATTCGCCTATTTCCCATTGGATAAAATGGCGGAGTCATTCCCGCCAACAATGCATTGATTATACGCCTGCCTGCGCTCGGCGTTAGGTTTTCCGGGGCATAGCCCTAACAGTTATAGGGGCGCTGAGTGGGGAATTCAATCGGTACTGGGTATATGAATGTAAAGGTTAGCGGGAAAAGGACAGAAATGCGAAAAGGCCCGCAAATGCGGGCCTGAGGGGAATGGTTCGCTGCAATTACGCGCTTTGTAACCGGCGTTTTCGATCCAGCCAGCCGCTTAAAATAATCAGAATCAGCGCAAGAAGAACGAGTGGCATGAGAATACTCCAAATGGCATTCAAGTTGATGACGCAATTATCGACCTATGCTTAAATGCTAAAAATGTACAAAGTTTCAAATAAATTTTGCCGTTGGAGCAACAATGAAAGCGAACTCGGATGAGCTGATTACCTTTGTGACGGTGGTAGAAAGCGGAAGCTTCAGCCGCGCGGCAGAACGTCTGGAACAGGCAAATTCCGTGGTCAGCCGAACGGTAAAAAAACTGGAGAACAAGCTTGGTGTAACGCTGCTGAACCGCACTACCCGTCAAATCAGCCTGACGCAGGAAGGGGAAAACTACTTCCGCCAGGTGCAGAAAGTGTTGAATGACATGGCAGCAGCAGAAAACGCCCTGATGGAAAGCCGCCAACGGCCGCAGGGTTTGCTGCGCGTGGATGCCGCCACGCCGTTTGTGTTGCACGTACTGGCACCGATGGCGGCGGAGTTTCGCGCGCTGTATCCGGAAATGTCGCTGTCGCTGGTATCCTCCGAAACCTTTATCAATCTGATAGAACGCAAAGTGGATATCGCCATTCGTATCGGCGAACTGACCGACTCCAGTCTGAAGGCCCGCAAGCTGATGACCAGCTATCGTCAGGTGCTGGCCTCACCGGCCTATTTACGGCAATACGGTACACCGCAAACGGTGGAGGAATTGTCGCAGCATTGCTGCATTGGCTTCAACGATCTGCCGGCATTGAATCGCTGGCCATTGGCCTGCGCCGACGGTCGCCAATGGGAAGCCACCCCGGCGCTGACCAGCAATAGCGGGGAGACACACCGCCACCTGTGTCTGCACGGCAACGGTATCGCCTGTTTGTCGGATTTCATGATCGGTGAGGATGTTAAACGCGGCGATCTGGTGCCGATACTGCAGCAACACACGCTGCCGCTGGCGATGCCGATTAACGCGGTATATTACAGCGACAGTGCGGTCAGTAACCGCCTGCGCAGCTTTATCGATTTTGTCAGCGAACGGCTTGCCAGCGCGAACGCCTGATGTGCAGGCCGGCAATCGCCTGCCTGCGGCGGTTAAACTCAATCCCAGTGCGGCGCCAGACCGTCCGGGCTGACCAGACGTCCATTACACTCCAGTGCGGCGATCTGCGCCATATCCTGCTCGTTCAACGTCAATTGCTGCGCCAGCAGGTTGCTGGCCAGATTGTCACGCTTGGTGGAGGATGGGATCACCGCGTAACCCAGTTGCATCGCCCAGGCCAGAATCACCTGGGCCGTCGTGGCGTTGTAGCGCTCGGCAATCGCCTTGATGGTCTCATCCTGCAGCGCCCTGCCGTATGCCAGCGTCATATATGACGTGATGGCGATACCGTGCTGCCGCGCGAACGCTGCCACCTGGCGATTTTGCAAATACGGCGACAACTCGATCTGGTTAGTGGCGATCGCCTCGGCGCCAACCGCATCAATGGCTTGTTGCATCAGATCGAGGGTGAAGTTGGAAATGCCAATCTGCCGCGTCAGGCCAGCCTGCTTGGCCTGCAATAACTCCGCCATAAACTCGGCGACCGGCACCTGGTCATTCGGCGAAGGCCAGTGAATCAACGTCAGATCGACATAATCGGTTTGCAGCTTGCTCAGGCTCTCTTGCAGGCTGGGGATCAGCCGACCTTTTGCCAAATTGGCCACCCAAATCTTGGTAGTGATAAACAGCGCTTCGCGTGACACACCGCTTTCGGCGATCGCCTCGCCCACCGCCGCTTCGTTTTCATAAATCTGTGCGGTATCAATCGCGCGATAACCCAGCTCAAGCGCGTGACACACCGACGCCTTCACCACCTTATCTTGCAGACGGAAAGTCCCTAAACCAAATTGTGGAATGCTCATGATTTTCTCTCAATGGGTTGGATTTCATTCATTGAGAGGAGTATGACAGCGCCGTTGTTGATCAAAAATGTCAGGTTTCGCATAACACTTTTGAGTAACGGGCAATAATGGCCGGAGCAAGCCCGGCCAAAGAGCAGTTACGCCCAGCGGCGCAGTATCAGAGAAGTGTTAATACCGCCAAAAGCAAAGTTGTTCGACTGAACAAACTCGGTATCAATATTACGATATTCGCCCATGATATAGTCCAGATCGCCACAGGCGCTGTCCGGTTGCGTCAGGTTGATGGTCGGCGCAAAACGCCCTTCTCGCATCATCTCAATCGCCAGCCAGGCTTCCAGCGCACCACAGGCGCCCAGGGTATGGCCAAAATAGCTTTTCATTGATGAAATCGCCGTACGATTGCCAAAGATCGCCGCCGTTGCCTGACTTTCAGCAATATCACCACGATCGGTTGCCGTGCCGTGCGCGCTAATATAGCCAATGTCGGCGGCGCTCAGTCCAGAAGCGGCCAACGCCTGTTGCATACAGATTTGCATGGTTTCCTGCTGCGGCTGCGTAATGTGTGCCGCATCGCAGTTGGTGGCAAAACCGATAATTTCAGCGTAGATGGTCGCACCGCGCGCCTGCGCATGCTCCAGCGATTCCAGAATCAGGCTGCCGGCCCCTTCGCCGATCACCAGGCCATCGCGCTGGCTGTCGAACGGCCGCGGGGAGAACTCGGGCGTATCATTCTGCTGACTGGTGGCAAACAGCGTATCGAAGACCGCAGCCTCAGAAGGACACAGCTCTTCGGCACCGCCGGCTACCATCAGCGTCTGATAGCCGTGCCGAATACTTTCGTAGGCGTAACCGATCGCCTGACTCCCCGAGGTACAGGCGCTAGAGGTCGGGATCACCCGTCCGCGCAGGCCAAAAAACAGCCCGGCGTTCACCGCCGTGGTGTGCGGCATCATCTGCACATAGGTAGTGCCGGTGATGTTGTTGGTGTGCTTTTCGGTCAGCATGGTGGCAAATTCGCTCACCGGCTTGGTACTGCCGGTGGACGAGCCATAGGCAATGCCGGTCGCACCGTTGGTCAGTACCGCATCGTCCAGCAACCCGGCCTGCATCAGCGCCAGCTCGGTGGCACGCGTCGCCAGCAGCGATACCCGCCCCATGGAGCGAATGCGCTTGCGGGTGTAGTGTACCGGCAGCGCAAAATCATCCACCGGTGCGCCAAGGTGAGTATTAAGCCCTTGATACTGCTCCCAGTGCGTCATGTAACGCACCGCATTTTGACCCTGTTGCAGACGGTGTGAAACATCCGCCCAGTTGTCACCGAACGCCGTTACGCCCGCCATCCCGGTAATCACTACCCTGTGCGTCATACCATCCCTCCATTAATCGAAATTACCTGCCGCGTTACGTAACCGGCAATATCCGACATCAAATAGCTGGCAAGCCCCGCCACTTCGTCGGCCGAGCCCATGCGCTTGAGCGGAATAGCGCGCATCGCCTGATCCAGCGCCGCCGGCTCCATGTCAATCATGCCAGTATCGATCAGCCCCGGTGCGATGCAGTTTACGGTGATTTTCCGCTTCGCCAGTTCGATGGCCAGCGCCTTGCAGGCGCCGATGATGCCGGCCTTGGCGGCGCTGTAGTTCACCTGCCCGCGGTTGCCTATCACACCGGATACCGACGACAGCGCAACGATCCGCCCGCCGTTACGCAAACCGATCATCGGCATGACGCAGGGGTGCAATACGTTGTAAAAACTGTCGAGATTGGTGTGGATCACCCCGTCCCAATCGCTGTCGCTCAGCGCCGGAAATGCGCCATCGCGGGTGATACCGGCATTGTTCACTACGCCATAGTAAGCACCGTGCCGTTCGATATCTTGCTCGAGCCGTTCGCGGCATTGCGCCCGGTCGCTGATGTCAAACTGGATCAGGCGCCCTTGCCCACCGGCCGCGGCGATGTGCTGCAAGGTCTGCTCCGCCCCATGCCGATCGCGGTGGTAATGCACCGCGACTAAAAAGCCATCCGCCGCCAGACGGCAGGCAATGGCCTGTCCGATCCCTTTGCTGGCACCTGTCACTAAAACGGAACGCGTCATGCGTCTCTCTCCGGGCTGGTTAATTGAATTATTTCTTGTTGATCGGGTTGATAGGTATTGAGCCTGCCGTGCGCAACGCGCAGCGCATTAATCGTGATGTCACATTCAAAACTGGCCAGTTTTTCATCACACAGCAGTTGTCGTACGCTGACCACCAGCTCGCAACCGGCGGCAAACGCCGGCTGTGTACTGGTAATGCCACGCCCGCCCAACAACATGCCCAGGCGCGGTGCCTGCCCACCGACGCGGCCATGCCAACCGCTCCATACGCCAATCGTCTGCGCCATCAGTTCAATGCCGTACCAGGCCGGCAGCGCGCCTTGCGCATCAAGGAACGGCGCCAACACGCCATCCGCACTGACGCTGACCGCGCAGCAGGCGCCGTCCTCGGTCACCGCCAGCACCTGTTCCAGCAGCACCATCGGCGCCGCATGTGGTAAATAATACTCGGCGGGCTGATAAGACTGATTCATGGCACGTCTCCCAGTAACAGACAGGCATTATTGCCACCAAAGGCAAAGGAATTTGACAGAATGGCGCGCTTGCCCAGCGGTTGCGGCGCAGCCAGCAGATTGATCTCGGCCAGCGTCTCGTCACGCGCGGCCAGGCTGAAATCCTGCGCCGGCAAGGCCAGCGGCGCGCTCAGCACTAACCAGCTCAATGCGGCTTCTATCGCGCCCGCTGCGCCCAACGTGTGGCCGGTCAAATGCTTGGTCGAACTGCACGGCGTGCCACCGCCGAACAGCCGGTTCACCACCTGCGCCTCCACCGAGTCGTTCAGGCGCGTCGCGGTGCCGTGCAGATTGATATAACCAATATCCTGCGGTTGTAATCCTGCTTGCTGCAGCGCCATGGTGATGGCGCGTTCTGCGCCCAATCCTTGCGGATGCGGAGCCGACATATGCCAGGCATCGGAGGACTCCCCTATCCCCAGCAGCGCCACCGCTGCCGGCTGTTGCGTCAGTAACAGCAACGCCGCCCCTTCACCGATATTGATCCCGCTACGGCCAGCGGCAAACGGCGTACAGCGCGTGGCAGCAAGCGACTCCAGGCTGTCAAAGCCGTTGATCGGCATTTGGCACAGGCTGTCGGCGCCACCGACAATTGCCGCATCCACCAGACCTGCCTCAATCAGTCGTTTGCCGCTGATGATCGCACGCGCGCTGGAAGAACAAGCGGTAGACAGCGTATATGCCGGCCCTCGCGTGCCCAGCAGTGCGCTAAGAAACTGCCCTGGGTCACCCAATTCCTGTTGCTGGTAATGATAGCCGTCAGGCCATTTCCCATCCTGATAATGCTTGAGCGCCAGTTCTCCCTCGTGGATCCCCGAAGTGCTGGTGCCCATAATGACCGCCACACGTTCAGCGCCGTAACGGGCAATCGCCTCGTCGACCTGCGGGGCAATCTGCGCCAAAGCCGCCAACAGCAAACGATTGTTGCGGGAATTGTGACGGCTCAACGCCACCGGTATCGGCGGCAGCTCTCCGGTTACCGCCCCAAACCATGACGGCTTGTCGCCGATCAGCCAGTGCGTTTGCTGTTGCATCCCCGGCGCCTGTCCCGCCGCCAGATTTTGCGCAATCTGCGGCAAATTATTCCCCAACGCATTCACCATGCCGACGGCAGAGAAATAAATCATTGTCCACTCCCCAGATTCTGGATACTGATGTGGTAATGGAATGCCGTCTGACGCACGGAAATCGGCTGGCGTTGCCCCGCCTGTTGTTGATAGCGGATCTCGGCAATCAGCATGCCGCGATCGTCATACAGGCGGCGCGTTTCGGCGTCGTCCTGCAACCGCCAGCCGACCGGCAGTTGCGCCTGCCAATCGGTTATCGGCCAATAGCTCAACATGATATCGGCCAGTACCTGGCTGGCCGGCGGCAATTCGCCGACCTTGATCAACTGCTCGGTGTGAATGCCCTGACGATCGTAGCCAAGGGTGAACAAACGTATGCCTAACGGCGACATGCCCACCAGCGTCAAACGTTCGCCATCGGCGTTCAGCAATACCAGCATGGCATGCTGCTGGCCGTTGACCTCTGCGCTAAGCAACTGTTGCTGGCTGAACGACCGTGCCAGCGTCGGTGCCGGCAAGTTGACCCTAACGCCCGGTTTCAGCCAGGCCTGAGGCGCCGTAGGCGTTTGCCGCCCGACGCAACCGCCAAGCAGTACGCTGGCCAGTACCAACATCATCGATAAAGCGCGCATCAGGCTTTCCCTCGTTTTCTTTTTACAATCGTCAGCGGCGCCAGCAGGAATGCCAACGCAATGCCGCTGCTTAATACAATGCCAAAACTGCTGATAGCCTGGGTATGGCTGAACACCAACATGCCAAAGGTGAGCTGGGTGGTGAATACCGCCATAAAAATCGCAAACATCGAGGTAGTTGGCGTGCCGCGCGGGTTGGTAAAGAACAGCGTGTAATTAATCCCGATGCCCAGCACCAGCACCAACGCCAGCAGCGAAAACAGATTCAGCGAGTGCCCACTGAGCGCCAATACCGCAATGCCGCCGCCCAGCGACAGTATCGTCGGCACCATGCAACGCAGGCCGTGGCGCAGCCCGAACCGCCACAGGTAAATCAACGTGATAGCCGCAACCGACAGCAGCAATAAATACGATAGATACAGTCGATATTGTCCGAACAGCTGGCTGAATTCGGTTTTACGGTCAATCCAGCCGACGCCCGGCACCTGCTGCGCCAATGTTTGCATCGCTACGCTGTTGGTTACGCCGCTTACCGGCACCAATGCCGCGCTGCGCCCATCGGGCAACGTCAGCCACAGCAGACGCCAGCCTTCGCTGACGACGCTGTTCAACCATTGTTGCGGCGTTACCCACTCGGCATGCATATCCGCCGGCGCTACCGCCACGCCGGCCTGCCGTAATTGTGCGATTGCCTGTGGCGCGACACGCTTGAGCAGCGCGATATTCTGCGCCTGTCGCCGTTGTGAAGGCAGTGGCAGTAACCGGTAATCGCTCAAGATGCCCTGCTGTCGTGCCTGGGCCAGTCGAGGTTGCAACAGCTCCAGACGCTGCAAGGCCTGCTGCGCATCCTGACCGTACACTACCAGCCATTTTTGATCGTTATGCTGGCCGGTCAGCGTGGCAATCTGCTGTTCCTGCCGCTGGAACTCCGTCGGCAGCGCCTGTAGCTGGCCAATATCGTCATCCACCCGCAGTTGGCTGAAACCGATGACCAGCAGTAATGCGATGGCTAGCGGCAGGCCAATACGCAACGGCCGACGACTGCGCCAGGCGTGCAGCCAGCGCAGAATATAGGTCAGCCCCGGCGCTTGCCGCACCGGCAAGCGGCGCGATAAATGCGGATACCAGCAGATCACCGTGATGCAGGCGGCGCTCAGCCCGGCGGCGGCAAAAACCGCCAACTGCTGCAAACCGGGGAACGGCGCGATCAGCAATGCCAGATACGCCACCACCGTAGTCAGTAGCGCCATCGATAATGCCGGAAACAGTTTTTGCAAACTTTGCAACGGCGTGGATTCACCGCCATGCACCATGCGCTCAGTTAGAAAATACAGCGTGTAGTCCGCTGAAATACCCACGATGCTAACGCTCAGCACCAATGTCATAACGTGAATTTCACCGAACGCCAGCAAGGTTGCGACGGTGCCCGCCAACGCGCCAACGCTCACCGACAGCGCGCATAGCAACAACGGCAGTGGCGAACGAAACATCAGTAATACCAGCAGGAACACGCCGGCTACCGACGCCAGCCCGATGGTGGAAATATCGCGCTCAGCCTGCTGGCTGGCATAATTGCTGTAATACAAGGTACCGCGGTTCAGCACTTCGCTGCCAGGCCAGCGCAGTTGCAGTTGACGCTGCAGATCGGCCAGTTTGTCCACCGTGCGCCGCGCACTGCCGATATCGTAGGATGATGCGCTCAGCTCCGCGTGCAGCAAATACCAGTCACGCCCCTGCCGATCGCGCGCCACCAGCCAGCCGTTGCGCAACCCCAACGTGCCGCCGTTTTGCTGTTGCGCCAGCTGTGCTCCTCGTACCAACAGCAAAGGATCGTTGGCCAGTTCCTTGCCGCTGACGCCGGCAAAGGCCGAATACAGCTGGCCAAGGATCCACTGGCTCTGGGCTTCTGCCCCTTGCAAAAGCCGCTGGCGCGTTGCGTTATCCAGCAAAACGTTGCGATGTTGATAAAAGAATTGCCCCCACTGCTGCTGACGCTGAGCATCCATCGGCCCACCAACCTGTTGCAGCTCAGGCAGGCGCTGTAATTGTTGCTGCCACCAGTTGACCGCCGCGGCGTCGCCGCCCGGCGGCGGGCTGACCAGCCACATCAGTTGGCGATCCAGCCGCTGGCTAAAGCCCTCTGCCAGAGCATCCGGTACGTTGGCCAGTTGCTGCTTCGGTAGCAGCGCCAACACGCTGCTGTTGATCTGGCTGCGCGGCAACAGCCAGCACAGCGCGGCAATCAACAGCAGACAAACGGCCAGCCAGCCGAACGCCGCACGACGATGCAGTTCAGGAGGCAAAGCGCTGTTGCTCCTCAGCGGTCAGGGTTGTCGGCGTGGTTCGCTGATTGAAGAAACGGATATGAGTGGCATCGTTTTGCATGTCATCGATATCAATGGTTTCCAGGAACTGTTCGCCATTGAGCGTAATGCGCTTAAACAGTTTATCCAGCGGCGACGTTTTCGGCGTCAGCACCACACGCCAGCGGTGGTTGCCAACATCGCTGAATTGCAGCGCAAAGTTTTGTTCCAGCGCCTGGCTGTCAGCATGGAACAATGCGGTCAACAAACGATTAAACTGGAACATTTGCGGATTGTTTTCCGCCGTCACCACCTGTGGTGGCTGGCCGGCCATGGTTTGCACCATACGGCGGTCGTCCAGCAGCAACGTCAGCGGGAACGGTTTCTGTTGCGCCCACCACAATCCCTTCTGCTGTGAGATCACCAGCTCACCGCTGGAGTTGAGCGGCTTCGTCATACCGCTGATGCTGCGCTGCTGTTCGAATTCGGCACGCAATACCGGCTGTTGACTGAAACGCTGCTGCAATTCTTGCAGCGTGACCGCCTGCGCGCTCAGGCTGAAGCAGGCCAGGGCCAGCGCTATCCAACGTTTCATGATGACACTCCCAATTTGTCCAGCAATACCTGCGGCGCACTAAAGCACATCTCTTTGCTCTGCTCCTCCACCGCCACCTGAATGGTGTAACCGGTGGTGGTACGCTTGCCGCTTTCCACATCAAAAATCTGGTAACCGATACGCAGCCGGTTTTCATATTCTTCAAGCGTTGCGCACACCGTTATGCGCTGTTCAAACAGCAATGGCGCAATGTACTTGACCCGGGTGTCGACAATCGGCCAGACGTAACCCGAAGCTTTCATCTGGCGGTAGCCGTAGTCAAATTGCTTTAGCAACGCTTCTCGTGCGATCTCGAAATAGCGGAAATAGTTGCCGTGCCACACTACGCCCATGGCATCGGCGTCATGGAAAGGTACGGTGATATCAACCCGAGCGGAACAGCGCGGATCGTCGATGATAGTCATTGTTCAGGCCCTTGCGATGGTGACGGCCCAGCCGCCAACTGCCAGAAATTGAAAAAGTTGAACCAGTCGAGCGGCGCCAGCAGACAATAATGTTCCAGTCGGGCGGCATAGCGATCCACCGCCTGCTGTAACGCCTGCTGACGTTCGGCACGCGGCAGCGCCAGCGGGTCGGCGAACGGTTCAAAATACACTCGCAGCTGCCCCTGCTGCTTGAGGCCGAACATCAGAAATACCGGGCAGCGCAGCGCGGATGCCAGTACGAACGGCCCTTGAGGGAAAGGCGCAGGCTGTCCAAGGAAGCTGCTCCACACCACGCGCGGCTGTTCACCGCGCTGGTACTGTCCGGCGGAAGTCCGATCGCCGACGATCGCTACCCACTCACCGGCGTCGAGCTTATCCATCAGCCGCATGGCGGTATCCGGGCCCAGTGACGAAACCTGAATCAAATTCAGATTGGCGCGCGGATTGACCTCTTTCATCACCTGATTAAATCTTTCGGCATGTTCGGTAAACACCAGCGCATTGATTTTCACACCGGCGCCCAGTTCCCCTAGCGCACGACAGGATTCAATATCGCCAAGGTGAGAAGCCAGAATCAGCGTACCCTTGCCAGACGCAATCTGCTGCTGACAGCATTGGCGATCCACCAGCGTAATGTCATGCAGTTCGCCCTGCCAGCTGGCCAGCTTATCCAGCATGGCATCGCCAAAACGCATAAAGTGTCGGAAACTGTTAAGCGGCAGTGGCACCGTTTGCCGCCGCTGCCGGGCGACGTGCTGCAGACGTTGCAGATACTCGCGCGAAGCCGTGCGCTGGTCTCGTCCGGTTAACCAAAAATAGCCGATAACCGGGTACAGCAATAGCTGGAACGCACGACGGCCAAAGAGTCGATACACCTTCAGCATCAGACGTATGCCCCACAGCCCTCGTCGTTCGCGCGTGGTGGCCCAATGCCGTGGCTGCGCCAACTGGCGGCGCAGTCGCAATAAACGCGGAATACGTGGCAACATGCCGAAAAACAGTCGGGTATGCATCCAGGAAATGCGCAGGTTATCGCGCAGCGCGTCAAAGTGGGAAACACCATCCGCCGGATAGGTGACGCGGGTCGGTAAAAAGTAACTCGGCACGCCCTGCCAGTACAAACGCACCATCACTTCGGTGTCAAAATCCATTCGCTTGCCGAGCGGATAATCGGCCGCCAGCGCCAGCGTTGGTGCAACCGGATAGACTCTAAAACCGCACATGCTGTCTTTTATCGACAATGACAGCGTTTCGATCCACACCCAGACATGGGTGACGTAACGGCCATACAGCCGTGCTTTGGGCACCGAGTCATCGTATAGCGGGCGACCGGAAATCAGCGCCTGCGGGCGCCTTTGCGCTTCAGCCAGCATTGCCGGGATATCGCTCAGTTGATGCTGTCCATCGGCATCGACCTGCAAGGCGTGACTGAAGCCTTGCCGCTGTGCCTGTTGTAGCCCGGCAATCACCGCCGCGCCCTTGCCCTGATTCTGTGACAATCGCCGTAGCGTTACCCACGGCAATTGCGCCGCCAGGCGCTGCAGTTCAGCGCAGGTTGCGTCATCGCTACCGTCATCAATTACCAGGCAGGGCAATTGATAAACCGCCAGCGCCTCAAGCACGCCGGCCATCATCCTGCCATGATTGAAGCAGGGAATAAGGAAACAGGGTGAAAACTCGACGTTCAGCGGCATAGCGCGATCTTCCCGCTACTGGCGCTGGCCGCCGCGACGCGATAGCTGAACAGCAACTTATTCCGCTCCGGCTGCCATGCCAACGCCAGCGTCACCGTTTCCTGCGGCAGCAGCGGGCGCTGAAACTTAAGCACCTCGATTCCGCCAAAGTCGGCTTCGGGCAGCAACAGCTCTCGGGCAAATTGCATCGCCCAATTGACCTGGGCAACGCCGGGCAGAATCGGATGCTGCGGGAAGTGGCCGCGAAACCATAATAAATCAGCGGGCAAAAACAGCTGCACACAGGCGTGAGTAGCATCAATCATCTGCCGCTGCAGCACCTCGGGTTGCATCATAAAAACAGTTCCTGTAGTTCAGCATAGGCCCGCTTACCCTGAGCGTTCAACGGGATGGCGCGAATAATACGCCAGCTGCGCGGCAACGCCGCCGGCTCCAGCCACGGGCGTAGTGCCTGACGCAGACCGCGGGTAAAGCGGCCGTCTCCCAGCGTTTGGCGCTGAGTCATTCCCAGCGCAGAAAGTACGATCGCTACGCCCAGAACGGTACGTCCGCCTTGTTGCAACGGCAGTATCGCGGCATCGGCGATCTCCGGCAATGCCAGTAAACGCTTTTCAATCTCCGCGAGTGACAGACGTTTTTCTTCAATTTTAATAATGCGGTCGCGGCGGCCAAGCAGTTCAAAATGGCGGCCGTCGGCTGCCAGATTAAGGATATCGCTCAACGCCACCGGCGCCGGCACCAGCGGCGAGTCGGCTTCGATGGCATGCGCTTTGCGCGCTAGCGTGACCCCGGCAAAAAGTTGCCATCGGGTGGATGGTGCCTTCTGCTGACGCCAGGCTAGCGCCCCCGTTTCCGTCGTACCATAAATCTCCAGCGGCAGTACGCCAAGCGCCCGCTGTGTCAGTTGAGCCTCCGCCAATGCCAATGGCCCACCGGCAGAAAATACCTGTACGCATTCAGACACGGCAAGCGCCGGATCCAGACGCTTTAGCCACGCTGGGCTGCTGATGAAAACCAGCGGGTACCGGGTATTTTTGGCGATCAACTGTTCGTGATACTCCGTCAGCCGGGCATCAAACGGCAGGCCAAAGGCCATCGGCATAAACAGCCGAAAACTGAGGCCATACATATGCTGATGCGAAACCGAAGCGGCGATCCGGCAATGCCGTAACGCCGGTAACCACTGTGGCGCCAGCAGCTCGCTCTCACTGTCCATCGCGGCAACGGACTTCACCACCGCTTGCGGGGCGCCGGTCGAACCTGAAGTATAAAGGATGAATTGGGGATCGCTCGGCCAGGCCGGCAGCGGCGGCAACACGCCATGCCCTTCTTCAACCGCCAGCACCGCCGTGCCGGGCGACAGCGGCAGATCGGTCAGCAAGGCGTCATAGTCCGCCCGCTGTTCTTTGAGAATGGCTTCGCGCTGGTGACCGAAAATCACCGGCAATTTACCGCCGTACAGCACTGCCAGCAGTGCCACGGCAAAACGATAGCTATCATCAAAACACAGCGCCCAACGTTTTTCACTGCGTTCGACCAGGCGAGCGCTCAGGAGCGCCACGTCAGCGCGAAGCTGTGCCAGACTCAGCGTTTGCTCGCCACGCCAGGCTATTGGCGTATCTGCAGCGCGCGCTGCATCGAGCCATTGATGCATCGGCAAACTCAGGCGCGGCGCACTCTTCTTCTCACTAACCATTCACCCCCCATCAGCCCTGCCATCAGCAAATAGCTGATGCCGCCGTTATACAGCGTCCAGAGCGTGATATCGCCTATCAGACAGGTCGCCAGCGCAATCGCGCCATTAATCACAAAGAATCCACACCAGACCTGCGTTACCCGCCGGGTATACACTATGCCGGTTGCGGGCAGTTCGGGATCACTGATGCGCGCCAGACGCTCTATCACCGTTGGCGGAAAACGCAGTGAGTATACAAACAGCGACAACAACAACGCGTTAACCAATACCGGGTAATACAATAGCCAATGGGTTTGTCTTAACCCCCAACTGGCCAATGCCAGCAGAATACCTAACGCTGCCAACGCCTTTCCCAGCCATAGTTGCTGACGTAAACCACCCCGCAGCAACAGCAGCCGCAGCGTAAATACCGCAGCCAGCAACGGCGCCAGTACCGAACTCCCCCAGCGTTGAAGACCAAACCATACCGCCAGCGGATAGGCCATCAGCACCAGCCAGGTCAGTAGCTGCAACATGCGCAGCACCTTCGGCAGGCTGTCGTTCAGTTTCACGCAGCTAACGCCGTATCAGCCAGCAGACTTCTGTAATTCGTCAATCGCATCAACCACGTCTTGTACCGTGCGCACCGATTTGAACATCTCGGGCTTGATTTTCTTGCCGGTGATTTTTTGCAGGTGAACCACCAGATCGACGGCGTCGATGCTGTCCAGTTCCAGTTCTTCATACAGGCGGGATTCGAGCGTGATATCCTCGGCATCAAGCTCGAACAGCTTGACCAGCAGCGTTTGAATCTGTTCGAAAATCTGTTGCTTATCCATGAAAACCCCTTATTTGCTACGCTGTGCAGAAACAAACTTTGCCAGCGTTTCCACGGAATAAAAATGTTGGCGCATATCTTCGCTTTCGGCCGACAGTACCACACCGTAACGATTTTTGAGGGCCAGTCCCAATTCGAGCGCATCAATCGAATCCAGACCCAACCCTTCGCCAAATAATGGCGCCTGTGTTTCAATCTCATCCGGTGTCATACCTTCAAGATTGAGCGTGTCTATAATCAATTGCTTGATTTCGTTGCTCAATACATTCATTCGCTATTTCTCATTATTTATAGAATCTGACTGTAAGGCGTCAGTTAAATGCTGGGTCAAACGTCTTGCTGCGAGGGCAGGGGAAACATCGTCCGCATGAATAAAATGGCGCGAATCGATCTTATCCTGAACAGTTATATGAAACTGCGGTTTTATCGCCGGGATATTATACCATTTCCCCTGTTTCGTCAGCATTGGCGGCGTGCAGTGGATATGTACGATGCGGATATCACACTGGCTACGAACCGCAATATTTGCCGCCCCTCGTTGTAAGGCCAGCGCTTGACCCGGCGTGCTGCGCGTGCCCTCAGGGAAGATAAGCAGAGTGCCGCCGTTCGCCAGCCGCTGCTGGCATAATGCCAGCAAACGCTCAGACTCGGCATTGGCGAGATAGCCGGCCGCTTTGATCACACCACTGACAAACAGGTTATTGAGCAGCGCTTCTTTGACTATGCAATCGCAACGCGGCATGCGTGAGGCCAAGAGTACATAATCGAGCAGGCTGGGGTGATTGGCGACCACCAGACAGCCGGCATCGTCGTGCAAACGTTCGCTATTGGCAAAATGATAGTCCAGAACGCCAAGAAAACGCGTGGTGGCCAAAAAGAAGCGAAAGCAATGACGAATGGCGTTTTGCGTCAGTTGGTTGCGTCGCGCACGATTGCGGATCGCCAATCGCAATAGATTGAACCAGATGCAGGAAAGCAGCAGACCGCCCAAGCCGAACAGCGAAAAGCAAAAGCCGGTTGCAACGACGCGCCAGCAGCGGTTAAACAGCGAGGAACGAGTCGTATCGGTGACTGCCGAGGATGACGAAGACATTATTGCGTCCAACGCCAATCGTGGCACGGACCAGGTACGACAAAACCTGATTGCCCGTTCAACCAGCCGTGCAAAAAGGTCAAACTTTGCGGCCTTTCGCCAGGAGAGGCTTGGTCGGCAACCGGTGCACATTGCCACTCATCGCCTTGCTCCAATAACAACGCAACCGCATACGGCGGCGGCGCGGAAACAAAGCTGTGGTAGACGTCGGGCAACACGCCGTCAAAATCAACCAGCAATACCCGTTCTGCGCTGCCACTGGCCAATATTGCCTGCGCTTCGATCATCCCCTGTTGGAAACTGTCTTCTCCGGCGGCCAGCGAGGTGGTGACCAAATGATTTTTTGCGATGATCGTCAACCAGCCCGCCGCCGTATTATGTACCGACATGGCGAAATCGGTTGGCGACAATGGCTGCTCTTGTTCAAGATGCTGCAAGATTTTATAGGTGCGTTCCAGCTCGCCATGCCGGCTGGTGAAGATTGCCATATCCGCCGAATGTTGCTGCAGTAATGTCAGCCCGCACTCAACGGCCAAACGTGTGCCAACGCTCATACGCCGTAATGACATCATCGGAATATGCGCGCAAGGAGGGGGAAGATCCTGGGACAGCTCGCTAATCGGTTGTTGCGCCCATTGCAACCACGCTTCACGCGTTTCAAGCTTGGCGGCCAACGCCCACCAATTGAGTATCTTCATGCGGCCCGCCATCAAAGCTTCTCACCAACCTGTAATTTTAATCCGTGACGTTATTATATTTAACCGCATCGCGCATGTCTAAAATTCTGATTTATGTGCACAATATCCGTTTAGTCTATATTAAAGTTTATTCTCTCTTTCTCATTTATTCTCACGTTAATGAAAATTATATCAATGTTGCACATCAAAAATTGTTCTCATTGACCAGTAGCGTTATCTTAATAGGGAAACAAATACGCATAACTTTTATGCACTTCCCATTCGTAATTTCTCATGGAAAAGAGTATGAAACTTTTAAAACCCATCTTGGCAGCCGCATTTTCAGTCATGTTACTGAATGCTTGTTCCAGTACCGCTCCCGTACAGAACATAAACCAAAGCGTCATTGGCAGCCACAGCACAGCGCAAATTCGCCAGGCAATACTCTATGCTGGTCTGAACCGTGGCTGGATCATGAATCCGATCGGCGAAGGCGTGATCGATGGCAAGATTATGTTAAGGGGCCATACGGCCAATATTCGCGTTACTTATACTGCCAATAGTTATCAGATCAACTATGTAAGCAGCAGTAATATGGATGCTGAGAAAGGAAAGATTCATTCCAACTATAACCGTTGGGTAGCGAATTTGAACAAAGATATCCAGCTAGAACTGGCTCGACAAAATATTCGATAACTGCCACTGGTGAGAGCCCGGCATACGTGCCGGGTTTATTGCTCAGCGCTGATTTTTAGACATGAAAAAGCCCTGAGTCATCGACTCAGGGCTTATCAATTAAGTGGCGGAACGGACGGGGCTCGAACCCGCGACCCCCTGCGTGACAGGCAGGTATTCTAACCAACTGAACTACCGCTCCACCGGTTCTGTTACGTTGCTTCTTGCGAAGCCGGCAAACCCTCTGGGTTTTGCCATTATCAGGTGTCACTCTGATAACGTGTGTTTGATGCCTGGCAGTGTCCTACTCTCGCATGGGGAGACCCCACACTACCATCGGCGCTACGGCGTTTCACTTCTGAGTTCGGCA